>Ga0222428_100001_pt1 | contig 1333044 bp, 1140 predicted proteins | sample 2B5Ametagenome_FD_182471 | JGI IMG/M metagenome (GOLD analysis project Ga0222428, IMG submission 182471) | Enriched microbial communities from leaf-cutter ant dump, University of Wisconsin, Madison, United States - 2B5A (version 2) | ecosystem: Environmental > Terrestrial > Nest > Insects... | reverse complement strand
CTGCAGGGGGTTTTTCTTTGCCTGTGTTTTACCTTTCATCCCTACCTGTTTTTTTGGGTGCTCTTAACTTCTTCCTGAAACTTCCTGTTCATACCGCTCTACGCTGCTGGATTTAAACGCATTAACTATATATTTCATACAGTCTTTTTAACTTTCCTATCCGCTTTCACGATTTTTCATTTTTAAGTTTTAATTATTTGAATCGATAATTTTCAATTCTTATGCTTTGTAAGTTTTAATGCTCTTTAGGTTATAAATTCCTACAAGGTATATGGTCAATGTCTCACAAGAAACGTAGCTTTTAACGACTATTGAAGAAATAGAAAATCTCTATAATGGGTTGGGTAAGGACGTTAACCATAACAGGATGTCGTGGTTAAAGGAGATGATGTTTCAGGATGAAATATCAAAAAAGGAAAATAAAAGGATAGGCAGTATGCCGATACGGTCAGGATGATCGTGGACCCTCACAGGAAGTTCGGGGAGCTTGCATGATGCAAGTCTCCCTTTTTCTTTTTTTAGAGCTCCCAATTCTTATTTTCATGTTTTGAAAATAAGCTTTTCTTTGTATTTCCCATCTTTGATTTCTGCTTACCAGTTGTTTGTTTTATAATTAACGCCGCTGGCAGATATATATTTGCAGCTCTTACTTATACTGATTAGCAAATATTTGAAATCATTATCCATCGCATGATGGCATTAATATCAATCATGAATGAATTACATCGACAAATATATTTATCTGCGTTGGGCATGGATACTTATATGCCGCGCTGGCATTTGCCGTTTGCGCCAGTGTCGGTGGCTTGTAAACTGCCAGAGCCTGCAATTGAGTCACCTTTAGTTGCGAAAGATGAGTCGACTGTTGAGTCTCATGAAATTCCAGTGCAGGCTCAGTCATTTGTAAAGCCCGTTGGTTTGGATAATTCGCCAGTTAATAATTTGATGGGCGATATATTAGAGGTTAAAAAGGCAGCTAAGGTTATTAGTAAGCCAGTAAGCGCTGCAGATATTTTGGCTCAACTGGATTCAAAACCTGTAACGATCGAGCCTTTCAGTTTAAGTATCTGGCGTCCTACCGAGGGTGTCATGATTGTAGATTCCCGTAATGCCAGGCTTGCATTGCCGACAGAATTATTGCTGAACAATATTTTGCGTTCACTATTTTCGAATCAATTATTGAAACCACAAGAAGAAATTCTACGTTGGCCAATGATTGAAAATAGTTTTACCAAACGTACAGCAGATGATGCGCGAAATGAATTGCAAACCTGGCTTTCTGTCCAACATGAAATTCGTCCTATCCGTTACCTATGGTTGATGGGAGAGAACGCGGCAACTTATTTGCTGCCTGAAACTCTTGAGTATAAGGATGGTTTATACAAAGTGATTCCATTTAATGAATCAGCTATCCATGGATTGGTTTTGCCAAGCCTTAATGAGTTGTTACAGAAACCGGGCATCAAACAACAATTATTTTCTGCTCTTCGCACGTACCATTCGGCACAGTAATGAATCAATTTGAATTGCCTTTAATGACAACTACTGTAATGGGGCTGGAACTATCTTTGCGTTTATTGGCTGAGGATGATTTGGCCAATGTTATGGAGCTCGAACATTCTGCCCATTCACATCCCTGGCGGCAATCCAGTTTTGAAGATTGTTTAAAAGGTCGTCAACGCTGCTGGTTGGCTGAACATAATAATAAACTTGTGGGCTATGTTGTGATCACTCACGCGGGTGGTGATGCAGAGCTGTTGAATATTGCTGTTTCGCCTAAATTCCAACGTAAAGGAATTGGCTCCGTCCTTTTGCAGCATGCGATTAAGTGTGTGATTGGTCATGCTGATATGTTGTTTTTGGAAGTGCGTGTTTCCAACCGTAAAGCAATTGAACTCTACTCTAGGGAAGGTTTTTTTGAGTTGGGTAATCGAAAAAATTATTACCCGACCTTTAACGGTCATGAAGATGCCTTGTTGATGGCCAGCCAATTATAATTAATTACTGACTGGTCGCTTTTGCAATTTTCGTTGTAATGTCCGTCTATGCATTCCTAGTACCCGTGCTGTAGCCGAGATATTTCCATCATTATCTTGCAATGTTTTTTGTATGTGTTCCCATTCCAGTCGATCAAGTGATGTCGGATTTTTTGGCAGGATAATTTCGTCTTTATTTGCTGACATGGAAAATGTTTGCAAAATCTCGTCAATATCGACTGGTTTACATAAGTAATTTAGAGCCCCGAGCTTAATGGCCTCTACAGCAGTTGGTATGCTGGAATAGCCTGTTAACATAATGATTTCTATAATTGGGTTAATTATTTTTATTTGCTTTATTAATGATAAACCTGAATCTTGCGCTATTTTTAAATCGATTATGGCTTTCGTATAACTTCCATTTTGTACTGCATTAATAGCAGCATCAAAGGATGTAAAAATATCTGTGTGAAATCCTCGTCTAACCATTGCTCGTTGCATAATTTGCGCAAAAGTTAAATCATCATCAACAATAATAAATTTTTCTGAAGTCATCATGAGGATACTAATGGCAGCCTAAGTTCAGTGATAGTACCGGAAGTTGGAGCAGAGATATAGTTAACGCTGCCTCCATAATGTTTTATTGCGGCATGTGCTAATAACAGGCCTATCCCTAAGCCTTGCTCTTTTGTGCTTAGCATTATTTTTCCCAGTTTTATGCCAATTTGATTGCTGATTCCTTTGCCTGAGTCAATGATGTTCCAGATAAGTTGGCCCTGTTCGCAATGAATTTTTAATTCAACTTGTTTAGGGCTTGCATCGGCTGCATTGTTTAGTAAATTGATAATGGCTTGGTCGAGTCTAGGATCATGGGCGATTGTGCTTTGTGTAATATCCTGGAATGCGATTGTAAAATTCACATTAGGCCGCATAAGTTGCCAGCGATTTATGATTGAATCACAAAATACCTTTATAGTTTGCTGCTTAAATTTTCCTTCATTTGCTTCAGTGGAGTCTTGCACCAGATGTTTTAGGGTGTTTGCGCACTGTTTTACTTGTGCTTTCAAAATTTCCAAATCAGCTTGCAATTGTGAATTCTCTTTATGGTCAGCCTGGATTTCCGTTAACAGAACCGTCATGGTTGATAAAGGAGTATTCATTTCATGGGCTGCACCTGCTGCAAGCATTGCGACAGCCATTAGTTGTTGGTTGCGTAATTCATCTTCACGCATTGATCCCAAGGTTTTGTTTTGTTCTTGTAATGTGCGAGCCATCTTGACGATAAAATAAGTAATCAGGATTGCGCTTAATGAAAAATTAAACCACATACCTATAATGTGCCAGTTGGTGTTTCCTTCCTGGTGTTGGTGGCTTGCTTCAAAAACAGGCAGGTGGATATAAAAAAATAAAAGTAGTGCGTAGCTGATTAAACAGGTAATAGTTATCAACCATGTGTATCGCCAGGGCAGGGTAGTTGCGGAAATACAAATGGGAATTAATAGATAGGAAATAAATGGATTGTTAGCGCCACCGCTAAAATAAAAAAGAATACTGAGGCAAATAACATCAATGAATAATTGAATTAGAAATTCAAATTCGGTGACAGGTAGGGAGTTTTTTAATCGTAGGAATGTAAGTGCATGAATTGCGCTAAATATTAATAGGATGCTTGATAGATATTCAGCGGATATTTTTATTTGTTCAACTTCAAGGGCAAGAATAAAACTGATCCAGAGAACCGCAAGCAAGATTGTTCTTATGAGCGTCAACTGAGCCAGCTGTTTGCTTAAGGTGTCAATCGATGGTGGTGAGACATTTTTCATAAGCATGCTTGCTCAGTAAAGGTGACAAAGGTAATGAAAGATACTTAACCTTTGCGCTTGAAATGAGAATTTTACCCCCCATCCTTGGGATGTCAAAATTCAATTACCGATCAATTTATTTAATTTACGTGGAGTTTGTATGTTGTACGAAATTACCATCACCCAATACAGCAAAATGTTGGGCAACCTGAGCCGTATTTTAGATAAGGCTGCCGAATATGCTGAAACCAAGAAGTTTAATGTTGATGTATTGTTAAACTCACGCCTGGCTCCCGATCAATTTAATCTTATTCGCCAGGTTCAAATTACATGTGATACGGCAAAGTTTGGCGCGGCTCGTGTTTGTGGTAAAGAAGCTCCCAGTCATGCGGATACTGAAACAACCCTGGCTGAATTGCATGCACGTATCAAAACCGTCCAGGATTACCTTGCTACTTTTAAACCGGAGGATTTTGCGGGAGCGGAAGAGCGCCATGTGAGCCAGCCACGCTGGGAAGGTAAATATTTAACGGGTACCGAATTTGTTATCCAGCATTCACTTCCCAACATCTACTTCCATATCACTACCGCTTATTCAATTCTGCGAAATAACGGCGTGGATTTGGGCAAAAAAGATTTTCTTGGGAATATGCCGTTAAAATAAATTGCCCAAGTCACTGTTGAAAATTGCCGATTGAACAAAGTGTGATAGACTTCTCAAAATTGGGGCGACTAGATGGCTTCCATATTTTGAATTTTTACATGAGTTTGGTCTGCTTATAGAGAGGCCAAACTATTAACCCTTAAATCTTTCGGTATTTGTATGAAAATGACTGCTTTGAAAGCCAAGTGCGTTGCTTTGTTTGCAGGTTTACTTTTGGTTGGTTCAGCTCACGCTAATTTGATCGTAAATGGTGGTTTTGAAGATAATGTAGTTGCCGACGGTAACTGGAACTGGTTTCCATCTTCCAGCGTAAATGGCTGGGAAGGCAGCAATATTGAGATTTGGCACAATCTATTCGGTATTGCATCGGCAGAGGGGCAACAACATGCTGAATTAAATGCTGATGGCGGAAACTCTGGTGCATGGTCTATTTTCCAGAAGTTTGCGACGGTAGTTGGCCAGTCATACGATGTTTCGTTTGCTTATCGCGCTCGTGAATCTTCGGATTTATTTAATTTCACTGTTGGTAGCATTAATAGTAATTTCACTAACAGTGATACTACCCAATGGAAAATATTCAGCAGTAGTTTCGTTGCTACCTCTACCTTGACCACCTTAACGTTTACTTCGTTGAATGCCGGTACTTTAGGCAACCTGCTTGATGATGTAAAAGTGAATGCCCGCGTAAATGTATCTGAATCAGGTACGTTGGCATTGTTTGCGATTGGTTTATTGGGTTTAGGTTTGGTGAGAAGAAAGACAAAGGTTTAAATTGTTTCGAAATGAAAGCCCCACCCATTGGTGGGCTTTTTTTTGGCCAAAATTTAGTTATTTCAGCATCATTCGTTGATAGATGTGGTTATTTGGTGGTGTTTGTGTCGATTTTTATTGTTTTCGGTAGTCATCACACCTTTAAATTTCGTTAATCGATGATGTTTGTTGTAGGTTAATTTTTATCTAATACCATCTGCCCCCCGTCATAAAGCAGGTTTATTTCTGCACGCTGATTGCCACAAAAAATGCGATAAACAAAACATTACCTTCGGTCGATCGATTATTTGTAGTCGATTTGACTATCATTATGGGATTAATACTATAATAATTATCACAGATGGAATTTTTATCATCTGCTAAAAATGCGCTTTCATTTTAACCAGTATAAAAATGGCGCTTGCCTAAAAATAATACATCGGGAAAACACTATGCAGCTAAAACACTTATTCGCGGGTATGGCGGCCAGCCTGCTCGTGGGTTCAGCTATTGCTGAGCCCTTCAAGGTTTTGGATCGAAACGGCGCCTATGTAGGCGTTGAAACTTATGCACCGAATATTGTTCGTGTGACCATTGGGACAGATTACGACACCGCCAGATCCGAGCCGGGTTTTGGTTTTATCGCCAAAACTGATGCTAAAGGCTTCAGCCACAAGTCTGATGAAAAGGGTGATGACTTTGTCTCCAGCGGGTTGACCTTGCACATCAATGCCCAACCCTGGCCAGGCTCACCGAGCATGGGCGAACGCTATTTTGCTCCATCTTTGCCGCCAGTTGGCTTGAATATCAAAAATGCCAAGGGCGAAACCGTTTTAACCATGAATGGTTGGGAAAAAGCACCCTATGAAGTCAATGGCGAAAAAACCTATCAAATGGGCGCCAGCTTTGCGACCTCGACAGATGAGCATTTTTATGGTTTGGGCCAAAACCAGGAAGGTATTTTGGATTTGCGTGGTCGCGCGATTGACTGCAAACACTGGTACGACGCGCCCCACGGTGAGACTGTGTGCATTCCGTTTATGTTATCCAACAAGGGCTACGGCATTATTTGGGATAACCCTTCTGACACAAAAGTTTATCCTGGCGTAAATGGTCGTACGCTGTGGCAATCTCGCGTGGGGGAGCGTGTGTCTTATTTTGTAATCACGGGTACGCCGAATGAAATCTGGGCGGGTTACGCCAAGTTGACCGGTAAAACGCCTTTGCCACCAAAAGCGGCGTTCGGTTTGATCCAATCCAAGGCGCGCTACGCCAGCCAAAAAGAAGTGATGGATGTAGCCGAAACCTATCAACGCAAAAAATATCCGCTGGATATTATGGTTGTAGACTGGTTTTACTGGACTCGCATGGGCCAAATGGATATCGATCCCGCACAATTTCCCGATCCTGATGGCATGAATAAGAAGCTGCATGGGATGGGCTTGCAATCCATCATTTCGATTTGGCCGCGCTTCGAGCAACCATCGCGCTACTTTAACGAGCTGGACCAGAAAGGTTATTTCCTGAAAGACAAAGACGGCAAATCGCAAGATGGTTTGCCATTCCGCTCAGATCGCACAGGTGCCTTAATCGACTCCACTAACCCTGACGCGCGCAAATGGTTTTTTGAAAAAGCGCGCGACAATATCCTCTCCCACGGTTTTGATTATCCATGGCTGGACGAAACCGAGCCAGATTTGGTGCCGGATGGTTTCTTCTACAAAATCGGTTCTGGCGACCGCTATCACAACGTATATCCACTGTTACATGTTGAAGGTGTGGCCCAAGGCTTGCGCGAATATCGCCCTAACAAACGCAGCTTGATTCTGGCGCGCGCGGCTTATTTGGGATCGCAACGCACCGGTGGTTTGTTCTGGTCGTCGGATATCAGTCCGTCCTGGGAATTCCTGAAGCGCCAGGTCCCCACTGGATTAAACATGACGGCCTCCGGGTTCGCCTATTGGGGTAACGATATTGGTGGCTGGCAGTGGCTGCCACAAACAACCAGCGCGACTAAAGCCCCGCTGCTTGATCCTTCGGACGCGCGTGATGTGGTTGGTCAAAACCACGATTATCCCGAGTTATTTACGCGCTGGTTCCAATACGGCACTTTCTTGCCAACCTTGCGCATCCACGGCGATCGCAAGCACACCGAAATTTGGGCGTTTGGTAAAGAGGCAGAAGCTGTGTTGGCAAAATATGATCGCCTGCGTTATCAATTGATTCCATACATCTACTCGCAAGCAAAACAAACTTACGATACGGGTGCTCCGTTTATGCGCGCACTTTGGGTGGATTTTCCGAATGATGCAAAAGTCGCGAACATAGGCGATGAATATATGTTCGGACCGGCGTTTTTGGTGGCACCGGTAACCGAACAAGCGCAAACCGAAAAAGAGGTTTATTTACCTGCAGGTGCAGATTGGTATAACTTTTGGACCAACGAAAAATTTGCCGGTGGACAATCTATTAAAGTCGCTGCACCTATCGACCAAATTCCGGTGTTTGTGAAAGCGGGTTCAATTATTCCTATCGGTGCTGATATCCAGAGCACTGCGACCAAACAATCGATTGCGAGTATAAAAGTCTATCCCGGCGCTGATGCTGATTTCACGCTCTACGATGATGACGGTATGAGTTGGGACTACGAAAAAGGCAAGGGTGGTTCGGTGACCAAATTACATTGGAATAATTCAAGTAAAGCCTTGAGCGGCGCTGCTTCCAGTTTGGTCAATATTATTGGTCAGTAAATATTATTGATGGTTCCGGTATTAAAGCCCTGCGAGAAATCGCGGGGCTTTTTTGTTTGTGTGTGCCCATGCCCCATTATCTGTATCAATGTGTTGGAACTTGCACGAAATGTAATGAATGAATTGTCGTTTAATTCATTTTTCTGGATTGGATTCATGGTTTTATGTCATGTATTTTTGCAAGAAAGATGAGTTACACTGTCCCCATGATGGATTTTCTTCGCACAATTAACCTTACGATGTCATAACGAAAACAATGAAAAATTCGCAAACTAATCCTCAAATAAAAAATCGATTGTCGCTCATGAAAAGTGGCGTTGCCGGATTTGATGAGGTGCTCGGTGGCGGTTTTCCTCGTCACAGCCTGTATCTCATCCAAGGCCTGGCGGGTAGCGGTAAAACCACACTTGCGTGTCAAATTGGTTTTGATCATGCGGCTAGAGGCAAGAAAGTTTTAATCCTGACGTTGATTGCTGAAACCCACGGCAAAATGCTTAACCACCTCAGTAATTTTTCATTTTTTGATGAAAGTTTAGTGGGACAACATATCCTTTTTTTCAGCGGTTACAACGAGCTGGTCAAAGGTGGTCTTAATGCGTTATTGCAATTGATCACCGAAATGTTGGCAAAACATGGTGCGGATATTTTAATTGTTGATGGATTCAGGACCGTTCGCGATACGAGTCCAACCACCATCAGTTTGTCGGAATTTATGTTGTCGTTGAACTCATTGGTTTCTTCAATGGAGTGCACAACATTTTTGCTGTCTCCCACAGAAGGCAATGTAGCCGATTCAGAAAATACGCTTGTGGATGGTTTAATTGAATTGAGCCAGCACGAAAAAGGTATGCAACTTATTCGTGAGATAAAAGTATTTAAAATTCGTGGGAGTAAACATCTACTGGGCCGGCATGTGTTTGAAGTTGGGCAAGACGGTATAGTGGTTTATCCTCGACTTGAAGCGATCAGCACGACAAATGCGTCACTTGATAATACATCTGACAGCCTCGTGGGTTTTGGTATTCGTGGTTGGGACACAATCACAAAAGGTGGCGTAAATAAAGGCTCGACGACGGAATTATTAGGTAATCCTGGCGTCGGAAAAACACTGATGGGTTTGCATTTTATCTATGAGGGATTAAAACGCGGCGAGCAATGCCTGATTGTTGGGTTTTACGAGTCCCCGTTGCGTTTGATTGCCAAAGCACATAGCGTGAGTATTGATCTGGCTGGCTTTTACGATAGTGGCCAATTGCAAATTATCTGGAATCCACCCCTGGAAATTTCGGTTGACGCACTTGCGCACCAGATTTTAGAAAATGTCAGTGAGCGTAAAGTATCGCGTTTGTTTGTCGATGGAATGGATGGTCTGCTGGATATTGTTATGCATATTGGCCGTGCGCGTTCATTCCTGACCGCCTTGGTCAATGAGTTGCGCTGTCGTCAGGTCACCAGTTTCTTTACGCGGGAGTTGCCTTATTTGGGTGAACCCTTGCCAGAAAATTGTGAATCCGGGCCGTCATCAATTTTGTACGAAAATATTATGTTGTTGCAGTATGTGGAAATCAGTGGAGTCAATCATCGCCAGATTGCTGTTTTAAAACTGCGCCAGAATGGTTATGACTCTGCCAATCACATTATGTTAATTTCTGACCATGGTGTATCTATAGGGCGCTCGGTATCAGTAGAAAAACTAGCGCAAGAAATTATCAAAAATAACGCAATCAAAAATGAGCCGCAATGAAAGAAGACGTTATCACTAACGCCACGGATGACGCGACTGTCATATTGATTGTTGACGATGAGCCCGATATTACAACGACCTATGCGATATTGTTTGAATATCATGGGTTTCGCGTCAGTGCTGCTTGCGATGGAAGCAGTGCGTTAAAAATGATTGATGAAGTGAAGCCTGATGTAATCGTATCGGATTACATGATGCCGCTTATGAATGGTGCTGAGTTATGTGCAATCGTGAAAAAGGAACCACGTTGGAAGGATATTCCGTTTGTGCTTATGAGTGCCGCTTTCAATATTAAGGATATTGATACCCCTTACAATTTGCTGCTGCAAAAACCGGTTCCATTCGATTTACTTCTTAAAGAAATCCGTCATTTACTGGCGAATCAATAAAATTATTTTTTACGTACTCTTTCATACTTCACGATGTGTTAATTGGGTGAATTGCTTCGTCCAATAAATAGTTCCGGCTGCTACTGCCAGTGGTGTAATAACAATATTGATAATTGGAATTGCGCTGCCTGCCAAGACTACTCCACCAAAACCAAGACAGGAAATTTTTTGCTGGCCAAGTTGTGTTCGAACATAACGAAATGGCAATTGATGGTTATCTGCTGCGTAGTCGCAAAATTGTAATGCAAGGCACCAGCTTCCCCAGATTCCACCGATAAGTGCACCCAACAAGTTCGCTCCTGGTAAAAACATCAAAACCAATATAAGTAATCCTATGCCGAGTGAGCGCGGCACAATATACATTAATTTGGTGAGTTCACGTTTGAATGTGCGAGGAATTAACTTGATAAGGGATTCTTCTGCCGGTGATGCCCCTGTTATATGAGCTTCTACTTTTTCAGCAAGTAAACCTAAAAAGGGCGCTGCGATTATTGTCGTAATGAGATTAAAACAATAGGCATACACGATAAGCATGGTGAGGATAAATAGCGGCCAGAGTAACCAGGTGATCCATGCTAGCCAGTGCGGCAAAAATGTTTCGGCGCTCGCCATTAGTGTGTGCACATAATCTATAGCGAGCGAACTTAAAAAAATAAAAATTAATAAATTCAATAGCAGCGGAATAATGACAAATCGACGAAAGCCTTTGCTGAATATCAGACCTATTCCTTCTGAGAAACAGTCCAACAGGTTAACAGATGAGCGGTTCATAACCGGCTTACATATTTATCCACGAATTAAGGGCGTGCATTTTGAAAGCATAATTGCCAACATGCAGAATCATTCCGTCTTCCAGGATTTTATCGATAACGACACCACCTGCGAGTTGGTCATTCGGATGTTGGATGTTGCCATTAATTTTTACGCTGCCGCCATTGCTGTTGTAATTATGTTCGCTGTAATTAAGGCTGGGGATTTTTTCCAAAACCTGGCTTGGTAAATCGTGTAAATCGGGCAGGTTTGCAAATTGGGTTATAGACGTTGGTGCTGCCGTAGTTTGTTCAGTCGTGGTAACAGGCTCCGTGGGCGGTGTCGCCGGGCTATCAGTTTGTGGTGGAGAAATTGTCAGGGTGGCGTTGGAATTTTGCGCTTGTGCATTTTGTTGATAAAGACTGGCAACACTATCCTCTGAGGTATCACTATTTGCAGTTGACGATATTGATTCTTGCGAAATATTTGCAACAGACGATTTTGCAGCCATTGATAGGTGTTGTTGTGACTGCGTCGTTTTTGCGGACGGGTTTGTTGCTGTTGCGATTGGTGTTGTGGTGGCGGAACGTTGTCCTAGCCAGTAAATCGCTGCCAATAAAATAACAAAGCCAATAGCGAGTGCTGCAATTACCAACGATTTATTGCGTGCACTGTGATCAATAATATTTTCATGGTTGCTATCAATACCAGGCGTAGCTTCATTGCGTTTACGCTCCTGGTCGGCTTTGTTTAATGCATCAAGGAGTAGTGACATGATTATTTTTTTCGTTAAATTCGGTTAAAAGTGTTTTATCGGCACCAACGGCTTCATTTAGCTTCAACAGCGTTTGTTCATTGATATTGCCATCAACCGGTATTGCTTTGCTGCGTTGGAAAATTTTAATGCGCTCTTGCAATGCAATGCTGAATAAATCATCGCTGAGTGGATCTTTTTGTTTATCAAGTTTGGCAAATTGTTGCGCAACCCAGGCAATGGTTGGGCTGCTGTCGCCCAATAAAAGTGTTTCTGTAAATGCCGGCGGACGTTTCCAGAGATACACGGCTTCGCCTGTCCAATCGCGGCCAAGTTTGGTTAATGGCATCACTATTTTTTCTTGCTGCTCATTCAATACCAATGCATTTTCGCCGTTAAGGCCAATCAAGACCAAATAGGTCGAAAATTTCTCTGGTGTAGACATAATTAAAACCAGCGGGCGATTGAGTTCGCTCACATCTGTCCATGTGTGTAATAAAACTTTTGCACACTGTTGGCTGGTTTTAAAATTTCTTCCGCATGGACGTGTTTCTTGCGCGAGTGGAACGCCCAGGTAACTGAATAATATATCTTCCGCATCGTGATAATTACGCAATGCAATACTGGGCGCAGAGCTTGCTGTTGAGGATGTGGAGTTGCTGGATGAGCTTGATTGCTGTGAACTTACCGCTAAATGTTTACCCGGAAGATGGTTGGACTGGGTGATGTACACCATCGAACTCAATAAACCGATACCAAAAATTCCCAACACCCATTTCAAGTACAGGGTTCTTTTATCGGCCTGTGATTGCTCCAAACCACCAACGACTTCTTTGCGCGCTGCATTAAAAATAGCGTTATCAACGCGCATTTTATTACTGCCATAAGCACCAATTAAACAGCGTTCGCAAATTACATTAATCAAACGTGGAATGCCGCCGGTAAATGCGTGGATACGTTTGATAATCGCGTAGGGAAATGGATTTCTCCCTTCAGGCAAGCCACCAATTTTTAAACGATGGCGGATATAGGCTTGGGTTTCGGCTAACGTTAAAGGCGTGAGGTGAAAACGTGCGGTAATTCGCTGGGCTAATTGGCGCAGCTCCGGTTTGGATAACAAGGTTTTTAGTTCGGGCTGCCCGACCAAAATAATATGCAATAATTTTTGCGTGGTTGTTTCCAGATTAGTTAATAAGCGAACTTGTTCGAGTGCCTGGGTTGATAACAATTGCGCTTCATCAATCAGCAAAACTGTATTGCGGCCACGCGTATGATTGCGCAGTAGGAAAGTGTGCAGCGCATCGGTTAGATCTTTTACGCTGGTGTCATCTTTAACGTAACTCGCACCTAATTCGTCACAGATCGTAGTGAGCAATTCCGGTACGTTCGACATGGGATTCATAACGATCGCAATGTCGGTATTCTCAGGCATTTGCTCTAGCAAACAGCGGATGATCGTGGTTTTGCCGGTGCCCACTTCCCCGGTCAGCATCACAAAGCCGCCGCCCGCGACACCATAAAGCAGATGCGCCAGCGCCTCTTTGTGCTGTTGGCTCATATACAAATAGCGCGGGTTTACGGCTATTGAAAAGGCAGGCTCGTTAAGGCCAAAAAAAGTATGGTACATAGTAATTAGCGTTGTTATCTATCGAATTGCTTGGGGTCAGATGATAACGGGAAATGCGGCTGCTGTGTTTTAAAAATCACATATTGGGGAAATTGGCACGCCAGGGCGGAGTCTGGCTTATTCGTGTGCCAGCACAACGCAGTTTCGGCCCTGGGCTTTGGCCTGGTACATGGCGCGATCAGCACGGATAAACCACTGTTCGCGCGTTTCGTCGTTTTGGATGCTGGCGCAGCCGAAAGAAGCGCTGACTTCGCCTTCGGGGCCAATGATGCTGGCGGTGATCTGGATACGGATTTGTTCAGCGATGGTACGGGCTTCTTCAAGGTTGGTGTTGCGCGCCAAAAGCACAAATTCTTCGCCGCCAAAACGAAAGGCGCGGTCCGTTTTGCGCAGGCGCGCTAACAGAAGTTTGCCAATGTCGACTAATAATTGATCGCCAATATTGTGGCCAAACTTGTCGTTGATGGTTTTGAATTTATCCAGATCAAACACAATCAAGGTGGCGGGGGTTTGGTAACGGGTAAAATCCTCTACGCAAAGACGCAATTCTTCATCCATCAAGCGACGATTGCCAAGCAGGGTGAGTGGATCTTGCGATGCAAATATTTCAAGGCGTTTGCGTTGTTGCTCGGTGAGGCGGGCAAATAAATAGGCCATGGTGCTGCCAATAAAAAGCGATGAGAGCATGGCAAAAGAATCCAGTGTTTGGCCCAGCCGCCAGGCGATGGGGACAACCAGGAGAATGGCGAGAAGGTTGACGATTACGGCGCTGCCAGGGCTCAGCAGGAAAAAGTTGGCAAGGACGGTTGGGAAAATCCAGAAGACAAAAATAGGGCTGTTCATATAGACCACTGCTATAGCGCCCAGCGTATAAAAACCGGCTGCAAAATAGAGTGCGATTGGCGTTGCTTCACCGCGCCAGCGCGAATAAAGCGCAATAGAGACTGCGGTAGCGACTATCCCAAAATCGAGCAGGGCGTGAATCACTTCGCCACGCGCGTAGCGCAGCACAATAAAAGGCGCGATTCCAACAACAGCCAGGACGGCAAACAGGTAAACAAGGCCTAACTGAAATTTTTTGGTGGAATCGTCAAACATAACCCTGTCTGTCCTCAGTAACCCGACGAATATGCCCGGCTGTTTTTATAATATAGCGGCAAATTAACAGAATGCCGCATTTGTTTGGAATTTCAGGCCTTTTGCGCAAAAAAGCCCTGGATGCATAAGCTGAATGCATTAATAAGATCGCGCGATTACAATGAAACCCAATGTGCTTATAAATAGGAAAAAAGGGGACAAATATGGGCAAAAATCGCCTGGAAGCTTTTAGCGATGGTGTGCTCGCCATCATCATCACCATTATGGTGTTGGAAATGAAAGTGCCTCACGGTGTGGATTGGCAAACATTGAAAACCCTGTTGCCGGTATTTTTTAGTTATGTCCTCAGCTTTATCTATGTCGGAATTTATTGGAACAACCATCACCATTTATTCCATGCGGTTAAGCAGGTAAGTGGTGGTGTCTTATGGGCAAATTTGCATTTATTGTTTTGGCTTTCATTGCTGCCCTTCGTAACAGGTTGGATGGGCGAAAATCATTTTTCATCTTTACCCACTGCATTGTACGGCAGTGTGTTGTTGATGGCGGGCACTGCTTATTGGATATTGGTGCATTGCATTATCGCAACAGAAGGTAAGGATTCCCTGCTGGCAAAAGCAGTGGGCAAAGATGTTAAAGGCGTTATTTCTGTCGTTGTGTATGCTGTTGCAATTCCCTTGGCTTTTGTAAATATTCCGTTAGCCCAGATCGGCTATATCGCCATTGCATTGATGTGGTTAATTCCTGACAGGCGAATTGAAAAAACCTTGTCAGAGACTCATCATTAACCATGGTTTTTTTTGATAGCCATTGCCATTTTGATTTCGCTGATTTTGATCAGGATCGCGAATTAATCTGGCGTGAATGCAATGCGCAGGGAATTACCGGTTTAGTTATTCCAGGTGTTGCGCCGGGGCAATGGAATACTGCGGCAAAGATCGCGCAAGAGCACGAAAATATTTATTGCGCTGTCGGGTTACATCCCTGGTGGATAAAAAACGCTGAACAGGATTTGGCGAATCTTCCGCAGCAGTTGCGTGACCATGTCCAATCATCCAAATGCGTTGCAATCGGTGAATGCGGTTTGGATGCTGCAATTGAAATGCCGCTAGACGTGCAGCAAAACATAATGGACATTCATTTGCAGCTGGCACAAGAGTGTTCAGTTCCATTGATTATCCATTGCCGGAAAGCCCATAACGAATTACTGCAACAGCTCAAACACTATCGTTTTGAGGCTGGGGGTGTAATACATGGGTTCAGTGGTAGCTATGAAATGGCGATGCAGTATTGGGCGATGGGATTTCGCGTGGGAATCGGTGGAACGATTACCTATGAACGTGCAAATAAAACTCGTGAAGCGGTAAAACATTTACCGCTGGATGCAATCCTCTTGGAAACGGATGCCCCGGATATGCCTATTCAAGGCGAGCAAGGTAAGCGCAATAGCCCAATCAATATCCTTGCGGTTGCAAACACGCTTGCTGATTTGCGCGGTGAACCTCTCGATCAAATTGCCGCACACACTACCCACAATGCAAAACAACTTTTTAAGATTAATGATTAATGTTTTCTTTTGATGACCTTTCAAGCGTTTCACTTCCTGAATTAATGGCGACACAAAATTGGCAAGCGCAATATCGGCTAATTACCCAATGGGGAAAATTAATTACTCCCAAACCTGGAATGCGTATCGATAATTATTTGCTGCGAGGTTGCGAGACTTTGGCGTGGTTGAACTGTGTGCAAGAAAATGGCGTGTATCGTTTCGCGTTTGATAGCGATAGCCGTGTGATTAATGGATTAGCGGTTTTGTTATTATCGCAAGTGGATAATAAAAATGCGGATCAAATAAAAACAATAGATTTTGAAAAACTATTATTGGATGTAGGGCTGGAAAAACATTTAACACCATCGCGTAATAATGGCTTGAGAGCGATTGTGGAAAGAATTAATTCGTCGTTGGTAGTATGAGGGGTTTTTATAAGGCTTAAAATTAAATTTATATGGGAGTCGTCATCCTCGCAGAGGATCCAGCGGCTGGCGGTCCAGCGCCTTGTTTTATTATTTTAAAGCCGCTGGATCCTCTACGAGGATGACGACTCCCTGCTATTCTTACTTAATTTACGCAGCACAGCATTTTCAACGTAACGTATGGCATGTGTAGATTGATTACTATAGACAGAGATAAATATTTTCTAATTCCTAAGCGCCTTCTCCAAATACCTTTCAATCGCCCGGGTTGCTGCAACAAATCCGAAAGTTCCTGTCACCATCACACTTGAACCAAAGCCGCCGGCACAATCGAGTTTTACGCCGGCTTCTAAAAATTGTTTATCCATACATACGCTGCCATCGGGTTTTGGGTAAACCATTTGCTCGGTGGAAAAAACCGCGTCCACACGGAATTTACGATTTTTGTCGCGCGAAAAATTAAAATGACGATAAAGTTGTGTGCGAATTTTTACCAGCATGGGATCGCTTTCTGTGCGGCCCAAATCGGCGACCCTTACTTGTTGTGGATCGCGTTTTCCACCTGAAGAACCTACGGTAATCAAACGCACTTTAATCGCAAGGCAGTAAGCCACCAGGCGCGCTTTGATGTGTGCGGCATCCATGGCATCAATCACCACGTGATGTTGTTTGCCAATAAAAGATTTCATGTTCTCGTGATCGATAAAATCTTCAATGGAATTAATAATAATTTCAGGATTGATATCTTTTAGGCGATCGCAAATTACCTGGTTTTTTGAGCGGCCAATATTGGATTTCAGTGCGTGTGATTGGCGATTGGTATTGGTGACACACACATCGTCCAGTTCAATAAGTGTAAGTTGGCCAATGCCGGAGCGCGCAAGTGCTTCTGCGACCCAGGTGCCGACACCGCCCAAACCTATAATAACAAAGTGAGCTTTATGCAACGCGACAAGCGCATCTTGTCCGTACAATCGGGCAATGCCGCCAAAGCGTTGTAAGTAATCGGGTGAAAGTATGTCGGTGTGGTTTGATTCTTTTGTCATACAGCGATTTCAAATAATTAAAGCAAAAATTTATCGAAGGGAATTACTGTCACTGGTTCGCCCTGGTTAACGGGACCGCGTTCCTGTTCAAGCGCGATGTAACAATTTGCGTGCGCGAGTGAACTTAAAATTCCCGAACCCTGGTTGCCAGTTGTCGTCACCTGGTTTTCACCGGCGATGTGTTGCAACAGCCCGCGTTGGAAATCGGCGCGTCCCGGTTGTTTTTTTAACGTGGATTGGGTTGTGATTTTAAGTGCTAACACCGGTTCAACCTGTTCACCGGCAAGGTGGCGAATCATTGGCAGCACTAATTGATGGTAAGTGACTATTGCCGAAACCGGATTCCCGGGTAAACCAAAAAACCAACAGGGTTTATCCGTCGATGCGAAAGAACCAAAAGCAAAGGGTTTGCCCGGTTTCATGGCTACTTTCCAAAAATTGATGTGCCCGAGTGATTCCAACACTGTTCTGGTGTAATCCGCATCGCCAACGGAAACTCCTCCGCTGGAAATAACCACGTCAGCTTGTGCTATGGCGGATTGGAATGCGTCGCCGATTTTTTGTGGATCGTCGGCAATTAATCCGCAATCAATAATCGTGATGTTCAGGCGTGCCAGGAGCGCAATTAATGTTTGGCGATTGCTATCGTAAAGCTCACCTGCCTGTAGCGGTTGGCCGAGTGGTTTTAATTCATCACCAGTTGATAAAACGGCCACGCGTACACGCGCAAAAACCTTAAGGTGACTTACACCGAGCGATGCGAGCAAACCAATATCCAATGGGCTGATGCGTTTGCCTTGTTCTAACACTAATGCATTGATTGCAATATCTTCACCGGCACGACGGATATTGTCTCCGGCTTTCGGAATTCGCTGCACGTGGATTTCATCATCTATCACCTTGACCTGTTCCTGCATGATGACCGCATCTGCACCTTTGGGCACAACGGCTCCGGTCATAATGCGCACACATTCGCCTGCACGGATTTCCCCGCTAAATGGATGGCCTGCGAGGGTAGTTCCTATAAGGCGCAACGGTTTTTCAAGACTGGCATCTGCGTATTGCAAGGCGTAACCATCCATCGCGGAATTGTCGTGGCCGGGAATATTGACGGTTGAATAAATATCTTCCGCAAGGACGCGATCCAATGCCGCTTGCAGCGCAACAGTTTCGGTCGCATTGATTGGAGTGATGGCGCTTTGCATATGGGCAATAGCATCGGCGACGGGCAGTAGTCCGGGTTGCGAACAATAATCCATGCGTAATTCCACCGTTGGGATGAGTTGCGATTCAGGGATGGTGTAGTAGGTCATCGTAAGGCGGGCTATTTTAGAGGTTTGTCTGCCCCAAACCTATAGCTATCTATCGGAAGAGTTTACCGGGCGCTCATCCCTGGGCTAAAGCTGCGTCAATCTATTAAAGCGGTGGGTTGGTTTTTGTAACAAAAATGTGAAGCTTCCAGACACCGGTGACCCTCGTGGTGCATTGTGCCGGTTAACTGGCTTTAGCCCCGGCGTTGGGTTGACAGTCGGCAGGAACAGTTAACGCGGAAGTGTCAGTGTGAAGGTGGCGCCTTTGCCTGGCGTACTTTCAACGCCCAGGGTGCCTTTGTGTGCCTCTGCAAGTTGTCGCGCAATGTATAACCCCATGCCTAAACCTTCGCTGGCTTTCTTGGTATTACCGCGCTCAAATTTTTCGAAGATACGTGTTTGTTCTGTCTCCGCAATTCCGGGCCCCTGATCCTGCACCTGGAGTGTTGCTGTGGTTGCATCTGCTGTTAGTGTGACTTTGACGGGTTTTGCATCGCCATATCGCAATGCGTTGGTCAGTAAGTTAATGACAATTTGTTCAATGCGGAATTCATCCCAAACACCGGTTACCTCAGGTTGTATATCGAGTTCAAAATTGCTGCCGGCGGATTCTGCCTGTTGGGCCAAATCAATCGCTACGCCTTTTACCAGGGTCGATAAATTAGCGTCGCCCGGCATGATGGATAATTTATCGTTTTGGATGCGCGACACATCGTTCATGTCGTTAATCAGGCGAATCATGTTGTGAATCTGGCGAGCGTCACGCGCGATCATGGCGCCGAGTTTTTCGGCGTTAAAGGCATTCATATCGCCTTTGTTCAACAGCAGTTGGCGCAATTGGGCTTCCATATGCAAGGTGTTGAGCGGAGTGCGCAATTCATGTCCTACCAGCGACATAAAGTCATCACGCATTTTCAGTGCGCGTTCTAATTCTGCCTGTGTTGCCCGCAATTCCTGTCGGCTTTTTTCCAATGCTTCAACTTGTTGCTTTACTTTATTGCGCTGTTGGTAGAGCGAAACAAAAACATGCACTTTACTTTTTACTGCGGCGATGTCCAAAGGCTTGTGTAAAAAATCCACGGCTCCGGTTTCATAACCGCGGAATGCATAATTTAATTCCTTGCCGCTGGCGCTCACAAATACGATAGGGATATGGCGTGTTTTTTCGGTGCCGCGCATGAGTTCGGCTAATTCAAAACCATTCATGCCCGGCATCATGACATCAAGGATTGCGAGAGCAAATTCATGTTGCAATAACAAATCCAATGCCGCTTCACCGGAGGTAGCAGAGAAAATTTCGCGGTCATCGCGTTCAATGACTTTTTCCAATGCCTGCAAATTCTCTGGCAAATCATCAACGATCAGGAGTTTGGCTTTTTGTTCTGCACTCATTGATTTGCCTCCAAATCTACCAGTAATGCGTGTATGTTGTGCAATGAAAGAATCATATCCGGCTCTTGAAGATTAATTGCAGCTTGTGGCATAACAGGTATTTCCGCTTCTTCTGGATCTTGAACTATTGTCAGGCCACCAGCATTTTTAATTTGCGCCAGGCCTTCCGCTCCGTCGTGGTTTGCTCCTGTTAATAAAAATCCTGCCAGTTTTTTGCCATAAGCATCTGCTGCCGATTGCATCAATACATCTATGGATGGCCGGGCAAAACTGACCGGATCTTCGCAACTCAATGAAAAACTGCGATTGCGTTCGATCGATAAGTGATACCCAGTGCCGGCAAAATAAATGGTGCCCGCTTTTATGAAATCCTTATCCAGCGCTTCGCGTACGGGCAGGGCGCTATGGTATTGGAAAACGTCAATCAATTTACTGTCGCGACTGTGGGGCAAATGCAACACAATAATAATCGGCAAATGATAGCTTGGGGGCAGGGGCGATAATATTTGCAATAACGCCCGAATACCGCCAGCCGATGTGCCGATTACGATGGCATCAACCTTGTGATCATGCTGTTGAAATGACGTGATCATAAAATATTTACAATAAAGTTTTATAGTTTGCGATAAAGCCGCTGCGATTTTACCAGGGCCTCAAAGCGATTGGCGTAAGTGGAAAAATCAATACTTTCCTTACTGCCCAAACCCAGGAACCCGCGGTGGCAGAGTGAGTCATGAAATAATCCCAATGCCCGCTCCTGCAATTCCTGGTTGAAATAAATCATAACGTTGCGGCAACACACCAAATGCGTTTCGGCAAATACACTGTCGGTTGCCAGGCTGTGATCGGCAAAACTGACATTCTCAATCAATGAGCGATCAAATAAAGCGCCATCATAAGCCGCGGTGTAATAATCCGAAAATGAACGCTTGCCGCCCGAGCTTTGGTAACTGGCGGTATAAGCGCGAACTTTTTCCAGTGAAAAAATTCCCTTGCGCGCTTTTTCCAGCGATTGCGGATTAATGTCGGTTGCATAAATAATGCTGCGATCCAATAAATCTTCTTCGCGCAACATAATTGCCATTGAATAGAGTTCTTCGCCTGTGCTGCATCCTGCGATCCATATTTTTAAGGATGGATAGGTTTTAAGGAAGGGCACGACCTGTTCGCGCAAGGCAAGAAAATAAAGCGGGTCGCGAAACATTTCTGTAGTGGGGACGGTAAGGTATTGCAACAATGCCGAAAAAGTATCCGGGTCATGCAATACACGCGCTTGTAATTCAGAAATAGAACTGCAATTCAATTGCCTGATCGCATGCAGCACGCGTCGTTTTACAGATGCGCCGGCATAATTGCGAAAATCGTAGCTGTATTTTATATAGATGGCTTGAATCAACAATTGCAATTCAATATCTACATTGTTTTGATTGCGGACTTGATCAATCATTAAAACGTTCCATAGGCATCCACACGCGCAAGAGCGAATAGAGGCGGTCAATATCAATAGGTTTTGCCAGGTAATCGGATGCACCCGCTTTCAGGCACTGCTCCTGATCATCTTTCATGGCTTTCGCTGTAATAGAAATAATGGGCAGTTTCTGGAAGCGCGCATCTTCGCGAATTCTGCGTGTTGCTTCCAGCCCATCCATAACGGGCATCATCACATCCATCAATACCAAATCTATTTCCGGTATTTCATTTAATTTATCGATGGCTTCCACACCGTTGCGCGCAACTTCTACCATGGCACCTTTTTGTTCCAGTGCGCCGGTGAGTGCAAAAATATTTCGCATGTCGTCATCCACCAACAATACGCGGCGCCCTTCAAGCGCGCGGTCGCGGCTGCGAACGGTTTTGAGCATACTTTGTCGTTCGGTGGATAATTGCGATTCAACCTTGTGCAAGAACAACGTCACTTCATCCAGCAAACGCTCCGGCGAGCGAGCGCCCTTAATGATAATGGAACGCGAGTATTTGAGTAAGTTACTTTCTTCATCGCGCGTTAAGTTGCGGCCGGTGTAAACAATTACTGGCGGGAAACTGCAAATTTCTTCGCCCGACATACGTTGCAAAAGTTCATGGCCTTGCATATCGGGTAATTTCAGGTCGATGATCATGCAATCAAAAATAGTGTTGTGCAAAAGTTTGATGGCTTCTTCGCCAGTTTCTACCGCGGTGATTTCGATATCATCATCGCCAATTAATTTCACGACACTTTCGCGTTGGAGCGCATCATCTTCCACCAACAAAACACGCTTCACTTTTTGTGTAAGTTTGTCTTCCAGTTTTTCAAAAACCTGCTTCAGTCTTTCGTAGGTTGTGGGTTTAATGGCATAACCAATGGCACCCAATTGCAAGGCCGCTTCAGTGCGCTCGTCAGCAGAGACAATGTGTACGGGAATATGTCGCGTGAACGGATTTGTTTTTAATTTTTGCAACACGGTTATACCGGTCATATCCGGCAAGCCGAGGTCGAGCAAAATTGCGTCGGGCATAAAATCATTAGCGAGTTCCAGGCCCTCTGTGGCAGTTTGTGCAACCAGGCAGCGATAGTCCAATTCGCGCGCGAGCTTATAAAGGATTTTCGCAAATTCAGGCTCATCCTCAATGACCAGTACGGTGCGGGTCAAATGTGGATCATCGATTTTCCTGTCATCAGAAAATCCAAGTGCCGATATTGCGGCAGGTTGCGCCGGTGCAGCAACTGCTTGTGGTTTCACAGGTGCGGGTGTGGGCGCAGGCGCTAATGTTTGTGGTGTGGTTTCAGCACTTGGTATTTCAACAGGAATTAAAAGTGTAAACACGCTACCCACATTGGGGGTGCTTTTTACGCTGATGGAACCGCCCAATAGCGCTGCAAGATCGCGGGAAATTGATAGGCCAAGTCCGGTGCCGCCGAAGCGACGGCTGATGCTTCCATCGGCTTGCTGGAATGCTTCAAAAATAATGTCTTGTTGATCTTGTGCGATACCAATACCTGAATCGATCACAGAAAATGCAACAACACCAGCACTACTATTAGTGACGGACAATTGGACCTTGCCTGTGTCGGTAAATTTAATGGCATTTGACAGCAGGTTTTTCAAAATTTGTTCAAGGCGTTGATGATCGGTAAAAATGGATTCAGGAACATCAGGCGCTATTTCCGTATTGAAATCGAGTTGCTTGTTGGTTGCCAGGGGTTCAAATGTGACACGCAAGGAACTGACAATGCGCTGCAACGGAATTTGTTCCGGCACTAATTCAAGTTTACCGGCTTCTACTTTGGAAATATCCAGGATGTCGTTGATAAGGTCGAGCAAATCATTGCCGGCAGAATAAATACTTTGGGCAAACTGGATTTGCTCTTCATCCAAATTACCTTTGGCATTTTCAGCCAAAAGCTTGGCTAAAATCATCGAGCTATTGAGCGGCGTGCGCAGCTCATGGGACATATTGGCAAGGAATTCAGATTTATATTTACTGGCACGCTGTAGTTCTTGCGCGCGTTCTTCAAGGTCAGCTTGGGCGTTATTCAAGGCGATATTTTTTTGATCCAGCATGATGGCTTGGTCAATTAATTTTTCGTTAGTTTGTTCCAGCTCTGCTTTCTGGTTTTCCAACAGGGCTTGCGACTCTTCCAGCACGCGTGATTGTTCTTCAAGTTCTTCGTTGGAGGAGCGCAACTCTTCTTGCTGGACTTGCAATTCCTCATTGAGTTGCTGGGTTTCTTCCAGTGCATCTTGCAAGCGCATACGATAAAGAGATGCTTCTACGTTATCGCCAATGTTGGATGACACTAACGAAAGGAATTCCAGGTCTTGTGCTGAAGGTTCATGCAAAAAACCAAGCTCCAACACACCATTCACACTACCGTTGTTGTGGATGGGAATCAGCACAAGGTGCCTGGGGCTGCTATTACCTAAACCGGAATTTATTTTTATGTAATCCTCGGGAACATTGTTCAATTGGATCAATCGGTTTGAGAAAGCAACTTGTCCGACAAGGCTTTTGGTTCCCTCAATAATTTCTTCCATCTGATCGATATTTCTTGTGCCGCCATAATTGGCAACCCGCTTTAACGCATTGCCTTTTTCGCGCACATATAAAACCCCGACGGCGGCATTTAGATAACTCGCCAAAAAATCCAACACAGTGTTGCCTAACAATGATAAGGCGACTTGCCCAATACTTTTTTCTGCCAATTGGGCTTGTCCCGAGCGAGCCCAGTTTTGGTGTTCAAGCAATTCTGCATGCTTCTGGCGTTCGGACAGGCTGTTGCTGTAAGTTGTCGATAATTTAATAAGTTCGCGACGGCCCAAAATACTGAGCAAGGCTGTAAAGAAAACGGTGACGACCAGGTAAATTGTAACGGAAACGAGAGTTGTTGATTTTGCAGTCTCATTGCGGTCATGCAATAGGCCTTTTTCAAGTTCCTGGAAATTATCCAGTTCTTCGCGGATATCGTTGAATTCCAGTGAGCCGCGATCGCGAACGACTTGTTGGTAGTCTTCATTTTTTTGTCGCATCAATATGACGCTTTGCGCATAAGTGTCCCAATTGGCCATCATGGACTGGACACGTTGCAATCTTTCAACCTGGATTTGATTATCGTTAACCAGGTTTTGCAGGTTGAGGATCTCGGCATTTAATTTAGGTTTTGCCAGGCGATAGGGGACGAGGAATTCTTCTTTCCCGGTAATTAAATAGCCACGCAAACCAGTTTGCATATCTACGGTAAGTTTGGATATCTGGTTAGATTTGCCAATCGTAGTTTCAGTGTGCTCAACCCATTTAAGTGCCGATAGCAGATAACTGATCAACACCACAAACAAAATACCGCTGGCGATGCCAACGACCAATGGCAGCGCTATATTTTTGCCAAGGATACGGCGAAATTCTTTTTCATCGATTGCAGATGTAATTGGCATTGATGCTCCGTAAGGCTAAGGGGCCAGTTTAAAAAGTGTTAATTTACGGGAAGTAGTGAAAGACATGTCTACTTATTGTGCTGTAGGTGCTGCACGTGAACGTAAATACAGCTTGCTCTGCATTTTACGCTAATAGCGAGGGTGAGTGATCCAGAGAATATCTTGTTTATCAAGAGTTTAGGGCTCAAGCCTTCGTTTTTATTAGCCTTTCCTACCCAAAAAGATGCATAGCTTGGCACTAGAGTCATCGTTGTTCTGTGGGGTGGCGCACCGAACTCCCTTAAAAGCCCTAAATTTCCTTGCCTGCTGATATTTTAACCAGGTGGTTCCGCGCCGTTAAATCCTCCTTCCTGATGAAACGGTATTTCGCATGACGGTATTTGCTCGCGAGAGTCCATAAGATATTTGATTACTTCCTAACAGGAAATTAAAAGTTTTGTTAGAAAAATGGCGATGAAAAATTTATTTTTATAAGAAATTTAAATTATTGTTCAGCGCACCACAGCAAAATTTTCCTTTGGAAGACGCCCGTGCTTTGTGTTGCTGCCTGCTAATAATCGTAAAGTTTTTGTGGTCTTGTTCCGGGTTCGTATTATTCTTCCACAGTTTTTTTCGTGTAATTGCGTGTCATTTCTTCATTAAAAAAATGTCGTTAAAATCTTAATAAAGGTTTTTACAATTCCCGCGCTGCTAAAAAAATTATAAATTTTGGCGTAATAATAGGTTATCAAACTGATTTTTTATTTTTTGATACTAGAATCATTAACAGGCCAATCAGGAATCGTTTTTTATATGAGGATGTGCTGATGCAATGCCCTGCTATTTTTTCAACTGAACCGGAACGATTAAAAGCATTATCGGATTATGGGCTTGATGATGAACAGGGATTGCGAAGCCTTGATCCTGTTGTCCATATCGCATCGCGCATGTTCAATATGCCAGTCGCAGCGGTGAACATGATTGGTAATGACCATGTTTTTTTCGCGGCAAGCGTTGGTGTTGGCGAAGTTGATATGAGCCGGGATGTTTCATTTTGCGCACATGCCATCAACCAGTCGGATGTCATGGTTGTTCCGGATGCAACACAAGACGAACGATTTCATGATAACCCGCTTGTGATTGGTGTGGCCAATTTACGTTTTTATGCGGGCGTTCCACTTTTTTCTCCCGATGGTTTGGCGTTAGGTGCGCTATGCATTATTGATGATAAGCCGCACCTGGATTTTTCTGAAGAAGATAAAAGCCGTTTGCAGGAACTTGCGAAAATGGCGTCAGATCGCCTTGAATTACGTCGGATAGAAGTTTCGACAGAACGCAGTCGCCCTGATTTTGATGATTATGCTGGCGGCTCTTCAACCCCCGTCATCTGGTTTGATGAAAGCCTCAATATTGTTGAATGGAATGAGGCTGCGGCTGTATTCCTCGGCTATCAATTGCGCGATAAAAACGTTTTGTTTTTTGATGAATTATTAGCGGAGCGTGAGCGTTCGGCATTCAGGCGATTGATCAAGCAAGCAATAGACGCTACATCACTTGATAAACTGACTCTCCCGCATGAATTGCGCGGTCGTCACAAAAACGGCAGTGAATTCCGTTTTGGTTTTTCATTATTTGGTTGGAGTGATGGCGGGCATATGCGATTTGAAGCAGTGCTTAAGGATTTGACGTCCCAACAGCGGGAAGAGGAAGAATTGCGCCAGCAGGCTAATCGCGATGCGTTGACGGGACTTGCCAATCGCGGCAAATTTTATCGCAGTGTAGAAGAAGCGTTGGTTAAGCCAGAACCTGTAGCGGTGTTGATGATTGACCTTGATGGTTTTAAAGACATCAATGATACGCTTGGCCATACCCTGGGCGATGCGATTTTGCGCGAGGTCGCTAATCGTTTAATTCAACTGGCAGGACAAAATGACCTTGTTGCCCGAATTGGCGGCGATGAATTTGCCATTATGTTGGGCGGCGTAGTTGACCAGCAAGTTGCCATGCAAGTTGCGGATTCAATGGTTGCTGCGATTGCTCAACCGATTGATATTGAAGGCCATCATGTACGTGTTGCCGCAAGCTGTGGTGTAGCGCTTGCGCCCCTGCAAGCACAAGAGGCGCTGGAGTTAGTGAGCGATGCAGACCTGGCACTCTTCAAAGCCAAAAGTATCGGGCGTGGCCGCACTTATTTATTTGTGACGGCATTGCGCATGGAAGCTGTTGCCAGGCGGTTGTATGGTTTGCAGCTGCACAGGGCTGTGGATGAAGGTGAGTTCCTGTTGTTTTACCAACCGCAAGTTAATTTAATGAATGGCAACATTATTGGTGCTGAAGCCTTGATTCGCTGGCGTCATCCCGAGCGTGGGCTGCTCGCGCCTGCAGCATTTTTATCGGCACTTGAAGGCGGTACTCTCGCCGCGACCGTTGGTTCCTGGGTATTAAATGAAGCTTGTGCCCAGGCGGCTTATTGGCGTCGACATGGCGCAACGGATTTTCGTATTGGTGTCAATCTTTGCAGTGCGCAATTTCGGGTTGGGGATTTGGCTTCTGAAGTGATGGCGACTTTGCAGCGCCATGGCCTTCCACCGGAAGCGCTCGAACTTGAAGTGACTGAAAATATTGTTCTCGATAACGATGATATTGTGTTGGATATTCTCCAGCGCTTGCGCTGGTACGGGGTCGGTATTGCATTCGATGATTTTGGGACCGGTTATGCTTCGCTGAGTCTCTTAAAATCCTATCCGTTAACACGCATCAAGATCGACCAGACATTTGTTCGTGGAATTCAATCGTCCAAACGCGATGCTTCAGTTATCCGCGCTATCCTTGATATGGCGCGCTCCTTTGATTTGGAAACTATTGCAGAAGGCATCGAAACAGAATCCGTAAAAAAATATTTGCAACTTGAAATGTGTAACGAAGGACAAGGTTATTTATTTGGCAAACCTATGCCGGCAAAACAATTTGAAGTGCTGTTGGGAATTCGAGGTTCGGCAAAGGCAATTGCGTAACCTTGCAGGCAAAAGCCGCATCTTGCGAAGGGTGCGGTTTTTTTATGGAAAAGACCTTGGCGTCGATGCACCGCCGTTGATGTTTACGCAGTAACCACTATAAACCTCAATCTTGCTTAAGCTGTTTTCATATTTGTTCCTGAGTTGTAAGCAGAAAATTCATAGTCAAAATTGATTGTAAAACGATTGCCATGGGATTGGCATCCCGGTAAAAAGCTACGCGCCTATAATTGGCACCTGCAACAGGCACCTTTACTTCCAGGCACCTTTATTTCCAGGCTCCTATAACTTCAGGCAGTAGCAACTCCATGAAAAATAACGCTTTACGTTTCCACCATCCCATCGCTTTCTGGTTGGGGTGTGCCGGTATTATTGCCGGTGTTTTAGCTCACGTACCTATGTTTATCTGCGCTGCAGATATGGGTTATCACATGGTGGGTATGCCTATGGATACCACTATGTTGGTTGGTATGGCGCTCATCCCTTTAGGTTTGCTTTCCGCCTGGTATGGCTTGGCCCCGCGCCTGAGTCTTTTGCGACAAGACAATCACAGTGGCCATATCCATTTTCATGTTGCGGACAATTCACCATTAAACATCGAACACTGGAAATTGGTGCTTGCCTTGCTGGTGGCCGTGGCCGTAGATGTCATGAAACCCGCAACCCTGGGCTTTGTGATGCCGGGAATGACGGCCGAATATGAAATCACCAAGAAAGCGGCTGGTACGCTTGCATTGATTGCTCTTACGGGGACTACGATTGGCTCCATTGTGTGGGGTCGCCTTGCCGATACTATGGGCCGTCGCGCCGCTATTTTATTGTCAGCGCTTATGTTCATAGGTACCGCAATTTGCGGTGCTATGCCCGAGTTCAAATGGAATTTGGTCATGTGTTTTTTGATGGGAGCATCAGCAGGTGGTCTGCTACCCATTACGTTTACGCTCATGGCAGAAATGATTCCCGCCGCTCATCGTGGATGGTTATTGGTAGGTTTGGGAGGTCTTGGTACATCGGCGGGATATCTTCTCGCATCAGGTTCAGCTGCCATCCTTGAGCCACTGTTTAGCTGGCGGATATTGTGGATGCTCGGCCTGCCTACGGGTTTGATGGTGATCTTCCTGAATCGTTTTATTCCCGAATCGCCGCGTTTCCTGGCCAATGCCGGATTGAAACGTGAAGCAACCGCCGTACTCCAAAAATATAATGGCTATGTAACGCCCGATGGCAAGGACGAATTGGCAGAAGAAGAGGTAAAGGTTGATTCTGTGGGCTTTCGCCAAATGATCAGCGGACCCTACGGAAAAATTACCTTGGGTTTAATTGGTTCAGGTTGTGCATGGGGTCTTGTTAACTTTGGTTTTTTATTATGGCTCCCCACTAATTTGCGCACTATGGGTATGAGCGCAGAGGCCGCCAACAGCCTTTTGGCCCATGCCGGATTATTTGCCCTGCCTGGGATTGCCACGGTGATATGGCTTTATCACAGTTGGAGCAGTATCAAAACATTAGTGCTTTTCCTCGCATTAACTGCCGCCAGCCTGGGTTTATTTTTTGCGCTCGGCTTATTAAAAATGAATTCCCCTGCAACCATCACCCTGGCGACAGCATTGTTATTAATTAGCGCAAGTGGAGTGATCGCTATGCTGATTCCCTATGCCGCTGAAATTTATCCGGTACATCTGCGCGGAACTGGCGCAGGCCTTGTTGCTGCCAGTTCCAAGTTCGGCGGTATCCTTGGTGCGGGATGTGGCGTGTTAGGTGCATTTAATGATCTTGCATTTTCAGCAGCGATGATTGCAATTCCGCTTATAGTGTTTGCGATTCTACTTTTTAAAAGTGGGATAGATACAAAAGGTCGTCGCCTTGAAGAAATTCATGCAGAAGTTGTCAATAAATCGTCCGGCGCTGACATGGCATAAACCCTAACCTTGTATTGCGGAAGTATTTCTGGAAATCTGGCGACCTCAACTGGAACGCGGTATTGATGAGGTCGCCTGATGTCTAAAACTATTATTTCGTTAGCAGAAATCCAATTTGCCCGCGATGCCTTGAGCCAGGTTGATCCTGCACTTGCCAAAGCAAACAAGGTCATTCCGTTGTTTGATTGGCGATCAAGAGCCAATGGTTTTTCCGGACTTGCCAAGCTTGTTTTGGAGCAGCAAGTATCTGTCGCATCGGCGAACGCAATATGGAATCGGCTTGAAAATGGGCTTGGAAGTGTTGAGCCTAAAAATGTCCTCAAAAAATCCATTGATGAATTAAAAACCTTTGGATTATCCGCTCCCAAAGCGCGTTACATCCACGGAATTGCCCATGCCCACGAAGCAGGGGAAGTTGATTTTGATGAACTCAAACATCTGGATGACGAAGCTGCAAGTGCAAAACTCATTGCCTTAAAAGGTATAGGCCGTTGGACTGCCGAAGCCTATCTTATGTGGTGTGAAGCGCGAACGGATGTATTTCCGGCGGCAGATATTGCGCTCCAGGAAGCAATCCGAATTCTTGATGGTGCGGCACATCGACCCTCAACTGAAGCTTTGTACAATCGATCAGAAAAGTGGCGACCTTACCGTAGTTTTGCTGCACATCTTCTGTGGGGTTATTACGCGGCCATTAAACAAAATACAATTCCCATGCCGCAAGGTGTGCCTCCGTTGGTCAAACTAGTTAAGCCAGCAGCCAAAACCAAAACCAAAAACTAAAACAAAAAATAAATTACCCCAACCTAAACTTGCGCGCAAAAAAAAATTTGAGTTTAGGTTGGGCTAATACATTTCTTTAAAACATTTTTGTTAAGGTTGCGACTAGCGCCGTCTTGCCCAAAAATTTATCGTTTGCAGATGAAACGTACATCATTTTATCGGCGTCTGTACCGATTACGGCTAAAGACAGGCTCGCGAAATCAAAGTCTTTTGTGATACCAATTTTCCAATCGTTATAATTTGCCATGCTATTATTTTCAACTTCCTGGCGACCTGCATGCAGGTTGAGCGTTAAACCATCATAGAGTTTTACGTTGGTTCCTGCGTCAATATAGGTGCTATGTTTGCTATCCATAAAACCAAATAAATTGGTCAGGGAATTTGAGTATTTTATGTAAGCCGGGCCATAACCAAGTTGTAAATATAATTCAGTTGTATTGGCGTTTTCGAAACCCTCAACATCCTTTAATTTGTTTGAGGGATAAATGTAACTGATAAAGCCTACATCGTAAGTTAAGTCATCGGTAAAGTTGCCGCGCTTGCCGCCGTAAATATCCCATTCAAGTTTTGCATCGCCGCCGGCATCTTCAATCCATTTAATATTGGTTGCCCAGGTGCCGAGGTATAAGCCTGTAGGTTTATTGGCGTAATCTATGCCAGCCTGGATTGCCGGTTTTAATCGTGTTTGGGAAATTCCGCGATAACGATAATCTGATGTCACATCGGCCATGTACATAAGTTCGTTATCTGCTGCATTTGTTTCTGCGTGGGCAATGGTGCTGGCAAATAAACTTAACATAATTATTTTTTTCATATTCATTTCCTACTGTTTTTTTAAATTGAACACTTTATGGCGGCTGTGTAATCACTAAAAGCTGGTGATAGTTTTTAGATTCACCAGGCATCAAATGCGAGAAGGATTAACAAACTTTCAATCGTAAATATGCTTTATTTTTCAGTCTATAGTTTTTATATCAATTTTAACTATCGCTATTCGGTGAGGTTTTGGCAATTCAATAATTATTTATGAAGGGATTGTTGGTGATGGCAGTAATTCTTTTTGCACGCAGAAAATTTACCCATTAATAATTCCAGTTTTTCCTTCAAAAAAATTAATTATCGGAATCCCCGATAACAACTATCGTAATCTCCCGTTTCCATTTCCCTTAAGCAATTGATAAAAATTCCCCAATGCACAGGCATTTATATTGATTATCTTTTCGACAGGGGATTTATTTTGACGCGTTCAGTAAACAGTACAATTTCTGAAAAAGTTTTAATCGTAGGTGGTAGTTCAGGTATGGGATTAGCCCTGGCCAAAAGTTTATTGGCCGATGGAGCCGAAGTGATCATTGCTGGTCGCTCACAAGAACGGCTTAAGGTTGTAAGTTCGCATCTGGATAATGAACGCCTGCGCACAATATCTGTTGATATTACGCAAGAAGAGCAGGTTGCCCGTCTGTTTGAGCAAACGGGCCAGCTCAACCACATAGTCACTACCGCGGCCAATATTGAAGGCGCTTATGAATTACTGCCTTCGTTACCATTGGTGGCCGCTCACAAGGTGGTTGATTCAAAATTCATTGGCCCTTTATTGCTTGCCAAATATGGTGCACCGGTGCTTGATGCACAGGGATCAATTGTTTTCACGTCGGGCATAGCGGCTTATCGCCCGGCACCGCGTGGTTCTGTTGTGGCTGCAATTAATGGTGCGCTGGAATCACTGGCCTACGCATTAGCGGTTGAACTTGGGCCAATTCGCGTGAATGTGGTGTCGCCAGGTTGGGTTGATTCGCCCTTGTGGGAGTTTGTTGCAGGTGCAGCTAAAAATGATGTTTTGACGGCGAAAGCAGAGCAGCTTCCGGTAAAGCGAATTGGCCAACCCGAAGATATAGCGCACGCAATTCGCTTCCTCATGCAAAATGGTTTTGTTACCGGGACTGTGTTGCATGTCGATGGTGGTCATCGTCTGGTTTGATGTGTGCAAAATTATTCCGAATTAATTCCAGCAACAACACTAATCGCGGCGGTTGGACATCTCGTCGTCGCCACACCATTGAAATGGGTACGTCTGTAGTGGTGAGCCCTTTGCAGGTTACTGCTACAGATTTTCCATCATTTGATTGCGTAACAAAACGTGGTAGCAGCGCACAACCAGCACCCGTTTCCACAAGATTTTTTAATGTGGCGATACTGCCAATCTCACCCGCAAGGCGAGGGCGATTAGGTTGCGAAGCAAAGGCTTTTTCAAACATGTCGCGGTATACGCAACCTGTTTCAGTCACCAGAAATGTTTCTTGTGTTAAATCTTCAAGCCTAATTTCCCCATTGTGAGCAAGCGGATGATTCACTGGCAGGAGTACAACAAGTTCTTCGCGAAAAATAATTTCGCTGTGAAGATTTTTCTCCAACTGGCGCTCTCCCAATAACAAGCAAACATCAAGCGCATCATCACCAACCTGTTGAAGAAGTTCACGAGTATTTGCTGTTTTGACGTGAACGGAAATCGACGGGTGTGCAGTGGTATAGGCAGTGAGCATTGTAGGTAAGCGCGCGACGCAAATTGTCTCCAATGCACCTATCGACAATTTGCCAAACGCAAGTTCGGCCGCCGTATGTACACTGGCTTGCGCTTCATCGGCGAGCCTGAGCAAGCGTTGAGCGTATTCAACTAGTCGCGCACCCGCGTCCGTTAATTTCAATTGACGCTGTGACCTGTCGAAAAGTTTAACTTGCAAATTGTCTTCAAGATTTTGGATTTGCTCACTCACACTCGATTGAGACAAATGTAGCTCTTCAGCTGCTCGCGTAAAGTTTAATTTTGAGGCAACGACTAGAAATATTTTGAGCTGGCGTAGCTCCATGGGATTTGTCCTGTTGAAGAAACTGAAACGGCAATATGGGTTGCCAAAACAATAAGTGATATGGGAACAAGTTTAATAGCAATGTGCAGATAAAACTGTTGTTATTTGCTATTTATACCATCACGCCAAACGGTCCTGGTATTGGATACAGGTTTCTAAAGCAAAGCTCTCTTTTAAATGCAAATTCTCTTTTAAAAGCAAAATTCCCTTTTAACGGCAGGCAACAAATCCCTGTGTAAAAAAAGAATCGCCATGCGAGCGAGATTTAGTTTTATGTCATTAACTTATGCTTTGCCGCAAGCGCGGTTCGCCGGTACAGCTATGTCCATTAATTTTGGGTTGGGTAACTTCAGGTTGTTCATAAGCGTTACATATTCATTCACATCTTTCACCTGCAAACGGGGATTGTAGGCGCGTTCTTCACCGATGGTGCTTACTGTCCATCCTTTGTAATCGTGACCGGGGTACACCAGGGTATTATCAGGCAGCATGAGCAGGTGATTGGTCAGGCTGTCGTATTGGTGTGCGGCATTACCGTTTTGAAAATCGGTACGGCCAGTGCCGCGAATTAACAAGGTGTCGCCCGTGAATAAATAAAATTGGTCTTTTTCTTTCAACAGGAAGCAGTAGGAGTCATCGGTATGGCCGGGAGTATATAAAGCTTCTACGGCCAGAAACCCGATATTGATTGTCTGGCCGTGCTGCAAGGATGCGGATACGCAGCCGGAATTTGCTTCTTTCCCCAATAATGTTTTGGCTCCGGTGGCATCGCGCAAGCTGCTTGCACAGGTGATATGGTCGGCATGGGTGTGGGTATCCAATACATATTCCAGCTGAAGATTTAATTCCTTGAGCAATTGGAGGTAAACATCCAACTGGCTCTTAACCGTATCAATAAGTAATGCTTTGCGAGTTTCTTCGCAGGCAATGAGATAGGTGTAAGTGCTGGATTCGTGCTCGAATAGCTGACGGAAAATCATAGTAGTGTGACCTTTTTGATGGACTTTAATTAATTATATTAGATTTTACTAAATTAGCAATATTGAATTTAATGGTGTGTTGATTTTTATGTATGCGTTACCTATTTGAAGGATTGGGGATTGGAAAAATAGAAGGAGAAGCCAAGGCCATCTCCTGTTAAAAAGAACGGGTTAAACCAGTTTGCTACACCCAAATACCAGCGCGACAACCAGCATGGCGATGGCAAAAAATTGTTGGAGCCTGGCACCGGCAAGGCGAGCGCTAAAGAGCTGTCCAAGTACCATGCCCAAAATCCCGCCGACGGACACCCACAACAAATGAATCCAGGGCGCAGGCGTACTCATTGCCAGATGGCTGAAAAATCCTGAACCGCTGATGAGGGTAATAATCAATAAAGAAGTATTTACTGCTTGGTTAATGGATACGGCGCTTAAAGCCATTAGCAGCGGTACAATCATAAAGCCACCACCAACGCCAAATAAGCCCGATAACAAACCGACAATCGCGCCGCCAAGCAATAATCCCGAGACACAACGCGTTTTGAGTTCGAATTGACCGGTGCTGCTCAAGGCGCATCGTAAACCGGGAGCGGTAGTTTTATCGCCAACGCCTGCGCGTACCACTTGAGCCTGTTTAGGTTGATGGGTAGCTGTCCACCACATGCGCACTGCAATAACTGCCGCTAACAGGCTGAAGCTGATCGTTAATGCCATATCAGGCAATTGGTTGCCTAGATATTTTCCCAGGGGCGCTGTTATGGCCCCACTTGCAGCCAGGAGCAAACCCGGCAACCAGAGGATCTGTCCTTTTCTGCCCCGGGCTAAACTGCCGTATAAAGTGCTGGTCATTACTGCGCCCAGTGAAATACCAACCGCTTCACTCATAGGCAGACCCGCCAGCATGACCAATAAGGGCACGGCAAATATTGAACCACCGGCGCCAGTTAGGCCCAGTAACAACCCAATAAGAATTCCAATCGATAGCAACATGAACTGTATCTTCAAACCAGAGCGAGCTTATTTATTCCACGGCGCTTTTGCCAAAGCCATGGCCATTGGGCATATATCAGTGACGCCTGCGAATGTTAATCCCGCCCCAACAAGTCCGGAGAGCAGGTAAAAGCCCGGGTTGATGGTGGCTCCCAATACCACGCCCAACATGGTCAACACACCGGCAGCTATGCGGATTTGGCGCTCAAGTGAAATGACTTTATGACCTTGGGTCGCGAGTGGGATATTGGATTGCTGGATGGCGTTCATCCCGCCTTCAATAATCACCAGTTCGGCTGGTAGCTTATCTTTAAGGGCATCAGCAGCCATTTCCGCGCGGCGACCAGCTTGGCAAAGAAGGTAAATGCGGGCACCGTCTTTTCCGCTGCGCGTGATTTCGTCCTGCAAACGCTCGGCAGAGAGTTCATGCAAAGGAATGTGCAGGCAGTCGGGCAGGGCAGCTGCTTTTACCTCGGCGGCGGTACGCACGTCCAAAATGCATGTGTCATCGGCTTTTTGATGCATTAAATCCAGTGGGTGGATACGTTTATGGCTCATGGTTTCCTCATCAACTAGGACAATAAATAGACTGTAAAACGGCAATAACCTGGGTAGCTTCTGTACCTTCCAAACGGTAAAACACGGTTTGGGACTCTTTGCGGGTTGCAACCAACCCGGCTTCACGCAGACCCGCCAAATGCTGCGAAAGAGCAGATTGGCTCAGGGGAATACAGGCATTAAGGTCGCTGACGGACATTTCTCCCCCCATAAGTGTGCAGAGAATCATCAGCCTGTTCTCATTCGCCAGCGCCTTCAAAAGAGCTGCGGCAGCCTGGGCGTGTAATTTCATATCTTCAATGCTATTGGCAGCTAAATGTTCTGTTGTATTCATTTGTGTCCTCCTCATGTTTGGATATTATATTAGATAAATCTAAATTAGAAAGCACAAATTCAATTATTTCTAATTTAGGTTTTAATAATATAAGGTTTTACATAAGTTTATTGGTGAGCTTGGTCTAATCAAGCGTCAATCGTGGGAGCGGGGTTATGGCTAAGGCTGTCTTTATCGATGTTAGGCAGTGTGGGATGGTGTGATGCCGAGCAAATCCCTTGCCCTGTCGCTTGCCTCGAACGAGCGGTTCAGTATTAATTTGCAGATAACAATGCAAACCGCCAGAGAGGCTTGTGGATAATCAGTTAATACCTAACCAGTTTTTGAGCTTTATAAAACGCGAAAAGATAAATACTTCCATCAACTCCAACGCGATTAATGACATCCCAAGCGCGGGTAAGAGTAGCGCGGCGATAAAAATGATTATTACAAATCCAGTCCCTAATTTTGCATCCGGGGTTTTGGGTGGCGCACCTAATGCATTCGCTGGAGCGCGTTTACGCCACATAATAAAACCGGAAATACTGATCACCACCAAACCTGTGGCTGTGAGTAATCCCAGCAATTGATTTAGCCAGCCAAATAATTGGCCCTCATGCGCGGAGATTCCAATACCGACGGCGCGATCAATAAATTGTTTTTGTGAAAAATCATTTTGGCTGAGAACGCTCCCTGAATAGGAATCTATTTCTGCATCAGCCTGCAGGGTGCGATTTTGGGTTGTTGAGCTGACGATCCAATGGGTTGCACTTTGTTTTATCCAGGGTGGCAAGTGTGCGCTGGAATTACCAGTTGGAGGCTTGATAAGAACTGGGTAAGCAAATTGCAATTGTTCGGCTTTTTTTACGATGACTGCCAATGGAAGTTTTTTCGCATCCTTTGCAACGATAGCGGACGAAACTGTTTCGTCCATTGAATCATGATGATGCTGGCCTGCAATTGCCCAATCTTTTTTTGTTGCCGTTGTGCCTGTTAATTCGCGCACTTCATTGAGCGCATTACCCCACACGAACGCCCAGGGCAATCCACTGATGAGTAAAAATAATACGAAAAAAGAAATCCATATACCGGTTACCGAATGCAGGTCGCGCCAGAATAATCGCCCCTTAAAAGATAAGCGTGGATACAGCACGCCCGCAAAACCTTTTGCATTATGCGGCCACCATAAATAGACGCCGGTTAATACCAGCACAATTGCCCAGCAGGCTGCCAGCTCTACCAGAATTGAACCATACTTTCCCATCAATAATTCGCCGTGGATGTCATGGGCATAGCGAAGCAGCGGATTATTATTGGTTTTGATGGCGAGGACTTGAAGCGTTTGTGGATGAACATACACGCGCATTTCTTCGTGATTTTTATTCAATAAAATATTTACGGCATCCGTATGTTCGCGCGGTAATTCGTAGGCACTTAAGGTTGCTCCTGGCACTGCTGCCAGGGCAGCGGCAACTTGCGCATCTGCTGGTGCTGGTTCACCGGTGATCGACAAGTGCCTGTAAGGTGCGCTATTAAATTCATCAATTTGCGGTTTGAATAAGTAAATCGCGCCAGTGATAGCAAGAATAATCACAAACGGAATAGCAAAAATACCTGCATAAAAATGCCAGCGCCATAATATGGAATACAACTGTTTTGCGGTTAATCTTTTCATCATAATAATGTAGTGGCATGTATGATTTTAGTAATTCAATTCCTGCGCTGTGCGCATCACGTATTTGAAATAATTTTTGCAATAGGTAGAGGAAAAATCGCAATAAAAAATACTGGCAGTAAATCTATTGTGGCGCTATGTTTGTGGGCACGCGATTTATCAATCATGAAATTTTGCATCACAACGGAAATTTCACGCCCATATACACAGAGCGTGGCTCGCCGGAACTAAGGATTGCGGAGTCTGGTTTGCCAATATCCACAACGCTGTGGGTGCCGACATAATGTTTATCGCCCAGGTTGCGAAGGTCCGCATAGACTTCCCACTCTTTACTTTTAAAGCCCGCACGCAAGCCAAATAATGTGTAAGCATCAATGACATAATTATTGGTGAAATCCGCGTAGCGTTTATCGACAAAATCAAACGTCGGCCCAATAAAAAAGCCGTTGCTGGTGCGATACATAATTTCACCTTTCACGGCATAACCGGGTGCGGCGGGGAGTTGGTTATTGCCGTAAATTGCATGGTTGCGAAAGTGGAAATCATTGATGGTCACACTGACTAACGGCTCTATACGATTTACATTTTGATCACCCACACCGAAGCTTGCGCCAAAAAGCGCTTCTACACCTGCGTGAATAGTCTCGTCGATGTTGGCTGATAAACTGGTGCCCGGTGCATCGGGATCATCAATGGAAAGAATTTCATCGTTTATTTTTGCGTAGTAGGCAGACACATCCCAGCGCCAATAATCCGTTGTATTGAAAGCTGATTTACCGCGCGTGCCCACTTCCACTACGGTGCCGTGCATGGCGCCCAGGATTTTATCGTCAGGGCTGGTGTCGTCCTGCAATTCGAAATTGTCAGGTGCTTCATAAAGACGGCTGACGTTGGCAAACCATTCAATATCTTTTGCCGTTTGGTAAATCACGCCCACACGCGGATTTACACTATTGAAATCACCTTTTGGATTGTATAAATCGCCGCTTTTGACATCGGTATTTTTTACATCGCGATCAGAGGAGATGGCTTGCACACCGTAAATAAGTTTCCACTGCGAAGCCAGTTGCCAGCGATCTGCAAGAAAAACTTCCAGGCTATCCGCATCATTATCAATGCGGGTCTTCAATCCATTTTTGCGGCCTTGATCATTGCGATAGTTGCCGCCCTCAACGGTTGTCCTGGCGTAGTTGAGTCCCGCCAATACATCGTGGTCGTCCAGGCGCAGGTTGTAGCGAACGGACGTGCCCGCGGTATCCTGCTCGGTATTGATCAATAAGCTAAAGACTTCAACTGGAGGATTGGGGCCGCTGCCATCAAAATCCACCATGACTTTATCGACAATAGGATGATAAAGCGTTTGGGATTCGTAAGAAAAACCCACGGATAAATTGCTGTTGTCATCAATATCCCAGACCGTTTTATTCGCCGCGCGCCAGGTTTCCACGTTGTACTGGAAGTTGCCAGTGAGCGCCGTGGCCTGGGCTTGTTCGGGGTCTTGCCGCCATTGTTCACGGGTTAGCGAGCCGGGTAACTCCTGGTTGTTGTCGATGTAGGTTAAATACAATCGCGTCTGGACAGCATCACTGAACTTCCAGCCTGCATTGGCGTAAATGCCTTTGCGATCCTGCTCCTGATGCTCGCGATAACCATCCCATTGTCGAGTCTCAAGGGTAACAAGCCCGTCAAAATCGCCTGCTACAGTTCCCGCGGTGACTCGGCCTTGCGCCTGGCCATTGCTGCCGCCGTTAACGGATATTTCGGACTGGGTATCGCGCGCTGTCGGGGTAATAAAATCAATCGCGCCGCCCAAGGTACTTGCACCGTAAGTCAGGGCATTTGCACCGTGGGCTACAATGGCGTAGCGGGCGCTCTGTGGATCCATGATACGATTGTGGTTGTTGCCATCCGCTGTGGTGACTGGCAGGCCATCTTGCAATAATTTGATACCGTTCCCGTCATAGTTAGTTGCGTCCAGGTTGGAACCGCGGCTGGAAAAAAATGCGGAGTCTCCGGTAGAGCCACTTGCTGTCCATACCCCCGGCACATAACGCAACATATCTTCCAGGTTGGAAACACTTCGCTCTTCCAAATCGGCACCATCCACCAGCGTCACGCTACCGGGGGTTAAGGCTTGTTCATGTGCAAGTTCGACGCCGCTGCGCTGTCCTACCACCAATACGGTTTCCGCTGCATTTTCAAGAGTATCCGCAATGGCTGCCAGTGGTGAGCCCAGTAAAATACAAGTGTAAAGTGTGGTGGGTTTATAAAGCTTCATGGCGATGTCCTTAACAAAAACGCTGGAGATGCCGGAGCGGCGCGCAAAGCTTACTAAACTCCTGATGCGGCGAGAATGTGACAAATTGTCGCAGTTAAGGTTGATGCATGCGGTGGTAGTTGTATCGCAATAGATTTTTTTAATTCAATTGATGCCAAAGGTGCCTAATTCAACTTTCAGCTCTGGAATGATTCGAGCCAAAATTTATTTCCTAAAATAATTGCCAATTGGTTAAGATTTTTCCTCCTTCAAAACTTTCATTGTGTGTTTTGAATCTTGTTATAGCTTGTCAAAGGGATGAAGAAATTATGGAAGCCCGAAGCGAAGCAGTAATCTATTTGAAATTCTTAAGCTTCGTATCAGTTTATTGATACAGTAGATAGGTTAGTGAATAGATAGTGTGATTTTTTATTCTTCTCAAAAATATTTTATGGCTGAATTAATGCGCCAACTTATTCATTCTTCTCAGTGCAGTTAATCTGGCTACGTAACTCACTTTAAAAATTGCAGCCATTATAATAAATAAAATATGTAGGGTTACCAAAACCGGAATGCTTAATCCCAAGTCTCGTATATAAATGACATAGATAATAATGGTGGACAGGGCTAGTGTTATTCCCATGCTCCAATTTGCAGTGTTTAGCAAAATTGATGGTTTCATTGTTTCCTCCATATATTTCACATCCAGTAATAGGACTCCTTATCCCAGGTGATGTTCAATTATTTTCTGGTTGACTGCTTTGAAAAAAATTAATTTTCATCCTCTACGTTAGGCAGCATCGCTGCTCCTAACGTTCAAAAATTATCATGTCGTTTAAAAAAGTATAAATGACCTTGGATCGACTCTTGCGCGCCATTCTTAATAGCTTTCGTTCGCTGTCGAACATTAAATCGATAATTAGGTTGTTAGCTTGTGACTCCCGAATCAACTTCCATCCCATTTAATTTGCGTCCTGGTATTTAACTTCTACTAATCCAGCAGCGATATCAATAAATTTGGAGAAAATTATGGCATCTCAACCAGATCAAAAAAATACTATTGAAAATGTAAATGGCGCTGGTTCTGTATTAAGTACAATCTCAGGGCCTTCCACAGATAAATCGCCAGAGAGCCTGGGTGCTGATAATGACTCGGAAAAGCGTTTATTGGAAAAAGTTGCGGCGACGAAAGAATTGTCTGCAGCTATGCGAAATAATGAAGACAAAGTGAATGAGTATGGCGATCGTGCTCGCTGTCCCTACATTGGAGCTACATTTGAATCTGCAGCGCCCTCTGTAACGGGCAGTACAACTTCCGAAATTATTTCTTCGGGTAAAGTTGGCGACGGAAAACCGGCCATCGGTGAAAATCCGACAGTGGCATCGCTGGATCGCGTTCGTGTGGATGGCAGTGCGCAAGTATTAACAACCAATCAGGGCGTACCGGTTGCAGATAACCAGCATTCCCTGAAAATCGGGTTGCGCGGCCCCACGGCGATGGAAGATTTTATTTTGCGTGAAAAGCTTACGCATTTTGATCATGAACGTATACCAGAGCGCGTTGTGCATGCGCGTGGTTCAGCCGCACATGGTTATTTTGAAGCTTATGATTCTTTAGCAGATATAACGCGAGCCAATTTATTTTCTGAACCAGGTAAGCGCACACCGGTATTCGTGCGATTTTCAACAGTGGGCGGAGAGAGAGGCTCTACCGATACCGCCCGTGATGTGCGCGGTTTTGCTGTAAAGTTTTATACCGATGAAGGCAATTGGGATTTGGTGGGAAATAATATTCCGGTATTTTTTATCCAGGATGCGATGAAATTCCCCGACCTTGTACATGCCTTGAAACCCGAGCCTCATAATGCAATACCGCAAGCGTCCAGCGCACACGATACGTTTTGGGATTTTGTTTCTTTAACACCAGAATCCACTCATATGTTGTTATGGCAAATGTCTGACCGCGCCATTCCTCGCAGTTACAGAACCATGCAAGGCTTTGGTGTGCACACCTTTCGTTTGGTAAATGCGCAAGGGCAGTCCGTATTTTGTAAATTCCATTGGACGCCAATCGCCGGTACCCATTCCCTGGTGTGGGATGAAGCGGTAAAAATTTCCGGGGCTGATCCGGATTTCCATCGCCGCGATTTGTGGGAAGCTATTGAGGCGGGAGAATTTCCGGAATGGGAGCTCGGCTTGCAGATTTTTTCGGAAGAGCAAGCAAATAATTTTTCATTCGATATTCTTGATCCAACCAAAATTGTGCCGGAAGAATTGGTGCCTGTTACTCGCGTAGGAAAAATGGTTCTTAACCGCAATCCTGATAATTTTTTTGCGGAAACCGAGCAAGTCGCTTTTTGCACGGCGCATATAGTGCCCGGAATTGATTTTACTAACGATCCGTTACTGCAAGGCCGAATCCATTCCTACCTGGATACCCAGATCAGTCGTTTGGGCGGCGCTAACTTCCATGAAATTCCAATTAACTCGCCCGTGACACCAATTAATAATAACCAGCGCGATGGTATGCACCGCCAGGCTATCCATCGTGGTCGTGTGAGTTATGAGCCTAATTCGCTCGCGGGCGGTTGTCCTTTCCAGGCGGGAATTTCCGGTTTTACGAGTTTCCCGCAACCCATCGCGGAGGATAAGGTTCGCGGTAAACCGGAATTATTTGCTGATCATTATTCGCAGGCGATATTGTTCTGGCAAAGCCAGTCCGTGCCTGAACAGCAACATATTATTTCCGCATTTCGTTTCGAATTATCGCGCGTGCAAATTCCTGCAATTCGCGCACGGGTAGTTTCGCTCTTGGTAAATGTTGCCGCGGAATTGGCCAATGGAGTTGCTAACGGCCTTGGTATTCCGTTGCCGGAAGCCGCACCAATTGCAAGTCAATTACCGCTTCCCGGTTTTGAGCCATCGCCAGCTTTGTCATTGTTAGCAAGGCCAGGCCAAACCGGGATACGCACACGTCGCGTTGCGATTCTTGCAGGGAATAAAGTTAATGCAGAATTCTTATCAGCAATTTATACAGATCTATTGAATGAAGGCGCTGTACCACGCATCGTAAGTTCACGCCTTGGACAAATCAGCACTGCTGATAATAAAGTGCTCGATGTTGAAATTTCTCTTGAAGCCGGTCCATCAGTGCTTTATGACGCTGTTGTTATTGCAGATGGAGAAAACTCTGCACAAGAGCTTGGGCGTGATGCGCATTCACTGGAGTTTTTGCGCGATCAATATCGCCATTGCAAACCGATTTTAGTATTAGGCAAGGGCGCTGATCTGATTGCCAAAGCAGGTATATCGGCAACGCTTCCTGATGGTTCAATGGACCCCGCTTTAATTATTGTTGATTCAACAAAAGTTGACGACGCAGTGGGTTTGTTCAAAAAAATATTAGCTGGCCACCGCACTTTTGATCGGGAAACTGAACCACCTATGGTGTAGCGAATAATGGAATGTGAAATTCCTATACGCTTAAATATAGTCGTTCGCGGAAATGGACTTCCGCGAGACTTAAAGGAAATATTTTCTTGCCTGGCATCTCTTAAGAGCTCTTGCTTAAGAACTCGTGCTTAAGAACTTGAGGAATAAGCTAAAGCTGCAGGAATTAATATATCAATAATTTTATTAATTTGTGTTAATGAAATTTTAAAAGCAGTTTGTATGAATTCATTAGAGCGATATCATTTTAAGGCTGAGTTTTTTTCTTGCTGCTTAATTCCTTCCAAATGTTTTGCGCGTGATTGTGGGTCATTGATATCAATATCATCCGTTTGATCTCCGCCTTCCATTCGATCTTTTGGGCCATTGCCGCGCTCATTGGGATGTTCGTAATCTTGGTCTTTTATTGATGACATGGCTATTCTCCTGTCAATTTAAATTAACATCAGTGATTGTCTTTATCTTCGGTGACTAAAAGTTCGAGAGCCTCACCTGGATCTTCCTCTCCACATACAGTTAAGGATTCCGGGCTTGCTGCTTCCGCTTCACGTTGCGAGAGTATAAAAGTTTGTTGTAATGGTGAATTTTCTTCGGCTTGTGATGGAATGGTTGGATGTTTTGCCGGTTGGATTGGGTCAAGATAAGTCATTTAAGTGCCTCGTTGTCTATAGCAGAACTTAAATATTAAATTTATCAATATTCACAGGTTTTAGCGGTTGGGAAAAATTTTTCGTGCGCGCTTTTATGTGCCTGGAATATGCAGTTACAAGTAATTATAGCGATTAAAAAAATTTTTTCGGTGAGGTAAGTCTCTTAAGATTGCCAAATTGAATAATTTCACTAAAGTCAGGCATAGCATTACGGATTTTGAAAAAATTATAGAGTAAAAAAATAATGGATTTTTTCAGTGAGTTTGCTAACGAATAGAGATTTTTGGCGGGCAAATATCAATTATTTATTTTCAGTTTAATATTTAAAAGTGCTTGCATTATCATTTATAAATCCACAAAAACTTGCGGGATGTTCGGGTGCTAACATTATAAAGTTAAATTATTTTTAAATAACCCATCAGTCTAAAAATGGCTAATAATCTTCTTGGAATAATGAAATTTTTAGTTAAAATTTGTTGCGTGCAGAAGCACAAATTCCACGTAAACTTTGAAGAGGTAACTGTTATGACTCAACATCAAACTGGTAAAAATTCTCAAGGAACATCATCTGGCAAGAAAAGCACCAACAGTGGTAATTTTAAAAACAATCCCGAAAAGGCGTCTGAAGCAGGCCGCAAAGGTGGCGAACATAGCCATAGCGGCACGCAAAAGTAAGGCGCAAAAAAGTAAAGGATTGTGCGGAAATGGATTTCCGCTAAGCCATTAATTTTTTATTATCCGTATATTTTTCACCATTCCCGTGGAAACGGACATAAGCAAGTTTTGCGGTTACGATTTCAGGGGTAATACTGTCGGGCATATCGTGGATACAAAAACCTACGTGGTATTTTTGCAACAAGGAAAACATATCATCGCGCAACCAATCACGATTCCGAAATGCAGATAATGCCAACCTGAACAACCTATATGGATCGCCATGCCCGGTATTTTATTGAATCATTGCAGCGCGTTAATCAGTTGTTGTTTGCTCATGGTTGAGCGACCTGCAATATTTTTGGCCCGCGCTTTTTTTAATAGGCTTTCTTTCGTTTCGGTGCTGCTGGATTTTTCGCGGGAGATACCGTGTTTGCTGGCAACTGCTTTATTGGCCGAATCTTTTCTTGCCGCTTGTTTGGTTTTTTCCGAGGTGTGCGATCCGGAGCCGCCTTTTTCGCCGCCACCGGATTGTTTATTCACCGTAGCCCACGCGCGTTTTTCTGCCTCCGCTTTTGCAACACCTTTGTGTTCATAACCCTCTTCAATATGCTCGGCTTTTCGCTTTTGTTTGTCTGTGTATTTGTCTTTATCACCACGTGCCATGATATATCTCCTGAAACTTGATTAAATTGCGATTAAACGACAGTAGATTTCAGTGCGGATGACGAAGAGCGACAGCATTGGTATCTTCACCATTCTTCAATGGATAATTGATAGCGCGGATGTTGTATTGATCGCTCATGACAATCTCCTGCAACTGCGGTAAACATAGCGAGTGTGTTTTGAACGGATTCTTGTTTCTGTACGCTGTCCCACGAAAATCGCTTTCATTGCTTTATCAGTAATGCATTTGTCGCTTAACTTTCAATAAAACCTTATTCTTTCAATAAAACCTTATTCTTTCAATAAAACCTTGTTGTACAACACACCGAATTTTTATTGAAATTTATTTATTTTGTAAAAGAATATTTGCCGCCATATCCAAATTTTTACGGAGTACGAAAATGAAAATAGCGACTTACAATGTCAATGGCATTAATGCACGCTTACCCGTTTTATTGCGATGGCTTGAAGAAACCCAACCTGATATTGCATGTCTTCAGGAGCTAAAAGCGCCGCAAGAAAAATTCCCGGAGGCAGAGCTTAACAATATGGGTTATGACGCCATATGGCATGGACAAAAAAGCTGGAATGGCGTTGCTATTCTTTCCCGTATTGGAAAACCGGAAGAGATTCGTCGTGTGCTGCCGGGTGACAGGGAAGATATTCATAGCCGATACATTGAAGCGGCAATCAAAGGAGTAGTCGTTGGTTGTCTTTATTTGCCAAATGGAAATCCTGCGCCCGGCCCAAAGTTTGATTACAAATTAAAATGGTTTGAGCGCTTCAAAGTTCATGCGGCAGAATTGTTTGCCGCTGATGTTCCAGTGGTGTTAGCGGGTGACTACAACGTGATGCCCACTGAAATGGATGTTTATAAACCTGAGCGCTGGCTGGATGACGCGCTCTTTCGTCCGGAGGTTCGCGCAGCATTTAAAGATTTGCTTGAGCAGGGATGGATTGATGCTGTCCGGAAATTACATCCGAATGAAATAATTTATACCTTCTGGGATTATTTTCGTAATGCTTATGGGCGCAATGCAGGTTTACGGATTGACCATTTATTGCTAAGCAAGAAGGCCAGTAAACGTTTGGTTAACTGCGGTGTAGATAAGCATGTCCGCGCTTGGGAAAAGACGAGCGATCATGCGCCGGTTTGGATTGAGCTGAAATGAAAAAATGGCTGTGCGGTTCAGCACACCGATAATAATTTTTGACTGTTATACAGTTGTAACATCTTTTTAGGAGATGTCACATGTCAGTTAATGAAGAAACAATTCGCAAGTTGGCCCGGCAAATTTGGGAAGATGAGGGCAAACCTGATGGACAATCTGAACGCCACTGGAAACTTGCAACCGATATTGCGCAACGCGATGAAAATAACACCCATCAGGGAAAGCGTTCTATCGATCCGTCCGAAGCGACGGGGCCCACTGAGCCAGAGCAACCAGACCAAACCTAATATTTTATTTACGCGATAATGAATGGATAACGATTGTTATCCCATGGGTTTTCTTTTTCGCTATTTTAAAAAGATGTTGTACTCACTTTTGTTGTACTCACTTTAAAGTAAGGACATAGCATGACGACGTTTGAATCAGCAATAAACTCAACCATTACAACTATTTCTGAAGGCCATCCATTTCCATTAGGTGCAACCTGGGACGGCAAAGGTGTTAATTTCGCGTTATTTTCTGCCCATGCAACCAAAGTGGAATTATGTTTGTTTGATGAAACAGGAAAGACAGAGTTAAGCCGAATTGAATTACCTGAATACACCGACGAAATCTGGCACGGCTATTTGCCTCATGCTCGCCCGGGCCAAGTGTATGGCTATCGGGTTTACGGCCCTTACGATCCGAAGGAAGGGCATAGATTTAACCACAATAAATTATTAATCGATCCTTATGCTAAACAGTTGGTCGGAACTCTGGAATGGAACGAAGCAATTTTTGGTTACACCATTGGCTCGCCGGATTTAGATTTAAGTTTTGATGAACGTGACAGCGCACCTTATGTGCCGAAATCAAAAGTCGTTGATTCCGCGTTTGATTGGGAGGATAAAAAATTCCACCGTGTCGCGTTCGATGATACGGTTATTTATGAAACCCATATCCGTGGCATCAGTATGCAACATCCCAAGGTTGCTGAAGAATTGCGGGGCACTTTTAAAGGATTGGCGACCAGGGAATTATTGGATTACATAAAAAATTTGGGTGTGACCAGTATCGAACTTCTGCCGATACACGCTTTTGTAAATGACAATCACCTGGTGGAAAAAGGTTTAAGCAACTATTGGGGCTACAACAGTATTGCGTTTTTCACACCGCACTCCGCTTATCTTGCAACGGGCCATCATAGTGAATTTAAACAGATGGCAAGCGATATTCACGCCGCCGGGCTCGAATTAATTCTGGATGTTGTTTATAACCACACCGCCGAAGGCAGTGAACTGGGCCCAACATTATCAATGCGCGGAATTGATAATCGGACCTATTATAGTTTGATGCCTGATAATAAACGCTATTACATGAATGATTCCGGTACCGGGAATACTTTGGATCTCAGTCATCCCTGCGTATTGCGACTGGTCACCGATTCATTGCGTTATTGGGTTACCGAAATGGGGGTTGATGGTTTCAGGTTTGATCTTGGAACTATTCTCGCCCGGGAAAAAACGGGTTTTAACGAACGGCACGGATTCAATATCACCTGTCGACAAGATCCGTTGCTCAGTCAAATTAAATTGATTGCAGAGCCATGGGATTGCGGTATTGGCGGATATCAGGTGGGCGCGTTTCCGCCGGGATGGATGGAGTGGAATGATCGTTATCGCGATACGGTGCGGAGATTTTGGCGTGGCGATAAAGCACAGGTGCCGGAACTTGCCCAGCGTCTTAGCGCCTCTGGCGATTTATTTAATCGACGCGGACGGCGACCATCGGCGACTGTGAATTTCATAACGGCCCACGACGGTTTTACATTACATGATTTGGTGAGTTACAACGAGAAACACAACGAAGCCAATGGCGATGATAATCGTGATGGCAACGATAATAATTTATCGTGTAACTATGGCATCGAGGGCCCCACTGATGATGAAAGTGTAAATAGCTTTCGCAAGCGTCAAATCCGGAATTTCCTGAGCACTTTATTTTTATCGCAGGGAACACCGATGTTGGTGGCCGGTGATGAATTTGCCAATAGCCATCAAGGTAATAATAACGTCTACTGCCAGGACAATGAGCTTAGCTGGTTGGATTGGGAACTCGCCGAAAAAAATCGTGATTTAGTTTCGTTCACGCAGCACTTATTAAAAATTCGCCATGAACATATTTTGTTACACAGAAATCGCTTTCTTGTCGGCGCAAAAAACGAAGACTTAGGTGTGAAAGATGTTACCTGGCTTTCTTCCCACGGAACTGAAATGACCCGGGGCGATTGGGATAATTCAGATAATGCATTTTTAGCGATGTTAATGGACGGGCGCGCGCAATGTTCCGGAGTGCCGACGACCGAAGACGACGAAACCTTATTATTGGTAGTGAATGCACATTCGGATGCAATTAAATTTATATTACCTGCCTCACCGGAAGGCTGCGCATGGACTCGTTTGGTCGATACGAATGATGCGGAATATACCTCGAAGCATATTTTCCAATTCAACGATGAATATATCGTCACTGATCATTCCACCTTGTTGTTCAAACTGGAAAAGCGCTTGGAAAAAAATAGTTAAAACCATGGGTCCGGCACTGCCGGACCATGCATTCAATGTCCCGCATCGGTTAGTGGATACCGCGCAGATTATGCTTGCTAAAGCCCAATCGCGCTTCTTCCCCAAAACACTTTTTGCTATCAGTACCGACCAGAACCCCGGCGTTTGCGAAAGCCGGGCACCCGGCTATGTTCGGTGGCGAACAGAGCGGGCGATGGATGGCGCTTAAGATTTCGCAGTTATAGATCCAGTTTGCACCAGAACTCCACGACCATAACAATAATCCATCTCCTTTCTGCGTTTAAAAAAACAATTCTTTCGGATGCTGTGCGGCTAACGAGGAATATATAAAAATTTTCTTTTGATATGGAACGTTTAATGAAACAGTCCTTACTTCCTCATTATCTCCCCGGTTCCCTACCTGTGGCTTGTCAAGCGGGGCGTGCTTTGGCTGGTTTAGCGCTTGCCAGCTCAATTCCGGTTTATGCAGACTCACTCAGGCATAACGGATTGGCTGATCTTTCGTTGGAGGAGCTTTCCTCAATACCGGTTATATCCGTGTCCAAATCGGCAAAGCCCTTGTCAGAGGCGAGCGCCTCGGTATTTGTTGTTACCAATGATGATATTCATAATGCGGGGTCTACATCCCTGCCTGAAGCATTGCGCTTGGCTCCTAACCTTCAGGTAGCGCAAGTCGATGCACGCAACTATGCGATTACCGCACGCGGATTTAATAACCCGCTTGAAAACAAGCTGCTCGTAATGATCGACGGGCGCACCGTTTATTCGCCACTGTTTTCAGGCGTATATTGGGATGCACAGGATGTTGTCCTGGAGGATCTGGACCGCATAGAAGTTGTCAGCGGCGCAGGTGGCACCATGTGGGGAGCCAACGCGGTTAACGGTGTGGTAAATATCGTCACCCGTACATCAGCAGAAACCCAGGGCGAATTAATTTCCGTGGGTGGAAGCGCACACGAACAATACGCAACTGTACGCTACGGCGGGAGCCTGGATGACCAGCACAACGGCCACTACCGGGTTTATGTGAAACGCGCGCAGCATGACGATACGCATACAGAGAATGGCATCTCGACTGATACGGGGTATGGTCGAACCCAGGCGGGCTTCCGTATGGACTGGGGCGGCGGCGATCAGCTTTTTACCCTGCAGGGCGATGCCTATTCCGGTCGGCTGCATCAACTCGGCACTAAGGACATAGAAATATCCGGCGCCAATGTGCTCGCTCGTGGAGGCTGGGATTTAGCGTCATCAAAATTGTCTGTCCAGGCATATCTCGACCACACCGAGCGCAACCAGCCAACTGCATTTGCCCAGAAAATGAATACCTGGGATTTCGAATTCCAGCATGAGATACCCTTGGGGAATGCCCAGGATATCGTGTGGGGAGCAGGCTATCGCTACATTACAGATCGAATAAACAATGACCAAAATTTTGCCTTCCTGCCAGGTGATGTAAATATGGCCTGGAAGAACATCTTCATCCAGGACGAAATCTCCCTGGTCGACAAGATAAAACTGACGCTTGGAAGCAAATGGGAAGATAATCCCTACACCGGACTGGAATCAATGCCAGGGGTAAAGCTGAGCTGGGAGCCTGATGCTACCAAACTGGTATGGGCGAGTGCATCGCGCGCTGTTCGCTCGCCGTCGCGAATTGACCGCGACCTGTATGCGCCGACCAATCCTCCGGTGGTCAATGGCACTCCCCAGTACGCCATTGGCGGTGGCCCCGATTTTGTGTCGGAAATCGCGAATGTGTTTGAGGTCGGCTATCGCAGCCAACCTGTGGCTCGTGTCTCCTGGTCGATTACCGCGTTCTACAGTGAATACGACAAATTACGTACGTTGGAATTAAATACACCTTTACCGGGCCTGGTGTTTAAAAATATGGCCGAGGCGAACACCTACGGCATGGAAGTCTGGGGAAGCTGGCAGCCTTTTACCAACTGGCGCTTGCACAGTGGATTGGCCGTGCAAAAAATTGATGTGACGCTCAAACCGGGCAGCCTTGACCTATCCAACACGACGGGGCTTGCGACGGGTGATCCGGAGTATTCCTGGATGTTGCGCTCAACAAATACACTGTCGGAAACGTTGGAGATAAACTCTACGGTTCGCCATGTTGCGGAAGTAAAAGGTTTTGAACTTCCCGCTTACACGGCATTGGATGTAAACATTTCCTGGATGGCTATGCCGAAACTGGAACTATCATTGGTGGGGCAAAACTTGTTTGACAGTCATCATGCAGAATTTGGCGTTGCGCCGGGGCGCAGTGATATAGAGCGCGCCGTTTTTGCAAAATTGGTGTGGGGTCTTTAACAATTGCGATCCTCAGTAGCGATCATTCTCATGTTAGTTAATGCTGGCAGACGAGCCCTGGGCAAGGTGAGAGGTCACTGGGGAATCTTGCTTGTTTGCATTTTATGGAGCTTCGCTGGCCAACAGGCTCATGCCCAACAACCCTCGCTGGATTACCAGGTCAAGGCTGCGATGGTCTATAAGTTCCTGGGTTACACCACCTGGCCCTCAAGCCGCTTCCCAACTGAACACTCACCTTATCGAATCTGTGTGATAGGTTCGGATGACATTACCAATGAACTAAGAAACATCGTCGCCCATCGTCAAATCGAAGGGCGGGCGATTGAGATATATTCTGCGGACACAATTGCACACATTGGCGATGCCCATCTTGTGTTTGTTTCAAAAGCGATGGAGCCGCTGTTACCTTCACTGGTGCCGGTTGCTAAAAAGCTCTCTTACCTGATTGTCAGCGATAACGAGCACGGCCTGATTGATGGCAGCGCGATTAACTTGCGCTTGGTAGACAACAGGATTGGATTTGATATTTCACTTCCAGCCACGCGTGCATACGGATTGACGGTGAGTTCCAGATTGCTTTCAGTCGCCGTAACGGTGACGGAGGAGCGCGATTGATGCGTTATCCTAAATCCATCTCCAATAAATTAATGCTCGTTATTATGGCAACCACCTGTGTTGCCTTGTTTGCATGTGCGGGCGCCTTGCTCGTTTACGACCTTCGAACCTATCGCACCGATGCCATCAAGGATTTGGGCACCCAGGCCAGCATAATGGCCGAGGTGAGTACGCCTGCCCTTGAGTTTAACGACCCCAAGAGCGCGGCTGAAAACCTTCAGGTACTAAGAACCCGGCCATCAATCTTGCGCGCGGCAATATTCACTGCAAAAGGAATTTCATTTGCGCATTATGAAGCTGCTGGCAACCAAGCCAAACCATGGGACCTGACCGCAAGCCATACCGCTGGATATCGCATAGAAAATGAGCTGATCTATGTCTGGCAACCGATTACCAAAGATGGTGAGCTTTATGGAATGGTATATCTTTGCGCGACCTACGATGCTTATAAACGCCTGATCCGCTATGCGGTCATACTGGGCTTCATCATGTGTGCCTGCCTGGGACTCGCCATGCTGGTAGCCATATGGTTGCGAAGGGCAGTCACCAAACCGATTTTTGCCGTTACCAGCGTTGCGTTGGAAGTCATGCAAACACGCGATTTCTCGCTGCGGGCAAAGAAATATACTGAAGACGAAATTGGCGTTCTCTCTGATGCCTTTAACGATATGTTGACAGAGGTTGAACGGCGAACCGGCGCACTCGAAAAATCCAACGAATCCCTCGCGCGCGAAATGGCAGAGCGCGTTGCCGCAGAAGCGGCCTTGAGGGCTGCTGATGTCCGCAAAGATGAATTCTTGGCAACCCTGGCCCATGAGTTGCGCAATCCGCTCGCATCGCTCAGTAACAGCCTGGAAGTTCTACGGCTGATAAAAGACCGACCAGATCTTGCCGCCAATGCCCAGAATGTTATGGATCGACAATTGCAGCAAATGGTACGGCTGGTAAATGATTTGCTGGATGTTTCAAGGATCAATACCGGCAAACTTGCGATTTCAAAAGCGCGCGTTGATCTGCAATCGGTCATCCAGGATGCCGTTGAGTCGAGCATGCCGCTCATTAATTTTTGTGGGCATACGCTTTTTGTAGATCTTCCCGAAAAGCCTGTTTATATCGATGCTGATCCGCTGCGTTTGGCTCAAGTATTTTCAAATATTTTAAACAATGCGGCGAAGTACACGGATCGCGGTGGAAAAATTACGATTGCATCGGAGCTTGAAGAAAGTTTTATTATGGTGAGCATAAGCGATACCGGTATTGGCATCGCACCTGAGATGTTAAAAAATATCTTCGACATGTTTACCCAGGCCGATCAGTCCATTGAGCGGACTCATGCAGGCTTGGGGGTGGGTCTTGCATTGGCAAAACATTTATCCGAGCTTCACGGATACCAACTTGATGCAACCAGCGAGGGTATAGGCCAAGGCAGCAGATTCACAATAAAGCTCGCGTTAAAATCGGACCTGGCACCTGCAACTGAGGAAACGCTCGAGACCAGAAGCTTGGCACCTCACAAAAGAATCCTGTTAGTTGATGACAATGTAGATTACATAACGAGCATGGGGGAATTGCTCACTTCCCTTGGCCACACTGTCGAAGTTGCGCATGATGGATTCAAAGCCCTTGATGTCGTCTGTGAATTCCTGCCTGACATTGCCTTGCTGGATATCGGTATGCCCGGTATGAGCGGGTATGAGTTAGCCCGGCGTTTGCGCAATATACCGGAAACCAAAGATATTGTTCTCGTCGCAATTACGGGTTGGGGACAAGAAAAAGATATGGCCCAATCGCATGAGGCAGGTTTTGATCATCACCTGGTAAAACCGGTCAGTGTAGGTCAAATTATTACTTTGATTTACGAGGAATTTAGCTGAATACCCAATGAGAACCTATGAAAGCATATGCATCTATCTCATGTAATCTTTAACGCACTGCTACAAAATTGTTAGAATATTATTCACTCTCTGCATTGGAATAACTCTTCAAATTCTCAACAAGCGGTAATCTGAAATATACGTTCAATAACGAGCATATCGTTTACTGCTCGCCCAACATTATCATTCAAATCGGAAAAGAAAATCGTTGGTAATCTTTTGCTTTTTTGCGTGAGTGGATTTTCTATTCAAAAAAATAATTTGCGATCATTTTTAACGCCAGCTTTAAAAAGCAAATAAAAATAATAAGTTAAAAAAGTCCATTGTTCGCCGCAGTCTAAAACAAACTAATTCACTAAGTACCATCAAATAAAAAGTAAGCATCATGTGTTCTCATTCGATTGGTTTTCGGAAAGTAATCGACAAACCAATGAGCAACGGATTCCCTACATAGTTGCAGGAATAATTACCAATCTGTTCGTTACGCTTCGCCGGAGAACTTGTTGCAATTTTTTTAGCTGTTCACACAAGCAAACTTACGGATCAATGCTATACATACTAGACTGGGTATACTGTTAAAAAACATTCTGGTTACCTTTCTTCCAGGCCGGCATAGTCATTCAATAATTATTTTGCGGTGGAAAAATGACATCATTTTTAGTCCACAATGTCACAGCTGGAGGCAAAGCCTGTGCATTGCGACATGATTTAGCATCTCATTTCCATTCTGGATCAAGTTCATCGCTATTGCGGCTTGTACTTTTCACACTTTGTATTTGTATCATCAGCTTGCCAGGTTTCGCAGCTGACTATCCCAAAAAAATCAGTTTCCGCAATATTGTGCAAGACCAGGGTGGCGCACTGGGGGAAGTTGAAGCTATTACGCAAGATTACCAAGGGTTCATGTGGTTAGGCGGGCGTAACGCATTACTGCGATACGATGGGTATGAATTCCTTAAGATACCGGTATTCGATGACCCGCAAGATTTAACGAAACCCTCTGCTATCAATCAGGTCATGGATTTATTTGAAGATAGCCATCATCGTCTTTGGGTCGCAACACGTTCGGGATTGTATCAATATGATCGTGATCGCGAGATATTATTGCCAGTGCAAGATAAGCAGGGCAGGTTGGTTGCACGCGATCTCACCTATGCCCTTGCGGAAGCGCCAACAGGCGAACTTCTCGCAGGTTCAATTGTTGGGCTGTATGTTATAGATAGTGATAAATCTAATGTCACACTGCTCAACCATCAATCGAATAATCAAGCAAGCCTACCCAGCAATTCAATAAACGATATTTACCGTGGAAAAGATGGAAATATCTGGCTCGGTTTATCGGAAGGTTTGGTGCGTTTGGATTGGGCGACAAAAAAATATACGTTATTCACACCTGATCCTGCCGATCCAAAATCTACCGCCAGCAATAGCATTCGAACTATCGCCGAAGATCACGAGGGCAATATCTGGGCGGGCACTGACCAGGGGATTTATCGCCTCAATCCTGCGAGTGGAACTGCAAAGCGTTATCGCAATGATCCGAAAGATCCGCATAGCATCGCCAATGATTTAACCCGTCGGATTTATGTAGATCAACAAGGTTGGGTGTGGACCGGTAGTGATAGCGGTGGATTAAGTTTATACGATGAGGATAAGGATAATTTTTCGCGCTTTTCTTACGAGGATGATATTCCTGGGTCATTAAGTAGCAATACCATCAGACGAATTTATGAAGACAACATTGGGAATATCTGGGTGGGCACTTATCCCTCCGGCGTTAATGTTTATGACCGCGCGACGGACGTAATCCATTCGTACCGGCGAGTCCTCGATCCTGCCCACGGTCTGCTCGATAACAATGTGGAAGCTGTTGAAGAAGACAAAGACGGTAATCTTTGGATAGGTGCTGGCGGTGTCAGTCGCTACGATCCAAAAACTGAAACATTCACACATTACATGCACACTGAAGGTGCTGATACGAAAGTCAGCACCGGTGCTTTATTAAATGGGCTTATAGATTCAGATGGCGAGATTCGCTTTGGTTCCTGGGCGCATGGCATTTTGAAGTACAACCCTAAAACTGATCGTTTCGACGAGATTCCAACAGACACGACCCAAGTAGAGCGTGGGCAGAGAACGGGCCATTTGCTAAATGATCAAATGGTCTGGAGCGTTTACGAGGACAAACAGAAAACATTATGGATAGCGACTCATTTCAACGGTCTTACGAAATTTGATAAAAAAACCGGCGTTTATAGTTTTTATCCGCACAATCCTGAAGACCCCGCCAGCATTTCCTGCCCGGTAGTCTGGATAACCTTTGAAGATTCCAAAGGCCGCTTTTGGGTAGGCACAGCTTATGGCCTCAATTTGATGGATCGCGAGAAAGGCATTTTTAAACGCTATGTTCCAATGACCGACACTGCCAAGGGGCTGGTCAATGGATCTATATTGTCTATTGCAGAAGACCACAAAGGTCGACTGTGGTTTGGTACCGATATGGGGTTACATCTGTATCAACCGGATACCAATAGTTTTACGGTGTTCGATACTAAAGATGGATTTGCAGACCATAGCATCCGCGCAATTATCGAAGATGAATTTGGTAATTTGTGGCTGGGCACGAATAATGGCGTGGTGATGTTTAATCCGGATTCAAAAGTTGTGCGTAATTATGTTCGCTACAATGGAATGGTGATCGGCGGCGTTGCTACCGGAGCGGCAGTAGCGACAAAATCCGGTGAAATGGTATTTGGAACGCGCAATGGACTTTATATTTTCGATCCGCAAAAATTGACCAGCAACAAAAAAATTCCACCCGTCGTTCTGACAGACTTTAGATTATTTACGCAAAAAGTTTCTGTTGGTGCCCCAGATAAAATTCTCACTAAAGTCATCACCCAAACTGAAAAGTTAACTTTGGACTACACGCAATCAATGATTTCGTTCAGCTTCGCTGCGCTTAATTTTCGCGAACCCGAAAAAAACCAATACGCGTATAAACTGGAAGGATTTGATGACCAATGGCGCCAGGTCGATAATCAACGCACTGCACTTTATACAAACCTGCCCGCAGGCACTTATTTATTCCATGTAAAAGCGAGCAACAATGACGGCCTGTGGAATGAAAAAGGCGCTAGCGTCACGCTTGTTATACTTCCTCCACCGTGGAAAACCTGGTGGGCATATTGCCTTTATATCGCCGCATTTATTGGGCTTTTATTATGGTTTGTTTATAGCCAGCATAAAAAAGTGTTAAATGAACGTAAAACCAGTCGCGAACTTGAAATTAAAGTCGCTGATCGCACTGTTGAATTAAAAAATAAAAATCAGGAACTGGAGTTGGCATACAAGCAATTGGAAGCTATTAGCTTGTCAGACCCGCTTACCGGTTTAAACAATCGTCGCTATTTACAGAAATTAATGCCAATGGACATAGCGAAAGTGCAACGGGAATATGAGCGAAAATTTTTAAATAATCCACCCAAAAAGCCATCGCTTGACCTGACATTTTTTATCCTGGATGTAGATTACTTCAAATCTGTTAATGATCTTTATGGGCACGCCGCAGGCGATCATTTATTAGTGCAGCTTTCAAATGTTCTCACTACTATTTGTCGCGAGTCTGATTGTGTTGTGCGTTGGGGCGGCGAAGAATTTCTCATTGTCAGTCGTTTCTCTGAACGGGAGGATGCAGCGTTGATGGCAGAGCGCATACGTTCTAATATTGAACGACATGACTTCACACTTCCTGACGGTCGTGTCCTGAAAAAAACCTGTTCTATCGGTTTCGCTTGTTTTCCCTTCTTCCCCGATGAACCCATGGCATTATCCTGGGAACAAGTCGTTGATATTGCTGACCATGCACTTTATGCGGCGAAAAAATCCGGACGTAATCGCAGTATTGGTTTGGTCTCCAACTCAACCACAGAGAAAGAGCATCTATATCAACGCATCAGTTGCGATATCAAAGCAGTGATAAGTAATAATCAATTAACCGTAATCGCCAAAGACACAATAGACCTTACATGGGATTAAAAATTATTTGGTTGTAAGTTAATTTTTGACGAATGCTTGTTTGACCGTTAGCAGAAAAAAGATGTGGATAATAAAACGATGAGTTCGAATAGAATACGCAGCAGTTTAATGGTTACCACCTTGGAAGTAGATCAGCCATTAAACTGCCTTCATTCATTTTTAAACCTAATTCACTTTACACTTGGGTTACAAAAGAGCCATTGTGATTTCCTTGTAAGCCAAAACTAACTGATTGATTTGGTGCGATAGTTCCATTCCAATTCAAATTGCTTGCTGCCACTAAATTACTAGATCTATTAATCGTCGCGTTCCATCCACCAGTGCGTTGTGGATATGATGCATTCCAAAATATTGGCGCAAAACTCTTGGAATACAAATTGGAATGCATAAAGTGTAAGAAAGTGTGGGATGTGTTGGTATCTGGGAGGACGCTAACTCATTGAATTAGCTGCATTTCAGGCATAAAAAAAGACGTCCTGGGACGTCTTTGGTTTTGATTTTGGTGGAGGCGGGGGGAGTTGAACCCCCGTCCGCCAGCACTCCATCCGCGGCTCTACATGTTTAGATCCGTTTATTGGTTTAACTCATATCAGCCCAACAGGCAGGACGATACAAGCGATCCTGTAAAGTTTTAGCAGCGCCGCCCCAGGCTTGCTTTGCTGCGATCCAGTTCTATATGACGGGCTTTAACGCGGTACTGGCACCTTGTTATAGACCGTTAGCAGCGATTAAGCTGCTAAAGCGTAAGAATCGTCGTTTGCGACTATTCAAGTACAGCTTTGGATTAACGTGATTGGCTGTCATCACGACATGCACCTTGGGCTTTGTTACCAGCGTCGAATCCATAACGCCCCCCACGCCATTCCAGGCTACAGCTGGTTTGGCGAGTGGGGCTATTGTAGGGAATTTACCGGGTTGAGTCACTATGATTTTTAGGCCAAAAAATGCCCATTTGAGCATAGAATCAGACGCTAAGGTATTTTTGCACCAGGTTGTCATTCAATTCCGCAATTGGACCGGTAGCGACTACGCTGCCTTTTTCCATAATAAAAAAATCATCTGCCACGCGGCGTGCGAAAGGAAGTTTTTGTTCGACGAGCAAAACGGTTAGGCCGAGTTCGTGATTAAGTTTGCGAATAACATCGCCAATGTCACGCACGATATTGGGTTGGATACCTTCGGTAGGTTCGTCCAAAATTAATAGTTTAGGGTCAAGTACCAAAGCGCGGCCTATGGCGAGTTGTTGCTGTTGTCCGCCCGATAAATCTCCGCCGCGGCGATTTTTCATTTCCTTTAATACCGGAAATAATTCATAAATTTGCGATGGAATACTTTTCAATTTATCACTGCGCGCGCCCAAAGAAATTTTTAAATTTTCTTCAACGGTTAATAGCGGAAAAATCTCACGGCCTTGCGGTACAAAACCTATACCTGCGCGAGCGCGCACTTCGGTTGAAAGTTTGTTGGTGTTTTTTCCGTTAAATTCAATTGCGCCATCGCGTACGGGCAAAATTCCGGTAATGCATTTTAGTAGCGTTGTTTTGCCAACACCGTTACGTCCGATTAAACAACCACATGTACCTTCTTTAAGGTTGAGTGACAAGTCCCATAAGATATGGCTTTGGCCGTAATATTGATTGATGTTTTTGATGTGCAGCACTCGATTATTCTCCACTCTTTGTTATTCGCCCAAGTAAACTTCAATCACTTTAGGATCATTTTGTACTTGGTCCATAGTGCCTTCGGTCAGCACTGAGCCTTGATGTAATACGGTAACTTTGCGTGCGATTGAGCGAACGAATTTCATATCGTGTTCAACTACAATGACGGAATGTTTTCCTGCAAGCGATAATAAAAGTTCAGCAGTCTTTTCGGTTTCTTCACCCGTCATGCCTGCAACAGGTTCATCCACTAATAAAACGCGCGGGCTTTGCATTAATAGCATGCCGATTTCCAGCCATTGTTTTTGCCCGTGTGAAAGTGAGCCTGCGTTCTTGTAACGCAATTCTTTCAAGCCAATTTGTACAAGCACATCGTCAATACGAAATTTTTGTTCACCGGTGAGTGCTTTGGTCAATGTCCACCACACAGCTTTGTTAGATGCTGTAGCCAACTCCAAATTTTCGTAAACGGTTAGTGCCTCAAAAATGGTTGGCTTTTGGAATTTTCTGCCGATGCCGCCGCGTGCGATTTGATGTTCAGATAATTCCAGCAAATTAATTTGACGACCAAAATAAACGCTACCTTCATCAGGTTTTGTTTTGCCGGTAATGACATCCATCATGGTGGTTTTACCGGCACCGTTAGGGCCAATGATGCAACGCAATTCACCTTCTTCAATATAAAGGTTGAGATTATTTAATGCGCGAAAGCCATCAAAGCTAACGGTGATTCCTTCAACATATAAAATATTACGTTTACTGGTATCCAGCGGCGCACCAAAGTTATCTACATCTTTACCAAAGCCACTTAATTCGTTACTAAAATCCGGGTCTTTAACCGGTAAAGCTTGTTTTGCGTGAGCAAGAATATTCATTTATTTTTCCTCCGCTAACACTGTGTGAGCAGTCGCTTCAACTTTTTCTTCAGCGGGTGATTCCAATGGTTCGTGTGCTGACTCGGATTTTTTGGAACGGCCTAATAACCCAACCAAACCTTTTGGTAATACGAGCGTGACTACAACAAATAGTGCGCCTAATGCAAACAACCAGGTTTCTGGTGAATAAGACGTGAATAATGTTTTTCCATAGTTAACCGTAAATGCACCAACGATTGCACCGTACAAAGTGCCTCGCCCACCGGTTGCAACCCACACGACTAATTCAATGGAATTTAATGGAGAAAATTCGCCGGGATTGATAATCCCAACTTGTGGAACATAAAGTGCGCCTGCAATTCCAGCGAGTACAGAAGAGAAAACAAAAATCCAGAGTTTGTATGATTCCACTTTGTATCCACAAAAACGTGTGCGGCTTTCTGCATCGCGAATGGAAATGACAATGCGACCAAAGCGAGACGTGACTATGTAGCGACATGCAAGGTAAGCAAGTAAAAGAGCTATGCCTGAACTTAAAAATAACGCGATGCGTGTTGCATCTGCTGCAATGGGGAAACCTACGATATCTTTAAAATCCGTTAAACCATTATTGCCGCCAAATCCCATTTCATTACGGAAGAATGCGAGCATTAATGCGTAGGTTAGTGCTTGCGTGATAATGGAAAAGTAAACACCGGTTACGCGTGAGCGGAAGGCGAGCCAACCAAAAACAAACGCAAGTAATCCTGGAGTTAAAACCACCATCAGCATTGCAAACCCAAATGAATCAAAACCATGCCAATACCAGGGTAGGTGTTCCCAATTTAAAAACACCATAAAGTCAGGTAACTCAGGATTACCGTATTGGCCGCGCGCGCCAATCTGACGCATCAAATACATGCCCATGGCATAGCCGCCCAGCGAAAAAAAGGCGCCTTGGCCAAGCGATAAAATTCCGCAGTAACCCCAAATTAAATCTACCGATAAAGCGAGCAGGGCATAGCATAAAAATTTACCTAACAGCGTCACCGTGAAAGTAGAAAGGTGCAGCGGTGATGATGCAGGAACTGCAAGATTTAAAATAGGAACGACCACCAGCATAAGTGCAATCAGCGCAAGCACAATGGCGCCGCCGCGGTCGTTTAATAGTAAGCGTTTTGTTAGCATAAATTTTCTCTAAGTCTGGCCACTTGTTTATGTCATCCTCGTAGAGGATCCAGTGCCTTTTGTTTTAGTCGCTGGATCCTCTGCGAGGATGACGACTCCCAAATAAATTTCTTAGTTCTATAAATCTAATCCGCTGCCGCACGTCCTTTCTGCGGGAACATGCCTTTGGGTTTTTTCTGGATAAATAAAATCAGCAAGACCAACACTAAAACTTTCGCGAGCACAGCGCCTGCATAAGGCTCCAGGAATTTATTGATAATCCCCAAGCCCATCGCACTCACTAATGTGCCCCACAAGTTTCCGACACCGCCAAATACCACCACCATAAATGAATCAATAATGTAGGCTTGGCCGAGGTTTGGCCCAACATTGGTTAACTGTGAAAGCGCAACGCCAGCAACACCTGCAATGCCGGAGCCTAAACCAAAAGTCAGTGCATCAACCCAACTTGCACGCACGCCAACGGCGCGAGCCATTGTTCTATTTTGCGATACGGCACGAACTTTTAATCCGAGTGATGTTTTTTTCAAAATTAATTGCAGCAAGATAAAAATAAAAATTCCGAAAATTAAAATATATAGGCGATTGTAAGTGATAGATAAAACAGGGTTGATAACCATTGAACCACTCATCCACTCAGGCAAACTCACTGCGCGGTTGAGAGGCGTAAAAATACTGCGTGCGGCTTGTTGTAAAATCAAACTCAAACCAAATGTTGCTAATAAAGTTTCCAGTGGCCTGCCGTATAAAAAACGGATAACACCGCGCTCAATAGCAACACCTACAGCACCGGCAACTAAAAATGCAGTAGGCACGGCAATCAGCAAACTGTATGCAATGTGGTTGGGGAATAATTGTTGGATAACCCATGTGGTGTAAGCACCAATCATCATGAGTTCACCGTGCGCCATATTGATAACGCCCATGACGCCAAAGGTAATGGCAAGGCCAATGGCTGAGAGTAAAAGCACAGAGCCCAAACTCAACCCGAAGAAAACATTTTCTGCAAAGCGATAATAACTGACGGTGTTTTCTATTGATTTCAGCGCTGAAATTGCAGTGTTACGCACAGCCTGGCTTTCATCACTGGTGGAGGTTTCTGTCAGCGCACTGCGTGCTTCTGGTTCCAGCGAACCGCGTAGTTGATCTACCGCAGTGATACGAATTTTTTCATCGGGATTTTTAAGTTGATAAAGCGCTAGCGCAATAGTCATTGATGATTGGATATTTTTATTTTTTTCGGTTTTGATTTTCTCATTCAAAATAGTCGCGCTGTCATCGTCCAGGCCGTCTGCTAATAAACGTTTAACAGCAGATAGTCGAACAGATTCATCTTCGCTGCTAAGATTTAACTGTGCTAGCAAACTGCGGAGTTGATTGCGCAAGCTGTTGTTTACGGGAATTTTTTTGAAATTACTAATGTCGCTGCTGATAGCACTTTGGCTTATCGCATCGAAGAAATTGCCTGTTTCATTTTTAATGGCAACTTTATTAAGAATAGAATCAAAATAGAGAGTGCCTTGTTCCAGCGCTGAAATAATGGTTGTGCTGCGCTGGTCTTTCAGGTCAGCAAGTTTTTTAACCGTTTCACCGCGTTCGAATAAGCTGCCGATAGCCAGGTGTTGCACCAAACCTGCAAAATCTTTTGGTGATTCGCTCGCTGCTGTATCTTCTTGTGCAAAACTTGATGAGGCCGTAATACACAATACACATGCAGCAATAAATAATTTAAAAAAACGTGAGGTAACAATCATCATGTTGTGCTCAAAAAATACGGGCAAATTTACTAACTGAAAACGTCCTCACTGTTAACACCACTACAGCATTGACAGTGAGGAGGACAAGCTATTACTTAGCGGCAGCACCTAAACATTTTTTAGTTTTGGTGTTGTAGTTTCCACACTTCAAGGTTACCCAATCAGATTCCAAATCTTTACTACCTTCAAGGTAATCAGACCATGCATCGCCTGGTACCAAATTAGGTGTTGAAGATACAGTGAGGAATTGGCCATCTTCCTGAATTTCACCAATCAATACTGGTTTGGTAATGTGATGGTTCGGCAACATTTTGCTGACGCCACCGGTCAGGTTTGGTTGCTCAAGACCAACGATTGCGTCAATAACTTTATTGGAGTCAGTAGTGCCAGCTTTTTGCACCGCTTTAACCCACATGTTGAAACCAATATAAGTGGCTTCCATTGGATCATTAGTTACGCGTTTTGGATTTTTAATAAAGGCTTTCCATTTGGCGATAAACTCTTTGTTGGCAGGATTATCTACGCTCATGAAATAATTCCATGCAGCCAAATGGCCAACAAGCGGCTTGGTGTCGAGGCCAGAAAGTTCTTCTTCACCCACAGAAAAGGCTACGACTGGAATATCAGCAGCGCTGATTTTTTGGTTCGCTAATTCGCGATAGAAAGGAACGTTAGCATCGCCGTTGATGGTAGAAACCACAGCCGTTTTTTTGCCAGCGCTACCGAAGCGTTTAATGTCAGCTACAATATTTTGCCAATCGGAGTGACCGAAAGGTGTGTAGTTGATCATGATGTCTTCTTGTTTAACGCCTTTTGATTTTAAATAAGCTTCAAGGATTTTGTTGGTAGTGCGTGGATAAACATAGTCAGTACCTGCAAGTACCCAACGCTTCACCTTGCCTTCTTTCATCAAGTAATCAACAGCTGGAATCGCTTGTTGGTTTGGTGCAGCACCAGTGTAAAACACGTTGCGTGAAGATTCTTCACCTTCATATTGCACCGGATAAAACAAAATTCCGTTGAGCTCTTCTACAACTGGCAAAACTGATTTGCGTGATACTGAAGTCCAGCAACCGAAAATTGCGGCCACTTTATCTTTCTCTAAAAGTTCACGGGTTTTTTCTGCGAACAATGGCCAGTTAGACGCTGGGTCGACTACAACAGGTTCGAGCTTCTTGCCAAGCAAACCGCCTTTTTTGTTTTGCTCGTCAATCAACATTAACACTGTATCTTTCAATGTTGTTTCTGAAATCGCCATGGTGCCTGACAGCGAATGCAATACACCTACTTTAATAGTGTCTGCTGCTTGTGCACTGAATGATGCGATAGTTAAGCCAGCGGCGATACCGAGTGCCCCGACGTGTTTTGCTACTAATTTTAGCTTCATGGGTAATCTCCGATTTTTTTGCTCAGTAAGTGTCGGTTGCTTGCATAAATTCACTTTTAGGGCGCTAGCGGCGTTGCTTTCGTGCTCAGATCCTCATTTATTAACATAAACTCCGGTCTTGTGCGCAAAAGCTCCTTGCTATCATCCCTAAAATTAAATTTCTGTAAGCAACCTTATTATGTTGAGAGATTTTCATCGCTCGATTGCTTCCGGTAATGCTTACGATATATTTTCAATATCGTTTTCTATTTGTAAGCAACAAGATCTTTCTTCCTTGTTCGGTTTTTCAACCGGTTTGTTGCCATGTTTTTAAACTACAAATTCAATCATCAGCTTGCATATTTTTTGCTTCATAAAGCATGTGCAAAGTAATTTTTCGGACTTCTGCTTTACTGGCTTCAATATGCGTTTTCAAATAGCTTCTTACATCTTCCGCGCGTCGCTCAATGATTGTCCGCAAAATTTTTGCGTGCTCATCATAAGTGGCTTGAATGCGTGGCTTTTGCGTGAAATCGATACGGCGAACAATTCGTAAGCGCTCGGTAATATCGTGATGGATGCGAGCCATTTCCATATTTCCAGTTGCTTCTATTAACTGTTCGTGAAAACGTTCATCAAGTGCGCACACTGTTGGACCGTCTTCAAGTCTGTCTGCCGGGGCTACTAACCAAATTCGTTTTAAATCTTCTAAATTTGGTGCTGGTTCCATTTCACACAGTTTTCTTACGGCGGCTAACTCAAGCACAATCCTTACGTCATAAAGTTGTTCAAATTGGTTGAAATCAAAAGGCTTTACTTGCCAACCGCTGCGAAATGAAACATCTACAAATCCTTCGCGTTGTAAACGCGTTAAAGCTTCACGCACTGGCGTTCGGCTGGCTTCTACGCGTTCTGCAATTTCGTTTTCACTAAAGCGATCACCGGGCAATAAACGGAACGTAAAAATATCCTGTTTGATTTGCTGATAAATTCGCTCCGTTAAATTCGGGCGCGGTTCATCTGCTTTTTTCTTTTTGTCGTTCTTGATTAATTTCATAGCATCATCCGAGTATTGGGGAATCCATGTCCCCATTAATGTCTTTCACTTGCTCGTCTTCTTCGATGTCTGCTGTTAGTTTTCAAATATATTGATTAATCTTCTTCAAGCACGACTAATAAATCACCCGCGTTGACTTGTTTGCCTGGTGCGCAGTGGATTGAGGTTACTTTTGCTGCGCGATCTGCATAGATAGAGAATTCCATTTTCATTGCTTCAACAATTAATAAAGGTTGATCTGCTTCTATCATTTGTCCTGGCTCGACAAGTAACTTCCAAATATTTCCGCTAATGTCTGCTGTGACTGCATGACCGTCTACATCAATTGGGCCGCTGGATACTTTGGCTTGCAGTGCTGCATCAACCTGTGCTTCTTCATCTGCTTGCCACAAGGCAACTTCTTTGGTGAAGGCTAATTGTTGTTTTGATTTAAATTCAGCGATGCTTGCTGCATTTTCTTCCAGAAATTTTTCATGCTCTGCCAAGCTGAAAAAACTTTCTTCAATGCGCAGGTTTAATTTTCCTTCGCGGAATGCTTCGCGTTGTGCGGTAAGTTCGTCTTCAGTGACTTCGTAATAGCGAACACGATCAAAGAATTTTAATAACCAGGGCTCACCATTCTCGAAATCAGAATTCTTTAAAAATTTATTCCAGATAGGCAATGTACGACCAACAAGTTGATAACCGCCAGGTGAATCCATGCCGTAAATACACATGTAAACGCCGCCGATACCCACGGTGCCTTCCGCAGTGTAAGTGCGTGCAGGATTGTATTTTGACGTTAATAGACGATGGCGCGGATCAACCGGAACTGCACAAGGTGCACCGAGGTAGACATCGCCTAAGCCGAGTACCATGTAGCTGGTATCAAAAATAATTTGTTTGACTTGTTCAACGGAATCGAGCCCGTTAATGCGACGCATAAATTCTGTGTTGCTGGGCAACCAGGGCGCTTTGTCGCGTACTGATTGACGATAACGGGACACAGCATCCAGGGTTGCTGAATCTTCAAATGCCATGGGCATATAAACAATGCGGCTGGGAACTTTTACATCGCGCGCATCGGTGAGTGTTTCTTCAATCACTAATAATGTTGCAATTAATTCTTTTTGATGTATGACACGGCTATCGTAATTAATTTGCAGCGAGCGTACACCGGGCGATAATTCAATTACGCCATTGATTGGATTTGCTTTGAGCGCTTCCATTAATGCGTAAACGCGCAAGCGCAAACTGAGTTCCAAAATATTATCGCCGTATTCCAGCAAAATATATTTATCGCCCGCTTGGCGGTAACTCACGAGTGGACGATTGTTGATGGCAGGAAGTGCGGCAACAATGCATTCTGAAATAGTGTTTTCAGGTTTAACTACAGCAGGCAGAATAATATCTGTTGGAGCTACTAAGGTTTCAATTGCTTTATCTGCGGCTAATTCGAGTGCAAGCGCTGCATCAAAACTTAAACGTTTGAAACGAATTTTATCGCCGGGTTTTACCTGGCCAACTTTCCACAATTCTGCTTTAACAATAGTAACGGGACAAACAAATCCACCAAGGCTTGGGCCGTCTTTGGTGAGGATAACGGGCATGTCGCCCGTAAAATTAATCGAGCCAACCGCGTATTCTGTATCGTGAATATTAGATGGATGCAAACCAGCTTCGCCACCATCGCTACGTGTCCATGTTGGTTTTGGTCCATTCAAACGAATGCCTAAACGGTTTGAGTTGTAATGCACTTCCCACGCTGTTGAAAAAAACATATCGATGGCGTCTTGCGTGAAAAAATCCGGCGCGCCGTGGGGGCCGTAAAGCACACCAATTTCCCATTCTGTTCCTGATGCATAGGTTGGAATTAACTCTGCAGGAGCAGCTGCGGGCGAGTAAATGGGTGCGGGAGTTGTGCAGGCTACAATTGTCGGGTTGCTGATAACCAACATATCTGTTGTGCGTAAAGTGCGGCCTGCATGGCCACCAAATTGACCCAACGCAAATGTAGAGCGGCTGCCAAGATAAACCGGCACATCAAAACCATTGCGAACAGCAAGATAACTTCTGCAACCGGATTCTGCTTTGCCGACTTCAAGAATTTGTCCGGCTTTTACGGGAACCGGTGCCCAGAATGGAATTAATTCACCATCTAGTTTTGCAGGTGATTTTGCGCCTGTTAAAGAAATTATTGCATCGCTATGGAACCGTAATTTAGGGCCGACCAGTGTGATTTCCAATGCAGCGGCGCTTTCATGGTTGCCAACAATTCGGTTGGCTAAACGGAATGCGTAATCATCCATAGGGCCTGATGGTGGAACACCAACGCTCCACAAACCTACGCGACCAGGATAATCTTGTACGCTGGTGTATGTGCCTGGTTGAATAACTTCAACTACCGGTGCTTTGTATTCAAAGCTGGCGAGCTTGTTTGTGGCGACATCGCCTTTGCCAAAAAAATCTGACGAAATAATTTGGCGAAGATAATCAAGGTTGGTGGCAATGCCAGCCATGCGCGTTTCATTTAAGGCGCTTTGCATTTTATTGATAGCATCAACGCGATCAGTGCCATGCACAATAATTTTTGCAATCATCGGATCGTAATAGGGCGATACTTCAGTGCCAGTTGAGACCCATGTGTCGTTACGAGCGGAATCTGAAAATAAAACGTCAGTCAATACACCGGGCGATGGCTGGAAATCACGCACAGGATCTTCTGCATACAAACGCACTTCAATTGCAGCGCCTTTGGGTGTGATATCAATATCAAAAGAGGGCGGCATTCCCGCGGCAGTTAACACCATCCATTCAACCAAATCGACACCCGTGCAAGCTTCGGTGATGGGATGTTCAACTTGTAAACGGGTGTTCACTTCAAGGAAATAAAATGCATCGCGCGCAGCATCGTAAATATATTCGATGGTTCCCGCAGAACGATATTTAACGGCTTCGCCCAAGCTTCGTGACGCAGCTAATAATTTGTCGCGTGTGGCGGCTGGTAAATTAGGTGCGGGAGTTTCTTCAACCACTTTTTGGTTGCGACGTTGTAAAGAGCAGTCGCGTTCACCGAGTGCTAATACTTTTCCCAAACCATCACCAAAAATTTGTACTTCAACGTGGCGTGCGTTATCGACAAAACGCTCAAGGAAAACTCCGCTATCGCTAAAAAAGTTTTGGCCTAAACGTTTTACGCTTTCGTAGGCATTAATTAATTCTTCTTCACTGTTGCAACGCGTTAAACCAATACCGCCGCCGCCTGCAGTGCTTTTCAGCATAACGGGGTAGCCAAGTGAAGCGGCTGATGAAATAGCTTCTTCCAATGAATTTAATAAACCTGTTCCAGGTGTTAAAGGCACGCCTGCTTTTTCGGCGATTTCACGCGATGTATGTTTTAAACCAAATTGACGCATTTGGTCCGGAGTAGGGCCGCAAAATGCGATGCCTTCTGCTTCACATTGCTCAGCAAATTTTGCGTTTTCAGAGAGGAATCCGTAACCGGGAATAATCGCTTGTGCACCGGTTTCACGTGCGGCAGCGAGAATTTTATCAGCTTGCAAATAACTCTCGACGGCGGTATTTCCTCCCAGGCATACCGCCATATCACATTCAGTGACATGGGCAGAGTTGCGGTCAGCATCTGAATAAACGGCAACCGATTTAACGCCCATTTTCTTTAAGGTTTTTGCGATGCGAACTGCAATTTCGCCACGGTTTGCAATTAATACGGTATGAAACATTTTCCTTCTCCAGCATTTGTATTTGTTTACCCCCTCCCGGCCTCCCCCTTCGCAGGGGGAGGAGCTTTACTCCCTGCTTTACGTGCGGAGTGCTTCCTGCTCCCTCCCCTGTGAAGGGGAGGGTTGGGTGGGGTTATTTTTTCAATGAAGCTATGTAAGCGCGCCAGCCACCCATGTGGGTAATATCGGTTGCACCTTCTACTGCCGCGCCTTCGCAAATAAAACCTTTTACTTCGCGACCATCGTTTAATGTCAATGTGCCTATGCCGAGCGGTGCAGGAATGAGCGCTACAAAACTGCCAAAGTGCTGCACGGGTACATCCCACAATTCCACAATAATTTCTGCTCCGGTTTCACCGGTTTTGTTGCGAATTAATCCTGGTTTTGGTGGCGTAGTATTGGGAAGCGCAAATAAGCGATAGCTATTGGATGTAAATGTGCTTTCAACAAAAATGGCGTTGCGTTCTTGCAATTGCGTATTGAGCGGCATGCCTGTTAGATGTGCACCTACGACCGCTAAGCGAACGTAGCCTGCTGGTGCTTTGGTTTCGGGAATAAAATTTGGTGCAGGTTTTTTTGTATTACCTAATGGCAATTCGATAAAGCTTTGCCATTTTTTTCCGAAAGCTACGAGCGCAGCATCTTGCCAGGCAGATGCGATAAGTGTGATACCGAAGGGTAATCCGTCGTTGCGCATCACAGCAGGCAACGCGAGTGCAGAACAATCGGCAAGGTTCACAAAATTGGTGTAGGTGCCGAGTTGGCTATTCACGTCAACAGGTGCAGCTTCTACATCAGAAATGGTGGGATGACGTGGTGACGTAGGAACTAATAAAGCATCGAATTCTGCCATTAATAATTGGATTTCACGTGCTAAATCTGCACGGCGATATTCACTGCGATACGCATCTGTCGCTGAAAAGTTTTTTGCTTTTTCAATAATGCCACGCACAACAGCATTCATATCGTTTGTATGTTCTGCCATGAAATCTGCAACCACGGCATGACGTTCTGCAACCCATGCGCCGCCGTACAATAATTGGGCGAGTGTGAGCATAGGCGTGTAATCAACACTAACTAATTCCGCTCCAAATGCTTTTAATTGTGCAAGGGATTTTTCCCAGGCAAGTTGAGCTTCTGTATCGCCAAACCATTTAGGGTTTGATGGAATTCCAAAACGTGGTGTGCTCGAAAAATATTGGGATGACGTTGGCGCTGCGCGTGAATATCCATCAGTGCTATCAAAAGCTTCAAGCACATTGGCAACGATTTCTGCATCGCTTACGGTTAATGAAAAAATCGACACACAATCGAGGCTGCGACAAGCAGGTACTACACCGCTGGTACTGAAGCGACCTTTAGTGGGTTTTAATCCAACGATATTGTTAAAACCTGCGGGAATTCGCCCTGAGCCTGCGGTATCTGTTCCCAGGCTAAATGGAACCAGGCCGCGTGCCACGGCAACGCCAGAGCCAGAGCTTGAACCACCGGACACATAATTGGCCTTAAAAGAGTTGGGCACGGCACCATAAGGTGACCGCGTGCCCACAAGACCAGTCGCAAATTGATCGAGGTTGGTTTTGCCAATCACAATGGCGCCCGCTGCTTTCAGGCGCGCAATAGTAGTGGCATCTTCCCCCGGAATGTAGGTAAATGCAGTGCATGCTGCAGTGGTAGGAATTCCCGCAACATCAATGTTGTCTTTAACAGCGAAAGGGATGCCGTACAGTGGAAGTTCATTGGAATCATTTGAACTTAAGGCATCAATTTGTGCATCGAGCTCAGTGGCAGAAAGAATATAAATCCAGGCGGGATCGCTGGAATCCAATTGATTGCGCAATGAATGGAGTGCATCACGTACATTGATTGTTTGTGAGCGGTAGGCATCGAGCCATTCGGGAATTGTCCAGCCTGAAGTGCTTGTCATTATTGTTCCTGCGTTAAAATCTTAAATACCATCTTGAATACAAGATTGCTTTTTTTAGATTTTGCAGTAACTATGCCAAGAAAAATTTAGCGCTTAAAAAACGCGTGGTACACTATAGAAAGCCAATGAAAAACAATAAGTTAAATGACTTATAAATAATCTTGGTTTTTTTAAAATACAAGATGGGCTGCGGTGTGGTGCGCTCATATTGTGCGATGAAAATTTTTAAAAGAACCAAACTGGTGCGCTGGTTTGAAACGATTTTGATCAATTGATTTGTGAACAAGGTTGTGGCTATTTATGACAATGAATTGGAATCAACTGCTCTGCGCAGAGCGTTTGGGAAAGCGAACCGCGAAGCATGAAGAGGGGCGCTCGCCTTTTCACTCGGATCACGACAAGATTATTTTTTCCGGTGCGTTTCGCAGGCTGGCGCGTAAAACGCAAGTTCATCCCATGGCGACTAACGACCATATTCACAATCGTATGACCCACAGTCTGGAGGTTGCTTGCGTTGGCCGTACCTTGGGAATTCGTGTTGGCCAAGCCTTAAAAGATGCAGGCGATTTACCTGATCACATTTGGCCAACGGATATTGGTGACATTGTCCAGGCAACGTGTTTGGCGCACGATATTGGTAACCCGCCATTTGGTCATACGGGTGAAGATGCAATTCGCAGTTGGTTCCAAAAAGACGGCGCTGAATTTTTGGAAGATTTATCGCCAGAGGAACGCGATGACATTCGTGTTTTTGAAGGCAATGCGCAAGGTTTGCGTGTTCTTACAACCTCTGAATATCACCAATATCACGAAGGTATGCGTTTAACTTACGCAACGCTTGCGTCTTCCATGAAATATCCTTGGTGTTCTACGGCAACGGTATTGAATCATCGCCCCAAAAATAATAAATACGGTGTATTTCAATCCGAGCTTGGTTATTTTCATGAAATTGCAGCAAAAACCGGTTTAATTGAAAAAGGAAAAAATTGGTATTGCCGTCATCCGCTGGTTTATTTAATGGAAGCCGCTGACGATTTTTGTTACGGCATTATTGATCTGGAAGACGGCCTTGAAATGGGTATTTTAAACTGGACCGAAATTTATGAATTGTTGCGCCCGGTTATTGAAGATTCACCGCAACTTGCCGATTTGGAGCGCACGCTTAAAAAAGTAAACGATGGCCGCAAACCTGCGTTAGTTCGCGGAAAGGTGATTGATGCATTTATTAATGCGGGAACTAACGCATTTATTAAACATCAACATGATTTCTTGCAAGGAAATGTAGAGGCAGATTTGATTTCGTTATGTGATCCCAAAGTCATGACTGCCGTACAGGCGGCAAAAGATTTGGCGAAAAAGAAAATATTTAATCATGCGCGGCGCGTGGAATTGGAAATTGGTGCTTATGCCGTTATTGGTACTTTGTTAAATACCATTTGCGGCGCTGTCTATGCTTCACTGGGCGATCCAACAAAAATGACTTACAAAGATAATCGTGTTATGGCGTTGATTGGCGATAATAATTTTCACCCTAATGTCAGTAAGCGCGATAAAAATTACAAGTATCTTGCATTAATGGCGATTATAGATTTTATCAGCGGTATGACCGATAACTACGCCACCAATCTTGCCAAGCAATTTAACGGTATGGGCGATTCACGATATTAATATGCTTACGTCTTTGTTTAACTTCATCGGTAAAATCTTTCCTGTTATCTTTGTCATTGTCGTAGCACCGTTTTTTTTCATGGGTGGGCCGTCAGCTTATTCGTCCAAATTATTTGGCGCCCTCTGGAATTGCGGACACATTGCTTTTTTTACCATGCTGATGTTTGTGCTGAATAAGAAATTGGATTTTCGCAATTGGCGCATTGCGTTAGCAGTAGGTGCAGCAGTATTTGTTGGCGGTGGGCTGATTGAAATTATTCAATCTTACGTAGGACGTGACGGTAATTGGTCAGATCTTATGTTGGATTTAACGGGGGCCTGGGTAGGAATTTTCTGGGTTCAACCGGGTAATAAATGGGTTTGGCTGGGGCGGATACTTTCTATTTTTTTATTAGCCCCTAATTTTTTTATTGTGTTGAATGAAGCCCGATACGAGTATGTTGCGATTAGACAATTCCCATTATTAGCGGGGTTTGAATCTCCTTTGGAATTGCTTGGGCAAAAAAGAAAATTTGAGCTTTCAGATGCCTTTTACTCAGAAGGGACGCATTCAGTGAAAGTGCATTTAACAACCGATCGCTATTCGGGAATAACATTTAATAGGCTTTTTAACGATTGGTCTTCCTATAAGAGCCTGCATTTTGATATTTATAATCCCGAGAGTGATTCATTTGAAATGAATATCCGGATAAATGATGTGCAACACCAGCTTAGAGGTTGGCGCGCTGAAGACAGGTTTAGTGGTACCTTTTCCATTAAAACCGGTTGGAACCATATAGCTATTTTTATTGATGATATCCAAAATGCACCAAAAGGAAGGAAAATGAATTTGGCAGAAATTTCACAACTTGTGATTTTCGCAAAACAATTGCCAAAAGAGCGAACCATCTATTTAGATAATCTACATTTGGAATAAATTTATAAAAAACCTGACGATCCTTAAGAGATATTTAATAATGAAACCAAACCTATTATTAAAAAGCTTATCATGCATTGCCATCTTATTTGCCCTGGCTTTGCCTGCTTACGCGGTGACATCAATATCCGGTGGCGATAAAAATTTGCAGTACACCGGGCGTATCGATTTTACAGTGCCCAATGCTCCCCAAATTTCATGGCCGGGCACGAGCATTGCGGGAAACTTTACCGGTCAGCATTTTGCAATTACCTTGGATGACCAACTCGGTAAAAATTATTTTAATGTATTTATCGATAATGATTTGTCGCACCCCACGATTATCCAGGCGGTACAAGGTGAAAAAACCTATGTTATCGCTGACAACCTTACGTCAGGAAAACACAGTTTTTTGGTGACCAAACGCACCGAGGGTGAGGAGGGTGCCACAACCGTTAAAAGTATTGAGTTAGCAGATGGTGGAAAATTATTGGCGCCACCAGCACGATTGAAGCGCAAAATAGAATTTTTTGGTGATTCCATTACCAGCGGTGCGGGAAATGAATCTCCCGATGATGGCCCGGATCACTTGCTAAAAGATAAAAATAATTTTATGACCTACGATGCGATTACCGCGCGCAATTTGAATGCTGAGCTTCATGTAACATCACAAAGCGGCATTGGCATTATGATCAGCTGGTTTCCCTTTATCATGCCGCAATTTTACGATCAGCTGAATGCTGTGGGTAATAATGATACGCAATGGGATTTTACCAGCTGGACGCCAGATGTTGTCGTGATCAATTTATTTCAAAATGATAGCTGGTTGACTGATCGTGAACATAGGTTAAATCCTAATCCAACCGATGAACAGCGTATTCAGGCTTATATTGATTTTGTAAAAACGATTCGTGGAAAATATCCAAAAGCATACATCGTTTGTGCGTTGGGCAGTATGGATGCGACTAAAGAGGGTTCGAAATGGCCCGGTTATATCACGACTGCGGTCGCACGAATGAAGCAAGAAAATCCTAAAGAAAAAATGGATACACTGTTCTTTGAGTTTACCGGTTATGGTGCGCATCCACGCGTAAAACAGCATCAAGCTAATGCCGAAAAGCTGACTGCGTTCATCAAACAAAAAATGCATTGGTAAGTTTTCTCTCTATGTACAGCCATATTGTTGGCTGTACATGAATTTATATATTGTGGTTCTCTATGCGTTTCATTTATACCATTATTTTTTATATTGCCACGCCATTTATATTATTGCGTTTGTTGTGGCGTGCGATTGCAGCGCCTGCGTATGCTAAACGCTGGAGCGAGCGTTTTGCTTTTTTTACTCCTTTAACCACCAACAAAAAAGTGATTTGGTTTCATACCGTATCTGTGGGTGAATTTATTGCTGCATTGCCACTTATTCGTTTGTTGCAAATGCGGGATGATGTGCAATTGGTAATTACCACCACAACACCTACCGGCTCCGAGCGCGTGCGGGCAAGTTTAGGGGAAAGTGTCTTTCATGTTTATGCTCCCTATGATTTACCCGATGTAATTGCGCGTTTTATACAGCGTACCAATCCCTCATTATTTTTGATTATGGAAACGGAATTGTGGCCAAATATTTTGGCTGCCTGCGCGAAGCGCAATATTCCAGGCGTGCTTGTAAATGCCCGTATGTCAGAAAAATCAGCGCGTGGCTATGAGAAATTTTCAGGATTAACTCGGCCGATGTTGCAATATTTAACTCGTGTATTGGTGCAGAATAAAGCGGATGCTGAACGTTTTAATCGTATAGGTTTGCCAGTGGCTAATACGCAAATTACTGGCAATATTAAATTTGATTTGACACTCTCGGAAGAGGTTCGCGATAAAGCGGCTGTTTTAAAACAGGAATGGTCTGAGTCAGATAAAAAAATTGTCTGGATTGCTGCAAGTACACATCAGGGTGAGGATGAAATTATTCTTGATGCCTATGCTCTGTGTAAAAAAAATCCTGCATTGTCAAATTTACGCTTGGTAATCGTGCCTCGTCACCCAGAGCGCTTTAATTCAGTTGCAAATTTGTGTGCCAGCCGTGGTTTTGTTTTGTCTCGCCGTAGTGAGAAATTGCTGGGTAGTGACACTGAGGTTATTGTTGGTGACACTATGGGTGAGCTTTTGTTGATGTTTGGTGCTAGTGATATAGCATTTGTTGGCGGTAGCCTTGTACCCAATGGCGGTCATAATTTTATTGAGCCTGCCGTATGGCAATTGCCGATATTAAGTGGCCCTTCGGTATTTAATTTTGCCGAAGTGGCTCGCTTATTGGGCGAGGTGGGCGCATTGATCATGGCGCCTTCTGCGGATCTCCTTGCGCAACAAGTTGAGCTGCTTGCGATTAATCCTGATGGAAGAAAAAAACGCGGTCAGGCTGCATTGCAGGTTGCTAATGAAAACCGCGGTGCCTTGGCAAAAACACTAAAAGCGATTGAAAGCTTGCTATAAATCCATATAAAACAGATGCCACTGTTGCAGATGTCCATAGTGTTTTTATTTGATATCCCTCGTTAAAAATCCAGTAGATGATTTTTAAGAAATAAAAAAACCGCGCACTGCGCGGTTTTTTTATTTTCAAAATATATCGAGATTATTTCTCGTAATTTTGACGAGTCACTGGTGCACCTTCTTGCAACCATTTATCGATTTCTTGAACGTCAGCTGGCGTTAACATACCGGCAACTTCACGCAATTTGACCGTATCAATCACGTAATCATAAAGTGCATTGGCATAATCGCGGCGAGCCTGGTAAAGCTTGCTTTGCGCTTGCAATACTTCAACCAGGTTACGTGTACCCACTTCATAGCCTGCCTGGGTTGCTTCCAACGCGCTTTGGTTGGAAACGGTTGCTTGTTTGCGTGCCGCAATACGAGCTACATCCGTTTCTACTGACAGGTGCAATGCGCGAGCATTTTGGATGGTGTTGCGTTGCGCGCTGTTAAATTGCTCCTCAGCTTGCAAGCCCTGGGCGATTGCCTGGCGCGCTGTACTTGATGTACGCAGGCCGCTGAAAATTGGAATATTTACACCAACACTTACGGTATTGCCTTCAGTTCTGCGATCAAGTGGATCAACGAACTCGTGGCCATCCGCATCGTATTTGTTGTAACCCAAGCTTGCATTCACAGTGGGCAAATGTCTTGCGCGAGCAGCATCAGCATTGCTATCCGCTGAGTCTGCATAGAGTCTGCTTGCTTTCAGGCTGTAATTGTTTTTCAAGGCAAAATTAACCCATTCAGCGCGATCTGCTGGCGTTGGATTAACAACCGGGAACTTGTCAGAAAGTGGCGCAATTTGGTCTTCCGGTTTACCGGTCAAAACTTCCAGGGCTTCATAACTAATACTTAAAGTACCGCGCGCTTCAAGAGTGGCTGCAACAGCACTGTCATACGCGGCTTGCGCTTCGTGAACATCGGTAATTGCAGTCAAGCCTACATCGAAACGTTGCTTAACCTGGTCGAGTTGGTGTGCGAATGCATTTTGTTCTGCGCGAGTCGATTCAAGTTGATCAACAGAACGCAACACATTGAAATAAGCAGTTGTGGTACGCACGATCAAGCTTTGTTGGTCCGCACCGAATTGTGCTTCAGCTTGCGCACTTAATTTTTGGCCTTGTCTATAGACGTACCATGCAGATAAATCGAACAGCGGTTGGTTTAAAGTGACGTTCCAACCTTTCGTTTTTGACATGTTGTTGCCAGTAACGGGTGGAGCAGGGATACGATTGGTGATGTCGGTATCGGTTTTGTCATATGCAGAATAGGTGGCGTTGATTTGTGGCAAAAGACCTGCGCGCGCAATATTGCCTAATTCTTTACCAGCTTCATAACCAGCTTTATCAGCTTTAAGTTGTGCATCATTTTTTAATGCTAATTCGTAAATATCCAACAGGCTATTAGCACTGGCTCCAAATGGAGCAAATGCAAGCAAACCAATAGCCAGGTAAAGCTTTGACTTTTTCATAGAGAACGACTCTTTCATAAAAAATCCCGAGGGTAAAAGATTCCAAAGTATAAATGGGTAACAAGCTATAAATATCAGCTAAAAAATGTACAGGTATCAGCTGTAAAATCAAATGTACGCTATAGCTTAGACGCAGATCAGCAGGGTTTGGATTCACCCGTAAATAAAAGGTCGAGTTTAGCGGGTTGGCTCTTGCTGGTCGAGCTTTGTGGTGAATCAACAGGTTAAAAAGGGTAAACACTTGTGCTCTGGCGGTGTAGTTACAAATGTAAGCAGCCTTGGGCAGGTTTTGTCATTCTGTCTATCGAGGGCTTGTTGCGCGTAAATTTGCCTATCAAATAACCAATTAGGGCAGGCTAATACTAACAAAAGCTATATAAAGGGCGTGTGCGTAGGAGGCTAGATTAGTGAGTCATAAGGCAAGGCAATTGCTTTACACCCAAGGCACAGTTCACTAGACTGCGAGGCTTCTTGTCGGGGTGCTTTAGCCGAAGGTTAAAGCTGAGATATACCCGCCGACCTGATCCGGTTAGTACCGGCGTAGGGAACGAGAGCTTTCCATAGCGGCCATGGCTGCATCTCTCTTCCGCGCCTTTGTTTGTTGAGCGGAAAATCAATGAATCCGAACAGTCATACACCAATTGCAATGACCATCGCGGGCAGCGACAGTGGTGGCGGTGCAGGAATACAGGCGGATTTGAAGGCCTTTGCTGCTTTGGGCGTGTATGGTTGCAGCGCGATTGCCTCTTTAACCGCGCAAAATACTTTGGGTGTGCAAGGCGTATTTCCTGTTCCACCAGCGTTTGTCCAGGCGCAAATTCATTCTGTGTTGAGCGATATCCAGGTCAGTGCGATCAAAACCGGCATGTTGGCGACAGCCGAGATTATCAGTGCCGTTGCCGATTCGCTCCAGGGTTGCGACATCCCGTTGGTGTTAGATCCGGTCATGGTAGCAACTAGCGGTGACAGGTTAATGGCAGAAAATGCCATCAGTATATTGATCGAAAAACTGATTCCGCGTGCAACAATGTTGACCCCGAATTTACTGGAAGCAGCAGCCTTACTGAATACCCAGGTCGCGATTTCCATTCCTGAAATGGAACAGCAAGCCAAACAATTATTGGCGATGGGTGCACAAGCTGTATTGATTAAAGGCGGTCATGGAACTGGCGAGCATGCGACTGACTTGTTGTTAACGCAGGATGGTGTTGAATTATTCAGTGCGACGCGTATTGCAACCAATAATACTCACGGCACGGGTTGCACTTTAGCCTCGGCAATCGCCGCAGGTTTGGCAAAAAAATTATCCTTGCACGATGCTGTCGACCAGGCAAAAGATTATTTACACAATGCTTTATTGCATTCAAATGAATTAAACATTGGAACAGGTTCCGGGCCTGTTCATCATTTTTATAAATTTTATTAATAACTTATTTAGTCGATAAATTCAGTAGACGGAAACAGTCTCACATTTTTGAGGATAACCCATGAATACCAGCGTAGAAAAAATTCTGAGCGAAATTGCCGAGGTTGATAAAGCTTCCGTACAGCCTTTCACTGGTTCGCAAAAAATGTATGTTCAAGGTTCGCGTCCTGATATTCGCGTTCCCATGCGCAAAATAACTTTGGCAGATACACCAACTGATTTTGGTGGCGAAAAAAATCTACCCGTTCGTGTATACGATACGTCGGGTCCATACACAGACCCAAATGTAAAAATCGATTTGCGCACAGGCTTAGGCGATGTTCGCACCGCATGGATTGAAGAGCGTAATGACACAGAAGTTTTGCAAGATAGCCACTCGGAATTTACCAATTCGCGTTTGAACGATCCCAAATTAGCGAAGCTGCGTTTTAATTTAACGCGCAAACCCCGTCGTGCGAAAGACGGTATGAATGTATCGCAAATGCATTATGCAAAACGCGGCATTATCACACCTGAAATGGAATACATCGCGATTCGCGAGAATATGGCATTGGCGCAGGCGCGCGAGCTTGGCGTTCTGGATCAACAACATGCCGGCATGAGTTTTGGTGCAAGTATTCCTGATGAAATTACACCGGAATTTGTGCGCAGCGAAGTGGCTCGTGGCCGTGCAATTATTCCTGCGAACATCAATCATCCTGAATTGGAGCCGATGATTATTGGCCGTAATTTCCTCGTGAAAATCAACGGCAATATCGGCAATTCTGCATTGGGTTCTTCCATTGAAGAAGAGGTGGAAAAGTTAACCTGGGGTGCGCGTTGGGGCGCGGATACGGTGATGGATTTGTCTACCGGTAAAAATATCCACGAAACGCGCGAATGGATTATACGTAACTCACACGTGCCTATTGGTACAGTACCGATTTATCAGGCATTGGAAAAAGTGGATGGTGTTGCAGAGAATTTAACCTGGGAAATTTTCCGCGATACCTTGATTGAACAAGCGGAGCAGGGCGTGGATTATTTTACCATCCATGCTGGTGTTTTATTGCGTTATGTCCCGCTCACCGCAAAACGTGTAACAGGTATTGTGTCGCGCGGTGGTTCAATCATGGCCAAGTGGTGTCTTGCGCATCACAAAGAAAATTTCCTCTACACACACTTCGAAGAAATTTGCGAAATCATGAAAGCTTACGATGTAAGTTTTTCATTGGGCGATGGTTTGCGTCCGGGTTCAATTGCAGATGCAAATGACGAAGCACAATTCGGTGAACTTGAAACCCTGGGTGAGTTAACCAAAATCGCCTGGAAACACGATGTACAAGTGATGATTGAAGGCCCCGGTCACGTGCCTATGCACATGATTAAAGAAAACATGGAAAAACAATTGGAAGTTTGCGATGAAGCGCCGTTCTATACCCTCGGCCCATTGACGACAGATATTGCTCCAGGTTACGACCACATCACCTCCGGTATTGGTGCCGCCATGATTGGTTGGTACGGTTGCGCCATGCTCTGCTACGTAACACCAAAAGAGCATTTGGGTTTGCCGAATAAGGACGATGTAAAAGAAGGCATCATCACCTATAAAATTGCTGCACACGCAGCTGATTTGGCAAAAGGTCATCCGGGTGCACAGTTGCGTGATAATGCCTTATCAAAAGCGCGTTTTGAATTCCGTTGGGAAGATCAATTTAATTTGGGCCTTGATCCGGATACCGCGCGTTCATATCACGACGAAACCCTGCCAAAAGATTCTGCCAAAGTTGCGCACTTTTGCTCCATGTGTGGTCCAAAGTTTTGCTCAATGAAAATCACCCAGGAAGTGCGTGACTATGCGGCTCAAAATGGTACGGATATTTCTGTGATTGGTGAAAAAGACATTATCAAAATGATTGATGTTGAAGCAGAAATGCAACAAAAATCCAAAGAGTTTTTGGCAAAGGGGTCAGAGCTTTATCACAAGGTTTAAATTTTTTGCCCTCACCCTAACCCTCTCCCAATGGGAGAGGGAATGAAAGAACTCCTCACCCTTTTCCTCAGAGGAATGAAATAGTCCCTCACCCCATGTGGCTGCGTGCCTGAAGGTCGAGGGAGTTAAATGCGGGCACTCTGAAAGTGGCACAAACCAATTCCCTCTCCCATTGGGAGAGGGTTAGGGTGAGGGCGCTTGTAATTCTAACAATTTATCCAACACAAAATAATGATGATAAAAAAACCAGAATTTAATCGCGATGATGTAGAAGTCATTGGCAGTGAGGTCCTCTATAAACGTTTTTTTCGGGTAGAGAGAATAAAGCTTCGCCACAAACTTTTTAAAGGTGGCTGGAGCCAGGAAATCGGGCGCGAAATATTCCTGCGTGGTCATGCGGTTGCTGTGGTTGTCTATGATCCGGTGAATGATTTAATCGGTATGATTGAGCAGTTTCGTATTGGTGCTATGGCAGAACCGAATGGTCCCTGGTGTTACGAAGTTGTTGCGGGCATGGTGGAAGAAGGTGAAACCCCGGAGTCTGTTGCGCGCCGTGAACTCCTGGAGGAAGCCTGTATAAATCCTTATCACCTGGAGTTTATTTGCGACTTTTTATCCAGTCCGGGTGGCAGCGATGAAAAACTTTACCTGTTTTGCGCTTTAAGTGATTTGAGCAAGGCGGGCGGTATCCACGGTTTGCAAGATGAAAACGAAGATATCCGATTGCATTGTTTTGCCGCTAAGGACGTGTTTGCAGAGTTATTAAACGGTCGTTTTAATAACGCAGCTGCATTGATTTGCCTGCAATGGTTACAAATGAATCGCGAACGCCTGCAAAAGAATCACAGAACGTAATAAATTAATTTTATGATTGACTAAACCCTTAGTCTGGCTAACACTTCAGTACAGGATGGGTTAAAAGTTTCTTTTGTGAATATAGCGTGTCACACAGCAATTTTTCCATCCGTTCGCTGGCATTATCATCTCTTTTATCTATTACATCTTAATTTATGTTTACATTGCGTGTCGCCAAACCCCAGCCTGAATACGTTACTTATCGTGAACGTTATAAAGTTGATTTGCCATTGCAAATGGCTGAATGTGAAGCTAACTACGCGCGCCTTCATAAATTATTAAACCAGCATTTCAATAAGCAGATTGAAGAACAAAGTGGCGATGAATATCGTTTTATGACAAGCCGTGGCGAGCAGCAATGGCTTAATCAGCTGCGCATTCTTGAACGTTCACCTTACACCACAACTTTACAATTAAGCCAAACACCTGTTTCGGGTGAGCCAACCTGGTTGCATATGCCGCGCTTGACTGTGCGTATGTATCACGATGCAAAATTGGCAGAGGTGCTCGCGTGGGAAGGACATAAGCGTTTGCGTCCACGTTATGAATACCCGAACCAGGCCATGTATCAGGCAGATGAAAAATTGCAAATTAACCAGTTCCTGGGAGAGTGGTTAAAAGTCTCGCTGGAATATGGACTGTATATTTCTGCTGTCACCCTTTCCAATCCCGAAAATTAATTTTACAAATTTTGTTGGCCGTATAATTTCAGTGTGTAAGTTATGCAAATTGTTTGGTTTCTACGACATGAGGTTGGTAGACCAATCGAGCAGGCGTTGTTTGGCAGCTAATTTTATAAACAAAGTTATAGCGTAATTGATGGTATTCACTTTGTGGATTATCAAAAATAGCTTTCATTCGTTGTAATTCATACTGCCGGTAAGATTCCAGCGGGCGAGCGATTTCATCCTGCATGCGATTATATTGTTTGCGTGCTAATAATGAAAAATAGTTGACATCATCTGCCAAGGCTTCACATTCACGTTGCAGCAAACGATGATAGCTACTCCAATCCTCTAACAATACTTTATCAACCATCCCGAATTTATATGTCTGGGTTGCCAACAAAGGCATGCAGCTTTCTATCAACTCTTTGGCTTTTGCATCGCCTACGCGTTTGGGTAATAAATATGTCCAATATTCTGATCCGAAAAGCCCCATGGTTAAATAATGTGGATTCAGGACAACACCTTCCCGTGCCAATATTTTATCGCACGCCAATGGCATTATTGCGCCTCCTGCGCCCGCATTGTTACGTAAAGCTGCGATAGTTAATTTATTAGTCATTCCAATTAATTCTTGCACTATATCGTCAATTGCATTGATATTACGCCAGGATTCGCGCGCAGGATCAACCGATGCCTGGATGCAATTCAAGTGAATACCATTGCTCCAAAAATCTTCACCGCCCATAAGCGCTATAACACGAACATCATCGCGTTCACGCAATGCGCGCAGGTGTGACAGTAAATCGTGACACTGTTCAGTGTTCATGGCGCCGTTATAAAAATCGAAAGTAATATAGGCAACGCCTTTTTCTATATCGATTTTAATATCGTTTTGAACGCGAGAATTTAAAACCTTTAGCGATGAAAAAATATCGGCATTTGGAAATTGTTGGGTAATGACTTGCATACTCGCCAATTTAAAAAAACGACGATCATCCTGTTGCGCCATTTTTAGTTGGCGAATCCATACGCTGCCATCAATTGTTGCGCGACAGATCGCACCGTCGCGATGCCCTACAATCTCACCGGGAACGGCACTGTAAAGTGAATATTCAGCTTTTGCGCCGAATAGATGTACTGCATTTCCGGCAATAGAATCCAGCACACCGGGAAAACTATCAGCCGTATTAATTTTACGTACAATAGTTTCAGTCGTGTCGACAGCCCAATTAATTTTGCGAGCGTCTTGTCGCATCAAAGGCAGGCATTCGCCTTTAACTTTTGGATTACTATAATCAAGCGGGCGCGGTTTAAAATCAGGATTGTTAATTGAATAGTGTAAAAAATTTTTTACCATGGCGACTGCGGTGGCAATAACTTCACGGCGATAAATGCTTGCCTTGGGGGCAGGGCGGAGGTTAAATTTTTGTGTATCCCAAATATCACCCGCATCCATCTCGGCATCGGCTTGCAACAGGGTAACGCCCCAGGATGTTGTTTTACTGGCGATAGCCCAATCCAGTGATGATGGACCGCGATCACCTTCGATGCCGGGATGAACGATTAAACATAAATGATGACGCCAAATTTTTTCAGGCACCGCATGCTTTAAAAAAGGACACAAAATAAAATCCGGTTGAAAATCTTCAACGGCTTTAATCATGGCGTGTTCATTGGCAGATAATTCGATGGACACAACATGCATTTCTGCTTCCAGTTCCCTGTGCATACGTTGGCACATTCCATTGTAAGCTGAGGCAAATAATAAAATTTTCAAAGTAACTCCGGATATTTAGGGCACCTCCGGAAATCCACTTTTCACGCGCTAGCGGCGTTATTTTCGTACTCGAATCCTCATTTATACCGCATAAACTGCGGTTCTCCGTGCGAAAATGCCTTGCTTTCATCGCGAAAATTGAATTTCCGGAGGTGCCCTTTATTGTAAAAATTGAAAACTGCAATAAAAAAATAATGCGTGTTTTGTTTATTGTTAATTGCCGGATTTAAACCGGTTCGTCTTGCATATCATCTTGCATTTTATTGCTAAGCTGGTTGAGCGACATGATTAAACAAATAACCAGCAACAACATACTTGCACAGAAAATAAATAAACCCATGGTCATAGGGCTCATGGAGTTTTCAATAATGGTATTGTCGGCCTCATGATTATGAACCATGCTCATCGCGGCCATACCGGTGTAATGCATACCACATACCGCAACGGCCATAACGACAGCGCTGCCGAGCATGATCGCAGTTCCTTTTAAATTCACTGCGAGCCAGAGCGCAACAGTTGCTGCAACAATTGCAATAACGAGCGAAACACCTACCAGGGTTTTGTCATACACCATGCTGCTGCCGGGCATTACCATGGCTTCCATTCCCAGATAATGCATGCCTGCTACCGCGAGGCCGGTAAATAATCCCGCTCCTAATAAACGCACAACAGATAATTTTCCGCTGACGGCGATATACACACCAATGCCTACTGCAACAACGGCAAGCGCTAATGATGCAAAGGTTGGCCCCGGTAAATAGCCGATGTCCATCGGTGTTTGATAGGCAAGCATGCCAATAAAATGCATCGTCCAAATAGCACCGCCACCGAGTGATACTGCCGCTGCAATGATCCATACCGGCGTGGGGCCTTCAGTTGATGATTTCATACCATTAGTGATTTGGAGTCCGGTAAAAGAACCAAATACCGCAACTAAAAATGAAAGGGAGACAAGAAACCAGTTATAACTTACTTCCATTTCCATGGGAAAATACCTCGTATAAACGAATATAGCCGGGAGATTATTGAATCAAAAAAATAATTAAATAATGTTGGGCACAACAATTCCTTGCTGTGTCATTGGATTCTAGTTATTCGAATAGATTATCAATAGATTAAATTTTCATAAGTTTTTTTAAAATAAAGTTTTAAGTATTTAACCCGATTAAATTTTAATATTTACAAAAAAGTGTGACGTGAATAAAAGAAAACGTTTAAAGCGTTGTAATTGTTAGTGTTAAATTTTCGCTATTTTTCCCAATCCCTGATGTTTGTCGTCAAAAAATACAAAATTGTCGTGCCAATCATTTTCTGCCTTGTTTTTTAGTCGATTAAATTTTTGCCCAGATATTTTCCGGTTAAAAATTTCGAATTGCTTGAGTTTCATGCTGTTCTAAACTCAACGAACAAAGTCTCCTGGAAAGGGATGTAATTTCCAGGAAGCAGTTTTCATATATAGGGGAATTAATAAATGGCAGCGCAGCTTTCTTCTTCAAAACAACCGGGAAAATTATTTCAAGTCGCAGTGATAGGTGCAGGCACTAATGATTTGGAAATATTCTCGCGAATTTTCGCAATAACCCGTTATAGACCCCGTAGTTATCATCTAAAAGTCGTTAGTGAAAATAGTTCCCTTGGTGATTTGAGCGGCGCCGCCAATGCGGATATCTATGTTGTCAATTTACATAATTCCCACGCTGTCCACTGTTGGCATAGGCTTTCTGCATTAATTGGTGCTGAGAGGCGTAAACCTGTTTTAAAAATTTCCAAAGTGACACCAACCACTGAAACCGGGTCTGAATTTACGATTTCATGGCCAATTAATCCCGCTAAATTACTGCAATCCCTGGATAATTATACGATTCGCCATTTGCATTATTATCCGGAGTTTGAAATTGGTTCAGAGGTTGAACCGTCGATAACAACAGTCAAGAATTTCAGGGCAATTAATCTTACGTCCCAGGTGCAACACAATTCGTCACAAGAAAATAAATTAAAAATATTGGTAGCGGATGATAGTTTGGCGGTGCGTCGCCAACTCAAAATGGAATTTGATGCGATGGATGCAAAACTTAATTTGGTCGTTGATGGCGATGCCGCCATCAAGGCCGCAGAAAAAGAACGATACGATGTGATTTTCCTCGATGTAGTCATGCCTGGAATAGATGGTTATGCCGCTTGTAAAAGTATCAAGCGCAGCAAACTCAATAAAAATACTCCCGTCATTATGCTCACCAGCCGCTCTTCCAAATTCGATAAGTTAAAAGGTGTGCTGGCAGGTTGCGATACTTATTTAACCAAACCCATCAATCACAACGAATTTAAAGAAATCACCCAAAAACATTTCGATGCTCACAAAGCCCGTATTCAAAAATTGGAGAATGAACAATGAAACCTAATCGCATTATGATTGTGGATGATTCACCGGTAGAGCTTCAGCATTTAAAAGAAATTGTATCTGATGCAGGTTATCAAGTGATTACCGCAGTGAATGGGCAGGATGCCTATGACAAAGCAAAAACCTATAAGCCTGATGTTATATTGATGGATGTTGTCATGGAAGGTGTTGATGGTTTTGAAGCCTGCCGGAATATCACGGGCGATAAAGATTTGGCGTCCATCCCGGTTGTTTTTGTCACCAGCAAGAATCAACGTGCAGATCGCGTATGGGGCGAATTGCAAGGCGGTAAGGCCATGATCAGCAAGCCTTATACGCAAGATCAAATACTCGATACTATTGCTGCACTTTAGTTATCGCAACACTTTAACTATTGCAGCGCTTTAATATTGATCCGGGATTTTTATATCAATGAATAATGATGCATTAGATTCTGCGTACCGGAACCTTACGCAAGAAGCTCTACAACATAATCTCATCACTGCATTGAACCGTTTGCAACACACTGCATTTGAGAAGGAGTTTCTTTCCGGTGGCATAGAGGTAGATCTACATTCAAAGCCGGAATCATTTTTTGGATTTGGTATTGGCCATTATCATTTTATGGTGAAGGCCAGTTGTTTTTGCGAAGTGTTTGTAGAGACCGCAATTGCCCCTGTTCCCAATGCACCGGAATCATTGGCAGGTCTTTGCAATATTCGTGGTGTTCTTATTCCGGTATATCAAATCCATTCAGCGTTAAAACTTCAGTTACCGAAAAAGCCAATTATTTTTGTTATAGGTAAAGGTGAAGCGGCGATTGGAATATTGATTGATAGCTTGCCTGTTTCCCTGTCTTTATCCGTCCACCAGCACGAAACACTGGTTAAACAAGATAATAAGTTGCTGCAACAATTGATTGAAGAGCGTTATTTTGCCAACTCAAATCATTGGTTGTTGCTTAAAGGTGCAGAGCTGGGGCGGCAGTTATTGGTTATTGCAAATGCATCAGTGACAGCAAACGTGTAGGTTAGTCGTAGTGCTTATTTATAATTTTATGGTTCATCAACATAGTCGTTTATTGCTTACTCATGGAGTTAATCGATGAAAAAATTATCGGGGATTAAGATTTCCCACAAAATCAGTAGCTTGATGATTGGTTTGGTGGTTGGCTTTTTGTTGATGGCGGTTGCCTACTATGCACAATTTGCGTCGGAAAAAACGATTAGTGACGCCAATGCTAATTTTAAAAATATCGATCAATTAATTGCAGCTACCCTGGGCTCGGCAGCTGAAATGCGTTCGGCGGTCCCGTTGGTTGTGGATTCAGGAGATGAGCAAGCTTTGGGTGGCTATCGTAATGGCACAATGCAGATCAATGAATCCTTAAATGCACTGGGTTCGATGAATGTACGCTTTGTTAATAAAAATTCACTTAATAATGTCAGGCAAGCCATTAAAAATCTTGATGAAAGTTTCAACCTGATATTAAACCAGCAAGCGAACCTCGCTAAAGATGCTGCAAAAAAAGAAGAACTCAAAACGGGTTTAATGGAGTCTGTAACCAAGCTTACAACTAGTTTGCAAGATTATCGTACGCTGATGGATGCAAGCGTAAAACATCGCATCACCCAAGCCCAGGGTGAATTAAATATTGCACGTACTATGTTTGCGGCGGTGTTATTTTTGACTGCAGTGGGAACGACCCTGGGATTGTTCTTGATTTATCGCAGCATCGTATTGCCCTTGTGGCATATGCAGCGTGTCATTGCACAACAAAATAGCGGTAACGATAAAGCCCGTGTCAGTATTCGTGCAAATGATGAATTGGGTGATTTGGGGCGTGCATTCAACCGCTTGTTGGACGAACGTATCAAAGTGCTCGCTGAACAGTCACAGGAAAACGAAACGCTCAATACTTCTATTATTGGTTTGATCCGTACCCTCGGTGCAATTGCCAGAAAAGATTTGTCGATCAAAGTTCCTGTATCTGCAGACGTTACCGGCACTATTTCTGATGCCGTAAATTTATTGACTTCTGAAACGGCGCGTACCTTACACCAGGTAAAAGGGTTCTCGGAAAAAATTAATATCATTTCTGATCAATTACAGGCGCAATCTGCGGTCGTTTTACAAGTGGCAGAAGAAGAGCGTACGCAAGTGGCTGATACGGTAAGCGCCCTTGATCAATCTGCAAAAACCATGACGGATATTGCCAGGGAAGCGCGCAGTGCCAATAGCATTGCAAGCTCTGCCATTGACTACACACAAAAAGCACAGTTGTCGGTAATTCAAACGGTGGAAGGTATCCAGACCATTCGCGGTACTATTTCTGAAACTGAAAAACGTATTAAGCGTTTGGGTGATCGCTCGCAGGAAATCACCTCTATCGTAAACTTGATTAATACGATTGCGGAACGTACACACATACTTGCGTTAAATGCGAGTATGCATGCTGCATCTGCCGGTGAAGCTGGTAAAGGTTTTGCCGTGGTGGCAGAAGAAGTTCAACGCCTCGCAGAAAACGCGCGCGGTGCAACGTCGGAAATTTCGGCGATGGTAAATAATATTCGCGTGGAAACCTCTGACACCGTCAATATCATGAACAAATTAATTACCCAGGTGGCGGAAGGTACCAGGCTTGCGGAAGATTCCGGCCAACGTATGCACGATACAGAAGCTGCAACTCGCCAATTGGTGAACCATGTAAAATCAATTGCCGTTAATTCCATGAACCAGGCCAATATGGCAAACCGTGTGCGTGACCGCGCATTGCTAATTACCGAATCAACAGAAAAAACCCACGGTAAATTAGAAGAGCAACGCTTGCAAACCGATGAATTGAAATCGTACGCCAACTCGCTGATGGACCGTGTAAACGTATTTACCTTGCCAGAATTCCGTGCCGAACAACGTCCAAACATTATTAATTCAACGTCGGCAACACTTAACAATACCGTGCCCGGTTTAACACCAGTTGCCAGCGCGCAACCAACAGCCAATCAATTGCATTTGGAGCAAATTGCATTGGGACAAATACCACCCGAGAAAATCCAACAAGCAAAACTGGCGTAAATTTTCCATGTGTTAAAAAATAAATATGGCCGCCTGAATTGGAAACCATTATGGCTAAAAGCACTTTAACGCCAGATCAACAGGAGTTACTTGCAATGCTTGCCGGCGAGCTGCAAGCATTGCTGGATATGTCGTTGGCTGATGCTGGACACAATTCATGTCATCCTGAAAGTTTGCGTGATACTGCGGAAATCCTGGATAATTTTTCCAAGGCGGCTGAATTAATTGGCCTGGATGGTTTGGTATTAGCATGGCGTCATTTGCGAGAAAATTTTATCGCCCTGGCGCAAGATAATAATCAGCTTTCATCCGGGCAAATAGTGTTGGTTGATTCGTGGATCATGTATTTTCTCGATTTTCTCCAACATCTTTCGGGCGATGATGTCACTAATGCATCCATTTCATCCGTTGTCGATTTTTTAGCGCAAGCTGATTGGCCAATTCCATTGAGTAGTGAACAGCAATCCCAACTTGCTGGATTATTATTTTCTACAGAAATTACAGCGCATGACGAATCAAACCAGCTGCCCAGGGTAGCAACTTCGCAGATGTTATCCCTAGCCTTAAATGAAGATCTTAATCCGGATTTATTTGAAGGTTTAATGATTGAGTTACCCGCGCAAGTCGTACAATTTACTGACCAATTAAATCAATTTTCCCAATCACGTAATAAAGATGCGTTGGTAAGTGCACAGCGCATTGCCCATACCTTGAAAGGTTCTGCGAATGTTGTTGGCATTAGCGGCCTGGCAAATTTTATGCATTTTAGTGAAGATTTGCTTGAGGAAATTGCGAAGCACAATGAGCCCTTAACGCCAGCGATTAAAAATTTGCTGCTGGATATGAGCGATACCCTCGCTACTATGCTGGATGGTTTAACGGCGGGTGATGTGCAGGGCGACACCATCGGTGAGTTTGAACTTAATGTCATGCAGCAAGTATTGGATGCTTATCATGCAATAAAGATTGGCGATTTATCGGCTTTCCATTCAGCAGCTTTTATTTCCGACCGTGATGCTGATAATCTTTCTAGTATTGTTTCCGCTGGGCAAAACATGGATGAAGTTCAAACGGAAAAATTAAATCCTGGAGAAGTACAGCAAACTCCCAATATCCAGGAAACCCTGGCAGCACATTTACGTATCAAGGAAGAAACAGCGCAAGATTTGTTACGGCTTGCGGGTGAAAGTGCAATTTCTACCAACCGTTTGCAAACACAGGTCACGGATGTCAAACACCAGATCCAACACATTAGCGCTTTGCATAATAAACTCACTCAATTAACAGAAGAGTTTGGACATTTAATTGAGGTGCGAGAACTATTTAATAGCCGCTCAAAAAATTCCGGCGATGATGATTTGGACCCGCTTGAATTGGATAAATACAACGAGTTACACAGTTTCTTTCACCAGTTACAGGAATTTGCGATAGATACGCGCGATGCCATTTACCAAACCCAGGGGCAATTGCGCGCGTTGGAAGATTTAACCTTTGAACAACAGGTTACCAATCGTTCCAGTCAAAACCACTTGCTTGAAATGCGGATGATTCCGGCTAACCATTTTGAGGCACGTTTTCAGCGTTGCATTCGTCAAGCGTGTCGTTTGACAGGAAAGCAAGCGCGTTTCGTGCTCAGCGGTGGTGACACTATGATCGATAGCAGAATTTTGCACGAACTGGTTGATCCCTTAATGCATTTGTTGCGCAATGCTGTTGACCACGGCATTGAATCTGCACGCGAGCGCGAACACTCGGAAAAATCGATAGAAGGCGTTGTGGAATTACAGTTCACCGTGCAAGGTCAATCTATTGTTATTCGTGTTGTCGACGATGGCGCAGGTTTGCAGCGTGAGCGTATTGCCGAGAAAGCACGCGAGCTTTCAATTGTTCCACCTACAGATTCGAATGCTGATGTTACCGAGCTGTGGTTAAAACAAATTATTTTTGCCGCCGGTTTTTCTACGCGTGATCAGGTGAGCCAAACATCGGGCCGCGGTATTGGTTTGGATATGGTTGCCGACCGCGTCAATGCATTAAAAGGCCGTATTACGGTTGATAGCCAACCGAATAAAGGTTGCGAATTTTCGATTCGATTACCTATGCCGATGATTGCCGAGCAAGGTTTATTGATTGCAAGCGGTAAACACAATCTTGCGATTTCATCGCGCGGCGTTGAGCAGTTATTATTTTTGGAAGAATCGTTATTGACGAATAAGGGTGATCAATTAGTCTACAACTTTAACCAGCAAGACATTGATGTATTCCATATCGCACAGCTCGCACAATTGCCTGATGTACTCGCTATCAACGCAAATGATGCGCACGCACTTTTAATTGTTGAGGCTTTACCCGGGCAACGTGTTGGAGTTTTGGTTGACCGTGTAGTGGCAAGTCGCGAAATAGTGATTAAACCTTTAACACCTTTTACACCACATATTGCTGGCGTTATTGGTGCTACCGTTTTGGGCGATGGTGCCGTTGCACCGGTATTGGATGTGCAGCAATTGGTATTGGACATGCTGCAACGTGGAATAAATGCATTGGACTGGATGGCAAACAGGTTGCGTGTTAGTCAACATATTATTGCCGATAAACCTATGGCGTTGATTGTGGACGATTCATTGAGCACGCGGCGTTCGCTCGCGCAATTTGTGGGCGATATGGGTATGGACGTGCGCACGGCTAAAGATGGTTTTGAAGCGATTGAAATCCTGCAAGATCAAACGCCGCATATTATGTTGGTGGATATGGAAATGCCGCGCATGAATGGATTGGAATTAACGGCGCATGTTCGTGCAAATGAAAGTACCCGGCATATTCCGGTCATTATGATTACGTCGCGCAATACTGAAAAACATCGCAACCTTGCAACGGCTGCGGGTGTCGACACTTACCTGAATAAACCTTTTTCGGAAGAAGAGTTATTGCATTACATACAGGAAAATATGCACGCATGAACCATCAACTTAACAATGTCCGCGATCCTATAAATAAAGAAAATGATGCTAATAAGCTGCGTGAGGTTGGTGCTCCATCCAGGGCACCGCAACCTTTGGCGCTGATAGATTGTGGTGAATTTAGTTTGCTGATATCGAGTAAAGATATTGTGACCTTAATGTCTGCGCAAAAAATTGTGGCACCCACAATTCCACACGCTTGTGGTGCTATTGAGTTTGAACAGAATAGTGTTCCCGTATTTGCATTTAATAAAGCCTTGCAACTGCAATCCCGGTTGCCATCATCACAAATGACTCTTGTCGTCATTCAACATGAATCTTATTTATTTTCCCTTGGGGCTGTTGCGTTGCAAAAGTTGGACATGATGGATCTTCATTTTTATCCTGTGCCTGTGAACATGCGCAGCCGTAAACAACCTTTTACCCAATTTGCTATCGTCAATAAACGCGTTGCGGGTTTGAGCAGTGCGGCAGAGTTGTGGCGTTTATTAAAGATACGTCATGCAACAACGGATATTCCTGCAATAAATCCCCAACACATATGCAAGGAGCAGGTTAATGGATGATATTTCCAATGCAATCGCTGGCAATCATGATGAGGCGGCTGAACCGGCGTTGGCCGCTTGGATTCTTCCCGTCAGTCCAACCCAAAGCGTAGCGGTGGGGCGCTACGAATTAAAATATATTGAATATGTGGATTCGATTGTTGAGTTGCCTGGGTTGCCCGCGTTTTGCGAGCAAGGTTTTGTGTGGCGCAATCGATTTATTCCCGTATTGGATTTATGGAGCCTGCTTACACGAAGACGTATGCCCGCCAATAATTCAGAGCATTTAGCGGCGATTATTGCCTATGAAAATGCACAGGGTGAAATATCCACAGGTGCTATTTTATTGGCTGGCGTGCCGAAGCTCATTGCTGTCGCGGCTAACCAAAGTGTTGCGGTCACTGAGTTGCATCAGGATTGGCATTTGCTCGCACAAGCTGCTTTCAGGGATGAAAATACGCTTTATCCGGTGTTGGACTTGCGTTGTTTATTTGATAAAACGCCAGTCGATTTATTGTCCCTTCATTAAGTATTTTATTTAAGTCCCCGGGCTCGCCAGTTCTTACGAAGAACTCCTAACTCCTTCACACTTCCGGTGTTTTTTTATCTGCTTACCTGTAAAAAGATAATTTAAGCGAACTGGAGGGTGGAATAAATCCTGTTTAGCGTATATTGTTGCGCTTGGTTAACCCAATTTTCTCTTAAGTCTCTTCTCTTAATAACCTTTTGTCTTGATGGATTAAGGAAGAGCAAACCGTGAGATAGATGCTGCAGTGGTAATACCGGGTATTAATTCAAAGCGCTTTATCCAGATCAGTGATTCCCATTTGGGGCCACTGGCCAGCGAGGCTTTGCTTGGATTAAATACCGACGAGAGCCTGCATGATGTTTTGGCCTTAATCGCTGAAAAAGAATCCGGTTTTGATTACATGGTTTGCACCGGCGATATTGCCAGCGCAGGCCATGAATCCTGCTATCGTCGTTTTGTTTCCATCGTCCGCCACTATTTTTCCGAACCTTTAGCCTGGTTGCCAGGTAACCATGATTCCAGCGCTATTATGGGAGGCGTTGACTTGCCCCAAAAACCAGAATCGCGTGTGATTGATTTGGGAAAATGGTTGATTTTGCTGCTCGATTCGGTGGTTCCGTTTAAAGTGCATGGCAATTTTGAACAGGGCGAGCTGGACTACCTTGAGCAAATGCTCAGCGCGAATCCCGATAAACATATTATGGTGATGTTGCATCACCAACCGGTATTGGTCGGTAGTAAATGGATTGACCAATACATCCTCCAAAATGCCGATGCCTTTTTCTCCGTTGTTGATCGTTATTCGAACATAAAAGCAATTGTTTGGGGACATGTGCATCAGGATTTCAGGAGCATGCGCAACCATGTCCAGCTAATCGCAACGCCATCTACCTGCGTCCAGTTCAAACCCTTGTGCGATGATTTTACTGTGGATACCTTGATGCCGGGTTATCGCTGGTTTGACCTTAATGACGATGGCACCTTAAATACCGGTGTTGAGCGTGTTACCGGCAAGGAATACGTTATCGACTACAAATCTGCCGGCTATTAATTCCCTATGGCTGCTTTGTTGTACATCCATGGTTTCCTGAGTTCCCCTTTATCTTTCAAAGCCCAACAAACCCAAGCTTGGCTTGCGGCCAATCATCCCGAAATAGACTATCATTGTCCCCAGCTTTCGCCTTACCCGGCGGAAACCCGGCAATTACTTGAGCGTTTGGTCGAATCACTTCTGCCGCAACCGGTCTATATAATGGGCAGTTCCCTTGGCGGTTTCTGGGCGACCTGGCTGGTAGAAAAATACAACTTGCGCGCGTTGCTGATTAACCCCGCCGTGCGACCGCAGGAATTTATGCCCGGGTATGTGGGGATGGAATTAAAAAGTTACCATACGGATGATGTCTATCGGCTGCATCCGCATCATATCGATGAAATTGAATCGGTTGATGTAACACCCGAGCGTCTGGATAATTATTGGTTACTCGTGCAAACCGGTGATGAAACTTTGGATTATCGCCAGGCTGTTAAAAAATATGCAGGCTGCAAGCAAACAATAGAAGAGGGTGGTGACCATTCTTTTCAAGGGTTTGAACGATATTTGGAAAGTGGGTTGGCGTTTTTACGTTTGTAATAAATTTTAAAACCACATCGTCATTCCCGCAGGGAATCCAGTGTCTTTAGAGTTTAGTAAAGTCGCTAGATTCCCTTCGGGAATGACGACTTCCTGCTAAACAATTCACTCGCTAGAATTGTAAAAAATTTTAATTTTGTACTTAATTCAAAAAAAGAAAACTAAAACACTATGGCAAATTATTCCGCAGAAGATATTGAAGTACTCACGGGCCTTGATCCCGTTAAAAAGCGTCCTGGTATGTATACCGAAACCACGCGCCCCAATCACCTCGCGCAGGAAATCATCGATAACTCGGTGGATGAAGCGCTTGCAGGTCACGCTAAATCGATTGAAGTCATTTTGCACAAAGACCAATCCATCACTGTGACAGATGATGGTCGTGGTATGCCGGTGGATATTCACCCGGAACAAGGCAAACCAGGTATCGAAGTTATTTTGTGTACGCTCCATGCAGGCGGAAAATTTTCCAACAAAAATTACCAGTTTTCCGGTGGTTTGCACGGCGTAGGTGTTTCCGTTGTAAATGCGCTTTCTGACAAACTTGAAGTGACGGTAAAGCGCGACGGAAATGTTTATCGCATGGGTTTTGCCAATGGCGATAAAGCAACGGATTTGGAAATTATTGACACCTGTCCAAAACGCCAGACCGGCACCAGCGTAAAATTTTTACCGAACCCGATTTATTTTGATTCGCCAAAATTTTCTGTCAGTCGCTTGCGTCATGTGTTGCGCGCTAAAGCGGTTTTGTGCCCCGGTTTAACAGTCACCTTCCTGGATGAACAAACTGGCGAAAAAGATGTTTGGTATTACGAAGATGGTTTGAAAGATTATTTGGCCGGTGCCACCCAGGGTTGGGAAACTTTACCGGCAACTCCATTTGTGGGTGACTTCAGTGCAACGACTGATGCCGTAAGCTGGGCCGTGCAATGGCTGCCTGAAGGTGGCGAAATTATCCAGGAGAGTTATGTAAACCTGATTCCCACTGCACAAGGTGGAACGCACACCAACGGGTTGCGCACAGGTTTGTTGGATGCCATTCGCGATTATTGTGAATTCCGCAATTTAATTCCGCGCGGCATTAAACTCGCACCGGAAGATATTTGGGCGAATTGTTGTTTTGTATTGAGTTATAAAAACCATGACCCGCAATTTTCCGGGCAAACCAAAGAGCGTTTAACATCGCGTGAAGCTGCCGCATTTGTATCTGGCATTGCAAAAGATGCATTTGCACTTTGGTTAAACCAACACACGGAAGAGGGCGATAAGCTCGCAGACTTCTGCATTAACAACGCACAAAAGCGTGTGAAATCCAGTAAGAAAGTAGCGCGCAAAAAAATTACCCAGGGTCCTGCGTTGCCAGGAAAATTGGCAGACTGTTCCAGCGGTGAACCTTCGCTCAGTGAATTATTTTTGGTGGAAGGTGATTCGGCGGGCGGTTCTGCAAAGCAAGCGCGTGATCGTGAGTACCAGGCGATCATGCCTTTACGTGGAAAGATTTTGAATACCTGGGAAGTCGACTCGTCCGAGATATTAGCAAGCCAGGAAGTGCACGATATTTCAGTGGCTATCGGAATGGACCCGGGCAGCGAAGACCTGAGCGAATTGCGTTACCACAAAATTTGTATACTTGCGGATGCGGATTCCGATGGTTTGCACATTGCGACTTTGTTGTGTGCCTTGTTTGTAAGGCATTTCCCCGTGTTGGTGCGCAATGGTTATGTATATGTCGCTATGCCACCGCTCTACCGAATTGATTTGGGTAAAGAAGTTTATTACGCGCTTGATGAAAGCGAAAAAAATGGAATCTTAAATCGCCTGACCGCTGAAAATAAAAAAGGCAAACCCAACGTCCAACGTTTTAAAGGTTTGGGTGAGATGAATCCATTGCAATTGCGCGAAACCACCATGGCGCGCGATACTCGTCGTCTTGTTCAGTTAACAATTGATGAAGAAGATGGCACGCATCAGGTTATGGATATGATGCTTGCAAAAAAACGCGCAGGTGATCGTAAAAACTGGCTGGAAGAAAAAGGCAATTTAGCTGAAGTAGCATTGTAAAAAAATAAGCAGTGCAATTTTCGATAACGAGAACTGCACTGCTTATTTTTATTGAGCCAATTATTGCAATGTGTATCTTGTCGAGCTGTTGATAAATACCGATGCCTCAATAAGTTTTACACGTTTCCGTTAACATTTTTCTACCTAATAACAATCTCATTTATAGATGTGTGTACGTCATTTTAGATAGCCGTACAGATTCACGCCTGCAAGGTGTAAAGCTCCCATGATAAATCCCATCATTTTAGTCATAGAAGACAATCGCGAAATTCGGTTATCGGCGCGTTTTGTGTTGGAAGATTTTGGTTTTATCATCACTGAAGCAGAAAATCCTGCGCATGCAATGGAGTTTTTAGCGCATCAAAAAGTCGACCTTATTTTATTGGATATGAATTTCGGGTTGGATACCACCTCTGGTGAAGAAGGCCTGCGTTTTTTAGCCTGGTTACAACAACAAGGGTTTGATATTCCTATAGTGGCGATGACGGCATGGTCCAATACTGAGTTAGTGGTTAAGGCTATGCAACTGGGAGCAGGTGACTTTATTGAAAAACCCTGGAACAACCAGCGTTTGCATCAGGTTATACATCAGCAATTACAATTGCAGTCGCTCAACCGTAAAAATCGTGCATTGAGCCAACGCCTGGAAGATCAACAACCTGAATTGGTTTGGCAAAGCGATGTGATGAACCAATTGATGCAACAACTTGCCGCAGTTGCCACTACCGATGCCAATGTGCTGCTCACGGGTGAAAACGGCACAGGAAAAAGCCAGTTGGCGCGTTGGCTTCATCTCAATTCTTTGCGTGCAAAACACGCTTTTATTTCCGTCAATATGGGCGCCATTCCTGAATCCCTATTTGAAAGTGAAATGTTTGGCCACAAGAAAGGCGCATTTACCGATGCAAAAGAACAGCGAATGGGGCGTTTTGAATTAGCCAAAGGTGGCAGTTTATTTTTAGATGAAATTGCGACAATTCCTGTTGTGCAACAAGCAAAATTATTGCGGGTTTTGGAATCTGGTGAGTTTGAAATGCTGGGTTCCAGCCAAACCCAGCGCACTGATGTACGTATTATCAGCGCTACGAATGGTGATTTTGCGCAATTGATATCTGACAGCCAATTTCGACAAGATTTATATTATCGTTTAAATACCTTGGAATTTCGCGTACCCGCGTTACGTGAACGGCCAGAAGATATTCCCGTGCTCGCTACTTTTTTTGCCGCTAAACATGGGCAGCGCTATCGCAAACCTGAATTAACATTGTCAGCTTGCGCGCTCAAGGCCATGCAAGCTTATCATTGGCCAGGCAATATTCGTGAATTAAGCCATATGATGGAGCGTGCAGTCTTACTCACGCAAACGGGTGAATTAACCGCTACCCAATTAAGCTTGCCGATAAATGCACAGGCTAAAAATTTGCTCACCGAACATGAATTGCCGATGATGACTTTGGAAGCTGCTGAGCTGCAACTTATTCATAGAGCTTTGGCAGATTGCGACGGCAATAAACAAAAAGCGGCGGATTTGTTGGGTATTACCAAATCATCCCTGTATCGTCGGTTGGAAAAATATGGCCTGGCGAACTAAGTCTCTTGAAGCTCAGCTGAAAATTTCATTTATCGTTGGCTTGCTTTTGCAATTAATTTGCAGCGGATTTTTAGTATTCACGTTACCGTGGTGGCAGGTTGTAATAATCGCAGCCATGTTGGTTGTCGTAAATTCATTTGTATTCTGGCGAATATATCAAAAAATTTTTGTTGCCTTTCGTCGCGCCAGTGTTCAACTTGAAGCCTTGCAGAACCAGGATTACAGTTTAATCGCCAAACCGGCTTTTTATGCGGGCAAGGTTGCTGAATTTCATCAGCAATTAAATACGCTAGGTGAATCACTCCAGCAACATAAGACACATTATGACCAACAATTATTTCTACTTTATCGTCTGATTGATCAATTAAATACACCCATTTTAGTGTTCGATCACCGCTTACAGCTAAGTTACGCAAACGCAGCGTTTGCCGATTTATTCGGGCGACCCTGGGAGGCTTTGCGCCATGCATCTCCTTCTTTGCTGGGTTTAGTTGCCGAGCCTGACTGGCAATTTTCGGATTCCAATAAGGCGCAGCAGTGGCAAATCCGCACCAGCCGTTTTATCGATCAAGGCCAGCATTATCAACTCCTTGTTTTCATTAATATTCAGGTAGCATTACGTGAAGGTCAATTGCAAGCCTGGCAGAAATTGATTCGCGTTTTGAGCCATGAAATTCGCAATTCACTTACGCCTGTTGCTGCGCTTACCCAAAGTTTGCAACACAAAATTACTAGCGAACGTGAACAACAAGCATTGGAGTTGATTGGCGAGCGCTGTCAGCACTTGCAAGATTTTGTAAGCCGCTACGCTGAATTACATAAACCTTTGCACATGGAACCGCAATGGTTGAACGCAGAAAATTTATTCCAACGATTGACGGTATTATTTCCTGATGCAAACCTGCGCGCGAAAGGTCTACATATTAATTTGTGGGCTGATTCGGTATTTTTACAGCAAACCCTTATCAATTTAATTAAAAATGCGATAGAAGCTGATAGCCCGAGCGGCTCTATTGAAGTGATATTTAATCAGCGAGAGCAAGGTAATGAAATTCGCATTGTCGATGGTGGGCATGGAATCGCTAACGCCGATAATTTATTTGTACCTTTTTACAGCACTAAAACCCAGGGGCAGGGAATCGGCTTGAGCTTGAGTCGTCATATTGTGGAGCAAATGGGTGGGCAACTAAGTCTCGCCAATAATCCTGATGGCGTTGGTGCTTGCGCAGTGATTTTTCTTAAGCGCCCGCATTAGTAAAATAAAGTCCGATTTCGGAATCTTGCGTCCGATATCGGACGATTTATTTTCATTTCCTATCTTCATTTAAGAATATTCCTTGTAAATCAACACCTTAATTTTTGGCACAAACTTTGTAATACAGCAACTATCTATTTTTATAAAGTTGATATACATGGATATCGCCAAACCGAAAAAAACTTCTCCTTTAAAACGATCCTTGGCAATTGGTAGTGCTGTAATTATTGCATTGGCATTGTTAACAGGATTTATCGTGCAGCCAAATGCACCACATAAAGTCGAGCGTAGCAAGTTATTATTGGGTACGGTGCAACGCGGTGATATGCAAGTTGCCGTTGATGGTTATGGTGTTTTGCGCTCTGACAAGCAAACATTAATTACTGCGTTAACGCCGGCAACTGTGGCCGAAGTCCTATTGCGCTCAGGTGCAGAAGTTGATGTCGACACTATTATTTTGCGTTTGAACAATCCCGAGTTATTGCAAGAAGTAGATTCAGCTAACATGGCGCTCGTGCAAGAAAAAGCAAATCTGCGTCGTTTAAAATTAAATAATCAACGTGAACTTTTGGCAGAACAAGCGACCTTGGCTGAATTAACCGCAACATTTAAATCCGTGCAATTACGATGTGAAGCCGAGAGGGTTTTGGCGGGTGGTGCGGTTTCCATGCTCGCTTATAAAACAACCCTGTTGCAGCAGGAACAAATGCAGGAGCGTGTGAAATTACAAACGCAACGTATTGATCAACTTAAAGAGGTTATGCAAGAAGCGCTTATTATCCAGCAGGAACAAATTAACCAGGCGAATGCTCGCCATCAAAATATGTTGCAACGTGCAGAACGTTTAACGGTGCGAGCTGGGATTAAAGGCGTATTACAACGTTTGCCTGTAGAGCTGGGGCAAAGTGTTTCTGCAGGCCAGGAATTAGCGTTAGTGGGAAGCGATAAAGATTTGAAAGCATTAATTCGTGTTTCACAATCAAAAGCAGAACAACTTAAGGTTGGGCAGGCGGCAAAAATCAATACACGTCGTGAACAAGTCAATGCTGTGGTAACCCGCATTACCCCGGAAGTTCGCGATGGCACTATTGAAGTAGAAATTGCTTTTACGGAAGGTGTACCAGCATCTGCGCGACCGGAATTAAATGTAGATGCCCAAATTTTTACGGCAGATATTAAAGACACGCTGTTTATAGAACGGCCAATGAATGCACAAAACCATACAACCGGGAATGTGTTCCGCCTAATCGAAGGTAGTAAAACTGCTGAGCTACAACAACTTGGCTTTGGTGAAGATTCGGGCAAGTTTATCCAGGTTAGAACGGGCGCTAAAGAAAAAGATCAATTTATTTTATCCGACATGACAAATGTACAGGATGCAAAAAAAATACAAATAGTTGATTAACCATCGCTATAAAAATAGACGAAGATAATTACATTTTAAAAAGGAAAAGCCATGCGCGAACTTACCCTTAATATGACGGGCATCACCAAAGTCTACAGCACTGAAGATATGGATACCCATGCCCTGCGCGGTATTGATTTGGAAATCTATAAAGGCGATTTTGTTTCTATCTGTGGCCCATCCGGTTGTGGAAAATCGACATTGTTGTCGCTGCTCGGTTTGCTGGATATGCCCACTTCCGGCCAATATTTTATTGGTGGCACGGATGTAAGCCGGTTGAGCCTTAGCGATGCAGCTTATATTCGCAATAAAAAAATCGGTTTTATTTTCCAATCGTTTAATTTGATTGATGAATTATCTGTATTTGAAAACATCGCTTTGCCCCTGCGTTATCGTCGCCATAAAGTTAGCGAAAAGGATATAGGAAAAGCGGTAATGGAATGTCTACAAACGGTTGATATGACTCATCGCGCACAGCACAAGCCCAACCAACTCTCCGGTGGACAACAACAACGTATTGCGATTGCTCGCGCACTGGTAGGAAAACCTGCATTGTTACTTGTCGATGAACCAACGGGTAACCTGGATTCGCGCAATGGTGATGCCGTTATGGAAATGTTGCAGCAACTCAATGCAAATGGCACCACACTTTGTATGGTGACGCATGATCCGCGCTACGCTGATATGGCTAGCCGAAAATTGCATTTGCTTGATGGAAAAATTATTGATGCCCAACCATTATCACAGAGCGCATCATGATTAATCTAAAAGATATAGCGACCGCATTTAATTCACTCTGTCGCGTTAAAGGTTACGTCTTTACCATAGTCACCACCCTCAGCATTACGTTGGGAGCTTTGGTGGCGATGTTTAATTTGAACTACCAATTACTTGCTGCGCCTTTGCCTTATCCCAACTCAGAACGATTATTCATGCTTCAGAGCGAGCGTTTTGATCAGGGGGTGTTAATGAGTGACAGGCATGCGCCATATCCATCGCTTGTTGAAACTTATCAACGCCTGGATGCATTATTCGAACAAAAAGCGATAATTGCTTATACCGATTCAGTTGAGCGCAGGCTGCCTGACAGCCCGGTGCTCAATACGATTTCTACCACGCCTGAATTCCTGAACATGTTACAAGCACCCATGGAATTGGGTCGTCGCTTTTCCAATGATGAAGGTCTTAATTCTATGGTGCCGGTGGTAATTATTAGCCACCAGACCTGGAAAAAATTATTTCATCTCGATCCAAACGTGTTGGGAAAAACACTCAACATTATGGAAATAGATTTTAAAATAATTGGTGTGATAGCAGATAGTTTCATAGAGCCAGAATTAAATATGCGTGGTTGGAAAACGGATGTTTTTTTACCCTTTGATTACGATGATATGCCCGTTCAATTTAGGAAAAACTGGAACACCAGTTTAAATAGTACGGTTGTTGTTGGCTTGCTAAAGCATGGTATCGATAAAGTTAGGGCAGAACATGACATCAATACTTATGCTGTAGCGCGATTTAAAGAGGAAGCAATCAATATTGGATTAAAGAACGAAAGTATTGCTTTTAAATTGGTTTCTTTTGAAAGCATTATATTGGGCAATGCGAGCCAGCAAAGTTTATGGATGTTGCTTGGTGTTTTGGTACTTGTATTAATTGCCGGTACTAACATTGTTAACCTGATATTGGCACGTGCCGCCAACCAACAACGAATGCTCGCAATCCAGGTTGCATTAGGTGCACAGCATAAGCACATATACAAATTCATATTTGCTGAAATTTTCCTGCTGGTGATTTCAGCTACTTTATTATCAATTGCAGTCGCTTTCGCATACCTGGAACTTTTAAAAGTTGTTGCAGCAGGACAATTACCTCGCCTTGATGAATTACATATAAACCCTCCAACAATTGTATTTGCAATCATAGCTATGCTTGTCATTGCAATGATATTTACCACTATTGTAAGCAGACAAATTAATTACCGCGCCTTGAATACCTTATTGCAAAGTAGCGGCAAAGGCGGTGGCTTGCAAATTTCCGCCAGGGTGAGGAGGTTATTAATTTTAAGCCAGGTTGCACTTGCAGGTATTTTGCTCGCTGTTAGTTTGCAAATTTTATTGCAAAGTACACGACAGCTTACCCAGGCAATTGGCTACAACATCAAAAATCAATATCAAGTCTTGATCAGTATTGCAACTTTGTGGGGCTCTACAACGCAACAAGAACGTCTGGCTTATTTTGAAGGTGTTGCAGATGAGTTACGAAAAAATAATAAGGTTGAAAATGTTGGTTTAGGCGGACATTCCCCAATTTCATACGGCGGAACCTTGTCGCAGGAGCTTCAGATTGATTACGGTTCACAGAAAAAAATATCAGCCGATCGTACGTCATCGAATGGTAGTTTCTTAAGTATTCTTGCAATCCCGCTAGTGGCCGGTCGCTATTACACTGATGATGAGGTGCATAATGGCGAGAATTTAATGGTGGTTAATGAGACCTTGGCGAAAAAAATCCAGGCCGATGGAAATGTTCTGGATAAAGTTGTTTATCAGCCAAGCGATAAGAGCGCAATCGCATTTCGTATCATTGGCGTTGTTAAAGATCTGAACATACCTGGTGAAGTTGAACTGCCACGTTATTTTATTTCTCGGCTGCCCGAACATCCGGAGCTATTGATTCATGTAAAACCCGATCAGGAATTTACGTCGACTGAAATTAACAGGATTGCAGCCCAATTTAATCCACAGCTTAAAGTTTTCCATCTCGAAACCAGTGAAGGGGTATTGGCACGGCTAACGGCTTCGCAAAAAACCGCAGCAGGTTTAACTTCTGCTTTAGCACTCCTGGCTCTTTGCCTGACTGCAATTGGTATTTATGGTGTATTGAGTTACAGCGTGCAGTTGCGTCGTTTTGAATTAGGAATCCGCATGGCAATTGGTGCGCGACCTGAAAAAATATTTTTACAAATATTAAAAGATAATATCACTCCGGTAATGATTGGCTTGTTAATCGCATTATGTATTTCATTTGGGTTATGGTTGTGGTTACAACAAAGTCGTTACACTTTGCAAACCAGTGCATGGGGTTGGTGTTTGCCGGCGTTGTTAATCTTTTTCCTTACTGCGGCAACATCTTTGCTATCGGTTTGGAACATTATTCGAAAACCGGCAAGCTTTGCGTTGAGGGGAAATTAAATGTTAAGCATAAAGGATTTTAACAGGGCTTTTTTTTCGCTTGGTAAAGCCAAAGGGTATGCATTTACAATAGTACTTACCCTGGGGATTACGCTGGGTGCATTGGTGGCCATGTTCAATTTAAATTATCAATTGCTTGCTGCACCTTTGCCATATCCTGATCAGGATAGGTTGTTTATCCTTAAAGGTAATGTTTATAAAAATGGCCAATTAACATTTACCGATATTAATTCTTATCCTGCGTTGGTTGAATCTTTTAAGGACAAGGAAAACTATTTTGTCCAAAAGGCTTTGGTTAGTGTTGATCGGGATATTATTCGCAGCCTGCCTGACACACCGCAAATTAATACGAGTTTTATCACACCGGACTACTTAAATTTATTGAACACTCCAATGGTATTGGGACGTGTGTTTAACAATAGTGAAGGTTTGGACTCTCATATTCCTGTTGCTGTTATTAGCTTTCATACATGGCTGGAAATTTTTAAGCAAGATCCAGATATTTTAAATAAAACACTGCAACTGGGTGATGTGAACTTTAAAATTATTGGCGTAACTGCAAAGCAGTTTATAGAACCGCAACTGGAAGGCATTGGCAGGCTTACCGATGTTTGGTTGCCGTGGGATTACAGTGCATCGGGCCAAGAAGGGCAACATTCATGGATGCGCCTTAAAAGTGGCCAGCATCTGGTTGTTAAATTAAAGCCGGATGCACAAGCTGACAGGCTCGCCCAAACACTGACCACTACATTAAATGCACGTTTTGAGTCTGAACGCTCTGACGATTCATTTTTTCGGGATTTAACTATAGGCGTTGAGTTTGTCAGTTACCAAAAAGCTATTCTCGGAGCTGTTTCAGCTAAGGTTTTATTATTGTTGGCAGTGCCTTGTCGCTGCTATTAATTGCCGCGGTTAATATTACTAATTTAATCCTGGCGCGAATCAGTAACCAACAAAGAAATATGGCTGTGCAAGCTGCGTTAGGTGCGCAAAGGTTTCATTTATTTAATAGTTTGCTGGCAGAGATTTCAATCATTATTTTTTTTGCGACGATAATGTCGCTGTTAGTATCAGTTCTAGGAATTGAATTATTAAAATCTTATGCAGATAAACAATTGCCGCGTGTTGCGGAATTGCACCTGAGCTGGCAAAGCCTTTTGTTTGGCTTGATGAGCAATTTTTTGCTTGCATTTATATTCTCGTTTTTAGTGGGGCGCCAAATAAACTATCGAGCCTTGAATAAGATTTTACAAACAGGCGGAAAGGGTAGTGGTGTACAAATTTCTGCCAGAATTCGTCAGTTTTTAGTGCTGAGCCAGGTGATTTTTACGGCTGTATTGTTAGCGGGGAGCTTACAAATTTTACAGCAGTCTCTCCAACATATTCGCCAACCTCTTGGCTTTGCTACAGAGAATATCTATCAGGTTTCGCTTAATCCAGGTGCGCAGGCTTATAGCCCATATGAAGAGCGAAAAAATAATATGCGTGCGATTCGCGACGAGTTTACGCTGTACCCCAAAATTGCCAATGTAGGTATAGCGAGTGATGATCCTATTAATTCCGATGGCCTATACGATTATCTTTCTGCAACACCTGATTACCAACATCGCGAAAAAACATTGCTCAGTTTTGTTGATCAGGATTATTTTAATATTTTAAATATAGGATTTACTTCCGGTAGAAATTTTACGCAAGATGAAATTCGCTCGCGCTCACAGCTGATTATTATCAATGATACCTTTGCGCATAAATTGCAAAACGACGGAAAGGTGTTGGGTAAACGTTTTTATTGGCAAAACGGAGGGGCGGGTAAAGATATTTATCAAGTTGTCGGTATATTGCATGACCTTGCTTTGCCAGGAGCGAAAGAAGAATCGCGTATGTTTATGCCGCAGTTTCCCGAGCATAGCGTGCAATTGTTGGTGCAGCTTAAACCTCACCAGGAAATTACCCGACAAGAATTGAACGAATTATTGGCACATATTAACGGTCAATATAAGGTTGCGGAAATAAAAGCAATGACCTATTCGCATCAATTATTGCTTGCCCAGGATGTTCTTTCTGCCAGTTTAACGGCAATACTTGCTTTACTTGCACTCGGTATGGCTGCCATTGGAATTTATGGTGTCCTGAGTTATAGCGTGCAATTGCGTCGATTTGAATTGGGAATTCGTATGGCAATTGGTGCGCGGCCTCAAAGCGTTTATTGGCAAATCCTGAAAGATAATTTAATTCCGGTGATTGCTGGTTTATGTGTGGCTTCGGTTGTGCTGGTTTTGTTGTGGGTTTGGATATTGAAAAATAATTACGCATTGCAAACGAGCAATTTAGGTTGGATGCTGCCACCTTGTTTAATTTTGTCTATTACTGCCGCAACTTCACTCATGTCGGTTTGGCAAATTATTCGTAAACCTGCCAGTTATGCGTTGCGAAATGATGGTTAGAGGCTTGGTAATCAAGAAATAATATTAACGTTAGGCATAAGGGCACAAATTGTTGTGCCCCGAATTTTGTTAGGGAAATTTATTTCTTTACATCCAATATACGGAAATAAGCCGGTTTTGGTTGAAGTTGACGATCAAATAATAAAGGATAATTGGTGCGACCTTTAATGGGGAAATCGTTGAGCCAGGTTTCATTATCGGCGCTACCCCACAGTGTTACGCGTTCAATTTTATCGCGATGTTTTAAATAAATTTTAAAAATGTCTTCGTAGCGCTTGGCGAGTTTTTCTTCCATATCTTTTGGCAGTCCATGAATGTAGGGATCGCGCTCGGCTTTGTATTCAAATCGGGTTGAAACTTCGGCGGTTGGTAAATTCCATACTGAAGGTAATACATCGACATCCAATTCAGTAATGTGCGCACGCACGCCAAGATTGGCCAATGCGATCAAGGTTTTTTCTATTTCATCCACACCGGGGCCATCAATACTTAAATGTTCCTGCATGCCTACACCGTGAATGGGTACGCCTTGTTTTTTGAAATTTTGAACCATGCCGATAATAAAATTACGCTTGATTGGCGATTCAGTATTGTAATCGTTGTAGATGAGATGGGCTTTGGGATCAATCTCATGGGCCATATTAAATGCCTTGGCAATGAAGTCTTCGCCCATGATGTTGTACCAGGGACTTTTCCGCCAGGAACCATCATCTTCCACAGCTTCATTGACAACGTCCCACGCATGGATTTTTCCTTTGTAGCGTCCTGCCAGTACTGAAATATGATCTTGCATTTTTGCAGTAAGCGCTTCTTTACTGATAACGCCACCTGCTTCATTTTGAAAAACTTCTTTGGGAACCTGGCTGTGCCACACGAGGTTGTGGCCCACAATATACATTTTATTTTTTTTACCAAACTCTACATATTTATCGGCAGCAGTCCAATCCCACTCTTTATCCTGTGGTCTGATAGGCTCCCACTTCATACAGTTTTCAGGTGTGATGGCATTAAATTCCCGGGCGATAAGCGCGAGCATGGCTTTGTCATTTTTCATTAGCGTTGAAGTACTAATCGCTGTGCCAATGCGAAAATCATTTTTATAAAAATCTTTTATGCCTGTACGTTCAGTTGCTTTTGCGATGGCATTACTTTTAATACCCAAAAGGGCGGTAGCAACTGCAGTATTGCGCAGGAATAATCGGCGGGAAATGGACATGGTATGCCTCGCTTATAGGTCTAAATTTTTAAGCCTAGCAACTAGCAGAGGCTAGTCAATGAAACAAACAGTAATTTACAAAGCATGGATTATTCGCATTGGTGACCGGCAAACATGAGTATTAACAACACACTCTATCTGGAGAGCGTTGTGAGGCTATCCAAAAAATAGCATTACCAGCAGTGATTATTTACTCACACATTTTCTGAGCATTATTGCAATAAATTTTCGTTAGATGACAAAACGTGCTACGGGAAAATCCCGCGTTGTAAAAATACGTTTTCGTGATGGCTTAACACACTTGTCTTTGTTGGGTGCGTAAACTCGAACAAAATTCTCTGGGTAAATAATTCACACGACTTTTAATTTCAAAGGAACCTTGTGGTACATCTACCCATTTTTGAAAGTGGATGATTAATCTGCCATTAGTAGCTGGCGCATAGTTGAAGATGATTGCGTGCCGAAACAATTGTTGGTGCGAGCTTATGGATATTTCTTGTGACAGGATCTGGAAAACGTGAACTACCAAAGTGCTTTGTAAATTTTTGGCTATACTCTTTCGGTGAGACTTTCCACCATTTAGGAAATTACTATGAAGAATAAGACCAAGATTCTGTTTTCGGCCCTACTGACCCTTTCACTATCAACCTTATTAACTGGATGCGGTGGTGGGAATAATAGAGACAAAGCCCCGGAACCAACGGGAGCGGAGGCCTTTGTTGCGGGAACTCATCCTCGCTTTGATCCAGTGATCTCGGATATTCCTTTTAATACCGATTTGATCTTCGCCAAAGCTGCCATTACGGACGGTACTGCCGATGTGGGAACTCCGTCAGATGCAGTGCGGGCGACATTGAATGGCCTGGATGGATTTTCCACCTCTGCCTATTTTGATGTGATGGTAGAGGGTAGTGTGGATGCAGCAACAGTGCTGCCAATGAAAACGGTTTTCCTGCTCGAATTGAATACTGGCGGGAAAGATGCGTTAAATCCTGCCAATGTGACTGGCATTTCAGGTGCGGCGACTTTTGATACCCGCGTGGTTTCCCTGGATGGCGGCAGCAATAATGTGATTCGGATTCGGCCAACGGTGCCGCTGAAATCCAAAGCCAAGTATCTGGTATTCCTCACCAATGATATTAAAGATACGGTGGGCAAAGCCTTGACCCGTTCGTGGACTTACAACGCGTTGCACGATTCAAGCTATTCCATTTTGGATAGCCTGGTACCTGTGCGTAATGCTATTACCGGTTGGGAAACGCTTGCCTCCGGTTTCCTGGTTGCTACAACGGGTGCTGCACAGGCAGCAGCTATCGATAAGTTGATCCTGACTTATACCTTTACAACAACCGACCCGCAAGCACCCTTAATTGCCATGGCATCGCCACGTGCGGCTTTGGTGGCTGCCCAAGTTGATTTGGGTGTATCAGCAGTTACTGCGAGAAGCAAAGCGGTAGATTTGGAGGCAGCGGGCCTGCTATCAACACCCAAGCAACGTCCGCTCAAGGTTTCGGCTTTGACAGGCGTGGATATGGGGATTCTTAGCAACGGCGCTTTGCCCGGAAATGTTGGTAAGTTGTTTACCGGTTATATCAAACTTCCCTATTACCAAACTGCGCCAGGCAGCTTACCTTTTGGCGCTTTCCTGACTCGTAACTGGCAACCTGATCGCACCCTTTTTGCGTTGATGAAACCCGATGATAAATTTCCGGTTGATGCTGATGGCAGTACTGTCAATGTCACTTACCGCTATCCTTTTGCGGCTAAAACTACGGATGAATCTATCCCGCTGCAAGTTACCTTGCCGGAAACCGGTTGGGTTCCCGGTTATGCCGGTTCATTGTCGTGCGGACAAATCTACGCGGCTAACGGTTATCCGGTAGTTATCTATGTACATGGTATTACCAGTGACCGTACGTCCGGTTTAGCGCTTGCGCATACCCTCGCAAGCCGTTGCGTTGCAACTGTCGCTATTGATTTGCCGTTGCACGGAGTCGCAGCCAATAACGCCTTCGTAACAGTCCTGAACGTTGAGAAGAGCCAGTTGATTCCATTTGCAACGCTTTATGGCGCAGATGCTCCCCATGAACGTCACTTTAATGTTGCCGGTCCTGGCGGTGCTCCGGCACCGATGAATTTTGCGGCCCCAACGGCAAATGATGGCTCGGGCGCGCAATTTACGAACCTGGGTTATCTCTTGAATACACGTGACAATAACCGCGAAGCGGTGATGGATCTGTTGAACCTTAATGCCAGCTTGAAAGGTTTGGATGCTGATTTTGTACAAGCACAGGGCGCCAAACTGAACCTTGCTAATGTGAATGTGGTAGGGCATTCACTTGGCGGTATTTTGGGAACTGTATTCGTGACCGTGAACCAGGCAGCGATTGCTAATGATGCCAAAATTGGTTTGTCCTCTAACCTCAATCCCATTCGCAGTTTGGTGGCTTCTGTGGCAGGCACCCAGGTTTCGCAAATATTGATAAATTCTGCGACTTTTGCCCCGGTCATCAATGCAGGCCTGGGCAAGGCTGGCGTGAATGTGGGAACCAGTAATTATGAGAAGTTTATGTATGCTGCCCAGAGTGCAATGGATTCAGGTGATCCTGTGAACTTCGCGCAGCTGTTGTCTACCTTGAAAATCCCTGTGTTGTTGCAACAGGTTAAAGATGACCAGGTCATTCCAAACAGTGCAGATAGCGCGCCGCTCGCCGGTACAGTACCTTTCGCGCGTTTGCTGGGAACCACCCGATTGGGCCTGGGCGAAACCCAGCTGGGTGCAGATGCAGGTTACACCGGTTATGTGAAATTGAATGCGGGTGATCATGCATCATTGCTGCGCCCCAGCGCCGCTGCACCACAAGTGACCAATGAAATGCAAACTGAAGTTGTGAGTTTCATTCTTGGCGCGGGCAAGGTTGCAGTGGGTGCAGCGGCACCGCAAAACGTCGATACCGTGCAATAAACGAAGCGTCGTTAACACGAAAAGCCCGTCACTTGTTTGGCGGGCTTTTTTTTGGCAATTTGCTGTATCATTGCGAAAAAGATGAGCCTTGGTAAATCTGTAAGGCCCCACCAAAATGTGAATTGAGATTTTGTTATGACACCCCGCAATTATTTGTACTTGTTACGCAAATATGAAGATTACCAACCGCAAATTGATCGTTTATTAGACTCTATTGTCACCGCATTGATGCCACGTAAACTGGAGTCTGATGAAGCGCAGCTCCACAAAACAATTGAGCGTTTGCACAAGTCTTATCCGTTTGTAGAATTGCTTTATTGCCTGGACGAGCACGGAATGCAAACAACGGTTTCTGCTGCCGCGCCAGATATCGAGGATTCCAAACGCCGCGAGCCCGGCATGCGTTCAGATCGCAGTAATCGCGCCTATTACACCAAGGCGGTCAAGAACGAAAAAATCTCTACCGTAACTTCACCTTATCTTTCAAATGCCACCCACCAGCTCGCTATTTCTGCGGTGCAGCGTTATGTCACAGCGGAAAACAAAATTGGTTTCCTGGTCATCAATTTCAATTTGGAAAAATTAATTACTTTCTTGAATGGCGATGAGTTGCGCCGTCGCGTGCATCCATTTTTCCAGGCGGTTTATGCGATCATTGGCGCAATGTTGGTGTTGATTGCCAGTTTGTTGTTGTACTACGGTGGCAAAGATATGTACGGTGTGGTGCATAACCATATTGATGAACCCATTAAAATATTCGGTGCAGTTATCCTGGTGACCTTGGGTTTGGCAATTTTCGATTTGGGTAAAACCATTCTGGAAGAAGAAGTCTTTTTGCATAAAGATATTCACCACGAAGGTTCAATGCGCAGGACGATCAGCCGTTTTATGGCGGCCATCGTAATTGCGGTTTCGATTGAATCCTTGTTATTGATGTTTAAATCATTGTTAGGCGCTGAAGATCATTTGAATTCTGCGGTTTTAATGTTGTTTGCAGCTGTCGCCATGTTGGTTGGTTTGGGTGTTTATTTAAAACTGACTGATGAGAAATAATTGTCGCTGCAAATTTTCGCAAAAGGCTTGATGAAAAATCAGGCCTTTTTCGTTTAATCATCACACATTTTTTTAAACGGGAATCCTGTGAGTACAAAACAAAAGAGTGCATTTGTTTGTAATGAATGTGGTGCAGATTTTAAAAAATGGCAAGGCCAATGCCCTGAGTGTGGTGCGTGGAATTCTATCGTTGAAGTTCGCCTTGGGCCGACACCCACCAATCGCTCTGCAAAATTTGAAGGTTATGCCGGTGGTGCAACAGGTAACAAAGTGCAAACCCTGGCAGAAATTGCGCTGGGTGATGTACCGCGCTTTTCAAGCGGTACCAGCGAGTTTGATCGTGTGCTTGGGGGTGGTTTTGTTCCCGGTTCTGTGGTGTTGATCGGCGGTAATCCAGGTGCGGGTAAAAGTACGTTATTGTTACAAACTTTATGTTTTCTTGCGCGCAATATGTCTGCTCTTTATGTCACGGGCGAAGAATCCTTGCAGCAAGTTGCCATGCGTGCGCAACGTTTAGGTTTGCCCGTTGATAAGTTGCAAATGTTAAGTGAAACCAACGTGGAAACGATTTGCGCAACTGCGCAGCAAATTGCTCCAAAAGTTATGGTGGTGGATTCAATCCAGGTTGTGCACATGGAAGATATTTCATCTGCACCGGGTTCAGTTTCACAAGTGCGCGAAAGTGCCGCTTATTTAACGCGCTTTGCAAAACAGACAGGTACGGTCGTTATTTTGGTTGGCCACGTGACCAAAGATGGTTCGCTTGCGGGGCCCAAAGTATTGGAACACATGATCGACTGTTCAATTTTATTGGAGGGCGATAACGACTCGCGCTTCCGCACGTTGCGCGGCAATAAAAACCGTTTTGGTGCAGTTAATGAGTTAGGTGTTTTTGCCATGACCGAGCAGGGCATGCGCGAAGTCAATAATCCCTCGGCGATTTTTTTGCAGCGCGCTGAGGATCCTGCACCCGGTTCAGTGGTGATGGTGATGTGGGAGGGCACACGCCCCTTGCTGATTGAAATCCAGGCATTGGTTGATGATAGTCATCTGGGGAATCCGCGTCGTGTTGCGGTAGGTATGGATCAAAATCGTTTATCCATGTTGCTCGCAGTCTTGCATCGCCACGGCGGAATTATGGTGGGCGACCAGGATGTTTTTGTGAACGTAGTTGGTGGTGTTCGCGTGATGGAAACCAGCGCGGATCTTGCGGTGTTATTGGCAATTGTATCGAGCTTCCGCGATAAAATTTTGCCGCAGGATTTAATGGTTTTTGGTGAGGTAGGTTTGTCGGGTGAAATTCGCCCTGTACCGAGTGGACAAGAGCGATTGCGTGAAGCAGCCAAACACGGATTCAAAAAAGCCATAGTGCCAATTAGCAATGCACCGCGTGAAAAGAATTTGGGAATAGAGGTGATTGCGGTAAAAAATTTGCAGGAAGCGTTAAATGCTTTGTGATTGGTTTTTTGGGACCCCCTCACCCCAACCCCTCTCCCGGAGGGAGAGGGGCTAAAAAACGCTAAATTTTAGCTTTCTCTCAATTGAAGGGATCATCGATTAAAAGCACTATCGATTAAAAGCACTACGATTAAAGGAACTCTCAATGAAAGGGACCATCGATTAAAAACGCTTCGATTAAAGACACTATTTATTTAAAGGCGCTATTGATTAAAGAGACTAGCGATCAAATGATTATGTCAGAAACTTGCGAGCTTTTAGCCCCTCTCCCTTCGGGCGGGGCGCGCAGCCAGAGGGGTTGGGGTGAGGGAAAAAAACAAAAATTATTTACAAAAAAATTCAACATTTTGTAAAAAAATTTAATTTACCGCACAAATATCCAACAACACATTGCGCAGCCAGCGATGTACCGGATCGGCATCCATTCGTGGATGCCAAATCATAGAGACTTTAAATTCTTCTGTGGAAAATGGCAGTGAAAAACTGTACATACCTTCACGCAAATTTCCGGTATGTCGTTCAGGCACGCTAGCAATTAGATCAGAGGTTCGCGCAAGCGCTACAGCGGTTGAAAATCCGCCGACTATAGTCACGATATTGCGCTCCAAATTCATTTCACTTAACACATTATCAATTTGCCCTTTTGCCAACCCCCGCCGTGATACATGGATATGTTTTTCCGCTGCGTAGCGAGCCGGGGTGATATCGCACTCACACAAGCTATGTCCCGCGCGCACCACACCGATAAATCTGTCGCTAAAAAGTGCGCGTGTACGAAGCTCGGGGCTGGTTGTATCGTCGACAACGCCGGTTTCCAAATCTACGGTTCCACTGCGAAGTGGTGCGCTTTCTTTGTCAGGCTTTTGGATAAAACACAGGCGCACACCAGGTGCTGCTTCGTTCACCCGGGCGATGAGTGCAGCTCCAAAATTTTCTACAAAACCTTCGCTCGTGCGCAAAGTAAAGTTTCTGTTTAGTTGCTTGAGGTCGGGCGTTTCCGCAGGACGCAGAACTGCGTGGGTTTCCTGCACAAGTTGGCTGACTTTTTCGCGCAATTCCAACGCCCTTGGTGTTGGCACCAAACCGCGTCCAGCGCGTACCAGTAATGGATCACCCGTGGTTTCCCGCAAGCGCGCCAACGCGCGACTCAAGGCTGACGGACTTAACCGCAAGCGCCGTGCCGCTTTGGCAACACTTCCTTCCGCGAGAATCGCGTCGAGGGTGATAAGCAAATTGAAATCCGGAATAGACATAAATGGACTCTAGCATGCTTTGATCTATCTATGGCGTTATATGCACTTATTAACTGCAAACGCTGCGTCTTCTGCAACTTAATGCCCAGGTTTAGGATGGTTTCATCGAACCAAACCAAACGGGAAATGCATGATGAAAATTGCCATCGCTAAACCAACAATCCTGGCCGAACCAACAATCCCTTCTGCACGCTGGGCATTAGTGAGCCTTTCGTTGATGACTTTGCTTTCATCGTTGGGAACCAGCATTGCCAATGTCGGTTTGCCTACCCTGGCCAATGAATTCAACGTGGCGTTTCAGGATGTCCAGTGGGTTGTTATTGCTTATTTATTGGCGATTACCACATTGATTGTCAGCGTTGGCCGCCTTGGGGATGTATTGGGACGACGCCCTATGCTTTTGGCGGGGTTAATCCTGTTTATGTTTGCGTCCGCAATCTGTGGTGTTGCGCAGGAGTTCTGGCAATTAATCGCAGCTCGGTTTGCCCAGGGGCTTGGTGCAGCGAACATGATGGCGTTAACCATGGCATTTGTCGGGGAAATAGTTCCTAAAGAAAAAACTGGCCGTGCCATGGGGCTGCTGGGCACCATGTCAGCGGTGGGAACCGCGCTTGGCCCTTCTTTAGGGGGCGTGCTGATCGCAAGTTTGGGTTGGCATTCCATCTTTTTGATCAATCTGCCTGTAGGGGGTTTGGCCCTGTTTTTGGCTTACCGCTATTTGCCGGTTGACCCGGTTCATTGTTCAATCAATCGCTCGCGCGCGGATTTTCTTCGCGTTGATCACACCCGTTTTGATTACCGGGGCACTGTGTTATTGGCCGCGACACTCACTGTCTATGCGCTCGCCGTAACAATCGGGCAGGGGCATTTTGGTATTGCCAATCTCTTGCTGGCCGTTGCGGCTATCGCGGGGCTTGGTTTGTTTGTGCTGGTTGAATCCCGTGCAAAATCTCCGTTGATTCGCTTGGTTTTCTTTCGCAACCCGATATTGAGTGCAGGCTTTGCGACCAGCAGTCTGGTGGCAACCGTCATTATGGCAACCCTGGTGGTTGGCCCTTTTTATTTGTCTGGCGCACTTGGGCTTGATGCGGCGCGAGTTGGGCTGGTGATGTCGTCTGGCCCATTGGTGTCCGCGTTAGTCGGTGTACCGGGCGGCAAATTGGTCGACAGGTTTGGCAGCGATCGCATAACGATCATGGGTTTATCGGGCATGGTGATGGGAGCCGGTTTGTTGACCATGATGCCGATAAGCCTGGGAGTTGTTGGCTACATCGTGCCATTGGTGGTGTTGACGGCTGGCTATGCGCTATTCCAGGTTGCCAATAACACATCGGTGATGGCTAAAATCCCGTCTGATCAGCGTGGCCTTATAGCTGGCATGTTGAATTTATCGCGCAACCTTGGGTTGATTACCGGCGCATCGGTGATGGGGGCAATATTCGCGTTGGGTTCAGGTGCGGCAAACCTCAGTCATGCAAATCCCGAGGCTATGGTGGCGGGAATGAGAGTGGTATTTGGTGTCGCAATTTTCCTGATCGCATTGGCAATTGCTATTGTCTTCAAGGGACAAATAGCAGCGAGAAAAGCAGGTGTTAAATAAAAAATTGCTCATGCCGTTTTCAGGGCTTCCCTAGGATTCGCTGTCATTCAGGTTTGCCAAAATTTGTTTTAATAATTGCGCATCCAAATCACTGGCAGGTTCATATTGGATTCCCAGCATATGTTCCTGTTGGTGCACGAGGGTGCCCTGCAAATGCAAGTAGGGCATCATCCCTTCCGGCACCTGCATTTTCGGTATCTCCAGGCGTAAACGTATGGGATCACCGGCGCACAAATTGTATTCATCCAGCAGTGCGATGCGTGCGCCGTAGTAGGAAATATCAAGAACATGGGCTGCCCATTCTTTATCCGAGCTGCCCAGTTCAGCAAAAGCGCGCAAGGGATAACGCGGGCTGGTTCTGCGATCTTCAGTCATAATGTTTGTTACCCCAATCAATAACTGATAACAAAATGTTGGTACTAAGGAGCCTCTGAAAAATTACCTAGGTTGCAATCGCTGCGTTAAAAACAGGTTCAAAATGCTCATGTATGATGCATAAACCCGGCAATTGCTCCTGCATTGCTCTATCACTTGCATCCATGCAAGCGTCCGCTTTTTCACCTGTTTTTGCCTTGCGCTTGCTGCCTCGGTTACATTTTTCAGAGGCTCCCTAATTACTTGCCATTAATTCAGAAAGCTCACGCTCGGCAGCGGCGGCATCGCCAATATTTAATTCGATAAGCCGACGCAGGTGGCTGATACTATCGATATCAATAGTGACGCAAGCCAGGTGCAATTGTTCAAGTGTCTGGTGGACTACCTGTGCCGACATGGCAATGCTGGTTTGGTCCGATAAAATAATTTTGACCAACAGGGGTGTTGCGGTCTGTAGTTGATAGGGGCCCATTTTGGCGAGCAATAGACCTTTGAGTGAAATATCCAATAATTGCGCTTGCCAGTTTTTATCGCCTTGCGCGATTTCTACGCGGGCATCAAAATCGATTCGGCTAAAGCGGCGGCGTTCTTGAGTCATAGGCGTTCACACTTGGATCAGGAAATGGATGTTGTGTCTTGTGAGTGTAGCGCAGATGAGTTAATTGGCCATCCGCTGGCGCTAAAAGGGCTTTAAAAACCGCTATTTGCCTTGTGCCGTGCCATAAAACTATAATCGCGCCTTTCTAATGTAACGGGTTTCATAAAATGACAGATTTTCGAATTGGAATAGACCTCGGCGGCACCAAAACCGAGGTGATTTTGCTGAATGGTAGCAGCCAGGAATTGTTCCGCACCCGTATACCAACCGTGCGCGATGATTACGCGGCGACATTGCGCGATATCGCGAGCCTGGTTGCCCAAGCTGAATCCGCTGCCGGAGAGGCCAATATTCCGGTGGGGATTGGCATTCCAGGTACTGTCTCGCGCAAAACAGGTTTTGTAAAAAATGCCAATTCGACCTGGCTAAACGGGCAGCCGTTTCAAAAGGATCTGTCTGCCTATTTAAAGCGCGACGTTAAAGTGACTAACGACGCCAATTGCCTTGCGGTCTCTGAAGCGACCGATGGCGCAGGGCAGGGATACGATGTAGTTTTCGCGGGGATTCTGGGTACCGGTTGCGGCGCGGGTCTCGCTTTTAAAGGGCAGCCTGTCGTTGGCCCAAACGGGGTTGCCGGCGAGTGGGGACATAATTCCCTGCCGTGGACTACCGAAGCGGAATTGCAAGCGCGCCCATGTTATTGCGGTAAATCAGGCTGCCAGGAAACTTTTTTATCCGGCACGGGTTTGTGCAAATCCTATGAAATCCGGACTGGCCTACAGCTAAAAGGCAATGACATTGTTGAACGGGCGGCGAAAGAGGAAATCCATGCGCGTCAGGTGCTGGATACCTATTTTGACCAGCTTGCGCGTGGCCTGGCAGCGATCATCAATATTATGGACCCGGACGTTATTGTGTTGGGCGGCGGTGCATCCAATATCAAAGAGATTTACACCGCGGTGCCGCAATTGCTCAGTCAATACGTATTTGGTTTTGAATGCGATACGCCTATTGTCCAGGCTATCCATGGCGATTCGAGTGGCGTGCGCGGCGCAGCCTGGTTGAATCCGCTATAATCCTGCGCTCACAGGTTCATGGTGGGTTGGTTTGCACCCGCCTTGAACCCATCGCCAGCCCGTCCTGTGATTCTTTTTATGCGCAACATACAACTTACATTGATTTTTGCGCTGGTTTTTTCCTTCGGTATTTCATCCGCTCGCGCAGAACAACATCTTCCAGCGCAGCGTATTGTTTCAATCAATCTTTGCCTTGATGCCTTGCTGATTAAATTGGTTGAGCCTTCACGCGTTGATTCGCTTTATTATTTATCCGCGAATCCCCAGTTTTCCTCTGTTGCTGAAGAAGCAAAAAAATATAATTTAAACCACGGCCTCGCAGAAGATGTTGTGCCGCGCAATCCTGATTTGGTTTTGGCAGGAACTTACACGTCAACTGATTTAAAAGCTTTATTAAAGCAATTGGGTTTTCGTGTTGAGGTTCTCGATTTACCGCAAAGTTTGAATGATATATCCACCCATATTCGTCGCTTTGGTGCTTTGGTTGATCGCCCCGCAGAAGCAGAAGCCATGGCGCAAACCCTTGAACAAAAATTAGCGCAGCTTGATGCGGTGCAAAAAAAAGTAACGCCCATTCCCGGTTTTTGGTATTCATCAAATGGTGTTGTTGTCGGCGGTGACACTTTGGAAAATGAATTGATGACGCGCGCGGGTTTTCATAATCTCGCACTTGATAAAAACATCATTGGATTCAAGCAGCTTGATTTGGAAGAGTTAATTCTTGCGCAACCCAAGGTATTAATTATCGAAGCATCTGACGTACAAGCATTTTCGCTTGCGCAAGAATATGTGGAGCATCCGGCGCTGCGCAGCAATCACATAAAAATTATTCGTTTACCTTCAACACTTTCTTGCGTGGCACCTGTTGCGGCTGAAGCGATTGAAGATCTTATGCGGCAACGTCAAGCCTTGTCGCAATAATCAAAGGACGTAATGTGCAAAAAATACCTTTTCCACTATTAATTTCGTTGCTTGCTATTGCGGTGGTAGCGACATTTATTTTTTCGCTCACCATGGGGAATGCCGCTATATCATTAGTGCAGGCGATAAAAGATTTATCCAGCCACACGCCATCACTGCATCAAACCGTTGTGTGGGAAATTCGTTTGCCGCGTTCAACGCTGGCTCTATTAGTGGGTGCAACCCTGGGATTAGCCGGTGCCGCCATGCAAGGTTTTTTGCGCAACCCACTGGCTGAGCCTGGGATTTTAGGGGTATCCAGCGGTGCAGCATTGGGTGCGGTATTAGTGTTGTATTTTGGTTTGGCGGCGAGTGCATGGTATTTATTACCTGCCGCTGCCATTATCGGTGCGTTGATTGCGTTAATCCTGGTGTATTTATTGGCGGGATTTCGCAGCAGTGTGCTGTCATTAATTTTGGCGGGCGTTGCCATCAATGCAATGGCTGGCGCGATGATTGGAATCGCTTTAAATTTTGCGCCAAGTTTATTTGCCATGCAGGAAATTGTATTTTGGTTGATGGGCTCACTTGCCAACCGCAACATCCATCATGTGTACGTCGCAACACCTTTTATCATTGTGGGATGGATATTATTAATAAGCCGTTACCGTTTCCTGAATGCATTAAGTCTTGGTGAAGAGACAGCAGCGACTTTAGGATTTCATCCGCAGCGCGAGCGAAATTTATTATTGATTGGTCTGGCGTTGTGTGTAGGTGCAGCCGTTGCTGTGAGTGGCAGTATTGGATTTGTCGGTTTGGTGGTGCCGCATTTGTTGCGTCCGTTTGTTGGCCATAAACCTGGCCGCCTGTTAATTGCCAGCGCTTTCGGTGGTGCATTGCTATTAATGGGCGCAGATATTTTTGTACGGCAACTGGACATAGCGCGTGAATTAAAACTGGGTGTCGTTACCTCGCTTTTGGGTGGCCCGTTCTTTTTAATGTTGATTTTAAAAACGCGCTCGCGTTGGATTTAGTTTTTATAAAGCGCCCTCACCCCAACCCTCTCCCAGCGGGAGAGGGAGCTAGCACATCCTTCGTAGGGATGAAAAAGTTATACTTACAGTTGGCACTTACTAAGCCCCTCTCCCTTCGGGCGGGGCGCGTAGCCAGAGGGCTAGGGTGAGGGGCTTTTAAGTTTAGAGAAATATATGCAATTACTAACTGCCAAAAACCTATCTTTAAACCTCGGCAACAAATCCGTTGTCGAACACATGAATGTTCACGTCAATGCAGGTGAGTTCGTTGGTTTAATTGGCCCTAACGGCGCAGGTAAAAGTTCACTGTTACGCATGTTGGCTGCTTTGGTTAAACCAAATACCGGTGAAATTAATATTGCTCCGCAAGAAAATTTAACCGCAATTGATAAAGTCCCTGCAAAAAATCGAGCGCGCTTTATGGCTTATCTTGCGCAACATGAAACACCTGCATGGCCACTCAGCGTAAAAAATCTCGTTGCACTTGGTCGCTCACCGTGGAATTCGGCTGTGAATACAAGCGAGCATGATGAAGCTGCCATCAATCATGCGTTGAGCATGACAGATGTACATTCACTCGCGGAACGTCCGGTCACTGAATTATCTGGCGGTGAATTACAGCGCGTATTATTGGCGAGGGTATTTGCAGGCAATCCAAAATTAATTGTGGCTGATGAACCTATAGTGGCCCTTGATGTTTACCACCAACTTCACATCATGGAATTATTACAACAACATGCGCAGCAGGGCGGTGCGGTAATAGCGGCATTGCATGATTTAAGTTTGGCTGCGCGCTTTTGTTCGCGTTTGGTTTTAATGAATCGCGGAAAATTAATTGCAGAAGGCGAACCTGTAAATGTCTTAACACCAGAAAATCTGGCAAAGGTCTACGGCATAAGTGCTCACGTCGATTGCCGAGAAGATGGCGTAGTCATTATTCCTGTAAAACGTGTGGCCCAGCTGTAAAGGCAATAGCATGAAAGCAAATAGGTTAAGGCACATTATTAATCTCTGGCCGCCATTATTTTTTAATGCGATCAAGGTTACGTACATCAGCAATAACTTTCGCGAAGTTGATGTTAAATTAAATTTACGTTGGTACAACCGCAATAATGTGCGCACGCAATTTGGCGGCAATTTATTTGCCATGACAGATCCCTGGTACATGCTAATGTTGATGGAAAACCTGGGGCGCAATTATTATGTGTGGGACAAAAAAGCGACTATCGATTTCATTTCTCCCGGGCGCACAAATGTCACTGCAAAATTTGTCCTCACCGATGAAAAAATTGCAGAAATTATCGCGGCAACCGCCAATGGTGAAAAATACCTTCCCGAGTTTGTGGTAGATATTTACAACACCGAACAAGTGCTGGTGGCTCGTGTGCACAGAACGGTGTACGTAAAACGGAAGAAATAGTGTTGATGTGGTTGCCTCAGTAAATTGAGCGGGTAAGTTGACCTGGTAAATCGATCTGGCAGTCTAATAAATTGATCTGGTAGATAGGAAGCTAACACATGTCCGAATTAAAAAAATTACTATTAACAGAGTTGCTCGCTATCCCCGGTGTTTCGGAAAAACTATGGCCAGATCGGAATGACGGTTTTTCCTCATTAATGTATAAAAATAAAGACTTTGCCCACTTCCACAATAATAATGAATTGGATTTACGCCTGACTGCAAAAATTATCAAAACTGAAAACGTTTCTCGCTCCACGAATTCTGCATATCATCCGGAGCGTTCAAAAAACTCTCCGTGGATTGAATTGCAATTCACCCAACCAGCGGATATTCCTGAAATAGTCCGGTTGGTGAAATTAGCGATTGCACAAATATAGCATCAACACTTGACTCAACCCCCGCAACCCCATACCCTGCGCGCCGAGGTGTTTGACGTGCAAATCGCTGTTTTCCAGCCTGCGCAAGGGTCAAATTAAATGGGAAGTTTGGTGCGTTCATTTGTAACAATGCCAACACTGCCCCCGCAACGGTAAATACTGCCTGTATCCACAGCATATAAGTCCGATACCAGCCTCAAAACCCTATATTCACGATGTCGCGGAGGGCAACATCGGTGGAAATTCTGTGTTTTACGAAGCTGATATCAGCTTTGCGCATTATTCCCGCTTCCCCTCCCTCGTCTTTTAAGATTGAGGAAAAATCATGTCTTTCAAATCTTTCGCATTAAAACCGACTTTCGCATTAGCACCTATTAGCGCCGCGCTTTTATCGGTTGCGTTTTCCCATGCAACTTTTGCTGCTGAAGAAAAAGTTGAAACTGTACTTGTCAGCGCGACTCGTAGCGAAGGTCCGGCAATGCCGGTTGCTACCCAAATTAAAGTGATTGATGCAGAGCAAATCCGTTTGAGTGGCGCGACCACGATTACAGAAGTATTGCGTACCCAAGCCGGCATCCAGATCCAGGATTTGGATGGCAGTGGTGGCAGTAGTGTCACCGTTGCAATGCGTGGATTTTCCGCTAACGCCGCTAACAACACATTGGTATTGGTTGATGGCCGCAAATTAAATAATCCAAGCCTGGCCGCTCCGGCATTAAATACAATTGCTATTAAAGATATTGAACGTGTAGAAATCGTTCAAGGTAGTGCCGGTGTGCTTTATGGTGACCAGGCTGTTGGTGGTGTAATTAATATCATTACGCACAAAGCAAAAGCGGGTGAGTTAAATGGCACTGTGAGCGTTGAAAGCGGTAACTATGATTCAAATAATTATACGGCGAGTTTGAGCCAGGGTTTTGCAAATGGTTTGAGCTACAACCTCAGCGCACAAAAGCGTGAATCTGATAATTACCGCGAAAATAACCAAACCGATGTGAAAAATGTATTGGGCAAAATCGCCTACGATTTTGATGCCGGATATGTATTTGTTGAAAAACAAAAAATCGAAGATGAGTTAGGTTTGCCAGGCAATTTGTTATTGGCCGATGCCATTAAAAATCCTCGCCATTCCAAAACCCCTAATGATTTTTCCAATCAGGATACCGATATTGGCCGTATCGGCGGAGAAATTAAATTCCTGCAAAACTGGGCTCTTCTTGCAGAATATTCAGATCGTGACGAAACGGGCGATGCTTTTTACGATGATTACGATAAAAGTAATGGCTACTACCCCAACACCAGATCTTATGAAATGGACGTTAAAAACTTCACTCCACGTTTTGTTGGAAATTTTGCCACTGCTAATGGAAATGCAGTCGTGACCTTTGGTTACGACCAGGTTGATGCAGATTACTCAACTAAAGATGGTTACACCGATATCACCCAAAAACAACAGGATATTTATGCGCAAATTATTTATCCGGTCGTTAAAGATGTCACGGTAAATGCCGGTATGCGCCATGCGAGCGTCGATGATAAAAATCGTGCGCTTTCAAATAAGCACAGCGATTCAGTCAATATTGGTGAGTTTGGTATTAACTACCAAATCGATTCCAATTGGCGAGTGTTTGGCCGCCTGGCAGATGGTTTCCGTTTTGCAAATGCCGACGAAAATGGTTATGTAGAACCCGGTGTTGATTTCCTGAAAGTCCAAACCAGTAAATCACAGGAGTTGGGTTTGGGGTGGGCGGGTGAAGATGCCAGCGTAAAATACAGCCTGTTCCACATGGTTGCCAATAACGAAATTATGTACGACCCATTGGTGGGTACATATGGCGCCAATATTAATTTGCCGGAATCGGAACGCCAGGGTTTATTGTTTGATGGTGATGTACAACTGAATGAATTTATTGGTTTGCACGGCAATTACACCTACACAGATACTGAATTAACATCAGGAGATTTTAAAGGGAAGGATGTTCCTTATGTTGCAAAAAATACTGGTAACGTCGGTGTAGTATTTACGTTTATTAAAAATATCCATGTCAGTGTTGATGCTAACTATGTTGGTAGCCGTTATTTGGTGGGAGACAACGCAAATGCTGAAGCAAAAGTTGATCCCGTCACTTTATTTAACCTGAATATCTTATGGGATATCGATAAGCTTGAATTAGGCGTGCGTATTAAAAACCTGACGGGTGAAAAATATGCAGATTATGAAGGCACAAGCTATAGCGGTACCTATCTGTACCCGCAACCTAAACAAACCCTTAGCGCTCATGTAGCCTATAGGTTTTAATCCTTAAGTGCGTTTACAATGGGTGGATATTTCCACCCATTTTTTTAGGGGTTTTTATGACAGACGAAAAAGCAAAACGACATCAGGAGCGCATGCAACAGCGCAAAGAAATTGTTGATGCAAAAATTGCACGCGCTACAGAAGATCGTGGAGTGGTGATCGTATTAACAGGTGATGGCAAGGGAAAAAGCAGCTCTGGGTTTGGTACCGCATTGCGCTGTTTGGGCCACGGCTACAAAGTAGCCATTGTGCAATTCATTAAAGGCACTTGGGAGTGCGGTGAGAAAAACTTTTTAACCGAAAGCCTTTTTCGCGGCGAGCCTGCAAAACTTGAATATTTTGTGATGGGCACAGGGTTTACCTGGGAGACACAAAATGCCGAGCAAGATAAAGCTGCTGCTGAACAAGTATGGGCTGAATGCGAACATGTATTTAAAGATCCGGAAATCCATTTGGTGCTGCTGGATGAATTAACCTACATGCTTAATTATAAATATCTTGATAAAGAAAAAATTGTCGCTGCTATCCAAAATCGCCCGGCGAACCAAAACGTTATTATTACTGGCCGTGGTGCAAAAAAATATCTGGAAGATTTGGCAGATACTTTCAGTGAAGTTAAAGCGATCAAACATGCATTTGACTCTGGCGTAAAAGCGCAGAAAGGAATTGAGTGGTAATTGATTTTATCTTGGTGTTGTTTTGTTAGTCGCGAATCGTCATCCCGTAGGGATCCAGTGACCTTTTGATATGTATGACTTTGAACACAGTCGCTGGAGCGCCAAGCATTACTAAAGGTTGAGAAAAAAATTAAACTCGAACAAAAACTTAAAGCAACGCTCCAATCCAGCGAACAACAGGCTTTGCATCAGGATGATCGCAAATATCAATTCTGGTATGTGAACAGTAATCAATATGTAATTGCTGGAAAAGCGGGCTTTCCAATGGGATGTTTAGCAGGGAGGCAATTACCATCCTGATACTCCCAGCATGACATACAATAAGTGTGTGATCGCAGTATTGTTGGTTTTGGATTTCTTGCCAGGCATGATTAATCCTGTTTGAAAATGTTTTTAAGTTTTCACCATTGGGTGGCGTTGAATGTAGAGGCGTTTGCCAAAATAATTCCAACTGCGGCCATTGGTGTTTCAGCAAATTAAAATCTACACCGTCCCAATCGCCAAAATTACATTCTTGCAATTCATCCATTGTTGAAATGGGTAATAGATGATGTGTCGCAAACTCTTCAGCCGTTTGCGCGCAACGTTGCAATGGAGAAGTAAAAATATAATCGATTGGCATTTCCTGATGCAGGCGCTCTAATCCAGCGAATAATTCCTGTTGTCCACGCGTGCTGGAGGCTATGTTGGTTTTTCCATAAAGCGCCGCAGGACCATTGACCTTACCGTGACGAACGAAACTAAAGTGCCTGGTTTTCATGATGGTTTCTCATCAATGTTTAATCACATACTTTTTAGCTGCATGGGTAAGCCCGCGACGAGAAAGATAACCTGGTTCGCAACCTGGGCTAACTGCTGGTTCAATCGTCCTGCTTCATCGACAAATCGTCGAGTAATTTCTCCCAGTGGAATAATACCCAAGCCGACTTCATTGGACACAAAAATAATATGTGCTTTTGAGTTTTTCAGCGAGGCCAACAACGCTAAAACTAGCAAAGAAAAATCCTGGCTGGAATTGTGATGAAGTTGATTGTTGATCCAAAGTGTCAGGCAATCCACCAAAATAACCTGTTGCTTTTGTGTTTCTGTCTTCAACAAATCCGCCAGCTCAAGTGGGCATTCCACTAGCCGCCAGTGTTGTGGGCGCCGCGCTTGATGATGGACTATGCGTGCCGCCATTTCGCTGTCCAGTGCAGTGGCAGTCGCAATATAAGTAACAGGAAGATTATGTGTTACTGCCAATTCCTCGGCGTATCTGGATTTCCCGGAGCGGGCGCCGCCAATAACAAGTGTCAGGCTCATGCTGTTATTACCTTTCTAAAAATTATTGGCTGGCACTAATGAGTAGTAAATAAATACATAGCTCACTGATTTGCTGGGTAGCACCTAAACAGTCGCCAGTAATGCCACCCAGGTGATGATTAAAATAAATTTTGGCGGTGCAACGAATAAACATTAACATGCCCACCAATAATAAAAGTGTTTTCCAATCGATAAAAAACACTACCGGAATGGCTGTTAATAATAAAACCCATTTGTCTGTAAGCGACTGTGTTTTTGCCATGGGTTTTGTTTTTTCGGTATCGGGATCGCTCGCAATTGGCATAGTAAATAACAAACTGACCGCTAACATGCGTGATAATGCATAGGCTATCGCCAAGCCCGGAATTATTTTTTGAAGTTCTTGTAATAAAATGAACTTTCCCAGTAAAGCTATCAACAGCGCACAAGCACCGTAGGTGCCAATGCGGCTATCTTTCATGATTTCCAGTTTTTTTTCGCGTGTAAAACCACCACCTAAACCATCGGCGGTGTCGGCCAATCCGTCTTCATGAAATGCACCGGTTAATAACACGCTAAATAATATACATAACCAAATGCTGATATTGCTTGAAAAAAACTGGTGGGCGATAAAATAAACCGCGGCGACACAACCTCCCAGGAACCAACCTACCAGTGTAAAATACCGGCTTGCGTGATTTAAATTTTCTGGCGAGTATTCAACCCATTTTGGCATGGGTATTCGACTAAAATAACCCAAAGCCAGAAAGAATAAATTCAATTCATATTTTGCTGCGCGCGAAATCATACATCGATTCCAGTGCTTGCAAAGGTCGCCATGTCATTGAAAAAACTTTCTGCCGCTTTCAATAGCGGTATTGCCAAGGCTGCACCGGTTCCTTCACCTAAACGCAGGCCTAAATCCAACAGGGGTTTGGCGGAGAGTCTGTTCAATAATAACCGGTGGCCTTTTTCATGGGATTGATGTGCGAAAATCATATAGTCTCTAACGGCAGGATTAATTTCCACGGCAACGAGTGCGGCGACTGAAACAATAAAGCCATCCACTACAATTATTTTTCCTGCTTTTGCTGTGGCGAGCATTGCGCCAACCATTTGGGCAATTTCAAATCCACCCAATTCACTTAACAATGTGAGTGGAGAAGTATCGGTTATGCGTGTGAGTGCTTGTTTAATCAGGCGTGTTTTTTTGGAAAATTGCTCATCATTAATTCCAGTCCCCCTCCCGACACAATCTTCTACAGGTTCTTGTGTAATGGCTGCTAATAAAGCCGCTGCTGAACTGGTGTTGGCGATACCCATTTCGCCGAATGCAAGTACATTAAACCCGCGCTTTATAAAATCATTTGCCAGTGAGGCACCGAGTTCTATGGATTTTTCTGCATCGGCGCTGCTCATGGCCGCTTCTTGCGAAAAGTTATTTGTACCGGCAGCAACGCGTTGGTTAATTAAATCTGCGGGATGTGGCTCAATGGCGTATTTGATACCGGCATCTACTACAAACATGGGTAAATTTTGCATACGGCAAAAGCAATTAATAGCTGCACCGCCTTGCAAAAAATTCAAGACCATTTGTTGCGTTACAATACTCGGTGCTATGCTGACACCTTCATCAGCAATGCCGTGATCTGCTGCAAAAACAATCATCACCGGATTAATGCTAATTAAATGCGTTTGTTGGATTAACGCAATTTGCAGCGCGATATTTTCCAGTTCACCCAATGCGCCAAGCGGCTTGGTTTTTTGATTAATAATCTCAATTATTTCTGGCGTTCCGGATTTATTTACGGGGTTAATATCCCAATTTATTTTCATCATGTTTCTACTTCATTATGTTTCTACTTGGTATCAGATTGGCACTTGATAATAAGTACATTTCATTAAGGTTATTTAGTTGTGTAAAAAAATATGTCTAATTCTATCATGATTCAAGGCACGACTTCAGATGCAGGAAAGACAACCCTGGTTGCTGCGCTCTGCCGTATTTTAAAAAATTGCGGTATTTCTGTGGTTCCGTTCAAGCCGCAAAACATGGCATTAAATTCTGCGGTCACTGTTGATGGCGGTGAAATTGGACGCGCGCAAGCCTTGCAGGCCCAAGCGGCAGGTCTGTTGCCCCATACGGATATGAATCCCATCCTTATTAAACCGACCAGCGATACCAAAGCGCAAATTATTATTCACGGTAAAGCCGTAAGCGATATGGATGCCGCTGTCTATCACGATTACAAAACCCGTGCGATGAGCGCAGTGCTGGAGTCCTACCGACGTTTGCAAAACCAATACGATGTTATTGTGGTAGAAGGTGCAGGAAGTCCCGCAGAAATTAATCTGCGCGATCGCGATATCGCCAATATGGGTTTTGCGGAAGCGGTGGATTGCCCGGTAATTATTATTGCTGATATTGATCGGGGTGGTGTCTTTGCACATCTTGTTGGTACCCTGGATTTGTTGAGCGCATCAGAGCAACAACGAGTCATTGGTTTTGTCATCAATCGTTTTCGTGGTGATATAAATTTATTGCAACCCGGTTTGGATTGGTTGGAACAAAAAACGGGAAAACCGGTGTTGGGCGTAATTCCTTATATCCACGGTTTGGTATTAGAGGCGGAGGACGCGCTTGAAAAAAATGTTAGTGCCAAAACACATACAAAAATTCGTGTTGCGGTTTTGGTTTTCCCACGTATTTCTAACCATAACGATTTTGATGCATTGCGTTTACATTCCGATGTTGATTTTATGTGGGTTGGCCCCGAACAATCTATTCCACCAGTTGATTTGATTATTCTTCCCGGCAGTAAAAACGTGCGTGCAGATTTACAGTTTTTGCGTACGCAGGGTTGGGATAAAGCTATCGCAAAACATTTACGTTATGGCGGAAAAATTATAGGTATTTGTGGCGGGATGCAGATGTTAGGTGAAGTTATTTATGATCCACTGGGGGTCGAAGATGTTGCCGGTGAAACGGCAGGTTTGGGTTATTTACATCTGAGCACAGAGCTTACCCGTGAGAAAATTTTACGTCATCAGAACGGTTATCTTTGGGATTCGGTGACACCTGTGAAGGGTTATGAAATCCATTGTGGAGTGAGTTTTGGTGCTGCCTTACTCAATCCGGCAATTTATTTTGATGATGTTACTGATGGTGCCTTAAGTGATGATGGCCAAATTATGGGGACTTATTTGCACGGCTTATTTGATTTGCCAGAGGCATGCGCCATGTTATTAAACTGGTGTGGCGCAGAAACCGTCGCTCGAATTGATATGGAGCAGTTACGGGAACAGGCTTTGGATAAACTGGCGGCTTGCGTATTGGAATCGATTGATATTGAACGCTTGGGTTTTAAATAGTAAATAACCAATGAGCAGCGCTTGATTATAGGAGATTAAGGTTTATTTATTGGTCTACACTTATGTAAGTTGCGATTTTTTAGCGGGATCTTGTTGGATAATGGGAGTTCAAGGCGATGAAGTTATTACAAATTGTGTGGCTATGTTTTTTTAGCCTATGCGCATTTTCTGCAGAAAATAATTCCTCGCAAGATAAACCTTTCATTGTGTTGGGTACGAATGTTTTACAAAAAAAATCCCAGCAATCTGATGAGCTTATACAAGGTGGCTCGGTCGATCATGTGAAATGCATTTTGGAAAAAATGCAGGTCAGCTATCAAATACGCTCCTTACCCTGGCGCCGTGCCCGGCAAGATGTTCATGCCAGTGTGATCGATGGTTTCTTTACCGCTGTTGCTATTGATGACGCCAGCGATTTTGCAACTTTTTCCGCTCCCTTGGTATTAGAAAATTGGTACTGGTTTTGGCGCAAGGACATGATGGCTCCTGCATCCTGGAAAGATCATTTCCAAATAGGCATTATTTTAGGTAGCCAGCAGGAAGCTATCCTGACCAATGAAGGTTATACCGACTTTGTAACCGCCAATAATATAGAACAATTGGTAAAACTCTTGTTTAGCAAGAGAATTGATGCGGTGCTTTTGGACAAGGAGGTATTTGAAAATGCGATTGCAAAAATGCATTTATCAAGCCGCGATTATAAATCGCGATTCTTTCGTTACATGCCTTTAGGGGTATATTTTGGTATTCCTTTCCTGACCCAGCAACCCGATTTTTTAGCGGCGTTTAATAGCCGGATTAGCTCTTGTTCGATAATGGGCTTTGATTTGTCAGCCAGTGAAAAGGTTACGATTCAAAAAATCATAACTCCCTGGTTACAAAAAATAAGAACAACGAAAGATATAGTGGATGCTGTGACGCAGCAAAATATGACAAACAAAAACAAATCAACTAACCAGCTTAAACAAATTGATGACCAATGGCAGCTTGCTTTTAAAGTGGGAAATTTAAATTTTTCTAAGGCCGTCATTAACCAATCTGTCTCACATTTACTCGGACAATATGCGGCAGCCTCCAAAGATTTGCTGTCGGAAATTATTGTCATGGATGAGCATGGCTATAATGTCGCGATTGCGGAGATGACTTCAGATTATTGGCAGGGAGATGAAGATAAGTTTACGCAGGTATTCGATAAACCTGCACAAACGATGTATTTTGATAAAATCCAATATGATGCATCCTCAAGGCGCTTCCAGGTGCAAGTCAGTGTGCCATTGTTTAATCCGCAAAACCAAAAATTTATTGGTGCTATCACCCTGGGTGTCGATGTCGATAAGGCACTGTCACAAATTAATTAATGTTTCACCTGTTATTTATTTGTTTCAGCTGTATTCGTCATCTATTTATTTGCTGCTTATTTGTTCATCACTTATTTATTGAGTGTAACAACCATTAAACTTCCTTCAAATTTTTTCGGTTCCAGTGCATACCAGATTAATAATTCTGTCGGCCAACGCTTTTCACATTTATCAATCAGGTCTAGAAATGGGCTGCGGCCCGGGTCTGCCAAAACAACTTTTTTAACACCAGCTTGCGCAGCGCGTTTAAGCATTGCGAACCATTCGTCGGCTAGTTCGTCCCAAAAACAGATATCGCCACCGACAATAACATCGAAATTTTCCAAATCTTTTTTCTTCATGTCTTTCATGGCGCAGGTGAGTTTGGACACCTTTACGTCATTAAATTCAGCTTGTGCATCCAGGAATGCAAATACATCTTCGTCAACATCCATACCGGTTACTTTGCAACCTTTGCTGGCAAAAAAAATAGATGTTGGACCCCAACCACAACCTACATCCAGCACGCGCATTTTTTTACTGGGTGCGTGTTGAGTAAAATAATCCATCAATAAATAACTGGAATCCCAGTGACGGTCGCCGTGTACACTTGGTGAAACTTCTTTTTTAATTTTTTTTATCTTCGGATGCTTTTCATTAAACAACCAAATTCCATAAGCACCAAGCGTATGTTTTGCGGGGGGAGCAATTAATTCGGGCACAGTAATTCCTTCGTTAGCAGTAAGGGTTAATAAACATCAGGCACAAACATTTCTTTTGGAACGGGCTGGCGAGCATAATCTTCATGATATTCCCGCTCAGGTAAATCAATGACAGGTCGTTTGATTTCTTCGTAAGGCATTTGTTGTAACAAGTGATGTATGCAATTCAACCGTGCTTTTTTCTTATCGACTGCTTCAACTACCCACCATGGCGCTTCGTTAATGTGGGTTCGCTCCAGCATAATTTCCTTGGCCTTGGTGTAAAGCTCCCAGCGCCTGCGCGATTCCAAATCCATCGGGCTCAGTTTCCATTGTTTTAACGGGTCGTGAATTCTTCCGAGGAACCGCAAGTTTTGTTCTTCATCGGAAATGGAAAACCAATATTTAATGACCTGTATGCCAGAGCGCACAAGCATTTTTTCAAATTCAGGTGCGGAGCGAAAAAACTCTTCGTATTGTTCATCGGTACAAAAACCCATGACACGTTCAACACCCGCGCGGTTATACCAGCTGCGATCAAATAATACGATCTCACCTGCGGCGGGTAAGTGCGATACATAACGCTGGAAATACCATTGCGTACGTTCACGTTCATTTGGCGCGGGCAGGGCGGCTACCCGGCAAATGCGTGGGTTGAGCCTTTGGGTAATTCGTTTGATGACACCGCCTTTGCCAGCAGCATCGCGACCTTCAAAAATGACCACGACTTTGTGGCCAGTAGCGGCAACCCAATCTTGCAGTTTTACCAGTTCTGCTTGCAGGCGAAAGAGTTCGCGGAAGTAAAATTGGCGATATTCTTTCGCTTCTTGCGACTGGCCGGGTGCATCCAAATCGGTGTTTTGAAAATAAATACGATCTTCCATTTCCAATTCAAGTTCCTCGTCATAACTATCGAGAAAGTCGTTATGGATTCGTTGGACTAATTCTGCATCTACAAAGCTCATAGAAAACTCCATGCAAGTGGTGCCGGGGTTTTTTGAGTTTATGTAGGAATTGTTACAGTTTAAAAAATGGGATTTTAAAAACCCCCTCACCCCAGCCCTCTCCCAAGGGGAGAGGGGGCTAAGAGCGAGTACTTCGAAATTAGCACATTCTATTCCCTCTCCCCTCGGGCGGGGCGCGTAGCCAGAGGGCTAGGGTGAGGTCACTCTTCAACCCAAAAAAAATGCACAGCCACTTGCGTGAACTGTGCATTTTTTACGCCAGGCGAAGCGTGTTAAAACATTAAGCCTTGAGCGGTTTGTACTTCATACGTTTAGGTTGTGAATCGTTGCCTTTACGTTTTACCAAATCTTCGTGGTATTCGGTGTAGTTGCCCTCGAAGAAGACAATATCCGAATCGCCTTCGTAAGCGAGAATGTGAGTCGCAATACGGTCGAGGAACCAGCGATCATGCGAGATCACCAGCACGCAGCCAGGGAAGGCGAGGATTGCATCTTCCAGTGCGCGCAGGGTTTCGATATCCAAATCATTTGAAGGTTCGTCGAGTAACAATACGTTCGCACCTTGTTTCAAGGTGTTGGCCAGATGCAAGCGACCGCGCTCACCACCGGATAATTCGCTCACACGTTTTTGTTGGTCTGAACCCTTGAAGTTGAAACGGCCAATATAAGCGCGCGAACTCACTTCATAGTTACCGATTTTCAAAATATCGGCGCCATCAGAAACCGCTTCCCAGACTGATTTTTTATCGTCGAGGTTTTCGCGGCTTTGCTCAACGTAAGCAACTTTTACAGTATCGCCAAGGGTGACTGTGCCGCTATCCGGCTTTTCAGTGCCAGCGATCATACGGAACAGGGTCGATTTACCTGCACCGTTACCGCCCACAATCCCGACCACTGCACCTTTTGGAATGCTTAATGAAAGGTTATCGATTAACAAACGATCGCCATAACCTTTGCTGACATTTTGCAACTCGATGACTTTATCGCCCAAGCGCTCGCCTGGCGGAATGTAGATTTCGTTGGTTTCGTTACGCGCCTGGAATTCTTGCGATTGCAATTCATCGAAGCGGTTCAAACGCGCCTTGCTCTTGGCCTGGCGACCTTTTGGATTTTGGCGAACCCATTCCAGTTCGGTTTTCAGTGCTTTTTGATGGGCAGCTTCCGAGCGAGCTTCTTGCTCTAAACGCGCATCTTTTTGCTCCAGCCAGCTGGTGTAGTTACCTTCGTATGGAATGCCGTGGCCGCGGTCAAGTTCCAGAATCCAGCCAGCAGCATTGTCGAGGAAATAACGGTCGTGGGTAATGGCCACTACGGTGCCCGGGAAGCTGTGGAGGAATTGTTCCAGCCAGTAAACAGATTCAGCGTCCAGGTGGTTGGTGGGTTCGTCGAGCAACAACATATCGGGGCGCGAGAGCAACAAACGGCAAAGCGCAACACGGCGACGCTCACCACCGGATAACACGGTTACATCTGCATCCCAAGGCGGTAAACGCAATGCGTCAGCCGCAACTTCCAGCGTGTGTTGCAGGTTGTGGGCATCCCATGCCTGGATGATGTCTTCACACTTGGCTTGCTTCTTTGCCAAATCGTCAAAATCAGCATCGGGTTCAGCGTAGGCTGCGTAAATGCGATCAAGTTCGGCCAAGGCATCCACTGCTTCGCGAACACCATCTTGCACATTGCCCAGCACGTCTTTGGCGGGGTCGAGTTGTGGTTCTTGCGAAAGATAACCAATTTTAATGCCGGGCATTGGGCGGGCTTCGCCATTAAAATCCTGATCGACGCCAGCCATAATTTTTAATAGGGTTGATTTACCAGAGCCGTTCAAACCTAAAACACCAATCTTGGCGCCAGGGAAGAAGGAGAGGGAGATATCTTTCAGGATTTCACGCTTGGGCGGCACAATTTTGCCAAGCCTGTGCATGCTAAATACGTATTGAGCCATGGGGCTAACCTCGTTCGGGCAGGGGAGTTTTATAAAGCGCGTACTATAAAGAATGCGAGGGCGAGAAGAAAGCCAAGCTGGTGTGGAAGATGGATTCGCTGTAAATAAAAAACCTCGCACAAGGCGAGGTTTTTTTAGGAGCGGAAACTATTTGTCGTTGTCCTTTTTTTCACGTGAAAAACGAGGGCGTGAATGTTCGGGCTGTTGTTGCGCACGACCTTCGTTTTCAATTCGAGGTGCTGAAAACTCAGCTCGTCTTGGTGAATCCTGACGCAGCTGTGGCGCACCGAGGTTGGTACTTTGTTCTTGGGGACGTTGCACCGGTGCAGAAAAATTAGGTCGACGGTCTGCATTGTCAGTTACGACCCTGCGCTCCTGGTTAATGCGATTGTTGGCATTTACATCAACGCCTTCAGTTTGTCTGTTTTGCATCAAAGGACGGTTGCGTTCAGCCTCATTGTTACGGTTAAAAGAGGGTGAATTGTTGTTGCCCGTCGCTTGTTGATTGTGCGCTTGTGATTGCACGCGAATACCGCTGGTATTGATGTTTTGGCCCGCATTCACATTATTTTGTACCGGAATATTCCCGGCATTGTTGTCGCGACCCAGACGCTCGCGCACCTGGTCCGCGTGATCATAGCGAAGCGGCCTGATCACGTTATCGCGATTGTTGTTATTGCCGTTGTTATTCACATTGTTATTGTTCCAATGGTTGTCATTGGTTTTGTTGTCCCAGCGTGGATCGTGATTGGTACGTGGATCTTTGAAACCATTGTTGTTGCGATATTGCTGGCGATATTCGCGATCATTTTGGTAAGACTCGTGGCGACTGCCGTAAGTTGTACGCAAATTGTTGTTGTAATAAGCCACACCGTGCCTGTGGACCGGGTCATGTTGCCAGGCATGTGCGCCTTCATAACGCACAATACTTCTTCCGGTATAAAAATGCGGGTTGCCGCCGTAATAACTGCGACGATCAATAACCACGACACGACGGTCGCGCCACTGGCACGAACTGTAAAAATAGGTTGGGCCCAAATAAATGCTGGTTCCCCAATAGAAGCCGGATACGTAGGTGTAACTGGGTGAATACCAGTAAACCGGTGGATAATCTGCCCACCACCAGTTGCCGTAAACGACGCGGGTATCGTACACAGGTACATAGACAACACGCTCTTCTGCGGGCTCAATGGTGATATTGTTATCATCATTTTCAACCCTGATATGCTGCGCTTTTTCCAAATTGCCTGATGCATAGGCGCGTTTGCGCAACCGTTGTACGGCGTCCATGACAGATTCCTCATTGCTCAGGAAGGCATCGCCAAGTTTTTGCGTCCAATCTACATCTTCGCTCATGCGTTTCAGCACGTCAGGAAAAGCGACCAAGGCTTTTACGCTAGGGTCCCAATCTTTATTTTCAGCGAATTTAAGGGCGTCTTCAGTTTTAAGATCTTTATTACTGCGCACCCAGCGGTCAGCCTGGATAACTTCTAATGGATAGGTTGAGGCAATCAATACTTGTGAGAGGAGCGCATCAGGGTAGAGCGCGATAGGGGCCAGCATCTGGTCAAGCTCGGCCTGGCTAAATTCAACGGTCTGTTGCGGTGCAGCAATAGTCGCAGGAGCCACGGTCAATAGTGGAATAAGGGTCAGGATAGCTAAAACCGCTTTGTGTAAGGATTTTGCCAAACTATTTATAAAACCGGTTAAAAAAGCAGGGCGTTTCATGGTGGTTTCTCGTCTTATATCCAGTTGGCGGGCTCGCTGTGTTGACTTGCTAATGACAGCGAAGGCATAGGTGCGTAAGCCCGGGATAAGACTTTGACACCTTGCTATCTTTATAAGTTGCGTCGCCTTAATCCGGCCTGAATGGTAGTCGGCAGCTTGGGTGGCATCATGGAATAGGGCGCGATAATCAGCAAGCGCTTTATCTTGACTAAAACTACAGCCGCTTGATAATGGCGGCCTTATCCGGATTGAATGCAGGCAAGAGAGTTTCGAATGATAGATGTGAGTTTTCAGCTAAAAGGCAGTGCCTTGACCGTTGTGGTACTGGCTCTGGTTGAATATAACCCCGATACCCTTGCAGCCGAGTTAAAGGAGAAGATTGACCAGGCACCGCATTTTTTTGTGAACTCTCCCGTATTAATCAGTTTGGAGCGCCTGGAAAATCCTGAAAATTGCAAAGCTCTGCTTGCCAACGCGGGCAGCTTGATTCAAATTTGTCGCAAGCTTGATCTCCAGCCATTAGGATTTACCGCGGTACCGGAAGTGTTGTTGGTGAGTGTCCAGAAAACGGGTTTGGCAATCCTGCCAACACCTTCTGAACGCGCTTTAAAAATTCCTGCAGCGGCTAAAACCAAGGCGCCGGAAACCATAATAGAAACACGCGTTGAAACTGTGGTTGAAACGGTTATCGAGGAACGTATTGTGCAACGCGTGAGTCGCGTAGTAACGCGTCCTGTGCGGTCTGGCCAACAGATTTATGCCGAAGGTGCTGATTTAATCGTGCTGGCGCAAGTCAGCGAAGGCGCGGAGGTTCTTGCCGACGGCCACATCCATATCTATGGCACCTTGCGTGGCCGCGCTTTGGCTGGTGTTAAAGGCGATGAAAGTGCACGTATTTTTTGCCAGAATCTGGAGGCCGAATTGGTATCGGTCGCCGGTAACTTTGTATTGCAAGATGCCTTGCCAAAAGATTTATTAAAAAAACCGGTGCAAATTTCGTTAAGGGGCGAGAAAGTTGCCGTTGAAGCCCTAATGAATACATAAACAAAAGTGAATACATAAACAAAAAAATTTTTAATCCATCAAAAAATTAAAATTATTTTTTACATTTAAGACCATAGAAAATTAAGGAGCCTACCTTGGCTAAAATCATTGTTGTTACATCAGGTAAAGGCGGTGTGGGTAAAACTACTTCCAGCGCAGCGATTAGTACAGGTTTGGCAATGCGTGGCCATAAAACAGTGGTTATCGATTTTGATGTGGGCTTGCGTAACCTCGATTTAATTATGGGTTGTGAACGCCGTGTGGTTTATGATTTTGTAAACGTTATTAAAGGCGAATCCAACCTCAGCCAATCTTTAATTAAAGATAAGCGCACCGACAATTTATATGTTCTTCCCGCATCGCAAACCCGCGATAAAGATGCGTTGACCAAAGAAGGCGTTGAAGCCGTATTAAATGATTTGTCGAAAGATTTTGATTACATCGTTTGCGATTCTCCTGCCGGTATTGAGCAGGGCGCGCAAATGGCGTTGTATTTTGCCGATATCGCCATTGTTGTCACCAACCCAGAAGTTTCTTCGGTGCGCGACTCAGATCGCATTATCGGCATACTGCAAAGCAAATCGCGTCGCGCGGAGCAAAACCTTGAACCTATCAAGGAACACTTGTTGTTGACTCGTTACAATCCAACGCGCGTTGCCGCAGGCGAAATGTTGAGTGTTAATGACGTAGAAGAAATTTTGGCAATTCCATTGCTTGGTGTAATTCCTGAGTCAGAGGCAGTATTGAAAGCGTCTAACCAGGGAACACCGGTTATCCTTGATGAAGAAACGCAAGCTGGCCAAGCTTATAACGATGCCGTTGATCGGTTGTTGGGCAGTGATCTTCCACACCGTTTCCTGGAAGCGGAAAAGAAAGGTTTCTTAGCGCGTTTGCTGGGAGGTAAATAGTGAGCCTTTTTGATTACTTTAAAAAGAAAAGTGCGCCAACATCAGCATCTACTGCAAAAGAACGTTTACAAATTATTGTTGCGCACGAACGCAATAAACGTAATTTGAAGCAACCGGATTTTTTGCCGCAAATGCAGCAGGAAATTATTGCGGTTATCCGTAAATATATTCACATCGAATCTGATCAAGTGGTGGTGAATTTGGATAACACAGATAATTGTTCAGTGCTGGAATTAAATATCACCTTGCCTGAATAAAAGAGCTGGATGCTATTGTCTCTGAAAAGGAGGGTTGCCCTGCGGTAGCCTTCCTTTTTTTATGTGTGTGGAATTTAAAGCGCTTGAGAGAATTTATGGATATCTATCGCAAACACGCAAACAAAATACTGTTGTCACTGCTGGTGCTTTCTTTAAGCGCCTGTGGTTATCTTATCCAGCCTAAGGTTAAAACCGGCATTGTTAACCTTGAGCCGGGCTCTTATCAAATCGATCCACAGCATACCAGTGTGCTTTTTAAAGTTAACCATATGGGCGTGTCAACGTTCGTTGGTCGTTTCAACACGGTGGATGCTTCTTTGGAATTCGACCCTGCCCATATTGAAAATGCCAGTTTATCTGCTGTAATTAACATTGCCAGCATTGATGTTAATAATGCTGACCTGGCAGAAACCTTGCGTGGTAGTAGCTGGTTTGATGCCAATAACTATCCGCAAGCAGTTTTTAAAACAACCAGTGTGGAATTGGTCAATGCATCCTGCGCAAAATTTAGCGGTACCTTAACCTTACACGGAGTGAGCGCCCCTGTAGTGTTAAATGTAGTTTTCAATGGGGGTGGTGACAATATGTTAACCGGTCGCTACACCCTTGGTTTCAATGCAGTAACGAGTTTTAAGCGCTCGCAATTTGGAATGGATTATTTAATTCCCGCCGTGGGCGATGATGTCAATGTTGAGGTGTTCGCAGAATTTCAAAAACGCTAATAACTGATTAACTTTCAATAGAATGGATGATATGAAAAAGAAAAGTTATAAACTCATTGTGTGGTTTTGTTTTTTTTGTCTTATCGCGTTAGTAATCCATATCTTTGTACACAATTTTCGGAAAGATCCCTTTGCGCCGGATGCGCATACCTTGCTCACTCGCGATGGTATTACCTATTTGGGACAAGGCTGGGGGTTGGCAGAGCGTCAACAAGTTTCATTCACTTCTTTTGGTTCGCGCATCATTGATTATGCATGGTTTATTGCGCTAGAAAATGCGGATGACGAACAATTATTTCGCGATGATTCGCATATGGCGAATCTGGGTTTCATCACTGAACATGCGAACCCATTTAATCCTGATGCGTTGCCTGTAGGTGTCGCCCGTGATTCAGATAACCAGGACAACGCCTGGGTTGGATTGACTTGCGCGGCTTGCCATACTGGTGAAGTTACTATTAATAATCACCGCATACGAATTGATGGTGGCCAAAGTTTAATTAATTACACGCAATTTGAAATTGATTTATTAGCAGCACTAAAAGCAACCCTGGTTAAACCGGAAAAATGGCAACGATTTATTCATCGCCTACAACAAACGCAAAAAAATATTGATGAAAATATCGTAAAACAAAAAATTGAATTTCGTATTCACGAATTCGAAACCCGTTTTGCGGTCAACGCGACGCAAGTTCCCTATGGTCACGGACGCCTTGATGCCTTCGGCCAAATCTTTAATGCAATCGCAGTAGAGGCATTGCATATTCCTGAAAACAAGCGCGCACCAAATGCGCCGACAAGTTTTCCCGTGTTGTGGGATGCATCGCATCTGGATGTCGTTCAGTGGAATGCATCTGCGCCCAATATGGAGCCCGGCCCTTTATTGCAAAATGCCACTACTGCATTAGCGGTTTACGGAACACTGAATCTATTGGGGCAGGGTCAAACTTATCCTTCAAGTATCAACATTAAAAACCTGGGGGATATCCAACGCAAATATTACAAATTAACAGCGCCGCAATGGCCAAAGGAGTTGGCGGGTAAGCTGGATAAAAAATTAATCGAGCGTGGTGAGGTTATTTACCAGCAGCAGTGTTTGCGGTGTCATAGCTTGGTGGATGCAGAAAATCCCAATCGGCAATTGTCTGCAGTGTTGGTTCCTGCCAATGAAATTGGTACAGACGCGTTGATGGTCAATAATTTTACCGAAGGAACCGTAAAGACGGGCGAGTTGGAAGGAAAACATTTTTTACTTTGGTTTGGGCAAACATTCAAGGCAGAGGCAAAGCGTTTGGATGTGGTGATGCATGCGACTGCCGGTGCATTATTACATCATCCATGGGATTCGCTGCGGGCTGTTATTAAAGAATTTGCCCATAATAAAACCAGTCATGCAGATGCAGAAATTAATTATTATAAAGCGCGCCCCATAAATGGTATTTGGGCATCCTCACCTTATTTACATAATGGATCTGTACCGACTGTGTATGATTTGTTGTTGCCGGTGACCCGGCGCCCAACGCAATTCTTTGTAGGTAACCGTGAGTTGGACAGGGTAAGAGTAGGCAACCAAACACTGGAAGTTTCAAACGCAAGTTTGTTTGATACAACCCTGGAAGGGAATTCAAATGTGGGTCACGAATATGGCACGCAGTTGAGTGAACCCGAGCGTATGGCTTTGCTGGAATATATAAAAAGTTTATAGTGTGCCTGCAAAATTTGATGTAAAAAATAAAATAAAGGAGTGGTTATGCAGTGTGTTAAATGTGGGGCTCAAAATGGTAGCCATGCGAGTTTTTGTTCCGCTTGTGGGAACCCGTTTGCATTTTCCGAAGTGGCATCCATGCAAGGCATTTATAAAAAGCCCGCAGGTTTTTGGAAGCGCTTCGGTGCCTTCGTTATAGATTGGATGTTGTTATCTATTTTGAATGGCATTTGTATTGTTGCAATTGTATTGATCCTTGGCGGAGCCTTGGCTTTTTCAGGAAATATAGCCGCTGCGCCTTTTGGTGTCTCGATGGCTCTTGGACTTGTTGGAATTAGTTTTTGTCTCAACTGGCTTTACTACACGGTGATGGAGTCGTCATCCAGGCAGGCGACCCTGGGCAAAATGGCATTGGGCATTGTAGTAACGGATGATCAGGGCAGGCGAATTTCTTTTGCGCGAGCTAATGGTCGTTACTGGAGTAAAATACTTTCCGGTTTTTTCTTGTGCCTGGGATACATCATGGCAGCCTTTACGGCAAAAAAGCAGGCGTTGCATGATTTGATTGCGAGCACTTTAGTTGTTGATGAGTAGGTTTTGAATGAATAGGTTGTTTGATAGATAAGTTGTTTGATAGATAGGTTGTAGATAAATAGATTGTAGATAAATAGATTGCTGATAAACAACTAATATTGGCAGAAATAAAAAAGGCTCTCGATATATGCGAGAGCCTTTTTTATTCGTACATCGTTAATATTTAATTAAAAGCTGAAATTAGCACCCACAAAACCAGTGCGGCCAATCGCGGGGAAACCAATATCATTCATGTAATCTTCATCCGTCACATTTTCAATGCTGAGGTTGATGCTGAATTGTGAATTGATTGTCCATTTTGTGCCGAGATCCAAACGGTTGTATTGGTCGAGCGTTTCAATCACACTTTCACGAGTGTAAAGACTTGAGCCAAGACGTTCATCTACCCACAAATAATTAGCGTTAAATTGCCAGTTATCATTCAACACAAAAACTGCATTTGCACCAGCTTTTACTTGCGGTCTACCCATCAACGGATGTTCTGCATCAATATGTGCATAGCTTGCATGTGCGCCGAGTTGCCATTGGTTATTTTGCGAATGCCAATGAATTTCAGTTTCAGCACCGCGCGTATCTATGATGTCTGGACGATTTACATTTTTGAATAAATCGCTATCGAAATCGATTAGGTTAATGTAAGTATTTCTAAAAATACTGACGTTAATGCTAGTGTTATTTGCTTTCCATTCAATACCTGCATCGCGCGTGGTAGCTTCTTCGGGCACTAAATCGGGATTTCCAACCAATGGATGTCCGAGCGCAGAAAAACTCGGCAATTTATAGCCTTGGCCTGCATTTGCAAAAAAACTTAACTCACTGTTGATTTGATAACGTACACCTACTTGCCCTGTGTCGCGCGCATCAAGATGTTCTGCTTTATCGCGGCGGCCACTTGCCTGTATTAATAAATTTTCATTAACGTAACCATTAAGATTTATAAACGCACTATTAATACGACGATCTAACGCGAAATTTACCGGATCATCAAAGCCGAGAATGTAACCCAAACTTTCTCCTGATTCGTGTTTGGTTTCAATGCCAATATTTGCCCAAATAGATTTTTCATCTCCGATGGTGTTTACCCAACTAAAGTTATTGCGGGTAAAATCGGTATCGGCACCATTGGGTGGAACTGCAAGGTAAGGAATAATTCCAGGAGAAGTTAACACTTCTGTGCGATTAAACCACGACGCTTGCACTTTACTGAGCCAGATATCATTTATTTGCCACTGCCATGCGAGCGCGGCATTTTGATCGGTGTAATCACTGTGATCCAAATCGCGGCTCAATGCGAATAATGAACCGCCGCTTTGCTCTGGGAAAGTTGTTTTGTTTCCATCTAAATAACGGTAAGTGAAATCAAGGCGCTGTGCGTCATCTTTCCAATTTAATTTTACGAGCGCTTCTTTATTTTTTGCAGTACTGCCTTCAATGGGCTCTCCACCATCTTTGCTTTGCAATTTTACAGCGTAACCAATTTTATCGACTGTACCGGTTGTGCTGAAGCTTCCGGTTTTGTAACCATCTTCACCAATAGAGACAGATAAATTTTGTTGTGCATTTGCAGTGGGTTCAAGCGTAATAATATGAATAACACCGGCGACTGCATCTGAACCATAAATTGATGATTGTGCACCGCGAGTAATTTCAATGCGCTTAATTGAATCGATATTAATATTGTTTACATCAAATGCACCGCCGCGTGTGTTGGTCGGATCATTAAGTTCTACGCCATCTAACAACACTAACGTGTGGTTACTTTCTGCACCGCGCAATGAAATTGCAGTAAGGCCACCGGGGCCACCTTGTTCTTCAACCCAAATGCTGGGTACTTGTCGCAAAGCATCTACCAAACTGTGGCTGCTTAAGGCTAATAATTGTTCCTGGCTGATTACAGTGACAGATGACGCCAATTGCTCGCTGGTTACCGGGCTGTATGTGCCGGTCACAATAACTTCATCGGTAGCGGCAAATGCGTGTGTGGCGATAAGGGTGCTGATAAGAACAGATAATGTTTTGAACTTCATGCGATAACCTTTAGTAAAAACGGGTGCATTAAAAAATAATGGCCACTTGTCAGGGTGGCCATAAAAATTTACAACTTAATTTACAAACCTTTTATTAAATCTGCTTCGCCTATTAAATTTACTGTGCGTATTAACTTTGTGTTACGCATTAATTTTGCTTCGCGAATTTATACAAGGTGTAATAAGTATGCAATTGTGCAGGTGCTGCATCTTTAAACAAATATTGGCTGTTTAACGCGATGTGATAAACACGTGCAGTTTGTTGCGGATGAACAGACGGATGACCAAGTTCCGCCAGGCTCATTGTAATTTGTTTGCGATCTGCACTGATACTGATGTTTGTAATTCTTTCCATAGCTTTACCTAACTCATCAGAACCATAGTCTGGCGCATCACGATACACCCAGGATTCAATTGACAACAAGGATTGTAATTTTGTCGCATCAATATCCGCATTTAATGGTTGTGTAAGTTGTAATGTAAAACCTGAATTGGTTGCGTGAGTGCTGTGAATTGCCGGAGCGATAGTTTTACCATCCCACACAATACGTTGCATGCTCGCAACATGGCCACCTTTTGCTTGCCAGCCGCGACCGGTTTGCCCAAGTAGCAAGCTGCCGTCAGGCAGGAATACCGGACGCATAACACCTGATTCAAGTCCATCGATAAACGGCATAACACTGCCTTGCTCGGCACCATCAACAATTTCAGTATTGACGCGCAATAAATTTGATTGGGTTTGGTCACCAATTAACATTTCGCCACTAAATGCACCGAATTTTCCTTTGGTTGTATCCCACGCAGGATTGCCCGGTGAGTTGGCAACTTTATTATGCGGCAATAAAATCGCGGGCAGGGCACGCTTGTCAGCAAATTTGGGCCATGCAATTTCCGGTGAATCCGGTGTCATACCCGGCAGATCAACGAGGCTTGATGGGTGACCGTAAAATGCGTTGTGTTCGAGTACAAAAATTTTCGATGTCCCAACATATTCGCCCTGGTTATCGGAATACCAGATGCGTCCATCAGGACTCAACGCCATGCCCGCAGGGCTGCGCATGCCGTTTGCCCAAAGTGTGAATTTCCCGATGGAATTTTTATTGCTGGCGTCAACACGAATATCCCAACCGGCAAAACCACCTGCGCTACCCATATATTTTCCGCCCGCGTTATAGAGCGAACCATCGCCACCATCGCCGAGGTTAATGTTGATGTAGTAAGCACCATCAGCGCCGCGCACAGGGCCGTGCATGTAGGAGTGATAATTTCCGTGGTAAGAATGTGCGTCGAATAATGTTTCGTAGCTATCGGCAATGCCATCGCCATTTGTATCGCTTATGCGAGTGAGTTCTGCTTTTTGGCCAGCGACAACCGTGAGGCCTTTTTTATCTTCAACAACGACACCCAGGCTATCGAATGTGCCCTCCGCAAATAATTGCCATTCACTTTTTCCTGATTTGTCTTTTACCAGGCGCCAAATGCCGGCGGTGCGAGTTGCAACAACGATAGTTCCATCTTCCGCGACAGCAATTCCCAGTGCTTCAAATAATTGTTCGCGGCCAAAATTATCTTTGGGCGGATAGTAACTTTCTATGGAATAACCGGCTGGCATATTTGCTGTTGATGCAATGATTTTTAAAGGCTGTTTGCGATTATCAAACGTAGATTTTGGTGCATGCCAGGCATTGCTGACCAAGGCAATTTTTGCATTAAGTGTGGCGTTGATTTTACCCGCAGGTAAAGTCCATACCGAATTTTCTATTTTTCCTACGGTTGCTTGCGCTTGGGTTAATGAACTTGTATTTACTGCAAATGCCTGTTCAGTTTTTAATTCGCCGGTGACATTAATTTTTACAGTGCCATTGGTTTCAAAGGTTGTTTGCACGGCAAGGGTATTTTTGCCTACCCGATAATTAAAACGTGGCGCCTGCGATTTATCTTTTGAGTTGCGGCTATAACCTAAAAATTGTGCGTCAACAGCCGCTAATTTATCAAGATGATCCTCTTTGCTATAAAGTGATTTTTTAACCATTTCTGCATCGCCAAATTTTGCGTCTTTAAACGAGAAATCAATAAGTGCACCAGCAGAGTTTAGTGGAGCAAACAAATAATCTTTATCGCCCAAACTAATTTCACGGCTTTCATAACCCATTTTTAAACCTTTGCCGCCGCGATTGGTGAATTCACCGGTCATATCCAAAAATCCACCTTGCCAGATTTTTGCAATGCCGAGGATGCGTGGATCAAAAGAATAATTTACACCATCGGCTGTACCTACATGAATTGCACGGCCAGATACACCGAGCATTGGCCCGCGTTGGATACGCACCTGGTCATCCACTAACAACTGCAATCTATCCTCAACAGGATTATATTTTTCAACACCACCTTGTTTCATTAATTTAACCGCAGGGCCCTGGTTTTGAAGATCATTCAGTGTTGCGAGGTAAGCACCAATAGCGTCAATTTGTGTATCGCTAATAATTTGTGGATTAAACGGCGGCATAACCGGTGGAAAAGCTTCGCCTTTTTTTGCACCTTTTTCCGCAATAGCAATTTGTTCAGTGGGGGTGCGCACGCTTCGATGTAAATATTCACGATCTGCTTTGATATTAAAGTGATGGCCTTCACCGCCTTCAATCACTTCGCGTGAACGCGGTTCGCGGGTAAATAAACCAAACAGGTTGGGGCCGGTAGTAACCGTGGGATCATCTTTTATCGTCGAGTGGCAAACGTTACAGCCAACAGATTCAAACGTTTCTTTACCAAGTGCGACATAATCAACCAGTTCTGATGCATTGGTTGCGCCGCCACTTTCTTTTGGCGGTATAACATTTGAATAATCGGCAGGTTGTACTTTGAAATTGCGGAACGCAAATTGGCCCTGGTTGGCAAGGATAGTCGTAATACCTGTTTCACTCTCCCAATTGGTAAAAGCGTCCTCACTTTGGTTTGGCATGGTCTGGTTTTTACTAACGACTTCACCATTGATTCGCACTTCCAAAAACATGGCATTTTGTGCTTTCTCACTAGCTTCGTTAAAACGCGGAGCGCGGAATTTAACGGTAATATTTTGCCATTCGTTATTTTTATTTTTTAATTCGATAGGGTAGTGTCCGTGCAAAAAAAGTTTTGCGGTAGTTCCGGGCGCGACTAAATATTCCATGCTCAACAAGGTATCGCCAAAATAATATTTGCCGACAAGGTGTTTACTTTTGGTGACATCCCCGGTGTTCACCAAAATGCTATTGAGTTCGGCTTGCGGTTTTTTATCGATTTGGAATTTTTTTCCTGCGGCGCTAACAGTTGCCACACTTGTCCATTCAGGACTTTCTTTGAATGCGTATAAAGGATTTTCTGCAGCAAAAGCGACTGATGTAAAACTGATTAGCGCAAGGCCAATACTAAAAAATTTAGAGAAAGACATGATCTTAGCTCTCACAATGGAATGATGAAAAGCGCGCTGCAATTTCTGTCAGGAAATTGCAGCGCAGGAAGAAAATAGGTGAGGTGTTTACAGTTTTCTGATCCAGATATTGCGGAAGCTGACAGGGTTGCCATGATCTTGCAAGCGCAGTGGAGCGCAACCATGGGCGGTGTAAACCGGTTTTCCAATCCACGCGGTAGCGCCCTGGATTTCAACATTGTTTTGCACCAAAACACCGTTCAGCAATACAGTCGCACGAGCGGGAGAAATGAGTTTTTTATCGTCACTGAATTTGGGTGCAGTAAAAATAATGTCGTAAGCCTGCCACACACCGGGTGCGCGAGTTGGGTTCACCAAGGGGATATGCTGCTTATAGATAGAACCAGCCTGACCGTTGGAATAGGTTTTGTTGTTGTACGAATCCAACACCTGGACTTCGTATTGTTCCTGCAAAAAAATGCCGCTGTTGTTACGCGCCTGGCTGGTTAATTCCTTACCATCGTCGCCGGTGACTTTGGTGGGCGTGGTCCATTCAACATGCAATTGCACATCGCAAAACGATTCTTTGGTTTTTATATCGCCGGTTTTGGGTGCCACAGTAAGTGCGCCATTGGCGACTGTCCATTTTGCATCACCGCCTTCAGCGCCTTGCCATTGGCTGAGCGATTTGCCATCGAACAATACAATCGCGTCTGACGGTGGCGTGTTTTCATTGGCGGTAATCACTGGCGGAACGGGCGTCCACACTTCGGTGGCCTCAGACAGTTTCCAGTCAGGGATTTTACTGGAGCTATTTGAGGCTGCCATGGAAGACAGGGGAAGGGCGACAATCATCGCGATTACGAGTAGTTTAGGTTTTTTCATAGGTGTCTCTGTGTTTGTGAAAATACTGGTTATTGTTAATGGCTTGGGCAGCTCATCCAGGTTCTTTGATCATTTTTAGTGGGTTAATTCTAGTCGCGAATAGGATATTGCTGGTTGATGCGTGTAGCGATTTTTGAGTAAGTTATCCCCTTTGTATACAAATGAAACCGATTACATTTGGCCATTGTATGGATAGTAATCTGCATATGCAACATAAGGAGCGAGCCTGATAATGCCAAAGCAGCAATAAAATAGTGAAAATGACTTTATCCGACGAAAATAGCGTGTAACAGGGTTTAATGACAGATAAGAAAAGTTAACGAATGTTGTGCAACTGGTTGATTTACAGGTAAAAATTTAAAATTCCCACAAAAAGGCCTGTAGGCTGGGCTCGCACGCTATTTGGAATAAAAGTCAAAAACAATGCTAACTATTTTTTCGTGTATAAAATTTTTTGCAATCACGAAATGTTGCGCACATATAAATGACTTATTTTTTTCGGCTTGTCAGGACTACGCCGCCTATAACCAGGGCCGCGCCAACCAGTTGGATGGCACCGATGCTTTCGCTCAATACCAGCACGCCCAGGAATAAAGTCACAACCGGCCCAAAGATTCCCAGGATGGCTGCGCGCCCGCTGCCAATAATCCGAATTCCTTCATTCATCAAAAAGGAGGGAATCACGGTACAAAATACGGCAAGGGCCAGCGCCAATGCATACACCGGTACAGGTTGCTGGAAGCTGCCGCTCCCTTCCACAATAAGGTTATGGGCAATAACCCCGACACAAGCGGATAGCATTCCATAAGCCGTAAAACGCAAAGAGCCGATGCGCGGAATCATATCGCCCGCCAACACAATAAACGTAGCAAATGAAATAGTGCTTAATAAGACCAACCCGCTACCAAGCGTTGTGATTTGCCAGGAGTTACTCAGTTTTGCATCGTGTGCAAACACCAGCAGCATTCCGCTGTAGGCAATAGCTAACGCCCATTTTTCTGTCGATGAAATTTTTTTGTGTTTTACAAACGCAAGAATCAGGAGCACCAGGGTCGGGTACACATACAAAATAAGTCGCTCTAAACCAGCAGAAATGTATTCCAGCCCCATAAAATCAAACAGGCTGGATACGTAATAACTCAATAAGCCCAGGCCAATGATTTGCCAGGTTTCTGTTTTGGTTAGCGCTGTTTGCTGTTGTGTGCGCAGCCAAATTGCAACACCGGCGTAAAAGGGTAGTGCGAACAACATACGCAACATTAATAAAGGTGTTGCGGTGACACCATAACGATAGGCTAACTTGATCAAAATACCTTTTGCGGCAAAACAGCAAGTACCTATAACAATACAAATAATTCCCCTGGTGTATTGATCTGTTGTTTCAGATTTCACAAATAAAGCTCTCCATACAAATCCACGTAGGTTAAGTACAAGCGCAGATCGAATTCGTATTGATGGTAATTGGGTTGCATATGTCGACATAACTGATAAAAACTTTTGTTATGTTCCTTTTCTTTAAAGTGCGCAAGTTCATGCACAACAATCATCTTCAAAAAGGCTTCAGGTGCAACGCGAAATACACTGGCAATTTTTATTTCATTGACTGTTTTAGTCTTGTTGCCTTGCACACGGGTGATGTAGTGATGTTGACCAAGAGCATGCTGGATGACTTTGATTTTTGAATCATACTGCGCGCGGTTCAACGGTTGCGCTTTGCTCATAAATTGATTTTTTAGTGCAACCGTAAATTCAAAGAGCTGCTTATCGGTGCGTATTGAATGGCACTGGGGATATTTTGTTTTAAGGATTTCGCCCAATCGTTCATCTGAAATCACCTGTTGGACGTGTTGAATAGTTTCGGCAGGATAACCAGTCAGGTATTTTAACGTCATCATGTTGGTTGATACTTATACACTATTTATCTACATTAATTTGCAAATAGTATAGCGCCTAAATCTTCTTAATTAAATGAAATGGATTTTCCTGCGCCATTTTAAGGCTTTCAATTTCTTTGCGCTAAAAAATATGTGCATATCTTGTTCAACCATATGCATTTATGTTGGGCAAAAAAAATTATTTGATTTCATATTCGCATCAAACTGGTAAAAAAATTAATAAAATTTTAACTTTTCTGTGCGCCGTTCTCATTCTGACCAACGGCCTATTCCTATGTTCGGCAACGAACAAATTAACAAAAATTAATCTTGTAGAGTGGCGCCATCTTCTGGTGAATTCAGTCCAGAAGTGTTGTTTTTATGCATTAAATATGGGCAGTTAACTAAATCATTTTTTAATTGGCCAGTATTTATTGTCGTTGAAACTTGCGCAAATTTGTCTTTTTTGCGATCTATTTTACAAAATCGTTCGTAGGTCAAAAAAAATCGACAAATATATTTTTTATGGTCTGAATAATGCAGACACGAATATGTGGAATGCTCTTCTGACTGGAGGTAGTAATGAACAGTCCCATGATGCCAAACGGCCCGTTGTACCCAGCTAGCTTGTCACCGCAACCGCAAGTTATTCGGCTCCATCATTCAAAAATATTAGCACTTTTTCGTGCACTGGATGGTTTTCTTATCGTATGTACCCTGTGGGTTATTTTGCATCTGCTGCAAATCGAATGGGATAACTCCTACACCGGTTTAGCAATAGGTGCTGTGATTATTTTTGGTTTCTTTGCTGAAGGTAATGAAGTCTATTACCTGTGGCGAGGTTACTCCATGACGAGTCTAGCCTCACGTTTATTATTTTCATGGATTATTACCGCGCTAATAGTAGGTGCGGCCATGCTCACTATGTTGCACTTTAATAAAGTGGATTTGCAGGCAGCCATGCTTTGGTTGGCAATAACACCTGAAGCTATGGTGGCTCTGCACTGGGGGCGTCGCGTGGTATTGGCAAAGCTTCGCTCAAATCCATCAGAGCCGCGTCGCGTCGCTATTGTTGGCGCAAATGATTTAGGTTTGCGCATGATTAATTCGATTGCAGATATGCCGTGGCTTGGCTATCGCATTGTAGGTTTCTACGATGACCGCATCAAAAGTGAAAATGATGATCGCAGATTAGATTTGGATGAACAAAATATATCAGTCAATGGTGGACTCGATCAGCTCTACAAAGATTCGCACGATGGCAAAATTGATATTGTTTTTGTGACTTTGCCGATGCGTGCTGAATTTCGTATCCATGCTGTGATTAATCGCCTCGCTGATACCACTGTAACTCCTTACGTTATTCCGGATGTATTTAATTTTGATTTATTGCACTCGCGCTTGACGTGCATCCAGGGTATTCCTGCATTAAGTATTTATGATTCGCCGCTGGTGGATAACAGTCTTGCAAAACGCCTTGAAGATTTGGTGATTGGTCTTTGCATGCTTGCTGTGCTGGCAATACCCATGTTGATTGTTGCGATTGGTGTGAAATTAACCTCACCAGGCCCGATATTTTTTAAACAAACGCGTTACGGTATGGGTGGTGAACATATCAAGGTGTGGAAATTCAGATCCATGACGGTATGTGAAGACGGTGCAAGTGTTACCCAGGCCAAGAAAGGTGATATGCGCGTTACCGCATTCGGAAATTTTTTGCGTCGCACATCGCTGGATGAGTTACCGCAATTATTTAATGTGATCTCTGGCAGCATGTCACTGGTTGGGCCTCGCCCACATGCAGTTGCGCACAATGAATTTTATCGCGGACAAATCAAAGGTTATATGTTGCGCCACAAAGTAAAACCGGGCATTACCGGTCTTGCGCAAATTAATGGTTATCGTGGTGAAACTGAAACCCTGGATAAAATGTCTGGCCGTATCGCTTACGATTTGGAATACATCCGTAACTGGTCGTTAATGCTGGATTTAAAAATTCTCTGGGGAACATTATTCAGGGGATTTGTAGGCCAACACGCTTACTAATTTTTTCAGGTTAATTTTTTCAGGTTAATTTTTTTCAGGATTATCTTTGGTTGATACGGAATGGCGGTGAATGCGTAATTTTTCCAAAAACAATTCTTATGTGTTGCTCCTGGGCGCGATTGTTGTGCAACAGGCAGCAGCAGATGAGTCTTCCCAGGCTGGGCCCTTTCAGGCAAGTGCTGGCGTGCACCGCGTTTGGGATAGTAATTTTTCCCGCAGTCCCGCAAATGATGAAGAGGAAACTACGGTATCTTCCGCTGCGTTAGGTATTGATGAAACAATTGGTCGCCAGCATTTAATTGCGAAATGGCGCGGCAACCATTACCAATACGATAATCATCCTGATTTTGATGGCACAACCAACAATGCAGAATTAAGTTGGAAAGGTTTGATTGGTAGCGAAATCAATACGGATGTTGAATGGTTGCGCGATTCCTACCTGGTTGATCGCCTCGAATTTTTTGGGAAAGATATTGTTAATCGCGACGATTTTCTTGCGCGAATTGGTTACGGCAATGACAGCCGATTAGCATTTCATATTGGTGGGCGTAAATCCAGCCAGGTCCATTCCAATGAAGGCCGTAAGGCATTGGATTACGATGAGGACGAAGTTTATGCCGATGCCGGTTACCAAACTGATAGCAAATCCAGTGTGTTTTTGCGATACAGGTCAGGTTCAAGGACTTACACCGATCAACCAATAGATGTTATTCCGGAAACATTTGATTTTGATTATCACCAAATCGAATTGGAAGGAACCTGGGCATTATCGCCAAAGACAAATATTTCTGCTGTTGTTGCATCTTTCAAACGCGATGGTTTGGTGAACAATGCGTCGGGTTCGGTGGCAACTATTTCCATGGATTGGCAGGCGACTGAAAAACTTAAACTGGATGCGGGATATATTTTTAAGCAACCCGCTATTGGTGAAACCTCGGATTCTCCCTCGCAAATCCAAAATACCTATATCGCTGCTACCTGGCAATTTTCACCCAAAATCAGTTTGGCCAGTGTATTGCGTTATTCGTGGCTCAAATACGACAAAGTCAGCCCTGAGTTAATTCGCGATGAGCGACTTTACAATTTTTCACCCTTGACGGTTAGTTACGATTCCGGTCGCCATTGGTTAATTCGTCTGGATTCAGGTTGGCGAAAAAATGAATCGCCGCTTGCCTATCGCAATTACATCTCACGCCAAATTAACGTGGGATTGGTTTTTAATTATTAACAGAATTTTATTTTTCCAGTGAGGATATTATGGGAAGTTTATCAATATCAGTAGGTCGCGCACTCTCTGGTTTGCGCGTGGGTGCAATGGATAAAGAGCGACGCGTGCTTATTATTCCACCGGCGGTGCCCGGTAGCCTGGGTGATGCTGCGATGATTTCCGCATCGTCTTATTCACTGCGCAGCCATGGTGCAGCAAAAGTTGATTTGCTCTATGGTAAAACCTGGGATCTGGATGAAAAAATTGATACGCGTATTAGCGGTGAGCGTTTCTTTTATAAAAATTCAAATCTGCAACAGGCATTACTCGTATCACTTTTGCCGCGTTATTCTGAATGCTATTTTATTGGGGCTGATGTTATTGATGGCGCCTACAATCCACAGTCGGTTTCGGCACGGATTTCGTTGTTGGCAGAGGCGGCAAACCTCGGTAAGAAAGCAACCTTATTAGGTGCGAGTTACAACACGCATCCGGAAGAAACAACGAGAAAAGCACTGAGTAAATTACCTGAATCGGTAACAATTTGTGCGCGTGACCCGGTATCGCGACAACGCATGGAAACAGCGCTTAATCGCCCGATTCGCCAAGTTGCTGATTTGGCTTTTTTGTTGCGACCAAGAACAGGCGATTTGACTGTCCATGAAGCTAAAGCTTGGATTGCGTCGCGTCGCAGTGCAGGTGACCAGGTTATTGGATTAAACGCAAATTACCTTCATGCACAAAAAGATTTCAATATTTTAGGCGCATTAAAAATTCTGGTTGAACGTTTGTTGCGTCACGATCTTTCCATTATGTTGATTCCCCATGACACTCGTTCTGAAATGCCGGACGAAAAACTTCTTGAAGCGGCAGTCAGTATTGTCGAGCCAAAAGATCGCGACCGTATTTTTATGTTGCCGCCAGAAAGCCCCGGTATTGTGAGGGCAGTGGTGCCGGATTTGGATATGTTGGCGACAGGAAGGATGCATACGGCTATTTTATCCTTAAGTGGCGGTACACCATCATTTTGTTTTGCCTATCAGGATAAGTTTGAAGGTTTGTTGCAGTTCTTTAATCTCGAAAATGCGGACCTGTTATCAACCCCTGCAGAGCTTTCCGCGCAACCTTCTACTGTTGCGGAAAAAATTATTGCCAAGCTTAAGGAAAGGAAATTATTCGAGGAACGAATCGTACGTCATCTTCCTGACGTTCTTGCATTATCAGAGAAAAACTTTCTCTGATAATGGCGACGTTACCTACAAGATGATTTATAAGGATATTGTTTTGTGAGGAGATTATGTAACAAGGAATCGTTTTATACAGGAGAATTGGTTTAAAAACCAATTCTCCTGTAGCCACTTAAAGATCGGTAAATTGCTGTTGCTAGTTTCCCCGGTGAAAATTTCCCAATTTTATTTTTCAGTTTGGCGCGTTCCGCTGTATCGAATTCAATATTGCTTGAAAAGTTCACAGTGTTATTGCCTTTGGCCAAATGCTTATCCTGGGTGCAAAGCGCAGGATTGAACTGAAGTATGTTTAACTCTTTTGCGATAACAGATTCAGTAAAGTGGTAGAGGATTACATCAGCAGGTTCATGATAAACCGCCGGTAGGTCAACTAATTTTCGCGCGGTACTGCGATGGATAATATAAGCTCCCGCGCACCAGCTGGTAGATTTTACGGTATACAAATTCCGGTTTATGTAAGTCAAAACAGGATTTGGGCTAAGCCGAATCCTGTTGGTAGAAGTTTCCAGGCGAATAATGTCAACATTTTTGGGTATCCAACTGCTGCTATCCAATATTTTCGCCAGATCATCGGATACATGGATATCATCTTCAAATACCGCACAAAATTCCTCGCTACCTTCGGCAATTTTTTTCCACACGGCGTAGTGGCTCAAAAAGCATCCCATTTGTCCACGTAACCAGGTTTTGGTTTGGGTTCTGTTGTAACTGCGCGGGCGTAATTGCATGAAATTCGCATAATCTTCTTCCGAAAATGTCCTGCCATCCGTTGCTGATATGCGTTCAAAGGCGATTCCCAAACGATCGAAATTTGCTTTGAAAAATGCCAGGCGTTCAGCATCTTTATCAAGATTGATTAGGTAGGATTTCATCTTGTGCGCTCCAATTCCAATGGTTTGTATGGTTGCAATGTGAGTGGTAAAACTCAGGTTAATTTAATCAGGCGCTGTATAGTGCCCAGCAAAGGTTTCATTTTTACGGGAGCCAGGTCGATACTTTCATTAAAAAACAATTTGGTTTCATATTTAAATATGAGGCGGATTGATAATGCATAGACCGTGGCGCCCAATGCGCACAACAAAGGCAGCATCAACGCAATAGGCAATTTATCGCCAACAATTAATTTTAATGACATTAATGTGGCAAACATAATAAGTGACGATGTGAATGATGGCGCAGTGATTTTTAGGACATAACTTATATCAATGTGATACACCCGCCTGAAAAAAAGTAAGTTAAAAAATAAAGTGATATAGGTTCTTGCAGCAAATCCGCAGGCGACGGCGAGTAGCCCGAACGGAATCATCATAAGGCCGACCACACAGTTACCGACAAAGGTAATTATCGCCAGGATTAACACCAGCCTGGAGTTTCCACTTGCAGTTAGCACTGCATTAATTTGTTGCCCGATAACAGTGGGCGCTATACCGATTGCAAGCAGTGTCATGATTTCACCACTGAGTGCCCATTTTTCACCAAAGGCGAAAATAATAAATTCTGACCCTACCGCCGCTGCACCAAAAAAAATGGGAAAAATTAAATAACAACTCATGCGGATAACGCGCAATGCACTCATTGCCTGCAATTCGAGCTCATTGATTCTTGCCAGGGCTGATAAGGTGGTGTTTTCCAGGGGTTTTAAAACGACGTCTTGCAAAATATAAAGTGCTCTGCCACCTACGCGATAAAAACCCAATGCGGCAGGCCCCATCATAATACCAATGAGGACTTCAAATATTTTTGAACCCAGGTTTGCCATTAATTGTGCAAACATCAAAGGCGTAGAGAATCTCAATAATTGCCTTGAATGAATCAATGAAAATTCAATTCCGGGCATCCATTTTGCTGAAACAACGGTAACAACCGTTATCAATACTTGGGCGGTCAGTTGTTGGAATACCAATGCCCAAACACCAAATCCATTAATGGCGAGGTATATACCTAAAACACCAGAAGCAATACTTGCGAGCACGGTTCGCAATGCAATAACGCGAAATGAAAATTCCCGTTTTAATTTTCCTTCATGTACGGCTTTAAAACCTTCCAGAAAAAATATGATTGAGAGCACTTTTAAAATAGGGGCTGCATCAGGTTCGTAATATTCTGCAACCAGGGGCGTGACGACAAAAACAATTACCAATGTCACGATTAATGAAAAAACCACATTCAAGTAAAAGCAGGTTGACGCATAGGCATTATCCCAATCCATACGCTGTATGATCGCCTGGGAGAAACCTGCGTTAACAATAATTTTTCCAATTTCAACCACGATTAACGCAAACGCAACAAGGCCGATATCCGTAGCACTTAAGATGCGTGATAAAACAATAAAAATAATAAAGCTGATAACGCTATTGCCGCTGGCGGCAAGGCTCATCCAGACAGTACTTTTGCCGAGGTTTTTTTTAAGTGTCATGAGTTGAATGCTTGTTTTGAGCTGGATGATACGGGGAAAAGTTGTTGGTAAAACGCAAGTGTTGAAATGGCGATTTTATCCCAATCATAATTTTCCAGTGGACAAGGTGCGCTGTGATCCTGGGCTTCCAAATGGCGCAATGCATTTTTAAGTGAGCTTACATCCAGATCACCGGCATAACTGTAAATCCATTTTCTCCCCAACTCTTGTTGCAAGGTAACAAATGCACCTATATGGGGGGCAATTACCGGTTTGTTGAATGACAGGGCTAATAATAATGCGCCGGAATTTAATATGGTTTTGTAGGGCAAAATAACGGTGTCGGCGGCGCTAAGGTAAATATGGAGTTTGTTGTCTGGAATAAATTGTAAACATAAATGGATATCAGCATGCGTAGCGTGTTGTTGCAATCGCTCTTTAAGTTCCGCTGAATCTGTATTGCCAGCCACGACTAAAACATAATCTGATAGTTCTGCGCGGGTGAATAACTCCATTAACATGTCGATATTTTTATAGGGCTTAATCATGCCAAAAAACAGGAGTACTTTTTTATCACTGGGCAAATTCAACTGACTTTTGGCAGTGTGTTGGTCAATGGGTGCGGGGTAAGATGTGCGATAGTGTCCATGGGGAATAATGGCGTATTGTGTACTCTCTTTTGTGCTGTAGAGATTAAAGAAACTTGCCTTGCTTTCTTCGCTCATGAAAATTAAACCATCGCACTGTTTTACAAACCAGCGCATAAAAGGTTTGGAAATGGTCGGGTGATAGGCATCGTGCGGTGTAACGTTGTGAACCGTCCACACCAGGCGCGTACCTTTTAGTTTTGTGATCACTAAAATAAACATCATGGTGATGACGCGTTGCAGGGATTTGAACAGGCTTTTTTGATTGATGTAACCATCTGGCCAATGGAAATGGATGATGTCGTATTTTTCCAGTAGCGCATTTTTGTGCGAGTATTCGTGCACAGAATTTTTGCCGTGCGAATGTGCAATAGCTTTTATCCCGCTATAAAGTAACGCGTTGTAGGGATTTACTTTTTTGTTTGAAAATGCGGGTGATGCTAAAATTCGCATGTCCGGTATCCTGGTAAAATTTAACGAGGCTTCAATTCAGCGATTGCAATTTATTGAGAGGGAACATCGCTTTTGCGCCATTTTTCAGTGCGCAAGCACAGTGCTAAAAACACACCTATATCGAGTGTGTAGCGACGCATCAAGCGGGTAGGTTCCAGGCATAACCGATAGAACCATTCCAATCGCAATTTCTGGATGATGCGCGGTGCCCGTGGTTTATCGCCAGCAAGAAAATCAAGTAATGCACCTACACCTATAAATACCGATGCATTTAATTGGTGGCGGTGATCCAGTATCCATTTTTCCTGCGCCGGATTTCCCATGGCAACCAAAATGATATTGGCTCCCGAGTCATTGATAAGTTCGATAAGCTGGTGCGAATTTTTTGCCTGTTCATAACCGTCGCAGGTGCCAACGATATTGACATCAAAATCGGTGGCCAGCTTATTAGCTGCACGCACGGCAATGCCTGGTTTTGCACCGAATAAAAAGACACGTCCTTTATCTTTTACGCTGTTTAAGTAGTAGGGAATAAAATCGGTGCCGTTTAAATTTTCCGGAAATTTTTCGCGGTGAATTATCCAGGTTGCTATATCAACACCGATGCCATCGTTAACGATAAGTGTATTGGCTTCTGCCATCGCTTTCTGTAAAGGCTGGCATTTCACAATGAAATTTGTGTTGGCAAAAAACAGCAAATATTGTTCATTAGTTTTTAAAGCATTGTCTAACTGTTGCGCCAATTCTGGTGATGTTGTTCGCAAGAGTGGAAACCCACCAAGCATCAATGTGTCTGGCGTTGCTTGTTCCGCTAATAAATTGGTACTCATAAGCTCATCTCTGTGTCGCGATAAAGTTGCGGTTGCAACATACGTTCGGTGACTTCTCCCCAACTTAATACGCGTTGGGCAACCAAAGGTTTAACAGGATTTAGCGCGCGTTTAATGGCATTTTCAATTGAATCGCCATTGCCAATTTCGTAACCAAAACGGTTGGGGTAATCCGCCGCAATAAAGAACGGGCAGATGGCGGGAATTTCAAAGAAATCGTATTGGATTAATTTCATTGATGTATCGCGCAAATAGGCTGGCATGTTTACGCTGGAGTAGGGCGCAATGCCCAAGTCGGCGTGTTTGATGTAGCACAATGTTTTTGCAAATGGCATTTCGCCATAAATTTTTACGTTATCACCGTAATCCGGGTGGCTCGCCTGACCTGATCCAATAATGTGGAAGGTGATGTGCGGAAAACGTTTGGCCGCATGCACAAAAAAATCCGGGTCAAACAACATGGAGCCAACCGACACGGCATGTATGCCTTCACCATAAGGCGATGGATCGGCTTTTTCGGCAACCGAATGATCAATACCATGGGGAACAAATGCGAGATTGTGTTTGCTTGGGATTGTTTCAGCGAGCGCTTTTGATGGCAATGCAATGGTATTTAATTGGCCGGCAATGCGTTCAAATGTTTGCGTTACATAATCGGCCACATTGATGGTGTCGAGCGCATCTGATGCGCGATAAAGAATTTTTGCGTTAGGATTTAACTCTTTGATTAAATCAAAAAACACTGGCGCCACACCACTTTCCAACAGGATAACAGTTGCTTCTTGAATCCAGGTGCGCAATACCTGGTTGTAGCCGTTGCTGTACCAGTTGTATAAAACAGTTTCGAGTGGGCGCAACCAGCGGCGGCGTGTATTGAATGGATGAATAGCAGTTTTCCACAAATAACATTCAACACCTTGATAGATACCAATTTGATTGGCTGCATAATCAAGCGATAGGCGCGGATCCGATGTGTATTTGGAGAGATGGCTGTAACGCAAGGAGAAAAAGCGTGTACGCCCGCGTTTTGCTAATTCAGAGGTGATGAAATGGATATTCGCCCGGCGTGGCGAGCGATAATCGTGCGCGGATAACACCAGGAAAACATTGTCATCGGTATAAGCAGGATTGCTTGTGGTGATCTCATCTAATTCATCTTTCAGGTTCATCATATTTCCCTCGATGCAAAATTACAGTTTGCGAGTACGTGGTTGAGGCGCGATAGGTGGGCTTTTCAGCGGCGCAGGTAAGGTATAAAAATATTTTTTCAAAATGGCCCATTGGGTTGATGGTTCAGTAAGGCTGGTATTCAACGCCAGTGGATATTTTCCCCACCAGCCGCCAGCTGCCCAATAGGTCCAGCCTTTCCACTCTGCGCTAGTGGACAATGTTAAAAAGCGTTCGAGTGCGAGCATGCAATCAGGATTTTGTGGCATACCAAATTCACCCAAAAATAATTTCTGGTTATTGGTTTTTGCCCAGTCGGTTATTTTATTAAACAGGGGATCAAATTGATCAGCTGAGCGGCACGTAGTTCCGGTGCCGGAATAATCTTTGTCAGCGTATTGATGGACTTCGATCACCGTACGATTAAGTGTGTCTTTAACATCGGCAAATAATGTTGCGTTGGATTTTCCATTTTGCAGTGAAAACCAATCGTGCAAACCGCTCCAATGTCCGCCGCCAATTAATACCATATTGGTAGAACCCGCATTGCGCAGTTCAAGCAGCGTACGTTTGGAAAGACTGGCCCATTCTTCTATGGGCAAATAATTAGGTTCATTCATTAAACCAAATGCGGTTTGTTTGGGATCGTTAAATACAAGTGCCAAACGTTTCCATGCATCGATAAAGGCATTTTGCATTGCCGCATCGCCTGCCAGCGTTTGGCTAAAATATTTTGCGTAATTGTGCATATCAAGAATGACACACAAACCTTTGGCATTTGCCGAGGTTACGGTTGCCTGCAAGCGTTTTAATTCAGCCGCATTGAGTTCACCCATGGTTGCGGGTTGGATACGCTCCCAGCGAAACGGCAAACGAATGACGTTAGCGCCCTGGGCGGCAATAAAACTGAGTTCGCTTTCAGCCGGGAAGGTGTAATCTTTAAATGCTATGCCCGGTAATTTGGTTGAATTAAATTCGGCGCCGCTGAGGTTTACACCGGTTAAATGTTGTTGATCCAAACAGGTGGCTGAGGCAAACAGGGGCAATGCCAAGATGCCTAAAAATAAAAATCGGCATAAAAATGTAATCCAGTGAGATGCTGGATAAGCTCTGAAAGAATTCATAATTGCCGTCCTCGTTTGGGTTGATGACCAGCAAGCTCCTGATTGTTTGCAAGCTCTTCGTAAAGAGCGAGATAACGGTCGGCCACTTTCGGCCAGGCGTAGTGTTTTGCGAATGCCATGGCGGCGGCACGGCGTTCGGTATAGGCATCATTACCTTGCTCGTGGAGCTGCAAAAGTTGATCGATGACTGCTTTGGTTGTGGTGTCAGCAGTAATGTTGAATCCCAGCCTGGAATTGTCCACCAGGCGTTTGAAAGGCGGTATGTCGCTCAAAATGGGTGTGAGGCCCGCGCTCATACCTTCAATCGGCGCGATTCCAAAACCTTCATGGTGGGATAGGCACAAAAAGTAACTTGATTGCTGGATGAGATCGCGAATTTCATCGTCACTTGGATTGGCAGCCAGTGTGACGTGGCCGTTGAGATGCAGGTTTTCTACGCGGGTGCGAAGTTCATTAAGGTCGTGATCGTATTCGCGTCCGGCAATTATCAGGTGCCAGCGATCATCCTGTTCGCGTAATTGGGCAAATAAATCGAGCGCTTCGACCAGCCCTTTGTTGGCGGACCAGCGGCCAAAATAAATCAGGGTTGGCTGTAATTCGAGTGCGGCTTCATCGGCATATTTATCGGTATCTACCCCGTTTTCGATAACCTGTAACTTAGGCGCGCTGACGATCTTGCTAAACAATTGGCCATCGTTCGCGCTGGTGGCAACGATGCTGTCGTAAGCGAATGAAGATAGCCGGCTGATGCTGTTGAAATAGGCCAGTTTTGCATGCGATGCGAAACTGGTGTGGAAGAATCCGCCATGGGTTGAAAGAATAAGTGGACGTTTATGTATCCATTTGGTTGCGGCGAGGAAATCATAGAAGAAATCTACACCGTGGACGTGGATAACATCCGCATCGCCCAATTCGCCCAAAATGGAGGGGCAAATGGGATAGCGGCTGGAGCCGTAATAGGGCAGGCGAACCACTTCAATGCCATCAATGATTTCACGCGCAGGTAATTGTTCCTCAGTATTTCGGAACAAACGGTTAAGCGTGATGATGCGCGTTGCCTGGCCCTTCCGCACCTGGTGCATGGCAATGTTACGTACAACTTCTTCCATGCCGCCAATGGACGGCAAATATTGGCGAACAATATGGGTGACTTTAACAGGCATCCGTTCTTCTCCTGATTCGGTTGTTTACGTCAATCAAAACGGGCGCAAGCGTCATTTCTTTTTTGACATCCAAAGGTTTTTGCGGAACGGGTGCCGGATTTTTCAGGCAGCAACCCATTAAAAACCACAGCACGCCCGAGGTTTTAAGTGCGTAGAGCGAATAGCCGCTCACACAAAGAATCAATACGATGTAGATGGACGCAAACGCACGGAAGCGATGACCTTGTTCATCTGGCATCGGCAAAAACCAGATGCTGAACCACAGCATCAATGAAATAGGTAGCCCGAATGCAGATATCAAATGGGCATAACCCATGTCGGCATAAGGTTTTGCGACTGAGGTGGCAAACAGCGTGGAAAGTGTAAATTCATGGAGCGCCTGGCCGGAGAGTGCCAAACGTCCGCTAAAACTATCTTCAGTAAACTTGCCGCCATCCATGCCTAAAAAAAGCAACAGGATTACTGCTCCAAAGGGTGCGACTATGGGTAGGTAAAGCGCTTTACCGCTAATGAGCAGGCGCAGCAGAATCATCAGGCTTACGGTTGTCAGGGCGAAACGAGAATCGGAAATCACAATCATCACGATTGCCATGGACACAAAAAACAGGATTTTGCGCAGCTGGCTTTTATCCAGGCTCAAACCCCAGGCGGCGCAAATAGTGGCGAAGTTTCCCAGTGAAACGGGCTCAAGGAAAACCGAGGAGATGCGATGGCTTCCAAGAAGCGCGGGCAAAAGCGTGCGCCCTATGCCTTCAGGGCGGATACCATTCAGCTGCAACTTGCTGTCGGTATATTCAGGTGCGGCTTCCAGGTTACCGGTGTTTACGTAGTAACTCATGATATTGAAGACGTTGGTGTATTGATCCACAAAAAACAGTTCAAAGGCGCCAAGGAAAAGGACAACGCCAATGGCATAGGCCAGTGCTTTGCTGGCAATATCGATGCGGCCAATGTTGCAACCCAGCCACAAATAGCACAGCGGAATTGCCAAATCGCGGAAGGTTTTGATATTCAACTGGCCGCTGAGCAAAGCCTGCAAGCAGAACATTGCGCCGGAAACTGCGATAACAATCATGACCCCGGGGAGCAGGCGCCGGGCGATGAACGGCAGGCACGCCGTAAGAATCACGCCTTCGGAAAGTCCCAGCAGCGCCCGCGAGGCAGACAAGCCGTGGCCGTTGAGAAAACACAGCACCGCCTGGTAAGCGATAGTGGCAATCACAATGGCGATGATTGCACGGTCATCAAAACGGCTGCCGGTCGAACTTTGCTCAATTGGCGAGTTTTTCAACTCGGGAGAAACCACATCATCAGTCCATGAGTGGAGGTTTGAACGTTTCATCCTTACCTCTATCAATTACCGGATTATTGCTGGAGCGCAGCGCCCAGCAAACGCACGCCGACCCCACGCAAGTTGTTGCAAATAGCGTCTACTTCTTTCAGGCGAGAGACATTTTCCTGCACTACAACCAAGGCCGCGCCTGAATGGGCAGCAATTAGCTGGGCGTCTTTAACGTTGTCCAATGGCGGTGTGTTGATGATGGTGACTTCAAACTGCTCCGCCAGGGCCTGTAACTTTTCTGCATATTGCTTGCTGGCCAACAATTCCTGCGGATTTGGCGGCTGTGTGCCTGATGCAAGTACCCACAGCGAGCCCAGCGATGAAAGTGCGGTGGGCTCTACTTCTGCCCGCTCGGCAATAAGGTCGGACAAACCGAAATCGCGTTCGTTATGGCCAAAGAGTTTGTGCAATTGGGGGCTACGTAAGTTGGCGTCGACCAACAAGGTGCGAATCCCCAGTTGTGCAAAGGTGATCGCCAAATTGGATGCGGTCAGGGCGATTCCGTTGGCGTCTTCGCTACCGACAATGGCCAGGCTCAAGTGCGAGCCGCGATTGAAATAGCGCAATAAAAGTTCGCTGCGCAGGCTGCGCAAGGCTTCTGTTTGCGCGCTTTCGGGTTGAAAGGCGGCAATCAGGCGCGGGTCGAGGCCGGAGTTATGGTCGGGCGGTGTCGTGTAGGAAAACTGCTCGGCTAATACTGCTTTGATGTCGTCGTTCTGGACCAGACCTAATAACAGGGCTGCATCGCCAAAGCGCAAATCGCGCTCATTCTGGACGGCGATAATGGCTTTGAATTCATCGCGGGTAATTTTGCCGCGGCTTTCCAGCATGCGGCCTATTTTGTTAACCATTTCTTTGCCAATCAGTTCCGGACGCGCAATTGAAGCCGGTGTGGCTTGTGCAAATTCGTTCATTGCATCACCCCTTTAGTGAAACTTTTGTTGGTCGTGAAATCTTTGTTGGTGAACCTTTTGTTAGTAGTGAAACCCCTGTTGGAAGCGAACAACCGGGTAAAGAAATTGTTTTTGGTAAACAGGTTGCCATGGGCGGAAGGCACGTAGGCGAGCACTGGCAAGCCCAAGCCTTGCTCCAAATCCTGGGTATTGCGTACTCGTCTATCTATCCATTCGCGGCAGAGCGCGGTAGCCACGCCCAACAGAATTCCCGCCATAACACCCAAAACCAGGTTCATTGCCGTTTTGGGCGAGGTTGGTCGCGTTGGTATGGTGGCGGTGTTGAGGATGGAAATATCAGTGAGCGCGATCTGGCTTTCCAATTTGGTTTGGGTTGCGCGGGCCAGGGCTGCATCGTAAGCGGCTTGGGCGTTATCCACTTCTTGCTTTAACAGGGTCAGTTCATTGCGGTTGCGGCTCAGCTGCAATACGCGTTCTTTTTGCGCGGCCAAATCTGCCTTGAGCTGTTCCTCGCGGCTTTGCGATAGCTCAACAGACGATTTCACGCTGCCGTTGATGAAGCGCAACGCCTGGTTGAGTTGGGCATTTAAAGAATTTACCTCGCCCTGGGTTTGGCGATATTGCGGATGGTTTTCTCCCACCCGGGTCAATAAATCGCTCAATTTTGCCTGTGCTTGCGCCAGTTCTCCTGAAAGGCGTTGGACTTGCGGATTATCCAGGGCTTGCGCGGGCAGGGCGTTGCGATTGGTTATTTGGTTACGTGTCGTGCTGTTGATGCGCTCATTCTGTGCAGCAATCAACATGGATGATAATTCCGATAACTTGGCCGATTCGAGGTCGAGGCGGTCAGAGGTCACCAATATGTCGTGCTTTTCCTGGTAGGACGATAAAGCTTCTTGTTTCGCCACCAGGCTGGTACGGAGTGAAGCCAATTGTTGATCATACCAACGGGTAATTTGCTTCGCGGGTTCAATACGCAATTCCAGGTTGGTTTGGATATAGGCCTGCGCATAAGCATCAGCGATTTGCGCTGCGAGTGCAGGATTGCGTGCGCTGAAATTAATAGTCAACACATTGCTGTCATGCTCGGTGTCGACACTCAAACCTTTATTCATGTAAGTGAGCAAGGTTTTACGACGTTTTTCCGGATCGTCGGGCAAGCTCAGTTCGTTTGCCATATCCGGTGAGCTCATGAGCTTCAGTTGGTCGATAACCTTATTGGCCACATTGCGGCTGCGGATAATTTCCGATTGCGTGACCAGGTAGCCGGACATCAATCGCGTAGGTGCAGCCTGGCCGCTGACCGGGTCCTGGCCTTTGCCATCAATAATTAAATCGGTGCTCGCCGTATAAAGGCTGGGCATAAGAAGTGTTACCAGCACGGCCAGCACAATGACGACAATTGCCACACCACCAATGGTCATGCGGCGTGCGTACAAAATGCGTAATAAGGTATCAAGGTTCATCATATAGGTTCCTTAAAAAAGCGGTTTTTTCTGTTTAACGAGGTGCTGTTAGAACAGGCTTTCCTGGACGACCATGACATCACCATCCAGTACCTTGTCATCAGGTTTGGCCTTCAGTTCCTTGACTGAACCATCGGCTTGTTTGCGATAAAGCTTGGCTGAACGGTCGCTGGCGCGGTTGGTTGGGCCGCCCGCTACGCCTATGGCCTGCATCACGTTCAAGGGGCGATCAAGTGCATACATGCCAGGTATGCGGACTTCTCCACTCACATAGAAACGATCCGCATGGGGCACATAAATCGTATCGCCATCCTGTAGCCATACTTCGGTGCTGCTGTCTGCCTCGCGGCCAAGGAGTTTTTGCAAGTCATATTCGCGGCGTTGCTGTTTGCCGCTGGCGTCAGTGCGCACCAGGACCAGGCGCTCGCTACCGGCATCGGCAACGCCACCTGCCCATGCAATCGCCTGGGTGAGCGAGGTTGAGCCTTCGAGTACCAACTTTCCGGGACGGTTAACTTTGCCGAGGATTGAAACCACCTGGCTGCGATATTTGGTGACCAACAAATTCACCTGGGCACTTTTGAGGAAGTTGCCGCTTTGGTAGCGTTCGGCAATCATTTTTGCGGCATCGCCGCTTGAGCGTCCGGCAATTTTGACTGTCCCCAGGAGCGGGATTTCCAATGTGCCGTCGGTGTTGATTTGGCCTTCGGTAGCGAGTTCGGGCTGGCCATAAACGGTCATCCGCACCTCGTCACCGGCACCCATTGAATAGTTGGACTGAGCGTAGGCAAAGGGCGTCGCAGCTACCAACATCACCAGGCCTGAAATCAATCGTTGAAAACTATTCATTCATCATTTTCCTTTTCGGTTGAGAGTTAGCGTTTATCAGGCTGCTAACTCGGGGCAGATACCTTTTGCTGTGCAAGTCATGGAGCTGATGCAAAACCAGGGCCCAAACTGCAAAGTCGTGTTAATCCGGGGTTTGCAACGGCGGCCCAAAACGTGATTGGAATTTGAATTAAATCCCTTTATTGATAAGGACTTAATTCGTATTCAGATCATCTTGGCTGACGCGCCTTTCATTGCCAAACCCATTAAATTCAATGAGCCAATTGCTAATGGCGAGTGCGTTTGTGTACAGAAAAAGTTCATGCGATGAACTAAAAAAATGACATTGCGCGCACATGGTGCAAACCTGTTTTGGCAATTCAGATTTGCAGCGACTTTGTAACAAATCTACTCACTTGGTATCTGTGCGGCACCGAACCCAGGTTGTTTTTGGCGTTGTATGAGGCATCTGCATGAGCCAAATTCTCGTGCCAGATGAGTTTTTTGCGTGGCAGAAATTTGGCCGATTGATGTACAATGCCGGCCTACATTTTTAACCCTTCCCATTAACCCGGTACCCGTTCGGGATCTTGCCGGTCAGCTTAGGACTCATCTATGTTTGATAAAAACCAAACGATCGCTTCTTTTGACCCTGAAATTTGGGCATCCATCCAAAATGAAGGCAAGCGCCAGGAAGAGCACATCGAGTTAATTGCTTCTGAAAACTACACCAGCCCCATGGTGATCGCAGCCCAGGGCACCAAGTTGACCAACAAATACGCTGAAGGCTATCCGGGCAAGCGTTACTACGGTGGTTGCGAATACGTAGATGTGACGGAATCTTTGGCCATCGAGCGTGCAAAACAATTGTTTGGTGCTGATTTCGCCAACGTACAACCACACTCAGGTTCACAGGCTAACCAGGCGGTTTACGCAGCCTTGTGTGCTCCGGGCGATACTATTTTGGGTATGAGCCTGGCTCACGGCGGTCACTTGACCCACGGTGCAAAAGTGAGTTCATCGGGCAAGTACTACAACGCCATCCAGTACGGTTTGAACCCGGAGACTGGCTTGATCGATTATGACGAAGTAGAGCGTCTGGCGCTGGAACACAAGCCAAAGGTCGTGGTGGCGGGCTTCTCTGCTTACTCACAAGTGGTGGATTGGCAGCGTTTCCGTGAAATCGCCGATAAGGTGGGTGCTTACCTGTTTGTGGATATGGCACACGTTGCCGGTTTGGTGGCTGCCGGTTTGTATCCTAACCCGGTGCAAATTGCCGACGTGACTACTACGACTACCCACAAAACCCTGCGCGGTCCCCGTGGTGGTTTGATCCTGGCCAAAGCCAATGAAGAGATTGAGAAAAAGCTGAACTCTGCAGTATTCCCGGGCGGCCAGGGTGGTCCATTGATGCACGTTATCGCCGGTAAAGCGATCTGCTTCAAAGAAGCGATGACGCCGGAATACAAGGCTTACCAGGCGCAAGTTGCCAAGAATGCCAAAGCCATGGCGAAAACCTTTATCGAGCGCGGTATCAAAATCGTATCTGGCGGTACTGAAAACCATTTGATGCTGGTTGATCTGATTGGTAAATCCTACTCAGGTAAAGATGCTGACGAAGCCTTGGGCAAAGCGCACATCACCGTCAACAAAAACGCGGTTCCAAACGACCCACGTTCACCCTTCGTGACCTCTGGTATTCGTGTTGGTACGCCAGCAGTGACCACTCGCGGTTTCAAGGAAGCCGAGTGTGTGCAACTGACCAACTGGATTTGCGACATTTTTGATGCGTTGGAAGCGGGCAATGCTGACGACGTTATCGCAAGCGTGAAAACCAAAGTAGCTGCACTCTGCAAAGATTTCCCGGTTTACGCTGAATAATTTTCTATGTATTTGAAAAAGGCAGCCCTGAAAAGGCTGCCTTTTTTATTGCCCAAAACATCATTATAAGAATGCCGATTATTGACGACACATTTGCTAAAACCTATAGCGGTATTCAAATAACACTTTAACGGATTAGCAAAGATTAAAACTTATTAAGATCCAACCACAATTCAGCCCGATCAACAGGTGTTTTTTCCGGCAAGCTGGGATTTTTCAATTCAAATATTTTGCGATTACGCAGATTTGCATTTTCAATAACTTCTTTTACTGCTGGATTCGCAAAAAAATGCTTATTGAAACTGCCATCAGCAATTGCCTGGTTAAAACCTTGTTCGATATCTTTAGCCAGACTGCTGTTGTTTTTATTCACGAATAAATAAAACGGCATTTTGTAGACGAGCATCAGGTTCGGCTCAACCATTAAATTCAATTTGGGGTAATTTTTGACTTCAGCCCAGGGTTCATGGACTCCGCGCGGGAATGCATCGAAACGGCCACCATCAACCATATAAATCAAGCTGGGATATTTCATGGTTTTAACCACGTTTAAACCATTGGCCTCCAGGATTTTGGTATCGGCCCATGCCGTGCCTTGCCCAAGTGTCAGCTTTTTCAGGTCATCAAAGGTTTGGACATTTTTGAACTTGGCCTGATTATCTTTGTTGATGATAAAAATCCGATAGCCAAATAAACCTTTATACAGCGGAATTCGGATAGGGAGCATCAGGTCTTCTTTTTCTTGATCGGTGGCGGTCCACATAATGTCTACATCGCCACTTTCTATCTCATTCATTGTGCGTGAGAGGGTTTTGTCGGTAGCGGTGTCACTGGTAATTTTATACTTGCCATTGGCGTAACCAAGGGCAAGTTGCAGCATTTCAAAGGCGTATCTGTCGTTGTCATTACCAATTGATTGTGACTTTATAACGATTGGTTCAGCGTAGGTGTGGAGTGCCACCAAACTGCTAAAGAGCAGGGCAGCAGCTGTTCGGAGAAAGCGAGTTTTATGCATGGTGAGCCTTTTATAGGTAGTTGTTGCGGAAAATGTACTGGTTAAATCCGGTATCTTCTGAGCTTTTCCCATAGTTTGGGCAATGCCGCTGTGCTCATACCTGTCACTTGAGTTTAGTTAGTATTTGTAAAAGGTAAATGCAGGGTCTTGATCTTTACGATTGTTAACGATAACATTAGCGATGTTCATTTTACCTGTCAATAAATTTTATCTAATGCAGGTAAAGAGGGATTTCACGGATGTCCAATATCACAATAATAATTGGATGCGCACATGAAGTTTCTATTGTTCCTCAACGATCCGCATTTTAATGCTTACGATTTGATTATTTTTATGCTGGTTTTCCAGTCCATCATTTTTTGTGGATTGCTATTCAGCCGATCAGATCGCCACATCAGCCATTATTTATTGATGGCTTTTATTGGTTCTATTGGTTTGGGGCAGTTTTGTTTTTTCTGCCTTTACAATCCGTATGGCGCGGGGCTGCTAAGCCATGTATTAAATGAAATGGGATTTTCATTAATTACCAGCGTGTTTTATACGCAGGGTATTTTGTTGTATGCCTATATAAAAACCCTGGCTTATGGGCGTTATAAATTTTCCACTACCTATTGGTTTCCCTTCGGGTTGTTGATAGCGCTGGTTGTCGTGTTGCCATGGGTTTGGAATCCATTATTGATTGCTTTATTTTGGCGTCCTTTCGTATTGGTCAGTGTCATTGGATTTGGCGTTTCTGTTTTTTACGGCACCAAAAGTTTATTGTTTATCAAGCGTTATTCAGAACAATTAAAAAATCATTTTTGCAGCCTTGAACACATGGAGTTTTTTTGGTTGCAGCTTTTTGCTGCGGGTTATCTAGTGATTTGGGTGCTGCAAATATTGCCGCCATTTTTTTACAATTGGGCGCCTTGGTGGTTCGAGCAAGTCATTATGCATTCCGCGGGGTTTTTAAACCTGGTGATGATGAATTTTGTATTTTTTGCCGGGCTTGTCCATGCGCGCAAAATCAAAAGTATTAAAGAGCCTGTCATTGAAACCGCAATTGATCCGAGTTTGACCGCAGAGAACATTAACCTTGCGGAACTCAAACAAACATTGGATCAACGTATTCGCGCTGAAGCCTTGTACGCCAAACACAATTTAAATATTGAGCGGCTCGCACATTTAGTTGCCATGCCGGTACGGCAACTATCCAACCTTATCAATCGCGAATTCCAACAAAATTATTTTGAATTTATCAATCATTATCGCCTTGAAGCGGCAAAAGAATATTTGTCGTCGCAGGAGTGGTCGGAAAAAAGTCTTCAAGAGATATATGAGTCTGCAGGCTTTTCCAGTAAGTCCACTTTTTTTACATTGTTCCGCAAACAAGTGGGAATGACTCCAACAGAATATCGCGAAAAAATGCGGGTTTGAGTTTACGTTTTACTTAATCTCGAACTTGAGACCCAAAAAAATAATGACAACACTACATCTGTTAAATGCTGTTTCTATAAATCTGTTAGTTGTTGTTATAAACCTACTACCTGTTACATAAATTTAATTTTGCAGGAATTCACAATGAAAAAATTATTATGCCTCACCGGGCTGTTGGTTAGCGGACTTTGTTCGTCCGTTAGCCATGCCGCCATTAATGCGGGCGCAGTCAATTTGCCCGCCAATGACAAAGTTCTTTTTATTATGGGGCAGGACACTACAACCTTGCGCCAATATAAAACGGATGTGTTAACCAACCCCACACATTCAACCATGCCAAAACCGGGCGGCGTTACGCTCTATGTTTCCGTATTGCCAAAAGCAACCCACGCGAATAGCGCGCCCGCTGATGCAACCATGTATGTGAGTGGCATCGAAGGCCCACCCGTGGACAACAATAATGGTGAAGTTAATTTCACTGAGACATTGGGCGATTACGATAACCTTGCTAACGGAAAAAAAGTTGCGCTCGCGGTAGGTTTGTATCTTTCGGACGAATGGGCAAATTGCGGTAACCAACCTTTGCGTGCAATTGCAGGTACGCAAGATGCTGATGTTGGTAATCCATCCGATCCTTCATCATTGAGCTATCAATGGCGTTATGCAATGGATCGTATGATCAAATCATTCAAAGCCGATGGTCGTCCGGTTTATTTGCGTATCGGTTATGAATTTGATGGCCCATGGAATTGCTACAACACGGCATTTTATAAAAGTGCTTTTATCTGGATTGCAACCCGCATCAAACAATTAGGTGCAACCAACGTTGCGACTGTGTGGCAAGCGGCGACTTATCCGGATGATGGTGATCCAACCTATGGTTATCAGGTTTCGCCAAATCCAACGCAACATTACACCGATTGGTATCCGGGTGATGCTTATGTGGATTGGGTTGCAATTTCTTATTTTGCAGGCACGCAATATTTAACCTATCAATGGTCTTGCCAGGATGCATCAAAACCCTGGACTGTTCCTGATACCACGCCACGTGTTTTGCAAAACGCATTGGTAAATTTTGCGCGCAGCCACGGCAAGCCAGCGATGATTGCTGAATCCGCGCCACAAGCATTTGATCTGGCCGCGAAAACTTTTAGCTGTACCGCTGGCCGCGCAAACACACAAAGTTTTGCGAATGGGCAAGCAATCTGGAATGCATTCTTTGCCGATTATTTCCAATGGATTTATGACAACAAAGATCAATTGCGTGCGGTGTCTTACATCAATACGGATTGGCAATCGCAAGGTCGCTGGTATTGTGCGCCGGGTTCTGCCGCATGTGCGTCAGGTTATTGGGGCGTGACCAGTATCCAGGCTGATGCCACTGTGCTTGCGAATTTCAAAACAGAAATGAATAAAGCGTTTTATGCGCAAGCGGGTAGCGGCACTGCAAGCTCTACCAGTTCGACTGCAACAACATCTTCAAGCAAGTCTTCTGTCTCATCAAGTATTGCAGCAACTTCATCAAGCAAGGCGTCGTCGTCAACAACATCGTCAACTGCATCCGGAAATTATGTATTTGGTTTGCAAACTGACGGTACTGTTTACCACGTAAATGGTGGTCAGACAGGTACCTGGGTTTATTTATGTTTGAATGGTGATTGTCGCCAGGCAACTAAAAACGGTAACCGTTATGAATATAAATTTACCGTTAACCCGAACACCACTTACAACCTGCAATACAAAATCCAGGACAACGCAACGAGCCAATGTATTGCTGATGCTGCAAACGTATTACCAGGCCAGGGTTTGACGTCATCGCCTTGCGCCGGTTCTGGAACGATAAGTTCTGCGGCAAGCTCATCAAAATCATCGGTAGCGAGTTCAGTATCTTCCAGCAAATCATCGTCATCTTCATCTGCTGCGAATTCATGTCCTGATTTTGGTATTGCGTATAGCAACAACACCAACATGACGGTGTATCACAAAAACCTCGGTTGGTCTGCGGCGTGGAATTATGTGTGTGTAAATGGTGATTGCCGTGCAGGAACTTTAACGAATGGTTATTACCGTCGCACAGTACCTGCTGTTTTAGGTCAAAGCTACAGCGTGGAATTTAAAGTAGAACAAGCTGCAGCACCAGGTCAATACACTACAGGTGCACAGACAAAAACATTTACCAACCAATGTGTTTTACCTTAATAGGGTTCTAGTGCTTTTCCCTGCGTAATATTTTCGGTGCGGCTTCAATTAATGAAGCCAGCACTGTTTTTCCTGGCAATGCTTTTTTTAAAGCGAAATAAAAAATAATGTATTTAATGAGGCGAATAAAATGAGTAATGTCATTACCAAAGCGTTCGTAGCCTGTTCTTTATTGTTCGGGTTATCAACGGCGGTTAGCTCGCACGCGCAGACAACAGGAATATCTGCTTCGCAAAATGCGCAGGGAAATGTGGTCCTGGATTTTACTTTTAATGAGCGAAAAACCGGCGGCATGTGGTTAAGCGCGTATGAAAATAATGTTTATTCATACACGACTGTTAGTGGTGCCACTGAAACAAGTTTAGCCAATGGTTATTGGCGTTATGTGTATACAACAACCTTACATTGCGATGCAGGTGACCAATTCAAATTTCGAATCCAGGGCAATTACAGTCGCGTCGACTGGTTGCCGGGACCAACGGATACCACCTATTTAAATTATGCGTGTTCAAGTGCGAGCTCATCCGCTTCATCGCAATCATCATCAGTTCCTGCACCTGCGACGGCACCGACAGTAAATGCTATCGCAGGTAATGGCAGCGTTGCGTTAAATTGGAATGCAATTGCCAACGCAACCAGCTATCGAATTAATTATGGTTTTTCAACGGCAACGTTAGGCAGTTCGTTGACAACGCCATCAACAACTATTTCTGTCAGTGGTTTATCAAATGGTTTTGCTTACGATTTTACGGTTGCGGCTGTTAATGCTGCCGGTGAAAAAATAAGTAGCCGTGTCACTGCAACACCACAAGCGGCTTCAAGTGTTTCATCTGTTGCAAGCTCATCAAAAAGTTCAGCTGTTACTACATCGGCTGCAACAAGTTCAGCTGCGTATGTATTTGGATTGCAATCCAATGGTTTGGCTTATCATCCAGTAGGAAACCAAACTGCCAATTGGGTTTATTTGTGTTTGAACGGCGATTGTCGCACTGCGGTTAAAAATGGTTCGCGTTATGAATATTCGTTCAGCGTTACAGCGGGCACAAATTATTCATTGCAATTTAAAGTGCAAGATAATGCAAGTGGACAATGCATCGCTACCATAACCAGTGTTGCTCCGGGTGGTGGCGTAACGAATTCCCCTTGTGCGACGGGTGGTGCAAGTTCAGCTGCAAACACAAGTGCAAATTCTTCGTCAAAAAATAGTTCTGTTCAATCTAGCCTTGCATCTTCAACGGCAAGCAGTGTTTCATCTGCCAATAATTGGCCTGCGGCATCTACGCGTTTGGAAAATGGTGTATTGATTTCAACGTACGCCGAACGTTTCCGTGTTCGCCATGAATTAAGTGTTAGCGATTTTAATAATTTCAATATTGAATACTGGGTTGCGCGATTTGGCTCCGTTGAATTGCGCGATTACACACGCCCTGAAGCTGCATCGCAACGACAAGCTGCATGTAATACAACGCAACCTTGTGTGGTTGTCACCTTGCAAGGCGCTGTACCAGCGGCCATGTCTGATTCCGGTGGCAATAATAAAGATTGCAACCAGCAGGTTCCCAACTGGCGTTATCACAAAATTTACGGCGACGAAACCAACTTTATGTATGGTGCAGTGATGGATATTGTCTTGCCTGATGGATCCATAGTTGCAGGTTGTAACGCAACGCAAGTACAACGTAATGTCGCAACAAAATGGCGAACAGTGATGCAACCCTGGCAAAATATTGATCGTCCTTTTGCACAGGGTGCGCAAATTGAATTTGAAACCACAATCAGTTTTGATCGCGCACAAATTACCGGCGACAACGTCAATTATTATGGGCAAACCATGCGTTATGTTTTGGGTCAAGGTTTTGTTGTAAACAATCGCGATCCAATGATTGGCCCAACCAATATCAACGATAGTTTTGCACAGCTTGGCGGCGCCACTACAGTTCCACAATTATCAGCCAGTGGTGGAGCGCAACAACGTTTTGCGTACAGCCAGCACGCTTATAATATAGGCGCAAACCACATTGCGGATTGGTTGATGGGACGCCGCGTTTTGCACAGTAATATGTCAACCGGTGAATACATCGAAGAATTTATGCCAGGCCCACAAGCAGTGAATGGTAATTTGCCTATGCCGGAATTAGCAGGTATGGCAACTAATGCAATCCAGCCTTCCTGTACGCAATGTCATTCATTAAATGCGACTGGAAATTTGCAGGCACCGCGACAAGATGTTGTGCCACCAAAATTAATTGGCCTTGGTTTAATTGAAGCAATTCCTGAAGCAACAATTCGTTCGTGGGCAATACAAAATGGCGGGCGTGTAAGCAACGTCACTGTGAATGGTGTGCAGCAAGTTGGTCGTTACGGATGGCGCGCGCAAACCGCCACTATTCGCCAACAAATTGCAAAAGCCTTGCATGATGATATGGGCGTTGGCAGCAGCTTCACCGGTTTTGGCCCGCAGGAAATTTCTGACCAGCGCCTGGATCAATTAACGACATACATTAAATTGGTTGCGGTACCAACACCGCGCACAAATTTAACCACTCATGCAGGCCATAATTTATTTAACACCATGGGTTGTGCTGCCTGTCATAAGATGACTGCGACAACCGGTGCTGATGCAAATTTCCCTGAGCTGAGCAACCAAACCATCCATCCTTACACGGATGTATTGTTACACGATTTGGGCGAAGGCTATTTTCGTACAGCGCCTTTGTGGGGAATTGGTTTGAGTGCCTATGTTCGCTCAGGAAGTAACGCGACAAATTCGCTAATGCACGATGGCGCCAGCACAACCTTTGATGCCGCAATTGCGCGTCACAACGGCGAAGCTGCCACAGCAAAAGCAAATTACAACGCGGCGAGTGCGGCGAACAAACAAAGTTTGCTGGATTATTTAAATAATCTTTAAGCTGTTTGCAGTTACGAAAATGACAGCGCGTCCGGGTGGAGTGAAACCTACCCGGATTTTTTAGCGGTGAAAATCGGAGTAGGTGATTGGAGGTTTAATCCCTGATTTGGGGCATCCTCCTATGCGTTCGTTAACAGCGTATTTGTGCTACCATGCGCCCCACTTGTTTTTACGTGGGCTGATCATATGCATTGTCCTTTCTGTAGTGCCGAAGATACCAAAGTTATCGATTCCCGCCTGGTGGCTGAAGGCGATCAGGTGCGCCGTCGCCGCGAGTGCCTGTCCTGCCATGAACGCTTTACTACTTTTGAAATCGCAGAATTGGTGATGCCGCGCATCATCAAGCAAAACGGCACCCGCGAACCTTTCGACGAAAATAAATTGCGCGCCGGTTTGTTGCGCGCGCTGGAAAAGCGTCCGGTGAGCATTGAGGCCATTGAATCCTCGATTAACCATATCAAGCATTTCTTGCAGGCAACGGGCGAGCGCGAAGTGAAATCCATTGCCGTTGGCGAAAAAGTGATGGAGCAATTGCAAAAGCTCGACGAAGTTGCCTACGTACGTTTCGCATCGGTCTATCGTCGCTTTAAAGACCTGAACGAGTTCCGCCAGGAAATCGACCGCCTCGAACAACAGCCAGAATCAGACAAGCTTTAACCATGCCGATTACCTCAGCCGATTATCCCTGTATGGCGCAAGCGCTCCGTTTGGCGGAGCGTGGACGTTACACCACTATGCCCAATCCGCGGGTAGGTTGTGTAATAGTGAAAAATGGTGCCGTTGTGGGCGAGGGCTGGCACATCCGCGCAGGCGAAGGCCACGCCGAAGTCAATGCCCTGGCTGCGGCAGGTGAAAATGCGCAAGGCGCTACTGCCTATGTCACCCTCGAACCTTGCAGTCACACCGGAAAAACCGGCCCCTGTAGCCACGCCCTGGTTGCTGCCGGAATCGCTCGCGTTGTTTATGCCATGGAAGACCCAAATTCGCTGGTAGCCGGTCGCGGCCTGGATTATTTGCGCGCTGCAGGCGTTCAGGTCGATGGTCCTTTGCTGGAAGACGATGCCCGCGCGCTCAACCCCGGTTTTATCAAACGCATGGAGCGCAAACTGCCGTTTGTCCGCTGCAAAATGGGCATGAGCCTTGATGGACGTACGGCCATGGCAAGTGGCGAAAGCCAATGGGTGACGGGCAAAAAAGCGCGGGGCGATGTACAACGCTTGCGTGCCCGAAGCTGCGCCATTATCAGTGGTATAGGTTCGATCCTGATAGACAATTCATCGCTCACTGTGCGTGTGGATGAACTGGAAATGACGGACGCTGAGGCCGCCGCTGCCAAACAACCCCTGCGTGTAATCCTGGATTCCAATGTGCGCCTCAGTCGCAAAGCAAAAATCCTCGCGCAGGAAACCCCCATACTCCTGGTGCATAATGGCCATGCCGAGCCTGATAAACTGGAAGGATGGCCAGCGCATGTAGAATTTATTGCCTTGCCAGCCAATGATGGTCGCATTAACCTCAATGTACTTTTAACGGAATTGGCAAAACGCCAATGTAATGAAGTCTTGGTGGAAACCGGTGCAACCCTGGCGGCCAGCTTTTTACGGCGCGGATTGGTCGACGAAGTCATTATTTACATGGCACCCAAATTACTCGGGAGCAGTGCGCGTCCCTTGTTTGATTTGCCATTAGCCACCATGTCATCTGCGCTGCCGCTCAAGATCAGCGATATGCGTGCCGTGGGAACCGACTGGCGAATTACCGCCGTTCCCGATACCGAATATTAGTAACTTTTGTAAGCTGTGCGTTGCGGCTAATCGCACTACCATGGCGTAAATAGGTAAAGCTTTGAACGATCAACAAAATGATTTCCAACCTGTCGGCGGTGACAATACGGCCTCATACAACAAGCGTTTTCTGGCGTTTGTGATTGATATTTTTTTGATGGCCGTAGTCTTGATGTTTTTTATGCGCTATCTCGGCCTTGAGCCAGGTAACACAGCTGATATCCAGGCTGCGCAAGCGGAACTCATCGCAAAATTAGTCGCGCTTCCCGAGCGTTCAAAAATATTGCTCACGTTTTCACCCTTCATTTCTTTTTTTGTATTGCACGGTTTTTTGCTATACCAATATGGCCAAACCATCGGAAAAAAAATAATGGGCATTGCGATTGTTACTCTCGATAATCGAAAGCCGGCGTTTATGCCACTGATCGTACAGCGTTATTTTTCCCAATGGTTGATGGGAATGCTGCCCATGGTCGGAATCATTTTACGTATCGCTGATGTATTAATGGTTTTCCGCCAGGATAAGCGTTGTTTGCACGATTTGATTGCGCGCACCAAAGTTATTGATCTCAGCATAAAAGTGGCTGCCGCACCTACTACGAATAATAGTTTTATCGCCTGATTGCTTGATCGGGTTTTTCGATTAAAACGCGTTAAAAACACGCTCGAAATTGGTGGCGCCAACTTATAAGCTTTGCATGGTGTTGCACCCTTATCGTCAGTGCGAACGTCCAAAACAGGCCGTTACACAAAATAAGCCACCATAAATAGGCCGTCATAAATAGACCGTCATAATAGGAACACCGACTATGTTCACTGGCATCATTGAAGCAATAGGTGAAGTTGTGGCGCTCCAGCCAAAGAATGGTGATTTGCGCCTGCGCATTAAAACGAATGGGCTGGATTTAACTGATGTTCGCCTGGGGGATTCCATTGCGACCAACGGCGTATGCCTCACGGTTGTTGATTTGCCCGGCGATGGCTATTGGGCAGATGTATCGCGCGAAACCCTTGATAACACCAGTCTACCCAATTGGAAAATCGGCCAGCGCGTTAACCTGGAAAAAGCCCTCACACCGCAAACTCGCCTGGGTGGTCACATCGTCAGTGGTCACGTGGACGGTATTGGGGAAGTCGTGAGCCGCCATCCCGACGCTCGCTCCGAGCGCTTCCGCATTCGCGCACCTAAAGCGCTGGCCAAATATATCGCCCACAAAGGCTCGATTACGGTTGATGGCACCAGTCTGACGATAAACAAAGTTGATGGTGCAGAATTTGAATTAAACATTGTTCCACATACACTTAAGGAAACCATTATGGACAGCTATCACGCTGGCTCCAGCGTGAATCTTGAAGTGGATGTGCTGGCGCGCTATCTGGAGCGATTGATGCTTGGTGACAAAGCCGCGGAAAGTGAAGGACAAAGTGGCATTACACTGGAATTTTTAGCCAAAAACGGTTTTATGTAATGCGCACACCCTCACGCCTTATGCCTAAATACAAACCGCAAGCCTTTGGCCTTGTGGGGTGGTTGGTATTGTCGGTATTGGCTTGTGCAGGGCTTTATATTTTGTGGGTGCATCCAATACTCACTGTTTTGGCGGTGATATTGCTTATTGGTTTGGTTGTTTATGAAGATGTCCGGGCAAAATCATACTTCAACGGATTAATGACCCAGCGCCAGGGTGAATCCCTCTGCACATTTTCGCGCGAACAGGATTTGAGGAATATTGATACGCTGATTGTCAGGGCGGTATACGAGGAAATCCAATTCGAAATTCCGCTGAAACAGGATTTCCCGTTACGCTGGATAGATAATCTTTATTCCGACCTTCGGATAGACAGTGATAGCGTTGAAGATTTAATTGCACGTATTGCACAAAGAACAGGGCGGTCGATCAAACATACACAGTTGAATCCGCTCTACGGAAAAATATGTACCCCAGGCGATCTGGTTATTTTTTTTAATCGCCAACCAAAAGACCACACTGACCCCAATTCATTTTAAAGAAAGTTGATACAGAGAGTATCCATTCAGAGAGTATCTATTTAGAGAGTATGTATGCAGCAAGCCAAACCCACGCAACTCAGCACGATTGAAGAACTGATTGAAGATATACGTCACGGCAAAATGGTTATCCTGATGGACGACGAAGACCGTGAAAACGAAGGTGACCTGATTATGGTCGCCGAACAAGTGCGCCCTGAAGACATCAACTTTATGGCGACCCATGCTCGCGGGCTCATCTGCCTGACGCTCACCCAGGAACGCTGCAAACAGCTGGATTTGCCCTTGATGGTGACGGACAACAAATCGCAGCATACAACCAATTTCACCGTATCCATTGAAGCAGCCGAAGGTGTGAGTACCGGTATTTCCGCTGCCGATCGCGCTTTGACGGTGCGTGCTGCGGTTAAGGCCAATGCCAAAGCCAGTGATATCGTCCAGCCCGGCCACATTTTCCCTTTAATGAGCCAGCCCGGTGGCGTTATGAGCCGTGCAGGCCATACCGAAGCTGGTTGTGATCTTGCGCGCCTGGCTGGTTTTGAGCCGGCTGCAGTTATTGTAGAAGTCATGAATGCCGATGGCTCAATGGCACGTCGCGCAGATCTCGAGCGATTTGCCGAGCAACATGGCTTAAAAATCGGTACCATTGCCGACCTGATTCACTATCGCGCCACCAAAGAAAAAACCGTTGCCTGTATCAACACCCGCAAGGTAGAAACCCTTTACGGCGAATTTGAACTGCGCACCTACCGCGATTTAGCGCGCGGCGACCTGCATTTTGTGATGGTAAAAGGCGAAATCACCGCTGAGCCAACTTTGGTACGTGTGCATGTGATGGATCTGGCGCGCGACATTTTAAGCCTGCAACGTCCATCAATCGCAGGCGGAAGGGCATGGTCTTACCAGGAAGCGCTCAAGCGTGTAAATGACGAAGGCAAAGGCGTGGTGTTATTGATTTGCCACGATGAATCCACCAGCGAAGTTGAAGAAAGTATTGATTGGCTGTTGAGCGGGAAACAACAGCGCCGCAGTCCGGAAGTCTTGTACAAACAAGTCGGCACTGGCTCGCAAATCCTGCGCGATTTGGGCGTGCGCAAAATGCGTGTGATGTCCGCTCCTATGCGCTACTCCGCGTTATCCGGTTTTGATTTGGAAGTTGTTGAATATGTTTGCCCTGATGCGTAGATGACCCCAACCCTCCCTTTTCAATGACTGCATGGATGCAGGAGGTGGAATGTCATCGGGAATGAAATCGAGCAGTTACCGATAGAGAGGCTGGGGTTAAATTGATTTACAAGAGCGCGAATTAAAAATTTTTTCCAATTACGAGAAGTGATTTTAAGTTCAGAAAAAATATATAAAACAGGGAGTTGTCATCCCTCGCCGGGCACCCCCGCAGGGGATCCAGTGCCCTTGATTTAGTTAAAGGCGCTGGATCCCCTGCGGGGATGACGATTCCCTTTTAATATGCATTTAAATGTAAAGAGAAAAATCTATGAGCAACATTAAAGTTATTGAAGGCGATTTTGCAGCATCAAAAGGCAAGTACGCGTTGATTGTCAGCCGCTGGAATAGTTTCGTCGTGGAAAGTTTGAAAGATGGCGCTTTGGATACCCTGCGTCGCCACGGTATTAAAGATGAGAATGTCACCATTTATTACGCGCCAGGCGCATTTGAATTTCCACTGGTTGCGCAAAAAATTGCGGCCAAAAAAGAATTTGATGCAATTATCGCTTTGGGTGCAGTCATTCGCGGTGGTACACCGCATTTTGATTACGTTGCTGGTGAATGTACAAAAGGTTTGGCTCAGGTTTCCCTGAATGCTGGAGTTCCAATTACTTTTGGTGTCTTGACTGTAGATTCTATCGAACAAGCCATTGAACGCTCGGGTACCAAAGCGGGCAATAAAGGTGTTGAAGCTGCATCGACTGCACTGGAAATGGTTTCGTTGCTTGGCAATATTTAAGATATACATCGTCATCCCCGCAGGGGATCCAGTGACTTTGTTTGAAAGCGCTGGATGTTTATGATCATGACGAAATAATTTTGCAGTTGTAGGTCGGGTTAGCTGTGAGTTTAACGGACAACGTAACCCGATAAATGATTGAAATAGTTTTTAAATGATTGCAGCGCGCAATCAATGTTCTTTATCAGGTAACAGTAATGACTTCTCAAAATAGCAATGGTCAAAAAGGCGCTACTCCAAAAGGTCAGACGGCCGCTACTCGCCGCATGGCTCGCCACTACGCTATGCAAGCGCTCTATCAATGGAAAATGGCGGGGGCCAGTATCAACGCCATTGAGGCTGAATTCCGTGTTGATAATGATATGACCAACGTGGATTTGGAATATTTCCACGAAGTTTTGCACGGCGTGCCAGAGCATTTGTCGGATATCGAAGCAACCTTTGAGCCTTTCCTTGTCGAGCGTTCGTTGGTGGAATTAGATCCTGTTACGCAAGCGCTATTGCGGATGTCGACTTACGAATTAAAGTTCCGTATTGATGTGCCTTACAAAGTTGTGATCAACGAAGCAGTATCCCTGGCAAAAAAATTCGGCGCAGAAGACAGTCACAAATTTATTAACGGCGTGTTGGATAAAACCGCTGCTGTTGTGCGTGCGCCAGAAGTCAATGCCAATAGAAAGTAAATCAATTGAGGAAACCAGTCGCACGGCTTAAACGTGCGATTCACCATGCGCGAATTTGAACTGATCCAACAATTTTTCCAACAAGGGCAGGCCGACCTTCTATTGGAAGAAAATGCGCAGGCAAGTGTGGTTGTAGGGATTGGTGATGATTGCGCGCTCCTGCAAGTTCCAGTAAATAAACAGTTAGCTGTTTCAGTGGACACCCTGGTAGCTGATGTCCATTTTCCCAGTGATGCAAAACCGGATGATATTGCCGAGCGCGCATTGCGCACCAACCTTAGCGATTTGGCCGCAATGGGTGCTGAGCCATTGTGGTTTACGCTCGCCTTAACCCTGCCAAAAACTTCTGATTATGCTGGCGAAAAATGGTTGCGTGATTTTAGTCGCGGATTATTTCGCACCGCCAACGAATATGAAGTTGTGTTAGTTGGTGGTGATACAACCTCCGGCCCCTTAAGCATTACGATTCAAATTATGGGTGCAGTGGAAACGCATCAGGCGTTGCGTCGCGATGGAGCAAGTATCGGTGATTTTGTGTGTGTCACCAACTATCTTGGCGATGGTGCTGCAGCACTAGCCGTTATCCAGCAACGATTAACATTAAGTCATGTGCACGAAGATTATTTGCGTGAACGTTTTTATCGTCCTGTTCCGCGTTTGGCTGAAGCAAATTTATTGCGAGGTATTGCGAGTGCAGCACTTGATATTTCAGACGGACTGGTTGCTGACTTAAATCACATTTGCGAGGCCAGTGATTCGGGTGCCGTTATTGATGTTGAAAACATACCCTTGTCACCTGCGTTACTTGAAGTTAGTGATTTACAACAAGTCCGCACCTGGGCATTAAGTGGCGGCGATGACTATGAATTATGCTTTACTGTGCCGCCAGAAAAATTGCCCGAATTAGCCATGTTGATTGCGCAAGGTAAAATCAATGCGACTGTGATTGGTGAAATTATTGCGGGCCGCGGAGTACATTGCGAGCTGGATGGTGATGCTTACGAAATTTCTGAGCAAGGCTACCAACATTTTTAAGATTTCTATTTATGCAAGAATTGGCAATGACGACTCCAAATTTTAAACAGTTGCTTCGCAATCCCAATCATTTTTTTGCGTTTGGTTTCGGGAGCGGTTTGGCTCCCAAAGCCCCTGGTACTTTCGGCACACTTGCGGCTGTTCCTATTTACTGGTTGATCCAGGATTTGGCGTGGCTACTTTACGGAATCTGGTTAATAGTCACTTTTGTACTGGGTGTTTACTGGTGTGATCGCTCGTCCAAACAATTGGGGGTGCATGACCATGGCGGCATTGTGTGGGATGAGTTTGTCGGCTATTGGATTACCATGTTTCTTGCACCTAAAAGCTGGTTGTGGATATTCGCAGGCTTTGTATTATTTCGTTTTTTCGACATTATAAAACCATGGCCAATTAACTGGCTGGATCGCAAAGTAAAAGGCGGTTTGGGCATAATGATTGATGATGTATTGGCAGGTATCTACGCGTTTATTGTATTGCAGGTATGCGTTTATTTTTTTCCGTATTAAATTTTCAGGATTGAAAAAAATGAAATTCCTAATTGCCATCACCATGTTTGTATTAACAATGGACTGTTTTGGTTTCGATATTGAAGCCAAAATGCTTGCACAAGGTAGCGCTATATTAGTGATTGATGGCAAACAACATATGTTGCGTGAAGGCACCAGAAGCCCGGAAGGTGTTTTATTGGTGTCTGCCGATGGTAAGCAAGCTGTGTTGGAAATTGAAGGCAAACGTAAAACAATTTCTTTGTCGCGAGGAATTGTTAACCAATTTAAAACAGCAGAAAAAACTGAAATTCGAATTGCCAGCGGAAAGGGCGGGCATTATCAAACCAAAGGATTAATCAATGGAACGCCAGTTGATTTTTTGGTGGATACTGGCGCAACGACAATCGCGATGAATCACTTTGAGGCGGAGCGATTAGGGATTGATTATCGCTCTGGAACGTCCATTAACGTCAATACCGCTAACGGAATTGTAAACGCGTTTTTGGTGACCTTGCCGAGCGTTTCTGTTGGGAATATTGTTGTTCACCAGGTGCCCGCGGCAGTTAGCAGTACAGATTCCCCATCCATTGTTTTATTGGGCAACAGTTATCTTGGTAAAGTTGATTTAAAAATTGATCAAGGCGTACTGGTGTTAAAGGAAAAATAGAATTGATTTTATTTTTCACACATATTGAGGTCATTCAGTGACAATTCGTTTTATAGAATCCTGCAAATTACCAACTCCATTTGGTATGTTTGTTATGCACGGTTTTGAAGATGACAAAACCGAAAAAGAACACGTGGTGCTCACCATGGGTGACATCAGTGGCTGCGAGCCTTTGCTTGCGCGTATACATTCAGAGTGCTTAACCGGCGATGCGCTGTTTAGTTTGCGTTGTGATTGTGGCCCACAACTTCAAGCCGCGATGCACAAGATTGGCGTAGTCGGGCGCGGTGTTATTTTTTATTTGCGCCAGGAAGGCCGTGGAATTGGTTTAATCAATAAAATTCGCGCTTATTCATTGCAAGATTGCGGTGCGGATACTGTTGAAGCTAATGAGCAATTAGGATTCGGCGCCGACATGCGCGATTACAGTATCCTGAAACCTATGCTTGAACATTTGAAGATTAAATCGCTGAAGTTGCTTACCAACAATCCCCGTAAAGTAAAAGCCTTGCAAGATATGGGAATTAATGTGGTTGAACGTATGCCGCATCAAACCGGACGCAATCCGCACAATGCAAAATACTTGGAAACAAAAGCCGGTAAGCTTGGGCATTTGTTTAATGATGTGGATGAAGAGAAATGAATTTAGTTATGTAAGTAAGATTTATTTAAGTAGGGAGTTGTCATCCCCGCAGGGGATCCAGAGACTTTGTTTTTTATATCTACCGGAATTCCAGTCGCTGGATCCCCTGCGGGGATGACGACTCCCGATTTGAATTGCAATAAACTTTGTGGTTGCACCCATCACATATGTAACTAGTAAGTTTAAAATTAAGAAAGTAAAAGAGAATCCTATGACAACAAGAATTGCAATTGCCGGCGCTGCTGGCCGTATGGGTAAAGCCTTAATTGAAGCGACCCAAAAAAATGCTGAAGCTGGTTTGGCTGGCGCTATCGTTCGCCCAACAAGCTCATTGGTTGGTGTGGATGCAGGTGAATTTGGCGGTATTGGTAAAGTTGATGTAAAAATCGTTGGCGACATTGCGCAAATCATTGATGACTTTGATGTGTTAATTGATTTCAGCTCACCGACAGCAACACTCGAAAATATAAAAATTTGTGCTGCGCACAATAAACCTATTGTTGTGGGCACCACTGGTTTTAGCGATGCAGAAAAAGCTGAAGTGCTTTCGTATCAAACACAAATTCCGCTGTTGTTATCCGCTAATTTTTCTACTGGCGTAAACCTGTGTTTTAAATTGCTCGATATAGCGGCGCGTGTTTTGGGTGATGAGTACGATGTAGAAGTTTACGAAGCGCATCATCGCCACAAAGTGGATTCACCTTCAGGCACTGCCATGCGCATGGGCGAAGTTTTGGCGAATGCATTTGAACGCGATTTAAAACAAGTGGCTGTCTATGGTCGCGAAGGCCAAATCGGCCCACGTCCGCGCGATACTATTGGTTTTGCAACAGTTCGCGGCGGCGATGTTGTGGGCGATCACACAGTCATGTTTATGGCTGATGGTGAGCGCGTGGAAATTACGCACAAAGCATCCAGTCGCTTGGCATTTGCAAATGGCGCTGTGCGTGCAGCTGTATGGTTGAAGCAACAAAAAAATGGTTTGTTTGATATGCAGGACGTATTAGGTTTGCGTTGAACCTGACTCATCAACAGGAACTCTTATGGCCGGTTCAAGTTTATTGCTTTTGATTGACGACATCGCTGCCGTGCTGGATGACGTGGCAGTGATGACCAAAGTCGCTGCAAAGAAAACTGCTGGTGTTTTGGGCGATGATCTCGCCCTTAACGCCGAGCAAGTTTCGGGGGTTCGTGCAGAGCGCGAGCTACCTGTAGTTTGGGCAGTGGCAAAAGGCTCTTTTATCAACAAAGCGATTTTAGTTCCCGCTGCGTTATTGATTAGTGCATTTATTCCATGGTTGATTACTCCGTTGTTAATGCTTGGAGGCCTTTATCTTTGTTATGAGGGCGTAGAAAAACTCGCGCACAAATTCATGCATTCAGATGCAGAAGAAAAAGCCGAGCATGATGCGCTCGAGGCTGCGTTACATAATCCACATATCAATATGGCCGAGTTTGAGCGGGAAAAAATCAAAGGTGCTATTCGCACGGATTTTGTTTTATCTGCAGAAATTATTGTGATTACGTTGGGCGCTATTTCCCATGCAGCCTTTATGGTTCAGGTAGCGGCTGTAATAGCCGTCGCGATTATTATGACGGCGGGTGTTTATGGATTTGTAGCACTCATCGTTAAACTTGATGACATGGGGTTGCATTTGCTACAAAAACAAGGGCAGGGTGCGTTGCTCATTGTGCAACACAAAATTGGAAAGGGTTTGTTATTAACTGCACCTATGTTGATGAAAATCCTGGCTATTGCAGGCACCGTAGCTATGTTTTTGGTAGGTGGTGGAATTCTTGCCCATGGTCTGCCGTTCATGCATGGCTTGGTGAATAGCATTGAACATTATTATGGTGGTTTGGCTGCTACTTTGGGGAACGCGCTCGTGAATATGGTTTTGGGTGTAGTGGCGGGAACCGTTGTGTTGATCGTAGTTTCCAGTATGAGTAAATTATTGGGCAAAAAATCTTCTTAATGTAAATTTAATCTGGATTAAAACAAAAATAATTATAAGGATGGGGTTATGCGCAGAATAATTTGGTGTTTTGTAATTTTTTCTGTATGTGGAACCTTGTTTTCTCTTTTCATGGAGAACCAAATATTTGATGGGTTTTCAATAATCAAGACAGAATCGACTAATACAGCGTCCCCTAATGTCATTAAGGCTGTTCCATCTCTGCCAGATGTCCCTTTAAATTCCTGTGCCAGTAAAGGCTTTGCGATAAATACAACATTTGCTGATGCAATCCAGGCGCGTTTGCCAGTTAATTTACTGACAAGTTTTTCTCCGCAATTAAATTCATTTTATTTTTTTGCCGATTTGGTTGGCGTTAATTCTCCGGCTATAAATTTTAAATGGTTTCAGGGCGATCATCTTTTAAAAGAAGAATCCGTTAAGGTTGGTGGTGTTCGTTGGCGCGCCTGGTCTTTAGTGTCTATTGACGCTGCTGGAAGTGATAAGGTTCGAGTGGAGCTTTGGATTGATGATTGTTTGATTCACCAGGAATATATTGTGCGTAAGCTGGATGCTAAACCAATAGCCTTGAAAGATTCACCAGCGTTTTTTGCCTTTGAGCCCAGCGATATATTTTCTGTGCAATTCGGGTTGCGTGATTATCCTGCTGAGAAGGAACTTTATCCAGTTTATGAATTTGATAATGAAGTTGCGCCGACAACTTTCATTACTGATCGACAAAAAATTCGCGATGAAAACACCCGCGATATTCTTACGCGAAGAATTGATGACAATTTATCGATCAGTGTTCCTGGTATTGATTTTTATCCTGATGTCTTGATTAACCGCCGTACACTTAATGGTGACACTCCTTTACTTGAAGCGATCAAAGCCAGAAGTCTTGTCTCAATAAAAAGTTTAATTGAAGTGGGTGCCAATCCTTTTTTACGCGATAAAAATGGCCGCTCACCATTAGATTTGGCTATAGCGGCGCACGATGACAAGCTGCGCGATATTCTGGTTTATCACATGGAATTCGGGCATCCGCGTAATAGTGAGGTGTGGACGATCAACACTACACCAACAAGTATATTGAGTGGTCAAAATGCTCATTTGAAAACCCGTAATCGTTTGGGGGAAACCCATTTGATGCGTGCTGCTGCATCTGGTGATGAGCTGGCCATTATTACCTTGTTGGGATTGGGCGTGAGCCATCCAGATCGCAAAGATATGCCGTTCCATAGTCCATTTGATTTTGATTACATGGGTAGGCAAGCAGAAGAAATTGCCCATGAAGCAAATTTCGCTGGCGCGGCCTTTTTATTAAACCAGGGAGCAAAAGAATTTGTTCCAGCGTGGGCGATATTGCGAAAAACGTTCGCATCCGAAATGAATGAAAACGAACCTACAACCTGTCACTTGCAATTGAATAAACCTGTGTGGTTTATAGCTGACTTTGTTGATGCCTTGGGTAAGCAATTGATGTTGGTTTGGTCAGTTCGCGATTCTTATAAACAGCCATGGCGAGAAGTTAAAGAGGAGGGGCTATACATTTCGGGTGTATCCCAGCGTGTTATCAGTCGGCTTGAGCCAGCCGATATCCCCAGTGGCGAAGCTTGGCAGGTGCAAGTAGAAATTCGCAAAAATGGCTACATCGTCCCGAATGGCCTGATTACGGATACCTATTCCAGTCAAGCCTCTCCAACATGTGCAGATATGCTATCGCGCAAAGATTTTTCTCTTGATCGCCAATACGCCGCTTGGGTGGATAGGGCATCGTTGGAAACAAGAATGGAAGGGCTGACTGCTGCGCACCTGATAAATCACACCGAGACTGATGGTATAGCGCTTTATCAAGAGAACATTCAATTGTTGGATATCTTGTTGAAAAACGGATTGGATCCCTACGACGATTTTTTGAAGCGGGCAGTTTATCGGTCGCGATTAGCTGTTGTGGCGTTTTTGGCGACTAAAGGTTTTTCCGTCACCAAAGTTAATGCGAAATACAAAAATAACCATAACCTGATCGAACATGCCGTCCTCGACAGGGATGAACAAATGGTTAAATTTCTGGCTTCCCAGGGGGTACCTGTCAATGAAGAAGGAAGTCGCCCTTATTCTTCCTTGGGGGAGGCGCTTAAAAAGTGTGACGCTTCTATGATAAAGCTCTTGTTATCGCTGGGAGCGAACCCAAATGGTTTTATGCAGGAGTATCCGGACACAGAGCAAGTACGAATGAGTAATTACGCCAAAAAATGTCCAGCTGATACAGGTGTAATAGAGCTCATGCCCCAAACTGGATCTTAATAAGCAGAATTTTTCATGGACACTTTTGTCTGACTCCCGTAGAATTCGCAGCCAGATTGCGCTCGGCTTGCCGCGCCCAGTTACAGAATTTTAGGCCAAGACGAAGGCCGACCTACAAAAAGCGAGATGGGAGCTGATTTCATCTCGCTTTTTTACAACCTGTAACTGGCCAAATTCACTAAAAATCATGAACTCAACTCGCTTTTCGCGCCTTTTTGACCGTGCGATTGCCTTTTTGAGCCCAAAGAAAGTGAACGGCATGCGGATAAAGCGCTCTTAGCTTTACGATTTAAAACCACTGCCAAACCCAGGAGGTTTACTTGAATACTCTCGCGAAGAGACCCGCGCTACTCGTACTTGCAGACGGTAGTGTTTTCCGTGGTACCGCTATCGGTGCCGATGGCTTATCCGTTGGTGAGGTGGTTTTTAATACTGCCATTACCGGATACCAGGAAATCCTTACAGATCCATCATACGCCCAACAAATTGTCACCCTGACTTATCCCCACATCGGCAATACCGGTACTACCCAGGAAGATGCTGAATGTGATCGAATTTGGGCCTCTGGTTTAGTTATCCGTGATTTACCTCTGTTAGCCAGCAACTTCCGCAATCAACAAAGCCTTTCTGATTATCTTAAAGCCCGCAATGTGGTCGGCATCGCCGATATAGATACCCGTCGCTTGACCCGTTTATTACGCGATAAAGGTGCCCAAAACGGCGCTATCATCGCAGGCGATAACGTTGATGAAGCGAAAGCCCTGGCAGCAGCAAAAGCTTTCGGCGGATTGAAAGGTTTGGATTTGGCGAAAGAAGTAACCATCAGCGAAGCCTACCAATGGAATGAAAGCAGCTGGGAATTGGGTAAGGGCCACACAGCGCTGACCGAGCCTAAAAAATTCAAAGTTGTTGCCTACGATTACGGCGTAAAGCGCAATATCCTCCGCCTTCTGGCTGATCGTGATTGCGATTTGACCGTAGTCCCTGCCAAAACCACCGCCGCTGAAGTCCTGGCGATGAATCCTGATGGTGTTTTTCTCTCTAACGGCCCTGGTGATCCGGAACCTTGTACCTACGCCATCGACGCCATTAAAGAAATCCTGGAAACCGATATCCCTGTCTTTGGTATCTGCCTTGGTCACCAATTGCTGGCTTTGGCCTCTGGTGCCAAGACCTTGAAGATGAAATTCGGCCATCACGGCGGCAACCATCCTGTACAAGATTTGGATAGCAAGCGCGTCATGATCACCGCCCAAAACCACGGTTTTGCGGTAGAAGAGGCAAGCTTGCCCGCGAACCTCAAAGCGACCCATAAGTCCCTGTTTGATGGTTCATTGCAAGGTATCCATCGCATTGACAAGCCAGCCTTCAGTTTCCAGGGACATCCCGAAGCAAGCCCAGGCCCGCACGAAGCAGATACTTTGTTCGACCACTTTATTGAATTGATGCAGGCTCGTAAGAGCTGAACCCCACCCCAGCCCTCCCCTTGAAAAGAGGAGGGGGCAAAAGCGTGTCTCCCTTAAATAGGGAGTAGGCTCCTCCACCTTTCCAAGGGGGAGGTTGGGAGGGGGTTAACATAGAAACCGGAGCAGACATGCCAAAACGTATAGACATAAACAGTATCTTGATCCTCGGCGCAGGCCCCATTGTGATTGGCCAAGCCTGTGAGTTCGACTACTCGGGCGCCCAAGCCTGTAAAGCCCTGCGCGAAGAGGGTTACCGCGTTATTCTGGTGAACTCAAACCCGGCCACCATCATGACCGATCCAGCTATGGCGGATGCCACTTACATCGAGCCAATTGAGTGGCAAACCGTCGAAAAAATTATTGAAAAAGAACGTCCCGATGTAATTCTCCCTACGATGGGCGGCCAAACTGCATTGAATTGTGCACTGGCTTTGGCTAAACACGGCGTGCTCGAAAAATATAATGTCGAGCTGATTGGCGCCAAAGAAGAAGCCATCAATATGGCAGAAGACCGCAACTTGTTTGACCAGGCGATGAAGCGTATCGGTCTTTCATGCGCGCGCGCGAAAATTGTTCACAGTTTGGAAGAAGCCAAAGAAGCGCCGAAAGAATTCGGTTTCCCATGCATTATCCGTCCATCATTCACCATGGGTGGATCAGGCGGCGGTATCGCTTACAACTGGGATGAGTTCGAAGAAATTTGTACTCGCGGTTTGGACTTGTCGCCAACTAATGAATTGCTGATCGACGAATCTTTGCTCGGTTGGAAAGAGTACGAAATGGAAGTTGTGCGCGACAAAAACGACAACTGTATTATCGTGTGTTCTATCGAAAACTTCGATCCAATGGGCGTTCACACCGGTGACTCAATCACCGTAGCGCCAGCGCAAACATTGACTGACAAAGAATATCAAATCATGCGTAACGCTTCGATTGCGGTACTGCGTGAAATCGGTGTTGAAACAGGTGGTTCAAACGTACAGTTCGCTGTAAATCCTGTTGATGGCCGTATGGTTGTTATTGAGATGAATCCACGTGTATCGCGTTCATCAGCACTCGCATCAAAAGCAACGGGTTTCCCGATTGCAAAAATCGCAGCAAAACTCGCAGTAGGTTACACGCTCGATGAATTGAAAAACGATATTACTGGTGGTGCAACTCCAGCGTCGTTTGAGCCGTCTATTGATTATGTAGTGACTAAAGTTCCGCGCTTCACGTTTGAAAAATTCGGCGATGCCGATGCACGCTTAACCACGCAAATGAAATCCGTTGGCGAAGTCATGGCAATTGGTCGTACTTTCCAGGAGTCATTGCAAAAAGCATTGCGCGGTTTGGAAGTAGGTTCTGCCGGTTTTGAATCAAAAGTTGATGTTACAACTGAAGAAGGCATTGCAAAAATTCGTCGCGAATTGACCACGGCTGGTGCTGAGCGTATCTGGTATGTGGGTGATGCTTTCCGTGCTGGTTTGAGCGTAGAAGATGCATTTAATCTTTCTAAAATTGATCCATGGTTCCTCGTGCAAATCGAGGAATTAATTAGCATGGAACAAGCGCTGCGCGGTAAATCCCTCGCGAATTTGGATGCAGATGCAATTTTCGCTTACAAGCGCAAAGGTTTCTCTGACAAACGTTTGGCCTTGTTGCTTGGTGTGACCGAAAAAGAAGTTCGTCATTATCGCCAGGGTTTGAATGTTCGTCCGGTTTACAAACGCGTTGATACTTGTGCAGCAGAATTCTCAACATCAACTGCTTACATGTATTCCACATACGAAGAAGAGTGTGAAGCTAATCCAAGTGACAAGAAAAAAATTCTTGTTATCGGCGGTGGCCCAAACCGTATTGGTCAAGGTATCGAGTTTGATTACTGCTGTGTACACGCTGCATTAGCAATGCGCGAGGATGGTTACGAAACCATTATGGTGAACTGTAACCCCGAAACGGTTTCAACAGATTACGACACTTCTGATCGTTTGTTCTTCGAGCCAGTAACCTTAGAAGACGTTTTAGAAATCGTTCAAAAAGAAAAACCCGTCGGCGTAATTGTTCAATTCGGTGGCCAGACTCCACTGAAATTATCGCGCGCGCTTGAAGCAGAAGGAGTACCGATTATTGGTACAAGTCCGGATGCAATTGACCGCGCAGAAGATCGCGAACGCTTCCAGCAAATGATTGAAAAGCTCGGCTTGTTGCAACCGCCAAATGCGATTGTTCGCTCATTGGAAGAAGCCTTGGTTGCTGCAGATCGTGTTGGTTATCCGTTGGTTGTGCGTCCATCTTATGTTCTCGGTGGTCGCGCGATGGAAATTGTTTATAAAGAAGATGAGTTGCGCACTTACATGCGCACTGCGGTGCAAGTGTCTGAAGATGCACCTGTGTTGCTCGATCATTTCTTGAATAATGCAATTGAAGTGGATATTGATTCTGTATCTGATGGCCAACAAGTTGTCATCGGCGGCATCATGCAACACATCGAGCAATGCGGTGTTCACTCTGGTGACTCTGCGTGTTCATTGCCACCGTATTCTTTGCCAGCTGACGTGCAGGATGCAATGCGTGAACAAGTAAAACAAATGGCAATTGAGTTGGGCGTAATTGGTTTAATGAATACGCAACTTGCTTATCAAGACGGCAAAATTTATGTGATCGAAGTGAACCCGCGTGCATCGCGCACAGTTCCTTTTGTCTCTAAATGTATCGGCGTGTCTTTGGCAAAAATTGCAGCGCGTTGCCAGGCAGGAACTTCTCTGGCGGATCAAGGTTTTACCAAAGAAATTATTCCAAGCTACTACAGCGTGAAAGAAGCGGTATTCCCGTTCAATAAATTCCCTGCGGTAGACCCGATCCTTGGCCCAGAGATGAAATCCACTGGTGAAGTAATGGGTGTTGGAGATAGCTTCGGCGAGGCTTATGGTAAATCACAATTAGGCGCTAACAACCGCATTCCAACATCAGGCACTGCATTTTTAAGTGTGCGCGATATGGATAAAGATGGCATTGTGAGCGTTGGTAAAGACTTATCGAGCCTTGGCTTCAAGTTGGTTGCAACTCGCGGTACTGCAAGCATTTTGCAAAATGCAGGCTTGACCGTTCAAATCGTTAACAAAGTACAAGAAGGTCGTCCACATATTGTTGATATGATCAAAAACGATGAAATCGATTTGATTTTAAATACGGTGGAGGGGCGTCAGGCAACGCGTGATTCTGCATCTATCCGTCGTAGTGCCGAAAATCATCGCGTTTATTACAACACGACTTTGGCTGCCGGTTTGGCCGTATGCATGGCGTTGAAAAAGGGCGACAAAATTGAAGTGCGTCGCTTGCAAGATTTACATCAGAATGTAAAAGCCCAACAGCATTAATTGGCTTGAACAACCATTAATTTGCAACAAAAGGCCTGTTCAACAGGCCTTTGTACTTAAAGGAAAGACCAATGAGCACTAAGTTTCCAATGACCGCCCTCGGCGCAGAAAAATTAGCGGCCGAATTAGAAGATCTCAAAAAAGTACAACGTCCACGCATTGTGAACGCAATTGCTGAAGCACGTGCCCATGGCGATTTAAAAGAAAACGCCGAATATTCTGCTGCGCGTGAACAGCAAAGTTTTTGCGAAGGCCGCATCCAGGAAATTGAAGGCAAGTTGAGTAACGCGCAAATTATCGATGTCACCAAAATTCCTCACTCAGGCAAGGTTATTTTTGGTACCACTGTGACTATTTTAAATCTGGACACTGATCAAACCGTTACTTATCAAATCGTGGGTGACGATGAAGCAGAAATCAAAGCCAACAAAATTTCCGTGAATTCGCCGATTGCGCGTGCATTAATTGGAAAAGAGGAAGGCGATGTCGTTGTAGTGAAAGCGCCCGGTGGCGAAGTGGAATATGAAATCGACAAGGTCGAGCATATTTAATTAATCCCGCATAAAAAAGCCGCCAAAGTTGGCGGCTTTTTTATGCGGGAAAATTTGTGTTTATCTATGTAAATTCGACAATTTTGGATTTGCTTTTTTATTGGCGCGATAGAGAATAACTACTTTGCCAATTTCCTGGATTAGTTCAACATTAGGCAATGCGACAATTTCAGCGACCAAGGCTTTACGTTCATCGCGGTCAGCGAGGCCAAGCTTAACTTTGATCAGTTCATGGTCGTCTAAAGCGCGGTTTAGCTCCAGCATCACGCCTTCGCTCAAACCATTTCCCGCAATGGTGACAATGGGGTTGAGTTTGTGGCCAATGGTACGAAACGATTTTTTGCGGTCTGCGCTGATGGGCATAAAATACTTACCTTACGGGGTTTAATCTAAAGCCAGGATGGCTTGAATACAAAGGTTGCTATTGTAGCCCACTAAGGGGCACAAGGGCTAATGGGATAGCAGGATTTGCCGCTATAGGTTTTAAGGCTGATTTAATTCCACTCTGGCAATTTGCTGCTAAAGTTAAAGGACAAGCTCCTAGTCTTCTGCCCCAGGCCTTGCAATTCCGGATTTACTCCCCAGATACATGAAAAGAAGTTCGAAAGAAGTCACCAAGTCCCTTTTTAGATGTTTAACGCTGTTTCAATGCATATATGAGGATCTCTCCTTGAACGATATCACCAAGAACCTCCTGATTTGGCTCGTCATTCTCGTAGTCGTTATCAGTGTGTTCCAAAACTTCAGCAGAACCCCGAGTAGCGACACCATCAGCTATTCCGAGTTTATCAAAGCTGTGAAAGATGAGAGGGTTCAGGAGGTCGTTATAGATCCAACGAGCATTGAAGGGGTTTACAGCGATCGCACCACTTTCAAGACCGTCCGCCCGCAAACCCAGGACCCCAAGCTCCTGGATGATTTGTATGTACACAATGTGTCTATCAAGGGCCGTGAGATCGAGCAACCCAGTTTCTTGTACCAATTGTTCCTTGCCTGTGCGCCAGTGCTGATTATTTTGGGCGTGTTCTGGTTCTTTATGCGCCAGATGCAGGGAGGGGGCGGTGGTAAAGGTGGCCCGATGAGCTTTGGTAAGAGCAAAGCGCGCCTATTGGGTGAAGACCAAATTAAAACTACATTTGCTGATGTGGCAGGTGTTGATGAAGCTAAAGAAGAAGTTCAGGAACTCGTGCAGTTCCTGCGTGACCCTTCCAAATTTCAGCGCTTGGGCGGCATGATCCCACGCGGTGTATTGATGGTTGGCCCACCGGGTACCGGTAAGACCTTGTTGGCAAAAGCTATCGCTGGCGAAGCTAAGGTACCATTCTTCTCTATCTCTGGTTCAGATTTCGTAGAAATGTTTGTGGGTGTCGGTGCAAGCCGTGTCCGTGACATGTTCGACCAGGCCAAGAAACAGGCTCCATGTATTATTTTTATTGATGAGATTGATGCTGTGGGTCGTCACCGTGGTGGTGGTCATGGTGGTGGTCACGATGAGCGCGAGCAAACCCTTAACCAATTGCTGGTTGAGATGGACGGTTTTGAAGGTAATGATGGTGTAATCATTATCGCTGCGACTAACCGTGCTGATGTGCTGGATAAAGCCTTGTTGCGCCCAGGTCGTTTTGACCGTCAAGTCTATGTTGGCTTGCCTGACATTCGCGGTCGTGAACAAATCCTTAAAGTTCATATGCGTAAGGTTCCGCTGGATGAGCGCGTAAGTGCTTCCGTGATTGCGCGTGGTACTCCAGGATTTTCGGGTGCAGAGTTGGCAAACCTTGTGAATGAAGCTGCATTGATGGCTGCTCGCGGCAACAAGCGTTTGGTCACAATGGAAGATTTCGAAAAAGCTCGCGATAAAATCATGATGGGCGCAGAGCGCAAGTCAATGGTGATGAGCGAGAAAGAGAAAGAAAATACTGCGTATCATGAAGCTGGCCACGCGATTATCGGTTGCCTGGTGCCAGAACATGATCCTGTACATAAAGTGACGATTATTCCTCGTGGTGGTGCTTTGGGTGTGACCCAATATCTGCCGGAAGAAGACAAATACAGCTGGAGCAAGCGTTCACTTGAATCGCGTTTGTGCACTTTGTTTGGTGGTCGTATCGCGGAAGAAATGACCTTAGGTATTGATGGTGTAACAACCGGTGCTTCTAACGATATTGAACGCGCAACCAGTATGGCGCGCAATATGGTGACCAAATGGGGCTTGTCTGCCAAGTTGGGTCCATTGCATTACGGTGAGGATGAAGGCGCTTATCCAGGCATGTCCAGCCAGCAGTATTCCGGTGAAACTTCGCGTCAGATCGATGAAGAAGTCCGTCGCATTATTGATGAGTGTTATGCGCGAGCACACAAAATCCTGGAAGATAACCGCGATATTTTGGAGACCATGAAAGATGCCTTGATGGAGTATGAAACCATTGATGCAGAACAGGTTGCTGATTTGATGGCGCGTCGTAAAGTTCGCCCACCGCGCGAATGGACTGACGATGATGATTTCAATAAACATATTCGCAAAGATTCAGGTGAGCAGGCAGGTCCTATCGGTGGACCGGCAAATACTCACTAAGTAGAGCTGTTAGCTATACACGAAAACCCCGAGCTTGCTCGGGGTTATTTTTTATCTGGTTTTGAATAGGCTTTTATGAAATTGCAGTGCGCTAATCACACACTGGATTTATCCACTCCAAAAATCATGGGGATTTTAAACATCACTCCTGATTCTTTTTCAGATGGTGGCAGCTATTTTCAAGATGGCCAGGCTTCTCTTGATTTGGTTCTCAACCGCGCTGAGAAGATGCTGGCCGAAGGCGCAGATATTTTGGATATTGGTGGTGAATCCACACGTCCAGGAGCGGCAATTGTGTCTGAACAGGAAGAGCTGGATCGCGTTATTCCAGTGGTTGAAGCCTTGGTTGAAAAGTTCGGTGCATTAGTTTCCGTAGACACCAGTACCGCCAGTGTAATTCGCGAGTCTGCAAAAAAGGGCGCAGGCATCATTAATGATATTCGAGCCCTCACGCGCGAAGGAGCCATGGTCGCAGCAGCAGAAACTGGTTTGCCAATTTGTTTAATGCATATGCAAGGACAACCGCAAACCATGCAAGATGCCCCGCATTATAAGGATGTCGTGGCAGAAATAGCGGAGTTTTTGCAGCAGCGAATCAATGCTTGCCATCAAGCCGGAATTGCAAAAGAGCGCATTTTGATTGATCCGGGATTTGGCTTTGGCAAGACTCTCGCGCATAATCTCGCCCTCTTGGCGCGGCTGCCAGAATTGGCGACTCTCGATGTCCCCATTTTGGTCGGTTTATCGCGCAAATCTTTGTTAGGACAATTGCTTAATCGCAATGTCGATGAGCGTTTACCCGGTAGTTTGGCATTGGCGTTGGCTGCTGCCGAGCGTGGTGCGACCATTATTCGTGTACACGATGTAGGCGCAACCAAAGATGTTTTGACTGTATACAACGCAATAAAAAATTCAGCATAGCCTGTTAACCTCATAGCTATTTATTATCAGCGTTAACTTTTTTGAAGTGGAGTAAGGATTCATGGCACGCAAATATTTTGGTACTGACGGCATTCGTGGGCTGGTAGGGGAAGCGCCCATTACACCAGACTTTATGCTCAAGCTGGGTTGGGCAGCAGGCCGAGTACTTATGGATCGCTTTGATGGCTCCAATATGATTCTGATCGGTAAAGACACACGCATTTCCGGCTATATGTTTGAATCTGCGTTGCAGGCAGGCTTGATTAATGCTGGTGTAGATGTAGGTCTGCTTGGCCCCATGCCAACACCGGGCGTGGCTTATTTAACGCGTACTTTCCAGGCACAAGCAGGCATCGTTATTAGTGCCTCGCACAACAGCTATGTTGATAACGGTATTAAGTTTTTCGGCGGCAATGGCACCAAGTTACCTGATGAGCTTGAGCTTTTGATCGAGGAGCAACTTGATCAACCTATGGTGACTGCTGAGAAACTGGGCAAGGCGCGTCGCATTCAGGATGCATCTGGCCGCTACATTGAATTCTGTAAAGGCACAATGCCTTGGGGCTTTAACCTGAAAGGCCTGCAAATCGTACTGGATTGCGCCCATGGTGCAACCTACAACATAGCGCCAGATGTATTTAGCGAGTTGGGTGCAAAAATTATCCCCATGTTCGTCGAGCCAAACGGCACCAACATCAACCGTAGTTGCGGCTCCACCAAGCCTGAAGCCCTGCAAGAAAAAGTCATTGAAGTAGGTGCAGATTTAGGCATCGCGTTTGATGGCGATGGTGATCGTGTTGTTTTCGTTGATCATAAAGGCGAGATTGTTGATGGCGACGAATTACTTTATATCATCGCTAAATATCAACAAGAATATGCCGGTGGTTGTGATGGCGTTGTTGGCACCCTGATGAGTAACTTCGGCTTTGAATTGGGTTTGAAAAAACTTGGTGTTCCTTTTGCGCGTGCCAAAGTAGGCGACCGCTATGTTATTGAAATGATGCGTCAAAACGGTTGGCGTTTGGGCGGCGAAAATTCCGGTCACATAGTCTGCAGCAACGTAACTACGACAGGTGACGGCATTATTTCCGCATTGCAGGTTTTATTGGCGATTACAACCTTTGGTGAATCGCTTAACAAAATCAAAAAAGGCATGAACAAGATGCCGCAGGTTATGATTAACGTCCACATGGCAAAACGCGTGGACTTAAGTGCCGATGCAACAGTCCAGGCTGCGGTAAAAGCGACCGAAGAAAAACTGGCAGGAACTGGCCGTGTATTATTGCGTCCATCTGGTACCGAACCCGTGGTTCGTGTCATGGTGGAAGGCGAGGATAAAAAGCAAGTTAAAGAATTGGCGCAGGAACTGGCAAAGACAGTTGAGTCAGCGTTGAGTTAATAAACTAAATCCCGATTAGCCTAAAAACTACCCAGAGCAAAAAGATAAGGGTCAAAAAAGCAGCGAAGTCGCTCAATTTTTGATTCTTGTTTTGCATAAAACTGATAAAAATCAGGGCGTAAGCTAAGATTAGGTTGTATGTTCAATCCATCTTAGCTACCATGAGCGCCCGCTTTGGGGGAGGTATTGCTGTTGAACAAAACCAGTCACGCAAAGCGTCGCCAACTCGTAGTTGGCAACTGGAAAATGAATGGAAACCTGCAGTCAAATGCTGAGTTGCTAACCAAGATAGTTGCAGGTTGGCAAGGTGAACATAACGCTGATGTCGTTGTTTGTCCGCCTAATCCATATTTGCTTCATGCATATGAAAAGATTTCTGGCTCACCCATTTTATTGGGTGCGCAAAACCTGAGTCAGTATGATTCGGGAGCTTATACCGGTGAGGTATCGGCACAAATGTTGGCAGAATTACATTGCAAATTTGTAATTATTGGTCACAATGAGCGCCGCCGTTTGCAGGGTGAAACTGATGAGCAAGTTGCTCAAAAATTCATAGCTGCGCAACGTGCTGGTTTGATTCCCATCCTGTGTGTTGGTGAATCATCTTCCCAGCGTGAGAACGGCCACCATCTTGAAGTGATTGGTGCGCAATTGCAGGTGGTTTGTGCCCATGTTGGATGCGATGTATTTAAGCGAGCTGTAGTTGCCTACGAACCTGTTTGGGCGGTAGGAACGGGTAAAACCGCAACGCCGCAGCAAGCTGAAGAAGTCCACCGTTTTATTCGTACCAAATTGGGCGATGTAGGTGAGACAGTAAGAATTTTGTACGGTGGCAGTGTTAAAGCCAGTAATGCAGAACAACTATTTGCGTTACCGGATATTGACGGTGCCTTGCTCGGCGGAGCTTCGTTAGACGCTGAAGAGTTTTTGAAAATTTGTAAAGCTGCTGATTAAAATGTCTTATAAAGGAATAATCAGCAAAATTAATGATACTCAATAAGAGATCCAGCAATGGAAAAGTTAGTATTAATTGTTCACTCAATATCTGCGCTCGTCATTATCATTTTGATTTTGCTGCAGCAAGGTAAGGGTGCAGCAACCGGTGCTTCATTTGGTTCCGGTGCATCACAAACTGTATTTGGTAGTGATGGTGGCGGCAGCTTTTTCTCACGTGCGACAGCAATTTTTGCAACCATCTTTTTTGTGTTGAGTATTGCGCTTGCTGTAATGGCAAAAAATCATTCTAAAATTGCTGTGCAAGGTCTTCCTGCTGCACCAGCCGCTGCGCAACAAGCGCCGGCTGCACCGGTGAGTGATGTGCCTGCAACGCAAAATCAAGCTGCACCTGCATCAGCAGCTAGCGATGTTCCTGCAACGACTGCACCGGAGCAAAGCAAATAAGTTAAATGCCCGAGTGGTGGAATTGGTAGACACGCTATGTTGAGGTCGTAGTGGCGTAAGCTGTGCCGGTTCGAGTCCGGCCTCGGGTACCATATGCAAGTCCGATACTTTATAAGTATTTAAAAAACCCGCAGCAATGCGGGTTTTTTTATTGGCGATTATTTTATGCAAGATCCAAATATCAAAAACCAATTTCATTTGTTGCGCGAGCGTTGTCTTGCCAATTCAACAAAAGAGTTTTCTGCACGTGGTAAATCGGTAGTTCGTTGCGAACGCTGCCAGCTTGCAACTTATGCTTGTATTTGTGCATGGCAACCGAAATTGGAATCGCGTGTTGAGTTTGTGTTGTTGTTACACCGCATAGAGGTTTTTAAGCCCACGAATACCGGACGATTAATTGCGGATTTATTTCCAACACAAACCAACGCTTTTTGTTGGAGTCGCACTGAACCAGAAAAAGCATTGCTTGATTTATTGAATGATGAAAGCCGCCAATGCTTTATTGTTTTTCCCGCAGATACACCTGAAGCTAAAGCAAAAACGCGCGAAGTTTTTACCGAAATTCCAGCCAACGAAAAAATAAAAACGTTTATTTTATTGGATGCAACTTGGAAGCAAAGTGGCCGGATGTTTCATCTGAGTCGTTGGATGGAGCATGTACCTTGCGTGTCTTTGCCAACTGGAAATTTGCGTGGATACGCTGTGCGTAAATCTCATCAAGATGATTATTTTTCTACTGCCGAAGCTGCGGCCCTTTGTCTACAAATGGCCGGTGAGCACCATAATAGCGATAGTCTGCTCGATTATTTTCAGTTGTTTAATGAACATTATTTAGCGACCCGCGGGTGTTATCCGCCTGTGATTGGTGAGTTACACAAAAAACTATCCGCTCTGAAAACCCTTTCCCGTTAAGGTTTGGCAAGCACATGTCGTCACATGTGTGGACTATATCCTCATTTACTTGTGGTTAATTTCCTACAAGAATTAGCGCGATTTGCGACTAGTCGTTGATGCTCGTTTGCTTGAAAATGGCTTCAACAAGGAGGTAATCAAGGAAGTGAGGTCGACCAAGAAGGGTCAAAGGATGCGACTAATTTTCGAGTGATGGATACATTGCTCAATCGGTTAAGGATGAGGCCGTACTTGCATGCGGCAATATCATAAGGATTTGATGGATATTGATAGTCCGGAGAGGGCTATGCAAAGGATGCCCGGGTAAGCTGAAGGAATTCCAGCTATTATGGTGCTCGTTGAGCACAACAGCGATTATAAGGAGATTTGGCGTTTGCTGAAGGATCTCCAGTATTTCCGCCAGATATTATATATGGGGCTTATGGGTAATTCCCTTAAGCCCCGCTCTTTATTCCCGCTTCCCTTTTTTTCATATCCATGTTCTTTTATTTCATATCCATGTTCTTTGATGTTGAATTCTTCCCGTTGGAAAGTTCGTTTCCTTCTGCTTTTTTCGCCACAAAACCATGCACTTTGCCCAGCCAGAAGTTTTGAGTTTCGTCGACACTTACTACTGGAGGTTGGTTTGGCAAAATCAATTGTTGGTAATCTTTCACGTTTTGTCGCATGGCTTCTGCGTTATGCAGGCGCTTGAGTTCGGTTTGTTCTGCGCTATCGGGATTAAAAAATACATCCATTATCGGCAGGTCACTTACGGAAAAAATAGCAGCGAGCTGTTCTTTGGTTAAGGGCTCCTGGTTTTGCAGGTTCACCAAAATTAATGCCTGAAGCGGGCCATCAATGGTATCGGCGGTTGTGGTGCTTTTATTGATTTTTTTATACAGCGTGGCGAGTGCATCAGGAGCACTACTGTTATCGACCAAGGCAACCAAATTGAACTGTCCCAATTTGTTGAGTTGTGCGACTGCGGCTTCAACCCGCTCACCAATCAATTTGTCTCGCGCTATCAATGGTTTTGAGGGCTCTGAAGATGTGGCCGCACTTGAACTGGCAGCAGCTTCAGCAGGAGCAGGGCTAGCCGCTGCCGAACTTGCCGATTCTGCTGCGGTACTAATTGAGGATGCTGATTCCCGTGCTGGTACAAGCGTTGGGTATTTCGCTGGCAAGGGAAGAGCCATAGTCGCCCAGCCATAAAGTGGCAGGTTGCGACGCAAGTTTTCCAGTGTGGCTGGCCACAATTGCGGTACCTCCGGCGCATGCATGATCAATAATACGCCCTTGGATTTGCGTGTTTCCCCCGCTTTATAGAGTGAAATTATTTTTTCATCGGGCGTTTCAAGCGGTTGCAGTTCGTCTGCTTTTGCGATATCGGTAAACGCTTTGGCTAATAACGCATTATCGCGCTCAAGGTCGTTGGCATAAATAAGTTTTTCAGGCGGTGCCGACGATGCAGTGCTGGAAGCTGAACTTTCATTTGTTGCTGGCGTATTTTGTGCCAGGCACTCGCCGCTAAAGTACATCCAGGCGATTGCGATGCAGGATTTGGCGATATATTGCAAAAACCTATTGCGGATAAGCATATTTCTTTCATTGCCTTATCTAAACGCATCTCTTTAGAATGCAGATATATTTCAGTAATTTAGGTCGCTGGGCATCTTGGCAGGAACATCCCGGCTATTGTGAGCTCTTACTGGTAATCGGATTATTTACGGAAAACTTTAGGTTATGCAGAACTTTAAACAAGATTTCAAAATTGCCCCGTCTATTTTATCTGCAGATTTTGCGCGTTTAGGTGACGAGGCTAAAGCCGTCATCGCTGCCGGTGGTGATTTTATCCATTTCGACGTGATGGATAACCATTATGTTCCCAACCTGACGATTGGCCCCATGGTGTGCAAGGCACTGCGAAAATACGGCATCACCGCACCTATTGATGTCCATTTAATGGTAGAGCCGGTGGACGATTTAATTGTCCAGTTTGCCGAAGCGGGAGCAACCTACATTAGTTTTCACCCGGAAGCCTCGCGCCATATTGATAGGTCGATTGAACTCATCCGCGATAAAGGCTGTAAACCTGGTCTTGTGTTAAATCCGGCAAGCTCCCTTGAGTTGGTGAAACACGAACTTTATAAGCTGGATATGCTGCTGATCATGTCGGTCAACCCTGGTTTCGGCGGACAAAAATTTATTCCCCACACGCTGGAAAAGTTGCGCGAGGCAAGGGCACTTATAGACGCGGGTGGCTTTGCGACACGATTGGAAGTTGATGGTGGTGTCGGTGTAAGCAATATCCGTGAAATCGCACAAGCGGGCGCAGATACCTTTGTGGCTGGTTCAGCCATTTTCGGGTCTCCTGATTATGCGGAAGCAATCAGGGGTATGCACGCTGAATTAGCTGCGGCCCAGTTTTGTTAATTATTAAGAGAGGGTAGGCATTTCTGGATTAATTCAGTACACTTGCCCTCAGTTAAAAAATATCCCTTAGGATTCCCTCGTGACAAACGCAACTTCTACCACTACAGAGTGCGCTGCTTACCTCGTCGCCCGATGGCGTCGCTAGTTCATTTCGCCTGTGTGCAAGCCGTTCGTTGCGTTTGCATGTGAGGCCACCTCCTATGTTTGCATTTCGCGCTCTCCTATGAGCATTTTATTAATGCAAACCTGACTTAAATAAAGATAAAGACTTGCCTGAATGCATAAGCGCGGCAAGCAAAAAGGTAATGACATGACTCCCGAACATTTTGCCGAGTTGGCCCAGCAGGGCTATAACCGTATTCCTGTTATGCGCGAAGTATTAGCAGATCTGGATACGCCGCTTTCTTCCTATCTTAAATTGGCCAGCGGGCCATACTCTTATTTATTTGAATCTGTGCAAGGCGGCGAAAAATGGGGCCGTTACTCCATGATTGGTTTGCCCGCCCGCACTGTCCTAAAAGCCTTTGGTGATGAAATCCAGGTTGAGCGCGATGGCGAAATTATTGAGCGCCATACACGTGCAGATGCATTGAGTTTTGTAGATGAATTCAAGCAGCGTTATTGTGCACCAGAGTTGCCAAATTTGCCGCGTTTTACCGGTGGACTGGTTGGTTATTTCGCTTACGATTGTGTGCGTTATGTTGAACCACATTTAAAAGCATCTGCACCTGAAGATGTTATTGGCACGCCCGATATTTTGCTCAGTGTTTCTGATGAAGTTTTGGTATTCGATAATCTTGCTGGCAAATTAATTTTTGTCATCCACGCAAATCCGGATGTTGAAAATGCATTCGCAAAAGCCAATGCACGCCTCGATGAGCTGGAAACAAAATTACGCGGTGAAATCCCTGCAACGCCAAGCTTGAGTCTGGGTATGAATATCCACAGCGAAGCAAAATTCCAATCGCATTTTGGTGAGAAAAATTTCCACAATGTCGTCGATAAAATCAAAGAATATGTTTTATCCGGCGATACCATGCAAGTGGTTATTTCCCAGCGTTTATCGATTGATTTCACACAAGAGCCCATCAATTTATACCGTGCGTTGCGCAACCTGAATCCATCACCTTACATGTATTTTATGAATCTGGGTGATCACCATGTTGTGGGGTCAAGCCCGGAAATCCTTGCGCGTCTGGAAGATGGTGAAGTGACTGTGCGTCCAATTGCCGGCACACGTCGTCGCGGTCACACGCAGGAAGAAGATAAAGCGCTCGAAATTGAATTGGTGAATGATCCCAAAGAAATTGCAGAGCATTTAATGTTGATTGATTTGGGGCGTAACGATGTTGGTCGTGTTGCGGAAATCGGTAGCGTAAAACTCACTGACAAAATGGTGGTAGAACGTTACTCCCACGTAATGCACATCACCTCCAACGTAACCGGAAAATTAAAAGCCGGTTTGGATGCAATGGATGTTCTTCGTGCAGCGTTACCGGCAGGTACGTTAAGTGGTGCTCCAAAAATTCGCGCGATGGAAATTATTGACGAATTTGAAACAGAAAAACGCGGCATCTATGGCGGTGCTGTGGGTTATATCTCCTGGAATGGCAATATGGATACTGCAATTGCAATTCGCACGGCAGTGATCAAAGACAACAAGCTTTATGTACAAGCGGGCGCCGGTGTTGTGGCTGATTCTGTGCCTGCACTTGAATGGAAAGAAACCATGAATAAAGCGCGTGCCATTTTTAAAGCCGTTGATATGGTTGGCTCTGGTGAGACAGGAGAAGCAAAATGATTTTAATGATTGATAACTACGACTCGTTTACCTACAACCTAGTCCAATATTTAGGTGAGTTGGGCGCTGATGTAAAAGTAGTTCGCAACGATGAAATAACCCTTGAAGAAATCGCCAAGCTTGCGCCCGAAAAAATTGTCATTTCTCCCGGCCCATGCACACCAACAGAAGCCGGTGTTTCTGTTGATACGATTAAAGAATTTGCCGGGAAAATTCCAATGTTGGGCGTGTGCCTTGGGCATCAAAGTATTGGGCAAGCCCTGGGTGGAAAAGTTATTCGTGCGCCTTTTGTTATGCATGGCAAAACATCGCAGGTTTATCACAAAAACACGGGTGTTTTTAGTGGCTTAAAAAATCCATTCCAGGCAACGCGTTATCATTCATTGGTCATTGAAAAAGAAACTATTCCTGATTGTCTTGAAATTACCGCCTGGACACAAAATGAAGATGGCAGCATGGCAGAGATTATGGGCGTGAAGCACAAAACCCTTGCGGTTGAAGGTGTGCAATTTCATCCTGAATCGATTTTGACAGAGCACGGTCACGATATGTTAAGAAATTTTTTAGAAGGTAAATAGCGACAAATTTTTTCTGTATTTACTGATATTAGTTTTATCTGGGAGGCATGACGACTCCCTTTTTAAGTGAGTTTTTCGTAAAAATTTACAGGACTTATTTTTCGGGTCAAGGGATAAGTAATATCTGAAAAATTAATCTCAATAATTGGAGTTCACCATGACCAAAGGTTATTGGATGGTACATGTTGAGGTTGAAGATGCAAATGCATTCAAAGCTTACGTGGATGCAGTTGTAGATGTTTTCAAAAAATATGACGCACATTATTTGGCACGCGCCGGACAGTTTGAAGTTGTGGAAGGAAGAACTCGTACACGCAATACAATTGTTGAATTCCCAAGTTTTAAAGCAGCTGTTGATTGTTGGCATAGTCCTGAATATCAAGCGGTCAAAGCATTGCGAGAAAATGCTGGTCAGGTGGATATTACAATCGTTGAAGGCTATGAAGGTTTACAACCTGGCGCATAAGCGGGAATAAAATATGTCGCAAATTAAAATTTACGGTTTAAAAGCATCTCTGGATCCAATTAAAAAACATCTATCAGATGTAATTCACTCTTGTGTTATGGATGCTTTGCAATTTCCTGCCGATAAACGTGCGCACCGTTTTATCGGTTTGGAAAAAGATGATTTTTTTATGCCTGCGGGCAGAAGCGATGCTTACATCATTATCGAAATTACAATGATCGAAGGCCGCTCAATTGAAGCACGTAAAAAACTGGTTCGTTTGTTGTTTGATCGAATCAAAGAAGAGCTTGGTATTGACAATATGGATGTTGAAATTTGTATTTACGAAAGTCCTGCCTGTAACTGGGGATTTCGTGGAATGCACGGCGATGAAATAAAACTCAATTACACTATCAATGTGTAATTTGATAATGATGATAACGCAAAAGCTCACTAAAAATAATGATGCGTTTTTTTCTGGCGACATCAACAATAAGAGGTAATAGGCAATGGATATCAAACACGCATTAAACACGCTGGTAGCGCGTGTTGATCTCAGCACTGAAGAAATGATTTCGGTGATGCGTATTATTATGACGGGTGGCGCAACGCCTGCACAAATTGGTGGATTTCTGGTTGCCCTTCGTATGAAAGGCGAAACCCTGGATGAAATTACCGGTGCCGCTATGGTGATGCGTGAACTCGCAACGCCTGTTGATATTCATGCAGATTATTTAGTGGATACGTGCGGTACTGGTGGTGATGGTGCCAATTTATTTAATGTTTCTACGGCCAGCGCGTTTGTCGTTGCCGCTGCGGGTGGACGTGTTGCCAAACATGGCAACCGTTCTGTCTCCAGCGTAACGGGCAGTGCGGATGTATTGGAAGCTGCAGGTATTAAACTGGATATTACATCTGAACAAGTTGCTCGTTGTGTGAAAGAAATTGGCGTGGGTTTTATGTTTGCACCTTCCCATCACAGCGCCATGAAACACGCGATTGGCCCGCGCAAAGAATTGGGCATGCGTACTATTTTTAATATGCTTGGCCCCATGACAAATCCAGCTAATGTTAAGCGCCAGGTAATTGGTGTTTTTAACGGCGCGCTTTGCAAACCTATGGCAGAAGTTTTGGGACGTTTGGGTAGTGAGCACGTTATGGTCGTTCACGCGAAAGATGGTTTGGATGAAATTAGTTTGGCCACTGAAACGCAAATCGCTGAATTAAAAAATGGCGAGATTCGTGAATATACGATCAAGCCGGAAGATTTCGGCATCCAGAGCAAAAGTTTGATTGGCTTAAGTGTCGCAAGTGCAGAAGATTCACTCTTGTTAATTAAAGATGCTTTGGGCAATCGTCGCGGACAATATGCAGAAAAAGCGGCGGATATTATTACGTTAAATGCCGGCGCTGCAATTTATGTAAGTGGTGTAGTGGATAGTTTTGCCGATGGTGTTGAAATGGCACGTGATGCAATTGGCAGCAGTTTGGCGGGCGAAAAAATTCGCGAGCTTGCCGCTTTCACGCAATATTTGTAATGTTTTTACTCCCTCCCTTTGAAAAAGGGAGGGCCGGGGAGGGATTTATTTAATATCCCTCATCCCCTCTTTTTAAAAGAGGGGAGCTTATTAGAGAGAAATTTTTATGTCTGAAACACCAACCGTATTGCGCAAAATTATTGCGCGTAAATGGGAAGAAATTGCGGCACGTAAACAGCACACCTCTTTAGCTGATTTAAAAGCTCGCGCTGCTGATCAAGCGCCAGCGCGTGGTTTTGTTAAGGCCATTGAACAAAAAATTGTGCAAGGTAAATCGGGTGTGATTGCTGAAATTAAAAAAGCATCGCCTAGTAAGGGTGTTATTCGCGAGCATTTTGTTCCTGCTGAGTTGGCGCGTTCTTACGAGCTTGGTGGCGCTGCATGTTTGTCTGTTCTCACCGACATAGATTTTTTCCAGGGTGCAGATGTTTATTTGCAACAGGCACGTGCAGCGGTAAATATTCCGGTTATCCGCAAAGATTTTTTGGTGGATGAATACCACATCTATGAAGCTCGTGCTTTAGGTGCAGATTGCGTGCTCTTGATTGTGGCTGCGCTTGATACAGCTAAATTGAAAGAGTTGAACTCTCTTGCGCAAGACATTGGCCTGGATGTTTTGGTCGAAGTGCACGATGAGAAAGAACTGGATATTGCGCTTGAGTTGCCCAATAAATTAATCGGCATTAACAACCGTAACTTACATACCTTTGACGTGACTTTGGATACCACTTACAACTTGCTCGATAAAATTGGCAGTGAACGAATTGTCGTTACGGAGAGCGGAATCCTTGCACCGGCAGATGTACAAGCCATGCGTGCGAAAAATGTAAATGCATTTTTGGTAGGAGAGGCTTTTATGCGTGCAGAAGATCCGGGTGTAGCGTTGAGTGAATTCTTTAAGTAAAGCGATTTGCTTCAAGCCATAAAAAAACCGCCAGAAGGCGGTTTTTTTATGGGTGATTAAGAGCGGATTATCGCGTTCCGTAAACCACCATAGTTTTACCTTTCACCAATACCAAACCCTGGTCTTCCAGGGTTTTGAGTACGCGGCCAACCATTTCGCGCGAACAACCAACAATACGGCCAATTTCCTGGCGGGTGATTTTGATTTGCATACCGTCTGGATGCGTCATTGCGTCGGGCTCTTTGCAAAGCTCAAGCAATGTGCGCGCAACACGACCGGTCACGTCGAGGAAGGCGAGGTCGCCAACTTTGCGGGTGGTCGCACGCAGTCGACGCGCCATTTGCATGCCCAGGGCAAACAGGAATTCAGGATGCGCTTCAGAGATTTCCTGGAATTTTGCGTAGCTGATTTCAGCAACTTCACACTCTGTCTTGGCTCTTACCCAGGCGCTGCGTGAGTCTTTATCGTCGAATAAACCCATCTCACCGAAGAAGTCCCCATCGTTGAGATAGGCAACAATCATTTCGTGGCCATCATCATCTTCAATGAGAACGGTCACTGAACCTTTTACGATGTAATACAAGGAGTCGCTTTTGTCGCCAGCATAAATAATGGTGCTCTTGGCCGGATAACGGCGGCGATGGCAATGAACTAAAAATTCGTCCACGTTCTTGATGTGTGGTGTGAGTGATACTGCGACCAAGTTGTTGCTCCTGTGTAGTAAGCCCACTTATTCATAAGCCTGGGGCAATAAATTTTCTTATTATGGCCTGAGAAGCAGGAATCTACCAGTTTGAAGCCATATCTTTGTGACGTCGTTATAAGCCTGAAGGCGCTTATTGTCTATAAGTAAATGACATTTTGAACAATCCTGTTGATTTAAGTGACGTTTTCATTTTTCCGGTGCTCCTGTGGTAACCTTGCGCTCTTAATTATTGTGGACGAGGTTTTTATGCAAGCAGTGGTGAAGTGGGTTGATGGTGCGCAATTTTTGGCAGAATCCGGCAGTGGTCACGCCGTATTAATGGATGGTCCACCAGACCACGGTGGCCGTAACACAGGCGTACGCCCCATGGAAATGTTGCTGATGGGATTGGGCGGTTGCTCATCCTTTGATGTAATGAGTATTCTCACCAAAGCGCGCCAAGCCGTGACTGATTGCCGTTGTGAACTGCAAGCTGAACGTGCTGAGGGTATTCCTTCGCCTTTCACCAAAATCCATATGCTATTTATTGTGACCGGCAAGGAACTCAAAGAAGCACAAGTTAAACGTGCAGTGGAATTATCGGCAACCAAATATTGTTCAGCATCAATTATGCTGGAAGCTGGCGGTGTGGAGATTACCCACGCTTATGAAATTCGTGAAGCTTAAGTCAGGATTTCATCTTTATTTGCACTTCGGTGCGGCGATCTTTCTACACCTGTAACTGATGTTTTCTATGTCTGAACCAACTCATCCATCTCAATCGTTGGTAGTTCGCTATCAAATTGGCGACGATTTTTTATTGAATACCCACGCCAACACGCTCACTCGTGAGGGTAATGTGATTGAGCTGGAACACAGATTGGTTTTATTGTTGGTGTATTTTATCGAACATGCCGGAGAAATATTACACAAGGACGTTTTGTTAAAAACGATTTGGCAAGGCAAGGTTGTCAATGAAGATAGCGTTGCCGTTGCAGTAAGTTATTTGCGCAAAGCATTGGGGGACAGTTCGCGTGCCCCCACTTATATAAAAACTATCCAAGGCAAGGGCTATCAATTTATTGGTGTCGCCAAACCACTTGCTGATATTTCTCCTCCAGCTGTTGTTAATGCTTCGTTTTCCAAAAAGTATTTATTTTTTTCTGCGTTTTTAGCAGCGCTGGTATTTTTAATCGCAATCGCTTTTGGTATTAAAAAAATATCTTCTGCGGATGCTGTGGCAAAACCTGTGGCTTCGGCAGAATGGCAAAAGGATTACCAGGCCGCCAATAAACTCTTGCAGCAATCTGATCCTGAAAGTTTGCGTCAGGCGATTAAACAATTTCGCGATTTATTATCTAACTATGGTGAATCTGCGTCGGCATATTTAGGCATTGCCGATGCCAAAACGCGTTTATTGAATGAGAAGGTTACGCTTAAAGAAAATTGTGTTGAAATTATTGATCTTGCCCAAAAAGCTTTATCGCTTGAGCCAGAATTATCGGCAGCACATAAGGTTGCAGCCAACATGGCATTCTGGTGCAGGCGCGACACTGTCTATGCAGAGCAACATTATTTGGAAGCCATAAAGCGTGATCCAAAAGATGATTCGGCCTTAATGAATTACGCCCAATTGTTGCTGGCGCAAAAGCGTTTTGAAAAATCCCTTGCCATGGTCGAACAGGCACGCAAATTAAACCCGGTAAATTATTCTGTGCCCAATGTGGTTTGGATTTACCAAATGCAGGGGCGTGATGATTTGGCACAGCGGGAATTGGACCGCATTTTAACAACGGAACCGGAAAATCGTTATTACCACATTTCAGCCAAGCGAATTTATGAGCGTATGGGCGATGCGGATAAAACGTTTGAACAATGGTTATGGTTAATGCGCGATGCAGGTTTTTCCGCCGCAGACCTGGAAGCAGTGCAACAAGCATTTAAACAGGGCGGTTTGATTGCAGTAAATCGCTGGTTGCTCGACAATAAAGTCCGCGCTGATTTGGGCGATTATTCGCCGCCTTTGTCATGGGCACGCTACGCTTTGTTGGCAAAAGACAATGAAGCTGCGCTCAACTTCCTTGAAGCTGCATTTGAACAACGCCAACCAGCTTTATGGTGGGCTGATGTTGATATTGCTTACGACCCTGTGCGCAATACGCCACGCTTCCAAAAAATCCTTGCAAAAGTAAATCAAGTGGAGATTTATTAGGTTTCTCCATCATTAAGCGATGCTGTTAATAAACCTTAAACATCATTAAGGTGATGGGTTTACGTTCTTCCCATAGGATTTGTTCTCCATTCTTGCGAGGACAGGCCAATGCGTGAAAAAATCCTTTTAATAATTCTCCTGGTATTTTCCAATCATCAAATTTATGCGGATGATTGGCCCATGTTTATGGGAAATTCTTCCCACAGCGGAAAATCTGGTGCCAATCATTCACTCAATATTCAAAAGCTCAAACTTGCCTGGGAATACGATTTTCACAGCCAGGTTGTTGCATCTCCTGTTGTCGTTGGTGATCAGCTGTTAATCGCCGCTGAAAATGGCAATCTCTATTCGCTGGATATGAAATCCCGTCAGCCCCAATGGCTTTTTCATGCACAAGGTGCCATAAGCTCAACACCTGCGGTTGCCAATGGCGTCGTTTATTTTTTAAGTCGTGACGGACATTTTTATGCGGTTAATCTCGCGGATGGTAATTTACTCTGGCGTTTTGCAACCTTGGGCGAGCATTATTTTTCTACCCATGGTATGTACGGGTCGCCATTAAATTCCACGCCAGTAATTGATCCCTGGGATTTTTATTTGTCGTCGCCCGTAGTAGCGAACGGCAAAGTATATTTTGGCAGTAGCGATGAACATGTGTATGCCCTTGACGCAAAAACCGGCGCACTCCAATGGCAGTTTAAAACCGGTGGCGTAGTGCATTCATCACCAGCGTTTGCGGATAACAAAATTATTATCGGCAGCTGGGATTCTGCCATTTATGCATTGGATGCCAATAACGGAAAAGAAATCTGGCGTTATCAAGGTGAGGGTGAGCAGCAATACAGTATTTTGTTGGGTGTTCAAGCATCGCCAAGTGTGGATAAAGATTGTGTATATATAGGTTCGCGCGATGGACATTTTTATGCGTTGAATTTAGCCGACGGAAAATTACGCTGGTCATATGCAGCGGAAAACTCCTGGATAATTGCGACTGCTGCGTTTGATGATAAGAATATCTATGTGGGCACATCCGATACCGGGTTATTCCTTGCGCTGGATAAAACCACGGGAAAAGAACAATTTCGTTTTCCGAGCCGCAATTGGACATACACATCGCCAGTGTTAATTGCTAACCAATACCTCGCGTTTGGCACTATGACCGGTGAGTTTTTTATCGTGGACAAAAACTCTGGCAAGCAGCAATGGTTTATGCAAACCCCGGAGCGTAAAACCGACGAATTTTCTATTGTCGATTCAAAGACAGGCCAATTAAATAACCAAAAACTTTTCGCCAAACAAGAAGCACTTCATTCAGCGCTTGAGCAGGTTAAACACCTCGGGGCTTTTATTGCTTCGCCCGTTTTCGTTAATGACCAGTTAATTTTTATCAATTCCAACGGAAGGCTCATGATTTTTCGGTAGGGGTTTTGCTGCACGCAGTACCAGCTAATACCAGGCAAATACCAATCTGTTGATTCATAGCATGACTACCACCTGCGCAAGCTAACACTATGGGGGTACACAAACTTATATGTGGCAAATAAGCGTGCGTGGGCGGGTAGGGATTGCAACGTTTGGTTTCTCATCTTTACGAAAATATTAACCATTTGTACGTAGTGGTGGAACTTCTTGCAAATGAAATCGTGTTTGCTGCCTTAGAACTGTCCATGATAGTTTGGAAGGAATTACAGACAGGAAACGAAAAATGGCGAGATTGTTAGCAAGGTTTGCTGGTTTTTTGAGTTTCTTGAATTTTAAAAACTAATAAATATTACTTAAATTTTTTAGATTATCATGACGAAAATTTTAGAGATGCATCACAATTACTTATGAGTTTTTGATTGAAATTTATGCAGTTGAAAATTTCAATGCCAATAATTTCTTTAAGTATTAGAGATTTGTTGCAAACAAAAATAATTCTCATTACTATGCGCGAAATTTTTATTGCCTCTATTATTGACAAGGAAATAGCATTTTATGTCAATCGTTTTGAAATTATATTCGCATCACAATACTCACTTTTTTAAAATTATTTCAACAATAAATTAAAAAGTAAGTAGATATATGACACTTTATAGAAAGGAAGCCGTAGAAGGTCAATCAAATAGAATTGATGGCGAAATTCTTCTTGTACAATCATGGTCATCCTGGATGATTTTTTGGATTGTTGCTCTGTTGATTGTGATTACAGTCACATATTTATTTTTATCAACTTACACTAAGCGCACAACGGCAACTGGATACTTAGTTCCAAATGGTGGAGCAATCTCTATAGGTGCTCCGATTAGTGGCACTGTAGCAAGTGTACATGTTGTTGAAGGGCAAAAAATTTCCGCTGGTGATTTATATTTACTATTAAGGATCAGCGGTATTTATCAAACGTTAGTAACGCTCCTGATCAAATAAAAGATCAACGTTATGCAGACAATCTTCATATCGCATTAGAATCTGAAGAGCATGCACTTCTTCAGGCAAGAGAGCAGACGCTCACTTTAGCCGATCAAACTACTACCGCATTAAAAAGGCAATTGGTTTCATTAGATGCTGAAATTAATCAGGCCGAAGAACAAATAGCGCGTCACAGTCAACGTATAACCCTAGCCAAAAGATCTTTGGATGATCGATCAGCATTGGTCAAAGCTGGTTTTTATACAAAGCATGCACTAACAGAGCAAGAAGATAATCTTGCCGCACTTGAAACGCAGGAATCTACCTATAAACGAGAGCTAAAAAGTTTGCGTAGCAGAAGGATTGAAGTAGAAAACGAATTAAATTCTGCACCAACCAAAACAAATATGAATTTGAGTACGATTGATGGGCAGCTCAGTGTATTGCATCAAAAAATTCAGGAACAAGAAATACAAGGTGAAGTGAATATTGTTGCTCCAATCGATGGAGTCATCACTGGTATTAATGCGCATGTTGGGCAAATAACAACAAGTCAACCATTGGCAGTATTGTTATCGGAAAACTCCAAACTTCAGGCATATCTGTATCTCAGTTCACGCGAGGTCGGATTTGTAGAAGCAGGGCAAAATGTTCGAATACGTTATCAAGCTTATCCATATCAAAAATTTGGTCAATATTCTGGAACTGTGGCTGAAGTATCGCAGAGTCCTGTAGCAAGAGAAACCCTTCCCCCAAACTTGGCTATAGCGTCAGAAACTGAGTATTACCGGGCTATCGTCAACTTAAAATCGCAATTTGCGAATGTTTATGAAAAGCAGAAGCATTTAGTGTCAGGTATGGTTGTTGAAGCAGACATTGAACAGGAAAACCGTAAATTGATTGAATGGATATTTGAACCACTTTACGGATTAAAAAAATATAACTAGGAGATTATCAGTATGGCACATATAAATTTAGGAATGGATCGTAAAACTTTTTTTGAAAAATATTACGATAAGAACTGGTTTTTGCAAAGACAAGCATTTAAAACCGGTGAATTTTCTTGGAATGATCTTGATGATGCGTTATACAGTTGGGAGCCACAAGGACGCCAAATTAATCTTTTCAAAAATGGCCCCGTTCCTGCTGAACAATTTACTGAAACCTATGTTGATATCAGCGAACAGCGTACTCGAATAGTTAAAGACGTGCTGTATAACTTCCTTAAAAATGGGGCAACACTGGTCTTAAATAAATTGCAGCACCATAGCCCGGTTATCCATGATTATTGCATGAACCTTGCGCAATTTATTGGAGAAAAAACAAATGCGAATGCTTACGCAGCGTTTGGTGGTGACGGGTCGTTTGGAAAACACTGGGATACTCACGGTGTATTTGTATTGCAATTGATTGGGCGTAAACATTGGAGAGTTTATGCCCCGACATTTGAGCAGCCTTTAGCTCATCAAAAAAGCACACGCCATAAAGCTGACTGCCCAAAGGAACCAGTGCTTGACACAATTTTAGAAGCTGGTGATTTGTTTTATATTCCTCGCGGTTGGTGGCATGACGCGCTTCCTATGGAAGGACAGCCAACATTTCATATCGCTGTTGGTACTTTTCCCATAAAAGTTATCGATTATTTATTTTGGCTCTGTAGCAATAAATTAACCGAGCATATAGAGGGTAGGCAATCATTGAATGCCTATTCGGACATTCAAACGCCAATTGCCAATGTCACGGAGAAGCTGTCTGAATTGCTGTCAGACCCAATAATGCTCCAAGAGTTTCAACAAGCTGTTCACGAACAGCAGCGGGTCCGTTCACGATTTAATATTGCTGAACTAGCCGAGCATTATGCGGAAAACCGTTCTGAAAATACGAAGCATCCGATTGTAAGGTTGAACACTTTCACTCCGATTTCAAATCAACAGGAAAGCATAATGATAAATGAATTTAAATTGAATCTGGATGCATCAAGCAGAGAGTTTTTATCTGGCTTGGTGAAAGAAAATTCTCTAGAAAATGATAAAGAGAAAAAAGTATATTCATTAAAACAGCGGCAACTACTAAAGCAGCTGGGTGAATATGATGTGGTGGAATGGATTGATAGATAATCTATTACCATTTTTCATTTTTTAAATATAGGAAGAAAAAATGCGTGAATTAACAATTTCAGAAATGGGTGTAGTCGGTGGCGGTCTCGATGCAGGTGTTCAAGTTACTATTGGGGTGGCAACAGTAGCCGGGGGAGCCTATGCGGCGGTGGGGGCAGCAGCAGTAGGAGCAATAGCAGGGGCTGGTATTGGTATTTTGGGAGTGGGCTTAGGAACACTTATTGTGGCAGATGTACTCTTTAATAATGGTAAGCTAGTTCAACAGCTACAAGATGAGCTAGATGGTGATGAGTAGAATTTATCGATACTAAAAAATAATCGCTGATTTATGATTTTGTATTGTTAAATGTTGGAATATGTAGAATCATTTTTGTATGCCTATCTTACCAGGCTAGGCATGCATACTAATAACTAAGTAGGAAAAATATGGAATACATTATCGGAAGTTTTATATTCAGTATAATGGCTGCCGCGTGTAGCTTAAATATGATAGTGATAAACAAAAGACAATCCTCTGACACTAAAGAAGCAAAAAAAGAGCACCTTTATCTTTTGATAAAGTTATTCAACTCCGTAGCTATCTTATTTTTAACTATTCAATGTTTTAAAAATATGCAGGCTCTGAACTGAATGGCACTTGCTTAGGCACCCTCTCCCTCTGGGAGAGGGTTGGGGGGAGGGGCAAACGGTGATTTAAAAGCCCCCTCATCCTAGCCTTCTTCCAGAGGGAGAAAGAATAAAAGCTTATTTTATATCAGTGGTTGGTGGTGTTTTGTTGCTGGTAAATTTTATTTGCGGAAATATTTTCCTAAAAGCAGCCAAGGAATTTGAGTAAAAGGGAATTTTTGCGGGGTTAAAAATGTTATTTTTAGGTAAATAAGATTTCTACACTTTTAGCTGTAAGCTGTAACTCATTTATTAAATATTTCAGAAATGTTTGTATATGGGTAGTGATCTTGATGGTTTTGTAATCGACTCTATGCACCTAGCTTATTATTTAAATAAACTGAACGTGTTATTAACAATCAAATAGGAGAAAATATGGAAAATATTATTGTAAGTTTTTTCATAAGTTTAATAGTCATAACTTTCTGTGTAGAGGTTTCATTCAAAAATAGAAATAAAAAAGAAATATCAGATGAAAAACCTACACCAAAATATAAGGATTTGTGGCTTCATTTACTAAACGCCACAGCTATCTTATTTTTAACTATTCAATGTTTTAAAAATATGCAGGCTCTGAACTGAATGGCACTTACTTAAGCACCCTCTCCCTCTGGGAGAGGGTTGGGGTGAGGGCAAACGGCGATTTAAAAGCCCCCTCATCCTAGCCTTCTCCCAGAGGGAGAAGGAATAAAAGCTTAAGTAAGTGCCATTCGGCTCTGAACTAATATAGTTCGTGCATTGCATAAAAAAGCTATTGTTTTTTTGTTGTTGTACCTAATTTGGTAATTGGCCTGGATTATTAAAATTAGGCTCATGGCTAATGACTAGCTGTATGAAAAAATATGTAACACCCATTCAATCATGGATTGCATCTGTAATAGATTATCTATCTACTCATGATGGTGATGAAGGGCAGTTTTTTAATGTATAGAAATATTTATGTTATATCGGGCATTTTTATTTTAACGGTGAATTGTATATGAGAAAAATAATGGCAGTTTTTTCGTTTTATCTGGTTTCTTTTTTGGGTATGTATCTGGTTTTTATTTTAGGTATCGATGATTCAAATTTTTCTATGGAAATGTCGAAAAATGTTAAAGGGCAGAATGGAGCGGAAGGGTTTTTAATAGTTGCTTTTTTTATATCAGTGGCTGGTGGTGTTCTTTTGCTGGTAAATTTTATTTGCGGAAATATTTTCCTAAAAGCAGCCAAGGAATTTGAGCAAAAGGGAATTTTTGCGGGGTTAAAAATGTTATTTTTAGGTAAATAGAAAGCGTTGCACGAATAAATTATTGCCAGAGCAATTTACAGGCTCCCAACTAGAGCTTGCTACTGAGTTAATGGCTTTTTAGCTTTGACAGACCCGATTAATTTCTGCAGCGAGTTATTTAAAGTTCTGGTTTAAGAAAATTTATATTTTAATTTTTACATCACAGTATTTTCAATTTAATCGCTAGTAATACATCAATAAACCAATAAGGAAGCGTTAATATTAATGAAGAATTTCATGTTTTTCAAAAATATTTCTTACCTACAAAGCACGGCCACCGAATGCGGCCTTGCCTGTTTGGGATTTATTGCTGCACATTATGGTGCGGAACATGAAATGAGTGATCTGCGTAGCCGTTACGCCGTTTCTTTGCGTGGCACTACCATGGCCGACCTGGTGAAAATTGGAAGCGATTTGGGGCTTTCATGTCGTGCATTACGCCTCGATATAGAAGAGCTTCCTAAATTAACGATGCCCTGCATCTTGCATTGGGATATGAGTCACTTCGTCGTTTTAAAAAAAGTTAAAGGCAGTGAAATTGTTATTCATGATCCAGCAAAAGGTGAAAGGGTAGTAAAGTTTTCAGGGGTGGAAAAAAAGTTTACCGGAATTGCTCTTGAGCTAACGCCATCCCCTGCATTCAATTTGGTCGAGCCTCGACCGTTAATTCCGGTCAGAGCATTGGTTGGTAAAGTTGCTGGACTGACTCGAAGCCTTACACAAATTGGTGTGATAGCCATAGCACTGCAAATATTCACACTGCTAACGCCATTGGTTGTGCAATGGATTGTAGACGGCGCTATCGTTTCTGGTGATCACGAATTTTTATGGGTATTGGCAATTGCCTTCGCGTTAGTATCTTTAATAAAGATAGCATTGCAAGCAGTGCGCAGTTGGTTAGGAATCGTCTTATCTACACAATTTCAATTGCAGTGGGCTGGGCGTTTAATAAGCCATTTATTACGCTTACCCATGCAGTGGTTTGAAGTACGACATACCGGTGATGTTGTGTCACGATTTCAATCCATGGGAAGCATTCAACAGACCATTACTGGAAAATTGTTGGACGTCGTTCTGGATGGTCTTTTTGGAGTGGTTGTTCTCATCGCTATGCTGCTCTATAGCGTAAAGCTCAGCTTGTGTGTCATCGCGGCTGTGATTATTTATTTGATGATTCGTACTATTCCGCATGGAATTTATCATCGATTGAATGATGAAGCCTTAGTGCATGAAGCTAAGGCGCAAAGTCATTTTTTAGAAAGTATTCGAGCAGTACATACAATCAAATTAGCCGGATTGGAAGATCAACGCAGGATGCGTTGGTTAAATTTGTTTGTCGCTGGTGTAAATAAACGCGTAGATGGACAAAAGATGACATTGGGATTTTCGGCGGGTTACAGCTTGGTCGCTTCCGCAGAATCCCTTGCCGTACTTGCTTTGGGAGCCATAATGGTAATGGATAACTCGCTAACAGTGGGTATGCTAATGGCATTCATTTCATACAAAGATGATTTTTCGGGACGCATGCAGCGCTTAATTGATAATTTGCTGTCGATGCGGATGATGCGTCTACACGTTGAACGATTGTCCGATATCGTCCTGACAAAAGGTGAAGAACTTGGTGATCATGTTTTTGAGGGAGTGGTCGATGATACTCGTAACTCGTCAAGTTTTTCCAGTCCGCTAATCGAATTGGAAAATGTCAGCTTTCGTTACGGCGAGAGCCTACCGTGGATAATACATAACCTAAATATCACTATAAGACCTGGAGAGCATTTAGCTCTTGTCGGAGCGTCTGGATGTGGCAAAAGTACCTTGGTTAAATTGCTCCTGGGATTACTAGAGCCAACCCATGGGACGATCAAAATAAATGGGGTCGCACTATCGCAATTTGGTGTTTCAAAGTGGAGAAAAATGGTCGGTGCTGTTTTGCAGAATGACCAATTATTTTCCGGTAGTCTCATGGATAATATTGCAGCATTTGATGCCCAGATAGATTTAGACAAATTGCATTCGTCTAGTCACTTAGCCGCAATCGATAAGGACATTTTGGCGATGCCTATGGGTTATTCCACTCATGTGGGTGATATGGGTAGCAGCTTGTCGGGCGGACAAATGCAGCGAGTTTTGTTAGCTCGTGCTTTATATAAACAACCACTTGTGTTGGTTTTGGATGAAGCTACGAGTCATTTGGATTTGGTCAATGAAAAATTTGTCAATAATTCCATCAAATCTTTATCGATCTCCCGGATTACTATTGCCCATCGTCCAGAAACAATTGCAATGGCTGATCGTGTTATTTCACTGGGGAACTCAATTGCTGAGTCACGTGATCATAAAAAAACTTTGTCGCAATATACTAACTGCATGGCTTAGAGATTAACCTGGATGTCGTATTACTTCGCCAAGATATTGGTAGTAGCAATGAGCAGAAATAGTTTCATTTGAGGGTTGAGCGGATTAAGCACATAGGTTTTATCGCTCCGGCTATTTTTGTTAATGACCAGTTAATTTTTATCAATTCCAACGGAAGGCTCATGATTTTTCGGTAGGGGTTTTGCTGCACGTAGCACGGGATAATATTGGCTAAATACCGAATCTGTTGCTGCGTGTGTTAAATGGCACGTTGCGCAGGAATTTGTGTCCTGACGTAAAGCGCGGGGATTTGTGTTTGACGAATTATCGAACACAAAATAACCCCAGTTACCTGGTTCTGTCGTAAAACGCTTTTTATTTTTTACAGCAACACCCAATACACCGGTATATTCACCTTGAAAATAGCCTTTTCCTGTTATGGCCTGATGGGCACCTACGCTAAGTAATTCTTTGACAATGATGGTTCCATCAATAAACTCGCCGTTGGTTTTCCATGCACGCCAACCTTTGGGATTAATATACACGTTATGAAATTCAGGAAAGGTTGCGGCTCCATCATTGAGATCGTTTGGTGTTAGCTCTGTGCCAATGTAAACCCACTCGCGATAGTCTTTGGGTTTTACAAGGTGATCGGCACCAGGAGCATCCACGGTTGCTCTGCAAGACATACATAATCCGGTAAGGAAGAATAAAAGCCATTTGCGCTGCATGCTTTAATCTCTGGAAAGAGTTGGATAAGTAAAAATGGCCACAGGAAACCTGTGGCCCAAAGGCTATGAATAACCTGACAGTTAACGGAATGTAGACTTCCGCTAACGTTGGTGATTGTGTTGGTTAGAAGATTAAGTGTCTTGAATGTTGGTTAAATATTGTTGAAGAATGTTGCCCCTAATAATATGTTTTTAATAAAAAGGTACAAAAAACCTAAAATTGTAAAATTTAGTTATTAATAATTCCTAAGCTTTATTAATTTTGCTGTTTGAAGATGGAAATCCCATAAAATTATGGTGAAAATATGAATATTAATTTTTAGCAGCTCCCTTCCTTGTGGCTGATGTGGTTGTTATCAAGAGTGAATAAAATGACAAGAACTCTGGCGTTGGTACCTCCTGTTGAAAATCCTGTTCCAGAAGAACAAAAGAAAATAATTTATTCCATTGGCGTATGGACGCTCAATACACATACTAATCAACTTATTCAGGCGAATCGGGTCGTTGACCTGGAGCATCGACTTACAAGCCTATTGGTGTTTCTATTGCAGCATCGCAATAAGGTGTTAAGTAAGGATGATATTTTAAAGGTGATATGGCAAAGCAAAGTTGTTAATGATGACAGCCTGGCCGTTGCGATTAGTCAGTTGCGCAAAGCGTTGGATGATAACCCGCGTGCTCCCACTTACATTAAAACGATTCCCGGTGTGGGCTATCAATTTATATTGCAGCAGGAGATGCCGCTCTCTCCTGTAATCCAGGCAAAGCTGCCGCTATTTTTTACCCAGAAAAAACCTATTGTGAGTGCAATTGCAGCCAGCGTGTTAATAGGTTGTAGTTGTTTTTTCCTGGCAAAGTATCCGCGATTACTTTCATCATCCGCGACGAACTTGCTTTCTGCGTCGGGGAGCAGTAGCCCTGTTGAATCTGAACGACGTTTATTTGAAAGGGCGTCTGCACTTTTGACCCATCACAATAAGCAAGAATTGCTTGCGGCAATTCCATTGTTTCGTCAATTGATTGTGCAACATCCTCAATCTGCAGAGGCGTATTTAGGTATTGCTGAGGCGAAAATCCAGTTATTGGGTGAGCAAGTTTCCGAGTTGGATAATGATACTGAAATTAAAGCATTGCTTGAAAAAGCCCTGGCGCTTAATCCAAATCTAGCGCGTGCACACATGTGGCTTGGTCATTTGTTAGTGCGCCACGACCACAACTTTCGTGCAGCTGAAGATCATTTTAAAACCAGTATCGCACTCAATCCCAATGATGACCTAGCGCATTTCCTATATGAACAGTTCTTGCTGATAGAAAAACGTTTTGATGAGGCAAAAGAACAAATTGCTTTGGCGCGCAATATTAATCCACTCAGTTATCCCTATACCTATTTGGTATGGGTTTATTTATTAGAAAAAAAATATGATTTGGCAGCACAAGAGTTGGATCGTATTGCAAGCACTGAATTGGAAGATGCTTTTTTCCACACCGCAGCACAAAATGTGTATTACGGATTGGAACAAGAGCAAAAAGTGTTTGAGCATATGCAATGGTTTTTTGATAAAAGGGAATTTAGCCAGCAGAAAAAGGATAGTCTTGTTCAGGAATTTCAACATGGCGGTCTAAAAGCAGTTTACGCAATGTTGCTTGAGCAAAAAGAAATGTCCGATGTAGGACAATACCCGCCGCCATTATCCTGGGCACGTTATGCCGTTGCTTTGGGCAAGAATCAACTCGCATTGGATTATTTGGACGAGGCCTATAAAAAACGGCAATTTCGTTTACTGTGTGCAACCACAGATCCCCGCTACGATCCTTTACGGCATGAACCACGGTTTCAACAGCTGTTGCAGAAATTAACTAAAACTGTAGATTAATTTTTATAGCTCTATATTCACTATATAGAGCTTATTTTCCCTTCTTGATTTCTGATTCTTACTCTCCCGGTTATTGATAACGTCTTTATATTTTGCAGATTTTTTAGGGATTCGCTTTATTGCAGTGGGACGATCAGTATTTATCAGAAGCTGTCTATGAGCCGCGTTATACCCTGGGCGTTAGAACGCGCTTTTAATTAACGCGTGTAGCAATAAAAAAACACCACATTTTTTGATGTGGTGTTTTTTTATTTTACTGATGCCTATAAATCGGGGGTCTGGTTTAAGGCTTGATTCATTTCTTTGGAAAGCTCCGCGAGCAAATGGCTAAACGCGGCTGCCAATCCTTTTGCACCGGATTCTGCCGCGATGCTGCGGATAAAGTTGCGGCGAACAATGGTTTTTTTGCTATCCGTATCCATTAATTCCCAGGTTGCATTAATGCTGGCATTTTTCCCAGTGCGAGACAGGTCATCAATATGCAAACGCAAACTGTAATGGGGCTTTGCATCGCTGCGCCAGGGAAAATTGACAAAGCTGCGCGAGCTGTTCATTTGGGTCAGGTTCAGTGAAATAACTCGCGCAATACTTTTATCCAGTGGCTCTGCCCAATAGGCATTCTCGGATAAGGTTAGCGTGTTATCCGTTTGGTTATCGATAATTTGTGAGCGTGTTAAATATTCGGCGATATCAACGGGACCTATGCCAATCAATTGCAGGTTTTCATTGGCGGTTGTTTGTGATGTATTTTTCTCGCTGATAGGCGAGAGGTAATAATAATTTTTACGTGGTGAATGTTGGCACGCCATTAATAATGCGCAGAGACAGCTAACAACTAAAAATTTGTTCATGGTTATTTATCCTTGGCTGGTGGAGTTTTACCGCGCAATAGTGATTCGGGTTGCTGTTCAATGGCTTCAGTGAGATTGCGGAAAGATTGTGCTGAGCGACTGATTTCAATGAGCGTGTCATTAAGCTGGTTAATCAGCGGTGCATCTTCAGAAACAGTTCCTTCAATGGAAACTGCGGTTTTATTGATTTGGTTAAGGCTATTGCTTAAATCCTGCAGACTTTTGTTGAGCGCTTTTGCAACTTCTGGCGTTTGTTTATTAAGTTCGGCAATGAATTTGTCAATTTCAGTGCGGGTTTTTTCAATATTCTCACTGAGTTGGCTGACACGACCATTAACATTGCTGGAGGTTTTCTCGATAGAAACTGCGGCTTTGTTGATGTTTTTAATCGCAGTCTGGATTTCACCGCTTTTTAAAATGTTGTTCAATTCTGTAGCGAACTCATCAATGTGTTTTGCTATACCTTTGATGTCCATTTCAGCAAAGCTTTTTGATAATTCTTCAAACTGTGTTGCAACAGTAGGTAACTCGCGATAGTCCTGTTGTAATCCGTAGAGTTTTGCAGGTGTGTCGGGATAAAAATCCAGCTCTACATAGAGCAAGCCGGTTAAAAAGCTTTGGAAATTGAGTTGCGCGCGCAGGCCATTTTTTATCGCTTCATCAAAAAATTCGTTGGTGATACGAGTTCCTCTGCTGTTAACACGTTTCATAACCAAATCTGCGGTTACCGCGTTGACAATGGTTTTGTTGTCGCTTTGGAAGTTGATTTGGATATCGGTAATTTGCCCAAGTTCTACGCCTTTTAATTTTACCGGCGCGCCTACTTGCAAGCCTTGCACTGACCCTTCGAAGTACATAATGACTTTTTCCTTTTCGGAAAAGAATTTTCCACCGGAAAAAAATAACAGGGCGACAAAAGTTAATACTATAGCCCCCACAATAAAGGCACCTATGGCGAAGGATGTATTTTTTGAATTAGTCATGGTGTTCTTCTGTTGGTGTTGCGCTTTCGGCGCGGCTTAAAAATTGGCGTACCTTGTCTTCTTTGCTGTTGTGCAATAAATCTTTAGGATCGCCGCTATCGAGCATGGTTTTTGTTTGTGCATCGAGGAAAATGCAATTGGTTCCAATGGATAAAATACTGGGAAGTTCATGGGACACAATAATGACTGTTGAATCCAGTGCTTTGCAGACTTGTAAAATTAATTGATCAAGCCGTAGTGAACTGATGGGGTCTAAACCCGCTGAAGGTTCATCAAAAAATAATAATTGCGGATCAAGTGCAAGCGCGCGCGCCAACCCTGCACGTTTGTGCATGCCGCCACTGATTTCGGATGGATAAAATTCTTCAAAGCCTGCAAGCCCAACAAGCGCTAATTTGTAGGAAACAGATTCCGCAATTTGTTTTTCACTCAGGTCGGTATAAAGCTGCAAGGGCAGGGCGACATTTTCAGCGAGGCTCATGCTGGAAAATAACGCACCTGATTGAAAGGTAATTCCCCAACTTTTTAATAATTCGAGCTGGGTGTGTTCGTCGGATTGGTAATAGTTTTTACCCTGGTAAAGCACTTCACCTTTTGAAGGTGGAATTAAACCAATCATATTTTTTAACAGTGTGGTTTTGCCGCAACCGCTGCCGCCGATAATAAAAAAAATATCATTTTTGTTAACGGTGAAATTCAAATTCTGCTGGATGATACGGTCACCATAGCCAATGGTTAACTCTTTAGCGACGATAAACGGTGAATCTTGCGGTTTATTTGGCTCTTTGGCTTGGTCGTTTGTTTGGGCGTCCATGATTAAATCCCCAGCTTGTCATAAAGGATATTAAAGGCTGCATCCGCTACCACGAGGTAAACGATGGCGCGCACGACGGCGTTGGTGGCGGCCATGCCCACGGCATTGGAATTGCGCCCGCATTGCAAGCCTGCCTGGCAACCCGCTATCGCAATCAATGTTCCGAAAAATACGCTTTTGACCAAGCCCGTGGTGATATCAACCCAATCCACCGCATCTTGCGTTTGCAGTACATATTGGGTGAAGGTCACATCCATATTGGCCGCAACCAGTGCACCGCCGGCCATACCGATAATGTCAGAGTAAATACACAACAGGGGCATGACAAAAATAAGTGCGAGCAGCCGTGGCAAGACTAAAAATTCTACGCTGGGAATCCCCATGACTTTTAACGCATCGATTTCATCGTTTACTTGCATGGTGCCCAGTTGCGCTGCATAGGCGGCGCCCGTACGACCAGCCATGATCACCGCAGTCATCAGCGCGCCCATTTCACGCACCATGCCCAATGACACAAGGTTGGCTACATAAACCTGCGCACCGAGCTGGCGTAGCTGTACGGAGCCGAGATAGGCGAGGATCATACCGACCAATATGCTGATCAGGGTCACGATTGCCAGCGCTTTGGGGCCGGCTTGCTGGATGAAGTAAAAGATATCGCTGCGCCGTGTTTTGGCTGCGCCGCGTGTCCATTGCATTAAGGACAGTACAGTGTCGCCAATAAAGGTCAGGGTAAGGCTGACTTCCTCGCCTATGTTGCTGAGGTTGCGATAAATGGCTTCTTTTAACGAGCCAGGTTTTTTCTCGCTATCGCCCTTAAAGGCTGGAACATCGGTGGCCAGGCGCAATAGCTGCTGAAGGCCCTCCGGGGCGGCTTCAAAATTAAAATTGATCTCCTTCTCTTTACTCCAGCGGGATACTTCCAGGATAGTTGTGGCGAGGCTGGAGTCCCAGTGGCCAAGCTCGGTGGTGACGAGTTTCAGGTCTTTCGTATTGTCGGGAATATCTTTGGTTAGGGCTGCGCCATCGGGGGTTTTACCCAAATGCCAGTCGCCACTAACAATGAGGTTGCAGTGTGTAGCTTGGGGCTCTAAGCGAAAACTGGCCTCGGTCATCTTTTCCCTGCTGGTTATCTTGCGTCGGCGCGCAAAGGTTATTTGGACAAAATTGTCCCTCAGAATAGCTGCGCTTAAATCATTTTACTGTTCGGCAACTAACCAAATGATTTGATGATAACAGCTGCCTTAACGCCGTAAATCCCTATTTAATCCGCAAGCAAACTAAATGATCTGGATTTGAGTTAAATCAGATCAAAATCTTTCCCAATAACGTGTTTTTTCGATCCCACCTTAATGTTTTTTGTGGTGGGACGGTTCACTTTGCAGTATTTCTTGAACGTGGGACGACCATGCTTATGCGTCATGTAACTATAAGTACGCAATACCTGAAGTACGCAATACCTGAAGTACGCAATACCTGAAGTACGCAATACCTGCTCATCGCTTCTTTTGAAGTTGTGATGTGGCAGTAATCAAGTCATAGCATTAACGGAGTAATCGTTCTGGCTTTCAACTGTCCCTAAATAATAACGTTAAAGTTGAGGGTAATTTTTCATGCAGTCCAATAAAAATAATTCAGTTTTCAGAGCAAAATTAGCATTAACCGCCGTTATCTGCGCACTGACTGGCGCACAGGCAACGGCAGATGTACTTAATCCTACAATTGGCAATCTCCTTTACGAAGAAAATTTCAATACACTGGATAGCACGCGCTGGAATGTGGTTGATGGCGATGGTTGCGAAATTGGCCTTTGCGGTTGGGGCAACCAGGAGCTGGAATATTACAGCCCAAACAACGTGAGTGTTGTGGATGTTCCTTTTGAACCAGGAACCAAGGCCCTTGCAATCCAGGCGCGCCGTGAAACCAAAGGCACCCATTCTTTTACATCGGGCAAAATCGATTCCGCCAATAAACTGCAAGTGAAATACGGCATGATCGAATTCCGTATGAGCACTCCGCAAGTGGGCACTGGCTTATGGCCTGCGGGTTGGATGTTGGGCACCAGCCTTGCAACCTGGCCATCAAAAGGCGAGCTGGACATTATGGAAATGGGCCACAGCGCTGCCGGTATGGCGAACGCTGGTTTGGCGGGTTCTGACATCAATAGCTACACCGCATCTAATGCGATCTTCTATTCAACAACTGCCTGTGTAACCGGCAATGAATCTTGCGCAGCATCCACTGCATGGCAAACCAAAAATGCTTATGTAGCGAGCACTCCGTTAACCAATCGCTTTGTTAAATACCGTATGTATTGGACGGACACCCAAATCCGTTTCACTGTGATCGACAACAATGTTGAGCACGATATGTACACCAACCCAATTCCGATCACTTCCGAGTCATCAGAATTCCAGGCTCCGTTCTATTTCCTCTTTAACCTCGCGGTAGGTGGCACCTTTACGGATGCAGCCAATCCATCGCAAGTTACTGCGCCTTTGCCAGGCACCATGTACATCGACTACATCCGTGTCTATCAACTGGATGGTAAAGGTGAAGTGAAAGTTGGTAGCCAGGTACAAAAAGAAACCGGTACTTTTGGTGTATTTACTGACAACACGCCAACTACCAACAAGCAGCAATTAGGTGTTGATACTGATTTCTGGATCTGGAATACCGCATCAACTTCTGCGGGCACTTTGCCAGCGTATGAAGGCGCTAATGTATTGGCGATGAAATACACTGCGCCAGGGCAATGGTTTGGTGCCGGTTTGGCATCGCGCCAGGCGCACGACATGAGCAATTTTGTTAACGGAAATTTGAAATTCCGTATCAAAATCCCTGCGAACGTTGCGTTTAAAGTCACTATTAACGACACCTACACGAACAGTGGATCGGTAACTTTCCCCGCGAACACCACCACTTACGGTTTAGTGCGCACCGGTGATTGGGCACAGGCAACCATCCCGATTGCGGATATCCGCGGCATAAACGCGCTACAATCCATGTCAACCTTATTCAGCATCGTAAGTGTTGATGGTGCTTTACCAGGTGCTGCATTTGATATGGCGATTGACGATATTGTTTGGGAATGTGGCAACAGCACCGCTTGCCAGGCAGTTGCATCTTCATCTTCTTCTGTTGCCAGTTCTTCATCCAAATCAAGCGTGAAATCCAGCAGCAGTGTTGCGTCATCGGTTGCAACTTCATCGTCAAAAAGTAGCTCAAGTGTTGCAACAAGTTCCTCTTCGTCTTCTGCTGCTGCAACAAATGGTTACACCATTGTTTCTGCAACCAGTGTGAATTTCTATGCGAACAATGCTCCCTGGGTTGATATTCATTTCACGGTGAATGGTGGTGCGCAACAAAATGTTCGCATGACTCACAATGCAGATAATTCTAATACCTATGCGTTGACTGGAATTGCTGCCGGAGCAGTAGTGCGTTACAGCTACACCATTGGTCAAGCGGTTGGTGCAACGGATACTGCATGGGTGCAATTCACCATGCCTGCAAGTGTTAGCTCATCAAGCTCAAGCAAAAGTTCAGTAGCAAGCAGCGTTGCAAGCACGTCAAGCTCAAGCAAAAGTTCTGTTGCGAGTAGTTCTTCCAGCTCGGCAGCACCCGCTTACGGTTACACCAAGGTAACAACAACCAGCGTTAAGTTTTATGCAAACAATGCTCCCTGGGTTGATGTTCATTACACGGTAAATGGTGGTGCACAACAAAACATCCGCATGACACACAATGCAGATAACACCAACAACTTTACTGCTACGGGTATTCCTGTTGGTGCGACTGTGAAATATTTCTATACCATTGGACAAAGTGTTGGTGCAGTTGATACTGCATGGGCACAATTTACAATGTAAATAGTGAGACAAGTTGCCTGTAAATTATTAAAAAAACAGGCAACTCAAAAATATTATCCTCTGCAATTATTCGCCCCCTCACCGGGGCTTTTTTATTTTTGTATATCGATAAATTTAATCAGATTTTAACGATGCTAATAATTCCAATGCGTGTATGCGTTTATCCGGATCATATAAATCATTGGTGAACATAAACTCGTTGATATTCAATTCACTCACCAGTTTTTCCAGCTTCGCCTTAATTTGTGTTGGTGTTCCAACAGCAGCCAAACCTAAAAAATCCCGAACATGCAATTCTTCTTCGATATTCCATAAGCCATCCATAGTTTTTACCGGTGGCCTTAACCATAAAGGCTGACCGCGCAATAAGGCTAAAATTCGCTGGTGACTTGTGGTCGATAAAAGTTTCGCCTCATCTTCAGTGTCTGCAGCAATAATGGGCATACCCAGCATGACATAAGGTTTGTCTAATGTTGCAGAAGGTTGGAATTGCGTTTGATAAATTCGCACGGCCTCACGCATTAACCTCGGTGCAAAATGTCCGGCGAATGCATAAGGCAAACCGCGTTTTGCTGCGAGTTGCGCGCTGAATAAACTTGAACCCAATAACCAAATAGGTACTTGGGTTCCTGCGCCGGGAATTGCTTTTAAATTTTGGCCTTGCGTTAAAGGTGCCAATAATTGCTGTAACAAATTAACTTCTGTTGGAAATTGATCAGCTGCCACATTATCGCGACGCAATGCTCGGCTGGTAACAGGATCTGTTCCCGGTGCACGCCCCAAACCTAAATCAATTCGGTCTGGATACAAACAAGCCAATGTCCCAAACTGTTCAGCAATCACCAAAGGTGGATGGTTGGGCAACATAATACCACCGGAGCCTACGCGAATTGTTTGTGTACCACCCGCGATATGTCCAATCAGTACCGCTGTCGCAGAACTTGCGATACCTTCCATGTTATGGTGTTCCGCCAACCAAAAACGCTTAAACCCCAGTTTTTCAGCAGCTTGCGCGTAGCAAAGTGAATTTTGCAGCGTTTCGCTAATTGTGCTGCCTTCGCGAACGGATGCTAATTCGAGTAATGAAAATGGAATATTTTTTAACATGCCGAGCACTCCCAATGGCATATATAAATCATGCGTATTCAATTGCCAATGAGTTTGGGGATTATCAAAAGTTTTTCAAGCAAGATTAAAATAGAGATGGCATTTGTCATATCCTGGATGTTGAGATGCCAGTTGCTCTTAAAAATCACATTCAGAATCTTGATAGGGGAGCGAGTTTTTTAAGCTAATCGAAAATACTTTTCGGTTAACAATGTCGAAATTATTATTCCCAACCGATAATTAATTACGCGGATATTATTTGGTATCCAAAAAATAAAAAGGCCTCTTGCTTGAGGCCTTTTTATTCATTCACAATTTTTATTAACGATTGATTCTATTTCTTCTCAAGCAACACAAAAGACTGAGTAGAAGTAATCCAATAACTATCGCCCATAACAATCTCAATGTGCGACATGGAATACACTCTGTTTCATGTACAGGAGGTTTTGGTTTTTGTAAATTTACAAAACGTGTTGCTTCCCTTGGTGTTAATTCTCCTCGCTCATTGTAGCCCTGGCCTTGATAAAAAATGGTGTACCAACCATCTTCAGATGTTTGTTGGAAATGTGTGGTGAAGGTAGCATCACCAGCTTCCAAATCACCATGTGTGGCGTCATCGTGTAATGCATAGGGACCGTAGACAACACCAGTCGGTGACGTGATGGTAACTTTGGCTGTTGCAGTTGGGGCAGGCCAACCGCGATCAGAAAATGCAGCGGTTAAAGTGAAATCCGCACCCGGCAAAGAACTCGCAGAGGCTGCACTTACATCCATACGATAATCAGAAGACACTGCTGCTGCAAAACCTATAGGAACTACACCGCCCGGTGGATTGAAAACAGGATCATGCTGAGCCACGGCCAAACGCTGATCTTTCGGACCTGTTGGTGGCAAGCCTTTTGGAGTTAAACGTAATTGCCACACACCAACATAATCAGCAGCGTGTGCGAGTGACGGAAATACTACGCGCACCAAACGATAATCATCGCGTAAAAGTTCATGCACAGCTACGCCGCCAACTGAGCTGCCTGAGGTAATAATGAGTCCGGTTGGGCTAATTAATTCCAGAGAGTAATAGGGGCGCATCGCTGGTACATCCAGCACTAGAAAAGTTGCGCTCTTATCAGAGCTGCTGATATTTGCTTGTTGAACAATTAAGGGGGCAGATGAATTTAAATTTACCGGTATTGTTGGGTCCACAACCAATTGCATGTTTGCGGCGTTGGCAAAAATTTTAAAATAAAATGTTTCCAAATTAAAAATATTGGCTCCGCTTAAATCACCGACGACAGGAAAAAATCCACCGGTAATATTGGTGATTGCTTGCAAGGTAACCGGATCAAAACTATCACCCAAACCAACGCTGTACATTTTAATAGCGGGATCATTAGTGCGTACTATTGGCACTACATCTTCCACCATAGGTGCAACATTTTGTTCGCCATCTGTTAACACCACCATCACATGTTTACGATCAGCGGGCGAGCTTACCAACATACCGCCTGCGCGCTGGATTGCACCACCAATTCCGGTATTTCCTCCCGGTGTTAGGCCGTTAATTGCATTGTGTGCATTAGTGACTTGCGCTCCCTGGATTACATCCAGATGCAATAATTCACTGTTGGTGTTGTTGTATTCAACAAGCCCTAATTTATCGGCGTTTGTGACAGGTAAATTCTCTGAGCGCTGCGCCAATAAATCGGTAAATAAATTTGCAGCTTGTTTGAGTACAGTAATTTTATTTCCCGCAGTACCGGCGGAATCATTCATGCTGCCACTGCGATCCATCACCGATACTGCATCAATCGGAATAGGGGGAATTGCTTGTGCACTGAGTGTAACTATGTCTTCCGGATTGGTTGGGTCATTACCCGTCACACGCATTTGCATGGAATAATTTCCTGTCGCAAGTGGCTCAAATACATCTTTAAAAATCGCCTCGCCACCAGGTGCGACTGTGATGTTACCAACTTCGCGAGTTGACCATTGCGGCGCATCTGCATCCAGCGGTGTTATGTCTGCAACATTTAAATTTAAAGGCGCATCACCAGTATTGTGTACAACAATCGCTTTGGTAAATGCAAAACCTAATTCAACCTCGTGATAATCCAACAACAAAGAATCCAAATGCATGCGCGGTTCAGGATGATGCGCCGTTGCCTGGAATGGACAGAGTTTTACTGGCTCATCCGGATCATTGGAATCAATTCGAATTTGTCCATTGTAAGTTGCTTCACCACCTGCGTTAGGAGCAGTAAATGTAATTGCTACATTGCGCGAAGTACCATTAGCCAAGGGCGATAAACTGGGCGCTCCGTTTAAACTAAATGGCGCAAGTGGTGAGAGATTTATTACTTGCACATTAGAAATAGCGAGCGGTGCTGTCCCACTATTTGAATAACTGCGATTAACATTAATGGCTTGCGATGTTGTCCAATCGGCGCTTCCAAGATTTGGATTACCTGCGCATTGAATATTGGGAACCGGTAATTCCACTGTGCAACTTGCGGTTGCCGTAACAGATGCAACGCTTGTTGTTGGATTGGAGCCAGTGACAGTAATTGTGGTGCTGAAAGCGCCAGCAACGGGGCCTGCTTTGCAGCGTAGATTAAAATTTTTTGGAGCCGTTCCACTGGGCACTGCTCCCACAATTTCAAAATGTGCAGCGTCAGATAAATTGACGCCGGTAATTGTTACCGGAAGATCGCCGGTAGAATTAATTGCAAATGAAAAATTGGCAGAATTATTTCCCGCCAATACAGTTCCAAAATTATGATTTGATGGGCTTAGCGAAATAGACGCTGTGCGATCAAACTCAATCGTATAACTGCCTTGCCCCATACCAAAAAAAGTTGTGCTGATAATATAAGTTCCAGCACTTAGTGGTATGTCGCCGCTACTTGTACCATTTGGCAAATTAGTGGAAAGCGCAATTTGATTAAGTAGCTGTCCTGATTGGTGCAAATAAAAATCGTTGCCTTCTGTTGCCGCAATTGGATTGTAATTAGCGCTCCAATGCACCGTTTGGTTTGTTGCAATTGTGAAGGTGTCCGTTCCGCCGACAGAAAAAGTATTATCGGGGTTATGGGTTTTGGTTGCTGTAATCGAGTTTGCTGCAAATGTCGCTGAACAGGTGAAAATTGCAAAGAGCAAAAAAAGAATGTTGGGATATTTGTGGCAATAGGTATAGCGATATTGGGTGCACATACTAATCTCCTTGTAAATCCATCTATGATGTGAAATTGCATTTATACAACTGACATTGAAAAGCTTTAAATCCTTTCGCAATAGCATTAGCCATCAGAAAATCCACTGAAGGCGATTAGCAAAAAATATCACTTTTGATGATTTTGGCGAAGCGAGAAAAATCACATGGAATTAGTGACTTTTTTCACGCATATGAAGAGGTGGGGGTTGTTTGACTGAAAATTTCAAGTTGAATAGGCTGGTATTTTTGCCCTCACCCTAGCCCTCTCCCAGAGGGAGAGGGGACTGGTGTATCGCATTAATAAATTGATCGTAACCTGCAAAGAAAGTAGCTGAGAGTTTCAGGCTTTTAAAAATCTTTTCTCACGAAAGTAAATATTTTTATAAAGGCGATACTGCTGCAACAAATGCAATTTCCACTAGCATTTTCGGATCGAGTAATTCTACCTTAAGGCATGCGCGGGATGGTGCACATCCGGTGGGCAACCAGGCTTCCCATAGTGAATTGAATGCGGCAGCGTTATCGACATTAGTTAGATAGATCGTAGCTGAAAGCAGTTTTGATTTGTCGCTGCCAATATCAGCTAAAGTTGCTTCTGCTTGCGCGAGGATTTGCGTCGTTTGACTGGTTATATCTTGTTCAGTATCGGCGGCAACTTCTACAAAATGGGCGATACCATTAAAAATGGTGGCATCAGACCAGCGGGGAGTGGGCCTGAGTCGCTGGATGCTTTCATGGCTCTCATAGGAGGGGCGTTTAATATCCATAGTTATACCTGCGTGTTAAACTTCGATTTTTAAATAATTAACCATTTTACTACATCCAGAATTTTTACTTATGGCTTTTACTCGCATCATTGCTCACCGCATCCAACGTTTACAGCCCACTGAATCTGCACAATTGCAATTGCGTCCAAGTGTATTTGATACCAACGGCAAGCTTGAAGAATTGGGTTACGAATTAAAAGTTAATTTTATTCGCAAAGGCGGAAAGTTTTACGGACGATTCTCCGCCGAGACAATCGAGTTTCCCTTTTCATCCTGGCTAAAAGAATTCCGTGAAGAGCGATTGGGTTTTGAGAGCTTTACCCACAAAGCCATGCAACATTTTGCAAGCGCGTTGGAAAAGACGGAAACAATCCTGGATGCCTATGTATTTTTCCTGGTAGAAAAAATTGAAGCCGGTGAATTGCTGTATGTATTTGTTGTTGAGCACACCCATGCAATTTACCTTGATGGCGATCTTGCGGTAGACGACAGCTGCTTTTTGAATTCATCGCAATTTGGTTTGGCTGCCAAGGTAAACATGCAAGATTGGGATGCCGGAGAATCGCTAACCTATGTTGCGATTATGCGCGAGCGCGGTGAAAAAGATTTATCGGACGCGTTTACGAATTTTATCGGCTTCAGTGATAAGCACGATGTTAAAAGCGATACGGTTGAATTCTTAAAGATTGTCGATAACTTCACTGAATCCCTTGATGAGAATACTGCCAAGCTAACGCGCAATAAAGTCGTGGATTATTGCCTTGAGCAAAATAAAGCCGGCAAAAGTGTGGTGATAAAAGATCTCTCAAATACCTTGTCAGAAGAATTGAAAACCTATGAGCCAGATCATTTTTCGCGTTATGTAGATTCAACGCAAGATCACATAAAGACGGAATTTATTCCCGACACCAGCCAGGTGCGCAGTTATGCGCGAATTAGTGGTCGGAATGACTCTTTGAGTATGAGTTTTGATGCGGATTGCCTTGGCAATAATATTCATTATGATGTGGCGAGTGATAGTTTAATTATCAAAAATTTGCCCCCCGCACTCAAGGCGCGTTTGCTGAAGCATTTGAGCGCTCAATAAGCTGATAAAAATGTAAAAAAACAGCTTGAAAAACAGGTTTTTTTAACATTAAAGGCTGCCAGTGGGCAGCCTTTGTTTTTTAACAAAACTTTAGCGTTTAAAAAGGTAAATTTCATTAATGTTTTGCCCAATAACTGCTACATTTTCAAAGTAATTTATACTTAAAAAATCTCCATTAATGCTTACAAAAGGCAAAACATTATGAATAATAAACCATTGATGCGTTCGCTGGTTTCGGGAGCGATATTGTTGTCGCTAATATCTGCATGCGATTCCAAAAAAACCGAAGCGCCAGCACCCGTCGCAAGTTCAACGCCACCCGCGAGCGCACCTGCAAAAGTTGAATGGCCTGCGCTTACCAGTGCAGTGAAAAAAGATCCTGCTGTTGAAGCGCGAATTGCCGATTTGCTGGGCCGCATGACACTGGAAGAAAAAATCGGCCAGCTAATCCAGCCTGAAATTAAATTCCTCACGCCTGAAGATGTGAAGCAATACCACGTTGGTTCTGTGCTCAACGGCGGTGGTAGCACACCTGGCAGTAATAAACACGCCACCATGCAAGATTGGGTAAAAATGGCGGATGGTTTTTATAACGCGTCGGTTGATAAATCCGATGGGCGTATCGGTATTCCCATTATGTGGGGTACAGATGCTGTGCATGGTTTGGGCAACGTAGTGGGTGCAACACTTTTCCCTCACAATATTGGTTTGGGTGCAACCAATGATCCTGAATTGTTGAAAAAAATTGGTTGGGCGACTGCGCGTGAAATTGCTGTAACGGGTCTGGATTGGGATTTCTCGCCAACGGTTGCCGTTGCGCGCGATGATCGCTGGGGCCGCACTTACGAATCATGGTCAGAAGATCCACAAATTGTAGGTTCTTATGCGGGCAAAATGGTTGAAGGTTTGCAAGGCGAGGGCGGTGCAAAAGATTTCCTTGATAACAATCATGTGATCGCTACGTCAAAACATTTTATTGGTGATGGCGGTACCTTGAATGGCGTTGACCGCGGGCCGACTCAAGGCGATGAAGCATTCTTGCGCGATATCCATGGCGCTGGTTATTTCAGTGCGATTACCTCCGGTGTGCAAGTGGTGATGGCGTCGTTCACCAGTTTTGATGGTACGCGCATGCACGGCCACAAACATTTATTGACCGATGTTTTAAAAGGCCAAATGGGTTTTGATGGTTTGGTTGTGGGCGATTGGAGCGGTCATAGTTTTATTCCCGGTTGTACGGCGGTGAATTGCCCTGCATCGCTTATGGCTGGCCTGGATATTTACATGGTGCCAGAACCAAACTGGAAAGATTTGTACAACAATTTATTGGCGCAAGCGAAATCCGGCGAAATCACTAAAGAGCGTTTGGATGATGCAGTGAGTCGTATTTTGCGTGTAAAAATTCGTGCCGGTTTATTTGAAAAAGGTGCGCCATCCACGCGTCCATTAGCGGGCAAAAAAGAATTGTTGGGTGCACCTGAGCATCGCGACGTTGCTCGCCAGGCTGTGCGTGAATCTTTGGTGTTATTGAAAAACAAAAACAATATTTTGCCACTCGCACCAAAACAAAAAGTATTGGTTGCTGGCGATGGTGCGGACAATATCGGTAAACAAGCTGGTGGTTGGTCGGTAACCTGGCAAGGTACAGGCAATGTGAATTCTGATTTCCCCGGTGCGACCTCTATTTTTGCCGGTATTAAACAGGTGGTAAGTGCTGCTGGTGGTAAAGCAACCCTGAGTGTTGATGGTTCTTTTAAAGATAAACCCGATGTTGCCATCGTTGTATTCGGTGAAGATCCTTACGCAGAAATGCAAGGTGACGTTGGCACTATGGCTTACAAACCGCGCTCAACGGCTGATTGGGATTTGTTGAAAAAATTGCGTGGCCAGGGCATTCCCGTTGTGTCGCTGTTTATTTCCGGTCGTCCACTGTGGGTAAATCGTGAAATCAATGCGTCTGATGCATTTGTTGCAATTTGGCAACCGGGTACTGAAGGAGCAGGTATTGCTGATGTTATTTTCAAGAAGGCTGATGGCTCTGTTAATTTCGACATGAAAGGTCGTTTGAGTTTCTCGTGGCCAAAATTACCTGACCAAACTCCGCTGAATCGCGGCGATAAAAATTACGATCCACTGTTCGCTTACGGTTACGGTTTGAGTTACGCCGATCAAAATACCTTGGGCGATGATCTTTCTGAAGAGGGACCAAAAGCAGCAGAAGCAATGGACGTAATGGAAATTTTCAACCGTCGTCCAATCGATCCATGGCAATTGGAAATTATCGGCTTCCAGAATGATGTTGTGCCCATGAACAGCAACACAGTGAAAGCATCCTCATTGACCATTCAAGCGGTAGATCGCGAAATGCAGGAAGATGCGCGTCGTGTTCAGTGGAATGGTGCCGGTAATGGACAAGTGGCTTTGTCAGTTGGCAATCGCCAGGACTTTATCAACTACGTGAAAAGTGATTCTGCACTCGTATTTGATATCAAAGTTGATGCAGCACCAAGCGCGACGACTTTCTTGCGTTTAGGTTGTGGTTCTTATTGTGCGTCGGATATCGACCTGACGGAAAACCTGAAAGCGGCAACGGGCAAAGGCTGGCAAACCGTGACTGTGCCTTTAAGTTGCTATCCAAATTCAGGCGCAAACTTCGGTGTTGGCCAACCACCAAGCGAGTTCTGGACGCAAGTTCTGCAACCATTCTCCTTGCTGACGAAAGGTACTTTAGATATTACTTTTGCCAAGGTTCGTTTGGTGAAAGGTGCGGGCAAAGATGTTGCCTGTCCTAAGTAAGTAATCTGCGTGTTTGATAAAAATCCCTGCCAATGCAAGTTGGCGGGGATTTTTTTACCCCTCGTTAATCCAAGTGTTTAAATATGTAATATATATCGTAATATTTTAATGGTTGGTAAAAAATAGGATGTAGGGAAGCGGTTTAGCTGCTTTAACCGGTGCGATTTACAACGACTTTCATAATGCACACCAAACGCAGGAGAAAATAATGAAAAAATACCAACTACTGACGGCCAGTTGCATGATGCTTGCCGTTGCTGCCCAGGCTGATACCTACACATTGAAATCACCCAATTCACGGGTGCAGGTGGATCTTGCCAACACGGGTAACGGCCTGAGCTACACCATGAGCCTGGATGGAAAACAGATTATCAGCGAGTCTTCACTTGGCTTGATTATCAATGACTTACCACTGGGCAAAAATGAAATGCAATTTGTTGGTAAAGAGGAGTCGAGTGTAAACACCAGCTTTAACCTGGTGGCGGGCAGGACGAAAACTGTCGCTGACCATTACAACACCTATACCTTGAAATTCACCGCTAAGGATGAGCGCAAACTTAATTTGAATGTAGTTGTGCGCGCTTACAACGAAGGTGTGGCAATTCGCTATCAATTGCCCAATCAATCAGGTTTAACCCAATTCACCATCCAAAACGAATTGACCCGTTTTGGTTTTGCCGATGATTACAATTGTTTTGGCCTTAACCTTGGCAAGTTTGCTAACAGCCATGAAGGTGAGTTTGATCCGGTCAAAGCGTCCATGATTCGCGAACACAACCTTTACGACAATCCGCTCGTCTGCAAAACCGGTGTTGGCCAAACTACATTTGCACTCGCAGAATCGGATGTGCGCGATTATCCCGGTTCATGGTTTACCGGGCGTGGCGACGGTGGCAATGGAGTTGAGGTCCGTTTAACGCCACGTTTTGATAGTCGTCCTGATGGATTGGAAAAAGCATCCGTAAGGGCAAATATGACGGCAGCCGGTTTCAAAACTCCATGGCGTGTGATTATGTTGGGCGATACTCCTGGTCAGCTAACCGAATCATCATTGATCGCTGCATTGGGCGAACCAACCCAAATCAAAGATACCAGTTGGATTAAACCGGGTAAAACCGCGTGGGACTGGTGGAATGACAACCAGGTTGTCTTCGGAAAAGGCGCCACCGCGACCAAACCGGGAATGAACACGGACACGTACAAAGCCTACATAGATTTTGCAGCAACACTTGGCTTGCAATACATCCTGATCGACGAAGGTTGGCACAAAGGTTCAACGACAACCAGCAAGCCCGGTTCCGATTTGCTGACACCCGTCCCTGCGATGGATATGCCCGCCATTTTAAGTTACGCAAAAAGCAAAAATGTGGGCGTTTGGGTTTGGTTGCAGTGGAAGCAATTGGATTGGCAAATGGAAGAGGCCTTGGCGGCTTATGAAAAGTGGGGCATCAAAGGTATCAAAGTTGATTTTATGGATCGCTCCGACCAAGAGATGGTGGATTATTTCCATAAACTCCTGACCATGACTGCCAAATATCACATCATGGTTGATTTGCATGGCGCCTATCCGCCCAATGGTTTGGTAAGGACTTATCCACATTTCATGACACAGGAAGGTGTGATGGGAGCGGAATACAACAAGTGGAGCAGCCGCATTACTGCAACCCACAATGTGACTTTGCCATTCACACGAATGATCCTCGGCCCAATTGATTACACGCCCGGTGGTTTCCGTCACGCAACGCCAGAAGAGTTTCCAAATGTTCGCCGCAACACTTTGCCTTACGTAAAAACAACGCGCGGCCAGGCACTCGCCATGTATGTTGTTTACGATAGTCCCTTACAAATGCTGGCGGATTCGCCCATCACCTATTCAAAAACCGAAGGCCCCTGGCCAAAACCAAAAAGCGATTGGGAAGACGGTTTGGAATTTATTAAAGATGTTCCAACTACCTGGGATGAAACCCGAATACTCCAGGGTGATATTGGCCAGTTTATTGTCAGCGCGCGTCGCAAAGGAAAAGATTGGTATATAGGTGCTATGACCAACGAAGCAGGGCGAACCTTAACAATTCCGCTCAGCTTTTTGGATAAAGGCAATTACAAAGTACAAACCTGGCAAGATGGAAAAACAATTTCCACTTTACATAAAACTGAAATGACGCAAACCAATGCTGACAGTTTGACTCTTACCCTCGCTCCATCGGGCGGTGCTGTCGCTGTGTTGAAAAAATAATTCAGCAAATTACATTTTGCTTTTTTGAGGCTGCCTTATGGCAGCCTTTTTTATTTTTCGCGTGAAAAAAATATCGTTCCTGGCCGTTAGCTAACGTACATATTTTTGTTGCACTGCGTGAGATATTGGCAGCGTGAAATGCGAAAAGTTACTTAAAAGGAGTTTGTAGAGGCCGATATGACATGGGTGATATCCACCCTTCGCAAGGTGGCGAAATTTTTTGTTTTTCAGCGCGTTTATTCAATCAATCATTATTGAAGGTGAATATCATGAACAAAGATCAAGTAAAAGGTTCAATCAAAAAAACTGCTGGTAAGGTTCAACAAAAAGTTGGCGAAGCTGTTGGTAGCGAAAAACAACAAGCTAAAGGCGCCGCTAAACAAGTTGAAGGTTCAATCCAAAAAGGTATTGGCAACGCCAAAGAGAATCGCTAATACTGAATTAGCGCTCCAGGGAGCCGCTGAAAAATGTAAACGAGGCAGCGATTGCAACGCAGGTCATTTTTTAGAGGCTCGATAGTTATTCTGGCGCTGGTAAATATTCAGTATTTATTAGCGCCAGGAAGCCTAAAAAATATCGCTTATATTTCCCTATCTATTTTTTCTGCGCTTAAATCATTTATTTTCTGGTGCAAAAATTAATTGCACACTAATGTGTTTTAACGTACGGATAATTTATTTCCCCGCGGTTATTTTATTTCGCTGAAATCAACGCGAAAGAGGGAAATGCATATGAAATTATCCAAGGCTCTTTATTTATTGTTGTTGGTTTTCCTGTCGTTAAATGCCCACGCACTCATCATTAAAGATGTCATTTCAGTTAATAAAATCCTCGAAATAAATTGGCGCGCTTACGATTTTGATCTCACCAAACATGGCTACAATCATCTCACCGATAAAATAAACAGCGTCACATTGAGCTATGACTTTAGCAAGATGGTTGATGAAGGTGACGATTTTGATGATTACGATACCTTGGAATCCATCCAGTTTAATTCCTATATTTTTGATGGACGAACAATCTTCCATGATATAAATCCCGGCATCATTTCTGAAAGTCGCGATTGGACAAAAGATGAATCCTATTGCCAAAAAGAAAATGACGATACCGGTGAATGCGAATTAAACCTTGATTTGAATGGAACAGCGCGTGAGTTCCTGAGTGTATACAGCGGCAATGTTTGGTTGGGTGATGTCACCTTCGCAGTAGATGTTACTCGCTCCTATATACCCGAACCACCACCGTTAATGTTATTCCTCGTAAGCTTTTTTGCCTTATACTCTTGGCGTGGTTGCTATAAAAAAACGTAAAAATAGTGAATAACTGGAGGACACATGCCCAATATACAAATTCAACCCTATTTATTTTTTGGCGGACACTGCCAGCAAGCGATTGATTTTTATTGCAAAGCGCTGAATGCAAAAGTCGATATGGTGATGTTGTTTAAAGATAGTCCACAACCGCCACCGCCCGGTGTTTTGCAGCCCGGATTTGAAGACAAGGTTATGCATGCATCATTTCGCATTGGCGATAATGTCATTATGGCATCCGATGGTTGTAATGATGATGCAGGTTTTAAAGGGTTCAGGCTCTCGCTGACATTGCCAACAATTGTCGATGTTGAAAATGCATTTGCAGCTCTGGCAGAGGGAGGACGTGTGGATTTGGCACTAGCCAAAACATTCTGGTCGCCCATGTATGGCATGTTGACTGATCGTTTTGGTGTTGCGTGGATGTTAAGCGTCGCGGACAATTCGCCGCAGAGTTAATCTTCCAGGTCGCGCGAAAATTAATTTTCGCGCGCACCAGTCCAGTTGGGTTTGGTACTAAACCAATATTCCGGTTTTAAACCGATGATACGATAAATTCCTTCCGGCAAATCGCGTTTTAAGTTCGTAATATTTTGTTGCACACGCGCATGCATAATTGCGCCTTGGACAAATTGCTGCATAAGGCGGGCAGCTTGTTCAGGGTTTACGTTATCTTCCAAAAAATGTCCGCTTTGCAATGTGCGTATAAGTGCGGTGTTGTATTTTGCCCCGCGCTCAGACATCAATTGCAGCGACTGGATCATCTTGTTTTCACAGCATCCCGTTTGCATGCCCGCGCTAAAAAAAGCGCAGCCGGGAATATTCATTTCGTCTTCGCCAATCTTGTTAACAAAAATAAATTGAATCCAATTCTCTAACTGTTCAAGCGGGCTATTGACGGGAGATAAAAGCGCATCTAAATCCTGGCGAATATGTTCCCAGTGATAACTGGTCGCCTCGCAGAATAATTCAGCCTTTGATTCGAAGTGATGGTAAAAACTACCTTTGGTCACACCTGCTTGCTTACAAATTTCATTGACGCCCACAGCGCTGTAATTGCTCTGCCAAATTAAATCGAGCGCAGTTTGTAATAGTAACGAGCGGGTATCTTGAGGTGACATAAATCTCTTCTCGGTAGTTGACATCATTATTATAGATACCGGTTGGTATGTTTTTCAACCATTCAATATTAAAACATACCGCCCTGATAATTATTTTTAACGCAAATTTACACTGCGATAAATACTCACAAATCCTTGTATTTAAAGGATTTTGACTATTTTAAAACAATCCCTGGAGCAAGTCTTCCTGAAGCGTAAAGAAAAATTAAGTTGACCAACATACCAACCGGTATGTATAGTTTTCGCAAATGGCCACTTTGCCTCCAGGTTTTAGTCGATCCTGCGTAAGGGACATATGAGTTCGCCATTGTTTTTCACCGAGCATCAGGAGATCGCCATGAATTCCCTATACACACAATTCTTTTCCCGTAAATCCTATCAACTCACACTGGCAGCCATACTGAGTGGTATTGCCGGTATCTATTACGTAACTGGCGCTAATGCCGCCGCACCTGCTGCCGTACCGCCTGCGCCAGCGGTGGATGTGGTGGTTGTCCAGCCACAGGAAATCCGCACCTGGGCTAATTTCTCCGGGCGTTTATCACCCGTTGAAAGTGCAGCCATAAAACCGCTTGTTAGCGGCACCATCCAGCAAGTCTTGTTTAAGGATGGCCAACTTGTTACCAAAGGGCAGCCTTTGTTTGTGATTGATCCACGTCCGCATCAAGCGTCGGTACAACGTGCGCAAGCGCAATTGGCGACCGCGCAATCCCGTGCGAAATTAGCGCGCGATGAATTGAATCGTTCGCAACAACTCATAGCGGCAAAATTGGTTTCGCAAAGTATTTATGATTCTGCCGTAAGCAGTGACCAGGTTGCGCAAGCCGCGGTTCAGGAAGCAGAAGCCGCGTTGAACCAGGCCAAATTAAACCTGGAATATGCGCACATCAGCGCGCCGATTTCAGGTCGTATCAGTCGTGCAGAATTAACCGTTGGAAATGTTGTTGAAGCTGGCCCCAACGCACCGCAGTTAGCGCAAATTGTTGCCAACGATAAGCTCTACGCAGAATTCAATGTTGATGAAGCCACTTACATCCAGTTTGTACGCAATACAAAAAGTGTAGACAAAATGCCGGTGGAGTTGACCCTGGCAAGTGCGTCAAATGTTTCTTACCAGGGGCATATCACCGCATTTGATAATCGCCTCGATACCAATAGCGGAACGATTCGCGCTCGCGCCGTGTTCGACAACAGCGATGGAGCCTTAACCGCCGGTATGTTCACCAATATACGTTTAGGTTCTGCAGATAAATCCGCAACTTTACTGGTGCCGGAAAAAGCAATTGGCACCAACCAAAGTAAAAAGTTTGTGTTAGTTGTGGATGAAAAAAATATTGCGACTTACCACGAAATTACCTTGGGTGATCACTACGAAGGAAAGCGTGTAATCCTGAGTGGTGTAAATGCGGGCGATAAAGTTATCGTGAATGGTTTATCTCACGTGCGGCCCAATACACCGGTAAATCCCAGCGTTGAAAAACCTGTACCACAAGTCGCTGTAAATCCATAACCATTAATTTTTAATCCCTGATTCTTTTTTGAGATCGCTGGTGTTTTGCACCAGCACGGGATTCGCTCGTCTTCAACAAAGTAATTTTTTATTAAAGCAAGCCATCTGTAGGAAGGCACATTATGAACATATCCAAATTTTTTGTGGATCGTCCTATTTTCGCCGGCGTAATTTCGTTACTGATTTTTATCGCTGGTTTCCTTTCCATGTTCCAATTACCTATTTCGGAATATCCCGAAGTATCGCCACCATCGGTAGTGGTTAATGCATCATATCCCGGTGCAAACCCGAAGGTGATTGCTGAAACCTTGGCAACACCTTTGGAAGAACAATTGAGTGGTACTGAAAATATGTTGTACATGTTTTCACAGGCAACCACCGATGGACGCTTAACCTTAACCGTGACGTTCAAGATCGGTACCAATGCGGATTTAGCGCAACAAATGGTGCAAAACCGTGTGTCGCAAGCCTTGGCGAAATTACCTGATGTCACTCGCCAGGCCGGTGTAACCGTTGTAAAAAGTTCACCAGATTTAACCATGGTTGTGCATTTAGTATCACCAGATAAAAGTTACGATGAATTATATTTACGCAATTACGCCTTAATGAATGTTAAGGATGAACTTGCAAAAGTTCCCGGTGTTGGTTTGGTTCGTTTGTTCGGTTCAGGCGATTACGCTATGCGTGTGTGGTTGAATCCCGAAAAAATTGCTGAAAAAAATCTTAGCGCCAGCGAAGTCATTAATGCAATTCGCGAACAAAACGTACAGGTTGCGGCGGGAATTATTGGCGGTGCACCGGTGAGTAATATGGTGGACGTGCAATTACCCGTAAATGCAAAAGGCCGTTTGGATTCTCCCGAAGAATTCCGCGAAATTATTGTGCGCGCTGGTGCAACCGGTGAAGTGACGCGTTTGAAAGATGTGGCCCGCGTAGAAATGGGCGCGTCAGAATTCAGTTTAAATTCCATGCTGGATAACCAGAACGCTGTGGCAATTCCCATCTTCCAGGCACCCGGTGCAAATGCCATTGAAATATCCAATGGTGTGCGCGCAACTATGGCGCGTTTGAAAGAGCGTTTTCCGCAAGGCGTGGATTACCATGTGGTTTACGACCCAACGATTTTTGTAAAAAGTTCAATCAAAGCTGTTATTAAAACCTTGCTTGAAGCACTTGCGCTGGTTGTTATTGTTGTAATTTTATTTTTGCAAACCTGGCGCGCATCCATCATTCCTTTGCTCGCAGTACCTGTTTCCATTATTGGTACATTTTCATTGATGTGGGCATTTGGTTTTTCGATTAACACCTTGTCGCTTTTCGGTTTGGTCTTGTCGATTGGTATTGTAGTAGACGATGCGATTGTGGTGGTTGAAAACGTTGAACGTAATATCCACGAAGGCCTTTCACCCATTGCAGCAACTTACAAAGCGATGCAAGAGGTGAGTGGACCTATTATTGCGATTTCCCTCACGTTGATTGCCGTGTTTGTACCTATTGCATTTGTGAGTGGTTTGACGGGTCAATTCTATAAACAATTTGCGTTGACGATTGCTATTTCTACGGTGATTTCTGCGATCAATTCTTTGACGTTGAGTCCTGCGCTCGCTGCTCTGTTATTAAAAGGTCGCGATGATCCAAAAGATCGTTTGACCGTTGGTATGGATAAAATATTTGGTCGTTTCTTCGGCTGGTTTAATCACACCTTTGCCCGTGCGTCTGGAAATTATTCCACTAAAGTCGGCCAAATTTTAGGGCGTAAAGCGGTAGCCGTTGGTGTCTATGCATGTTTGCTGGCAGTTGCTGTTGTTGGTTTCAATATTATTCCCAAAGGATTTGTTCCTGCACAGGATAAACAATACCTGATTGCCTTTGCGCAATTACCCGATGGCGCAACACTTGATCGCACCGAAAAAGTCATTAGCGAAATGGGCAAGATTGGTTTAGCTGAAGCCGGTGTGGAAAGTGCAGTGCAATTTCCAGGGCTAAGCATTAACGGTTTTACCAATAGTTCAAGCGCAGGCATTGTGTTTTTAACTTTGAAACCTTTTGAGGAGCGCAAGGGCAGCGAGCTTTCGGCAGCGGCAATTTCCAAAAAATTGCAAATGAAATTTGCCGGTGTGCAGGAAGCATTTATTGCCGTATTTCCACCACCACCTGTGCGTGGTTTGGGTACGACGGGTGGATTTAAATTGCAAATTGAAGATCGCGCCGGCCTGGGTTATGAAGCGCTAGCAGATGTACTAAAACAAGTTCAGGAAAAGGCAGCGCAACGCCCTGAACTCGCCAGTGTATTTTCAAATTACAAAATCAATGTTCCGCAACTGTATGCGGATGTAGATCGCACCAAAGCAAAACAATTAGGTCTTAATGTCAAAGAAATTTTTGACACCATGCAAATTTATTTGGGCTCACTTTATGTCAATGACTTCAACCAGTTTGGCCGTACTTATCAGGTGATCGCACAGGCAGATGCGGCTTATCGCAGCACTCCAGCCAATGCGTTGAATTTAAAAGTGCGCAACAACCAGGGTGATATGGTTCCATTGGGTGCAGTATTAAGTATGAAGGAAAGTTACGGCCCTGAAAGTGCTGCGCATTACAACGGTTACCTCGCGGCAGATTTAAATGGCAATGCGGCACCGGGTTATTCCAGTGGCCAGGCGCAAGATGCCATTACACAAATTTTAAATGAAACTTTACCGAGTGGAATTGTATTTGAGTGGACCGATTTGACCTATCAGGAAGTATTGGCTGGCAACACCGCGATTTATATTTTGCCATTGTGTTTGTTATTAGTATTCCTCGTGCTCGCTGCGCAATATGAAAGTCTGGTATTGCCATTGGTGGTTGTGACGATTGTTCCGCTCTCAATTTTATCTGCACTTTTTGGTGTATGGATTACCAAAGGCGACAACAATATTTTCACGCAAGTTAGCTTGTTCGTGTTGGCAGGGCTTGCGAGTAAAAACGCAATCCTGATCGTAGAGTTTGCGCGTGAATTGGAGCAGCGCGGTATGGCGACTTTCCAGGCTGCCATTACTGCGAGCCGTATGCGTTTACGTCCAATATTGATGACATCTTTCGCGTTCATCATGGGTGTGTTGCCAATGGTATTTTCCACTGGCGCCGGTTCAGAAATGCGTAGCGTTATGGGTATCGCGGTATTCTCGGGCATGCTTGGGGTAACTTTCTTTGGTTTGTTCTTTACACCTATGTTTTATGTATTACTGCGTAAGCTTGAAGGCAAGCGCAGCTACCACAAAGTTGAGAGCACTGTTGAAGGAAAAGAATATTATGAATCTTTAATGTCACCTAAAGATTTGAAGGAGATGCATCTATGAGATCTTCAGCGCAAATTTTAAAACTATTTAGTTTGGCAATATTACCTTTAGCGATTGCAGCGTGCAGCACTTACAAATCAGTTGATGGAGTTCGTTCAACGATTGCTGCACCCGAAGTGCCATCCGCATTTGTATTGCCACAGGCAGCGACAGGGCAGGAGCCTGTCGCTGCCTGGTGGTCGCAATTTAATGATGAGCAGTTGAATAGTTTGATTAATAATGCACTGACGCAAAATCATTCCATTCGTATTGCACAAGCATCATTGAATGAATCGCGCGCGTTATTATTGAATAGTAAGCTTGCGCGCTTTCCACAAATTGAAGCAGATGTGAGCGGCACACGACAGAAACAAAGTGCTGATGTTGTGGGTTCAAATGAAGGGCGAATTAGTGAATCTTATCAAACAGGTTTCCAGGCAACCTGGGAGCTGGATTTATTTGGCCGTGTAAATAACGGCGTTAAATTATCCCGGGCACAACAGGAAGCGCGTGTTGCAGATTTGCAGGCCGCACAAGTGAGTGTGTCGGCTGAGGTCGTGAATGCTTATATTTTATTGCGCGGCAATCAATATCTTTTGGATGTTGCGCAACAAAATGCAAACAACCAGCAAGAAACTTTATCTTTGATTCGCCGCTTTGCCGATGTAGGGCGCAGTGACCAACTGGATATCGCCCGCGCAGAATCGCAATTAGAATTAACACTCGCTGTTATTCCAACTTTTGAAGCGCAAATCAACGTGGCGTTGAATCGTATTGGTGTATTGACGGGCAAACCAACGGCGGAATTAAAAAAGCAATTGGCGGTAGTAAAATCCCTGCCATCAATTCCTGTGACTTTTGCAGTGGGTAATCCTGCGGAATTATTAAAACGCCGGCCCGATATTCGCCGCGCGGAACAAGCGTTGGTGGGGGCTGTTGCTGAGTATAATATTCGCGTGGCGGATTTGTATCCGAGTATCACATTTACTGGCGGGCTTGGTTATTTATCAACGGATTGGACGCGCGTCGGTCAATCCAATACAGATACATTTAGTTTTACACCTCGCATCCATTGGGCAGCATTTGATATTGGTCGCGCCAATTCGCAAGTGAATGCCGCTGATGCCCGTACCCAGGCGCGTATTGCCGAGTTCGAACAACAGGTTTTGGTTGCTTTGGAAGAAACGGATAACACGCTGCAAAATTATGCCCATGAAGAAGAACGGCGCACCCGTTTGCAAAAAGCGGCGCAAGCCAGCTATCAAGCGGCAGATTTTGCGCGCAGGAAATTTGAAATTGGCAGCAGCGATTTCTTAACCGTATTGGATGCTCAACGCTCTCAATTAAACGTGAGCGCGCAGCTGGCACAAAGCGATATGCAATTGCTACTAAATCTTGTCGCTATTTATAAATCGCTCGGTGGCGGTTGGCAGCTTGAATCTTCGCCGCAATTAATAGGCCTGCGCTAACAAAGGCTTGGGTTTATTGTTGGTTCATTTATGGATCGAATACGATTGGAGGAAATGTATTGATTTAAGCTGGCTCGATGGAGTTGCGGTTTCTAACGTCATTAAAATGGCGAATACCTGGATTTCAGCCTATCCTCAAATAATTGCGCGCCTTGGGTTTCACGGCGCTTTTTATTGTGTTGGCCAAAAATATCCATAACCCGGGTCGATTATATTGTTCGGGTTATGTTAGGTCGTTTACGTGTGGTGCGGTTTGGCCACACTGACTCCAGGTTTTCTCCAGGCTCCAGGTTGCCCATGAAAAAAGTGATTTCAATACAAACATGGACAGGTTTGCTCATTCTTTTTTTAGGATTAATGGTCATCTTCGGTTGGGTTACCCATAATTCTCAATTGACACAAATGAACGCAGAGTTTGTTGGAATGGTATTTAATTCCGCGCTTTGTTTTTCGCTGATTGGAATTACATTCCTTGTGCCTGCGGGTCATCCTGTTAAAAGTGCGCTGCGTTTTTGGGTTGGTTGGATTTTAATTGCAATCGCTTCCCAGTCGTTTATTGAAAACCTGTTTGGCATTTCCGTTGGAATAGATCGGGCTTCCTTTCACGCATGGTCGCAGGATGGTAATCCGCATCCTGGTCGCATGGCTATGAATTCATCGATGGGATTTTTTTTAGCGGGTTTGGTATTGGTGCTATCGCAACGGGTTACCAAGCGCCGCGGTGTGGTGATCCAATTTGCAACATTTTTGTTGTTGTTTATTGGTTTAACCGGTTTGGTTGGTTACCTGCTTCAGCTTGATTTACTTTACGGTTTTAAAACGACTCGCATGGCGGTTCATTCTGCGGCAGGTATGGTGCTTGTTGCCTTCGGATTGTGGGACAGCTGGTTTCATTCCGATTGGTATAGATCGCGTAAATATTTTACCGATGGCGACAAAATTGTATTTGTGGGAACGGCGCTATTAATTATTGTGGCGCTTACGGCTGGTGTATCAGGTTTGGCGGCCCAGCAGGCTACATTTGAACATGTCTTGACCCAGAATTTAATATTTGCTGTCAAAAACCAAAGCGAGTTATTCCATGTCGAGGTCGACCAAAGCGTTGATAATGCACGAGACATTGCCGGGCGCTCAAGCTTGATTCGACTCACACGCGAATTGGCTTTGCATCCTGATGATAAAAATTTACATGATGAATTGGTATCGCTTTCCCAAAATGCATTAATTACTGGAGCTACTGGCATAGTGGTTTACAACAATGCGAATGCAGAATTAATTCGCTTGGGAACTTTTGCAAAACAATCTCCACTCACCGTGGATTTGGGATTGAATATTTCGTCAGTCTTGTTATGGAGTGATGGTTTTTATTTAAACAGCAGCATCGCCATTTTAGATAAAGACAACATAGTTGGTCGATTAATCCTCGAAGAACCTCTGGTACATCTAACATCCAACAAGGAGTTGGAGAATGGCAGCGATATACGTATGTGTGCTCCGAAAGGTGCGCGATTACTTTGCTTTCCAGACCGTGCTCACGCTGAGGTTTATGAAATAGATAATGAACATGTAAATGGCAGGGCAACTGCCATGAGTCTTGCTGTTAAAGGTAAAACTGGTACTTTTAAAGGTTGGGATTATCGCAATGTCAATGTAATCGCCGCATATGGCTCGCTCACCACCACAGGCCTGGGTATAGTCGTTCAAAAAGATACTGAACAATTACTGGAACCTATTCGCGAACAATTCAAATGGAGTATTCCGTTGTTGTTATTTTTAGCAGCATCGGGAGCCTTATTGTTGCGCGCGCAAATTATTCCCCTCGCTACAAAATTGTTGCGCTCAGAGCGTGAAGCCAGCGATAAAGCGCTGCGTATACGCACCATTATGGATAATGTCGGTGAAGGTATTATTACGCTTGATGAAAAAGGCATGATTGAGTCTTTTAACCGCGCAGCGTCAAACATTTTTGGTTATTCCGCAGATGAAGTTATTGGCACCACTATTAAAAATTTAATGCCTGAAGAAATGCGCGCGGCACATGAAGCGGGAATGAAACGTTATCTTTCCGGAGGCACACCAAGGGTTGTTGGGCATAAAAGTGTTGAGTTACCTGGCTTGCATAAAAGTGGCAAGGTTTTTCACCTGGAATTGGCCATTAATGCGATGGAAATTGATGGGCAACATTTATTTGTGGGGATTGTGCGCGATATCAGTGAGCGCAAAAAAACGGAATTTGAATTGCGTACGGCAATGAAGCAAGCAGAGCTTGCCAACCAGGCGAAAAGCGAATTTGTTGCCAACATGAGCCATGAAATCCGCACACCTTTAAATGCGGTTTTGGGCATGGCGCAATTGCTGGCAGGAACAGAACTTTCCAACGATCAAAAAAAATATCTCGATATGATTCACTCTTCCGGTAAATCATTATTGGGAATTTTGAATGACATCCTGGATTTTTCAAAAATAGAAGCAGGGCGTATGGAATTATCACCTGCGCCATTTCGCATTGGCGATGTATTGCATTCGCTGGCCACTATCATGAGTGTAAATGCGGGTGATAAAAATCTTGAACTGGCAATAGGTATTGAACCGGATGTACCCACAACGGTGATTGGAGACTCCCATCGTTTGCAACAAGTGTTGGTAAATTTGGTCGGCAATGCCATTAAGTTTACCGAGCAGGGCGAAGTGTCGGTATTAGTAGAATGTGTGTCACAACAACCGGGCATTACCACACTGTGCTTTAGTGTGCGGGATACCGGAATCGGCATGACGCAAGCGCAACAAGATCGTTTATTTTCACCATTTACCCAGGCGGATTCATCCGTTACCCGAAAATTTGGTGGAACAGGTTTGGGCTTAACGATTACACGGCGTTTTGTGGAACTGATGGGCGGCGATATTAAAATTCGCAGCATATTAGGGCAGGGTAGCGAATTTTCTGTCACCTTGCCGTTCAGGCTCACCGCACAACCAGAGCAGGAAAAAACGAGTTACGCTACTCTGGGTCAGTTAAAACTCCTCGTGGTAGATGACAACCAAACCAGTCGCGATTATTTACATAAAACAATCCAGGCATGGTGTTGGCAGGTCGATTGTGTTGCATCGGGCGCAGAAGCCTTGATTGCAATTGATAACCTGCAAATAAAAAATGAAAAATATGATGCAGTATTGATTGATTGGCAAATGCCACATATGGATGGACTGAATACCATGTTGGCTATCCAGTCAGTGGTGCCACACCCAATGCCAATTATTATCATGGTCAATGCATTTGGGCGCAGCAAATTAATGCAAAGCGATTTATCAACCCAGCCGGATGCGTATTTATTCAAGCCTATAACTCCTTCAAGTTTGTTCGATACTTTACATGAAATCGTCGTGCGGCATGAAATCGTTATGCGGCATGAAACCCTCGTGCGACATGGCAGCGATGAGCGTCCTGTAAAAAATATGGTAACGCGTCCGCGTATTAATGCCCATTTGCTGGTAGTGGAAGATAACCCGTTCAACCAAATTGTTGCGAAAGGTTTATTGGAACAAGCTGGTGCTACAGTGGACCTTGCCGATGATGGGTTAAAAGCGCTCAATATATTGCGCAAACAAAAAGTAAAATACGATTTGATTTTGATGGACGTACAAATGCCACTAATGGATGGGTTTACCACGACACGAATACTACGTGACGAATTAAAATTGACCTTACCTATATTGGCAATGACTGCCGGTGTTACTGAATTCGAACATGAACAATGTATTGCATCGGGCATGAATGATTTAATTGCCAAACCGATTGATGTTGAGCAAATGCTGGCAACTATTAATCAATATCTGCCCGCTAATTCGGAATTGGTGCGTGCATTAACAGAAAATAATAAACTTGAAGCAGTCGCAAAAAATGACGAAACTGCAGATGTTTTCAATGTGACACAACTCTTCGCCATGGTTGCAGGTAACGCAACTCATTCTGAAAAAACGGTTGGCCTCATTCGCACCCTTGTTGAAAATAGCCGTAATTCTATGGCTAAAGTTCGCCAGGCAAAACAGGAAGGGCAGTGGGATGAAATGGCGCGCTTGCTTCATACCATGCGCGGCTCAATTGGCACCCTGGGTGCAAAACGTTTTGCCGCTGCAGCGCGTGAACTGGAGTCTATTATAAAAGATGGAGGCTTGTCTAAAGAGAATGGAGACTTGCCTAAAGAGAATGGAGGCTTGCCTAAAGAGAATGGAGGCTTGCCTAAAGAGAATGGAGAGTTATCTGAAAGGAATAGAGACTTGTCTAAAATCGATTCCGTATTTAACCAGGTAGAACAAGAACTGGTAGCTACCCTGGATGCCGCGCACCAGTGGCTGTCAACACAATCAACATAATTAATCTTTGTGTTAGTTACCGCCTGGTGTTGTTGAAAAATCCTGTAGAAAATAAAAATCCATTGATGTGGATGATCTTATTATTTAAATCTACAGGGCCTAACAACCATGGATACCAGACACCAGAATCAAATCAGGATTGGCACAAGTGGGATAGTATTGCCAGTCACTAAATCTGCTTTTCCTGAAGCGTTTAAAATCGGAACCCGCCTGCATTATTACGCTTCATTATTTAATACGCTGGAAGTAAATTCTTCATTTTATAAAATTCCCAGGTTTTCTACTTTTGAAAAATGGTCGAATGAAGTGCCTGATCATTTTACCTTTACTGTTAAATTATGGCGCGGTATTACCCACGCAAAAAAATTGGACTACACATTCAGTGACCTGGAAAATTTTATGCGAGCGGCCAATGGCCTGGGGCAAAAGAAAGGTTGTTTGCTGATTCAATTTCCCTCCAGTATAAGAATTGAATATCTTGACACCGTCGAAAAACTCCTCGCAAACATAACCCAACTAAATGGCGATCTGCCCTGGAAATTAGCGATTGAGTTGCGCCATCACACGTGGTACCAACAATCGGCCTACGATATGTTTGCGAAATATGGTGCCTCATTGGTATTGCATGATATGCCTAATTCCAAAACTCCACTGGATTACGTGACGGCAAACTACACGTTAAATTGTATCTACCTCCGATTCCATGGACCTACCGGACAATATAATGGCAGTTATTCAAATCAATTTATTGATGAGTACATAGAACACATCAATCGATGGCGATCCAACGGAAAGGAAATTTATGTTTATTTTAATAATACAATCGGATCAGCCCTGCAAAACGCCCAGCGTTTACAAGAGCAACTTAGATAGCCAGGTTTTTTCCCAAAATCAGCCCATTCCTCGCTAACAGAATTTTACGCCAAAAAGTTATGTGCGGTGTCGAACAGTCATCATTGCGCGTTTGTTGCATAAAGCGACATTAATAAAGTTATTCAAAATAGAATCCTGGCTATAAGCCAGGGTTAGCCGGAATTAAGTGCGCCGACGTACAGATTAAGGCCCGGGTTTTTTATAGGCTTCTCTCATAGGATCAAGGTGTCAATATGACCTTGAATTAATCTGTTTTTACATTAATCCGATGGGAGAATAGAGATGAGTTATTTGCATCGTGGTAGTTATTCTACCTCTAAAAGCAATTATCGCAGTAATTTTGGTGTGCGTTTGATTGGCGCTGATACCTTGATTGGTAAAGATGTTTATAACTACGATGATGAACACATTGGCGACATTAAAGAAATTATGCTTAATTCGGCGACGGGTGAAATCGCTTATGTTGTTTTGTCATTTGGTGGCATTTTAGGTTTGGGCGAAAAGCTTTTTGCAGTGCCCTGGAAAGCCTTGACCCTGGACGCTAACAACCAAACGTTCATCCTCAATGAATCCAAAGAACGTTTGGAAAGTGCCCCCGGTTTTGATAAAGACAATTGGCCAAATATGGCTGAAAAAGGCTGGATCAATGAAGTCCATACTTTCTATGAAACCAGGGTTTACAGTTTTGAAGAAGAGTATTGATTCAAATTTTAGTATGAATTTTACTTAAAAAAGAAACCAGGATTTAGCCGAGGCTATTGCTGGTTTCTTTTTTACTTGAGCGGACTGTTTTACTTAAGCGGGTTATTTTATTTGCGCGGGCTATAAAATCATCAGACAGGTTATTTTTTTACACATGTATTCAGCACTATCACACTAAACAGGCCAGCTATGCTGAATATTGCAAATGACATTCATATTTCCGCTAAAAAAATCCATTCTATTCGTCATGATGCTAAAAAAACTGCTCAGGCGATTCATCTTGTTTATGTGGAAGATAAACAAACTGGCATAACCCGGGTAAAAAAAGGTGATAGCTTTCATTATTTGAACGGTAATAAAAAAGTCCTGGATCAATCAACACTCGACCGAATCCAAAAACTTGTTATACCACCGGCGTGGGAAAACGTGTGGATTTGTCCCCTGGAAAACGGCCATTTGCAGGCGACGGGTATTGATCAAAAAAATCGTAAACAATATAAATATCATGCGCTATGGAATTCATTGCGCAACCAAACCAAATTTTATCGGTTGCATGAGTTTGGTAAAACCATTCCTGCTATTCGTGAGCAGTTGGAAAAAGATCTATCCCTACCTGGCATGCCGGTTGAAAAAGTGCTGGCCGCTGTGGTGTGTTTGATGGAGCAAACTAGTATCAGGATTGGCAACAGTATCTATGAAAAACTCTATGGGTCGTTCGGTTTAACTACCTTAAAAAATAAACATGTTCATGTTGTCGGCAGCACTATCCAGTTTGTTTTCAAGGGTAAGAAAGCCATTGCGCATAACATTAATATTAAAAGTAAACGCCTTGCAAAAATCGTAAAACAATGTCGCGATATCCCGGGTAAAGAACTCTTCCAATATTATGATGAAGAAGGCAACCATAAGTGCATTGATTCAGGCATGGTGAATAATTATCTGAAAACTATTTCTGGCCAGGACTTCACCGCAAAAGATTTCAGGACATGGGCGGGCACTGTACATGCGATAAGTGCTTTTAAAGAAATCGATGCTGGTGAAAGCCTGGCTGATATTAAAAAAAATATTGTGGCTGTGCTTGATCGCGTTGCCCAACATCTGGGGAATACCAGGACGGTCTGTAAAAAATATTACGTTCATCCAATATTGATTGAGCTTTATGAAAGTAACGGATTATCTTGCTATTTGAAGCGATTAACCACAATGCAAAAACAAACCAAGGCCAATGATCTATTGGCTGAGGAAAGGTTACTCATGCAAATTCTTGAGAAGGAAGGCTTGGTGTGTATTTAGGCAATTTTACAAATGGCTTTACATTGTCCTGTTTTCATTATTTGCCGCAAGCGCACTATGTTGTAGCTCTGGATAAAAGTTTATTTGCTGGATAGAAGGTTTATTTAAGCGCATACTGTTTTTTTGTTCACATTTTATATCGAGTCAATTACATGGCTTCACATGTTCCCTCTGACCCAATGACCAAGTCTATTGATGAGTCCGAACGTTTTCGATTGCTGGTTGCAAGCGTTACGGATTACGCCATCTATATGCTTTCAACGGAAGGTATTGTTAGCAGTTGGAATCCGGGTGCGAATCGTTTCAAAGGCTATACCGCTGATGAAATTATCGGTAAGCATTTTTCATGTTTCTATACCGATGAAGACAAGGCGGTAAACTTTCCCGCCCGCGCATTACAAACGGCAATCAATGAAGGCAAATTTGAAGATGAAGGTTGGCGTGTTCGAAAGGACGGCAGTCGCTTTTGGGCGAGTGTTGTTATTGATCCGATTCGCGATGCTGAAGGCACCCTGGTTGGTTTTGCGAAAATTACACGTGATATCACTGATCGCAAAAAAGCGGCTGGGGAATTGCACGCAAGTGAAGAGCAATTTCGTTTATTGGTGCAGGGTGTTACAGACTACGCCATTTACATGCTTTCTCCTGGAGGTGAAATCACTAACTGGAACGTCGGTGCGAAACGCATTAAAGGGTATGAACATAGTGAAGTTATAGGTACACATTTCTCCCGTTTTTATACCGAAGAAGATCGCGCTGCTGGTTTGCCGATGGTTGCGCTCAATACAGCACTGTCTGAAGGGCGCTTTGAAAATGAAGGTTGGCGCATGCGCAAAGATGGCTCAAAGTTTTGGGCGCATGTTGTGATAGATCCTATTCGCAGTGAACTGGGGGAATTGATCGGTTTCGCCAAGGTCACGCGGGATATCACGGAGCGACGAAACGCGAGCCTAGCGCTCGAAAAAGCCCAGGAAGCTTTGTTCCAATCGCAAAAACTGGAGGCAATTGGCAAGTTGACTGGCGGTGTTGCCCATGACTTTAACAATCTCCTCGGTGTGGTAATGAACGGCGTGGCAATCCTGCGTGCGGAAACAACCTCAGAAAATGCCGTAAAAGTATTGGACACTATTGAGCGCTCGGTAATGCGTGGTGCTGCGTTAACGCAACAATTGCTGACATTTGCACGCCAGCAACCCATCAAGCAAGAATTGCAAGATATCAATCGTGTCATAACTTCATTCGAGAATGTGCTGCGACGCGCTAACAATAGTTCGACAAATTTTGAATTAAAACTCGGCGATTCGCTGCCCGCAGTCAAGATTGATATCGCCCAGTTTGAAGCGGCATTGTTAAATCTGGTGGTGAATGCGCGCGATGCCATGCCCGATCCCGGCACGCTACGAATTCTTACAGATGTCGTGCATTTAAAAGCGCATGATGTAAACCAGTTGCCGGAGGGCGACTACGTAAAAGTCGTGGTTGAAGATACCGGCCATGGCATGGCACCTGAAATTGTCAGTCGGGCAGTAGAGCCTTTTTACACCACCAAACCCATTGGCAGAGGCACCGGTTTGGGCTTAAGCCAGGTATACGGTTTTGCCCAGCAGTCACAGGGTGATTTAAAAATTGAATCCACCGTTGGAGCTGGCACGAGTATTTCATTATATCTGCCCGCGTTTATGGATTTTTCTGATGATTTAATGCTTGAAAAGCAAAATTGTGAAAAAGCGCTGGTGGTTGATGACCAGCCTGAAGTCCTGGAAATGGCGGCAGAATTATTCAGGACATTGGGGTATTACGTTATTGCCGCCAATAATGCCGAGGACGCGTTAAAAATCCTTGAGCGGACGCCGGATATTGAAGTGCTTTTCAGTGACGTTGTCATGCCGGGAATGAGCGGTTTCGAGTTGGCATCAAAAGCTAAAGCTTTGATTCCTGATATTAAAATAGTTCTTGCATCGGGTTATGCGATTCCCGCAATCACCTCACAGCATATGAATGTTGATGAGTTCCAGTTTGTTGCTAAACCGTACCGGGTAGCGGACGTGGTGAAAAAATTGCGTATGGCCAGCTAAAGATTCCAGGGCGCTAAGGAATAACCCAATATTTTTTCATATTATCTCTTTAAGCATTCGACTTATTGTAAGAAAAATGCATAATGCGAGCTGAGTTGGATTGTTACAAAAATGAAAGAAAAGTGAATATATAATGACTTATTGTAGTTGGTGAGATGATGCAATAAGAATGTAAAACGCTAATGATTTACAGGCAGCTATCATTATTTTATTAGATGAGCGCGCTACACAGCGCTCCCGGGAACAAAAATGCAATCAATTCCAACTGTAACAGAACAAAAGAGCGTAAAGCGCGTGTTGATTATCGATGATAATCACGAAGTGGCCGATTCCCTGGCACAGTGGCTCACCTTGGCGGGTCACAATGTACATACGCTTTATACTGGTGCACAAGCGATTCAAAAAGTGCCAGAAATACAACCCGAAATTATTCTGCTGGATATTGGCCTTCCTGACCTTAATGGTTATGAAGTCGCCCGGAAATTACGCGAATTACCAGATGTTCCTCCGTTTTTGCTAGTAGCTGTAACAGGTTATGGCCAGCCTGCTGATACCGAGGTTTTTCGCAGCGCCGGATTTGATGAATATTTTTCAAAACCAATGCATTCAAGTAAATTAAAATCGATTGGATTAGATTTGTAACAAATTGTAAAACTGCACAGTCAGGTGGTTGCGAATGTAGCCATTGTGTGTATAAGAACCTCCCAATAATTTCCCTCCTGCTTTAATTTATAACCTCATAATCATTCCTGAAATTATGCAGCTTGCTGCGTAAAACCTGTGTCTGTCGCAAAAAATATTCAATGTGCCGTAGCGAACAGAAACCAAAAAACTGCTATGCAATTATTTCTTTACCTTGTCTCCAATCAAATTTTTCAGTTGGGCTGTTAATCGCTCACACGTTTTACAGAGAATTTTTTATGTTTCAGACCAGTATTGAATCAAACGCCTACGCACTGCACGCAGGACTTGCAAGACATAACCTTAATCGCACAAATATCGCTACTCCTTCACTTAATTGGGAAGAGGAAGAGCAGATAGCATTGGAAAATCGTATTTTGGAAGGGCATTACCTGGAAGGTTTACGACATTCGATTAAATCACTCACACCTGAACCAATAAATTCTGCCGATGATTTTATTAACTGGTTTGAAGCTTTGGCTGAGTGCGGCCCTGGCCAAAATCACGAATTGTTTGACTGGCTGGAACGCGATGCAGATTTGGATCAGTTGAAATGGTTTTTAACCCAGGAAATGATAAGTGATATCGGCTTTGAAGATTTGGTTGCCTACACCCAGGTGAAATTACCGGCTGCCGCCAAACTTGAATGCGCACGTAATTTTTGGGATGAAATGGGACGTGGCAAACAAGGCGCTACCCATAATTTGTTGTTGGGCAGGGTTATCCACGGACTTAAATTGCAGCCATCGATAGATACCACATTGTGGGAATCGCTCGCGCGTAATAATGTCATGTTGGGTTTAGCCACTAATCGTCGTTACACCTACCATTCACTGGGAGCTTTAGGTGCGACCGAATTAACATCCGTCAGTCGTGCGACAAAAATCTCGGCGTGTATGAACCGTTTGGGATTGGAGCCCTGGATACGCTCTTATTTTGATTTGCAAATAGCCCTGGATGTTTCCCATGCGCGGTGTTGGGTGCGTGAAGTCATCCGTCCCCTGGTGATTGCAAATCCTGAATGCGCCCAATTTATTGCAGAAGGTGCGCTTATGCGTTTGCAGTCTGATCAATTATGTTTTGATCGTTACAGTTATGAATTGGGAATCAATGATGAAATCCCCCTCGAAGACAATGAGGCATCACCTTTGTTATTTTTCCACAGCTTTTCACCCGAAAATGCTGACTTAAGGATGATTGCCTAAGTAATTTTTAATCACGCTTTAAAAGATGTTAGTCGATTTTTTGCAAGCACTGATTCTTTGGATGAATTTGTTTAGATGGATTTGGAAAAATTGGGATAGATTAGAAGGTAATTTTTTGAGAAAAAATTACCTTAAAAATGTATATGGAAGGAAGGTAAATTGTCTGCTCAAAATCACTTAACAAATTCATTTTTAGGGAGCGGCATTGCTTCCTTGGATGAAATCTTACGCGGTGGATTTACACGTGACAGGTTGTATCTAATAGAAGGTTCACCAGGCGCAGGTAAAACAACTTTGGCGCTGCAATTCCTGATGGAAGGAGTGAAGCGCGGCGAATCTTTATTGTACATCACCTTATCTGAAACCAGCGTGGAGTTACGTGCAGTTGCAGCCGCCCATGGATGGTCGCTTGAAGGAATTCATATCCATGAGGTTTTGCCATCGGAGAGCATCCTTAATCCTAACGAGCAATACAGCATCTTTCACCCCAGCGATATTGAAACAGGTGCTACAACGCAAACAATCCTGGATCTTGTCGATAAAATAAAACCCACTCGCCTGGTTCTTGATTCATTATCAGAATTGCGTTTGCTGGCATCGAACCCGCTTATTTATCGCAGGCAGGTTTTAGCGTTCAAGCAATTTATTACCAGTCGTTCATGCACAACATTATTTTTGTATGATCGCTCAGCCAGCGATGGTGATTTGCAAGTGCGAAGTATTGCCCATGGCGTTATTTCATTAAAACGTATGACCACTGATTACGGCGATATCCGCCGCAAGTTGGAAATTGTTAAATATCGCGGTGTTGCATTTCGTGAAGGCTTGCATGATTACAAAATCCAGCATGGTGGTCTTGTGGTATTTCCACGGCTTGTTGCAGCCGATTCACGCGAATTTTTTGTACAAAAACAATTTGCAAGCGGTATTAAAGAGCTTGATAGTTTGTTGGGTGGCGGTGTTGAAGAAGGCAGCAGTACACTGATTGCCGGACCACCAGGTACAGGGAAATCAACACTTGCTGCGCAGTTTGTATTTTCGGCGCTGCAACAGTACTCAAAAGCGGCAATGTTTTTATTTGAAGAATCGGTTTCCAATTTATTGAATCGTTGCGACAACTTACGCATTGATTTGCGTTCGCATGTTGCTGCGGACAGGATTTGTTTACAGCAAATTGATCCTGCACAGCTCACTCCGGGCGAGTTTGTCAACACGGTTTGTCGCGCAGCTGATCATGGGGCCAAAATTATTGTTATTGATAGCTTAAATGGATTTTTACAATCCATGCCCAATGAAAAATTACTTGCGACGCATATGCACGAATTATTAACCTACCTTGCACAACGCGGCGTAATAACATTCCTGATTGGTGTGCAGCAAGGTATGTTGGGTGGAAATATGGCAACGGGTGTTGATGCCAGCTATTTAGCCGACAATGTTATTTTGTTGCGTTATTTTGAGGCCAATGGCGAAGTCCAACAAGCTATTTCTATTTTCAAAAAACGTGGCAGCGCTCACGAGCGAACCATTCGCCGCATAATGGTTACCTCTGATGGAATAAAAATTGGCCCGGTGTTGCGACAATTCCACGGGATTTTAACAGGCGTTCCAAAATTAACTCCGTTTGTGCAAGATCCAAACACACCCTTGGAAAATATTTCTTTGGAGAACACCTCGCTGGAGAGTGTATCGGTAGAAAGTGTATCTGCGCAGAATGTATCCGTGCAGAACGTATCTGTAGAAAATGGTTCTGCGGAAAATGCGTCTGCAAAAAAAGGAACTTCAGGCAATGGCTGAAATAAATGAGCGGCGTATTTTAATTTATGCACCTCTTGGTAAAGATGCCGAGCTTGCATGCAAAGTATTGGAAAGCGCCAAACTCGTATGCCATGTCTGTACAAGCTGGCAGCAGTTAATTGATGAACTCGATAAAGGTGCGGGTTTAATTCTAACGGTTGAAGAAATATTAACACCGGCCGCTGTTGCTCCATTAACATCATTTATCGTCGCGCAACCCACATGGTCGGATTTACCGGTTCTTGTGCTGACCAAAAGTGGCAGTGATGCTTCATGGATTAAAGGCGCATATGAGCGATTTGGTAATCTCACCTTGTTAGAGCGACCAGTTCGTGCACCTACACTTATTAGTGCTGCGCGCTCGGCGTTACGTGCGCGTTTACGGCAATACGAAATAAAAATTTCCGATCAACGCAAAGATGAATTCCTGGCAATGCTTGCGCACGAGTTGCGCAATCCGTTGGCGCCGATCAGTTCTGCTGCAGAAATATTGAAATTAGTTTCTTCAAACCCCGACAAAGTAAAACAAACGAGTGAAATTATTGCCCGGCAAGTCGGTCACCTTACCAATTTAATTGATGATTTACTGGATGTGGCGCGCGTAACCAGGGGGCTTATCAAACTCGAAAAAGAACCGCTGGATATTCGTTACATGGTTTCCCAAGCCATAGAACAGGTAAATCCGCAAATTGTAATGAAGCAGCAGCATCTGGCAGTGAATTTTCCGCTGGAGCCCGCACAGGTTTTGGGGGATAGCAAAAGGCTTATCCAGGTTGTCGCTAATTTATTAAATAACGCCTCAAAATATACGCAGGTTGATGGCAATATTTCGGTCACTGTCGACATATTAGATAGCGATATTATGTTGGAAATTTCCGATGATGGAATTGGTATAGCACCTGAAATGGTGCCGCAGGTATTTGATTTATTTGCGCAGGCAAAGCGCACATCTGACCGTTCACAAGGCGGCTTGGGTTTGGGTTTGGCTTTGGTAAAAAGTCTGGTGGTATCGCACAATGGAATTGTGCAAACCTTGAGTAAAGGATTGGGCGAGGGTAGTACATTTACGATTTACTTGCCGCGCCTGGTCAATAATATCCCTGTGTTGGATGCTTTACCGCACGCAGAAGATGGAACGGTTGCAGAACCTTTTCAGCCATTATGCATTATGGTGGTCGATGACAATAAAGATGCTGCCGATGCCCTGGCTATGTATTTGGAAACTGCCGGACATAAAATTTTTGTAGAATATAATGCGCTTGATGCCATAGCGCGTGCACGCCTTGCCTCACCGCAAATTTGTATCCTTGATATAGGTTTACCCGATATGGATGGTTACGATCTTGCCAGCCGTTTACGAATGATGCCGGAAACGAGCGACGCGATTTTGATTGCCGTAACGGGTTATAGCCAGGATCAAAACAGGAATAAATCCATCGCCGCCGGTTTTGATCATCACTTTGTAAAACCGGTAGAAGTCGACACTTTAATTAATGCAATTGTAGAAAATAAAAAATAAATTAAAATAAAAAAGCAAAGAAAGTAAAAAGAGAGTAAAAAGAAATTAAAGGAAAAAAGTCAGATAAAATAAACCGTGTAGATTTATAACGTCTGCCAAGAATGGTTAAACTCTTTCGCACGCAGCAATCGCATTATCCCAATAAGCAGGTTCACCAAATTCACTGCGCAAATGTGCAATAAATAATTGTGCTTTGGCAGCGTGCGAGCGTCCAGGCATTCGCACTGCATGAATCGCAGGTTCCAGTTTTGATGATGAATTGTGTAAATCAGGAAACAGCGAAACCAGTTGTCCGGAAATAATCATATCGCTCACTAACCAGCTTGCCAGATGCACAATCCCGATGCCAGCCAACGCGGCCAATAACAATGAATTGGTATCGTTACTGCGAAAATTTCCTTGCACGGGTAAAGGTGCACCTTTATTAACACCTGGAAAACACCAGAGGCCGGGAACTGTTTTTAATGTTGCAGCGGAAAGGCAATTGTGTTGCAACAATTCTTGTGGCGATGTTGGACGTCCGTGTTGTGCAAGATAATCAGGACTGGCGCAAACAAGGCGTTTGAATGGCGCGAGTCGTGTTGCAACAAGGTCGCTGTCGGGCAGTGTGCCAATGCGAACGGCCACATCAATCCGGTGCGCTGATAAATCGATAATTTCATCGCTAATATTTAATTCAATTTCCATTAACGGATAGCGCTTAAGAAATCGCGTTACGGCTGGCGCAACATATAATCGCCCGAAAGATGCGGGAGCGGTGACGGTGAGTAAGCCTTTTGGGTCCGCATTTAATGCAGACATTGCATTTTTTGCATCTTCCAATTCGAGCACAATATTTTTTGCGCGCGGTAAAAATTGTTCACCTGAATCGGTGAGCATTACAAGGCGTGATGTGCGATGAAATAATTTAAAGCCAAGCTCTGCTTCCAATGCATCAATCTTGCGCGATACGGACGACACGGCAATATTCTGGCGTTTGGCAACTTTAGACAGGTTGCCAGCTTCCACAATGGCAAGGAAAAGGTGAATCGCATCTAGCATACAGGCTCCATATTTTTGCGAAATTTGCAAAGATGGTTTGCAATCCTGCTTATTGTGATGTTTATGGCAACGAAATACAATTTTTCCACCAACCACAACTGGCTAGAGGCCAAAGGAATAAATATGACTATCAGCAAATTTAAAAAATTAGCGCTTGCGGTATCAATCGCATCTTCTGCTGCTTTTATGGCAATGGGCAGCAGTACCGCATTGGCTGCCGCCCCTATGGTTAAAACACCCGCACCCGGTTTTTTCCGCCTGATGCTGGGCGCTTATGAAGTGACTGCGCTCAACGACGGGACGATTGACTTGCCAGTAGAAAAATTATTGGTTGAGCCGGAAGCAACCACTACGGCGGCGCTATCCAAATTTTTTCTGAAAACGCCACTGGAAACCTCAATCAATGCCTATTTGATTAATACCGGCAGCAAGCTCGTATTGATTGATTCTGGTGCGGGCAGTTTGTTTGGCCCCACCGTGGGTAAATTGATCGCTAACCTGAAAGCGTCCGGTTATGAACCTTCACAGGTTGACGATATTTTTGTTACCCACATGCACGGTGACCATGTTGGTGGACTTGTGAGCGATGGTAAATTGAATTTCCCTAATGCCACAATCCATGCTGACCAACGCGAAGCTGCTTTCTGGTTGAATAAGGCAAATATGCAAAAAGCGTCGGAAGATAGGAAGAAAATGTACCAGGGCGCTATGGATTCTGTGAATCCCTACGTTGCAGCAAAAAAACTGGAACTGTTCAAAGGCAATACTGAATTGCTTCCCGGTATTAAATCCTATTCAAACTATGGGCACACTGAAGGGCATACGGTATATGTTGTGGAGAGTGAAGGACAAAAATTATTGCTAATTGGCGATTTGATCCACGTGACTGCGGTTCAGCTTGAGCATCCTGAAGTGACTATCGGTTTTGATACGGATCAAAAAGAAGCTGCAAGTTCACGCGATAAAGTATTTACTGAAGCTGCAACTCAAGGTGCGTTAATTGGCGCGGCGCACATCCAGTTCCCGGGGCTTGGACACTTGCGTAAAGATGGAAAATCTTACCAATGGATTCCAGTGAATTTTACCCAAATGCATTAAGGTTTTAGCGAATAAAAAATGCGGAGAAAAACTCCGCATTTTTTTATTTTTCCTTTTTTTCAGGATAATTATCTTTTGATATTTTTTTAGTTTGCCGGTTCTTATGCAGGATCGCCGCGATAATAAAACTGTAAGAAAGCACCCTGATGACATAATAACTGGGTGTCCCTTCACGCAAATCGAAATATATAAGCAGCCATACACGATTTATCCCTTCAATCAAAAACGATAATGCAAAAAACAGGAAAAACTTATCGTGGGTTGTTTTCCAGAATTTAAGGAAAAAGAGGCCTGCTAAAAGATAGCAAGTTGAGATTGCGCCAATTAATAATTCTGTCACGTCGTTATTCATCAAAAATGAGTCCGTATAACAATAAAATAAGGCCAGCTAAACTGACTGATAAGCGGATGTTCAGCAGGCTGTAGTCGGCAACAAAAAATTTGTCAGCGACTACAAGGAGGTTATTGAGCGTAAAAAAAACAAAGCAAAGCCCGGACCATAACAGCAAGCGATAGCGGCTTTTTATGTAGCCGCGCAATAATAAGATTGCACATATCAGCGAGGTTACGCCACATAATGCATAAATTTCAGCGGCCATCATTTATCCTTGTTAAATTTAAATGCATCGGCAAATAAATGCAGCATTCGCCCAGCAGCTCTTGAATGAATCATGTTAGTCACTTCGATCAAATTATTTGCGTAGAGAATACTTAATTGGGTAATCAACTCGTCAAGCTCGGCATTAACAGGAGCATAAACGAACTGTCCATTCTTGTTGTGGACAGGAGCACAAATCCCGCTGGCGCACAAGTCTTCGAGCATGCCCAAGGTCTGCTCCTGGTTTAAATAAAGCCGTTGCGCGAGCGTATCTTCATTCCATTCTTGCTGTGGTGATTGATGCAATAAAAGCATTGCTTCCAAATGGGGTATTGAAGCAATTGAATGTATGAAGCGACGAAGCTCATTGGATAATTTAAGTGAGTTCATATTATCGCTTAGTTAAAAAATAAGCAGTTGAAAAAAATATCAACAAGTAATGTTTTGGTGGCACGGTAAATATAGCAAGAATTTATGTGCCGTGATCGAGATAGGTTGATTATTTACCGATGTTTTTTATCTGTCGTTAATCTCAATATTTTGTCTTCTTAATTTGTTTTTTGACGGGTTACAACTCCCGATTTCCGTTAATTGTTAATTAAGGTGTCATCTTGCACTTTAATTATTCTTTGTTATGTGCGCTGGCGAACAGAGGGTATTGGCGCTTGCGAACACTATGTATGGCGCGTTAATTATTAAATCATAGTTATGCATGGTGTGTTTGCCATAGGGCAATTGATTCATTTCGGTGCGACTTTATAGGAATATAATGGAACATATCTGAAAGCTTTGCTTTAATCAAAATTGCGGTAGCCGTTGTATTTTACAACGTGCCCTGACAAGCATTATATGTTCTTTAAAAAAATTGCTTGTAAATTAAATTACCCATGACATTTGTGGGTAAAAAGGATAAGTAAACACTTGTTAAGGTTTCTATTTACATGCAAACCACTGATTCACTTCCCAAGGTTTTAATCGTTAATGACGATGCATCAACATTATTGGCATTGGCCAGTATGTTGGAAGACCCCATGGAGTCCCCACGGTATGAGGTATTCACCGTGCAATCCGGTGAAGAAGCCTTGCGCAAGGTGCTCAAGCATAATTTTGCAGTCATCTTGCTCGATATCAGTATGCCCACCATGAATGGCTTTGAAACGGCTGAAGCCATTCACGCTCATCCCCGTTCTGCGTCTGTGCCGATTATTTTTGTGACAGCTTATTACGGCGACGAATTCAACCGGTTAAAAGGTTACCAAAAGGGTGCCGCAGATTATCTGTTTGCGCCGCTGATTCCTAAAATCGTTCAATCAAAAGTTGCGGTATTTGTAGAGTTAAACCAAAAAAATATTGAGCTTGAACGCAAGACAATAGAGCTTGAAGCCATTAACGTTGATTTGCGTATACAGCGTTTACAGGATTTGGAAAGGGTTAACAACGCGTTAAAAACAGAGGTGCAGGAGCGCCGGGTAGCTGAGCAACTTGCAACAGAGCTTGCAACGCGCGATACCTTGACGGGTTTGTTTAATCGGCGCTCATTGCTGGAGCGGTTAAAGCATGCCATTGTGCAAGCATCACGCCGTAAAGAAGGCTTGGCGTTAATGTTTCTTGACCTGGATAAATTCAAGGAAATTAATGACACCTTTGGCCATGAAGTTGGCGATGAGTTGCTTAAGCAGGTTGCCACGCAATTAAATGCTTCTGTGCGCGAATCCGATATGGTTGCGCGTTTGGGTGGCGATGAATTTGTGATTTTACTGGAAGGTTTTCCCGAAACGGCTGATGTTATAAAAATCGCAAAAAAAATTGTTAATGCGAATATTGAACCTCATGTCATTGGTTCTCACGTTGTAAAAACCTCAACGACTATTGGCATCAGTCTATATCCGCAAGATGGCGCATCTGCCGAAGAATTGCTTAAAAATGCCGATGTCGCCATGTATCACGCCAAACAGCGCGAGCGCGGTTCTATCCAGTTTTTCCACGAAGAATTAAACGCTACCGAGCGCTTGCGCAATGAATTTGAGCAGGATGTGCAACACGCGCTTGAGCACAATGAATTTGAGCTTTATTACCAACCCAAGATTGATATAGCAACCGGTTTGGCCACGGGTGTTGAGGCACTTTTGTATTGGCATCATCCGCGCGATGGTTTGTTGGCACCTGCTCATTTTTTATCGCGTGTTACACAAAGTACCCAGGCGACGCGGGTGAGCGATTGGGTTATTAGCGCTGCCTGCGCGCAGATGCAACGCTGGAATAATCAGTTAAAACCTTTCACATTGCCCATTGCTATTAATCTTGATATTGCGCACCTGCAACCCGATTTTTTCAACACGATTTCTACCGCGTTGGAGGAATATGATGTTACACCTGCAAGCCTTCACGTCGAAATTGATGAGTCTGCCGTTGTCAGTGATTTGGCGCGGGCGGCCGCTATCTTTCGCGAATTAAGTAACGGTGGGGTCAGTATTATCCTGGACGGTTTTGGCGCTGGTTTTTCATCGCTCGCTGCGTTGAAATCCCTGCCGATTAGTTTGGTAAAAATTGACCCGCGCCTGATGCAAAGTTCTGGTCGCCAATATAATTTTTTGCCTGCACAAGATGCTTTCCCAAAAGATACATCAACATTTTCAGCGCTCCTGGCAATGGCCCGCGCGTTTGGTTTGCGTGTTGTTGCTGACGGTGTGTCAACACAGGAACAATTTGATGCGCTAAAAACAATTGGCTGCGATGAATACCAGGGGACATTTTTTACTGAACCTTTATCTGCAGATGACCTGTTGCGCCGCTTGAAATTAACCTCTTTGCTTAGCTGTTCTGCTTAGCCAACCATTCAATAATGTATAACACTCATAGCTTCAATATTCGTTGTGTTCTGATTTTCGATGAGGGTTTATTCGAAATCACCTGAATATTTGAAAGCTGCTAAAAAGCTCGGAGATTTTTATGGATACAGCAGTGGAGTTTGACAACGAGCTTGATGCCAAAGCCCTGTTGCATGTGTTAACCGCTTTAAAAAAAGGCGACTTCTCTGCTCGTATGCCGGCAGATCTTACAGGCATGGCTGGCAAAATTGCTGACACGCTTAACGATATTATCGAATCCAACCAATTGCTCTCGGAAGGCATTACCGATGTCAGTCGTGTGGTTGGCCGCGAAGGTCGTTTGACGCAACGTGCGTCCATTCCCAGTATGGTGGGGGGATGGGCCAATATCGTTAAATCCGTAAATACCTTGATTGATGACCTTGTGCGCCCCACGACAGAAATGGCGCGCGTTATCGGTGCTGTGGCAAAGGGTGACCTTTCGCAAACCATGGAGTTGGATGTTGATGGCCGTCCACTAAAAGGCCAATTCCTGCGCGCCGCATCCACCGCAAATACTATGGTGGAACAGCTTTCGTCATTTGCCTCCGAAGTAACGCGCGTGGCAAGGGAAGTAGGTACCGAAGGTAAACTCGGCGGCCAGGCAAATGTGCCCGGTGTTGCGGGAACCTGGAAGGATTTGACCGACTCGGTAAACTCCATGGCCGGTAACCTGACCTCGCAAGTGCGTAATATCGCCGACGTAACCACCGCAGTGGCAAATGGCGACCTCTCGAAAAAAATCACCGTGGACGTGCGCGGTGAAATCCTCCAATTGAAAGATACCATTAACACCATGGTGGACCAGCTCCGCTCCTTCGCCTCCGAAGTAACCCGTGTGGCAAGGGAGGTAGGTACGGAAGGTAAGCTTGGCGGCCAAGCCTATGTTCCCGGTGTGGGCGGAACCTGGAAAGACCTTACGGATAACGTGAACTTCATGGCATCCAACCTGACGGGTCAGGTGCGTAACATCGCCGAGGTAACTACCGCGGTAGCAAACGGCGATCTCTCCAAGAAAATTACGGTGGATGTAAAGGGCGAAATCCTCCAGCTCAAAGACACTATTAACGTGATGGTGGACCAGCTCTCGTCCTTTGCGTCGGAAGTAACCCGTGTGGCGCGGGAGGTGGGTACCGAAGGTAAGCTCGGCGGCCAGGCACAGGTAAAAGGTGTCGCGGGAACCTGGAAGGATTTGACCGACTCGGTGAACTCCATGGCCGGTAACCTCACATCGCAGGTGCGTAACATCGCTGATGTAACCACGGCGGTGGCGACAGGTGACCTTTCCAAGAAAATCACGGTGGACGTAAAGGGCGAAATCCTCGAATTGAAAAACACCATCAACGTGATGGTGGACCAGCTTTCGTCATTCGCCTCGGAAGTAACCCGTGTGGCGCGTGAGGTGGGTACCGAAGGTAAGCTTGGCGGCCAGGCACAAGTAAAAGGTGTGGGCGGTACCTGGAAAGATTTGACCGATAACGTGAACTTCATGGCATCGAACCTGACGGGTCAAGTGCGGAACATCGCCGAAGTAACCACGGCGGTGGCGCGAGGCGATCTCTCCAAGAAAATTACCGTGGACGTAAAAGGTGAAATCCTCGAGTTGAAAGATACCATCAACGTGATGGTGGACCAGCTCTCGTCATTCGCTTCGGAAGTAACGCGGGTGGCAAGGGAGGTAGGTACTGAAGGTAAGTTGGGTGGACAGGCAAACGTATCCGGCGTTGCGGGAACCTGGAAAGACCTGACCGACTCGGTGAACTCAATGGCGGGTAACTTGACCGGGCAGGTACGTAATATCGCCGAAGTAACTACCGCCGTGGCGAATGGTGACCTCTCCAAGAAAATTACCGTGGACGTAAAAGGCGAAATCTTTGAATTGAAAAACACCATTAACGTGATGGTGGACCAGTTGAACTCCTTCGCTTCGGAAGTAACCCGTGTGGCGAGGGAGGTAGGTACCGAAGGTAAGCTCGGCGGTCAGGCAAACGTGCTGGGTGTTGCGGGAACCTGGAAAGACCTGACTGATTCGGTGAACTCCATGGCCGGTAACTTGACCGGCCAGGTGCGCAATATCGCCGAGGTAACTACCGCCGTGGCAAATGGCGACCTCTCCAAAAAGATTACGGTAGACGTAAAAGGTGAAATCCTTGAGCTGAAAAACACCATCAATATCATGGTGGATCAGTTGAACTCCTTCGCTTCGGAAGTAACCCGTGTGGCAAGGGAAGTGGGTACGGAAGGTAAGCTCGGTGGACAGGCGGAGGTGCGCGGTGTCGGTGGTACCTGGAAGGATTTGACCGATAACGTGAATTTCATGGCATCCAACCTGACGGGGCAAGTGCGGAATATCGCGGAAGTAACCACGGCGGTGGCGCGCGGTGATCTCTCCAAGAAAATTACCGTGGACGTAAAAGGCGAAATCCTCGAATTGAAAGACACCATCAACGTGATGGTGGACCAGCTCTCCTCCTTCGCATCGGAAGTAACCCGTGTGGCGAGGGAGGTGGGCACCGAAGGTAAGCTCGGCGGTCAGGCAAACGTGCTCGGCGTCGCGGGAACTTGGAAGGATTTGACCGACTCGGTGAATTCCATGGCCGGCAACTTGACCGGGCAGGTGAGGAATATCGCCGACGTAACCACCGCAGTAGCGAACGGCGACCTCTCCAAGAAAATCACCGTGGATGTAAAAGGTGAAATCCTGGAATTGAAAAACACCATCAACATCATGGTGGATCAATTGAACTCCTTCGCCTCCGAGGTAACCCGGGTGGCAAGAGAAGTAGGTACGGAGGGTAAACTCGGCGGCCAGGCGCAAGTAAAAGGTGTGGGCGGAACCTGGAAAGATTTGACCGATAACGTGAACTTCATGGCATCTAACCTGACGGGTCAGGTGCGTAACATTGCCGACGTAACCACAGCGGTGGCAAGGGGCGATCTCTCGCGCAAAATTACCGCAGATGCCAAGGGCGAAATCCTTGAATTGAAAGACACCATTAACGTGATGGTGGACCAACTCTCCTCATTCGCGTCGGAAGTAACTCGTGTGGCGAGGGAAGTAGGTACCGAAGGTAAACTCGGCGGCCAGGCAAATGTATCCGGCGTTGCAGGAACCTGGAAAGACCTCACCGATTCCGTAAACTTCATGGCCGGTAACCTCACGTCGCAGGTGCGCAACATCGCCGATGTGACCACCGCGGTAGCGAACGGCGACCTCTCCAAGAAAATTTCGGCGGATGCCAAAGGGGAAATCCTCCAGCTGAAAGACACCATCAATACCATGGTGGACCAGTTGCGTTCATTCGCCTCTGAGGTAACCCGTGTGGCAAGGGAAGTAGGTACCGAAGGGCGCCTCGGCGGACAGGCAAACGTCCCCGGTGCATCGGGAACCTGGAAAGACCTTACGGATAACGTGAACTTCATGGCATCCAACCTGACCGGCCAGGTACGTAACATCGCCGCGGTGACAACAGCGGTGGCACGTGGTGACTTGTCCAAGAAAATTACCGTGGACGTAAAAGGCGAAATCCTTGAGTTGAAAAACACCATCAACGTGATGGTGGATCAGTTGTCTTCGTTTGCATCGGAAGTAACCCGTGTGGCACGTGAGGTGGGCACGGAAGGTAAACTCGGCGGCCAGGCACAAGTGGCGGGCGCAGCGGGAACCTGGAAAGATTTGACCGATAATGTGAACTTCATGGCCGCGAACCTGACCGCACAGGTGCGTGGTATCGCCGGGGTTGTAACGGCGGTAGCTAATGGCGATTTGAAGAAGAAATTGACGGTGGCCGCGCAGGGTGAAATTGCTGCTTTGGCCAACACCATTAACGAAATGACCGATACCCTTGCAGTATTCGCTGACCAGGCAACTACGGTAGCGCGGGAAGTGGGGGTGGAAGGTAAGCTCGGTGGACAGGCATCTGTGCCGGGAGCTTCCGGCACCTGGAAAGATTTGACCGAAAACGTAAACCAGCTCGCCGCAAACTTATCGACACAAGTGCGTGCGATTGCCGAAGTAGCCACAGCGGTAACCCGCGGTGACTTGTCCCGTTCAATCCAGGTAGAAGCGCGCGGTGAAGTATCGGATCTGAAAGACAACATCAACGAGATGATCCGCAACCTGAAGGAAACAACCCAGAAAAACGCCCAGCAAGACTGGCTCAAAACCAACCTCGCGCGTTTCACGCGCATGTTGCAAGGCCAGCGCGATCTGGAAACCGTAACCTCGTTAATTCTCTCTGAATTAGCGCCACTGGTTAGCGCGCATCACGGAGTGTTTTACATGATGGACGGACGCAACCGGGATTCCCGCCTGCGTATGATTGCGAGTTACGGCTACAGATCAAGCCGTAAATTACCCACTTCATTTTTGCCCGGTGAAGGATTGGTTGGACAATGCGCGTTGGAAAAAACACGCATCTGGTTAACCGATGTTCCGGGCGATTACATCCAGGTATCTTCAGGTTTGGGTTCGGCGCCGCCAAACAATATTGTGGTCTTGCCCATTTTGTTTGAACAGGAAGTAAAAGCCGTTATTGAAATTGCTTCGCTCGATCGTTTTACCGAAACCCATTTGTCATTCCTCGATCAATTGATGGAATCCATCGGCGCGGTATTGAATACCATTGAAGCAAACAGCCGTACCGAAAGTTTGTTGACGCAATCGCAATCGCTCGCGCAAGAGTTGCAACAAACCAACCAGGAACTTGCAGAAAAAGCGCGCCTGTTGTCTGAACAAAATATTGAGGTGGAGCGAAAAAACACCGAGGTGGAACAAGCGAAAATGGCGCTGGAAGAAAAAGCCAGCCAGCTTGCGCTTTCTTCAAAATATAAATCAGAATTCCTTGCAAACATGTCGCACGAATTGCGTACGCCGTTGAACAGTTTGCTTATCCTCGCGCAACAACTGAGCGATAACCCCAACGGAAATCTTTCGGATAAACAAGTTGAATATGCCAAAACCATTCATGGTTCCGGTAGTGATTTGTTGACTTTGATTAACGATATTCTCGATTTATCGAAAATTGAATCGGGAACCGTTACACTCGAAGTTAGCGAGTATCGCTTCCAGGCAATCCGCAGTTATGTTGAGCGTACCTTCCGTCACATGGCCGAAGCAAAACAGTTGGAATTTTCTATTGAGCTGGCAGATTCGTTACCGCCAGCCATGATGACCGACACCACACGCCTGCAACAAATTTTGAAAAACCTGTTGTCCAACGCATTCAAATTTACATCGCGCGGCCAGGTTACCTTGCACATAGGTTTAATCAGTTCGGGCTGGACCGTCGATCACCCAACCTTATCGCAAGCCGACGCCGTGCTCGCATTCTCGGTGAGCGATTCTGGCGTAGGTATTCCAGGCGATAAACTGCAATTAATTTTCGAAGCATTCCAACAGGCAGACGGTAGTACCGCGCGTCGTTACGGCGGCACCGGACTTGGTTTATCCATTAGCCGTGAGCTTGCGCGCTTGTTGGGTGGCGAAATTAAAGTGGAAAGCCAGGTAGACGCTGGAAGTACTTTTACGCTCTTCCTGCCATATCATCGCGCCATCAGCAACACTGATGATGTGTTCTCGCAATCAAACACACTTTATATGCCGGCACTTCCGCCAAACGTTATTTATACGCGCTCGCTCAACTCGCAAATCGCAACAGATGCCGAGTACACGCCAGTGCAAAAAGGTACAGTCGTTCCGTTCCCAGCACTGAGTGAGCAAAACCTGGATGACCGCGCATTAACAGCAGAAGGTGATCCGGCGGTGCTGATTGTTGAAGACAATCCCGAGCGCGCAAAAATGTTGTTAGATGCTGCGCGCGAACAAAACTTCAAAGGTATTGTGACATCCTCCGGCGATGCCGTGCTCACACTCGCGCGCGATTATGTACCTTCCGCCATTATGCTGAGTTTGCAACTCGATGAAGCTAATAGCCTTGCTATTTTGGAACGTTTAAAACGCGACCCGGCGACGCGCCATATTCCTGTCCACATTATTTCGAGCTTGCCAGCGAGCGAAACAGAATTGCAAGTCCAGGAGCGCGAACGTTGCTTTAGCCTGGGTGCAATTTCGCATTTGGCTGAACCCATTAATCCCGATAGGTTGCAAAATGAATTCCAGCGAATCCAGCGTTATCTTGTGCGCGGTAAACGCAGCTTACTGGTAGTGGAAGATGATGAATTACAACGCAACAGCATCCTGGAATTAATTGGAACATCCGACGTACAAATTACGGCTGTGAGTAACGGTAAAGACGCGCTGGAAAATCTCCGGGTAAATCATTTTGATTGTGTGGTGCTCGATTTGAGCCTGCCAGACATGAATGGTTTTGATGTGCTCGATGCCATGAGTAAAGATGAAGCGATGCGCGATGTTCCCGTGGTTGTTTACACCGCGAAAGAATTGAGCCGAAAAGAAATCACCAAACTAAAACGCATTGCAAAAACAGTTGTCGTTAAAGATGCACGTTCACCTGAACGCCTGCTCAATGAAACGTCATTATTTTTGCATCGCGCACACGCCAGCATGCCGGAACAGCAGCGCCGTATGATGGACGCCATGCAGGCTGCCGATGGTGGTCTGGAAGGGCGTAGCGTGTTAATTGTGGACGATGATTTGCGCAATATTTTTGCACTCAGTTCAGTGCTTGAGCGCCAGCAAATGAAAGTCTCTTTTGCTGAAAACGGTCGCGACGGCATTGAGGTTTTGGAAAAAGATCCATCGATTGAAATTGTGTTGATGGATATCATGATGCCGGAAATGGATGGTTACGACACCATGCGTGCTATCCGGAAAATTTCGCGGTTCAAATCATTACCTATCATCACACTCACGGCGAAAGCGATGAAAGGTGATAGGGATAAATGTATTGCAGCGGGCGCATCGGATTACATTACCAAACCGGTGGACGTTGCACAGTTGTTATCGCTAATGCGAGTCTGGTTGCATTAGCGATGTAGTTACAACAGGAAAAGGAACATGAGTACTTCAAAAACACTCGAAGACCTGGAAATTACGCTTTTACTTGAAGCCATTTACCAACGCTTTGGTGATGATTTTCGCCATTACCAAAAGGAAATCATTCGGTGCAAGCTCCATACGTTTATGATTGCACACGATGTTCCAACCATATCGTCGCTGCAGGATCGCATCCTGCATGACGATACTTATATTAATCCTCTTTTATGCGCGTTGGATGCTAATCCTTCCGGTTTATTTGATCATCCAAAACACATGCGCGAATTGCGCAAAACACTTATTCCATTGCTTTGCTCTTCACCCGCACCAAAAATATGGATTGCAGGATGTTCTGCCGCGGAAGATGTTTACGCAATTGCCATTATGCTGATGGAAGAGGGCATCTACCACAAGACCCAAATATTTGCGACCAGCGCAAATGCTGCTTTATTGAATAGCGCACGCGAAGCAAAATTTCCTTTGGACAAACTTGCTTTGTACGATGAAAATTATTTACGTGCTGGCGGCACAGAATCACTTTCGGATTATTTTACGCAAGCGGATGGTCTTGCCATTTTTCGCCCTGAATTACATCGCAACATTACCTGGGGACAATATAATTTGGGAACCGACGCCTCATTCAATGAATTTGAACTTATTGTATGTCGCGGAAGTTTGAATGACTACGCGACGCGATTGAGGCGACGCGCCTTGCAAATATTTTACGACAGCCTCACAACCTTTGGTATTTTAAGCGTCGCCGATGCTGACTATATCGGTTTGACGCCCATTATTTCGGCGTTCAATCCCCTCTCCGCCAAACATGGCCTTTATCAAAAAATTCGTTGATAATATTTGAACCAAATTTCCTGGTGTCATCTAATAAAAATAGAAATTAGTTTCTTGTTAATGGAGGCATTATGGCAGGTGGTTGGTCACGCGATGGTGCGGTGCAAGATCAAATTGACGCGAGTGTTGAAGATGCAATAAATCTTGCGCGCAGCCAAATTCCCAAAGGCAAAAGTTTAACTCACTGTGAAGAGTGCGGCGCTAAAATTCCCGTTGCGCGTCAAAAAGCTGTTCCTGGAGTGCGTTTGTGCGTCCAATGCCAATCAGAGCAGGATAAAGAAAACCTGTTTACCCAAACGATCAATCGGCGTGGGAGTAAAGATAGCCAATTGCGTTAAATGCAAAAAAATCCCGCTAACAGCGTAATGCCAGTCAGTTAAGCTGACTGGCATTTTTGTTTTTGGATCGTGCTGCTTTTTTTGAACGGATTACAGCGAGCTTTTTATTGGGAGTTGTGTATGCAGATCCGTAGGATGGGTGGAGTGCAACGATACCCATCAACATTTTAAAAGCATTGATGGGTATCGTTGCACTCCACCCATCCTACATCCTACATCCTACTTCTTGCTCAGTTTGCAGGCCTTTTTCTATGGGGCAGTTAGATAGCAATACTGCTTAACTGACTGGCATTACGCCAACAGCGGGATTTTTTACAAGTTTTAAACCAGGTATTTCTAAAAATCCTTAACTAGATTTACAAAAAATAAATTACCAACTCGTCACTTGAACTGTAGATCCGGTTTTTATAACATCTACTTTGACATTTGAATTATTGATTTGCACTCGATAATTTATTGTTGTGCCCAAGTTTGCGCCGCGCACAACAAGATCATAGGTTCCGTTCGACAATGGAATCGAATAAGCGCCAGTTGAATAAACGGGATAAGATTTTCCGTTAGTGGAAATAGTCACGCGATCCAATCCTTCTCCAACATCATAAAATTGATTGCTGTTCAAATCCTGGTAAACGACACCTGTTAAGAAATAATTATTGCCAGCGCGGGCAAAATCTTCTGTGAGCATTGATGACAAATAATCCGTTCCGTTACTGATAAAATGTCCTTGTTTTTGTCCGGCACCTACCTCACGAAAACTGTTGCCAAGGATATTGACCCTATGGCCAGGGGATTTAAATAATCCTTCATGGTGAACAAAAATACTTTGGGTGAGATTGAGTGTGGACGCAGTGGTTCCTGACCACGCGATATTTTCCCCATTGCTCCATGAGCCGGAAAATACATAACCTGCAGCCGTCATGCGCTCTGTTGGCGTACTGTTGTTGATTCCTGTATGGGAAAAAATATCGGCATCCAGCATCCATTGTGAATGCGCCCTTGCCGCATCAATCAACGCAAGGTTGTAGGCGAGAGGAGGTTTTCTATTAGCCGTTATTTGCTCACCGCTAATACCATCATTTAAACCTATTCCATAACGGGCCGCTTCCGCTGCGGGATCAAAACGTGCGCGATTAATTAATTCCACTATCAACACTTCCTGTGCAGTTGGTTGTCGAGCGGGCTCATCAGAAGAGGGAGTTGTATCAACTTCCTGACTTTGGGAACTCTCTTCAGATCCTTTGATGGCGGTCACTACAAAATAATAAGTTTTATTGTTTTGTAATCCGGTAATTGTGTACGGAGGATTTACAACGTTGATTTGTGTTCCATTTTCAAAGGCACTAATATTTTTGAAAATAATATTAGCCTCGGTGGCGTAATAAATACGGTATGAAGTTGCGCCCGCTACGCTATTCCAATTGAGCGTCACTGAACTATTACCCGCAGTTGCATCAACATTTTGTGGGGTTGCAAGAGTTTGGCTCGATACAGAACTGCTGGTAGCTAAACTGCTGGACGAGATTGAACTACTCGAATTAACAATGGGTGTAGGACTTGGTGTTGCAGAACTACCACCACCTCCGCCACCGCAGGCAGCTAATAACAAAATACAGCAACTAATTACTAAACCTTGAAATCGTAATGGCCGCATATCAATTGTCCTCTGCTGAAGAAACCAATTTACAATTCACTATATCTGGCGTCTGTTAGTTGCTTAGCATATTCATAAGCGCACGCTATTTAATGCAGTAAAATCATTTTGCAGATATAAATTATAAATGCAGAAAATAACGAATCGATAAACCTCAGCCTAAGCGTCCTATCTAACATACACATATATTTTTATTTAATAACATAAGCGCATCTTTTACGTTGGAGGCGCTATGTCATCCTCACCTCGCAAAGGCCAGGCCCCCGCTAAATTGGATCGCGCTGCCTTTCATGAGCAGTTTCAAAAATCCTTTGTCGATCCCACTTTTATTAAAGTCAAAGATGCCTTGGCGGAAGTCGAAGAAGTTGCCTGGAATAATTACCACGAGAAAGGGCACAAAGCTCCCATAACTGAAAAAGCAGGCGGAGAATTTTTTAATCCTGATTACGATCTTTCAGTTGAATGGAAAGCGACAAGGAAACGGTTGATTGAGGCTGAGGCCAAACAAAAAGCCGGTAATACGCCATCGCGCGTTTTATTGATTTGTGGTTCTGCGCGTAACGACGGAAGTTGTCCGAGTGAAATTTCAAAGACCTGGCGACTCACGTTATTGGCGCAGGAAGAATTGATGAAGGCAAATATTGAAGTTGATTTGCTCGATTTAAGTTTGCTTATTTCTGACTACGATAAACATATACATCCATGCAAAGCCTGCGTATCTACTGCAATGCCGTTATGTCATTGGCCGTGCAGTTGTTATCCCAATCACGCGCAACGGCAAACAAATGATTGGATGGCAGAGATTTACGAAAAGTGGGTTGCTGCACACGGAATTATTATTCTCACACCGGTTTATTGGTATCAAACACCCAGCGTTTTGAAATTAATGATTGATCGTTTGGTTTGCGCTGATGGTGGTAATCCCGATCCCACGACCACTGATGGAAAAGATGCGATAAAAGCCAAGGAAATAGAATTGGCAGGTTGGGATTATCCCAAGCATCTTGCTGGCCGTACCTACGGTTTGGTTGTGCACGGTGATGTGGCGGGAATTGAAGGTGTACGGCGCGGATTGTCTGATTGGCTCGATTGGATGGGATTGATAGATGCAGGTGCAGAGGCGCGCTTGGATCGCTTCATTGGTTACTATGAATCCTATGCGGCAAGCCATGAAACACTGGATTGTGATGAAGCTGTGCAAGAAGAAGTGCGCAATGTTGCAAAAGCTGTTGCGAATGCTGTTGTCGAATTGCGACAGGGAAATTTACGTAAACCGGATGAAAATTTGAGAAAACCGCGATTGAAATAAATTTCTTACTCACCACTGGAGGTTACGATTATGATCAATTCTACCAATTCCGATTGCATTGAAAATTGTTCAAACTGTCATGATATTTGTTTGCGAACCGCAATGAACCATTGTTTAAGGGTAGGCGGTAAACATATAGAACCCGAACATTTTAAATTGATGATGGATTGCGCCAAAATGTGTGCAACCTCAGCGGATTTCCAATTGAGTAATTCCGTATTCGCTCCACAAGTATGTGGCGTTTGTGCAAAAATATGTGCAGCTTGTGCAGACAGCTGTGAAGAGGTTGGCGATATGGATGAATGCGTTGCAGCCTGTAGAAAATGCGCCGAAAGTTGTAAGGAAATGGCCGCATAACACTGCAAAAAAAACCTATGAAAGCCCGACGGGCTTTCAACTCGTTTCCGTTAATATTTCCTAATGACTGAACCGCGATAATCTATCGATTTGTTGTTTAAGCTGGCGGTTTTCATCTTTTAACTGGTCGATTTCCTCAAGTAAATCGAGCACTAATACTATGTCGCCCCAATTTATTTCCAGGTCGCGATGTAAGCGAGCAGCTTTGCTAACAACGTTGATTGCCTGGATATTAAATTGCCATTCCTGTGGTTGAGTTCCGGAAATCGGAATGATTGCGTCGTACTCAATTAATTCAATGACATAGTCAGCACCTATATTGGCTGCTACACATAGGTCTGCAAAACTTACCTGAAAATCTGGTGAGATTGTTTCGAATGATGGTGTCATGATGCGTTACTCCACTCTGCGCGAGGATCAAAGCCGGCTTTGTTTGCCAGTTGTGTCCAAAGCTGTTTGGTATCATCAGTTGTTACTGGTGGTATTACTATTTTTAATGTAGCAAATAAATCGCCGGTATTATGTTTGCCCGGTAAACCTTTCCCCGGGATGCGCAAACGCTTTCCTGATTGGCTGTTAGGTGGAATGGTTAAATTAATTTTTCCTGTTAATGTAGGTAAAATAATTTTTGTACCTAATGCCGCCTCCCAGGGAGCCAGGGGAACGGTGATAATTAAATGCTGCCCCTCAACATCAAATAGTGGATGGGGAATTAAACGTATATGTAAATATAAATCGCCGTTTTGCGCGTTATTTTGTCCTGGCGCTCCCTGGCCTTTTAATCGAATACGTTCGCCATCGCCAACGCCTGCCGGAATTTTTACATTGATCGTTTTTTTAATATTGTGTGGCTGTCCGTAACTATCATGGTGGGGAATGGTGTATTCGATGGCTTTGGTGGTATCTGCCAAAGTATCTTCCAGCATGACAGGTAATTCCATTTCAAGGTCCCGGCCTCGCTGCGAGTGGGTATCCTCATAAAATGATTGCTGAAAACCCGAGTGGCGATTGCGTGAACCAAAAATGGAATTGAAAAAATCTGCAAAATCTTCATCGGAGCCTGTGTGACCGGTAAAGTTCTGGCCTCCATCAAAATTTTCATGGCGGTTTTGCGATCTATATCCACGGCTGCGTGCTAAACGGATTTGATCATATTCGGCACGCTTTTCACTGTTGTGTAAAATTTCGTAGGCTTCGGAAACTTCCTTGAATTTTTCCTCTGCGTCAGCATGTTTGCTAACGTCCGGATGATACTGCCGCGCTAATTTCCGGTAAGCAGTTTTGATGGTTTTGTCATCTGCATTTGCGTCAACACCGAGCACGGCGTAATAATCTTTAAATTCCATTGAACAATCCTGAAAGCCGGAAATCCTGGATGGAAACCTCTGTGCTTTTGTTTGAATTTAAATATATGCAAAATATCTTAGATAATTATTATTTTTTAAATAAGATTTTTACTCTGTACGTTACCGAGCATAAGATAACGCCTTTATGGCTATTGTGTCTATTGGGGCCAGGGATCTTTCCACGCTGGAATTGTTAATAAATTTTCAAGCCAGCGTAAAATGTTATGGAATTCAGCGATTGGCATTTCTGATTGCTGCCAATGGGTCGCCATAGATGCCAGCTGGAAATCTGCAATAGTTAATCGACCACAGGCAACATATGTTTTATCAGCCAAATGCGCGTCCAGTACTTTTGCAAAGCGAATAAAATTTGCGTGGCTTGCTTTTAATAATTCATGATTAGGTGTGCTGAAACCGAAGGTTGTTTTTACGACATTCTCAAAATAAAAGGGCGCAACAGCATCTGCCCAATGGCAATCATTCCAGGAAAGCCAACGTAAAATGTCAACTTGCTCACGTGGATTATTGGCTGGCCACATATCTGAATCTGCTTTAATACATAAATACGCCATAATGGCTGAAGATTCCCATAGGATAAAATCCCCATCTTCCAATACAGGTGCCTTCATGTTGGGATTAAGCTGTGCAAATTCCGGTGTTTTAAGCTCGCCGGCGTTTAAATCTTTTTCGATGAATTCGGCGTCAATATTTAAATACTTTGCCAGTGCAAGGACTCGTTGAGGAGCCTGGGCTCTAATCCAGTAAATTTTCATAGGCTATCTCTGCAAAAACGGGTGACTTAAATAGTCGCATAGCAAGAGTCAATATCGACATACTACGCGACTTTTTTGTTCTAGTGACATTCAATACGTTCATCTTTTAGATAGATCAAAAATAGATGAATGATAAAAATAGATAAATGATCAAAAAACTTAATTTTTATTAAATAATTTATTTGCTATTTTGTCGAAATTTACTTTTTCTATTCGACTATATAGCGAAGTTATTGACTTTGGGTATAAAAGATCAAGCTCCTCAATCTGTTTCTATCACCTTAACATTTATATATCACTAAGGGGAATTTCCAATGAAAGTCATGGTAATGGTAAAAGCCACCAAGAGTTCTGAAGCGGGCATTATGCCTACGACTGAATTGTTAACCGCAATGGGCAATTATAATGAAGAATTGGTAAAAGCCGGGATTATGCTGGCCGGTGAAGGTTTGCACCCAAGCTCAAAAGCCAAGCGCATACATTTTTCCGGGAAAGATCGAATTGTTACCGATGGCCCATTCACCGAAACCAAAGAAATGATAGCCGGCTTTTGGTTGTGGCAAGTTAAGTCCATGGAAGAAGCTGTTGATTGGGTAAAACGTTGTCCCAATCCTATGCTGGAAGAATCTGATATCGACATTCGCCCTATTTTTGAAGCAGAAGATTTTGGTGAAGAATTTACTCCGGAGTTGCGAGAGCAAGAAAATAAATTGCGTGAGAAAATGTCGACGTAAAATAAAAAGCCCTTGTGTCACCAAGGGCTTTTTTATGAAGGCAATTTTTAACTTGTTAAATCTGAAAGAGTTAATTATTCCAATACATCCACTTTAACTTTTTTAGGTGGTGGATTGGGAAATTTCTCTCGATCAGCATCATTCGCCGTTTCGTTACATTCACCTTTCACTAGCTTTGCTCCACGTCGGCTTTGGGTATCGAGTGATTGAAAACCGGTTCTGCAAAACCCTGTGGTGTTTAATTTTAAATTTAGCGCATCATCGAATTTTTGTGCGAATTCATCCTGCATGGCATCATCTTTAGCCTTGTGGTTTTTCCCTTTGTGACCGCCTTTGTGGCCACCATGTCCTCCTGGTCCACCGTGACCACCAGGCCCACCATGACTGCCAGAATTTTTGTCATCGGGCATTTCGATTGTTAAGGTGTAATTGAATTGTTTGGTTCCATCAGGCTTTATCAGGGTAGAAAAGAATTCCTGGGTTTTTGGTGGTTGTGGGGTTTGATGTGCACAACCAACTAGGGTCAACATGATAATGATTGGAATCAGGTAAACAAGCTTCATGAATTTTTCTCAAAAAATTATTGTGTGCGCCTATGACAACAAAATCGCACAAAATTTTTTAAGAAAGCAGGATTCCATATTGTTTGCATAATTGATAAAAGCGCCGCTCGTGCGAGGTGCGCTCATTGTTATGGTTGATTAGCTAACCGCGAATTGCAGCCTCAATGGTTGCTACGTCTATTTTGCGCATTTTCATCATTGCATTAAATACGCGTTTTGCTATTGCAGGGTCCGGGTGGGTAACGGCTTGGGATAACACTACAGGTGTAATTTGCCAGGACAATCCCCATTTGTCTTTGCACCAGCCGCACGCACTTTCTTCGCCGCCGTTGCCTAGGATTGCATTCCAATAGCGATCAGTTTCGGCCTGGTCAGCCGTTGCAATCTGAAATGAAAATGCTTCGCTATGTTTAAACGCCGAACCACCATTCAACCCGATGCACGGAGTTCCCATGATGGTAAATTCTACCGTTAGTACATCACCTTGCTTTCCTGACGGATAATCATCCGGCGCAAGATGGACTGCACTTACGAAGGAATCGGGAAATGTTTTGGCATAAAAATTTGCCGCTTCTTCCGCATCACCGTTATACCAAAGGCAAATTGTATTTTTAGCTGGAGTGGACATATTTTTTTCTCCGTTAAAATGCTCGATACTGATTATTCGATACTATTTATTACTTGATACTGTTTTTATTACTCGATACCAGTTAAGTGAATGGTTAAAAATTTTAAAGCTGGCGCGTAAAATTAATAAATCGGGAAAATTTATGCAGAACATATATCAATCATGTTACGCATAAATAATTGGCTTCAATGTGCGCTTGAGTACAGAAGATTGTGGTGTCATCTTTATAATCCATTGCAGCATCAAAGTTGTGTCATCTAAGTTAGCGTTTAAGTGTAACGTTTAATGCCAAAAGGGGATTTTAATGGATACGTTAATTTTTTCTCAAGCTGCTATTTTTCGTCTTCACCAATTGGATAACCAATATTACAGTTACACAGGTGAGCGTTACAGGCTTGCCAACGAAAATGGTATTTTGGATTTATTACAAAGCAGCGCCGAAATTGCAGACAGAAAAATTCGTCGTGCTTATTTTGCATTTTTGATGGAGCTTGATAAAAGCCAAATTGATGCACTTGAAGAGCGCGGAGTTAAATTGCGCCTTCCAGCCAATCTTCATTAGCACATTGTCCCCATAATAAAACAGGCCTCGAACGGCCTGTTTTATTATTCTTAATATCGAATTAATTAATGTCGATATTATTCAAGTCCTAAAAACGTTGGGCTTGGGACTTTTGTTTGCACGCCGGTATATTCCAGTTGACCATTGTCCAATATATTCATAACAACAACATTATCTGAACCCTGATTTGCGATTAACATTTTCTTCGCATCTTCCAGCAACAAAAAGAAGCGCGGTATTTTACCCTGGCTATTTATATTTTGTGCGAGAGTTAATTTTCCATCATCTGCAATATTAAATACTGAAATGCTATTCGAATCGCCGCGATTGGAAGTATAAATATGTTTCCCATCGCTACTGATAACAATATGCGCCGCAGTATTTTTACCTTTAAAATCTGCCGGTAATGTCGATACTTTTTGTATCGCGGTTAAGTGGCCTTTGCTGTCTTGTTGTGTAAATACCAGAGTGTTGCCTAATTCATTCACAACATACACCCAGGGTTTTTTGGGGTGAATAGCCAAATGGCGTGGGCCATCGCCAGGTGTGGCTTTGTAGGCAACTTGTCCTTCTGCTAATTCGCCTTTTGCATTTTGTGGATACCAGAATATTGTATCTACACCTAAATCAATGACATAAATACCGGTGGTTTTATTTGCATCTGCTAATTGTGCCCAGTTTGCCCAGTGTACATGGGCCGCTTCCTGGCGCTCAGCGTTTGGTCCAGTACCTTGATGTTGTTTGAGTTGCGGTTTGCCTTTTGGTAAACCTTTTTTATCCAATTCGAAAACCGCCAGGTTGCCGGAACTGTAATTAGCAATGGCGATAAATTTTCCATCCTTACGCTTGGAAATATAACAAGGGGATGCACCTGCTACAGAATCTTTTTGCAGGAAATTTAATTCACCTTTTTTATTTTTGCTATAGGTTAACAGTTGCCCTTCATTTGCTTCTTCAACAAAATACCAGAGATTATTATTTTTTAACCCGAACGACGGATTGTTATTTTTAGCCAATAATTCTGCTGGGCCAAACTGATTGTTGGTTGTATTAAAGGTTAATCCATAAACGCCTTCACCACCTTTATCGGTATAACCACTCGCAAGAATTTTGACGTTTGGGGCGGAGCCAAAGGCGAATGTTGAAATTCCCAGGCTCAATGCAAAACTTAAGGCATAACCGAAAATGTGTTTGTTCTTTAACATGAAATAATTCCTGTTTTGTTAGGCTAAAACGTTTATGTCATTAATGTTTTAAATGTGGAAATTAAAAAAATAGCGAAGCTTTTGAATAGCGTTGTTAGTTAACAACTATGCGTAATGAGCGATTGTGGATCGTATTATTTTTGGTTTTTCCCTATCCTGGCAAAAATTCAGGATAGGGAATTTACAGATGATTATTGCTTATTCAGTTTTTGCTTTGATGGCTTCAATTTGTTCGAGGAACATTTTTTGATTCGCCAAAAAAGTTTCCTGGTTGTTCAGGAAAACTTCCTGGTTTGCCAAAAAACGTTGTTGGTTCATCAGAATCAATTTAATTTGGCCGATGGCGCCGCTGACTAAACCCAGTGTGCCTAACGCGATAGCCAGGTTTGGGCTGCCTGACAGGGATGCTATTGTGGCAATAATTAACATTGTCCAAAAGCAAATATTGAAGCATTTGTATTGACTTTCTAAATCGAATTTCACTAATTCTTTAAACATTCAGGTACTCCCATTTATCGTCAGTGTCTATAGCGCACCCAGTTGCATAAGCAGCTGGTAGAAGGTTTTTCTTATCAATCGATGTGGCTCTCTCAGCGGGATCATGGATAACCTGTGTCCCGTCTTTCTACATCTTACCATAGGATTTTTACTCGGCCACCTCTAATGCCTTTTTAGCCAGCATAAGGTGGGAGTAAATCGTCGAGTGAAATTATGCGCTGACAATAATGGTTGAAATAAACGCGTCAGTTGGTGCTATTGGCTTTTTGGTGTGCGGCATCAACCATAATCAAAAGAGCCATGCCGCACATGGTTAGCGCCTCAAATAATGCCGTAGTTTCGTTGGCGTCGTGGATAGTCCAGGCCCTTGGAATATGTAACAGGATAACCCACAGGAAAACCATCAATGCTGATAATCCCGCCGCGAGTCGGGCTGTTTTTGGAATGAGCATGCCTATAGCACCTGCAATAAGCGCCACGGCTGCAAAATAAGTCCAGAACAAATGTGCGGGAATCCAGGCCGGAATCAAGGTGGCAACAAATTCGGCGTACAGGAAATGCATAACGGCGGCTAAAATAAAAAATCCCGATAATAAATATTTACCGAACGGAATAAGTCTTTCAAGGAATCTGGGAAAACTATTTTGTGCAGGGGTGTCTGCTGCAAAACTTCCCGCGATTAATAAATTCGCACCGATGAGTACAAACGCTTTACCCGAATTTGTCCAGATAAAACCATTTTGTATATGTGTTAGGAGGGACGGTAACAGGAAAATTGCGAACATAATAAAAATTGCAGCGGCGAGAACCAAACTAAATATGCGTGCTTTATATCTGAAAATAATTGCTAAACCTGTTATTCCAAGTAGCGCACCACATACACAGGCCCAAACAGGAATGGCGGGTATCCACATTGGCAGGGGTGGAAATGCCCGCGTCACAAAATTCAAATATACAAAATGCTGGACTCCAAAGACTAATAATGCGACTGCAATAAATAACTGCCCGATGACCTTAAATTGTTCCATTATTCTTCTCCGGATTTGTTGAGTTTTCATGGTGACTTTCATCCGCCAGGAGCAAGGTAATTATCCCTGCGTCCTTTTGCGTTGGTCTTAGTATTAAGCTTAATGATTTACTTGTGCAACCGACGAAATCGGATTTGGTGGGTTAGCAGACCCTCAAAAATGATCCTTAATAATCCTTAAGGATGGATGACTTAAAAAGGAAGGGGATAGTGATGCGTTTTATATATTGAGGAAGAAAATAAAGGAGTGAGTGTTACAGGTTGCGCGTTCGAATCGGAAGAAGAGAATAGGCCACCGTAATGGCGGCCTATGTTTGGAAAGAATGTAATGTGAGCTTGGAATTAAGATTGAGACAAGGCCCATTAAAAATCAAAGACTTGCAATCAAAAAAATGTAATTAAGATTGCGACAAATGCAGCAATCTACTAGGAAATCATCAATTGTATTTGAATAAAGATTGAGACTAGGATTTTGGGGCGATTTTACACCAAATTATCACAATGAGGCACATGATTATATTATCTGGAGGTAGGAGCGACGAGGTCTAACGGTGTATAGCATCCATTAAATATGATTCTATTTCTTGAATTCCTATAAGCCCATGGAGCTTTATTAATTCAGCGGGTGATTTTTGATCAAAAGCTCGATTTTTCTGCTTAATCCACTCATGAGCCAAATCCCGGTCATGAGGAAATAAATTTCCTAGAGCTTTATAGATATTAAGGAGAGTGGTTGTTCTTTTAATTAGGTCATCAGTTATCAGGCTGTCAACATCATCATGCCCAATTAAATTTTTAAGAGATGCTCCTAACAATAAGTCCCATTCCTCTTTAGGAATGTCCCAACGTTCAAAAATTTTGAGTGTCATTAAGAGTGTTTCACTGGCAAATGTTGGGTGTTTCATACCATACCCCGGATATGCTTGTTAGTGGATGGATATTTCTGTGTGCTTTTGATTTACTCTGACTGGTATGGGCAGAACTGTATATAGCCAGGTCTTGTCATTTTTGAACAACCAAAGGTAATCGGCGTTTATTTTCTGCCTAACTTCATTTCTTGTAGTAAAAGGATGTTCATGTAAATAGGTTTCCATATGTTCGCGATGAAAATTCCGAATTTTGAAATACCTAATTTTTCTTCGTAAGGGTATAAGGTATGGATGTGACGCCAGTATTTGCTCTACCGAAGCAATCGAGATCGAGAATTTTTTGGCAATAGTGGATGTGCTATATCCAATAAATAGTTTTCGCCATATGACTCTGATTTCATTATTAAATATCTGTTTGGGACGAGCAGAAATTGTAATTTTGTTTGAGATGGCGAGCGTTTTTATATGCCCAATACTTCGATGAACTAAAGCAGCAGTTTTTCTTAAACTACATCCCTGTCTTAATAGGGATAGTGCTTCCTTATCTTCTGGAAGAACAGTTTTAGACTTTGTAATAGTTTTATATTGAATGATATGACTCTCTGACTCATCCCCCAGATTGTTGTAATGAAAAAGAAATTTGTTGAAATCGTTGAATAAAAATCCTATTAGTAAAAGGTGTTTTAGGGGATGGTGATTCCCTCTGCCATAGAGAATGCTAGATGGAAAAGGGAGTGATATATCATTTGAAAAAATAGAAGAAACAGCTTTTTGAGAATTAAGATGATACCAAAATTTGAGAATTTCCGACCGAAGGCTGCTTTGATATATGCGAAGATTTTTATTTGCGAATCCAAGGTCTCTTAACCGGTGCTTATAGCACTGCAATAGCCGCTGTTTGTCAAAATACTCAGGGATTTCATTAATTATAAGGTGATAACTTAACTCAGCTAGCAGTGTTTCTTTTGCGGAACATTCAATAGCATCGGTGTTGAAGGGGGGCAACTGTAAGTATTTTCTGTTTCTACTAATTGATGACAACAATATCTTGTGTGTCAGGCATGCAGAAACCCCCGGTAGTTGGTGTTTGCGTTGCCAATAACCAGTACTGTATTTTTTATAACATTCCTGAATGCAAGATGGGCAATAATTGAGTCTTTGAAATTCATTAACTCGATTTGAAATGATAGAAAGTATGGCATGAACATCAGTAGATTTTCCTTGCAGTAATAATGCTTTTGATTGGGAGAATTTCTCTGGGTTAGAGAAACTTCGATAATAGTCTAGAAGACAATGATTTTTTAATAGATTTTCTTTTGTTAAACCAGTTGTGCTCGAAAGAAGGGGGATGTAGGCAGGGAGCATTGAGTCGAGTTGTACATTTTTATTCATTGATACAGTTTTTAAAAACTCACTGGCCGATGTGCATCCAGACGTAAGGTTTTGTCGAGCAAGTATGCTATATAATGTTTCATCCATAAATGGCTTGTTATACCTAAGCATAATCTTCCTCTCCAATAAAAAAATTATCTAAAATTTCTTTTTCTGTCTTAATAAAACTTGCAAGAGCAAAATAATATAAAGGTGGAAAAAATAAAGTAGAATGTAATATTTTTGAAATCAACACAATATTTCGTGATGAACTGTTTTCCAATATACTTGGATTTGAGAAAAATTCTTTTATCCCACTTTGACAAATAAATTCGTTAAAATCCCTTTGTATCTCACCCATTCGACATTTTTGTTTCAATGTTTTTTTTGCGTCAATTAATGCGTAGCCAGAAACTGCAATCATTTTTTCTTTGATCTTAGGTAATGTACTTTTTGTTATTCCTAAATGGATTTTTATACTGATATCGTTTATCCATTTTTGAGTTGGTGTGATTGTGTTTTCCACAATGTATTCCGCATTACAATTTGGACATTTATTGTTTTCAGGAGGAAGCGGCAATTCTCCAAGATTCGTAGTTATAAAATCGCACTTGTTACAAGTATGAGTTAATTTTGTATGGTGCTTTGGGCAGCAAATTGTAGATGGGATTTGATGGGATAAATGCCAAAACGTTGTTCCATAACGATTATAATCTTCTCGGGCACAAAATTGACACCATCTCCAAATTTTTACAAATTTAAGCTGAAATTGATTTTTTGGAGTTATCCAACGATTATTTATTTTTACCTCATTTATATAAGCTTCATGAGGCTCGAAAGTTTCATAGTAGTTATATAGTGTGTGCTTCATGAATTTTTCAATTGGTAAAGCCCCACCATATGCATTAAAAATATCTTGATAAGCTGGTCGCCAAATAGCACTAGGATTGAGATTATGTATGCACTTAGTGAGTTTCTTGGCACTGGTCTGCAATCCTTCCACACCTTGCATCGCATGCCATCTAGCTAGCGTACTGAGTATATGCTCATCGGGAAGGGGGGCTGGATAAAAAATCATTTTACTTTTCATGATTCAACTCCTTTGCTTGCAGTGCTCCGAGTCCAACCTCTATAGCCGTAGGCTCTTTAATTTCATTCAAATTTAAATTTGCTGTTTGAATCTCATCATCAATCGATGGTATTGCAGCGGGGCTCGCCTCCTTTTTATTGTCTTGCAAATTGTTATTGGTTGACCAGTTAACATTACCGTCTTCTGTTCGAGGTGCTTCTTTTTCGTAAGCGGGAATATTTCCGGAACGTAAATAGGTTAGTGCTTTGTCCAGTAGGCTAAACTGGCTCCGATAGATTTTTTGTAATAATTTTTCACAGATCGTTTTTTCTGATTTTAGCTTAATAGCATATTCATGATTTAATCGTGCCAGCCTTGTCATCACTGCTGGAAGACCTGCGGACAAGTGATGAAATGTTTTTCTAAAACTTTCATCAAGTGTGTTGCCACCGGAACATAGACTACGTGGATATAGTGCTTCAATTAAATTATTGAAGTCAGTGCTAGCTAAGGGATATGTATTAAATTTGAATTCCCATTCCGATAACATTCTCCGTGGTGTGGTTAGGTTCGGCGCATCATTACATGCCGCTTCGGTTCCCTCAAATAATGCTAGCCCAGCAGAAGTAGTTGTTATGAGAACAGGAATGCCTATTTTATTAAATAACGCCTCAATAGTTTGAAGTGTTGGCGCGTCTTTTGTTTTAGCATAGCTCAGCAAAAACTGAAGTTCATCAATATGCACAAACCCTATGCAATGCGTGAGAGCTATAAGCTGCATATTGCCAAAACGAGCATCTACACTCAGTTTGGATTTTTCCCATGTGTCGTTGTAATTGGTACCTAACGCTCTGTCTACTGCTTTAAAAAAATTAGATGCAAGTGCCTTCGGCGAGGGAGTGCTCGGACAATCCAATGATACCCATACAAGTTGATCTTGTCTGAATGGTTCGCCCTCATAGGTAGTATGTTGAATCACTTGGGGGATCAATGACAGTACATTTTTAATGGTTGTCGATTTACTGCTACCTGAAGGACCATGTGCAAGGCACGATGGAGCGGTTGTGACTCCGGGTATATTGTCTTTTATGTATGTATTTTTCTTCGCTTGTTGGGCAACTGTATAGATGGTTCTTACTGAATGAGAATCGAGTGGGTTGCGAGTTGAATAGCAATTGAGTGTCAACTCCATAATCTTATGGTAAAGGGCGGCGGAGCATTGGTGGGGAACATGTAGATTCCGAAGTGCACCTATTCTTGACATTTGATAGAAGCTACTGAGATTTTCAATATCTGTGACAGGAATGCGCGTTAGTTTTTGAAAAATTTCATCTTTGCCTTCAATTACTTGAATTGATTCAGTTAGTGGATTTCCGTTGAATTCATCAACTGGGTGTTTAATATAATGTGCGTTTATTGTATGCATGATTTCCTCTGTTATTATGATTTATAGAATTCGTTGTCAATATCAAGGTCTGGATTTGACTTGTATTTGGCGATAGATTTATTTTGAGTCCCGCCGGTTAGACATTTATTAATTTCACTCACTATCTGAAGATGAGAAATATTTGCTTGAACTCTTGCTCTGTCTTTAACCTCGGGTTGTGCTGATTTTCTGGTGTTTTCTGGCGCTTGCGCTAATATCTCTGCCTGAATTTTCCTTTCGCTATCTTTAAAATTCTCCTTATTAACTTGGGCGTGCACTCGTTGATTAGCGAGTTCATGCTGTTGCTGTTTATACTGCTCTACACGATGTAATGCACATTCCCAGTGTTGCCCTGCATATCGTTCTGACTCATCTTCCTTTATGTGAAGTGTAATAATTTCTCCGCTATCAGCTCGATACCAAATGTAATTAGTGCTAGATCTGCTTCGACGCACAAATATTTTGAACCTTCCGTTGTGTGCTGCGCGGGCAGGCCAATTATTTTCGCGAATGTAATCACTATCGTAATAAATCCCCTGTAGATAAACGCCTTTCTCATCTACGGTTGCTTGCAATTCTTCCAATAGAGCCCATCTAATATTTTTTATATCTCGCTCTGTTGTTTTCCTGCCTCCATTCATCTCACGGTCTATGCAATATTGATAAATTGCATTGGGGGTCAAACCAACTTGATTTTTTGATAAGTCAAAATTATGTAGCCGTAGGCGATCACTATTATTGTTGTGAAAAATAATTTCTTCTACGATTGCTCGCTTTAAGGCGTCAAGATCCCAGACTGCTTCATTAGAAGGGTGTACATCTTCTCGTCGTGTTTCTTCAAAAATTGATCCAGGCTCGTAATGGACAAATTGATCATTGAATATGCCGAACTTTCGTTCGCAGATTGCTTTGGCGTCTCCTCTATATAAAGCGAGGTAAATTGCAGCTTGAATACCTACTAGGGATTGAATAAGGTTTTTGTTGGCTCGCAGAGGATAGTCTGTGCCGTTATCCATGGCTATTTCCACTGGTATGTGAGAACACGGCCACTGATCTTCGGTGATAGTCATGTTTATTGAGGCACAATAAGCCACTTTGTCCATACATGCGTTGACCAATGCTTCACTTGCACCAGCCCAATTTGGGCCGCTGAATCCCAAGTAAAATCCCACAATACAGGTGCTGAAAACGTCCACTACTACATACAGAATTGGGCGTCCCATTGTGTAACGATGCGATGTGTCATAAGGGTATCTAACATATAAATCGAGTATCGTCGAGTCAACTTCATATCGATAACTCGGGCCAACAACACCATCGCGAGCAACACCAGATTTTGGAGCAAAATCTTTCTCGTAACTTACATCACCATGGACTAACCTTAGAAAGTCCTCTCTGGAAGTTAATGCATGAAAATGATAGTAAAATTGGTCATACGATATGCGATCATTTTCAGGCTTTAATATTTTTGCTATGACTTCTCCATCACGTAAAACGTCAGCAGTTTCAAAGTTTTTTTGAAAATCACTAAATAATTTTGTAAGGACGATTTTTTTATAGTTCTTTTTTTTTGCGTAGCGAACCATCGAAAAAATCTGATTTTTAATTTCTACGGTTACTCCTTTCGTCTTTGAGCGACAATGTTCATTGTCTTTACCGCCTTTTCCACGTTTAATATTCTGTCCTTCGGCATTATGCAAATAGTTACTGCCCGTATTTTTTAATCTAAACGGTAGTAACGCATTTATAGTACAGCCAAAAGTTATATATCTATTTAATGCTGCGTAATAAACACCTCTGCTTTTATGTTTTTTAGTGTTGGTTAATTTTTCAATTTCTGAAAAAAGTCCTGCTCCGAATAGATAGCTCTCTATAAAGTCTGGTTGTATTAATGATCTGATACATTCGAACTTTTCATCTCTCTTCTTTATCCACGTCTCTCTGCCTTCAATTACGAGTTGATTATCAGATTTAGTAATTTCTAGTGGAAGATCATAGTGCATTATTTCAGCGTTTTTAGATTTAATGAAATTGCTGAGTTCAGTAAATTTCATTGAGATAGGTTTACTGATATGTGTGCTTTTTAACGCACTTGTCATGTCCGCTAATGCAACCATCTTTAATAAGGTTGAAACGTAACATACTCGCAAGTTAGTGCCGTTAGCGTCATTAAAAATATGTTGGTTGATGAAAAACATTACATCACCAGCCTTACTGCTTTGTGCAGCTGCAATTTGGCTGAAAGATCTAGCGGTAAAATTCTATGGAGGGCTACATACTTAAAAAGACTTTGAGCAAATTTAAAATTGATGTTCATTTTATACATCACTATATGCAAGTGTTCATCTATAGTTAGCTTGTTATTGATTCTCCAGCTGTCAATAAAGTTAAGGCAGAATTCTTCTTGTATATGTTTTGAAGCGTTGGTGCTATGTTCAGTTTTGAACCAGGAAAGATTAAAGCTCAATGCTTTGGACGCATCTTTTTCAGTGATAATCCGATAATCAATTTTACGTTCTTGCCAATATGCTGATTCAATCGCGAGTTTTTTCCAGGTTCGCATGTTATACGGCTTGTACTCACCGTCCACTCGCCTGTAAAGCGTATTAAAATATTTAAATGTGTAAGCGATTTGATACTTTTCTTTTGTTTCTGCATTCAGAGCGGTAACTAAAAAGTCAGTGCTCATGACGTACGCCGTATTGGATTTCCAATCGCGCGGGTGAGTAATACCTGAAGTGGCAGCTATTCTAAGTGTGTGATTTAAATCTAACGGTATTTGCTCACGTATTTCTAATGTGCTGGGCAACCAGATAAGCATTTGATATGCGCGAAATTCACCATCGCTAAGTAAATGCACCGTGCGTGATTGCTTGGGGCATTGATATAAATATCGACGCCCCATTTTTCTAACATCCTTAACTGTTACAAACGGCTGATGTGTACCGGTTTTCTTCACAAGCTCTTTCCAGTCTAAGAGCTGTTTAATTACTTTTTCTGAAACTGTTATAGATTTCATTTTGTATTACCCTCTAAAGTTCTTTTTGTTTTTTTCTGGCAGGAAATAACCTTCAGCATGCCGAAAAATTGTTGACTTTTTATGGGATAAGTATGAGAATGAAAGTGCGACCTTTTAGTATCTCTTACTAAATCCTAAGTGGCTCCTTGTGAGCCATTTTCTCAAAAAATCTATTTCATAATTAACTCCTCAATTGTATTTTTAACCTCAAAAAATTTGAGTTATAGGCTGCTCTCAAAATAATAATTTTGATACGAAAATTAAACATCCTATAAAAAATTCATCTGTGCTTACATTTTTAATTACCTGTTGCTTCACATTTTTTGGTGATATTTCGCAGTGGTCTTCAGATCCGCGCGCGAAGTTGTATTATTGAATATAGCCATGTAATAATTTTTTCGCAATAGGCTGGATGTCATCAACTTATTGATTTTTAAGGAAAATATATAATTTTTAGTATAATATATTGAAAAAATGAAGTTAATTGATGTGATGAAATTTATATCCGTCTTTGCATAAGACAATAAATTCAACGAGTTAAAGGAGTATTTTAAAAAATCACTCAATTAAAAATAAAAATTGTATATAAAAAAATATTTTTGAAAATATTAGAATTTTTCTAAATAAAAATGCGTTTATATATTTATTGTATATTTTTAGGAGGCTTTTGCCTCATGGTTAATGCAAGATAAAGCTTTTTATGCATGTTGTTTTTATTGATCTCATCTGTTTTAACATAAGCTTATAGAAAAATTTTAGCGTTTAATTTTTAAATTAAATCATTATATTCAGATTCACCTACAGTGTTTCATTCGAGTTTTCTGTTGAGGTAGACGAAATTTCGTCTTCACGCTATTTATCCACGGCTATTACTGAATTCATCAATCTCAATCAATTGAGCTACCCAGATGGCGAATCTATTTCAATTGCATTAAAAACTGGTGTTATCTGTTTATCGACTTCTGTTATCCATTGTTTTAACTTCAGAAAAAATCGTCAACTAGTAAGTATGCATATTGAAGAAGTGTATGCATACCATCAAAGATAAAGCCAAACTTATGGCCCGTGTGAATCGCATCCAAGGTCAGGCTCAAGCCTTAGAAAAACAATTTACTCAGGTCTGTGACTGCATCAAAACTCTGTAGCGAATTGTAGTTATGCAGGTTCGCGCGGGAGAAGAGGTAGTCCCAACTCATCATCAAACTTTGCCTATCTAACGGATGGCAGGGCTTCGATTACACATCAGGCTGCTTCATTGAAAAAAGCGAAGCTCCCAAGAGTGGGCTCAAGAGCTGGTCTTCTTACCGAGATCAAGTAGTTGGTAGCGGTGAATAATTCGCCTAACACTATTTCGCCGAATTGATTGTTCTCATCTGCATTCGTTGTACTGGAGGACCGCTTCAAAATACATAGCGACCGGCACATTCACAACAAGGCTTCTACAGTGCTTTCTGAAGCCAGCCCAATGTGATTTGCTGAGATGTTATTTTTTCTTCGTAAAATGAGATTATATGAGTACCAGCATAGGTTTCTGGTTTAACTTGAGCTTGCTTCGCCCTAAGATCTTTGAGGTTGTTCTCGACTTGTCTTCTTGCAGATTTGATTGCGATTTGAGTGGAACCGATGTATAGATTACCCATTTTTTTCGTCCTTGAATGTAAAAAATCCTGGCGCCATTTTAATGTCTTTATCTAAATTGGATAGAAGACTTTCGCCCTTTCCCTTGTGAGATATCTCCTACAAATCAACTTATATCAGTCGGCAGCTCGTCCCAGCTGTTTGAGTGCTGTGAGTCGTTTCGCATAACTTACTTTGAGAGCCGTTCTCAATAGTACAAACAGAATGTGCATAAATCAGTGCTGGAATGCTTAAAATTAAATGGGCGCCGTATGTAAAATAGGTGATCAGTGTATCCACAAAAAGGATAGTTCGCATAACTCCCCACAATCATCTTGTATTGACAAGCGATTCCAAAAATACTTAATTGGAGCAATTTAGGTTATTTCAATGGAATTTCACGTGACATCGTGAGTCCTGTTTTAGGTTTGGTTTTCTCATCCAAATGGATAGCTAGGGATAAGTACATGATGGAGTTTCTTGCTAAAGTCATCAAAGACATTAACCTGGTTTCAAATTCGGATTCTGTAATAATCAGGGAATGGCTCTCAAGTTTTTTCTGCTCACGAATCCTGGAAAGAGTTTTATTTAATTTATCTTGCATTGAGTTGTGTCTGCCATCGCTTGGATCACTTCCCTTGTTATTAGACGCCGCTGCGAGTTTCAGGCTTGATTCTAAAGCTTCAGCTTCTTTTAAGAGCTTTTTAATTTCGGGGATTCTATAGGTGTCGTGCGATGTATTTAACGTATGCCCAAAGTCATCTACTATCTTTAAAGAACGATGCTCTAAAGCATTTCTAATTTCGGAAAATGCTTTTGCATCAGGGTCTAGCCACTTACTTATAGAAGTTGAATCTTTAACATCTCTTAGATCCTTTAAAATATAGAACAAGGCATGCAGGAAATGGTTTTTGCTTTCTTTTAGTTTGGGGTGAGGCTGCCATTGTTTTGAATCTTTTAATTCTTTAAAAATGCTATCAAAACTTATTCGGTGGTCATACTTCAAATCGTTGAGATCGAAGAACCTATTGATAAAATGGGCAATTTTATCAAACAGGGAATACAAAGTTCTAAATGCACTTTTGTATTGGCTTGCCTTCAGGTTTGTAATGGTATGACACATATCATCAACATGAGGGTATGTGTTATTAAAAAAATGAGGCTGATCGGAGGGTATATTTTTTGCCGAAAAAAATAGATAGCGCCCATAACAATAATCATTTTTCAATTCATCGAAATTACCATGATAGGCAAGCTCTTCACTCATTGTTAAAGCTGGGTTTATACTACACGAAAAAGAGGGAAGGGAAAGAATGTCTTGATAAGAGATTTCAGAACAATCCTCGTCTGTAAGGTCATTGATAAATAGATTATTCTTTCCGCACCAATTTAAATAGCTCTGCTCTTTTCTAGAATTCACTGGAGTTTTAAAATCGCTAATCATTTTAAAACTCTCAATATCGTAGGTGTTTTCAAACCACTCTTTGAATTTAATAAAATTACTTTCCTCTGCATAAGCAACAGTTTGTTCTGGGTAGAGACCCTCTGGATTCTCAAGTCCGTAATTTATAAGCTTGTACGCAGTAAAATAATGATAAGCACTATGGCCAGGATCATAGACGCTATGAGAAATGAAAAGGGAGTTATTAGCTTTTGATATTACGGCGACAGGATTACCGGCTTGTTCAATTGCGTTATTCCAAAACGGAATGCAGCAAAAAGCTCTACCTTGAGAACTCAGAGTATTGCCAAGATTTGTTTCTATACAGCTTTTTAAATAAATTGATTCATCTGTCGGTCTCTCTATTTTGCGAATTACATAAAGCGCTCTTCGAAAGAAGATAACTGAACGACTTAAGTTATCAGAAAACCATTCTTGGTTGCTATAGCTAAAAATCTCCTGAAAGATGTTTCCCAATACATATAAATAATTAGCCTCGACAAATATACTTTCAAAAGTATGGTCGGTTGCCAGTAACAATTCTGAAAGAGATTCCAGTGCATTATGATCCTTAACATTTAAAAAACCATCAACCTCAAGAGACAGTTCTTCGATGTCGATTAAGTTAAGTAATGTCTTTGACATTTCCATTGTTCTTGCGACCTATTCTGACAGAGTTTAATTTTAAGTTTTGCGCACAGTGAGGAATATTACAGTAAAAGCTTCCATGGATTTTTTTTCAAGCCATTTCTCGTTGGCCTTAAGGTTGTATGTAAATCTTCTACAACATCCTACAGCCATTTGAATACGCAGTATTAGTAATTTAGAGCTTACTGATTTTCGTGAAAATTAAAATTTTTTAATCTTAACCTTTTTGTTGAGTGATTCTTCAAACTAGCTCTTGCTGAACGTTAGCTTTTATCATGCAGCACTTTTTGAATTTCTTTCCTGAATTGCATGGGCACTTAGCATTTCTGCCAGGTTTCAAAAACTCTTTGACTGGCCTGACGGTATTCTGAGCGTTGTCCTTCATTTTATTTGGCCTAATATTAGAAAAGATTGAATGTTCGAGCATCAGTTTTTTTGCGTTTGCTTTCTCTAAATCGGAAAGTGGTTTGGAAACATCGATGGCAAGAATCGCTTCGGAGCTTCCTTTCATTCCTCTCGTTGTTGATCCAATGACCAATATTTCCTTCATCTGTGGAAATTTCAATCTGGCAACCAAGCCATATAGTTGCATGTAAGCAAATCTCTCAGATCTATATTCATCTTGCCCTGAATATCGTTTGTGCCAAGGGAAGAATAAAAAAATGTAACCCCTGTCCACATAACACGCAGATAGAACAGCTCTGGCGCTGCGCATTTTGGTTGGTACTTCGTTATACTTTTCTAAATAGTAGTCAGTTAGGTATGCCCTGGATAATGTGTTTTCTGAGGCGCATCGTTCCAACACAGTTGCGTGTGTGAGTAGTGGGCTATCATGGAATTCTCCTACATTTCCATCAATGATTGAATCAGAAAAATCTGCTATCCAGTTTTTCCAATTTTGACCTCTCTGTCTCAAACTTAAGCGAAAATAGTAATCTTCGGATTCAATATAATGGCGCCATTCATGTTCAGGTATATACCAGCTATCATGACCATTTAACTCTACATTAAGACTTCCGTATCCGTCTGGACTAGATTCTTGAAAATAGAACGCCAAAATATCCTCTTCACCTCCTGCGCCGATCAATCCTCCTTTTCTTACCGCAGCTTCTTTTGCATTCAGGTAGTGCAAAAAATCCATAGGGGTATCTAATTCTGTGAGCAATAATTGAATAGATAGCTCATCAATTACGTGAACAAAAGATTTGGCTCTATTTCCATCTCCCACTGTGAATGGAGTACTGGCATTCTGCTTCTCGTCGAGGGTATAGTCGTGAAGTAGCGTGGCTGAACTACCTTCTCCGTGGGTATCGAAATAACGCTTAGCATATTGAGATATTTCTTACTATCGCAACTAGGTGAATTTTTATATTTGGATCTGCAACGTCGAAAGGAAACGGTTCTTCGCATTTACTATCCAAGAAAATAAGATTTTTTGATCTTTTGATGAAAGACTCTGCACCGTGTAATTGTTTTGCAGAATCTCTAATTGCACTCCGATACCATCGACTCCATGCTAATTCAAGTTCGTTTCCTTCTTGAAACTTTACCTCACCTTTATCAGAAAAAAGTATGACTTGTCGATCAAAGTAAATTAATAGATCTGCAACTTCTTTTCCTTTTCCCTCTCCACGGTATAAATTTGGATACGACCAAAGACTAAAAAACGTGGATACAGATTGAGAAGCAAGAATCCGCTCACTACTATTTACCCCTGTTTCTTTTTTTATAGGCTTTAGCATAATTTACTTTTTTTAATATTGCAGAGAATAGGATGATGGGCAAATGATTAATAAAATTAAATCTGGCTCCAATTATTAAATGGGAAATATCTATCGCTGAGAATTTCTAAATCTTTCTTTAGCCTCAGCAATGGCAGTCTCTGGAGCAGGAGGGATAATATTAACAGGAATAATTACTTCACAGTCCACTGGTTCGAGATTCTCAGAGATTAGTTCAACAACACCGTTACCTAACGCATTGTAGAAAAATGTTGCATAAGCTTCCACGTCATTTTCATTTAAAGGCGTATCTTCAATTAATCCTCCTTCTTCGAGGGAAACATGTGCTTTTCCGTTTGCGTAGTCCAAATAAAAAAATAGTAATATCGTTTCCCGATCATTGATCACCGCAATTTTTACAACTCCATTTTGGATGCCGTCAACGTGCATTGTCATTCGTTCGAGTCCAGGAATTATTCCGTCTGGCCAAAGACCTATAGAAATTTGCTTATCCTGAAGCTCATCCGCTTCGGCTAACTCCCCCTGTCGTAATGCAACTAACGTTTCATTAGGCAACAATGAATTCCATGGATCAAGTCGATTTCTAGAACTATATAATGACATTGAATCTGGTACACCAAGTTCTTCCGATATAAAATGGTGGGCAAGATCTTCCATAATAATTAAATCTGCTGACAGGCGACGCCGATCAGATGGGATATCCGGGTCTACAATTTCTCTATCAAAAGTAGCATGTGCGACTGCACACCTTCCGCTTTCAAAGAGATGGCGACTCACATCAATATTTTTTGAGCGCAACTCAACAACTCGTTCTGCCGCTCGTCCATTTAATCTATCGATATTTTGTGTAATCCAAGCCACCTTTTTACTGGCGTCAGTAAATTGAGACTCTATTACTTTATAGAAGCTAAGAAACGCGTAACTTGCGTGTACCTCTTTCAATCTTTGACCTTCTCGCCAGAATGCCAATGCTAAGCGAATTTTTTCGTCTTCAATCACTGGCATGTGGTTGCAGTTAAAAGATTTTATCCCTGCAATTCCAGCCATTGAATACACGACTCTTGGGTTGCCATATAAATTGGCGTGAGTCCCCCAAATATATCCTGATACATCTACGTAACCGCGCATAAACCAACTTAATATTGAGGTGAAGCGATATATTTTAGAAATTGATTCATCGGCACCACCTTCATCGCAGGCTATCGTAATTCCCGGTGGTGAAGGTTTCCCATCACGTTCCGATCCTCGCAAAATGTAATCATCTCCGGCGTAGTGAACACAAACGTCAGTTGATGGCCACGGTATTGATGAAGCAACTCCTGCTGTAAGCCAGCCTATCCTTGACTGAAGTTTTTGGACTACCTCCGGACCAAAAACGTGATTAGCGTAAGGAGTTTTCATGCGCGAAGGACCATAGATTTGCCTCATTTTGGCTTTGCATTCCAGCGGTACTCAGTCATTAAATTATTGGCAAAATAAGTCTGCGGAAACAAGTGTTTACTTAAGCGTACTTGTGCTCGAGGGAAATTGCGTAGCAGATCCTGTGTCATTATTTGCGGCCAAGACGACTCTCCAAATCTTGGATAAATTGGCTCTTGTCTTTTGGTGAGATAATTATCGACTGACCACGACCATAATCTATCCGGAGTCGATCCAGAGAAAGAGCAGGACTGGATAGCGGGTTAGAAGTCGGCGTAATAGTGGTTATCTGCTCAATTGGCACGCGCCATTTGAGCGGGCCACACTTCACCAACAATGTTGTGTTGCACAATGTGTAGTTCGTGCTCGTCATGAGCCATAAAGGAAGTCCTGAGCCAATGATGAGCGCCGGCAGCGCTGCTGCAATTGCTGAAATGCTTCCAGTGCGTAGAGAAGCTGCAAATGCAATAAGGCATGCAATCACAGCTGCAAGCAAGATCGCTCCAAGCCAAGCATCTATCTTTGATTTATAAACTTGTTCCATTTCTTTGCTCCCACTAACGCCGCATTCAGCGGCTTGTCCGCTGCAATTCTTTGTTAGCAATTGCCAAAGTAATCAGTAAACATACCCATCTCTAATTGCTTTGGTGGCTCTCCAGTATTTAGGTAATCAGACATTTCGTTCCACACATTATCCATGTCAACCAAGTCACTATCGGAAAAATGAAATATAGGAACCTTGAACTTTTTGTAGTACTCCCTAATTTTTTTCATTTCTTTCTCAAAGTTTTCTAACGCTTCCTTGTTTAACTGTATAAGAGTTTTGTCTTTTCCTGAAAGCTTTCCATGCGTTGACCAAGGAGATATTTCAAAACCGATTTTCTCCATTGTAAATGGGTTTATTAGCATAAAATCGAGGCGATATTTGTGTTTTCTTCCACTCCCATCGTATCTAAGCTCTGGTATAAGCAGTGGAACATCTAATTGCTGTTCAGAATTATTTACGTATTCAATGTACCTATTAGCGAGCTCAACCTGATACTTGGATTTAGTCAATCTGACTTGAGCTTTGAAAAAATCCAGATAATCCGTAATTTCTGTAAATTCGTACTTATCATTCTCATCTGGAACGCATAAGCCTGTTTCCAAAACATGTCCAATTGTCCAGTACTTGAATCTTACCGCTCGAATCTCAGACTTATCATTCTCCCAACATTCTCCATTCCACCTAGGAGTGACAAATAGCCCATAATGAGCATCATTCACACCAAACCAAATTTCTGCGCTGTCTACATCCGGGCGTTTCTTGTGGAGTTCGTTATAGTGCTTTAGGAAACTGCGGCGTAAAAATATATAAGTATATTTTCGGAAGTTTTCGTTTTTAGGGTCTTTTAGGTGAGATTTAATTTCTTGCTCATATCGCTTAGAAGCTTTCTCCATGCCCTTTAACCAAAGATGAACATATTCCTCAGGGGTGGTGATGACTTCATTTTTCAGATCAATAAATTCATCAGCCTTGGAGCCTATGTAAGCATTCAAGGACTGCTCATTTGCTCGACCAACCTCTGGGAACACCTTAGGCTGTAATTCCTTCAGATCTTCCGTCATTGACTTAATCGTTTTATTTCTGGCTGTGACATTTGGATCTCTTTTTGCCACGTTTATCTCCGTATTTATTGCTAACATTTGTTTACTGCGCATGCGCGTTATCTCTCCTAGGACTTTTGTTAGAAGAGCACTTTAATTGTTTGATTTTAATATCAAAATCTTTGCTTTCCCATAACTTCAGCAAAAACAAAACGAGCATGCGCGTTATCCAACTATGCGAATGCGCAATATCATTCCAGCAACTCCTCTACACTACTGACTATTAAGGAAATAATTTTTCACAGGGAATATATTTGAGCACTGTAAAGAAGATAAATGAGCATTCAATTTCCTAAAAAGTTAATACATTGTCCTTACTGGAAGGTTTGCTGAAACTATTACTCAGTTATTTTTACATTACATACTTCGGCCAAAAGCGGACATTCAGTTGACTTTATTCTGACCGTAATTTTTTTGCTGCTTCACGCTTTAGGCCAAGCAGGCGTTTCCACGACAATCCGTTCTCACAACATTTTTTACGAAACTCGGACAGCTTATAAATGTTGGCATTACTAATTCCCCCTAGTCTTGTACGATGCACATCCCAAGAAGTGACTACTAGCATGCGATCAACATCTTGGCCTAGAATTTTTATTTTTTCTGCTACTCGCCGCTGACCAAGCCTGCTGTGGATCAGGATGAGCGCTCCTAACATATCTTTTACATTATTGAAGTTAACATTCAAAGGAAGACACACTGCACCAGCGTACTGAACGAAAACTAGATCTTCTTTACGCAAGCACTCATCGTTGTTGAACTGCAACCTGATATACAGTGCATCCTTTTCAGTTAGGTGGTTTCGCGAGTTCCAAAAGGTGTGCAGTGAGCCAATTTGAGAATCATCAACTAATAGGCCTCTTTCACCGGTAAGAGCGTCGATAATCGGCTTGGTTATATTGTCGATATCTCCAACCTTGTCCGTCTCTTGTCGTTGCGTGCCATGCAGGTACCATAAAAATTCCAAGTTGACTGAGCCTACACATATCCATTCGAAGGGCAACAGTTGCTTCTGAATAATGGAGCATAGCTCATCTCTTGTTGCCTTTTGCGATTGGATACTCACTATGCGATCAAACTCGAGGCGCAGTTCAATTTCAGCGGTCGCCAATTCTTCAATTTTGTAGAAATTGGCTGCATCGCAGTTGTTTGTGTATAAAGTAAGCTTGACCATCGATCCTCAACTCCTAACTTCGAGCCAAGCGGCAGTTTTTGAATTGAATTTTGAAGTCATATTTGCAGATCGGCCAAGAGCCTCTACCAAACTACGGACCTAAATCCTTACCTAATAATTCTAGCAACTCGGAATCATCAAAATCCTTGTTGGAATCTCTATCTTGAATCATCCCAAGAAATCTAAGGGCCCTTGACTCAGATAATTTATATCTATTAACCAAAAACTTTAATATTATCGAAAAATTATCACTTCCTATGGCATCTTCACGCCTAACAAAACCTTTAATCTCTTGGCTTAAAATTTTAAACGCAAGATCATCTAAAACATATTCTATATAGGAAGGTAAATAATCTGACCTATTTTCGATAGATTTTAAAATCTCAGTATAGATATCAATTAACTCTCCAACTAACTCAAGAGAGCCTGGCCACGAATCTGAACGTGACGCCGATCCTTGTATGAGCGAATGCGCAACTCCTTTATGGGTTAAAACTTTAGACTGACCAAAGTGGACTCCCCCGTTATGTACAGTATTTCTTTTCGCGCCAAGAAACTGGATAATCTCAAGATCCTTCGCCTTGTCTCTACCATATCGGTCTTTATGAAAAACCTTAAAAACTGCTGCCAGCTTATCGTGAAATGAAACAAACCCACCGGGGATTGACGCTATTTTTTTTATAGAGCGCTCCATCTCCTCACTCGAGGGAGATTCATGATAATTTAATATCGCTTTGATAATTTTGTCACGCCTGCTCTGCATCAATTCATTTTCATGCCCAGCACAAACTGCTCCATATAGTTTTGATATCCAGCATTCAAATGCGGAAAATGCAGATACTGTAAAATCCAGCATTAAACTTCCAACACTTTCATTAAATCGAAATTTAAGCAAATGAACCAATTCCTTTCTCGCATTCTTAACTTCAACATCAGTTTTAGAGATACCACCTACATAGTGCCCTCGACCAACCATTTCATTAAACAAAGAATCAAAACAATCCCTCCCATGTGAATTAGATATTTCTTCGTTTATCAAAAAAAATAGAGGTATATCACAGACATCACAAAAATGAGAATAGAAGGAACTATAGGCTAAAAAATTTAACTTATTCCTATTTACATTGAAAAAATGATGCCCGAGAAAATCACGTTCGTATGCGTAACACTTGTCCTTTAAATTTAAGAATGCAGCAATAATCAACATGATATTTTTGTCGAAATTATGAACATCAATTGCCAATATACACCTCAGGAAAAATGAGAACTCTATTTAAAACTTTTAGTTGGACTAGAAGTTAAAGTAAATGAAGGAATAACTTAACTCACTATAGCCTCTGGAATTCGATATATACGCGAATGGATTTCACCTTGTATACGCTCTTCACTTGTCCTATATCTTTAGCCGACACAACACCTTTAATCTATTCACATGCCCTTATGTTTCAATAATTCAGTGGGCTCATCTCATTTGGCTGTCTGTCCGCTTTGGGCACAAATCCGACCTTCAAGTTACCCAGCTTTCACCAAGCTTGAACGACATCTTCGACTTCGCTTTTATCATAGCGGCGGCATTTCAGATCGTATAGATTGAAATTATCAATGGGAAAATCGAAATAACGGGAGGGACAACATCTCACCTTCCAGTGGCACTTAATTATTCAATGAAACCTCAAACGAGTTTAAAGTCATGTTTATTTTGCTGTCAATCTTTCGGTAGTTTAACGAGTCGATCTATTCTTTTTGATTACTATAATTTTTTAAAAAAATTAGAATCAGATGTAAGAAATAAAAACAATTACACGTTATTACATTGTTTTAAATGTGACCTTGATAAGCCAAATAATTGTCGTTAAGAAAATTCCGTCCAAAATTATTTGAATTCAATTATCGTTTACAACTTTCATTGCGAAAGGTGGCTACCAGATGAAATGAATAATTGATTTCAAAAGGAAAGTGCGTACGCAAATACGGTAAAAATGTGAGAGATAAGGGAGTCTGAAAAGAAATAGTTGAGCGGAATGTACGGGAAAAGGATCGGCTCCTTTTTAGGGAGCCTCAGCTGTCAATCATACGATTGGCAGGGCAGGTCACTATTACCGAGAGCTGGCTCGCACGCTTACGCGATGAGTGGGGCGTCTTGCTGTTGCCAGCAATCCTGTAGCCGCCCTGAACATAATTTAACAATGGGAGGCGAAATTGTAAACAATGAATCTTGCTATGCCAGAAAATGCCAGGGTTAGGTCAGTCCCCCTTAGTTTCGTTCACCGTCTTTATATTTCCAATTTGCAAGCCCGCATGAATACTGACTTTCCAACCAATGTATCAGAGATTGCGAGAATTGGTTGGAAAAGGAATGCTGGCGCGGGTTTATGGACATTCTTCCCGTAAAGGCGAAAGCGCTGTTACATTGACATCAAAAAGCAGAATGTGGATAGATTACTAATCGACAAACCAAGTAAAAATCGATTGCCAAGAAGATGTTCTGTTCCATCAGATACCACACCTTGCTGATCCGTTACTCTTCTTGTCACCCTGAGTTCTTTAAAGATTAACCCTATGTATCCTTAATATCTATGCTATTGATTTAAAAGAAATAATTCTGATTGTAAGGGCTTCGAATAACGAGTCTCTTAGCCGCCCGTGAGTTAAGCTAGGTTGATCAAATTTGATACATGTGCCATAATTCTTACAAGTTAAGCTATTTCGTAATATCTAATTCGAGGGGAGTTGTCACCATGAAAACAGGTCTTTCTCGCAAAGAAATTGATCAAATACGCAAGCGAAGTGCAGATTACTTGACGCAGATTGATGATTCCCGAGTAGTTCCGCAAAAGGTGTCAAGTGAAAGTCGCGAGTATATTCGTCGTCTCTCGGAGAGCACATTTGACAATCTTCGTCGTAAAGGAATTTTAGTAGAATAATTTTCATATGTTTGTGCCACAAGCGCCCCTTAGTTGGGGCGTTTTTATTTGAGAAAAAATAATATGGCTGAAAAGCACGTTTTCAGTGAATTGGTCAGGAACGACAGCGATCTTCAGGATCTACTTGCTTATGCCTTGTATAAAAGAAAGAAGCATAAGTTGGCAGTTGCGCTGGTAGCAGAAAATCTAGATGGGGCACAAATAAAGCAACGACTGGATACGTTTCGAGAGAATGTTTTAAGCAATGAGGAGGAGCTAAACTCTTTTCGTGATGTTGCAGCATCTCTCGTTCAAGACTTTGTTAATGATGCTAATAAAATAATTCAAAAAAACTTTGACGAATACCGCGCTGGTGAGCTGGCCAAAATAGATCAGGAGGCAAAGAAGCTTCAGGGGATTTGGTTAAAAAAAGTTAAACAGCAGATTATTAAAGATAGAGTTGACTATGTCATGGATGCTTTAAAAATGCTCGCAACTTTTCTGGTTAAGAAATTTGCCATAATTTCGATAGGAATATTGTTGACGATGATAGCTATATACTGGCTCGCTGACGATCAAACTAAAGATGATTTTGTGGATTCGGCCATTCAGAAAATTGGTACTTCTTTGAAAAGTAAAAATTGAGTGCTGGGTCAACTTACACCTGTAATTCGGAAAATTGCACGCTACGTATACGCTATTCTCGGATGTACTTAGATACTCTTTGTAATTCTATTCAATAACACTTGCCTCAATTGTGCCTCAATACAGAATAATGTGGCCACATTTTTCGCATCGTCAATGCCGCTGTGCTGGCGCCATCGAATGTATGGCCGAGTTTTCTCGCAAAAAGCTGCTTAATGTTCGAGTGTTTTAAATCATCCATCGGACTCTCCAAATATTTCAACTCGCATTCCAGCATCTAGCTATCTGTTAAGGGAGAGTATAAGTTGAAAAAGCCTGATGATAGAGGATTAACGTTGTGCGCAACTAGGAATACGGTGTCGTGCCCTAATGAGTATTAGTAATAACGGAGAGAAGATGAGTAATCAAAAATATGACACGCCAAGGTTGCAGATTCCGGCGGAAATAGAGCGATTAGTGAAAGTCGAGTCTGGACATAACTGTGCTATCAAGGGATGTCCAGAACATACTTATCTTGAGATCCACCATATCAATGAAGACCGGAACGATAACCGGATTGATAACTTAATTTTGTTGTGCGATAAGCATCACAAAATGGCGCATGCAGGAGTTATTGATCGAAAGTCGTTAAGAGAATACAAAAAATTACTGAGAATTTCCGGTGTGAGTAATTTATTAGAACGGTTTGAAAAGTTAGAGTCTATTTTATTGAAGTCAGACGTTCTCCCAATGACTTGGCCTATGTTAGATAACTCAATAAATCTGATTTTGGAGGAAGGGATTTTATTGGGCAGTAGGCTAAAAGGTACTATTGAAGGAAATAAAGTTGCAGAGCAAATATACATGCTTGTAAAAACTCATGGTGCACGAATGCATTTGGACTCGATTGATTTATTGGTCAGAAGAGAAGATACATATTCAAGAACAGGATTGACGGCTTTGGGTATTCTCTATGATGAATACTTCTCACATGCCAAATCATTGCAACTCATAGACTATTTTGAATCCAAAAAATTGCTTGGTGTTGCTTACTATTGTGCCCTTCGTGAACGATTTCCTGAAGAGTGCGATTATTCGGCATGTATGAAGTCTCCTGGTTTCTCACATGGAGGATTAACCGTTCAGGACGATGATTCTGATCTAATGCTTAAATATCCCAACCGAGGACCTTCTTCTGTCCTAGATTTTTTGATTGTTGAAAACATCCAAGGGAATGATTGACTAGCTTTCGTGGGCCGGTTCGTATTGGCGGGTTAATGCCCACGATTTCGTAGAATGCCTAAATTGATTTGATCAATTAAAAGTTATTAAGAATAGGTAAGGTTCTATTGAAATATAGTATTCAACAGGGATGGTTTCATTTTCAATGGCTATCTTGTTGTGCTGATTTTTCGACTAGTGTTAAATCAGTCAAAATCTTGAGTACTAGACAATTAGGAGGTCAGAATGACCGAAAAAAAATATGACGAAGAGCAGGTAGTTGATATTGAAGGCGACATGTCGATTTCACATCACTATGAGGTATCTGATACCGGTATAACTATTGCTCTGGCCCGTTATGGGGTGGATGGGCAGCTTGTTGATTGTTCAGAATCTCCTACCTTCCTTAAATGGCTGAAGGCAAATAAGCCTGCAATATTTGTCAAAAAATGCGAGGGTGTACCGTTAACCTCTTTACACTCGAATGAAATATGGATGCCAATTGTATTTCTGGCGAATGACATTGCTCTGCCGGTGTATCTAAACTTAGTTTCTAGCTATGTTTATGAACGTTGCAGGGGTGGTTTGAAGTCAGATGTCAATAGAGTACACATTACCGCAGAGTATGAGAATAGTGAGACGGGAGTGAAAAAACGTTTCACCTTCAGTGGCGACCTAAATGCTTTACAGAAAGCGATAAAAAAAGTGGATGTGAATGAAATCCTCAGAGAGTAAGTTCTTTAAAAGTGATGAGGCGCTCCAAGCTTACAGTGCTATTAAGCCAAGTATTTTAAAATCGGTATCAGCAGTTGATCATCTTCGCTTTATAGATGCAGAAAGCTTTTTAGTTGAAGCTAGAAAAACTCTAGTCGAATATCGGAAGACTTGCGATGACGAAATCTCGGGTTTGCTGGATGATCTGTGGGTGCTTGATCAGTATGTAGATGCATTTAGTTCATATAATAGAATGTGGAATGACATCATCGACCAAAAATATTCAAGCTCTTGGAATGAACTACAAAATGTTTTAGATAGGTTACGATGGATTAAAAAATTCTCCAACATAACGGTTTGCGCTTTAGAGTTGCAAATGCTAGGGCTAGAGTCACTTTACCCTTACCAAATTTTCTTTTCTGCGGGTTGGATAGTCGATTATTTTGTATGTGCTATTTGTGGCAATGATTACGGTTCGGATGAGTGTTCTCATATTGTTGGCGAATTATATAAGGGTAAATTTGCATCCATCTCTCCTAATAAAATAATTGAGATGGATCATGTATCTGCTGTCGAACATCCAGCGGATAAACGTTGTGTGGTTCAATATCCGGACCAAAGTAATCACTTTAGAAATGTAGACAATCTCGCTTCATTCATTCGCTCGAATGAGCAGGCTATATCCAATTTCTCAAGCGTAAATGCAATTAAAATCGATGTAAAAAATCCAAAATATCGAATGCTGCGAAGAAACGATCTCTGTTTTTGTGAGAGCGGCATTAAATTTAAAAAATGCTGCATATCTAAAAAGATAGTTGCAGGAAAATTTTTTCAATTTGTCTTCGAGGGCAAATCTGGAGCTGTTGTTTCTTGACCGCTTAGTCGTTTGTCAGATTGCTTAGATATCAGAACTTTTGCTTTCGTGATTGCAAGCGAGAAAATGCTAGATTTGTCCCTCGAAATCTTTCGTCCTGTAGCACGCTATAAGAGAGGCATCTCGACATCTCAATTGAGTGGCCGGGTGTAGGTTTATTCCTGGCTGCGCCAGAAACATTCCAGGTGAGGCACATCAGGCATCGCCAAAAGGACGTGCAAAAGTCGATTGAGGGGAATTCTCGTTTGTATACTCCTAGTCTGCCGAAGTAGGAGTATACAAATTTAATTTAATCAATATAAACAATAACTTATGACGTGGCACCTGTGAAAAACTAGCGCGAAACAATGGAATGCGCGTTTCACCAGCTCAATAATTTGGGAGCTTAGAAGGGGCTTCACAAACTTAGTCTTCTTTAAGTAGGGTACTTGGCTCGATATTCAATGCTGTGGCAATTCTCTCTATGTTGTAAATGGTTACGTTCTTCTCGCACCGCTCTAGCATCCCCACGTAGGTTCTATGCACACCCGCTTTTTCAGCCAGATCCTCTTGCGATAATCCAAGGTCAACGCGGCGTTGCCGCACATTGGTGGCAAAAACGCGTACAAGTTTGCAGTCTTCAGGTCGTATGCTCATAAACGTATTTGCGCTTATTTGCATACTATGATTCTACATACTACGATTAGCATTTGTGTGTGGAGCGAAAATCGACGACAGAGAGTAGAAGCCGATTAATCAGTTATTGGTTGGCCGTTTATTGTCCGCTTTCCCGCAGTTTCAGATTTTCGTGACGCCACTTCTGTTTTGTCGTCATCTTAGGAATCCATATGGAAAATAAAAATACGTTTACGCACTCGGTGTACGAAGTGCTCAGTGAGAATACGCAAAAGTACGCTGCGACCGGATTATCGGGAGGGGAGATAGGTAAAATACAGTCAACAACGACTCACTACTCAGATCAGGCGCTGTGGCTGAAGGACATAAAGACTGGAAAAGAACGGAAATTTGATTTCCAAACATTCAATGTTGCTGTCCGCGAAGGACACAAATTGTTGTGCGTGTGGCGCGAGCCGGACGGCAAACTTGAAGCCGTTAAAAACTTAAGTACAGATAGCACGGTGTTGGGGATTGATGAGTTTTCCAAAGGCAATCTAAGTACGTGGATCGGAATAGTCACAATGGCGTTTGTCTTTGGAGCTGTGTTCCTAATTCCTTACGTAGGTGCAGCCGTATACTTCATTACTTTTTTAATCGGAGTTACGCCCGTTGGCAATTTGAAAACAAAATCTATCCCTTTTTATAGAATAGCCATGCTACTTGTAGCACTTTTCTATGCGTGTTTTTTTTATTTAGGATTTGAAAATGGCTGGTTTAAAGCTGCGCTATTCACCTACGCAAAAAATTTATTTTTAGTAAATTTCGCAATAGTGTTTGCTACGTATGCGGTAGCAAATAATTACGTGGTCAATGGAAGACAGCGGCTTAAAGAATATTTAGAGAATGCTACGCAAGAAAATTCACAATCAGTTTGATCTTTAGATTTTTTCACTAATTATCTAAAGTGTATTTTGCAAACGAAAACGCTGTAGTAAATTAGTGGAAGACTCAATATTTTTTGAAATGCGGTTCAAGTAATACTGCAAGGTCTGTATCTTGAACCGCTGTCACGGCTCGTACCGTATTAGCGCCGCCAAATGCAAGCAACGAAAAAAGATCACCTTCATCGATGTTCAGTAATTCATTTGCTCTCGTCTTAGGTTTCTTGAAGAAAGAAGATTTTCGAAGAAACTAAATTAGTTTCATCTAGTGTTCCTGACCAGACCTGATTAGATACATGCCACATCAGTCCGCGCAGTCTGCGGGTTTATTTAATGAGATATTCATAATCCATTTCACTTAAACGATGTTTAGTTAAAGCCTCATCAATAGAAATTCCTAATATTTGTCGCACGAATAGAGCAAGCCTCTATTTAGCTCATTCTCGGCAACCCCATTCCTTTGAGTGAAATATAACCGTTTAAATTAGGGTTGATGGGCGGCTTACTTCTAAATGTTCTACCCGTCGTTAAATTCATCTCCTTGATATATGTGAACTAGCCCACATAACGAGAGGGTAACGAATTCGGTGCCAGATTCTTCTGTAGGCATTCTAAATACAAATAAACGCCACGGGAGGCTTTTATGGGGGCAAAAATTACCTTTTTTTCGGTCGGCTGCGGAGATATGACGCTTATTCGGCTGGCTGACTTTGATGTAACAACCATTCTTATTGACGCCAACATTCGCGTAGCGGCAGATGACCCGTCAGATTCGACTCCAGATGTGGCTAAGGCTTTAAGAAAGCGCATTCGTAAGGATGATAAAGGTCGCCCATTTGTTAATGTGTTTTTGCTTAGCCATCCCGACAAAGATCATTGCTCAGGAATACGCAAACACTTCTGGTTGGGTGATCCTGACGACTATCCTGACGATAAGCTTCCAGACGATCAGAAGCGGATTATTATCCGTGAGCTTTGGTCTTCCCCAATGGTATTTCGTCGTCATACCAAAAATCATACTCTCTGTGAGGATGCCAAAGCATTTAATGCAGAGGCGCGTAGACGTGTGCAACGCTGGCGAGACTATCGCTCGGCAACAAGCGGAAATCAAATTCTTATCATGGGAGAAGACGAAGATGGTAAGACGGATGATTTGAGTTCAATACTGATCAAGTGCGGAGAGACCATCTCTACAATTAACCGAGGTAACGTTAGTTCAGGGTATTTTTCTGCGCGCCTACTTGCTCCGATGCCTCGGCAAGAGGATGACGGCCTGGAAGAGGTTTTGTCCAAAAATCACTCCAGTGTGATACTCAATATGGAAATTTTTTCTTCACAATATTCTAGTTCCCGGACTCGCTTTTTGACTGGTGGCGATGCTGAAGTGGAGATTTGGCGGCGCTTGTGGACTCAACATGAGCACGCTCCAGATACATTGGCATACGATCTCTTGTTAGCCCCGCATCATTGCTCATGGCATTCACTATCTAATGATAGTTGGTCTACATACAAAGAGGATGCTGAAGTATGTCCCGATGCCCGTAACGCTCTAGGTCAAGCCCGCGCAGGTGCAACAATCGTATCGAGTAGTAAGGAGATTCTTGACGATGATGTAGACCCACCATGTATTCGCGCCAAGCGAGAATACAAAGCAATTCTGAAACCCGTGGATGGTATTTTTCTCTGCACTGCCGATGAAGCTGGGTCAGACCTCATTGAATTTGAGGTCAAATCGAGTGGTTCATTGGTTCGTGCGGGTGTTGGGCTTCTTGGTGTAACAGGAAGCGCAGTTGCAGCTGCTGCGCCAAGAGCGGGCCGCTTGGATGAATGATTTTTATGAGATCGGGTTACCTTGTCCTGAAAGCGACATCTTATTTCCGATGGCGCTTTCATTGGTTCATGCCTGCAAAGTCAATCCCAATGTAGATTTTCTGGAGTGTCGTGCACATGAATCAGAAGGAGGACGACAAGAGGTTATCGTTATCGACGCCGGTAACGGTACTGTTGCCCATGGAAATCCTGCCGGTATCCTTCGCAATGAACGGCTCGCGATAACTATTGCTCCCGACAATCGGGTTCCTGTGGTTATTCGTCCCCTGAGAAAGGACTTCCCTAAGCTTTCTCATCAACACCCAACGCCACCCAATTCTCCTCTTGCGTTATGTCTATACAACGCAAATTGGAGTGATATTCAGCGAGGATGGACTGCCGAACGCTTTTTACGAAGAATGTTTTGGTGGCTTGAAGAATCATCTGAGCTTCGCCTTCATCGTCCAGATCAACCTCTTGAGCAGCTTTTTTACATGGCCCCGCTTCAGGTCATCTTGCCAACAAATCACCTGGAATTCGCTAACGCCAAGGATAGGTTTTTAGTTCTCCAGGAAATACCTTCCCCTCCTAACGTTCCAGTTACTCTCCGTGCCTGGTTTGCGACACCAGCGGAAGTGAAAAAGGCCGGTGTCAAAGGGTTCCGTGCGCTTCCCATACTGGTTGACGGTGTAGCCTCTATGGAGGTGGCATCTTTCCCAGAGAATCTGGGGGCACTTCACAATAAGCTTGCTAGCTGGAACAGCGATCTTTATGGCCCGTTAAAAGACGTTGTGATTCAGATGATTGATCCCGTGGGTGGGATATCAAAAAAACAAGACCCTCAAAATGGCCTATTGATTTTAGTATCAGTACCGCGAATTAGAGAGGGGGTTGTCGAGCGCCATGATGTGCTTGGTTACGGATTGATGCTTTCTCTTTTTGATCTAGCCCAATCACTTGATCTTATTGGTAAACCAGATGAACAAGGGCGTTATTTTCATACCCCTCTGATTGGTCAACCAAGCGATGTCCCAACGAGTGATAAGTGGAAATCCATTCCCATCGAGCCTATTGAGATCAGGGTGGCGATGGGGCAGCAGCAAGCCCAGAATATATCAGCCATTGAACCTTCCACCTCAGATTTTAAGGGGCTTCTGGCCGGTGTTGGATCGCTTGGAGGTTTGCTTGCAGAAATATGGATTCGACAAGGGTGGGGGCAATGGACCTTCGTTGACCCGGATCAGCTATTGACCCATAACATTCCCCGTCATATCGGTATTGATGAGCAATTAGGTCGTCCAAAGTCAGACGCAGTTCAACAAATAGCGGCACAGATTTATCCGGATAACCCTCTACCCATTTCCATCGTAGCGAATGTTACGGATGAGAACGCTCAGTTGTCTCACGCCATTTCGGAGGCAACACTACTAATTGATGTCACAACAACTTTTCATGCCCCTCGCGACTTATCTCGTCGCGATGATGTTCCCAGGATCGCAAGTCTTTTCCTCTCTCCATCTGGAAACGGATGCGTAATGCTTCTTGAAGATCGTCACCGCACAACCCGAGCATCAGCTCTGGAAGGGCAATATTATCGCGCAATTTTGAACAACGATTGGGGTAAGGAGCATCTTAAAAATCATTACGGGGATATGTGGGTTGGTGGTGGTTGTCGTGATATTTCTGTGAGATTGCCTTATGAGCGTGTTCATCTACATGCAGGAATATTATCTAACCAGCTTAGAGCGCAAGTGCTGAACGAGAATGCAAAGGCATGTGTGTGGGTAGTAGACGATAAAACCGGTGCAGTTACAGCGCATGAAATTGAATTACATGACGTCAAGTCTCAGCAATGTGATGAATGGAGCGTGATTTACGATGACGCAATTACCGAAAAGCTAAATCGCATGAGAGGCGTCGCTCTTCCTAAAGAAACAGGTGGAATTATTTTGGGCGTGACCGATATGCCCAGTAAAACTATTTTGATTGTTGATGTGCTTGATGCTCCAGTCGATAGCAAATCAGATACATCACATTTCATTCGTGGAAGGGAAGGACAAGAAGAGTTGCTCAAAGAAGTACATCAAAGGACCGCCAGTGTTGTTGATTACATAGGTGAATGGCACTCTCACCCAAACAACTGTTCCACAAATCCAAGTGAAGATGACAAACAACTTTTAGAAAAGCTTTCAACGCTGATGTCCCAAGAGGGGCTTCCGTCAGTAATGTTAATTTCAGGAGAAAAAGGGATTTCAATCTATGTCAAATAATAATTGGAAAGATTTTTTCATATCGACACTAATAATCTGCTACTTGATCGGATTGCTGTTTGCATCAGTAGCTGCTGTCGCTGGTATAAGTTTGGATTTATTGCCGTCACCATATAACTCGTTAAAGCTACCATTACTCTGCGTGGCAATTTCCTGTGTTGGCGGATGTGCGTACTGCTTGAGGGCAGTTTATTTGAATAAATGCGCTCATCAACGTTGGGACCCCGCTTGGTATATTTGGTATTTTATAAGACCAATAACAAGCATGGTATCCGGTGGTGTAAGTTATCTATTTCTTAGTGCGGGGCTGCTAATTCTGGAATCGAAATCAAACTCAAATTCTACAGAAATAGGATTTTTGGCACTGGCGTTTGTGGCTGGATATAACGTCGATAAATTTTTTGCCAAGATAGAGGATGTTGCAAAAACAATATGGGGAATTGAAAAAAGTAACGTATCGAATTTTCCTCAATCGGCAGCAGATGTTCAAAAAAATAGAGAATTTTTATGATGTGTAGTAGAGAACATTTTGGCGTTTGATGGGTTTCGAATTATAAGTGGTTCTTGTCAGGCTGCTTCTATTAAAAAATGGAGGATTATATGAGTGACTATTTTGAAATTGATTTTTTTGGGGTCGAAACAGCAAAGAGCGGTGATGCCATAACGCTAAGGTATTGCGTTAATGGGCAGCAGAAAATACACATTGTTGACGGTGGCTATATTGATACTGGTGCGCAAATACAGGAGCATTTGTCAAAATATTACGACTCCCCGATTTTTATCGACAATATCGTTCTTACTCATCCGGATCAAGATCATGCCAATGGGTTGCGCTTCATTCTTGAAAATTACACTGTAGGTACTTTATGGATGCATCGGCCCTGGTTATACGCTTCTCAAATAATTAATCGATTTGAAACTTATAATTCTGTAAACGCATTGGTAAGTGAACTCAAAAAAAATTACGCCGCAGTTGCCGAACTTGAGAGAATAGCAGAAGATCGAGGAATCTCCATTCGTGAACCATTTCAAGGTACGACTATTGGTGCCTTTACAGTTTTGGCGCCCACGAAATCACGATATCTCGATCTTCTTGTTAATTCGAATAAAACTCCTCAAGCAATTCAGGAAAACTCGTTAGATTCTGTAATGGGGGTATTTTCTATCGCCCTCGAAGCCGCGCGAAATTTTTTTGCGGCGATGTGGGGAGAAGAGGTGTTTCCTGCCTCTGGAACAAGCAATGAAAATGAAATGAGTGTTGTTCAATATGCCTATCTGAATAACAAGCACATTTTGCTAACGGGGGATGCTGGAAGAGATGCGCTTAACGAAGCTGCGGATTACGCGCCATATGTTGGATGGCTCCCTCCTGGCATAGATTTCATTCAAGTTCCTCATCATGGCGGTCGACATAATGTTTCCACTGAGATATTGGATCGAATAATTGGACTTAGGTTATCTGAAAGTCCTTCAAATTATACTTGCTCCGCAGTTTGTAGTTCTGCGAAAGCAGACAAGGATCACCCTCGAAAAGTTGTAAAACGTGCATTCATTCATCGGGGAGCACATTTTGCAGAAACGGAAAGTAATACAGTAAGGTTCGCTGTGGGAATATCTCGCTCTGGCTGGAGTGCTCTGCCACAAGCTGAATATCCAATGGAAATGGAGGAGATCTAAAAATGTCGTTTCTAAAAATGGTTGATCAGATGCGTGATCCCTATGAGCGAAAAGCTCGGATTATTCCAGGGCTTTTAACTGCTTTACCTTTATTACTGCCAATTTTATGTACCTACGGCCCAAAGCACCCGATTCTGACTAGTGTAATCACTCTGCTGGCAGGGTGTGGTGCTATGTATGGTTTAGGGAGTGTTGCCAGAGGCTTGGGTAAGGCCCTTGAAGAAAAACTCGTTCTCAAATGGGGCGGTATGCCCACAACAACCTGTCTTCGCCATAGGGATCTGTTCTTGGACACATTCACCAAAGAACGTTATCGAGGGCTGATTCAATTGAAACTGGGTATTTCGATGCCGACGGTGCAGGAAGAAGAAGCAGATTCTTTGCACGCCGATTCCATCTACATGGGTGTTACTCGAAAACTGCGCGAGGAAACTAGGAGTGATAAATTACTATTGAAGGAAAATATAAATTACGGGTTTCATAGAAATATGGCCGGAATGAAGCCTGTGGGGATCGTGACCTCCTCAGTCGGTATTTTTTTCAGTTTGGTTTCCTCCAATGTCATATTATTTGATCCCTTCGAATTTCATTTATCGCATGTTTTAAATCCAGGCCTTTCGGCGATAATCACATTTTTAGTTTCGGTTGCGTTGTTAATGGCTTGGTTATTTTATTTTAATAGCGCAGCAATAAAGAGGATAGGGATTGTATACGCGGAGAGATTATTTGAGTGTTTGGATAAATTACCAACACCCCGGAAAAAATCAAAAGAGCTGAAAGCGGCTCCTGTACAAAATAGTAACTTAAAAATTGACGCTTAGCGGTGCATATACAGCATCATGTTAATACCTTACTCGTTGAAAGACGGGAACTTTGTCCATGTAAGTTCGGTGGAGTGCGAACTGGCTTGCGATTGTTTTTGCCCATTATAAGGTGGCGCATTGCTAAAACGCGTTTTTGAATCCAAACAGAAAATTGTTTATTTCGCATACCATACTGTTTCGTGCGGTTACGTCGCTGCAAAAGGAGTATGTCATGTAGCGAATAATTTCATCTCCGTGGCGAATAATCTGTTTTTCGGTGAAATCACTTGGGAATCATTGGAAACAATTCAGCGCCGCATTAATGAAAAATATTAGGTTGCTTCGGATTAGAAAATATGAAATGGCGTTTAAAAAATTCAAAATATTATTAATTATAATTAAATGCGTCTTTTTCCATATCTTCAACTACGCCATTTTATTCATTAACCCTCTGCTTTCCGTTTTGTATAAGGAAAAGTCATTTGGGTTCATTTTTGATTCAGACGATTGTAGTTATAACGTCAGCATGGATGAATATGAGAGCAAGTGATGAAAAAATTGAATTTGAGAAAGAAGCGTACGCTTGTACTTAAAATGGACGCGCGTAATTATTATGAGTTTCAAGGAGTATTGTTTGACCTCAATACTCAGAAGATCCATGGAGTTCGGAACGGTGATATCCATCCGTTAATAGGAACGGTAAAACTTGAATATCAGAGGGCGCGTGATAATGGTATTCCAAAAGTACTTCATCAAAGCACCAGCCCAACTAATGATTCTTTTATTGACTCCAATCATCAACTTTTTTCTTATGACCATCTAATTGCTATCGATACAAATACTCATTTTTTAAATGGGTCGAAGGTTTCGATCACGGCTGCATTCCATCTTAAACCTGAAAGCAGGGAATCGAATAAAATAGGATGTAGTGCAGCAGTACTCGCTGTGCTTGAACTATGGAATGTTGTCGAAAGTCCCGAAAATGTTGGGTGGTGGCAGATACTTCAATCTTTGCAAGGGCGGCCGGATTTTTTTGGCAAAATTGGGCTCGTTGTTGACTCCGATTTGGGGAACCATGACTTATTTAATAGCCGCGAAAAACCCATCTGTAACAACTATTTTCTTCCAGAAAATGTGACTCTCATCTATGCAAGTGATAAAGGTGGTCCTGAACATTTGTCCTCGACACTAATTAAATATTGCCACGATCTAGCTTCGGACTTTTATGTCCCACATAAATTGATTATGTGTTCTCAGGGGCTTTTTCCCGGAATACCAAACATGTGCTCCCATTTCAGACAGTGGCCTATCGATATCGATGACATTAGGCAATTTGTGAAGGCAATAGGTTGAATATTCTCGATAGTTACAGTCATACATATTCACCAGCGCTGCCTGTGCTATAAAAACCCTTGGATCAGTTTCTTCATTGGTCAATGACGGTTCAGCTTTTGATAGATCATTTTGCAAATGCCCCTTTGATCGCTTTGGCGCGTTTCGGTCTATAGAATAACAGTGCGATAGGGAGTGTTTTTGATGTAATAATCTAGCGTTAGGGTTGCGAGACCAAACCTGCACCAGGGTAAATTTTGTTCGCAATTCAATGTGGTAATGTCTGTAGGGAAAATTTTTTCCGTTGATCGAAATGTCGTGTTCAACAGATAGAGAGTTGCGACTTTGACGGAAGATTAGGGCGAACCATTTATTATCCGAAATAATACTGCTTTCCAAGGGATATCCTTTCATATATTTTTTCGTTGATGTTTCCGAGATTTTTTATCCGAATGCAGTTGTTAACCACATTTATCTTCACCTCTATCGGGGTAATGAGTGATAACTGAAATTTGGATTTTTAAAATACGGTTCAAGCAATAGGGCTAGCTGTTCATCTTGCAACACAGCAACAGCACCAATCAAATCAGCACCGTTGTGAGACAGTAATGAAAAAGAGTCGTTTTCATTTATATTTAAAAATTTGGCTTGTTGCCGCCTCAACCATCCTTCAGAGACCAAATTTTCGAAGAAGCTAAAAAGTTGTTCCGAGTAAAATGGTTCGTCTTGAACGGGAAGATTGAAGCTAATTGCTCGTGAGTATTTTCGCTGAGTGTATTCGCTGACATATTTATACATGTATGTCTGCTTTCCCGCTGAATTCGTGGCTTGCGCTAAATAGCCGCATAATTCATTGTTGTAGGTAACTTTTAGCGCAATAATTTTCATAACACTCTTACAATTTTGTTAAAACGTCGATCCGTTTTATTGGGAATTAAGAAATTTCTGTAGTAACTATTTTGTGAAAAATTAATGCAAAAAATTAAGTTGATGCAGGGCTAGTAACTCTTTTTAAAATGGCATCGCGTAAGAGTGTTTCATTTGAGATAAGATTCGCGATATTTTTTGCGTCATCAATTCCTGAGTGCGGCACTCCTTTAAAGTTTAAGCTGCGTAATTCAAGCGCGCGTCCTAAGCCAACCCTTTGCTTAAATTTACGAGCAAAAAGCTGCTTTAGATTAAAATGCTGAATTGCAGCCATAGGATTTGGCACACTCTTTAACTCACATTCCCTTGAAAGCTGAGTTGCATCAAACTTACCCCAAGAAGCCCATGCAGCTACGTTATTGCTTTGTAGCCAATCATACAATAAAGGTAAGGCCTCAGGCAGGGGATCAGCTATATCAACTGTATACTGGATGATCCCAGTCAGTTGCGTACAAAAAGCTGTCAGTGTCGGGTTGATTGTGGGCTTCACGTAAATTTGAAGTTCACTAGTGATTGACAAAGATTCTGAAGTTAGCCTACCAACGACCGACCCGATCTCAATAATTTCTGATGGAGTCAAACTAGAGTCTTTTTCACAAGTGCATTCCAGATCAATGATCGCAATATTAATGGGGGCAAGCTCATCGTTAACTGCGTTGAGAATTTTCATTTTTATGCCCGTAGTGAAAGTATTTTTTATTACGCTTCATCCAACTTGAATTTTTTAGCGTTAGACAAAAATAAGATTTTTCTTAAACGCTGAATAATTAAAAATGCACGCTGATGGCGAGCATAGGGTCTACCCTTTTTCGACTTCCTTGCTCTACCAAAACGTACACAGTATTTTTCGTTTCAAACAAATAACTTTCTGTAAATTTAATGGCTAAAGTCGAGCGCACAGACGTGCCTTGCATGTAGGGAGCGTATCTATCCCAAATAGTATCAGTGGAATAAATCATGACAGGTTTCAGCCCAAGTAAAACCAAACCCTCTAGATCTTTTTCAGTTACATCCAAACTCCATAGACACCAATTGCGGACAATGCGGATGGGCTTTGTCGGATGCTCAATCAAGAGTTGCTCTTTGATGGCCTCTACATCCTTAGCAGCACAACCAATATTGCAAGGCTCTCCTTTCTCATACAATAAATTCGCAATATTTTCGAGGGCTTCCATAATGTTTCTCCGTCATCTACGAATTGGAGTTAAGGTAATCTCGAACCACATAAAAAGATGCAATCGTGTTGTTTTGAAGCAAGTAATTTTTTATCGAAGTATTTTGCAGAAGTGCCGAGCTATTCGTTTTATTAAACCACGCGAATGCAAGATTTTGTCTGTCATTCGGTACTAGGTATTGCAGCCCTTTCCAGATGCCCAACAGTAAACTTAGCCTTTCAATAGTGTCTGCGGTCATTACTATGGGTAGATCGCGCTCAACGCTTTGCTGAATATCATGATAAGTCTGTGTCGCAATCCCACAAAGTGCAGCGGCTTCTTCGGAAGTCAAATTCCAACAATTAGGCTCGCTCATCATCAGTATCCACTTAATGCCTGCGGAAAGGTGGCTCTGGGTCAAATCGCTAATGGAATCCATGGGTTTTATCCAATACTCTTATGATGCTGTCTATTTATACAGTATAGCGCTTTGGTCACAGCTATTGTCAAGGACGCTAAAGAGGTTTATGAGGTCGATTGATGCTGCTTTATCCTAGGCTAGTTCTTCAATACAGTTGTTCTCAATGCAGCGGTGACTTTAGCGGCTATTTTTAATATAAATTTCGCATTTACGGCTGTTTTTAAGATGTTGCGGCTGATTTTTGTAAATGAGGTTATTCATGCTCGAACCTGTAAGGCATTTTTCATGTAAAACGTAAGTTGGATTTCTGTTTTACATATTTACCGTGTTTGAGGGCAATGAGTTGATTTTACAAAGGTTGTGGACGAGAGCACCGGTTGGCTGGCTATCGAGAACGGCCACAAATTCAGGTGATCCTCAAGAGTTTGTAAAGGATAGAGGCGAAAAAAAGTATCTGTCGGGGGGATCTCTAACTTTATTCGAGGGGCGCATATGTATTTCACTCAAATTCGAGCTGCTTTTTACATATAGTCCTAGATATTATGGAGTTGGAGAATCGCGTCAGATCGCAGTGCATTGATTTTTCTATAAAAAATGCCCCACTTGATGGGGGCATTTAGTTGCGGATCTGATGGTGGAAATTGAGAGAAATTTCAGTCGCAATCTTAATTAAAGTCGCAATCTTAATTAAAACAGTCTCAAACTTAATTCCAAACAGTCATGTAAAAATTATTCCATATAATTTTCAATACTCGGGCAAGAGCACACTAGGTTCCTGTCGCCATAGACGTTATCAATACGATTTACACTCGGCCACACTTTGTGGTTTTTCAACCAGGAAGCGGGGCGGCTTGCCGTTTCGCGTGAATAGGCGCGGGTCCAGTTTTCGTCGAGCACGTCATCTTGTGTGTGTGGTGCATTGTGTAACGCGCTGGCTTCGGCAGAGATTTCGCCTGCAATAACTTGCGCGATTTCCTTGCGGATGATTTGCATAGCTTCGATAAATTTATCCAACTCAACTTTTGATTCGGATTCCGTTGGTTCAATCATTAAAGTCCCCGCTACGGGGAATGACATAGTCGGTGCGTGGAAACCAAAATCCATCAAGCGTTTTGCAATATCTTCTTCGCTGATGCCGCTCGCTTCTTTTAAGGGGCGTAAGTCCAGCAAACATTCGTGAGCAACAAAGCCGTTGGTGCCTTTGTATAAAATGGGATAGGCATCTTCGAGTTTTTTCGCAACGTAGTTTGCGTTGAGCATTGCGTATTCAGTGGCTTGGCGCATACCAACCGCACCCATCATTTTGATGTACATCCAACTGATTGGCAGAATACTCGCTGAACCCCAAGGCGCAGCGGAAATGGTGCCGTTTGCAGGATCAGTACCTGGAACTGATTGCACATTGTGGCCGGCGAGGAACGGAGCCAGATGTTTTCCTACGCCGATTGGGCCCATGCCGGGGCCGCCGCCACCGTGTGGAATGCAGAAGGTTTTGTGCAGGTTTAAATGCGAAACATCGCCGCCGAATTTTCCTGGTGCTGCTACGCCGACGAGGGCGTTCATGTTGGCACCGTCGATATACACTTGCGCACCAACGGCATGAACCATATCGCACAATTGTGTAATTCCTTCTTCAAATACGCCATGTGTTGAAGGATAGGTACACATGATGCACGCGATTTGTTCGCCGTAAGTTTCAATTTTTTGTGCGAGGTCGTTGAGGTCAACGTTACCGTTGTTATCGCAGGCAACCACCACAACCTTGTAACTTACCATTTGTGCAGATGCCGGATTGGTGCCGTGTGCGGATGATGGAATTAAACAAATATCGCGCTGCTCGCCTTTGCTTTCAAAATATTTTTTGATCGCAACGAGGCCAGCGTACTCGCCTTGTGAACCGGCGTTGGGTTGCAAACTGATTGCGTCGTAACCGGTGCAGGCTTTTAGCATCTCCTGCAATTCTTCAAACAATTGGCTGTAGCCTTGCGCTTGGTCGATGGGGGCAAATGGATGCAACTTGCCAAATTCTGGCCATGTCACAGGAATCATTTCGGCAGTGGCATTTAATTTCATGGTGCAAGAGCCGAGCGGAATCATCGCGTTGTTGAGTGCGATGTCTTTTGATTCCAAACGTTTTAAATAGCGCAGCATTTCAGTTTCGCTGTGGAAACTGTTGAAGACGGGATGCGTTAATACCGCATCGGTACGCAACAAATCAGCAGGAATTGCTTTGTTGGTGACTGACAAAACATCGTCAATGCTTTCGAGTTCTGCATCCACAATGCCGAATGCCGCCAACACATTTGCTGCATCGCTTAAATTATTGGTTTCGTTAAAGCTGATGCCGATTGAATGGTTTCCCACTAAACGCAAATTGATTTCTGCATTCAATGCGGCTTGGTAAATGTCGTTTTGTTTATCGCCAACATTTACGGTGATGGTGTCGAAAAAGTTATTACTCGCTAATACAAAACCTTTTTGCTGCAATGCCGTTGCTGCAACAGAGGTTAAGCGGTGGATTCGGTTTGCAATGCGTTTTAAACCATCAGGGCCGTGGTAAATCGCGTAGAAAACACTCATAACAGCCAACAAAACTTGCGACGTACAAATATTCGAGTTGGCCTTTTCACGACGGATATGTTGTTCGCGCGTTTGCATCGCCATGCGCAACGCCTGCTTGCCGCGTGCATCAATCGATACACCAATAATCCGGCCAGGTGCGGAGCGTTTGTAGGCATCGCGGAATGCAAAGAAGCCAGCGTGTGGGCCGCCGAAGCCCATAGGTACGCCAAAGCGTTGGCTGGTACCAACAACAACATCTGCACCCATTGCACCGGGTGATTTCAATAACAACAAAGCCATTGGATCTGTTGCAACGGTTACCAGAGCATTATTGTTGTGGGCGGCTTCGATGAGCGAGGTTAAATCACGCACCACACCGGTTGAACCGGGATATTGCAGCAACGCGCCGAAGTAATCGCCATTGGCAACTTCATCAACAGCGGCAACATGGATTTCAAAACCAAAATGCTCAGCGCGGGTTTTTACCACGGCGATGGTTTGCGGATGGGTATCGGCATCCACAAAAAACACATCGGATTTGCTCTTTTTGTTTTGGCGCTTACACATGGCCATGGCTTCCGCCGCTGCGGTACCTTCATCCAACACAGACGCATTCGCCATTTCCATGCCGGTAAGATCGATGATCATTTGCTGGTAATTGAGCAGGGCTTCCAAACGACCCTGCGCAATTTCCGGTTGATAGGGCGTGTAGGCGGTGTACCAACCCGGGTTTTCCAATACATTGCGCAGAACCACCAAAGGCACGAGTGTGTCGTGGTAACCCATACCGATGTAGCTTTTGAATACTTTATTTTTGCTGGCGATGGCTTTCAATTCGGCCAATGCATTAGCTTCGCTAACTGCCGCGCCAAGGTTGAGTTCACCTTTGAGGCGAATATTGTCCGGCACAGTTTTATCGATCAGTTCTTTCACTGAGCTTACGCCCAAGGTGGCGAGCATGGCCGCCGTTTGCTGGGCATTTGGGCCTATATGACGGGCGACAAATTCATCGCTATTAGCCAAATGGGTGAGGGAAGCTGAGCGAAAATCAACTGACATAGATGTTCTCTGTTTGTGGAAAATGTAGGTAAGGCGGGATCAAACGGGCTAATTTTGGTGGAATTTGGCCTGTTTAAAAAAGGCCGCTATGGTATCAATTTGGGGCTATTCCAGCAATCAACGCAGTTTAGGGCTTATCGGTACTGACTTGATAAAAATAACGGGCAAAATCGAAATCGATGGATTTTGTCAGTGGGTTTTCAAGGCGAAAGAGTTGGCGTTTATCCAGTTCCGCAAAATCCACGCTGGCCTGGTGATGCTGTTTCCACAGCTCCAGCAGGGAACCATCGTTATAAGCCATATGCAAACCTTTGGTAACGCGTTCAATCGCTTCTTTATTTTGGCTGTTGGTGTAGAAAAAAATGGGCATTGGATAATAGATAAGCAGATGGCGATCATAGCCTAAACCTTCGATATTACCCCAGCGCTCGTATTCCTCTTTGACTTCATTGGCGCCTCGGCAGAATAGGTCAAACCTATGCCCTGCGGCCATTTTGAACAGCAATGGATAGGGCTCGAACTCTACGACTTTAAAACCGTTGTAGCGAAGGATCATTGAATCTACCCAACCACGGCCTTGGCCAATACTGAATTGGCGAAGCTCATCCAGGGTGTTGATTTGCGATATTTCTTCAAGCGCTGATTTAGCAGCAAAACAGGTTCGATAACTCAGGATACCGAGGTCAACAGGAAAGCGAATGTAGGTAATTTCGTGGATGGCATTATAGTCTTCGTTGTAACCCAGGCTGGCAAAATAATTGGGAAAAATATTGTTCTTGATACTTTGGATACTGCGGCTCACATTAATTTGTGGCGCTGCCCTCAACTCGTAAGGGCCATATTCCTTTAGGGTTTTATCAAGCGCCAGTTTTAATGCGGACACTTCATAATTAGGCGTAGAACTCACATAGGCTTCAGGAACGCGATGTGTAAAAACCATTGGAGATAGCGAGCGTGCCTCTGCTATTTGAGCGAGCAAGCAAAGACCTGCCAACTGAATAAAAATCGCACGTGGGTTCATTAGCTACCTGCATCTGGCGGGCAAATTAGCAACTCAGTTTGTTTATAGTCATAGGTATAGCCGCGCTATATAAAAAATCAATGGGACACTGGTAAATGCCTGTGTATGATAGCTGGGCACTATTGATGAATCTCGGACGATCAAATTTCACACGTTATCCATAGGCATGTGATACGTTTCGAGTGAAATCATCACGATTCACTTAACAGATGAACTCATAGGAGACATGACATGGGCGTATTAGTAGGTAAACAAGCACCGGACTTCACCGCATCAGCTGTATTGGCTAATGGCGAAATTGTTGACGGTTATTCATTTTCGGCTGCAACCAAAGGCAAAAAAGCGGTAGTGTTTTTCTACCCACTGGACTTCACTTTCGTTTGTCCATCTGAGTTGTTGGCATTCGATCATCGTATCGAAGAGTTCAAAAAACGTAACGTAGAAGTCATTGGTGTTTCTATCGATTCACAATTCACTCACAACGCATGGCGTAACACCCCGGTTGACCAGGGCGGTATCGGTCAAGTGCGTTACACCCTGGTTGCTGACATCACTCACTCAATTGCAAAAGCTTACGATGTAGAGTCTGCTGACGGTGTTGCTTTCCGCGGTACTTTTGTTATCGATGAAGACGGCGTTGTACGTTCACAAATCGTTAACGATTTGCCAATTGGTCGTAACATCGACGATACCATTCGCACCGTTGACGCATTGATTTTCCACCAACAACACGGTGAAGTTTGCCCAGCTGGCTGGAAAGAAGGTGATGCAGGTATGGACGCTTCTCCAGCAGGCGTTGCTAAATACCTCGCTGAGCACGGCGACAAGCTTTAATTTATTTGTTGAATTAGATATTAGAAAACCCGGTAGCGATACCGGGTTTTTTTTATGGGCGATTATTGTTAAGGATAGAGGTGTAGCCTTGTCATTTTACGGCTTACATTTCTTTCTAATAGCTCGCCTTTAGGAATTAACTGTGTAAAATCGCGATATTTATAATTTATAGGGGAGTCGTCATCCTCGCGAACGCGAGGATCCATCGGGCTGGCGCTCCAGCTCAAAATAGTAGAGAAAATCAAAAGCTGGATCCTCGCGTTCGCGAGGATGACGATTCCTGCCTAATGTTGAATTCTCTATTTTTCAATTAACGTTGCACAAGAGTTTGAAGACATGACTGCTAAAAAACCAATCGATTTACACCCAAGCTGGCTTCAATATTTAGCACCTGAATTTGAACAACCTTATATGAAACACCTGAAGCAATTTCTGGTGGCGGAAAAGCAAGCGGGAAAAATTATTTATCCCGAATCCAAAAATATTTTTAACGCATTTAATTCAACACCGCTCGACAAGGTTAAAGTCGTTATCCTCGGGCAAGATCCTTATCACGGTCCGCACCAGGCCCATGGTTTGTGTTTTTCAGTTTTGCCGGGAATTCCAACGCCGCCATCGCTGCAAAATATGTATAAAGAAATCCAGCGCGATTTGCATTTTCCTATTCCTCGCCACGGATTTTTGCAGAGCTGGGCTGACCAGGGCGTGTTTTTATTAAATGCAACGCTGACTGTTGAGCAAGGCCGTGCGGGTTCGCATCAAGGGCAGGGTTGGGAGCAGTTTACGGATCGCGCTATCCAAATCGTCAACGAACAACGCGATGGTGTCGTGTTTTTGTTGTGGGGAAGTTACGCGCAAAAGAAAGGTCAATTTATTGATGGCCGCAAACATTTAATTTTGCGCGCACCTCATCCATCGCCCTTATCAGCGCATCGTGGTTTTATTGGTTGCGGGCATTTTTCGAAAGCGAATGACTATCTTGCACAGCGCGGTCAAACACCAATTGATTGGCGTTTGCCGCAAGAGGTCTGATTATTAGGGTTAATAAATAATTGTAAAAATAGGAATCGTCATCCCCGCTGGTACGCCAGCGGCTGGCGTACCAGTGACTTTGTTCTATACGGCAACCACACTGGATCCCCTCCGGGGATGACGATTCCCATATTAATAAGCATCGAGTGTTTGCTATTCCAAGTGCCTAAAGCAACAGCGACATAGCCGCTTCCATATCGGCTGACAAATCTTCTGATTCTGAAATCTGGATATCTGGATCAAGCCCCAAACGCTCAAAAGCAGTGACTTTTGTACAATCAATTTGCGCGAGCGGCGAATTGGAGCCGGCATAACTTTGCAGCATGGCGACAGTCACAATATCAGCGTAATCGGCTTTGGGAATTTTGCGCTGGAAGTCCACATGTTGCGACGGAATATGTGCGAGTTCTTCCGGAAATCCCCAGGTACGTAAAATTAAATCGCCAATCGGTGCGTGTAATTCATCGATAACTCTATCAAGCGTCAAACTGTCATTGAGCAAAAAAGGATTATCTTCGGCGTAAGTCAAAATGGGCAGCACGCCAATTTTGTGGACGAGCCCCGCAAGGGTCGCCTGGTCCGGGCGCAATCGTTTTGTGTAGTGTCGGCAGAGCACGTGGCTGATGCCTGCCACTTCGCTGGAGCGACTCCAGACTTCGCGCATGCGCATATCAATTAAATCGGTGGTTGCCTGGAACATTTGTTCCATCGCCAAACCCGTCGCTATGTTGCAAGTGTAAGAAATTCCAAGGCGCATAAGCGCGGTTTTCAAATCTTCAATCGCACGTGAAGCGCGTAACAGCGGGCTGTTGGCAACCCGAATAATGCGCGCACTCAAGGCGGCGTCGCCACCAATCACGGACGTTAACTTATCGATATCAGCATTAGGATCATCCGCGACTTCACGCACTTTCAGCGCGACTTCCGGCAGGGTGGGCAATACGAGTTGGTCAGTTTTGATGGCGGTGATGATGTCCTGGCGGACGCGCTCGGCAATTTGACTCATGGGTTACCTACTTATATTTGGATTGTAATTGTCAAAACCTTATGAGCGAGGGCGGGGCACTTCACCCCGTCAAACGCATAGCTTCAGATAGGCGGTTCAATCCACCTCATTTGGAGTAGGTATAGCATAAGGAAGGGCAAGGAGGCTGAGTTTTTGCGGGTTATTTGCCAGATAGATCGCAATTCGCTCATCGTCTACCACGCTTGCCAAAAGCTCGCCAGTTTTGTCATTGCGGTAAGCGGCGATTATCACTTCGCCCACCACTTTGCCATCGGCGTTGACAAGTTCGGTGCCGGGAAGGGGCAAATTTTGATCCGTAGTTGTGAATTCAAAGCGGTACATATGGCGTTTCAATGACCCGCGATAATGTAAACGCGCCACAATCTCCTGGCCGGTATAACAGCCTTTACGGAAATTAATGCCGTTCACCAACTGGAAGTTAATCGCTTGTGGCGTAAAAGTTTCATATGTTTCGGGAGCGATATCGCCAATTCCCGCCTGGATATTCAATAAATTCCACAGGTTTTGGCCAGCAGCAGTTGCCTTGGCGCTGAATTGAGTCCAGATTTCTTCGGCCTGATTAGCCGCTATCCAACATTCATAGCGATTTTCATTAATGCGGATAATCAAATGCTCTCCCGCCGCTTGCCATTCATCATCGATGGCGAGATCAAGCGCAAAAATATCCTTGATGATCTGTTTTGCCTGGGCGCCTGCAATGCCCATGCAGCGATAATCCTGGCTCACATCCGCCAGTTTGGCTTTCGAGAACACAATATATTTCCCTAGGCTGGCTAAGCCATTGGCGACTAATCCTGTATGGACGCGCAATAAAATTCGCTCGTTGTCCGACTGCAACGCGCGAAAACACAGGAGCATGCGGCCCTTGATATTGCACTGGGCACCGAGCCGGGTCGTTTTTCCTGCCAGCTCGCGTACATCACAGGTGACCTGGCCCTGTAAAAATTTGGCGCTGTCAGGCCCTTTTATTTCAATCAGGCCTTGCCTTAAGGGCATCACATAAGTGTTTTCTGGAGACAACTCAGAAGTAGGGAAATCGACATGTCCATCTGCGATTTGGGTGGCGCCTTTGCGGGTTAAAAATTCATTCCAATCAGACATGGTAAAAACTCAAATTAAGGTCAGAAGCGAGAGAGATGCTAAGTGTATCGCATCTTTAAGAATAAAATTAAACCTGTTCCATATAGGAAAAATGCCAGAGGAATTATTGGGTATCGCTCTTGTTTTATAGGGAATGGAGGTAATAACACGACTTATGGATAAACCTTGGTGTGATTGAAAATTTTTACGGTATAATCGCGCGCCTAAACGTTTGTGAAGGTGTAACAAGTGGAAAGAAATCGATTGTTTTGGGGTAGTCGTCGCGGCATGCTTGAGCTGGATCTGGTGCTTATGCCGTTCCTGGAAAATGTCTATCCCACACTGGAACAAGCAGATAAAGAATTGTATTGGAAATTATTAGAGTGTGAAGACCAGGATATGTTTGCCTGGTTTTTGCGCCGCGAAGACCCGGACGATAGTGATTTGAAAAGGATTGTAAACATTGTCAGAAATAACACCGGCCTCCAACCCGAAGCGAATAAATAATTCTTCCCCTAAAACGGCAACAGGTGTTGATTTGGCACCTGTTAGTATTAGCCCTTCGAAAATTTTGTGGCGTATTGAACTCAGCGTTTATTGCAGCGTTTTTTGCGCTGCAACTCTCGCGGTATTTCCTTTTTTCCTAAAAGCATTTTATTGGCCAATAAGTTGGCTATCGTTTTTATTGTTGTTGGCGTTTGTGGTGCGTGCACGTTGGCGTGCGCAAAAATTAACACCTGTTATCATCAGTGTACAAAAACAGGTTTGGCGATTAAAAAATGCAAGCGGTGAATATACTGTTTCACCTTTCGATGAAATTTTACTATGGTCAGGCGTTATTATTTTACCTGTGCGCGAGACCTTGAGTGGACATAAGCATCGCATAGTCGCACTGCCGGATTCGATGAGCGGGGAAGATTGGCGATTGTTACGTGTTTGGTTGCGGACGGGGTTAAAAAATAATAATTAATTTTTTGGGCGCAACGACATTATATAGTGTAAGGCCTTTAATTGATTTCTATAAAAATCCGTATTTAACAGGACATCGTCATCCTCGCGAAGGCGAGGATCCAGCTTTTGATTTTCCAGGAAATATTTTAAAGTTAGAGCGCTATCCAGTGGATCCTCGCCTTCGCGAGGATGACGACTCCCTCTTAAGAAACATTTGTAAATCCCACTTAGCTTTCCTTACTCACCACAACATCCTGCGCAGCAAAATTAGTAGGAACCAAAATCGTATCCCGTGCGATATTTGATTTGCTGGGAAAATCGAGCGAGTAATGCAAACCGCGGCTCTCTTTGCGATCCAGCGCAGAGCGAATAATTAATTCCGCCACTGTAGCCAAATTACGCAACTCAATTAAATCACTGCTAACGCGATAATTACTGTAATACTCGGCAATTTCTTTTTTCAATAATTTGATTCGGTGCGATGCGCGTTGCAAGCGTTTATGGGTGCGCACAATGCCAACGTAGTCCCACATAAAACGGCGCAATTCATCCCAGTTGTGCGAGATCACAACGTCTTCATCTGAATCCGTTACTCGGGTTGAATCCCAGGGTTTTGATTGTTCGGGCAAATGAATTGTGGCGAGTGAATTAATAATTTGTTGCCCTGCAGATTGCGCATAAACCACACATTCCAGCAATGAGTTGCTGGCTAAACGATTGGCGCCGTGCAAACCGGTAAACGAGGTTTCACCAATCGCATAGAGGTTTTGCAAATCAGTTAAACCATTTTTGTCCACGACAATTCCACCGCACGTAAAGTGCGCAGCGGGAACGACCGGAATAGGTTCTTTAGTGATATCAATACCCAATTCCAGACAGCGCGCATAAATCGTGGGGAAGTGTTCCTTAATAAATTCCGGTGTTTTGTGGCTGATATCCAGATACAAACAATCACAACCCAAACGTTTCATTTCATGGTCGATTGCGCGCGCAACAATATCGCGCGGCGCCAGCTCAAGGCGATCATCAAAGCGATGCATAAATCGTTCGCCGTTGGGCAAACGCAACACGGCACCTTCACCACGCAAAGCCTCGCTGATCAAAAAGTTTTTGGTGGATGCGTGATATAAACACGTTGGGTGGAACTGGTTAAATTCCATATTGGCAATACGACAACCCGCACGCCAGGCCATAGCGATGCCATCGCCACTCGCGCCATCAAGATTGGTTGTATAAAGGTAAACCTTACTTGCGCCGCCCGTTGCAAGTACAACAACTTTGGTTTGGAAAACGTGCACTTGTCCGGTGTTGTTATTCAATACATAAGCGCCTGTACAGCGCAATTTGCGGGAATCAGCATCGGCTTGGGTGATGAGGTTAACGGCAATATGGTCCTCGAAAAGATCGATATTGTCTTGCTGTTGGACTTGCTCAATTAACGTGCTGTGAACCGCGCGACCGGTTGCGTCGGCACTGTGGATAATGCGTCGGTGGCTATGACCGCCTTCTTGGGTAAGATGATAATCTTCTTTACCGGTTTCTTTGGTAAAACTAACACCTTGTTCAATTAACCACTCGATCGCCGCCTTGCTATTTTCAACGGTGAAACGCACTGCATCTTCATGGCAAAGGCCCGCACCCGCGATAAGTGTGTCTTCCACGTGAGCGTCAATAGAATCCTGATCATCCAATACGGCTGCAATTCCACCTTGCGCGAACCAGGTCGAACCCTGGTTTAAGGCATTTTTACTGAGCACGGCCACGTTGGCGTGACGAGCCAGGCTGAGCGCAAGAGTTAAACCCGCTGCGCCAGAGCCAATGACAAGAACATCGTGAGAGAAGGTTTGGGTCATGAGTAATTTCTACAGCAATAAGAAGAACAAAGTCGTAAACTGACGCCAGTATATACAAGCCCGACACCAATGGTCAGCTAAACTCCTAACAGAAGGGCTTGTGGAACGCTATGAAAACGTGGAACTTTTGTTATAGCGATGAGTCAATGGCGTACAAAGCAGCAATAACAAACGCCGACCGCTCGTTGCTAATATACTGTCAGCACATATCAATATTGCACTGAATTTTTTTGTCTTGGCCAGTTTATACGTGCCGGGGCACTTGGGGGTTTTAGAATGACAGCGCAAATAGCGCCCGAAGTCGATGTGGATCAACAGCTTGTGGAGCGTGTACAGAAGGGAGATAAACGCGCTTTTGATTTGTTGGTACTGAAATATCAACATAAAATTTTTGCCGTTATCAGCCGTTTTATTCGCGATCATGCCGAGGTGCAAGACGTTGCACAGGATGCTTTTATCAAGGCTTATCGCGCTTTGCCCAATTTCCGTGGCGAGAGTGCGTTTTACACCTGGATGTATCGCATTGCTATTAACACCGCTAAAAATTATCTGGTAGCTCGCAACCGTCGTCCACCTGCAAGTGATGTTGATGTTGATGATGCCGAGTTTTTTGCTGGCAATGACGCAATGCATGAAATGAACACCCCGGAACGAAACCTGTTGCGTGATGAGCTGCAAACTGTCATTGACCAGGCGTTTAAAGATTTGCCGGATGACTTGCGGATGGCGGTTACCTTGCGTGAGATTGATGGTTTAAGTTACGAGGAAATTGCAGAAGCGATGGAGTGCCCGATTGGTACAGTGCGGTCGCGCATTTTCCGAGCCCGTGAAGCGATTGATAAAAAGATCCAGCCATTGATTGAATAATTAATTGTGTCACCTGGATTTGTGTAGATGGGTAACCCAATATCGCAATAAATAGATTTTCGTGTAAATATGCAAAAATTGTGGATCTGAGCTGAACCTTTATAGTGAACTTGAGTCATAAAGGCAGTAGATAGAAATTTGATGTTTTTAGTGTTTTAAAAACCTTTTTTCAGTTAACAGGTAAATCTCAAATGAGTGAGCAAAACCGGCCGCAAGTCCTCGCAGAATCAATCTCGGCACTGATGGATAATCAGGCATCCGAGCTTGAGTTACAGCGAATTTTAAAAGCCAGTGAGCAGGATGCTGAGGTAAAAGCGACTTGGTTACGTTATCAAATTGCGAGTGCCGCCCTCCGTGGTGAGCTGGTGCGCGGTGAGCAAACTCTCGTTCCTATGCCTGATTTCGCGGCGCGTATCAGTGCTGCTATTGATGCAGAAGATACTTTGGCTGCACAACCTGTTCCGGCTCCTGCAAAATCACTCCAAGGCTGGCGTTACCAATTAGGTCGTGTCGCTTTGGTTGCTTCGGTAGCAGGTGGCATGATTTTGGGGGTAGGCCAGTTGAATGTTGCAACTGTCAGCACTGCACAGGTTGCCAGTAACGCTCCGGTTGCTGCGCCTGTTTCGGTAGACCCGGTTGTCTCCCTGCCATCTGGCATTAATAGTCCCATGCTCAACACCCGTACCGTTGCGGTACAAACCGGTTATGAAACACGTCCGCAAGAAAATCGTCGCGTAATGTTCCAACCGCGTCAGGCCAATGCAAATACTGTTGTTTCGGATGAAGAAGTATCTCGCTATGTAAATCAGATGATTAAAGCGCATTCTGATAATGCTGCTATGAACTCTGGCCAAGGTGTATTACCTTATGCGCGTGTAATCATTACTGATGAAGAATAATTTATGCCCAACATATCCTTGTGGTTATCGTCTGTAGTACTCCTGGCGATAACCACATCAACCTTTGCCCAAACTGAATCCATCCAAGAAGTATCCTCCGTCCCAGCCAATTTACCCAGTGTGCAGACACTTTTAAGCAAAATGTCGCAACACTCTGCCCATATCAATTACCGTGGTTCATTTACGTATCAAAACCAAACCAGCATTGAGCTGCAAAGTTTTCACGTTGAGCATTGGATCGAGAACGGTATAGAGCATGATCGTTTCCTGTTTTTAAATGGCCCTGAACGCTTGATTGTGCGAGATGGCCAACCGGTCGATTGCAAAGCTATGGGTGATGAATTGTTGCAGGGAAGTTTTGCCAAAATGGGCAAAAACCTGGTCAATATGGATCAACTTTACCAGTTTGAGATTCGTGGTCGTGAGCGTATCGCCGGACGTTGGTCACGGGTATTGCAGGTTATTCCAAGAGATCCTTACAGATACGGTTATTTTTTGAATATCGATGAAGATACAGGCCTTGTGTTGAAATCCTGGTTGATTGACGAAAATGCTCGCCCCCTGGAGCGTTATCAATTTATCTCTATTGATTTAAATCCCGATATCAACCAAATGAAAGTAAAAAGCCTGGTGCATGAGCACAAGGCAATTGCTGACGTTACGCCCTGCAATCCCACTCAATTGGGCAAACCTTCCGGATGGCAGGTTGCCTGGGTGCCGCCCGGATTTGTATTTGCCGGCCAGCGCCAATTGGCGAATGGGCAAGTGATGCTGATGTATACCGATGGTTTAACTACCTTCAGTATTTTTATTGAGGAAACAACCAGTTTTGTGCCGGAAGGCGTAGGTAAGCGTGGCGCAACCCTCGCTTATATGTCGCGACTGGTGGTGAAAGATATTATTTATCGAGTCAGCGTAGTCGGTGAAATACCGGTCGCGGCTGCCGCAAAAATCGCGCAAAATATTACGGGGCTTTAGCCCCGTTTTATTTGGTGCGTCTTTTGTTTCAATCTCTTTTAATTTTATATCCGGTATTCCCATGCTCCTCGAAACAGGTCGAATTGTCGCTATAGAACCGCAGGGTTTATGGGTGGAAACCATCCAGCGTTCCGCCTGTGGTTCTTGCCAGGCACAAAAAGGGTGTGGCCATAACATGCTTGCTAAATGGGGTGAAAGCGCTTCCCGGTTGTGGGTTTTATTGGATGGTCGCGATGCCGGTGAATATCACCTGGGTGAAGAGGTTCAGATTGGTGTTCCGGAAGAGGTAATCGTTAACGGTTCCTTGTTTGTTTATATGGTGCCGTTGTTGGCAATGATTGCGGCTACGTTAATTGCCCATCAACAAGCGTTGAGCGATGCCTTGAATGCACTTTTTGCGTTTGCGGGTTTGATAATGGGGGCCGTAATCGTTCGCTGGTGCTCTCACTTCATCCGTTTTGATAAGCGTTTGCAGCCTGTTTTGATTGATTCAAAAACGAAGAGCCTGGCCGTTCAAACCTGTGGTTAGTCACGCGATGCTGGTTATAAACTCCCACGTTCACATCCCCTTGCACGACATTGAGTTTACGGCTATGCGTGCGCAAGGTGCTGGTGGGCAGAACGTCAATAAGGTGTCGAGTGCGATACATTTGCGTTTTGATATTCATAACTCATCTCTCAGTGAGTTTTGTAAAGCCAGACTACTTGCATTGGATGACAAACGTATTTCAAGTGACGGCGTTTTAATTATTAAAGCCCAGCGTCATCGTACACAGGAAATGAATCGGGCTGATGCGTTGGAGCGTTTGCGGGAAATTGTGCTTAACGCGATAAAAATAGTGAAAAATCGCCGTGCCACTAAACCCACTTTCAGTTCAAAACAAAAGCGTATGGATGGTAAAACCATTCGTGCAACGATCAAATCAGGTCGAACAAAAGTTATCGTCGAATAACAGCCAGGGATAAAAGCTCCTTCATATTCCCTGATATTGCGATGATAAAATTGTGAAGCAAATATTCCCTTTGCTTCACTTTTCGGGGCGTTCCAAGAGTGACCCAGATACACCTTCCGGTAAGTGCGCTACCGCACTTAACATCTATTTCCCTTTATTTTGGCGCAATAATTATCCCGTGGTCGAGGCTTGCGAAAATATTGCGTTGGGAGCTGGCATATCGCGCCACAAGGATTGCTGGAACTCTTCAAAATTCTCTCCGCCAGTTTGTAAAATCCAATCCACCAATGCGCTGGAAACATCGGGATAAATAATAGGATTGGGTTTCATTAAGGGCAGCCAGCGACCAATAGTGGCTTCATTTAATTGATTGGTCGATGAGCCATAACCTAATTGACTTAAGGCCAGGGCATTGGACGCTTGTTCCATTTGTCCCGCAACAGGTTGCACCAGGATTTTTTTGCCGAGTTGAATAGCTTCGCTGGGTAATTCAAAACCAGCGCTGCAAATAACACCTTCGCAGCGATGTAAATCTTGTTGGAAACCTTCGCGTGAAAATGGGCGAATATGGATGTGTCCATCATCAATTGCGTGCGGAACATTTTGGTAAATAAAGAATTGGTAATCCGGAAATGCACGCAATTGCGGCACAATATCGTCCAGACCGGCGAAAGGTAAATATACCAAATAATGCTTGTGCAAAGACTCATTAGGGTAGTGCGATGGCTCAATGAGCGGTGGCAAAATGGGTTGGTTAAAATGATGCCAATGCAAACCAATCGGCTGGGTAACCGGTGCAAAGTTATGCATAAACCAATCGGTCACAAGGTTATTATTTTTCTTGGGAATTTTGTGTAAGAACGCATTTTGATGCGAAATACCCATCACTTTTTTTCCTGCGCGTTTTGCGGCGTGGGCAGAAACAGGTTCAAAGTCGTTGATGATAAGATCGTAACCTTCGACATTAACTTTTTTAATGTCGTCGTTCAGTTGCATTAAATTTGCTTGCAGTGCTGTTTTTAAATAAAGAATGCGTCCGCTTTTAACAGCGAAGGTTAAACCGCGATAGCATTGGAAATCTCCGAAAGTTTCCATATCAAAAAAATCTTCACGGGGACGACCAGAAAATACCCAATCAACTTTTACACCTTTTGCAGCAAACGCTTTTGCCATAATTCGTGCGCGCGTAACGTGACCATTTCCTGTGCCTTGAACGCCATAAAGTATTTTCATAGAGCTACCTGTCATGAGTTTGTATAAAAATATGGTCGCGCTGAAAGGCGCTTGTCATATCTTTTTGTAAAAATCCTGGCCGTAAGAATCCTGGTTGTAAGAAACATCGGTTGTAACAATTCGCGGTAACAATTCCTGCGCCATAGGGTGATAGACGTCTTTCCCAAAAGCATTCATCATTCACGCCTTTGGCTTGGTGCTGTTACATCATCAGAAATATCATTGACGTGTGACTTTTCGATGAAGGAGAGATGAATTAACCGTGACAGGGTAGGCTTATTACCTATTTGGGCAGGACGCTCGATCATTTGAGTCATTCATTAGAGTTGCACATAAACCTTGGAGAATTGGAATGAGTAAACCTGGTAAAACTGGCATTGCCCGCATAGTTGATGCGTTTGGCTATTCCATGAAAGGCTTTGCTGCTACCTGGAAATTTGAAGCAGCCTTCAGGCAGGAAGTCGTGCTGGGTGTGATCCTGACTCCCGTGGCTTTTTGGTTGGCAACAACTCATATTGAGTTAATTTTGTTGTTATCCAGTATTTTTTGGGTGTTGATGGCGGAGTTGGCTAACTCGTCGGTTGAAGCAGTGGTTGACAGGATGGGGTCAGAGCGCCACGAGCTGTCTGGTCGCGCTAAAGATATTGGCTCTGCGTTGGTATTTATCAGTCTTATTTTATTGGCGTTAGTGTGGGGGATTGTTGCCGCCCATCGTTTTATCCCTTCCTTTACTTACTAATTCCTACTTCATCTCTTAAAAACGGAATACCCGAAAGCGAATAACTTTTGGGTATTTTTCCATATGGTTTGTTTTTAATATATAAAATAAATAATGTGATTGTGCTCCACATTTTTTTAAGGTAAATTACGCTCATTGTTTATTTATCATATTTATATGGACAATGTAAAAACATGAATTCAGAAGAGTTTTCGGTTAATGAGCACACTCACCGCCGGTTTAATCCGCTGACAGGAGAGTGGTTGCTTATATCTCCGCACAGGAACAAACGCCCGTGGCAAGGGCAACAAGAACTTAATCAGTGGCCCGACAGTCCTGTTCATGACCCCAAATGTTATTTGTGTCCAGGTAATGCCCGCGTGGGTGGTGAGTTAAATCCCGCTTATAAAACAACCTATGTGTTTACCAATGACTTTGCTGCGCTTATGCCGGAAGTACCTGCTGCGCCTGAGTCAGCAGACCCTTTGTTTCAGATTAAGGCTGAACATGGCACCAGCCGTGTGATTTGCTTTTCGCCTGATCACAGTAAAACCCTGCCGTTGCTCAATGATGAAGAGATATTGGCGGTCGTCAAAACCTGGATTGCCGAGTCTGAAAGCCTTGGTAAAGACTATGTCTCTGTACAGATTTTTGAAAATAAGGGTGCGGTCATGGGATGTTCTAACCCGCATCCCCATGGCCAGATTTGGGCGCAAACCCAACTGCCAACCCTGGTGCAAAAGGAAGATGATCGCCAAGCTTCTTTCTATGCAGAGCAGGGCAAATCACTGTTATTGGATTACGCCCAAAAGGAGCTGGCATCCGGTGAGCGTGTAGTAGTTGAGAATGAAGATTGGTTGGTTGTGGTGCCTTTTTGGGCGGCGTGGCCTTTCGAAACCTTGCTGTTACCCAAACATGCGCGCGCGCGCATCACTGAACTGGCGGAAACGGAGCAGGTCAGCCTTGGCGCGATTTTGCGTGATATCACCGCCCGTTACGACAATCTTTTTGAGTGTTCATTTCCCTATTCAATGGGTTGGCATGGGGCACCTTTTAATGAAGCTGCGAACACAGCAGCCTGGCAGCTGCACGCACATTTTTATCCGCCGCTCCTGCGCAGTGCGAGTGTGCGTAAATTTATGGTGGGTTATGAAATGTTGGGCGAACCCCAGCGTGATTTATCGCCCGAGCAAGCCGCAGAGCGCTTGCGTCAACAAAGCCCCGTCCACTTTCGTCTGAGGTAATTGCGCGTGAGCATATTAAATAAAGAACAGCTCAATGATGTTTTTGCGACCGCTTTTGGTCACGCGCCTGAATTAACTGCGCAGGCTCCGGGGCGCGTTAATTTGATTGGTGAACACACGGATTATAACGGTGGTTTTGTCTTGCCAGCTGCGATTAATTACAACACCCTGGTGTTGGCCTCAAGGCGTGATGACCGTGAATTACATGTGGTTGCACGGGATTTCGATTCGCAACGGGTGATTGTCAATGTGGATGCTCCCATGCAGCAGGACCCGGTTGCTCCCTGGTCTGACTACTTGCGCGGTGTGGTGCAGGAGTTGCGCAAAAGAAGCTATCGATTGTCAGGTGCCAATCTTTTGATATCAGGCAATGTCCCGGCGGGCGCAGGCCTTAGCAGCTCGGCATCGCTTGAGGTAGCCTTGGTTCGCGCGTTAACCGAATTGAGTGATGAAGCCATAGACCCTACCGAGGCAGCCTTGGTTGGGCAGGCGGCAGAAAACAATTTCGTCGGCTGTAATTGTGGAATCATGGATCAATTAATTTCTGCGCGCGGACAAGAAAGCAGTGCACTGTTGATTGACTGCCAGGATTTATCCGCCCGTAGCGTATCAATTCCGCGCGATTGGGAGATTCTTATTGTCCACAGTGGCGTAAAGCGTGGACTGGTGGAGAGTGAATACAACCAGCGTCGCACCCAATGTGAAACTGCTGCCGCTTTCTTTGGCCAAAAAACCTTGCGTGGCGTTAGCCTGGAACAATTGCTTGCCGCCGAGGGCAAGTTGGATGATTTGAGTTTCCGTCGCGCTCGCCACGTTGTAACCGAGAATGCACGCACTTTATTGGCAGCAGAAGCCTTGAGTTCAGGTGATATGTCGACCTTGGCAAGAGTGATGGCTGAATCCCATGAGTCCATGCGTGATGATTTCAGTATTACTACACCGGCGATAGATCGTCTGGTAGAAATCCTTCAACAAGCTGGTGGTGAGGTTGGTGCGCGAATGACGGGCGGTGGATTTGGCGGTTGTGTGGTTTCAATCGCACCTGCCGCTCTTATTCCTCAATTGATGCAAGCGGTTCAGCAGGAATACCAGGCCAATACGGGTTGCGTGCCTACCTTGATTCCGGCAAAAGCCAGCAAGGGCGCGTTTTCAGTTTAAGGCGATTGTTCGTGAAGGATATTCGCTGGATGTTTGGGAAACTGGCTATCAAGTTAAGTTTCCAGCGTTTATGAAGTTTTTTGCATGAGGTTTTTGACGCTGTCCTCCTTTGGCTTGACCCCATGAAGGTAGCTTCATGGGGCTTTTTTATGGCTTCAGGAAGGGGTCTTAATGAGTGGATTTACTTTCCAGCTCGCCCAGGTATGCCTGGTAATCATCCGCCAGTGTACGTTGCGGATGGCGACGATCGGTAGATTTACGGCGCTTTCGATGATAGATATCGATTGGCATATTTTTACAAGGATCACTATCCAGTCGGCGGTCTTCACCGCGGCGTCTATCGATAAAAATTTTATGTAAGCTCATGTTACTCTCTATGTACTACCTGTGTACTACAACTTATTACTACAAACTAATTACAAAAAGCTAATTTACTGTCAGCTAATTACTGCAAGGTGATTAAGACTGCTAATCACGTGTTAGTTCCCGTTATTGTTATTATGTTGCTGGATTATTCCGCTGTCTGTGTTCCACCAGCCATAAGATTTATGGTTAAGTAGTGTTCGCGGTTTCCAAAGTTTAGTCGCAATCCAGTAGAATGCCGCAGTTTTTTTTGGCCTTAGTGGCTCCATTTTTATAACGCCGTGCGCGAGGTGAATGATGAATCCAGTCGAAAATCGCATAGTGCTTAAATTGTCTGAAACGTTTAAACCTGCGCATTTGGAAGTGCTTAATGAAAGCTACATGCACTCAGTGCCAGCGGGCTCAGAGACTCATTTCAAAGTAGTCTTGGCGGCAGATAGTTTCGTTGGAAAACGCAAAGTTCAACGCCACCAGGCGATATATGCATGTCTGGCCGATGAGTTGAACAATGGCGTGCATGCGCTGGCGTTGCATACTTTTAGCCCGGACGAATGGGCTGCGTCGGGTGCGGTTCCCGCATCACCAAATTGTATGGGCGGCTCCAAACACGATCATTCTTGATCCAGATCATGAATTATCGCTGGTTGTTCAAAAAACAAGCATTTATAATGCGCGCTCGCTACGCCCTGAAATAAATTGTGTCATGGTCGCTGATATGGCGCTGGACATCCTCGTTGATCTTAAAGTGAAAAGATATGAATCAAATTGTTGTTGCTGCTCTCTATAAGTTTGTCGCTTTACCCGATTACCAGGAATTTGCTCCCCGCCTCAAAGAACGTTGTGACCAGCTTGAGTTAAAAGGCACCTTGTTGCTCGCAGAAGAGGGTATTAATGGCACAGTTTCCGGTACTCGCGATGCAATAAATGGCCTATTGGATTTTTTAAAGAGCGATGCGCGCTTTGCTGATTTAATCCACAAAGAATCCTTTTTTGAAGGCACGCCTTTTTACCGTATGAAGGTAAAATTGAAAAAAGAAATCGTCACCATGGGTGTGAATGGTATAGATCCACAAAAAATCGTGGGCACTTATGTAAAACCAAAAGATTGGAACGCGTTGATTAGCGATCCTGAAGTAACCGTGATAGATACACGCAATTCCTACGAATACGATATAGGTACCTTTGAGCGTGCAATAGACCCTAAAACCGAAACCTTCCGCGAATTTCCGCAATATGTCGCTGAAAATTTAGATCCGGCCAAACATAAAAAAGTGGCTATGTTTTGCACCGGTGGTATTCGCTGTGAAAAATCGACTGCTTACATGAAGGAGTTGGGTTTTGAAGAGGTTTATCATTTGGAAGGTGGCATCCTCAAATATTTGGAGGAAGTGCCCGAAGAACAGAGTTTATGGAAAGGCGAGTGTTTTGTTTTCGATAATCGCGTTGCCGTTAACCATAGTTTAAAGAAAGGCATTTATGATCAATGCCACGGTTGCCGTCACCCGATTACGGAAGAAGACAAACTTTCTGAGCAATATATGGCAGGCGTAAGCTGTCCGCGTTGTTACGATAAGTTGACAGCAAAGCAAAAAATGCGTTTTGCAGAGCGTCAAAAACAAATTCAATTGGCAAAGAATCGCAACGAACCACATATTGGTGCATTACCACCAGAGCGCCAGTTGCGCAGGCAGCAAAAAATTGAAAAGCGCGAAGAACAACGCCGTTCATCGCAAGCTTGAGTTTGAAAACACCCTAATGGGTATTAAGGCAATTTTAGTGATGATAAAATTACCGCCGTATATCAATCACCGCCACGTTAATCATCAATAGGTATATTATGGATTTTGATGCATGGGTAGCCGATTTGGCTGCCGGAACAGCAACTCACGAATCAGGTTTTGTATTGCAGGTTGAAGGTAATCCGCGCGATCCTTCCGCAATTAATCCTGCTAACTTTCCCGCTAATTTATCGTTTGTTGACCAGGCGCGTTTGATGCGTTGTGGCTTGGAGTTTTTAGCCAAAGCTTCGGCATCAAGTCCAACGTCATACAGCAGCAGTAGCGGTGGCGTTACTGATATTGAATCCCTTAAAAGTGAAGCGACCAAAGAGCGTGAAGCCTTGGCAAAACAATTTGCCGAACGCGCTGGCAAACCTGAGCGGTCAGTTTTGTCGCTAAAAAGAAATAAATAGATTTCATGTCTTCGCCAACAACACCTTCGTTATTGCAGCTAAGTAATTTATTGGGTGAAAAATTGTTGGCGCGCAATTGGTGTGTCGCCACTGCCGAGTCCTGTACTGGTGGTGGTATCGCCGCCGCTATTACGGCTACTGCCGGTAGCTCCGCCTGGTTTGAATACGGCATTGTTAGTTATGCCAATCAAGCCAAAGAAAAATTACTCCAGGTAAATCCCCAAACACTTTTGCAGGAAGGTGCTGTCAGCCAAGCCGTTGTTGAGCAAATGGTTGGTGGAGCCCTTGCGCTTTCCGGTGCTGATATTGCTGTCGCTGTCAGTGGTATAGCGGGGCCATCAGGTGGTAGCCTTGAAAAACCGGTAGGAACTGTTTGGTTTGCGTGGGGATTGGCGACGGGAGAAATTAATTCCCAATGTTTTCACTTTGAAGGTGATCGTTTAAATATACAACGTCAATCAGTGATACAAGGATTAAATGGATTATTGGCACATTTATAATTAATGCCAATAAATTTTTTACACTTTTTCTGCTCCAAAAAATATTCACTCGCATTAAGTGTTACACTCCCTGCAACATCATGATGATCGGAAAACACCTATGCTGTCATTTGCTGAATACGCACAATTTTTTGTTGGTTTGTTAGCAATTGTTGATCCTCTTGGCGCAATTCCCGTTTTTTTAATTTTAACTGCGCGTCAATCGACTGAAACCAAACGCGGCACAATTCGAATAACCGTGCTTTCTGTGTTTAGTGTATTAATCGTTTCTTTATTTTTAGGTGAAGCCATTTTGAGTGCCCTTGGCATTAGCATTAATGCGTTTCGGTGCGCAGGTGGTTTGGTATTGTTATTGATGGCGCTTTCAATGTTGCAATCAAACTTAACTGCCTCTGAAGAAGTTGATGCCTTGCATGATGACGATACTATCGGGTTAGTTCCTTTAACCATTCCATTATTAGCAGGCCCGGGTGCAATCAGTACTGTTATTGTGTATGCGCATCAATCGCACGAATGGTCGCATTTCTTTTTAATTTTTGCGGCGATAGTCAGTGTTTGTTTTTGTTTATGGTTAACCCTGGTTGCTATGCCCTGGTTGTCAAAACATATCAAGGGAAAATCCATTACCATGTCAACTCGTATTATGGGATTGCTGCTTGCGGCAATTGCGATTGAATTTATTGCGGGTGGATTGAAAGGTTTATTTCCGGCATTTGCCAGTTAGATAATCAATGATCTATAAATCTGTTGCAAAATTATGTGAATAACGTGCAACAGATTTTTTAATAAATTTTATTCAAAAAATTATTGGATTTTTTCCAGATAATTTTCCAGGTTTTCAAGCGTGCTGCCCCAGCCTTGGGTCATACTGTCAAATGCATGATTAAATGCATCGATTTCTTCTGCGCTGGCTTCATAAGTTTGCCATTCCAGTAATAATTCTGTTTTAGTGTTGGCCTCTGATAAGGTCATACGTGAAAGCGTATAGGCAGGCCAGATTGGTACCATCGGGTGTTTGCCAAGGCCGCCTTCCGCATTTGAAAAACTTTGTATCAATTCTAATTTTTCCGGTTGTTTAACATCGCGAAAAACCCATTTGCCCCACATTTCCAAACCATCTGGTGTGGTCATGGAGTAATGAAAAATCCCGTTAGGTTTTAAATCCATTGTAACGACTTTGGTGGTGAAACCTTTTGGGCTAAACCATTTGGTAAGATGTTCCGCTTGTGTCCACACTTGCCAGACCAATTCGCGCGGTGCGTTAAGTGTGCGTTTAATCGTAAATAGATTTGATGTGGCCATGGATTGTCCTCAGCATAAAATGGCGAAATTATTTGGATGGTGTTGGATTCTGTAATTCAGCAAGATAGTCTTCCAGTTGATCGAGGCGTGTGTCCCACAAATTGCGATATTGTTCTATCCAGTTGGAAATTTCCGCGAGTGGTGCGGGTTCCAAATGACAGGGGCGTCGCTGGGCTTCACGTCCGCGACTGATCAATCCTGCACCCTCCAGGACTTTTAAATGCTTGGTAATTGCAGGTAGGGACATGGCAAAAGGCTCTGCCAATTCAGTAACATTGCTATCGCCCTGGCTCAAGCGCTCAAGAATGGCACGACGCGTTGGATCGGCAAGGGCAGCAAAAATAAGGCTGATGTTATCGATTGACATATGAAACCATTTGGTTAATTAACTTTTTGGTAAAATAATAATTTCTGGTATAGATGTCAATACGGCTTGTTCATGGGCTAACGGGGTATTCATCACGAATTTGAATCTTGGTTGGGCGCGAAATCATGTCGTTGAGCTACACTAATGGCTCGGGTATGGACATCAATTAATACCTACATGCATTGAGATCGATTGTGGCAAAACATTTTCTATACAGTTTGTTGCTTATTTTTGTTATGGCAATGCCATGCCTGGCGGTTGGTGTCGCCAGTGGGGCAACCTCAAGTGATAGCAAGGTGGGGTCAATTGTCGATTACGAAAAGGAGGTGCGTGAAGTCGCTGAGCGCACTGCGGCAGAGGCAAAGGCCAAGCGCGAAGAAGAGCGTTTGGCGCGCGCCAAAGCTGCGAATGATGCAAACGTCGAATCCTATCGCGTGTTTAAATATAAAAAAAATGGCGCTACCGTTTTTTCGGATAGCGTGCCTTATAAAATCAAATATGAAGTAGTGATCTACAACAGTTGTTACGCCTGTAGCATTGCATCCAGTATCGATTGGTATAAAACCCGTCTTCACCTCACCGAATTTAGCGATACTATTGCATCAGCTGCGCAAGCCTACAAAGTTGATGTGGGTTTTATTCGTGCGATTATCCACGCAGAATCAGCATTTAATCCGCTCGCCCGTTCGCGCAAAGGTGCTATGGGATTAATGCAATTAATGCCCGGAACCGCAAAAGATATGGGCGTGTTTGACACCACAGATCCCGAGCAAAATATTAAAGGTGGAGTGAAATATCTCGCGAGTTTGTTACAAACGTTTAACGGTAACGAAATCCTGGCGGCGGCGGCTTACAATGCGGGAGCGGGAGCGGTGACGCGCCACGGTGGAATTCCTCCTTACGAGGAAACCCAGACCTATGTTAAACGCGTGAAAATTTTGTCAGATCGCTATAAAAGCCAAACACAGTTGGCGACCAATTAAGTTCGCTGAGGCTAAATCCTGTAACTGGTTGATGTCATGGCTTTGGATACCAGTGTCATCAACCCTTTTACTGGCGCAGGAAAGCGATACCCACCTGCATCCAGCGCCATCTCGGCGTGGCGTGCTTCGTCATGCAACATTTGCGCTACCACTGCACGGCTTTTTTCGTCCTTCGCAGGCAACTCTTCCAAATGCTTTTGCAGATGTTGGCAAACCTGGTCTTCAGTCGCGGCGACAAATCCCAGGCTGATTTTATCGCTCACCAAACCGGCGCCCGCACCAATCGCAAAAGATAAGCCATACCACAAAGGATTCAAATAACTCGCGTGGCTATCCAGCGCATCCAGGCGCTCCTGGCACCAGACCAGATGATCAACTTCTTCGGCAGCAGCATGTTCCATTTCTGCGCGCACATGGGGTAATTTTGCGGTTAACGCTTGTCCCTGGTAAAGCGCCTGGGCGCAGACTTCGCCTGCATGATTGACGCGCATCAAGCCGGCTGCGTGACGCTTTTCTTCGGTGGTTAATTCAGGTTCATCAATATGGCGGGCGGGTGAGGGACGGTCTGCATGTTGTTCTGCGGCAGCAAGCGTGCGCAAAGCGCGGTCAGCACGGCTAATAAATTGATCAATCGCAGAGAGATGGCGCATGTGGTATTGCCTCGGTTTCAATCAGTTGTGCAATTGTAACTAAAAATATCCTGCAAGAGTTTGTCTAAAATCAGTTTTATTACTGACACAGATTCTTTCTGGCATTAGGATGGTTTTTTGCCATGATAAATATCTACCAATAACTGAATAACTCTTTGCGAGGGACAAGTGCAAGACGTCAATGAATTAAAACTCCTGCTGGATTCGCGTATTCCTTTGGTTGTCATCGAAACCTTTGAAGAGAAAAAAGCGCTCGATGTACTTTCCATGGTCGCCAATAACCAGGGGCGCGATTTGCATCGCTGGTCAGTGACCGATGGTTTGACCCGCATTAATTTTGGTCCACAACTGGTGCCCAAAGGCAGCGAGCTGAACCAGGTTGAGGAAGCGCTTAAACATATTAAAAACCAAACCCAGCCGGGTATTTATGCGTTGTGCGATATACATCCCTTCCTGGAAAGCCAGCCGAATGTTGTGCGTTTGCTAAAGGATATAGCGCTCAATCATTTTGCAATGCCACACACATTGGTTTTCTTGAGTTATCAATTGCGTTTGCCACCGGAATTATCGCGTTACAGCAGCTCCTATACGCTTGCTCTGCCGAGCGATGAAAAAATTATGGAAGTTATTCGTGAGGAAGCGAAGGTCTGGTCAGATAAACACGGTGGTGCGCGAGTAAAAACAGATAACCTCACACTCAAAAAATTAATGAATAATTTGCAAGGTTTAAGTGTGAGTGATGTGCGCCGTCTGGTGCGTATGGCAATTTGGAATGACGGTGAGTTGTCAGAGGTCGATGTTCACCAAATCAACAAAGCGAAATTTGCGTTGCTGGATATGGAAGGCGTGATGAGCTTTGAATCCAACGTGAAAGATTTTTCACAAGTGGGCGGTTTGCACAATTTAAAACGCTGGTTAATGACGCGTCGCGATGCGTTTATTTCTGAAGACAGCAAACTCGATATGCCAAAAGGTATTTTGCTATTGGGGGTGCAAGGTGGTGGTAAAAGTCTGGCTGCCAAAGCAGTGGCAGGTTTGTGGGGGTTGGCGCTGCTGCGTTTGGATATAGGTGCGCTCTACAATAAATTCCACGGCGAAACAGAACGCAATTTGCGCGAAGCCTTAAAGCTCGCCGATGCAATGTCGCCCTGCGTAATCTGGTTAGATGAAATTGAAAAAGGCATGGCGCAAGATGGCAATGACAATGGTACATCGCAACGCTTGCTGGGCACCTTACTGACCTGGATGGCAGAACGTAAAACAAAAGTGTTTATTGTCGCCACCAGCAATGATATTTCAAAACTACCACCAGAATTAATTCGTAAAGGGCGTTTGGATGAAATCTTTTTTGTCGATTTACCAGATGCCGATGTTCGCAAGGATATTTTTATTATCCATATCAATAAACGAAATATGCTTGCGACAGAGTTTGATGTAAATAAACTCGCTAATGCCACCAATGGTTTCTCAGGATCGGAAATAGAGCAGGCCATTATCGCAGCCATGTACACAGCTGCATCAGCAGGCAACAAATTAACCACCGATATTTTGTTGCAAGAAATCCTTAACACCAGTCCATTATCTGTGGTGATGGCCGAGCAGATTGCGCGATTAAGATTGTGGGCTGCGGACAGGACAATTCCTGCGTAGAATGTATAGTCCACGCAGGAAATTTATTTATGCTGTTGCTCTCGGTTCTGTTTTTGTTGGGCCAGCTTTTCTGGTAAGTGTAATTGCTTTTTCCGGGCATGCGCTCACGCATCGCCCGCAAGATTTGCAGGCATCCGCATTGGTTGCATAAGCGACTTTCATTCCATGTACCCGCAATTTGAATTTATGCAGCAGGTTCAACTTTTCATAATCTTCCTGATCAATTTGCCTAACCTCAAAGACATTTTCAGGGCAGACTGCAACACAGCCTGCTTTGCCTTCACAACGTTTTAAATCGATAACCGGGATTATGGTTCCGGGATCTTTTTTACAATTGGCAGCGATGATAATTTCCATGGATGTTGATTCCTGTCTGTTTATTTTTTATTTACATAAAAGTGAAAACTTAATCGCCGTGCCTGGAACGAAATCCCATCATGCCCCGTTTAAATTTTGCTTTTTCTTCATCGGTCATATTGTGCCAGCGTTGCATATGTTTATGGTGGTGCCATCCGCCGCGGCCATGGAATCCACCGAATAAAATTCTGCATAACACCAGCAGGCCGAGTGCGCGGGCATAATCAATAACCTGGGCATTCACAAACACAGAAGGAATAATCCAGTTCCATAGTGACATGACCAGCCAACCCAATGCTGCAATAGCGACAGCGGCAAGAAGTAAATATTTTATAAATCTGAGTTTGTAATTCATGGTTAATTTTCCTCTAAAAAATCGTCATAAATAGTTTGTAAACGTTTGCGCAAGTGCAGGACGGCATAACGCTTACGTGATAATAAAGTGCTTATTTTGGTCCCACTTTCTAGCGCGAGTTCTTCAAAACTTTGGCCTTGTAACTCGTGTGCGATAAAAATATCCCGTTGTTCTTGCGGCAATTCATTGAGTGCATCTTGTAATTCTTGCAGCAATATTTCCCGCGCATAGGCTGTTTCCGGGCCATCGACAGGGGGTAATAGTTCATCCAGCCAATAATCTTCATCTTCGTCAATAAAATCTGCTAGAGGCTGTTCTTTTTTCTTGCGAAAACGGTCAATGATCCGGTTGCGTGCTACACGAAATAACCAGGCACCCACTTGCTCGATAGGTTCGGGTAAGTGATAGGCTTCGACAAATTCATAGAACACATCTTGCAAAATATCGTCAGCTTCACCGGGGTCAGCTATGCGTGTGCGGATAAAGTTACGCAGGCGGGTTCGCTCGCGCAAAACGCTTTCGGTGATATTGTGATTGCGTTCTGCCATTGGCTCGCCTGGTATCAATATTGTTTCCATGCCTGTGAAGACGATTCAAAGGAGGAAATATTGTAAGAAAATTAAAAAAATTGTTAACTTAGTGTAGTTGCTTCAAATAATCTCGCTCAAATGAATGGTGTTCAGCTTGTCATACAGTCGGCGGGCAGGGCACCACCTTTCTTACAATAGATAAGAGGATATAGGAGTAAATAGGAATAGGCGGAAGATAGGGGGCTTTATTATTGTTGCAGTTTGGCGGTATATTAGGCCGCATTTTGCGTGTGACCTTAAGGTAATTCTCCTGACAATTACTCATAATAAATCCATAAGGTTGTGTCGGTTTAATTATTTTTAGGGATGTTTTATGGAACAGCAAAAACCTGTATTTTTTTACTTCAAGCTTTTCACCTTTTTTCTTCTGGTCCTAAGTCTGGCTTCTTGCCAAACTCAAAAACCCAAACTTGAGCCTGAACCTGAGCCGGTATTCCCTGTGGCGTCTTACGTGCTAAATGTCAAAGGCATTGTGTTTAAAATGAATCTTCCCTTAACGCCCGGCCAAAATATCCAGCAACAGCAGGACAATGTATTTTCGTCGTTGAAAGACAGTGAGGGTAAGGATACATCGAGATATTTGTATACCTCAAAAATGCCGGATGATGATTCCAGTTATCTGTTGAGAAGTGGCATACAAGTACATTCGCCGGATCACACCTATGACACCTTCCTTGAATATAAATTTATTGGAAAGTGCGAGAATAAAAACGATTATTTACATTGTGAGTATCACGCTACTGAAGGGCGATATGAAATAGATATGCCTTCGATAAAGACTTTTAACCAACAGCAAACAGAAGCTCAAATGCAAGAAAATGAAATTCTGATTATGTCAAAGTTAAACTCTCATTCTCGTAGCTTTAAAGAGGTTATGGAGACTTCATATTCCTTGTCACAGTTAAATAAAAAGGCGAAAGCGTTAAAAATCAATGCTGCTATCAAGGGATCAAAATTGATTTTTTCGAGGCCTTCTTACAAATATTCGGTTGAATTGACTCAGGAAAAAGTTAAGAAAACCTATGTTTCTACTCTTGCCTACGAAGTTTTTGCGCAAAAAAATGGCTTAAACAGTACAGATTTTGTTGAAGGCTATAAAGAAGCAAAAAAGGATGCCGCGAAGCTGATGGGTAAAAACTAATTTCTGAATGATTCGTTATTAATGACGTGTAGATTTTAATTTTTAAATCAGCGGTCGAAATTAACGTTTACGGCCCTAGATAAAACAACACAGATCAAAATAATTTATTGATTTTTGATCTGTGTTTTCACATCAGGTGGCTACAACTACGCCAACCTTATTCCTCCAGCACAACCAGCGTTTGCCCCGCCTGGACACGCATTCCTTCAGTTTTTAAAATTTGCATGACTTTCCCTGCGCATGGTGCGGTGATATTAATTTCCATTTTCATAGATTCCAGTATCAACAACACATCACCCGCTTTAACTGTCTGTCCAATGTGTACTGACGATTGCCAAACACTGCCAGATACTGAACTGTCTACCCGAATCGCATTCTCGGGAATCTCGGTTTCATCTGTTTCTGCTATTGCTTCTTTTTGTTCGTAATTGAATTGGCCATTTGCATGCCAGCGCGCTAATTCTTCGTTGAAAGCGGTTTCTCGTTGTGCGGTAAATTGCTCGATAGATTCGCTGTTGTTTGCAATGAATTGTTCATATTCATGCAGGCTAAATTGGCTGTCTTCAATTTTTAATGGATAACGACCTTGCGGAAAATCACGGCGAATTTGTTTTAGTTCGTCGCTACTCACTTCATAAAAACGAATTTGATCGAAAAAATTAAGTAACCAGGGCTGCTTGTATTCAGCAGTTTTGCGGTAGCGATTCCACATTTGTAAAGTGCGACCTACAAATTGATAGCCGCCTGGGCCTTCCATGCCATAAATACACATATAAGAACCGCCGATGCCAACGGAATTTTCAGCGGTCCATGTGCGGGCGGGATTGTATTTTGTGGTCACCAGTCGATGGCGCGGATCAATTGGTGTAGCGACTGGTGCACCAAGGTAAACATCACCCAAACCCATGACCAGGTAAGACGCGTTGAATACAATATCCTTAACGGCCTGAATTGAATCCAATCCGTTAATGCGGCGAATAAATTCCAGATTACTCGGGCACCAGGGTGCATTATCGCGCACCGATTGGATATATTTTTGAATGGCAAGTTGGCAGGCTTCATCATCCCAACTCAAGGGAATATGTACAATGCGTGAAGGCACATTAAGTTCAGCTAATTGCTTGATAAGTTCCGTTTCGCCGTGTTGCAAATGCGCCAGTAACTCGCTGAGGGAAATTTCCTGGCTGTTATAGTGAATTTGCAGTGAACGAATTCCCGGTGTTAATTCGCGCAAACCTGCAACAGGATTCTTTTGCAACCATTGCATCAATGCATGAGCACGAAAACGCAATTTAATGTCGAGCTCGAGCGCACCATATTCAACTAATAAAAAATGATCGCCTGCTACGCGGTAAACAATATCTTCACCATAGGTAGCTTTGGATAATTGTGCGACTATGGGTGTGTAGGAAATTATTGGTGACCAATTTATTTCAGTTGCATCTAAATTGTTTAAACTGGCATTTTGTGATTTTTCAATCGCGACTGCATCATCAATACTCACTGCAACAAAACGAATTTTATCGCCCGCGCGTAGTTGACCAAGTTTCCACAAATCAGCGCTAATAACTGTCGCAGGGCAAACAAACCCGCCAAGTGATGGACCATCGGGACCCAGGATAACTGGCATGTCGCCGGTAAAATCCACAGTGCCAAATGCATAGGCATTGTCGTGAATATTCGAAGGATGCATTCCTGCTTCACCACCAGATGTGCGCGCCCATTGTGGTTTTGGCCCAATTAAACGAATGCCAGTGCGGCTGGAGTTGTAATGCACTTCCCAATCAGCTTTGAAAAAGGTTTCGATATCATCAGCGGTAAAAAAATCAGGTGCGCCATGTGGTCCGTAAATAACGCGCAGTTGCCAGCTGTTGTTAATGACGGATTTTAGCGATTCAGGTAATACATTATTTTCAATTGCGGGATTGCAGGTGTCTGCATTTAATGCGAGCACGTCACCGGCACGTAGCGCACGACCATTGTGCCCACCAAATTGTCCAAGGGTAAACGTAGATTTCGCACCCAAATAATCGGGACATTCTATTCCGCCTGCGACGCACAAATAAGTTCGTGCCCCGCGTTCAGTAATTCTGCCAAGCTGTAATTGCTGCCCGGATTTAATGTTAATAACCTGGTTGGTTGCAATAGCTTCGCCATCCAGCTTTGCATCAATCTCAGCGCCGGTTAATACAATTTTTGTATCGCAACCAAATTTTAAAATAGGGCCTTGCAAAGTGATTTCTAAACCAGCTGCGCGCTCATCATTATCCAGTAAGCGGTTACCAAGGCGAAATGAATAGTTATCAAAAGGGCCGGAGGGGGGAACTCCAATATGCCAGTAACCTGTACGCGCCGGATAATCCTGGATAGTTGTTTGGGTGCCACCTTGTACAACGTCAATTCGTGGCGGTTTAAAACTGAATTGGTTTAAATAGCGTGTGGTCATTTGTCCTTTTAACAAAGTTTCATCTTTTAACAGGACACGCAGATAACCAAGGTTGGTTTCAATTCCATAAAGTTGTGTTTCATTCAGGGCATTGGATAGCTTTTGTAATGCATCCTCACGGTTTTCACCATGGACAATAATTTTTGCCAGCATAGGATCAAAATAAGCGGGAACTTCTATACCGCTTTCAACCCATGAGTCGATGCGCAGGTTTTGTGTCGCTTGTGGAAATTCAACTTTGCTCAATAACCCTGCACAGGGCTGGAATTCACGAGCAGGATCTTCTGCGTAAACACGAACCTGGATTGCATGGCCTTTTGCGGTCAATGGCGCACGAAGGTTTTTCAAATCGCCTAATTCATTTGCAGCCTGGTGCAGCATCCATTCAACTAAATCAACACCATAAACCTCTTCAGTAACACCATGTTCAACTTGTAGGCGGGTATTTACTTCCAGGAAATAAAATTTCTCATCTTTGGAATCGTAAATAAATTCTACAGTTCCGGCATTGCGATAGTTTACAGAAGATAATAATTTTTCTGCCGTTGCTTGCATGGCGCGGCGTTGTGATTCAGGCAAATTGGGAGCAGGGCATTCTTCAACAACTTTCTGGTTGCGACGCTGACTTGAACAGTCGCGTTCGCCAATGGCCACTGCAGTACCTTTGCCATCGCCAAATACTTGCACCTCAATATGACGCGCGGCTGCAATAAATTTTTCCAGGAATACGCCGTCATCTGCAAAATTATTTTTTCCCAGGCGTTTTACACTTTCAAATGCACCGATTAATTCTGCTTCGCTATTGCACAGTTGCATGCCGATACCGCCGCCACCGGCAGTGCTTTTTAGCATGACCGGGTAGCCAATAGTTTCGGCAGCATGGATGGCTTCATCAAGGTTTTTTAATAAATCTGTGCCCGGGCAAAGCGGGACATCTGCAGCCTGTGCTAATTCGCGCGCTTTATGTTTTAAACCAAAAGTAATCATTTGCTCTGCAGTAGGGCCAATAAAGACCAAACCTGCTGCTTCACATTCCGCAACAAAACCGGAGTTTTCACTAAGGAATCCGTAACCGGGATGAATGGCTTGCGCTCCTGTTGTTTGCGCAATCGAAATAATTTTTTTGCGATCCAGATACGTCTGTGCAGCAGCGCCTTCACCAAGGTAATAAGATTCATCTGCGAGGCGCACATGCAAGCTATCCGCATCAGATTCAGCGTAAACAGCAACAGATTTTATATTGAGTTTTTTTAGTGTGCGGATGATGCGGACTGCTATGGCACCGCGGTTAGCGATTAATACTTTGGTAAACATCATGTGCTCCGGCAGGTCGTCCCGCTGGTATTTTTTACGACAGTGGTCGTCCACTGAAGTTATTAAATTTAATTTTTTATTCGTCATTCCCGCGAAGGCGGGAATCCATTTTTTTAGAATCGGTTTTAGAGCTGGATTCCCGCCTTCGCGGGAATGACGATGAAGATATTAATTCCATATCAGAACTTCAATGGGTGTTGGATTGTAGCCGTTGCAAGGATTATTCAGTTGAGGGCAATTGGAAATGAGCATGACAATATCCATTTTGGCTGTCAGTTCTACATACTTTCCCGGTGCAGAAATGCCATCTTCAAAGGTCAAACCACCTTCACTGGTGACGGGAACGTTCATAAAAAAATTAATATTGTGGGTAATGTCGCGTTTGCTAATACCAAATTCTGGATGTTCTGCAACAGCGAGCATCCAGCTATCGCGGCACGCATGCATGCAGCGTTTTTCCAGGCTGTAACGGACGGTGTTGCTTTCTGTTGCACAGGCTCCGCCGAGTGTGTCGTGGCGGCCACAAGTATCTGCAACAATTTCCAGGAGTTCGCGATTTGCGTTAGATATTAATTTGGTTCCAGAGCCCAGGTATAAATTTCCCTGGGTGCGAATAGTATCCATTGCGCTGTAACGTTCACTGGGATCTTTGGCGTTATAAAATAAAACGTCTGCCGCCTGGTTTCCTTCGAGGTCGACAATGCGAAAGGTTTGGCCTTGTTTTATTTCTCCCAAAAAATAATCACCAGCGGCAATATAATGGCGAGCTGTAGTACTTTCAGAGTTTAATTTACTTTCAATAAGAGACATAGGATTCACCACTATTTTGCAGCAAGGTAGTAAAGTGCATTATTTTGAAAACCGCGCTGGTTTTCGGGGCGAAAATTTTTGCAGTAATCATCTTCAGTCACTGCATCTGCTTCACCCAATTCAATCTGTACAGGTTTAAATGGATACGCATTTGATGTATTCAATGGGTGAGGGCATGCGTGCAATATCACCAGGGTATCCATTTCAAAACGCAAACTCACTGAATTGCCTGCGGCCTGGTTTTTAGTATCCAATGTTATATTTCCATTATCGTCAGCAATTACTTTGCTAAACCAATTTATATTGGATGCCATATCTGCACGACCTAAACCATATTTGGCCAGTTCTACCAAAAATGCATCGCTGCCATTTTGCAGCCAATTGTTGCGATCTTTTTGATAGTCGCGTTTACCAAATTGAGTTTCAATTTGTTCCGCATTACTGTTTCCACAAATAGTGTCATGCCAATTACCTTCACCGTTTGCAGAGTAATCTTCAACGATAGAAGCAAAAATTCTTCCCATATCAGAATACAAACAATTGCCGCGTTGTAATTTAAAGGTGTGTTGGCATTTCAGCGTGTCGGGTGCGTTGTATCTTTCTAATAAATTGCGTGGGTTGTAAAACAACATACCTACATTGGCACCGCCTTCCAAATCGGTGATTTTCATAAAGGTGCCACGACGAACTTCAAGTGACCAATGGCCGTTTCCTGGAATTGTTGTGCTGTAAAACGTTTTACTCATGGTGCGATCTCTGTTTATGATAGTTTTAATTCTTCTGGCATTTGTGTTGGTTTGCGCGTGACCGGTAAATCGTAAGTAATGTTTGCGCCGTAGGCTTCCGGTGCATGTGGGTCGCGGCGCAATTTGTCGAACACCCATAAACGTGTGCCCAAATAAAATCCTTCACTTAAATCGTGGGTGACCATAAACACAGTGAGATTGTGTTCGCGCCAGAGTTTTAGAATTAATTGATGCATGTCGGCGCGAATGCCGGGGTCAAGCGCACCGAAGGGTTCATCGAGTAATAAAATCCTGGGCTGCCGAATGAGTGCTTGTGCAATAGCGAGGCGTTGCTTCATCCCGCCGGATAATTCATGGGGATATTTGGCGATTGCATGGCTTAGCCCAACGGATTCCAACAATGCTTTTGCTTCTTCGATAACCTTTTGTTTTTTTCCGCCAAACAATTTTCCGAGTAATGGCGATTGTTCAAGTTCGCGCGCGAGGATTACATTTTCCAACACAGTTAAATGCGGGAACACGGAGTACTGTTGAAAAACAATTCCACGCGATTGGTCTGGTTCATTAGGAATTGGTTTTCCATCCAGCAATAATTCGCCTGTTGTAGGTTCTTCCATGCCCAATAACATTTTTAAAAAAGTGCTTTTCCCGCAACCGGAGGTGCCTACCATGGTAATAAATTCACCGGCATTCACATTGATATTTATGCGCTCCAGTACGGTGTTATTGCCATATTTTTTCCACAGGTTTTTTGCACTGATTAAAGGCCTGGTTTCAACCGTCATTAGTGTGCTCCTTGATGATGCCAGGTAAAACATTTTTGGCTGATTTTGAGCAGGAGCCAATCGATAATAAACGCGAGTAAAGTAATCCAGGCAACGTAAGGCAAAATAACGTCCATGGATAAATACCGGCGTACCAGGAATATGCGATAGCCAAGGCCATCTGTTGATGCAATGGCTTCCGCAGCAATTAAAAATAACCAACCGGAGCCCAGTGTTAAACGAACTGAACTAATCAGGCGCGGCATAAGTTGCGGAATATAAACGCGCAACAAAACGTGTAGTGATGATGCACCCAGTGTTTGTGCTTTGATAATTTGTTCTTGCGGAATTTCCAGCGCGCTACGTTGGATATCGCGAGCTATGCAGGGGGCTACACCAATCACAATCAGTGCGACCTTGGATAACTCGTCAAGGCCAAACACAATAAATAGAATGGGTAATAACGCCATGGGCGGCACTAGCGATACCACTGTTAGTAAAGGTGAAACAGGTGCATAAAATGTCGGAATTGCACCGGTCAATAAACCAAATGTAAATCCGAAAATTGCCGCAATTACAACGCCGAGTAATAAACGTTTTAAACTGCTGAATGTATCAACCCAGAATAAATATTCACCGGTACGTTTGCTGGGTTCCAATACATAGCTGTGAAGGGTTTCACCCATTTGTCCGAAACTTGGCAATAATTTATCCGTTGCGTTTTCGGCGAGGCGAGCATCAGATGCAACTATGTAAATAAAAATAATCAATGCAAAAGGTAAAATGCCTAATAACCATCGTGTGGGTTTTGAGGGTGTTAGATTAATAAGCCGTTTCATAAGCAAATCCCGGTTTTATAAGCAGTCCCGTCAGGGCAAATATTTTTTATTGTGGTTTTTGTTTTAATCCAGTGAGTGAAAATTCACTCACTGTTTTGTGTAGTCAATATTAAAGTTTGTTGTCGGCAGCCATTTGCATGTAGGTTGTATCAAAGCGCAACTTTACATTTTTGCTGTCACCGTAAATACCTTTAGGGCCTTCAACTCCCACAGTTGCAGCATCTTTTGCTTTCTCACCCAGCAAGCCGTGTGCAAAGGAAAATTCAGCTACTTTTTTCATGGTGGTTAAGAGCGCATCGCTTTTTGCGAATTCAACGGCAGATGCTGGTGTGTAAAACATTTTGGTAGTTTTGAGTTGTGAATCGAAACCCGCAAGATCAGTGCTTGATGCTTTCGCCATAGTGGTACGTGCTGCGATACCTTTTGCATCTTGCGCGCTCATGGTGGCCATAATTTCATACCATGCGCCGACTAATGCTTTACCTAATGCAGGATTTGCTTTCAAGGTTGCAGTGTTGACGACAAATAGATCCATAATCTCGCCAGGGATTTGCGATGAATCGAATACTTTACTGGTGTGCGGTTGCGCCATGATTTCGCCCACGAGCGGATTCCATGTGGTTACCGCCGTGACACTTTTGGTTCCGTAGACAGCGACCATATCGGCATCAGATGTGTTCACCACTTTTACATCGGCTTCTTTAAGTTTTACGCTTTCCAACGCGCGAGCTAATAAATAGTGCGATACGCTCAGCTCAACCAGGTTTACGTTTTGGCCTTTAATATCTTTGAGGGTTTTGTTATCGCCCTTGAGGATGACGGCGTCATTGCCGTTAGAGAAATCGCCCACGATCAATGCAGTGCTATCAACACCACCGGCGGCAGGAATCGTCAATGCGTCCATATTGGTCATGGCGCAGGCGTCAAATTGGCCAGCGGTATATTGGTTGATGGACTCTACATAGTCATTAATTTGGGTGACTTTGATCTCGATCCCGTATTTCTTGGCCCACTTATCAATAATTTTTTGTTCCGCTGAATAGCCCCAGGGCATCCAACCGACATAGATGGACCAGCAGACATTAAAAGGTTTGGCTGAGGCGACTACCGATGAGAATAAAAGCGCAGATGCGATAAGGGTTTTACCGAACAGATGCTTGGTGCAGGCGAAAGATAGCATGTAAACCTCCAGCGGTTTTTTTGATTACAGGGCCGTTATGGGACTCAGTTGAAACTGGGTTTTATAAAAAGCTGAGAGCACTCTGGCGGTTAAAATCTGCGTAATCCTGCGAAGCAGGTTTACAAACAGGCTTTTTGGCCATCAATCTCCCGGGCTTTTATCCCGCCGTGTAACCACAATGGCTTTTGCCGCTGGGGTCGAAAGCTCTCGGACCAGTCATTGCTTCATCGAATGAAGTAATCGGAACCCTAGCTTTCTATTTTGAATCGTCGACTATCCAAACCACTCAGAGTGCGGATCAGTTATATCTTGTGACGATTTGGATTTTGCAATATGGATACCAACTTGCATCCAGGCTTGTAAAGTGGCTGTTTACCGCTGAATCGCTTCCATTAATGTGTCTTTATGGTGCGTTTTGGTGGTGCAAAAGCAGGGGCGTATGTGCTTTGTTGGTGCGCTAAATGAAGCGCATCTATTTTGTATTTAGAAGGCAATTTTTGGCTTTAAAAAGTTGAATGAGAAACTATTTTTGTTGAATTAGGTGACGCTGTCCTCAATTTGTAGCCAAGTTGTGAGAAACTGCTAGAATTACAGGATGTTCGTTTAAACGCTTAAAATGGCTTGATCAGGCGATCAATTTATAAGCTGACAGCTCAAAAAAAGGGATTTCAACTCAATATTGGGATGGTTAGGATCATGAAGGTTACGGATATAAATGCAGGAAAATCTATGCAGAATTTAGGGTCTTTTGGCGCTGATGCCAATAAGCGTTCGAGTCCCACACTTGCTCCCATGTCTGAGCAAATTGTGATTCAACACCTCAAACATTGCCGCGATCTTACGCGCGGTTTTGCCTATCGTGTATTCCCGAATTTTTGGCGTCACTGGTGCAAGGAAATTTTAGACCATGCCGAGCAAGCCAAGTCTAATAAAGAACAACTAGCCTTATTTGAAATCCAAAACCTGATTGCCGCTGTGCAACAGCCCGCTGAGCAAGAGTTCTGCCAGCATTTAGGTAACGGCTTTGTAAAATTCAAAAACAAAACCCTGAATACGCTGACCGGTGAAGAGCGCTTCACTGGCGACATGTTGTCCCTGGTCGAACATTCCGATTTGGAAGAAACCATTGCTATCACTTCTATTACCCATCGCGCAGAAGGTTTCTACGCAGAACAACTCTGGGCATTACAGCAGCGCCTTGCTCTGCTGAACGATGGTGAAAAACTGGATGAAAGAAGTAATCCGGCGAGCCCTGTGCAGTTTTGTGAAGCGTTGCGTAAAGTGCTTTCCAGCCTGGATATGGATGCAAAAACCAAAATTATTGGTTACAAGATATTTGACCAGGAAGTCATCGGGCAATTGGAAGCGCTCTATGATGAGATCAATGAATACCTGATCAACCAGAACCTGTTACCTAATTTGCGTTTCGTGCCAACGTCAGATGTTGCAGCGGGTAGTCGATCAATGTCTGAGGACCAGGTTGCAGATGACCCTTTGGATATTAATCCGTTGGGAGAATTGCCGGAGCAACCCGCGGTTGATTCAATGCATCGTCGTGCAAGCGATAGGTTATTAAGTGGAACGCTCAACCCTTCAGACGTGCAATACCAAACCAGTTTGTTGAATGCGATTAAATTATTGCAAGCCCACATCACGCATCAGGGCCAGATTAGTCAATCGCAAACACAGCAGGCGCCGGTAGTGGCCGCAAATTTTGCATCGCACCCGGCGGGTTCTGCGGCGGTATATCATTCAGCGAGTGACTCACCTTATAACCAGCAACCAGAGCAGGTGTCATCGCAAAATTTGCGTATATATAGCAATGATCAATTGGTGGGTGTGCTCGACAATTTACAAACCAACACCTTTGCTGCAACGCAACAGGCATTTCAGCATGCCGGTTTGGGCATTCCAAATTTAGTGCCTCAGAACGTGCAAGATGTCAGCCAGCAAATGATGCAGCAAATCGCCAAAGAAAATGAAAATGGTGCGGTTGAAGCAGCTGATATGCAAACCATTGATTTGGTCGGTATGTTGTTTGAATACATGCTGTCTGATGAACATTTGCCTGACTCAGTGAAAGCATTGTTAAGTTATTTGCATACGCCGTTCCTCAAGATTGCGTTTATCGATAAAGATTTCTTTGAGCAGCCGGAACATCCTGCTCGCGTATTATTGAACAGCCTGGCGGAGGCTGGTGTGCGGTGGGTTGGCAATGATGGCAGTGATCAGTTTGAAATTTTTAACAAAATAAAAGTCACTGTATTTCGTTTGCTGGAAGATTTTAAAAATGATGTTCGTTTGTTTGCAGAATTATTAATTGAGTTCAACGCTTACACCCACAATGTTGCGCGTCGCCAGGAATTGATGGAGCGCCGTGCGCTGGAAAAAGCACAGGGTGAAGAAAAATTACGCGAAGCAAAAGTGCAGGTTAACAACGCGGTGCGCAGCCGTACTGATAATCGCGAAATGCCATCGGCGATTTTATTATTGTTATTACAACCCTGGTCAGATTATCTATCTTTTGTATTATTGCGCTACGGAGAAAATTCAGATTCCTGGTTGCGCGCGGTCAACGTAATTGACGATTTACTTTGGAGCCTGGAACCAAAAACCTTGCAGGCAGACAAGGTCCAACAAATGGAAAAGCAGGACGGATTAATCGCAGCGCTTGAGCATGGTTTTGAAACCATTGGTTACGAACAGGCGAAAGGCCGCAAGTTGATTGATGCGGTAATTGCTTTGCAACGTTTGGCTTTGCAAAGTAAGAAAGCTGAACCGGCGCCGGCGCCCATGCGTTCAAAGCTGGAAACCATGGCTGCAGAAAAAGCAGGACAAACCACTGAGTTATTGCAACCGCAAACACCTGACGAAACTAAAATTGTCGATAGTTTGAAAATGATTGAATTTGGAACCTGGTTTGAATTTGAAGGCGGCAAACGTTTAAAAGTGGCCTGGTTCAACCAAAAAACCAATCACTATATGATGGTGGATCAACAAGGCAGGAAAGTCTCCCTGATTGCAGGTTTGCAGCTAGCGCGTGAGATGATCTCCGGTAAAGCCCGCGTAATTGCTGGCAGCACCAAGCCATTCTTTGAGCGCGCCCTGGAAAATATTTATCAAACGTTGAATGAGCGCGCAGGTAATTTAACCACAGAAGCATCACGCACTGGTGAGTAAGTTTATGAGCGATTTATCTTCACAGAATTATGATCGTGCCCTGCATCGCCATACTATTAGCGGTGATATCGATGTGTACGATAGCCTGCGCGATGTTTATCTGGGGCGTTTGGTCAATATCCATACCCAGGGGTTGATGTTGGTTGGCGATGTACCTTTGGAAGAAGATCGGCTGTATGAATTGGATATGCATATTCCTAATGCAAGCGATAGCAAGCATGTGTTGCGCATAGGTGTAGATTGTTTATGGACGCGCGCTGCTGATCAAAATGGCAAGCATTGGACCGGATTCAGCATTATCGATTCAACGCCCCAGGCCGCGGAAGAAATTCATCGTTTGATTCAATCGTGGGGACAGTTTTAACTGCATCTTATTAACCTGTTGGGCGTTAGTTAACAGCGGTAAACCAGCTTTCAATTTCGTCGTTGTGCCAACGCTCAATAAGAATTGTGCCCTCATCAACACTGTTTAAATACATATCAATAATGTCAGTCGAAAGCTCGTAAAGTCGGCTGCTATCCGCGTTAAGTTTTCCCTCTTTTAAAATATCTTGTTCAATCATATTTAATAAAAAAGTGAGTTTGATTTCATAACTTTTTAACTGGTTAATCAGCGGACTGTCTTTGTCTAATATATTTTCCATGCGCTTGGCTTGATGGCGCAATTTTTCATTATTCACTCGCGTGCATTGAATCACGTAACGTAATTTACTGGCGTAAGCTGCATCGCAATAACCCAGTGCTGCCGTGTAGGTTGCCAGCGCGCGGATTCGCCCGATTTGTTCCGCAACCGCAGGCATTAATCGTGTCGAAAAATGCAGCACTTCCAATTGTTTAAAACGGTTGGGATAAACCGTGTTAGTTGCGTAGATTTGCGTGGGCTCATTATTAGTAGCCAAAATGGCGGCGATTGGTTGCTCCAATTGTTTTGCGAGGGACGCGAGTAATGCGAGTAATTGTTCGATAAGGTGGCAGTGTAATTCGTAATTATCGATCACCGAATCTTCCTGCCAATCCTGGCTGATTGTTAACCAGGCGCTATGTACATTTTCCTGTTCGCGCAACGGCAAAAGATCATTTGTGCGTGAAGCAAAGGCGCTGAAAAGTTGCAAACGCTCGGCGATTTGGCGTTGCAGCCGGGTGAATTCCTCGCGAAATAGGGTGTTGCCTCCCAATAAACCCATACTCATACCGCGATGTCTCTGTACGGACTTGATCATATGATTGAGCTGTTTGATCAGGTGCAGCGCATCCAATCTCTGGTGAAATAGTTCAGTAAAGCGCTGGACTACGGATTTTTCAGCCGTTGTTGGTGCCAGGAATGAATTCGAGTGTTTCATAGTGGTGCTGGTACTCTTCATTTTATGTCCCAAATGAGGTCATATCCGCCAAAAGAAGCGGGAAATGAAAGGCTTTCATTGATACAACGGAATAGAGCAACACTTATGCCACTACCAATGGATTTGAAGTGATGCAGGATATGTCCATCTTTTAATAAAACTATGGTATATTTTTATATAAAATAAATTTCAAATATAAAAATAGGTGTTTGATGAACCAACCCATCCAAAAGATCGTGATTGTTGGAGGTGGCACTGCGGGGTGGATGGCTGCTGCATCCCTGGCAAAACGCTATGCAAGTAAACAACTCACCATAGAATTAATTGAGTCAGACGCTATAGGTACTGTCGGCGTGGGTGAGGCCACGGTGCCTGGAATGCGAATGTATATTCGCGATCTTGAGATAAAAGAACTGGATTTTATCAAAGCGACGAATGCCACATTTAAATTGGGCATAGAGTTCAAGGATTGGTACAACATTGGCCATTCGTTTTTCCATCCATTTGCCGGGTACGGTGCACCGATAAATGGTTTGGATTTTTATCAGTGTTGGCTGCAGCTTTATAAAAATGGCTACCAACACAAGCTGGAAGATTTTTGTTTATCCTTGCAATTGGCAAAACAAAATCGTTTTGCACAACCCGATCTTGACGCAGACACTTTATTAGCGCGCTACAACTATGCCTACCATTTTGATGCATCTCTGTTCGCAAAATTTTTACGGAATTATGCGGAGCAACGCGGTGTAAAGCGCACAGAAGGAAAAATTACGGCGGTAAATCTTAAGGACGATGATGGTTCCATAAAGTCACTTGTGGTGGATACCTACGGTGAAATCGCCGCTGATCTTTTTATTGATTGCTCAGGATTCCGGGGATTATTGATAGAAGAAACCATGAAGACCGGCTACGAAGATTGGAGTGAATGGCTGCAATGCGATAGGGCAGTTGCGTTGCAATCTACGAATGTTGGCGAACCTATTCCTTACACAAGATCGACTGCATTGGGCGCCGGTTGGCAATGGAATATTCCGTTACAACATCGCACAGGAAATGGTTATGTTTATTGCAGCAGGCATATTAGTGACGATGAAGCGATTGCAACACTTCGCAATAATGTTCGAGGTGAGCATCTGACTGAACCGCGGGTTATTAAATTCGTCGCGGGCATTCGTAAAAAATTCTGGAATAAAAATTGTGTTGCGCTTGGGCTTGCCAGCGGATTTATTGAACCACTCGAATCGACCAGTATTTCGTTGGTTCAAACAGGTATTGATAAATTAATTTTATTCCTGGGAAATCTACTCATAGATCCCGCACAAGTAGCAGAAGCAAATCGTTTGAATGAAGCAGAATATTCACGCATCCGGGATTTTATTATTTTGCATTACAAAGCAAGCCAGCGCAGTGACACACAATTTTGGCGCGATATGCGTAACATGAAAATTCCGGATAATTTGCAAGAGAAAATAAATTCGTTTAAATCAAACGGAACTTTCGTTGAATATGAACGAGAATCTTTTTTGGAATCCAGTTGGCTCAGTCTGTATAACGGCTTCAATATTCTCCCCGATAAATCTAAAAATATAATTCCATTAACAGACCTGCCAAAAGTTGATCATCTATTCAAAAAAATGAGCCATGCAATTCAACTGGGTGTTGGCTATGCGCCGAGTCACCAGGCATTTTTGCGTGACATGGGAATTGAATAGTTGTAAGTACTTTTATTAATGGCAGTTACAGTACTACCGCAACACACGTTTGTTGCTGTCCGCAATAGATCAACGCAACGCTTGATTGAACCACAGTGATATATACCACCTGATTTGACTTGGGCAGGCTACCATCTCTTTGGTAGTTGTTTGATAAATTGCCCGGGAGCCACAAGAACAATCTCCTCACCCGTACAACTTATAAATCATATAATAAGTTGTATTTTTTGTCTGTAAAAACAAAATTCTCGCTATTTTTACATGTAATAAATGTTATCAATAACACTTGATCATTTTTAAGTATCTATATACTATAAATCAGATTATAAGGGCGGCGCGACAAACGCGACCATGTCCGATCAACTAGGCAATGGAAGTTAAATATGAGAAAGATAACGATAGCGACTTTAAAGTCGTTGCTTGGTGTTGCATCCATTCTGGCAATGGCTAATTCGGCAGAAGCCGTAAACCTGGTGCGTACCCCTTTCGGTGTTTTAAAGGATGGCACTAAAGTAGAAGCAATCACGCTACAAAATAAGCAAGGCGTATCTGCGACTTTCATTACTTATGGAGCTGGTATCCAGTCGGTTATTTTGCCCGATGCAAAAGGTGTGAAAGCAGATATTGCGCTGGGATACAAAAGCCTGGATGACTACATCAACAAGCCGCAATATATAGGCTCAACAGTTGGCCGTTTTGCAAACCGCATTGCGAAAGGTCAATATGTTATTGATGGCAAAACTTACAATGCACCGCTCAACAATGGTGCTAATAGTTTGCATGGTGGCACGCAAGGTTTTGATAAAGTGAATTGGAAAGTGGTAAAAGTTTCTGAAGGCGATATCGCTAAGATAGAAATGGAATACAACAGCCCTGACGGTGATATGGGTTATCCCGGTGCGTTAAAAGCAACGGCAATTTACAGCCTCGATGAACAAAACCAGCTTTCAATTATTTATAAAGCAACGACCAAATCACCAACCATCGTCAACATTACTAACCACGCTTATTGGAATTTAGCGGGTGAGGGTAGTGATCGCAGCATTAACGAACAACAGCTGCAAATTTTAGGTGATGCTTATCTTCCGACAGATGCAGGTGCAATTCCCACCGGCGAAATTCGCAAAGTTGAAGGTACTGTTTTTGATTTCCGCCAGCCAATGGCGATTGGTAAACATGTGAGAGAAGCCGCTGATCAACAAATTGCATTTGGTCGCGGTTACGATCACAACTGGATTATTAGCATGGAGCCTGCTGCCAAGCCGCGTTTAATTGCAACGGTGAATGATCCTGTGTCTGGTCGTGGAATGAAACTTTACTCTGACCAACCTGGCTTGCAATTTTATTCGGGTAATTTCCTTGATGGCACCACAACGGGTAAAGCAGGAAATTTCTATCGTGAAGGTGATGCCTTTGTGTTGGAACCACAAAAATTTCCTGATGCACCTAATCAATCCAAATTTGCATCCACACGTTTAAATCCCGGGCAAGTTTACTCCAACACCATTATTTACAAATTGTGCAGCCAGCCTAATTGCCCTTAATAATTAGCTGACGTTGATAGCACGCAAGTTAATTTTTTATGTTAACTCGTTAAATTTTAAATAAAAAACAAGAGGTGCAGAGTGAAAATAACCAAACCAATTTTAATCGCCAGCGCAATTGCAGGGACTTTTACGGTCAACACTGCCGTTGCTGATACGCAGCGTTGGAGTGCAGAAAAAGCCAATAATTGGTATGCCAAACAACGTTGGTTGGTTGGCAGTAATTACACGAATGCCAGTGCGATTAACCAATTGGAAATGTGGCAGGCAGATACCTTTAATCCTGCGGAAATCGATAAGGAATTAGGCTACGCAGAAGGCATTGGCATGAACACCATGCGCGTGTTTTTGCATGATCTCGCTTATGCGCAGGACCCTGAAGGTTTCAAAAAACGCATCAATATATTTTTGGATCTCGCCAGTAAACATAAAATAAAACCATTATTAGTTATTTTTGATTCCTGTTGGGACCCGGCACCAAAAACAGGCCCACAGCACATGCCAATTCCCGGTGTACATAATTCCGGTTGGGTGCAATCACCTGCAAATGCGGTGTTGCTTGATGAAAGCCAGCATCCGCGTTTGAAAGCTTATGTTGAAGATGTTGTAAAAACATTTGCGAAAGATGATCGCATCATTGGTTGGGATGTTTGGAACGAACCAGACAACACTGGTGGCGGTGGTTACAAACAACTGGATGAAAAAATAAAAACAGCAGCAGCGGCTAAATTATTGCCGCAAGTATTTGCCTGGGTGCGAGCGCAAGATCCAATCCAGCCGCTCACCAGTGGTGTGTGGCATGGTGATGACTGGACTATTTCTTCATTTAAAAAAGAAGGCGGTTCCCTCAATGCGGTAGAGAAAACCCAATTATCCGAGTCAGATGTGATCAGCTTCCACGATTACGGTTGGCCAGAAGGTTTTGAAGCGCGCGTTAAACAATTGGTGCCTTACGGTCGCCCGATTATTTGTACCGAATATATGGCGCGCGGTAATGGCTCTACGTTTGATGGCGATTTACCTATCGCTAAAAAATACAACATCGGCATGATCAACTGGGGCTTTGTAAAAGGCAAAACCCAAACCGATATGCCGTGGGATTCCTGGGAAAAACCCTACGTAATGCGTCCTCCGATTCTCTGGTTCCACGATATTTTCTACGCTGATGGCAAACCTTATCGCCAGGCAGAAGTGGACATGATTAAGGCCATGGCGAAGGACGCTGAAAAAGCCTTCAAAGAGAAATAGCGGGGCTTAGGCATTTAATTACTAATTGATAACTGCGGGCGATAGCTTCACTACCATTGTGAACGATGCGGGTTTGCGACCAAATTTAACCACTTCACAAACATTGAAGGTAGGCGAATCAGCGACCTTCAATAATATTCTCGATTTCAAATTATTTAACAGCAATATGAATTTCTATTTCATTTTGATTTTTGAAGAACTCAAAATCAGTTGAATAAGCTCTACGATACGGGCAGTTTTCGTTTGAAAAATAATCCCAGATTTTCGCCCAGGTTTCAAAAATAATTTGTGGAACTTGCCCGCTTGCTGAGAAAACCAAATAATTTCCTTCCTGAATTGTCACTTCTTGTAGCTTTACACCAGATGATTCTACTCGGTCAGCACCTATCAACACTGAATAATCGCCCGATGTATCTGATTCATAATCATAATAGACACTATATACTCTGGCACCATCGCGATAGTTAACGCTGACTTTTTCATCAAAAGTTTTAACGAGCTCGGTAATCTTCCCCGTGCCTGGATTCATTTCATTTTTGTTATTAGTTCTTGTAGCTAATCCGAAAATGGTTTTTGGTGTTATGTGGATTTGATTCATACTTTTGAATTTTTCCTATCGAGTTGATATTGCCACTAAATATTTTTCATAGTAAAAATTGCTTAGGAAAATATTGCATTTATAATTATCGTTTTTCTTCCATAATACCAATTAAATTATTGTCTGGATCTCGCACAAAACCAATCCACAATTCATGGTCAGGAAGTTTCGCCGCTAATTGTGGCTCCCGTTCGATTTTGACACCACGAGCAACTATTGTAGAGAAAACGGCTTCTAAATTACTAACCTTAAAATACAAAGTTGAATTTTCACCAACAGTACCGGCACCTTGCGGTGTGCTAAGCATAATACGAACAGAACCCGCATTTAAAAAAGCAAGGGTAGGCGTCGGACTAAATAAAAAATCCAAACCCAATACATCACGATAAAAGGGAAGGGCAGTGCCAAGATCACTGATGGTAATTGCAATTTGGCCAATTTCAGAAAGTTTATGTTCCATGTTTTTCCTTAATAACTAATGAGTTAATTATTGATGGTTTGATTGTACAACTGCTATGGCAAAGAATTGAATATGCTGGTTCTGTTGCTATTGCCTGAATAGAGAAAAAACCTAATCCAGCTTGTTCTCGCAAATTTTTACAAAAAGCAATATGCGCACCTAGCTAAAACTGCAAATTAAAACTTTACGGCAAAGTGGGTTGCGATGCTTGAGCGATTTTAGTTTGATTACAAACAGGTAATGCTTTGATATTTACCATGTTAATTATTTGGTTAGCAGAATATATACCTTTGATAGACAAACCAATAAAGAAAGTCATAACAATAAATAAGAATAATGGCTTTAATTTTGCGCGAAAGCCATAGACGTATTTAGTTGGTTTAAATACTTTTTCACCCGGCAATGGATTTTGAGCAAAGCGAATAATTTTTATGCAATTCGGGCCTTCCAATAAAAGCACTAAGATTGCAGATAAAAGAGGAAGGCCAACAAATAAGCCGTAAAATACAACCTGGGTCCCCGTTATATTTCCGTACCTGTAGCAATGTGCGTTTTCAGCATAAACCTCAAACCAAGGCAAAAAGAACAATTTTGTAATAACAAATAAGGGAATTGCCCATGCTGCATGCTTGAGCATCAATACAATTCTTTCTTTTTTTGAATATTCAGGTGCGAATTTATTCATGTTTTAGTTAACGCAGAGTTAAGCGGAACAATTTATATTTTTAAGAGAATAACGCAGCGACCAAAAAAATTAAATAAAAATTATGTTTAGTGCCGCGGCGAACAATATTTGAGTGATGTTAATTCTTACATTTTATAATTGCATTGTGAATTTCATTGTAACTTGGTTTTAGCGGATTTAACTTTAATAAACCAGCTAATGAAATTGATTTTTGGTTTTGGCAATTTTCATTTAAAACTGAAGTAGGAATAACATAAAATTCCCAGTGTTCAATATTTAAAGGGTCTGCAGATTCTTGGTTTGTATGAGAATACACACAAAAAATATACACATCCGCTTGTCTTTTTCTGATTTCACTATATTTGTTTGTAGATAAATCAAGAGCAGATGTTGGTTGAATGCTAAAAGAAATTGAAGATAGCTTAGATTGAGCCCAGCTTTGTAGATATGAAGATGATTTAACTTCGATTGTTATGCCTTCTGGGGAAATTAGATCAAATGCATCCCACTCTTCTCTAAGTTGCTCTTTACAGTTAATACTTTTAGAAATTATATATTCAGCTAAAACGCCTCTAAGTGCATTCCCAAGTAGCTCTGAACTAGACCAAGCCCAAAACGAACAGACGTCAAAATCTAGTTCTTTTCCATTAAAGGTGAATTTTTCTTTACCAGTTTTCTTTGTTGTTACGATTTTTGGAAATGACACTATGAACTCCTTTTGAGTTAATGCCCGAGCTAAGCGGCAGTTTTTAATTGCAGTTTTGTGGAGTACTTTTGTGTAGCAAAACCATAAAGCTGCGACTTAAAAACTATCCAACGGAGGCTCGAAACACCGGAATGATGCTGAAACCAATTGTTAGCCATTTTCATTGGCGTTTGAAATTAGAAGCTTTAGCTTTGGAATCTCTAACCAGAAACCAAAATATATTAAAAAATATGTAGCGAAACTAAACATACCTAAGAGAACAAAGCAATCTTTGAAGTCTCCAGTTGAAACTAAACCGACAAACAATAAAGCAACAAAAGATACTATAAATAACGTTACAATTATTGTAGCAATGTGTGGTTGTAATGTTATTTCAATTTTAGCACCACTTTTGCAAGCTGATATTTTTCCAAAGGCTATTGGGAGAAAAGAGTTACGGCTCTGAATAGAGCGACGCAATTCAAATTCCCTTTCTTTCTCCAACAAGCGACTTAGAAATACTCTGTCGGAACAAAAATAATTTATGTGGTTCAATATTTTGATTAATTGCAATATAAATTTTATTAGTACTTTTTGTGCTTTCTATAAAATATCTTTCAAATGGTGATATTTTCATATGTAACGCCGCGATAAACGGTAGTTTTAAGTTGCACTTTTGCCATAAAATGGAACGAAGCAGAATGGCAAAAATGCAACATAAAAATCGTCCGTTTGATTGCTTTGTTAGGCATTTTATTACTTTGCAAGCTCTACCAAAGAGGCAACATTTTTTTGAAATTCTAACAAATACTCGCCACTTAAGATTAACCGATTTCTTTTTATGGATAGAAAACCCTTTGATTGCGATACAATATTTTGTATTTCAATACGTTTTTTAGAATAATCAACTCTGCCATTTGCATGTAAAAGGCAATTGCGGATACTTTCAACTTTAAGAATATTATCCCACTCAATACTTGTAGATAAATCTATGCCTAAGCCTACTTGTAGTACAGATTTGAATCTTCCGATGCTCCCTTTTTTCAAATCTAAATCAACTGAAGGAGCTAAAATACTTTTGACATTAAATAACCATTCCTCTAAATGGCTAAACATAATTAAGAATGTAGCTATTCTCAAATTTGGCTCTAAAATATTTTTGTATACGTTTTTGCTTATTTCTAGTTTTATAGCCTGCTCAGATCTAGAATCACATTCCTCACTAATTTTTTTGTTAATTGAAACAATTTCGTTGTGAAGTAACCTTTTAATTTCGTTATGAAAATTTACAATAGCCGACAAGTCTTCATCATGCGCCCAAAAAATTAGCTCATTTTCATTCACATTGATAATCTCTATTTGTTGCTGCCTAACGCCGAGCTAAGCAGCAGTTTTTAAGTTGCGGTTTTGTGAAATAATTTTGCGCAGCAAAATCATAAAGCTGCGACTTAAAAACTGTCCAGTACCGAAGGTGCGATGCTTGAACGATTTGTTAAGCAAAGTAATTAATTTAGGGCTGTTGAACTTAACAACACTATCAGCATGCAAAGGTATTGAAGATAATTTCTCTCTGCTGCCAACTAATAAATAATGCTCCAAAGATATTTGCGATAATTGAAAACAAGAAAATATTCATTTATTTTATGGCCTAACAGGCTATTCAAAAAACCAAACTTTATATTTCCAACTTCCCAAAAATAAAGCTCATTCCATAACAATCCCCTCAATCCAAATAAAACTGAAGATATGAATTTCAATATAATCGAAAATATATGGTTCAATAAAATCAAAAAGTCCTTCTTTCTGATTTGGCGCATTTTTGTGTGGTAGAGAATACCTGCCTCCTTTCTCGATAACAATAAAAAAGCGAGCTGATTTATACCAGCTCGCCTTTTTATAAAAATCATCCCTGGCTATTAAACACTAATCAATTCTCAACAGGATTCAACGCCCAGTGTTGGCCGCCGCCGAGCCATTCCCATTGTTGGACATTGCCACCGTTTTTTTACGAACAACCTGAGCCATTGTGGTCATTTACCACGAAAACTTTTCCGTTGTTATTCGCGAGCGAATTATTGCCATTGAACACTACTTGCCTCATGACGACGAGCAAGCCATTCGGTGTTCCGTTATTAATCCAGTTAACCCTTGGTGCGTGTGCAAGATAGTGACCCGACGCAGTTTCAATGCGTGTGCCGATATTTCCAGCAGTGGTGACGTAGGTTACACGTCAAAACCCTTCGAAAAACTCTCTCCAGATTTATTGCAACTACCTGATTAGCTTCGATTTTTCGTCTGAATCGATATTTTTGTACTTTTATGCGCCAAAAATTTGCGATCCAGACGCCATGGTACTTTCAAATTGCCTTTAAATTTCATATACAAAAACAAGTTTATACAGGAGTATTATATGTAATAAATATTGCATCTATGAAAATATTATCTTAAGATGGTTCAAATGGTCATAAATACCATATATCTGACAATTCATTGAATTCCACAAGCACAAATTCACAAGCCATAAAAACCATAAAACGTAGAACATAAAAAACAGGTACCTCCTATGTGGGATGGGTTATTAGCAGCGCTCCAGCAATCCAAACATTCCCGGCACCTTGTCGTGCTGGCGTTTTTGGGCGTGCAATCTATTGCGCTTGCTGCTGAAACGTCTGCTCCCGCATTAAAAATTACTTTTGATAAACCGGCTTCGGATTGGGAGCGCGAAGGCTTACCCATTGGCAATGGCGCTTTGGGCGCGGTAGTGATGGGTGGTGTGGATGTTGATCATCTGCAATTCAATGAAAAAACGCTTTGGACTGGTGGACCCGGCTCAAAACAAGGTTATGACTTTGGTATTCCTTCTGAATCGCAAATAACAAAATTAACTGCAGTGCAGAAAACATTGGCAGAAAAAGGTGAGATAGAGCCGGATGCAGTTGCGAAAGAACTCGGCCATAAAACGATGGGTTATGGCGATTACCAAAATTTCGGTGAGCTTGCTCTGAGTTTTTCAGATACATCACCGGTAAGCGATTATCGTCGCGAGCTGGATTTAAATGATGGCGTAGTGCGAGTGACTTATACGCAAAATGGTGTGCACTATTTGCGTGAATATTTTGCCAGTTTCCCTGATGGTGTTATCGCTGTTCGTATCAGTGCAGACCAGCCAAAAAAAATTAATTTCAGCGCAGCATTAAATATTCCCGATAACCGCAGCGTAGAAACAAAAGTCAACCAGGGCCGCATCAGCGCGCGCGGCGCATTGCACGATAATGGTTTGCGGTATGAAACGGCTGTGCAAATCATTACGAATAATCAGCCAGTCAATAAAGAAAAATCAATTGATGTTGTTGCTGCAGATTCAGCATTCATTGTGTTGAGTGCAGGTACAAATTACGCGCAGCAATATCCTGATTATCGCGGTAAAGATCCCCACATTGCTGTTGCCTCTGCCTTGGATAAGGTCAGTAAAAAATCTTTCCAAATGTTGTTGGAAAATCACGAAGCTGATTATCACCAATTATTTAATCGCGTTGTTTTGGATATTGGCCAAGCGAAAACCCAATTGACTACGCCGCAATTATTAGCTGCTTATCGCAAAGGTGATGCGGTTCTTGATCGAACTTTGGAGGCAACTTATTTCCAGTTTGGTCGTTATTTGATTATCTCGTCATCGCGCAAAGGTTCTTTGCCTGCAAATTTGCAAGGCGTTTGGAATAAAACCAATACCCCGCCGTGGAACGATGATTATCACGTAAATATTAATTTGCAAATGAATTACTGGTTAGCTGAAACCACCAATCTACAAGAAACACTTCCACCTTTATTTGATTTTGTTGATTCATTGGTTAAACCCGGGCAAGTCGCCGCCAAACAAATTTTAGGCGCAAAGGGTTGGACACTTTTCCTCAATACCAATGTGTGGGGTTTTGCTGGCGTCATCGAATGGCCAACGGCGTTTTGGCAGCCTGAAGCCGGCGCGTGGATGGCGCAACATTATTATGAACATTATTTGTTTACCGGTGACAAAAAATTCTTGCGTGAGCGCGCATATCCCTTAATGAAAGGCGCTACGCAATTTTGGCTGGATGCTTTGGTAAAAGATTCTCGCGATGGTAAATGGGTTGTGTCACCGAGTTTCTCGCCGGAGCAGGGACCTTTTGTGGTTGCTGCTGCAATGTCACAACAAATTGTGTTCGATGTACTGCGTAATACCTCTGAAGCCGCAGCCATTGTTGGCGATAAAAAATTCGCACAGCAAACCGCCGATGTTTTAGCAAACCTGGATTCCGGTTTGCGTATTGGCAAGTGGGGACAATTACAAGAATGGAAACAGGATATTGATGATCCAAAAAATCAACATCGCCACGTTTCACATTTATTTGCTTTACACCCTGGCCATCAAATTGATGCAGCAAAAACACCTGAATTATTGCAGGCAGCGCGCACCACTTTAAATGCGCGTGGTGATGGTGGTACTGGCTGGTCACAGGCGTGGAAAGTCAATTTGTGGGCGCGTTTGTTAGATGGTGATCGCGCGCACAAAGTCTTATCTGAACAATTAACCATAAGCACTTTGCCAAATTTATGGGACAACCATCCACCATTCCAAATTGATGGCAATTTTGGCGCGACTGCGGGTATCGCCGAAATGCTATTACAAAGCCAAAACAATCTCATTCAGTTATTACCTGCGTTACCTAAAGCTTGGGCAAATGGTTCTGTTGCAGGATTGCGCTCGCGCGGCAATTTGGTAGTGGATTTACGCTGGAAAAATAATGAGCTGCAAGAAGCCAATTTAATTGCAGGGCAGAGTGGTGAAATTACTATAAAAAATTCTGTGCTGGCTAATCCATTTTTGCTGGTTGAAAAATCCAGCGGTAAAAAAGTTGCCATCAAACTTAACGGCGATAGCGGCACGTTTAAGGCGCAAGCAGGCAAGACTTATCTTTTAATCAAAGGCTAAAAAAGATTTTTTAGTGCGTAGGTTTGCAGTTGTCTAAAAATTCAGGCTTTTGGTTTGGATGTAGTGTGACAGTCACAACAATAAGTGACAAAAAAATTTAGGGGTGGTTTTAATTCTTTAACTGGAGAAAGACAATGATAAATAAAAACGAACAAACATTTCTGAAAAAGAAATTACCGTTGTATATCAAAATGGCGTCCAGCGTTTCCCTGGTTGTGGGCGCAATGGGTGTTGCAACCCATGCCTACGCTGCTGAGGAAAAAGCTGCAGAGACAGAAGAAATTGTAATAACGGGCCAGCGCGCAAGTATCCAATCTGCGCAAGAAGTTAAGAAAAATTCAAACGTTGTGGTTGACTCCATCGTGGCGGAAGACATTGGTAAATTACCCGACCGCAGCGTAACTGAAGCTTTGCAACGTGTACCGGGCGTCACTATTGGTCGCTATACCAACAATGATGCAGAACACCCGGCTGCTGAAGGTAGTGGTGTTGCTGTTCGTGGTTTAACGCAAGTGCGCGCTGAATTAAATGGCCGCGATGTTTTCTCTGCAGCCAGTGGTCGCGGCCTGAGCTTTGAAGATGTGCCCGCAGAATTAATGTATGCAGTCGACACTTATAAAAGTCCATCTGCTGACATGATTGAAGGCGGTTTGGGCGGTACAGTAAATTTGCGTACGCGTATGCCGTTTGATGCGGCTGGCCAATTGGCGAGCATAACGATCAAAGGTAACTACGGCGACCAATTGAAAGAAACCAACGGCGAATATTCCGGTTTGTATAGCAATCGCTGGTCTACCGATGCCGGTGAAATGGGTTTCCTGATTGATTTATCAACTTCAAAATTAGGTAGCCGTTCTGACCAGGTTTATAGCCGTCCATTTTTACCAAGAACTATTGATGGACAAGATGAGTGGGTATCAAAAGGTGTGGATTGGCGCCGCAACGATTATCACGGTAAACGTGATGGTGGTTACGCTGCTTTCCAATGGGCTCCTAACGAAAACACAGAATTTTATTTGACGGCTTTCCAAAGCAAACACGATTCTGAATACGATGAAAATGCGTTCTTCCTGAATAGTGCCGGTGGTGTAAACGCCATAGTTCCTGCTAGTCCAAACAATTGGACTTTTGGAAATAACAACGAAATGCTTTCTGGCAATATCACCGTTGAAAATCCTGCTGATTGGGGCTTGAGTTTTGGTACAAGTACTCGTTGGGCTTTAACAACATCAAAAACTGCCGATTATTCAACAGGCATTAAATGGTCTCCGGACGACCATTGGAAATTCAATGCAGATTTTCAATATGTTAAAGCTAAAGCTACTTCAGATGATTTTACTTTGGGTGTAATTACATTGCCACCGAGTGCGAGCCTCACAGGTGTTGGTAGTGAAACACCTTCTATTTCAATTGACCCTGCGTTTATGTCGAATTATGCAAACTACACGCTCGGCCAGGAAATGACTCACTTCGAGCGTAACTCTGCCGATGCTAAAACAGGTCGCTTTGATGCGGAATATAGTTTCGATAATTCAATCATTAAATCAGTGAAAGCAGGTGTGCGTTATTCTGAGAAAACAGCAGATAACATCAATACCGGTTATGAATGGAAAACTCGCTACGATACATGGACTGCTGGTGGTGGCGATAGAAATTCAATTACTAAGGTAACCGCTGATCAAGCCTCTAAATATTTGACCTTATATTCATTCAAAAATTTCCAACGTGGTGATGTAAGTGTTCCTGAAAATGGATACATTTACTCTTCATCCGCTGTGAAAAATTTCTGGGCGACAACTGATGCAGTGAATGCTGGTTGTACGGATTGGTACTGTACGTTTAGTAATAAAGTGACAGACCCTGCTTTTGGTAATCAGCAAGAAGAAAAAACAGCTTCTGGTTATATAATGGCTAATTACGCATTTGAAGATTTATCAATGCCAATTGACGGTAACTTTGGTGTTCGTGTTGTTCAAACTAACAACACTGCTCATGGTCATTTGGTTGTTAACGGACTTAAATTGACAAATGGAGATAATGTAAGCACAGCTTATTCCGAAGATTTTGATGCGAAAAATGATTACACGCACGTTTTGCCAAGTTTCAATTTGAGATTAAAGGCAACGGACGATTTATTTGTACGTTTTGCAGCATCCAAAGCTATTTGGGCTCCAAGTTTTGCAGATATGCAAGCTCGCATGACCATTAACCCAACCGTTAAAGAGGCAAGTAAAGATAAGACGCAGGAAGAGTTGACCGCTAGTGATTATGAACTCACATTATCCCAGGATACCAACCCTTATCTTGAGCCAATGACAGCCAATCAATTTGACCTCTCTTTTGAATGGTATTTCGACAATAAAGGCGGCATGGCTCATTTAGCGTTTTTTAATAAAGAAGTTGAAGGTTTCTTCAGGAAAGGTGTTTCAGCTTTCGATATTAATGGGTTATCCGGTAATGCCACCTGGCTGGCTAACATAGGTTCTGGCGATATCAATGGTATTGAGGTGGGTGCTAGCAAGTTCTTTGATTCTTTACCGGCACCATTTGATGGTTTAGGTCTTGATGTGAACTATACCTACATTGATAGCAAAGCAAATATCCCTCCATCGTCTGGAGCTGCTCCAGTTGATACTGATAAATCGACTTTTGGTCGTTTGCCTATCGATCAGTTATCTAAAGACTCATTCAACATAGTGGGAATGTACGAGAAAAACGGTATTTCTGCGCGTTTGGCTTATTCATGGCGCAGTAAATATTTAATTGCGATAGGTCCAAATGGATTTAATCCTGATTACCTGGATGGAGATAAGGATATCTACGGCGGAACTAAAGCAATGATCCCAATTTACAACGATGCTTATGGCCAATTGGATGCCTCTATCGGTTATACCTTCCTGGATAATTACACCGTTACCCTTGAAGCAAGCAATCTGTTGAAAGATAAAACTATCGGTATCATGGATCAAAATGGCGCGGGCAAACATGTTGCGTATTCTTATGCGCAAGATGCACGTTATGCCATTAGCTTCCGTGCGAAGTTTTAAACACATAGGTTGTTAATCTGTTTAAAACCTTGCATCGGTTTCGATGCAAGGTTTTTTTATAAATATGATTTTGTTTTTTACATATCTAAACTATTAAACATTCTTTGATTTGCTAGACTTGTTGTGCAGATATTTTTTTAAATTAAATAATAAGGTGAAACCTGATGAGAAAAAAATTATTTCATTTTTCCATTTTTCTAGGCGCTGTAGTGATGTGCTGCGCTGAAGTTTCATCAGCCGCAAACATTCCTGAATTTGTAACCAAAAATGGCCGCCATGCACTGATGGTTGATGGTGAACCCTTTTTGATGCTGGGTATGCAGGCCAATAATTCCAGCAATTATCCAGATGCCTTAAAACAAGTGTGGCCAAGCTTTGAAAAAATGCATGCGAATACGTTAGAAATTCCGGTTGCCTGGGAACAAATAGAACCTGTAGAAGGCAAGTTTGATTTTTCTTATGTTGATGTTCTTTTACAGCAAGCGCGTGAACACGATGCGCGTTTGGTATTGTTGTGGTTTGGCACCTGGAAAAATAACGCACCTCATTACGCACCGGCTTGGGTGAAATTAAATAATGAGCGTTTTCCTCGTGTAGTCACTAAAACCGGCGATACTTTAAATTCATTATCACCTTTGGGGAAAAATACACTCGAAGCAGATAAAAAAGCATTTTTGCAATTGATGACACATCTCAAAAAAGTCGACGAAAAAAATACTGTTATCATGGTGCAAGTTGAAAACGAAGCCGGCACCTGGGGAGCTGATCGCGATTATTCAGCCATGGCCAATAAAGTGTTTAATGCTCCGGTTCCCGCTGATCTCGTGAAAAAAATTGGCGCAAATTCTGGCACCTGGACAGAGGTGTTTGGTAAAGATGCCGATGAATTTTTTCATGCTTACCATATTGCGAAATTTTGTGAAGAATTGGCAGCAGCAGGCAAGGCAATAAAACCTTTGCCCATGTACACCAATGTTGCATTGCGTGACCCTTTCAATCCAACTTTTTGGGAGAAGGGTGGTGCAACGGATAATGTAATACACATCTGGAAAGCTGCCGCTCCCAGTTTGGATGCCGTTGCTCCGGATATTTATAACAGTGATCATAAAACTGTATTGAAATGGTTAGAGCAGTACAGTGGAAAAAATAATCCGTTATTTGTTCCAGAGATCGGAAATAGCCAGCCATATGCGCGTTATTTTTTTGATACGTTAGGCAAAGGCGGAATAGGTTTCGCTCCATTCGGAATGGATGATACGGATTATGTAAATTATCCGTTGGGCGCGAGTAAATATAATGACGACACCATTGAACAGTTTGCACAACATTATCGTGTGCTTGCACCCATGGCACGCGAATGGGCGAAATTAAGTTTTGAAAATAATGTGTGGGGTGTTTCTGAACCATTGGATGCCGATGTGGTGAAAAAAATGGCAGCCAAACCTGATGCAACCAAAGAAGAAAAAGAAGCCGCGAGTAAAAAAATCGCCGAAGCACTAACGCAAACAATTGATTTGGGAAAATGGAATGCAGAAGTGACTTATGGCCGCCCCATGTTTTTTACATCGCCACCTGTGGGTAATGACGTGGCCAGCGGTGGTGCGCTAATCGCGCAATTAAGTGAAAATGAATATTTGGTAACGGCGTTTAAAGCTCGTGTTGAATTTAAACCGTCGACAGAGATTAAAGATTCCAAATACATGATCGAGCGCATTGAGGAAGGTCATTATGACAATGGCAAATGGGTGATGGAGCGTGTGTGGAATGGCGACCAAACGGATTGGGGACTTAATTTTGCCAAGCGTCCACATGTGTTAAAAGTGCGTATGGCAACTTACACAACCCAATAAGATTCGGCTCTCAAAGTCGCGAGTTTCTTTATTTATAGATTCAAAATGACTATAAGCAGCCCTCAAGTGCACATGCCATTTGAGGGCTTTTTTTATTGTTGAGTTTTGTTGGTAGTCGACTAGAGTTCTTAGCAAATATAAACGTTGATTCTTTATTTAGCCGCTATACTTCAAAAAAACCAATGTGAGAGTGTTGTAAATGGCAATTCGTATCCGTAATTTTCATCGGTCAATCATCGCTGCTATAGGACTAGCAGTCGCGACCATGTCTGCATCCGCAGAAGTCTTGAAATATAACCAATCAGATGCCGACCCTAACGGGTATTACGCGGCGAAAATGATCAAACTGGCACTGGCACATATTGATACCAAATATGAATTGGAAGTTGTCCCTGGTGATTTGACCCAAACCCGAATGGTCGAAGATACCATGAATAATAAGTTGGATATTATCTGGGCGGGTACGAGTAGAGATTTGGAAGAACAACTAGAGCTGGTAAAAATCCCGCTCTATAAAGGTTTGCTCGGCCATCGCTTGCTAATTATTCGCCAGGGGGATCAGGAAAAATTTGATAAAGTCAAAAATATTGATGACTTGCGAAAACTTCGTTTGGGTCAAGGTACTGCATGGGCTGATACAAAAATCCTGCAAGCCAACGGTTTGAATGTTGTAAAAACCATGAAGTATCTGAATTTGTTTTACATGCTGGATGGCGGTCGTTTTGATGCATTTCCCCGTGCCGTTTTTGAGCCATTTGGCGAAGTGGAAAAGCATAAAGATCTGAACCTCACGGTCGAAAAACATTTAATGCTGGTTTATAAGCTGGACTTCTTTTTATTTGTTAATAAGTCCAAACAAAAACTGGCGCGCGATCTGGAGCTGGGTTTGACCCGTGCAATTGCAGATGGCAGTTTTGATAAAGTATTTATGAGTTCACCCAGCGTGCAGGAAGCAATTACCAAGGGCGATTTAAAAAATCGTTTAGTGATTCCCCTGAACAATCCGCTGATTACCGATCAGGTTCCGGTAAATCGTCCTGAATTGTGGATTGATCCGACGACACTTGAAAACAAGTAAGCAAACACATAAAAAAGGGCGAAAGCCCTTTTTTTATTTTCCTGTTGATCAACATTAATCAATTCTTTCGATAATCGACGCGTTGATATCCTCAATTTTTGTGCAGCCGGATAACGCCATTGCAACGCGCATTTCGTTAGCAAATAAAGTTAATATTTCACTGACTCCTGCTTTTTGTTTTGCTGCCAATGCATAAACCCAGGGGCGTCCAATCATTACGCCTTTAGCTCCAAGCGCAAGCGCACGGACTATATCAAGGCCGCTGCGAATACCACTGTCCATCAATACTGTCAGGTCATCGCCAACAGTTTCAGCAATGTTGGGTAATGCGCGAATGGCTGAACTTGCGCCGTCCAACTGGCGGCCACCGTGGTTGGAAACGATAATTCCATTAGCGCCAATTGTGGCTGCTTGTCTGGCGTCTTCGGCATCCAGGATACCTTTAATCACAAAATGACCATCCCATTCTGCGCGGATGCGATCTATATCTACCCAGGTTACCGTTGGGTCAAAATTCTTACCAAGCCAGGCCCAAAACTCGTCGATGCCCGCATTATCACCCAGTACTGGCGCTATATTGCCCAGGCTGTGCGGGCGTCCGCACACACCCACATCCCACGCCCAGCGAGGACGGCGCAAAACCTGGAGCGAGCGGGTTAATTTGCGCTGGAACAGGGTGCCGTAGGAAAGCCCTGAGCGCATATCGCGATAACGTGTGGCAGGTACCGGCATATCGACGGTAAATAGTAATGTTGTAGTACCGGCGGCTTTGGCGCGCGCCAGCATTTCGTGCAGGAAACCGCGGTCGCGAATCATATAAAGCTGGAACCAGACTGGATTGTTTACACCTGCACGCACTTCATCAATAGAACACGCCGATACTGTGGAGAGACAAAAAGGCACGCCGGCAGCCTCAGCGGCCTGCGCTGCCTGCACCTCGCCACGGCGTGCGTTTAAACCGGCAATTCCAACGGGTGAAAGCGCAAGCGGCATTGCCATCTTCTGGCCGAAAAGGGTAGTTTCGGTGGATACTTGGGAAACATCGCGTAAGACTCGCTGGCGCAGCACGATCTTTTGTAAATCGCTTGAATTACTGCGCAAGGTGGTTTCGCTAAAAGCACCGCCATCAATATATTCAAACAGGAAGTGCGGCAAACGGCGGCGGGCAAGTTCCCGGTAATCGTCAATATTAGCTAGGATCATAAAATAGCCCGAACGATAAATTTATTGTGTTATGGTTTAAATGACCTTATTTTATCATATTTTATATGTAATTTATCTTTTACATATAAACTTATGTTGTTGTATAGTGGGTTTATGTTACCGCTTCAATAAAAAGACAATAACAAGTGTTTGGGCTTATGGCTCGCGGGAAAAAATATATGAATAATAATGAAAAAAATGCGTCTGTTTTGTTGCCTTTGATCCTGATTATCAGCCTGTTTTTTTTGTGGGGAATGGCGAACAACCTCAACGATATTTTGATTACACAATTTAAAAAAGTATTTTCCCTGAGCGATTTAAAATCAGGTCTGGTGCAATCGGCGTTTTACACCGGATACTTTGTGTTTTCGATTCCAGCTTCCTTGTTCATGCGTCGTTACAGTTACAAGACAGCGGTTATGACTGGGTTGCTGCTGTACGCGTTTGGCGCTTTCCTGTTTTATCCTGCTGCGGCGCAACGTGAATACAGTTTGTTTTTGGGCGCGCTTTTTGTAATCGCCAGCGGTTTGGCTTTTTTGGAGACATCGGCCAATCCATTAATTGTTGCAATGGGTGATCCTGCGACGGCTGAGCGGCGTTTGAATTTCGCGCAATCATTTAATCCATTTGGTTGCATCTCCGGCATTGTTATTGGTCGCGAATTTATTCTCTCGGGTCATGAACCAAGCGCTGCTGATTTGGCGGCAATGACACCTGCGGCTTTGGAACAATTTTATCAAACCGAATCACAAGCCGTGCAGGGGCCTTATTTGGTCATCGGCGTTGTAGTTTTCCTGTGGGCATTGTTAGTGTGGATGGTGAAGTTTCCTAAAATTGCGACCCAATCCAGCACAACTGAAGCGGTGAATTGGATTGATTATAAAAATTTGTTAGCGAATGGCCGCTTTATGTTTGGCGTCGCTGCGCAATTTTTTTATGTGGGCGCGCAAGTGTGTTTGTGGAGTTACACCATTCGCTACGGACAACAAGCTATACCGGGCACTGGGGAAAAAATTTTAGCGGACTATTTGCTCGCATCACTGGTGATTTTTATGCTTGGGCGTTTTGTCGCAACGGCACTTATGTCGCGAGTAAAACCCAGTTTACTAATGTTTATTTATGCCCTTGTGAATGTTGCGCTTTGTGCAATCGCAATCCTGAGTCCTAATGTTATTGGTATGCTTGCATTGGTTGCGACGAGCTTTTTTATGTCGCTCATGTTTCCCACTATTTTTGCGTTGACGATTAAAGATTTGGGTGAACAGGCAAAGGCAGGTTCATCGCTGCTGGTGATGTCAATTATTGGTGGTGCTGTGCTGTCAGCCGTGATGGGATTTGTCTCTGATCTGTCGAGTATTCACATTGCTGTGATGACTCCGTTGATCGCTTTTTCTGTGATCGCCGCGTTTGCACGCGCGTGCTACCAGCGCGAAACAAAGGCGTAAAAGAAAGGAATTTTTTGTGATAGATGCGCATCAACATTTTTGGCAAATTGGCAAGAACGATTGCGATTGGCCAACGGCAGACCTGGCTGCGATTTATCGTGATTTTGGCCCTGAAGATTTGTTGCCCTTGATACAACAAACCGGCGTTAGCGGAACTGTGTTGGTGCAATCGCAAGAGAGTGATGCGGATACTGATTTTTTGCTGCGTGTTGCCAGGGAATCGGATGTTGTTAAAGCGGTTGTGGGTTGGGTTGACCTAACGTCTGTTGCTGCGGTAGCGCGCATCAGGGTATTGGCGCAGCATCCTAAAATGCGCGGTTTGCGCCCAATGCTGCAAAGCTTGCCGGAAGATAGCTGGATTCTCAACCACACGATTGAACCCGCAATCGCTGAAATGCAGCAACAAAACCTAAGCCTTGATGCGTTGGTACAGGTTCGCCATTTGCCTTACCTGCGCATTTTTGCCAAACGACATATCAATCTGCCGATTGTGATAGACCATGCTGCCAAGCCGCCAATTGCGTCTGGTGGTTTTGAATCCTGGTCGCGAGCCGTTGCCGCCCTGGCAGAATTGCCCAATGTTTATTGCAAGTTGTCCGGCCTTTTAACTGAAGCTGCTGAAGAGCAGGGGATTGACCAATTGCGCCCTTACATTACGCAGTTGTACCACTTGTTTGGAGCCCACAGGTTGATGTGGGGAAGCGATTGGCCCGTATTAAACCTGGCGCCCAACAAAGCTTATGCGGGTTATAAGGATTGGCTTGAGCTGGCGAATGCCGCGTTGCCTGTTATGCCTGGCGCTGAGCGGGATGCTATTTTTGGATTAACCGCAAAAAACTTTTACTGTTTTTAACTTTCAGCTGAGGCATTTTCACTTGTTCATAAAGTGTGCATCTGATACTTTGATTTTTCTTTCACGTATAACATTATTCATTCATATATAAAAAATATCACCATGACAAACAACGACACAGCTTTAGATGCATCTTCGGATGAGAACGACCGTAAATACAAAGCGCCAGCACTCGAAAAAGGCCTGGATATCCTCGAATTATTGGCGCGCAACGGCGCTCCCATGACAACCTCGCAAATGGCGGTGACCCTGGGCCGCTCCGTTAGCGAATTGTTCCGCATGGTGTTGGCGCTGGAGTTTCGTGGATATATAGAATCCTCTCCCGACGGGCGCGATGGCTACACGCTTACCAATAAATTATTCACGCTCGGTATCGCACAGGGTTCCGCACGCTCGCTGCTGGAAACGGCGCTGCCGGTGATGAAAGACATGGCGCGCGAACTGGGGCAATCCTGCCATTTGGTCGTTCCTTCGGGCGACCAGATCGTAGTGGTTGGCCGCATCGAAAGCCCCATGGATTTAGGTTTTTCTGTTCGTGTTGGCTATCGCCGCCGATTAATAGACACCAATTCGGGGTTGATGCTGTACGGTTTTGCGCCGGAAGAAACCCAAGCACGCTGGTTGCCACAACTGCGCGCGTCGGCAGATCCTGAACGTATTGAACGCTTTTTGCAGAAATCCAAAACGGCGGTAGAGCGCGGACACGTTCAATCCGCCAGTGATTTTGTGGATGGCGTGACCGATTTGTGTGTGCCAATCCTGGGATTAAATGGCGCAACCGCTGTGTTAAATGTGCCTTTTATTGCAATCAAGGGGCAGGCCGTAACCCATGAACAGGTGATCGAAAAGCTCAAAATATCCGCACGCAAAATTGCGGATGCACTAAGTAACGAAGGGCGCTAAGGCGCCCTTTTTTATTGACCCATCTTTACGAAAAAATTCTTCCAGGGCATATGTTAAGTTTGACTATAATCAGTTAAAATAATTTTATTGGCAAATTTGTTTTTAATTATAAAAAATAGACTGAATTATAAAAAGGGGCTGAGAGTGCAGTCGTCCAACCCGGCTATCAACGCCAGAAGCCATAAGCGTCTTGGAAATACCATCTTGCGTATGCCATCCCTGGGCTTTGGCGCTGCTCCGGTGGGTAATTTATACCGCGCGATGACGGATACAGACGCTGCGCTCACCCTGGCTGCAGCCCTGGCACATCACATCGATTATTTTGATACCGCTCCCCACTATGGTTTTGGATTAAGCGAAACGCGCCTGGGGAATAAGCTTGCTGGTATTCGCGACCAAGTCGTTATTTCGTCGAAAGTAGGGCGCTTGTTGGTGCCCACAAATTCTGCTGAACCTGTTCGCCACGGTTTTGCACATGCACCCGCGTTCGAACCAATTTTTGATTATTCCTACGATGCCGTGATGCGTTCATTTGAATCCAGTTTGCAGCGTTTGCAAACTCATCATATCGATATTTTATTTGCGCACGACCTTGGTTCCCTCACCCACGGTGAGCAACACGCTTATCATTTTCGCGAATTTATGGACGGTGGATATCGCGCAATGAACGAACTGCGCGCAGCAGGTGTTGTAAAGGCAATTGGTTTGGGAACCAACGAGTGGCAAGTGTGCGAGCAAGCTTTGGCGCATGGCGATTTCGATTGCTTTTTATTGGCCGGACGCTACACCTTGCTGGAACAAAGTGCGTGCGAATCTTTTTTTCCGCTCTGTGCAAAATGTAATGTTTCCATTATTTCTGGCGGCCCATTTAATTCAGGAATTTTGGCGTCTGGTGTGAATGGCGCCGGGCCTTTTTATTACAACTACGAGCCAGCACCAAAAGCTGTTGTAGAGCGCGTTGCACAACTTGAAACCATTTGCATGGAATTTTCTGTTCCGCTTGCGGCGGCTGCCTTGCAATTTCCGGGTGCACATCCACAAGTGTGTTCTGTTATTGCAGGCTTGGCGTCGCCTGCGCAAGTAGAGCAATCCATTGCGTGGATGAATCATTTTATTCCGCAAGAATTTTGGCAGAGTTTGCGCGAGCAGGCACTCATACATCCGAACGCACCATCGCCATCTTCAAATGAGTGAGTTGATGACTATTACAAAAAAAATTGCGCAGATTATTCTGTTGCATCCTGACGATAATATATTGGTTTGTGTTGCACATATTTACGCAGGTGATTTGGTTGATATCGACGGACAAAACATAAAAGTAAATCAAGACATAGACGTAGGCCACAAGATTGCACGTCGGGCTTTACGTGAGGGCGATAAAATTTATCGTTACGGTGCTCCTATTGGATCAATGACGCAATCAGTCGCCATTGGCGAGCATGTGCACATGCACAATATGCAAAGCGATTACATCCCAAGCCACACACGCACACGCCAAAATAAAGACAGGAGCGAGTCTTAATGAATAGCCCCATTAGTTTTAATGGTTATCAGCGTCAAGACGGTCGCAAAGGTATTCGCAATGTCATTGTTGTTGCCTATCTAGTGGAGTGTGCGCATCACGTATCGCGAAAAATTGTTTCGCTTGCCAATAATATGGATGTTCATTTAATTGGTTTTCCCGGTTGTTACCCGAATCAATACGCTTATGAAATGATGCGTGCGGTGTGTGTTCATCCCAATGTTGGCGGTGCGTTGTTAATTTCGCTCGGTTGCGAAAGTATGAACCGCGATAAATTATTAACAGAAATTCGCGCGAGTGGCCGCCCGGCTGAATTATTAGTAATTCAGGAAACAGGTGGAACCAAAGCAACAATTGACGCAGGTGTAACCGCCGTTGCGCGCATAAAAGCTGAAGCGGATAAAACCCCGCGAGCACCTATGGCGTTAAATGAATTAATCGTGGGAACAATTTGTGGCGGTTCAGATGGAACCAGCGGCATTAGCGCAAATCCTGCCGTGGGGCGCTGTTTTGATTTTTTAGTTGCAGCAAATGCAACCTGTATTTTTGAGGAGACCGGTGAATTAATTGGTTGCGAAACCATCATGGCAGATCGCGCTATAACACCAGAATTAGGCGAAGAAATTGAAGCCTGTGTGGCCAAGGCGGAACACTATTATCGTGTGATGGGTTTCGGTAGTTTTGCACCCGGCAATGCTGATGGTGGTTTAACAACGCTCGAAGAAAAATCCATGGGCGCCTATTCAAAATCGGGTTCATCTCCCATCAGTGGTTTAATTAAACCGGGCGATATTCCACCTGCTGGTGGTTTGTATTTATTGGATGTAGTGCCCGACGGCGAACCACGTTTTGGATTCCCCAATATTTCAGATAACGCCGAGATTATCGAATTAATTGCCTGCGGTTCCCACGTTATTTTATTTACCACAGGTCGCGGTTCTGTAGTTGGCTCTGCCATTTCCCCGGTCATTAAAGTTTGCGCAAACCCGGAAACCTATCGTCGTTTAAGTGAAGACATGGATGTAAATGCTGGTCGAATTTTGGAAGGTGAAGCAACGCTTGATGAAGTGGGCTCAGAAATTTTACAAAATGTTATTGATGTTGCGTCTGGAAACAGAAGTGTGTCTGAAGAATTGGGACATCAGGAATTTATTTTGACTTATAAATCGTTTGAGCCTATTGGTCCGGGGTGTTTGCCGGTTAGGCAAATTGCGTAAACATTTATTACAGTGCGACCTATATCCCATGTGAGTCCGCCGAGCATTGGAGGGAAATTGCCGTAAAACGCACAGGACGTGCGTTTTAGTGACGATGCGACAGGGACGTCGCACCGGAACGACGGCAATTTCCCGAAACGCGCAGGAAACACGGACAAGCTGGGTCGCCTTTCTTTTGCTTACTTTTCTTTGGCGAAGCAAAGAAAAGTGAGGCCCGCGGCAGGCGGGGTGTAACGGTAAAAGCTGGATCCTCGCCTTCGCGAGGATGACGATTTCCCTGAGAACAAATAACCTACAAATTAAATAGCAAAGAAAAATTATGAACCGTCTACAAGGAAAAACCGCATTAATCACCGCCGCCGCACAAGGCATTGGTCGCGCCAGCGCTGAACTTTTTGCTGCTGAAGGTGCGCGAGTCATCGCGACCGATATCAATCTCGATACGTTGAAAAATATCGCTGGTTGCGAAACACGTAAATTGGATGTGTTAAATTCAGAAGACATTACAGCCCTGGCAAAAGAAATTGGCCCAATTGATATTTTATTCAACTGCGCAGGCTATGTTCATAGCGGCACTATTTTGGAATGCGATGAAAAAGACTGGAATTTCTCATTGGATTTAAATGTCACATCCATGTATCGCATGATCCGCGCGTTTCTTCCGGAGATGATTGCAAAAGGTAGTGGCTCCATTATCAATATGTCTTCTGTTGCAAGCTCCATTAAAGGTGCACCAAACCGTTTTGCTTATGGCATGACAAAGGCAGCGGTGATTGGTTTAACCAAAGCTGTTGCAGCAGATTTTGTAACCCAGGGAATTCGCTGTAACGCAATTTGCCCCGGTACTGTACAAACTCCTTCATTAGAACAGCGTTTACATGCAACAGGAGATTACGAAACCGCCTACAAAAATTTTGTTGCGCGTCAACCGATGGGGCGTTTGGGTAGCGCAAAAGAAATGGCACAACTTGCATTGTATTTGGCGAGCGATGAATCTGCGTTTACTACTGGCACTATCAATGTGATTGATGGTGGATGGAGTAATTAATATCCAAATAATAATTGTCATTCCCGCGTATGCGGGAATCCAGTTTTAAGGATATGGATTTTCACCTGTGCGTAGATGACGATGCGATTTTTAACATCATAGAGAGCAAAAAATGAAACTATTGCGATATGGTCCGGTTGGACAAGAGCGCCCCGGAATTTTGGATAACGACGGATGTGTACGTGATTTGTCGGGTGTTATTGCTGATATAAACGGCATAACACTTTCTGATGAAAGCCTTAAAAAAATTGCAGCCATTGATATTAATTCATTACCGCTTGTTGCAGATGCTGTTCGTTTCGGGCCTTGTGTAAATAATGTTGGGAAATTTATTTGTATTGGTTTGAATTACGCCGATCACGCCGCTGAATCCGGTGTTGCAGTTCCATCGGAACCTGTGGTGTTTATGAAAGCGACAAGTGCGATAACGGGTCCTAATGATAATGTGATCAAGCCACGAAACTCTACCAAGCTGGATTGGGAAGTGGAGTTGGGAATTATTATTGGCAAACATGCCAGCTATGTTCCTGAATCAGAAGCCATGAATCACATTGCGGGTTATTGCGTTATCAATGATGTATCTGAGCGCAATTTCCAATTGGAGCGTCCGGGTGGGCAATGGGATAAAGGTAAAGGGTGTGACAGTTTTGGTCCTATAGGCCCTTATGTGGTGACTAAAGATGAAGTGCCTGACCCATTGAACGTAAATTTGTGGTTAAAGGTAAACGGTAAGACGTTTCAAAATGGTTCAACAAAACACATGGTATTTGGGCCTGCCTTTTTAGTGCATTACCTCAGCCAATTTATGAGCTTGCAACCGGGCGATGTTATTAGTACGGGTACACCACCTGGTGTTGGCCTTGGGCAAAAGCCACCATTGTATTTGGAGACTGGGGATATTATGGAATTGGGTATTGAAGGTATGGGCACGCAGAAACAGACTGTAGTCCAAGCTTAGTTATAAAAATATCTACCTTGCTAGTTGAAAATTCCCGCGTTGCGGGAATTTTATTTTTAGTTGTCTGCTTTTAATGCCGTAAATAATTTATAAAAATAATTGGATAAAATTATGCAAAAGAAATTACCTCTTGTACGTTCAGCAATAATCAGTTTCCTGACACTGTTTGTTGTTGCGTGCAATTATTCCCAGCAAAAAATTAATACAAATAAATCAGCGATTGCAGTGCCAGTAAGCTCGCAGGGGCTGAGTTTGTATTCAACGCAAGCAAATTCCAATATTCGTGTTGTGATTGAAAGTCCTGCTGCACAGCAAATATTGGAATCTACCTCTGCGTCAGTTCCTCGGGTTGCAGGCTCTTCAGCACCTAATGCCGATGTCACAGTCGAAAAAACCACATCAATAAATGGCGATGGGTTGACATTTTCGTGGAAAGATTCATGGCGAGCCGCGTTAAATTTTGAAGCTGCGACACCGCTTGACCTGCATAATTATATGCAAGAAGGTGTCGTTGATTTTGATCTCAATATTATTGATCTTGCCAAAGGCGGCTTGGCTTTCAAAGCAACCTGCACAGGTAATAATTGCGAACGTAAACTTCCTTATTTATTAGAGGCAAAGGAATTAATAGGTAAAGGTTGGCAACATTTTAGCGTGCCCTTGAAATGCTTTATGCAAGATGGCGATGATTTTTCATCAGTTCGGCAACCTTTTTCGCTTGAGACCGGTGGCGAAGGAAAAGTTGCGATTGCGAATGTCTCTATTCAAAAAATAGGAAAACCTACGGTAAATTTTCCTGATTATAAAGCGGTATCTACCACACCATCTATGTTAAATGAATGGTGGTCAATTAATTGGTGGCAAGCTCGTCATGAACAAAAATTAGAAGAAGTTAAATCGCATAAAAATGCGCAGCTGATTTTTATTGGCGATTCCATCACCCAAAATTGGGAAAAAGATGGCTTCAATGTGTGGAACCATAATTACAAAAAATATAATGCGGTGGCATTGGGTTTTGGTGGTGACCGAACTGAAAATGTGTTGTGGCGTTTATTGCACGGCGAGGTGGATGGTTTGCATCCAAAAGTTGCAGTTTTGATGTTTGGTACCAACAACACGGGCTATCGCCACGAGAAACCGGAGTTAACCGCTGCAGGTATCAAGCGCAATATTGAAGAATTGCAACGTCGTTTGCCAAACACTAAAATTTTATTGCTGGCAATTTTCCCCCGCGATGAAAAGCCTGATGGTGAGTTACGTGTAATCAACAATGGCGTTAATACAATCATCGCAACATTTGCTGATAATAAAAAAGTATTTTTCCTGGATATCAATCCATTTTTTCTGGATGAAAATGGTGTGTTATCAAAAACAATCATGCCCGATCTTTTACATCCTAATGAACAAGGCTATGAAATTTGGGCAAAGGCAACGGAGCCGACATTGCTGAAATTGTTGAAGTAAGTCCTAAAAGCCGCTCATCATAAGCGGTTTTTTATGCGCCGATAGGTGGCAGTGAAAAAATAGAAAATTATTTGGCATGTCGTTATTCATTCATAAAATAACTATCAAAAGGTTGTTGGATAGAATTTGTGGATGATTTGGGAGTATTTTGGTGGAACCTGGGATATCCTGTAACTTGTTTTCCTGTCATTAGCAAATCAATTGAAGACGAATAGGGGATAGTCATGAAATTAAGTTCATTAGCAGGGTTTATGGTCATCGCAGGCGTAAGCCTTAGCGCGCATGCTGTTCATATCGATATGAAACCGGGGTTGTGGGAACACACCTTTAAGTTGAGCCAGGGCAGCCTTGGCGATATAAGTGGTATTCAGCAGGAGCAAGCTGGCCAGGCGCTTGATGAGTTGAAAAAGCAATTAGCGAATATGTCACCAGAGCAGCGCAAAATGATGGAAGACATGATGGTTAAACAGGGAATTAAAATTTCTGATAAAGCCATTGAAATGCCTTCGCAAAATTTGCACATATCCAAAGATGGCACGGTCGTGAAAGTGTGTATAACGCAATCGCAAATTGACAGTGGAGAGTTACCGCAAGCGGAAAATTGCGATCAAAAAATTACTCAGGTTTCTACGGGGGTGTTCAAGTCAACCTTTTCGTGTAAAGGTGAACATAGCGTGACCGGTGAAGGACAGATTGTTTTCCAGGGCGATAAGGCTTACACCGGTACGACTAAAGTAACTACTGAAGTCAATAATAAGCTGCAAACTATGGAAGGCACCCAGTCCGGCAGATGGTTGTCGAGCGATTGTGGCGACATAAAACCGCAAGCACCAAAAGCAAAATAAAAAGTAAAATAAAAAGTAAAATAATTTCTATCCGATTAACAACAATGCCCGCCAAAGCGGGCATTGTTGTTTTTAACTTTGCTTAAAAATCAGCTTTTGGTTTTTTCAATCCATTTAATAAATTGATCCCAGGTTTGGGTAATTTTTTTGGCTGTTTCATCATCTGTCAGCTCACCCTTGTCATTGAATTTATCAGCCGCCTGGGTCAGGTAAAATTCAGGTTGTTGCAAGGTGGGCATATCGAGGTACACAAGCACTTGGCGCAAATGATTTTGCGCTCCAAAAGCGCCCAATGCATAAGGTGTACAACCTACAACGGCAACGGGTTTTTTTGCCCAGGAATTTTTTCCCTGCGGACGTGAACCCCAATCCAAAGCATTTTTTAGCGCGGGTGTATAGGAGCGATTATATTCCGGAGTTGCCAGCAGAACCGCATCGGCTTTTTGAATGCTGTTGTGTAAATCAATAACGGTTTGCGGCAATTGTTCTTCCAAATCCTGATTTAATAATGGAAGCTGGCTAATATCAACAATATTAAATGTAATATCTTTCGGGGCCAGTTTTTGAAATGCCTTGACGAGTTTGGTTGTGTAGGATTCTTTTCGCAAACTACCTGAAAACGCAGCAATAGTAATGCTCATAATACTCTCCTGAATGATATCGATAGACAATTTGTTGGCCTTTTACGCGTATCATGGCGTGTTGAAGGCCAACCCAATAAGCCAAGCCCTCGCTTGCTGACATGTGAAATATTTCAAATTCGCTGCTGCTGCATAAATGTTTCAAAGTCATCTAAATCTTTATTCATGATTAGCTCCTTGAAAAACTGACTGCGGAAAATAATGCAGATATTGTTAACCCGAATCTGTACGTTGACGCACATGTGGGTTAACACGAACTAACGAATAGGGTGGGATTGATAACGGAGAATGGAAAAATAGCGGAATGTATTTGTGAAGCTCCCACAATATTTTACTTTGGAGCATCCACAAATGATTCGGAAATATTATTTCAGCAATTGATTAAACACAGCAGTCATGGCCAGGTTGATGGCAATAAAATTTTCTTTATCTTGCATAATCTTTTCCGCGCTCTGTACAAACGCGGAATTATCCAAATCCTGTGCACAATGCTGGATAAGTGCACTCGCTGATTTTTCTGTCGTTTCCAGATGAAATTGAAATCCGTATACCTGGTTGTCTATGACATAAGCCTGGTTTGCGCAAGCTTCACTGGAAGCAATTAATTGGGCTTGTGCGGGCAGGGCAAAAGTGTCGCCATGCCAATGGAATACCTGTTTGCATCCAGCCAGGATATCTGCGACGGGATGATGGGCATCTGCATTAATCTCCAACGGAAACCAGCCGATTTCCCGATGCACATTGCGAGTAACTTGCGCGCCTAATACACAGGCAATCAGTTGCGCGCCCAGGCAAATTCCCATCACCTTTTTACCGGCCGCAATCGTGTTGGCGATGAATTCTTTTTCTATTGGAAGCCAGGGATAAATGTCGTCATCGTAAACACCCATGGGACCGCCCATCACAATCAATAAGTCAAAACTGTCCAGGTCCGGAGCGGAATCACCTTGGTACCAATGGGTCGTTGTCAGGCTGTGGCCTTGTGTTTGTACGTCCTTGAGCAAACTGCCGATATCTTCGAAGGGGACATGTTGCAAGCTATGGATTCGCATTCTGGCTTCCTGATAATCGACCTTGTGGGATGGATGGGGGAAAATGAAGGGTAACTAATGCAGTTATTCCGACGCAAGCTTGGCTTTATCAAAAAATTCCTGCTTAATGCCGGGGTTTGCCGCTTTTTCCGTCACTTTGGCGTTTTTTGCGGGAAAATTATCATACTAATCATGTATACTCGGAAGAGTTCTTTCGTTTTCTTTATAAACCAGGTAAACAACCTTGATCGGCAAATTTTTCAAAAAGCTGTTGGGCGCGAATGATGCACCAGCGGCACAACCTTCTACCGCAAACTCAAGCTCGAAAAAGCCTGAAGCGAATCGGTCATCACGACATTCAGGTCGTTCATCTTCTGAAAAAAGTAACGCATCGCGTGACAACCATGCTTCCCGTGACAACCAAAATCGTGAAGGCCAAGGTCGTGATAATCAAGGCCGTGACAATCAGAACCGCGATAATAAAAAATCTCGTCACAAATCCGATCGTCCGGCCCAAACTAATCGCCCCAGTCGCAAAGCTGCTCCGGTAAAACATGAGCCCTGGGATCCCGCTTCATTTGCAGTGGAGGAGATCGAGGGAAAAACCCGCTTCCACGATCTGGATTTAGCGCCGGAAATTATGCGAGCGGTTGCCGATTTGGGCTTTAGTTATTGTTCACCCATCCAGGCACAATCTTTACCTCATGCCCTGCAAGGAAAAGATGTTGTCGGCAAGGCGCAAACCGGTACCGGCAAAACCGCTGCATTTTTAACGGCCATCATTGATGATTTGCTAAAAAATCCAATCAGCGAAAAACGTTATGCCGGTGAAGCGCGTGCGTTGGTGATTGCGCCAACGCGTGAACTGGTCATTCAGATTGCAGAAGATGCAAAGTCCTTGTGCAAATACACCGATTTAAAAATCCACACGCTTGTAGGTGGAATGGATTACGTAAAACAACAACGCCATTTGCACGAAGATTTGGTGGATATCCTGGTTGCAACGCCGGGTCGTTTGCTGGATTTTTGTGGCAATAAAGATGTGTATCTTGATCAGTTGGAAGTGCTCGTTATCGATGAAGCTGATCGCATGTTGGACATGGGATTTATTCCGCAAGTGCGCCAAATTGTGCGCCAGGCGCCCAAGCGTGAAGATCGCCAAACATTATTTTTCTCCGCAACCTTTACCGACGATGTGCGTAACCTGGTTGAGCAGTGGACTTACAAGCCTGTCACTATCGACATCCAGCCAGAAAACGTTGCTAACGCTACGGTAGATCAGCATGTTTATCTGGTGTCGACAGAAGAGAAATACACGCTGCTTTATAATTTAATCCAGCAGGAACATGCGGAGAGCATGATTGTGTTTGCCAATCGTCGCGATGAGTGTCGTGATTTGCAGGAAAAACTTTTGCGACACGGTGTTAATGCAGGTTTGCTGTCAGGCGAAATTACCCAGAATAAACGTGTCTCGACCCTCGATGCATTCAAGCATGGCGATATGAAAGTGTTGGTAGCGACTGATGTAGCAGGGCGCGGCATTCATATCAATGACATTAGCCACGTTGTGAATTTTACCTTGCCGGAAGAGCCGGAAGATTATGTGCATCGCATTGGCCGCACTGGCCGTGCAGGTAAATTAGGTACTTCAATTAGTTTCGCCTGTGAAGATGATGCATTCCGACTCGAACCGATTGAAAAATTGTTAGGCAAAGAAATTAAATGCGAACAACCGCCAGAATATTTATTGCTGACGCCGCCGGATTTACCGCCTGCACCAAGAAGTGCGCGTGAAGATCGCTCGCGTGCAGGTGCGCGCACTAATCGCAGTGGCGGCAACCGTAATGGCGGGCATCGCAGCGGCAGTCGTCCCCGAACATAAAATAAAAAAAGAAAAAAGCTGTAAGCAAGGGAAGCCGCATGACCACAAGGCATGCGGACTTTGTAAAAGTTGGGTTGGTTAATTCATGTCATCCACAAAGTCGGCGTTAATCACTCTCCATGTAGGTGCATTTTTAATGGCAGCTACAGGATTGTTTTCGCAGATTATTAATTTGCCTGCATGGGATATTACCGGCTATAGAACCTGGATTGCCGCAGGCGTTTTGTTTGCATGGGTCTGGTGGCGAGAAGGACATGTTGCGCTCAATTCCGCGCGCGATTATCGCCGTATGCTAATGCTCGGCGTCCTCTTGTGTGTGCACTGGATTACGTTTTTCCACTCCATGCAAGTATCCAACATCGCGGTGGGAATGCTATCGCTTTACGCCTATCCGGTGATGACCGTATTTATGGAGCCGCTGTTAAAAGGCACTAAAATCGATTGGGGCGATGTTGCCAGCGGCATGTTCGTATTGGTCGGTATTTATTTCCTGGTTCCCGAATTCGATTTTGCCAACAACATGACACAGGGCGTGCTGTGGGGAGTTGTTTCTGCGTTTACCTTTGCATTGCGCAATTTATTATTGAGCTACTGGTTTAGCGGACAATCGTCGGCGCGTTCAATGAGTTATCAAGTGTTGATTGTCGCGCTGTTGATGACGCCGGTAATTTTTACATCCACCCATGTTCCAACCCATGTTGATTGGGGTTTGATGTTAATCCTCGGATTATTTTTTACGGCTTTTTCACACACTTTGTTTGGTTACTCCCTGCGTTATCTCAAAGCAAAAACCGTTGGTTTAGTCGCGTGCATGCAACCTGTGTACGGCGTGATTTACGGCGTAATTTTTTTGCATAGCATCCCCGATGTTTCCACCTTCGTTGGCGGCGCGATTATCGTTACAGCTGCCATTTACGAATCCTTGCGCGAGCATAATAAATCAGCCATGGCTTTGACTGATTAAGTTCTGCGATTTCCCATTGATTTAGCAGGATATTTATTTCCCTTCCTAAATTCCCAAACGAGTGAATCACTTTTGCCTATTGCTTCACATTTTTAAGTTTTTGGGTTGCCATTTGCTTTATGTTGCCGCAGTATAACTTCGTCTTTGTTGAGGCAATTTTATAATAAATTAGGTAAAAAGGAATACATGTATGGGTAAAAATATTGCATTTATTTTCTCAATTTTTATGATATGTAGTGTTTCTTCATTTGCGTTAGCTGATGGCGAAATAAATATAGAAGTAACAGCAACTAAATCCACGAATAACACATCTACAAATAGTACTTCCACCCAGAGCGCCCCTGTACCTAGTTCCGGCTTGAATTATGGTCCAGGATACGCTGATGAGATGGCTAAGAAAAAGGCTGCTGAAAAGGCAGGGTGTGTAGCGCAAGTTAATGCTATGTATGCGAGTCAATGCACATCCCAAGCTAATATGATCTACAGTAATTCAAAAAATACGTGTAATTCTATTGTTCAAGGAGGGGCCTTTCTGACGGGAGTGAGTACACTAACACTTAATGTTGCTGGCAAACCAACTACTTTACCAACAAAAGTAATATTTGGTATGGCATCTATCGGACTATTGGCTGGAGGATCTATTGTTTCATATGGCACAACTACTTGCAGAGACAATGCAGATGCGGACTATAAATTTAATATTAACCAATGCACGGATTTTGTTAATAGTCTTAAAGTGAAATATTGCTCATGATTGCGGAGAATATTTATATGGCAAATACTAGAAGAATAGCTAGCTGGAGATTGTTGTTTATTGTTTTAGGCTCATTAATGGCTTTTGTATCTGCTTACCTCTATATACAGTCTTATATTTCAAATGCCCGTAATCCAAATTATTTTCCTATCTCTAAGGAAATTCAGGCGCAGCTTGAGGAGCATGTGAAGTTTAAAGGAATGCAAAGTTCTTTTTCTTCTTCAGAACCAAACAAACAGGCAGTTGTGATAGGCCGCACTGCGACAGACGTTGCGATAGTTGATGCTTGGTTGAAGCGGGTTGGATATTCAACGGTTGATTTTGATCTTTACCGAAGCTATTCAGATTCAATATTAGAAGATTTGAGTGATAGAGGCGATATTGTTGCTATGCATATAATGGAGGAGAAGAAACTCGCGGTTGGAGATATAGACGGAGCTAAAAAATATGCTGAGAAAGGAATTATTTACGGTTCATTGCGTGCGATAAAATCTATGGCGGATTACAATGAGCCCACGTTGAGCTTACCGGATAATACTGTCGAAGAAGCCAAGCCAGCACTTATTGAAGCACTTGCCTATCACTCATTGATTGGGGTACGAGGAGATCCTCATGATGCATTGCTGTTTAAAAGTACGTTAATTGAAATGTTTAATAAGGCTTATAACGTAACAAATGCATTATCGACAGATGATGAAAAAAAGATTAATGAACGAACTAAAGAGCTTTACGATAAATACCAGGCTGAGCGTTTAAAGTTAGGATTAGGAGATTTTGATAATGACCCTCCACAAGAAGTTAAAGATTTTAATGGGGGATAAACTAAAATTTTTTGTTTGAGTGAAGGGTTTAATATTTTTAATTTAAATGGATTTCATCGTAGGTTAGATTAATCTTTCTTAATACAGTAGTGACAATCTAACCTCTATCTAATTATCTCTTCTTTCTATACAGATTTAATTTTCCGCAACTGTCGCAACCAGGATATTAATAAATTATTTTTGAGTTATAGTGAATAATCCTGTTTGTATCAATAGTGTTTTTTTGACACCATAATCCTCGCGACTGCAATATACGAATCCTTGCGCGAGCATAATAAATCAGCCATGGCTTTGACGGATTAGATGTAGTTTTAAATTACTGACAAGCTGGCAGAATAACTGCCAGCTTGAGTTGATTAATTACACTTGATTGTTTCTGCATCCTTATCTGTATTGCCAACAATTTCAATATTCGCAAAAGCAGCTGCAAAAGGTTGATCCGTTGATATTAGAAACGGCGTGTTAATTTTGGTTATTTCTGTACCTGGTTTAGTAAAACATGAAAGCGGGATGCTAAGGGTTTGGCGTTTCTTTCCAGCAAAAGTTGTCATTGCGGTGGTGATATCAACTTTTTTATCGCACTGTTCACCACATTCCATCGCCACCGTCACTTTTCCTTTTGGTGTCGCGCTGACAATCGTATCAAATGTTAAGGTCCCATTCTTAACTGCATAATTGGGAATATTGCGTGCTTTATCAGAATGGGCTGCAAATGAACCAGCACCTTTCCAGGTGACTAATCTCGCATCTTCCTGCGTTTTAATTTGTGTAGTTTCAACGCTAATAGTGTCCAGGCTCAAAACAATTTCCAAGTCTGGAGGAAGTATGGCTTGCTGATCTTTATTTGAAATATGTAGGGGAAAACTAGCGCGATCTCCTCTGGTAAATATGGGAAATGAATGACTGACACCGCAACCACCTTCGGGATATGTCTGTGGCAAATCACCCAAGATTTTTTTATCACTGTATTTCAAACCAAAACCTAAAGGAAAAAGTGGATTGTAATTTTCATCGCTGTTATTCAACGGTGTTTGGCAAACATTCCTGGGCCACGAAAACGAAAGCCTGCCACTAAAATCATAATTCACACGACCATTTTGCTTGCGAAAAATGACATCAGAAATGCCTTTGCCTTCCGTGCCTGGTAACCATGCTGCTATAAAACTGTCAGATAAATTCATTAGATCATTTACATACAACGGTCTACCCGATAAAAAAATTGTGATAATGGGTTTGCCTTTATGGGCGATGGCTTCCAGCGTAGCCAAATCTTCAGGATAACGTTCGGTATGGCGCAATGTGCCGGAGGCCGCTATGTCGCCCTGGCCCTCAGCGTATGGCTTTTCTCCAATAACGGCGATAACTGCATCAACCTGTGATAAATCAACATTGCTGATATTATTGCTGAGAATGACATTCTCTTTTCCTACTACTTCAATAATTCCCGTTGCAATGCTATCCGCATTTGGAAAGTCGCTATTGTTATTGTCGGCACCTTGCCACGATAAAGACCATCCACCACTTTGGTTGCCAATATTGTCAGCACTTTTTCCAACCACGAGAATTTTTTTGTGTGGCGATAGTGGCAAAATATTGTTGTCATTTTTTAACAACACTAATGATTTTCGAACGGCCTCACGCGCCAATTCACGATGTTGCAATGCCTCCTGTTTACCTGCGAATGAAGCATTGCCAGTTTTGTTATCAAATAAACCCGCGCGCATTTTCACGCGGATAATTCGTGTCACTGCATCATCAATGCGCGACATAGGAATTTCACCGCGTTTAACTTTTTGAATCGTGTTGGCAATAAACGATTTCCATTGATTGGGCACCATCACCATATCAATACCTGCGTTGATTGCTTCAGGGCATGAATCTTTTGCGCAACCCGGAATTTTTTCAATGCCATCAAAATCTGAAACAACAAAACCATCAAATCCTATTTTATCTTTTAATACAGTAGTCAGTAGTGCTTTGCTACCGTGCATGGCTCCATAATTGATATGATTCGATAGATCATTCCAGCTACTGAACGATGCCATAACAGTCTGCGCACCCGCTGCAATACCACTGTAATAGCCTTGCGCATGGATGTTGATCATATCTTTTTTATTTACCAGGCAATCACCTTGATCTCGCCCCTGGTTGGTACAACCATCACCAATAAAATGTTTTATGGTAGCAACAACATTGTTGTCCTTTTTAAAATGACCTTGTAGCCCATGAACATACACAGCTGCGTATTCTTTCACCAAGGCGCTATCTTCAGAAAAACTCTCGTAAGTTCGTCCCCAGCGATCATCCCTTGCCACAGCTACTGTTGGTGCAAATGCCCAATTAACGCCTGCTGCCCGCACTGATTTGCCGACTGCATTCGCAATTTTTTCTATCAATATTTTGTCGTGCGTAGCTCCAAGGCCAATATTGTGCGGAAAAATTGTTGCTCCGTAGACTTTATTATTGCCATGCACTGCATCAATTCCCCAGAGCAATGGAATACGAGTTTCCATATCAGTATTAAGTGCAGCCTCATAAAATGTGTTGCCAAAATTTACCCAGTCAGCGGCGTTTGAGTGTTTGTCACCACTGGGTAACAACGTCGATATTTTTGGAAAACTGCTGCCAGCGCTTAATACGGAGCCCACATAATATTGCGTCACTTCCCGCGGCGTAATTGCTTTGGTTTCTGCTTGAGTCATTTGGCCAATTTTTTGTTCCAATGTCATATGCTCAACAATATGAGCAACCTTTTTTTCAATTTCGGGATCTGGTGTGATCGTACTTTTGATGCGAGGCCAGTCGTCCAATGTTGTAGAGGCTTGCGATAAACACGCAAAACCACACAATGTCAGGATTGTTAATAGTGGTGGATTTTTTTTATTCATACCTTTAGCTCCTGTTGAGGCGATTTTTATTTTTCAGTGATAATAAATGCGGGTAAATGGCTTGATAGCATTTCCAAAAATGGCTGTAACTCCAAAGCCTCTTCAGTGAAAGCATTTTGCGTGTTGTGATAGTATTTAATGCAATAACTGAACGCATCGCTTAATCGGTGTGTTCATCAATATTCTTATGGTATATTTGCCTATAAGATTTTTGTAAAGTGGTCAGATAGCTTTACATGGCATTATGCCATGTTGTGAAACTATTTCAATTTTTATAGAGGTTTGTGCGCGTGGAATTACAAGCGATCAAAACGGAAAGGTTATATATCAAGGTTGCCGAACAACTTTCAAAACTCGTGAGAGAGGGCACTATCAAGCCCGGTGAGCGTTTTCCGGCAGAGCGGGATCTGGCAGAAAAGCTTGGTGTAAGCCGTCCCACTATTAGGGAGGCCATGATTGCTTTGGAGTTATCCGGCATTATTGAGATTCGCACCGGCTCGGGTATTTATGTCACTGATAAAAAACCATCCCTGAGTAGTAATGATCAAGGTGTTGGACCGTTTGAGATATTGGAAATTCGTTATATTGTGGAATCCGAAGCCTGTGCACTTGCGGCAGCTCGTATTACCGATGAGCAAATTGCCAGTTTGAAAGAGATATTGCGTGAAATGGAAGAGGAAGAAAAAAAGGAAGATGCCTCGGAGAAAGCGGATTGGAAATTTCATTCCATTATCGCTGAAGCCACGCAAAACAGCGCTATCTATTCGGTGGTTAATTGGTTGTGGGAATTGCGCAATCAATCGAGCTTAAGCACTGCTTTTTTGGAGCGTATTCGCAAAGAAGGCATACATCCCTCTATCAATGATCATAAACGTATTGTTGAAGCGTTGGAAAAACGTAATCCGGAAAAAGCGCGCATGGCGATGAAAATCCATATTGAAAATGCTACAGCGGCAGCCGCTGCACATTTTGGAAAGGAAATAGAAAATTAATTAATGAACCGGCCCCACTTTTGGGGGCGGTTCATTAAAATATTTTGATATATTTAAATTGCGGGAAGCTTAAGTTTTTCAAGTGCATGGATCACGCCCCGTAATTCTGCGAGTCCTTTCATTCTTCCGGTATAAGAGTATCCCGGTTTTACCGTGGGATCATTAATTTCATCAGCTAATAAATGTCCATGATCAGGGCGCATGGGAATACATTGATTAACCTCTCCTGTGTTTCTGCGACGGCGTTCTTCACAGAGTAGGGCGTTAATTAAGCCGACCATATCGTTATCGCCATCTAAATGGTCTGCTTCAAAGAAGGAGCCATCCTCTTCGCGGGTAACATTCCTGAGATGTGCAAAATAAATTCGCGGGCCAAATTCTTTCGCCATTGCGACTAAATCATTATCACTTCGAGCGCCATAGGAGCCGGCACATAATGTTAAACCATTAGATTCACTGGGTACTGCATTAAGTATTTTGCGTGCATCGTCGGCAGTTGAAACAACGCGAGGCAAACCAAAAAGTGAGAATGGTGGATCATCCGGATGAATGCACATTTTTACACCAACACTTTCTGCGACGGGAATGACTTCACGTAAAAAGGCAAACAGATTTGCGCGAAAACCTTCAGTGCCAAGTTCAATAAATTGATTGATCGCTGTCCTGATACTATCGCGCGTGTAAGAACCTTCACCACCAGGTAAGCCCGCAATAATATTTTGTTCCAACAGATTTTTTTCTTCCTCACTCATGCTAACAAAGCGCTGTTCAGCCTTTTGTAATATATCTTTTGAATAGCATTCAAGGGCGCCGGGTCTTTGCAATAAATAAATATCGTATGCTGCGAAATCCGTCATCTCAAACCGCAGCGCGCGGCTTGAATTTGGAAGACGATACATAAGGTTGGTGCGTGTCCAATCGACCACAGGCATAAAGTTATAGCAAATGACCTTGACGCCGGCACTTCCTGCATTGAAGACTGAGGTTTTAAAATTTTCTATATAACGTTTAAAGTTTCCACTTCTGGTTTTGATGTCATTGTGCATAGGTATGCTTTCAATGACAGACCATTCCAACCCGGCATCATTAATTATTTTTTTGTATGAAATGATATCGTTCAATGGCCATGGGTCACCAGCGGGAATATGGTGAAGTGAGCTGACTATACCTGTTGCGCCTGCCTGTATGATTTTCTCCAAAGATATGGAATCTGTTGGCCCGAACCAACGCCAGGTTTCTTGCATTATCAACACCTTTCAAAGTTAATTCTTTGCACTTTAATAAAAGTGCGAAAGCAAATTATAAATAGTGAATAACGGTCTTTCCAATTTGGTAAGGCCACCTATATAAGTAAACTATATTGAACAATATCTTTCAAGGGGCTAATGGATATTTATTGGATTGTACTGATTTAATTAAAGTTACGTTTACATAAATTATAATAAAAACAATTAGTTAAAGATTTTTAGCCAATGATCATACTGTTTTATGGTATGTGATTACCTCGCAAATCTCGCTTCATGGAATTAGGGTTGTTCTGATAATTATCTTGCCGCTGCATTATTTTTAGTGTTAATCTTTGGTTAAGTGGTCATTTGGTAATGCCAAATATGAGTAAACAACATTTGTTTGAAGCTCGCTAAAAAACTGATCACATAGAATAAATTTCCTGTACATCTGCGAGACATATTTTATGAATTATAAAAAAATTTTTTTTCTGGTGTTTTTCCAACTACTTGTTTTTATCCCCGTTGCAAATTCACAGGACTATTCACTACAGCATGCCTATGTTCAAAATGCGTACGCTCGATCTTTGTTAAGCCTTGACGGGCAATGGGACCGGATTATTGACCCTTACGAAAATGGTTATTACAACCATCGTTATTTACCCAACGAAAATGGATTTTTTAAAAATCAGGTGGCAAAAAACAAAACGGATTTGGTGGAATACAGCTTTGCTGGTGATAAAAAATTACAAGTTCCCGGCGACTGGAATACCCAAGAGCAGGAATTATTATTTTATGAAGGGACGATTTGGTATCACAAAGACTTTGATGTTAAAAAAGTGGACGATAAACGTTACTTCATTCATTTTGGTGCTGTTAATTATAAATCCAATGTCTATGTCAATGGGACACTGGTTGGGGAGCATGAAGGTGGATTTACATCATTCCAGTTTGATATTACTGAAAAATTAGTGTCAGGAAAAAATTCCATTGTTGTAAAAGTAGATGATCGCCGTGAAAGAAACCAGGTCCCAACAGTAAATACAGATTGGTGGAATTACGGTGGTATTACTCGATCAGTCGCTATCCTTGAGTTACCAAATTCTTATGTTGCTGATTACAATATTAAACTTGGTGATGGACAGTATGATTCAATAAGTACAAGTGTAGTTGTAGCGGGTAAGGAATCTGAAGATGATGTGCAGATTGCGATTCCTGAACTGAATATTAAGCAGTCTGTTAAAATCAAAAAAGGAAAAGGTAACTTAACATTTTCAGCCCAGCCCCAGCTTTGGTCACCTGAAACTCCCAAATTATACGATGTAGAAATTTCCTACAATGGCGAAATTATCAAGGATAAAATCGGTTTCAGACATATAGCGGTTAACCGGGACAACATTGAGCTCAATGGAAAGTCTGTATTTTTGCGCGGAATTAGCATTCATGAAGAGTCTCCTTATGGCGCACGGCGCGCCTGGAGTGAAGATGATGCTCGCACGCTATTGTTATGGGCAAAAGAATTGGGTTGTAACTTTGTTCGCCTTGCACATTATCCGCATAACGAAAATATGTTGAAAATGGCGGATGAATTAGGGCTTATGGTATGGTCTGAAATTCCGGTTTATTGGACCGTGATGTTTGAAGATAAGGATGTATATGCAAAAGCCGAAAGGCAGTTAACCGAAATGATTACACGTGATAAAAACAGAGCGTCCATAGTGCTATGGTCAGTTGCAAATGAAACACCAAATCACAGCGCACGTTTGAATTTTCTCACTAGTCTTGTGAAAAAAGCAAAATCATTGGACTCCAGCCGATTAATTACCGCTGCCATGGATACCCAGGGGTCAAATAAAGAAGGTAAGACGATAGATGACCCGCTTGCTAAACTTGTTGATGTAATTGGTGTAAATAATTACTGTGGTTGGTATGCCATGACTCCCGGTGATTGTGGAGGGCAAAAATGGATATCACATTACAATAAGCCTGTGATTATGAGTGAGTTTGGTGCCGAAGCTTTGCAAGGTTTACATGGTGATAAAAGCGAGCGCTGGAATGAAGAATACCAGGCCGATGTTTATCGAAATAATATTACGATGCTTGAAAATATGCCCATGTTACGCGGTGTATCACCCTGGATATTAAAAGATTTCCGCTCTCCGCGTCGGCAGCTACCAAAAATGCAAGATTTTTTTAACCGTAAAGGCTTGCTGTCTGAATTTGGTATACGCAAGCAAGCGTGGTATGTCTTGCACGATTACTACAAACAAAAAGAACTCCAACAGCAATAGAATATTGTTGAAATATCATTAGCCTTTGAAAGGCCTAATAACGCTCCTAATGCTTTTTAAGCGAATCGGTTTTACAGCTGATTCGCTTTTTTTTTACAAAAAATTCTACCCGCTATTCTGTCTCTCCCTCATTCTTTTTTCATTTGTTGTAAGAAAAAATCAATATTTGCGCAGTAAATCCCTTGCGCTTTACTCTTCTTTATGATTTTATTGATCATGTGGTAAGGCCACATTACCATATGGATGGGTTATAGATATGGCTCTCCTGATTTACCTATCTAGCTACATCTCTGTGAACGATAAAAACAAAATTCGAGGACAATATGAAAACAGTAAGAGTAAATAAGAAAAGAGGGGCTTTCGCCAAGTCATTATTGGCAGTCAGTATTTCATCAAGCGTCTATAGCAGCATTGCATTGGCGGCTGAAGATCAAACTCCTGAAGAGATTACGGTGACCGGTATACGTGCCTCCATACAACGTGCGATGGACGTAAAACGTGAGGCAGATGGTGTAGTAGACGCGATTTCTGCAGAAGATATGGGTAAATTCCCCGATACTAACCTGGCAGAATCCCTGCAGCGCATTAGTGGTGTATCCATTAGCCGTAGTAATGGAGAAGGGGCACAAATTACTGTACGTGGCTTTGGCGGCTCCAACAATATGGTTACGCTCAATGGCCGCACCATGCCAACAGGCGGAATTAGTGCGGGCTATAACGCGGGCACTATTGGCCGCTCTTTCGACTTTGGTAACCTCGCTTCGGAAGGTGTAAAAGCCGTTGAAGTTTATAAAACTGGTAAGGCCAATATTGCTTCTGGCGGTATTGGAGCTTCCGTCAATATTATTACCAGTCGTCCTATTGAAACCGATGGCATGAAAGTCAGTGTTGGTGCCAAGGCCGCTTACGACACTACAAACAATTCTGATGTTGCAAAAGATATTACACCGGAGGTGTCTGGTTTAATCAGTTACGCTAATGACGACAAGACATTAGGCATTTCACTTTCAGCTGTTCACCAGGAACGCAATAGTGGCCAAACCGGTGCGACCGAGAATGGTTGGAATGTTAAGCAATGGAACGGCGGTTTAAACGATACAGCGCATTTTGACAAAAAAACGGTGATAGAAAATGCACCTGCGATGGGCCAGCTGTACGCCATGCCCAACGATTGGCGTTACCATTTTTTTGACAACCAACGCGTACGCGATAACGCGCAGTTAACGCTGCAATTCCGCCCGGTTGAAAAGTTGTTGGCGACAGTCGATTACACCTATGCACGTAATCAGGTTGATGAACAGCGTGGCGATAAAACTATTTGGCTACAAAATGCATTAAGTAAAGTTGTTTTTGATAAAAATCCTGTTATCGCTATTCCACAGTCACTGACTAATGATTGGAACATCGCAAAAGACAACAGCTATGCGCAAGCATCTGGTAATGCGACCAACGTACTGCGGTCTACCGGTATCAATTTAAAATTCGAAGCCACCGATAATTTAACCATCAATCTGGACGCGCATAAATCTGAGCTCGATGGTTCGCCAACAGAAGATTATGGCAGTTCAGTCCGCTCTGGTATGGCAACAGCGATAGGCAAATCATCAACTTTTGAATTCAATCATGAATTGCCAAAAATTATTAATACTATTGACGATAAAGTTAAGGGGAATGGTAACGGCATATCTGATATTCCCGATTTGGGTTCAACTGTGTATGACTTCAACTATGCGCATCAGCTGGCGAAAGTTGATGAAGTCCGCTTAAACGGAAAATATGATTTTGATACCTTTTCGCTAGAAGCTGGCGTTGAGAATCGTAAATCCAGCAGTTTGCAGCAACAATCCGCGGTGCAATATAAAGGTGGTGATAATTCGGTTAATTTCCCGGGTGATATTCCCGATTATATGGTGAGAAATTTTGATTATCTTGCAGGGTGGAATGATATAGACCACTCCGGTTACGACGGTATGGGCTTCAGGGGTGATGCGGTCGCAATGGCCAAATGGGCGGCGGATAAATATGGTTTCCGTTACGGTTACAATCCCAATTTATCGACTAATACCTTTGTTGAGGAAGAAGCTTCTGCTGGATATTTGCAAGGCAAATACAAAACGGCCATATTCGATATGCCGTTAAATATTTTGGCTGGTGTGCGTTACGAAAAAACAGAAGTCACATCATCAAATAATATGTTAGTACCGAAATATATTTTATGGACTGACAATAACGATTTTACATTGGTTCGCGATACGAAGATTACCAAATACACAGACGGAACGAGTTACCACAATTTATTGCCAAACCTGGATATTGATTTGGCAATTACTGATCAAATTAAAGCGCGGACCTCTTTCAGCAAGACCACATCCCGTCCCGGATATGGTTCTTTAACGGCTGGTGCAACCGTTTCCAATAACGGGGGGATGACAACACCTTTATTGTTGACGACCACACCGCCAGGTGCCAGTGCGCAAAATCCAAAACTCCTGCCATTAGAATCAACAAATATTGATCTTTCAGTTGAATATTATTTCGACGAGACAAGTTATGTATCGCTAGGATTTTTTCATAAAAACGTGAAAAATTTTATTGGCACGCAGCAGGTACTTGAGCCGCAATATGGTTTGCAAGATGCATCATCCGGTCCACGCGCACAGGCCGCTGCTGACGCATTGCGAAGCATTGGCCAAACTGTCAACGAAGATAATTTATTTGTAATGGCGGCTATTTTGGATAATCCCCAGGATTTTCCCAATGGCGCAGCCGCATTTAAAACACCCGCACAAGATCCTAATTTCTTCGGCAATATTGCATTCAAATATGATCTTGTGCCGACAACAGGCGATCCAGTTATCCAATTCCTCACCAGCAAACCTGTGAATAATAAGGACGCTATTTTTCACGGCTTTGAAATTGCAGGCCAACATTTCTTTGGTGAAAGTGGATTTGGTGTACAAGCTAACTACACCATTGTTCGCGGCGATACCGAATATGATAATTCTGCTTTACCCAACGTAAACCAATTTGCGTTAACGGGATTGAGTGATACCGCCAACCTGGTAGCCATGTATGAGAAAGGCGATTGGCAGGCACGTGTTGCCTACAATTGGCGCGATAAATATTTGGCAAGCAATACTGCAACCAATCCAACTTATGTAGCCGCTTATTTCCAAATAGATATGAATGTGAGTTACGCCGTTACAGAGGCGCTTACTGTGTCTTTTGAGGGATTAAACCTGACCGGTGAGGGCAGCCGATCTTACGGACGCTCTAAAGCGGAGGTCTGGAATCTTTATGATTTGGGACCACGTTATGACGTAGGTGTTCGTTATACGTTTTAACTAATGTAAAACTGTTTTGTTGGAGTAGCATGTTTTGGCCGTCAGAATGGCGGCCATTTTTCCATGGACTTTTTTTAATAATAAATTTATGTGGGTTGCGCCATGGCCAAATGTGAAGTTTTAAATAATATCGATCATCAGGACGTAAAAATAATTACCGGTTACGCCAGTGAATTTGGTGATGATGTTGCCAATGTGCCCGTATTTGTTAATGAATTTTTACAGCTGCAAAAAGAATATCCGCTTTTTCTCTACAAGGATGCGACGACCGGTACTATTTTTCCTGTAGCTATGCTGGGTTTTGATGAGCAAAACCTTTTTCTCGTCAATTGCCAAGAAAATACTATATGGGACGCAAATTACATACCGGCGACACGGTCATGTGGGCCATTTTTAATTGGCTTCCAATCACAATGGAATAATGGGAAATTGGAGCAGTCGTCAGTAGTGCATATTGATCTGGAACATCCACGTATCAGTTTTCATGAGGGTGAAAATATATTTTTACCCATGGGAGGTTATTCAGATTATCTAAATAAAGTGACGCAGACATTAGAGCTTATCCAATGCGGTGCAGCATTAAATAGGGATTTTATCAATAAATGTATAACGCTTGATTTGCTGGAGTCCGTCAAACTTGAAGTGAGTGTTGACGATATACATCAATACAATATTTCCGGCTATTACACAATCAGTCGGGAAAAACTCCAAGGGCTTAACGAAAAACATATCAACGAGTTGCATCAATCCGGTTATTTGGAGGTGGCTTATTACATGCTCGCGTCGGTAAACAATGTCTCCGCATTAATTGATCGGCTGAATAAATCCAAAAAAAATTCGTCATTTAAAAATGAATAAAAAATCATAATAAATAATTTCTCCGCCACTATTATCTAACAATCTTCATAATAATTTTAGAGGCATATATAAGAATAAAAATCTCTCGCTGAATGGATTTAAGAAAGAGGGAAATTCCAAAGGTGTCATATCTGTAACAAATCTACTCTCAAATAATAAATTACCGGAGGTTTGTAAAAATGATTAATTCCCAAGCTGTATCAAAAGTTATATCAAAAAAAATTAAACAATTGTCTCTGTTGACAAGTTTTATTTGTGGCGTGTCAGCAGCGATAAATGTAAATGCATCAACTGTGACCATGACATTGCAGGCGGAAAGTTATAGTGATATGTCCGGCATCAGCACAGAGACAACAACAGACACAGGTGGTGGTTTAAATGTCACCGGTACTGATATAGGAGATTGGCTGGTCTATCCACAAGTCACTATGCCATGCACGGGCGCTTATACGGTGAGTTATCGTGTAGCCAGCACCGTCACTGGCGCCACCTTGAATTTGAGTAATTCCACCACTGGTACAATCTACGATAGTTTTACTGTGCCTAACACCGGTGGCAGCCAAACCTGGCAAACAGTGACGCGCACAGTTTCATCGTTACCGGTAGGTGGTTTGAAATTTAAAATCAGTGTGCCTGCCAAAGGTGGTTGGAAGCTGAATTATTTTAAAGTCACAAATCAATGCACCACAACTAACACCGCACGGGACACCGTCACTGCCATGGGCAAGGGTTTCAACCTTGGCAATATGTTTGATAAAAACAGTAATACAACATTCGCACAAACCAAGGCAAAGATTGATGCCTATTACGCAAAAGGATTCAGGAATGTGCGTGTGCCCATCACCTGGACTGAACCAATCGACGGCAGTCTCCTGGCCGATCCAGCCACAGGCATTGTTAACACATCAAATACACGTTTGGGAATTATCAAGCAAACCGTTGATTACGCACTTTCATTGAGTGGCATGTACGTTGTTATTAATGCGCACCATGAAGTGGGTCTAAAAGATAACAACCGCGATTGGGTACTTGAGCGCTTGTGGTTGGACATCGCCACTATTTTTTCTGCCCGCAACAATCATTTGCTATTTGAAATTTTGAACGAGCCGCATCTTAGCAGTGGAGCTGAAATGCCTGCTGCGAGTTTGCGCACCATGACCAAAAAAGCTTACAACAAAATTCGCACGGTAAGTTTATCGCGCGTTGTGATTATTGGTGGCAACCAATGGTTTAAAGATTTTGAAGTGCCCAATGTATGGACAACCCTGGATGGTCTTGGCAATGGCAATGATGCTTATATCGCAGCCACCTTCCACCATTACATTCCCTGGAGTTTTTGTGGAAATGACCAGGGAGATTTTACCGATGCCTGGACATATAAAGATCAATACACCCCAATGGATGTTATGAATAACTGGGCAAATACTGTTGGCAATGGCATGCCTGTTTATATCGGCGAATGGGGCGTTGCCTGGGGCAGCCGTTACACCGTGATGAACTGCAACAACATTCGCAAATGGTATACCAGCATGCACGTCACCCACGCTGCATCCCGAAACCAGGCAACAGCCGTGTGGGACGATGGTGGCTGGTTCAAGATCTGGAATGGTAGTGCGTGGGATAACAACCTCATTGATTGCATTGGTGGTAGCTGTGGTTGGTCTAGCTCGAATCAGTTAGAGGGTTGTTATTGATCTTAATTGTTTATGCGGCGCGAAAGCTGGTGCTCTCGCGCTTTTTATTGAGGTTCGCAGGTGATTTAACGGTCAGTTAAACAGCTTTAAAGTACAAATGCCTGCAACCCTAATGAATAAGCTAATCCATTATTTTAGCGATCACTGAATTTTTATAACCATAACAGCAAATCATTATTTTTTCGGCAATTCACCGTTAACAAAAAAGTATCACTCGATGCTTCACTCAGGATAGTAATTATGACAATTAATTTTGTAATCAAAGAGAAAAAAACTGGCAAGTTTTTTATCAGAGGTATGTGTTTTTTATTGACAAGTTTTTTCGCATTGCATATTTCCGCACAAGTAATTAGCCCGTCATTGGTCAGTAATAATTTATGGCGAGCAGATACGAATACTGGTGAAACACCCGGCAACGACGTATTTCAAAAAGCGCAAGATATCAACACGCGATTGATTCGTATCGGTGGCCAAAAATACGATACAGTTTTTCCAAGTAAAGAATTTATTGAACAATGGGTGCTTAAAATTCGGGCGTATGGCGCTGAGCCAATTGTCCAGGTATCGCAATATGACAATGCCAGTTACTTTAATGATCGTGTTGCTGCTGCCGTAAATCTTGTCCAGTACCTGAATATCACCAAAGGACTGAACGTAAAATATTGGAGTATTGGTAACGAGCCTTGGCTCCAGATGGGCTCGCCGTCTGACCATACAATCGTTGCATCTACTGTTGCCGCTACCATCAGGGACATTGCTCCAGCCATGAAAGCAGTAGATCCGGGGATTAAAATTTACGGCCCTGACGAAGCCTATTTTATGACGGATGTATATACAGATTTATTTAACAGTGACAGTGCTAATGATATCGCCGGAAAAATACCAGGTAAAAATTATTATTATATAGATGGCGTTACCTGGCATTCCTATCCGCAGCATGATGCAAATCCTGCGGTTGAAGGAGCGGCGGCATTACTTGATGCAGTCGTTAAATCAAAAAATTTAATTACTGCTGCAAATCAACGACATAATCGTATTGGCAGCGATGCGTTGGTGTGGGGAATCAGTGAATATAACTCCAAAAATGGAACCCAGGTGCATACCTTTGAAAATGGCCAAATGTTTGGCCAGCTACTTGGTTATGCAATGAAATACGGTGCGGAGTTTGCGGCAACATGGTCTATGTTTGAAAGCAATGGAAATCAGGGAAAAACAGATTTCAGTATGATTAATGGCGATGGAAAACCGCGTCCATCTTATTATCATATGGGATTTGTCAGTAAATATATGAGCGGATTATATGCGGACGGCACAACGAATAACTCTGCTATAAAAGCGTACGGCTCTGTGAATGGAGAGCAACGCACAGTAATGATTATGAACCGGGGAACCACTGCGCAAAATTTTACAATGAGGCTTGATACGGATGTTATTTCAGGCACCGGTGTAAAAATAAATATTAACGCCGGCAGCAATCAGGAATATGCAGGCAATATAGATGCGAACACTACTTTGCTGCTTGTCTTAAATGGAACCATCGGTAAAAAAATCACCTACAGTAAAACCTATTTTTTAAATGGCGCTGAACCCTCGGAAGAATCCATTACAACAACGGCTGGAGCAATTCCTGTTATTCCTACCCACATTATTAATGGCACTTTCACTGGTAGCGCTGAAAACTGGGTTCTCTATTCTTATTCACCTAATGGTAATGCAAGGGACGTTCGTTACGAAAATAACCTGGTGCGTTTTTATACTGACGGAACGGAATTAAATTGGCATGGACAGCTGTATCAGCGAATCAACACTACTGTTGGCAGCACTTATACATTTTCATGTGATGTGGAAACTACCGGTACTAACTCCACAAAAGTGCAATTATTTATAGAGGATTATATAAACCAGGAAACAGTGGCATCAAATACTTGCGCTGTTGCAGGTGATGGTGTGACACGATGTTCGTTAACCAGCATTATTCCCGTAAGTGGTGCTGGCCATACCCATAAATTTGGTGTTCGTTTACCCGATACTTCAGAAAATCTGGGTTGGGATTTTACGGTGGACAATTGCGCTTCTAGTGAACAAATTGCATCATCTTCTGCGTCATCCAGCAATTCATCGTCTAGCTCTTCTGTTATTTCTTCTTTGTTATCGTCCAGTTCATTTTCAACCAGCAGCCTGAGTTCATCTGCAACATCGAGTTCATTGGCAGCCAGTAGTTCCTCATCAGTAGCAACAACTAGCGCATCCTCGGCAGCTAATTCCTCGCGCAACCCCAAAGGTGCTTCTGGAAGACCATAATTTTTTGATTTTATATTGGAGACATTTATGAACAGATTATTTTATTTAACGATTTTATTGCTGCTATCCGTAAATTCACATGCTTCTGTCTTAACCTTTGATGATTTGGGTTACGACGAAGCTTACATCGCTGACGGTTATGGTGGCTTTAATTGGACCAATGGTGATATTGCACCTGTGTTATCCATGGATTCACATTTGCAAGATCAATATGATTCACAAAATGGTTTTAAAAATAGTGCAGTTTCTGGTACCGGGATTGTATTCAACGGGTGGGGTGAACCGCACTCGGTTATTCAATGGGCAAGCCAGGGTACTTTCAATTTTATAGGTGCTTATTGGACATCCGGGTGGGAAAATCAATCTATATATTTTGAAGGTTTGAGCAATGGCATCGTAAAATATACCAGTTCATTTTTTCAGATTACCACTGAATCTACGTTATGGATTCAGTTGGATTGGAATGACATTGATCAATTGCGAATCAATAATTCAGGCTCGCATTGGGTCATGGATAATTTCACTTATTCCGTATCAGAACCGGGCAATGTACTAATGATTCTTATGGGCTTAAGTATGTTATTAATACGTAATTTACGTGTAGTTAGCTAATTTATGATTTAAGACCAGGCTCGCCAGAAATGTCGACCTGGTTTTTAGTAAACATCAACGTCCGGTTTTTGCCGCAGCCGCATCAATTATTACAAACCTGACAGTTCCTAATGGTTTATTTGTCCATCGTTCATAGGCTATTTTTCCCATCTCATTTAATCATTTGAAAGTCACCTGATGGATTGATCCATTTTCTAGTGTGAATCCATCACTTAATACGACCCATTTTTATGCCAGAAGAGGTTAAGCTGCATAGACCTGAATTTGATGAGGTGTTTATGAGCAATAAGATCATGCCTGTGCTTTTTGTTCCCCATGGCGGCGGCCCTATGCCCTTAATGGGCGAAGCCAATCACCGCGAACTGACTGCATTTATAAAATCGGTTAGCACAGGGTTACCTCGACCGACAGCAATCCTGGTTATCACTGCCCATTGGGAAGAAAAAGTTGCGACTATTTCCAGTAGTCCTGCTCCTGGCATGCTTTACGATTATTATGGCTTTCCACCCGAGACTTATGCCTTTAAATATCCTGCAGCAGGTAGCCCGGCTTTGGCGCACACCATTGCGGATTTACTGGCGGCGCAAGGTATTAATTCGCAGTTCGATCCTGCGCGTGATTTTGATCATGGGACTTTCGTTCCGCTTATGTTGATGTACCCGGAGGCCAACATTCCTGTGGTGCAGTTATCGCTGATGAAAAGTTTTGATCCTGCAGCGCACATAGCTTTGGGTAAAGCCTTGGCGCCTTTACGTGAGCAGGGCGTGTTGATCTTGGGATCGGGGATGTCGTTCCATAATATGCAGGCGTTTTTCACCGCAAATCCCTCAACCCAGGGGCGAAGCGAGCGTTTTGACCAATGGTTGACTGAAACCCTGACGGCGCAAGAAGTGCCGCAAGCCGAAAAAAATGTCCGCCTTGGTGATTGGAAAAATGCACCTGAAGCTGTTTTTTGCCATCCGCGTGAAGAGCATTTATTGCCTCTTCATGTGTGTTTTGGTGCGGGTTCGGTTGCATCCCCAAATGCAGAAAAAATCTTTAGCGGCTTTTTATTTAACACGAAAATCTCTGCATTCCTGTGGTCATAAACTGATCTTCTTATTGATTTAACTGCATTTTTTCAAAGTTTGGCTACACTCAGTGATATTCCAATAATCAAGAGTGTTCGCCAATGAAAAAAGTCCTGGTGGTTGAAGATAGTGAAATGGTGATGAAAGTATTACGCCATTTGATTGGCCAATACCCCGGTTACCAGCCGCTTTTTGCCACCAACATGCAGCAAGCGCAAGAATTGGTCAGCCAACACTCCGATATATTTGCCACGCTCGTCGATTTAAATCTACCGGATGCACCCAACGGCGAAGTGGTGGATTTTGTCCTGTCAAAAAAGTTACCCGCAATTGTCCTCACCGGTAGTTACGACGAGAAAAAACGCGAGCAGTTATTTAATAAAGGCATTGTCGATTACGTCACCAAAGAAGGGCGTTACGCGTACACCAAAGCGGTGGCGTTGATCCAGCGACTGGAAAAAAATCAACAAATAAAAGTGCTGGTTGTTGATGACTCTGACATGTCGCGCAAACACGTCAGTAATTTATTTCGTCGCCATTTGTTCCAGGTTGTGGAAGCGAAAGACGGTGTCGATGCTATCAAGGTTTTACTTGAAAACCCGGACCTGAAATTATTAATTACCGATTACAACATGCCGCGCATGGATGGTTTTGAGCTGGTTAAAAACCTGCGCTACAAATACGACAAAACTGATTTGATTATGATTGGTGTATCGGGCGAGAGTACAGAAGCGCTTTCGGCAAAATTTATCAAACATGGCGCCAATGATTTTTTGCGCAAACCTTTCCATCCTGAAGAATTTTATTGCCGCATTATCCATAACCTGGAATACCTGGAATTGGTTGAACAAATTACCAATTCCGCACAGCGCGATCACTTGACCGGTCTATACCATCGCCATCACTTTTTTAATGCCGCGCGCGAAATCTATCGCAGTGCGCAGGAAAAATCGCTGCCCTTGGCCTTGGCGGTTATCAATCTTGATCACTTTCGTGAACTCAATGAACAATATGGCCATGAGTGGGGCGATGTTGCGTTAAAACATGCCGCGCAATGTTTAAACAATATGTTGGATCGCTTTTTGATTTGTCGTGCCGACGCAGACGATTTTTTTGTATTGCTACCCGGTTTGGATAATGAGAAAGCTATATCGCTTATTAGCCGCGTGCGGCAATTATTATCGTCAGAAGAGTGTGTGATTAACGGTGAATCCAAGCGCTTGTTCTTTAGCGCGGGCGTGAGCAATTACATGCAAGATGGCGTTGATCCACAAATTAAAACCGCGACGCATTTATTGCATCTCGCTAAAGAAGCGGGCGGCAATATGGTGTTGGGTGATGATGACGCCAACGATTAGTGGATTATTTCTTTGCGCACATATTTATCAATAAGCAAGCAGGTGAGGCCGTAAATAAAACCTGCTGCTGCACCGTATAAATGGGCATCGTAAGCTACTGCTACAGGTAACAGGGTTTGCAATTCGGTTGCCTGGTAACCCGTTTGGTGTTCCCTAAAAACCTTGCCGAGAATGGCGGCAATAAAAATCCCATTTACCCAAAGCGGATGGCGTTTGTTGATAAAAAAACCGGCAATAAAAAATCCGTGGATTGCGCCTGATAACCCGGCATAAGTTTCGTATTCAGGATTAAGCCAATAAACACCAACACCAACAGCGCAACAACAAAACAATATCAATGCGATAAAACGCCTGGTTGAAAATGCGTCAACTAATGCGAATACAAAAATGGCAAAAGCGGCAAGGTTCATCACAGTGTGTGCCCAACCAAAGTGCACAAAACTTGCCGTTAATAACCGCCAGATTTCACCCTGGGCAATCCTGCTGCGCTCCAGGCTTAAAAATGGAAAAAAAGTATCGGGAAATAGGGCAAAAGTGACAATCAGGCCCCCGATGATGAGGCTGATACTAACTTTGGCAGGAAACTTGAATAACTTCATGTGCGATCAGGTCATTATGTCTGTTATGGGGTCCGGGCTTTGTCGTTGTCTTGGATAAAACGATTCGGATAAAACGATATACAGAACTATTTGTGCAAATATTTACTGAATTATCTACTAGACTGTCCATCAATTGGATTGTTTTCCGTAACTTTAACCTAACATTTAACATTCCCGGGATGTCGCCCTAATAAATATCAGGCAGCAAGCATGGATTTTAAGCTATTAACCGTAGATCTCCTCAAAAATGTTTTCGATGCATTACCCGATGGCATTTTGATTGTGGGCAGTAATCGCCAGATGGCGTACACCAATGTTCGCTTCCGTGAGCTATGGAATATTCCGCAAGACACTCACCTTGATGATGAAGGCCGGGCAATTATGAAATATGCCTTGTCACAATTGGTCGACCCTGATGGATTTCTCCGCATCATTGAATCTTTGCATCAGACATCGCAATCATTTGAAGATGAAATCCGGCTGCTCGATGGCCGTGTTTACCGGCGCCGCAGTGTTGCTTTCCAGGATGATGCTTTAGGGCAAGCCAGAATCTGGATTTTTACGGATGTAACCTCCATCACATACAGCCACATTGATGCACTGACAGGACTGCTTAACCGCAATAAGTTTGAGCGCCATTTTTCATCCATGAGTGTGGCTGCAAATCCACAATCAATTGTGGGTATTGCATTGTTCGATCTTGATCACTTTAAATTATTTAATGATACCTACGGACATGCGGCGGGCGACGATGTACTCAGGCAACTTGGCAAAGTGATTCGCAATCGTTTGCAGCGCACGTCAGATGCCGGGTATCGTGTTGGAGGCGAAGAGTTTTTTTTACAATACCACGGGCGTACACGGGAAGATGTGATCAATTTTATTGATAATATTCGCAAGGATGTACAGCAGTTGGCCATCCCTCACAAAGAAAATCCACCGTTTAATTGTGTAACCATTTCCTGCGGTTTTGGCATTTGTACGCAACCAAAACCGCCAGAATTTATTTATCGCAAAATTGATAACGCACTTTATGCCTCAAAAGCCAATGGGCGAAACCAAATTACCCTGGTGGAATTGGATGAGCTGGTGGCGTAAGGATTATTTTTGTGCGTGTTTTTCCCGCGCTTTAATTTTCATCAGGATTGTTTCTGCATCTACTTCCTGCTGCTCATAACCTTCAACAAATTGTGGCACCACATCCTTGGTTATCTGCAAATGTTTTACAAATTTCCGGCAGCAGCGGCAAGCTACCAAATGCAGCCGGATTTTCCATGGCAATGTGCCACCTACATTTTTATCCAGATAGTCACTCGCCAGAGCGGTCACATCTTTACAACTTAGCATGTGCCTGTCTCCTGGTAACGATCAATAACCTGCATTAATGTTAAGCGTGCGCGATGGATCAATACGCGTACGTTGGATGAACTCACTTGTAAAATGTCACAAATGTTTTCAAGGGATTGCTGTTCAATATCACGCAACAGGAATGCTGCTTTTTGTGCAGGCGGTAAAATATTGAGTGTTTTATTAATGCAGCGTTGCAATTGTTTCTCTTCCAAAAGCTGTTCCGGTGATTCTATATGCCAATTGGGTGTTGGTACCAACCTATGCCCATCTTGCGCAAAATGCGCGCCATCCAAATAACTGCCGGGTGTTTCACCATCAAGCTCTTCCAAAGAAACTTTGCGCGATTCGCGGCGCAAACGAGCTTTGGCTTCATTACTCACAATCGTAATTATCCAGGTTTTGAGGGATGAGCGTCGTTCAAACTTGGCAATATTTTTGTGGATCGCGACCCAGGCGTCCTGGACTACATCATCGGCAAATGTATCGCCGCAAATAGCGCGGGCAATCGTGATCATCGTAAGCTGGAAGCGGGTGATAATTTCGCAAAATGCGCGATCATCACCGACAACCAGCGCAGCGATTAACGCCTGCTCATCCGTGTAGTCGGGAATGGGAGATTTCGTCATTGTTGTGGCTCAACCTGAAGTTGCGCGCAGATTACCATAAGAGTTGCTATGGGTATTAGCAGTCCGCATCAGGGAGCAATCAGCATTGATAATTTTGTATTGGATGGGTGGAATCAAGAGTTGTTACAGTCTCGCTAAAATTTTACTGGCTATGATCGCTCCGGCTTTTTATACTCGCCGACCTGCCTGTTGCGGCAGTTTTCATGTGAGTCCACGACTTACTTATTTTTTATCAAGTGACCTTTGGTAGGGGTCACCACTGAGAAGGACTAAGAAATGCCTATTATTACTCTCCCCGACGGTTCCAAACGTCAATTCGATGCTCCCGTGTCCGTGTACCAAGTTGCTGCTGATATTGGCCCTGGTTTGGCCAAGGTAACTTTGGGTGGTCGCGTCTTTTTAAATGGCGATAAAACAGGCCAGCGGGTCGATGCCCATGATCTCATCACCGAAGATGCCGAGCTGGTAATTTTCACTCCAAAAGATGAAGACGGCCTTGAGATTATTCGCCACTCCTGTGCGCACTTGCTTGGTCACGCGATTAAACAGTTGTATCCCAATGTGAAAATGGCCATTGGTCCAACCATTGAAAACGGCTTCTATTACGATATCGACCTCGAGCAAAAACTCACCGATGAAGATGTTGCTGCACTCGAAGCGCGCATGCACGAATTGGCCAAAACCGAATATGACGTGGTGAAAAAGAATGTGTCATGGCAAGAAGCCTATGACGTTTTTACCGCGCGTGGAGAGACGTACAAACTGGAGATCCTGGATCGCGACGTGCCTAAAGATGCAACGCCGGGTCTGTATCACCACGAAGAATATATCGACATGTGTCGCGGCCCGCACGTGCCCAATATGCGCTTTTGTTTAAATTTCAAATTGATGCGTACATCCGGTGCCTACTGGCGCGGTGATTCAAACAACAAAATGCTGCAGCGTATTTACGGCACTGCATTCGCTGATAAAAAACAATTAGCCGCTTACTTAAATTTATTGGAAGAAGCGGCAAAGCGCGACCATCGTAAACTCGCCAAGAAATTTGATTTGTTCCATTTGCAAGATGAAGCACCGGGCATGGTGTTCTGGCATCCTAAAGGCTGGACCTTGTGGCAGCAAATCGAGCAATACATGCGTGCCAAGCAAATCGATTGGGGTTATGACGAAGTTAAAACGCCGCTAATCATGGATCGCACCCTGTGGGAAAAATCCGGCCACTGGGAAAACTATCGCGATAACATGTTTACCACTGAATCGGAAAAACGTGATTTCGCGGTTAAGCCGATGAACTGCCCGGGCCACATCCAGATTTTCAACCACGGTTTGCGCTCGCATAAAGATTTGCCATTGCGTCTGGCGGAGTTTGGCTCTTGTCACCGTAACGAAGCTTCCGGCGCATTGCACGGCATTATGCGTGTACGCGGTTTCGTACAGGACGATGCCCATATTTTCTGTACAGATGACATGGTTGAAGCAGAGGTGTCGGCTTTCAACAGCATGTTGAAAGAGGTCTACGACGATTTCGGATTTACCGATATCGCCGTGAAGCTGTCGCTGCGTCCGGAAAAATATGCTGGTACTTTGGAAACCTGGGAAAAAGCCGAAAATGGCCTGCGTACTGCGTTGCGCGCTGCCGGTTTGGAGTGGGAAGAATTGCCAGGCGAGGGTGCTTTCTACGGGCCGAAGATCGAATACCAAATCAAAGATGCCCTGGGTCGTTCATGGCAGTGTGGCACTATCCAACTGGATTATGTGTTGCCTGAGCGTCTGGATGCTGAATATGTAGCAGAAGATAATGCGCGCAAACGCCCGGTTATGCTTCACCGTGCAATCCTCGGTTCTTTCGAGCGTTTCCTGGGGATTTTGATCGAACATTACGAAGGTTCATTCCCTGTCTGGCTGTCGCCAGTTCAGGCCGTAGTGGCCAATATCACCGATAATCAGGCCGAATTTGTTCGAAAAGTGGAAAAAACCTTGCGCGATAAGGGCTTCCGCGCCATTTCGGACTTGAGAAATGAGAAGATCGGCTTTAAAATCCGCGAGCACACAATTCAGCGGGTTCCCTACCTGCTCGTCATTGGCGACAAAGAGGTTGAAAACAACTCTGTAGCAGTTCGCACAAGGGACGGAAAAGATTTGGGTGTAATGAATCTGGAAGCCTTCATCGAGCACTTGACCGCCGATATCGCGCGTCGAGGCAGAGTTCTTTCAACTGAAGAATCTCAAGCATCGTGACTCAGGCCAGTAAGGTTTGTTCCTATTAATGAATTGGAGATACAACTATCAAACGAGATAACGCCCCAGCCGCTAAAGGAAATTCCAAGAAAGCGCGGATCAACGATCAGATCGAAGCTAAACAAGTTCGTTTAATCAATGCCGAAGGTGAACAGGTCGGTATTGTTCCATTGAGTGATGCCTTGGCCCAAGCGCAAGCTGCCACGCTGGATTTAGTGGAGATCGTTGCTGATAGCGATCCTATAGTCTGCAAGATTATGGATTACGGCAAACATCTGTTTGAGATCAAGAAGACCAAAGCTGCTGCCAAGAAAAAGCAAAAGCAACAGCAAATCAAAGAAATGAAATTTAGACCAGGGACGGAAGAGGGTGACTATCAGGTGAAATTAAAAGCCCTGATACGTTTCCTTGAGAGCGGAGACAAAGCCAAGGTAACCTTGAAGTTCCGTGGCCGCGAACTCGCCCACCAAGAGTTGGGAATGGAAATGATGCAACGCATCGAGAAAGACCTGCTCGAGTTGGGCACCGTAGAGCAAGCTGCCAAGATGGAAGGTAAGCAATTGACTATGGTGATTGCTCCTAAAAAGAGAAAATAGTCGGGCTTTTAGCTGCCTTGATTATTTAATTTATCAACAAGACATTTACAGAACGTTGCGAGTGCAGTTAGTGCAAGGCAAAGCTGACGAAAAAGCGGAGTTTACTTTAGTAAATGAGCATTTTGAGGAAGTTTTAACGCAGCAATAACAAGCGCAGTAGTTATGTAAAGTGTCTTATATATGTGTGGAGTAGAATCACATGGCAACCAAAGCTAAAGTACATAGCGGAGCGTCAAAACGCTTCAAAAAAACCGCTGCTGGCTACAAGTTCAAGCACGCAAACAAGAGTCACATCTTGACCAAAATGACTACTAAACGTAAGCGCCAATTGCGCGGTACCAGCATCATTGATGCGACTGATGTACCACGTGTTAAGCGTATGTTCCGTGCCATTTAATGGCCCAAAGAACTAATTAAAAGTTAGTAATCATTTAATAGAGGTTAAAAAATGGCTCGTGTAAAACGTGGTGTAGAGGCGCGTCGTCGTCACAAGAAGGTAATGAAAGCTGCCAAAGGTTATTACGGTGCACGTTCGCGTACATTCCGTGTAGCCAAGCAGGCTGTTATTAAAGCTGGTCAATACGCTTACCGCGATCGTCGCGTTAAAAAGCGTAATTTCCGCGCTTTGTGGATTACTCGTATCAATGCTCAATCTCGCGCTGAAGGCATGACTTACAGCCAATTGATCGCTGGCTTGAAAAAAGCCAACATCGTGTTGGACCGTCGTGTATTGGCTGACTTGGCTGTGCATGATAAAGCAGCTTTTGCTGCAGTTGTTGCGAAGGCTAAATCAGCTCTGGCTGCTTAATCGTCCAACGACTTCAGGTGTTAAGCAATTAACACCGCTGTGATCGCGATGAAAGGGGAGGAGCTTCGGTTTCTTCCCTTTTTTTTATCGCTCTGTTTTGTTCCCTCTCCCTATGGGAGAGGGCTAGGGTGAGGGAGACTTTAAAAAGCCCTCACCCCCGACCCCTCTCCCATAGGGAGAGGGGAGTCAAAAGCATAATTTATTGGAACGGCAGATGGAAAATCTGGACGAACTGAGAAAAAGCATCGACAACATCGATAATGCAATTATGGCGATGTTTGCCGAGCGTTTTAAAGTAACGACTAAAGTTGGTCATTACAAAGCGCAACATGGATTGCCAGCAAAAGATATTGAGCGTGAAGCCATTCAATTGGCCAGAATCAGCGAGCTTGCAAAAACATATGGTCTTGATCCTGAATTTGCGCAAAAGCTCCGGGTGAGTGTGATTGATTGTGTTGTAGAAAATCACCAATCGATCGCACGGGAATACGAATCACGACAATCTTAATTACATAATTTTTAACTCTATATTTATTGGAACGGCAGATGGAAAATCTCGCTGCGCTTACTGAAGAAGCGCTCAAATTAGCAACCAATGCCCAAGACTTGTCCGCGCTCGATGCTGTGCGTGTTGATTATTTGGGTAAGAACGGCAGCATCACTGCCTTGATGAAAACACTGGGCAAATTATCGCCAGAAGAGCGTCCTGCTGCGGGTGCCGAAATCAATAAAGCTAAAGATGCTGTGCAAGCTGCGTTGGATGCTCGCAAAGCGACTTTAGAGCAAGCTGCTATTGCTGCTAAATTAGCGGGTGAAGTGGTTGACGTAACCCTTCCTGGCCGTGGTCAGCATACTGGTGGTTTGCACCCGGTCACGCGCACCTTGCAACGTATTGAAGATATTTTTTCTGCGGTGGGTTACACCGTAGAAGTCGGCCCGGAGATTGAGGACGACTACCACAACTTCGAAGCGCTCAATATTCCCTCGCACCATCCCGCACGCGCCATGCACGATACTTTTTATGTGGATGACACACACGTCCTGCGTACACATACATCGCCCGTACAAGTGCGCACCATGGAAAACAAAACGCCGCCAATTCGTGTAATTTGCCCGGGTCGAGTTTACCGTTGCGATTCAGACGTAACCCACTCGCCCATGTTCCATCAGGTTGAAGGCCTGGTAGTTGATAAAGACATCAGCTTTGCCGATTTGAAAGGCACTATGGATCAATTCCTCAAAACTTTCTTTGAAGCCGATGTGCCCGTGCGCTTCCGCCCCTCTTATTTTCCATTCACCGAGCCGTCGGCTGAAATGGATATCCAATGTACCCAATGCCGCGGCAAGGGCTGTCGCATGTGTAAAAACTCCGGCTGGCTGGAGGTTGGTGGTTGCGGCATGGTTCATCCGGAAGTTTTCAAAGCGAGTGGCGTTGATCCTGAAACCTACACCGGTTTTGCATTCGGTATGGGCGTAGAACGTTTGGCCATGTTGCGTTACGGGGTTAACGACTTGCGCCTGTTCTTCGAAAACGATTTGCGGTTCCTGAAACAGTTTTAACTGAATGTGCCGAAAGCTTGTCTGGCAGGCGGAATACTGAATTTGCAATCTTGGGAGCTTTGATTCCCGAGCTACGGAAATAAAGAATTATGAAAGTAAGTGAATCCTGGTTGCGCGAGTGGGTAAACCCGGCAGCAACAACCGATGAATTAGTCGCCCAGCTCACTATGGCGGGTTTGGAAGTTGATGCCATCGAATCAGTCGCGGGTGATTTCACCGGCGTTATCGTGGGTGAGATCGTAGCCTGCGAACAACATCCTGATGCAGACAAGTTACGCGTAACCCAGGTTGCTGGTTTGCCTGATGGTCCAACGCAAGTTGTTTGCGGCGCAGCTAATGCGCGCGTAGGGATCAAAATTCCATTCGCCACTATTGGTGCTGAGCTTCCCGGCGATTTCCATATTAAGAAAGCTAAACTGCGCGGCGTTGAGTCTTTCGGCATGTTGTGTGGCCAAACCGAATTGAAAGCTGGTGATGACGATACAGGTTTGTGGGAGCTGGCTGCAGATGCGCCTGTCGGTAAAGACATCCGCGAATACCTGAATCTCAATGACAAATTGATTGAAGTCGATTTAACGCCTAATCGTAGCGATTGCTTAAGTGTTAAAGGTATCGCGCGCGAAGTCGGTGTGCTTTTCCGTGCGCCAGTGCAATCACCGGCCATTAATCCTGTTGCAGCGACTATTGCTGATACTTTTCCCGTGAAATTATCCGCTGGCGCTGCGTGCAGCCGTTATGTTGGTCGCGTAATTCGTAATATCGACATCACAAAACCAAGCCCTGCATGGCTACAAGATAAACTGGTTCGTGCCGGTCTGCGCAGTATTGACGCGGTAGTGGATGTAACAAATTATGTGCTGATCGAACTCGGCCAACCTATGCATGCTTTCGATCTATCAAAATTGTCTGGTGGTATTGATGTTCGCTTGGCGAATCAAGGCGAGCCTTTAACTCTTCTGGATGGTCAGGAAGTAAAACTCAATGCTGACACCATGGTCATTGCAGACCAACAAGGTGCCTTGGCAATTGCCGGTGTGTTTGGTGGCAAACCCAGTTCAGTCACTCCAGAAACCCGCGATATTTTCCTTGAAAGCGCATTCTTCAATCCTTTGGCAGTAGCCGGTCGCGCACGTTCTTATGGATTGCATACAGATTCCTCTCACCGCTTTGAGCGCGGTGTTGATTACAACCTGCAAATTGAAGCTATGGAACGTGCTACTGCGCTTTTGCTTGAAATCGTAGGTGGTGAGGCTGGTCCTTTGGTTCACGTCACCAATGACCAATTGCCACAAGAACGTCAGGTTACATTGCGTAAAGCCCGTATTATCAGTGGTTTGAGTCTTGAAATGGCCGATAGCGAAGTGGTGGATATCCTCACTCGCCTTGGTTTGAGCCTTGTTTCCCAAAATGCTGAAGGCTGGACATTCAATGTTCCAAGCTATCGTTTTGACATTTCTATCGAAGCTGATCTTTTGGAAGAGTTGGCCCGTGTTTACGGTTACAACCGCTTACCAACTCGTGCTTTGGCAACGCCCATCCAGATTGATGAGCGCCCTGAAGCAAAATTGGGTGTCTCAGCAGTTCGTCGCCAATTGGTTGCGCGCGGTTATCAGGAGGCGATTACCTTTAGCTTTATCGAACCTAAACTCTCTGCACTATTTGATCCTTCGCGTGAGCCCGTGGTGCTACGTAATCCGATCAGCGCTGATTTGGCCGCTATGCGCACCAGCTTGCTGCCCGGTTTGGTGACTGTGCTGCGCAATAACCTCAATCGCCAACAAGAGCGTGTACGCTTGTTTGAAACCGGCCTGCGTTTTGTGCCGAGTGCGGCGGGTGGTGTTGAAGGGTTGCAACAAGAAGCCATGCTGGCCGGCCTTATCTACGGTAGTCGTTTACCGGAAGCATGGTCAAATGCAGCTGAACCGGTCGATTTCTTCGATATCAAAGGCGACCTTGAATCTGTACTGGCGGTTACTGGTAATACCAAAGAATTTACCTTCCAGGCAGGCGAGCATTCCGCGTTGCATCCGGGCCAAACTGCGGCTATATACCTGAACGGCGAATTGCAGGGGTATATAGGTGCTTTGCATCCAACCTTGCAGCAACAGTTGGATATACCCAAAAACGTCTTTTTGTTTGAATTGAAGTTGTCTGCTGTGACTCAGGCGCGTGTACCTGCGTTCTCAAGTTTGTCACGCTTCCCTGAAGTGCGTCGCGATTTAGCTATTCTTTTGGATCGCCAGGTGGCGGCTAAAACCTTGATGGATACTGTGTCTGCCGCTGCCGGTGAACAGTTGAAAGACTTAAAGGTGTTTGACGTATATATGGGCAAAGGTATTGATCCACATAGAAAAAGTGTTGCTTTGGGCTTGACCTTTCAGCATCCATCACGCACTCTTAACGAGGATGAAGTTAATGCTTCCATAGATGCTGTGATTAAATCTTTGGAGGCTAATTTCGCTGCCACCCTAAGATAGCCCTATGACAGCTCTTAATAGGAAGAATAACTATGTCGGATGGTGCTTTAACCAAAGCTGATTTGGCTGAAAAGCTGTATGAAGATCTAGGTTTAAATAAACGTGAAGCCAAGGAGCTGGTCGAACTCTTCTTTGAGGAGATTCGGCACGCGCTTGAAAATAATGAACAGGTTAAGTTATCTGGTTTCGGTAACTTCGAACTGCGCGATAAAAGCCAGCGCCCGGGTCGCAACCCGAAAACTGGTGAGGAAATCCCGATCAGTGCGCGCAGGGTAGTCACTTTCCGTCCCGGACAAAAACTTAAGGCTCGAGTAGAAGCTTATGTTGGAACCCAGTCATAACGACGAACTCCCGGTCATCCCCGGGAAGCGCTATTTCACCATCGGTGAAGTCAGTGAGCTGTGTGCGGTCAAGCCGCACGTGCTGCGCTATTGGGAGCAGGAATTCCCCCAATTAAAGCCCGTTAAACGCCGTGGCAATCGTCGCTACTATCAGCGTCAGGATGTCATGACGATTCGCCAGATTCGCTCATTGCTCTACGATCAAGGTTTTACGATTGGCGGTGCGCGTTTGCAAATGAGCAGCGAATCTTCACAGACTGATATCAATCAGTTTTCACAATTGGTCAATCAAATGATTGGCGAATTGGAGCAGGTTTTAAAAGTTTTAAAATCTCGCTGAATCCGGACCAAAAAATCTGTTAGTTCTTAGTCGGATTAATCCTAACAGTTTGTTGCAATCTCAATGAATTAAGGTATTATGCCGGTCCCTCGCAGCATAGGCTTTATTTATGCTGTGCATGTTACACATGCAAAAGATTTCACTCGGAGCGTAGCGCAGCTCGGTAGCGCACCATACTGGGGGTGTGGGGGTCGTGGGTTCAAATCCCGCCGTTCCGACCATATTTTAAAAAGGCGCTTTTTATAAGCGCCTTTTTTATTGTCCGACGTTTTTGCATTATTTGTTCTAAGGATTTTAAATTCCAGCTAGTGGCGCCTGTCAACCAAAGTGCTACCATGCGTCTTCATTTTTTACAGCACTCAATTCCTGATCACTTGTGCACCAAAATAAAAAGAGGTATTCCCGTGTCAAAGCAATTAATGATTTATGACAACATCCAGCCTTTGTCTGAAAAGCATGCAAAATGGGCTGTTAGTATTGAAGACCATGAGTTTATAGGCCATTTGAATTCAGTACCTCTATTAGCTACTGAAATTCCGTTGGCGGCGGCAGAGTTCCCAATTATTTTTTCTGCAACTTCAATTGAAGGTGAATATCTTCCTTTGGCAGTAATGGGTTTGAAAGACGGCCAAAACTTATTGCTTAATGAAAAAAATGTCCTGACTACCCGTTATGTCCCCGCATTTATTCGTCGTTATCCGTTTGTTCTGGGTGGCAATAAAGATTCGGATATGATGGCTTTGTGCATTGATGAAGATGGTAGGTGCCTGGTTAAGGATGGCAGCAAAGGTGCTCCTTTGTTCCAGGAAGATGGTACTCATTCGGAATTCCTGAATGATATCGTCGAGTTTCTTAAAGACTATCAATACCGTGCTGAATTGACCCGTAACTTTACCAAGAAGTTGCATGAGCTGGATTTGTTGGAGCCTATGTCGGCGAGCATTTCCTTTAAGGGGAAAGAAGACCTTCAATTGAATTTAGGCGGTTTTTACGTGGTGAAACGTGAAAAGCTTAAAGAAATTAGCGATGCAGAAGTAGTGGATTTATTTAAGAAAGATGGATTGGAGCTTATTTACGCCCATATTAATTCTTTGTCCAACTTCAATCGCTTGATTGATATTATGTCGGCTCAATTAGCTAAAGAATAATCTGGGTAATAAATAAAAAGCCGGAATCTCGCAAGAGATTCCGGCTTTTTTTATGGGCGCTCCAGACGTCAGGAGCTATTTATTGCAGCGTTCTTTGGCGAGCTGCAATTTGTTTAACTTTGCGTTCGGCACTATTGAATGCATCGCGTACCGCTAAATGAATCGATTCATTATCCTGGGTAACAGCGATAGGGTGCCCTTTGATATCAATCTCAATAGAGGCGCGAAATTGTTTACCTTTGTGTTTGTGGTTGTGGGGAGTATCAAGAACCACGCGGCTGTGCATTATTTGGTCAGAGAAGCGGTTTAGTTTTTCAAGTTTTTTTGAAATGACTTCGTTGAGTGAAGCAGAGAAATCCAAATCACGATAGAGAACGTCGACAGCAGGTTTCATCATAAAGCTCCTTAACGTTTATGTTAGAGGGCAGAATCAACTTCAGGCTATTTTTCAGCAGTGGCTCCTAAAACTTCAAGCCCTCAATTTCAATATTGACTCTTTCAGGATAAATATCAAGGCGAAACGCCATTATCTTAATAACGTTTTTGTCTCTGGATAGATCTTTAAGTTGTTTAGGTAATAAGAAAAAGAGGCGATGTTTTAGTGTCAGTTGACTTCCTTTGTGGGCTCTTGGTGCAATTTTATTAACCCAATGTGCACCAATATATTCCGTATATTTCAAATATTGCGATTTTTACAGGGGCATCAAAAAAGTATAAAAATTTTTCAAAATAATCTTGAAATATTTTTGCCTGGCTACATATCTGTTCTGTAGCTGCTCATTAGAGGGTTACATATAAACTTACCGGCTTGATCATTGTGATAAGTCATTTTTATATTGCTCAAATATGAGGATATTGTTATGCGTAATTTTGATTTTTCTCCATTATACCGTTCCGCTATTGGCTTTGATCGTATGGCCAACATTCTTGATAGTTTGAATCGTGCTGAACAAAACCAGCCGAGCTATCCTCCTTACAATATTGAATTAACGGGTGAAGATAAATATCGTATCACCATGGCGGTTGCCGGATTTGATCGCTCAGAAATTAATATTGAAGTTAACCAGAATCATTTAACCGTATCTGCTAATAAAGGTGCGGAAGAGCAAGCTCGTACTTATTTGCATCAGGGTATTGCTGCACGCAGTTTCGAGCGTCGTTTTCAATTAGCAGATCATGTGCAAGTGCAATCTGCCAATTATGAAAATGGTTTGTTGCACGTAGATTTACAGCGTATTATTCCTGAAGCTATGAAACCACGTAACATCCCAATTGGTGTTGATGCATCGCAGGATAAGTTAACACATGTAACCTCTTCAACGGCTGCGAATGCTGAAACTACTCAAAATGTAGTGGCTGCGTAATTTATTGGTTGTTAAAAAATCCTCGCATCAGTTTTTGTTGCGGGGATTTTTTTATGTTGCACTGAATAATTTTGCCCTGACGGTTTCGCGATAGGCGATAGGTGTTGTGGCAAGATGTTTTTTAAATAATGTTGAAAAAAATCCTGTGTCCTGATAACCCACTTTTTCTACGATTTCGTTGATAGATAAATTGGTTGTCTTCAATAAATCCTTCGCAATATTAATTCGTACTTCCTGTAAAAAATCCAAAGGTGAAATTCCCAATGCGGCTTTGAAACGACGATTTAGCGTGCGAGTGCTCATGCCAAATTTTTCAGCGAGTTGTGTCATAACAATATCGCGATGATAATTATCTTGTAACCAAATCTGAATTTGGGTGATGTCTTCATCCGGGTGATGGTTGTGTTCTTTTTCAAAAAAGCCACTGGCTTCATAAGCGCGACGAATTTCATGGGAAAAATGTCGCTCAACATGATTCGCAATTTCTTTCCCATATAATCTTTGGATGAAATGCACAGTTAAGTCTGCCAGGGAATTTACGCTTGCTGCGCAATAAAGATTACCGGCCTGGGTAATAAAATATTGACGCTTTAATTGAACCAAAGGGTAATCTTTTTGGAATTGATCAAAGTAGTGCCAGTGTGTTGTTGCCGCCTTGCCATCCAATAACCCCGCCTCTGCTAAAAAGCAGCAACCTGTGCCAACAGCGCTAATCAGTGCACCATTTTGATATTCCTGTTTCAACCAATTTAATAGTTCTGTACTTTTTTTGATGAGTGGGCGAGGGTTGCGCCATAGTCCGGGAATGTAAATGATTTGGTTGTTGACGAGCTCATGGATGGCTGCGTCCGGTTGCCAGCGCAAGCCAGAGCGCGTCAGTATGGCTTCGCTTGTGACGCTCGCTGTACGTATTTTTATGGTTGGTAAATTTTGCGTCGTACCGGCAATTTTCGATGCTTTTAATGCAGCGCTTTGTGCTGCCAAAAGCATCTCGGAAGGAAGGGTTGCACTTGTCGCCAACATGTTATCCAGGAGAACAAAAGTAATATTGGTAGTTTGCATATTTATTCCTCTTGTCATGTTTGGCTAAAATACCATTAATTATGGCCAAAACAACAATGACTTTGGCAATTTATCGCAATAGACTGACTTATCGGATGCTATTGGTGTAGAGGTTGTCAGATGTCGCATTTACCTGTCATTGTTGGATTTGGTGGTTTTAGCGCTGCCGGTCGTAGTTCTGGTCATCACGCTTATCGTCGCATGGTGATTGAAAGCCTGCCTGCGCAAGAGCGTCAGGAAACCCTGGCTGGTTTGGCGGTCATGATGGGGTTGGTGAAATTCAATGATGGGCAATATCAAGACGAGTCTGGCCGTACATTAAGCTTGGCACAAATTGAATCAGAATATGGGGTTGCTGTTCTGGATGGCACCTTGATTCGTCGTATTGAAAAAACCTATTTTGATGTAGATGCCGCTCATTGGCAGAAAAATGCTGTTTTGGGCGGAAGTGGCGAGCCTATGGTGTTTGATATGCGCCGCCGTGATTTGCCGGAACCAACGCCTGTCGGCTGGCAAGTGCAAGATCTGGATGAGGATCGTGTGCGTGTCATCGCACCGGATGGCCTCGAAGTTAAGTTTGATAGCTATCGTGAGCTGCCGGTTAAATCGGCAGGCCAGTTACCGCGCGGTTTCAATCCCGGCGCTTTATATAATTCCCATTTCCATCCTCGTGCACTTCAGCTTGCTGTAATTGGTGCCTCTGATGCTGTGCAATCCATAGGTATCGAATGGCAAACGATTATGGATGCCATTAACCCTGACCAGATTGGTGTTTACGCCAGTAATGTTATGAGCCAGATGGATGAGAATGGCTTTGGTGGTTTGTTGCAGGCTCGTTTGAAAGGTGGTCGAGTAAGTACGAAGCAGTGTCCTTTGGGACTGAACACCATGCCCGCAGATTTTGTAAACGCCTACATTTTGGGTAGCGTAGGGCACACTGGCGCTATCGTGGGTGCTTGTGCGTCCTTCCTGTATAACTTGCGCGCAGCTGTAGAGGATATTATTGCGGGCAAATGCCGTGTGGCTGTTGTCGGGAATGCTGAAGCGCCAATCCTTCCAGAAATTATCGATGGCTATGCAACCATGGGTGCGCTTGCCAGCGAAGACAAGCTTAAGAAGTTGGATGATGCGGAGGAAGCTGATCCTCGTCGCACCAGCCGTCCTTTTGGCGAAAATGCCGGATTTACCATGGCAGAAGCCAGCCAATATGTAGTTTTGATGGATGATGCGCTGGTGATGGAGTTGGGTGCTGATATTCATGGCGCGGTCAGTGATGTGTTTATCAATGCCGATGGTTTCAAAAAATCCATTTCTGCTCCTGGTCCTGGTAATTACATCACTATGGCGAAAGCTGTTGCATCTGCCCGTGCATTATTGGGTGATGAGGCAGTACGTGAGCGTTCAATGATTCAGGCGCATGGCTCAAGTACACCGCAAAACCGGGTGACTGAATCGCAAATCTTTGATCAGGTGGCGCAAACCTTTGGTATTACCGATTGGCCGGTGTCTGCGGTAAAAGCCTATGTTGGCCATTCTTTGTCTGCCGCGAGTGGTGAGCAATTGGTTTCCTCTTTGGGTATTTTCAAGTATGGCTTGATTCCCGGCATTAAAACGATCGATAAGGTCGCCGATGATGTATTTATTGATCACTTGAGTATTTCCATTGCGGACGTTGATCGCAAAAATTCACCGATAGATATCGCCTTCCTAAATTCCAAAGGTTTTGGTGGTAATAATGCTACTGCAAATGTGCTTGCTCCCCATGTGGTTGAATCAATGCTGTCACGTCGTTACGGTGCGGAATCTGTTGCCGCTTATCAAGAGCGTCGTAAAACGGTGGTTGCAAAAGCTTATGATTATGATCAACAAGCCCTTATCGGTAATTTCGACACGATTTATCACTTCGGTAAAAACCTGATTGATGAGAGCCAAATCACCATAAGTCAGTCGAATGTTACTTTGCCTGGCTTTGCACATCCGATTGATTTGCAGTTAATCAATCGTTTTGCAGACATGACTAACTAGATCTTGTGGTTTAAAGGTTAATCAAGTCTATACAAAGCCAAGACTTTCCCTTAAAATGCCGCGCCTTTCGCATACCTTGTTATGCGAGTAACTATTTTTTAACCGGGAGCGCGTGGGCTCTCCCCATAACAAACACAGGAAGAAGACCTCAATGGTAACTATTCGTCTGTCTCGTGGCGGCTCTAAAGCTCGTCCATTCTATCACTTGACCGTAACTAACAGCCGCAGCGCTCGTAACGGCCGCTTCATTGAACGTATCGGTTTTTTCAACCCGGTTGCTCGTGGTCAAGAAGAAACTTTGCGTGTTGATGCTGACCGTTTGGCTCACTGGGTTGCTCAAGGCGCTCAATTGAGTGATCGCGTTGCTGCTCTCGTTAAAAGCCAAAAAGCTGCTTAATTGGAAGCTATTGCCTGATGTCTGATAAGTTGAATCTGGTTAACGTTGGGCGTATTACTGCTGTCTTCGGTATCAAAGGATGGGTAAAAGTCCATTCTTACACCGAACCGCAGGAAAACCTTTTTGAATATCATCCCTGGTGGTTGAAAACAGCACACGGTGTCAAAAAGGTCGAAATTGATGATGCAAGACCTCATGGCGACGCTTTTGTTGCTCATATCGTAGGTGTAGATGATCGCGATCTGGCGATGGAATACACCGGTTTCGATATAGCGATTGAGCGCGATTTAATGCCAGAGCTGGATGACGGTGAATATTATTGGAGTCAGCTCGAAGGGCTTGCAGTATATACACAATTTTCCGGGGCGCGTCAGCGTTTAGGTGTTGTGTCCAAGTTGTTTGAAACAGGTGCTAACGATGTGTTGGTGGTTGTCGGCGATGCTGAATCCATTGACCAGAAAGAACGTTTGGTACCTTATGTTCCCGGTCAATTTGTGCTCTCTGTAGATTTAGCTGCAGGTGAAATTCTGGTTGACTGGGATCCTGAATTTTAAAACGTGAGTTTTAATTCGGGTTTAAAAAAATATAGAAGCATTGAGGGGTTGTAGTGGAAGATCAATCACAGAGCGATCAACCACAAGCAAGCGGATCGCCGTTAAAAATTGCGGTTATCTCGATTTTCCCTGATATGTTTGGCGCTATCGCTAACTTTGGTATTACCAGCCGCGCGCTTAAGCAAGGTTTGGTGGAGTTGAAAGCAATCACTCCGCGCGACTTTGCTCATGATCGCCACTCTACGGTGGATGATCGCCCCTTCGGTGGTGGTCCTGGCATGGTGATGATGGTTCAGCCTTTGCGCGATGCCATCGCAGAGGCCAAAGTTTGGGCGGGTAGCGCAGCCAAAGTGATTTACCTGTCGCCACAGGGTAGGACGCTGGATCAAGCCGGTGTTGTTCAGCTTGCAAGCTACAACAACATGATTTTGATCGCAGGGCGCTACGAAGGCATAGACGAGCGTTTGCTCGACACAGTTATCGATGAAGAATGGTCCATCGGTGATTATGTGTTGAGCGGCGGTGAGTTGCCGGCGATGGTGTTGATAGATGCAGTAACCCGGTTAATTCCCGGCGCTTTAGGGCATGCACTATCGGCAGAGCAAGATTCATTTACGGCGGGCTTGTTAGATTGCCCGCACTATACTCGGCCAGAAGAATTTGAAGGCATGAGGGTTCCAGAGGTTTTACTGTCTGGTAACCATGAACTGATTCGGCGCTGGCGCTTGAAACAAGCGTTAGGGCGAACATGGCTGAAAAGGCCAGATTTATTGCAAGCAATAAACTTAACCGAGGAACAGCAAAAGCTGTTGACGGATTATCGTCGGGACCTTGATAACGACACACTCTAGCTGTGAAGCTATAGACTCTTAGGAGAATATCAATGACTAACAAAATTATTCAGGCTCTCGAAGCTGAACAACTGAAAGCTAACGTAACCGAGTTTTCACCAGGTGATACCGTTGTAGTTCAAGTGCAAGTGAAAGAAGGTGATCGCGTTCGTTCACAGGCTTTCGAAGGCGTTGTAATCGCTATTCGTAGCCGCGGTTTGAACTCTGCTTTCACCGTTCGTAAAATTTCTCACGGTGTAGGTGTTGAGCGTACTTTCCAAACTCACTCTCGCCAAATCGAGAGCATTACCCTGAAACGTCGTGGTGATGTACGTCAAGCTAAACTTTACTACCTGCGCGACCTTACTGGTAAGGCGGCACGTATTAAGGAAAAATTGGTTTAAGAGTCAACTAGATTTTCTAGTTGCTATTACCGCAAAAGCCAGCGCAGGAAACTGCCCTGGCTTTTTGTTTTCTGTTAATCTCGAATTTTTTGAGATGCTTTAATGGACGCTGATTCACCGCAACCAATATCGGCACAGGAGGAAAGTGTTATCGCACTTTATCTTGATGCTATATGGATGGAAAAAGGCTTAAGCCAAAATTCGCTGGATTCCTACCGCACAGATTTAACTTTGTTTGCCCACTGGTTGGGTGAGCGCGGCAAAAATCTGCTGGCGGTAACAGCGAGCGATTTGCAAAGCTATCTGGCTTATCGTCTGGAGATGAAATTCCAAAGTCGTTCGAGTGCACGCTTTTTATCGTGTATGCGTGGCTTCTATCGCCACCAGTTGCGTGAAGGTATGCTGCAGGAAAATCCTATGGCTTTGATTGAAAGTCCCAAATTACCGCGATCCCTGCCGAAATCTTTAACAGAAGCTGATGTCGAAGCCTTGTTAGATGCACCGGATCTGGAAGATCCTGTTGGTTTGCGCGATCGAACTATGCTGGAAGTCCTCTACGCTTGTGGATTGCGTGTAACTGAATTAGTGACTTTAACCATGGCACAGATTAATCTGCGCCAGAATGTTATTCGTGTGATGGGGAAGGGTAGCAAAGAGCGTTTGATTCCCATGGGTGAAGAAGCGTCTTCCTGGTTGGAAAAATATTTTCGCGAAGCGAGACCTTTTTTGCTCAATAATCTGCCCAATGAAGTAGTATTCCCCAGTACGCGCGCGCAACCTATGACTCGCCAGACGTTTTGGCATCGAATTAAGCATTGGGCCAATGTCGCGGGTATTGAAAAGACCTTGTCGCCACATACACTCAGGCATGCGTTTGCGACCCATCTCTTGAATCATGGAGCTGATTTGCGGGTGGTGCAATTACTGCTGGGGCATAGTGATTTATCGACAACACAGATTTACACGCATATCGCACGCACACGGATGAAAGCACAACACGCTGCGCATCATCCGCGCGGTTAATTTTTCGTTTCTGGAGTTTATTATGATAACAAAACGCCTATCTGCATGGTTTGGTTTGCTTGCACTGTGCAGTGCCAGCTCAGGTTATGCTGCAGACGCTGCTCCCGGTAGTATGATCAAGCGCCAAACCCCCGAGGCAATCATTACTGCCAAATTAGAGCAGGCAATCCCGCAATATAAAGTCACCTCTATTCGCCCATCACCTATTGATGGTTTATATGTTGTGCAGCTTGGTGGCAGCGATGTGTTGGTTACTGCTGATGGCAGCAAATTTATCCAGGGTGATATTTTTAATATCACGTCGACTGGCATTGCCAAATGGGAAGATCCTGCGTTAGTTGCCGAGCGTAAAAAAATGCACGCAGCAATTGATCCGAAAGATTCAATTAACTTTAAAGCTTCGGGCAAAACCAAAGCTGTTGTCTATGTATTTACCGATGTTGATTGCGGTTTCTGCCGTAAGTTAAACAGCCAAATGGCCGATTACAATAAATTGGGGATCGAGATTCGCTATTTGGCGTTCCCACGTGCCGGTATCCCCAGTCCATCCGCTGATAAGTTAGTGACTGCGTGGTGTTCAAAAGACAAGCAAGGCGTTTTAACCAAAGTGAAAGAAGGGCAGGATATTCCTAATATTACTTGCGCCAACCCAATTGCATCGCAATTTGCACTGGGTGCCCGTTTGGGAGTTAATGCAACGCCTGCAATCTGGTTCCCCGATGGGAATATCAAGCTTGGTTATTTACCTCCAGACCAGTTGGCAAAAGAGCTTGGAATTTTGTAATTTTCGTTTTTCTGTGTAACTTCGCTGTTCCCCAGGGCTGGCACATTGACAGCCCTGACTTCCCTGAGTATGGTGGCCATCTTTTTTGAAAACTGGCCAAAACGCCTGAATTTCATTTCTTAATCTTCGTTTCTTTTTGTGCTTTCACGTTTAGGGGAATCTACTTGAATCCAGTCAACTCTGCGCGCACGGTAAATGTGGGCATCTGCGGTCTTGGGACTGTCGCTAGCGGCGCTGTAAACATACTTTCTCGCAATAAGGGCCTGATTGATGCTCGCTCAGGTTGCAATGTATCTATTGTCCAGATTGGTGCCCGCCGCGATAACCCCAAAGTAGATACTTCTGGTTACGCAGTGACTCGCGATATTTTCGATGTAGTGAATAATCCTGTGGTCGACATAGTGGTTGAGCTGATTGGTGGAACCACTGTGGCCAAAGATTTGGTGATGACCGCCATTGCCAATGGCAAGCATATAGTGACCGCAAATAAAGCCTTGATTGCCCATCATGGCCAGGAAATTTTTGCGGCGGCAAAGGCAAAAGGTGTGACCGTTGCTTTTGAAGCGGCAGTTGCTGGTGGAATCCCGATTATTAAATCCATCCGTGAAGGTTTGGCGGCGAACAATATCGAATGGCTCGCAGGCATCATTAACGGTACTACCAACTTTATTTTGACTGAGATGCGCGACAAAGGCCGTACCTTTGAAGATGTGCTTAAAGAAGCGCAAGAGCTGGGTTATGCCGAAGCTGATCCAACTTTCGACGTAGAAGGTATAGATGCGGCGCACAAGCTGGTAATTCTTGCTTCATTGGCGTTCGGTATTCCGTTGGATGTGAAAAAAGTATTCACTGAAGGCATCACTAAAATTTCAACCCAGGATGTGAATTACGCTGAAGAACTTGGCTATCGCATTAAACATTTGGGCATTGCGCGTCGTTCGGCTGGTGGAATTGAGTTGCACGTAAACCCGACATTAATTCCGGAGAAACGTTTAATCGCCAATGTCGATGGTGTAATGAATGCTGTGTTGGTGAAGGGTGATGCTGTAGGCCCAACCCTTTATTACGGCGCAGGCGCAGGCGCAGAGCCAACGGGTTCATCCGTCGTGGGTGATATCGTTGACGTTGCGCGCACTTTGCTTGCCGACCCTGCGCATCGTGTACCTTATCTTGGTTTCCAGGATGAGTTTGTGACTGAGCAAAAGCACGTTCCTATGGACGATATAGAAACAGCTTATTATTTGCGTATGTCTGCATTGGATAAGCCAGGCGTCTTGTCAAAAGTGGCGACTATTTTGAGTGATTCTGGTATCAGTATTGAAGCCATGATCCAGAAAGAAGCGAAAGAAGGTGAATCAACTGTGCCGCTGATTTTGCTGACCAATCTCGTGCAAGAAAAGAAAATGATTGCGGCTATCAGCAAAATAGAATCGCTTGATTCTATTTCTGCACCGGTGATTCGCATTCGTGTTGAGTCATTGAAGTAATTTGTAACATCCCTCACCCCAACCCTCTCCCAGAAGGAGAGGGAGTTAAGTCGAGAAATATATTTCTTGCGAGTTCCCCTCTCCCGCTGGGAGAGGGGCTAGGGGTGAGGGTAAATTAAAAATTTTGTAAAAGGTTAATTAACGTGAAATACATCAGTACCCGCGGTATAGCACCAGCGCTTTCGTTTGAAGAAGTTGTTTTAACCGGTTTGGCACCTGATGGTGGTTTGTATGTACCGGAAACCTTACCGACTTTTTCAAAAGAAGAAATTGCGTCCTGGGCTGGCTTGTCCTATCAGGATTTGGCGTTCAATGTAATGAAGCCATTTGTTGCGGGTGCAATTAGCGATGAAGATTTCAAAAAAATTATTGCCGATGCTTACGCAAGTTTCCGTCACGATGCCATTGCTCCACTCGTGCAAACGGCGCACAACGAATTTATTTTGGAATTGTTCCAGGGCCCAACGCTCGCGTTCAAAGATTTCGCGTTGCAATTTTTAGGTCACTTGCTTGATCACTTGTTGAAAAAGCGTAATCAAAAAGTTGTGGTGATGGGCGCAACATCGGGCGATACAGGTTCTGCTGCGATTGAAGGCTGTCGCCGTTGCGACAACATCGATATTTTTATTATGCACCCGAACAATCGTGTGTCTGATGTCCAACGTCGCCAAATGACCACAGTGCTTGCGCCAAATGTATTTAACATCGCTCTCGAAGGTAACTTTGATGATTGCCAGAACATGGTGAAAGCGAGTTTTGGTGATCAATCATTTTTGCCGGAAGGTCGCCAACTAGTTGCAGTAAATTCCATTAACTGGGCGCGCATTATGGCGCAAATCGTTTATTACTTTTATGCAGGTTTGGCGCTCGGCGCACCGCATCGCCCAATTGCGTTTTCGGTTCCGACTGGAAACTTTGGTGATATTTTTGCCGGTTATCTTGCAAAAAAAATGGGCTTGCCGGTTGATCAATTGGTAATTGCTACTAATTGCAATGATATTTTGCATCGTTGCATCAGCAGCAATGATCACAGTAAAAATCAATTGCAACATACCTTGTCGCCAAGCATGGACATTATGGTATCGAGCAACTTCGAGCGCATGTTGTTTGATTTGTATGATCGCGATGGCAGTGCAATTCGCCAATTGATGGAAGATTTTAAATCTGGCGCAATGGTGTTAAAAGAATCTGCTTTGTCACGTGCACGCGAATTGTTTACCAGTTATGGTGTGAGTGATGATGTGACCATCGACGTGATTCGCGATGTTTTTGAAAACACCGAATACTTGCTTGATCCGCATACGGCAATTGGTGTTGAGGCCGCGCGTAAAACTCGTCGTCGCCAGGATATTCCAATGGTGTGTTTGGCCACTGCACATCCTGCCAAGTTTCCTGAGGCTGTGCGTAAAGCAGGGCAGGATGAAGATCCTGCGTTACCGCATCACATGACCGATTTGTTTGAGCGCGAAGAGCGTTACACTGTATTGCCGCAAGAACTTAAAAAAGTTCAGGAATTTATTACGGCTAACGTGCGTAAATAAATTTTATTTATGTTTTTTCAAAGCGCCGCATTGGGAAGCTGATGCGGCGTTTTTGTTTCAGGAGCCCCCCTCACCCTAGCCCTCTCCCAAGGGGAGAGGGGATTAGTAAGTGCCAATTTTGAAGTTCGTGTTCTTGGCTCTCTCTCAAGGGACTGAAAGTGCCAGTTTCGAAGTTCGTGCTTTAGCTCCCTCTCCCCTTGGGAGAGGGCGGGGGGGTGAGGGCATGTGATAAAAACCTCAAATGAATTTAACCATGCAAAAAATCATCAAACGACGCCTAATCGAACAACAAACACAATTCGATTCATCAATTCATCCGCTACTGCAACGCATTTACAGCGCGCGCGGAATTCAACAGCAACACGAATTGCACTATCAGCTCGCACAATTACACAAACCTAACTTCAAAGGCTTACAAGAAGCAGTAAGTATTTTGGCTGATGCAGTTGTTGCTGGTGCAAAAGTTATTATTGTTGGCGACTTCGATGCGGATGGTGCAACCAGTAGCGCGCTTGCCGTTTTAGCTTTGCGTGCGATGGGCTTGTACAACGTCGATTTTCTAGTGCCCAATCGCTTTGAATATGGTTACGGGTTAACACCAGAAATTGTTGCTGTTGCGGCTGCGAAAGAGCCTGATGTGATCATTACAGTTGATAATGGAATTTCCAGTATTGAAGGTGTCCGTGCTGCGCGCGAATTAGGAATTGCTGTCATAGTTACCGATCACCATTTGCCGGGCAGTGAATTGCCAGATGCGGACGCCATCGTAAATCCCAATCAACCCGGTTGCGAATTCCCGAGTAAAAATCTTGCGGGCGTTGGTGTTATTTTTTATGTGATGAACGCTTTGCGCGCAGAGCTGCGTCAAATGGGTTGGTTTGCAGAAAGCGGAATTGCTGAACCTAATATGGCGAGCTTTTTAGATTTGGTTGCGCTTGGTACTGTCGCCGATGTGGTTCCACTCGATCACAACAACCGTATTTTGGTTGCGCAAGGTTTGCAGCGTATTCGTGCTGGTGTTGCGCGTCCTGGTATTAAAGCTTTATTGGACGTTGCGGGTAAACAAGCGCATAAAGTTGTCGCAAGTGATTTTGGTTTTGCGCTTGGGCCGCGTTTAAATGCGGCAGGGCGTTTGGATGATATGTCGCTCGGGATTCAATGCCTGCTGTGCGAAAGCGATTCCCTTGCGCGTGAAATGGCGATGCAAATGGATGATTTAAATAAAGACAGGAAAGCTATTGAAACTGGCATGCAGCAAGAAGCCATGACCATGCTGCAAAAAGTGCTGTCGGCGGATGAGAATTCTTTGCCTTGGGGTGTTTGTCTTTTTGATGAAACCTGGCATCAAGGTGTTATTGGAATTTTGGCTTCGCGCATTAAAGACAAATACCATCGACCAACTATTGTGTTTGCCGATGTCGGTGATGGACAAATAAAAGGTTCCGCGCGTTCAATACACGGCTTCCATATTCGCGATGCGTTGGATGCTATTGCATCGCGTCATCCTGAATTGCTGCAAAAGTTTGGTGGCCATGCAATGGCCGCGGGAATGAGTTTAACTCGCGAGAATTTTGCTGCTTTTGCAGTAGCGTTTGATGAAGAGGTTCGTCGGCAATTAACACAGGATGATTTGTCTGCATTAGTGTTGAGTGACGGTGAGTTGGATGTACAAGATTTTAATTTGTCACTTGCGCAGGCATTGCGTGAATCTGGCCCTTGGGGTCAGCATTTTCCTGAGCCTGTTTTTGATGGAGAGTTTTTTCTGGTCCAACAAAAATTGCTCGGCGAAAAACATTTAAAGATGACTTTAGGTGTGGATTCTCAAGGCCAGCAATTGGTAGATGCTATCGCATTTAATATTGATCCAACTTGCTGGCCAAATGTGCAAGCCAAAAAAATAAAAATGGCTTACCGTTTGGATATCAATGAATTTCGCGGAAATAAAAATCTCCAGCTTATGGTTGATTATATGGAGCCAATTAATTAGCCATAATTCAGATTATTGGATTAGAGGTAAAAGAACCGGCATTACATTTTTGACGATAGCAGGTTGTGCTTCCGCTGTGGGATGAATGCCATCATTCTGGATGAGTTCACTATGCATTGCCACGCCTTCCAATAAAAAAGGTACCAACGCAATTTTATTTTTTTCCGCGAGTTCAGGATAAACTTCTTTAAATTGTGTTGTGTATCGCGCGCCATAATTAGTAGGGATTTGCATTCCTACCAATACAATTGTCGCGCCTTTACTTTTGCCAAGATCAATCATCGCCTGTAAATTTTCTCGCATAATTTTTAGTGGATGCCCGCGCAAACCATCATTTCCACCCAGTTCCAAAATGACGATATCAGGTTTGTGTTGGCTCAGTAGCGTGGGCAAACGGGTTAAGCCTCCACTTGTTGTTTCACCGCTGACACTTGCGTTGACTATTGTTGCTTTATTCTTCTTGGCCAGCTCTTTTTGCAGTAGGCTAACCCATCCTTCATCCAATTTAATGCCGTAGCCTGCGCTTAAACTATCACCCATCACCATGATCTTGGGTTGGTCTGCATTGGCAAATTGCGCAAAAAATATGACTGAGGAAATGAATAAAATTCTGACAAAAGTCATGTGAAGGTGTCCTGTGAGTGTGGCATCTTGAATCGAATGCTAGGAAACCTCTGAAAAATTACCTTACTTGCTCTGGCTTCGTTAAATTCAGGTAAAAAATGCTAATTTACTACGTGTAAACTCCGCTTTTTTACCTGAATTTGCCTTGCCAGACCTGCACCGCAAACATTTTTCAGAGGTTCCCTAGGTGCATCCATATAGTTAGGTGCATGCATATAGATCATGCCTGAGTTTACGCACTTATGCATAGGTTTTGCGAGCAAAAACCTTTAGTCGGAATTTTTTAAAGAATATTCTTTTGAGCTGCAACTAAAAGAATTTTCGTTACGTCCAAACAATTCTGTCCGCTGATATTGGTTTTTAGCGAATCATCGCTATATCTCCGTTATTGTGTCCATAGCTATTATTTCAAGAGATTATGATTTATGTCGTCAGCATTAATATTGGATGTGCGCGCCATCACCAAGTCTGTTCCCACTCAGGAAGGTGTATTGGAAATTTTGCAGCCTATTTCCCTCGAAGTTGCTGAAGGCGAATCGCTCGCAATCACGGGGGCATCGGGTTCAGGAAAATCAACGTTGCTTGGAATTTTGGCTGGGCTGGATATTCCTTCATCGGGAGAAGTTTATTTAAATGGAAATTGCTTGACCGCACTAGATGAAGAAGGTCGCGCAAAAGTTCGTGCAGAAAGTGTTGGTTTTATTTTTCAATCTTTCCAGTTGTTGCCGGGATTAACGGCATTGGAGAATGTCATGCTGCCATTAGAATTGCGAGGTGATAGGCAAGCTCGGCATTTGGCAACAGAATTTTTAAAACATGTAGGATTGGAAAATCGCCTTAAACATTATCCGCAACAATTATCCGGTGGTGAACAACAGCGTGTTGCGATTGCCCGTGCGTTTGCAATCCAACCTAAAATTTTGTTTGCCGATGAACCTACGGGAAACCTTGATAGCACAACAGGCGCAAAAATTATTGATTTGTTATTTGAATTAAATCGTCAACAGGGAACAACCCTGGTGCTGATTACCCATGAGCAACGCTTGGCTTCGTTATGCCAAAAGCATATTGAACTTTCGGCGGGCACTATTATTTCCCGGGACATTTAAGGAGAATAAATAATGTTAGCCCTGCAATTATTAATTCGTAATTGGCGGAGCGGTGAGTTAAGGCTGCTCAGTGTTTCAATTGTGTTGGCTGTTGCTGTGCTCAGCGGTATTGCTATTTTTACTGATCGTTTGGAATCAACACTGCTCGGCCAAAGTAATGCGCTTCTAGGTGCAGATGCCTGGGTTGTGAGTAGTAAACCTCTGAGTGATCGATGGAAAGAACATGCCAAACATGAAGGTTTGAAACAATCAAACACCATTTCATTTGCCTCTATGGTTTATGCGGGCGATGAAATGCAACTTGCTTCAGTAAAAGCGGTAGAAAAAAATTATCCCTTGCGTGGCCAGATAAAAATCAGCCAGGTTCCATTTGCCGTTGACCCAAATGATATACAGCTTGCCAGAGCTGCACCGCAGCAAGGTGAAGTTTGGGTGGATTCCCGTTTGTTGCCGCAATTAAATATCAAGTTGGGTGATAAGCTCACTGTGGGTGAACTGGAATTAGCGGTAACCAATGTCATCATTAGCGAATCCGAAGGTGGAAGTTTTTTTTCATCACTAGCGCCAAAAATTTTAATGAGTATTGATGACGTGCCTGCAACTGAGGTAACAAAAGTAGGTAGCAATATTACTTATGTTTGGTTGTTTGCAAGTGATAAAACAGGTGCAGTTGATAAATTGGTTGAATGGCTTAAACCTCAATTAAGCAAGCATGAAAAAATTGAAAATGTTTCAACCAGCCAGGAGCGTTTATCGAATACCCTGCAATCCAGCCGGGATTTTTTATTGTTCGCAGCTGCAATTGCTGTGCTTCTTGCTGGCGTTGCCATTGCTATTGCCGCACGACAATTTTCAGAACGACATACTAATCAGGTCGCACTCATGAAAAGTTTGGGTGCAAGTGCGACCAGAATTCGCCAACTATATTTGGGACAATTATTTTTATTGGGTAGCGCGGCCTCGGCGGTGGGGCTACTTGCAGGATTTGTACTTTCGTCTTTTGTTGCTTTGAACTTGCAGAAAAATTATAACCTTGTGCTGCTGGGTGGCCATGCGTTTCCTTATCTCCTGAGTTTTTTAAGCGGTTTGCTTTGTTTGACTTTTTTTGCTCTTCCCTCGCTATGGTTTTTGCCATCAATTCCGCCATTAAAGATTTTACGCAAGGAAACTGCTATCAATGGTGTGCGTTCATGGGGGCAGGGCGTGTTGGCTTTTGTTGCAGTGGTGGCGCTAGTCTTTTTGTTTAGCCAGGATGTAAAACTTGCGGCGAGTGTCAGCGGTGCGCTGTTAGTGATAGTTATTGTTTCGTTTTTATTTGCCTGGTTGTTGCTGCTGTTGAGTAAATCCCTTTCAGCAAAAATGGGTGGTTTTGGTCGTCTGGCGTTTGCAAATTTGCAGCGTCGCAAAAACCAAAGCCTTGTGCAAATTATGGTTTTTTCAATCGCCATTATGTTGTTGGTGACTTTGACCATTGTTCGAACCTCGTTAATTGATGATTGGAAAAGCCAGGTACCGGTTAATTCCCCTAATCATTTTTTACTGAATATATCTCCTTCAGATGTGGATAGTGTTAAATCCCTGTTGGCGGAGCAAAAAATGTCAAGCGCGCCTTTGTATCCTATGATTCGTGGACGATTAATCCAAATCAATGGTGCAGTGCCTGATGAGGAAATGATTAAAAATGCCAACGCTTTACAGCGTGAAGTAAATTTAACGCAAGCAGAACACTTAGGTGAAGATAATAAAATTTTGCAGGGCGAATGGTGGGACAAGTGGCATAAGCAATCTTTGCCTGGAGTTTCTGTAGAGGATGGTGTGGCAAAAAGCCTGAAACTAAAAGTGGGTGACAGTTTACGTTTTTCTTTAGGTGGTCTTGAATTAGATGTGCAGGTAGCGAGTATTCGCAGTCTGAGCTGGAAGACCATGAATCCCAATTTCTTTTTTATTTTTGAACCTAAATCGCTCGATACATTTTCACCGACTTACATGACGAGTTTGTATTTGGCGCCGGAGCAAAAATTATTTATCAACCAATTGTTGCGGAAATACCCCACGATTACTGTGATTGAACTGGATCGTATCCTTAACCAAATCAGGAACATTATCGATCAGGTAAGTGACGGGATTGGCCTGGTATTGTGGTTAACGCTTTTTGCAGGCTCATTGGTTTTGTTTGCCGCAGTCATGAGCAGTATTGACAGCCGTAAACAAGAGGCCGGTTTGTTGCGTGCGTTAGGCAGTACACGGCAATTAATCCTGGGTAGTGTATGGGTCGAATTTTTAGTGCTGGGCTTATTGGCCGGTGTTATTGCCACTTTGGGTGCAGAAAGTTTGCTGTTTGCGATGCAGCTGTTTATTTTTAAAAATCCCATCCAGCCACATTTTATTTATTGGTTAATTGTACCGCTTGGCAGTGCGTTATTTATCGGTGCCTTGGGAGTTATGTGTTGTAGGCCTGTTGTCACTACACCTCCAATGGTTGTTTTACGAGAAGCTGCTTAAGACTGGAGTTGGGGTGTAAAAGCCCCAAACTCATTGCATCAAAACGATTACAATGCGCGCTTGTAGGCTAGTATTCGGAGTATTCATGCATCGCACGCCAAAAAGTCGCGTATTGGATAAAGGTTTGTGGGGCATGAGCGCCCCGATGTTTCTCGACCAGGCTGTCACCTATACCATTCCCCTTGTTGATATGTATTTCCTAAGCCGTGTGTCTGATTCCGCTGCCGCTGCGGTTGGTGCCATTACACCGCTGGTTTTTGTCGCCAATGCATTTTTGCAAGTCAGTGCTTTTGCCGGCGCGAGTATCGCCGGGCAACGTATTGGCGCTAATGATTACCAGCGTGGAAACGTGACCATTGGCGCTTACACATTACTCGTACTTTTCCTTTCTGTTGTTGCGATTATTGCAGTGAATTTCGGTGGCCCTGTAGTTGCGCGTGCCATGCATTTAAGTGGCGCTGTTGAAGCCTTTGCTGTTGAATATTTATCGATTATTGGTTGGATGGTTGGCTTTTGGGGTTGCCGTTTAATTTATCAAACAATCCTGAATATTTATGGCGCGCCCAAATGGAATACCTATAGCAATATCGTTTTATTTACGGTGAATTTGTTGGGCAATATGTTTGCGGTTTATGGTTTTAAATCATTCGCACCTACAGGCGTCACCGGTGTCGCCCTCGCGAGCATCAGCGCCGCTTTGTGCAGTTTATTATTTGTGATGGCTGCGGTTCACCTTCGCTTGCGTATCCATATTCCATTCAAAGCATCGCTTGCACAATTTGGTTTTTATATCGCACCGGTATTGTTAATCGCAGCACCGGCGATTTTAGAGCCTATGTCATTTCAAGGTTACATGATGGTATTGAATTGGATTGCCGCAGGTGTGAGCGATCTTGCGTTGAAAGTAAAAATTTATACCTACAATACTTTTCTATTTTGTTTGATGATTTCAATTGCGCTCAGCATGGCAACTGAAGCCATTATTGCCCAGCGGGTAGGGCGCAAAGAATTCGATTTGGCGCATTTGCAATTGAGACAAAGTTTAAGAATGTCATTAATTGGCACTACGGTTCTGGCTTCATGTTGGCTGATGTTTAATCAACCCATTTTAAAAATATTTACCAATGATCCCGATATTATTGCGATTGGTTTTTGGGTGTTTTTGTTAGGTTTTTTAGCAGAGCCCATGCGCACGACAAACATTATTATCGGCAGCGCTTTACGTTGCACGGGTGACGCAACCTTTACGTCAGTATCCAGTATTGCCGTTATCTGGTTGTTCTCGGTTCCACTGGCTTATGTATTGGCAATTCCATTGCATTTGGGAATTTACGGATTATTAATTGCCGCAGTGATGGATGAAGCCGTTCGTGCTGTCATAAAATATTTTCGTTGGAAAGCGCGCAAGTGGCAGAGATATGGTGTGGCGGTGCGGGAATCAATCAATACAAATTGATTCCCTTGGGTATTTATTTAGCGGGAGTTGGTGGTTCAACCGTTATAATGGGATTAACCCAATCGCTATGATCCCAGGATGTTTCGCCGTGTGAATCTACCACAAGTTTTAATTCTTTGCCTTTGTGGAGATCGATATGTACTTTTACCGGCTTTTCATAACCGTAGTAAGGCGCTGATGACCATACAGGATTATTATCTTCATAGACGTGGAAAATCACATCCGCCGCACCAACTTCCTCATCAATTCCCGGAATAACATCAAAAGCGACAGCATTTTCTGGCAGGTTATAAATGATGGTGGAGTTCGCGTGGGTACCAATACCATAAGTAAAGCGCCTGTTACCTACGGCTAAGGGTTTGCCATCAACGCTGCGATTTAATTGCATGGTTCCGTAATCTTGATGTGTCGAAACCAGTGGTTGGTTGGTCAATAATACTTGATTATCACCCAGTTCAATGTTGTGCAAAGTATGGCGATCAAGCAAATACATAAAGGTTGCACTTACCGCGACAATAAAAACAATAAGCGATGAACATGGAATTTTAAAAAATAATTTTCCAAGTGCAAAAACAATATTGTAAGCCGTGCTACCGGCGAAGAGATGCAGCAAGCTAATTGCAAAAATCAGTGTCACCAGCGTGGATAAACCAATCCAGATATCAGATCCATTAATTCCCAAAATAATCAGCATATTGAGCGCAGATGCCATGCTCAACGCAATGGCATAGGCAATGTATTTTTTGGTGACGGAGGAATATAAAATCGCACAGACAACCGCGGGGAATAAATATCTTTCGTGCATTGCGGGCAATAAGGTGAAAAATGCAATAGCACTTACCATTGAATATAAACAAACATTGGCAAGGAATTTTTCGGTGTTCTGGTGTTTTTTAGTATTAAGGAGACTGTTGATTCCCAAGATAAAAATACACAAAGACACAGACGCGTACAGGAACATTCCAAGGTATTTTGGATAGACCAGTTTTTGCGGTAAGAGGTGGCTTAGCTGGCTAAGGAATTGCGTGTTATCCGGTGCGTTATTGCCAATGAGTAATACCCATAAGTTGGCCGCGTTCATGGTAATAACAGGGTATTGTCCCAAAGTATCTATGTAGGCGTGTTGGAATGCTTCTTTGTAATAGTGGACGTAAATAAAAGGAGAAAACACTACCAGGATAGTCAGCAGGGATAAAATAATTCCCAGCAAATGGGTTTTGAATTTGTGGAAAAATAAAATACCGATAATGGGTAAAAAACAAACCATTTGGAATTTGGTCAACAACGCCAATGTAAATATTGGCAACATCAATACAGCATAACGATTGGAGAAATTAATCAGTATTGCGCTTAAGGCCAATACGGGCGGAATAAGGTCTACCTGTCCCCATACCGGGCCGTCAATTAAAATTGCCGGATTAAAAACCGTAATGAGCATAATGCCCAGGGTTTGGTTAGTACTCGCATTAAATTTTTGCAGGTTCCGAAATACAATCCACGTCAATAAACAATGGCTGAGTAATACCGGAAATTCCCATAAGAATTTACACAGATCATTCGGTTCAATGGGAATCGCAAAATAATGCAAGCCTTTGCTAACCAGATACAACCAGTGGATGTAAAGCGGCGGATAATTCCCGTTGAAAAGATAATATCCATTGTTAGCAAGCTGGTTCGTCCAATTTTCCCAATAACCAAGATCTGCCCCATATCCATTCATAAAAAGAAAAAACAGATTGGCCAGGATGGTGGCAGAAATATAGGTATGTAATTGGCTATTATTATTTTTTGAATTCATCATGGAGAGCTTTTCTATTTATTATGATTTGATGATTTGGCTAATATGATATTTAGGCCTGCCTTTTACTTCCTCGTAAATTTTTGACATGTATTCGCCAATGACACCAAGGCACAGCAATTGAACACTGCCAATAAATAATAACGGTAAAAGGATAGATGCCCAACCGGGCACGGCATGGTCGGAAAAAATGCGAATGCCGAGCACCCACAAAATCAGTGCAAAAGAAGCTGCTCCTGAGCACAAGCCCAGCATGGTAATCATTCGCAATGGCATTGTGGAAAATGCAGTAATACCTTTCCACGCAAAAGAGAGCATTTTCTTAAGCGGATATTTACTCTCGCCCAATTCACGCGCCTGGCGTTCATATTCAACAACAGATGATTTGAAACCAACTTCACGCACAATACCGCGTAAAAATAAATTGGATTCTTTGTATTCTTTTAAGGCCTCCAAGGCGCGGCGTGATAACAAACGAAAATCGGCGTGGTTAAATACCAAATCCACGCCCATGGTGCGCATGGTGTGGTAATAACCTTCGGCGGTGAAGCGTTTGAAAAAGGTATCGGTTTTGCGCGCAGAGCGAACACCGTAAACCACTTCATTACCGTTTAAATATTCATCGACCATTTTTTCAATATTGGCAGGATCATCTTGCAAATCCGCATCAATGGAAACGGTAATATCTTCAGTGGTGGTACAAAGGCCGGCATAAAGCGCATTTTGATGACCTTTGTTACGCGACAATTTAATCGCAACCACTTTGGAATTTTGCAACGCAGTATCGTGCAAAATGCCCCAGGTGTTATCGCGGCTGCCATCATCGACAAAATAATTTTTTGAATCGGCAGCAATTTTATTCGCTGCAATGAGTTTATCCAAAAGGTCATTCAGCACCTGGATTGTCTTTGGCAAACTTTCTTCTTCGTTGTAACAGGGTACAACAATGGCCAAAGAGGGCATGGCTATTGCGGGTGTTGCACTGCTCATTATTATCTCCGGTATATCCAGAATTTATGCATTAGGAAGTTCACAATCAGGGTGAGCAGGGTAGCAAAGAGCTGTGCAATTAGGTAGGCGCTATTTAGCAGATTTGTATTGGTGAGGAGAAAGTTTGTTAAAACGTAATGAAAAATAGCAAAAAGTGTTGTGCTAAGCGCCATCCCTACGGCAACAGTTACAACAAATTTGGGCAATGTTTGGGTGTGGCTGGTATTGCTGCTGAATGTGAGGTAGTAGTTGGCGAGGTAGTTAAAAACCGCAGAACAGCAATAAGAACTAGCGGATGCAAGGGTGGGAGCTAAACCCAATAGTTCTACAAAAAGCCCCAGGAATAAAAACTGAAGGAGCGTTGCCGCTCCTCCAATTACTGCAAATTTGATGAATTTTACCATTTACGCCCAGCCGACAGCTGCCCTTGCTCGTTCAATATAGAGGTATTCAACCCTTTGTGTGAGCGGATGGCAAGCGTGGCGGAAGTGGTGATGATCCAGCGTTGAACCCATATATTCCCAACATTGCCCTTCAAACACACATAAATGGTCGCCAGCGTTGATTTTGTAGGTGGCGAGCTCATCCCACATTTTTGACCATTCAGGATTGTTTATATCAAGGTATTCCATAGCGCTGCTCTGGGTAATTAATCTTGTCCACTTATTGTGGTTTATTAAATAAGTTTGTCAAGAAATTGATGCATCTCAATGATTTTAAAAGATATTTTTTAAGTGAAATATTAAATAATGCAGGCTGTGTCGCAAAAGATATGTCGCTTAAAGTTTCTTATTGTATCGTGTTTTTATATCAGGTGGGAATTTTATACCCAAATTAATGGATATTTTGTTGTTGACCTTACAGTAACAGAAAGGTTTATGATGGTCTCATCTGATAGTAATAGATTGTTAAAAGGAGCATCCATGAACATTGGCCAGGCAGCAACCCAAAGCGGGTTACCCGTCAAAACCTTGCGTTATTACGAAGAGATCGGACTTGTGCAGCCGGCGCGTATGGCGGGCAATGATTATCGGGATTATTCGACGGTAGATGTAGAACACTTGCGGTTTTTGCAGCGTGCACGAGCTGTAGGTTTTAGCCTGGACGTATGTCGTGAGCTGTTGGATTTATATCGCGATGAAAACCGTCGTTGTTCCCAGGTAAAAAAACTGGTGCTGGAAAAAATCGAGCAAGTGGAAAAACAGTTACAAGAGTTGAGTGTGCTTAAATCGGTATTAACCGATATGGCAAATGGTTGTGCGGGCGATGACTCTGCTGATTGCACGATTATCGAAACCCTTGCCCAACCTAAAACATCCATAATGCCCTTCATGTTAGTGGAGTCATCATCATGAGTAATTGCTGTTCCGGTGAGTCATCCCGAAAAGTTGTTGAAGTGACATCTTGCTGTGCAACTGAATCGTATGCGTGTTGCGAGCAAGCAACAGAATTATTTACCAATGCCGCGCCAAGTTCATGTTGCGCACCAGTTGCATCCCATGCTGAGCACGCACAAGGTGCGAGCTGTTGCGATACTGAGATCGGCACAAAAACAGATTATTTATTGTGGGGTTCGCTGATTATTTGCGCGATATTTTATTTTGCTCATCTATTGGCTCCAGCTCTCTTACCTGGTTATGCACAACATTTTGCCCACAGCATTTTTGAGATGTTCAATAGCATGTGGTGGGGTGTGTTGGTTGGTTTGGTTTTTGTCGGTTTGTTGGCGAATATCCCACAGAATTTAGTGCTTTCAGTTTTAGGAAAGGGCGGAACCTTAAATGGATTATTACGCGCGACTGCGGCGGGCGTCTTGCTCGATTTATGTAGCCACGGAATTTTGATGGTAGGCACCAAGCTTTATCATAAAGGGGCGAGTATTGGACAGGTGATGGCATTCCTGATTGCGAGCCCATGGAATTCATTTTCATTGACGTTAATTATGTTTGCCTTAATTGGTTTTAAATGGACCATGGCTTTTATTTTGCTCTCAATGCTTATCGCACTTGTCAGTGGTTGGATATTTGATCTGTGTGTTGCAAGAAAAATATTACCTGCAAATCCAAATGCGTTTGAGTTGGATGAAAATTTTAAATTCTGGCCAGAAGTGCGTAAGCAATGGGCGAACATCAATTGGTCGTGGAGTATTGTAAAAACGGTTGCACGCGAAGGTGCCAGCGGTTCGCGAATGGTATTGCGCTGGTTGCTGTTTGGTATTTTGCTTGCGGCGTTGATTCGCACATTTGTTAGCGTTGAATTTTTCCAGCAATGGTTTGGTCCAAGCTTGATTGGTATTTTATTTACCTTGATTGCCGCCACAGTTATTGAAGTCTGTTCTGAAGGTTCCACTCCCATTGCTGCGGATCTTTTAAATCGGGCCCTGGCACCGGGAAATGCATTTACATTTATGATGGCTGGAGTCTCAACCGACTACACAGAGATTCTTGTGTTAAAAGAAGCAACTACATCGTGGAAGATTTCATTGTTTTTACCCTTGATTACCTTGCCGCAAGTATTGGCAATTGGTTATTTGTTAAATATGTCTGCCAGTTAATATTTTGGTGATATTTTTATTGCGTTAACATTTTTTTAGTTTAAAAAAATATCTCCTTTAGATAAGCTATCATTGATGGTAATTCATCATCAATGATGCATCTGGAGATATTCTAATAATGAAATCCAGCTTTCTGAATATTCACGATATGATATTTGTGCTCGCGTTTGCCGAGTGCTTTTTTCTGGCGTTGCTTATCAAGCTGATTCCCATACAGCGTAAACAATCCCGCTATTTACTCATGGCATTTATACTGTTAATTGCCGGCTGGATCATGTCAACGCTACTGATATGGAATCATGGTCTGCAAACCTTAAGGGTTAATTCAACAGTTATTTCGCCCGTGATATTAAGCATTTGCATGCTATTGCAGGGGCCATGCCTCTATTTATATTTACGTTCATTGTCTGAGCCCATTAATTGGTACGAACCGCGTTTACTTATCCATATCCTGCCGTTGTTGCCGGTGTTGATTACCATATTCTGGTTTGATATTGATGGTTGGACATGGATGCCTGCTACCGAGATGTCTATCCAAAAACGCATGGCGGCAAAATTTTGCTGGGCTATCACGCGTTGTTCGCCATTGCTATATGCCATTGCTTGCTTGCATGTAGAAAATCAGTTGCGTAAACATTATCGCCAAATATATTCGACTATTTCCGAGTTTGATTTGAAGCTTGCGGATTTGGTGCTGTTTGGATTTTTATTGCATTGGTCATGGAATAGCGTGGGTTATTTTATTGGTGGATATATTTCTGAAGCTGCCAATGATTGGATGGGAATTGCCGATAATTACCTGGTTGTATTGCAGGTAAATGGATTGTTTATCCTTGGCTTGCTGAATAGCCGAAATTTGATAAACGTAAACCTGTATGTGTTGCCTGATAAAACTATTGAGAAAAAAGTATCCGTTGTTGATGAACAAAAACGTAAGTTGATTGAAAATGCAGTAAACCTTAAAAAAATCTACCTCGAAAATAATATTAATCTTGAGCGTTTTTCAGAGCTTGCAGGTTTAAAGTCGCGCGATGTTTCGTTGATCCTCAATCAATATTATCAACTGAATTTTTTTGAATTTATTAATGGTTTGCGCATAGAGGAGGCGAAGCGTTTACTCAGCTCTCCCGAGTATTCACATTTAAGTATTCTGGATATTGTTTATCAATCCGGCTTTAACAGCCAATCTGCATTTCAACGTTTCTTTAAACGCATTGAAGGTTGTTCTCCGACAGAATATAAGAGAGCCATCTTAAAGAAATTGCCGTAGAAAATTAAAAACACTGGATCATGATCGAAGGTTGATATTGTAAGATCATGATCCAGCAAAGCAGGAGAGTCCAATTAGTGGGAGAAAATTTACAGTTGTGAAATGCTAAACCAGTTAATATTCCAGCCGCCGGTGTTGGCTTTAATTCCAAATTTATGGGTGCCTGCGGTGAGTGTTATAGTGGCTTTTACGGTCGTCCAGGTTTGCCATCCACCAGTGCTCGGCAAGCTCACAGTTGTATAAGAAGGAACACCTCCAGCTTCTTCGAATGTTAAAGAGCCACCACCAGCTGCGCTCGCGATTCTAAATTCAACGGTATAGGTGCCTGTTACAGGAATATTCACACTATTGTTGACGTAGGACATCCAATCATTTGCATCGATATAACCCACATTCAAGCCACCACCGGTATCGGTAGTTGCCTCGGTTTGAACGCCGCTCATTTGCGAATAATTTTCTGCTTGAATAGTGGCGATTGGCACGCTCGATGAAGATGAGCTTGAAGATGAAGAACTCGACGAACTGCTGCTTGTCTCCGATTGTTCAACCTTGATCCAGTTGATGTTGAAGCCGCCAGTTTTTGCAGAAATAGCAATGCTTTGTGTGCCTGCCGAGAGCTGCACGTTGTGTGAAATAGTAGTCCAGGTTTGCCAGCCGCCCGTTGCAGGGACATTTAGTGTTCCGTAAACCGGGCTGCCTCCGCTATTTTCAAGCTGGATTACGCCGCCGGCAGCGGTTGCAGCTACACGATAAGAAATCGTGTAAGTGCCTGTGGCCGGAACATTGATGCTGTATTTCATCCAGTCGCCAGTATCGATGTAACCAACATTAAGGCCGCCACCGCTATCCGTTGTGCTTTCGGTTTGGACACCGCTCATCTCGCAGTAAGCTTCGGCCTGGATAATGCCGGGCAGGGCGGTTTCTGTGCAGCCAGTGCCCACTTGCGACCAATTCCAGATGGCATCTTTCGCATAAGCGCCTGATGCGGTTAATTGTGAGCTAACCCATCCACCCGTTGGGCTTGCGCCAGCTACCAGGGCGGATGCGCCCTCTGCTTTATCATTTATCGACCAGTTTGCGTTGCTCAGGTTATTGGCTTTTAAGTACGTCATCCAGGCATTGGCTTCGCTCGTGGCAACGCCGCCACCACCGTCTGCATTCACTGAGCCCCATTCGGTTACGAACAAAGGAATATTTTTATTAAGTGCGGCGGTTGCTTTGTCACGTAATGACTGGCCATGTGTGCCCGCATAAAAGTGCAGGGTGTAAGCGATGTTGGCGTAGCCGGTAATAGGATCGTTAGCGGCAACATCCACATCTTGTGACCAGTTTGGTGTACCCACTACGATCAGGTTATCCGGGTCTATGGCACGGATAGCGGCGATTACGTCAGTCGCATAAGGTTTGATAACGCCGCTCCAGGAAACTGCCAGTGGCTCATTATAAATTTCGTAAATCACATGGTTTTTGGTGCCGTAGGTTGTAGCCATCTCCTGAAAGAAGGCAATGGCCTGGGCTTTATAGTCTTCGGCGTGGTGCGTATGCCAGTCAATAATGACATACATATCATTTGCGATAGCTGCGTCAACCACCGTTTTGACTCGTGCTTTGTTGGCTGCATCACTGATGTAACCACCGGACTCCTCCACCCCCATGGCGGCACGCACCAGATGGCTTTTCCAATCCGTTTTTAACCAGTTTACGGTAGATGCGTTATAGAATTTATCGCCGCCCCAACCGGTGTTACTCCAAAAATAACTGTTGCCAGCGATGCTGCCGACCTGACCGCCAATCAAAACATTTTTACCGCTAGTGGTAATGGGTGAAACATCTGCCGATGCAGGTAGTGCAAGTGCAAGCGATCCGGCACAAACGGACATTTTAAGAAACTTACACATAGTGCTCGCTGATCTGCTTTTACGGGTTTTGTTATACATTATTAACTCCACGCTAGTATGAGAAAGTTATGTCTGGCGATTGCCGGACATAGGCTGTGCCTGCCAACAAATCGTTGGCCGGGTGCCTCAGAGCCTACTGAAAACCATAAAAATCGATGGTCACTTGAAGACAAAACAGGAAAGTGGGTACTGACAGGTGAAAGTGGCGACTCAAAAAATGGTGTGTTGTTAAGAGGGGTAACATCAAAAAAATACGTGGTGCAAATCGGTAACCTGATAGCAAAAAGACTGAGTTACGGTTAGAGATTGATGTGATCAACTCAGCAAACGTGGGTCTCCGATATTGTTACCTGTTATTTGGAATCATTAGGTTTTTGAAATGCTAAACCAATTTATATTCCAGCCATCGCTAACTGCAGCAATATCAAATGTGTGTGCCGGCTGAAAGCGTTATGTTCGTGGTGACGGTAGTCCAGGTATTAAAGCTTCCGGTATTTGGGATGGAGACAGTGGCGTAAGTCGATCCACCGGCTTCCTGGAAGTAGAGGCTTCCACCGGCCTCGCACTGGAAACACGAAATGAAATTTTGCAGGTGCCTGTTGTGGGGATTTGAACTTTGGTTCCTGAATATGACATCCAATCGCCGACATCAATGTAACCCACATTGGACGTACCATCCACGATGTAGCACTTACCTGAACCCCGGCCATGTACATGTAATTGTAGGCTTCGGCTTCAATGCGAAAAGGAAACGCGATTGGCCAACTCCAAATCCATCCTTTGCATAAGCGCCAGCTGCTGTTAACTGGGAGCCTACCCAATTCTCTGTTGAGCTTGCGCCAGCCAGCAGCGTGGAAGCGCCTTCGGCTTTATCATTAATCGACCAGTTCGCATTGCGCAGGTTGTTGGTTTGCAGGTACGTTTTCCAGGCATTAGCCTGGCTGGTCGCAACACTACCGCTGCCGTCGGCATTCACTGAACCCCATTCCGTGACAAACAGAGGAATATTTTTATTCAACGCCGCAGTAGCTTTATCGCGCAAGGATTGCCCGTGGGAGCCCGCATAAAAATGCAAGGTATAGGCGATGTTGGCGTAGCCGGTGACGGGATCATTCGCGGCCACATCCATATCTTGCGACCAGTTAGGTGTACCAACGACAATAAGATTTCGGGATCAATTGCCCGAATAGCGGCAATCACGTCTTTTGCGTAGGGGTTGATGACGCTACTCCAGGATACCGCTAGGGCTCATTGTAAATCTCATAGATGACATTGTTTTTGGCTCCGTATTTGGTAGCCATTTCTTTAAAAAAAGTGATCGCCTGAAACAAAAACGTTTGCCTGATGGTCGATAACAAGAGCGAGAGTGATTTGTTAGCGGAATCCTACAGGTCTATACATTATGCTGAGAACTTTCAAATTGGGCGCCATTAATACTGACTGATTCATCACTCATTAAAAACAAATAATCGCGCATTAAATCCTGTGGGGTTTTAATGGTGGTCGGATCTTCTGCCGGATAAGCGCTGGCGCGCATTTTGGTTCTGGTTGCGCCGGGGTTGATACTGTTAGCGCGAATACGGGTGGTTTCTTCAAGCTCATCGGCAAGGGTTTGCATTAAATTTTCTGCCGCCGCTTTTGATACCGCGTAAGCGCCCCAATAAGCGCGGCCTTTATAACCAACACTTGAACCGGTAAAAACGACGGATGCATTTTTTGCGCGCTCTAACAATGGCATTACTGCTTGCGTCAATAAAAATGGCGCGTTTACATTCACTTGCATTAGCCGCATCCAAACATCCGGTGCGTAATTGGCGACAGGCGTGCGTTGACCGAGGTCAGCGGCGTTGTGGAGAATGCCGTCGATGTGATCAAACTCTTCGCTGATGGCATTGCACATATCAATAAATGATTGTTCGTTAGCGACCTGAAAATCAATTGGATAAATCGCCGCTTGCGGATGGCCTGCTTCTTCAATTTCGTCGTACACCATTTCAAGTTTTTGCAGTGTGCGACCAACTAAAATAACCGTTGCACCGTGAGCAGCAAAAGTTTTTGCGGCGACGCGGCCTATGCCATCGCCAGCGCCTGTTACCAGGATGATTTTATTTTCGAGGATGTTGGATGCAGGGGTGAAGTTTTCTGGAGTTTTCATAATTAATAATCAAATAATTAAAAATCGAATCTTAGTACTAAGCCTATGGTCATACCCTGCGGGTATGACGTAGGGTGTCTATATGTGCTGCTGTACAATCGGCCAAATTTCTTCGGCATGTTCAACGCGATAATCGGCTTGCCAACTATCCACATCTTCATCGCCTACATAACCATAAGCTGCGGCGATGGTAATACTATTTGCTTGTCTGCCGCATTCAATATCCCGCAGGTGATCGCCCACATAAATAATTTCTTCAGGTGCGCAATTAAAATGTTTTGCAGCCATGAGCAGTGATTCGGGATGCGGCTTGCTTTGCGTAACGTGATCGGGGCAAATAATAATTGCAGGTGCCGGTTGCATGTTTAACGCTTCCATTAATGGAATTGTATAAGCAGAAGGTTTATTCGTTGCAATGCCCCATGGAATATTGTGCTCAGCTAATTTATCCAGCAATTCCTGAATGCCAGGAAAAGCTTTGGTAAATACGGCGATGTGATGCGTATAAAGTTCAAGCAAGCGCGCGCGTAACGGCTGGAAATGTTCATGGGTTTCTTCAATGGCAAATGCAAGTGTTACTAATGCTTTTGAACCGTTGGAAACGCCGGCGCGGATAATATCGTGCGGAAGTTCAGCACGCTGGTTTTCGTGCAAGAGTTTATTAACAACGGCAACGAAGTCGGGCGCCGTATCTAATAATGTACCGTCAAGGTCGAACATAACAGCACGAATTTTTCTTTGGTTTTGCATAGTTAAGCAGCTACTGAATTTACTTGGTTGGGAGTCGTCATGCTTGCGCAGGCGAGGAACCACCGGGCTGGCGCTCCAGCTCTTAAAATTACTTCAGTAAAATCAAAAGCTGGCTCCTCGCCTGCGCGAGGATGACGATTTCCTATTAATTAATGCGAATTGATAAATACCTACAGAGATATTTTTTTCGCATGAAGCAAATAATTCACACTCACATCATTCGCATCTAATTTGTAATGTTTAGTAATCGGGTTATAAGTCATACCGCTGATATTTTGTAATTCCAGTCCAGCTGCGCGTAACCATTTCGCCAATTCCGATGGGCGAATAAATTTATCGTAGTCATGCGTGCCTTTGGGTAGCATTTTTAATAGATATTCTGCACCTAAAATCGCGAATGCATAAGCTTTTGGGTTGCGGTTAATTGTAGAGAAATACACATCGCCATTTGGCTTCACCAAATCAGCACAAGCTTTTACAACGGAGGATGGATCTGGAACATGCTCCAGCATTTCCATGCAGGTTACTATGTCGAATTCGCCTGCGCATTTTTCTGCTTTTTCTTCTGCGGTAATACGCTCGTAATTCATGGTGACGCCAACTTCCAATGCATGCAGGCGTGCAACTGTTAATGGCGCTTCACCCATATCAATGCCGGTTACATCGGCACCGCGCTGTGCGAGCGATTCAGCAAGAATGCCACCACCGCAACCCACATCAATCACTTTGCGTTGCGCAACCGGCGAGCGCTGGTCGATATAATTTGCGCGCAACGGATTAATGTCATGCAGCGGTTTGAATTCACTGTTTTTATCCCACCAGCGGTTGGCGAGTGCTTCGAATTTTGCAATTTCAGCGGTGTCAACGTTTGCCATATGGATAACCTCGTAATCTAAATTTCTTTTTCATGTATTTAATGTAATCTTGCAGAAAAGAATATTTCTCAATTCAAAACCGCCGGAGGCATGGATGCCGACGACGAGCGTACATGGATGTATTTACAGCGAGTTTTGAATTGAGAAATATTCTTTATCCTTGAGGAGTTAGGTTTGGTTCTGAATTTTTTCTTGCCATTGACGAACTTTGCTTTTGAGTTCGCGTTCATTGAGTGTCAGCAATTCGCGATTTTCCATCAGGCATTTACCTTTTACCCACACGTGCGACACCCTGTGTCCAACATGGGTATAAACAAGTTGTGATGCGGGGTTGTAAACAGGCTGTAGATCTAAATCATCGAGATGTATAGCGATAATATCAGCGCATTTGCCAATTTCCAGGCTGCCAACTTTGTCATCAATACCCAAGGCTTTTGCGCCATTTAACGTTGCCATGCGCAATGCAGTATGCGCGTCTACAGCAGCTGCATTTCCGCTGACTGCTTTTGCCAGGATGGCGGCTGTTTTTAATTCGCCAAATAAATCCAGGTCATTATTGCTTGCTGCGCCATCAGTCCCGAGCGCGACATTAACGCCAGCTTTTAATAATTTATCGACAGGGCAAAATCCGCTCGCGAGTTTTAAATTGGATTCAGGGCAGTGAATAATATGTGCACCGCTTTGTTGCAAAATCGCAATATCAATTTCATTGACTTGCGTCATGTGCGCGCATTGGGTGAGGGGTGAGAGCAAACCTAAATCCATTAGGCGCTGCGATGGACGCACGCCATATTTTTGAATGGATTCTTCAATTTCTTGTGCGGTTTCGTGTAGGTGGATGTGAATCGGTGTATCCATTTCCTGTGCGAGTACAGCAACTTTTTTTAAGGTCTCATCGCCAACAGTGTAGGGCGCATGCGGGCCAAAACCGATATTGATTAAATCGTTATCGCGAAAGGTGTCGTGCAATGCGAGGCCTTTGGAAAAATAATCTTCCGGGCCTGAGCCCCATGCACAGGGGAAATCAAAAATCGTGAAATAAATCTGGCAGCGAATTTGCGCATCAAGCGCTGCCTGCGCGGTTTGCTCAGGAAAAAAATACATATCTGCGAAACAGGTTGTGCCGCTTTTAATCATTTCGGCGATGGCTAATTCAGTTCCATCGCGCACAAATTGTTCATCAACCCATTGTTTTTCAGTGGGCCAGATGTGTTCATTAAGCCATGTGTTGAGAGGTTGATCATCGGCGTAACCGCGCAATAAAGTCATTGCTGCATGGCCATGCGCATTAATTAATCCTGGCGTTAATATATGGTCAGGCAAATTTTCTATGCGGGTGGGCAAATAACGTTTTGCGGCTTCTTCTTGCGGAAGTAGCGCAATAATGCGTCCCTCATGAATGGCAATTGCGCAATCTTTGAGGATGCGGTTTTCGGGTACGACCGGAATAATCCAGCGGGCATTAATGAGTAAGTCTATCGGCATCATGGCAGAGGCTTAAGAGAAATGGGAGGCGCGCAGTATATCGCAGATGACGCATCCTAAAAGCAAAAAGCTCCACCTCGATTTTCAGGTGGAGCTTTTATAAGAGAGCTTGTATGGGAAAACCTGGCTTAGAAGTGAGCGACCAGCGCTGCGTAAGGGCCCTTCAGGGTCATATTGGCTTTCAGGTCATTGTCGGAGATTTTGATCGACATTTTGCGGTAACCAACTTCCACCCCCACATCCACGGCCGCGTCAAACATGTAGGTAAGTTTTGCGGTGTAATCATTCAGGGAGTTGTCCTGATAACTGGTGTAATTTCCTTCAATACCCGCAGACAAACCGGTAAATGGCAAATCGAATTGGGCTTTACCGTAAAGCATTGGGGCGGTCAGGTCTATTTTGAGGTTTTCGTTCGCACTGGTGCTTTCGGTACGCACGTAACCGTCAAACTGGCGAGCAGTTATGCCCCAGTCCAGGTTGACCCAGTTATCCAGCAGTTGATAATAAAAGGTGAAATCGCGATGGCTTAAATCAAAGCTGCTTTTCACGGATTCATTGGCGGCATAGGTCGTATCGCCAATGGTAAAACTCTTGGTCACGGTGCCTGTTTGCGAGCTTTTGATATTGGTTTGGGTCAGGCGCACATTCGGTAAGAATGGAATTGGATGCTCAATCGCCACATAGAAATAATTGTTGTAGTGCTCTTTTACGCCCAGTTCATCCAGGGTGATCGAAGGTTCTCCGGCTTTACCATCGTAATCGGAGAGCCAGGAACCAACACCGGCGTAAACACCGAATACGCGATCAGCGTGTGCAACGGGAGCTAGAAAACTGAAGGCGAGTATCAGGGGAAGTTTTTTCATGAGTCAAATCCTTAGGATCATTTTTAAGTGCTTGATAGTTTAAGCGGTTAATGAAAAGTTTAATGTTTGCTAAAAAGTTTAGCGATTAACAGTAGCTTTAGTGATTGTTTTGTAAGGAATTTGTGACCTGCTCCGGCAATGGCGCCTTAAGTAACTCAAGAAATACACGGGCAGCATTATTAAGGCTGCGCTGGTTATGGTAGATGCAACCGAGGGAGCGAATCAGGGGGGGGTGGCTTACGTCCAGTACTTTAAGCTGGTCGTCGATGATACTACTGGGCAAGACACCCCAGCCAAGGCCGATGCTTAACATCATCTTTATAGTGTCCAGATGGTTGGTCACCATGGTGATGTCCAGGGGTTGGCTTTCGCGATCGAACAAATCCTTGATAAGGCGAGTGGTGTAAGTGTTGATGTCAGGCATTATCGCCTGGTGCGGGCTTAAATCGGCCAGGCGAAGATTCGCCAACGCTGCAAGTGCATGGGTGGGTGACGCGACGAATTGGAGCTGGTCTTGCCAGAGTTCGTTGCTGTTGATGCGCGCGTCTTGCTCGAGCGCAAGCGTAATAATGGCGATATCGAATCGGCCGAGGAGTACTTCGTGGTACGCATGTTCAGAATCCAAAAAATGTAAGTCGAGTTTTACGTCTGGGTAACGCTGGGAAAATTCCCGTAAATAAGGTGGCAGGTAATGTAAGCCTAGATGATGACTCGTCGCCACGCTGAGTTTTCCTGTGACTTCGCCCCGCAAATCTGCAATTTCACGTTGGGCAGCGGTCACTTCTTTCAATATATTTGTCGCCTTATTTAGCAATAAGCTCCCCGCTTGGGTGAGTACTACCTGTCTTCCAACCCTGTCAAACAACTTTGCCTTTACCTGCTCTTCCAATAACGCAATGCGTTTGCTGATAGCCGGTTGCGTCAGATGCAAGCGTTCACCGGCACCTGAAAATGAACCGCTTTCTGCAATAGCAACAAATGCCTGGAGGTGTTGTGTATCCATCTTTCTTAAATCGGGCCGCCAATCGTGCATCGAACTTTCACAGGTGAGCTGGCAAGGACGAGCTGGATTGGCTGGTTAACAAGATTACAACCCGTCAGCTGAACGCAAGATGAGCGGATTCGTTATGTGTATTATTTTTATACTATTCCTAATGGGAATGCAAACTATAAAAAAGATAAATTTGTTTTATGATTTGTCGAGGAATAAAATGGCTTTACTTTAAAAAGCCTTACGAGGACATGCTTCATGAACGCCCCTGCATTTAAAAAGACGTTGTACGACAAACTTTGGGATGCCCATTTGGTTAGGGAAAGTAGCGATGGTTCGTCATTGATCTATATCGACCGCCACATTATTCACGAAGTGACTTCGCCACAGGCTTTTGATGGATTACGTTTGGCTGGGCGCAAACCCTGGCGTGTGGATTCGATTTTGGCAACGCCGGATCACAATGTGCCGACCACGCAAAAAGAGCGTGCCCACGGTATTAGCGGTATTGAAGATCCTGTTTCTTTAATCCAGGTGAAAACCCTGGATGACAACTGCGATGAATTCGGCATTGTTGAATACAAAATCAATGATGATCGCCAGGGCATAGTGCACGTGGTTGGCCCGGAAACCGGTGCTTGTTTGCCTGGTATGACGGTTGTTTGCGGTGATTCGCACACCGCAACCAATGGTGCTTTGGGCGCTTTAGCTCACGGCATTGGCACTAGCGAAGTCGAACATGTAATGGCGACCCAATGTTTGGTTGCCAAAAAAATGAAGAACATGTTGATCAAAGTCGAAGGCAAGTTGGGCTTGGGCGTAACACCTAAAGATGTTGTATTGGCGATCATCGCCAAAATCGGTACCGCTGGTGGCACAGGTTATGCGATGGAATTTGGCGGCCAGGTTTTTCGCGATATGAGCATGGAAGGTCGCATGACCGTGTGCAATATGGCGATTGAAGCAGGTGCGCGCGCCGGTATGGTTGCGGTGGATCAAACTACTATCGATTACGTAAAAGGCAGGACTTATGCACCCAAAGGCGATTTGTGGGAGCGCGCCGTCGCTGATTGGCGTAATTATGTCAGCGATGAAGGTGCGCAGTTTGATTCGGTAATTGAAATCAACGGTGCAGACATCAAGCCGCAAGTGAGCTGGGGAACCTCGCCGGAAATGGTGGTTTCCATTGAAGATAAAGTGCCCGATCCAGCGCAGGAAACAGATCCGGTAAAACGTGAAGGCATGATCCGCGCCTTACAATACATGGGTTTGCAAGCCAATCAGCCGATTGAGTCGATTTATGTAGATCGCGTGTTTATCGGTTCCTGCACCAACTCGCGCATTGAAGATATTCGCGCAGCAGCGCAAGTTGTAAAAGGCAAAACCAAAGCAGCTTCGGTAAAAGAAGCGATTGTGGTTCCTGGTTCCGGCGCTGTAAAAGCGCAAGCAGAAGCAGAAGGCCTGGATAAAATTTTTATCGCCGCTGGTTTGGAATGGCGCGAGCCAGGTTGCTCAATGTGTTTGGCAATGAATGCGGACAAATTGGGCAATGGCGAACACTGTGCTTCAACATCCAACCGCAATTTTGAAGGTCGCCAGGGTTACGGTGGTCGCACGCATTTAGTGAGTCCTGCGATGGCCGCTGCTGCTGCAATTGCCGGTCACTTTGTTGATGTTCGCACGTTTAATTAAGCTTAATTTAAGTAGAGAATCGTCATCCCCGCAGAGGATCCAGCGTGGTTGCTTTTAACGTCACTGGATCCCTACGGGATGACGGCTCCCCGAAAAATTCCATCGTTTCTTGTTGTTAAATCAGGATACAGATATGAAAAGTTTTACCGTTTTGCAAGGCATTGCTGCTCCTATGGATCGTGCGAATGTCGATACCGATATGATCATTCCAAAACAATTTTTGAAATCGATCAAGCGTACCGGGTTTGGAAAAAATTTGTTTGATGAATTGCGTTATCTGGATGAAGGCAAGCCAGACCAAAGTTGTGAAGGTCGTCCAATCAACACTGAATTTCCATTGAATTTTCCACGCTACAAAGGCGCAACAATTTTATTGTCGCGTGAAAACTTTGGTTGTGGCTCAAGCCGTGAGCACGCGCCATGGGCGTTGGATGATTATGGTTTTCGCAGCGTAATTGCCCCCAGTTTTGCCGATATTTTCTTTAATAACTGTTTTAAAAATGGTTTGTTGCCCATTATGTTGAGCGATGACATTGTCGATAAATTATTTAAAGAAATGTACGCAACTGAAGGCTATCAATTGACAATTGATTTGGCGGCGCAAGTTGTAAAAACGCCAAGTGGTGAAACCTTTGCGTTTGAAATCGATGAGTTCCGCAAGCATTGTTTGTTGAACGGTTTGGATGATATAGGTTTAACACTTGAGCACGCTGATGCGATTCGCGCTTATGAAGCAAAAAAACGCATTGACTCGCCCTGGCTGTTTGATGTGGTAAAAAATTAAAGTTTAAAACTCGTGCGCAGCAATAACATGTCTGCGCCGGGATTTGGTTCGCGTAAGCCACCATTAGAGATATGAAAAAAGTTAAGGCTGACTTCGGTGGTGCCAAAATCGTATCCAAAACCAATACGATCTGCGAATGAAAGGTGTGAGCCCATGTCATGATAGGGCTTCCAATGAATGTCGGACATATAAGTGACGCCCACACCGAATTCAAAAAAATCTGGCCAATTGGGTTTTGTTACCTGGTAATGCAATATGGGAGAGACACTGATATCGTGGATATCTTTCAGGTCGGTGTGAACCAAGCCAAGACCTGTTTCAAAACGTAAGCTTCGCTGATAATTATCGCCACTTGACGCCAGATAGTCAGTGTTCCAGGTAAGGCTTGCACGAAAGCTATTAATGGAGGGGGCATCCAGGCTTGGACGGGTTGTTCCACCGGCTGATAAATCAAACCTGTCAATTGCGAATGTGCTTGCTGATAAGGATGTCAAGGTTAAGATTGCGGCAACAAATCGTAGTGAACGCATAATTTCTCCTAAGGTATTGTTTTCAGTTTTAATTAAATTTTGTTGCGCAGCAAATGAGAATTGTCATTAGTTGTTAACTTTTCATTTTGATATTTATAGAGGGCGTGTTGTGGGTAAGCATATTTTGATTCTGGAAGGTGATGGCATCGGTCCGGAAATCGTAAAAGAGGCGCGTAAAGTTCTGGATGTTGTTAACTCAACATTTGATTTGGGTTTAACCTTTGAAAACGAATTAATGGGCGGCTGTGCTATTGATGTGCATGGGGTCCCCCTTGCTGATTCAACCTTGGAGCGTGCACGTCTTGCTGACGCCATTCTCCTTGGTGCTGTTGGTGGTCCTAAATGGGATAAATTGGATCGCTCAATTCGGCCTGAAAAAGGTTTGTTAAAAATTCGTTCGCAATTGGGTTTGTATGCCAACTTGCGTCCGGCACTTTTATATCCGCAATTGGTTGGTGCTTCATCACTCAAGCCAGAAGTGGTTTCTGGCCTGGATATTTTGATTGTGCGTGAATTGGCGGGCGGAATTTATTTCGGTGAGCCACGTGGTATCCGTGTATTGGAAAACGGCGAGCGCGAAGGTTACAACACCTATAAATATTGCGAGAGTGAAATTATCCGTATTGGTCGCACTGCATTTGAAATGGCGCGCAAACGTAATCGTAAAGTCTGCTCGGTTGATAAAGCGAACGTGCTTGAAGCAACTATGTTGTGGCGTGAAGTTATGGATACTCTCCACAAAGAATATCCTGATGTAGAACTCTCCCATATGTATGTCGACAATGCCGCAATGCAGCTTGTCCGCGCACCAAAACAATTTGATGTGTTGGTGACGGGTAATATGTTTGGTGATATTTTGTCCGATGCAGCCGCGATGTTAACCGGTTCAATTGGTATGTTGCCGTCTGCATCTCTGGATAAGGATGGTCGTGGCATGTATGAACCTTGCCATGGCTCCGCACCCGATATCGCGGGCCTTGGAATCGCTAATCCGCTGGCGACAATTTTGTCTGTTTCCATGATGCTGCGTTATTCATTGGGCTTCCCGCAAGTTGCCGACGCCATTGAAGTAGCTGTTGGCAAGGTTCTGGATCAGGGCTTCCGTACGGCTGATATTTACACGGAAGGCACGAAAAAAGTGTCTACCTCGGAAATGGGTGATGCGGTTGTTGCTGCTTTGCAATTAAAGGCAAGTGATTTTCGATAAGTCTTTATGCATTCTCTGGCGGAAAGCTTTATTATTCCGCCATTGAAGCCAGGTTGTTAAATCGGCTGATTGTGCAATGGTTTGGTTGAATTGAAATTGGTAAGTAGACGATTTTTTTAAGAGAGAATTGAAATGAAAGTAGGTTTTGTAGGTTGGCGCGGTATGGTGGGTTCCGTTCTGATGGAACGTATGCAGGCAGAGAATGACTTTGCAAACATCGAACCCGTATTTTTCACCACCTCAAACGTCGGTGGCGCTGCACCAGCAGTTGCCAGTGGTTTGCCCGCGTTGAAAGACGCTTATTCAATTGATGCTTTGAAGCAATTGGACGCTATCGTCACTTGCCAGGGTGGCGACTACACCAATGAAATCTTCCCAAAATTGCGTTCGTCTGGCTGGAATGGTTATTGGATTGACGCTGCATCAAGCCTGCGTATGAAAGATGACGCCATTATCGTACTTGATCCGGTAAACCTCGATGTAATTAAAGACGGTATTGCGAAAGGTGTTAAGAACTATGTTGGTGGTAACTGCACCGTTAGCTTGATGCTTATGGGCCTGGGTGGTTTGTTCCATGCCGGTTTGGTGGAGTGGGTATCTTCTATGACTTACCAGGCGGCTTCAGGGGCCGGCGCGCAAAATATGCGTGAGTTGATTTCGCAAATGGGTGCTTTACATGCGTCTGTTGCCGATAAACTGGCTGATCCAAAATCTGCAATCCTGGAAATCGACCGCATCATCGCAGAAACCATGCGTGGCGATGATTTGCCAAAAGCTAACTTCGGCCATCCTTTGGCGGGTAGTTTGTTGCCTTACATCGATAAACAATGGGAAACCGGCCAGTCCAAAGAAGAGTGGAAAGGGCAGGCTGAAACCAACAAAATCCTGGGGCGCGATGGCAATCCAATCCCGGTCGATGGTTTATGTGTGCGAATTGGCGCCATGCGTTGCCACTCACAGGCGTTGACCATCAAGCTCAATAAAGATGTACCCATCACAGATATTGAAGCTTTGATTGCGAATGCCAATCCATGGGCTAAAGTTGTACCAAATGATCGCGAAAGCAGTTTGCGTGATCTGACTCCTACAGCTGTAACCGGCACCTTGAGTATTCCAGTGGGTCGTCTGCGCAAGATGAACATGGGGCCTCAATATTTGTCCGCGTTTACTGTAGGCGACCAATTATTGTGGGGAGCCGCTGAGCCTTTGCGTCGTATGCTTCGCGTACTCAAAGAAGCTTAATCCTCAAACTTAAAGAATCGCTTTAAGTACCCTCAATAATCACCCGATTATTGAGGGTTTTTTATTTTAGGATGTGATTTTTGGTAGTGTCGCCTGAATTTGTCGCGCCAAATTTTACTTTTTTACTCAAAAGCGTTGAAAAATGTGCAAAAAGTCCGTTCTGGAAAGCTTCCAGATAGGCCTAAGTGTTGATAAAAACCTATTTATAATGAATACTTACGAAAGATAGTGAATATTTATTCGAGGTTTTGCAGTACCGCATACAACATCCGGTTTAGGGCTTAACCCTTCATTTTGGCAACCCGTGCCAGAATCTTTGTTGAGTTCTTCTTTCGGAAGATAATAAAGGATCACCCTATGCATCTTCGTAAATTGGTATTAGCCTGTGGATTCGCTTCTTTTGCCCTGTCGAATTACGCCAGCGCATTGGGGTTGGGTGAGGTTAAATTAAAATCGACACTCAACCAGCCATTGAGCGCCGAAGTCCAGTTATTGGATACCAAAGGCTTATCGCCTGAGCAGATTATTGTCTCCCTGGCATCTTCCGCTGATTTTGAGCGTAATGGCCTGGATTATGTCCACTTCTACACCGAATTTAAGTTTGAAGTCGCACTGGATAGTCCCGGTGGTCCTGTCGTACGCATTACATCGCGCAATCCCGTTCGCGAACCCTATTTGAATTTCCTCGTCGAAGCCCGGTGGACTTCAGGCCGCTTGTTGCGTGAATACACCTTATTAATGGATTTGCCGACCTATGACGATGCTGCACCACAAGCCGTGCAAGCCGCCAAAACCGCGCCGTCTACTGCAGCCCAGGTAAGCCCTCCACCTGCTAAAAGACCAGACGTTGCCGCGCCAATAACCCAGGCAGCCTCCGAATCGGCGAATGTTCCTGAAGAGAAGCCGGATATTATTGCCGAGCAGGATCGTCCTGCAAAAAAGTCTAAAGTTGCGTCTGGCACCTATGGACCTGTAGGTGATAAAGATACCCTTTGGGATATCGCGCTTGCGGTACGTCCCGATTCCAGTGCCAGCGTGCACCAAACCATGTTGGCGCTACAACGTTTAAACCCTGATGCGTTTATCCGTGGCAATATCAATTTATTGAAAAAAGGCCAGGTATTGCGTGTACCTGATGCAGCTGAAATTTCCACCGTTTCCCAATCTGAAGCTATTCGTCAATTCAATGTGCAGCAAGCCGAATGGTCGGGCAACAGTGCTACCCAAGGTAATACTAATTTAGGTGCGCAATTGGATGCATCGCGCCGGAGTGCGGGTGAGCGTGCCAAATCTGAAGCGGTTACTGGTCGTGTTAAATTGGAAGCTCCCGGCTCCAGGGAAAAATCTGCCGGTGGTCAGGGCAGCGGTGCTAACAAAGGTTCGGGCAAGGCACTTGAATCTGAATTAGCCGCTACTTTGGAAGAGTTGGATAGAGCAAAATCCGAAAAAACCGAATTATCGTCGCGCGTTCATGATTTGGAAGAACAAGTCAAAACCATGCAGCGTCTGGTAGATGTCAGTAATGAGAAGCTGCGCGCATTACAGTTGAATGCCGGGAAACAACCAGACAAAACTGCAGCGACTGCAGATAAGAAAGCGACAGATGGAAAAGCAGGTGATACGAAGCCGGCAGATAGTAATCCCGCAGATACTAAACCGGTAGACGCTCAAACTGCGGCCAACGCTAGCCAAGCCAATTCTTCGGCAGCGGCGACTGGTGTTGCAGTATCCAGCGCGGCAGCTTCCGCTGCACCGAAAAAACCGGCAGCCAAACCAGCGCCAAAACCGGTTAAACCTGAGAAAACTATTGTTGATGAATTATTTGACAATATCTTATGGATTGGTTTGGGTGCAGTAGCCTTATTAGGTCTTGGTGGAGTGCTTATTGCGCGTCGCCGCAAAGAGCAGGCAGAAGCTGAACAAAATGCTGCGAGTTCTGAAGAACTGCTTGCAGAAGAGCCTAATTTTGATGCCTTTAATCCGCATGAAGAGGAGGTCGCATTAGAGCCTTCTCCCGACGAAATGTCGCTCTTTGATGAGGAAGATTCAACTGCTGTTGCAGAGACAGGTGACGTTGTTGGCGAGGCGGACATCTATATCGCCTATGGTAAATTCGACCAGGCAGAAGAAATGCTGGTCAATGGTTTGATCAAAGATCCCGGGTCTACTGACATTCGCTTAAAGCTGCTTGAAGTATATTCGCAAACGCAAAACGCCGCCGAGTTCGACAAGCATTACGCCGCGCTTTTGCCTATAGCTGGTGCTTTGGCATTGAGTCGCGCAAAAGAGTTGCGCGCTAATATTCCCGGTATTGGTGAATTTAATACTGAAGCGGCGCAATCTGAAGAGACTACAAGTTTCAATGAAGATTTCAGTCTGGATGATTTCGATGCGGCGCCTGCATCTGCCCCTGTTGCTGATAGCTCAGATGATTTTGAGTTTGACCTGGACTTGGATGACTCCAGCGATTTGGCCAACGATCATTTTGATGGTGCTAACGAAGCCGATTCGAAAAATAAACTGGTTAATCTGGACGATGATTTCTCATTGGAACTTGATTTGGACGATGCTCCTGCCAAGCACGATGAAGCAGAAGACCTTTCAGATATTTCCCTGGCGCTAGATAGCCTTGATGACGATGGCTTGCCGGAAGATATTGAAGTTTCCAAGCGTGAGGAAGATGAATTTAGTTTTGATTTTGATGACCTGGATGATGAATCAACTTCCCTCACGCAAGAAGCCAATAGCATTACTTCTGCCAAGCTGAATGACGATGATGCGTCTCCCGATGACTTTAACCTTGAAATGGATGTCAATGATGTAGATTTGGCTGCGCTCGACGATGAAATGGCGAGCCTGGATGCTGAATTGGATATGCTGGATGGTGAAGAAACCGCCTCTGCGCCATCTCTTGCCAACACGCGTGAAGTTGAGCTTGCTGACTTGGATAGTGATGAGTTTACGCTCGATGAAGAAGCTGACCTCGCAGATCTTGATATTGATGCGGAACTCGATGGCTTTGATGCAAATGATGAGCTTGGTTTTGATGAAGAAAATGTGGAGTCGCAAAACCTTGTCGCCGAGTCATCATCTGGACAAAACGAGTTGTTAGATGCTGAAGCAGATGAAAGTGAGTTTTCATGGGAAGAAGATGAAACCACGCTTGAGGATTCAATTGATGAATCGCCAGAGATAGCTTCCGGGTTTATTGCAGAAGAAGAGTTGAGTCTGGACGACGATGATGACTTCGATATAGATGCAGCGCCGGTAGAACTGACTGATAATCTCAGCATGCAAGATCTGGATGAAAATTCATTCGCTGAGCTTGACGACGAATTGAATACAGATTTGCCTGCAAATGCTGAATTATTGGATTTGTCAGAAAGTAATTTTGCGGAACTGGATTCGATTGAAGAGTTGCCGGAAGAAAATCTTTTTGCAGAAGATTCTGTTGAAGAACAGGCTCCTGTGACTCAGGAAGAGCTTGCCCAGCTTGATAATATCGATGAAGAAGCTGTCGAGGAAATTGCTGAGGCCAGCGAATCCAATCATGGATTAGATGATGATCTGTCTGATGACGATGTCTTTGAGCAGGCGTTATCTGACTTCTCGGCTGAGAGTTTGGCCATGGAAGATTCGGCGCATATGTCTGATGACGATATGGATGCAGAATTGGATTTCATGGCGGATGCTGATGAGGCTGCAACTAAATTAGATTTAGCTCGCGCTTACATGGATATGGGCGATAACGAAGGTGCTCGCGATATCCTTGCTGAAGTTGCCCACGAAGGTAATGATCAGCAACGTACCGAAGCAGCAGAGTTGTTGAGTCGTATCGACGCTTAATATAGGCTAGTCACATCAAAAGCCTTGCATAGCCCTTGCAAAAGGAGTCATGCAAGGCTTTGTTGTTTCCGGCGTACAGGTTTTCCTATGAGTGACAATTTTATCCCCAAAAGCAAAGTTTATACGCGCAATGGTGAAATCGTTGGCGATACAATTTGGCCTGAGGGCATGCAACGGGTGGCGTTGGCAATTGAATACAAAGGTGCAGATTTCCATGGTTTCCAAACCCAGCCCAACGGTGTGAAAACAGTACAACAGGCGTTGGAAAAAGCCTTGTCTAAAGTGGCTAATGAACCGATTACACTAGTTTGTGCTGGTCGTACGGATGCGGGTGTCCATGCCACCAATCAGGTTATCCATTTTGATACGCTTGCCAAGCGCACACCAAAAGCCTGGGTGATGGGCACACGTCCGCATTTGCCTGATGCCGTAAGTGTGAAATGGGCACAAGATGTAAACCCACAGTTCCATGCGCGTTTTAGCGCTTTGAATCGTACTTATCGTTATCTGATCTCTGATGCTAAAACATCGTCTGCTTTACTTCATGATCAAATTACCTGGTCTTCGCGCTCACTTGATGTCGATAAAATGCGTGCAGGCGCAGCCTATTTGGTTGGACGACACGATTTTACGTCCTTTCGCGCAACCCAGTGCCAGGCGAAAAGTCCGGTTCGCCAAATCCATTATCTGCACATAGTTCGCCGTGGTGATTTGATCATACTCGAAGTCCAGGCCAATGCTTTTCTCCACCATATGGTGCGTAATATCGTTGGCGTATTGCTTGCGGTGGGAGCGGGGGACAAACCTGCGAGCTGGGTAGGTGACGTTCTGGAGGCAAAAGATCGTAGCGCGGGTGGCGTTACCTCCAAGCCTTATGGATTGTATTTGGTATCAGTGGATTTCCCCGCAGAATTTGCTTTGCCCGTCGGCTCCCCCGGGCCATTATTTTTGCCGGAGCCTATAGGTGGTTTTGCCCATGAAGCCGGTTTGTAATGCTCAAGTTTGATATTGGGCATTTTGCATCCTAAGTCCGTCATTTGCGGTTTTTCATGGGGAATTCTGGTACTATCGCCGCCTTTATTTAATACCAATCTGGGTTCGCCCTCGCGAGAGTCGATTAGCCTGTGAATGCAATTCGCGTCAAAATCTGTGGGATAACATCAGTCGCAGATGCCCAAATCGCTGTGAAAGCGGGGGCTGATGCGATTGGATTGGTATTTTATGCTCCAAGTCCACGTGCAGTTTCCATCGCCCAAGCGCGAGAAATTGCTGCATCCGTTGGTCCGTTTGTGACGGTGACAGGATTATTTGTGGATGCGGATGAAACCTATGTACGCGATGTTCTGGCGAATGTTGGTTTGCATCTGTTGCAGTTTCATGGCGATGAATCCCGCGAGTTTTGCGAGCAATTCCAGCGTCCGTATATGAAAGCAATCCGTATGCGTCCCGAGCTGGATATTGTGCAAGCAATGGACGATTACCCAAGTGCTGTTGCCATTTTATTGGATGCATACCGTGCGGGAGTCCCCGGTGGAACCGGTGAAACCTTTGATTGGCAGCGAGTTCCAAAAGCGTCAGCGCGACCCATCGTGTTGGCTGGTGGCCTGACAGCAGAAAATGTTGCGTTGGCCATCCAATCCACCCATGTTTATGGGGTGGATGTAAGTGGTGGTGTAGAATCTGCGCCAGGAAAAAAATATCAACAAAAAATCGAACAATTTATTCAAAATGCCAGGCACGCCTGAGCGAACACGTATTAAACAGAATTTACTACTTGAATAGGTGATAAAGCAGTGAGCGATATTGATTACAGTAGCTTCCCCAATGCTGCCGGCCATTTTGGTCCTTATGGTGGCCGTTTTGTCTCTGAAACCCTTATCCATGCGCTGGATGAACTCGAATCCATTTATTTCAGCTTGAAAGACGATCCTTCGTTTCAAGCTGAGTTTGATAAAGACATGGCGCACTATGTTGGCCGCCCATCACCATTGTATTTTGCCGAGCGTTGGTCCCGCGAATTGGGCGGCGCACAGATTTTCCTTAAGCGTGAAGACCTTAACCACACCGGCGCGCACAAAGTAAATAATACGATTGGCCAGGCCTTGTTGGCGAAATTTACTGGTAAGAGTCGTGTAATTGCTGAAACCGGTGCGGGCCAACACGGTGTTGCTACTGCAACAGTCGCTGCCCGTTTGGGCTTGAAGTGCCGCGTTTATATGGGTGCTGACGATATCAAGCGCCAGGCTTTGAACGTTTATCGTATGAAGTTGCTCGGTGCAGAAGTGTTCTCTGTAACTTCCGGCTCACGCACCTTGAAAGATGCCATGAACGAAGCTATGCGCGATTGGGCCACTAACGTGGATGATACTTTCTACATCATCGGCACAGCTGCAGGCCCACATCCTTATCCGCAATTGGTTCGCGATTTCCAATCGATTATTGGTCGCGAAGCCCGTCGCCAATGTTTGGAGCAGGCAGGTCGTTTGCCTGATGCATTGGTTGCGTGTGTTGGCGGTGGTTCTAACGCGATTGGTTTATTCCATCCATTCCTGACGGACACTTCGGTAAAAATGTACGGCGTCGAGGCCGGTGGTCTGGGTGTTGAAACGGGCAAGCATGCCGCACCCTTGAGTGTTGGTATTCCCGGGGTATTGCACGGTAACCGCACTTATTTGATGGAAGACGAAAACGGCCAGATTATTGAAACGCATTCAGTTTCAGCCGGTTTGGATTATCCAGGCGTTGGTCCTGAGCATTCATGGTTAAAAGATATTGGTCGCGTAAATTACGTTGCGATCAATGACGATGAAGCGCTGGCAGGCTTCCGCAAGCTGACCCTGACTGAAGGCATTATGCCTGCGTTGGAATCCAGTCACGCTGTTGCTTACGCTGAAAAGCTTGCGCCAACCATGAGCAAAGACCAGATTATCATCGTCAACCTTTCCGGTCGTGGTGATAAAGATATTCACACTGTTGCTGCCCTCGACGGCATCACCGTCTAATTGCTCTAAGCACAAGAAAGAACAGGAAAATTTAGCGATGAGTCGTATTCAACAACGTGTGGCCGACGCAAAATCGGCCGGTAAAAAACTTTTAGTCGCCTACATTGTCAATGGTGATCCGCACCCAGAAGTCACTTTGCCAACCATGCACGAAATGGTTGCCAAAGGTGTGGATGTGATTGAGTTGGGCGTACCTTTTTCCGATCCAATGGCGGAGGGGCCGGTAATCCAAAAAGGCCATGAGCGCGCTTTGTTTCACAACACCAGTCTCAAAGGTTCTTTGGAATTGGTAAAAGAATTTCGTAAAACCAACAGCAACACTCCTGTGATATTGATGGGCTATGCAAATCCGGTTGAACGTTTTGGTTACGACACTTTTGCAAAAGCAGCGTCTGAAGCCGGTGTGGATGGCTTGTTAACTGTCGACTTGCCACCAGAAGAGGTTGAGATTTTAAAAGATGCGTTGGATTCAGTGGGTTTGGATAATATTTTCCTGCTTGCACCAACGACCACCGTTGAACGCGCGCGCAGGATTGCAGAACACGCGAGCGGATTTTTGTATTACGTTTCATTAAAAGGTGTAACGGGTGCAGGCCATTTGGATGTTGATGATGTGAAATCCAAACTTGCTGCCTTCGGCCAATTAACTGATTTACCTGTTTGTGTTGGCTTTGGCATTAAAGACCCGGCGATTGCAAAATCTGTTGCGCAATTAGCAGATGGCGTAGTGATCGGCAGTGTGTTGGTAGACAAAATGGGCTCACTGGAAGGCCAGTCTGCAAATGTTATTGCAGGCGCTGTTGGCGAGATTATTGGCGGCATTCGCGCCGCAATTGATTCGCTCTAATCCCGATAAATTATGTGAACTGGTGGTTAGGGCTTGATAGTTCTAACCTTCATAGATCAAACGAAGAAGCCAAAAGAGATTTCACGATGAGTTGGTTAGAAAAAATTATTCCTGGTGTTGCAGCTCGCTCAGAAGAAAAGCGCTCCAATAAAGTCCCTGAAGGTTTGTGGGAAAAATGTGTTAAGTGCGATGCGGTTTTATACAAGCCCGAGTTGGAAAAGAACTTTGATGTTTGTCCTAAATGCGATCACCACATGCGTATTCGTGCGCGTGCACGTTTGGATATTTTTCTTGACCCACAAAATCGTAAAGAATTGGCCACTGAAGTTGAGCCTATTGATCGTTTGAAATTTAAAGATATCAAAAAATACAAAGACCGTTTAATCGCAGCGCAAAAAGAAACCGGTGAAAAAGATGCATTGGTTGCCATGCGCGGTGAATTAAAAGGTATGCCGATTGTTGCAGTTGCTTTTGAGTTTGCATTCCACGGTGGTTCAATGGGTTATGTAGTCGGCGAAAAATTTACCCGCGCTGCAACTATCGCCTTGAAAGAAAATATTCCATTGGTATGTTTTTCCGCGACTGGCGGTGCGCGTATGCAGGAAGCGCTTATTTCGTTGATGCAAATGGCCAAAACATCTGCCGTTATTGAGCGTATGAAAATGCAGGGCACACCTTATGTATCAGTGATGACTGATCCAGTTTACGGCGGTGTTTCTGCAAGTTTGGCCCTTTTGGGTGATTTGAATGTTGCCGAGCCAGGCGCACGTGCAGGTTTTGCGGGCCCAGGTATTATTGAGCAAACTATCCGCCAAAAATTGCCAAAAGGTTTCCAGCGTGCAGAATTTTTGCTGGACCATGGTTCAATCGATATGATCATCCATCGCCGTGATATGCGCGATAAACTTGCTGGACTCCTCTCCAAATTTACTCGTCAGCCTGTGTTGAATTAATTCTCGCCTCATGAGATTCACATCATTAGCGGATTGGTTAGGATGGCTTGAACAAAGCCATCCAAAAGAAATCGATCTCGGATTAGATCGTATTCGCCAGGTTGCCGCACGTTTGGATTTGCTTAAACCTTGTGCCAAGGTTATTACGGTTGCAGGAACCAATGGAAAAGGTTCTTGTGTGACTGCTACAGCAGGTTTATTACACGCCGCAAATTTCAATGTGGGTGTTTATACGTCGCCACATTTATTGCATTACGCTGAGCGAATCCAAATCAATAACAAACCGGTTGCCGATGAATTGATTTGCGCAGCATTTGAAAAAATCGCTAATGCAGCTTCTGAAATTAGCCTCACTTATTTTGAATATGGCACGCTTGCGGCGCTCGAAATATTCAAGCAACAAAATGTCGATTACATGGTGTTGGAAGTTGGCCTTGGTGGCCGGCTCGATGCAGTAAACATTATTGATGCAGATGTTGCGGTAATTACCTCTATCGCCATTGATCACCGGGATTGGTTGGGCGATAACCGCGAAGTCATTGGGCGCGAGAAGGCGGGCATTCTGCGCCAACACCAATTATTTGTTTGCGCGGACCACAATCCACCGCAATCTATTCTTGATATTGCTGCAGAATTACAAACCAAATCCTATTTTATTGAGCGTGAGTTTTCATTCGGCGTTGAAGAAAAAAATTGGCATTGGCAGGGTAAAACCAACAGTGGCGGCACAATTTCTTTCGAAGCAATGCAAACCCCGCATTTACCCTTGCCAAGCATGGCGGCAGCATTGCAAGTTCTCCAGTTGTTAGATGTTGGGATTACTTCTGCAGAAGCTGAGCAGGCGTTAATTAATTTACATTTGCCGGGACGTTTCCAAAAGCTGGTTTATCAGGGCCGCGAATTTATTTTGGATGTCGCCCATAATCCCGCTGCTACCGAATATTTTTCCAAACGCCTCGCGGCTGAACCTGTTGCCGGAAAAACCTTTGCGATAGTCGCTATGATGAGTGACAAAGATCGCACGGCAAGTCTGGCAAATCTGGTCAGTATTGTTGATGAATGGTTTTTGCTGGATTTGGCGAATATTCCACGCGCTGCCAGTGTTGAGGCGCTAACGGAAAATTTGGTTTCCTTGGCGGCGACGATAAAACAATCAGGTAATATTCATCAATTAATGGATAGTCTATTGACCCGGACCCAATCGCAAGATCGTATTGTGGTATTTGGCTCCTTCTTCACCGTTGCCGCTGCCCTGGCTTATCTGCAAGCGGATTCACAAGCTTCTAGAGGTTCCCTGTGAGATATACATTAAAGCATCGGTTGGTTGGTGCGGCAGTATTGGCCGCCGTAGCCGTTTTATTATTGCCGAGTTTTTTTAAAGAAAAAAAAGAATATCAGGTCAATACCAAATCCCAGATTCCTGCGCATCCCAATGTGGTAGCTGAAGAGTTTAAACCACCACAGCCCGTGCCAAATATTGAGCCTGCACCAGCACCGGAAACCATGTTTGTTCCAGCCGAAACGGCATCCGAGCAACCGGTTGCGGTTGCTCCATCATCGGTGAGCGCAAGCTCTGTGGCTTCATCCCATAAAGCAGTTTCAGCGCAAATGTCCTCCGTACCTGCCATGCCGTTAAACCCGCAAGGTTTGCCAGATGCCTGGGTGGTGCAGGTTGGCAGTTTCACGACCAAAGAAGCGGCAAACAAGTTGCGCGATGATTTACAAGCGGACGGCCAGAAAGCTTATGTCCGCACCACGACAACCAATGGTAATTCCATTAGCCGTGTTTACATTGGTCCCAAGCTGGATAAAAGCCAAGCTCTCGCCGTAAAAGAGCAAATGGATAGGCGTTTGAAAGTGAAATCCATGGTGGTGCGTTTCCAGCCCTGATGACTAGCTATCGATCAATCCAAATATCATTAAAAAACTTGTGGTTAAAGAGCTGTCTGATAAGAGGCAGCTCTGTTAAAATGCGCGTCCTTAATGAAGCGGGGAATTCCGGCGCATGAATTGGGCAGATTGGGCCATAGTGATTGTTTTAACGCTATCCAGTGTTATCAGCCTCGCACGCGGGTTTATCAAAGAAGCCTTATCGCTTGTCATTTGGGTAGTTGCCTTGGTTGTTGCCAATGTGTTCAGCTCCCGTCTTGAAGTTTTCCTGGTCAACACAATATCTACACCGTCTTTGCGTGCAATGGCGGCATTTTTACTGGTGTTTATTGGCGTATTGTTGATTGGCGCGCTGCTTAATTTTTTGATTAGCCTGATCGTAAAAGCGACAGGTTTATCAGGTACAGATCGATTGCTGGGCATGGTGTTTGGTGCTGTGCGCGGTTTATTGGTAGTGATGATATTTTTGATTTATGTGCCGAATTATGTGGCCATCAAAAACGACCCCTGGTTCCAGGAATCAAAATTAATTCCTTATTTTTCACCTTATCTGGCATCGGTGCAAAACGGGATTAATGGAATTACGGCATGGGTTGTCAGTTTATTAAAAAAACCTGATGTAACAGCTGTGTAGACAACAGCGTCGAAATTATCCGATACGTTTTTTAACCCAGATTCTAGATTTTATTCAAAAAGGTGAGCAAGTATGTGCGGCATTGTAGGTATTGTGGGCAAGCGCGATGTCAACGTTCAATTGTATGATGCACTAACCATACTCCAACACCGCGGTCAGGATGCTGCCGGTATAGTGACCTGCCAGGATGGCCGCATGGCACAACAAAAAGCCAATGGCCTTGTGCAAGATGTGTTCAGGACTCGTCATATGCAGCGCCTTGTTGGCAATATGGGGATTGGCCACGTGCGCTACCCAACTGCGGGCAGTTCTGGCCCTGCGATGGCGCAACCTTTTTATGTGAACTCTCCATACGGCATTGCGCTGGCACACAACGGAAACCTCACCAACACTGAAAAATTAAGTGAAGATTTATTTAAAACTGATTTGCGTCATGTGAATACCGATTCGGATTCAGAAGTATTGCTCAACGTATTTGCGCACGAGCTGCAATTGCAAGGTAAATTAAAACCAACACCCGATGATATTTTTGCCGCTGTTGCCGGTGTACATAATCGTATTACCGGTGGTTATGCGGTGGTGAGCTTGATTGCCGGTTACGGTTTGATTGCCTTCCGCGATCCTAATGGCATTCGTCCGCTGGTTTATGGTTCGCGTGAAGGTGAAGCTGGCATTGAATACATGGTGGCATCAGAAAGTGTTGCCCTTGATGTATTAGGCTTTCATTTGATTGACGATGTTGCACCGGGTGAAGCTATTTACATTACTGAAGATGGCCAATTGCATCGTCGCCAGTGTGCCCAGCATTCGCGTTTGGCTCCGTGTATTTTTGAGCATGTTTATTTTGCGCGTCCTGACTCCATTATGGATGGCATTTCAGTTTACAAAGCGCGTTTGCGCCAGGGCGAAAAATTAGCAGATAAAATTTTACGCGAAAGACCGGATCACGATATTGATGTAGTAATTCCAATTCCGGATTCAAGCCGTGTAGCAGGGCAGGCGCTCGCGCAAAAACTTGGTGTGAAATTCCGTGAAGGCCTGGTAAAAAATCGCTACATCGGTCGCACATTTATTATGCCAGGCCAACAGCAACGCAAAAAATCTGTGCGTCAGAAATTGAATCCAATTGAATTGGAATTTAAAGGTAAAAATGTATTGCTGGTCGATGACTCCATCGTGCGCGGTACAACTTGCCAGCAAATTATCCAAATGGCGCGTGATGCCGGTGCAAATAAAGTATATTTCGCGTCTGCTGCGCCAGCGGTGAAATATCCAAATGTGTATGGCATTGATATGCCCACAACATCAGAATTGATTGCCCATGGCCGCACCGATGAAGAAGTCTGCAGGGAAATTGGCGCAGATTGGCTGATTTATCAGGACCTTAATGATTTGATTGCTGCCTCCACTGAGGGTAACAGTAAAGTGACTGAATTTGATTGTGCAGTTTTTACCGGTGAATATATTGGCGGCGATGTAACGCAAGAATATTTGGATAAAGTTGCAGCGGCGCGTAATGATTCTGCGAAGGAAAATAAAAAAGCGGGTAAAACGGAATCGCCTTTGGGATTGCATAACGGTGCGATGAGTTAGTTGTAATTTTATAAAGCTGATCGCTCTAAAAAACATTTGGATATTGAATACGATTCCCGTAATGTCTGGTATTTAAGATCAGAAAACGTAGTGAAGTCTCAAAAGCACTTGCCGTTTATGTTCGGCAAGTGCTTTTTTGTTTTTCAATCTGTATATGCACGTGAACTAATAAAAATACTTTCGTGCAATTCCATTTTTCGGTGCAATTATTAGTTTCACTTATCCCGTCTTAAGGTGCCAGGCGAACAGCTCTGTTGCACCACAATCCATATATTTCTTTTAGTAAATCCAGTTTTTGAATTTCGTTTGAAGTCGATGAGAGTTGTTCATCTATCGTTTTGGTATCATCAAGGTTGATTAGGAATTGAAACAAGGATTTGGATAGTTTTAATTTTTTGGTGTAAGAGTTATTAAAATATAATTGATACAAGTTGTTTCTTTCTTCCATCACCACATAAGGAAGTTTGTGGAGCTTTAAGCTACCGAGCTTGTGCATGACATCCTTCTTCTTAATGATAAAGTTACCGATAACCAAATAATTTATTTGTGTCGTCAGGTAGCAAACAATTGCGTCTTCAATAGAGTCAATAATAGGTTCAACATTATTATTAAATGATGTGTTTAATAAAATAGGTACACCGGTAATTTTTCTGAACTCATTGATTAGGTTCCAATATAAATTATTACTTTCCCGGGTAACTGTTTGCACCCTGGCAGTACCATCGACATGGGTAACTGCGCCCAGGGAATCAATTTTGTCTGGCTTTGTGTCAAGGATGAATGTCATGAAAGGAAATTCATCTTGCGCTGATGGATGCTCATAGTATTCAGACACATGTTCTTTCATGATTGACGGAGCAAATGGTCTATATCCTTCCCTTAGTTTAACCATTTCATTAATTCTGGATTTGTTTTTCGCTGGTCGCGGATCTGCCAAAATGCTGCGATTACCCAGGGCGCGGGGTCCGAATTCCGAGCGACCTTGAACCCATCCAATGACATTATCATCTGCAATAAGCCTGGCTGTATGCGAAGTAATATCGTCAACTTTTTCAAACGAAATGAAATCTTTCCAGCTATTTAAAACATGAGAAATTTGTTCATCATTTCCAATGTGTTTGCCCCAATATACGTGATCGAGTTTGTATTTTGATGTGGAAGGATCAATTTTGAACTGGCTTCTTTGCAGGTCCTGGTAATCCACACCTAAATGATAAGCGCACAGCGCTGCACCTATAGAACCTCCTGCATCGTGTGAAGCAGGATGGACAAATATGTTATCAAACAAATTTTGTTTTAATAAATTACCATTAGAAGAACAATTAAACGCAACACCACCGGAAAGACATAGGTTACGTGTTCCCGTAACAGACTGAAAATGTTTAACTATGTGCAAAATGATATCTTCCAGGGCAACTTGTAACCCCATCGCAAAATCTTTTTGCGCTTGAGTCAGTTCATCTTTTCTGACACCAACGAGACTTGCAAGCACGGAAAGATTTTCTCTATGAAACTCAAATTTTCCACCTGGTAAAAGGCTGTACAGGCTATCGAATTCTTTTTTGAAAACCTCCGGGTTGCCGTAAGGAGCCATTCCCATGACTTTATATTCATCAAACATGTTGTAGCCAAGATGTTGAATAACTTCATTGTAGAAATTGCCCAATGATTTATATTCCGGAATGTAATCAAGGTAATTTACGGTTTTCCCATCACTGTGCAAGATCGCTCCAGAAATATGGTCGCCCATGCCATCCAGGGAGATAATCAAGCTATCTTCAAAACCGGAGTGAAAATATGACACCATGGTATGGGACAGATGGTGAGGAATAAAATGTATTTTGCTTTCATCGTAATTAATTCCTGTTGCTTTGAATAAGAGAGCTGCAACTTTTTGGTAATCTGATACATATTCAATACGTTTAGCCAGCGCATCTTTTTTGTTGCCATATTCATAGATATGACTTAGTGAAAATATGCAGACTTTATCGACATCGGCCAGCGTGTATGGCGTGTTTTCGAATACTGCACGGAGCGCAAATTCAGGACATTTGTTTGAGTGCTTGACCCTGTTCAGTCGTTCTTCCTCAATCGCAGCAATGACTTTTCCATCTTTAAGTAGAGCGACTGCACTATCATGATTATGGATATGGTTTGAATCTTCCATATCGTCAGACAAATATCTATTACCATTTGCGATACCAAGAATTAACATATAATTTCCTTAAACTTTAATGGCGAATCTTAAAAAATAAATTTGGGGTAATCTAAAATTGGGGCACCGCTAACGTGGCGGCGATGTTCGGCGTGCATTCGCCAGGGCACAAAATACTTATATATTTATTTGTTCCAGATCAGACAGGTAACTGGGACTTTGAGTGCCAAAAAGCAAGCAGAAGCATATAGAATAATGCGTTAAAAGTTAACTGGTGAAATTATTTGGCAGATAACTTTATGAAGCGAGGGCTTATCGAAAAAGTAAAGTGAGTAGATGACGCTAATTAACATCTTGCATAGTTCCAGGTCAATCCGGACAAAGTCAAATGACTTGAGCGGTATGGCTATAAACTGCGGGTTTTCGGCTGCAATCTTGCGGGTGGCATGCGCGAGCTTTTCGGGAAAGAGATGCACATAAATTTGTTCACTTGATGCCTGTTTACGTCAGGAATTTTGCGCAGTAGCGGATATAGATCAAGTTATTGGATTGTGGATTTTTAGTAGTGGCATATTCATCAACAAGTAAGGTTGTGAATACTGGTAAAATCACTTCATAATAAGGCTTTATAGGTGAAGCGTTGACCGATTAGAATTCGCTACTATGATTAGTCGGGGATTGTCATTAGTCGGCGGTTGTCATTAGGGGCTGTACCCTGGCAAAAATTGCGCAACATCTTATTTTGAGTTACAACATGACATTTATTGAAGAGTAAAACCAAATTGGAAAATTTTGAGCAAGAATTATTAGCTTACGAATTAGATACCCTTGCTGTTCGCACGGGCCAGGTTCGCACCCATGAAGGCGAACATAGTGAGGCTTTATTTTTAACATCCAGCTATGTATTTGGCAGCGCGCAAGAAGCGGCAGATCGTTTCGCGGGTGCGCAAGCTGGTAATGTTTATTCTCGCTACACCAATCCTACTGTGCGCGCCTTTGAAGAGCGTATCGCAGCACTTGAAGGTGCGGAATCCGCAGTCGGAACTTCTTCAGGTATGGCTGCTATCCTCAGCACTTGCATCGCGCTATTAAAAGCCGGCGATCATATTGTTTGCTCGCGCAGTGTATTTGGAACAACCACTGTATTGTTTACAAAATTCATGCAGAAATTTGGTGTGACAACAACCTTTGTTGCGCCAACAGATTATGCCGCGTGGGAAGCCGCTTTTACGCCTGCGACGAAAATTGTATTTGTTGAAACACCATCGAATCCATTATGCGATGTGATTGATATACAGCGCCTTGCAGATATTACCCACGCTCGCAATGCAATTTTGGTCGTCGACAATTGTTTCTGTACACCGGCATTACAACGTCCATTGGAATTAGGTGCTGATTTAATTGTGCATTCAGCGACAAAATATATTGATGGGCAGGGTCGTTGCCTGGGCGGGGTAGTGGCTGGGCCAAAAGTATTGGTTGATGAAGTGCTCGGGTTTATTCGCAGCGCTGGTCCAAGCCTGAGCCCATTTAATGCCTGGATATTTTTGAAAGGGCTGGAAACCTTGCGTTTGCGAATGGAAGCTCATTCGCGCAATGCGCTTGAACTCGCACAATGGTTGCATGCGCATCCAAAAGTAGAAAAAGTTTTTTACGCCGGCTTACCTTCTCATGTTGGTCACGAACTTGCGGCAAAACAACAATCTGCATTTGGCGGCGTTTTATCGTTCTGTGTTAAAGGGGAGCGTGAAGCTGCGTGGAAGGTAATTGATGCAACTAAAATCATGTCACTCACCGCAAATCTTGGTGATACCAAGACAACGATTGTGCATCCTGCGACAACAACCCATGGCCGCTTAACGCCAGAGCAAAAAGTGGACGCGGGGATTACTGAAAATTTGATTCGTATTTCAGTCGGTTTGGAATCTGTAAAAGACTTAATTGCTGATTTGGAACGTGGATTGAATTTGTTGTAATAGGGAATCGTCATCCCCTGCGGGAATGACGACTCCCAAATAAACTCATAGAAAATTTCTGGTGTTCAATAGAAGGAAGCGTCCGTGAGAAAATTTATTGAAGTGCTTGTCAATGAAATTGGTCGCGTTCTCCTTGGTAAGGATGAAAAAATAAAACTCGCATTGGCCTGCCTGCTCGCCGATGGACACCTTCTCATTGAAGATTTACCCGGCATGGGTAAAACCACTCTTTCACACGCGCTCGCAAAAGTTTTAGGCCTTACCTATAACCGTGTGCAATTCACCAGCGATATGTTGCCTGCCGATATTTTGGGGCTTTCGATCTTTGATCCGCAGCAGCAAAAATTTACCTTCCACAAAGGCGCAATTTTTACGCAGGTTTTGCTGGCTGATGAAATCAATCGCACTACGCCTAAAACGCAAAGTGCGTTGCTGGAATCCATGGAAGAGCGACAGGTCACTAACGAAGGTACAACTTACGAATTACCACAACCTTTTTTTGTTATAGCGACACAAAATCCCATGTCGCAAATGGGAACATATCCTTTGCCTGAATCGCAATTGGATCGTTTTTTGATGCGTATCAGTTTGGGATATCCTGATGCAGAAACTGAAAAATTATTATTTAAAGGTGGTGATCCGCGCGAGCAATTAGCAAAGCTGCGAGTGTGTTTGACACCCGATAAAATCCCTGAAATAAAACGTGCAATCAGTTCAGTAAAAGTATCGGACAGCCTGGTGGATTATGTGCAGCGGTTAGTGCATTACACGCGCAGCTCAGACGATATAGTGGTAGGTTTGTCTCCGCGCGGTGCTATGGCGCTTATCAAAGCGACAAAGACATGGGCATTTATGCATGAGCGTGCGTATGTTGTCCCTGAAGATGTGCAATATTTATTTTCCGCGGTAGTCACTCATCGAATTATTGCCAAGGGCGCTGCACAGCAAGTAACGCAAGATATTTTAGCCAGGAAAATATTGGCATCCGTTCCGGTTGTGAATGGCTAATTAGTTCGCTACTTTTTTGTCGCCATTTTTTAGCAGAGGATTTTCCCTCTTGTCCCAATTTAAACAATATTTCCAGCGCTGGGCAGCCAAACGATCTCCGCGTGCAGATCGGGTTGTTTTGCAGCATCGCACAATTTATGTATTCCCAAGCAAGCAGGGCGCCGCGTTTTTAGTGTTGATAATCTTGATCTGGGTTTTAGGGACAAATTACCAAAATAATTTAATTCTCGGTCTCTCGTTTTTTTTAACCAGTTTAATGCTGGTTTCTATTATCCATGCATTTAAAAATTTGCTGGGTTTAACCTTCGTTCCCGATGCTACCCGACATGCTGCTGTTGGAGAAATGGCGTCCTTTGATATTCAAATAACTTCCTCTTATCAACATGATCATCACGGATTGCTGTTATTAGTCGATGACTTTTATCCTGTTCGTGCTGATATTCACGCAGGTAAAACGACGCACGTGCAATTGAATTTATCTGCACGTCATCGCGGTTGGTTAAAACTTCCGCGTATCGTATTAAAAAGTTATTTTCCTTTTGGAATGATACGAGCCTGGGCTTATATAGATTTAAAACATCGCGCATTAATTTTCCCCCAGCCTATTGCATGCGATCAACCGCCACTGGGCGCAGGGCAGGGCGATGAAGGGATTTATCTTTCTACACAACGGGGCGATGAATTCCAGGGGTTCCAGAATTATCAACCGGGTGCGCCTTTATCGCAAATCGCCTGGAAGCAATTTGCGCGCGGCGCTGGAATGCATTTAAAAGATTATCGCGCTTTGCAGAGCGAACAATTTTGGCTGGACTGGCAAGCGCTTAACGCGCGTGATACGGAATTGGCGCTATCGAATCTAAGTTATTGGGTAAATTATTTCGCGGATAATAATATTGAGTTCGGCCTTCGTTTGCCACAAGTTACCATTGAGCCCGGTGTTGGTGATGTGCATCGTTTGGATGCATTAACTGCCCTTGCTTTATTTGGCCGGATTCAGGAGGACGAATGATATTTAACAAGCGCCCGGTCCAGGAACAGTCTCTCTCACGTGAGAGTTTGGCGTGGTTGTTTGCCGTGCAAATTTTTATCATCGCCCCGCATTTTGCAACTGTTCCAGCCTGGATTGCTTTGGTTTGGGGAGCTGTTGCTTTTTGGCGCTGGAAAATATTTCAGGGCGCGTGGAATTATCCCACCAAGCTAAAGAAAACCTTATTAGTGTTTGTATGTTGTATTGGTTTGGCCTTGAGCATGGGCACAAGTTTTCGATTTGAGTCCATGGTTAGCTTACTGGTTATCAGTTTTTCGTTGAAGTTACTTGAATTAAAAAATAAAAAAGATTTTATCCTGCTGATATTTATTGCATTTTTTATCCTCGCTGCACAATTTATTGAATTTAATTATTTTGCGGCTGCCTTGTACGGTTTTGTTTGTCTGTTATTGTTGTGCGCAGCTTTAATGCAACTTTATAAAAAGCCTGGGCGACATTCTATCTGGCAATACATTTACCCGAGTATGGTGATTTTGCTGCAGGCAATTCCGTTCATGATCATTTTGTTTGTCGTAATACCGCGTATTGGTTCATTTTGGGCGGTGCCATCGCCCATACATGCAAAAACGGGTATGAGTAATTCCATGTCGCCCGGTGACTTTACCGAGTTAATGGAATCTGATGAGCTGGCATTTCGAGTGAGTTTTTTAAATGCAGTTCCTGCGCGAGAAAAATTATATTGGCGAAGTTTGGTTTTTTCTTTTTTTGATGGCCGGATGTGGTCGCAAAGCCGTGAGCAAAAAACCGAAAATTATTTTAATCAAGCCAGCAAAAATTTACTGTCCCATGTGCAATATAAAGGTGATCGCGTTGAATACGATGTAATTGCCGAGGCCAGTATGAAACCGTGGCTTTATGCCTTGGCCGCACCTGAAACCTGGCCGCAAAATATCGCTTTCGCTCGCGATATGCGTTTGCAGGCTTTTGGCCCCGTGGTAGAGCGAATGAATTATCACGTGGTATCTTCGCTGGATTATCAGTTGAATGAATTAAATGCGGCGGAGCTTAAACAAAATCTCCAGTTGCCTAAAAATGGAAATCCGCAAACGCGCGCGCGCGCAAAAGAATGGTTAGCGGAAACTGGCAGCACCGATAAGCTGATTGAAAAATTATTCAACTATTATCACCAAAGTTTTTTTTATACATTGAAGCCGCCGCCCTTAGGGGTTGATGTTGTAGATGATTTTCTATGGAATAGCCGCCAGGGATTTTGTGAGCATTTTTCCAGTAGCTTTGTCTATTTTATGCGCGCCGCTAATATTCCTGCTCGAGTGGTAGTGGGATATCAAGGCGGCGATATTAATTCGGTCAATACTTCAATCACCGTACGCCAACGCGATGCCCATGCCTGGGCGGAAGTATGGATTGAAGGTCGTGGCTGGGTGACGTACGACCCAACAGCGGCAGTCGCTCCCGAGCGTGTTAAAAAAGGTATTGAACAATCCTTATCGGCGACCGACCGTGAATTACTGGCGAAGCCATTTGGTTCTTCTGTAACGCTTTTGCTGCGTATCCGGGAGCAATGGGATGCAATAAATTTGAAATGGACCCTCTGGGTCATGAATTATGATCCAAGCTCCCAGGCATCGTTGCTGGAAAGATTTTTAGGGAATGTTTCCCCTATGCGCGTTGCGATTTTCGTGGTTGTAAGCGGTGGTGGTTTAAGTGTCTTGTTGTTTGCTTTATTGATGCTGCGCTCCCGCAAGCAGGATTTGCCACAGACAACCCTCGTTTATTTTCAGCTCTGTAAAAAATTGAAAGCCGCTGGCTTTATTCCCTTCCCCAATGAAACCCCGCGCGCATTTGCCAATCGGGTCATTGCCAGCAAGCCGGAACTGGCAGTTACACTTGGGCATTTAATCGACCTTTATGAGCGGTGGACATATGGTGAAGATAATCAGGCGGAGGTCCAATTAAGGTCCGGGATACGACATTTTAAAGTTTGAAGTGGTTTATTTTTTCCGTCGTATACGGCTTTGACGTTAATAATGTTTCAATTGTGTGCCGGCCATATCTTTCGTGTTTTAAATTGGTGCAAAAATAATGAGCGCAAACTTTTATTTAATCGCAACCCACTGAAAAATAACGCAATAAATTTACGGCACGTTTTGTGCTAACGCCTCATGCCTGCTAAAAATTTAATCTTTTTTGCCCAATAATGGGTTAGTTAAGGTTAAATATTGAGCATTTTTAATCCTGATTTTGAGTTATTCGACGTAAATACAGGGTCGTTGAATCAAATTGGGGCAGTTTTTATCACTCTATAAAGTTCGCAACCAAACAGCGAATAAAAACATAAGGTGTGATTATGAAGAAGACCGTTTTATCCCTGGTAACCCTGATTGCCGCATCGCTAAGCCAGTTAGCGGCAGCAGATACCACCTCAGTTGCCCTGAACGGCGCTAATACCGCCTGGATGTTAACTGCCAGTGCATTGGTGCTGTTTATGACCTTGCCGGGACTGGCCCTGTTTTACGCCGGTTTGGTCCGGGTAAAAAACGTGCTTTCCGTGCTGATGCAATGTTTTGCAATTGCCGCTATCGCCTCGCTGCTATGGGTGATTGTGGGTTACAGCTTGGCCTTTGGTGTAGGAAACGAATATATCGGCGATTTTAGTAAGGTTTTCCTGGCATCCATCAAAAAGGATGATTTGTGGGGCGATATCCCCGAAACCCTGTTTGCCATGTACCAAATGACGTTTGCTGTTATTACGCCTGCATTGATTGTGGGTGCTTATGCGGAGCGTTTGAAGTTTTCTTCCATGCTGATTTTTTCTGCGCTTTGGTTGTTGCTTTGCTACGTGCCTGTTTGTCACTGGGTGTGGAGTAGTTCTGGCTGGTTGTACAAAATGGGTTTGCTCGATTTTGCGGGCGGTACCGTTGTGCATATCACCGCTGGTATTGGTTCCCTGGTGGCGGCCCTTGTGATTGGCAAGCGTAACGGTTTCCCGACGGTTGCCATGCCTCCGCACAATATGACCATGGTTGTGACCGGCGCCGGTGTTTTGTGGGTAGGTTGGTTTGGTTTCAACGCCGGTAGTGCGCTCGCTGCTAACGGCAACACAGCGATGGCGATGCTGGTTACCCATTTATCTGCTGCTGCAGGTGCTTTGGCGTGGATGAGCATCGAATGGATCAAGTTTAGGAAGCCAAGCGTATTGGGAATCGTAACGGGTATGGTTGCAGGCCTTGGTACTATTACTCCGGCTTCCGGTTACGTTGGGCCCGGCGGCGCAATTGTGATTGGTTTGGTTGCCGGTATCGTTTGTTTTTACATGACACATCTGGTAAAGCGCACATGGAAAATTGATGATTCTCTCGATGTATTCCCCGTTCACGGCGTAGGTGGCATCATCGGTACTTTCATGGCCGGTATTTTTGCCTCCACACAATTAGGTGCGTTCAGCGGTTTAGGTTTTGCTGCGGGTATCGAAAGTATTGGCCAACAATTACAGGTGCAAATTATTGGCATTGTTTCAACCCTGGTATTCAGTATGGCGGTGACCTATTTGTTATTCAAAATCACCAGCCTCATCACCGGTGGCTTGCGTGTAACTAAAGATGAAGAATCAATTGGTTTGGATTTAAGTTTGCACGAGGAAGATGGTTACAAACTCTAATAAGTTTGTGATGACTAAAAGGGGCTGCTTCGGTAGCCCTTTTTATTTTGGTTTTCCAATAAGTGATCATGGGGTAGCATGAAGCACATCAATATGTGGGAGATGAATTATGCGAATCGATGTTATTTCAGATATTAATTGTCCCTGGTGTGCATTGGGAGTTACCTATTTACAAAATGCTTTGCAACTCATGGGCAATGAATTCCAATATGAATTGCATTTCCAGCCGTTTGAATTGAATCCGCAATTGCCTAAAGAAGGTAAAAATCTCGTTGCTTATCTTTCCGAAAAATATGGAATGGATACGGCACAAATAGCGGCGAGCCATGAGAATTTACGCGAGCGCGGAGCGGAAGCCGGTTTTATATTTGGTAAGCGGGAACATATTTGGAATACTTTTGACGCACATCGATTGCTTTATTGGGCAGAAGTGGAATTGGGTTTGGATACGCAGCGAAAAATAAAGCTGGCGTTATTGGATGCGTATCACGGGCACGCAAAAAATCCGAGTGACAAGCAAGTGCTTATCGATATCGTCGAAGGATTGGGTTTGGATAAAGACCGCGCTGAATTAATATTAACAACTGATTTATTCAGCAAAGAAGTTCGCGAACGTGAACACCAATGGCAAAGTGCTGGCATCAATGCAGTCCCTAGTATTGTAATAAACAACAGGCATTTGATTCAGGGCGCCCAGCCGGTTGAAACCCTGGTGAATGCATTCAGGCAACTCAACCAGCCAGCGTAATAAAAGCTGATTAAAATAGTTAATTATCGAAACGCAATTAATGCCGCTGTAACTGCAACATTTAAACTTTCTACGCCGTTATTCATGGGGATTCGCACGCTCTCATTGCAGAGTTGCGAAACCTCTTTGGATACGCCTTCAGTCTCATTGCCTAATACATAAATGCAGGAATGTTCCGGGTTAAATTCCTTAAGGGTGGATTTTGCGTGGGATGATAGCGAGCAAATATCACTGCCTGCCAATTTAAATTCTTTCAATGCGTCTGCCAAATGTTTACAGCGCAAAATAGGCGCGCGAAAAACTGTACCTGCGCTGGCTTTAATCACCAGTGGATCAATTTGTGCCGAGCCTTGTTGTGGCAATAAAATTCCATCGATATTTCCAGCGCAAGCAGAGCGGATAATCATTCCGAGGTTTTGTGGGTTGCTTACCCCATCCAATGCCAGCAACGTAAATTTCTTACCAATATTTTTTTCCAGAAAATTATCGTAAGTTTGGAAGCCGCGACAAATTAAATCAGCAGCGACACCTTGATCCTGGCTTGAGTTTTTTGAGATGCGCGAAAGGGCGGAGCGATTGTGATAAACAATTTCCGCACCTTTTGCTTTGGCGAGCTTGACAATGTCATCCAAAATTTCTGCCGGTTTATTGCTGTCTGCTAAATGCAAGCGGTGGATATTAGTTGCTTTATCTTGCAATGCTTCAAGCACCGGTTTGCGCCCGTATACGGTTAGCATTCCGTCAAAGAATTTTTTCTTTTCAAGATAAGCCTGGCTATCACCACGCTCGTTGTCGGGATTGATTTTTTTACTCATTTAAGCAACGCAAATTTGTTTGTAAGCACGCACGGCTTTATCAAGGCCCATGGCAATAGCATCTACTGTTAAGGCGTGGCCGATGGAAACTTCCAGCAACTCTGGTACTTTTCGAAAGTGGGCGAGGTTGTCCAGATTCAAATCGTGCCCCGCATTTAAACCTATACCAATTTTTGCCGCGTGTTCCGCAGCGGCATAGTAGCGTTGGAATAATTGTTCGAAGTTTGCATCCTGGTGTTTGTAGGCTTCAGCATAAGGCCCGGTATAAAGTTCAATACGGTCTGCACCCAATTGCTTGGCCAATTCAATTTGTTCCAGATTCGGGTCCATAAACAAACTGACGCGCACGCCAGCTGTTTTTAATTGATCCAAAATGGGCTTCAGGCTTTCGCCAGATTTTTTTAAATCAAAACCGTGGTCGGATGTAAGTTGATCATTGCTATCGGGCACGAGTGTGCACTGTTCCGGTTTGGTATCCAGCACAAGTTTGATAAAACCCGGGAAGTCACCAATTTTTTCGGCGAAAGGATTTCCCTCAATATTAAATTCAGCGTTGTGATTATCTTTTAACAGCTCTGCCAAATCGTACACATCATGCGGGCGAATATGACGCTGGTCGGGACGCGGATGAACCGTAAGCCCATCAGCCCCCGCTGCCAAACAGACTTTTCCATGTGCTACTACATTCGGATAATCGCCTTCACGTGAGTTGCGAATCAAGGCAATTTTATTCAGGTTAACGCTAAGCGCGGTATTCATGTTGACTTTTCTTTCCACCCTTTTTCTTAATTCCACTCAGAACGACGTTTACGTTTTCCAAATAACTGGAGGACAAAAGATAAAAGTACACCGGCAAAAATAAGGCCGCCGCCATAAATGCGTTGCTTGTAGTTATCAGAACTTTTTAGTTGATCATTTTCCGCACGCAATAAATCGCGCTCGGTTTGCAGGTTCTGGTTTTCACGGTGCATGTTTTGGTTTTCCTGCTCCATGTTAATATCAGAAGTCGGCGATTTTTTAATTTCTTCCATTTCTTTTGACAAACTTTGGTAGGTGGCTTTCACGCTATCCAGTTCGTTTTTCAACGCAATATTTTGCTTCTGTAATTCAACCATGTCGCTAGGGCCAGACGTTAAGGCCGCCAGCTTCATGGCAGCGGTTGGCTCTGTAATTAAATTCTGGCTGCGTACCCAGCCTTCAATACCTTCACTGGTGATGACTTGCGACCACTTGTTTTTATTCGCATCTTCTTCTTCGCGAATTAATTTTAAACGTGTACCAGTGGCCAAGCCATTTTTAATAATAGTGGCCTGGTTGTCTTTATCCGAGCGTAATGGAATATAAATGACATCAGTAATGTATCTATCTTCTGCAAAGCTTGCTGATGAAAATCCTGCGCTTAGTGCAGTAATACTGATCAAGCTTGCGAGAGCTAATTTTTTCATGCGGAATCCTTGTAAATTAAGGCAACACTTTCTTAAAAGGTTTGACGGTAACCTTGGCGTACACGCCTGCTGCTATGTAGGGGTCAGCTGCAGCCCAGGCTTGCGCGTCTGCAAGTGAATTAAATTCGGCGACTACCAGGCTGCCACTGAAACCGGCATCGCCTGGATTATCGTTATCAATTTTTGGATGTGGTCCGGCAAGAATTAAACGGCCTTCATCTTTCAGCAATTGCAAGCGCGCTAAATGGTCTGGTCGGGCAAGCTTGCGTTGTGCCAGGCTGTTTTCAACATCTTCACTAATAATGGCGTAAAGCATACAAAAGTATCTCTGCAAAGTATTTCTGAAAAGAAATTCTAAAAAGTATCTCTAATTATTTGCTACTGTCATCGTGCATGGCTTCTTCAAATGTCAGCCCTGTCAGCACGCGAATTTCACGAAAAATATAAAAAAGGGTGGCGATTAAAAAAAGCATTGAAGGGACAATAATTACACCAAAGCCAACAACATGCATTTTGCCGATTTCAATGTTAAAAGCTTCAGAACCGCTGGGGCTTTGTACAATCATTTTTGCGAGCACGTAATTTAAAACCGCGCATACAAAAAAAGAACTGGCCTGGATATAAGATGCCCTGCAAAGCATTTTTTCAAACAGTGTTTCGTTATTTCGCTCTTTTAAAATGCTTGCGATCTTATCCACTTTTAAAAAGTTGTCGTTGTAGAGGAAGGTTTTCATTAACGGGTAGCGGGTTTTGGTGGAAATAATAAAGATCAATCCAATTAACCCCGGTATCGCGGCTTCTTTGATGGCGTAATATTGCGTATCCAAATGCAACAGGCTTATACCACCAGTGAGAAGAACACTGACGATGCCAAGCGCAGAGAAAAAATTGAATTTGCGATAGGTTAAAAAATCTTTTATGCCGTAGGTAATTGGAAATGCGAGCGCAACGATCAGCCCCCATTTAGGCCCCAATCCCCAGGGGTGACCTAAAAATGTGTCGCCACTTAATTTAATTAAAATAAGTGTTGGGATAACGATATTCATCAGAATATTGCTGAGCATATTTTCTTTTTTGGGAGCGGCTTTCGGCGTCGCTGTTGGCGCATTTTCCTGGGGGCTTGCTGGCTCTTTATTGGAATTATCAGCAGAAAGATTATCGGTCATCATCAGTCTCGGTCATAATGGGCAGGCTAGCCCAGTCCAACAATTATCGTATAGGCCATATGGGATGACCCTGTGAAATTTGATTTGCATTGCCATAGCTTTTTTTCAGACGGCATTTTAAGCCCAGAAATGCTGGTTGCGCGAGCAAAAGAACGCGAAGTCGACGTTTTAGCATTAACTGACCACGATACCATAGCAGGCCTGGGTTTGGCACAAAAGGCCGCTGATGAATGCGGCATCAAGCTAATTAATGGCATTGAATTCTCCAGCCAATGGGGCAAGGGCGGCGTACATATTGTAGGCTTGGGGTTTAGGACAGATTCAGCGGAATTAAATTCAGCGATTGAAGCCCAAAACGAAGCCCGATCCGGTCGTGCGCAACAAATTGCGGCGCGTTTGGCCAAAGCCGGATTCACCGGCACCCTGGAAGGCGCGCAAGCCTTGGCTGGCAACGCTTATGTCGGTCGCCCGCATTTTGCGCAACATTTGGTCAATATAGGGGCTGTCACCAATATTAATGCGGCTTTCAAGAAATATTTGGGGACAGGTAAATCTGCCGATGTGAAATATCAGTGGCCGGCGATGGCCACTATCATCGCGTGGATTCATGCGGCGGGTGGCGTGGCAGTGTTGGCGCATCCGTGCAAATACGATTTAACCCGCACCAAGATGTGCGCGTTGATTAAGGATTTTGCAGCGGCGGGTGGCGATGCATTGGAAGTCGTCAGCGGTATGCAGGCGCATCCTGTGACTGAGGATTTGGCAAAAATCGCTGCCGCTAATAATCTCGCTGCGTCCTGCGGGAGTGATTTTCACTTTCCAGGGCACGCATGGCAGGAGTTGGGGTGTTTTCCCTCCTTGCCGGAAACATGTCGTCCCGTATGGGAACTGCTTGGTTTTGCCGCTTAGGCGTACCAACACACAGCGTTTTTCGCAAATACCGTTTTTTATAAATTAGGGACTTGGCAAATGGCTCAGTTTTTTCAGATTCACCCGGAAAATCCCCAACATCGTCTTGTTGTGCAGGCGGCAGATATTATTCGTAAGGGCGGCATAGTGGTTTATCCAACGGATTCCGCCTATGCCCTGGGTTGCCACATTGGCGATAAAGATGCCCTTGATCGTATCCGCGCTATGCGTAAGCTCGATAAAAACCATAATTTCACCCTGATGTGCCGCGATCTCTCCGAGCTTGCGACCTATGCGCGCGTTGATAACTCGGTCTATCGCTTAATCAAAAACCATACACCTGGCGCCTATACCTTTATTTTGGAGGCCACGGCAGAAGTACCGCGCCGGTTGCTGCACCCAAAACGAAAAACCATTGGTTTGCGTGTGCCCGACAATGCTATTGCCCTTGCTTTGCTGGCAGAGTTGGGCGAGCCGATTATGACAAGCAGTTTGTTAATGCCGGGTGAGGAGTATCCGATGACAGATCCTTACGATATCCGCGATACCCTGGAACACCATGTCGACCTGATTATTGATGGCGGTTTTTGTGGTATGGACCCCACCACTGTAATTGATTTAACGGGCGATTCCCCCGAACTGATCCGTCAGGGAAAAGGTGATTTTTCACCCTTTGCCTGATTGGTTTGCGTCATGGGTTGTGGGTTTCTTGCTGTAATGCGTGCCAACGGCTATACCTTACAGACGATTGACACATCACTACGGTAAGCATGGCCAGACCAATAAATAACAAGGGAAGAATGCCCATTCCTTCCATTCCGCGTGCATTTTTAGCCGGTTATGTTGCGGCAATTTGTATGGCTGCGAATGCGGATACGGCGAATGTTGACCAGCTGCTATCGATGTCGCTGGAAGATCTGATGAATATCCAGCTGCAAGTGGGTACACGCACGGGCGACAATCGTTTGGGAAGCCATAAGGTTCCGGTCGATGTGATCACCGCTGACGAATTGCGCCGGTCGGGTTATGGTGAATTGCCTAAAGCGCTTAACAATCTTGTTTCAGCTTTCACCTATGATTTTTCCACGCTCGATGATCTGACTGATCATGCCCGTCCATTTTCATTGAATGGATTGAAAGCTGATCAGGTGCTCGTGTTGATTAATGGTAAGCGCGTGCACCAAAGCGCAATTATCGATGTGAATGATTCACAAAACCGCGGCAGCACATCTGTTGACCTCAATTTAATTCCTATCGAATCTGTCGCCCGCGTCGAAATATTACGGGACGACGCCTCGGCGCAATATGGTTCTGATGCAATTGCCGGTGTGATCAATATTGTGTTGAAAAATGGCGTGGCGAATGAACTGGTTACCACTGTCGGTCAGCGCGACGCTGGCGATGGTGAGCTGGCCACCAGTTCCTACAATTATGGTTCAGATACCTTCTTTGTTTCGCTCGAATACAAACATAAAAATAATTCAAATACATCCGGGCTTGATCGGCGCGATTATTATTTTCCCGGCGATGCGCGCAACGGTGATTATAGTGTTACCCATCGCTATGGCGATCCTGCGATGGAAAGTTTGAGCCTCACCTTTAACGGCGAAAACCTGTTTGGTGATGAGCATATCTATGCCCTGGGTAAATTGGTTTACAAAGAAAGTGAAGCCAGCGGATTTTTTCGTCGCCCTAACGACGATAGAAATGTGCGCGCGATTTATCCCGATGGATTTTTGCCAGGCATTGCACCAAAACAACAGGATATTTTTACGACCCTTGGCTATCGCGACCAGGGCGAAGGTTACACCTACGATTTATCAAATACCTTTGGTTGCAATCGTGTAAACATTGATATAAAACATAGTTTGAATACATCACTCGGCACCGAATCGCCAACCAGTTTTGATGCGGGTACGTTAAGTTTTTGGCATGACAGCATTAATTTTGATGCAACGACAACATTATCCTGGCCGGTAGCCTCACCGTTAAACCTTGCTTATGGCGCTGAATTCCGGCGCGAGGAAAATCGTATCAACGCAGGCGAATGGGCGTCATGGGTTGATGGCCGTGTTTCGGTATTGGATGGCCCCGACGCTGGTGCAGATACAGTCGCAGGTGCGCAGGTATATCCGGGTTTTTCACCCCAAAGTGCGAAAGAATTGGCGCGTAATATCCTGGCCGTTTACGCGGAAGCAGGGCATTATTTTATGGAAAATGCCGAAGCGAGATTGTCATTGCGCGATGAACATTATTCTGATTTTGGCAGCACCTTAAACGGCAAATTGCTAATCCATTATGAGCCGAACACAAAGCTTGGTTTTCGCACATCTTTATCCAGCGGATTTCGCGCGCCCTCGCTGCAACAAATGGGCTATTACCGCACGTCTACTTCATTTGGGACAAAGCCGGATGGCATCGGCAGTGAAAACGGTACTTTCCCGGTAGATAATGAAGTGGCGAAATTATTGGGTGCCACAGATCTCAAACCTGAAAAATCGATACGTTCCAATATTGGTGTAACCTGGCAAATTTCGCCTTCGGTGCAATTTGACCTGGATTATTTCCATATCAAAATTGCGGACCGCATTATTCTGTCGGGCGATATCCTCAATAGCGCGAACCTGCCACTTGAAGCCCAGTCGTATATGACGGCCAATCACATTACTTTTGCACGTTATTTCCTGAATGCGGTGGATACCAATACATCCGGTTTTGATGCTTCGATGAATTATCACACGGCTATTGCCGGTGGCGAGCTGACGTTGAACGCGCAATACCATCATCATTCGACAGATATAGCAGCGCTACAAATTCCGACGCAATTAGCCGTCCTTGCAGATCAGGTTTTTGAGCGCGCTGAGCGTGAACGGTTAATCCATTATCTGCCTGAAGATAAAGCGCTTTTGTCCCTGGGTTACAAAATAAATGATTGGACTGTGTTCACCAAAATTAATTATTTTGGAAAAGTATTTTATGTCGCATCTTCAGATGATCCAACGCTAGACCAATGGTTTGATGCGCGCACAACGTGCGATCTTGATATCAGCAACCAGATTTCACCGAAGGTTGTACTTGCGGTGGGAGCGAATAATTTATTTAACGTCTATCCGGAATATCGCGATAGCAGCCCGCCTTTTAATGGCAAGGGAAATATTTTGCAGTATCGCGGAATTAGCCCTTTTGATTACACAGGCGCTTTTTATTACGCCCGTGCACAAATTACGTTTTAGCACTTCGGGCTACGCGCAAAGGTAAAGCGGTCACGCCAGGGTTCCAATGGCTAAAGGTTTAAAAGAGTCCTGATAAAAAGTGTGGGTATTCCGCAGGAAGTGTGGGATAAGTTTGCTGTAACTTGGGAATCCCTTCCAATAACTACCCGTCATAGCTGTCTTGCCGGTGCCTATATGGCTATAATGCCCGACTCATTTGCGGGCAGTGCTCGCCAGAATTTTGAAGATCAGGTTGCGTAGTGAATCCATCCAGTGAAGAAAACAGCGATTTTGCCTTGGTTGCCGAGCCTCTAGAGCCAGCAGCAACCGACGCAACACCTACTGATACTGAGCCGGCTGCTGAAGAAGCGGAAGCTGTTGCCCATGCTGCTGATAACCACTCGCGTCCAACCCAGGGAGAAATGCCCTTTGCAATTGTCCATGGCAAGGCATACACCCAATTACCACAGGATTTGTACATCCCGCCGGACGCATTGGAAGTCTTCCTGGAGGCCTTTGAAGGTCCGCTGGATTTATTGCTTTACCTGATTCGTCGCCAGAATATCGATATCCTGGATATCAACGTTTCAGAAATCACCAGCCAATACATGGCCTACGTAGAGCTAATGGATTCCAGCCAGTTTGAATTGGCAGCAGAATATCTCGTAATGGCAGCCATGCTTGCTGAAATTAAATCGCGCATGTTATTGCCGCGTTCCAGTGAAGAGGCGGAGGAAGAGGAAGATCCTCGCGCGTCGCTGATTCGCCGTTTGCAGGAATACGAACGCTTCAAGCAAGCCGCAGAAGATTTAAACGGCATTCCACGGGTTGGTCGCGATATTTTCCAGGCGTCCGCACAGGCGCCGGATCGCAGTTTGACGCGGCTTGATCCCGATGTGGAATTGCAAGAATTGTTATTGGCATTGTCAGAAGTTTTACGCCGTGCCGATATGTTTGAAAGTCACCATGTATCCAAAGAAAAACTGTCCACCCGCGAACGTATGGCGCAGGTATTGGACAGGCTGGCGCATCACCAATTTGTTCCTTTTGTAAGTTTGTTCAAAGTTGAAGAAGGGCGCTTGGGGGTGGTAGTTACTTTCCTGGCGGTGATGGAATTAATTAAAGAATCGCTGGTGGAAATTGTGCAAAGCGAATCCTTTGGCCCTATTCACGTAAAAGCAAGAATGCAATGACAGACGAAAATTTAAATAACCATCAAGAGCTGGAAGACGGTTTGGACGCAGAGGAAATCGGCGCAGAAGCCGCAGTGAGTTCTGCCGATGAGCGCGAAGAAGCTGCTGAAGAATCGGCAACTGTTGCCGTAACCCAGCAACCGGTCGATGCAGCCATGTTGCGCAAAATTGTCGAAGGCGCGATTTTAGCCGCAGCGCAACCCATGACAATTGCGCGCATCCTGGAATTATTTGATGAAGAAGTTGCGCCCGCAAAAGATGAAGTGCTCGCAGCCTTGCAAGATATCCAGGCTGATAATGCCGATCGCGGTTTCGAATTAAAAGAAGTTGCATCAGGTTGGCGCTTTCAAGTGCGCGAAGAAACTGCGCCCTGGGTAAATCGTTTGTGGGATGAAAAGCCACAAAAATATTCGCGTGCATTGTTGGAAACTCTTGCGCTAATTGCTTATCGCCAGCCGATCACCCGTGGTGATATCGAAGAAATCCGCGGTGTCGCCGTCAGCTCGCATATTATGAAAACCCTGATGGAGCGCGATTGGGTAAAAGTAGTTGGCCACCGCGATGTTCCTGGTCGTCCATCTCTCTACGCAACGACGCGTCAATTTTTAGATTATTTCAATTTAAAAAATCTGGAAGATTTGCCATCGCTCAGTGAAATCCGCGATTTGGATGAGCTGAATAACGTGCTTAATTTGGGTGACGAAGAAGGTATAGGCGAAAAAGACGATGAAGTCATTGCAGATGCACCTGCAGAAATTATTTCTGAAGACGCAGCAAGCAATGAACCGGAAGAGTTTGTAGATGGTGAAGAAGCCTTTGTCGATGCTGACGAAGACACTGAACCTGCAGTAAATGAAAAATCGGAAGCAGTCTCGTTAGATAATGCAGATGAGGCTGACGATCAAGATGAAAATACAGATGAGGAAAATAACAACGCTTAAGCATTTAATTGCTGAGTGTTGTAACACTTTATGGTGAAAAAAACTGACAATACCACTTTTGATGGTCCATCAAAAAGTAAAGATTCCAACAAGGGCACCAAGGCTCCTGCGAATCGTGGTACATCCGCCAAGGCTGTGAAGCCAGCGATTACTGAATATTTTTCGGCAGCTACCGAAAAAGCTGCGCGTAAAAAAGCGGCTGATAATCTATCTGCTGAATTTAAAGCCAAACATTCATCCAAACGTAAGCCAGAATTAAAAGAACGCGATGCGCGCGCAGAAAAATTTGGTGATAAAAAAACAGCCAAAGCGAATTTTGTTGCGAAACCTGAAAATGATTCGCCTGTTGATTCCGCTGATGAAAAATTGCAAAAAGTCCTCGCACGCGCAGGCATAGGTTCGCGCCGTGAAATGGAACGTGCAATTGAAGCGGGTCAAGTGAAAGTCAATGACCGTATCGCCACATTAGGTGATCGCGTAACGCCTGATGATAAAATTTTTGTCGACGGTAAACGCGTAGTCTTGCGCACTGAAGCAACTCGCCGTCGTGTCATTTTGTACAACAAGCCTGAAGGTGAAATTTGCTCGCGTTCAGATCCGGAAGGTCGCCGCACTGTATACGATGGTCTGCCAGCATTGAAAGGCGAGCGTTGGATTTCCATTGGCCGTTTGGATTTCAATACCAGCGGTTTATTGTTGTTTACCAATGATGGTGAATTGGCGAATAAGCTAATGCATCCTTCATCTATTATTGACCGTGAATACCTTGTGCGAATCCAGGGCGATGTCGATGACGAAATGAAGCGCGCCTTGTTAGAGGGCGTTTTGCTCGATGACGGTGTTGCGCGTTTTACCGATATCGTCGATGGCGCGGGTGAGTCACGCAATCGCTGGTTCTATTGTGTGGTTATGGAAGGCCGCAATCGCGAAGTGCGTCGCCTGTGGGAATCGCAAGGTGTAAAAGTGAGCCGCTTGAAGCGTGTGCGCTACGCAAATATTTTTATTCCGTCGCACGTGCGTGTTGGCCAGTGGACAGAATTGAGCGAGCGTGAAATTGCTGATTTGTGCCTGACTGCTGGCTTTGACAACAACACCCATACGAAAGTGATGCCACCATCGCGCGAAGAGCGTAACCAGCGTGAACGTCACGACAATAAATTGCGAGCGGCATCAGCACCACCGCGTCGCGCAAAACCGGCGCTGCGTAAACCAAAACCAGAATAATCTGCCAATAAAAAAGCCGCATATTAATGTAATGCCAGTCAGTTAAGCTGACTGGCATTTTTGTTTTTGGATCGTGCTGTTTTTTTGAACGGATTACAGCGAGCTTTTTATTGGGAGTTGTGTATGCAGATCCGTAGGATGGGTGGAGTGCAACGATACCCATCAATGCTTTTAAAATGTTGATGGGTATCGCTTAGGCTCCACCCATCCTACATTCTACTTCGTGCTCAGTTTGCAGGCCTTTTTATATGGGTCAGTTAGATAGCAATACTGCTTAACTGACTGGCATTACATATTAATGCGGCTTTTTTATTTTGCTTAGGATTTGCTCAGTATTTATGCCACTCGATATATGTGAGAGTCGTCATCCTTGCGTGGCGAGGATCCATCGTACTGGTATCGTTTTTTGCGAACAGCTTGATTCCCGCTAAGGGGGGCACCTAGCTCGGGGATGACCATGAATAAATTAAAAATTTAATCCTGTTTTTCTCCTGGGGAGAGCGGATTAAATCGCACTTCCATCACTCAAATCTTTCACGCAATTCCTGCCAGCTTGTTTTGCCCGGTAGAGTGCTTTATCTGCGCGTTCAAACAAATCATTGATATGTTCTTTCTGTCCTGACTCGCGAGTGCTGATGCCAATGCTCACGCTAGGTTGGATGTTGTGACCATTTTTTTCAATAACAATGGCGTTGATTTCACGACGTAAACGCTCGCCAATCGTGCGAGCACCTTTTTCGTGGGTTTTACGTAACAAGACGACGAACTCCTCGCCGCCGTAACGGAAGCTGATATCCGTTTCACGGCAAACTGACTCTATAGTTCGTGCAATTTCTTGCAATACCATATCACCCGTATTGTGGCCGTATTGGTCGTTGATTTTTTTGAAATGGTCAACGTCAATCATCAGCATTGATAATTCATGGTGGTGGCGCTCGGCCAATTGCAGCTCGCGACGCAAGGCATTGTCGAGTGCGGCGCGATTGCCCAAATGTGTAAGTGGATCAAGTAGTGCCAATTGCATGGCAGATTGGTAGCGCAGGGCATTGCGCATTGGGTAAACCAAAGCACCCAGCAGTATTTCAAGGGTCGTCAATTCACTTTCAATAAAACGCCTGCTGCGGTTAAAAATCATTTCACCCAGGTAGCCTTCATCGGTTGTGAGGCGATAATCGCAATGATGCAGCGCATCGCGGCCAAGCTTGGTGATGTCTTTATTGTTCGGGAAACGGAATTGGATACCACCCATCGGGATAATGGTTTGCAGGTGTTTAAAGAAAATGGCGAGCACATCGTTAGGCTCAAGCGACATTTGCAGCGCCTGGATAAGTTTGGCCCTGGCTTCAATTTCCTGCTCCGGTGTAAGCGGCGCACTGTAGCCGAGCGGCACTGCCTGGGTGCCAGTTAACATAGTCATGTCCCGCATATTCTTTTACCTTTTTCTGGTGGTTATGCCCGATATCAAGCGCAATCCAAGCACTGCATAAAAAGTGTGCTTCTAAATGCCCTTGTGCGAAATGTATGCCATCTCATATGAATTTTATAAAGTTAAATATAATCAATGGGTTATGAAAGTATCTTGACGTCAGAATTCAAACTTTAGCCAGAAAAACGGCAAATCCTCGCAGGTTCCAACGGCAAGCTTTTGCCGACAGCCAAAAAATTGGCATGGCGCTCCTTTTATCGGGATCAAGGTGGGCTGAATCGCTCGGAGATAGATCTCGCTTAAAAAATAAACACTCTTTGCAACGTCTTTAAACTGTGTTTTTAGAGTGGTAAGTAGTTTCGCGAAGGGGAGTCTTCGGGGGACACTAAAAAGTGCCTATCTGCAGGGTATTGTGATAGTATTGCGGCCTTTATTTTGGCATGGAAAAGAGCGCGTAAAAGGTGCTGTTTTTAGCCACTGGATTGCATTTAATAAGGTACTCGTAATAGGTACTTGCAACGCGCAGTCACACTAATAATCAAAGTCTTATAACCAAAGCCTTTTAAAAGGAAAGCTGTATTCCCATGGTCGAATTCGCAAAAGAAATTTCACCGGTAAGTATTGAAGACGAAATGAAACAGTCCTACCTGGACTACGCGATGAGCGTAATCGTAGGGCGCGCGTTACCTGATGTACGTGATGGCTTGAAGCCCGTGCATCGTCGTGTTCTGTTCGCTATGAGTGAGCTGAACAATGACTGGAATAAGCCGTACAAGAAATCTGCCCGTGTGGTGGGTGACGTAATCGGTAAATATCACCCGCATGGTGACACCGCGGTTTACGACACTATCGTACGTATGGCGCAACCGTTTTCCTTGCGTTACATGCTGGTGGATGGCCAGGGGAACTTCGGTTCGGTCGACGGTGACCGCGCAGCGGCCATGCGTTATACCGAAATCCGCATGGCGAAAATCGCCCACGATTTATTGGCAGATCTCGATAAAGAGACTGTAGATTTTGTGCCTAACTACGATGGCACAGAGCAAATTCCGGCAGTAATGCCAACCCGAATTCCCAACCTGTTAGTGAACGGCTCTTCAGGTATCGCCGTAGGTATGGCGACCAATATTCCACCGCACAACCTTGCAGAAGTTGTGCGCGGTTGTTTAGCGGTAATCGACAATGCAGATATCACTGTCGATGAGTTGATGGAATTTATTCCAGGCCCGGATTTCCCAACCGGTGCGATTATTAATGGCCGTGCAGGTATTGTTCAGGCTTATCGCACAGGCCGCGGCAGCATTGTTGTTCGTGCAAAAACTGACATCGAACGCGATGAAAAAACCGGCCGCGAAACTATTATTGTTCACGAAATTCCGTATCAGCTAAATAAAGCGCGTTTGATTGAGCGCATTGCGGAATTGGTTAAAGAAAAGAAAATAGAAGGTATTAGCGAGCTGCGCGATGAGTCTGATAAAGACGGTATGCGCATCGTTATTGAAGTGAAAAAGAGCGAATCAGCTGAAGTATTGTTGAATAATCTTTTTGCACAAACCCAGTTACAAACAACCTTCGGTGTAAACATTGTTGCACTGGATGATGGCGAACCAAAAATTCTTAATTTGAAAGAATTGCTGGAAGCTTTCGTAAAATTCCGTCGCGAAGTAGTTACGCGTCGCACGGTTTATTTACTGCGCAAAGCGCGCGAGCGTGGCCATATATTGGAAGGTTTGGCAGTTGCTATTTCCAATATTGATGAAGTGATCACACTCATTAAAAATTCTGCATCACCCGCTGATGCAAAAGACAGTTTGATGGCGCGCGGCTGGGATGCAGCTGATATGGCTCCTTACCTTGAGCGCGCTGGTGAAGATGCTTGCCGCCCCGAGGATTTGGGCGCTGAGTTTGGTTTGCGTGATGGCCGTTATTATTTATCTGCCGCGCAAGCCCAGGCAATTCTCGAATTGCGTCTGCATCGTTTAACCGGAATGGAACACGACAAGCTGCTCGCTGAATACAACGAGAAGTTGCAACAAATCGCAGAATTCCTGGAAATCCTCGGCAATGCTGTGCGTTTGATGCAAGTTATCCGCGAAGAAATGGAACAAGTTATTGCTGACTACGGCGATAAACGTCGTACAGAAATTGTTGCATCTTCGTTGGATCTCACGACCGAAGATTTAATTAATGTTGAAGATCGCGTGGTGACAATTTCCCACGGCGGTTACGCGAAGAGCCAGCCGCTTGATGATTATCAGGCGCAGCGTCGCGGCGGTATGGGTAAATCGGCAACAGCGGTTAAAGATGAAGATTACGTGCAGCATCTTTTGATTGCGAGCACACACGATACGATTCTGTTGTTCACTAACGCTGGTAAAGTTTACTGGTTGAAGGTGTATATGATTCCGGTTGCGGGTCGCCAATCGCGCGGTCGTCCGGTAATCAATTTGTTGCCGCTGGAAGAGGGCGAACAAATCACCTCGATCTTGCCAGTGAAATCCTACGACGAAGACAAATTTATTTTCATGGCAACGCAAAACGGCACCGTGAAGAAAACTGCGTTAACCCAATTTGCCCGTCAACGCAGTGTAGGCTTGCGTGCAATTGAATTGGACGAGGGCGATACGCTGGTAGGCACTGCAATTACCAACGGTGCTTGCGATGTAATCCTCTTCTCAAGTTCAGGTAAAGCAGCGCGCTTCCGTGAATCGCAAGTGCGTGCAATGGGTCGTACATCGCGTGGTGTCCGCGGTATTCGTTTGGCCGAAGGCCAGCGTGTAGTCGGCATGGTTATCCCCATGGAAAATGGCCAGGTTCTGACGGTGAGTGAAAACGGCTACGGCAAGCGTACTGAAGTTGGTGATTTCCCTGCGAAAGGTCGTGGTTCGCAGGGCGTTATCGGTATGCAAACCACTGAGCGTAATGGCCAGTTGGTTGGTGCCGTACAAGTGTTCGATGGCGAAGAAATCATGCTGATTTCTGACCAGGGCACTATGGTTCGCACGCGTGTAGATGAAGTTTCGGTATTGAGCCGTAACACGCAAGGTGTTCGACTAATCAAGCTGAAAGAAGGCGAGCGCATGCAAGGCCTTGAACGCATCGAGGAAAGCGCTGATGAAAATGCCAAGCGCGAATTAGCCCATGCAGAAGCGCCCGAAGGTGAAGAAGCGATCGATGACAGTGTAATTGATGATGGCGTTGCAGATGATGTAGCTGACGATGCTGCAGATGATACCAATGAAGACACTGATGAAGGTAATGAGTAATTAAATGTCCCAAGAGTCTGACAACAAAGCGCAAATCGAAGCAGAAAAACTGCTCGCGTTGCGTAACAAAATCGATTCCATCGATGAGGAAATTGGGCGTTTGATTTCTGCACGTGCAACTTGCGCGCAGGAAGTGGCTGAAGTCAAAAAAGCAAACCTGCCAGAAGATTCGAAAATTTTGTTTTATCGCCCTGAACGCGAAGCTCAGGTTTTGCGTAAAGCCATGGAACAGAATAAAGGCCCGCTTACTAACGAAGAAATGGCGCGTTTGTTTCGCGAAATTATGTCGGCGTGTTTAGCCTTGGAGAATCCAGTAAAGGTTGCGTTCCTGGGGCCGGAAGGTACTTTTACGCAACAGGCTGCATTAAAACATTTTGGCCACTCGGCTGTTGTATTGCCATTCTCTGCGATTGACGAAGTTTTCCGCGAAGTAGAAGCGGGCGCAGTGAATTACGGTGTGGTACCAGTAGAAAATTCCACTGAAGGCGTTGTGAACCACACGCTCGATAATTTCATGGGTTCCAATCTAAAAATTTGTGGTGAAGTGGAATTGCGTATTCACCAAAATTTATTGGTGTCAGATGTCACCAGCACCAAAGATATCAGTCGAATTTATTCGCATTCGCAATCGCTGGCGCAATGTCGCAAATGGTTGGATGCACATTATCCAAAAGCTGAACGTGTTGCCGTTAATAGCAATGCAGAAGCTGCCAAACGTTTAAAAGGCGAATGGAATGCGGCTGCCATTGCGGGCAGTATGGCTGCTGAGTTGTACGGTTTGAAAATGCTGGCGGAAAAAATTGAAGACCAACCAGATAACTCCACGCGTTTTTTAATCATAGGAACGCAAGCTGTTCCGCCCAGTGGCGTTGATAAAACCTCAATCGTTGTCGCCATGCGCAATGAACCCGGTGCATTACATAATTTGCTCGAACCTTTCCATCGCCACAATATTGATTTAACACGTGTTGAGACGCGTCCGTCACGTACAGGTGTGTGGAATTACGTATTTTTTATTGATTTCGCCGGTCACGCAAACGATCCATTGATCAGTGAAGTACTGCAAGAAGTTGCCACCCGCTGCGCAGATTTAAAACTGCTCGGCTCATATCCCAAGGCTGTGCTGTAATCCAATGTCATCACCAATGATTAATAAGTTAGTCGTTATCGGCATCGGCTTAATTGGCGGTAGCCTTGCAACAGGTTTAAAAAAGCGTGGGGCATGTCGCGAAGTTATTGGCATTGCGCGCAATGAACAAACTTGTGTTGATGCAGTAAATTTAAATGTAGTTGATCGCGCGTACACATCATTGCAAGCCATTGCAAATGAGTTAACGGCTGGCGATGTTATTTTTATTTCGGTACCGACTTTAGCTGTTAAAACTGTCTTGGCTGATATCAAAGCCTATGTGTCGGCAGATGTAACCATCACCGATGGCGCAAGCGTAAAAGGCAATGTGCAAACTGCAGCGCAAGACGTTTACGGTGAAGTGCCTGCGCAATTTGTGTTGGGTCATCCCATAGCCGGCTCTGAAAAAAGCGGTGTGACGGCGGCGAATCCGGATTTGTATGAAAACCATCGCTGTATATTAACGCCGCTAGAAAATACAGGCGCTGCGAATCTCGATCTGGTAACGCGTATGTGGCAAACCGTGGGTGCAGAAGTGCTCACCATGACAGTGGAAGATCACGATGAAGTTTTGGGGGCAACCAGCCATTTGCCGCACGTGATCGCTTATTCGCTGGTTGATACCCTTGCACATGATATTGATAACCCCAATATCTTCCGGTACGCCGCTGGCGGCTTCCGCGATTTTACGCGCATTGCATCCAGCGACCCGATTATGTGGCATGACATTATGCGCGCCAATAAAACCGGCGTGTTGCATGCGCTGGATTTATTTATCGCCAATTTAACGCGTTTGCGCACCAGTATCGAAACTGAAGATTCGCAATATATGCTGGATGTTTTTACCCGCGCAAAAACCGTGCGCGATGAATTTACTGCAAATTTAGCTAAGCCTCACGTGGTTAGTAAAAGCGCAGCTAAAAAAGATTAACGTTTTCTTTTCACATCGGTAACTTTTGTAATGTCCGACTATAAACTCACGCACCTGAAACAACTCGAAGCTGAAAGTATTCACATTATCCGTGAAGTAGCCGCCGAGTTTGATAATCCCGTTATGCTTTATTCTGTAGGTAAAGATTCTGCGGTGATGATGCATCTTACGATGAAAGCTTTTCATCCTGGCAAACCACCATTTCCACTGTTGCATGTTGACACCACGTGGAAATTTCACGAGATGATCGAATTCCGTGATCAGCGCATTAAAGATTTGGGTTGGGATTTAATCGTGCATATCAACCAGGAAGGTGTTGATATGGGTATTAGTCCATTTGTCCATGGCAGTGCGAAACATACGGATATCATGAAAACCCAGGCGCTTAAACAAGCGTTAAATAAATACGGTTTTGATGCAGCATTTGGTGGCGCGCGTCGCGATGAAGAAAAATCTCGCGCAAAAGAGCGCGTGTATTCTTTCCGCGATAAAAACCATCGCTGGGATCCAAAAAACCAACGTCCGGAATTGTGGAATATTTATAACGGTCGTGTTGATAAAGGCGAAAGTATCCGTGTTTTCCCATTATCAAACTGGACTGAGTTGGATATTTGGCAATACATTCATTTGGAAAATATCCCAATTGTTCCGCTTTATTTTGCTGCACCACGTCCAGTCGTTGAGCGCGATGGTACTTTGATTATGGTTGATGATGACCGTATGCCAATTGGTCCCAACGATAAAATCGAAGAAAAAATGGTCCGCTTCCGCACGCTCGGCTGCTATCCATTAACTGGTGCTGTTGAATCGCAAGCGACAACCTTGCCGGAAATTATTCAGGAAATGCTGCTTACCACAACCTCAGAGCGTCAAGGTCGTGTTATTGATCACGACAGTTCAGGTTCGATGGAGAAAAAGAAACAGGAAGGTTATTTCTAGATACTAAATTGATTAAGTAGGAATTCGTCATCCTCGCGAAAGCGGGGATCCAGCTCCTAAAAAATAGATTCCCGCCTGCGCGGGAATGACGACTCCCTAAAATTTCTACGATTGCACAAGAGACTATTATGAGTCACCAATCAGATTTAATCGCAACAGATATCAACGCATATCTCGCGCAACACGAACAAAAAGAATTGCTGCGTTTTTTAACTTGCGGCAGTGTGGACGATGGCAAGAGTACCTTGATTGGCCGCTTGTTATACGATTCAAAAATGATTTACGAAGATCAATTGGCAGCCGTACAAGCTGACAGTACCAAACACGGTACAACTGGCGAGGCTGTTGATTTGGCGTTGCTGGTTGATGGTTTGCAAGCCGAGCGCGAGCAGGGCATTACCATTGATGTTGCCTATCGCTATTTCTCTACTACCAAGCGTAAATTTATTATTGCGGATACTCCCGGCCACGAGCAGTACACGCGCAACATGGCAACCGGTGCATCGACGTGCGACCTTGCGATTATTTTGATTGATGCGCGTTACGGTGTTGTTACGCAAACCCGTCGCCACAGTTACATCGCATCATTACTCGGCATCAAGCATATTGTGGTTGCCGTCAACAAAATGGATTTGCTGGATTTTAGTGAATCTGTATTTGAAAAAATCAAAGCAGACTATTTGGGATTCTCCAAAAAATTGGGAATGGAAAATGTTTTCTTCGTTCCTATTTCTGCATTGAATGGCGATAACGTTGTAAATCGCTCAGAAAGTTCCCCTTGGTATCAGGGCGAGACTTTAATGGAAATTTTGGAAAACGTACCGGTCGCCGCCGATAAAAACTTTTCAGATTTCCGTTTTCCTGTGCAATATGTCAATCGTCCCAATTTAAATTTCCGTGGTTTCTGCGGAAATATTGCGTCTGGCGTTGTGAACGTTGGCGATGCAATCAAAGCCCTGCCTTCTGGAAAAACCAGCACTGTAAAATCAATCGTTACTTTCGATGGCGATTTGCAAGAAGCTTTCGCAGGTCAGGCAGTAACGCTCACGTTGGATACAGAGATCGATATCAGCCGCGGCGATGTTATTGTGTTGGAAAAAGATGCAGTACCTTTATCCAACCATTTGAAAGCACATATTGTGTGGATGACTGAAAAAGTCCTGCAACCGAACTCAGAATATTTGTTTAAATTCGCAAGCAAAACGGTAAGTGGACAAGTCGAAGCAATTGATTATCGTATTGATGTAAACACACAAGCGCACACGCAAGTTGACCAATTGCAATTGAATGATATTGCTGTGGTTGATGTTGTTTTGACTCAGCCAGTTGTTGCAGATACTTACAAAGCCAATCGTGCAACAGGTGCGTTTATTGTGATTGATCGTTTGACGAACATCACTGTCGGTGCTGGTATGGTAAATCAACGCCTGGATGATAAAACTGTCGCTACCCAAACTAATTTCAGTGAATTTGAAATTGAATTAAATGCGTTAGTGCGTAAGCATTTCCCGCATTGGGGTGCGGTTGACCTGGCGCAATTGCTGAAAAAATAATCAGAGTAGCATTGTTAATGCTATATCCAAAAAGCGCCTATCGATACGATAGGCGCTTTTTTGTTTTGGGCTCCTTCATGTTTGTGAGATATCTCGCACACAAAACTCAGAGTTTGACTACTTTTCATCATTACTTTATTTCATTACTGTACACGCACTTGCAGATAGAGGTCTGTGAGTTTAATTAATCATCTTTATATTCAATAATGCAAAGGACTGTTCCTATGAAAAATATTTTATCCGCTATTATTTTTGCTGCTCTTTCGTTCTCAAGTGTTTCTTTTGCTGCTGATGCCCCTGCAAAACCTGCTGCTGTTGCTTCGGCTACTCCTGCCGCCACTAAGCCTGCTTCAACTGCTGTTCAAGAAGTCGTTAATATCAATACTGCCGATGCCCAGACTTTAACGAAATTAAAAGGTATTGGTCCCAGGAAAGCAGAAGCTATAGTTGCATTCCGCAAAGCTAACGGAGCCTTCAAAACGATTGACCAATTGGCCGATGTAAAAGGCATTGGTGCAAAAATGGTAGAGGCCAATCGCAAAAATATTCGCATCTAAAACAAGTTGCATAGATTCAATGTAACGTGCTTTAAAGGTTGGGCGTTTTTTGAGCGCAAATTCCAATGTAGGACTGGATTTAGATAACAAAAAGAAAGCTTATCGAGTAGTGCCAGTACCGCCAAGCATTAAGGTGCTGCGAATTTGCGTGAAGTTTGTTTTAATAGGAGCCTGGATTCATGATCCGGGCTTTTTCATTTCAAACGAGGCACCCAATGATAGATAATCAAGGCCCACGTATTATTGTGGCGATGGATTTTGACAATGCAGACGATTGTTTTTACATGGCGAAGCGTCTGTCTCCGCAATATTGTCGCCTGAAGGTGGGTAAAGAGTTATTTACCGCCTGCGGACCGCGGGTTGTAGAATATCTTATGCGTTTGGGTTTTGATGTTTTCCTCGACCTGAAATTCCACGATATCCCCAATACCGTTGCCAAAGCAGTTAAGGCAGCGGCTCAACTTGGTGTATGGATGGTGAATGTCCATGCATCTGGCGGCCAGCGTATGATGGTTGCCGCGCGCGATATCCTTGAGCATGCTCATCACCATAATGGCCATAAACCTCTGCTGATTGGCGTTACTGTCCTCACAAGTCTTGAGGCGCACGATCTCCATTCGATTGGAATTGCTGAAGAGCCTGAGGCCCACGTCCTTCGCCTCACCAAATTAGCGCAACATTGCGGGCTGGATGGTGTAGTTTGTTCCGCGCGCGAAGCGAGTATGTTGCGCAGTCATTTTGGACAAAATTTCTGTTTGGTCACTCCTGGTATTCGTTTGGAATCAAGTCCGACGGATGATCAAAAACGCACCTTAACGCCGCATGCCGCCATGGTTGCGGGCAGCAGTTATCTCGTTATAGGTCGCCCGATTACCCAGGCGAATGATCCGGTTGCCACTTGTAAAGCTATTATCCAATCCATTTCCTAAGGTTTCCCTTCTTGAATACAAAATCAGTTGTTGTTATCACCATTGATGGTCCAAGTGGCGCAGGAAAAGGGACACTCAGTCAATTAGTTGCAAAAAAGCTGGGTTATCATCTGCTGGATAGCGGCGCCTTATACCGCCTTGTGGCTTTGTCGGCATACAAATTGAATGTCAATCTTCAGGATGAGCAAGCGGTCGCGGATGTTGCAAGTCGGCTTAACGTAAAATTTGATGTTGCAGGTGATACTACCCGAATTTTGCTCGCGGATGAAAATGTCACCGATGCTATTCGCCAGGAAACGGTGAGTATGAATGCGTCGCTGGTGGCAGCTTATCCAAAGGTGCGTGAAGCCTTGTTGCAACGACAAAAAGATTTCGCACAAGCTCCGGGTTTAGTGGCTGATGGTCGCGATATGGGGACCACTGTATTTCCCTTGGCCCAATTCAAAATATTTTTAACAGCAAGTGCAGAGGCCAGGGCAGAGCGTCGGTTTAAGCAGTTGCAACAAAAAGGTGCTGAAGTGGATATGGCTGAACTTATTAGCGATATCAAAGCGCGTGATGACCGGGACACCCAGCGCGCAACATCGCCACTTAAACCAGCCGATGATGCTTTGGTATTGGATAGCACTTCATTGACTATAGAACAGGTATTAAATGCAATTTTGGCTTATGTACGTTAAATAACGCACGCAGTTTTGTCATCGAAATAGTATATAAATAAAACCACAAAAAACAGCGTGTTCGCACTTAATGATGATGTTTTAAATTTGGGACGATTTAAATGAATTTAACTTGCTTTAAAGCCTACGATATCCGCGGAAAACTCGGTGAAGAATTAAATGCGGATATTGTCTACCGCATCGGGCGCGCTTACGCGGTTTTTTTAAAACCAAAATCAGTTGTTGTCGGTGGTGATGTTCGTTTAACAAGCAATGAATTAAAAACGGCATTTTCCAATGGCTTGCGCGATGAAGGCGTTGATGTTATTGATATTGGAATGTGTGGCACAGAAGAAATTTATTTTGCGACCACTTATTTAAAAACCGATGGTGGTTGTGTAGTGACCGCAAGTCACAACCCGATTGATTACAACGGTTTAAAAATGGTTCGCGCTGGTTCGCAACCTATCAGCGGTGACACCGGATTAAATGACATCAAGCGCTTGGCTGAAGAAAACAATTTTCCAACTGTTGATTTTTCAAAACGTGGTTCCTATCGCGAACAAAGTACACTTGATGCTTACGTAAAGCATTTATTAACTTATATTGATGTCAGTCAGCTAACTCCGCTTAAATTAGTCGTCAATGCCGGTAACGGGGCCGCTGGCCATGTTATTGATGCTATCGAAAAATATTTACCCTTCGAATTTATCAAAATCCATCACGAGCCCGATGGTACTTTCCCTAATGGAATTCCCAATCCGTTGTTGCATGAAAATCAACCGGTTACCAGCGAAGCCGTTTTAGCACACAAGGCCGATATGGGTATTGCATGGGATGGTGATTTTGATCGCTGCTTCTTGTTTGACGAATTGGGTCAATTTACTGAAGGTTATTACATCGTTGGTTTGTTGGCGGAATCTTTCTTAATTAAAAATCCGGGTTCCAACATTATTCACGATCCGCGTTTGACATGGAACACACAAGACATTGTCAAACACAATAAGGGTAATGCCATCCAATCCAAAACCGGCCATGCCTTTATCAAAGAGCGTATGCGTTTGGAAGATGCTGTTTATGGTGGTGAGATGAGTGCGCACCATTACTTCCGCGATTTCGCGTATTGCGATAGCGGTATGATTCCCTGGTTGCTTGTTGCTGAATTGTTGTGTCGTAAAAAGCAAACTTTATCATCCATGCTGGAAGATCGTATTGCGAAATTCCCGTCGCCCGGCGAAATCAATCGTCACGTTGTCGATGCAAAAGCCGCCATCGATAATGTATTTGCTATTTATAGTCCGGATGCTTTGGTAATTGATAAAACCGATGGTATTAGTCTTGAATTTGAGCGGTGGCGTTTTAACTTGCGGATGTCAAATACCGAACCTGTAGTGCGTTTGAATGTGGAAAGTCGGGGCGATAAAAAATTGGTTGAAGAAAAAACCAATGAAATTTTGGCCTTATTGAAGTAACTCAATCTCAGCATAATTATTTCGTTGTTAGTTATGTGAATTATTAAAATCTTTATCTAGGAAACAAAAATGCAAATTAAAAAGGCTGTTATTCCTGTTGCGGGTTTGGGGACTCGTATGTTGCCTGCTACCAAGGCAATTCCAAAAGAAATGTTACCAGTAGTGGATAAACCATTAATTCAATATGTTATTGAAGAAGCAGCAGCAGCTGGCATCAAAGAAATTGTATTGGTAACCCATGCGAGTAAAAATGCTATCGAAAACCATTTCGATACCAGCTTCGAATTGGAGGCGCAATTGGAATCACGCCTGAAGCGTTCTTTGTTAGATGAAGTACGTTCAATTACACCGAGAGGTTTGACCGTTATTTCTGTGCGTCAAGCAGAAGCAAAAGGTTTGGGACACGCAATTCTTGCAGCAAAACCTGTTGTAGGCGATGAACCTTTTGTAGTGCTTTTGCCAGACGTATTGGTGGATAACGTTGAGTCTAATCTTAAACAAGATAACCTTGCGGGAATGGTAAGACGCTTTCAGGAAACGGGTCATAGCCAAATCCTGGTGGAAGAGGTTCCGCGTGATCAAGTTGATAAATATGGTGTTGTTGATTGCTCCGGCGTTGAAATTCCAGCAGGAAAAACGGCACCTATTAAAGCAATGGTTGAAAAGCCTCCTGTTGATGAAGCACCTTCCAACATGGCTATCGTTGGTCGTTATGCTTTGTCGAAAAAAGTATGGGAATTACTTGCAAAGACACAGCCGGGTGCGGGTGGTGAAATTCAATTGACCGACGCCCTTGACGCATTATTAGGTTTGGAAACCATCGAAGCCTATCAATTAATTGGCCGCAGTCACGACTGCGGTACCAAGCTTGGTTATTTGCAGGCAAACGTCATTTATGGTGTGCGTCATGCCAGTGTTGGCGCTGATTTTGAAGCTTTCTTAAAAGATCAATTTGCAAAATAGATCTTTGTGTTAAGTGATTATTTTGCGCGGAAAGGAATTTTCGCGCAGCTATTTAAATCCTGGAGAAGATTATGATTATTCCAGTCATTCTGGCCGGTGGTTCAGGCTCGCGTTTGTGGCCATTGTCACGTCAACATTATCCCAAGCAATTACTGAAATTATTTGGCGATAAAACCATGTTGCAGCAAACCATCTTGCGTTTAACTGGCGTACCCGATTTGGGTTCTCCCATTGTTGTTTGCAATGTCGAACACCGTTTTATGGTGGCAGAACAATTAAATGAAATTGGCTTGTCTGATAGTGCAATTATCCTTGAGCCGCTCGCGCGCAATACTGCACCTGCATTGGCGTTAGCTGCATTACATGCGAAAGAAACCCATCCAAATTCAACCTTGCTCGTATTATCTGCAGATCACATGATCAGGGATGTAGAAGAATTTCGACGTGTAGTAAATGTTGCAGCAGAGGCGGCGGCAAAAAATCATCTGGTGACTTTTGGTGTGCATCCAACTCATCCGGAGACTGGATATGGTTATATCAAAACCAATCGCGGTTCCAATGAAAGTGCAACGGTTTATGCAGTTGAACAATTTGTTGAAAAGCCTGATTTAAAAACCGCGCAAAGTTACCTGGATGCCGGTTGTTATTATTGGAACAGCGGCATGTTTGTTTTCAAAACCGATGTGTTTCTTAATGAGTTGCAATCCCATAGTCCGGATGTTGTCACCACTGCAGACCAGGCGCGTACATTTGCGGTTCGCGATCTGGATTTTATTCGTGTTGATAAAGAATATTTCGCCAGCGCGCCGAATATTTCCATTGATTATGCGCTTATGGAAAAAAGCAACAATGTTGTTTGTGTTCCATTAAACGCGGGTTGGAGCGATGTAGGCGATTGGAAATCGTTTTGGGATGTTTCGCAAAAAGATGGAACTGGAAATAGTTTTATCGGCGATAGCATCGACGTAGGTTCAACAAATACCCTGGTTTTTTCGCAAGATAAATTAGTTGCAACATTGGGCGTTAATAATTTGATGGTGATTAATACACCTGACGCCGTGTTGGTTGCCGATAAATCCAAAGCGCAAGAAGTAAAAGCGATTATCTCGCAAATTGAAAAACAAGCGCGGAAAGAGCATTTGCAACATCGCGAAGTTTATCGTCCATGGGGTTGCTATGACGCTATTGATGATGGCGACCGTTATCAGGTAAATCGCATTCGTGTAAAACCGGGCGCAAGTTTATCGTTGCAAGTTCATCATCACCGTGCAGAGCATTGGATCGTAGTAAAGGGCACTGCGCTTGTACAAAAAAATGATGAGGTTATGTTGTTGTCTGAAAACGAATCGACTTACATTCCGGTCGGGACAAAACATAGATTGAGTAATCCGGGAAAAATTCCGTTAGAAATTGTTGAGGTGCAATCAGGTCCTTATCTTCAAGATGATGATGTGATTCGTTACGAGGATAGTTATGGTCGCTCCTAATAATTGGTGCCAACTATCGCATGAATTTATGTTGATATAGGGAGTGAGCAAATGAAAGTAACAGTGTTTGGTACAGGTTATGTTGGTCTGGTGACGGGCACCTGTTTGGCAGATGTGGGGCATGATGTGCTTTGCGTTGATATCGACCAGAAAAAAGTTGATAACCTGAAGAACGGAATCGTGCCTATTTTTGAGCCGGGTTTGGATTCAATTGTGAAACAAGCTGTGCAAAATGGCTTGCTGAATTTCACTACTAATATGGATGAGGCTGTTAATCACGGCGAGTTGCAGTTTATCGCTGTGGGAACTCCATCGGGGGAAGACGGTTCGGCAGATTTACAATACGTAGTCGCAGTCGCTAAAACGATTGGGCAACGTATGAACAGCTACAAAGTTGTCGTTAACAAATCTACCGTACCTATTGGTACTGCAGAAAAAGTCTCTGAGGCGCTCACCGGTGAGATTAAGTCTCGCGGCGTAGACGTTCCTTTTGACGTGGTGTCCAATCCGGAGTTTTTGAAAGAGGGCGCCGCGATTAACGATTTTATGAAACCGGATCGAATCGTAGTTGGAACCGACAGCGAGAAAGCTGAAAAATTATTGCGTGAACTTTATGCGCCTTTTAATCGCAGCCATGATCGTATGATTTTTATGGATGTGCGTTCCGCTGAGCTTACCAAATATGCCGCTAACGCCATGCTGGCGACCAAAATCAGTTTTATTAACGAGATGGCAAACCTCGCTGAAAAGTTAGGTGCTGATATCGAACAGGTGCGTAATGGCATAGGCGCAGATCCGCGTATTGGCTACCAGTTTATTTATCCTGGTTGTGGTTACGGCGGTTCGTGTTTCCCCAAGGATGTTAAGGCCCTTATTAATATCGCCAGGAATGTGGACTATCAGGCGAATTTGATGGAGTCCGTCGACAAGGTTAACCAGGCCCAAAAAGGTAAGCTGTATTCTTATATCACCAGGCATTTTGGCGGCAACCTCAAAGGTAAGACCTTTGCTTTATGGGGATTGGCTTTTAAGCCCAATACAGATGATATGCGTGAAGCGCCAAGCCGCGTTTTGATTGAGGCGCTGTGGGCGGCAGGAGCGAAAGTCCAGGCGTATGACCCGGTTGCAATGGATGAAACCCAGCATATTTACGGTTTGCGGGAAGACTTAAAACTTGTCGGCACTAAAGAAGCTGCATTGGAAAAGGCAGATGCTCTGGTGATTTGCACTGAATGGAAAACCTTCCGCGCTCCCAATTTCGATCTGCTCAAGCAGGCATTGGTGAATCCAGTCATATTTGATGGCCGTAACCTTTATGAGCCAGAACGTATGCTTGAACACGGCTTTGATTACTACGCTGTAGGTCGCGGTAAAAGCGTCCAGCAACATTAATCGCCTTTAAAGGCACAAGGGTTGAACCTTGTGCCTTCTTGTTATCTATCCCGCCTAAATTCCCGCTAACTTCTTGATCTATAAGGCCGATTCTGTTAGCCTGCCGCACCTGCTGAAAAGTCTATCTGATTTTTGAGTAGTAGAGGGCTAGCATCCTGCCAGAGGAAGCCTTCGCTCCTATTAATTTGACCCGCTTACTGGCTCGCGGGATGGCATAGCTAGTCTATGTCCCTTTGAAGGTATCACCATGAGTATGACTGAAAGTTTTGCTGAGTTATTTGAAGAGAGTTTAAAGACCGTTGATATGGTGCCAGGCACTATCGTAACGGGTGTAGTTATTGATATCGACAAGGACTGGGTGACCGTTCACGCCGGCCTGAAATCAGAGGGTGTAATCCCTGCAGAACAATTCCGTAACGAATTGGGTGAATTGAATCTCCAAATCGGCGACGAAGTACAAGTAGCGCTGGAAAGCGTGGAAGACGGTTTCGGTGAAACCAAACTGTCTCGTGAAAAAGCAAAGCGTTCAGAAGCCTGGAAAGTGCTTGAAGCTGCTCACCAAGCAGAAGAAGTTATCAAGGGTGTTATCAATGGCAAAGTTAAAGGTGGTTTCACCGTTGACGTGGCCAGCATCCGTGCGTTCCTGCCAGGTTCTTTGGTAGATGTTCGTCCAGTGCGCGATACCGCTCACCTGGAAGGCAAAGAGTTGGAATTCAAAGTTATCAAGTTGGATCAAAAGCGTAACAACGTTGTTGTTTCTCGCCGTGCCGTGTTGGAACAAACCAATTCTGCCGAGCGCGATGAGTTGTTGGCTACCTTGCAAGAAGGCCAAGCGGTTAAAGGTATCGTTAAGAACCTTACCGACTACGGTGCTTTCGTTGATTTGGGTGGCGTAGATGGTTTGTTGCACATCACCGATATGGCTTGGAAGCGTATCAAGCACCCAGGTGAGATCGTAGAAGTTGGTCAAGAGATCGACGTTAAAGTATTGAAGTTCGACCGTGATCGTAACCGTGTATCCTTGGGCTTGAAGCAATTGGGTGAAGATCCATGGATTCAAATCACCAAACGTTATCCTGAAGGCGCTCGCGTAAAAGCGAAAGTGACCAACCTGACTGACTACGGCTGCTTCGCTGAGTTGGAAGAGGGCGTTGAAGGTTTGATTCACGTTTCAGAAATGGATTGGACTAACAAAAACATTCATCCTTCAAAAGTTGTTCAATTGGGCGACGAAATTGAAGTTATGGTATTGGATATCGACGAAGAGCGTCGTCGTATCTCCCTCGGTCTGAAACAATGCCAGGAAAATCCATGGGATGCATTTGCTCGCACTTGCGCTAAAGGCGACAAAATCAGCGGTAAAATCAAATCAATCACTGACTTCGGTATCTTTATTGGTCTGGATGGTGGTATTGATGGTTTGGTTCACTTGTCAGATATCTCCTGGCACGAAGCTGGCGAAGAAGCTGTTCGCAAGTACAAGAAAGGCGATGAGTTGGAAACCGTTGTATTGGCAATCGACCCAGAGCGTGAGCGTATTTCTTTAGGTATCAAACAACTTGAAGCTGACCCATTCTCAGAATACGTTTCTGTAAATGACAAAGGCGCTGTTGTTAAAGGTACTGTTAAAGAAGTAGAAGCTAAAGCAGCTATCATCACTTTGGCTGCTGACGTAGAAGCTACTTTGAAAGCGTCTGAATTGAGCCGTGAGAAGGTAGAAGATGCTCGCAACTTGTTGAAAGTTGGTGATGAAGTTGAAGCCAAGATCATTGCAGTAGACCGCAAGAATCGTGCTATCAGCTTGTCTGTGAAGTCTAAAGATGTTGAAGAAGAGAAGTCAGCATTGAAAGAGCACAGCACCAAGCAAACTGAACAAGCTGCTCCAGCAACAACCTTGGGCGACTTGATCAAAGCGCAAATGCAAAATAAAGAGTAATTTTGCAAACAACGGCTAGACTTGTTCTAGCCGTTGTTGTTTTTAGTGTTCAGTTTTTAAACCCGTATAAACTCGTAAAAGTTGGATCTTGCTCAAACTCTAATTGTTTGATGTGATTTCAGGATTAACGAATAAAGATTTAATAAAAAAGTTTATAGCGTTTTAAGCACTGCATATTGAGTTCTACTGTTTTAATTAAATTGGAAAGGATTGCAGTAAAAGAAGGGATTGCAGCAAATTTTGCTTGCCACTATCTAACCCAGCCAGAGTATGAGTGTAGGTCATGACAAAATCTGAACTTATTGAATACATTTCTGAAAAACAAAACCAATTGCCTGTTAAGGATGTGGAGCTTGCAGTTAAGCTTCTGTTGGATTACATGTCAGATATTTTGGCAGCGGGCGAGCGTATAGAAATACGTGGTTTTGGAAGCTTTTCCCTTCACTATCGTGCACCACGTACCGGTCGCAATCCTAAGACGGGTGAGTCTGTAACGCTCGAAGGAAAATACGTTCCGCATTTTAAACCCGGTAAGGAAATGCGTGATCGTGTTAATGAGAGTATCCAAACGCATTAAATTAGTTGCTTGAGTTTCGGAACGGCAGAAAGATCTTTAGGTTTTTCTGCCGTTTTGCGTTTAGCCTTTTAAAAAAATAAAATAAGAAGAAAGAAATAATTTAATGTGTTTCCATCCTTTGGTTGCAGCTTTTCCACCTAAATGAGTAATTCTCATGGATGGCAAAAATACCTTCCTGGCAATTCTTCGCGATAAATCGAAATCTTCAAAATATAGAAAATACTTGGGTGAAAACCCGCCAACTCTTTTCAAAATATCTGTTCGGCATAACATAAAACAACCGCTCGCCAATTCGATAGGCATTGGGTTTGTGGTTGGTAATTTATCTTTATAGGTGTACCGATCCAGGTTTTTCTTGAAAATACGATTTAGTAATTGGTTATTGATGCCACGCAAAAAAATAATCAAAGGATTGGGCATGCGTTTCGCGAGATATTCTGGCTCGCCGTTTTCATTAAATGCGTTGGGTGCAACCATGCCTACATCTGGATGGGCAATTAAAAATTCAAGTCCTTCGCTGATGGCGGACGGGTCTAATTTAACATCAGGGTTAAGGATTAAATGAAAATCCTGACTGGTTGTATGGATTGCTAAATTGTTGGCTCTCCCATAACCAATATTCCCATGGCCGCTGATGATTTCAACATCGGCTAAAATATTTTTTGCCAATTCAGACGCTTGTTGAAAAGCAGGAAGTGTTATTGCTTGGTTATTTATCAGCAAAAATGTATAGTTGCCTAATAGTTGATGTTGAATTGCTTTTTCAAGGGATATTTTTAATGATTCAATTGTGGTGGCAAGAATGGAATATTCTGTGTCATAAACAACGCAGCTTATGCTTAATGTACAAGGTCTTGCCGGATTTTTTGTCGTCATTATTTAGAATGTTTATTGGCTTTAAGGTGAACAACATTCGTATTGCGAATGTGATGCAAAAGATCTTCGGTGTTATCCGCTGCATTAAACTCTACAAAAGAATGTTTAAGCGCATTGAATAATTCTTTGTGATTGAATGCGTCTATATGCTTTTGCAATAATGCTAAAAAAGCTTCCAGTTCAGCTAAAGGAATTGCTTTTTCATGGGCACGCATAATTCTGGAATGCTCAGTGCCTTCACAGTTTTCGCCAACCAAGAGTTCTTCATACAGTTTTTCACCAGGTCTCAGGCCGGTAAATTGTATTTCAATATCTCCATCGGGATTTGCATCAGATTTAATGCTGTAACCAGATAAAAAAGCCATTTCAGTGGCGAGGTTGACAATTTTTACCGGTTCACCCATTTCCAACACAAATACATCACCACCTTTTGCCATTGCACCAGCCTGGATAACCAGTTGGGCTGCCTCACTCATGGTCATAAAGTAACGAGTAATTTCTGGGTGGGTGACCGTAATAGGCCCGCCGCGTTTTATTTGTTCACGAAATTTAGGTACAACACTGCCGGACGAATCGAGCACATTTCCGAAGCGAACCATACAGAATGTTGTTGAGTGATTTTCTTTGGCGAAAGCTTGCAGCACTAACTCCGCCAAACGTTTTGTTGTACCCATTACGTTCGTAGGCCTTACCGCTTTATCTGAGGATATAAGTACAAAATTTTCAACTTTGGCAGCAATAGCGGCCTTTGCTGTTTTAAAAGTACCGAAGAGATTGTTGTTGATGCCTTCTAAAATATTATATTCAACCAGAGGGACATGCTTGTAGGCTGCAGCGTGATATAAAGTTTCAACTTGAAAAGACTTCATAATGTTTTCAAGTAATGCTTCGTTATTAATCGAGCCAAGAATGGGATAGATTTTTATGGCGTTGTCTTTGTTTAAGGATGAAAGCTCGTCATTAATCTGGTAAAGATTAAATTCGCAACGCTCATATAAAATAATCGCGGCAGGTTTTAACGCAATAATTTGACGACAAATTTCTGAGCCAATAGAGCCGCCAGCGCCAGTTACCATAACAACTTTGTTGGTAATATTAACTTCCAGTAAAGAAGCGGCAGGTGCTACAGGTTCACGACCCAGTAATTCTTCGATCTGGATTGAACGAAATTCTTCAATTTGCGCTGTGCCGTTAATCAAATCATTCAGTTGCGGAATTGCCTGAATTTGCACGGGTAACTTTTCCAGCGAGCGCACTATTTTAATGGTTTGTTGTTGTGTTGAATTGTCGAGTGCTAAAAGTATTTTTTTTGCGTTGAATTTTTCAATAAGTTGCGGAAGATCATTTGGGCTATAAACTTTGATGCCGCGCAAATTACTCTGGTGTAATTTTTCATTATCATCGACAAATGCGACAGGTTTGTATTGTACGCTTTTGTTGAGTTGTGATGCCAGATAATGGCCAGTTTCACCTGCGCCATAAATAATAATATTGGCGTTGCCTTTTGGAGTGAAGAATTGCAAAAGGCTGCGAAATAATAACCGTGGTAAACCAATTAGAAATAATGCAATGAAGGAATAAATGGCTGGAACCGAGCGCGGTAAAAATGCATGCAGGTAAAATCCAGTGGCAATCATGGCAAAACTGGATGCGATTATCCCGATTAATATGGTCACAATTGCCTGGGGTGGAATGTAGCGCAAAATGGCGCGATAAAGTCCCATGCGAACAAAAATCGCGATGGAGATAACAATGGTTGCCAACAGACAGAGAAGTTCTTGCAGGCTAAAGTGAAATTCTAATTGGCTCAGGCGTAAGACATAAGCTAAATAAAATGCAATTGAAATGGCTACAACATCGTAAGTAACACTGATTGCACGTTTTATTGGGCGCGGCGCATTTAAAAATTTAGCAAGCAGTCTATTCATAGGGGCATTTTCCGGGGCCAGTTATTGCATCCACTGTATGTCGTTAGGCTCAGAATCAATTCAGGTCAGCTTTGCCAGCGCCAATTATAAAGCACTGTAATATCAAAGGTAATAACGAAATTGTAGTAATGAGTAATGCGTATCCTGCGTAATGATTTGCTGCTATTGCGAGTGGGAATAACCAGCCCAGATTGACGAGTGCGTATAGTGTGGTGACTTTTTGGTGAGATCCAAATTTGCGCGACAGGATTTGATAATTATGGCTGCGGTGCGCCTGATACCATTTTTGACCGCTGAGCACTCTGTAGGCGAGGGTCCAGGTGGCATCCACGACAAAACATCCCGATAAAATAATTGCAGAATAAATGTTCAAGAGCTTCGCGTTTATCAGATAAAAAAATAGGCAGCCAATGAGACATCCCAGGAAGGTGCTGCCAATGTCCCCCATAAAAATTTTTGCGGGTTGCCAATTGAGCAAGAGGAAACCCAATACGGGGGCTGTACATATAAGGAGCAGGTGGCCAGTAGTCGCATCACCGCCCTGGAAGCAAAAAAATGCAAGTGCAACCAATATAAAAATAGCTTCGCTGGCCGCAATTCCATCAATGCCATCCATAAAATTAAACAGATTGATAAACCAGGATAAGCCCAGGCTTAACAGCAGGCCTTCAATCAATATTACCCCGTAAGATTGTTCAAATAATGTTGATAAATTACCCAGTGCTATAACCGAGCACGCAAAATACACAAGGAATCTGGTGCTGCGTTTTAATCCTTTGATGTCGTCAAGTAGGCCTGTCAGTGCAACAATCACAATTGGCAGCAGGATAAAAAATAACAGCGATGCATTATTATGTTGATGATGAAATGACGCATAACCAAAAATAATTACACTAATAAGGACGGTAAAACTTAAACCACCAATTCGCGGCGTGGCTTGTGTGTGTGAGCTGCGATGATTTGCAATATCAAGCAGTTGCTTTTTATGGGCGTAACTAATCAGGCTTTTTGTAAAAAGGTAATTTGCGACAATAAGTGCAAAACATAAAGGAAATAACATGGACATTAGTTGTTTGGATTCCATCCTAAAAGAGATCGGGTTTTGTCTATATTGACCTGCAAATCACCGGTTAATCGCTCGATCACCTGTGGTTTGAATTTTTTTAACAGCGTAAACATCCATTGTGGAAAATTAAAGAATCGCACGATTTTTCCTTTGCGTCTGGCAAGTAATTGAACAATTTCTTTTGTGTTGCGCGCTTTACCATCGCTTACCAGAAATATTTCATTTGCAGCTGCCGGGTGTTTAATACTCAATACAATAAGCGAGCAGAGGTTTTCAATCGATACCACATCGCGCCGGTTATTGAAATTGCCAAAGGGAAGCGGTAGATGAGTATTAATAAGAGCCTCAAGTAATCGCAGATTACCTTTATTGTGATCGCCGTAAATTAATGGCGGCCTGATAATAACTAATTCTGTCGAGCTACTTGCCAGTATTTCTGCTAATAGTTGTTCGCAGGCAAGTTTTGATTGTCCATAAATATCTTCAGGTTGTGGCAGGTCATCTGCTGAATAAGGATTGCGTCCTTTTGTCGATTCGCCATTGACTTTGATACTGCTCAAATAAATTAAGCGCGGGATTTTTGCGGCGATAGATAAATATGCAATGCGTTTGGTGAGTGCGACATTGTCGCGCTCAAAATCAGCAGGTGTTGAGTTTTTGGTATGGGCTCGGGCGGCCAGATGTATTAGGCAATCAACATCACCAAGCCCGGTAATGAGTTCTGCATCGGTTGTAGAAAGTGCAAGCTGCTCATGCATGGTTGCTGAAGGATTTCGCGTCAAGCTGACAAGGCTGGCTTGGAGTTGATCTTGTAAAAAAGGGCAGAGGGCTTGTCCAACAAAGCCATTTGCGCCCGTGACTGCAATTCTCATGCGGAAGCCAACACTCGATCCAGGGGGTTATTGGGATAAAAATAATTATCCCTGCTTGCTTGGTCAAGATGCAACTGGTAAAGTGCGCGCCTCAAGAATAGGACTATAGCTCAGTTGGTTAGAGCACCACCTTGACATGGTGGGGGTCAGCAGTTCGAGTCTGCTTAGTCCTACCAAATTCTTAAATAAACCAAATTCCCAATAAAAAAGGCGCTTAAGCGCCTTTTTTATTGGCCAGACATTTTGAAAATTTCAGATGTGCCTTATTTAATGAAGCGTGCGTTTGAGTTACTCCGCAGATTTGTATATTTCACACATCAACATTTTTCTCTATTGATGGAAAATTACACTGAAAACCTATCATCCGTGATAAGTGGTGTTGCTATCAGGCTTGCTGTTTATTTGTCTTGAATATTATTTAGGCTCGGAGCCAACAACTATTGTTGGCTTCTGGGCATTAGCTTTTTATTGCCTGCTATTCCTGCTTGCTTCATTCCTGCGGGTTTTTAAGATGTGACGATGCAAATACCCCTTTCACGACTTGCCACGCAACAGCTATTGCACCGACGATAAATACCACATCTCCAAACGTCCTGATCCAGCGCAGGGTTTTCAACAAATCTTGCTGCATAAAGGTTTCGCTCCGTGCATACCATAAACCTTCTGACACGCTGGCGTGGAATTGGATAAGGCCAATCGGCAAAAGGCTGGTGAAAATCATTAAGACCAAACCTGCGTTTAACCACCAAAAACCGGTTTTCATTAATCGTTCATTGAACTCCAGTGTTGGGCGAATATAGCGTAAGACCAATAATGTAAAACCCAGGGCAAGGAAACCGTACACGCCGAATAAAGCTGCGTGCGCATGCACGGGTGTGGTATTGAGCCCCTGGATGTAGAACAGCGAAATCGGTGGGTTGATCATAAAGCCAAAGACACCGGCACCAAGCATGTTCCAGAAGGCAACTGCAACGAAAAATTGTACCGGCCATTTGATATTACTCATCCAGGGTGCGCGGTGTTTTAACCTCCAGTTCTCCCAGGCTTCATGTCCTAGAACCACCAGGGGCACAACTTCCAGTGCGCTGAAGGTTGCACCAACTGCCATCACCGGGGTCGTCGTCCCCGAAAAATACAAATGGTGGAATGTGCCGGGAATACCGCCGAGCAAAAAGAGCGAAGCCGATGCAAGGCTGGCGGCGGTAGCGTGGGTACGCGATACCAATCCCATATTAAAAAAGATAAATGCCAGGGCTGTGGTGGCGAAGACTTCAAAGAAACCCTCCACCCACAGGTGTACAACCCACCAGCGCCAATATTCCATGACCGATAAGACCGTGCGCTCACCGTAGAAAAAGCCAGCGCCGTAGAACAATCCTATTGCACCCACAGATGCTGTCAGTAGGGCGAGGAGATTTTTGTCTCCCGGTTGACGCAACGCAGGCACTATTCCGCGCAACATCAATATCAGCCACAACACAATGCCGGTGAACTTGCCGATTTGCCAGAGGCGGCCCAAGTCAACATATTCATAACCCTGGTGGCCAAGCCAGAAATTCCATTCGGCAGGCATGATTTGCGCAATCGCTAAATAGTTACCGGTAAATGATCCTACGACCACAGCTACCAGCGCCCAGAACAAAATATCGACACCCAATTTCTGGAAACGTGGATCTTTCCCGCCATTAATCACCGGCGCCAAAAATAAACCTGCGGCGAGGAAACCGGTGGCAATCCAGAAAAGCGCCGCCTGTATATGCCAGGTGCGGGTCAATGAGTAGGGAAAGTATTGGGAAACATCAATCCCGTAGAAGGTTTGTCCTTCTACTGTGTAATGTGCCGTAAACCCACCCAGCATCACCTGGAAAATAAATAACGCTGCCACCAGGAACAGGTATTTACCCAATGCGCGCTGCGATGGTGTCAATGGAAAGCTGGCGATGGGATCGGCTGTGGGGGCGACCGGCAAGGATTCTTCTTTGCGTAAGAAAGCCCAAACCCAAATAAGCCCACCCACACCGGCAATCAGCAATACAACGCTGATAATCGACCAGACAATATTTTCCGCAGTGGGGTTGTTATCAATAAGGGGTTCATGGGGCCAGTTATTGGTGTAAGTGGCGTGCGAGCCCGGGCGTTCAGTTGCAGCGGCCCAGGCGGTCCAGAAGAAAAACTCACTCAAGCGTGCACGGCGTTCGGCAGAGGGCAGGGTGTTTTCCTTCATCGCATAGTGTTCGCGCGTAGCGTGCAGTTCAGGGGAATTGCCAAACAAGCGGCTGTAATATTCTGCGGTTTGTTTTATCGCCTGCGCGCGTCGTGCGCTGATGACCAGTTGTTGGTTGTTCTGGACATAAGTGTTAGTGCGATAAGCCTGTTTAAGCGCAAATTGCAATTGATGCTGTTGCGCTGCCGATAGCTTTTCATAAGGCAATTGATACTCGTCCCGGGCCGCCAGCTCCAGCCAATGTAATAGCTCGCGATGAAGCCAATCAGCCGTCCAATCGGGAGCCTGATAAGCACCATGCCCCCAAATCGATCCCAATTGCATTCCTCCTACTGATTGCCAGGCTGTTTGGCCATCGAGGATAGAATTGGCGGTCATCAGGCGTTCACCGGTATCGGTAATAACCTCGGCTGGGATCGGTGGTGCATGGCGATAAACTTCACGACCAAAATAGCCAAGCAGGGAGAAGGTGAGGATCAGGATGGCTATCAACAGCCACCAGAGTTTGCGGTATTGGGCCATAACACAGGTTCCTGGTTGGGTGAACGATGTTGTTGTTTTAAAGATTCATTGTAAATGCACCTTTAAAAGATGCAAAATAAATGAATCTTTTGTCTGATCTGGATCAAGTGAATATCAGATGGCAACCGAAAGACTTTACTAATCAGGTAGTTGGACCCTATAAACAGCGGGATTTCCGTGTCCTATACCCTTTTCAGATTGAGTTAACAGGAGCTTAAAACCGTGATTAACACCTTGTTGGCTTATCCCTTCCGCCTATTTTTTCTGTTGGTGGGAATATATGGATTTGCAGTTGTGCTGGCCTGGATAGCGTTTTTATTTGGCGGTTTGGCCTTGCCCCTGGGATGGTCGCCCTTGCATTGGCACAGCCATGAAATGTTGTTTGGATTTACGGCAGTAGCCATTGCAGGGTTTATCCTTACCGCAGTATCCAACTGGACCGGGGCACCGCCACTTCAGGGCGGAAAGCTGTTCCTGCTGGCGCTCCCCTGGCTGGCTGGACGTGTGGTGATGTGGTCTGCAGGCTACTTGCCGCTCTGGCTGGTAGCTGGGGTCGATCTGGTGTTTCTGTTTGCCTTGGCTGGTGTATTGCTGAATATCCTCATTCACCACGGCAACCGGCGCAATCTTCCCCTGGGTGGAATAATCCTGCTGTTCGCGCTGGCAAACCTGCTGATGCATATAGGTTTTATAACCGGTGATACAAGCTGGCTGCGGCATGGCGAGCTGTTGGCAATGAATCTGGTTACCCTGATCATGCTGGTTATTGGTGGGAGAATCACCCCTTTGTTTACGGCAAATTGGTTGCGCAGCCAGAATCTCCCCATCGTCATAACTGCACGGCCCGCGTTGGATCGAGCGTGCATAGCAGTAACGGCTTTGCTTATCCCGGCTGCATGGATTGATTATCCTTGGCTAACCGGATTACTCGCTTTGGTTGCAGCATTGCTTAATGCGTGTCGTTTAATTGGCTGGAAAGGCTGGTATACCCTGCGTCAGCCATTGTTGTGGATTCTCCACCTGGGTTACCTCTGGATAGTGCTTGCGCTCTTGCTAAAAGGATTAAGTGCATTTGTCCTCGTCGCACCCGCCAGCTGGCAGCATGCGTTGGGCACCGGCGCCATGGGCACCTTGATTTTGGGGATAATGACCCGGGTCGCCTTGGGACACACGGGGCGTCCGCTGCAATTGCCATCTTACGGATGGTTAATCTATGCTGGAATCAGCCTGGCCGCAATGTGTCGGGTAGGCGTTGCTTTGGGATGGGTTAATTATCAGTGGGGGATATTACTGGCTGCTATTGGCTGGTGTTTTGCGTTCATTTGTTTTCTTGCCATTTATTGGCCAATTCTCAGCCGTCCGCGTGTGGACGGACGTCCAGGTTAGGTGCATTTTTTTAATTGAGCGAAACTCCATGCGTATTACCCGTTATACCGATTATTCGTTACGTACCTTGATTTATGTTGCCCTGAAGGGCCAGGAAGTCTCCACGATTCGCGAAATCGCAGAGAGTTATGACATATCAAAAAGTCATTTGATGAAAGTAGTCCAGGAACTCAATAACAAAGGCTACCTGCAAGCCGTGCGCGGCAAAAATGGCGGCTTGCGGTTAAACGGAAAACCGGAAGATATCAACATTGGAAAAGTGATTCGCGAGATCGAACAGGACTTTGCCTTGATGGAATGTTTTGGCGGCGGGGGATGCAACCTGAACCCCGCGTGTCGATTAAAAGGTCTCCTGCACAAAGCGCTTGATGCATTTTTTGCGGTGCTCGATAGCTACACCCTGGCTGATCTGATTCCGGAAGCTTCCCGGCGAGAATTTATTCGTTTATTGGATATTGCGGTGTAAAAACCGCAAACTGGTTTTGCTATTTGCCGGGCTAAAATTTAATCAGCTTTAGATTTATAGCTCCTCCCCTTGATTTATCTCGCTGTTACCCCATTTTGTCTTCATTGGTTTTTGGCACCGCTAAAAGCCGTTTATCCTTATTTCGTCATTATAAGAGGTTCAGCATGACTATAGATGCTCGTAAAGAAACGCGTGGTTTTCAAACGGAAGCCAAACAATTATTGCATTTGATGATTCACTCACTCTATTCCAACCGTGAAATTTTCCTGCGGGAGTTGGTATCGAATGCGTCAGATGCGGCCGATAAATTGCGTTTTGAAGCAGTGTCTAACGGTGACTTGTACGAAGGTGATACGGAATTAAAAATCCGTGTGAGCTTTGATAAAGATGCCAAAACCATCACCATCAGCGACAACGGTATTGGTATGTCGCGCGAAGAAGTGATTGAAAACCTGGGTACCATCGCTAAATCAGGTACCGCTAATTTCATGAAAAAATTAAGCGGTGACCAGAAAAAAGATGCGCAATTAATTGGCCAGTTTGGTGTTGGTTTTTATTCTGCATTTATTGTTGCCGATAGAGTTGTTGTGACCACTCGTCGTGCCGGATTGCCTGCAAGTGAAGGCGTTCGCTGGGAGTGTACCGGTGAAGCGGAATTCAGTGTAGAAACCGTTGAAAAAGCGGACCGTGGTATGACCGTTGAGTTGCATTTGAAAGACGATGCTGTTGAGTTTGCCGATAACTGGCGCTTGCGCAATATCATCAAAAAATATTCTGACCACATTGCAATTCCGGTTGTAATGCAAAAGCAAGTTGCTGTCGATGAAGATGCCGCAAAAGCATCTGAAGATGAAGTCATCAACACCGCAACAGCACTTTGGACTCGCTCACGCAGTGAAGTCACAGATGAAGAATACAAAGAGTTCTACAAGCACGTGAGCCACGATTACGCAGAGCCATTAACCTGGAGCCACAATCGTGTAGAAGGCAACCTGGATTACACCAGTCTGCTCTATGTTCCATCGCGTGCACCTTTCGATTTGTACAATCGTGATGCATCGCGCGGCGTTAAATTATATGTTCAACGCACGTTTATTATGGATGATGCAGAACAGTTTTTACCTTTGTATCTGCGCTTCATCAAAGGTGTTGTGGATTCAAATGATTTGTCGTTGAACGTATCGCGTGAAATTCTCCAGAAAGATCCTAATATCGATACGATGCGCGGTGCATTGACCAAGCGTGTGTTGGATATGTTGTCGAAAATGGCAAGTTCTGAACCGGAAAATTACAGCAAATTCTGGAAAGAGTTTGGCCAGGTTTTGAAAGAAGGTCCTGCAGAAGATTTTGCGAACCGTGAAAAAATTGCCAAGCTTTTACGTTTTGCAACAACCCATACTGGCGATGCAGAACAAAGCCAATCGCTGGAAGAGTATGTTGCACGTATGAAAGAAGGGCAGGAGAAGATTTATTATATCGCTGCTGAAAACTTTAACACTGCAAAAAATAGCCCGCACCTGGAAGTTTTCCGCAAGAAAGGCATTGAAGTTTTATTGCTGACTGATCGTGTGGATGAATGGCTGATGAGTCATTTATCTGAATTCGATGGCAAGTCTTTGCAGGATGTTGGTAAAGGCGAGCTGGATTTAGGCAAGCTCGATACCGAAGAAGAAAAGCAAGCTAAAGAAAAAGTCGCTGAGCAGTTAAAGCCTTTGCTTGAACGTGTAAAAACGGCGTTGACTGAACAAGTTGCTGAAGTTCGCATCACTGATCGTTTGACGGATTCACCAGCTTGTGTGGTTGTTGCAGAACACGATATGGGGGCACAAATGCGTCGTATCCTTGAGCAAGCGGGGCAGAAATTACCGGATTCAAAACCTATCCTTGAATTGAATCCTGAACATCCTTTGGTGAAAAAGCTTGAGCAGGAATCTAACGAATCCCGTTTTGGCGATTTGGCGCATATTTTGTTTGACCAGGCAAATTTGGCTGAAGGCGCGCAACTGCAAGATCCTGCGGCTTATGTACAACGGTTGAATAAATTATTATTGGAGTTAAGTAACTAGTCATTAACTAACTAGGTCCTCATCTGTCAATAATCAAAAGCCTTGGCTATACTCTAGCCAAGGCTTTTTTATTTTTGAATTTATCATGGTGGCAGCAATGGAATTTAAACGAGTAACCTTGGGCGCAAAAAAAAGTATCGCACTTATCGCACACGATAATAAAAAACACGACATGGTTTCATGGTGCAAAGAGCATAAAGCAGAGTTGTTAAACCATAAGCTCTATGCAACAGGTACCACAGGAATGATTATTGAGCAGGAAACGGCTTTACCTATTCAAAAACTAATTAGCGGTCCATTGGGCGGCGATCAACAAGTCGGTGCGCTTATTACAGAAGGTGCAGTAGATGTGCTGATTTTCTTCTGGGATCCTTTTGAACCTATGCCGCATGATCCTGATGTAAAAGCACTCTTGCGTATTGCTGCTGTGTGGAATATTCCAATAGCCTGTAATCACAGTTCAGCAGATTTTTTAATTGCATCGCCTTTATTCAGTTCTCAATCGGAGCGAACTGTACCTGATTATTCTTCATATCTGGCCAAACGTGCGGTAACCCTTGCATGAAATTTTTCAATACGCTTCAACAAGTAAACGACAATGCAAATTGCTTGTTCAATTTGCAACAGGTTGAGCAAGCATTGGATCGCGTGGTAACAAAAATAACGCAAGATCTTGCAACAGAAAAACCTGTAGTGCTTGGTGTTATGCGCGGTGCTTTGCCCATGATGGGTTATGTTGTGCCGCGACTTTCTTTTTATTTGGAAGTGGATTACGTGCATGCAACTCGCTATCAGGAAAACTTGAGTACCGGCGAATTATTGTGGTTGCATGAACCCCATATTAATTTAAAAGATCGAACCGTGGTATTGATTGATGATATTTTGGATCGAGGAATTACCCTTAAGGCTATCGCTGATAAATGCTACGAGCTTGGGGCAAAAGCGGTAAAAATTGCAGTCTTGTGCCAAAAAGAAATTGCCGGTTTTTCTCCCGCAATTAATGCTGATTATGTGGCTCTGTTAGTGCCTGATGCTTATGTATTTGGATACGGAATGGATTACGAAGGTGGCTGGCGTAACGCACCGGGAATTTACGAATTAACGATTGCTAAATAATTTGGATTTTTACTTTTATTCGCTCTGCTCAGCAAGCTCGGGAATTTCTACCGTAATTTTTAAGCCGCCGCCTTCTTTATTTTCTGCCCAAATTTTTCCGTAATGCAAGGTTACACTGCGATGGGCAATCGCAAGGCCCAAACCGTGCCCACCACTTTCGCGATCACGCGCAGAGTCGGTACGGAAAAACGGCTGGAAAATATCATTCAACAGCTCTTCCGGAACACCCATGCCCGAATCGGCAACTTCAACGGAAAACATATTTTCATAAGCTTTGTAGGATAAATTAATATCAATATTTCCAGCTGACGGTGTGTAATGAATGGCGTTGCGTAAAATATTTTCAAAGACACCAACTAACATATTGCCGTGTGTAGCAACCAGCGCTTCCTCGCAATCGCTGTTGAATTTAATAGTGATAGATTTTTCGCTGGCCATCTGTTCATAATCATTCATGATACTTTGTAGTAATGAAGATAATTCAAGCGTGTCATCCAATTGCCAGCCTTGTTGGTCGTGAACAGGCAGCGATAAAATTTCAGTAATGATATTGCCCAAATAATCAGCCGCTTGTTTAATGCGCTCCAATTCATTATCCACAATGCCCTGGCTGCGTTGTTGCGCTAATGCAAGCGCAAATTGTAAGCGCGCAAGCGGTGTGCGCAGTTCATGGGATACATCTTTGATTAAGCGTTTTTGTTCAAGCATGGCTTTTTCAAGCCGAGCAGTCATTTGGTCAAAATCGTGGCCAAGCGATGCGATTTCATCTTTCCTGCCGCTAAAATGTCTGCTTACGCGCGCACTTAAATCGCCGCGAGAAACTTGTTGAATAGTTTCTTGCAAGCGTTTAATACTGGAAGTGAAATGTCGTGCTAATAAAAAACAGGCGCTACCGCTGACTAAAATAGAAACCAATAACAGTGGCCAAATATTATTGATAAATAATTCCCAAATAATATCGCGGTCAGGCCCTTCATCGAGCCCATCAGAAATCGTTATTAATTTAATAACATTGCCATCATTGAGCGTAATGTAGCGGCCAAATAATTTACGGTTCCTGTCCTGTATTTTTTCGTACGGATGTTTTGCATTAAGTTGCTCACCCATCATAAGCACACCGGGCGGCAATAAACGATTCAAAACATCCTGGTTGTTATTGTCGAGGGCAAAAATAAAAGGTGATGACCAGGCGGGAAGGGCGCGAATATCGGTGCGGATATCTGCTGCATTGCGATTAATAATGCTGCCGGCCATTTGAAACAACAGGCGTTTTGCGGGTTCCTCATCGTGTTTTAAGTGCGCATTTTGCAAATTGCCTTCGGGCGTCATATCGAACCAATGTACAACCACATTGGTGCCGACGATGATGGTGGCGGTTATCAGCCAAAATGTTAAAAATATTTTGAGGTATAACCGCGTCATCGTAAATTATTTTTCTTCGTGCAATGTGAGCATATAGCCTGCGCCGCGCACGTTAATAATTAATTCTTTGTTAGCTCCAGCAGCAGTCAATTTTTTGCGGATGTTGCTGACGTGTACATCAATACTGCGATCATAAGGTGTAAGTTTGCGATTGAGCGCCTGCTCGGTCATATCATCTTTACTGATTACCTGACCCGCCTGGCGAACCAGGATTTCCAGCACGCTAAACTCAGTGCCAGTCAAAATAATTTCAGTATTATTCCAGGTGACATGGCGGCTGCCCAAATGCAAAACCAGCGGTCCTGACGTGATCTTTTCGAGTTTTGCCGGTGTTGGTTCGTTAGCGTGTGAACGACGTAAAATAGCGCGGATACGTGCAACCAGCTCGCGTGGATCGCAGGGCTTGGGTAAATAATCATCTGCGCCTATTTCAAGGCCAATAACCCGATCAACCGTATCACCTTTTGCAGTTAGCATGAGCACAGGTGTTTGATGGGTTTTGCGTAAAATCTTCAACACTTCAAAGCCGTTGTAGATCGGCAACATAACATCTAGAACAATTGCGGCGTATTGCTCATGGGTGGCGAGTTGAATGCCAGCTTCACCATCATAAGCAACGTCAACATCGAAACCTTCGGTGGTTAAATATTCACTGAGCAATTGGCTGAGTTCTTTATCATCGTCAATGAGCAGGAGTTTATTCATGGATGTTCATCACTAATCTGAAGAGTTATGTCGCAAGTTTGCAGTAGCAACAATTAGGTGTCATTGGAATTGTAGCTGTTTAACCCTTCTTAACAAATTTAAGGGCGAAAATTTATTAAGAAAATTCCGAATAACAAATGCGATAGCAATTATCGTGTTGGCGCCTGTATACACAGGATTGCTTGCGTATAAAAGCTATTGTTGGGAAAATTGCGTTTCTTATCAAATCAGGTTGAGGTGTGTGTGGCCAGCGTAGGGCTTTTCTTCGGGAGTGATGAAGGCAATAGTGAACGAATTGCGTATCGAATCCAGAAGCGTTTTGGTGAAGATATTCTCGATGTGATTGATATTGCAGATGCGACGCAATTGGATTTTACCCATTACGATAATATTATCCTTGGCATTCCAACCTGGGATTTTGGCCAAATCCAATCTGACTGGGATGAGTTTTGGAATGATATTTCGGAGGTAGATTTCTCCGGCAAAACCCTGGCTTTTTTTGGCCTTGGCGATCAATTCGGCTACAGCGATTATTTTCTTGATGCCATGGGTATGTTGCATGACGTGGTAATCCAAAGTGGCCCCAGGGTTATTGGCCATTGGTCGACAGAGGGTTATGAATTTACCGCCTCCAAAGCAGAAATTCCCGGAGCGGGTAAATTTGTTGGATTGGCCTTGGACGAAGATCACCAGGAACATTTGAGTGCAGATCGTTTAAATCGCTGGTGCGCGCAAATCCATGGCGAGTTTGGTTTGGACTCTTCTTTGAATGATGTGCATGACTAATTAATCACGCCTTACAATTTTCTCGCTGTATAGTTTTTTATCGTTCTGGCTAAAATAGACGCATTAAAAAACTTGTTGCACAAAGCAGAATACTGTATATAATCCCAATTACTGTATAAATAAACAGATTAACAGGGGTGGTTATGTACAATCTTACGTCGCGTCAGGAACAAGTTTTACAGCTTATAAAAACCTATGCCGAAGAAACCGGCTATCCACCCACACGTGCCGAGATTGCGCGCATCCTTGGTTATAAATCCCCTAATGCTGCTGAAGAGCATATTAAAGCCCTTGCTAAAAAAGGCGCGATTGAAATAGTTCCTGGCGCTTCTCGCGGTATTCGCCTGCCAGAACCTGTTGATGAAGGTATCCCAATTGTGGGTCGTGTTGCTGCGGGTAATCCAATCCTGGCGCAAGAGCACATTGAAGACTATTGCAATATTCCCCCTAACTTCTTTTCTCCCTCTGCAGATTATCTCCTGCGTGTTAATGGCATGAGTATGAAAGACGCCGGCATCCTGGATGGTGATTTGCTGGTAGTTCATCGTACCGACCAGGTTCGCAGCGGCCAAATTGTAGTCGCACGTATTGGTGAAGAAGTAACTGTGAAGCGCTATAAGCGCAGCGGTAATCGTTCACAAGTAGAATTGTGGCCGGAGAATCCGGATTTTGATGTGATCCATGTGGATTTGGCTGATCAGGAATTTACTATCGAAGGCTTAAGTGTAGGAGTGATACGTCGTGAATAGAATTCGTCAATCTCAAACTAGCCAACCAGCTGTAACCAGCTGCGGTATTACTGAATTAATTATTGCGAATGCGTCACCTGAGCAAGCTGCTTTGTTAATGCCCATGATTGCATTCCTTACACAAAGTTGTGTTGATCGCTGGGTAACCTGGATTGCACCGCAACATATGTCACGCGAGTTTTTGGAGTCCTTTGGTGTAGATACCCGCTTTGTTCGTTTAATTCACTGTAGCGACGAAGAAAGCCGTTTGTGGATTACCTGGGAAGCATTGGCAGCGGGTAATAGCCACACGGTGATTGCAAGTCCCGGCAAACTGACTGACAAAGAGTTAAAGCAACTTGAAAGCGCAGCTTACCAGGGTAACTGCCAGGGCTTGTTGTTAAGAGTTAGATAAAAAAGCCAAATAAACTTTTAATAAGCGTAAAAAGATTTGAATCAGTGTGTTTAAGCTTCAGCTACAAAAACCGCACGAATTGGAGCAGGATGTCCCTCGGCAGTTAACGCAGGATTTTGCTGGTCGAGAAACTCAGGGAGAGAGTGAAATTTCATCCAATGAGTTGATCGCTGTTCTTCGGTAGATGTAACACAAACATCGACCACTCTTGGATTGCTAAACCCCATTTTACGCAGCCAGCTCAACATAGTGTCGCAACTGGGTAAAAACCAGACATTATTCATCATGGCGTAGCGACCTTCGGGCACTAATACATCGCCCAAGCCACCTTCAATTACCAAAGTTTCCAGCACCAATTGGCCACCTGGGCGCAAAGTTTCCTTAAGCTCGCGCAAATGATCCATAGGCGATTTACGATGATAAAAAACTCCCATTGAAAATACCGTATCAAAGGCTTGTAGCTTTGCGGGTAAATCTTCTATGCCGACCGGTAAAACATCAATTGGATAATGATTTCCGGCCAATTGTTTAATCATGTGAAATTGCACTACAAAGCGGGGAGAAGGATCAATCCCAATTACACGTTGTGCGCCTTCGCCTAACATTCGCCAGCAGTGGTAACCATTGCCGCAGCCAACATCCAATATCAATCGATTCTTTAATGGTGCCAAATGGGGAATAACACGATCCCATTTCCAATCTGAACGCCATTCGGTATCGAGATGTATGCCATGAATCCAATAGGGGCCTTTGCGCCAGGGAATTAATGCTTCCAGCACATGTTCCAGTTCTGCACGGGTAAGCTCATCACAATCGGCAGGTGCGCCTATTTCAACTTTATCAACTAAATTATTTTGGCTGCTGTTGATCTTTGGTAAGCGTGCGAGTGCCTCTTTCCAGGCTGGTAAATCGCCATAGCGTTTTTCACAAAGCCCATCAGCAATTTGTTGCGATAAATTGGCAGACCATGAAGCCAGCGGGCTTTCAGGTAAATAGGCGAGCAGGGTGGAGTAATCAATCATTTGATGGCAATTATCGAAGCAAAATTAAAACATTGGAACCAAACGTCTACACTGGCAAAGCCGGCATCTTTTAAGCGTTGGCGATGTGTGGCGAGGGTTTCCGGTATAAGTACGTTTTCAATTGCGCTGCGTTTTTGCGCAATTTCCAAATCACTGTAACCGTTGGCGCGTTTAAAATTATGGTGCAATTCAATCATCAACGCCTGGTGTTGTTCATCATCAAAGGCGAGCTTTTCAGACAGGATCAAAACCCCGTTAGGCTTTAGGCCCTCATAAATCTTGCGCAATATGGCCCCACGTTTTTCCAGGGCAATAAACTGCAATGTGAAATTCAATACCGCCATAGATGCATTATGGATAGGGAATTCGCATAAATCTGCACAATGCAAGTCGACATTTATTTCTGCACCATCGGCAGCAATTACTTGCTCACAGCGGGCAATCATTGCTGGAGAATTATCAACGCCAATAATGTTGCAATTCGCCGCCTGGATACGGTGACGCATGGCCAGGGTTGCGGCTCCTAACGAGCAACCCAAATCATAACAGTAGCTATCTGTCTGCGCATAACGCTCAGCCAGATTACCAATCATGTTGATGATGGTCGCATAACCCGGAACCGAGCGTTTAATCATGTCAGGAAAAACATTAACAACACCCTCATCAAACGCGAAGGCGTTGACCTGGGGCAGGGGATTAGCGTAGAGGTTGTCGTGATTGGACATGAGCAGCTTGGGTGGGTAGTGATGAAGTTGCGCATTGTACCCCTAGCGGCTTGGTGTCACAAATCAAACCTGTCGATGGCTGGTTGGCGAGGAACTTCCTTAATCGCAATTAGCCAAACTTGGACTATTCTCATAACCAGCTATGTTTCATTTACCTCTATATTGAGGTTTTCCCACCGGATTTCGCGCTGTGGTGGGATGTTATGGGGAGAAGTGAATTTATGCCTGATAATCCTTACGCAAAGTTGCAGGCGCTCATAGTTGATGACTTTGAAAGCTTTCGTATCACCTTATCGAAAATGTTGCAGGAGTTTGGTATAGGTGCAGTCGATTCTGTGTCCTCCAGTAGCGATGCATTACGTCACTGTAACGCCAAAGTGTACGATATTATTTTGTGCGATCAAAATTTGGGCAAGGGTAAAACTGGCCAGCAAATCCTGGAAGTGCTGCGGCATACCCCCAATTTAAATAGCGATAGTTTGTTCGTATTGGTCTCTGCCGAATCTAATAAAAGTATCATTATGGCCGCTTATGATTATGAGCCTGATGCTTATCTCACCAAACCCATCACAGGACAAACATTGGGCCAGCGACTTGAGCGCCTGTTCAAGCAGCGCCTTGCCCTGGCACCTATCTATAAAGCGTTGAAGGAAAACCAACTGCAGCTGGCGGCTGATCTTTGTGAGGCCGAAATCCAATCTGCTAATCGTTATTCCGGGCCTTGCCAGAAAATACTCGGGCGCGTTTTGTTACAGTTGGGCCAGTTTGAAAAAGCAGAAAATTTATATCGCAATATTTTGGATGTGCGCCAACTTGATTGGGCGATGCTAGGTATGGCGCAAACTAAAAAATTACAGGGCGATTCCTTAAGTGCGCAGCAATGGCTGGAAGACATTATTCAATTTAATCCACTTTGTTTAAAAGCGTATGATTTGCTCGCTGAGATTTTGGCTGAGCGAGCTGATTACCACGGACAGCAAAAAGTCGTGCAGCAAGCGGTAGATATTTCGCCACTTTCAATTTTGCGACAGCAGGCTTTGGGTGATATCGGATTTAAAAATAATGACTTACTGACGGCGGCAAGTGCTTATCGAAAAGCCGTTAAATTGGGTGAAAACTCTTATCATGATGATGTGAAGTTTCATGAAAATTTTGCTCATGCAGGTATACAGCTGGCGAAATTGGATAAAAATCTCGCAGTGCCTTTTTTGCGCGATGCGTTGAAAGTAGTTGCAGATATTCCGAATCGGTTCGGTAAAACCAATACCAGTAAAATAAGTTCCTATTTATTGGAATCGCAAGTGCTTGTGGTTTCCGGTGAAGAAAGGCGTGCAGCCGAATCCTTGAGTAGCGCACAAAAAATGATGGGTTCAAATGAATCAGATGTTGATCTTACGTTGAACATCGAATTGGTCAGGGCATTACGCGAGCTGGGCAATAAAGAGGAAAGCGAAAAAATTGTCGCCGGATTATTGGAGCAATATGTTGATGATGAAGAGCAATTGCAAAAAATAGATTGTCTGTTGGATGAGCCGTGTAGTGCAAAAAATAAAGCATTGGTAGCGCAAATCAATAAAAATGGAATCGCGTTTTATGAATCAAAAGATTTTTCGCGCGCAGTCGATTGTTTTACCAGTGCGCTGCACGATTTTCCTCAGCACATAGGCTTGCGTTTGAATTTAGTGCAGGCGCTTATGGGGCAATTCAAACAAGAACCTGGGAAAGACCAGTTGCTTATTAATATGCAACAAATTATGGAATATACACGAAAAATTATTCCAGATAGACATGTTCAATATCGGCGCTTTCGGCAATTGGAAGAATTATTGCGAGGCCTTACCTCTGCAAAAAAGTGAATAAAGTCTAGCGATTATTTAATCGTGGAATGATGTATTTGTAATCGGGGTGAATAACGATGAATCAAGAGATTCAAGATATTGATTTTTCATTTGTGCTGGCATCCAGTGTGCACGATATGAAAAATTCATTGGGTATGCTGCTGAATACCTTGTCAGAGGTAATGACGCAATATCCTCCACAAGATGATATTCATGCGAAATCCTATGCGGTCCTTGAATATGAAGCCGCGCGAATTAATAGCGAGCTTATTCAATTGTTATCCCTATATCGTTTAGAGCACGATAAGGTTCGTGCACACATTGATGAGTGCATGGTCATTGATATTTTAAGTGAGCAAGTTGCACGTAATTATGGTTTGTTGCAAACGCGAGCCGTTGAATTGGTGCTGGAGTGTGATGAAACTTTAATGGGATATTTTGATAGCGATTTGGTTGGTGGTGTAATCAATAATATCCTGGTGAATTGTGCGCGTTATTCTAAACATAAACTCAAACTTTCTGCCGCGCAAACAGCAGAAGGACTTTGTATTACAATTGAGGATGATGGCCCAGGTTATCCGGACGACATGTTAAATGCCTCGACATTTTCTGAAACAAAAGCCAGTTTCGCCAATGGGCTACCTCATTTAGGGCTTATGTTTGCCAACAAGGTCGCGCTTATGCACAGGAATAAATCCCAGCAAGGTTTTATTCGGCTCAGCAACGACAGCTCATTAGGTGGCGGATGCTTCAGGTTATTTCTGCCGTAGGATTGCGCTAACACAGTCCATTCGTTGAAATTCGCAATAAAACCATAGGGAAATTGTCGATTATCCACACCAGCGCAAGAAAAACCCTGCTGCAAGTGCTTGAAAAGGGGGAGAGGCTATAGCATTATCCAGCCTACAAATTTTGCTTTAGGTTGTTTTGACTATGCTAAAAATTCGCTACAAAAATAATAAGTATAATTCGGTCTGGTTAGTGGAGCCCATGATCAGTGTAGGTCGTTCAGCAACAAATGATTTGGTCGTGGATGATCCTTACGTAGCGGACAAACACTTTGAAGTTCACGTCACTCACGAAACTCTGACGCTCAAGAATCTCCAACCCCTCAAACCTATTCGCGTAAATACTGTTGATGTCATTGGCGCTTGCACCTTGAAGGTTGATGATGAAATCACCCTGGGAACTATTGAACTGGTTGTTATTGATCCCAAACGCGAATCCAAGGTTAGCGCAGGCGAAGCGGCTAATGCCACCCAAATGCGTACTGTACAGACAACCGGCTGGGCACTGAAAGCCAACCATACCGCTCTGGCAAATCGTGTATTTCCCTTGAAAGATACCACCGTGATAGGCCGTTCGGCTGATTGCGATATCAGCCTGGCTGCGGCGCACTTGTCGCGTCGTCACGCACAACTGCAAATTATTGATGGCGCTTTGTTCGTAAAGGATTTGGGGTCTGCCAACGGCACCTTCCTGAATGGCAAGCAGGTCATGGAAGCGCGGGTGAAGCGGGGCGATGAATTGCGCTTTGATGCTTTGACCTTTGGCGTTATGGGGCCGGCGGATGAAATGGCCAAAACAACCGTACGTACCATTCCTGTTGCAGCAACACCACCAGCGCGCGCAGTTCCCTCCAAACCAGCTCCGCAGAACGACAGGTTTTCAACACAGCATAGTTTTGCCAAAAAAGAGAAACCGGCTGAACCAAGTGGTACAGGTGGTAAAGCCGGGTTAATTGTGTTGGCTATTTTGGCCGCTGTTGTGATTGCGGCGTTTATCTTCAAGCACTGATTGTGAAAATTTATCTGTATTCAACAGTTGGCTGTCATTTGTGCGAGCATGCAAAAGCTGTTTTATGGCCGCTGCTCTCGCATTATCAATTTCGTCTTAAAGAAATCGATATAGCAAACGATGATGGGCTTATTGAAAAATATGGTGTGCGGATTCCGGTTTTGGGTGCTGAACATCATCTTGCGGAATTAAATTGGCCGTTCACGAGCAGGGAAGTGGATGCTTTTTTTTCCGAGCTTGCAACGCTTTAAATAATTTTTAAAATAATTATTTTTTCTCACCGATGCCCAAATCATTAATTGTCTTATCGACCCATTCCAGTGTGTCTACATAAATTTGCGCGAGTTGTTCAGCGCTAATGCCGTTGCTTTCCAGGTAATCCCAATCAATTTTTTCCCACTCACCTTTTTCATAGTGAGTTGTGATTTCCAATACTTTTCCTTCACTACCTAATTGATTAAGAATCGCATCGTTAATATGTTGGCTCAGCGAAATGCTGCTAAGCAGGGTTGTCATAGGTGCATCCATAAATGCATCGAGTGTAGAGAGTAGGCCAACAGTAAAATAACCATCGGTTTTTGTTTTGCCATTAAAATGATTAGCAATTAATTCGCACATGCGTGCGCGAGTTAATGCTGCAATGCTTAATTCATGGGGTTTATCGCCCAGGTTAGACATGGCGAGAATGTTCACCCAGTTTTTGATTTTATTCAGGCCCAGCAACATAATTGCTTGTTTCAATGAGTCAACCTTGCGCGCCAATCCAAATGCAGCAGAATTTACCAGGCGCAATAATTTAAAACTCAGCACTGTATCGCGCGCTAACATTTTTTCGATTTTTTCAACGGGAACATCAGGATCTTGCAAGGCAGATAATAATTGCAATACTGATTGCTTGTTGTCCGACATTTTTCGTCCGACAATAATTTGCGGGCGCGCCAGGAAATATCCCTGGAATAAATCAAAACCTGCTGATTTGCAAAACTCCAACATCTCATAGGTTTCTACTTTTTCAGCGAGCAATTTAATCCCATAAGGTTTTAAATATTTTACGTGGGCGATAACATCCTGCCCTGATAATTGCAGAACATCCAGTTTAATAATATCTGCATAAGGAACCAGGTTTTGCGTTTCAGGGGTAAGTATAAAATCATCCAATGCGATGGTGTAATTATGTTCGCGTAAGACTTTCAACGCATGCAACATTGCCGCATCAACTTTTTGACCTTCAAGCACTTCAACCACTAATTGTTTGCGATCAAATGGCGGAGGCGTTTGCAGCAAGTTGCGCGTGAAATTGATAAAGGCGAGATTCTTGCCCACGACATTACTAATCGACAACTCAGTAAATGCATTCAGTAACACTTGTGAGCTGGCTGCATCACCATTAGTGAAATTAGCTTGGTTGACATGGCTTGAACGGCACAGCAGCTCGTAGGCAACCACCTTCATGTTTGTGTTGAAAATAGGCTGGCGTGCTAGTAAGGGTAATGAGTCAGACATATTCAGGATGAACCCTTGGAGTTATATATCAAGTGTAGCTTGCTATATTTGCTATACAACTTAATACGCCAGAGAGCGTGAGCCATCGACTGAGAAATTTTTAGCGACCCTCATTAATTGCGCCTATACTCTTCGTTGGATTGGGTGTTTTGGCCCATAAAATAAGCGTTTGATCCCTGATATGTGGCTTTTGAATGTCTAAGTTATTGGATTCTATTGATCAGCGAACCAGGCTTGTAGGTGAAAATCGCCTCGAGCTGTTGATGTTCCGTTTGCGCGGGCGCCAGCTATTTGCAATCAATGTGTTTAAAGTGCAGGAAGTCGTGAAATTACCTGCATTGCGCGCAGTTCCCCATAGCCATCCACATGTGAAAGGTGTTGCGCATTTGCGTGGACAAACGGTGCCAGTAATTGACCTCAGTGCCGCCATAGGTTCAGGTCCCTTGACCGATATGGCGAATGCCAATTTAATTGTTGCGGAATATAACCGCTCGGTTCAGGCGTTTTTGATTGGTGCTGTTGATCGCATTATTAACCTCAATTGGGAGCTTATCCTTCCTCCTCCAAAAGGCACTGGCCGCAGCCATTTTTTAACGGCAATCACGCGTCTGGATGAACAACTTGTAGAAATTTTGGATGTCGAGCGGGTTTTGGCCGATATTATTCCTTACAACACCCAAGTGTCTGATCAGGTATTGGATGCTGATTTAGCGGTTGAAGCCAAAAAGCGTAAGCTCAAAGTTTTAATGGCAGATGATTCGCCCACCGCTGTAAAACAAGTGCAGGCAACTTTGCAAAACCTTGGTATTGAAGTGCTCTATGTTCAGGATGGTTTGCAAGCTCTTCGGCAATTGCAACAATGGGTGCGTGAAGGACGAAAAATCGACGATGAAATTTTCATGTTAATTACTGACGCCGAAATGCCGGAGATGGATGGTTATCGATTAACGGCTGAAGTCAGGAAAGATCCGGCATTAAAAAATCTTTATGTTGTATTGCATACCTCCTTGAGTGGTAGCTTTAATAAAGCCATGGTAGAAAAAGTCGGCTGCGATGATTTCCTCTCCAAATTCCAACCGGATGAATTGGCAAAAGTGGTACAAAAACGCTTGCGAGAACTTATTGGCCACCAATAAAAAATGCCCCGAAAGGGGCATTTTTTTTACGCGATATTACAATTGCTGCGCAGCTTCCTGCGGCGTGATAAAAGGTTGCTTGCTTCCGGTTCGATACGCGTAAACCACCGCAAACGATAAAATATTTTGCACATAAAGACGTGTCTCTTTGTACGGAATAGTTTCTATCCAGACATCGTAAGGTAATTTATTGTCATCTTTATTGAGCCACTGTTTTACACGGGATGGACCCGCGTTATAAGCAGCTGCAGCGAGGATTCGATTACCGGAAAATGCATTTAGCAACTCACCCAGGTAACGGCTCCCCAATACAATATTTTTGTCAGCGGTTAATAAATCCTGCGGGCGATAAACCAGGCCCGCTTTTTTGGCCGTTGATTTTGCCGTAGTCGGCATTAATTGCATTAATCCCATTGCGCCGACGGGTGATTTTGCATCGGTATTAAATGCGCTCTCCTGTTTTGCAATCGCAAAAATAAAATGCGGATCCAAGGATGTCTGGCGTCCGGCCGCTTTCACATTTTCATGGAATGGAATAGGGAAGCGCACTGACAATTCATCCCAGTAATCTGAATCCTGCATGGTTTGTATTGCCTGACGATACCAGCCCCAGCGATCTGCAATGCGGCCAGCGGCAACCATCTCTTCTGTCGTGGGTAAATGATTGGTGGTAAACGTCCATTCGCGACTTGCTGCTGCCAAATTTCCTAATAAATAAAATTCACGCGCACGCTGGATGCCTGGATCTGATTCAACTTTGTTGAGCGTTTCTTTTAGAATTGTTAAGGGTTTGTCAAGCAAGCTGTAATTAATGCCTAATTTATCCGAAGCTAAAAATCCATAAAAGCTACGTGTATTGGCTACAGTGTTGTAAAAATCTTTTGGCGTTTTACCTTCTACTTCCTTGATTTTCAGCTCTTCCATAATGCGCGCTTGCCAATAAGTCCAGCGCTCGGTTTTTTTACTGTCAGCCGGTAAACGCAAAACCCAGCGATAAGCTTTTTCCCAATCCTGTTGCACCAGGGCTTCGCGAATCAGGGCTTCCATCAAATCAGGACGGCTGAGGTTCGGAATATTCGCAACCATTTGTGCGGCTTCTTTGCCGTGATCCTGACGCAACAATTGACGCGCGATTGTGTAGTTGATATTCAGGCGTTCATCTTCAGTAAAATCGCTGCGACCTGAATAGGTTTTCCATAGCAGCGCAGCTTCCTGCGCATTTGTTTGTGCATATTTTTCCAGGCCGAGCGCGATGCTTACCCGTATTTCCGGTGTTTGGTTTTTAAAATGTTCCGGTTGCAAAATTAAACGCGGATTTTGCGCAATATTTTCGTAGAGGATGGCAGAGGCTTGTTGTGCGGGTGCCATTTTTTGTGCAAGGCTGGCTGCCAGGCTTATTTCATCAGCCTTGACGGCTTTTTGATGACGACTCCACAGAAGTGCAGGCGTTAGGTAACCTGCTTTTTCCCATTCCTTAAACACCGGATCACAAGAAGTCGACTGTGGCTTTTCAATATTCCACAGCGCTTCTACATCTTTAAGCGCGGTCTTGTCACCGGTCGCCAGGCGTGCACGCAAATTTAAACATGCCAGTTCGGGATCGGTTAAATTACTGTCATAAAAACGGCGATATTCCGGCCACATTTCCTTAATTGCCAGCGCACGCAACCAGCGGTGACGCATGCGCTCAGCAACATAAGAATTTGGATAACGGTTAAAAAATTGCTCGACTTCTTTTGTCGGTAATGCCATCAAGCGTTCGCCTAATTCCTGGTATTCCAGATAGGCCACCAGCGGATAATTTTTCAGTAAAGGTAATAACTCGCGATAACGTGCAAATTGCTTTTTATCCAGGGCGGCTTGTGCTTCCGTGTAATAAAGACGCTCGGCTTTGCGAGCGTTAGACACCGGCACTTCAGGGCTGCGGGTAGCTGCTGCTGGCGCAGGCTTGGATGGTTTTGCCGCGTGGGGTGCAGGTTTGGTTGCTGCTTGTGCAAAAGATACAACAATAAAACTCAGTAGCAAGCCCTTGACGAGCGAGCTATGTAAAAATCGGACGTGCATTGCTAAACCTCAAAAATGTCGGCGATATTTCTATTAGCTCTGCTAATCATGCTGATAACACAGTCTTGCAAATAGATCAAAAAAACGCGCTTATTCTATTACGCAGCTGGCGTGAACAAAAGCTAAGCCCATTGTTCCGCGCCATTAAGTGAATCCCTGCCACTTTTGCTGGCGATAAAAATAGTTTTGATTAAGTGAATAAAATTTGGCCAGATGAACTATGCCGCCAAATTTTTGTTTTCACACAAGGGTTTTTCGCCTGGTACCTGGCTGGAGTAATTTTGCACGAATTTATCAATGGTGGAATCATTCGTGTTTATATGTTGGGAGTCCTTAGAACAATAATAATTTAACCAACAGTTCGCGATTTCGTGGAGATTATTCGCGTCAGGAAGTTTTAGGTGACAGCGCTTGTAGATCATCCACGCCACCCCGGAAGCATAGCTCAAATTGGTAATAAGTTCGCTATGGGGAGATTTTAAAAACTGATGCTGGCTCGCCAATCCGCGTACCTTTGAGGCCAATTCAGGGGCGGTCACCAAAATTTATCCCACACATCATGGATTCGCTTCCATGTTAATTAGATCCAGTGCAATGGCTGAACCAAGATGCCATTGATCGTTGACTTCGCGCAGTGAGGCGCAATGAACAGGCGAAGTTTGGCCTTAAGGAGCAAATGGCCTGAAGCGATAAATTCCTCTTTTGCTTATGCCAATTCTGCAGATTAATCTATACTGCAAAAAGGCATTATGGCTGGTAGCCCGGCGGTGAGTCTGAAACGCTGTTGGCGTTTACGCTGCGGTCAAATCTGATTACTCCTTAACCATAACAATTACTTAGAGCGGAAAGCACCCATCCATGCGAGATAAGACTCCATCGTTTATTCATGGCATTTCTTTCCAGTTGGCCAAGATAGGTATTATTTTGGCCTTTGTGCTCAGTTTTATAATGAGCTTTTTCCAAACGTCCTTCGATTATTTTGAGCAGCAAAAAGAACTCGCCAAATTTATCGACCAGGTTATCGCCGTAGCCAAGCCACCGGCAGCGCGTTCAGTTGCAACCCTGGATGAAGAATTGTCCGATGAGGTGGTGAACGGTTTACTGAAGTACGGTTTTATTTATGAAGTCGTTATTGCCGATGAGCAAGGCAATATACTTTCCCAGGCGAGTGTGAAACGTGACCCGGCAGCAACACGTTGGTTTACACAAAAAATCGCCCAGCCCATTGCAGAATATGGCGATGTGTTAGTTATTCCCGGTTATGCACCGGGAACTTCCGGCAGTATTCGCTTTAAAGTCGATATGGATCAATGGCTAGCTCCATTTTATGCGCGCGCCTATTCGAATATGCTGTTTGGTGTATTGCGCAATATGGTGTTGGTGTTGTTATTGTTCTTTGTATTTTATTTCACCCTCACCAAGCCGCTCGTCAAGCTTTCGCGTGAAATCAATAACATCAATCCTGATCATCCCGGTGTCCATCGCTTAACCTTATTGCCGCCCAAACGCAAAGATGAGCTGGCACAACTTATCGCCAACTCAAATCATTTGCTGGATATCGTTGAGCTATCCCTCGCCAAGCGTCGCGCAGTGGAATTGGCGTTGCGCAAAAGTGAAGAACATTTACGCCAGATTATCGACAACTTGCCGGTCATGATTGGTGCGCGAAATATCGCCGGTTACTATCTGTTTGCCAACAAAGCACTTGCTGATGAATTGGGTTTCACGCCTGAGCAAATGCGTAATTTGCACGTGCGCCAGCTGCTTAAGAATTCTGTGTTTGATATTGATACCATGCTGCAAAACGATTATCGCGTCATTCGCGGTAACGAAGAGCTGGACGTGATTGAAGAGCGTTTTATTACGGCCACAGGGCGTCAATTATTTTTGCAAACCCATATTATGCCGCTGGCATTTTATGATGAAAAAGTTGCGTTAATTGTGTCGGTTGATATCACTGATCGTAAAAATGCACAAGCCAAAATGGAGTTCATGGCACACCATGATTCACTCACCGGTTTGCCAAATCGTTTGCAATTAGTTGAGCGATTGGAGCACGAATTGCGTCGCGCTGAGCGTCACGGATATTTTGGCGCAGTCCTGTTTATCGATCTGGATCAATTCAAAAATATTAACGATTCACTCGGCCATCCTGTAGGTGACAGGGTGCTACAGGAAGTTGCAACCCGCTTGCAAAATACTGTACGCGATGAAGATTTGGTTGCGCGTTTGAGTGGTGATGAATTCGTTGTAGTGCTCACCGTGCTTGATCAAAATATTGAAACGGCTGCGTTACGTGCCGGTGAAATCAGTGAAAAAATTCGTACAGTTATTTCACAACCTTGCTTATACGACAATATGGAGTTGCGTGTAACCTGTAGCGTTGGTGTGGTGGTGTATCCTGATAAAAATAATTCGGTGCACGAACTTTTGCGTTATGCCGATACGGCGATGTATCAGGTAAAAGAAAAAGGCCGTGATTCCATTGAATTCTTTAACGAAGAAATGGCCGACAAAGTTAGCCGCCAATTGGTGATGGAAGGTGACTTGCATCGCGCACTGGATGAATTCCAATTCAAGCTTCACTATCAGCCAAAAATTGATGTGATGACCGGTTACGTAGTCGGCGCAGAAGCTTTATTGCGTTGGGTTCATCCCACTAAAGGCACAATTTCACCCATTGATTTTATTCCGGTGCTTGAAACGTCAGGGATGATTATTGATGTTGGGCAATGGGTATTGGAAGAATCTTGTAAAACCCTGGAGCGTTGGCACGAGCAGGGTTTATGGCGTGACGGAACTCGTTTGAGTATTAACATCAGTCCGCGCCAATTCCGTCGCAATGCGTTTGTGGACGATGTTGTACAAACCTTGAATAAACACAAGATTCCCGCTAATTCCCTGGACATGGAAATTACCGAAGGTATTGTAATCCAGCGCGTAGATGAAGCTATTACCACCATGACGGTTTTGTCTGAATACGGCATTAGTTTTTCACTGGATGATTTTGGTACCGGTTATTCGTCAATTAGTTATTTGAAGCGTTTACCCGTAAGCACCTTAAAAATTGATAAAGGTTTTGTGCGCGATATTATTGAAGACCGCAACGACCGTGTATTGGTTGAAACCATTATTACTATGGGCCGCTTGTTAGATATGGAGTTGGTCGCAGAAGGTGTTGAACAATCAGATCAGCTTAAAATATTGCAGCAATTTGGTTGTCATTATTATCAGGGTTATTTGTCGAGCCCGGCAGTGAGCATTGAACAATTCGAAGAAATTTTAATTGCGGATGCTAAAAAACGTGAGCGCGATATTTCGTAAAATGTCGTGACTATTAATACAATCTATTGATGATTAATAAAGCCTGCCTAATAAATAAGGCACTACTGTTTCAACTCGCATAATTCTTTCCCCTAAATTTACCGCCGTAAATCCGCACTTTTTTAGCAAATCAATTTCATAAGTAATAAATCCGCCTTCCGGGCCTATCGCCAGGGTAATTGCATAATCAATTTGTGCAGGGCAGGGTAAGTCTGTATAGGGATGGGCAACCAATGCCCTGGTTGTGCCTACAATGTCTGCGAGATCGTCTTCCACAAATGGTTTGAAGCGTTTAATCAAATGTACTTCTGGTAATAAGGTATCGCAACCTTGTTCGAGCCCGAGCAATAAATGTTCATTGATTGCTTCAGCGTCCAACAAAGGTGTTTGCCAATAACTTTTTTCTACGCGATAGGAATTAATTAAATAGATTTTTTTTACGCCGAGCGTCGCTATTGTTTGCAGCGTGCGCTTTAACATTTTCGGACGAGGCAAAGCCAACACCAGGGTTACGGGCAAAGGTGTGGGCGGTGGTTGTGTCAGGGAAACTTGCAGGTGAATTTCTGTCGCATCATAAAAAACAACAAGGCCTGAGCCCATGTTGCCGTTCAGCAATCCGACTTTAAGTGTTTCACCTAATTTAATTTGATGGACTTGGGAAATATGTTGCAGGCGACGTGTATCGCGAATCGCAATGACATTGTCGCCAATAAAATCGGTTTGTGAAAATAAAACAAGATTCATGAAAACGAGTTCCCCGAAAACGATTTGAACTCGGTGGCGTCCCCACCAGGAATTGAACCTGGATCGCCCGCTTAGGAGGCAGGTGCTCTATCCATTTAAGCTATGAGGACTTGGATTCAATAAATACAACGAACTACATGTGCGACGTAGAACGCGCGCGCATTGTATGAATTTTTGCGGGATATGCAAAGGATTCTATAAAGATGATGAACATGTGCCCCGGTTTTTAAACGGGGCACAACTCAATCAGGCTTTCGCAACTGTGTGGGTGCTGCTGTGATTTGTGGTTGCGCCTTTTTGGGTGTAGAGCGAAGGGCTGGCAACTTGTCCGCGAATCAGGTTAAGCAAATGCGATAAGGTTTGTTTTGAGCGATTGATCATTTTGCCGTTAACTTCATTAGCGGCCTGGCATTCGGCAAACTCATCGGTGAGTGTTTGCCAGGCGGGAATGAAGCTGAGCGTTAATGCATCGCGCTCTAGGAATGCTTTCCAGCCAGCAAGGTCGGTAGTCAATCCGACGCTACGTAAAAGTTGCTCACGTTGTTTTGCGGTATAGGAAAGGTTGCCGAGTAGACGATCTTTTTGGCTGACAATTTCTTGCATGCCTTCCAGTTCGCGCTGCTCCAACAATTCTCGCTCTTTAATCAGAAGCGCCTTTAACTGTTGGATAGCATTGGAGTCCTGGGCGAGCATATCGCGCAAAAGTTGGATATTGAGAGACATAGCAACCTCACTGGTTTAGCGAACCTGGCCACTGTTGGGGGAAATGGCCGGGACCTTATGAAAAATTCAGGTGTCGGAGTATTAAAACCCGACGTTTATCCATTGACCCTAACCCAGGAGTTCATCCTGGTTGAGCATATTTTCAGCGATACGCTCAGGGTTAATTTCGAAGCGACCTTCTGCAATGGCTTGCTTGATAGCAGCTACGCGATCAAGGTTTACATCTGGCAAGCTGCTGATTTTTGCTTGCAGGCGTACCAGGTTTTGCGCTTCCGAACTAAGGACTACATTGTCTTTAGGACTTTGCTCGGGCGTCGCAACAGGTGCAGCCTGGGTTTTGGTGCTGGCCGGTGTGGTTACCACTGGAGCCGAACTTCGGCTGCGGTTGGCACCGCCAGATGAATTGATGTTGTTTGTATCTATAACCATGATGTCGTTCCCCAACGATTGCTATGAATTCAAAGAGACTGGTGATAATAGAACCGGAGTTCTATAAATCAGAGTTTCCCTATGAGGGTTGTCGGCCAGTAGCTCTGGAACTTTAGCAACTTTTTTGGCTTTTTGATCATTTAACTGATCGTTTAAATTGAGTATCTTCATTTTTTGCCCTACTTGGCATTACATGATGCTTTGAACCTTGCCTGCAGCGACGACCCTGGCGTTAATAATACGTGCAGACTGGTTGTTCTTAACCCGGATTTGCTGGCCAATACGACCGTCAGTCACCGCGGTTCCGTTGGTTTTAACACTTATTTCACCCGCCGCCGCTTCCATAGTGACTGCATCGCCACGTTTGATGACGAGTGGGGCATCCAATGCCGAGTTGCGAAAAGCCTCACCCTTATTGACGGTAAATTTAACTTCTTTGCCGACTATAGCCTCCGGTATCAGGGTGTAACCCCGCCGAAATTCACTGACATCTTTGACTTCGGTCGTTAAATCGCCCTCACCAACCACCTCTCCCCGCTGCAGGGTGCGGCTGGCAACTGCCACCGAGCGGTAAACTTTTGCCAGGGCAGGGACCAAAATTGTCCATGAGGTCGAACCTTTACAGGTAACCTGGACGCTCACATTACCACCGCTATCGAGCGGGTCTTTCAGGTTAAATGAAAGGTTTTTGTCACAGCGAACCAGGCGTAAACGGCTGTCCAGGTTGCCTACTTTCACTTCTACTTTCACCGCATGGGTTTTGGTGTATTCGTCCGTCAAAAATTGGGCAACTTGCGATTGTATCTGCGCAATGTTCTCAATAGCCGCCTGTGCATTGGCGCTTTGGCTCAGACCCAAGGTTGTGGCGCATAACAACAAGAGGCTGCTAATGCCTTTGTTTATCGGCATGCCCGCTGTTTTCAAAAAGAAAATTCTATAAAAACTACGAAATTTCATAATTTGTCCTATCCTCATAAGGCAGATTGCTGCTTTTGAACAAAAACACACATTTCATCTGCAATCGACCTAAAGAGTGACGGTTTTCAGCCGTAAAAGCTTTCTAACGATGATAAAAGCAAAGACTATGCCGTTTTCCCAAAGGTGTAACTCTGAACAGCCTGAACAGTAAGAATGACCGCATAAGAATCCAGGTAAGTTGCTGTACCAACTGCAGCTTGAGACCGTAAAAATTGTTTGATAAGAAAGAGGTGGTGGCATGGCCGGTGTAATGGATAGCGTCAACCAACGTACGCAACTGGTTGGGCAAAATCGTCTGGAGCTATTGTTATTTCGGCTGGGTAGCCAGCAGTTGTACGGCATCAATGTATTCAAGGTCAAAGAGGTGTTGCAATGCCCGCCCTTAAATGCAATTCCAGGTCGTAACTCGGTCGTGCGTGGTGTTGCCCATATTCGTGGCGGCACCATTCCTATTATGGATATGAACCTTGCTATCGGGCGCCGCGAGCTGCCGGATATTGATAATTGTTTTGTCATCATCACCGAATACAATCGCACGGCCCAGGGTTTCCTGGTTCGTTCAGTTGAGCGCATTGTCAATATGAACTGGGGCGATATTCATCCACCACCAAAAGGTGCTGGTAAGGAACACTATTTGACGGCTGTGACACAGGTTGATGGCCAACTGGTAGAAATTATCGATGTGGAGAAAATTCTCGCCGAGGTTTCGCCCATGAAAGAGGATGTATCTGCTGGTGTTATTGAAGATGGTATTGCCGATAAAGTCGTGCAAAAACATGTCCTCATCGTTGATGACTCGACCATCGCCCGCAAGCAAATCCAGCGTGTTGTCGAAGGTATGGGGATTCGCACGACTATCAAAAAAGACGGCGCAGAAGCGCTCGCTTACCTCAAGGATATTTTGGCATCAGGCAAAGATCCTTACGCTGAATTAGTGATGATTATTTGCGATATTGAAATGCCGGAAATGGATGGTTACACCTTCACGGCGGAAGTTCGCAATCATCCCGATTTGAAAAAGCTCCATATTGTCTTGCACACCTCCCTGAGCGGTGTGTTCAACGAAGCCATGGTACGAAAAGTTGGCGCGGACGACTTTTTGGCCAAGTTCCATCCGGACGAGTTGGCACGCCGGGTTAACGACCGTGTATTAGCAATTACGGGTGAAAGTTTATTGCCGCCCGATGCAGAGTAATCAGAGCCTCGCTCACTAACACGATGTAGTACTGCTAAGAGCACTTATGATAAACAAAGATTCTAATGATGTGTTTGCCAAGCTGGCAGCGCGAGACAATGTAGACCAGGCTGAGTTTGATCAGTTTCGTCAGTTTTTAGAGGATGCTTGCGGGATTTCGCTGGGTGATAACAAACAATATCTTGTTACCAATCGCATGCGCCGCTTAATGGATGATCATAAAATTGCTAATTTTGGTGAACTTGTCCGAAACTTGCGACAGGGGCTTCATCGCAAGTTGAAAGAACAAGTGATTGATGCCATGACGACTAACGAAACCTTCTGGTTTCGCGATATTTATCCTTATGATCACCTGAAAAATAATCTTTTTCCGCAAATGATGGGGCCAAATAATAAAGCTTTTGGCCCTGTGCGCATTTGGTCTGCCGCCTGCTCGTCGGGGCAAGAACCTTACTCAATCAGTATGATGGCGGAAGAATTCAAGCAAAAAAACATGGGTACTTTGCCGCGCCAGGTACAAATTGTTGCGACAGATTTATCCACCACTGTGCTTGAACAAGCGCGTTCAGGTGAGTACGACAAGCTCTCGGTAATGCGTGGTTTATCAAATGAGCGGTTGGATAAATTCTTTGATAAAACAGCAGATGGTAACTGGAAAGTAAAACCGATATTGCGTGACCGGATTGATTTTCGGCCAATAAACCTGATGGATTCTTACGCTGCCCTGGGTAAGTTTGATATTGTTTTTTGCCGGAACGTATTGATTTATTTCAACGCCGATTTAAAACGCCAGATTTTGCAAAAAATCCATGCATCTTTAAAACCACAGGGCATTCTTTATTTGGGATCGTCTGAAGGTTTGGCGGGCGCAGCGGATTTATTTGAGATGGTACGCTGTGAGCCGGGGATTCTTTATCGGGCGATATAATCTCGCGCAGGAGTGAGAGTTTGAGTCTCTCTGTCATATTTTCAATATCAAACATTCAATGTAATAGGGAGTCGTCATCCTCGCAGAGGATTCAGTGACTTGCCCTGTTTAAAGGCACTGGATCCTCTGCGAGGATGACGACTCCCTACTTAATAATCGTCCTACTATTTTTTGGAATGACTACTCCCTGTTACTTTGTTTCCGTTATTCCAAAGCTTCCCACCTCATAAACCTCCAACGGCAACCCATCCGGATCTGCAAAAAACGTAAATTTCTTGCCTGTGTATTCATCAATCCGAATAGGTTCCACGAATACGCCTTTCTGCTCTAAATCCAGTTTTATTTGTTCGACATTGGTAACTGCAAATGCCAAGTGGCGCAATCCACAGGCTTCCGGGCGAGAAGGGCGGCTGGGTGGGTTCGGGAAAGAGAACAACTCTATTTGGATTCCATTCGCAACGGCTAAATCCAATTTATAAGACTGACGTTCGGCGCGATAGGCTTCGGCAATAACTTTTAAGCCCAAGGTTTCGGTATAGAAACGTTTGGAGCGTTCGTAGTCAGAACAAATGATGGCGACGTGGTGTATGGAGAGGAATGACATAGGGATGATTCGCAGTAGGTTGGATCGGGTATTTTGCCATATCCAAAGCTTCTCTCCCTAATTTAAAGCCCCTCACCCTAACCCTCTCCCAATGGGAGAGGGGACTAAGGCAAAAGCCCCTCATCCTGGCCTTCTCCCAGCGGGAGAAGGGACTAAAGCAAAACCTTGCCCCTCTCGACAACTGTTTCATGATTGTTCTACAGCCACTAGTTCCAGACGCGGCTGAAATCCCCTAACGTCCTGTTCGTGGTACCTCCTGCATACACTCGCCCTAATACAAAAGTCCCTCACCCCAACCCTCTGGCTGCGCGCCCCGCCCGAAGGGAGAGGGAGCTAAAAGCACGTGTTCCGAAATTAGCACATACAATCCCCTCTCCCTTTGGGCGGGGCGCGTAGCCAGAGGGGCAAGGGGTTGTTCTTTCATTTCTGTCATTACATGGCCTTTGCCTTCAGAGCGGAAAAGCCTTGCCGCTTTCACCTTGCCGCTTGGTGGTTTGCCGTTTTCCAGCAAAGATTTTCATTTAAAAACTTCAATAAAAACAATGAGATAAAATTTTTATTGGCTTTGGCATAATGGTTGCAATCCAATTTGTAACAAAGGTAGATCGGCAAATGCCGGAAACCTGATTGCTAATGTTGAGAACCGCTGCCATGTCCATATCATTCGATTCAGCCTTGGGAATTCACGAAACTGCACTGCGCTTGCGCGGGCAACGTGCGGGTATATTGGCTAACAACCTCGCCAACATCGATACCCCTAACTTCAAGGCGCGCGACCTGGATTTTAAGCAAATACTCAACCAACAAACCTCGGGCGGCGATACTTTTGGTATGCAAATGACCAATGAGCGTCACATGTCGACTGACAGTGTGTTTGGTGAAGATGCGAGCTTGCTGTATCGCACTCCGCAGCAGCCTTCTATCGATGGTAATACCGTTGAAGATCAAATCGAACATGCGGAATACATGAAAAACAGCCTGGCATTCCAAGCCAGTTTCCAGTTTTTAAACAGCAAATTCCAAAGTTTAAAAACAGCCATTCGTGGCGACTAATTTTTACCAAATTTCATTGAATACCACTATTCATTAGAGCGAGACACATCATGGCACTGGGAAATATTTTTGACATTGCTGGCACTGGTATGAACGCACAAAGTTTGCGTTTGAATACAACCGCAAGCAACCTGGCAAATGCGCAATCAGCCAGCTCCAGCATTGATCAGGTCTATCGCAGCCGCCAACCGGTTTTTGCCGCGATTCAAAAGCAGGCCCTGCAACAATCGTTAAACGGCGATAAAGCAGCAAACGAAGATGATGCTAACGCAGGTGTTCAGGTATTAGGTGTGGTTGAGAGCGATGCTCCATTACAACGCCGTTATGAGCCGACGCATCCAAAAGCAGATAAAGATGGTTATGTGTTTTATCCCAATGTGAATGTTGTGGAAGAAATGACAAATATGATTTCAGCATCGCGTTCATTTCAAATGAACGTAGAAGTTATGAATTCTGCGAAGCAAATGGTTCAACGTGTTCTCACATTGGGTCAGTGAAATAGACCGTGAGCGTGTTAGTTAAAGAATCAGTGAATTGCTAGAGCAAAGATGAATAGGGTGAAATGAAATGAGTGACGTAGCTTCCACCAGCGCCAGCGATGTTCTTGCCGGTTACGCAATAAATAAAACAACAGCAGCGGAAACAGCCAAGAAAAAATCCAATGAACTTGGGCAAGATGCGTTTTTGCAATTGATGATTACGCAAATGAAAAACCAGGATCCTCTGAGTCCTCAGGATAATTCAGAATTTGTTGCGCAATTAGCACAATTCAGTTCAGTACAAGGTTTGGAAAAACTGAATACTAGTTTCAATAATTTCAGCAGTACCTTTATGTCTAACCAGGCATTGCAAGCGTCATCCCTGGTTGGTCGCTCAGTGAGTGTAGAAGGTAAGACCAGTATTTTAAGTAGCGGCGGTATTGTTTCCGGCAGCGTGAATTTGCCAGCTTCCGCGACAGATTTAAAGATCAATATTTATGATTCCAAGGGCGCATTGGCAGCAAGCATTCCTGTGGGAACTGCTACCAAAGGGGAAAATAATTTCCGTTGGGATGGCCAGAATATTGAGTTCAATGGCAAATTGCTTGATTGGACATCAGGTGATCAGGCTTTGCCGCCAGATACATATGCATTCGAAGTTACTGCAAGCCAGGACGGCAAAACCCAGCAATTGGCAACTAACCTGAGCGCTAACGTAAACAGCGTAACAGTCGGTGAAGATGGCAAGCTGATTTTGAATCTGGCTGGCGTTGGACCGGTCGAGATGAGCAAGGTTTCCCAATTTAACTGATCCGGAATTCCGGTTTTAAACGTTTAATTTTATTTCCTGTGACTAGTTGCTAGCCACTCAACATTTAGGGGTATGTCATGTCATTCAATACAGGTCTCAGCGGAATTCGTGCAGCTAATACTGATTTAAGTGTTACCGGGAATAATATTGCCAATGCCGGTACTATCGGTTTTAAAGGGTCGCGCGCTGAATTTGGCGATGTATACACCAGTACTTTGTTAGGTGGTGGTTCCACTACACCAGGCAGCGGGGTGACATCCCTTATGCTGCGCCAGGGCTTCGGTCAGGGCAATTTAAAATTTACCCAAAACGCACTTGACCTTGCGGTAAATGGTTCCGGTTTTTTTGTGGTGAATGATAATGGCAACAAGCTGTTCACCCGCGCGGGTGCTTTTGGTTTGGATAAAGATGGCAATATAGTGACCAGTACCGGTGCCTTGCTCCAGGGCTTTGCGGCAGATGCAAATGGTAAAGTTGGCGGTATTCTCGGCAATTTAAAAGTTGATGTGAGCACACAGGCTCCGCGTCAAACCACAGGTGTACAGGCATCGGTCAATCTGGATGCCAATCAAAAAGTATTGGAAACCGTTGGTAAAATTTTTCACACTAATGGTACTGGTATCGGCGAAGCCCAAGCGGGTGCAAAGGGCGCTTCTACCGAAAGCTTGACCCTTAATACTCCAATCGCTATTCCACCGACTATTTCTTTTTCATCAACAAACCAAACAAATTTCAGGTTATCGCGAACAGACCCTGTTACAGGTGCAGTAGTTTCCAATTTAATTACGTTGAACAGTGGCAATGCAACCTCCCTGGCGACCTTGGCCAATATGATTAACTCGGCGAATTTTGATAGCGCTGTACCGGTTAATGTCGAGGCCTATGCCGACGAGACTACCAATACCTTGCGTTTTCGTGATCTTGCAACAGGTGTTGATTCCACGATTCAAGTTGAAACCAGTGTTGATGACCCTGCAATTCCAGCTTCAGATGCAAACCCTTTGACTGCGGCCTTACAGGGTGGAACGACTGCTGACAACGGGGTGCCACAGGTTAGCAACAATTACGGTTCCCATACATTGGTTATCCAGGGGCCAACAGGTACACCGGTTACCTATATCAGCAAATTCGGTGCAGGTGCAGATACAACGGCTGCTGAAATGAACTCTTTGGCAGGTGTTTCTGCCAGCGCCACTACCAAAGCGACCTTGTATAAAACTGATGCGGTAGCAGGTACGACTTTTTCGAATAACGGCAGTTTCCAGATCAATGGTGTGACGCTTACATCCTCCGGTGCACCTATGACTGACTTGCGTGATGAGATCAACAAACTGACTAAAACCACCCTGTTTGGTATCAGTGCTGAAGTTGATACTAACGGCAATTTGACTATTACCTCAGCTACCGGTAGGGATTTGACATTCGGATTTGGTATTGCCGGTGGTTCTGCGCAAATCCAGGGGCCACAAGGCAACCCCCAAATCGTTAACGATGCGACTTCTGCAGTGAAAGTTGGCGGTGAAATCAAGGTAACACTGGATGCGGGTTATTCGATTACCAATAGCCAGCCTACAGTACCAGTGAGTGGTGGCAGCCTGTTCACGTCTACCAGTATTCCGAACTTCTTTACCGATGTTCCAATCAACTCCTTTGACCCCAAAGACCAGTCAACTTATAACCATGCAACCTCTGCCACTATTTACGATAGTTTGGGGAACGCGCACATCATGAGATCCTATTTCGTCAAAGAAAATTACGATGCTGCTGATTCCTTGACCACACCTAACCATTGGAAAATGTATGTGCAGATTGATGGCCAGGATGTGGGTGACCCTGATCCAACCTTGCCATCGCCACAAAACACCATGCCGACCATGGCCTCTTTTGATGTCCATTTTAATAAAGATGGTACGCTCAACCTGGCGCAAACGAGCAATTTGTTGATCTCTAACTGGACTCCCATGGGAACCGATGGAAAAATCATAGGTGCACTGGCTCCATTGAACGTCTTGCAAGGGGGTACTTTACCGGTTGCTGAGCCGCCATCAAGCTCCAACTTCGTTATTGATCTAACAGGCTCAACACAATTTGGTAGTGCCTTCTCGGTAGAAAGTCTGGCACAAGATGGCTACACCACTGGCCGTTTGTCAGGCTTGGATGTGGATAAATCCGGGATTCTGTTTGCTCGCTTCACCAACGGCAAAGCGCAAACCCTGGGACAAGTCGCTTTAGCTGGTTTCAATAATATGGAAGGCCTGAAGCCTGTGGGCAACAGCATGTGGGCACAGACCTTCGAAACCGGTGAGGCGGTGATAGGGGCTCCGGGAACTGCATCCTTAGGAGATATTACTTCCGGTGCTTTGGAAGAATCTAACGTTGATTTATCAGAAGAGTTGGTGAACTTGATTATTGCCCAACGGAACTACCAGGCAAATGCCAAAACGATTGAAACGGCTAATGCTACGACTCAAACGATTATTAACCTTCGTTAAGTAAAGTAAGGTGGGTGGAGCTTAAGCGATACCCACCGTAACCTGGGCGAAGTGGTTGATGGGTATCGTTTTACTCCACCCATCCTACGGTCATTTATTGAAACGGCAAATGCTATGACTCAGACGATTATTAACCTTCGTTAAGTAAAGTAGGGTGGGTGGAGCTTAAGCGATACCCACCGTAACTTGGGCGAAGTAGTTGATGGGTATCGTTTCACTCCACCCATCCTACGGTCAATCTATCTGTAGATATAATTTCCCAACCGGCAAATAGCGGAAGTTGTTTGCCGCTTGCCGTTTTCCTCCCTCCGTTGCCGCTTTTTCTGTCAAGTATAAGTCTTTATATTTCAGTAGCTTAGCGATTTAACCTACATTCGTAATCACTAGCCGTCTACTTGGCACCTCTCTTGCAAAACCCTGCTTAACGACAAATCTGCCAAAAAAATAGCGCGGGTTTGTAAACAGCAATTTTGCGGAGAACGCATTGTGGACAAAGCCCTTTATATCGCTATGACCGGTGCCAAAAACAACATGGCATCCCAGGCCATTCGCGCTAACAACATGGCAAACCTCAATACCACCGGCTTCCGGGCTGATTTTGAGCAGTCCCGCAGCATGGGGGTGTATTACGGCGATGGTCAGCCAACTCGCGCTTATGCACTCGCTGAAACGCCACGGGCCGATTTTGAATATGGCCCTATGCAAAACACCGGCAACCCGATGGATATTGCCATCAATGGTGATGGTTTTATCGCTGTTCAGTCGCCAGATGGCAGCGAAGCATATACGCGCGCCGGTAATCTGACGATTGATGCATCCGGCACCTTGCGCACAGCCAATGGTTTGGCTGTTATTGGTAATTCCGGCCCTATCAGCCTGCCACCGCTCGACAAAATTGAAGTCGGCTCCGACGGTACTATTTCAACGATTTCCCTTGGGCAAACCGCCGAGACCATGGTGGAAACCAACCGCATCAAACTCGTTAAGCCCGATGTTAAAAACCTTGAAAAAGGTGCTGATGGTTTATTCCGCCAGCGCGACGGTTTACCGGCAACTGCCGATGCATCCGTACGCGTGGTAAGTAATGTTTTGGAAGGCAGCAATGTGAACGCCATGAGCGAGTTCACCCAAATCATCAGCCTGGCGCGCCAATACGATATGCAGCTGAAATTAATGAAGGCCGCTGAAGATAATTCGTCAGCGTCAGCGCAACTGTTGCAAATGAGTTAAGACGTTAACCCCCTCCTATCTCTCCTTAATGAAGGGCGCGAGTGAGGTTAAGTAGGTTTAAAAATTTTTAGAGGTACTCATCATGATGTCAGCACTTTATGTCAGTAAAACCGGGTTGGCTGCGCAAGACAAACAGCTCACCACAATTTCAAACAACCTGGCCAACACCGGCACCGTTGGTTTCAAGCGCGACCGCGCGGTTTTTGAAGATTTGATTTACCAAATCCAGCGTCAACCGGGCGCACAGGAAACCCAGGATTCGCAATTACCATCAGGTTTGCAATTAGGTACCGGTAGCCGTGTAGTGGCTACGACCAAGCAATTTACCCAAGGTAATTTACAAGTGACCGAACAACCATTGGATGTAGCAATCAATGGTCGCGGATTCCTTCAAGTGTTGCAACCTGACGGCACCATTGCCTACACCCGCAACGGCCAATTGCAATTGAGCCAGGAAGGGCAGTTGGTCAATTCCGACGGGTTGGTACTAGAGCCAGCGATTACCGTTCCGCAAGGCGCAAACAAAATCACTATCGGTAAAGACGGCAGTGTATTTGCCTCGACTGAAGGCCAGGAAGCTACCCCGCAACAATTAGGCAATATCACCCTGACTGACTTTGTTAATCCGGCAGGTTTGCAAGCAATTGGTGGAAATTTATTTGTAGAAACAGTTGCGAGCGGCACACCAACACAAGGTGCTCCGGGTGAAAACGGTATGGGCTCTTTATTGCAAGGCCAATTGGAAAGTTCCAACGTTGATATCGTAGAAGAAATGGTAAACATGATTACGACTCAACGCGCTTACGAAATGAATTCAAAAGTGGTTTCAACGGCAGATCAAATGCTGCAAAACATTGCACAAAATCTTTAATTGACCTAGCGAGTAAATCCTAGAGAGCAAAATATCATGAAGTCCAAAACGCTAATTTGTTCATCCAATAAAATTATTGCTGCATTGTGTGCCGTAATTTTGTCGGGCTGTATGACAAACGATAAACCAAAACCAGGTGATCCTTACTATGCACCAACTATTTCTGCTGCGCAGGCAACACCACAGCGCACAGAGGGTTCCTTGTATCAGGATTCTTACGGTTTGAGTTTATTTGGCGATAGGAAAGCGCATTTTGTTGGCGACATTATTACGATCACATTAAGTGAAAGCACAGTATCCAAAAAATCGGCAAATGTTTCTGTCAAGAAAGATAACACCCAAACATTTAATGGTGGTGCCGGAACTTTATTGGGCACAAACCCAACGCTCGGTAATTTGAGCCTGGATACGAACATTGCCCAAAACAGAAAGTTTGGTGGCAACTCCGGGGCGGATCAAAGCAATAGTTTGCAAGGCAATATTACGGTGACTGTTGCGGAAATTATGCCTAACGGAAATTTAATGGTCCGCGGCGAAAAATGGATCACGCTTAACAGCGGTGATGAATTTATTCGTATCAGCGGAATTATTCGTCCCGATGATGTAGCGCCAGACAATACGATTTTGTCAACGCGTTTGGCAAACGCAAAAATTTCCTACAGCGGAACAGGAACACTTGCTGAGTCACAACATATGGGATGGTTAGCGAAATTCTTTAATAGTAGTTTGTGGCCGTTTTAGGTTGCCCTCACCCCAGCCCTCTGGCTACGCGCCCCGCCCAAGGGGAGAGTGAGTAAAAGCAGAGCTAAAGAATACAGTTATATCAAGTGGCACATACAATTCCCTCTCCCCTTGGGAGAGGGTTAGGGTGAGGGGGCTTGAAAGCCTCTGGATCCCCGCCTTCGCGGGGATGACGATTGAAAACTTAACGAGAACGCAGTAATGAAAAATTCAACTTACAAAACAATCATCGCAAACATATTAGTTGCGTGTCTGTTTTTACAATTTTCATTTACTGCCTCCGCCGAGCGTATCAAAGATATCGCCAGCGTAGCAGGCGTACGTGCTAACCAATTAATTGGTTACGGTTTGGTCGTAGGTCTGGATGGAACAGGTGACCAGGTAACCCAGTCACCATTCACCACACAATCTTTTAATTCAATGTTGAAACAATTTGGCATCACCATACCGGAAGGTGCGCGTATGCAAATGAAAAACGTTGCCGCCGTAATGATTCAGGCGGAATTACCTGCATTTGCAAAACCAGGCCAAACCCTGGACGTTACAGTTTCATCCATCAGTAACGCAAAAAGTTTGCGCGGTGGCAGTTTATTGGTTGCGCCATTAAAAGGTTTGGATGGAAAAGTTTACGCGGTTGCGCAAGGTAATTTGGTAGTAGGTGGTTTTGGTGCGCAAGGTGCAGATGGTTCCAGCATTAAAGTCAATATTCCCAGCGCCGGTAGAATTCCAAGTGGCGCCCTGGTTGAGCGTGCCGTTGAAACTAATTTTGCTGGTGGACAGCCAATTGTTTTTAATTTAAACCGCGCAGATTTTACAACTGCAAATCAATTGGCAAAAAGCATCAATACTTTGTTGGGGCCAGATGTTGCGCGTCCGTTAGATTCTGTTTCTGTCATGGTGGATTCGCCACAAAATCCTGCACAGCGCGTAGATTTTATTGCCATGCTGGAAAACCTTGAAGTTACTCTGGGTGAAGAGGCTGCAAAAGTTATTATCAATTCACGCACGGGTACCATCGTAGTTGGCAAAAATGTTCGCGTTTCTCCCGTTGCGGTTACACACGGTAGCCTCACCGTAACTGTTGCAGAAAGTTTAACGGTTAGCCAACCCAATCCACTGGGTGAAGGGAAAACTGTAGTAGTACCCAGCAGCAAAGTGACTGCAGCGGAAAAAACTAATCCCATGTTTAAATTTGCACCTGGCGCATCTTTGGATGACATAGTGCGCTCCGTCAATAATGTTGGCGCATCACCGAGCGATTTAATGGCGATCCTTGAAGCCTTAAAACAATCCGGTGCGCTCAAAGCTGAATTAGTGGTGATCTAAATGACTGCTATTACTAACACTTCATTGACTTCTACACCTTCAGCGGCTTCTGCCGCTGGAAGCATTCCTGCTGTAAAGGACAATTATCTCGATCAGAATTCATTGAATTCTGTGAAGCTGATGGGGCGTCATAACGATCCTGCGGCGCTCAAGGAAATTTCCAAAAAATTTGAAGCCATGTTCGTCCAGCAAATGTTGAAATCCATGCGCGATGCCAATGAAGTATTTGCAGATGGCGATATGTTTTCCAGTGATGAAGTTAAATTCCACCAGGAAATGCTGGATCAACAAATGGTGTTGAATCTAACCAGTGGTGAAGGCATCGGTTTGGCAAAATCCATGTTCCAGCAAATGCAAAAACTCTATGGCAAACCTATTGATATAAATTCAAAATCTGATGCTGTCAAAACCCTGGATAAAACATTAACTTCGGATAAAACCTTGAAAGGTTTTTTGACACCTGCAATTCGAACTAAACCAGTCAGCACTGCAACGACTGAAACAGGTTCAGGCAAAAAAACCTCTGTCGCGCAAACTCCGGAAGAATTTTTGGAGAAAGTAAAACCTTATGCTGAAAAAGCGGCAGCAGAATTAAATGTAGGCACTGATGTTCTTTTGGCGCAGGCCGCTCTGGAAACCGGATGGGGCAAACATCTTATACATGATACCCAGGGAAATAATTCCTTTAATATTTTTAATATTAAGGCAACCGGTTGGCAGGGTAAAAGTGTAACGGTAAATACACTGGAAAATAGACAGGGTATTACCCAACAAGAGCGTGCGGCTTTTCGTCAATACGATGACTATGAGCAAAGCTTTGCTGATTACGTAGCGCTGATCAAAACCAATCCTCGTTATAAAGACGCATTATCTGCCGGTAGTGATTCGGAAGGCTACGCAGATGCTTTACAGAAAGCCGGTTATGCCACTGATCCGGCGTATGCCGACAAAATCAAGAAACTACTCAATAGCGATTCAATTCGTTCAGCTACCGACGTGAGTAATTCTGTAGCTGACACCATAGGAGCTGAATCATGAGTGGAATTCTTTCCAACGCTATTTCAGGCTTACAAGCGAGTCAGGTTGCGCTACGCACTGCTGGTAATAATATTTCCAATGCGAATACTGCTGGTTATAGTCGCCAGCAAGTTGACTTTAGTACGCGTGAATCCCAAAAAATGGGCGGTGCCGGTTATCTGGGCAACGGTGTCAACAGTAATACCGTAGCGCGCGTTGTGGATGATTTTGTTACCACCCAAATGCGTTTGGATACTTCTGCATTTAATCAGTTGGATAAATACAACACCAAAATTGGCACCGTAGATAAATTATTTTCTGATATCAGCACCGGTCTTGTAGGCGGTTTCCAAAGTTTTTTTTCGGCTTTGCAAAATGGTGTGAGCGATCCATCATCAACTCCTGCGCGCCAATTGATAATTACCCAGGCAGATAGTTTAAGCCAGCGCTACAACATGCTTTATGATCGCTTGAACGATGTTGAAAGAAGTGTGAACAGTGAAGTTAAAACTGTGACCTCGCAAATTAATGCAATTGCCAAGTCAATTGCAGATTTGAACCAGTCGATTGCCAATAAGAATTCATCGGGTACGGGTGCGCAGCCGAACGATTTGCTGGATCAGCGAGAGGAAGCATTGCGTAAATTGTCAGAGTTAATTTCTGTGCAAGTTGTGCGGCAAGATGATGGCGATATCAACATTTTTGTTGGTACCGGCGAACCTGTCGTAATAGGTTCAAAAAATAGTAGTCTCAGCGTGAGCAGCGACGGTAAAATTTTTGTTGGTGATGGAACGCGTGCAGCAGATATTACGTCCCAGGTTAGCGGCGGCCAATTAGGTGGCTTGCTCAAATTTAAAAATGAAGTGCTTGAACCCTCGTTCAACGAAATGGGGCGCATCGCAATAGTCATGAGCGATGCATTCAATAAAGTGCAAACCCAGGGGCTGGATTTAAACGGTAATTACGGCCAGTCCATGTTCACCGATATCAATGAAAAAAATATTACTTACAGCCGTATATTACATGGCAGTAATAATGCGCTGCCGGATGATCGCCAAATTTCATTGAGTATTGTAGATGCATCGGCACTGACTATTAGTGATTACAAATTCCAGATCACACCGGGAACCACAAGTTACAATATTACTCGCTTGAGTGATAACAGTGTTGTAGGGCAGGGGACATTAACCGGTGCTTATCCAACGGAAATAGAATTTGACGGCGTAAAATTAACGCTTGAAGGCGGTTCATTTCAGGGCGGTGATACATTTACCTTGCAACCAACACGCACGGGTGCGCGGGATATTAAATCTTTGCTAACGCAACCGGAATCCATTGCGTTTGCATCACCTATTCGTACCGGTAGTGCTATAGGCAATACGGGTAAAGGTGTAGTGAGTGCCGGTGAAGTTTTGGGGATGACGGATGCAAATAATAATTTGCTATCGACCTTTGCAAATGCCGGAAAATTATCGCCTCCTGTTATTATCCGTTTTACATCGGATACAACCTATGAAGTGCTGGACAACACTGATCCCGCTAATCCAAAACCTTTGAATCCTGCGATTCGCGAGCAAACATTTTATCCCAATCGGGATAACGCGATTTTTACTACAGACAAAGGTGAAACCCGGGTTATTGGTAATGGCGCTGCGCTGGGGTTGCCAGCAGGGCGTACAGCTCTATCGCCTGTTTATGCGAAACCGCTTACACCGCCCATACCGGCGAATACTTTGGCACAACCCAATAATTATCCACCCGAGTTTTATACGTTTACTTTTGCGGATAAAACAACCGGGTTAACTACATCGAAAAGTATGGTGACCAGTCCAAATGCATCTGCGGCGCAAACGGCAGCGCAATTGAATACTATTCCTGGTGTCACTGCACATGCATTTACAACTGCTACGATTACCGATATTAATATCGACCCTGCTGCTTTTGCGGCAGCATCAGCAACGCCACCAACTGCGCCTTTGCAATTAAGTATTAATGGCGAAAATATAATTCCATATGCAAATGGGGTAATGGATTCAAAAATTCCTGATCCTAACATCAGCGAATCTGATTTTAATACATACCTTGCAGCGCAAATTAATTCCAACACTAATTTAAAAACCCTGGGCATTCGTGCTGAAGCCAGTAGCAATTCTGTTACAGGTGCACCGGAAATTCATTTAGTGGCTGCTTCCGGTGTAGATTTGGATATTCGTTTTTCTGCATCTTCAGCGACCAACAATAACATTAGTGTCAATGACAGTAGTGGCAATCCCAATGTGCGTTTGTACGGTGTTGATGATGGCAACATTGCAAATGGCGTTGAGCAAAGTGCAGTTACTGTAGGCGGGAAAATTGATATCACTATGTCTGATGGTGTGAGCCTTTCCACATCGCCTAAAACCAGCCAATTATTGGGGGATTCTACTGCGCCGGGTTTCGCTACTTCTTCCTACACGGGTTATCAGGTTTCTATTTCCGGCACACCGAAAGCGGGCGATGTTTTTACTGTTGGATTTAATAGTGATTCCAAAAATGATAACCGCAACGGTTTGCTAATGAGCGCATTGGAGACCGCATCGACAATGGAAGGTGGAATGAGTTTTGGCCAGGCTTATGGTCGTTTGGTAGAAGATATTGGAACCAAAAGTAACTTGTCGCAAATCAATACCGATGCCGCTAAAAGTTTGCTCGAGCAAACCAAAAGTATGCGCGATAGTGTATCGGGCGTTAATCTGGATGAAGAAGCGGCCAACCTGATTCTGTTCCAGCAAATGTATACCGCCAATGCACGGGTTATTTCAATTTCCAAAGATTTGTTCGATACCTTGTTGAGTTCAATTGGTCGTTAACCGACTTTATGATGAGTGTTAATTTTTGGATTCTTGGTAATTCATAATATTTAGGGATGCCTGGATAAGCTGATGAATAATCGGCTCACATCATTATCCGCTCAACCCTGATTCTGGAGAAGATTATGCGTGTATCAACCTCGCAAATTTACAGTATTGCTAATATTGGCATGCGCGATGCCCAGGTATCGCTCGATAAAACCAATCAACAAATTTCATCTGGCAAACGTGTGTTATCACCGGCTGATGATCCTGTTGCAGCTACCAGTATCCTTGCATTAAACCAGGAGTTATCGCGCACAACACAATATTCTAAAAATATTAATATCGCTGATAATAATCTCACGCTGGAAGATACCACCCTGCAATCTGTATTGAATCTGGTTCAGCGTTTAAAAGAGCTTGCGGTCAGTGCAGGTAATACTGCAGTGCTGACCAAATCAGATTATCAAGCTATTTCTGCTGAAGTCGACAGCCGCTTGCAAGAATTGGTGAATTTGCAAAATACCCGCAACTCATCTGGCCAATATATTTTTGCGGGCTACCAAAGCCAGACGCAACCTTTTGTCAACCAGGGTGGTGGTAATTACACGTATCAGGGTGATGAAGGGCAAATGCGTGTGCAAGCATCTACTACTGTTACTGTGGCTGTAAGTGATTCTGGTCAGCGCGTATTTGAAAATATTCCGAGCAGTAACAATACCTTTACTACCAGTGCCGCCACCAGCAATAAATCTTCGCCTGCTGCAATCATTAGTGTGGGCGAAGTTTTTGATCAGGAAACCTTTGATAAATTTTATCCTTCCAACATGCAGGTAACGTTTAATGCGGTGTCGTCGGTGACACCGGCTGCTGCCAATTACACAGTGACTGATCGTTCAACTGGAAAAATACTGGTTGCGAATCAGCTGTATGTATCGGGCGGCGATATTGAAGTCATGGGTGCAAAATTTTCAATTACGGGTAACCCCTATCCTGGTACAGTCGCTACACCGGCAACCTTGTCTTTAGGGGCCTTTAGCGCGCAAGATTTTTCTGCCGATAATGGAAAAATTAAAATTACTGTAGGCAATGTGACTGAAACTCTGGATTTGGATCAGAACATTACTTCAATCGCAGATTTAGTGACTCAATTGGGCGGCGATTCGGTTTATCCCAATGCTAATCCTATTTCCAGTTCACCAAGTGCAAACGCTAACTATGCCAAGTTGCAACACTTGGGTATTACGCTTTCACCAACCGGTGTATTTACATCAGCGAATGGTTTGAATATCAATATCCAAAACGATTCGCCAACTATAACCTCTGTTGCAGCGGTTAATTTGGTGACAGGTTTTGCAACAGGTAAAGCAGCATCCACTGATGGTGTAGTGGCGCAAGCGGGCGATAAATTTTTTCTGGAATCAACAGACAAGCAAAGCCTGCTAAGTTCAGTCTCGCGCTTTAGCGAAGCTATGAAAAATGTATTGAATAATCCTGATTCAAAAGCAGATCTTGCCAAAATAATTGGCAAGACATTGACCAACTTTGAAAATGCCATTACCAATATCACGACCGTACAGGGTGATGTGGGCGCTCGCCAAAATATGTTGGAAAGCTCCACGAATTTAAATGCAGATATTTCGATCACTACCCAGACAGTGCTGTCGCAATTGCAAGATTTGGATTACGCTGAAGCATCAACCCGTTTGCAAATGCAAACTATGGTATTAAGCGCTGCACAACAAAGTTTTATTCGGGTGAGCGAATTAAGTTTGTTTAAATATATGTAAGCCCTCACCCGGAAGGTTAGGATGAGGGAAATAGATTAGGATGAAAGGCTTTTAATTTGGAGAACACCATGACCACAACCAATGAATTACTAAAACCTTTATATTCCTTATTGGAGCGGGCAGAAACCCTGAGCCTGTTAATTGTCGCGCAAGAATGGGGAACGCTTGAGGCTGAATTGCCTGCCTATGAACAAGAAGCCCGCTTTTTAAATGACGAGACCTATACCAACGCACTGATTAATACCAATCAGGCAGAAGAAGCCCAGGCAATCATTGCCAAAATCCAGCGCCTGAATGACATGATGGATGTAGCCGCTATTGAAAACCGGGATAAAATTGCGTCAGAACTGCGTCAAATATTGCAGTCAGGGAAAGCAATGGATGCCTATAGTCGATAAATTGACGTTAATGTTTATCTGTTTGGTTTACTTATAACTACTTGCAATACAAATCGTAAAATCCCGCCATAAATGATTTAAATTTCGTATCAAAATCTCCTAAAGCAACGCCAGAGTCGGGCGATAACCTTATCAGAAGTGCTGATAGATCTCTGTTCAGACTTCAATAACCGACTAACTCCAGCGTTAGCGCTGCAGTAAAAAATTACCCTAGGAGATTTATCATGGCTCTAGTCATTAACACGAATACCTCTTCATTGAATGCCCAACGTCAATTGATGAGTTCCGGCAGTGCTCTTGATCGTGCTACCGAACGTTTGTCTTCTGGTCAACGCGTAAACTCAGCAAAAGACGACGCTGCTGGCCTTGCAATTGCTAACCGTATGACTTCTCAAGTTCGTGGTCTGGACCAGGCCGTTCGTAACGCTAACGACGGTGTGTCTTTGATCCAAACCGCAGAAGGTGCTTTGTCAGAAACCACCAACATCCTGCAACGTATGCGCGAACTAGCGGTACAGTCTTCGAACGGTATTTACTCAAATGCTGACCGTTCTCAATTGGATGCAGAAAGCAAACAACTGGTTTCTGAATTGGACCGTATTGCCAAGTCAACTTCATTCAACGGTCGTAACTTACTGGATGGTTCTCTTGGTAATGTGTCTTTACAAGTTGGTGCTAACGCCAACCAAACCATCAGTTTCAAAATCCAGGCGATGGATGCCAAAACCCTGGGTATGGGTTCAACCAGTGTTGACTTAATGGGAGCTTCAAGCAGCCTTGCTACCCAGAAATTTGTACAAAACGATGTTTTGATTAATGGTCAATCCATTATGGCTGCCGGTGAAAGCTGGGATGGTGCTGTGGCTACTGACACAATGGACAAATTGATCGACAAGATCAATAAAAACGTCAATGGCGTAACTGCTTCTACCTATGCTGAGGTTAAAGCTTCTACTGCTGGTGACGGTGTTTTGAAAGATGCTGAGACATTCAAAGTAGATTTGGTGGGCTTGGACGGTGCGGCTACCTCCATTGAGGTGAAAAACACCACTAGCCTTAAAGAGTTGGCTGACAAACTTAATGATGCTGGTCACGGTAAAATCAGCGCTAGTATTAGTGAGGACGGTAAACTCAGTATTTCAGCTGAAAACGTCAAGAGCATTGCGGTAACTGACGGCGGTTCAGGCACCGGTGGTGCGGGCGGTACAGGTATTACCAGTGCTACCGACGGTATATCCAAAATTGTTCTGAAGGCAGACAATGGTGATCCGGTAACCGTAACCCGTGGTTCTACCGGTACTATTCAAATGCTTAACAATCTGGGTTTCCGTGAAAACGATAAAGCAGGCACTATTGAAGGCAAAGCAGTTGATGCTACCAAATTTGCAGTAGGTGATTTAAAGATTAATGGCGTCGCTATTGGCGCGAGTGATACCGGTGGTCTGGTTGATAAACTTAAGGCTATTAACGCAGTGTCTGATCAAACCGGTGTAACCGCAAAAGCATTCACTTCAACCACTTTAGACTTTGGATCAGTATCGCTCGTTGATTTCCAGGGTGGCGCAGTAGGTATAAATGGTGTTGACGTTACTCTTGATGCAGGTAGTACCACGCTAACCTTGGCGGATCTCGCCAAGAACTTTAACGACCAAACTGATAAAACTGGTATTACAGCCACGGTATCAGGAACTCGTTTGATTCTTGAAGGCAATGTTGCACAAATCCAGTTTGGTCCAGATAGCACTGGTACTGCAACTGCAGTAACGGATGCGTTGACTGATGGTACTAACGTTGTAAAACTGGCTATCGCTGGTAGTGAATCTACAGCTGCGGCAATAACCGACACCAGCGTAGCTAGTGGTGGTATTAAACTGGAAAGCAATAACGGTAACCCTATCAGCGTGCTTCACAAAGATGCTACTGCGGCTACCAAAAGCGGTTTGGTTGATTCCAACGCTGCTGCCAGCGGTTCATTTGGAGCGGCGATTTCTTCAATCAGCATTGCTACTCAAGACGGCGCCCAGAAGGCGATCAAGGTTATCGATAACGCCTTGACCACTATTAACGATACCCGTGCAAACCTCGGTGCCGTTAACAACCGTCTGGACTTTACTGTATCTAACCTGTCCAGTATCTCTGAGAAAACTACGGCAGCTCGCTCTCGTATCATAGATGCTGACTTTGCCAGTGAAACTGCAAACCTGAGTCGTGCTACAGTATTGCAACAAGCGGCTACAGCCATGTTGGCGCAAGCTAACCAACGTCCACAAAACGTGTTGTCACTCTTGAGATAAGATAGTTAACATCACCAGGGGGCAACCTCTGGTGAATTTTTAACGAGGGCCAAGATATGAATGAGATCCCTAAAGCCGCAGCTCCCGCGCCTGTGACACCGATAAAATCTATGTCGGCTGGCACACCGGTGAGTGCAGGTAATAAGAATCCTGTTGGCAACAGTGATGTGCCGCCTCCAGCAATAAAAGCCCAACATGCTGACCTCAAGGATATGCAAAAACACGTTGAAGCTGCTGTTGCGCAAATGAATGAATATATTCAATCCACCCAGCGCGATTTGCATTTTAGCTATGACAAGGCATCAGGCGAAACCGTAGTAAAAGTATTGGATCGTTCAACCCAGGAAGTGATTCGCCAGATTCCTGATGAAACCTTTCTGAAATTGGCAAATAGCAAAGATACAGATGGGAATATCCAGTTATTTAGCGCCCAGGCGTGAATTAACACTATTTGTTTTTGATAGCGAAAAGAGGATGGCCAAAAGCCATCCTCTTTTTTTGTACTTTAAGCCCTCACCTTCTCGACAACTGCTCCATGGTTGTTAACTTAGAGCGTCCAGTCCTCTAAAGTTAAATCATCTATTCGTTTAAATTCTTTAGTGTTATTGGTTACAAGCACTGCGTCTATGCTCCTGGCATGTGCAGCTATTAGCATGTCATTACTTCCAATTAACGCCCCTTCTTTTTTTAAGTTGGCTCGTATTATTCCATAATGCCGCGCTGCTTCTTCATCCCAAGGGTCAACTAATAATTTTTGTAAGAATAAGTCAAGTTGATTGTATCTTTCTTCTTTTAAATGAGTATCTCCATTTTCTATGCCGAAGCAAAGTTCACCGTAAGTAATTGAAGAAATACAAATATTTCGAATGGCCTTGAATTTTCTTTTTAACTTATCTGAACGATTTTTCAGTACGAAAATACATGTATTAGTATCAAGCATATACATATTAAAATTCTCGTTCCTGCGTAAGTGGTTGCTCTCTATCAGTTAAAAATTTTTCATCGAATGCTGTTTTTTGTTCAAAAAACAAATCCCAAGAGGCCTGTTTTGGTGAAATAACAATACCATCACCTTGTTTTCTTACGAAAACCTCATCGCAATCAAATCTGAATTCTTTAGGTAGTCGAACGGCTTGACTTCTTCCGTTCATAAATATTTTTGCTGTATGGTTCATTATGCGCTCCTTTTGGTATATATTTTTTAGTATATATCTTCTGGGGCTAAAATCAATCTTTCCTAACCTATTGCAATAAACTGACGGGCATAAAACGTTGAGTCCAGTGCAATGTAATCCCGAAGGTGTGCTACATCTTTTAATGCGCGTTTAGACCAGCGTAATTTCATGCTTTCCAGTTACCTAACAATTCTTGCATGGCCTCTTCGTGCGAAACGGTGCGGCCTTCTCGGCATCCTTTAAGCCGCAGCCTTCAAGCAAGACAGAAAATAGGTTTTATCCTGGATGAGTTCAATTGTTTTAGCGAACATATTGAGCGCGTGATCGCCAAAGGCTTCATGCACTTTATTCAGCGATTCTTTAGGAATATCACCCCAACCTCAATCATCATGGCCAAGTCGATAAGATCTCGGGTTTTTACAAACTTGTCCAAACCACGGTCTGCGTTGGCAAGGAGCTTGTCTGCGTACATATCGGTTTAGCAAGAATGGGTACGCTGAGGATTTCATCGTAGTACCCTGATAGCTGAATCCTATCTTCGCGGACAAATTCTACTTTGATGGGAGTACCATCAACCTCCAATATGGTACGTATACCGTAGCGGTCAGTATGCACCTCGCATAGGTGTTTTATGGGTTTGTTGAGCAATACACCAAGCCTGTGGATAGTCGGCGATGGGGAGCTGCATGGATAGTTCCTCGCTAAACCGGTTGAATGGGCATCCGATATATATCTGAGAAAATATATATGGATTCATTATGTTTTCATATGAATAGGGGCAAGTTGATGATTAAGCGCCAAAAGGGTTGTGTATTTTCAATTAGAAGGGAGTCGTCATCCCCCCGCAGGAGATCCAGCGCCTTCAGTTTTTTTTAAAGGCGCTGGATTCCCTGCGGGGATGACGATTCCCTATTAGAGGGGCTTTTCTACTCTCTTGCCTTCAAAATCCTGCTGTGTTCTGCCGCTATTGCCGCCATACATCCTTTGGAAAGCGGCAATCATTTGCCGTCAAAACGGCGGACGGCAATAAAATAATTTCCCCTTATTAATTTAAAACCTGGTCATCTTGCAGTCTTTTGTAATCAAAGTTTCAATAATTTTCCGTTGTGAGGTAAGTGCTAAAAAATCACTTTCTGGAAAATTTTACAATAAAAACCAATTCAATTTTTGAGCGTAATAATGAGTTGCTCAAAGCGTGTGGATGGTTTTGTCAGAAAACCTGAAAAGTACTTGTTTTTAAGGGTTTTTAACGAGTTTTCGTTATTTTTTTACTGTCTGTTTTTGCGGTTTTCTGCAATAGATTTTTGTGCGAAAGATATATTTAAAACTCAGCGGCTCATTAAAAAAATTTGGGTTTTCACAGATGTATTTAAAGCGTGATTTCTACTGCCATGTTTGGTGGCAAATTTCTTTTTGATTGTTTTTGGCACAGTCTGTGCAAAAAGTCATTTAGGCAAAGAAGTAACAAAATCCTGACGCATAGAACTGAAATAGGTTGCCGGGATTGTGCCACGAAGTTTTCAAGTTTCTTTCCATGTTTTTAACCATGTTTTTAAGGTTCTTGCAGGCTTCATCAAATGACTTGTCGCAGAGAGTTAAGACTCTGAGCAGGAAAAATCCTTAGGAGATAAATCATGTCTTTAGTTATTAACACAAACGTTGCGTCTCTGAACTCTCAGCGTCAATTGATGAATTCTGGTGGCGCTTTAGATAAAGCAACTGAACGTCTATCGTCTGGCCAACGCATTAACTCTGCAAAAGATGACGCTGCTGGCTTGGCCATTTCAAACCGCATGACCTCACAAATCCGCGGTATTGACCAGGCGATTCGTAACGCGAACGATGGTATTTCGTTGATTCAAACCGCTGAAGGCGCCTTGCAGGAAACTACTAATATCCTGCAGCGCATGCGTGAACTTTCCATCCAGTCTGCTAACGGTATCTATTCCGATGCTGATCGCAAAACCCTGGATGCAGAGGTGCAACAACTGATTCAGGAATTGGATCGCATTGGAAAATCTACTTCTTTTAACGGCCAGAAGTTGCTGGACGGTTCTTTAGGAAAAGTAGATTTGCAGGTTGGTGCTGATGCTCACCAAACTATTACCATGAAAATCCCCTCCATGGATGCCAAGACTCTAGGTATGGGTAGCATTAGCTCCGATATGCTGAGTGCTCCTATGGAGTTGGCAAACTTCACCACTGGTGCCGCACCTGCTGTAGGTGTGTTGACGGAAAATAATATCCTGATTAACGGCCAATCGATTGTAAAAAGTGGGGAATCTTTTGACGGTGCTACTGATAAACCGCAGGTGTTGATTGATTTGATCAACAAAAATGTATTGGGTGTGGATGCAACTACCCTTGCCCAAGCGGAAGCTTCCGATGTGGGTACAGGTGTACTGGATGCGGCTACCGGACAAACCTTTACGGTAAAAATTAACAAACTGGATGGTACCAGTACATCAATCCAGGTAACCAATACCCAATCGCTGCAAGAATTAGCTGATAAGTTAAATGATCAGGGTGGTGGTTTGATTGACGCCACTATTGGTGAAAATGGTAAGTTAAGTATTTCTGCCAATGGCGTAGCTTCATTGCAGATTACGGATGCTTCCCACGCTTCAGGTACCAACCTTGATGGTACAACTACCAAAGCCAAGCTCGTATTGACGGCTGAGCATGATGACCCCATTACTATTACCCGTGGTTCTACTGGCACCCTGGCGCAATTGGCGGCATTGGGTTTCCGTGAAAATGGTGTAAGTGGAGAAGTGAAGGGTGTCGGTATAAGCCCGGCGACAAATAATTGGGGTGTTGGAGATCTAACTATCAATGGTATAGCCATTGACAACAAGAACACTGACAGTCTGGCAGGTAAAGTTGCGGCCATTAACCGTGCCCAGCAGGATACCGGTGTAACTGCATCCACTTTCACCTCTGCCACCCTGGACTTTAATGGTGTGGATTTTACGACTATTACCACTCCCTTCGAAATGAATGGTGTATCTATCGACTTGAGTACTGCAACCGATACGGCTGGTGTTGTCGCTATTTTTAATGCAGCGACCAATAATACAGGTGTTCATGCCAGTCTTTTGGGAACTCGTGTAGTGCTTGAAGGCAACGTATCATCCATTAGCTTCTCTGATGGCGCTGCGGGTAACGTGGGAACCGGGTTAGGCACTGCGCAACTTCTGGCATCCAATGGTACTGCAGCTGCTCAGGTAGCCACCGGTGATGTAGTGCCAGGTGGTATTAAATTAGTGAGTGCAAATGGCGAACCCGTTAGCGTAAAACTTGGTCCTAATGCGGTGCCAGCGGAAATCGGCTTGTTGGAAACCAATGCAACGGCACAAGGTTCTTTTGGTACTGCAATCAAGTCCATCTCAATTGATACCCAGGCAAAAGCCAACAAAGCCATTGCGGTGATTGATAACGCCCTGACCACTATTAACGATGTGAGGTCACAGTTAGGTGCGATCAATAACCGCCTGGAATTTACGATCAATAACCTGGCAAACGTTTCTGAGAAAACATCTGCATCGCGTTCACGTATTGTTGACGCAGACTTCGCCGCAGAAACTGCTGCCATGAGTCGTGCACAAGTGTTGCAACAAGCTGCGACGGCGATGTTGGCGCAATCCAACGCGCGTCCGCAACAAGTGTTGTCACTGCTCAAGGGCTAATGGATAAGTTGTAAAAGGTTAATGAATAACTGATTGATTGTGTTCAAAAAAAGCCGCTGATATTTTCAGCGGCTTTTTTATTTTCTATTTTGCAATGCGTCGCGCCAATTCGCGACTTGGTAATTTTCAGCTAGTCTTAGAAGATTCCTATATTGAGAAGGATTTATGTTTTCAGCGTCATCTCCACTGGTTCGGCAGTTGGGCCGAATCCTGCTATTAGCATTTGCGTACCTGGTGGCAGGGCGCCTCGCACTTTTGCTCGCAATCCCGCCGGGATTTGCAACGGCTATTTTTCCTCCCCTCGGTATTTCCCTTGCTGCCGTGTTGCTGTGGGGTAATCCATTATTGCTGGGCGTATTTTTTGGATCTGTATTGCTTAACACCAGCATGGCGGTGAGCGGTGGTGCACCTTTCGGTGTGCCGGTCATCGTAGTCGCTACCGAAATTGCCGTAGGTAGTTGCATGGCGACATGGGCAGGGGCGACGCTAATAAAAAAAATAATTGGTTTTCCCAATGAGTTGCTTGATGAGTGGAGCATTTTTTTATTTTTTATTTTGGGTGGACCTGTTGCGAGTAGTATCAGCGCAACAATAGGTGTAGCGGCTCTTTGCCTGAATGGTGTGATTCCATTTACCAATGCAATTTATAGCTGGGTTACCTGGTGGACTGGCGACACCATAGGTGTGCTTATTGCAGCACCTTTTGTATTTGTTCTATTTGCACAGCCCCAACCTTTATGGCGAAGCCGATTAAAAACAGTTGGTATTCCCTTGTTGGCCAGTTGCGTATTGATCGTTAGTATTTTTATTGGCGCCAGCCACAGTGAACAGGAAAAAATCCAATATGCATTGCAGGAGAGTGCCAAGGAAATCGCTGATAATTTATTTTCCTCATTTACAAAACATATAGATGCATTGACCCCACTCAGGGGATTTTATATTGCATCCGACAAAGTGACTGCTGAAGATTTCAGGCTATTTACCGCCGGTTTGCTCAGTGGAGAAAATGGCATAACAGCTTTAGCCTGGAATCAAAAAATTGTGCAAGCAGATCGAAGAAGATTTGAACAGGAAATAATTGCTGAAGGTTTCCAGGATTTTCATATCAGGGAGCGAAACCAGGAAAATGAATTGACCCTTGCTCCGGAGCACGAGCAGTACACGGTTATTACTTATATTGAACCCTATTCAAAAAACAGCCAGGCACAAGGTTTTAATGTTGAGTCTGAATCCATTCGCAGCCGCGCCATTAAATTTGCCAACGAAACTGGCTCCCCGTCTATGACCGCGCCACTGCATTTATTGCAAGCGAATGCCAGGGAATTAAGTTACGTCGTATTCATGCCAGTTTATAAAACATTGGATGTCCCTAAAACCGTTAATATGCGTGAGCAATTGCTGCGTGGTTATGTCACCGCTTTGGTAAAAGTAAGCCGTCAGCTTGAACTTATTCATGGGAAATTTTCAAAATCCGATTTTATTCTCAGTCTGGATGATGTCACCGATGTAGAGACGCCGATAAATTTGTACCAGGATGTGGCAATTGTATCTGCAATATCGCAATCCTATACCTGGTCTACACAGCAAAATATTGCTGGCCGTAATTTACGTTTAAGCGTTACGCCAACCGAAAGATATATTGATAAGCAGTTAAGTTCCCAATCCTGGTATGTGTTGGTAGGCGGTTTGTTGTTTTGTAGCTTGCTGGGTGGTTTTTTATTATTGGTAACGGGGCGCACGCAATATATTACCTCGCTGGTTGAGCGTCGCACGCTGGAGTTGGAATCGATACTTGATGAAGCTGTTGAGGCAATTATTATCATCAACCAAAGTGGTGATATAGAACGCGCAAATCCTGCGGCATGTCGTTTGTTTAAAATGGATGAGCAACAATTAATTGGGCAAAATTGCGAACCTATTATTCCAATCCTGCATGATTTGTTGTTCTCGCCTCATCAGGAATACACCCGTAACGGTAATCGATCGGTGTGGAAATCGTTGGAAACGCTCGGTGTATGTAGTGATGGAATTAAAGTGCCAATTGAAATTGGCATCAGTAAAGTAGATTTACCTGATCGCCGAATTTACACCTGTCTTATTCACGATATCGCTGCGCGCAAAAAAGTCGATAAATTAAAAAATGAATTTGTTTCCACTGTAAGCCATGAGTTACGTACGCCGCTTACATCCATAACAGGTGCGCTCGGTTTACTAGTGGGTGGCGCAATACCCGAGGTGCCCATCAAGGCGATGGATTTATTGGTCATCGCCAAAAATAATGCAGAGCGTTTGGGCCGGTTGGTGAATGATATTTTAGATATTGAAAAACTGGAGTTCGGAAAACTGCAGCTGGATATTACTGATTGTGAAATTAATGATTTGATGCGGCAAGCAATTGATCAAAATACCGGTTATGCCGTCAAATATGGCGTGCGGCTGGTGCTGGATGACCAGGCCGTGGCAAATAAAAAAATTATTGTCCTGGTAGATGCCGATCGATTTTTACAAGTGATGTCTAACCTGATTTCCAATGCAGTAAAGTTTTCACACATGGGTGGCATTGTGAGGATTTCCGCAAAAGTGATTGGCAGCAATGTTGTTTTTTATGTTGAAGATTTTGGAACCGGTATTCCGGAAGAATTCCGCAAAAAAATCTTCCAGAAATTTGCACAAGCCGATAGTTCAGATACCCGCAAACGTGATGGAACGGGTTTGGGGTTAAGTATTTCGCGTGTCATTGTTGAGCGAATGGGCGGTAGCATTGACTATACGACAGAGATTGACAAAGGTTCGGTATTCTTTTTTTCAATCCCCATCGAAAAATCATAGTAACTGCTACTTGGGTTTTTCATTCTCAATAATGTGTTGCACCAATTCATCGTATTTTTCATCAAAATGATGGTCGCCAGTCATACTGATAACTTTAACGCCGAGTTCTGCAGCGGGTAAGCAATTGGCAGCTTCGTCGTTTACACCGTAAATACAAATACTGTTGGCCCATTTCATTTTCGTGATTTCGGGTATTAGTGGCAGCCGGCTGGCATTGGTATCAGCATTCATCCAGCTGGATAAGCGAAATTCAAAAGCCGCGGTCTTACCCATGCCAAGCAATGCAACTAATGAGATTTTATGTTGGGTATCTGCACTTAAATTATTGGCGACAAAAGGCAATACGTCGGCGCCAAATGAATAACCTATCAAGATCACATTCTTCTTGTTCCACTTCTCAAGATACTGCTCGATAATTGTTTCCACATCTTTTGCGGTTTCCTCTGGCGTCCTGACTTTCCAAAAATAACTTAATGAATCCAGCGCGACAGCAGGGATGCCTTTTTCAGATAAAATTTTCGCAATATTTTTATCAATTTCAGCCCAGCCGCCATCGCCTGTAAGAATAACCGCGATGGAATCACTATCGATCTGGTTATCCGGATTTTGTTGTTCTACCGCAGGGACTTCGATGATGGGTAAATTGCTATCACTGGAATCAGATGATATTTGATCAGCCAAACGTGGGTCTAACCACTGTAATATCTGGATCGCTTCGGCCTGGGCATTTTGTTTTTTATTATCGCTGAATGTTAATTTTACGTTACCCACATTTTCAGCAAATTGCGTGGCGTCAGGGGAAATATTTTGATCCTGGAAAATATAAAAACTTGTAGGAACGCGTTTAACGCCGACGAGTTTTAATTGCTGGTTATCAAGCGTGGAAAACGATTGTTGTTTGCATAGGTTCGCGTGAGACTTCAACTGCGGATCAAAATTGATGCTAACCGCCGCGTGGAATTTGTGTTCTTCTGCTTGTGCTAAAGCGGCGTACAGGGTTGCTGAGCTGTCTTCAGTCGCCACCAGGATTGGCAATTCGTCATTATCAATGTTGTAGTGCGATTTTAATTGTGTGTTCAGCCGGTTAAGTTTTTTGGCGATATTCAAGCATTGCCCAGCGCCATTAGTAGGGGCATTTAGCAGGGCTTCGTTGTCAACAAGGGCAACATAATAGCTGAGCGAAGCAAACTGCTTCGCATATTCAGTTGCTTTTTTTGCTTGCGGTTGATTGGTTATATAAAGGAGTAAACCTTTTTCCGGATCAATAGCGTGCATTACTCGCAGCTTTTGGTTGTTATCCAGCAGGATATTTTCATCGATAATACCGTCGGTATTGTGTTTATGTTTTTTATGTAAATAAAAATAACTTGAGACAATACAGATAAAAACAAATGCCAGCGCTGTACCAAGGAGAATTCGCTTGTCCTTTAATCTCGAACCAATTGACAGTGAAACCATATCTTTAAAAACTCTATAGTGCAAAAATTAATTATTTAGAGAAAATCCCTTTTACACCGCCAGAAATAAGCGTTGTTGCGGCAAGTAAAGCAGAAGCAGTTTGTAATCCCGGTGGCGCTGCCAAATAAACAGGTTCCCATTCCGGATTAAATTTGTCCTTGTAAAAATAAACACCTTCAAAATTATAAAAATCGCCACCAATGCGGAAAATAGTGTTTCCAATTTTATGCCAGAGCGGAGCGAGTGCATGATTTTCCAATCCGGATAATGGCGCCATACCCAAACAAAAATAAGTGAAACCTTGCTCTTTAGCCCACAGCGCAAGGCTGATATTTAAATACTCCATAATGCCATTGGGTGTACCTGGTAAATAACGCATCAAATCAATTGAAATCTGCCGTCTATTATTGAGCGCCCATAAATTGCAGAATGCATAAATTTCGCCATCTTTTTTAACAACTGCAAGCTCGCAATGGCGTAAGTATTCTTCATTAAAAAATCCCAGGGAAAAACGTTTTTCCTTGGCATTTTTTTCGGCCAGCCATGCGTCGGAAATACGCTTCAGGTTAGGCAGGATTGCTTCAACCTGATGGGAATACACAATTTCGAAGGTAAATCCTTCGCGTTGGTATTTGTTAATTGCACTACGGAAATTCTGGCGTTTTTTACCTTCCAAACCAAATGCATTTAATGGAATGAGTGCCTGTTGTCCCAATTTAATCAGGCTCAACCCTAAATCCAGATATAAGGGAATATGCTCAATTCCTGTTTCATAAAAAGCAACTTGCGCAGCAACCCGGTCTGCTGATTCACGAAAACGCCATACCAGTTCTTCAAACTCGGTTGGATCACCAACAGGATCGCCCATCGCGATCCAAAATTTATTGGTGACGCCAAACATAAGGAAACTTTTTTGTGTGGAACTCCATAAAATATATTTATCGCCAGTGAGCACCAGGTGATGATCAGTGGTATTAGAGTTATGTACGATCTGTGTTGCTATATCCAGTTCTTCTTTTGTCGGTAGTCTCAGGTTGCTGACTGTTTTGCTCATCAAGCGATAAACCAACAGGCCACAACAGACCACTGAAATAACAAAAAGTGAGCGAAGGAAGCGAGAGGCATCACCTGTTCTATCCAATGAAAATTGCCACCAAAGATCATTCGAATAGGCGACATCCTTATAGGAAAAAAAGCCGAGCCAGGTTGATACACCGAGAATTGCCGCACCAATCAATAATTGCGGTAAGGGAATTTCCAAACTAATAAGTGCTGATTTGCGGTAGAAATGCTTTCGGGTAGGAATAAACGCCACTAGCATCAAACCTAATATTATCGCTTCTTCAAAATCCCAACCTTTTGCAAGCGATACAACCATACCGGTACATAAAAGAATAATCGTTGCGTAGTAGGCTGAATCCAGTTTGATACTGACCGCGCGGGAAAGGAAAATCATCCCTAATCCCACCAGGCTGTTTATCGCGTGTGAGAATTCAATTAAGGGGAGGGGGACAAAAAATTGTAACCAATCCAAACGCTCCTGTATCCCCGGCGTTGCTCCTGAAAATAAAAGAATGCAGCCGCCGATGAGCAGAAGCACCGAGAATATTTTAGGTGTCGCTAAATAAATAAGTTTAAACAGGTAGTGAAGTTTTAAGGTGTAAACAAACCTGTGGCTCTTGGTTTCGTAAGCGGTGATTAATAAACCTGCTAATAATAATGGAATGATGTAATACACAATTCGATAGATGATAAGGGCAGATAACAATTGTTCTGGCGGAAAGCTATTACCTGCCAGAAACATAAAGCTACTTTCAAATACACCTATGCCGCCAGGCACTTGGCTGATTAATCCAAATAATTGTGCAACAAGGTAGTAAATTAAAAAATCGCTGAAGCTGATATCCGTAAAATTCAACAGCGGAATGTAAAGCACTATAGCGGCGATGGTGAGGTCAATTGCACCCATTGCAATTTGTTGGATGGCAAGCGAAGGTGTCGGTGGTGAAATACTAAACTTTCCTAATGTGAATTCATTTTTCCTAAAGCAGGAAAGTGCCATCCAGCCCGCAATAAGTAATGCTCCGATCGCGAGTAATAACGTTAAGGTATTTTTAGCAATACCAGATTCAATCGGAATCGAATTGTATTCAATCAGCGAGGCAATAATTAATAAAGTAAATGCACTTAAAAAATAACTTAAGGTACCAAAAATAGTAATTTTTGCGATGGCGCTATTGGTTAATCCCCATTCATTATAAAACCGGTAACGTATCGCACCGCCGGTAAGGGGAGAGGCACCGACGTTATGACTAATTGCGTTGCTTAAAAAAGAGCCCAATAAAATAAAACGATAATTCAATTTTTCTGTTGTGTATTTAATCGCAATCCATTCGCACAAGCTCAAGGTGATGTAACCAAAAACGCTCATGAAAAACATAACTTCCAGCGTTTGTAATGGGGTGGCTAAAAGATCTCCCCAAAGGTTACTCCATCCATAATTTGCGATTTGGTAATGTACCCCGTAGGCAGCTATACCAAATAAAATAAAGCTAATATAAGGAGTCAGTTTTTTTAATGCTTGAGTATTTATTGGCATGTTCAATCTTGAATAGTGATTGAGGGGGAGGGTTGGCGACGGGAATAATAGCATTAAGGTATGCCCAATATGATATTTAACAAATCATTAACGCATAATTTTCTATCTGGATTGGAACCAAATGGAGAATGTGGTGCGCTATGTGCATAGATCTTCATAAATGCAATAAGCGGCGCTAAATTAAGCTGGAAACCGATGTAAATCTTATCCCGAAGGCAGCTTCTTGCCGTTTGGGCTTATGAGTCGGCAAACATTAACCATTTATCGATGATTTTGGGTCAATGTAAAATATGCGCAGATAAATGCTGTTTAGGCTAAAGTTTATTCAGCTATTGCCGCTAACCTGATAGCGAAATTGTTTTTGAAGGGGAATCATTATGGCCACATCCGGTATTTCATCGACCACCACCACGCCAACGACAGCGGGTACAGGTGCCTCTATCATCAGTTCCTTGGGGTCTGGTTCCGGTATTGATTCTACTGCCCTGATTGATAAATTGGTTAATATCAGCAGTCTGCCTGATACCAATAGGTTGACTACTAAGCAGACACTGCTCCAAACGCAAATCTCGGACTTTGGCCTGTTGCGCTCTGCATTTACAAAGTTGGAAACTGCAGCGTCGGCATTGGGTAATCCTGATACGTTTAACGCCAAATCAACGTCTATTCCCACCACGAGTTTATTAGGCATTACCAAGCTCGATGCTTCAGCTTCTGTCGGCGAATACAGCATTAACGTAGACCAGCTTGCACAGGCTCAATCGGTAAGCTCTGCTAATTTCAGCTCGCAAACCGCGCCAATCGGAAAAGGGACTCTAACAATACGTTTCGGCAACTGGAATTCCGCAGTTGACACCTTCTCGGTAGACAGCACCAAAACTGGCGGAACAATTACCATTGATGACAGTAACAACTCCCTGGTTGGTTTGCGTGATGCGATCAATAAATCCAACATGGGTGTGAAGGCGAGCATTATTGCGGATGGCGCTAGTTTCAAATTGTTGGTTACCAGTCCTTCAGGTGCGACCAATGAGGTTGAGATCACTGCGACGGAAGATGCCGGTTCACCTGGCTTGGCGAATTTTAATTTTAACGAAACCACACGCAACCTGACCCAACAACAGGAAGGTCAAGATGCCATTTTACGTGTTAATGGCCTGAGTGTAACTCGTTCAAGTAACCACATTACGGATGTGATTGGGGGCCTGGAGTTTGACCTGTTCAATAAATCCAGCAGTGAAACCGTCAATATTGGCATCACGGCTGACAAGTCACTGGCAGAAAAAGCAATTCGCGATTTTGTTGCCGCATACAATACCTTCCTTTCTGATAGCGATAAATTAATCGGTTTTGATAAGGACAAAAATGATTACGGTAGCTTGCGCCAGGACCCTCTCGCTAAAAACCTGGTTCAACAGGTGCGTTCTCAGTTAAGTTCTCCGGTGGGCGGTTTGAGTGGCGGTTTTAATACATTAGCGTCCCTGGGGATTCGCACTAATCTTGATGGCACCATGAGTATCGATGACTCAACCGCCACCACGAGTTTCCGTTCAACGATTGACAACAATTATGAAGCAGTACGTGATCTGTTTGTTCCAAAAACCAGTTCAAGTAATTCGCAGATTACCGTTAATAAATACACCGCTAACACTGCACCTGGCACCTATGATGTATTGGTTACAGCACAACCTACCAAGGGCTCCCTGAGCGGTGACGTGGTAGCTTCTACTTTTCCATTGGATACTACCGGTAAAACCTATAGTTTTACTGCATCAATCGATGGTATAGCAGCTTCGTCCATTACGTTGCCGGAAAAAACCTACGCGTCAGGTGCGGAACTGGCTGCAGACATCCAATCGCGTATTAATGCGGACAGTGCCATTACTGCGTCTAAAGTTTCTGTGAATGTCAGTTTCAATACCACTACCAATAAGTTGGAGTTTACGTCAGCTGCTTACGGTTCAGGCAGTAGCGTAGCCATTACCGCCGCCAGCCAGGATATGACGGACGACTTGGGTATAAGTGTGGCAACAGGCACTACCGGTACAAACGTCGCGGGGACTATAGGTGGGGTGGCAGGATTTGGATATGGTAATGTGCTATTGCCAGCATTAGGCAGTAAAGCTGAAGGGTTAAGCTTGACCATCCAACCAGGTGTTACGACTGGCCAGGTTACTTTTTCCCGCGGTTTTGCCGGTACTTTTACCAATTTGATTGACACCTTTTTACAATCCAATGGTTTGATTAAAACCCGCGAAGATTCTATTAATAAAGATGTCTCTAAAGTAAAAACCGATATGGATGCGGTCGACAAGCGCAGCGCGGCATATCGCGCTCGCTTGCAGGCACAATTTACTGCGATGGAAACTATTGTACGTGGCCTCAAATCAACGGGGACCTTTTTGACTGGTGCGTTTAAAGCATTGCAATCCAATTCAGATAGTTAAAATTCCTGCACTTTCTTGCGTTATAAAAAAACCCGCCGAAGCGGGTTTTTTTTCAAGCTGAAGCGAATTAAATCGCGACAGTTTGGATTTCTACAGCGGCAATACGCTTGCCTTCATCAGCAGCGTGTTGGTAGCTTTCGATTTCGTTGAAGTTGAGGTAGCGGTAAATATCGCTGCTCATGCTGTTCAACTTGTTGGCGTAGCTCAAATACTCTTCCGGTGTTGGCAATTTGCCGAGGATAGCGGCAACAGCTGCCAATTCCGCAGACGCCAGATACACATCCGCACCTTCACCCAAACGGTTGGGGAAGTTGCGGGTAGAGGTTGAAACTACGGTAGAGTTTTTCGCTACACGCGCCTGGTTACCCATGCAAAGTGAGCAGCCTGGCATTTCAGTACGAGCGCCTTTGGTGCCGAAAATGCTGTAGTAGCCTTCTTCAACCAATTGGTGTTGATCCATTTTGGTTGGTGGGGCAATCCACAAGCGGGTAGACAGCGCATCTTTAGTGGCATTCAACAACTTACCTGCCGCACGGAAATGGCCGATGTTGGTCATGCACGAACCGATAAACACTTCGTCAATTTTTGCGCCTTGTACATCAGACAGGATTTTTACATCGTCCGGATCGTTAGGGCAGGCGAGGATTGGTTCTTTGATATCCGCGAGGTCGATGTCGATAACTGCCGCGTATTCTGCGTCTTTATCCGCTTCCATCAATACCGGGTTTGCAATCCATTCTTCCATTTTACGTGCGCGACGCTCAAGGGTACGTACATCGCCGTAACCTTGTTCGATCATCCAGCGCAACATGGTGATGTTGGAGGTCATATATTCAATGATGGGCGCTTTGTCCAACTTGATCGTACAACCTGCAGCAGAACGCTCGGCAGATGCGTCAGAAATTTCGAACGCTTGTTCTACTTTCAGGTTTGGCAAGCCTTCAACTTCGAGGATGCGGCCAGAGAAAATGTTCTTTTTGCCTTTCTTCTCAACAGTCAATAAGCCAGCTTTGATGGCGTAAAGCGGAATCGCGTTTACCAAATCGCGCAGGGTAACGCCTGGTTGCAGGTCGCCTTTGAAGCGAACGAGAACAGACTCAGGCATATCCAATGGCATAACACCAGTTGCCGCCGCAAAAGCCACCAGGCCTGAACCAGCCGGGAAAGAAATACCGATTGGGAAACGGGTGTGAGAGTCACCACCAGTACCAACGGTGTCTGGCAGCAGCATGCGGTTTAACCAAGAGTGGATAATACCGTCGCCCGGACGCAAGGAAACACCACCGCGGGTCATGATAAAGTCAGGCAGGGTGTGTTGGGTTTCGATATCTACTGGCTTTGGATAAGCCGCTGTATGACAGAAAGACTGCATAGTCAAATCGGCAGAGAAACCAAGGCACGCCAAATCTTTCAACTCGTCACGAGTCATGGGGCCAGTAGTATCTTGTGAACCCACGGTCGTCATGTAAGGTTCACAGTAAGTGCCTGGGCGAATACCCGTCACACCGCAGGCTTTACCAACCATCTTCTGGGCAAGGGTATAACCTTTGCCGGTATCAGCTGGAGCTTGTGGCAAGCGGAAGAGGGTGCTTGCAGGCAAGCCCAGAGAAGCGCGCGCCTTGGTGGTCAAACCACGGCCAACGATTAATGGGATACGGCCACCAGCTTGAACTTCGTCCAACAATACATCGGACTTAAGGCTGAACTCAGAAATTACGGCGCCGGTTTCAGCGTTCAGGATTTTGCCTTCGTATGGGCGAATCTCAATCACATCACCGGTATTCAATTGGTCAACAGGCGCTTCAAATACCAAAGCACCGGCGTCTTCCATGGTGTTGTAGAAAATCGGGGCCACTTTGCCGCCGATACACACACCGCCGGTACGCTTGTTGGGGACGCCTGGAATATCTTCGCCGATGAACCAAAGCACAGAGTTGGTTGCCGATTTACGTGAAGAACCGGTACCTACAACGTCACCCACGAATGCCAAGGGAAAACCTTTGGTTTTCAGGGCTTCGATTTGTTTGATGGGGCCGATAGTACCGGGTTGGTCTGGCGTAATACCATCGCGTTGCATTTTGAACATGGCGAGGGCATGTAATGGGATATCCGGGCGCGACCATGCATCAGGAGCAGGGGACAGATCGTCAGTGTTGGTTTCACCGGTCACTTTGAAAACCGTGAGCTTGGTGCTTTCAGCGACTTTTGGCTTGCTGGTGAACCATTCGCCATCAGCCCAGCTTTGGATCAATTCTTTTGCGTTTGCGTTGCCAGCTTTGGCTTTTTCTTCCACATCGTGGAATGCGTCAAACATCAGGAGTGTGTGTTTAAGTTCTTGGGCGGCCAGTTTGCCTAATTCGGGGCTATCCAATAGGCCAACCAGGGTCTCGATGTTGTAACCGCCCAGCATCATGCCAAGGAGTTTTATCGCGAGTGGTTTATCAATCAGAGGAGAGGAATCTTCGCCTTTAGCGACTGCGCTTAGGAAAGCGGCTTTAACGTAGGCAGCTTCGTCAACACCAGGGGGAACGCGGTTGGTGATCAGGTCTAACAGGACTTCATTTTCACCAGCAGGTGGGTTCTTCAGTAATTCAACCAATCCAGCAACTTGTTCAGCGTTAAGTGGTTTTGGTGGAACACCTTCAGCGGCGCGTTCAGCGACGTGTTTACGGTAGGCTTCAAGCACAGTTTTATCCTCTTAATTGTTGGGTTACTCTCTTTGCAGGATCTCTGCGTTGAGAGACTATCCGTGACCTTCACGGATGAAAATCTATCACCCTGGCAAGGGCAGTAAATCGGGTGTGAAGTATACATCATGCATGATATGAGTGTTAACTCGATTGCGCTTTCGCTATAGGTTTATGCGTGGATAAGAATTATTTTTAATTCGGACAAAGTTTGAGCGCTGCAAGGTTTTTAACGGGGTAGTTCAGGCTTTTAGCTGGCCTATGTGGTATGTTTGCGTCCTTAAAAAATACGCTGCTGAAAACAGGGTCAGTTCGGTTTATCGGCATCCACCACACTTGCCAAAAATACCAAAACCTTTAACAAAATATCTTATTGCCCAGGTGATTTCATTCATGAAAATATCAGCGATTTCATTTACCTTTTTTGCGATATCCAGTTTGGCAATCATCAACCTGGCTGGCTGTGAACAAAAACAATCCGGATCGACTAATGGCGCGACCAATGTAGATGCGCCTGCAACTACATCAAAAGCAGTCGCAAGTTCCTGTGGTGCTGCGCCTGCTGGTGATTTGATCGCAGAGCGTATTGTGGGTGCGAATAGTATGCGCGCTGAAGCCAATCTTTATGAGGGACCAGTCTGGATAAAAGATGCGCTGTATTTTTCTGATTTTGTAACCTCGGGTGTTTTTCCTTCGCGCATCCAGAAGCTCGATGCCAATGGTGTTATGACCACGGTTATTGACGATAGCGGAAGCAATGGTTTAGCGGTGGATACACAAAACAATATTGTGGCCGCTACACACAAATATAAAAATCTCTCTCGTTATACCTTGACCGGGGAACGAACAAATATCGTTGATCAATTTGAAGGAAATGTTTTCAATTCGCCTAATGATTTAACTATTGCCAACGATGGCACTATTTATTTTACCGACCCGTCCTATCAACGCGCCGCGGCTGAAGGTGGTCAGGATAAAACTCGCGTGTATCGCGTTGCGAACGATGGAAAAGTAACCGTTGTCGATGACACAATTTTTAATCCCAATGGCATATCCTTGTCGCTTGATCAACAAATACTTTACGTTGCAGGTGGCGAAGGACAAGGCATAGTGCGCGCTTATCCAATTGTGAATGATGTTCCCCAGGCTGGAAAAGATTTTCTCACGGGACTTAATGGTCCTGATGGTATGACCCTTGATTGCCATGGCAATATTTATGTCGCTGAACATTCCGCCCATCGCGTACGCGTGTTCACGCCGGAAGCAAAACATATCGCAACTATTAGCGTCGATGCCAATATAACCAATGCAGCTTTCGGTGGTGAAGATGGAAAAACCCTGTTCATGACGGGCGCCGGGGCGGTATGGAAAATCAAGTTAGACGTCACCGGTTTGCCCTATTAATTGTTGTAGTGAATGTATGCTTTTATATAAACCAGTCAGAACGCCATGTGTCGGGATTTGCTCGACCGGTATAGGCGATAGCGTTTGCCGGGGCTGCAAACGTTTTGCGCATGAAGTTATTGATTGGAACGCTTACACCCATGAACAGCGACTTATTATTGCGCAGCGACTTGAAAATTATCTGGCGCAAGTTGTGCAAAATATGATTGAAGTTGTCGATGCCAACATTCTTTTGCAACAGATCAAGCATCAACAAATTTTATTTAAGGAAGAACAAAATCCCTATTGCTGGGTATTCGATTTATTGCGTTCAGGTGCAAGCCAGATTAATGATTTAAAAGCCTATGGCTTGCGCTTGCAACCCAAGTGGCGCGACGTCCCTTTGACTGAAATTCGCGATAATATCGATAGGGATTTTTACGCGCTTTCCTGCGCCTATTATGAACGCTATGTCATTCCACATTTTACTGAATAGTTTTTTATTTTATGAATGCACCAATCACTACAACTGCGATGACAGCCTCAGTGGCAGCGGCCTTGGCCAAGATCCAGAATTTCCTGTATTGCGAAACACCAGATGCCTGGATAGAAACCGCAAAAAAATCAGATAACCAGGCATTGTTATTACTGGACCACGCTAATTGCGAGAAAAAAGCGGCATCGACAGCAGTTAACCTCATGTATCGTTATGTTGGTGATTTTGAAATGATGCATAAAATGTCGCGACTTGCTCGTGAGGAGCTGCGTCATTATGAGCAAGTCATGCAAATCATGCAGAAACGCGGCCTTGCGTACGAGCAAATTACCCCCTGTCGTTATGCCGGCGAATTGCGCAAACCGGTACGCACCCATGAGCCGGCGCGTTTTGTGGATACACTCATTGTCGGTGCCATTATTGAAGCGCGATCCTGTGAGCGTTTTGCCAAACTTGCTCCCCATTTGGACGAGGAGTTACAAACATTTTATTTTTCGCTTTTAAAATCCGAAGCTCGTCATTATGAAGATTATTTACATCTGGCAAAAAAAGTGGCCAATGGTGAAGATATTAACGAGCGTTTGCATTTGTTTCTGGAGTTGGAAAAAAACCTGATTGAAAGCGAAGACACAGAATTTCGTTTTCACAGTGGAGTGTTGCAATAGTTGTTAAGCTTGTGAGTGACTAATAATCGATAAAAGATCAAGGAGATAATCATGTTCAATAGTACAGTGCTGGAAGTTGCAATAGGGTTAATTTTTTGTTTTGCGTCGGTAGCGCTAATTGCCAGTTCGGTTTATGAAGCTTTAGCCTCCTGGTTTAATTTGCGCTCTAAAACCTTGTTGTGCGGTTTAACAGAATTATTAAATGCAAAAACCGATAGCGGGAAGGAGTTATTGCTGACAATTTATAACGATGCCTTGGCGCACCCTACCGGTAATGGCACGGCAGAAAATTTGAAAGAGGTAAAAAATAAACCTGCCTATATTCCTTCAAAAGATTTTGCGCTTGCGCTAATTTACTCCATTCAACAATTGCCCGGCCAATTTGATAACCTGGAACAAAACATCAACGCTATAAAAGATGAGCAACTGCGCGCATTGTTGCTGAATTTATATCAAAAAGCGTCTGGAAACATAAATAGCTTCCAGCATGAATTGGCCACCTGGTTTGATGCAGGCATGGCGCGAGTTTCAGGCGCTTATAAAAAGCAATCCCAAATTTGGTGCTTTGTCATTGCCTTGATAATTGCCGTTGGTTTTAATATTGATAGCGTGCATTTATTTAAAATCCTCTGGCTGCATCCTGCTTCAATTGCACAGCTCAATCTTTCTGATGCTAATGCAATGCTGGCAAGCCAGGCTTACACGCAACTACAAACCTTGCCTATTGGTTGGGATGGAAATTTCGAGTGGTCAATGTTATTGGTGCCATCCGCTATTGTTGGATGGTTGGTAACAGCATCTGCTTCATTATTTGGCGCGCCGTTTTGGTTTGATTTGTTGAAAATGCTAGTGCGCTTGCGTGGGACTGGCGCCAAGCCCGAAGGTGAGCCGCCACAACGCTCCACAGAACCGACTGCCCGATAACACTAAGGCTGCCATTGGCAGCCTTATTTTTTTATGCATCTTTATCGGTATAGGCTTCTGCTTCTTCGAAAATAATTTCCGCTAAAATATCTTCCTGGGTTTTACCACTACAGTTGACCGTGATGTTGGCATATTCCTGATAAAGAGCGCGCCGTTCCTCATAAAGCTCTGCCAGGCTTTGGTTGGGTTTGCGCGCTAATCCGCGTGTATCAAAATCTTTTATTCGAGTAGTCAATTCAATCAGTGGTACATCCAAAAAAATAATTTGGCCAAAATGTCTTAAATGATGCATGGCTTTTTCGCTGTAAATAGCACTGCCACCGGTTGCAATAACGTGGTTAGGGTAGTGAGTGCTAAGCAATACTTGTTCTTCAATAGCGCGTAATTTTAAATAGCCTTCTGTGTCTACAATATCTTGTAGTGTTTTACTTTGCTGTGATTGGATCAAAACATCCGTGTCGACAAAATCTTTGGCAAGTGCTTTGGCGAGCATTACACCTGTCGTGCTTTTTCCTGCGCCGGGCATCCCAATTAAAATTAAACTTGTGCTGAACTGATTCATAAAATCCCTCATTTTTTTCAGGTGTTGCGGTGACTGAAAAATAATGCCTGGTGTATGGATGACCAATGGCTATAAAAGTTCAGTATCCTGGCGCGAGCCACTGTGAAAAATAGCCACTAAAGAATAATTGAAAAATGCAGTGCAGGTGGTCAGATAATCGTGTAGCCAAAATTTTACCGAATCGGTGTAATTATCACGTTGCTCTTCGCTTTCCCGCGCCAACTCAATCGCCAGGCTTGAAAAGATGCAACACACAGATGCGGGCGAATCGGCGGTTTTGCTGGCATCGGTCACAAGGATATTCAAGGTTGCCTGGTTTAGATTCCATTCAAATAATAAATAAAGTGAATCGTCCTGGATATTTTTGTCCAGCAAACCAATAGCTTTATCAGTTGCGGCTTCAATAATGTGGCGCACAGTTTTTTCGGATGTTTCGGAAACGGACGTGGAATGAATAATCCGATTGCCAATGGTTTCGGTGGTCCAGGTCAACATAGGTTTCGATTCTTTTGTGATGGGTAAAATGCGTTATACGAATAAAGAATGCTCAAGGCAGGTTTTTTGCCGATTGGGCACATGTGGCGCAGATGCAGGCAAGATTTTTTTGCGCTGGTGGAAGTTGCGCCAGAATCTCTGGCGCTATTTTAACGCGCATGCACCAGCACTGACTAGCCGTGTTGGCGGTTTGTGCCAGCGCGCATTGGTTGGGCTGTTTACATAAAGGGCAGATGTTTTGGGCGGGTGTATTTTCCATAAACTAGGTGGCAAATCCATCCTGTAAATTGATTTGATCCAGGGCTTCGGTTGCCATTTTTTTTAAGGGTTCCTCGTGGGCGGGAATCGCTTCTACAACGCGTTCCATAATATTTTTCAGATGCACTAGCTGGTCATAAATTTGATCCAGCATAACGCTTACTTCAACCAGCGGAAGGTAATCTTCAATGGTTTGCTCCTGGGCAAATTTACTGAGCCACTCTTCCTGTTCCGGCTGCAAAATCCCGCTGCGGACAACGGAAATGGCAAGCCGACCCATAACGGCCGACACTGAACGTATCATGGGGCCATTCGGAAACGCCATGAGTTTTTGGGATAAAAACTTTGCGTTATCAAATTGCCGTTGCAACATTTTTTGACGCGCCAATAATTCCTCAACGGATGGTGCTTCAATAAGGTTGGTAGAGGGTGATGGTGCATGTTTAAACAAGACCATGGCTGCGTCATAAACTGATTCAAAATAAATATTGTCACTTAACTTAAGTGCAGTCAGTAACATGTTGTGCGCGTGAACCCCGTAATCCTGATAGCGGGTATGATTGAAAATAATATTGTCAGTCGCCGCAATGATCTGGCTGACCATGGGAAGTTTGTCACCAAAAATATGGTAGGGATATCCTGTCCCATCAATGCGCTCGTGATGGTGGCCAATGGCCGCCCCAATTTCTTTGGGTAAATCCGGCACCAGGCTCAGAAAGCGTTGGGCGATGATTGGATGTGCCTGCAATGCTTTCCATTCGTCATTGGTGAAATCCTGGGTTTTTTGGCTGAGTTCCGGTGCCAGGTACAAGAAACCAATGTCATGGAATAAGCCGGCGATAAATACCGTCTGCAATTCTTTTTGCGATAGTTTGAGCTGGATGGCAATAGCCAAACCGGCTGCGGCACTAAACAAGCCCTGGAAGTAAATCCTGGGCGCCCGCAGAGCCAGGACCGTCAGATTTTGTTGCAGGAGAGGATATTTTTCGTAAAACAGGCACATCTGGCGCAGTATTTTTTGATAGTTTTCGTTATCGGTTACGGCGACCAAACCATCAATATTGCCGGCGAATTTATTCAGGTAGTCATAGAGTTGTTTGGCGGTAAAGCTACTGGCAATCCCGATACATTGTTCAAGTGGCTTCATCAGTTTATGTTGCAGGAGGATTTGGGCGCGTTTCTCGCTTAATTCAGAGCCTTCTGCCAGCAGCAAAGTACCTTGTTCGTTATAAATAGCCTGATTAGTCACCACAGTGTGCGACTTGTTCACCTCCATCAGGTTTTTACAATAATGATTGCTTTCGCTACTACTCATCCGACCGATTTCTCTTTTTCGCTGTTTATTGTGTAAGGCTCTGAAAAGCCTCTTTTTTAGAAGCTTAGTTGAAGTTCTTCGAAAAGAAACATCCAAAAGAGTTAAGGCGTGGAGTTTAGACGTAAAGACCAAGCCAGGGATTCGATGGGTTCGAATCCCCGGCAGTCAGGAGGGAGAAATTATTTTTGTAATTGACGAGTCCAGGCAACCAGGGCATTGAGTTGGGCAACAATATTCTGCTGGACTTTAGGATCGATAAGGTTTCCGTCACCATCAAAGCTGCTTGAGAAGGCGTTGGAAAAGACTTCCGGTGTGTTGATTGGATGCATATTCAAATAAACACACACCTGGCGTAAGTGGTACTGCGCACGCGATGTGCCCATGCCGCCACCTGCGCCCATGATGGCGGCAGGCTTACCCGTTAGCAGCGGATTACCGGGCTCCCGCGATGCCCAGTCCACCGCATTTTTCAACGCGGGTGCAAGTGAATAATTGTATTCCGGGCATCCGAATACTATGGCATCGGCAACGGCCATTTGCTCGAACAGCTTGGTGACTGCGGCTGGCTTCCCTGTGAGATCGGCGTTGTAAAAAGGCACTTCCGAAAGATCCGCAATAGTAAATTCAACTCCCTCAGGCACATGGGCTTGCGCGTAACGCAGTAAACCCATGTTGGTGGATTTTTGGCGCAAGCTGCCGCAGATGGCTAAAAACTTCATGGGTCGATTCTCCTGATAGTGTGTGATACCAATTAAAAAACTACTTAATGAATCAATATTTTCATAAACAGTTATTTCTGTTTAAAAAAAGCTACTTTTGATTCCGTGAAGTTCAACCTCAAATATAATTGCGGCGTAGGGCGGTACACCATCTGCGCCTTTTTCTGCGTATGCCAAACGAGTTGGGATATAGATAATGACTTTGGAACCATCAGGTACCTGGGTCATTGCCTGGCCGAAGCCTTCGATCATATCGCTTAACTTAAAGTTATCGGCCTTGCCGCGTTTATAGCTGCTGTCAAACTCGGTTCCATCAAGCAATGTGCCGCGATAATTGACCGTAACCGTGTCCTTGATTTTAGGTAACTTGCCAGTGCCTTTTTTCACAAATTTATATTGGACGCCGGAATCAAGCGCGATAACGCCTGGTTTAATAATATTGTCTGCAAAAAATTCTTTTTCTTCTGCCATAAAAAACTGTTTGCGATTTTCAGCCCAATCGTTGTCTTTAATTGCAATTTTTTCCTTGATAGCAGCCAACAGATCTTTTTCTTCTTTGGCGGAAATCTTGGGTGGAGTGGTGGTATTTTGGGCATCTGCCAATCCGATAGCCATGCTGGCTGGCATTACGGGTATGCCATTTTTACCAAAGCTTTTCGCGATAGCGCGGGCAGTCAAATAACTTGCGCGCTCCTGGGCGGTACGCAATCCATCGGGTGCGTCAGTGACCTCGCCAAGTTGCGGAGCCGAACTCAAAGGCGATGCATTTTTTTGCAGGACATCGAGCAAGTCGTTATAACTTTCTTCCGGAACCCGTGTTGCTATGCCATCTCGCACGTCATAGGCACCTAATAAGAAAGGTTTCTCATCAATACGAATCTTCATGGAAATAATTTTTTTGCTGATATTGCGCGCCTGGAAATAATTAGCCGCTTGTTCAAGGCTGTTGAGTTCCGGGCCTTTATAGGGAATATCAAGTTTGCTGCTGCAGCCCACAAGTATCAGGCTTAGGGATAAAACACATGCATAAACTTTACTGCGCATAAAAATGTTGTCCTATGGATTGACGCGACGGGCAGGATTGCTAAAACGCCGATATCATAAACCATGGATATTGGGTTGTCCCTTGCTGGCACTTAAAATTATTTGATGCATCTTTAATAAAATCTTTACTGAAATCCGACGGTTACTATGCATTTTTGACATAGTTAACAGCAAAAAAACCAGGGGATTTGTTAATTATTAAAAAAGACGATAAAAATCCAGGTTTTATCTCCCTATGTTTTTCCATGGTTTATCTGCCCATATTTTGTGTTCGCGTTATCGCATGTAATGTTTTGCTGGATGCAAAACGATTCATGCAACCTATACTCAAGTTGTTTGCCAAAATGATTAGGCAAGAGAGTCGCTTTCAGGAGGTTTACTATGGACAAGCTTTGGTGGTTTGCAGATACGGGTACGATTTGCCGAGTTCCGGATGGGATATCGATTGTGGATGATCGAGGAATTCCTGCCGCAGCGGCAGAAGCTTACAGGTTGTCGCTCAACAGCCCGGCAGATTTTGCCGAGCAATGCAACGCAATCGACCAGTTGATTTTTATTTCCGGTCGTCAGCTTTTTACAGCGGAGTATTTGGCAGCCATACCTCCAAATTTACCGACGCTGGCACTGATTAAAGACACAACCTCAGCAGATGCCCGTATGCAGTTAGAGCAGTTAGACATTGATGATTGGGTTTTCAATCCATTCACATCAGAAGCGCTCGATATCAGCATCCAAAAATCCTACGAAGATAAAAAATCTATTCTGGCATTGCAGGAAGAATTAAAAAATTATTCTGACATCGCGTTCACAGCAATGTCTTCAGCATCTGAAATGGGCATAGTTGCCTTGTACGCGCAGACGGTGCAGGGAATCAGCAGTATGAATCGCCTGGCAGACCAAACTATGCGTTGCCTGGAAGATTTATCTGTTAAGGGATTTATTCAGTTTTCCTTTGATGATTCTGTTGATATATATCCCAAAGCGATTGCGCCAGGATATCGCAAACTCTTCGATCAGTTTCGAATGTCTGCCCATAGAATCGTGTCCTATGGTCGCTTTTTAATTTTTAATTTTGAAAACGCCCAATTTCTTATTATTGATGCACCCATCGCCAATCCAGATAAATATGGACGTTTGCGTGATGTAATTGCCCAGATTGCTTCAATTGCTGAAGCGCGTGCAAAAACAATTAAAGTCAATACCATGTTGAAGGATCAACAGGAAAATATCCGTACCGTTATGTCGTTATTGGAAATGGCGTCGCGTGATAATCGCACTTCTGTAAAACGTATTATGACTGAACAATCTTTGGCGCTACGTGAATTGGCGGTCGGTATGGATTTGACCCTGGAGCAAGAGGCTGCCATGTTGCAATTATCTGAGCGAGCCCTTGGCTCCCTGGAATCATTGCATGAAGTTACCGATACTATTGAAGGACACTTCCGCAGCCTGGTCATGCAACTGGATCAGGCAGCAAAACTGCTTGATACTGAAGAACAAGAACAGCCCATGGTAGCGGAAGCTAGTATGGAATTTTTCTAATGGAACCTTTTAAAAATTACCTGTGTTGCCATTGCCAGGTTAAAAGCAGGCTGCCTCGAAAACATTTTTTGGAAGTTTACTAATCCGCTAAATTATTAATCGCACGCATTCGTGTGCGATTAATAATGCGATATTTTTAAAAAATATTTGGCTATTTTTTCCGCTCTGTCAGGAATTAATATCAGCGTCGCTAACACCATTTAAATCCAATAAAAATTTCATCTGCTTTTGCATAACATCGAGTTGCTGTTCCAATTGCATCACCCTATGTTCCAGCTGTGCAGTATGTTCACTATCATTGTGGTGAGATGTTTTTGCACTTTGCATTGCAGCTATAGCTTCCAGGTCGGGCTTTCCGCACAGAAGATGCATATAGCGATCTTCCCGTTGCCCCGCAACACGTGGAATGCGCACAAAATAAGGCGTGGTTTTCGCGCACAGGTGTTCCAGCTTTTCTTCAAGGGCGCTAATACTTTCAAATTCAAACATACGCTGCGTACGCGTAAGCAATTCCGCCAGAGTTTGTGGGCCGCGCAATAACATAACATTCAACAAGGCTTGCGCTGCTTTATCCAAACCGAGAACCCGGGTTAAGCGTTGGTCATAGCGTGCAGCGCGAGCGCTGTAATCAACCGCAACCCAATTTTTATCTTGCAATTGGCTTGCACAGCGTTGCACCTCACCTGAATCATAATTGCTGACAGGTTCACGGCTCGTTTTTTGGTTGCAAGCCAGTACCAAACTATTGAGTGTTATTGGATAAGCGTCGGGTGTGGTTAATTGTTTTTCCATCAATGAACCCAATACGCGCGCTTCAATGGTGGTTAACATTGGTTCATCAGTTTGGCCTGGGTTATTTTCGTGTAACGATTCCATGATGGTCCCCGGATGTCGTATGGTCGCTGGCTTTTTTTTTGGGTTAGATAGTTAATAATTGTTCAAAAGCATCTATCACAATTTCTTCGTCGTCTTCAGAGAGTTCTGCCAAATCCATGATGCTGGGTTCGTTGACTCCCAGGATGTTTTCTATTTCTTCAAGCTCCAAACCTGCAGCGATTGCATCATTAAAAAATTGTTGTACGGCTGCATCCAATGCTGTTTTATTGTGTTCAGCTTGTTTAAACGCAGCAACAGTTGTTTGGGTAAGTGATTTAATAAATTCAGCGTGTTTTTCAGGAGTTTGTTGTTCCGGGTTTAGTTCAGTCATCAGGTGATTAACCGCATTGATAGTGTGTGAAAAAAATAGCCTTTTGTATTTCACAAAAGGCTATTTTATTTATTGGACGTTAACGGTAATTTTTTTGGAGATTAACGGATGGTCTCCAGGCACATGCATATAATCGCCCAACACTAATTGCAGCGTATGTTTTCCCGGGGTCAATGTAATTTGGGTTTCTGTTTGTGCTTTACCAAAATGGATTAATGTCGGTGAAGCGGGAAGAGGGCTGTGCAAATCAGGTAATGTTTCGGTATCAATCAATAAGTGGTGATGGCCCGAATTTGGTTTATCTGTGCCGGCTGGTGCAATTTCTACACCCGTTGCGCCAAATTTCACCGTAAATGTCGTTGGCACGGTAGCGCCATTTTTAGGCTCTATGATAAAGACTTTAGCTTTGGTGTGTGAGTGTGCTGGTTTATCCGCAGCATATGAAACTGAAGAAATCGTAAAGCTTGCAAGCAGTGCAAGGAGATAAGTGGTTTTCATTGTCGGTTCCTCGTTAGGGTAATTCCCATTATTAACAACTCATTAACAGCAAGCGAAGTCTACCCGTCACTTGTTTAAAAAACTACTAGAGCAGAAATTTTGTCCAAAAGTTTCACAATCGATGAAAAATTATGCAAGGAAGAGTGCGATAAATTGCGCATGGCGATGAATACACCAGCAACTACTGAATATTTCCTGTGCGATATAGGCAGCGTATCTTGGTGATATATTTGTTGCAGATTATGGAGGGAGGGAAGGAAGTGTTATTTATTCCTGTTGATTATTCACTATAAAAATATCAGCAATTGCGTGGGCAGAAATGATTGAACAGTGCAAACCTCAGCCGTAACCGAGGCTTGCAATGCCTACCTTAGTTTTTACGTGATGCGATGCGACGGCCTGTGTATAAGCCCAAAAGGCCAAGGCCAAATAACAACATTGAACTTGGTTCTGGCACTTTGGTGGTGTGCTCGCCAGTTTTGTCTGACAACATGGCGTAATCAAAACCGTAAAAATCGGATGAGCCATTTCTATCGATAGACACGGTGAGTTCACCGGTAAGATTAATTGAATCAATGACTGCTGCACTGAGGTCAAAGAATCTCACCTTGGTGGTTGGGAAGCCATCGTTAAAGGCCCAGTTTTGCACTATGCCATTGTAGGTCACACTTACGGCGCCGAAGGTGCTGGCCTGGAAGTCCGCCATATCAAACCACATACTGCCTTCTGTCCAGCTATTGCCAAGACCTGTGAATTGAAAGGTTGCAACTGTCCCATCTTGTGGGCCATAACCCGGGTGAGTGGTGCTATAGGTATCGGTGTATTGGGCGCCATTTGTAGCAGCAACTTCCGCTGCACTGCGGCCATCATAACCTGCTGCAAAACCGTTGAAAGGATGGTTGGTGTTGTCAGGAATACCCATTCCGTAACCATCATCATCACCAATCATCCATGTGGTAGCTGATGCATGATTCACTATCAAGAATAAACCTAATGTTGGGATTAATTTACGCACGATTTCATCTCCTGTTGAAATTTAAAGTAATTTGCATACCTTGCCTAATGTAGATAGCCAAAAAGTAGCATTTTTTATTAGCAATACTAATGCCGTTTTTTAAAACACTATGTAATCAGGGTGTTGGAGGTAATTGAAAAAAATTAGTTCCATTTCAATTGGAAAATTATTCGACGATATTTTGTCATCAAAAATTGCAATAAAATTTTTGAACGTAATTAAAATTAAATTTTTAATTGATTAATAAATTGAGGGAGAAGAAATTTTTATTATTTTTTTCGCTTAAACAATAAAAAAATAATCCAGGCTTAAGATGGAATTTGTGCCATTTTATAAAATGATTTTTTTAAATTAATAACATGATTATTAAATTTTTGATTTAATGCGCCAATAAAAATAAATAAAAGGAAACAGCCGCCACATTTTTTATAAACATTAAAGTCATTTTATTATCGGTAACCGAGTATTCGTGACGGTAGAAATAAGACGGCACGTAAAAGTGCAAAAGCGGCTTCGAAAGTAATCCCTATCAAACGAAAGGGTAGGGATAATATCCATAAAAATGGCCAAAGGATGAGCGCCAATAAAGCCAATGGCCAACACAATACACATAACAATAGCCAGCAAATAAACGTAAGCATAAATTACCTGTTAGTAAAGGATGAAGGCAGCGATGGATGAAAGTCTATTGGGTTAGACGCAATATAACCTTATCTGGATTCACCCGATACAATAAATTTGTGTTTAGTTTATGCAGTCAGCAGACCGGATTTTGTTAATCCCTGCAAAACCCTTCACCGTAGCGTATGGTGAGGCAGTTTGATTTTTCACTCAACCATTTCATACCCGTTTCAGCGCCATTGGATGCATGGATTTTTTCCATTATCCCATTGCGCTCAAATTGAATTCCATTATCGATGCTAATGCCCGTGTAGTTTTTGGGGCCATCCAGATCCTGGATAACCAATTCATATTTTCCGTGGCTGCCAGTGATCTTTAGAAATGTTCCTTCCGGCCCATTCCATTGTCCCACCCATTGGTCTGTTGCAGGATTTTCTGTCGAGATGTTATGTGCTGAACTTGTAGCCGTTGGCTTGGCAATTGTTTCTGTGTGATGTTCTTTGCACGCAGCCAATGAGTAAACCAGAACAATGGCTGTGGTGGTAATAAAGAGATTGGATTTCATAAATGATCTCCTTGCATGTGCGAAATATAAGGGTGGTTCTTAGCAAAATACCAAACTATCTGTATGAAGCATGTGCGTTGTCGTACAGATCACTCTATTGGATTTCAGTAAAAACACTACCTATATTGATTGCATCCTGCATGTATAACTCCTGCTTTTTTTAAATTTCTTTATTCCCGATAATACAGGTGAATGTGTATGCGTTTATCTACATGTGATAACTGTGGCCAAATGGTCTATTTTGAAAATACATCCTGTACGCGTTGCGGAGCTTTGTTAGGTTTCAATGTAGAAGATTTACAAATGGAATCTTTTACATCCAATGAAGATGGCGTTTTAACGCCAATTGATAAAGAATCCGAACATACTTATAAATATTGCTCCAATGGTATTTTGTATAACGCCTGTAATTGGGTTTTAGCCAGTTCCGATGACAATGAGCTATGTGTTGCCTGCCAGTTAAATCGAACCATTCCCGATCTTACAGTTACAAATAATTTAACCTTGTGGAAAAAAATTGAAGCGGAAAAGCGGAGGTTAATTTATAGCTTGCTACAACTTAAGCTTCCGCTTGCCCCCTCAGCACCTGATAATCCTAAATTGGCATTTGATTTTCTGGCTGATATTCCGTCCCCAAATGCGGATGAAAATGTTAAGTGTGTTTTAACAGGTCATGCGAATGGTTTGATAACCTTGAATATCAATGAAGCAGATTCTGCTTATCGCGAAAAAATGCGCAATAACATGTCTGAATCCTATCGCACACTGCTTGGCCATTTCAGGCATGAATCCGGTCATTATTATTGGGATATACTGGTGCGCGACAGCGAATGGTTAAAACCTGTGAGAGCTTTATTTGGTGATGACACCCTGGATTATGCGCAGGCATTGCAAACATATTATGAACATGGCCCTGTTGAAAATTGGCAGTTAAATTTTGTCAGCGCTTACGCAAGCATGCATCCGTGGGAGGATTGGGCGGAAACCTGGGCACACTATTTACACATTATAGATACCCTGGAAACAGCACATGAGTTTGGGATAAAAATACATCCCCAGGTGACTGATAATAAAAAATTACATACTGATGTGGAAATAAGTCCTTACGACAGTAAAAGTTTTAGAAATATTATTGAGCATTGGTTGCCATTAACCTATGCATTAAACAGTTTAAGCCGTAGCGTAGGCCACGAGCATGCTTATCCATTTGTATTGGCTGAACCTGTCATTAAAAAATTGGATTTAGTGCATCGCATAGTGTTAAAAAATATGCAGCAACCTAAACCTTGAATAACCTATATGCTACAAAAACAGAATTATTAATTATTGATTGCTGCAATGACTTTATTCCTTCCGGTTGATTTGGCGTTATATAAAGCCCTGTCTGCCTGTGTTAACAACCAATTACTGTCAAGAGTTATATCGTTGGGGAAACTGGCCAGGCCCGCTGAAAAACTGTATTGGATATCGCTTGATGCTTCGCTGGTTAGTAATTTTATCGCGCGCTCAACAACCTGCAATGCATCATTGATGCTTGTGTCTGGCAATAAAATAGCAAACTCTTCACCGCCGAGCCTTCCTACTACATCACTTGCGCGAAAATGTGTTTGCAGGAATTGGGAAAAGTGCATCAATATTTTATCGCCGATAGGATGCCCAAAGTTATCGTTAATACTTTTAAAGAAATCTATATCTAACATGGCAAGACAAAGGGGATGATGGTTGCGGCGTGAGCGATTAATTTCCCGCTCAAGTTGCTGCATAAAATAACGCCGGTTAGCCAACCCGGTTAATTCATCTGTTAGCGCGAGGCGTTGTAATTCAGCCTGGGCATCCCGTAAGGCTAATTCCGTTTGCTTTTGTTTGGTAATGTCTGAACATAAAATAATTAATGAGCCATTAGCATGTGTTTGTTCGGAAATTAATAACCAACGCCCATCTACCAAATCAACTTCAAATTGACGATATTGATTTGAGCGCTGCATTTTATGCACATAATTAAGCCATTCCGGGAGTGAATTGAATTCTATATTGAGGCTTTTGCGATTAATGTATGCCCATGTCATCACTTCATCAAAATGTCGACCCACCATGGTCTTTTCAACGAATTTAAACATTTCAGCAAATGTGGAATTGTGAAATAAAATAGTATTATCCGGATTTAACACGGCAAGGCCGTTGGCACTCATGGTAATTGCATCCAATAAAACCTGGCTTGCAACTTCAGAGGGAACTAGGTTCATAAAGCCTCCATCTATGTCCAATGGGTTGTGAGGAACTTATGTGTTTTGTGGAATAGTAAGTCCTTTTATAACTGCAGGTCGAGCCAGGAAAGTATTGAGTGTGCGCACGACATTAGGAAATTCTTCAATGCGAATCAAATCACCCGCTTCATAAAAACCAATTAAATTGCGAACCCATGGAAAGGTTGCGATATCAGCGATGGTGTAAATATCTCCGAGTAACCATGGGCCTTTGCTTAATTGATTATCCAATACTTTAAGCAGGCGACGTGATTCTTCAACGTAGCGATCACGGGGACGTTTGTCTTCATAATCTTTGCCGCCAAATTTATTAAAAAATCCAACCTGGCCGAACATGGGGCCGATACCACCCATTTGGAACATTAGCCATTGAATTGTGTGGTAACGTCCTGCGGCATCTGACGGCATAAGTTGGCCCGTTTTTTCAGCCAGGTAAATTAAAATCGCTCCTGACTCAAAGAGTGCGATAGGTTCGTTGTTGGGGCCATTAGGGTCAATAATGGCCGGGATTTTATTATTTGGATTTAATGAAAGAAATTCCGGTGACAATTGATCGTTGGTTGTAAAGCTGACTAGATGTGGTTCGTAAGCTAACCCAATTTCTTCCAGCATAATTGACGCTTTTACACCATTGGGTGTTGGTAAGGAATAAAGCTGCAACAATTCCGGATGTTGGGCAGGCCATTTTTTTGTGATGGGAAATTTCGATAGTGTCGTCATAAAATGTCTATAGTCCTGTCAGTAAATTTATTTCAAAGGGTCAACATTATATTTCCTGAAATCTTTTGGCAATTTTTTTAAATAGGGGTTTTCAAGCCTGAATATTTTTCGATGTTTAAGGTTTGCAAAATCCAGGTTTTCGTCATTGTATTTGTGCCAGAGCCGTATTAAAGAGCCATCACTATGGGCCATGTGCAAACCAGTCTCCATTCGTTCTTTGGCTTCTTTATTAGCGCTTGCCAAATAATAAAACCTCGGTAGATCATAAACCAATGCGAAAGATTCGTCGTAAGTTAAACGAGTAATATCGCGATGGCTGTCATATTCTTTTTTTAATTCATTAATTCCACGACAATATAAATCAATTCTCCCGGCTGCAACCATTCTAAAGAGACTATCGTAACTTTGCAGCTCAATTACCCGAAATCCGTTGTGGCGTAAAATAGCACTATCAGCCCAGCCTATACCTTGTCCGAATGTATATTGTTTAAGTTGATCAACTTGGGTGATTTTCTTCACCTCATTTTTAATGGCAGGATTGATAAAGCAAATGCGATAACCGGTAATACCAAGCTCCACCGGAAAATCAATATGGGTAATTTCAGGGTTATCCGTCAATGAATCCATGTAGCTCATTTCGGTCAAAAAGTTTGGGTAATTATTGGTGTTTGCGGTGTAAAGGAGGCGGGCGGTATTCATGGGCGGAATTTCTACAAGTTTGTAGGGCCCGTATTTGGCTTTTGATTTTTCAAGCGCCAGGGTTATCAATTCGGTATTGTAGCTTTCGCGAAGGTCGCTAGAGGTTTCAGGTGATTTGTGGGAAATAATTATCGGCTCGCCAGAAGCATTGGCAAGGGTGGATATGATCAAAAGCATGGCTAGGAAACACATTTTATTCACGGCTAATATCCTTCAGGATTTTCGTGACCTTGCTGACTTATATTATGCATTAAGTTTGGATGGATGGAACTCGATATGGGAAAACTTCGTTAAAGAAAATATAGGTGTTAAGCAATATATGGTTAATAAAATTAGTTGGGCAAATGCAATAAGAGTGTAACAAGAAAAGTATAGTTGAGAATTGTCGACTTGATTATTCAACATGGCACCGTTACAAATATCCTGTTGTGTCATAAAGTTCTAATGTGTGAGCTTTGCAATAATTATAATCTCTATTAATAATCAAAAAATTTCCTATGCTCTTTGCCCGCACTCAAAGCATTTACCTTGTTAGGGTGTTTGTATTCTCTCCAGCTATCGACTAATTTTCCTGTATTTAAGCGAGGAAATTCACCGGCATTTTCGTCTTCGATAGCCAGAAAGTCGAGTAATGCTTTTAGGCTTCCCGCTTCACTAATATCCATTTTCAAAAAATCACTTCGGCCAGCAAAATAATGCAAGATGTCTTTTTGATGTTTACGATAGCAGTTTTCCAGATGTTGTTGGTGTAATGGATCTGCGGTGGTTGAGAGGGCAAAGGTTTGGTCAAAGCTGCGTTTTAGTACGGGATTAAGGTATCCATTTTTCGCATCTAGCTCGGGCAGCATTTTTTTCAAGAGCATTTGCATTGATGGTACCCAACGGATCAGGGCTCTTTCCAAATAAACAAATTTTGAATTGGGAAATAATTTATCTAGCTGCACATAATCGCTAAAGCAGGGAGAATCGGAAATAACATCGGCTAATTCAAAAGCCCGTTTGGTGTAGGCGGTATGGGCAACTTTGTAACCATAGCCTAAGAGTGCAACACTGATGCTGGTTGTCCCTGTTCTTGGTAAACCGATAATAAAAAGTTTATTCATAAAATTGTGCGCAAATAAATTACCCCAGTGCGCAACCTTATTGGATGATTTGTAGAAATGCAATTGTGATTTTCAATAAGTTTTTCATTATGCAGGTGGTGCATTGTTCCTGTTCATTATTCCTAGTCATTATTCCTAGTCATTGTTCCAGGTCATTGAACTGGAACAACGGGTGCGTAAAAATTATTTACCACTGTAAGTCAGCTTTCAGGTTTTTCTCCAGCACTTCGCCCAAGCGTGCATGGGTGATAGCGTTGGGGTGATAATCGCAACCGAAACCTTCAGATCCATTATTTTGACCTAAGTCCAGGACTTTTATTTTATCTTTCGCCAATGTTGCAAGCACTTGCTTTTGTGCATCGTGGATTTTATTGGTCAACATGGGACTTACGATCAAATAAACCGGTTTTCCCGGATAATCCGTTGTAACTTTCGCAACTAGCTTTGACATTGCAAAGCGATAATCATCAGTCACGGAACCTTCCCAATAATCATTGGTTCCAATATTGATAAGAATTGCATCCGGTATGTATTGCGAAGGATTCCAAATGCTATTGGAATCATCAGCCAATGTGCGTGTAGAGCGGATGAGTATTGTTGGATGAGTCGGTGCTTTTTCGCCATAAGAACGCCAGGCGCCGATACCGGACCACGCAATAGCATGAAGATCGGCACTTAGCGCATTCGCGGCCAAAGCGGCGTAGGTAAGTTGTTGGTTGCTTGTGCCCTGTGTGTAATGGCAGGTCGCATTTTTGCCTTCAACACCATAACCTGCGGTAATGGAATCACCTATGACTAACAAACGCCTTTGTGGCGTTTGTGGTGGTGCTAATAAAATGCCGTCTGTTTGTGGATCGCTTATAAAACTTGTGACACCTGCTGTGGATTCGTTTACGCGTGTTAAACGAATGTTATGTTCGCCGTTGGCCATATTTGACGCTAATGTATAACGATGATTTCCTGCTTCAGTCCATAAATTATTTGTCTGGCCATCCACCGTTACAATAAAACGTGTTTGTGCCTGGCTTGCAATATTGAGAGAGGCTTCCGATCCTTTAAACCGAAATTCAATAGCAGAGCCGGGCCAGGTAAATTTTGCCTGTCCATTGCTTGAGCGATCAAAGCGGCCAATCAAGCGTGAATTGGTTCCAGTAAATGTATTGGATATTATTGATGAAGCTGTTGTGCTGTCTGCTTTAGTCGTCGCGCTTGCGTGGCTGGGTTTGCTGCGCTCACTATTGTTTATGCAACTTGATAGCAGCAACGAGAATGCAGAGATAATCAATAATGTTTTTTTCATGCGGAGAAAACCTATTCGAATTGTTCAGGGATATTTTTATTGTATTTAATCCCTGCTGATATGTAAGGCGTATTGGTTGTATCGAATTGCCGGGAATAAACAGTAGCTAGTACAACATATTGATCCAATAAATCGTATTGGATTTACAGAAATATACAAAAGTTGTTGGTAGTTACTGGCGCTTTTCCATAATTGCAATAAAGATTGGATTATTGGTGCAGATATCCAACCAGGCACGCAGGTTTTTATAATCGCTTTGTATAAACCATTCATTGTCCACACCGGCAAATTGCCGGATAAAAGGAAAAATGGCGATGTCTGCAAATCGTATCTTGTCATCCATTAAAAAGGCATGGTTTGCTAATTCATTTTCCAGCTTTTTTAAAAAGAATTCTGCATGTTGACGATATTCAATTTGGGATTGTTGCGGATGGCGATCAAAATATTTGTAACGATCCAGATAAGGTTTGAATTTAAAATCACAACAATCAACAAGGTCTATCATGTTTTGTTGTTTCGTTTGATCATCATTTGCCAGCCAATTATCAGGGTCGGCTTGTTGTAATGCCCAAAGCATAATGTCACGGCTTTGTTCGATAACGTCACCATCTGTTGTCACTAAAACGGGAACTGTACCTTTGGGTGAATAATCCAATAAACTTTGTGGTTTATTTTTTAAAGAAACTTCAATTTGCTCCACCTTAATACCAGCGGCGTAGATAGCCATGCGGGCTCGCATTGCATAAGGGCAACGCCTGAAACTGTATAAAAGTGGTAGGGAATGTTGGTTCATGTTGTACGCGTAAATTATTGGCAAGAAGTTGTGGTGAGCCTAAATGCTTTCAATGAGAAAGACATTGCTCACCACATTTTACACATTAACAGATTATAAAAGTTGGGCGTGTGCGCCAGGATTTGCAGGATGATAAAAAAGTAAAGCGGCCATAAGCCGCTTTACCTGATGACGATTAACGTTTGTAAGAACATTTGTTCGGATTGCCTGCCGGATCGGAGCCAAACGCGGCGACGGTACAGGCAATGGAGCCGGGAACACTCACACGTTTGGTTACCCATTTGCCTTTACGGCCAAACGCCACCCAGCCATCGCCTGATGCAACAGAACATGTCTCTCCCAGGTCTGCACATTTTGAGAATCCGTTTGGATAATCGCCCGTGCCCGTTAACACAGGACCAGATACAACAGAACTGGAGCTTTTGCTGGAAGAAGTGGATTTTACCGATGATTTAACAGAGCTTGACGTGGCAGACGATTTCACCGAGCTGGATGCAACAGATGATTTGGAACTGGACGCAACCGAACTCGCACTACCGCAAACAGATGCAGTGAGTTGCGCGTTGTTTTTTCCCACACCGGCAACTTGTGCAAGTTTATCTTTCACGCACTGCGGTGTTACGGGTGAATAGCTGTAGGGAATGCTGATGGGGAAGGGCGCCGTTGTGGTCCAATTAGTCGCATCCACAGTACCACCTTCGGTCCAGGTGATATTGTAAGTCGCAAAATCACCTGGCGTCCGAATATTATTATTGCGCAAATCCCAGAAACCACAGTTGCTGCTGTCGTAGCGACAGGTTACGGGATTCAACGAATTCTGGAACCAGTTGCTTTCAATCAGCGAATAACCGCCTTGACGCACGTTGACACCGGAACTGGTGATGCTGTCATAGAAGTTATTGTATAAATGTGTCCAGCCACCACGTTGCAATGGCAAGCGCGCGTTTACTGTTTTATAAACATTGTGGTGGTAAGTAATCTCCCTGCCGCCTGCAATATCGCTGCTGCTTGAACCATCCAGTCCAACTTTTTTACTGTCGTGGATGAAGTTGTAAGAAACGGTGATGTTGTGCGAATCCTTTTTGATATCAATTGCGCTTTCGAATGTCAGGTCACCATCGGGCGAACCATTACATTCGTTGTCGACGGCAAATAATTCATTGTGATCGACCAACACATTGGTGCCGCTATCGATACGAATCATATCTGCATCATTATTAGCACCGCCCAAAGCACCAATTTTCATGTTGCGGATAATAACGTTACTTGATTTGTTGACCACAATACCGAAGTTCGCAGAGGAACCATTTGTACCGAGGATGGTTATACCTTTCGTGAATTCTTTAATTTCAACAAAACGATAATCATCATTCCAGTGAGGTTTTGGGCAATTGCCGGCAGCGTCAACGGTTTGATCTTTAATGATTGTTGCAATCAGGGAATCTTCATTACCCGTGTAAGTAATGATGAGGGGATAAGCACCACCCGTTACCTTGGAGCCATTGGCATCAAGTTTGGCGTTGGCGATGATGGTATTAATATCCTGATAGGTTGCCGCAGTAAAAGACTTTGCGCCTGTTACATTGCCTCCATCAGTTGTTGAAAAACCACCGGTTGCAGCAGCAAAAACAGAACTGGCTGTGAACAGGGTTGCAGCAGTGATAATTGATTTAAACCCTAAGGTTTTCTTGGATGTTATAAACATAATTACAATCTCCGTCTTAATTATTAAAGTAAAGGACGGGATTGACCGAATCATTTGCAACGCAAAAGACTAACGTGACTGCATAAAATTATTTTTATTGCTTACTCGCTATGGAATTTTAAAATCAATCCCATGCGAGCGATAAACACTACTTCAGTTGCGATTAGCAATCAACTTTTTTCTACTTGTTTGTGACAAATCAGTCATTACTTTTCTCGGGATATTAGACCAATAATCAAGCTTGACGTTTAACTCGACCAATAATTATGTTTAAAATGACAAAAGATAACCCAGCGAAAGATAGCGCAAATCAAGCGGCCCTGATTTGGCGATATATTCCAACTCGATGCGTGACTGTCCAAATTTATAGCCGGCACCTATGCCGCCAGCCAAACCTGAATCTGACGTTGAGCTTTTGGAATGGGAAATTTTAAAATCGTAGTTATTGTTATAGGTCTCTTCCAGGTAACCCACTTTAGCTTTGGCGTAAAGATTTCCACTTGAACGGTAAACTGCATAAATCCCCAACGTTTTTAACGAGCTTGATTTTGGTTGTTGCTATTAAAAATTGATGTATTAAATGCGAGGTATTTTTTTTCATCGTAAATCTTCAGGTTTTAATTAAAACATAGCAAGGACATGAATGTTAAACTATTGTCACATTGTGATCGAATGGAAACCTGTTCGGTTGTTGATTATCACGGGGTCTATATGTTCGTATTGAATTGCCGAAAAACATTATTACCAATCATTATTTCTATTAGTTGTGCATCTTCTGCATGGGCGCTCTCCTTAAGTGATCTCAGTAATCAAGATGCGAATGCGGGTTTGAAAGCGGCATTGGAACAGGGAGCTTCAACTGCTGTTGCCAAGTTGGGTGTTGCGGGCGGTTTTATGAATAACGACAAGGTAAAAATAAAATTGCCAGGGAAAATTGAAAAAGTGCGCTCTGTGTTAAAGCTTGCCGGACAATCCAAAAAATTGGACGAACTTGAAGAATCCATGAATCGCGCTGCGGAAACAGCCGTTCCCTTGGCAAAACCCTTATTGGCAAGTGCCATTAAATCCATGACGCTCAGCGATGCGAAAAAAATTTTGGCGGGCGGCGATACATCGGTGACAGATTTTTTTCGGGAGAAAACATCTGCGTCATTGAACACGCAGTTTTTGCCGATTGTTAAAAAAGTCACGGATAAAACCAAACTTGCCGCAAATTACAATTCCATTATGGCTAAAGCGCAACAGTATGGTGTGCGTTCTGAAGAGGACGCCAGTGTCGAAGCCTATGTCACCAAGCGCACGACGGATGGTTTATACCTAATGATTGCCGAAGAAGAAAAAGCGATTCGCCAGGATCCTTTGGGCACAGGTGTCAAAATTATTGGGAAGGTGTTTGGTGCGTTGAAATAATTTTCAGCCCAATGGTAAAAACTGGTTCTTCAAGCAATATATAATTTTGGTCGATGTGATTTCAAAACCAATAAAAAGCCCCACGAGTTTTCACTGGTGGGGCTTTTATGTTCAGGGATGAACGGCAGAAAATTGCTCCTGCATTTTCTGCACTCCCACCATCCATGGTGGTCGTATGCCTCGGGCGCATGGATGCGCAGGAGAGGCGCTGATAAAGAAGAATTATTTATTCTTTTCAGCAGCTGCTTTCTTTTCTTTCTCTTTCGCAATAACTGCTTCAGCCACGTTAGCCGGGCATGGAGAGTAGTGAGCGAATTCCATAGAGAACTGGCCACGGCCAGAGGTCATAGTACGCAGAGTAGAGATGTAACCAAACATTTCTGACAGCGGAACGTCAGCCTTGATACGTACACCAGTTACACCAGCTTCTTGACCAGAAATCATACCGCGACGACGGTTCAAGTCACCAATTACATCACCTACGTGATCTTCTGGAGTGAACACGTCAACTTTCATGATTGGCTCAAGCAGTTGTGGACCTGCTTTTGGCATAGATTGACGGAAAGCGCCTTTAGCAGCGATTTCAAACGCGATTGCTGACGAGTCTACGGCGTGGAATGCACCGTCGAACAATTCAACTTCTACGTCCAATACAGGGAAGCCTGCCAATGGACCGGTGTTCATCATTGACGCGAAACCTTTTTCAATCGCCGGGTAGAATTCTTTTGGAACGCTACCACCAACAACGGTAGTAACAAACTTGAAGCCACTGTTGGTTTCGCCCGGACGGATGCGGTAGTCGATCTTACCGTATTGACCAGAACCACCCGATTGTTTCTTGTGGGTATAGCTGTCTTCGATTTCGCGAGTAATAGTTTCGCGGTAAGCCACTTGTGGTTGACCTACGTTCAGCTCTACACCATAAGTACGCTTCATGATGTCTACTTTAATATCCAGGTGCAATTCACCCATGCCTTTAAGGATGGTTTCGCCTGAATCCTGATCGGTTTCAACGCGGAAAGTCGGGTCTTCAGAAACCAACTTACCGATGGCAATTGCCATCTTCTCGATCATGCTCTTGTCTTTTGGTGTAACCGCAATAGAAATTACTGGCTCAGGGAATACCATTGGTTCAAGGGTACACGGGTGTTTTGGATCACACAGGGTATGACCGGTTTGTACGTTCTTCAAACCTACCAATGCAATGATGTCACCAGCTTGTGCAGTGGTTAAATCAGTACGGTCATTAGCGTTCATTTCTACCATACGACCGATACGCTCGGTTTTGCCGGTAAAGGAGTTAAGGATGGTGTCACCTTTGTTCAATACGCCTGAGTAGATACGGCAGAAGGTGAGGGCACCGAAACGGTCATCCATAATTTTGAACGCCAGGGCGCGGAATGGCTCATCAGCAGAAACTTTAGCGAATTCGCCAGTTTCGTTACCTTCTTCATCGGTCAACGGTTGTGGATTAACTTCAGTTGGGCTTGGCAAGTAGTCAACTACTGCGTCCAACAAGAGTTGCATACCTTTGTTTTTAAAGGCAGAACCACAGAAAGTTGGGAAGAATGCGAGATCGCGAGTACCTTTACGGATGCAGCGCTTGATATCTTCAACAGAAGGTTCTTCGCCTTCCATGTAAGCCATCATCAAATCGTCATCTTGCTCTACAGCGGTTTCAATCAATTGGCCGCGGTACAACTCAACGTCGTCAGCCATGTCAGCAGGAATGTCTACAACTTTGTAGTTTTCTGGCAAACCAGAATCATCCCATACATAAGCTTTACGGTTCAGCAGGTCAACAACACCTACAAAAGTATCTTCACGACCGATTGGGAGGGTCATGATTAATGGCTGGGCACCCAATACTTTCTTAACTTGCTCGGTCACACGCAAGAAATCAGCACCAATACGGTCCAATTTATTAACGAAAATCAAACGCGATACTTTTGAATCGTTCGCATAACGCCAGTTGGTTTCTGACTGAGGCTCTACGCCGCCAGAACCACAGAATACGCCGATACCGCCATCGAGAACTTTCAATGAACGATATACTTCTACGGTGAAGTCAACGTGCCCGGGGGTATCAATAACGTTGAAGCGATTACCTTTCCAGAAGCAGGTTACCGCTGCTGACTGAATGGTAATACCGCGCTCAGCTTCCTGAACCATGAAGTCAGTAGTAGATTCACCTTCGTGAACTTCACCGATTTTATGGATTTTACCAGTGAGCTTAAGAATACGCTCAGTAGTAGTGGTTTTACCGGCATCTACGTGAGCGAAGATACCGATGTTTCTGTAGAGGGATAAATCAGTCATAGCGTTCTCTATAAGCTGGGTTGAAAATAGGCGCGTAATATACAGGATTTTTTCCAAAGATGTCCTAACTAAAAGACAGGAAATTTTCTACTTTGGCATCATTTTTGTGGTTTTTTGGATTCGGAAGCTAATTTGCGGACAAAATCTTGCAATTCAATGATGCTCCGGAGATTTTGGCGCGTATATATAGAAGGATGTTTTCGACATAGTCGACAGATTATCCTTATAAAAAAGAAACCCCCGAACAAGTCGAGGGCTTTGTTGCACGCTTTAGTTTTATTTATAGGTTTCCGAAGCCAATGTAGCCGTTGCAATGCAGCCATTCGCTGCCACCGCTTCCACCGCCACAAGCACCATTGCGATAGACGCCGGTATTAACCGATTGCGCCTCAGCCTGGCGAATTGCGCCATTCACACTGATGTAATCAATTTGCACATCGCGATTACCGGAATCGTTTGTGTATTGCACGATGGTTCCACCCGACAAACTGGTGGTTGCGGTGTAATTGGTCATACTAGTGGTTAGCGTCCAGGTTTGGACGGTGGTGTTATTGACCTTCAGCGAAATGCTTTCACCTCCTGCAACACCGCGAGCGCGAACGACGACAGTTTTATTTCTACCCGATGCAGAGCTTGAGCCACCAGAGCCGCCGCCATTGCCACTCCATGCAACCACTTGACCGCTATTATTGATGGCGCCAGGCGATAAGCCTTTGTTTTTAAGGTTCGCCACTATGGTTGGAACTGCCTGGTTGGTGGTTGAGTAGCCATCGTGCATTAAAAAGATGGTGCCGTTTTGGGCATTATTGGCAGCAGAGACAATGGCTGAGGTGCTTGCGCCATTCCAATCCTGGGTATCCAGATTCCAGGTCACAACGGTTAACCCAAGTGCAGTAGCCGCAGAAATGATGGTTGAGTTGGTTTCACCATAAGGTGGGCGGAACAGTGTCGGTGTCCCACCGCCCGCATTTTGGATGGCGACTTGTGCTTGCTGGATATCGTTATAAACCTGCTGGTAAGTCCAGGTCAGCATATGTTGGTGGGTAAAACTATGGTTCCCAATCTTATGCCCGGCATTGACGATGGCCTGTATTGCAGATGGATTGCTGGCAACCCTATTGCCCCAAATAAAGAAAGTCGCTTTGACTCCCGTGTTATTGAGAACATTCAATAGCGTAGTAGTGTTACTGGTAGGGCCGTCGTCGAAAGTTAATGCGTAATAGCCGTTTTGGGCGTGAGCTGTTTGTCCCAACATTAACAAACCTGCTGACACCATTAAAATCCCTAATGCTTTTCGCATATTCAGGATTTTTCTAATAGTAAGGGGCTGCACTTTTAAAAAATTATTCATTTTATTTCTCGCCGATTGAAGTGAAATGAGCAAGAGTCAACGGGCAGGCGTTGTCCCATCCCTGTTCGGATAGATTGAATAGTGACGAGTAAAACCAACGAATCGCAGATCAACTCTTGTGTCTGATATGCCTGGTTGTCACCATCCCCTTGGGCATTATTGTTATCGGGAGCCAGATTCCATTCTTTGCATAGGCGAACCGCTGGTGATAAACAAGCAGCGTAATGATTACGCAAAGCCATCCTAGTCAAGTTGATTGCAGTTATCAAACACTAGTGTGCAAGATGGTGGTCATTTACAGGTAATGTGACCAAAGGTGACAAATTAAGTTACTTAAATTGACAGGATAAACAAAGTTTTCTTATGGGAGATACATTGCTTTACGCATCTTAATATTTATTAAAATGTTAAAAAATGATTGGCGTATTAATAGGAAAATTTTAAATAAACGATGAAGCGTATTTGTATCACTTGGTTTCATGTGATATTTAAAAAATGTCGCTGATAATAACGGAATTACTCTGCAGCAATATTGGTGGAAAACCAATAGCCGGGATGTGCTTTTTTGTCTGCTAATAAGGTCGCATCGGCAGGAATAGGCATTTGAATAACATGGCGATGTGCCAGGTTTAAACGTTTTATTTTTTCACTGAAATAACGATTGAATATCTTGTCAAAAGAACCATCAGCGATCGCGCGTTGCAGCCCAAGTTGGATATCGCCAGCAAGTTGTTTATTATTTTTATTGACGTAAAAATAATAAGTTGCAGGGTAGTGAAGGGTGAGTTGTGATTCGATCTTTAAATTTAATTCAGGAAATGCATCTTCTTCATCATATATCTCCAGGGCAGAGCGCGATAAATAATCGATGCGATTTTGTTTTAGCATAAAGAAAAGTCCTTTCCAGCTGCCTGAGAGTTTTTGCGGCAAATCCAGGTTATCGTAACGCGTTACCTCCGGCCAATCATTTCCATGGCCTGCGGTAAAATGACGTAAATCATCCAGGGATTTGATCGCAGCAAAATCTTTTTGGCTTTCGGGGCGAATAAATAATATTCGCCATCCGGTTAATCCTTTGCACAGGGGAATTCGAATAGCTTGCAAATCTGTATCTAAAGCATTTTGGGCATTAAGCCAGTGAACATCATAAACATGTGTTGTTATGTTGGTCCTGGAACGACTTTCGTTCATAAAAGGTAGTGATATTTTTTCCAATTTGTAATTGTGGTTTGATTTGGATAACGCAAGCTCAAGTACTTCTACAAAATACTTTACGCGTTTGTAATAGGAGGGGTTTGAGTCGGATGCAGGGTAGTGAACAATGATTGGCGCTGTTTGTTCCGCGTATAGCTGTTGTGGTAATAGGCCGCCTATAATCAATAGCCAACATAAAATTGTTCTGATACCAGAAAAAGAATAGACGTCTGTCAAAGCCATTTGCGTTAGGTTACGAATGATAGATTGCTCCAAAACACAAACATTGTTTCATCATTTTGGCCTATTGTACTATTTTGTAATACCTTGCTACAGCTGTTTCCCGGGCACTGGTCGTAAATCATATTGGTTATGTATAGCGTCATGGATGAAAAGTGTTGTCTTGGAGGCGTTGATAATCAAAAGGATAGGGTATATGTATACAGGCTTTCCATGGCTACCATAGGTGCCGTTTTAAATAGATATGGTTTTAATAAGATGAATTCGGCGTGCTATCAGGGTTGATTTCACCATAAACTTCTTCTGGATCAACATCGTTAAGCAATAAAGTTTCCCGAACAATTTGAATATGTTCAAGCACAATTTGGTGGCGGTCACCGTATTCATACTTATTCACTTCAATTGCTTTTGGCATATAACTAAAGGCAATTTTTAATGCTTGCAGTGCATCTTCATTCATTTTATCGCTCATGATTTTCTCTTTAGGATTTTAAAGGCTCGCCAAAATTTATTGGCGACTTATGTTTTTACTTGTCGGATGAATTAAATTTCATAAGGATCTTTCAATGAAGAAACGAACCAGGCGATTCACCCTGACGGATATGGTTTAATAATGACTGAATGTTTTCTGGAAGTGCACTGGCATTTGCAAAAATGCGACCATGATCACGATTGAGGACGGGTAGGCAAGGAGATGCATAGATAAAAAAGCCGGTTACTCTTTAAAAGTATTGCAGTTTGCAATTGCACCACTTTGAAAGCCACGATTAAACCAGTCGGCTCTTTGTTTGGATGTACCGTGTGTAAATTTTTCAGGCCGAATAGTACCGGTTGCTTGCTCTTGTAACCTGTCATCACCTATTGCGGCTGCCGCATTCAATGCTTCACCTATGTCACCAGAATCCAATATGTGGCGTTGTTGATCGGCATAATGTCCCCAAATACCGGCCAGACAATCTGCTTGTAATTCTAGCTTCACTGATAAGGCATTTGCGGCCGTTCCAGATGCTGTTTGCTGCGCTTTACTCACTTTTGCAGCAATACCTAACAGGTTTTGTACGTGGTGACCAACTTCGTGCGCAATGACATAAGCCTGTGCAAAATCACCTGGTGCCCCTAATTTGGTTTTCATTTCTTCATAGAAGCTTAGGTCAATGTAAAGCTGATGATCAGCAGGGCAGTAAAATGGACCTGTAGCAGATTGCGCTAAACCGCAGGCAGAATTTACCCTGTTCCTGAATAACACCAATTTGGGTTCCTGATAGGTTTTTCCCATTTTTTGGAATTCACCTTTCCATGCATCTTCGGTACTCCCTAAAATGGCAGATACAAAATCAGTCATTTCCTGGTCTTTAGCGCTTAAGGGTTGTGAATGTGTGCTGGCAGGTGCGCCGCTCATTACTTGCAAAACATCTATGCCAAGCATGCGCGCGCCAAAATAAACCAGGCCGCCAATAAGCAGAATCACGCGACCTGTTTTGGTCGTAATCAGGTAAGGTAAAAAGCGAAACAAAATAGCTGCACCACCAACACCCGCAGCAAGCGGAGCGTTTCGCTGATCATCAATATTGCTGCTACGCCTTTCGCCTTTCCAATCCATATTGGTTGATCTCATCGATAAAATAAAATGGGTTTAGTATTATCTATCAGGAGCTTTTATGGTGTGCGGTAACGCACTTTACATTGCAAGTTAAATTATAACTATTTTATGTTGTGTTTATTAATGAAAATCACGGGATTTGATTAATAAAGTTTCCAATCTATCTGAATAATTGTGGAGCTGACCTGCAATAACATGCACTACAGGTTGTGCGACCTTTTCATTATTGATTTCTACTGTACCCACTATCACCATCAGTTTTGAGGTGAGCAATGCATGCCTATAGGTTTCTTGTGTACCTTTCCAGACAATAACATTCACATTCCCTGTTTCATCTTCGATGGTTAAAAATAACGCACCACTGGCTGTGCCCGGACGCTGGCGACCAGTAACCAGGCCAGCAATCCGCACAAAACCACCCTGGTATAAATTTTTTAAATCGCAATATTTTGTACAGCGATTAAAAGGAGCTTCATTGCGTAACAATGCCATGGGATGTGCACGCAGGGTTAAACCTGTGGTTGCATAATCATCCATCACTTCTTTTTTCAGGTTGGGTGATGGCGTTAATAAATCGTCTTTTTGTGTGGGTTCGGCAAGGTCTAATAATTCTGAAAAAGGTTCTACTGCGGCAGCATGCCAGCGCGCTTCATGCCGGTTTCCACTTAATGACCGCAATACATCGGCAGACGCAAGGTATTGCAAATCTGTTGGTGTTAACTCTGTGCGACGTGCAAGATCTTTAATGGAATTGAATGATTTGTTATTTCGCCAATGCTCAATCGCTTGTGCTTTTTTATCATCCAGCAATTTTATTTCGCAAAATCCTAAACGTATTGCAAGTTTGCCATTTATATTTTCCAGGGTGTTTTCATAATAGCTTTTATTAATATCTATCGGCAAAATATGGGTGCCATGGCGGCGGGCATCCTGTATTAATTGCGATGGCGAATAAAATCCCATGGGCTGGCTATTCAACAATGCACAACAAAACGCAGCAGGGTGATGACATTTTAACCATGAAGAAATATAGCAAAGAATGGCAAAACTTGCGGAGTGCGATTCAGGAAAACCATATCCACCAAAGCCCTGGATTTGTTTAAATAATCGCTCTGCAAAATCCAGTTCATAATTGTTGTCGAGCATGCCTTTTATAAATTTTTCTTCAAAATGTAGTAGCGTACTATTTTTACCCCAGCTTGCCATGGCACGCCTGAGTTGATCTGCTTCGCCGCCAGTAAACCCCGCTGCCACCATTGCAATACGAATAACTTGCTCCTGGAAAATGGGAATACCAAATGTTGATTTCAACGTGTCTTCAATTGCCGGGCTTGGATAGGTAATTTCTTCCTCTTTGTTTCGTCTGCGTAAATAGGGATGCACCATTCCACCCTGGATGGGGCCCGGTCTTACAATAGCAATTTGAATAACGAGATCATAAAAACATGTTGGTTTTAATCGCGGCAACATAGCCATCTGTGCGCGGGATTCAATCTGGAACACACCAACGCTATCGCCTTTACATAACATTTCATAAGTGGCTTTGTCTTCACGTGGAATATCCGCAAGGCTTTTAATATCAGGCTCGTAACGGCTTATATAATCCAGACATTTTCGTAACACCGTGAGCATGCCCAGGGCTAATACATCCACTTTTAATAAACGCATGGACTCAAGGTCTTCTTTGTCCCACTGGATTAACGTGCGATCGGGCATGGATGCATTTTCGATTGGAACGAGATCACTGATTTTGTCTTTCGAAATGACAAATCCGCCGACATGTTGCGATAAATGACGAGGAAACCCCCGTATTTGTTCAACAAGGATAAAAAAATGTTTTAATAAAGTGTGCTGGATTTGCAGGCCTGCTGCTTCGATACGTTTTTTTAAATCCGCAGATTTATCCCACCAGGCCATATTTTTTGCCAGATGATCGACAAGGCTTTGTTCCATGCCTAATGCCTTGCCAACATCGCGAACAGCACTGCGTGAACGATAGGTAATTACCGTTGCAGCAATCGCAGCACGTTCACGGCCATATTTTTGGTAGATATATTGGATCACTTCTTCACGGCGGGAATGTTCAAAATCCACATCAATATCAGGTGGCTCATCGCGCTCTTTTGAAATAAACCGTTCAAATAATACATTGATTAGGCCGGGCGCAATTTCAGTGACAAATAAACAATAACAAACCACACTGTTGGCAGCTGAGCCTCTTCCCTGGCATAAAATATTTTGTTGCCGTGCGAACTGGACAATATCGTAAACCGTTAAAAAATAATATTCGTACTGCAGCTCTTCGATAAGATTCAATTCTTTTTCGAGAAGTGCTTCTACTTCAGGTAAAACACCTTTTGGCCAGCGTTGGTGTTTTCCTTCCTCTACCAAATTACGCAAATGTGTAATGGGTGTGAGAGAGCGGGGTACTAACTCTTCAGGGTATTGGTAACAAAGTTCATCCATTGAGAAGGTACATAAATCGGCGATGACACAAGTTTCGTCAAGTAACGCCTGCGGATAAAGCTTTGCCAATTGCTCATAAGATTTTAAATAAGCTTCGCCATTACTTTGCAAGCTGGTTCCCATGTTTTCCAGGGTTTTATTTTCCCTGATGGCAGACACAACATCTTGCAAAGGCTTACGATTTTTTTCATGCATTAATGCCTGGCCGCAAGCCACCAAAGGGATATTATGTTTCTTACTTAATAGAAGCCAGCGTTCAAATGCTTCCTGTTCACCGCTATGTAATTGATGGTTGATGCCTATCCACAATTGCTGTTTAAATGCATTGTATAATTGATTGACAATATCATCCGGATTAACACCATCGCTACCGCTATAACCAATCCAGATGATTAAACAATTTTGCAAACGAAAGCGTAAATCTTCAAAATGTGCTTCGTATTCGCCTTTGGTCGCCCGTCGCCTGGCTAACGTAATAAAGCCTGACAACTCTGCATAAGCAACTCGCGTTGGTGCTATGGCAATTAACTGCATGCCATTGCTTAACTTAAAGCGGCTACCAATAATTAGTTTGAAATTTAATTCCTGTGCTGCAACAAATGCTTTTACAATTCCGGCTAATGAGCATTCATCGGTGATGGCTAATGCATCGTATTCAAGTTCTGCTGCACGATAAATATATTCGGGCGGATGCGATGCACCCGTCAAAAAAGTAAAATTGGTCGTGGTATTGAAATGAGCGTAACCCATGATTTACCCAAAAATGCCGTGAACAAACCAATCCTTTTTGTGTAAATCCAAAAAAATCCATAAGCGCACATGATCGTGACGTTGGGCGATAAAATAATCGCGTGCTTCGGGTTTTTCCCACCAGGTTGCGCGAATGCGTTCAGGGCCAGCGAGTAGAGTTAAATGACCGCGCCAATACAATCCGCGTTTGCGTATTTCAATTAATGCTGGCGTGGGCAATAACCAATGTGGACGTAACGCTCCTTTATGCAAAGCGGGCAATTGTTGGTTTGCTGTTTCGGTTAACAATATTTTTTGATTGCTGCTCTCAGGTAAGATGGCGTCCTGGTAACTTAATTTAAACACAGCATCATCACCTAAACGGGCTTTTAGTTTTGCCATGGTAATTGCAAAACTGCGGGCGCTTTCACGAGAGTTTGATCGTTTGCCAAATGCCAAGCTTTGGCTGCGATTTTGCAACGGCATTGCGCTTTGGCATTTTAAGGTGAGTGAATCAACTTCAAAGGGTAATTCACGGTTATCCAGTTGAATCAAGGTTAAATCGTACAGTAATTCCCAATGGCTTTCGGCTGTATCGCTGCGCACAGGGAGTGCAAAATGATTGTGGTAAATATCTGAAAATATCCATTGGATATACTGGCATTGCAATTGTCGCTTGCGTAAATACTGGCTGAGGTTTTGTAATAAATGCTCGATAGGATAATGTAATTGATCCGTTTGGTTTATAGGATAATCAAACTGGATATTTTCAGAAAAAAATTCAACGGGTTTATAAATCAATCGCGGTTTATCAAATAAAGACTTTTGTTGAAGGTTTTGTTCTATCGCAAAAATATCACAAATGGCTTGCGCAAATTGCGCGCCCCAACGTTTTTTGATGCTGGTAATTTTTTGTGCATCGAGTTGTCGGGTAATATCGCCAAAGTTGGTAAAACCGGTTTTTTCGAGTGCTTCTACTTCTTGCGGAAAATCATGCAGTAATTGAATCGGTAACTTTTTTAAGCGCTCACAAAATAACTCCTTATTTTCATTTCCTGAAATAAAATACTGCTCAAATGACAACAGCCAGGCACCTTGTGATGTATGGGCATAACCGTAACAAAAACGATAATGCGTATTGTGCAGGTATGTGAAAATCTTTTCTGTAAGCAAATGAATCCCGGAAAATAATTGCAGGCACGTTGATACTTCCAACAATAATCCTGCTTGTGTAACCCATTCACTTTTATAAGGTTCGATATAAGGTGTGAACTGATAAAGCTGTGCAGATAGATCTTGCAATGCTTTCGCTTCTTTTTCCTCATCCCGTTGATACACTTCGCAATTACTTAATAATTTTGCGGTGGTTACATCCATGCCATAACGCACACCAACCTTGTAAGCAGATTCATTTACGTAAATAACAATTTGCTTTTCGGCGACGACCATCGCAGTTTCTGTAGATGCATCGACTCCGAGCACTTCCAGTGGAAGTTCACTAAAACGCAATGCCAGCCACAAGCGCGACCCCGGACGATAATAATGTCTTGCGCCACTCATCATTTGCTCCTGCGCAATGGCGTAACTTTGGCAGGTTTGCGTTGTGTTGTATCAGGTTTACCTGGCAATGGGATTTGATCGAGCAAATGGTATGGCATCAAACCAGTCCACGCTTTTGGCAGCGAAATCTTGATCGGTTGGGATGAATGCTCCAAGGTGCCTTTTTGTTTAAACAGGGTTAATTGAATATCTGAAGAAGTAATTTCGCTTAACAATCGTAAGGTCGCGGGCGAACTTTGTTGTCGCGCATTTTCAGCCCTGAACAAAACGCATAATCCGGAACCATCATTGGTCGCCAGCAAACATTTGCGCAGTTCGGTATAACTTAATGCGTAGGGTTGTTGCCAGGCCAATAAAATATCGCAAGATGCTGTTCGAGCCAGCTCCACAAAACTCGCCAAGAAATCCGCTGCGGTAGACACACGGACAACAATAACCTGATCAAGATCGATTCCCGCCTGGATCATGGCTTGGCAAAACGGCATTAACGGCGGATTTAGCAGCACGACATAATTCGAACCAGCCTTCAAAACCGGCTCAAAAACCCGCCATTCCTGCTGTTGGAAGCCTTTCTGGCAAACCTCAACAAGGCTTCTTGTCGGCCAGCCGCCATTGAGCAAGGCGGCATCAAGAGCTTCATAACCTGTATTCATTACCGCAGGCACATCAAGGCTCTTGGTCTGGCCGCGCCATATGTCGCTACGGCCAAGCAAGCGATCCAGGGTGCAGTCGGGATTGTCTGTAGAAGTAGGGTGCATTGTAAGTTACAAATACTGTATGTAAATACAGTATAGTGCAATTGGGCTGGCAGTCGTCAAGGATGGGGTTAGAACTTTTGGTTTGAATATTGGCTGGTGAAATGTGTAATTAACTGTTTTTGGTCGAGGGGAAAAATGTTTTTTAATTTAATGCTTGAATTATTTAATAACTTCCATCATTCCAGTTACGCATATATTAACAATTGGTTTTGGAAATTCTGTATGAGGGCAGTCCGACATTAGGCGATATGCATAACCAATACGATATTTTTGATTGGAACATGATTTTAACCATTCATCAGAAAGATTAAATTTCAAGCTTGTGAGTTTCTTTAGCGATTGTCTTTTAAAAGCTGATTTCGCTTTACTTGTGAATGCTACAGCTTCAATATTTTTAGGCGCTCCATTTTCATCAATTTGAAAGTCAAAAACTGTATAGCCAGACGTACTTGCTTTGGAGCCTTCTAATGGAAATTCAAGTTTATAGTTTTTGGCTGATTCTTCATCCATTGAAAGTGCGCCACAACCAGATTGTATTTTTTCAGTTGGAGAAACTGCTGTGGCATCATATTCTATTCAGGAATAGGTTTTTTCTAAGGTTATGGCAAGGGTAAATTATGGTAGTAGGAACAGTAATCCAAGTAAGATGGTTTTCATATTTTCCTTTTTGTTAATGGAATAAAATAAAAAGGAGTGTATTGAAGATTAAGTTTCACTTAATTTTACTCTGATCCCATTTATCGGATATCCAGTTTGTATATATTAAAGCTGCACTTGTATCGTAAAAAATCCTGAATCATCTCTTTTATATTTGGGGCGAGGGTTTAAAAATTTTTCTGATAAAACAATTAAATTTCGAATCTCACTAACATGAAATAATTTCCATCCTGAAGATTCTCCAGATTCGCTTCCTCCCTTTACTTGGTAAGCACGAAGTGCTAAATGACCTTTAGTATCTATGCCGTAAGTATGTGGTTCAACTATGCGAGAGTAACCATCATAATTAAACGATAATAATTGTTTGTTTTTAATGACAGATTCAATGTTCATTGTGTCTTGCAAATAATAAATGTAGGCTTAATTTTAAATTCTTATCGAGCTATGCACTTTTCATTAGAAGTCTTTGTATAGGTACAAATTCTGTATGCCCAATTGAATGGTACACTTTGTGTAATAGATGTAAGTGCGGTGAAACAGTTGATTGATTTCCTAAAACCTGAAGGTTTAAATGTTCTTGCTCGGTTGGTGTTATGGCTAATTTTCCTTTAATTATATCTCGCCAGTTGGCTTCATTTATGGACAAATGAATTCCATCAAATTTTATGTAGTCATCTCTTGCAGTACTAATAACTGAACTAATTAGATCTGCGTATTTTTCACTGATTTTTTTCCATGGCTGCCCTTCTAAAGATTCTGCTATTGCGCATAGCTCATTGAAGAGCTGATTAGGTGTGCAAAAGTTACATAGTGAAGACCCAAAGAAAATTATCCAATCATTAAATAGTTCAGGATATTGAGAAGCGCTAAACCAGCGCTCTCCTAGTAGCGACATTAACTCTAGGGTAGTTCCAGCTTGAGTTTGCATTTTGCGATATTCGGAAGCAGTTATATTGGCTGCTTTTAAAATGGCCTCTTCTAAATAATTTCTAGTGTAAGTTTTCCCATAATCAGTAACTAATCCAACATGTTGTTTATTATTTCCATTGATAGAACCGACCATTCTTGTGGTGAATGCAATATCAAGATTATTCATCGTCGGATTGAATTCTTCAGCTACCTTGTATAAACCTTGTTGAAGCATGGCGTATATATGAAACTCATTACTTTCAATTGGAGTATCAAGTATCCATAGTAGCGTGAAATTTTCACCGTCGAATGTTGTTGCAGTTGGAAGTGGAATGCCACACATTTCAAGTCTAAGGGTTACCAATATACTAGTGTTCCAGGCAGTTTTTGGGACCTGTAAATGTAGGCAATTGGAGCGAGCAAAGTTAAGCAGTAAGGTTTGACCTAAAAAAGATGCTGTTGAAAAGTATATTTCTTCAAGTCCACACGCGTGACGTGACACTTGTTCCAAATCAAGTGTTGATATTTGGGATTGCACAAAAGACTTCCCAAACTTTCGCCGAAGTACAATATTTCCAACACCTTTTGAGCTAGGGTGAAACATTCTAAAAAAGTCTTCAGTGCGTGAGAAATTCATTTTATTGGCCTCTGTTGACACATAAGACATCTTTTTATGCCTTTGTACCCATATATTGTGTTTTGATTTTTGTTAAAGCGCAATATATAGGTTTTTATATTTGTTTTGCTAATATCTTTTTCTCATTTTGGTTGAATGTTGACCAGTAATAATTGGCATATAAATCTTTTTAGGTGAGCTTGAGAATTTTTTATGTGGGAATCGGGTTGTTTTTCCCTCATGCTAATTTCCCAAGCATCGCAAGGTGATAAGGTAAAACGGACAAGACGACCCGTTGACACCTGAGAAGTGGAGGATCAGAAATTCGCGGGGCATCCTTCTTTGCTTACTTTTCTTTGGCGAGGCAAAGAAAAGTAAGGCCTGCGGGAGGCAGGTTTAGCAAGATTTTTTTAAATAAAGTGCAATCCTTCTTGAGTTACGCGAACTAATTTCTAAATCATGAAGAGGTATTTTCTAAAACTTTAATTGGAACTGCCTTCGTCCCGTTTAAGAGTTCAATTAGGCCTTTACGGATGGTGTCTTCCTGATTGTCGATTTCCCCGTGTGCTATTGGGGAATACGAAGATTTTTTTATATGTGTTTTATCAAAGTCGTATTTAAGTATTGTTGCCATGCAATGTAGTAAGTTCACCAATAAATCGATTCGTTTAATTGCCCACTGTTCGGGTGATAGGTTTTTGTCTGAAAGTAAATCATGGTATTCGCGCCATGCTGAAATAACTGTTGGATTATCGGAAAACTCGATGTCAATATTATTTAGAGCCTCAACATGACGCCAGGAAAGAGTATATGCGCGGGTAGCCATAAGCGTTTTAAAAATACTTTCTTTTCTTTCGGTTATAGCTTTTTGATTGTCCAGATAACGAGTAATTTGAATCGCGATAATCGGACTAATAATAGTTGCTGAAATCATTAACCAATCTTGAATCTGCATTTTGTACGCTCATAAACTGATATTAAAAAAACCGTTATCAAGCCTCACCAGAAAAACATCTGATACAACTCAATAACGGTTTTGGTTATTCACTCCAGAACATGTTATCCATTTTTAAAGTCGCTGGATCCCCTGCGGGGATGACGACAGTGCGATTAACTAGATTTGATTAATCCCAAGAAAGCGCACCACCTGTTTGATACTCAATCACTCTGGTCTCAAAGAAATTCTTCTCTTTTCTTAAATCCATAATCTCACTCATCCACGGGAATGGATTTTGTGCGCCTGGAAATTGTTCTTTCAAACCAACTTGTGCACAGCGGCGGTTGGCGATGAAGTGGAGGTATTCTTCCATCATGGCGGCGTTCATGCCGAGGACGCCGCGTGGCATTGAGTCGCGGGCGTATTGGATTTCGAGTTCGGTGCCTTCCAGAATCATTTGGATCACTTCTTGTTGGAATTCTGCCGTCCACAAGTGCGGGTTTTCCAGTTTGATTTGGTTGATCACGTCGATACCAAAATTCAAATGCATGGATTCGTCGCGCAAGATGTATTGGAATTGTTCTGCAACACCGGTCATTTTGTTGCGACGGCCCATGCTGAGGATTTGGCTGAAGCCGCAGTAGAAGAAAATGCCTTCGGTCACTACATAGAAGGCGACGAGGTTGCGCAGCAATTCCTGGTCGGTTTCCGGTGTGCCGGTGGTGAAGGTTGGGTCGCTTAATGATTGGGTGTGTTTCAGGCTCCATGCGGCTTTGTTGGCAACGGATGGCAGTTCGCGGTACATGTTGAAAATTTCGCCTTCGTCCATGCCCAGGGATTCAATGCAATATTGATAGGCGTGGGTGTGGATGGCTTCTTCGAAGGATTGACGCAAAATGTATTGGCGGCATTCGGGGTTGGTGATTAAGCGGTAAATCGCTAATACGAGATTGTTGGCTACCAATGAGTCCGCCGTTGAGAAGTAGCCGAGGCTGCGCATGACTACGCGGCGTTCGTCTTCGGTGAGGCCGTCTTTACTTTTCCACAAGGCGATATCGGCGGTCATGTTGACTTCTTGTGGCATCCAGTGGTTGGAGCAACCGTCGAGGTATTTTTGCCATGCCCAGTCGTATTTGAAAGGGACGAGTTGGTTGAGGTCGGCGCGGCAGTTGATCATGCGCTTTTCATCAACCTGGATACGGGCTGCACCCATTTCCAGTTCGGCGATACCGGGCGCCGGGTCTAATTGAGCGAGGGATGCACGAGCCTTGGCTAATTCCGGGCTGATGCCTGCTTCATTGGCGCTGGCCGCGAAGGTTGCTTGCGGTGCTTCAGGAGTTTGTACAGGTGCCGCAGTGGCTGGCGCAGGGTTTAAGGCTTCCTGGCGTGCTGATTCTTTAGCGGCTTCTTTTACAACTTCTTCTGAGTCAAATTCGTCCCAACTTAACATGGCTTTCCTCTCTGCATTGTCTAATTACTAAATTGCTGTTTGACCTGCTTGGGTCGTGATTCTTGCTTGCTGGAGGCGAGGGCATCCAGTCGGTATATGGCTTAGTAGCTGCTAGCGCTGAAAAAGTTCTACCTATTTTCTATCGATCAGTTATTCGCATTCTTGTGATAGATCAAAGGTTTAGGTTCTTGCCCTTATGGCTTAATAAAATCAATCAGTTAGGCCAAGAATTGGTCTGGATAGGAAACGTTCAGGCAAAACGGCCTGTAAAAAGCTCAAATCCAGAAACAGCCAGTACTATAAGGGAGACTTGGTTTCAACACAATATCTAGTGTTTTATATTTTGTGATGCACTAGATATATGCACCAGTATTTCACAGGTTATCCACAGGGACTATGCCAAAAAATTTCATTTGGCATCTTGTTCGACGCAATTACCGCGTTCGGCACCGTACAGATTGTGTCGCTGTTCACGGTTAGTGTAAGGCTCAACCCTTTTTTCCTGTTCGTTATGGCTGAAGGGCTCATTTAACTCGGAGGTCATTATGAACAGAAGCCATGAGTTTGGTTTGAGCAATACCCATCAACCTTTGGATCGATTTTCAACTCCTAAAAAGAGTCAGTTGAGCAAGCGTTTGCAAAGTATTTTGCGCGATAAGCGCGGCAGCCATTTGAGTGAGCAAACAGCTTATGAGCTTGAGCAGGAGAGAAGGGAAAGCTTGCACGAGCATCCCTTGCCGACTGAAAGCCAGGTTAAAGCGATCTGGCAACAGCAGATTGGCAAAGCCAAGATGGTGAGTGGAAGGCTAACGGAGGACGAACTGCTTAAAAATCCGAGCCAGATTGATCGCCTTGCCGGTTTGGTGCAGGAGCGTTATGCGATTCCTCGCGCGGAAGCTGATAAGCAGGTCGCGGCATTTTTGCGTCGTCGACATTCTTGATTTATTCACCGGGCTTACGGATTAAGCCCGCGTGTTTTTTACAGTGACCGTCACCTGTAAATTCATGCTGCAACCTGAGTTGAACTTTTGGAACAGCGCTAAACATGGATTGAATATTTTGTTTATTGGAGAAATATTTATGAGCAAATTACTTTTAAACTCATTCGCAAAAACCGGTATTGTTTTGGCCTTTTCTACCATGAGTCTTATGGCGAATGCCGATGCAAAGCAGGATATTATCGATGCGCGCCAGGAGACCCAAATCTGGACAACTTATGCATTGAGTCCATATCTTCGCGCCCATGACCTCAAAGTTAAAGTCCACGAAGGCAAAGCAGTATTGAGTGGTAAAGTTGACGAAGATGTCAACAAAGAATTGGCAAAGGAAATCGCTTTGGGTGTTGAGGGTATTAAAGATGTTGATAACCAAATTGTAGTGGAGTCTGATTACAATCCAAAAACAACTACGCGTGGTTATGGCGATGTAATTGATGATGTAACAATTACGGCGGCGGTAAAATCGCGTTTGGTGTGGAGCAAATATTCTTTTATTGGCACCAAAGTTGAAAGTAAAGCTGGTCGTGTTACCTTGACCGGTAATGTTGATTCCAGTGAGGCGAAGACTGCCGCTTCACGTTTGGCAAATGCAACTCGCGGAGTCATTTCTGTAAGCAACCAATTAAATGTTGATAGCAAGCCAAGTGCGACTGATACCGCTAAAAAAGCTGCAAGTGATACGGGTAAAGCTGTTGCTGATGCCTGGATTACAACTAAAGTAAAATCAAACTTTTTTTATTCCAGCAATGTCAGCGGCTCCGATATCGATGTTTCAACCAGCGCCGGCATAGTGACATTAAAAGGTAAAGTGAGCAGCGGGGCAGAGCGTGCCTTGGCGATTGAGCTTGCAGAAAATATTCGCGGTGTGAAAAGTGTAAATGCAAAAGATTTAGTGTTTTAATTCCCAACGTTATTTTGTTGAAAAAGCCCTGTTAATTTAGCAGGGCTTTTTTTATGGTTTTAAAAAATAATTGTCGGCTAGATTATTTAGATATTGTGTTAATAATTTTTATATAAGGTACGTTAGCGCACTGAGTGTATTTGCATGATTCTTTAACCTTTGTCATGTGGCTTATTTTTATTTCACTCAAAAGCTGGAGAACTATCATGTTAGAGACTATTGCAGTTATTCTGCTTATCCTGTGGGTACTGGGCTTGGTGTCTTCATACACCATTGGTGGATTAATCCATATCCTATTAGTTGCCGCCGTTGTGATTATCCTGGTAAGAATCATTCAGGGTCGAAGATTATAGTTTTCCTGGAATACGTACAGGCCAAACATCTCGCTTGCATGTTTGGCGTGTGCGTATTTCAGTTTTTGATGAGTGGTAAAATCAGGGAGGCTTGGGTGACAAGGAGGTAGATATTGCAATTTTTAAGATGATTTAATTTATCCTTCTTTCCTTCTTTCCTTCTTTCCTTCTTTCCTTCTTTCCTTCTTTCCTTCTTTCCTTCTTTCCTTCTTTCCTTCTTTCCTTCTTTCCTTCTTTCTCGTTTTCTTTAAGTAATTTTACATTTCAGGTTCAATTATTTTTGATGGGTGTACTTTTGCGGTATTTTAATTTTATTAATGCCTGTGTAATTCCCTTCATCCCTGAAGGGTAAATTCCTTAATAGCTTTAAATACAGGTCAAGGTTAAAAAGTAAGTTGAAGCGAATTATTTAACATTCTTCATCAACCGGTCCAATTCCTTTTTAACAACTTGATAGCATTCACACACGCGTGATTCCAGCTTTTTCCTGTCTAGCACGGCAATATGTCCGCGTCTGTAGCGAATACAATCTGCGTTTTGCAGGCTGCCTGCTGCTTCTGTAACACTTTCGCGGCGCACGCCGAGCATATTTGCAACAAGTTCTTGCGTCATCACCAGTTCACCGGTTGGAATACGATCCACGGTGAATAATAACCAGCGACACAATTGTTGTTCCACCGAGTGATGGCGATTACACACTGCCGTTTGGAACATTTGCGTCATCAGCGCTTGGGCATAGCGTAGTAATAAGCGTTGCATTAATCCTGCGCAATTAAATTCCGCTTTTAAAATACTGCGTTCCAAACGATAAGCGTAGCCAGCAGTTTGCACTACAGCAGCGCTGGGTGTTGTGTTTCCACCTAAAAACAGGGGAACCCCCACCATGCCTTCGTTGCCAACACCGGCGGCTTCAGCAGATGCACCAGACTCCATAACATATTGCAAAGAAATAATGCTGGTAGTTGGAAAATATGCATAACTTAATGGTTGGCCAGGTTCGTAAATACTTTCACCCAGCTTTAAATTCACTAATTCAAGGCGCGCAGTCAAGCGATCAATTTCTGGCTTGCTGAGTGCTGCAAGAAGATGATTTTGTAATGGGCTATGAATTGTTTGCATCGCTATCCCTACTGGTTGTGCCAGGCATTTCTTTGCATTGGATTCCTATACCACGGTAACCAATAAAACGGCTTGCCAAGTCGAACATAGGTTCACCGCTTACGCGGTAGTGATGTTGTATGCCACTGGTGTCAACACGGCTGAATGCAAAATCAATGAACGGTTGGCGCGCGGCAATAATATCTTGCAATTCTTTTCGTTCAGTTTCATTCCAGCCAGCATTCTCCAGTAAATCAAGAGATGCGGAATTTTTATCAAGTAATGGATCAACCTGGATGCCGAGCATTTCCAACACCGGGCCAGATACTTTAATGAATTTGCCATCCTGGTCTTGTTCCCAATACCAGTCAGAGGCGAGTTCGGTGAGGCTGCGATAACGCGCTTCACTTTCACGCAATTCTGCTGTGCGTTCTGCAACGGTTTGTTCAAGGATTTTGTTGTAGTTTTCCAATTTTTTATACAGCAAACGCACTTCCAACATATTGTGAATACGCGTTTTAACCTCCACTAAATCGAAAGGCTTGCTAATAAAATCTTTGGCACCGGTTTGCAATGCACGAAGTTTATGGCCCGGTTGTGCTGTGAGCACAATAACCGGTAAATAAGCTTCCTTGTCATTAGCCTTCAGGACTTCCATCACCTGGAATCCATCCATTTCAGGCATTTGCAAATCCAGTAAAATTAAATCGTAATAATTTTTACGATGTAATTCACTGACTTCGACCGGATTCATTGTTGAGGAAACGTTGGTATAACCCGCCTCGCTTAACAATTGCTCCAGTAACGCGACATTTGCCTGTTGATCATCAACGATCAAAATGCTCGCGTTGAGAATATCTTGCTCAGTTAGCTTCATGTCATTTTCTCTTCATTTATTCTCATTGGTTTTGGGGTGGAAATTTCCAATGCACTATCGACAGTGTGCAAAAACTCATTAATTTTAATGGGTTTGGTTAGATAGCGGAAAAAACCGGCATCCAGGCCTCTTTCAATATCACTTGGAATTGCGTTAGCGCTCAACGCAATAACGGGAATATGGTGGGTGATGGGATCCTTGGAAAGTATTTTCAAGGCTTCAACACCACTGATTCCCGGTAAGTTGATATCCATTAAAATTAAATCGGGTTGGGCAACGCGCGCGAGTTCAATTCCGCTGTAACCATCGCGTGCGGTGAGTAATAAAATATCCGAACGTTTTGCCAATATGTCTTCAATCAACGTTAAATTGGCTGCATTATCTTCGACGTAAAGCAGGGTGCGTTTAGGGGCATCGTTCTTGACGGGCGATGGAATCAAACTGAGGAATGCCTGTGGTTCAACATCAATAACGGCAGCATCATTTGCAATATCAAGATCGATGGAAAATATTGTACCTTTGCCTACGGTACTTTTCACATGGATTTTTCCGCCCATTAATTTTACTAATCGTTTAGTCATTACCAAACCGATTCCTGTACCTTCTTCAGAGCTATTTTCTTTGCCCAAACGATTGAAGGGTTGGAATAATTGTGAAAGTTTTTCTGGTGGTAAACCTTCGCCTGTATCTTCAACAGAAATACGCACACGCCCAGGTTCACACTCTGTACACGTTAGCGTCACTGAACCATGCTGACGATTGTATTTGATAGCGTTGGATAACAAATTAATAAGCGCTTGTTTTAGGCGCGTATTATCAGCCCTGATAATAATAGGTGTTTCAAACGCAGGGAAATTTAACGTGATGTTGCGATTGAGCGCTTGTGGCTCAACCATAGCTTCGCATTCGCGGATCAATTCAGGTAGCGAAACGGTTTCCATTGATACCGGTAACCGGCCTGATTCAATTAATGTTAAATCAAGGATTTCGTTAATTAAATCCAGCAAATACCAACCCGCTTGTAGAATTTGGTCGACACTGCGTTTTTGGCTGGCGGTTGGCGGTGGATTGCTCGCTTCAATTAATTGTGCGAAACCTAAAATTGCACTTAATGGTGTGCGCAATTCGTGGCTCATATTGGACAGGAAATCTGATTTTGCACGGTTGGCTTTTTCGGCCAGGTTTTTTGCTTTTTTCAATTCAATATTGTTTTCAAGCAATACCTGGTCGAGGCGTTTGCGTTCTGTAATGTCGATCAGCATATTGATGCCGCCAACTAATTTTCCTGCGGTGTCATGCAGCGGGGTAGGGTGCGCCGTGAACCATACGCGAGTGCCATCGGGTCGCTCTGCGATAGCTTCGGCTCCCAGGATTTGACGGCCTTCCCTGAGTGCAATAGCCATAGGGCTCTGGTCGTGCGGCAATGCAGTACCATCAGGGTTGTACAATTTCATGTCAATAAACCACTGATTAGTACCCAGCTCTGGTGTGGTGCCCGAAAAATCTGCTGCTGTCTGGTTAAAATGGGTGAGGCTGCCATTGGCGTCAGTGGTGTAAATGGCTACCGGAAGTGCATCTATAACTGCGCGTAAATGACGCTCGTTTTCGCGCAAGGTATCTTCAGTGCGTTTAAGCTCGGTGATATCAAGGTTGGTTCCTACAATGGATTCAACATAGCCGCGCGCATCGGTACGCATGGTTTCCACGGATCTTATAAAACGAATTTCATTGTGATCATCTGCGCGATGGATGCGGAATTCATGGCTGGATTTATCGCGCAAACTAATCGCTTCATCCAATTCTTTTTGAATGAGGCGATCTTCCTGTACCAAATGTTTAAACCAGTCCTCGCGCTTCACAATTCCATCAGGCGTTGGTTCTACACCATAAATACGGAACATTTGCGCATCCCAACGCATAACATTATTGACGATGTCCCACTCCCAAATACCTACGCCGGTCGCTTCAGTTGCAAGGCGTACGCGTTCATCGCTTTCACGTAATGCTTGTTCAGAGCGTTTGCGTTCAGTAACGTCGGTAAATAAAATCGCCACTTTATTGCTGCCCGGATCACCCAGTCGGCAGGTGTAAATGTCGAGCCAGCGATTCAGTGCTTTGACTTCATATTCAAAACGAGCGGGCTCACCGGTTTGCAAAACTTCGTGATACACCGTAAACCAATCTGCATCTAAATTCGGAACAAGATCAAGTATGTATCGACCTTGGGCATTGTGGAGGCCGCTTTGTTTTTCGAAAGAAGGGTTTATCTCCAAAAAGAATTGGTTAACAATTTTATCGTCCTTGTAAAGCATCTGTGATACACAGAAACCTTCATCAATACTGTCAAACAAATTGCGATAGCGATATTCAGATTCGCGCATAACAGCTTCAGCATGTTTGCGCGCAGTGATGTTGCGCAATACGCCGGTAAAGAAACGCTGCCCACCCAAACGCATTTCACTTACTGCAATTTCCATGGGGAACGTCTGGCCATTTTTAAGGCGCCCGGTAACTTCGCGTACAATTCCGTTCGCACGTTCTTCCGGAGTTGCGTTGTAATAATCAAGCGACCCTTTATCTTCATTTAATTCCGGTACTATGGTGCTGAATCGTTGGCCGATCAATTCATTGGGGCCATAGCCAAACATTTTTTCTGCAGCGGGGTTAACGGTTTCAATCATATTGCTGCGAACGTGGAAGGTTACAATGCCGTCTGCCACTGTACCCAGAATGGTTTTGACCAATTCATTACTGTCGAGCAAGGCTTGTTGCGCTGCATTTTCAGCGGTGATATCGCGGAAAACCAGTACGGCGCCAATCACCTGGCCATCGTGGTCGCGAATTGGTGCGCAGCTGTTTGCGATATTACATTGGTTGCCATCGCGCAAAATTAATACTGTGTCATTGGAACCTTGAGCTGCACCATACAACAAGGTTTCTATTACTGGCACTGCCATAGGTTGACGGGTTTCTTTATTGATAATTTTAAAAATTTCAGGAATCGGCAAGCCCAGGGCCTCTTCCTGCGACCAGCCCGTCAGCAATTCTGCAACGTGGTTCATCAAGGTAACGCGTGCTTCGCGGTCAGTTGCAATTACGGCGTCAGCAATAGAGTTCAGGGTAACTTCCAGTTTTCGTTCACTATCTTGCACGGTGATATAGGCTGAATTTAATTGCTCATTCATCGCCTCTTGTTTTTCTAATGAATTCTTGGTTTCCATGTGAACCAAATTCATCAGACGCTGGTGAATATTGCGATAAATTCCGTAAGCAAAAACCTGGGCAAACAACAACATAAAAACGCTGGCTGAAACAATGAAGGCGAATAGAAAATTCATATTCGTCTGGTATTCATGATCGTAATATTTCAGCTGAATATTCTGGATGCGATTGTATTGATCCATCTCTATTCGAATGGCATCCATAAGCGCTTTTCCGTCGTGACTTTTTAATGCCGACATAACGGTTTGCAAATCATTGGTTCGTTTTAAGGCAATTGCAGTCGCCAGCACTGATAATTTGTCTTTTATCAGGGGCACAAGTTTTTCCAAATGCGCTTTTGCTTCGGGGATTGATGTCATCGCGTTTAATTGCGTCAGCTTTGCAGGAATGCCATCGCGCACAGCTTCATAGGGTTTAAGGAAATTTTCATTGTCAGTTAATAAATAACCGCGGGTGCCTGTTTCGGCATCGATGATCATGGTCAACAACGACTGGGCTTTTGCAAGGGTTTCTGTGGTTTGGGTGCGCATGTTGCCCGCAGCTTGCATGCGATCAAAAAACCAAAAAAGGGTAATTACCATCAACAAAACGAAAATGGTCGGAAGCGCCAATAGGAAAATATTAGTACGTGTTGTTTTGACCTTCATAAAGGTTTTGCTCGGCGACTTAACTGTTCGATGAAGTAATTATTCCGTTGGACTTTATATAAGTGAATTTAAAGTAAAGTCGCATCCCGGGATTCCTTTGCCTAAATTTACGTCATGCAGACTGTTTATTACACGGTTGATGGCAATAAATGAGTCATTTGGAGCGATCAATTCCAAATATAGCCTGACAGACCACAAGTTTACACTCAGTGGGCATACTGCTTTTGATGATCAATCTCTTGGCGTCTACTGTCTGTTGGATAGCTCACATAAGTGGCACTTAAGTTAGTAAATAACCTTGGCGCCCACAATAAGGTAATGGCTGCCCGATCTCTGTGTGCTTGCACACTGAAGGGGTAATTCTGGCGTTTTAATATATAAAGTCCGGCGCACCTCCGGTTCTCCTGTATATCCCTGATGGTTTTTCAGGGGGAAAAAATAAGAGCAACTATATTAGGAAGGTCCATATGAATACTTACCGCCATCACATATTGGGTTTCTTTTCCCAGCGGGCGCAGGCTGAAAAGGCATTTGCGCAAGTCACTGCCCAGGGGATAGCGCCAAAAAATGTACAGATTTTTGATAAATACTCTGTCTTGCCAACAATCACAAATACCGAGCCCTTTAACGTGGATAAAAAGCAAACCTGGGCCAGTGCAAATTTGAACTCACTGGCGGGAACCGGGTTGGGGAGTTTGATTGGCATTAAGCTTGTGGGAACTGATGTAAGCCTTATTGTTGAGCGTTCACTGATTCCGCCTTTAGTCGCATTAGGGTGGGGGATGAATATCGGTGTTGTGGGAATTAATTTTTATAATCGCGAAGAGCCAAGGCTGCTCTCTGATTTGGTGCACGATGCTATTTTAAGCAGGCAAATTGTCGTTTTGGTGGAAACCCGATCTCAAGATGAAACTGCCATGGTGAATGAAATTATTCAGGAAGCTACGGGCAGCTTAACAAAGGTGATTTGATATTTGCTGTGGTTTTGATTTCTTTTTATGTTGATTCTTTTTTCTCTTTTTCGTTTGTAACTACCTTCCCAAAAAAAGAAAAACACGTTGTTACAATGAAGATAACAACGTGTTAATTTTTTTTATCCATAACAGCGATTAACTGTGCGCAGCGAGTAACTCTTCCTTGCGCTCGGTTAATTGGGCTCCCAACTCGACCAGGTCAAGGTTGGTTTCCTTCACTTTAGGGAATATTTCATTTTGTTCTTCCTTGACGTGATGTTTGACATATTCAGACATCACTTTGATTTTGGCATCAAACATTTCTCCGTCGGGTTCGACATCTTCTACCTGGGCAATAAGATCTTTCAGCGTGGCATGTTCTACCGTTGCCTCCGGAATTAATTCTTTATCCTTCAGTGCTTTTTTGGCTGCCGGATAAAAAATTTCTTCCTCGATTTGCGCATGCACGGATAATTCAGTGCAAATTTGCTTAACCAGGGCTTTCTTTTTGCTGGGTGAACGAGCTTTTTCATACTCGTCAAATAAATCATTTACCAATTTGTGATCCGCGCGCAAAAGGGCAATTGCCTCTTTTGCTTTGGGAGCCTGGGTTGGTGAGGGCATTTTCTTAAGTGCAGTTGACATAATTAATTTCCTTTCCGTTGATGTTGATTGAATTAACGAACGAATAAAGCAATTAAAATAATGATTGGAATTGGGATGCCAAGAAGATACAAAATAATTGAGCGCATAATATTTCTCCTGAAATGCTATTGGGTTGAATTACAGATCGCGTTGACGGCCGCCGTAGATAGCCGTGAGGCTCGCTACAAAGGCGCCGACCAGCAGTGAAATAAATAACCACAGTGAACCGTAGGCCGAGGCTTTGCGAGCTTGGTCCGCAGCATTACGGGCCGCAGTTTCTGCATTGCGCAATTTTGTTTGCAAGGCATTGAACGTATCTGTCACACGTTTTTCAGCATCCTGTTGGTTCAAGCCTGTGGTTTGTGCAACAACCTGTGCGGCATATTTTGCGTCTTCTGCAGGTAATGAACCGTTCGCTATCGCATTCGCATAAATACGTGCTACTTCTGCTTTGGATGCCGCAGTGCCAGGTTGTGGCGCTTCAACAGCAGGGGTAGCTGGTGCAGCATCAGGAGCGGTATTTACATCAGCAGGAGCAATATTTTTGCGGAACAGCATATCCAAAAAATAAGGCGCTGCTTTTTGCTCTGCATCTGCTTTGGAGGCCTGGTCAGTATTTGCTGATGCAACAGCGGCGGTCGCTGTGGTTGCTGCTGCGGCTCCGCCGACAATAGTTGCACCTGCTTGGGCGCCAACACTTACAATCGATGAAATAGCAGATGTTAATACCGATGCAGTAATTAAAGTTGCTACTGCCCAGGCTAAAAAACCATGGGCGGTATCGCGGAAATAAATTTCATCTACTTGCGCGGCAAACCAGCGTGTTCTCAAGCGTCCTGCAATATAGCCACCAAAAGCAGAAGCAGTTAATGAAGTAACAGTAATCCATACGATGGTGGATACACTGAAAGTTGTGGCGCTAATGCCTTGCTGTGACCAGGGGGACACTGACGCTAAACCCAAGCCGGTACCCAGCAATAATAAAATGAGTGACAAGGCTGCGGCAGCAGCGGCACCTGCAAAAATTGCTCCCCAGGAAACGGCACTTGGATTTTCCAATTCAGTTGCTTGTAATCGCGCTGAAGCGGTAGCCAAATCTTCGGTGTAATCATTTGAGATAGTTCTTGAGTATTGTGTTTCCATAATGATCTCCAGTCAGTTGCGTGAATCTGCAAAATTTATTTGCAATTCGTTGAAGTAAGCAGGTCCAGAATAAAAAGTAAATTGATAATGCTCAGTGTGTTGGTTAACGCTAAAAATTTATTTTTAAATTAGTAACGATAGAAATAAAAAAGCCCTCATAAAGAGGGCTTTTGGAAAATCAATCTATTAATTGCGATAACGATCATTGTAAGGGCGAATTCCATAATAGGAGTGAATATCATTCGTCCAGGTTTGGTCAGCCAAATTTGGCCAATTATCTTTGTCAAAGCCAGGTGCATTTTGCAAACGCTCTTTACTGATATTCAATAAAAAACGTTTATTTTCAGTATCGAGCTTTAACGCACTCCAGGGCACGGCAAACAGTTTTTCGCCAAATCCAAGGAAAGAACCAAAAGACAATACAGCGTAAGCAATATTTCCGTTTGCTACATCCAGCATAATTTCTTTGATGTCGCCAATGTCTTCTTCTTCAAAATTATAAACGTCATTACCAATCAAGGTATCAGCACCCATAAGTTGTGGGCCGGGGCCTTGATGGTAGGTGTTTTTATAAATGCCATAGGTATCGCGAGTTTCGTAGTTCATGTTGATCTCCAGCTCGTGCATGTCGATAGTAAATGGTTATAAAAATAATGGCGGCTAGGTGCGCACATTCATATTTACTCTATAAGCAGTTGTGTTTTCAGTCTGTACGAGAACTCACATAATTTTCATTAACAAACACATCATTTAATTTCAAATAATTTTAACGCTACATAAAATATTGTTTTTAGTAGCAAAAAATACGGAATTAATTTTTAAAGATAAAATTGTACGCCAGCGCACGGACTCACGGACTTGCTAAAGAATAATCTGGTGCCAAGATTGCAGAAATCGCAATCGTACATGACGTTCTAACAATATTCAGTCTGGAGATTTTATTATGAAGCAACTAGGTAAATATTTTTCAATGTTTTTTGTGGTATTAGCCTTATTTTCGGTGGTTGCTTGTTCATCTACCCATAAAAAGGAAGGTACTGGTGAATACGTGGATGACTCGGTAATTACCACCAAAGTCAAAGCTGCAATTTTGCAAGAGCCAACTTTAAAAGTGGCAGAAATTAATGTTGAAACCTTTAAAGGTGTTGTTCAGTTGAGTGGTTTTGTAGACTCTCAAGCTGACATTAATACTGCAGTAAGAGTTGCTTCAGGTGTGGGTGGTGTTAAATCAGTCAAAAATGATATGCGACTGAAGTGACCTGATCCACAATCGTTTTTAGTTAGGTAGATGCTTCACAGTAGTACCCTTTAGTTTTTGTACATGAAGTTCCCTAGGTCAAGCTTGTCCAGATCGAACGAGAAAATTTAACCGGTATCGTGTGTGTGTCCGGGGCTGTTTTCAACAAGTTCTTTCTGGACTTTTTTTATTTAGGTTTTGATTAATTTGTTTTGAGAGGGAGTGTTTGAAGGACAGTATAAATTGGAGTTATGGGGTGAAGGAGTTACGGGGTGAAATGGCAGGGTGCAATTTTACCCTTAGCTCGTATTGGTACGATCACCTAATGTAATTTGAATTTATAAGTAATATGTTCGAATGTGTGGCGGCAAATTTTTGCGGGCTTATAAAATAAAAAGAGTGAATACGAATGGGTTGCTGTGAGGAGAATTTCGGATGGTGATGATGGAATAAATAAGAGGCTTCCCTGCCTCCCGAGGTGCGTTATTAATCGCGGCGAGATGCTAACAAAAAGCCAACCAGGAAGCTGAGGGCTGCGCCTGTGCCAATAACTGTCCAGGGTTGTTCATGGACATAATGATTGGTGAGGTTTGCAGTTCTACGTGCTTGCTGGAAAATATTTCCGCCAGCTTCACCAATAGTTTCTTTCGCTGTATTGATGCGTTGTTTTAATTGGCTTTTGGCTTTCGCCAAATCCTCGCCTGTCAACGTAGTGGTTGATTGAACCAAATCTTCAACATCATTTAAGAAGCTTTTAAATTCCTTTAAAACATCCGCTGATGCTTCCTGAATCTGGTGTTTACTATTGTTCAATTCTGTTTTGGTTGCGCTTGATAGAAATGACATGATTGATACCTGCTAGGTTGTTGAGGAAATTTTTGATAATGCCAGCCAATGACAATGTCATTAACCCAACTCTATCGGAAGTTTAACAATAGGCCTGGATGTTGAATAAATCTGTGCGTCAGCGTACTTATTTTGCCGGTTTGTATTTCGATTTATGCGCCGTTTTTTTATTGATTTTTGTCGCATTTTATTAAGAGCGGTAACGTACTGAAGTAGGATTTTTTTAGTCTTAATCTTGGTTCATCAAGCTAATGTTGGCTTGCAATCATTGTAATAGCTGGTATTAAGGAAATTGAAATGAAGCACTATGACAACATGTTCGATATGCAAGATTTTTCAATGGGAAATCAACCACGAAAATCAAATTCGCGCAGAATCAAGAAGGAACATTCGTTTAAAAAGTTTGACCGTGAATTTGATGATTTTGATCATCACCGTCACAGTTACAAGCGTGCAGCAAATAAAAATTTTATCCGCGCCCAGGTTATGGCCGATCAAATAATGTTTTGATGGGGTTGGCGTCAACTAATTTTTTTTGGCGCATAGGTTGGTTAACGCACAGATTTGGTTTTTTATAATTGCCTACTATGTATCATGTTTGGGCATTATGTTTGGTGATTATTCTGCTGGGCTTTAACGATGGTTTCGATACTGGTTATTTTTCGATAGTCTGTTATTTACAGCAGTAGGGGAAATAAATGAAAGCATTCAAAGTATGGCAAATTTTTTTAGCGATATTGGGCATTCTTTTTATTGTGTTATGTATTTACGGATTCAATACTGATTGCCCCAATACCGCAGGTTATGTGTTCTGTGGTGATTCTGACGATTGGTCTTTGCAGCGTTGGAGCCAGCAAAAAGTTAATAATTAACAGTTGAATTGTAGAAGTTTTGTTGAGCCATTGGCGAGGTGTAACAGGTAGTCATCACGTTGCTGGTTATTTTATCAAGCTGTCAGGTGTAACTTATAGGAGAGTCAAAATGGGTATTCAAAAAATTATCGGTATTTTGTTAATTGTTTTGGGCGGTTTAGGTCTGGCTTATGGTGGTTTTACTTACACCAAAGACACTCATGAAACTGATATAGGCCCATTGCATATGGAAGTTAAAGACAAAGAACATGTGAATGTTCCTGTCTGGGCCGGTATTTCCGGTTTGGTTGTGGGCGCACTGTTGTTGGCTGTGGGGAAAAAATCGGTTTAATCGATTTAACCTTCAGCAAAAAAATAACCCCGGTGTAGCCGTAATGCCAGTCAGTTAAGCTGACTGGCATTTTTGTTTTTGGATCATGCTGCTTTTTTGAACGGATTACAGCGAGCTTTTTATTGGGAGTTGTGTATGCAGATCCACGTAGGGTGGAGTGCAACGATACCCATCAATGCCTTTAAAATGTTGATGGGTATCGCTTAGGCTCCACCCATCCTACATTCTACATCGTGCTCAGTTTGCAGGCCTTTTCTATGGGGCAGTTAGATAGCAATACTGCTTAACTGACTGGCATTGCGGTGTAGCCGGGGTTATTTTTTTGTGGTTATTAATAAATATTTTCTGTTTACTCCATTGATGCTCTTTTGGATGTGTCATCTTTTTGTAGTTCGAATAAAAGTAGCGAGCGTTGGGTTACTACAAATGCCTGGCAAAACTCAAAAGACGTGTGTGTATTTTGGTTTGACGCATTGCTATCCAGCAGCATTGTCCAGCCTTTACCCTGGGCAACTTCCGGTAATTTAAAACTGATTGCATCTTGATGGGCATTCAAAATCAACAGCAAAGTTGCATCACAGCCAACACGATGGATACCAGTCGGTTGTGCACGGCCATCCATGATCATTCCCAAACAAGCGACATCGTTATTGCTCCAGGATTCATTTTTCATTTCTTCGCTTGATGGGCTCACCCAGGTGACATCTTTAACGCCGATTTCTGCGTTGTAATTGCCCACCAGAAAACGACCGCGTCGAAGGATTGGATATGCCTTGCGTAACTCAATCAGGTAGCGCGTAAACTCCAGCAATCCTTTGGCCTCATCATCCAGGTTCCAATCAAGCCAGCTGAGTTCATTGTCCTGGCAATAGACGTTGTTGTTTCCTTGCTGGCTATGGCCAAATTCATCTCCGGATACCAGCATAGGTGTCCCTTGTGATAACAATAATGTGCTGAGCAAGTTGCGAATCTGGCGTACACGTAGCGCCCGGATTTCCGGATCATCCGTTGGACCTTCGACACCATGGTTGTAGGATAAATTGTTATCGGTTCCATCGCGGTTTTCATCACCATTGGCTTCGTTGTGCTTTTGGTTGTAGCTCACCAAATCCCGTAAGGTGAAGCCGTCGTGGGCGGTAATGAAATTAACAGAGGCAAATGGCCGACGGCCTCCCCAATTAAATAAATCGCCAGAGGCGGTAATGCGGCTTGCCAATTCCGGTAATTTGCCCTGGTCGCCGCGCCAAAATGCCCGCACTGTATCGCGGAAGCGGTCATTCCATTCGCACCAGCCGGGCGGGAATGCGCCGACCTGGTAACCACCAGGGCCGCAATCCCAGGGTTCGGCAATCAACTTGAGCTGGCTCAGGTTTGGATCCTGGCGGCAGGCGAGGTGGAATCCATGGCGCTCGTTGAAGCCGTTGCGTTCATCGCGGGCGAGGATAGTTCCCAAATCGAAACGGAAGCCGTCAACACCCATCTCCGTTGTCCAATAGCGTAGTGAGTCGGTCACCAAACGTAAAACGCAGGGGTGGCTCAGGTCGAGCGTATTGCCCGTGCCGGAATCGTTGATGTAATAGCGGTTATTTTCTGGCAGCAGGCGATAGTAGGTGGCGTTATCAATTCCTCGCAGGGAAAGTGTGGGGCCCAACTCGCTACCTTCGGCAGTATGGTTGTAGACCACGTCGAGAATCAGCTCCAGGCCGGCGTCGTGTAAACTGGCTGCCATTTCTTTAAATTCATTAAGGTTGCCGCTGCGGAGATATTCCGGGTGGGGCGCAAGGAAGGCGATACTGTTATAGCCCCAGTAGTTTTTCAGGCCTTTTTCCAGCAGATGGTTGTCATGCAGGAAGGCGTGTATAGGCAGTAACTCTACGCTCGATATGCCCAGCGATGTGATGTGCTCCAGCAGCTCTTTGGTCGCCAGGCCCGCAAAGGTGCCACGCAGGTTTTCCGGTACGGCGGGATGCCGCATGCTGATGCCACGCACATGGGTTTCGTAGATGATGGTGTTGTCCCAGGGCACGCGATGGGAGTTTTTGCCTTGCCAGTCAAATGTCGGGTCGATGACTTTGGCTTTGGGCACGAAAGCGGCGCTGTCGCGTTCATCAAAACTCAAATCGCCATCAGGATGACCAATGGTGTAACCGAACAGGCTTTCATCCCAAATCAATTCGCCTACCAATTGTTTTGCGTAGGGGTCGATTAAAAGTTTGTGGTGGTTAAACCGGTGGCCAGCTTCAGGGTCGTAAGGGCCGTAGACGCGATAGCCATAGACTTGCCCGGCACGCATATCGGGCAGGTAGCCATGCCAGATCTCATCGGTAAATTCGGGTAATTCAATACGTTCAAGTTCATTTTTCCCCTCGCTGTCAAACAGGCATAGTTCCACCTTGGTGGCATGGGCGGAGAAGATGGCAAAATTTACTCCTTGTCCGTCCCACGTGGCACCTAATGGAAAGGGGTGACCTTCAGTAATCCGCGAGCATGTATTTAGCTGGGGGCTTTCCTGTTGTGTGGTCATAACAATTGCTCCTTACCATTTTTGAAAGGGTATGGATATCTATCTCACCCTCACACCGATTCGTTTTCGGTCACCTTCGGCTTCTTGGCTTTGGCGGTTTTTTTTGCCGTTGCGGCGGTGACTTTGGTATCAGCCGGAATACCGATTGAAACCGGGTGGGTATCAATCAGCGATTTGGCTGCGGTGGCGGTCACTTTGGCCCGTGATTTCCTGGGTGGCGAAACCGCCTGCGCCTGCGGTTGCAGGGGTTCTTGCGGGTCACTTGGCTGGATAGGTTCGCTCGGCGGCGCTGGGTGCGCAGGTTGCCCGGGAGATATAGGATTAACAGGCTCGCCGGGTGCAGGAATATCACTATCGCCGTGAGCTTCGACAAGCTTGCTCGCCATTTCCCAGTGTCTGTCTGAATGGCCAAAAGGGCGGCCCTCAGATTCCCAAATTTGGTACGCAAATTCGCGGACACGTTGTTCGTTAATGTTCATGGTAAGCTCCTTGGATTTGGAATAGTTAGTGTGTGGCAGTACAAAACAGGAAATTGACCGGCACCCTGGCTAGCACAGTTTGCAAGGCCAGCCGGGTTTGTGAGGCCTGGATGCCAGTCGAATCAAATTTGCTTTCAAAGCTTGCGTCTGTCAGCACAGCGGGCAAGACAATATGGGTGTCGCCCCAGGCTGATGCAGGAATATGGGGAATAGTGCTGCCATTCAGCAGGCTCGTGGTGAGGCGCGGCACAACCACAATCACGTAGTCATTCAGATATCGACGCATAAAGGCAACCACCTTATCCGCATGCTCGCCATCAACGGTGAGCGGTTGGTAATCGCCATCGCGGAACAGGTCTATATGCTCCGCACGCGCGGCAAGTGTCTGGGCGATTAACCATTGTTTGATATGGCCATCCTGCCAGTGGCTGAGTAGGTCGCTGGCAGTCGATTTACTGTCCAGTGCTGCAATACGTGCGCCAAAATCTACCGGGCGACGATTATCGGGGTCTACCAGGCTGAAATCCCAGAAATCAGCGCCCTGGTATAAATCGGGAATGCCGGGAACGGTCATTCGCAATAATGTCTGGCTCAAACTGTTTAAGGCACCGGCGGGGGCTATGGTTTTTGCCGCCTCGGCAATATCGGCACGCAATGCAGCACTTTCTGGATCATCTAATAGGCGCATAAGAAATTCCTGGGTCGCTTTTTCGTAAGCCGCGTTGGGCGCACTCCAGGTGCTACGCAATTTGGCTTCGCGGACGGATTTTTCCTGCCAGCAGAGCAGGCGTTCTAAATAGGCTTTGGCGCTGGTTGGTGTTTCCACGTCCAGCGGCCAGCAGCCCAATAAGGTTTGGTAAAGGATTAACTCGTCGCCGGGATAGGGCGCTATGCCATCTTCCAGCTCAACGCGCAAAGGGGCCGCCATGGAACGCCAGCGCTGGATTTTTTCCGTAAACCAGGTCGAGCGCTCGCTGATAACGGCGAGCCGGGCGCGGGTATCTTCGCCGCGCTTGTGGTCATGGGTTGCTGTTGCCAAGAGGTTGTGTGGAAAGTGTGCGGCGCGTGCGAGCGTTTGCTGGTGAAATTGCGCCAGGGGAGCGCTAAAAAAGTGCGGATTAAACCCGACATCATTGCGCGACAATAGCACCGCTGAGCGATAGCAGGCGGTATCCTCAACGGCTTTTGCGGCTGCCGGTGACGTGAGTTGCTGGAACCGGACCAGGACATTTTGGCGCAGTTTCCGGGTTTCACCTGGCGGGAGTTTTGAAAGGGCATCGCCACCCAGCCAGGCATCAAGATGCTCCAATATGGGCCAATCTGCTTCAGCCAGGGTCAAGCGCGCACCGGATAATGCTTCGCTAAAATAATGCTTATCGGTTTCCGAGCGACCACAGCTGTTAGCGTAGGTGCGATAGACGGAGAAATTCACCACCAATTCAATCAGGGCGCGACGTATAGCTCCAAGGGTGAGGTCGCGGGTAGCAATGTCGGTGCGCGCAATTTGCAGCAATCCCTGCGCAACCATTTCGAGGTCACCTGCCAGGCCACCGGCTAACACCAGTCGACGCGCTTCCCTGGCTTCATCTTTAAAGGTGCCCAGACGGCCAGTGGTCGTACTCCACAGATCGAATAACAGCAATTCGCCGCACGGATCATGCTGCAGCAGCGAAACCTGGTTCATAAACTCGTAGCCTGTGGTGCCGTCTACATTCCAGCTGGTCGATAGCTGTTCATCGTCCGCCAGGATTTTCTCCACATAGATCGGAATATAATCCTGCGCTAATTCGCCGGGACGGCTGGCTCTTAAGCTATCAACCCGGCGACGCAGCTTGCGGCAATAAGCGCGAGGATTCGCTAGTCCATCAATATGGTCGATGCGCAAACCATCAATCAAGCCGCGTTCAATCAATTCAAAAATTTTGCGATGGCTGGCCTCAAATACTTCTGCGCGCTCCACCCGCAAACCGGCTAGTTCATTGACATCAAAAAAGCGTCGCCAGTTAATGTCGTCCGCTGCCGTGCGCCAGCTTGCAAGGCGGTAATGTTGCAGCTCAAGCAGTTGATGCAAACGCTGGAAATTGTCGTTGTCCTGGGGCGCGGGCGCTTCGATAAGTGCAACATCATCAGTACCGGTTTTCTGGCGGATGTCTTGCAGCGCCGATTCCTTACCCAGGGCAACATTGTAAAAACTGATGGCATGTTTGATGTCATTGGCGATGTTTTTGTCTTTGGCAATGTGGCTCAATTCACGACACAGCGCTTCTGCCGTTTCGCGCGCATTCCCGTCCGCTTCGAGGTTTTCAAATGAGCTGCCCAACAGCTTGACCGAGTCAATCTCTGCTTTACCCAGGATATGGCCGTAACTGGCCGGATTAAGGGGAAAGCTGTGATCAAAATACTTCACGTAAAACGTGCCGCTCGGCTGGTCAAAATGTAAGGAGATTTCATTGGCCGCCAATACATCGCCATACCCCGAACCGAGGAATGGCAGCAGCAGTTGGCCTTTTAGTAGCGGGTCCGGGGAATTCCACTGGATATCAAAAAAGTGTGCGTAAGGACTTTTCAACCCCCAACACAAAACATCTTGCCACCAGGGATTATCGTCGCCACCAACTGACATGTGGTTGGACACTATATCGACAATCAACCCCATGCGGTGTTTCCTGAGTTCGGCAACAAGGGCAATTAAGGCTTTTTCACCACCAATCTCGGGATTGATGCGGGTTGGGTCGACGACATCGTAACCATGCATGGAGCCGCTGCGGGCTTTTAGCAAAGGCGATGCATAAATATGGCTAATACCCAATTGGCTAAAATAGCTAACCAGTGCGGTGGCATCATATAACGTAAAATTCCGATGGAATTGCAAACGCACCGTGGCGCGAACTTCAGGCATAGTGATTTGCTCATAGACGAATGTTATCTTGAACGCCTTTGTCTCAAATCTGTGAGGTAAGTGTCTGTGGGTTAACGAACACTGAAGGCGCTTTGGCGCGCCATGAAACAATCCAATGTTGTTTCATGGCGGCGAGAATTTTTAATTATTTTTTTCAACGGATTGCAAAATGGGCTCTTCAACAAGGATAAATTTAGGTTCTTCCAGGGTTTGTAAATGAGGCTCTTCGATACTTACTTTCGCATCTTCTTCAATCGAAACCAAAATGCTTCCAGGCGTTAAAATCCCCTGTTGATATTCCGCTTTCAAAACCTGATGGCTAAATATCAAACGTGCATCGTTCCATGCCGGCGTTGCATGAATGGGAAGGGGCGATAAATTAATATAAATGCGTAACACACAACCATCGCCCATTTGCCAGGCAGCACACAATGCACGCTCAGCGAGGATATTAACCTGGGAGGATTTGGCGCCTTTCAAGCGTGGAATAATTTCCTTATGGCGCAATTCAAGCAATTGCTGGTAGTAATTCCTCCACTCCTCATGTTCACTATCGCGATGCAAACTTTCGTTAAATGCTGATCGGGTAAAAGTTTCCACATCGTTAGGGTCGGGAATTTTTTCACGCAATTTTTCATCGTTAAAAGATGAAAAACCTGCGAACTCATTGCGTCGTCCTTCGCATACTGCTTTTGCCAATTCGGCATGATGATCGGTAAAAAATAAAAACGGTTGTTTGGAACCCCATTCTTCCCCCATAAATAACAGCGGAATCATAGGGCACAAAATTAATAAACCAAGGCTAGCCTTAAGTGCATCATGATCAGCCAGTTGGGTCAGGCGTTCACCCAATGCGCGATTTCCAATTTGATCATGGTTTTGTAAAAAAAGTACGAACGCGGTGGGTGGCAGGTGTGAACTTCCTTCACCGCGCAAATGACCACGCGGGGTATATTCGCCCTGGTAAATAAATCCTTCGCTTAAACAGCGTGCCAGTTTAGAGGTAGGTTGCTCGGCGAAATCTGCGTAATAACCTTCATGCTCGCCGGTGAGTAAATGATGCAGGACGTTGTGGCCGTCATCATTCCATTGGGCATCAAAACCTTTTGTTAGCAGGCTCGCTGCGTTATCTTCATTCTCCAGGATTAAATGGACATGGCGACTGGGTAAAATTGTATTGCGAACGCGCTGTGCAAGTTCAATCAAAAAATCATTATCTTTAATTGCATGGGCGGCATCGATGCGCAAACCATCGAAGCGATAATCCAGTATCCACATCAGCGCGTTTTCGCAAAAAAAATCGCGCACCTGTGGTTGGCGAAAATCAATTGCATCACCCCAGCCGGTTTTAATATCGGAGCGAAAAAAATGTTTCGCGTATTGCCCAAGATAATTTCCGTCCGGCCCAAAATGGTTATACACCACATCCAGAAAAACCATCAGGCCCAAACTGTGGGCCGTATCAATTAAACTTTTTAATTCGTCGGGCGTGCCGTAAGACGATTCAGGTGCGAAGAGCAGTACGCCGTCATAACCCCAATTACGATTACCGGGGAATTCATTGATCGGCATTAATTCAATCGCGGTGATTCCGAGTTCCGCGAGGGAAGGAAGCATGGCTTCAACTTTTTTAAATCCACCCAGGGCGCCAACGTGCAATTCATAAATAATTGCTTCATGCCAGGGCCGTCCGTGCCAGGTAACTGCTTGCCAGGGATAAGCCTGGTCGAGGACGCAACTCCAACCGTGGACATCGCTGAGTTGTAAACGTGCAGCAGGATCGGGCACGTGTAAATCGCCGTTAATAATATAGCGATAGGCAGTGCCCGCTGCACAATCCAGCGTGGCTTTGTACCAGCCATCTTTATCGGCGAATAAATTGTAAGTTGTATCTTCGTTGCCTAATTGAATGGAAACATTGCGTGCATCCGGAGCCCAAAGCGAAAAATGGGTAGAACCATCTTTATTTAAAAACGCTCCGTGTTGTTGTAATGGGCGTGTCATGAAGTTGTTCTCCAATTTCCAAAAATAACATTGGCTCCGGTATTTTTCTTGAGCAAACTTCGGTAAAGGTTGTCATAAGGTTGTACCGATTCCTGCCAGTAAACCGGCGATGCCATTGCGCGGCAACGCATCGCACTTAATAAATTTGGATGTTTAAAAACATTTAACGCGCGTTGTACGGCACTGCGATAACTTTCAACATTCGCACCGCGGAATAAAAATCCGCTTAAGCCATCTTCAATCGTATCCGCAAGGCCCCCCGTACGATGGGCGATAGGTAATGACCCAAACCGTTGGGCATACATTTGGCTCAAACCACAGGGTTCAAAACGGGAAGGCATTAATAAAAAATCACTGCCTGCAAAAATGCGGCGCGCATCGGCTTCATTAAAACCAATGTGCACACCAACTTGCTGCGGATGTTGATGCGCAAGCCGTTCCAGCTCAGCTTCAATACGGGAATCACCGCATCCCATAACGACCAATCGTCCACCGGCTTTGACGATGGTTTTGACAACACCGAGTGTAAGATCCAATCCTTTTTGATGGGCCAACCGGGAAACAACAGCGAACACTGGACCTGCGCTTGGTTTAAGGCCAAACATTTTTTCGATATAACGGGTATTGGTGTGTTTTCTATGCCATTGGCGAGCACCAAAACTTTCAACCAGGTGCGGGTCTGATAATGGCTCCCAGCTTTCATCAATACCGTTCACAATGCCGCTTAATAAACCTCGCTCGAATTTCAATTTCAATAAGCCATCGAGTCCGCAGCCAAATTCAGGCATGGTAATTTCACGCGCATAGGTTTCACTAACGGTAGTGATATGGCTTGCATAAACCAATCCGGCTTTTAAAAAAGAAAGCTTGCCGTAAAATTCCATACTATCAATCGTAAAAGCTTCCGGTGGCAAACCTAAAGCGGCGCTGTAATGTGGTTCATATAATCCCTGGTGCGCGAGGTTGTGAATGGTAAATACACTGGGCGTATTTAATCCGCGCCATGCCATATAGGCCGGAGCAAGTGCCGTTGGCCAATCATTGGCGTGGACCACATCCGGGCACCAATTTAATCTATTGTCTCCCTTCGCAATTTCTGCTGCTGCAAGACTTAAACGCGCAAAGCGAATATGGTTGTCGCTCCATTCTTTACCATTGGCATCACCATAAGGATTCCCTTCACGCAAATAAAGTTCGGGGCATAAAAGAACATAAATAACAGGGCCATTATTAATTTGCATGCGGCCAATATCGCAGGCAGGTAATTCAGCGTAGGCATCCAGGTGATCAATAACCGTAATGGGATGACCGCTATCAATAACATCGCGATAACCGGGAAGTAGAATGCGTACGTCATGCAGTGGCGACAAAGCCTTCGGAAGTGAACTTGATACATCGCCGAGGCCGCCCACCTTAACAAGGTCTGCATATTCGGATGTCACAAATAAAATTTTACGACGAGCGCGGCGATTTATTTTTCCATTGGAAAGATAATCATTTGTTTGCAAGTGTTTAGGTGTATGGGCTTGAATCGGTAAGGGATTCTGTTGCGCTCGCGAGAGGGCGTTTTGCATAGCAACTCCAAAATGCTAAGTGCGTTAACCAATAAGGTTTTGGTCGATCATCAATCGCAAACGCTTCAATCACCAAGTAAAATCAAGAACGAAAATAAGTGGACAAAAGCGTAGCAATTGCTGTTAATAATTTACGTAAAATTTAAAATGCTAAAAAATCCCGTTTCGTTTTAAGAAATAACCTTTTTTAAGAAGTCACCCTTTTTTAAGTAACCTCGTTTAAATGGTGACTGATATCCCATACAGAAGTTTCATATTTTCCATCATCAGTTTGCTTTAAATGCACTACACCGAAGGCTGATGCTCAGGTACGCGAATCTGTTGCTCAACCGGAGCGGCTTTGGGCGTTTCTTCATGCAAGTTTGCGCGCAATTGCGGTAAACATTCGGGGTGATTCAAACTAATGAAATTAATCAATTTTTCACGCACGAAGCATCGCAAATCCCAATTGCTGGATGAATCTTTAGTGCTCACCAAAATACGTAGTTGAATAGCTTTATCGGTGGCGTCGGTAACTTGCAATACACAAACTTTGCCATCCCATAATTTAGGGGATTGCGCGCATAGACTTTCAAGTTCTTTACGCAAAGGTTCTAAGGGCATTGAGTAATCAACCCAGATAAATAATGAGCCAATCAGGTTTGATGTTTTGCGTGTCCAGTTCTGGAAGGGATGCTCAATAAAATATTGCAGCGGAACAATAAGCCTGCGGTCATCCCAAATGCGGATCACAACATAAGTACCGGTAATTTCTTCAACACGTCCCCATTCGTTTTCGACAATAACAACATCATCAAGGCGAATAGGTTGGGTAAACGCAAGTTGTAAACCCGCAATAAGATTTCCCAACACGGGTTTTGCGGCAAAACCTACCGCCAAACCTGCCAGGCCGGCAGATGCCAATAAACTCGTACCAAATTGCCGCGCTTCCGGGAAGGTCATTAACATGGCAGCGAGACCAAATAAAATGACAAAAAAGCCGAGTGTTTGCACCAACACTTTGGTTTGGGTTTGTACACGGCGCGCTGCAAGGTTGTCACTTACGTTGACCGGATTTCGCTCCAAAATAATTTGCTGTGCAGCATCAATAATGCGTAAACCTAACCAGGTAACCGTTGCGATAATGGCGATACTCGTCCAATGGCGTGCTTCATCGATAAATAAAAAATTGTTTGCGGCAGAGCCTAGTACAGCCCTTAAACCTAACAGGGGAATTAACCAATGGATAGGTGGTTTTATACGCTCCAGCAAATCTCTTGCAAACGAAAATGGAGCGGCAAGTCGAGTTAATATCCGTGTTAACCAGGGAGCCAGCATTTTTAAAATAATAAAAACCGCTATTGCGCCCAAATATAATTCCAATTCTGGTATGTAAACATTCCAATTATTCATCATTGGCTCCTGGTCCGGTACTGAATCGAAATAGAGATGAAACTATTAATAACATTTGCTTTGAAATGCCTCTGTATGGAAACGCACACAGGGGAAATTATCGTGACAATAGAAAAATTTTTTGCAACGAGAGAAAAAGTGGAAATGACTTTATGCGGGATGTGAGAATAAAAGGGGAAAAGAATATAAATGGATTTATATAATACAACCGGAAAATCGATGTGCTCTTGCTTGAACGGGTAGGATATTTAGTGCGGTGCTACGAGCCGAAGGATATGCAGATGAATCCATCTGCATATCCTTTGCGTCAATTACTTCTTCTCGTAAGCTTTCGCCAAAGCTTCTGCCGCATGCAAGTGATGCTCAAGCTTCGGTATGGTTGCTACTGCAAAGCTCGCCAGGTCAGCATCAGGTGAAACAGCTGCCTTATTGAAAAGTTCAAGCGCATCTTTATGGGCTTTAACCTGGTTGTTGGCATAAGCCTCATCAAAAGATTCGCCGTCACGTTGTTTTAAAATCATTGCTTTTGCTTTTGCCATCAATTCTGCTTCGGTGGCTACTTTCAAATTTTTCTTTTGGGCAATACCCGCTAATTCTTTATTAGCCGCGGTGTGGTCATTGATAACCTCTTGCGCAAACGTTTTGATGGCAGGAGTAGTAGATTTTTGCAGGGCTAATTTACCCGCCTCAATTTCCGCTACACCAGATGCAGACGCCTCATCCACAAATTTTGCTGGGTCAACAGTATCTTTTGCCATTGCTGAGCTGCAAGCTGCACCAAAAGCCATTAAGAAAATACCGGTTGTTAAAAATTTAATCTTTTTCATTGTTTATACCTCAGTTTTATGATGGGCTTAACTATTTGTTTAAGTATCAGGAGCACGAAATGCGCACCATGATCAAATATTGAAGGCAGAACAAATCTTTTTCCGTTCGTTAGCGCACTCAGCTATTGGTGTACGACCTTATGGAAAATTAAAAATAAAATTTGGTTTTTTTAATTAAAAAGATGAGCGAATGCATATTAATGTCGCAAGATTATTTAACACGATTTCATTTATTACAGAAATAATAATTAATTGCGAAATGCTCTAAGAAACTATTGAAAGAATGATTGATGGGTGCTTAGATAAAAACGGGTGTTCCACACTCAAACCTGTTTTTCAATGTGTTTTAAATTATGAGGAATCATCATGAACTCACAAAATGAAAGTAAAGGTAATTTTGCGAATAATCCAAAAGCTGCTTCTGAAGCCGGTAAAAAAGGTGGGCAATCAAAAACCACCTCTAAGCAAAGCGGGAACTCCAAGACCGGGCATAAGTCCTAACCGTGAATTTGGGCGAGGCGAGGGCCAAAGCTCTCGCTTCAATTTAACTTCAATTTAACCTCAAATTTAAATAGTAATGAGAATTTAAGCGCTGAAGGTAAGAAGGTAAGTATGAAAAATCTTGAACAGTTAATTTTGCGTCAAATCGTATTTGCATTAATCCCTTTGCCGGATATGACTTGCAGAATGGGGCATTCAACCTCAAGTATGCCCGCACCAATTTCGTTGGCAGGAATGAAGTGATGTCGTATCGATAAACATTTTTGTCGTTAAACCATCATGGTGGAAAAAAATCTATTGCGGAAACCCAAAATGGTTAGAGAATTTTCCAATCATATTGCGTGGACCGATGCCATGAAAGAAGGGCAAGGTTACATCGGTTTAATCGAATACCAACATAAGCTGCCGTTCTCCATGGTGCATGCGCTATGGGTAATAGATCCGCGTCTAACTAACGAAGATGATGCTGAACTGGCCGCCATGAATATGTTGGAACAGATATATGACATCACTGACACAGACAGGGTTATATACAACGATGGAGTGGCGCTTTAATCAATTAATATGAAAAAAATGTAAAGGCAATTATATGGCGCGGGTTATTTGGAAAGGAGCAATCAGTTTTGGTTTGGTGCATATACCAGTTGCTTTACAATCTGCTACTTCATCCGAAACAATCGATTTCGATTGGCTTGATGAACGCAGCATGGAACCGGTAGGTTATAAACGCATTAACAAAGCTACCGGGAAAGAAGTATCCAAAGAACATATTGTTAAGGGAATCCAGTACGAAAAAGGACGTTATGTTATTTTAACTGAAGAAGAAATTAAAACGGCCCATCCTGCTTCCACGCAAACAATTGATATATTTTCATTTATTGAAAGCGATCAAATTCCGCTGGCTAATATTGATACTCCTTATTATTTAGCTCCCGACAAACGTGGCGAAAAAGTATATGCCTTGCTGCGCCAAACCTTGATAGATACCAAAAAAGTTGCACTGGCCTATGTGATATTGCATACGCGCCAACATTTGGCAGCAGTCATGCCAATTGAATCGGCGCTGGTACTAGTGCTTCTGCGCTGGCCAAGTGAAGTGAGAAGCCTGGATGAATTGGCATTGACGAAAGCGACAACCAGCGCGTCGCTTACCAAAGCTGAAAAAGATATGGCAAAGCGGCTGGTTAATGATATGACAGGTAAATGGGAGCCTGATGAATATCGCGATACTTTCCAGGAAAAAATAATGTCCCTGGTTGAAAAGAAAGCCCATAAAGGTGAAATCGAAAACGTCGAATCTGATGTTGGCGAATCGGAGCGCAAAAGTGCTGATATTATCGATTTAACAGAGTTACTGAAGCGCAGCTTGCGCGGCAAAACGGATGATAAACCGGAAGTAAAATCGTCCAGTAAAAAAACGGTTGCAAGCAAACCAAAAACAAAAAAACCTGTAGAGAAAAAACCCAAAAAAGTCGCAAGCGAAAAATCGGTTAAATCAACACGAGCAAAATCATCCTAGGGGATAGGCTTTCATGACTAAAGCACTCAGTGAATACAATCGAAAACGTAATTTTAAACTGACCTCTGAACCGGCGGGTGATAGTAAAAGTAATCGCCAAAAAAAATCTGCCCATGCATTGAAGTTTGTTATCCAAAAACATGATGCGCGGCGATTACATTATGATTTTCGCCTGGAAATGGACGGTACCTTAAAAAGTTGGGCCGTTCCAAAAGGGCCTAGTCTCGATCCAAAAGATAAACGCCTTGCAGTTCATGTAGAAGATCACCCCATTAGTTATGCAGCATTTGAAGGCTCAATTCCCCATGGGCAATATGGCGGCGGTGACGTTATTGTGTGGGATCAAGGTGTATGGCAGCCTGTTGATGATCCTGTAGAAGGTTATAAATCGGGTAAATTAAAATTTACATTGATCGGTGAAAAACTCACGGGCGATTGGACATTGGTGCGAACCAATTTGCGCGGTAGCGGTAGCAAAGAACAATGGCTATTAATTAAAGAGCGCGATGAAAGCGCACGTTCTGCCGACGAATACGACATAGTGACTGCACAACCGCAAAGCGTTCTTAGTGGTACGCTCATTGCCGAAAAAAAAGCCAACGCAAAACAAGCAAAAAAATCCCCGACCAAAACACAACTTCGCAGTGCTATTCCCCCGGTTAAAAAAGTGCGCCAAAAAAATGAAGGTGAAAATAAATCGGGTAAAAATCATCTACTGCCGGAAACATTTTCCCCTGAATTGGCTACTTTGGTAAGTGAACCACCGGCAGGTGATTGGCTCTATGAAATTAAATTTGATGGCTACCGTATCCTTACGCGCATCCATAATGGCGAAGTGAATTTATTCACGCGCAATGGCCACGATTGGACGCATAAATTGCCGCTGCAAGCTAAAGCCATAAGCGCGTTAAATCTCCAGGACTCATGGCTGGATGGCGAAGTCGTTGTGCTCAATGAAGCGGGCTTGCCTGATTTTCAAGCCTTGCAAAATGCGTTTGAACTTAACAATAACCAAAAAATAATCTACTACTTATTTGACGCGCCTTTTTTAAATGGCCGCGATATTCGTGATGAAGCATTGGAAGACCGGCGCTCCGCATTAGAGCAAGTCATTCCTATCGATAAAAAAAGTCCGTTGCGATTTTCCGCGATTTTTCGCCATAAACATCAGGACGTTTTGACAAGTGCATGCAGCATGTCGCTGGAAGGAATTATAGGAAAACGATCTGGCAGTCCTTATGTCAGTAAACGAAGTGGCGACTGGATAAAATTGAAATGCCGGTTGCGCCAGGAATTTGTAATAGTTGGTTTCACCAAGCCGCAGGGAACACGAGTTGGCTTTGGCGCTTTAATAGTGGCTGTTCACGATGAAATAGGCAAGCCGGACCTGCGTTATGCGGGCCGAATCGGAACTGGCTTCGATCAGGAAAAATTAGCGCAACTCTATCATGTGATGAAAAAACTGGAACGCGATTCGGCTCCCCTTACACATAAATTAACTGCATCAGAAACTCGCGGAGTACATTGGATTGAACCAACATTAATTTGTGAAGCTGAATTCGCCCAATGGACAAATGAAGGCATTTTGCGGCAGGCGGTATTTATTTCGTTAAGGACGGATAAACCTGTGCGGGATATTATTCGCGAGCGTCCCCTGTCTCCCGGTGAATTGGCGCAGGCTGAAAATGTACCGGTTGCCAAAAAAAATAACTCCGGTGAAAAAATATCGTCGAGAGCATTAAAGTCGCCTGCAAAAAAATCTGCGAAAAAGTCGGAAAAAAAAGACGGGAATACGAGGATTACCATCACCCATTCGGAGCGAATAGTTGATCCGGATTCAAAATACACCAAGAAAGATGTAGTGCTGTTTTACAATGATATTTCCGATTGGATGTTGCCGCATTTGCATGAGCGCCCGGTTTCTATTTTGCGTTTACCGGATGGGATTGGAGGCGAACAGTTTTTCCAAAAGCATGTGCAGCACCTCGCCATTCCCCATATTACACAATTGGACGTTTCCCTTGATCCGGGCCACGCTGCACTTATGGAAATAAATAACAGGGATGCCTTAGTGGGCGCCGCACAAATGAACACCATTGAATTCCATACCTGGGGCGCCACCAGCGATAGCATTGAAACGCCTGATCGCATAACACTGGACCTCGATCCTGATCCGGCATTGCCATGGCGTAGTTTGGTAGAAGCAACGCGGTTAACCTTAGCTGTGTTAGATGAATTAAAACTGGATGCGTATTTAAAAACCAGTGGCGGCAAAGGGATGCACATCATAATTCCATTGAAACCCTACGCCGAATGGGATTATGTAAAAGAATTTTCAAAACATATTGCGCAATTTATGGCTCATCAAATTCCTGAACGCTTTGTTGCCAAAATGGGCCCCAAAAATCGTATCGGAAAAATATTTATCGATTATTTACGTAACCAGCGCGGTGCGAGTACCGTATCTGCTTATTCGGTACGTGCGCGTGCTGGCCTGCCTGTGTCTGTGCCCATCACTCGGGATGAGTTACTGACATTAACATCTTCATCGCAATGGAATATTGGCAATTTACACAAGCGCCTCGATCATCTCAAAGAAGATCCGTGGAAGGGTTATAAAAATCGACAAACCATAACCCAGGCTATGTGGAACAAACTGGCTTTTTAAATGAATTATAAGCCGCTGTAATTCCGTTTCATTTATTCGCCTTAACTATGTTGTTTGGCGAACAGTTTTTAAATTCCTTTTGGTCAATGATAAAAATATTGCTCGCAGGCTGCAGGGTAGGCCTGCACTCATATTTGTCATTATTGAAAGGACATTTATATGGCCAAAAAAACTAAAGTTAATGCCATTCCCGAGGATTCTTTTTTGCATGATCCTTTGTGGTACAAGGATGCTGTTATTTATCAGGTTCATGTCAAATCTTATTTTGATGCCAATAATGACGGCGTTGGTGATTTTACCGGTTTAATTGAAAAGCTGGATTACATTGCCAGCTTGGGTGTAAATGCGATTTGGCTCTTGCCATTTTATCCGTCACCCATGCGTGATGATGGTTACGATATTGCCGAATACCGCGACATACATCCTGCCTATGGCACCATGGCAGAAGCGCGACGTTTTATCCGGGAAGCGCATAAACGCAATTTACGGGTAATCACCGAAATGGTGATCAATCACACTTCCGATCAACATCCCTGGTTCCAGAAATCCCGTCACGCCAAAAAAGGATCGAAGGCGCGTAATTTTTATGTGTGGTCTGATACCAATCAGAAATATGAAGGTACGCGGATTATTTTTTCAGATACTGAAAGTTCAAATTGGACATGGGATGCCGTTGCCGGCCAATATTTTTGGCACAGGTTTTACGCAAATCAACCAGACTTAAACTTTGATAACCCGGACGTATTAAAAGAAGTATTAAGCATCATGAATTTCTGGTTTGATATAGGCGTTGATGGTTTGCGCCTGGATGCAATTCCTTATCTTGTTGAGCGCGAAGGAACACTCAACGAAAACTTGCCGGAAACGCACGACGTTATCAAAAAAATTCGCGCGCACCTCAATAAATTTTATCCTGATCGCATGTTACTCGCGGAAGCGAATTTATGGCCGGAAGATATCCAGCAATATTTTGGTGAAGGTGATGAATGCCATATGGCTTTTCACTTTCCTTTGATGCCGCGGATGTACATGGCAATCGCGCAGGAAGACAGGTTTCCGATTATCGATATTTTGCGGCAAATGCCGGACATTCCGCAAAATTGCCAATGGGCTATTTTTTTACGCAACCACGATGAGCTCACGCTCGAAATGGTAACCGACCAGGAGCGCGATTATTTATGGAATTTTTACGCAGCCGATAAACGCGCGCGCATTAACCTCGGTATTCGCCGTCGACTTGCGCCTTTGGTTGAGCGCGATCGTCGCCGTATTGAATTATTAAAAAGTTTATTGTTGTCCATGCCTGGTACGCCGACGATTTATTACGGCGATGAAATTGGTATGGGCGATAATATTTTCCTGGGTGATCGCCATGGTGTGCGAACTCCGATGCAATGGTCTGATGATCGCAATGGCGGCTTTTCCCGTGCAGATCCTGCGAGTTTGATTGCCCCAACGATTATGGACCCCCTTTACGGTTTCCAGGCCATCAATGTAGAAGCACAGGCTCACGATACACATTCACTATTAAACTGGACGCGCCGCATGCTTGCCGTACGCAAGCAACAAAAAGCATTTGGTCGCGGCAATTTAAAAATGCTTGCACCCGCTAATCGCCGCATACTGGCTTATTTACGTGAATACACAAGCCCTGAAGGTGTGACCGAAATTATTTTATGCGTTGCCAATATGTCGCGCGCATCCCAAGCGGGTGAATTGGATTTATCCGCTTATGCAGGAAAAATTCCGGTAGAAATGATTGGTGGAACTTCATTTCCGGTTATCACCAAACTTAATTATTTATTAACACTTCCTCCTTACGGATTTTATTGGTTCTTGTTGGCAGACGATACGCAAATGCCCAATTGGTATGTTGCACCTGTCGAGCGCACACCGGAATTGCGCACACTGATTATCAAACAGGATTTGCTGGATGTTTTACAACTGCCAGCAAGAACTGTTCTTGAGCAAGAGGCCTTGCCAACTTATTTACCAAAATGTTCCTGGTTCAGCCGTCCTGGCGAACCCACTGAAGAGGTGCGGGTACTCTATGTCATTCCCTACGGCACAAGTAGTGATTTAATGGCGTTAATGGAAGTTGAAGTGCACCGCGACCATGTGGTTGAGCATTTCTTTTTGCCCGTTGGTGTAGTGGCTGATCATCTTGCGGGAACATCGTCGCAACAATTAGCACTGACCCGTGTTCGACAAAAACGCACAGTAGGTTTACTGACCGATGCATTTACTTTACCTGGGTTCAGCCGAAAAATTATCCAGGATTTGCGCGAGCAATTAATCCAGCCATTTGATGGCGGTGAGTTGCAATTTATTGCTACACCGCTATTACAATCCTATGAAGAAAAAGCCAGTGAAGAAATTGATTTGGTTGCTATCAAGGATGTCAACGGTTCGGTTGTGATTGGCGAAACCATGGTGCTTAAACCTATTCGCAAAGTTACTGTGGGAATTCACCCTGAAATTGAAATTAGTAGTTATTTAAGTGAGCATCAATTTCCCAATGTTGTTCCTTTATTGGGAGAAATAAAGCGGGTTGATGCTGAAGGTAATGAATACACCTTGATGATCCTGCAGGCTTATGTCAGCAATCAGGGCGATGCATGGCAGTGGACTCAAAATACACTTGAGCGTGTACTGCGCGATCGTTTGACTGCCGGCACTTCGTCAATGGATATCCAATATCCCGCGATGGATGAACTGGAAAGTTTTGCACAAATATTGGGTACACGTTTGGCCGAAATGCATAATTTATTGGCCAAACCTTCAGACGATCCGCGCTTTGGCTTTATAGAAACCAAAGCTAAAGATACCAATCGATGGGTGCGTTATATCAATGATCGTTTCCAGGAAGTGATTGAATCTTTGCAAGCACAAGGTATGAGCGAGGTTTCCTGGTTAATTTCCCATAAAACCAAAATCCTTTCACTTATCAAAAAAATGGCAGCTAGTGCGGTGGGTGGAGTTCGCATACGCACCCATGGGAATTTACACCTTGCACAAATCCTGGTGGTGCGTAGCGATGCTTATTTTGTAAATTTTGAAGATGGATTTACTTCTGATGATCCCGAACTGCGATTGAGTCCGCTGAAGGATGTTGCCGATATTTTATGTGCGTTTGATGATGCCGGTGCAGCCACATTGAAGGCTGCGCAAGGTATCGATATGTCGACTGAAAAAGATCGCATTAACCAAATTGCACTTAGTTACAGGCATAAAACCCATGAAGCATTTTATACAGCTTATAAGGCTACTGCTGAATTGCCACATGCATGGCAAAGTAAAAACAGCGAAATTGCGTTGTTGAAACTGGCCTGTATTGATAATCGCTTGCGGGAAATTCTCAAGGCATCTTATCGCCCTGATTGGCTAGAGGTTCCCGTACATAGCTTGATACAAATTTGTGAGGAAAGTTTTAAGTTGGGATTGTAAATGTTGTGATGGTGCAATAATTTTCCAAGAGTATTACCTATGCCTGAAGGTCCATCGATTGTTATTTTAAAAGAACTGGCCGCTGATTTTCGTGGCAGGAAAATATTGCATGCAGTAGGTAACAGCAAGATCGATAAACATCGTTTGGAAGGTGAACACATAAAATCCTTGCGGAGTTGGGGTAAGCATTTTTTAATAGAGCTTTCCGGCTTTTCATTGCGAATTCATTTTTTAATGTTCGGTAGTTACACCATCAATGAACGCAAGGAAAGTTCTCCGCGCCTGAGCTTACAGTGTACCGATAAAAAAGAATTAAATTTTTACGCGTGTTCCGTGAAATATATCGAGGGAGATTTGGATGACACCTATGATTGGAGCGGGGATGTCATGTCTGATCAATGGAATGCTACAGCGGCACTAAAAAAATTACGTGCAACGCCCGAAAAATTAATATGCGATGCGTTGCTCGACCAGGATGTTTTTGCAGGCGTCGGGAATATTATAAAAAATGAAGTCTTGTTTCGCGTACGCGTCCATCCGCTATCGACGATAGGTGGTTTATCGGCAGCTAAATTACGTGAGATTGTAAAACAGGCAAGGGTTTATAGTTTTGAATTCCTGGAGTGGAAAAAAGCATTTGTGCTCAGGCAGCATTGGCTTGCACACAATAAGAGCATTTGTCCGCGCTGTAACATTCCCTTCACCAGGGCTTATCTGGGCAAAACCCACAGGCGCAGTTTTTTTTGCGAAAAATGCCAAAAGAGATACGCATAAATAATTATAAATGACGCCTTGTGTTGCATAAATTTTAATTTGTTTTCGTCATCTAGTGATTATACCGCCAATAAAAAAATAAGGTTCGCCAACGTACAGAGCAGGCTATCAGTTTGTTTCAGAGTGGTTCTATCAATTATGTTGATTTAATCCGATATGAAATTACTGGTGGTGAAAATATGAAAAGTTTTGATCAATACTCAATGCAAGATCCGCGCACACAATATGCGCTACCAAAGGCTCAAGCTGATGGCTCACAACCGGAACCCGGCTTGGATGCATTGCTAAAGCCTAAGGCAGACCACGGCGAAGCATCTTATCGCGGCTCCCATCGCCTTGCAGGTCGCAAAGCATTAATTACCGGCGGTGACTCAGGTATTGGCAGGGCGGTGGCGATTGCATTTGCGCGAGAGGGTGCTGATGTCGCAATTACCTATATGCCGAGCGAAGAGGAAGATGGCCAGGAGACCATCAAACAAATTAAAGATGCCGGCCAAAAAGCTATCGCTATTCCCGGCGATATAACGGACGAAAATTTTTGTAAACAATTGGTTGCCAAAGCAATCGCTGAATTGGGCTCACTCGATATTCTTGTGAATAATGCGGGCAAGCAACAATATGTAAAAGAATTTCAGGATATTACCACCGAGCAATTTCAAAAAACATTTGCGACTAATGTATTTGCTATGTTTTGGATTACACAGGCTGCTGTTCCCCATATGCCTGCTGGTTCAAGCATTGTTAATACAACGTCAATCCAATCTTACCAACCTTCTGCAGGATTACTGGATTACGCATCAACGAAAGGTGCGATCACGGCTTTTACAAAAAGCCTTGCAAAAATGTTGATTGAAAAAGGAATCCGCGTGAACGCGGTCGCTCCTGGCCCTGTGTGGACACCTTTGCAACAAAGTGGTGGACAGCCACCTGAAAAGCTCGAACATTTTGGTGAGCATGTGCCTATGGGCCGTCCTGGACAACCGTCAGAAGTTGCACCGGCATTTGTGTTTCTTGCATCGCAGGAATCCAGTTATATAACGGCTGAAGTGATTGGTGTAACAGGCGGTCAGCATTTGCCCTGATATACGTTAAATTTTCGACGTGTAAATTAAATTTTACATTGTATTTCCAGGAGGCTTTTATGAGCTGGTTAACTGAGCATTCAATTTGGGTTTTACTTGCTTTGATAATCTTTATGGCGGTGTGGTTTGTCGCTTTCTTTGCGCGAAATCATCAAGCTAAAGATAATCACGATAATCAATGGATGAGCGATGTCAAACATCCCGGAACGGCTCCCCTTAAAAAATCAGGAGCAACACCCATTAAGGAAAGTGACAAGGTTTAACAAAAAATTAAGGTAATTTGATGGTTGTCTTATTTGTAAGTTTTATTACTCTATGAAAAAGTAAATAATAATGCTTTTATGTGAAGACCTTCTCAATATCCCATTAAGGTATCGGAATGCTGAACTTTATTCTTGACGATAAATTTGAAGCCAATTTAATATTGGATGAAATCTAAGCGCAGAGTTGGTATGTGCATAGATAAGTATTTATATGGAATGTATAGGGATGCTTGATATGTTAGATTTTTATCTTCTCGTGTGTTCTGCTATTTTTTATCCTGCCTATTATCATGGCTATTCTTGATGACGATTGAATGCGTTATGCATACCGTCATTAATCCAAATTTATCTTAATAGTAATAAATAATTCCAGCAGCTAAGGAAAAATTAGCTGTTATTCAGCATGTTTTATTTTCAGGAGCTCCTTATGACAAGGACCAATTTTTTCAAGCAATTGATTTTTTCGGGTGGACTGTTTGTCGCACTAAGTGTTCACGCCTCTCCAGATAGCAAGCATCCAGATAATGAACATAAAAAAATACCAAACTCAACCGTCACTAATTCAAGTGCTGTAATTGATGCGAATTTGCGTACAGTTTCTGGTTTTGAAGAGCCCCTGATTAGAGTGGGTGAATCTAGCGTTCAAGATAGCGCAATAATTAATTCTGTTATTGCAAGCTTTGAAAAAAATCCTGGAATTGATAGTGCAAATATTTTTGAACAATATCTGTCGGAAAATCCTGGCTCGCAATGGGCAATGTCAATTAATACCAACCTGGGACAGCTTTATTACAAGAATGGTTACTTCAGTCGCGCAATGTCAGCTTGGGAAAACGCGTGGACATTAGGTAAAGATCTTACAGATCCGCAAGCCAAATCCTTAACAGATAAAGCAATTGGTGAATTGGCAAGAATGCATGCCCGCCTGGGGCACGCTGATGAATTGGAAAAACTTTTTGCGGAAATAGGTGATAGACCAATTAGTGGTCCTGCTACCGAGATGATCACAGGCGCCAAAGAAGGCTTATGGATGTTCCATAATGAGCCGGGGGTTTCCTATTTGTGTGGCCCCAAAGCGCTTCAAAACTTATTGATTACTCTGAATGCCAGTCCTGCAAAAATTGCTATCCTGGACAAACAGCGATCTGGAAAGCATGGTTACAATTTCTATCAGGTTTCAAAGCTGGCAAGTACAGTGGGCCTGCAGCATGAAGTTGTTTATCGCACATCTGACCAACCAATACCTGTACCCTCAATTATTAACTGGAAATTGCATCATTTTGCAGCCATTGTGAGTGAAGAAAATGGTCTTTACCACGTTAAAGATCCTACATTTGCCAGTGGTGATGCATGGCTAACAAAGGCAGCGATTGATGAGGAAGGTGCCGGATTTTTCCTTGTTCCTCGCGATAAGAAAGCAACGCAAACATCTTGGCGAAAAGCCACAAAAAGCGAAGTCCAGTTGGCTTATGGGATGGGGTTAACCTCTCAAAGTCAGTCGAATTCCACTACAAGTTCAGATTCTAATTCTTGTGGTGGTGGTTCAGGAGGCGGGTCGGGCGGTGGTTCTGGCGGAGGAGGTGGGTCTGGTGGAGGCTCGGGAGGTGGATCTGGTGGCGGTTCAGGAGGTGGATCTGGCAGTGGCTCAGGAAGTGGTCTTGGAAATGGCGTGAGCGGTGGTGGTATGTGTATCACCAGCTCAAAAGCCATGTTGGTTAGCTTGAATTTACACGATGTACCTGTTGGGTATAAATCTCCATTTGGCCCCGACTCAATGATTGGTTTGACCTATAACCAGCGTGAAGCGAATCAACCTGCGGTATTTAACTTTTTTAATATAAGTCCCAAGTGGACGCTGAGTGTGCTGTCGTGGGTTCAGGATAATCCTGCATCGCCGGGGCAATCTGTCTTGCGCTACGCCACTGGCGGTGGCTCTATCGATTATTCATACAGCTATACCTACAACTCCACTACCGGAGCTTTTTCGCCAGAACGTCAGGACCAAGCTATTTTAGTGAGGATTCCTGCAACAGGGTCAGCTACGTCATATGAGCTGCGTAAGGCCGATGGCAGCAAACAAATCTTTTCCTATGCAGATGGGGCAACTGCCTACCCGAGAAAAATGTTCCTGACACAAATAGTTGATGCCCAGGGCAATTCACTGACTTTGCATTATGACAGCCAACGTCGCCTTATTTCGTTAACAGATGCCCTTGGACGCAACACAGTGTTTTCATACGAGCATCCAACAAATCCTCTACTGGTTACCAAGATTACCGATCCAATTGGACGCCATGCTGATTTGGGTTACAACGCGAATGGTGGCCTCGCCAGCATTACTGACGTGATAGGGATTACATCATCGTTTGGTTACGATGCCGCAGGCCTTATAAATTCAATGACAACGCCATATGGCACTAGCACGTTCACTTATGGCGACGGCAGTAATGCAACACGTTATTTGGAAACCAAAGATCCATTGGGATATTTTGATCGTCTGGAATACCGGCATCAGGCGCCGGGCATCCCTTACGGTGAATCAGTCGCTCCTGCTGGATTGGGTCTTAGAAACGAATATCTTTATTACCGCAATTCTTTTTATTGGGATAAAAGTATCTACCAGACAACGCACGCGGATTACACCAAAGCTTACATGACGCATTGGTTGCACAACCCAATAAATCAAACATCTCCTATTGTAGAAAGCACCAAAGCTCCCCTGGAACGTCGGGTATGGCGAACATACCCAAATCAATCCAGTACTATTTATGAAGGTTCTGCTGGTACGCCTACATCAATCTCACGCGTATTGGATGATGGCAGTACACAAGCAACCAAATTCACATATAACGCGATTGGCAAGCCGCTTACTGTAACTGACCCCAAAGGGCGCGTCACACGTTATACCTATGACAGTAACAATATTGATTTATTGAAGGTTGAGCAAAAAACAACAGCGACACTTTATTCAACAATTGCGTCCTACACCTACAACCCCCAACATTTACCACTGATCTATACAGATGCAGCAGGTAAAGTTTGGTCTTTCGCATACAACGCTGTAGGTCAAATTACTTCGCAAACAGATCCATTAAATCAAGTTACGCGATACGAATATGATGCGATGGGATATCTGAGTAAAATATTCAATGCAAATAATGTAATCACGGCCAGTTACACCTATGACAGCATCGGAAGAAAATTAAGCCAGGCGGATTCCGAAGGTTACACGCTAAATTATGCTTACGATAATTTTGATCGCGTAACCCAGGTCACTTATCCGGATGGAACCCACGACAACTATGTTTATGATCGTCTTGATCTCAAAACATTTACTGATAGGTTAGGCCGCGTAACAACCTATTCCTATGACGCGAATCGTCAATTAGTATCGGTAGTCGATCCATTAAATCGAATGGTGTCCTATAGCTATTATCCAAATGGCCAACTTAAATCCTTTACAGATCCCAAAGGTAATACCACTACATGGCAACGCGATTTACAAAGTCGCGTAACGGCGGAGGTGCGTGCTAACGGTAAACAACAAATCTATACCTACGAGTCTACAACCAGCCGTTTAAAATCAATTACCGATGCGTTAAATCAAGTTAAAACCTTTGCCTACAATCTGGATAATCGCGTTGCAGGAATCAGTTACAGTAACGTACAAAATCCAACGCCGTCAGTCAGCTATGTATGGGATGCCTATTTCCCGCGCTTGAACAGCATGACCGATGGAAACGGTGTGAACACTTATCAATACAAGCCTTTGGGTTCGTTGGGAGCACTCTCGCTCGCCTCTGAAGATGGTCCATACAGCAATGACACTATTGCTTATGACTACGATGAATTGGGTCGAGTTAAACAACGCACTATAGACGCAGCTGTAGAAACTACTAGTTATGACAGTCTTGGTCGGATAACCAACCGTAATAATGTATTAGCTAATTTTAATTATAGTTATCTTGGCCAAACAGACCAAGCCGCATTGATTCAGCTTGTCGGTAGCCCCGTCCAAACCAATTGGAGTTATGACAACAATCAAAATGATCGCCGTTTAAAAACAATTTCTCAATTCGGTCCATCACGCAGTTATAGCTATGTAACCCGACCAGAAAACTTGATTGACCAAATCAAGGAGACTACACGCTCATCATCCAAAACCCTGGGGTACCAATATGACAATGCAGATCGACTAACTGATGTTACCCTGAGTAATTCCACGCACTATACGTATGATGACTCAAATAATCTCAGCAGTATTCAAGTATTGGGTGGTGCACCAACAACGTTTGTCTATAACTCCGTCAACCAAATTGATAATGTGGATTATCCCTACGATGCCAATGGAAATCTTTTGGCTGACAATCAACGCACCTATAAATGGGATGCAGAAAATCGCTTGTTGACGATTGGCTACAAAGCCACGCCAACGAAAGAGACCAATTTCCGTTACGATGGTTTGGGTCGTCGCATTGCCATCATTGAAAAAAATGGAACAACGACAACCGAAACGCGTTACTTGTGGTGCGATGAAAAACCATGCCAATCACGTAACACAAACGATGTTGTCCTCAATCGCTACTTCGATGAAGGCGAAGTGCAATCAGGAACTAAACTCTATTATGCAAAAGATCACCTGGGTTCTGTGCGCGATGTAGTGGTGCCATTAACGGGAAATACCGTTGCCTCTTATGACTACGATGCTTATGGAAACCTGATAGCCACAAGCGGTACAGCAGCAACAGATTTCCGCTATGCAGGAATGTTTTATCATCAACCCAGTAATCTGTATTTAACGTGGTACAGGGCTTACGATCCTAAAACCTCGCGTTGGATTAGTAGCGATCCGATTGGGTTGAATGGTGGGATGAATACTTATGGGTATGTTGGTGGGAATCCAATAAGTTACTATGACCCTAGTGGACAAATGGCTGAGGTTTTGGTGCCAGGAGTTGCTACTCTTATGGCGGGGGCGCTGATATGTTCTGCAACACACTGTTTGGATCAAGTAGCTAATGCCATCGCTGATGCGGCTAGTCAATTGTGGGATATGATGGCTGCGGCAGGCAATCAAGGTGATTCAGAGATTGAGGGCGATTATGGTGAGGTTGCTGCTGGTGCTCGTTGTAAAGGTGGTCAAGCTCCTGATAAATGCTCTTGGCTGAGAGAAAATGCAGGCAAATATTCACCTGCTAGAGTTAAAAAGCAGGAAAAGAAATGGGGTTGCAGAGGTTCACGATCAAGTAAGGACAAAATTTAATGATAGACGAAATAGACTCAACTGATTCTACATTACGCTTATTATTATGGAAAACGTTAAAAAATTATAGTTCAGCAGAGCTGCTGAACTTGATTTGCGATTCTGATTATGTTGTAAGAACCGCAGCGGCAAAACAATTGCATTTTCGTCCAGAATCCGAGGTGTTTGATCGGGTTTTAAAGTTGTGTTCTTCAGATATTGAATTTGAAAGGGAAATCAGTGCTTTTATTTTAGGGCAATTGGGAACACCTAAAAAGCCTTATAGAGAGCAATCTATATCTCCACTGTTGAGTTTAATGCAGGATGCATCTGTAGATGTGAGAGCCGCCGCAGCGGCCGCATTCGGACATTTATTTTACAAAGATATGCCTGTTGTTGTAGAGGAGGCTCTTTTTGATAGGGTTAATGATAATGATGCTACAGTTCGTTGTAATGTTGCTTTGGCTTTAGGTAGCGCGACCAATATTGATCAAGCAGAAAAGATATTATTACAACTACTTTCGGATTTAGATGAGGAGGTAAGAGAATATGCAGCATTAAGTCTAGATATTTTATTGGATCGATAGCGCGTAAGTTGGTTAAAACATAACGTGAAGGGAGCAATTGGGAGCAGAGTAAAATTAAGTTGAAATTGCTTTAATCTAAAGTATTTTCTACTTTTCCTGGGACAATGCAGATCGATTGATAAATGTCAATTCAAGCAATTCTGTCCAATATACTTATGATGATGCAAACAATCTCGACAGCATTCAAACCCTGGGCGGTGCACCGACTACATTTGCTTATAACTCTGTCAACCAAATTGATAACGTGAATTTTCCTTATGATGCCAACGGAAATTTGTTGGCGGACAATCAGCACACTTACAAATGGGATGCAGAGAATCGTTTGCTAACCATTGGCTACAAAGCCACGCCAACCAAGGAAACCAATTTCCGTTACGATGGTTTGGGTCGCCGCATTGCCATCATTGAAAAGAATGGAGCAACCACAACCGAAACACGTTACTTGTGGTGTGATGAAAAACCATGTCAATCACGTAATGTCAGTGATGGTGTCCTCAATCGCTATTTCGATGAAGGCGAAGTGCAATCAGGTACTAAACTTTATTATGCAAAAGATCATCTGGGTTCAGTGCGCGATGTAATGTCACCAACCGGGAGTAATCAAGCTGCCTATGATTACGATGCCTATGGCAACCTGATAGCCACAAGCGGCACAGCATCAACAGATTTCCGCTATGCAGGAATGTTTTATCATCAACCCAGTAATCTGTATTTAACATGGTACAGGGCTTACGATCCTAAAACTTCGCGCTGGATTAGTATTGATCCGATTGGGTTGAATGGTGGAATTAATTTCTACGGGTATGTGGAAGGTAATCCAGTTATTAAAGCTGATTTAAATGGGCTGCAATCGGTTATTCAATTATTGCCGGGGACTACGGCTGCTGTCGGGGCGACGAGTGCCTCAGCCTCTGCTAATAGCGGTTCTAATAATGCCGGGAGTTTGAGTACATACAACCCAAATGATCCCTATGATTTAGGATATCCGACGAACAAACAATATAATAAGTCGCATGATTTTAGCTTGGATTCAAGTGATACTCTTTCAAGTTGTCCGCAGCAAGATAATAAGGAGAGGTGTAAAGCGGTAAAAAATACATGCATTTCTGAATGCAGTATAACTAGTTTGCCTACAAAGCATGGTGATGGAGTAGAGTTTGATAAATGTGTGCGTTCGTGTATGAACTCACAGGGTTGCGATCGTTAGGGGGATATATGATTTTAAATGAAAAAATAGCTAAAGAAGTTGTTGATGTTTTGACTCGTTGTTCCTCCGATATCAATGAAACTATCCGCTTAGTGCAAGATGAATGTAGTGATGATGAATTTAAAAAATATAGAGCGGCGGCAGGATTGGTGATGGGAATTTTATTTACTGATTTGCGTGAGCAAATATATAAAACTCATCCAAATCTTGAACCTAAAAGTCAATAGGGCATTACTTTACCTAAATTAGTTCGCGAACTTAAAATGAAACTGAGTTCGCGATCTTTATGAATAGATATTAAAAATATTATAATAATTGTGAAATAATTTTTTTATGATTATTTAAAAAATTTTTTGTTGAAGAAAAATGCTCTGTATCTTCGTAGTTGCAATTATTAAATCTGCCATTTGCTAATTCATAAATTGTAGAAAATGGATAGGACAGAATAATAGGGGAATGAGTGGCAATAATGAATTGGGAGTTTTCTTCAGTAAGTTGATGTAATCGAGAAATCATTGCTATTTGACGCATGGGTGACAAAGCTGCTTCTGGCTCATCAAGAATATATAAGCTGTTTCCATTGAATCTATGAAGCATCAAAGAAAAGAAAGACTCTCCATGGGATTGTTGATGTAGTGATTTTCCTCCATAAGATGCTCTAATTGGAGGACCTCCAGGTTCTTCATCAAGTTCATCAATATTTGTAGCCAAATTATAAAAGCTTTCTGCGCGCAGAAAGAATCCGTCTTGCGCGCGTTTAAAGCTTTTAATTAATCTAAGATATTTGTGTAGTTCTGAATGGGAAGCGCGAGTAGAAAAATTAAAATTTTTGGTTCCTCCTTCAGGGTTAAATCCCCATGCAATTGCAATTGCTTCAAGTAATGTCGATTTTCCTGTTCCATTTTCACCAATAATAAATGTAACTTTGGGATGAAAATTTAAAGAATCAAAATTGCGAATTATGTCTAAATTAAATGGATAGCTTTCAAATTCTGGTATTTTTTCTCGCAATAACTTAATGCTTAGTAAATATTGGTTTGCATCTGGTGAACTCATATTGATCTACCAATAAATTTATTTAATTTTTTCAAAATATAAAAATATATTAAAACACAAAATAATTTATGTAGATATACTATTTGAAGCTGGTCCATACATTAATGACACTATTGCTTACGACTACGATGAAGGTGAAGTGCAATCAGGCACTAAACTTTATTATGCAAAAGATCATCTGGGTTCAGTGCGCGATGTAATGTCACCAACCGGGAGTAATCAAGCTGCCTATGATTACGATGCCTATGGCAACCTGATAGCCACAAGCGGCACAGCATCAACAGATTTCCGCTATGCAGGAATGTTTTATCATCAACCCAGTAATCTGTATTTAACATGGTACAGGGCTTAGATCCTAAAACTTCGCGCTGGATTAGTAGTGATCCGATTGGGTTGAATGGTGGAATTAATTTCTACGGGTATGTTGATGGCAATCCAATTTCATGGATTGATGATGTTGGGTTGGCGAAGAAAAGGAAGGTTCCACCTAACCCGAATAAAAAGCCTCCACCAGACTATCGTAAGCCTCAGGGGGAAAGAGAGCGTAATGTAGGTCATCCAGATGGTGAAGAGCATTCGCGAAGACCTAAGGGGGGCTTTAGAGTCAGAGGATTCATGCCCTTATTTATGTGGGAAGTATTGCAGGATATGTGTAGGCAAGGTTTGCATAGTGGTGTGGGATGTGCCCCTGAGAATCAACCTAAAAGCTGTCCAATAACATAACGCGACGGATTTAAAGGTGATTGATTATTAATAAAATCCACTCGATGCATAAGCGGCTTCATTGAGGATAATAGGTATGAAAGATGCATTTGAATTCATTCATTCTTTGATGAAAGAAAAAAAATTCAATGATGTAATTACGTTGTTGTCAAAAAATCAAGAAACTAGTATTCGTTCACCATATGATTCAGATTTGAATCATGCATGGTATTTGTTGGGTGACATTTATTACAAACAGCAAAAATATGAAGATGCAGTTTCTGCGTTTAAAAAATGTTTGATTGATAGGCCGGACGATATTGAGGCTATTTTAGCGCTAGCGAACTGTTATTTTGCATTGGAGTTGCCAGAGAAGGCAGAGATTGTTTTGAAAGAAGGGAAAAAAGTGGAGCCTCTAAATCCCAAAATTATCTATAGCCTAGCGAACTCACTTTTTGATCAAGAAAAGTATAGGGAATCTATAAATTTATATGAGGAGGTCGATTTTAAAGACCATGAAATATATGACCTTGCAAAAAAAAATATGTTATTGGCGAAGAGGCTGCTGTCTGCTAAACAATAAACTGGGAAGTTAACCTTGTGAGGCGAGTTACCTCGTACGGCGTAGGGCGCATTTGTAAGCGAAGCGCAATGCACCGTATTTGGAAGTATCGAGAGTAAATCTGGGGTCAGTGTAGAATGGTACTTACTTAAGTTTTTTAGGATGGCGGTAATTGGGGTCAGAGTAAAACTAAATTAAGAAAAAATGATCATCGTTTATAAGCTATTTCTTTATCTGATGTCGCACGTAATTACAGTTACAAGCCCCGACCCGAAAACCTGATAAAAAGACCACAAAAGCCCAGCGCATTCAAAATGTGCTGGGCTTTTTACTTTGTGATTAATGCTTACTGGCACGCTTCACAATCAGGATTATCAATTGAACATGCCAAGGGTACTGGTGCTGCTTGTGCAAAACTGGCTTGTTCAATTTCAGAAACAACAGGAGTGGCCGCTGCAGGAGCTGCTGAGACTCCACCGGCGCCTGTTGCAGAAACTGCATTCAATGCACCGGTATTAATGGTGGATTTTTCTGTAGTGGTTGCTGCCAATGCACGCAGGTAGTAAGTGGTTTTCAAGCCGCTGAACCATGCCATGCGGTAGGTGATATCCAACTTCTTGCCGTTAGCGCCAGCAATGTACAGGTTCAAACTTTGCGCCTGGTCGATCCACTTCTGGCGACGACTTGCCGCTTCAACAATCCACTTGGGTTCTACTTCAAATGCAGTTGAATAAATCGCTTTCAAATCTGCTGGAATGCGATCAATTTTTTGCACTGAACCTTCGTAGTATTTCAAATCGTTAACCATTACGGTGTCCCACAAGCCACGGGATTTTAAATCGTGAACCAGATGTGGGTTTACTACAGTGAATTCACCAGAAAGGTTGGATTTCACGTAGAGGTTTTGGTAAGTCGGTTCAATGGATTGGGTAACACCAGTGATGTTGGAAATGGTTGCCGTTGGTGCAATCGCCATCACGTTAGAGTTACGCATACCTTGTGATTTAACTTGCGCGCGCAATGAAGCCCAATCCAGTGTTTGGCTGCGATCGACTTTAATGTAATTTTCACCGCGGTTTTTCGCGAGGTTTTCAATAGAGTCGATTGGCAAAACGCCCTGGCTCCACAAAGAACCTTCAAAAGTTGAGTACTTGCCGCGCTCTTTTGCTAATTCGCTGGAGGCTTTAATCGCGTAGTAACTTACTGCTTCCATTGAGGTGTCAGCGAAGGCAACTGCTTCATCAGAACTGTAGGCGATGCGTTGCAAATAAAGCGCATCCTGGAAGCCCATAATGCCTAAACCAATAGGGCGATGACGCAGGTTAGATGCTTTGGATGTTGCAACCGCGTAGTAGTTAATATCGATTACGTTATCGAGCATGCGAATTGCAGTTTGCACAGTGCGCTCTAATTTCGCTTGATCAAGTTTGCCGTTCACAATGTGTTGGGCAAGGTTAATCGAACCCAAATTACATACTGCGATTTCATCATTCGCTTTAGTGTTCAGCGTGATTTCGGTACACAAGTTGGATGAATGCACTACGCCGCAATGTTGCTGTGGGCTGCGCAGGTTGCATGGATCTTTAAAGGTGATCCATGGGTGGCCGGTTTCAAATAACATGCCGAGCATTTTGCGCCACAAGTCCAAGGCGCGAACGGTTTTGAATACTTTGATTTTGCCAGCAGCAGCTTGTGCTTCGTAATGTTCGTAGCGTTCTTCGAAAGCTTTGCCGTACAAGTCGTGCAAATCAGGAACATCGTTTGGAGAAAAGAGTGTCCACTCTTTATCGTCAAATACGCGCTTCATGAATGCATCGGGCACCCAGTTGGCGGTGTTCATATCGTGGGTACGACGACGATCATCACCGGTGTTTTTACGGAGTTCTAAAAACTCTTCAACATCCATATGCCAGGTTTCAAGGTACGCACACACAGCGCCTTTACGCTTGCCACCCTGGTTAACAGCAACAGCAGTGTCGTTTGCTACTTTCAGGAAAGGAACAACGCCTTGTGATTTACCGTTGGTGCCTTTGATGTAAGCGCCCAATGCGCGAACTGGTGTCCAGTCGTTACCCAAGCCACCAGCGAATTTGCTGAGCATGGCGTTGTCTTGCATTGCGCCGTAAATACCGTGCAGATCATCTGGCACTGTAGTGAGGTAGCAAGATGACAATTGCGGACGCAAGGTACCTGAGTTAAACAAGGTTGGAGTAGAACTCATGTAATCGAAAGAAGACAACAAGCGATAGAATTCAATTGCGCGTTCTTCTTTTTGCTCTTCTTCAATCGCAAGGCCCATTGCAACGCGCATAAAGAAAATTTGCGGCAATTCGATGCGCACATCATTGCTGTGAATGAAATAACGGTCATAAAGGGTTTGCAAACCGAGGTAAGTGAATTGCAAATCGCGGTCAGCTAATAAGGCCTTGCCTAATTTTTCGTGGTCGAACTTCAAGAGTTCAGGTGACAATAATTCCAGTTCCACGCCTTTTTTCAAATAAACGGGCAGGGCGCGAGCGTAGTAAAGCTCCATATCTGATTGAGTGGCTTCTTCTGCGATGCCAAGGAAACCCAAAGCTTCCGCACGCAATTTGTCCATCAACAAACGCGCGGTTACGAATGAATAATTAGGCTCTTTTTCTACCAATGTGCGGGCAGTGATAACCAAAGAGGTATTTACATCGGATTCGTTAACGCCATCGTAAAGGTTGCGCATGGCTTCATCGAGGATGGCTTTTTCCTCTACGCCTTTGAGGTTTGCACAAGCTTCGGCAACGATGGTGCGCATACGGGCAATGTCCAATGGCGCGCGGGTGCCGTTGGCCAGGGTTACGTTAATGCTTGGGTATTCTGCATCGGCAGCTTGCTCTGCACTGCGTTTTTCAGCGCGCATGCGTGAATGCGATTCGCGGTAAAGCACATAGTCACGGGCAACTTTTTGTTCACCGGAGCGCATCAGGGTCAACTCAACCTGGTCCTGGATTTCTTCGATATGGATGGTGCCACCAGAGGGCATACGACGTTTGAAGGTCGCGGTAATTTGTTTGGTCAGGCTATCTACAGTTTCATGGATGCGGGTCGACGCTGCGGCAGTGCCACCTTCAACAGCTAAAAAGGCTTTGGTCATGGCAATAGCGATTTTGCTCGCATCAAAAGGCACAACGGTGCCGTTGCGCTTGATGATTCGCAACTGGCCCGGTGCTGTTGCCGCCAGGGGCTGCTGGTTGCCATGGATATCGTGTTGGGTGGTAGTGCTGGTACTGCTTTCAATGTCGGTGTGCATAGACGTCTCCCGCGTGAGGCCATATCCGTAGTTGTGTAAACAAAGAGTTATGTAGATAAAGCGATAAATCCAATAAACCGGTAGCTCCATTGTTGGCCACGCATCTTAAGACAGCGCATGGCGTCAGCCGGTTCGTAAATCGTAAAACTAAACAGTCAATAAAAAGATGGTGAATGCCATATCCGTTCTTACAGCGTTTAAACCCGCCTTGCGAGATCGCATTTATTAAAATCAGGGTTTGGAACGCAATTCGGCCAGCATTTACTGACTTGCCAGCCGAACTATAAATTTCCTCTATATAATTGATGTTTCCGGAGCTTTAGACCTGGCTATTGGCAAACACAATATATAGTGACGGTTTGTTCCCAAACTACTGATGCCAAAACCTGCATCCAGGGCCTGGTTTTAGCTGTTTCAGGGAATGGATTATCCCTTAAAACACTCAATTGGGTTAAAAGGCCTTACCAAATCTACTTGACAAACGACGCCAAAATCACTTGGCCAAACCATCAAATATTGAATGGAGAAGTCTGTCACAAAACCCCATATATAGGGTCTTCATCAAATTTGAGCAACAAGATAATGCGGTTAAACGATTTATGCAAGCTCAAAAAAAGCCTGCCGGGCTGTGGATAAGATGTGGGTAGCTAGTGAAAAATCTGCGTATAACCGCGTAAACAGGGCACTGGCGAGGGTTTCAGGGAGTAGCAGGCTTAAGTGGCCAGATTAGAATTTTTTCTTCTAGTCGACGAGTTTAGTTATTACTACATATAGTGGGTGTTATAACAGGGTGGAAATAGCTACAGGTTGCGTTAAATTCGTCCTGGTGAGGACTAAAAATCCTTGGCGATATTTTGCCCGGCTCGTTCAGATGAACACAATAAAAAGGCTGGCGCTCCTCTAATGGGCGCCAACCTGCATATAGAGATTGAACTTGCCGTCATCTGAAAATCCGACGCCCAGGTACGCCGGGCCCAAGGGTGTTTCACCGCCAAGATAGATGACCGCAGAATTTAACCAGTTATCGACATCATTCAAGGTATAGGCATATTTTAATTTTGCCGCTTCCAAACCTATGCCGAGGCGCATATCGCCGTTAAAGCCCAGTGGCATGCGCCCGATAATATGCTCGCCGCGCAAATGTGCATAAAGCGCATTATCCGCAATGATCTGGTTGCTGGCATAGGCCGAGAGATTTAAAAAGCCGCCGAGGTAGGCTGCATCCATGGCGGGTAATTGTCCAAATGTAGAGCGCACGTAAGATGCATGGCCTGCGAGCACAAAATTATCCAACGGATAAGCAAAATCAAACTCGCTATCGAGTTTGCCGTAATCGTGGGCTTGGGAGTCAAAATAACTGATATGTGTCGACCAGCCACGCGAGGGAAAATGCAGGCGATTGCGCGTATCTATATTGAGGTCAAATAAAGTCCCGCCATATTTATCGTGGAAGTTACCTAAATCCACCGAGCTGATATCAGACGTACTTTTAATATCGTATTCGCGCCAGCCCAGTTTAATTTGGCCGAAACTATCAAGGTTTTGTCCCAGCACAAGTTCGGAATAATTGCGAATTAATTTATATTCGGCAATTTTATCTTCATTGCGGAAAACATTGAATGTTTCGCTCTTGCTGTAAAGTGAAGGTTGCACAAAATAGGTTTGGCGATAATTGAGTGGTTGATAAAACTCCGCTTCAAACCCCGGGGTGCTGCCTATATCGATGGTGCCAAAGAATTCCCCGCCATGTTTATTAATCCAGGTACTGCGATAGGCGCCGCGCAAATCAAAATTAGTACCTTGGCGATATTCATTATTGATGTCGAAACCAAACGTAAAATAATCCGAACTCCAGGTGGTTTCCCGCGCATTAATCCGCAAGGTATTTTTGTTGTCTTTGGTCTCAATGTTGTAATCAACACTTTCATAAAAGCCATCGCCATAGAGGCGAATTAAATCTTGCTCCAGCTTTTCACGATCCAACACTTCATGTGGTTTTTGGCGGATATGTTCCTGGATGTAATCCGGTGGTTGCCGCTTTAACGGGGTAATAGCAATTTGATCAATCTGGACGGGATCTTGTGGATGTTTTTTATCATTGCGCCACTCTGCGTAAGCGGTTTCATCAAGCGCATATTGTTGTAATTTTTCCAGTTTTTTTTCTGCAGCTGCTTTACCTATGTCAGCCGCAATATTGTAGTGGGAAAAATCAGCGGCAGAAAAATCACCTAATGCGGGTTCAATATAAATATCCTCGGGTCGCAAACTGGCAATTGATTGCACAACATTTTGTTTTGCCAAAATGCCAATCATTTGCGTAGTGACGCTCAAGAGCGAGCCAATTTGGTCGGCAGGTTTTAACGCAGTGCCTACGTTAACGGCGATAATGATATCGGGATTGCAAAATTCGCGTGCAACTTCCACGGGCAAGTTATCAACCAGGCCACCATCCACTAATTTGTGGCCTTCATAATCTATTGGCGTCATCAAACCGGGAACGGACATACTCGCACGCATGGCAAGTGGCAAGCTGCCTTTTTTGAACACAAACTTATCGCCAGTGCCTATGTCGGTGGCAACGAGTGCTAGTGGTAAAGGCATGTCTTCGATATTGCGCGCGTTGTAATCAGCGCCTACCAGCAAATTAAAAAATAATTTAATTTTGGTTCCGGCGATAACGCCCGGTTTAATTTGCACGCCGTGTTTAATCAGCCCTAATTCTGTACCAGATAAAAATCGATTGGTGACGCGCTTTTTGCGAAAGCCCAATTGCGAATAATCCGCAGAGTCAAGAAACAAATCGGTCCAATCGGCTTTTTCCAGTTTTTCACGCATTTCAGCGGGTGAGAGGCCAGCTGCATAAGCGCCAGCTGTCAGGCCGCCCATACTGGTTCCCACCACGCAGGCGAGGGGAATTCGTTCGCGCTCAAGCACTTCAAGTACACCAATATGTGCAGCGCCGCGTGCTCCACCCCCACCTAATACCAGGGCAATTTTGGGCGCGCGCTGGCCATGTTGTTGCGGCTCATAATATTGCGCGTGGACAGGATTGGAAAAAATGATGCAAGTTAAAAAGCTTAGGAATGCGCGCCAATAAACTGGTGGCAGTTTCTGGTATCCAAAATAATTTTTTTTATATCCGTAGTTTCGCCCGTTCACAATGTTTCCTGTTTAACAATGGATTAACGCACTAATTCATACACACAGATGTTGGCCGCAGACGCAAGGTTGAGTGAATCAATTGCACCTGAGCCGGGAATATTGAAAGAATGAACGCAAATATCAGCCAGTAATTCTTGTGGTAATCCGCGCGCTTCGTTGCCAAATAAATAACATTCATAATCTTTGAAAGATGCATCACTAACTTTATCGCCATGCATATGTAAGCAGGCGATTTTGTTGAAACGCTTACCGACTTCCGCCAACGAAACATCCAGCTCCATCGGCAAATGGAAAATAGCTCCCATACTCGAACGCACCACTTTTGGATTGTAAGGATCGACAGAATTGGGGCTGAGCAATAAACGAAAATTTCCAAACCAGGCGAGGGTACGCACTATAGTACCGAGGTTACCGGGGTCTTGTACTTCATGTAAATAAATCGCGCGCTCATTGGCTTGCGCTTTGGCGATTGTTGGCAAAAACGGCACTATGGCGACTATTCCCTGGGGCGTTTTTGTATCGGAAACTTGCGACATTTGTTTTGCGGTGATGAGATTTTTCCTAAAATCAGTCTGCCAATGCTCGTAAGCCTCAGTAACGTAAAGTTCGCTCTTTTTGAGTTCCGGAATTTTTTCGGCTGCTTTTTGTAATTCAAGTACAAGGTGTTCGCCCTCAACCAAAAAATGGCCGAGTTCTTCGCGATATTTTTTTTGTTGAAGTTTTTTTACGTCGTCGAGTTTCATAGTTTATTGGCTACTTGGGAGAGTCGTCATCCTCGCGAAGGCGAGGATCCAGCTCTTGATTTTTATATTTGTTAAGCAAAAAACTGGAGCGCCAGCCCGGTGGATCCTCACCTTCGCGAGGATGACGACTCCCTGCTTAATATTTAGTGAGTGTTTTTTTACTTCTTAAAGTCTTCCAACATCGCTTTCGCCACAGCTTCCGCCACTTTAATTCCATCAACACCTGCCGACAAAATCCCGCCTGCATAACCGGCACCTTCACCGGCGGGATACAAGCCTCGCGTGTTCAAACTTTGCAGGCTTTCGTTATCACGTGTGATGCGCACGGGAGATGATGTGCGTGTTTCAATTCCGGTGAGGATTGCATCGTCGCGATCAAAGCCGCGGATTTGTTTGCCAAATTCTGGCAGGGCTTCGCGGATTGCATCAATCACATATTTAGGCAATGACGGATTTAAATCGCCCAGGCGCACACCGGGTTTATACGAAGGCTCAACCTCGCCAAATTCGCTGGACGCTTTATTGCGAATAAAATCGCCCACCAATTGGCCGGGAGCACAATAATCGCTGCCACCTAATTCGTAGGCGCGCGATTCCAGCGCTTCCTGGAACTCAACACCCGCAAGTGGGCCGCCGGGATAATCTTCCGGTGTAATTCCCACAACGATTCCAGCATTGGCATTGCGCTCGTTGCGTGAATATTGACTCATCCCGTTAGTGACCACGCGATTGGGTTCAGAAGTTGCTGCAACGACGGTTCCGCCGGGACACATACAAAAACTGTATACCGCGCGGCCATTCTTCGCATGATAGACCAGCTTGTAATCAGCTGCGCCCAATTCAGGGTGACCGGCGTATTTTCCAAGGCGGGCTTTATCGATTAACGATTGCGGATGCTCAATGCGGAAGCCAACCGCAAAGGGTTTTGCTTCAATAAAAACGCCGCGCTCGTGGATTTTCCTGAAGGTATCGCGCGAGCTATGGCCAAGTGCTAATACAACATAGCGGCTGCGGATTTCTTCACCGCTGGCCATGATGACGCCTTGCATGCGACCATCTTCAATCATGAAATCGCTGACCTTGCTTTCAAAGCGCACTTCGCCACCGAGCGCGCGGATTTCTTCGCGCATGGTCGATACCACACCGGTTAAACGAAAAGTACCAATATGCGGTTTGCTCACATACATGATTTCTTCCGGCGCGCCAGCGCGTACAAATTCATGCATGACTTTGCGACCGTAGAATTTCGGGTCTTTGATTTGGCTGTAGAGTTTTCCATCGGAAAACAAACCGGCACCGCCTTCACCGAATTGGACGTTGGATTCAGGTGTGAGCACTTTATTCCGCCACAATGCCCAGGTGTCTTTGGTGCGGCGGCGGACATCTTTGCCACGTTCCAGCACAATTGGTTTAAAGCCCATTTGCGCAAGGATAAGGGCCGCAAATAAACCGCAAGGGCCAAAGCCAATCACCAGCGGGCGCTCGGTTAATCCTTCCGGAGCCTGGCCGACGGGATAGTAATGGGTGTCGGGAGCAGGGCGGACGTGAACGTCATCCTTGAAGCGTGCAAGGACGGGTTTTTCATGGCTGACGGTCAGGTCGATGATATAGACAAATTTGATTTCACTGTTTTTCTTGCGCGCATCGTAGCTGCGTTTAAAAACGGTGAAGTCGAGCAGTTCGGTATCCTTGATTTTTAGTCGTTCAAGGATAGCTTTGCGTAAAGCTTCAGAGGGATGGTCGAGCGGTAAAGCAAGTTCGGTAATACGAATCATGGGCTGGGTTCCTGGCCGGTTGATCCGGCAGAGGTGATATCAGGGTGCCAATTCTACGTGGGTTGCTATCAGGCGTCATCATCTGGTTTCTATCTAATTCCTATCTAATTCCTATCTAATTGCTATCTAATTTCTATCGGGTTTCCTTACTTCTTCATCACTAATACCTGTTAACGGCTTTTTGACGCATTTCGTTATTAGGCTTGGTTGTAACCACCTCGTGCCACCTTATTGGCGTAAATGTGAACCATCCCATGTTCCTGTTTTTCCCGAATCTGGGACGAACTTTTCCTATCCAAAATGACATTGTGCCGCGGCTGTGAGCGTAGCTTTCCATTACCCGGTTTTAAAAAAATAATACCAGCGGGTTTCCATGTTCGTGGATGCATGCAGTCATTAAAACATCAAAAAAAACCTACGAGATTTATAACAATAGTTACCATACGAGGGTCATTTATAAAATGAGCGGATACAGAAAGAATTTTGTCGATAAGGCAAAGCTGGCGCTACTCGCCAGTGTTATGGCGATGACAGGTGTAGCAGCCAATGCCGATGTGTTGAATCCGGTAATTGGAAATCTCTTATACGAAGAGAACTTCAATACCCTGGATTCCAATGTATGGAATGCCATCGACAGCGATGGTTGCAACATTGGTTTGTGCGGATGGGGTAACCAGGAACTGGAATATTATCGCCCTGGTAACTTGAGTATCGAAAATGTTCCATTTGAGCCAGGCACCAAAGCCCTGGCGATTGAAGCCCGTCATGAAGCCTATGGCGGTAAGCCATTCACGTCGGGAAAAATTACCACTGAAGGCAAGTTGCAAGTCAAATACGGTTTGGTTGAATTCCGTATGAGTGTGCCGCAAGTGGGCACCGGTTTGTGGCCTGCTGGCTGGATGCTGGGTACAACACTCGCCAGCTGGCCAGCAAAAGGCGAGCTGGACATTATGGAGATGGGGCATCGCTTATCGTCCATGATTCCGCTGGGTTCCGATATTAATAGTTACACTGCATCCAACGCGATTTTCTACGCGTCTGCTGCTTGTGTTCCGGGCAATGAATCCTGCGCTGCATCCACTGCATGGCAGACCAAAAACTCTTACGTTGCGCCCACACCACTGACCAACCGTTTTGTGGTTTATCGCATGTATTGGACGGATACCCAAATCCGTTTCACGGTAGTTGATAACGGCGTAGAGCACGATATGTACGCTGCACCGATTCCGGTTGGCGGCGAGTCTTCCGAATTCCAGGCGCCGTTCTACTTCCTCTTCAACATGGCTGTGGGTGGTAACTTCACCGACGCGGCGAGCGAAGGCCAGGTGACTGCTCCTTTGCCAGCAAAAATGTACATCGACTATGTACGTGTCTATCAATTGGACGGCTTGGGTGAAGTCAAACTCGGCAACCAAACCCAAAAAGAAACCGGCACTTTTGGTGTGTTCACTGATGCGAACGTAACCAACAAACAGGATATTGGTGGCAACGCCGATTTGTGGGTGTGGAATCCTGCTTCGCTGAGCGAGGGCACGACACCACCTGCGGAAGGCGCAAATGTCATTGCCTGGAACTACACCGCACCGCAATGGTTTGGTGCTGGTATTGCCTCTCGCCAGCCGCATGACATGAGCAACTTTGGCAATGGTACTTTGAAGTTCAAAATCAAAATCCCGGCGAATGTGGGTTTCAAAATCGGTATCGCAGATACCTATACCAACGAGCAATGGGTGAATTTCCCTGCGAATACCACCGCTTATGGTTTGGTGCGCAATGGTGATTGGGCGCAGGCGACAATCCCGATTTCAGCGATCCGCGGTATCAACGCGCTGCAATCCATGTCGCAATTGTTCATGATTGCCAGCCTTGATCCACAGCCAACTTCAAACTTCCCATTGGCGATTGACGATATCGTTTGGGATTGCGGCAGCGATGCAGCCTGCCAATCAACGGATTCTTCATCTTCATCCTCAACGGGCGTGATCGTTTCCAGCAGTTCATCGTCTGTCGCGAGCAGCGCATCATCAGTGGCGAGTTCATCAGTCGCCAGTAGCCATGCTTCCAGCTCAAGCAGCAGTGCAGCGACTTCGTCATCAAGCAGTTCATCAAGCGCTAATTCCGGTTTTGAATGGTTGATACAAGCGGAGGCTTTTGCGGCGACTTCCGGTGTGCAAGTAATTAGTACCCAGGATGTTGGTGGTGGCCAAAATGTTGATAATGTTGGTGCGGGCAATTGGATGGCATTTACCGGTTTGAATATTCCAACGACCGGTGTTTACCAAATTGAATATCGTGTTGCCAGCCCATCGGCTTCCATGTTCTCTTCAGATTTGAACGCAGGAAGCATCCAGCTCGGCAATGTAAATGTGCCAGCCACAGGTGGTAGCCAGGTTTGGACAACCGTCACCCAAACAGTGACCCTGGATGCCGGCTCTTACAGCTTTGGAATTTACGCACAGCAAGGCGGTTGGAGCATGAACTGGTTCCGCATCACTAAAGTTGGTGCTTCCAGCAGTTCAGTAGCAAGCAGCTCGGTTGCAAGCAGTGTTGCCAGCAGTGCTTCAAGTTCTGTCGCGTCATCAGCATCAAGCTCATATGGCTACACCCTTTTATCCAGCAGCAGCGTGAAGTTTTACGCAAACCAGGCGGCATGGGTTGATATTCACTACATCATCAACAACGAAGGCCAGCAAAATATCCGTATGACCCACAATGCGGATAACACCAACGTGTTTACCTTGGACAATATTCCGGCAGGTGCGACAGTGAAATACTTCTTCACCATCGGCCCATTGGTAAACGGTGCGTTCGATACCCCATGGCAAACCTTCAGCTTGGGCAGTGCGAGCAGTTCAAGTTCATCGTCTGCACCGCTTATGTGTGATGTTAATAACAGCGGCACCGTAGACCTGGACGATATCGACCTGATCCTTGCGCGCAAAAATACAACAGTACAAGGCAGCAGTCCTTACGATGTGAATAACGATGGCGTTATCAACGTATTGGATTCACGCGTTTGTGCAACCAAGTGCACCAAGCTTTCTTGTGCGCGTTAATAACAACAAATTTCAGGAATTGTAAAAATGAATATGTTTAATAAATTAATCGCGGTAAGCGCATTGGGTTTAGCGGCGACTAGCGCTTACGCAACACCCGTATTGTCATTCGGTAATGCCGGTGCAAATGTCGCTCACTCTTATAATGTAGGCGATACCGTATCCCTTGATTTCTGGATATCAGGTCTGGATGGTACGGACGATCTTGGCGGCTTTGACCTCGGCGGTTTCGATATGAACCTGTCATTCAATGGCGCGGTCACTGGCTACCAAAATGCAGTGTTTAGCAGTGATCTGGATGATTCATTATTTTACGGCCTTGCCGCTACTCCGACCTCCGGCAATAGCGTAAACCTCTCCGGTGTATCCCTGGCCTGGGATTTTTCCGGTCAGGCGAGCGCATTGAAGTTGTTCACCCTGGCATTTACCGCCGGCCAGGCGGGTATCAGTACCATCAAGCTGGACGATTTTTTATTGTCTGATTCATGGGGCAACGACTTGGCTAGCGAAAGCTATCTTGCCAATATCACCGTCAACGAGAGATCGACTTCAGTACCCGAGCCGGGCAGCCTGGGTTTGTTGTTAGGTGCATTGGCGATGGTATGGGCGAGTCGTCGCAGTAAAGCATAATGCGTTGTCATTAATGCGAAGGGCGAGTCTTAACAGGCTCGCCCTTTTTTATTGCTTTGTTTCCTCGCACAGAAAATAGTAAATAGAGTTAGGGAGCGTTGCTTGGTATAGTGCCGGCCAAATTTGGATTGAAGTAAAGGCTCAATGGATATTCATAGTGCTGCAAAAACGCGCTGGCCACATTTTTGGCCGCTATGGACAAAGTACCAGACGTTGCTCCTGATGTAGACGATACTTTATAAGTCTGTGCTAAGTTATTGAATTGGAAGATATATGGCTCGATCAAAAAGCAGTAACCGTTGGCTGGAAGAGCATGTCAACGATCCCTATGTAAAGCGCGCCCAGGTGGATGGTTATCGCGCCCGTGCTGCTTATAAATTGATCGAACTCAATGAAAAAGACAAGCTCATCAAGCCTGGCCATCTGGTGGTGGATTTGGGTTCTGCGCCGGGTAGTTGGTCGCAAATCGCCGGTCGTATGGTGGGTGTGAAAGGGCGCGTAGTGGCTTCAGATATTTTGCCAATGGACTCCCTCGAAAACGTTGATTTTATCCAGGGCGATTTCACCGAAGAATCCGTCTTTAACCAAATCATGGATTTGCTCGGCGGCAATAAAGCTGACGTGGTGATTTCCGATATGGCGCCCAATATCAGCGGCGTTGATGCTGCCGACCAAGCCTCCTCTATGTATCTCGTCGAACTCGCGCTGGATATGGCGCGCTCTGTGTTAAAACCCAAAGGCGATTTTGTCGCCAAGGTTTTTCATGGTGAAGGCTATGACGATTATGTAAAAGAAGTGCGGACCAGCTTCGAAAAAGTTGTTATCCGCAAACCCGATGCATCGCGCCCGCGTTCACGTGAAGTTTATGTGGTTGGAAAGGGGTTTAAAGCGTAAGCCTCATTTAACCTCTTAAACATAACACCCAATTGCGATCTTTGACCGAAATGGCGCTTACTTAAGAGCGTATTACGATACGGGAGTCGTCATCCCCGACCACTGGGCTGGCGCTCCAGTGACCTTAAGCCTTTAAAGACACTGGATCCCCTGCGGGGATGACGACTGCATGGATGCAGGAGCTAGAGTAACGCAGGAGCAGTTGCCGACGACTCGCTTCTTAAGTTAGTACCATTCATCCTCGACCGGGCATTCCTGTTTATTTCTTTGCTTATTCTTTACATATCCACACATTTAATTTTCCAGGGTGCATCTAAACTGCACGCATCTATCGTCTAAAACCATCATCAACCTATTTTTTGTCCCGATTGATTTTTTAAGGAATTGCTATGCCGAATAAAACGCTAATGGTCTTGGGCCTGGCAGCACTGTTGTCTGCCTGTGGTGCATCCAAAGAAGCGCCCGCTAAAGAAACCAGGCAAACCATGCTGATTGTTAAGGAAGACTTGGTCACCATATCGTCCAACCGTATTGCCTCGGGGCCCATTATTTCAGGCTCGCTGGAAGCCAAAAAACAAGCGGATTTGCGCGCGGAAGTATCGGCCATCGTTGTGCAGGTATTAAAAGATAATGGCGATAAAGTGAAGGAAGGCGACCTGCTGGTGCGCCTTGATGACACGATTTATCGCCAGGCATTAATTTCATCGCAAGAAGCGGAACGTGCAGCGCAACAAAGTTTTGACCAGGCGGAACGCCAATTTAATCGTTTGAAATCTTTATCAACCAGCGGTGCCGTGTCGACCCAGGCCAAAGAAGATGCCGAGTTGCGCCGCAATTCTGCGCAAAGTGAATTGGCTGCGGCGCGCTCGCGTCTTGCGCAAGATACTTTGCAATTAGCTCGCACACAAATTCGCGCACCTTTCGCGGGTGTTGTGGCTAATCGCGTGACGTCCAATGGCGATACTGCGCAAGTAGGCAAAGCCCTGTTGAAAGTAATTGATCCCGGCAGCATTCGTTTTGAAGGATTCGTTCCCGCGAGCCAAATCCATCAAGTACAAGTGGGCCAGGCTGTGAATTTTTCTGTGAATGGTTCGAGCGATCATACATATGAAGGAAAAGTAGAGCGTATTAATCCCGTTGCCGACGTCAATACTCGCCAGGTTGGTGTTCAGGTTGCGCTACAAGATCCTAAAAATTTAACGGTGGGATTATTTGCAGAAGGGCGCGTCCAGAGCCTTTCACAACAAGGGCTCACCATTCCCGAAACCAGCTTAATCCAGCAGGGCGATCACGCATACATTTGGCGTGTGCAGCAAAACAAATTAAATAAAATTGAAATCCAATTGGGAACTCGCGATATCCAATCCGGTGATTATGCAATTACTGCAGGTCTTAATGAAGGCGACACAATTTTGCGTCATCCGCGTGGTATTTTGGTTGAAGGCGCATCAGTAAATTTCGAAAAAACACCTGCAAATGCCACCAAAGCTGCAGCTTCCAATGCACCCGTCGAAACTAAAAATCCAGCTGGCAAGAAGGAAGGATAAGACCTATGTTTTTATCTGACTTCAGCATCAAACGCCCGCTGGTAACGGTGGTGCTAACCATAGGTTTAATGGCGGTAGGTTGGTTGGCACTCGGAAAATTGCGCGTGAATGAGCGCCCCGATATTGCGCCACCCGTGTTGCGAATTACCATTCCTTATCCCGGTGCTTCACCCGAAACCGTTGAACGTGAAATTGTTGATCGCCTTGAAAAAGCCATGCAGGGAATTCCCGGTGTGCATCAAATGCGCGCCTGGGCCAACGAAGGCAATGCAAGTTTCAGTATTGAATTTGAATTCGATAAAAATTTAATTGAAGCCGCCGACGAAGTTCGCAATTCAATTGCGAGCGTGCGTTACAAATTGCCGATAGAAATGCGCGAGCCGATTATCAGCAAAGTGGACCCGGATTCCTGGCCCATTATGTCCCTGTCTTTATCTTCGTCGAGCCAAAGTCATATTGAGCTATCGATACTCGCTGAAAAAACAATTGGCGATCGTCTGCGCGCAATTCCCGGCGTTGCCATTGTCGATGTTTCCGGTGATTTAAAACGCGAGCTTTCCGTATTGTTGCGCAGCGAAAAATTGCGCATGCACAATATTTCTGTCGTGGAAGTCCAACGCAGTTTGCAAAGCCAAAACCTCACAGCACCCGGTGGAAAAATCCAGGGCGATCTTGAAGACCGCAGTATTCGCTTGCTTGGTCGCCTTGCGACGCCCGCTGATTTTGGCAATATCGTCCTCAAGCGTAACGGCGATGAAGTGTTGCGTTTAAGCGATGTTGCGGACGTTGTTGACGGTAATGCCGAGCAGGGCAGTATCAGCCTTTACAACGGACACGTTTCAGTCGGCATTAATATTATTCGTACACGTGAAGCGAGTACGGTTTCCGTTTCCAAAGCTGTACGCAAAGAACTCGATGAAATTCGTAAAGACCTCAAGCCTGGCACTGTTATCGAAATTGCGAATGATGGCGGAGAATGGGCTGAATCGAGTTTAAATAATGTTATCGAAGCCTTGATCCTTGGTGCAGGTTTAACGATTTTTGTTGTATACGCATTTTTAAATTCGTGGCGCTCCACATTAATTACCGCGCTGGCATTGCCAACATCTGTACTCGCTGCATTTATCGCCGTGTGGTTATTTGGATTCTCGCTGAATTTTATGACACTGCTTGGGCTTTCACTCGCGATTGGTGTGTTGATCGACGATGCGATTGTAGTGCGTGAAAATATTGTGCGACATATGGAGCGCGGTTCAGATCGTGTCACCGCATCGCGTGAAGGTACCAAAGAAATTGGTTTGGCGGTAATGGCGACAACCTTTTCGATTGTCGCGGTATTTATTCCGGTTGCATTTATGAGTGGTGGCCCGGGCCAATGGTTTAAACCTTTTGCGTTGACTGTTGTGGCTTCGGTGTTAGTTTCATTATTAATTTCTTTTTCGCTCGACCCTATGTTGTCATCGCGTTGGGGTGACCCGGTGGGTTATCAACATATGCCCAAGCGTGGGTTCAGCGCTTTGTTGAAACGTTTTAACGAGTGGTTTGATCACCAGGCAGATCGCTACACCAACGTTATTCGTTGGGCACTAGGTCACAGGCGTTCCATGGCCGCTATAGCAATCGCCAGTTTTGTGGCCGCATTATGTTTGCAATCGCTAAAAGGCGGCACAAGTTTTTTACCGGCAGCAGATAATGGTCAGCTCGTTGTGAATATTCGTTTACCTTCCGGTGCGAGCCTCGAGTATGCACGAATCAAAACGGAACAGGCTGCAGAAATCGCGCGCAAACTTCCTGAAGTAAAATCGGTATTCAGTGATATCAGACGCAACAGCAGTCGCCTTGATATCGATATTGGTAAACCAAGTTCCCGTAAAAGAAGTGCGGCGGAAATTGCAAAAGAATTGCGCGCAAATACCAATCGTTTGGTTGGTGCTGAATATACCGTTCAGGACGATACAAGTAATGGCGGCAACAAACCGGTAAACATCAATTTTTATGGACAGGATTCACGCAAGCTGATGGAAATCACCGAAGCCTACATGGAAAATTTACGCAAAGTAAAAGGTGCCGTTGATGTTGGCCTTGCAGACCAGGATGCTATGCCGGAATTACAAATTGAGTTGGATCGCAGTTTGGCAAATAGTTTGGGAATTGTTGTGAGCGATGCAGCGCAAGCTTTGCGTCTGGCATTCGCCGGCACTGAAGTGGGTGATTGGGTGGACCCTAATGGTGAAACTCGCGATGTCGCTATCAGGCTTCATCCAGATGACCGTGCAGATGCTGTCGCTCTTGCGCGTTTACCCTTAGTGCCGGGCGGCAGCAATTCTATTATTCCGCTGGAGCAAATTGCCACTATTCGTATGGATAAAGCCCCTTCAAAAATCGCGCATTCAGATGGCAAGCGCACGGTGACTGTGACGGCTAACGTTGAAGGTGCCAACCAGGGTCAGGTGATTGATGAAGCTATGAAGCTCACCAAAGCCATCGATTTCCCACCCGGTTACGGAATTCAATTGCGTGGCGCAGGGCGTGATCAACAAGAACTTTTTGGCGCTATGTTCACCGCATTAATTTCTGGTATCACCTTAATGTATTTTATTTTGGTGATCCAGTTCGGCTCTTTCCTCGCACCGGTGCCGGTGATGATGAGTTTGCCGTTGAGTTTGATTGGTGTTGTTATCGCATTGGTATCAACAGGTCACACACTTAATTTAATGAGTTTTATCGGCATCATTATGTTGATGGGATTGGTGGCAAAAAATGCAATTCTTTTGCTTGATTGTGCACGTACAAAAGAGAAAGAAGGTTTCAGTCGTGAGGACGCCTTGATGTATGCAGGCCGTTCGCGTTTGCGTCCGATCTTGATGACAACTTTCGCATTAATCGCAGGCATGTTGCCGGTTGCAATTGGAATGGGCGAGGGTGGTGAATTCTATCAACCGCTCGCGGTCGCAATTATTGGCGGCACCATCACCTCAACAATTTTGACATTGCTAATGATCCCCACTTTTTACGACAGTATTGAAGGCGCACGCGTACGGCTGGTTGCAAAATTCCATCGTCGTGCGAGCAAGCGAGGCGCGTTGGTCAGTGGTTTTCTAACGGCGATAGAAGCATTACTTACCCTGATATTTGTACGTTTTATCTATCGCATGCTTAAGCGCGCCTGGGAATTCGGTAGACAGGGAAGGGCGCTTGGCGCACATTAATCGATGAGTAAAATAAAGCCGCATTAGCGGCTTAATGCCAATCAGTTAAGCTAACTGGCATTATTTTTAGACATCGTCATCCCGTAGGGATCCAGTGACTTTCATCTTTACAGGCGCTGGATCCCTACGGGATGACGACTCCCTTCCTCGTGTGTTGTTATAGATAAATGAGGTATTTGGTTTTAACTGACTGGCATTACATCAGCGGCTTATTTTTGTAGTTATAGGCTTTTAGGTGGCTATTTGTATTTTTTGAGTGATACTATAGTGTCACTCTGTCGAAGCTGGAATAATCCTATGAAGGTCGAGCTCGTTACAACCCTTAAACGGCAAGCTACAAAAATCCTCGCCGAACTCCATGAATCCAAAGAACCTGTATTGATTACTGAGCATGGTCAACCCTCTGCATATTTAGTCGATGTAGACAATTACGAATTTATGCAGCGCCGTATACAAATATTAGAGGGTATTGCCAAGGGCGAAAAAGCTATTTTTGAAGGAAGAATTTTAAACCAGGATCAAGCGCGCGAGAAAATGCAGAAATGGTTGAAATAATATGGACTGAGTCTGCACTTAAGGATGTTGACGATATCGCAGAATATATTGCTTTAAGTAATCCAGTCGCGGCACAACAATTTGTACAAACACTTTTTGAAAAAGTGCAGAGACTGGAAACTTTTCCCGATTCCGGTCGAATCCCGCCCGAGCTAGAAAATTTTCCTTACCGCGAAATTATCGTAAATCCCTGTCGTGTTTTTTATAAAATTCAAACCGAGCATGTTTTTATTTTGCATGTTATGCGGCAGGAAAGGGATCTTCAAAAATTTTTGATGAGTTAATGAGAGAATATATAACGACACCGCTAATAAACTCCAACAAGAGACTACACATTATGCAAAATCTCACACATTCTTTTCGCCCTGGCCTCTTGGCTTTTGGAGCGGCGCTGGCATTAGGTTTAACAGGTTGCAGCAAAACGGTACACGCACCTGTTGCACCGGAAAATAAAATTGTTACAGCTCCCGCAGTGGTGCCAAAGGCATCTGTTGCACATAGTCCATTTGGTAAATTACCGGATGGTACGACGATTGAACAATATACCTTGAAAAATGCATCAGGTTCTGAAGTTCGTGTGATTAATTACGGTGGAATCATCACGGCGATTAAAGTGCCTGATCGCAATGGCAAACTGGACGATGTGGTGTTGGGTTACGATAACTTTGAACCCTATATTAAAAACCCGACTTTTTTTGGCCCGATTGTTGGCCGCTTCGCTAACCGTATCGCCAAAGGGAAATTTACATTAGACGGTAAAACTTACGACAAACTTTTTATCAACAATAAACCCAATACCTTGCACGGTGGTGCAAAAGGTTTTGATAAGGTTGTGTGGCAAGCAGAAACGTTTGAGAAGGCAGGCGCTGCAGGTGTGGTATTAACTTATGTTAGCCCCGATGGCGAAGAAGGTTATCCTGGAACACTGACGACTCACGTGACTTATACCTTTAACGACACCAATGAATTGTCAATAGATTATTCAGCAACTACCGATAAAGCAACGGTGGTGAATTTTACCAACCACAGTTATTTCAACCTTGGCGGCGATGGTTCTGGCGATGTACTTGGCCAACAATTGTTGATTAATGCTGATCGCTATACCAAGACTGATGCAACCGGAATTCCAACCGGAAAATTAGTTGACGTCGCCGGTACCAATTTGGATTTCCGTACACCTATGGCAATTGGTACACATATGGAAGCCGAGCATAAAGTGGGTTTGGGCTACGATTATAATTTTGTGATTAATCGCGGCAATGCCTCTGATAAAGACCTCGTACTTGCGGCGCGTGCGCAAGATCCAAAAACTGGTCGTATAGTAGAAGTGCGTACTACTGAACCCGGTGTACAGCTTTACACCGCAAACCACATGGATGGAACACTCGTAGGAAAATCCGGGCATGTGTATGTCAGACACAGTGCATTCTGTTTGGAAACTCAACACTTCCCTGATTCACCGAATCAACCATCATTTCCCACTACGACATTAAAACCAGGTGAAACTTTCCATTCGCAAACTGTTTATGCATTTAGTGCAAAATAATTTTTCCTGAATATTTTTTGCAGGCAAGGATGCCTTGTTAATTAAAAATTGCCGTTTAACGAATTGCATCCAAATTAATCACCAGTATTAATTACACTACCGTAGACACTCTTAGATTGCGCAACTGACATTTATCACGAGCTTGCTGATGTTAAACGAACTCTTCGCCATTCTGGCGCCGATTATGATCTCCACTGGCATTGGTTATCTTTGGGGTAAAAGCGGTAGCGAATTTCCTACCGAATTTATCTCGCGCATCGTAATGAATATCGGCACTCCCTGTTTAATTATTGGCGTCATGGCCAAGGTTGAAGTGAAACCCGATGTAATGGGCAGTGTTGCCCTGGCGACTGCAATTGTGATGACGGCAATGGGCCTTATCAGTTGGCTTTGGTTGCGGCTTGTTAAATTACCCGTTGCAACTTATCTTCCCCCACTTATTTTCCCAAATAATGGCAACATGGGTTTACCGCTTTGTCTTTTTGCATTTGGACAAACGGGATTAGCTTTGGCGCTGGGTTCGTTTATGGTGATGATGGTCGCCACGTTTACCGTTGGGTTGGTATTGGTGACTGAAGGTGGCTGGCGAGAGCGTTTGTTATCGATTGCAAAACAACCGGTTATTTATTCGATGGCGATTGCAGTGGTTTTACTTGTCACCCACACAGCGCTTCCACGCTGGCTTGGTAATACGGTAGATTTGCTCGGCGGCATCGCCATTCCGCTTATGACGATTGCATTGGGTGTTTCGCTCGCGACATTGAAAATCCAGTTTTTATCACGCAGTATTGCCTTTAGTGTTGCACGCGTTTTTGGTGGTTTAGCGCTGGGTTATCTTGTGTGCCTGGTGATGAGCCTGGATGGCGTTTCCAAATCCGTAGTGTTGCTACAATCTGCCATGCCAATTGCTGTATTTAATTATTTATTAGCGCTGCGCTATAACCGTCAACCAGAAGAGGTGGCAGCCATGGTGTTGGTGTCGACCTTGATTGCGTTTGCGGGTTTGCCTTTTCTACTTATGGCGATTTTGTAATTGATGTTTGTCAAAATGGTTATCTTATTGGTATTAAACAAAAAGCCGTAACAATAATAACGGGTAATCTAAGATGGAATCCTTGTTTTCAATACAGCCGAATGGAAAATCCGATCAGGCTATTTCGTTTTCGCGCATACTTATCACTCAAAACCGGCTCGCGTTACAGCAGGAAGTAAATAACCTTCTTGCACAAACCTGGGTGGATCATGTCAATAAAAAAGATTATGAAGGTATCTGGGATGTACTACCGTTGCGCTGTCTTCGCCAACACGCAAAAGCGCATATTTTGCTGCAAAGTTTTGCCATAGTTGCAGATGATGATTGGGAAAATCTTCCCGTTCTGGATCAATGTCCTGTTATCCAATCTGTGCTCACTTATTTACAGTGCCCTGTTAAAGCTGCTCGTTTAATGCGTTTGACTGCAGGCGCGGAAATTAAACCTCACCGCGATCATGGTTTGTGTATGGAACAGGGCGAAGCACGTTTGCATATGCCCATCCAGACCAGCGATGCAGTCAGTTTCCTGGTGGATAAAAAAATAATTCCCATGCGTGCCGGGGAGCTTTGGTATTTCAATGCTGACCAGGTACATGAAGTTTATAACCGGGGCAATGAAGACCGGATTAACCTGGTGATCGATTGCATTGTTAACGACTGGTTGCGGGAAAAAATTTTAACCGGTGTTGCGCATGAGTAATTATTTTTCACGCTATTGCGCGTTAATAAGTTCGGCAGAGCAATTGGATTATTGCCGTCAAGCAAACACACTCGCTGAGCTTCTTGCTTGCATAAGAATACTTTGGGAGTGTCATGGGGTTGATGACAATGAACTACTCAATGAAATCTTGTCTTTAAACCAAACTCCTATTACAACCGCTACGGTTACCCTGGCAGGCGTCTGGTTGCCGTATCGCTATCAAGCAAAACAGGGTTTGGTAAATTGGTTGTTACCTGTTGGCCATGCTACGCAGCCTTTTTTTGATGAATATATTTCCCATTGTCGCCAGCAGCTGTTGAATCAAATTATTCAGCCTTGTACTTCATTGGCGGTTGCCCAACAGCAAGCAAATAATATTAACCATATACAACCGGCAGGATTTATTTTTCATTTGTCCCGCTGTGGTTCAACGCTTATTTCAGGTTGTCTTTCCGAACTGGAATCCACTTGCGTTTTTTCCGAATCTCCTTTGTTAACAGAATTGTTATTGGATGGAAATTTATCCGTTGATGAACAGCAAAAATTTTTAATTGCATTTATCAACTTACAATCAGCAGCATTTCCACAGCGCCCGGACATGATTATCAAATGGAATGCCTGGGATATTTTTCGATGGGATTTGATTCGTAGTTTATATCCTCATACACCAGTAATTTTTCTAGTGCGCGATCCGGTAGAAATTCTTGCATCTCATCATCGTTCAGCAGGAAGGCATATGGCTGGTGATCAGGTACTGGAAAGTTTCCATCCATTATTTGCAAATTGGTCTAGCAAGCAATCTGTACTTGGCAAGCGAGTCAAGGTGTTGGAGGGATTAATGAGTGCTATGCAAGGCTGTGATTTGAGTTCGGTTATACGAATTATTGATTATCAACAATTGGATTGCCAGCTTATGGATACGGTGAAATTCCTTGGCGGCTCAATTGATGAAAACAACCGCCTGGAAATACAAAAACGAATAAGCTATCACTCCAAAAATCCTGCGCAGGTATTTGTTGCAGATAGTGAGAAAAAGAAAAATAATTTTGATCGGGAGGACCAGGAAATGGTGTTGGAAAAGCTCTTGCTCATATATAAAAAGTTGATATGTTTTGCACATAACTCCTGAGAGATACTTATTGATGCTTGCTAATATTTCTATGCCTCAAGGGTTGAGTTGCGCGGTTGTGTGCTGATGATCATCCGCTCTGGTGCCAGAGGTGTTTATAAAATTCCATGCGGTTTATCGTAAGCTCCAAAAAAGGCCCGTGAGTAACTTTGTTGTCGACCAGAATAACGCTGTACATTCGGTTTCGGGTAATCTGGTCACTGTTCACTATCGGGGTACGGATTTGGTGGCATGCTCACTCTGTGTCCAAGTGATTACCCAGTATGGTGGCTCGAACGACGATGACGGTGGGATGAATTCAGCCGTTGCTGATGCCGGTGTGGTGAGTGTTCCGGTTGTTGTGGTTAATCCACTGGTTGAGCCTCCTTGCCAGACGGGGTTATGAAAAAAGGTGGTGCGATAGATATCCTTATGTTTGTTCCTGTTAGGTGGCTTATTGGCTATCCGATCCAGAACACGCTAGACATTCGGTTCGAAATCATCCAAGCCGGCAAATACTTAGGCAATTATCAGTTTGGGCGTTTTTGTTTCTGATTTGCACCCCAAAATAAGTGCACGTACAATGCCGTGGCCATCATCCAAGCCATTCTTAATGAAAAGTAAAAACGGAAAACGATTTATGTCCGGCGTTCAAGAAATTGTTTTAACCTTCAGTTGCCAGGATTCCAAAGGCATTGTTGCAGCAGTCGCTACGCTTTTTGCGACCCTGGGTTTTAATATTAAAGAATCATCCCAATTTGAAGATGTTGAACAGCGCCGGTTTTTTATGCGCACCGTGTTTGAATGCCCAACGGGTTATAACCTCAACCAGGTTCGTTCACTGTTTAAGCCGCTCGCTGAGCAATACCAAATGGATTGGCAAATTTCCGATAGCCATGTAAAACCTCGCGTATTAATTGCAGTATCGCAATGGGGACACTGTTTAAATGCGCTGTTAAATTCATGGAAAAACGGTTCATTGCCCATCGATATTGTGGGTGTGGTTTCCAATCACAATGTGATGCGCGATTTAACGGAATGGTATCAATTACCGTTCCATTATTTACCCATCACCCAGGCTACAAAAGCAGAACAGGAAGCGCAATTGTGGCAATTAATGCAGGATTTGCAGGCTGATTTTTTAGTGCTCGCACGTTACATGCAAATTCTTTCTGATGATCTTTGCCAAAAATTAAATGGCCGTGCGATCAATATCCATCACTCATTTTTACCGGGTTTTAAAGGCGCAAAGCCATACCACCAGGCGTTTGATCGCGGTGTAAAACTGATTGGCGCCACCGCGCATTTTGTGACGGCAGATTTGGATGAAGGTCCGATTATCGAACAAGCTGTTGAACGTGTGTCACACATTAATTCGCCGGAAGATATGGCGGAAATTGGTCGCGATACGGAAGCCGTGGTGTTGAACCGCGCAGTGCGTTGGCATGCTGAACATCGCGTTTTATTAAATGGTAGTAAAACGGTTGTGTTCTCCAAATAACAGCGCTTCGCAAATAACGGCGCTTTACAAATAACGGCTTAAGGCAATGACCATTTTATTGTTCAAATTACAAAATGTTCCTGACGATGAAGCAGAAGATGTGCGTGAGCTTCTTGCAGAAAACGATATTTATTTTTACGAAACCCATGCCGGTTTTTGGCGCTTGGGTGTTGACGGACTTTGGCTTCCCGATGCAACCCATCTTGAGCGCGCGCGCGAATTAATTCGTGTCTACCAAACAGCGCGCGCGGCTAACCAGCAAAAAATTTACGCGGATTTGGTGAAGCAGGGGCAGGCACCCACACTCTGGCAAAATTTTTTATCATCGCCGCTGCGTTTTGTATTGTTGATTATTGCAGTATTTTTCGTATTGACCCTCACGCTGGCTCCATTTGGATTTATGGGGAAACATTAGGAAACTTTTGATTTCAAAATTTCCCTAGCCATATTTTGGTGTTTCCTGCTGTCCAGAAGGATTTGAACTGCTGCTGTTTTTCCTCCCTATTTTCTTTCTATTTCTGCTTTCTCGTGTAGCGAATTTCCTTCTTGCATTTGTTTATCCGTAGGCGTTTTAGGTGGTATTTCCGAACTATTTATCTTGCGCTCTAACCGGTTTTAGTGTGTTTTTCATCGGCTAAATACAAAAAACTTATTTTTCATAAGTGAAAATAATTTTGTTTGTGATATGTATCCCAGAATAAAACTTATGTCGTATAAATCATTTTTATGGTGGATTGAAGCCGCTTAATTATTGAGCTGCCGAGTTAGTATGTGTGTCTGCAAGCTATTTCTATCGCTATGTATTTCCTCGATGGTTGTTGTTAGTCCACGCAGATCTCCATCGGCGTAAGCCGTTTATCCAATGCAAAATAATGAATAATAAAAGGAGTATTCCTGATGCAAATATCTCGTGCAAAACCTTATGGGTGGGCGGCACTTTTTAGTGTTGTGCTGGCCTGTTCTCCCTGGGCTTCGGCCCAAACTGCAACCTGCAAATATGTGGTTACCAATTCATGGGGTGCCGGTGCAACGGCAAGTATCGAAATTACCAATACCGGCACTACGGCGCTAAGTGGTTGGAGCGTTAACTGGACCTACGTAAACAACCGGATTACCAGCAGTTGGAATGCAACGCTTACAGGGGTGAATCCCTATAATGCGACTAACCTAAATTGGAATGGCGCGCTCCAGCCTGGACAAATGGCTTCTTTCGGAGTGCAGGTAAATACCAATGGTGCTGTTGAAACACCCGTTGTGACGGGAGCAGTTTGTGGTGGCAGTGTGTCTTCGGTTTCGTCCAGCGTGGTATCAAGCAGTTCATCGTCGGTGAAGACATCTGCTGCTACTTCCTCGTCGTCTTCTGTGCGTACGTCATCGTCAAGTTCGGTTTTTTCTGTGAGCAGCTCGGTGAAAACCTCCAGTTCGATTCCTGGTTCAAGTTCCAGCTCAAGCTCGTCGGCATGTGCTTCGCAATGTAATTGGTACGGTACGCTTTATCCGAGCTGTGTAACCACAACCAGTGGCTGGGGTTATGAGAATGGTAAAAGTTGTATCGCCAACTCTACCTGCGCGGGCCAACCTTCTCCTTACGGTGTTGTGAATGCTTGTGCGGTGTCTTCAAGTTCTGTTTCATCATCCAGTAGTAAAACCAGTTCTTCAGCGAGCACAACAAGCAGTTCTTCAAGCGTTAAATCTTCTTCAAGCAGCAGTGTGGTCAATTCATCAAGCTCATCCAGCAGTAGTGCGGGTGGTGTGATCCCGAATGCAACTGCCGGTGGTTGGCCATATTGCCGTTCAGCGGATTCTGATCCTGATGGCGATGGTTGGGGTTGGGAAAATAGCTATTCCTGTATCGTTTACGGCTCCAAAGCAGATACCCAGGGCGTAGGTAGCTTCTCTTACTGTGTAATTGGCTCTTCCAAGCTGGATTTGTGCACTACCGATAACGGCAGTTGGGGCAGCCAGGACGGTAAGGTTTGTTTGTCCAAAAGTATGTGCCCAGGCATGGGCAGCGCGACCCAGGCGCCTTTACGCAGCGCACCGGTAAATGCGAATGCCACTCCGACAACCAAATCGGTTTACACCTACCTGAAATCCATTTGGGGTAACCATGTGTTGTCCGGCCAGCAAGACCTGACATGGCAAGACAATATCGATGAATACCAACGCGTTATTAACGATACGGGCAAAGCACCGGCGATCATGGGTTATGACTTCATGAATTATGGTATGTGGGTTGGCAACCCTGGTCTTGCGCAAACTGAAGAGGCAATTGCGCACTGGAAACGTGGCGGTCTGGTGAGTTTGATGTGGCACTGGCGCGATCCGAGCGTGAACAAATCCACCACTATCGGTGAGTTCTACACCGAGAAAACCAAGTTCACCATTCCTGTTGCCAATGGCCAGTTGGATACCACCAGCACCAGCTTTGCCCAAATCCAATCTGATGTCGCGATCATCGCCGCTGAATTGCAAAAATTACAAGCTGCTGGCGTGACAGTATTGTGGCGTCCGTTGCACGAGTCTTCCGGTGGCTGGTTCTGGTGGGGACGTGCGGATCGTACGGACGGCGTTCCACCGGCTTATGCGCAAGTGCTCTTGTGGCGTTATCTTTATGATCGTTTGACCAACTATTACGGTTTGAACAACCTGATTTGGGTGTGGAATGGCCAAAGCGGTGCCTGGTATCCGGGTGATAATTATGTGGATATCGTCAGTACCGATATTTACGACGGCAACCAAAACTACAAATCACAAGTATCTGCGTACAAGTTGACCCAGTCTTATCCCTTGGAAACCAAGCTGGTTGCCTTGAGTGAAAACAGCAATATTCCAGACCCTGATTTAATGCAGGCTGATGGCGCTTGGTGGTTGTACTTCATGGTATGGAATGACACTGACACCGCTGAAGGAGTGACCAGCTCAAGCAATTTCTGGACAGGTGAGTATTACAATACCAAAGCCCAGAAAATGAAGGTTTACAACAGTGATTTAGTGATTACGCTTGATGAGTTGCCAAAGTTTTAAACTGAGGTGAGTTGTTAGATTGTTGCACTTTGAAGCGAGCCTTTAACGAGGCTCGCTTTTTTATTGTTTTGATAATCTCAATTAGTGTATTAATCGCGCTTCTTTATTGAGATCATATTGCAATGCCCGTACTAACCATCGAGTACGAAAGCACCAACATATAATTAAAATGGACACTTGGATGAGTAGAAAAAATTATTGCATTTCCCTGGTTGTATTGATATGTGCCATTGTCATTTTAGTCTTCGGCGAGAGTATTCGTTTTCCATTTGTTCAAGACGATTGGGCTTTTATAACCTTTGAATACGATCCAATATGGCCAACGCTGAAAGGGATTTTGGGTTTTAATTATTTGTTTTATCGGCCAGTGGCGCAAATTTATTTGCTTGCGGTTTTCAAGTTTTTTGGTGCTAATCCAGTGGTTTTCCATATCCTTGCGCTGTGTATCCACAGCGTTAATGCCATGCTTGTTTCACTTCTCATCAAGGGAATTTTCAAGCGCAGGTTATTGGCGCTCGTGGTTGGTTGTATTTATGCCGGAGCGGTGGCAATTCATGTGGATACCTTGTCGTGGATAGCAGGAATATACGATCTAAGCGGCATTTTTTTCTTTTTGCTGGCTTTTTTATTTTATATAAATCACAAGATTAAAAGCAGTGTCCTGTTTTATTTTTTGGGATGCCTATGCAAGGAAGCTGTTGTTGTTTTGCCGGCAATTATTTTTTGTTATCACTTTTACATTACAGAAAAAATTACGGTGGGCACTTATCTTAATCGCCGTTTTTTAAAACAGCACTTGGGTTTTGTTGTTGTTTTAATGGCATATGTAGGAATCAGGTGGGCAGTGGCATCGCCGTTGAGTTTGCCAGCGGATCATCCTTACGTGTACCACATACTTGATATGCAAGTGATTAAAAATATCGAACTTTATTTGGTGTGGATGTTACAGGCTATATGCCCGTTATTACCTGATTCTGGTTCAGCGCAAATTTGGTCACATTCGGTTTTGATGGCCTTGGTGGTTATGTTGATGTATTCAATAAGAAAATATTACCAGGGTGAAGTGGAAACCAGATCGGCAAAGGGATTCATTTTTTTATCTGGTTGGTTGTTGTTCGGTATATTGCCTGTCGTGTTTTTGTCGAATCACACCTTTAGATATTATGCTACTTACTCACTGCCAGCATATATCGTGATAATTTTGTTGTTACTTGAAAGATGTTGTTTGCTGATCCGAGCTAACATCAACATTATGTTGTTATCAGTATTGGGTTTATCGGCATTGACTTCTATGTATGTGTCTCATCGGGCCTATCAAGAAAGATTGGAGCCAAAATCCCTCGTTGATGGTAGCAACATGCTTATTTTCAAAGCCAATTTTGTCAATCTATTGCATGATTATTTATTGGAAAATTATCCAACGTTTGATCGGGGGGTTACACTAATTATTGCTCGTGTTGACACTTCTGCAATAGGAATGGGGATCGCTCCGCAAATTTGGTACGGTGATACAACGTTAAATACTTACGATTTTTCCCAATTGACGCTCAAAAATGAGCATTTTTTTGTTAACGAAAATAATTCGTTAATATCTGTTGATGAAAGAAAAATGCTAATCATCCAATTGCTAAATGGATCGCTTCAAGTAGTTGAACCGGAAATGGCGAAAGCCTATATACGCGCGCTTCCTTAATGTATCTTGATCGCGTGGGTGAGTTATTTCTATATGGCTTTGATCGATATCTCCCCAGAGGTTGGACGAAATTATTTACAGGGGATTTAGCAAAATAAAAGTTGCGCGAAGGTAAAATAGTTGCGTGGTAATTAATTTAGCAAAATATAAAAATTAAAAATAAGAAAATAAAAAAGGGACTTGAAGTCCCTTTTTTATTTTCTATCAACTCATACACTTTCTATCAATTTATACACCATCAATTACACACACTTCCCGTAACCACAGGAGTCTGTGCCGTACTACTGGTTCCTTTATTACCCTGGATACCTATTTCTACCGACTGGCCCGGTTGGATAATGTTGTTCCAATTCAGGTTGGTGGCAGAGTAAGGGTTGCTTCCGGTCACTGTGGCGTTCCAGCTGTTGGTTAGTGTAGTGCCATCAGTGTACGACCAGTTGACGGTCCAACCATTGATCGCACTGGTGCCGTTGTTGGTAATGCGCACTGCACCGGTAAAGCCGGTGTTCCATTCATTGCTCACCACATATTGGCATTTGGCACCGCTGGCAATACTGCTGGATGACGAGCTTTTAACGGAGGAGCTGCTGGTTGCCACTGAGCTTGAGCTGGTCGCTACTGAACTCGAACTGCTGGACTTGGGTGTTGATGAAGAAGACGTTGACGTTGATGACGAAGAACTCACACAGTAATCAGTGAACTCATGATAAAGGGTTTGGGTTGCAGTACCGACTCCGCCTTTGCCATCTTTAACGGTTAACGTAAACGTATAGTTTTTCACCGGGCTCATAAAGTATTTAAGGGTAGAGCCAGTAAAGGTCGTAGACGAATTATCGTAGCTCACTGTCCATTCATAGGTCAGTGCATCGCCATCCGGATCTGAGCCTGAGCCGGTTAAAGTCACGTTACCTTGTGGGCAAGTGGTAGCGTAGGCGTAAGTGATTGCAGCTGTCGGTGCCCGGTTCGCCACGCTTGAACTTGAGCTGGATGATCCGCCCACAATCCCATAAGGCGCTGGCTGTGCCGAGCAGGTACTTGGCGCTACGCAACTTTTGCCATTCTCATAACCCCAGCCGGATGTTGTAGTGGCGCACAGCGGTGTCAGCGTGCCGTACCAATTACATTGCTGTCCGGATACCACGCTGGAGGATGAAGATGACGAACTTGTCTTGCTGCTGGAACTGCTTGAAGGCACAGAGCTTTTTACCGAAGAGCTACTCACCGAAGAACTGCTGGTGCTGGGAGCTGATGAGCTGCTTGGCTTGGATGACGAGCTGCTCGTCGCAACCGAACTGCTCGTATTGGAATTGCCGCCTTGCGCGTAGTCATTATAAAAAGCCAAAGACCACGCCAGGGGTGCGTTCCAGTTGATGGTCACTTCGTTCACCGCATAGGCATTGATATTGTCGATCCAGCAGGTAGCCGGTTTGGATTTGCATCCGCCTAACTGCGCCGCTGATGTGCTGTCATCCAGCCCACTGTTGGGCCCACCAGAAAGCGCACCCGGTGGCGCAAGGGGATAGCTGCTGCTGATGGCGTTCGACCAGAAGCGATGGTGCGGTTGGGTAACGGCTTTGGTGCCTTCACCGGTGACGAATGATGTAGACAGCGCGTTTTGGCCAAACAAATAATCCAGGCCTTTGCCTACACCTTGTGCATAGGTGTCATCTTTGGTGAAGTCGTAAGCCAGGCCCATAAGGATTAGCTTGTTGGCAACACCACCATTTGAACCCCAGTAATATTCGAGGTTAGACATGGGAGCCGGGTAGCCAGAGGCATTTTGTGTCGCGATATGGGTATTGGCGATGGAGATGATTTTTTGTTGCGCTGCGGATCTCAAGCTGGTGCCGGGAACTGTCGCCAGTGAAATCAAACCCGCCAGGTCCGTATCTGCCCAACCAAAATCCGTATGGGTAATCGTATAGCTATTAATAGTGGTGAGATATTTGCTGTCACCAGTTGAAAGATAAAGCTCAGCGGCAGCCCAGTAGAAATCATCGCTGACGGTTTTATCACCGTAGCCGCCACCGCCGTTATCGTAATTGCCGGAATAAATATCGTTGGGATTGGCCTGGGCTGCATCCCACGCGCGTTTTGCTGCGGTTAAACAGGTGGCAGAAAAGCCGGAATCCAGGTCTTTCCAGATACGTGCAGCTTGCGCGGCAACTGCTGCGAGGTTGAGGGTCGCGGCGGTTGATGGCGGAACCAGCGCGCGTTGTTGGGGATCTTCATGGGGTGCCATGGGGAAGCCGGTCCAGCCGACGTCATGCATTTTATGATGCGCCATTCCCGCTTTGGCCTGGCCCACAGGCACTTGCATGGCGAGCAGGAATTCAACTTCCCAGCGCGCTTCGTCCAGTACATCCGGAATGCCGTTTGCGCTTTCCGGAATATTTAATTTGCCATCACCAACGAGGCTGGCGTTAGTACCGAGATAGAGCCCGCGCTCGTAAAGGTTAAGTAACGTCCACGCAGAAATACCACCGTTGACGACGTATTTGCCGTGGTCGCCCGCGTCATACCAGCCTTTGGTGACGTTGAGGGAATAGTTGCAGGTGCCGCTCCAGCAGGGAACGTTCATATCACCTTTATTAGCACCGACATTTAAATGGCCAGCCGGACGCGACCATTTACTGTTACTCGCATAGGAACCATTACCACCGCCGGTATATTGGGTATCAATCGCGATGCCGCTGCGGTTATGGTAGAAATATTTCATCGAATCGTAGAGTGCGCTTTTTAGTGCAGTAGATGAAATTGCAAAGTTGTAACTCGTATCGCTGCCAACGGTAATACTAAAACCTGTTCCCGTTGCGGTTACGTTTGAAAGATCAATTTGTTGCAAGTTATCGCCACTGGAAGAATCCGTACCCAGTGGAACAGTTTGCCCCGTCGCAACTACAGTGCCGTTTTGTTTGAGTTGCCAGGTTTGGGCGCTGGTGCTGGTGGTTTTGTAAGTGGCGGTCTTGACGCCGTTGGGTAGATAGCCGAGCTGGTTAACGCGTGGGTTACCGGTTTCAGCAAGTGCGCTGCAGCTTGCGATAGCGAGCAATCCGGTGCCGATTAATTGATAGAGCGGGGTGCGGGAATGAATGGTCTTGCGTGCAACTTCTTGGTAGTTTTCGGTAGCGTCTTGCGTGTTCCTTAGAAAATGTTTCATAGAAAATGTCTCGCTTGAAATGGAGTTAGGTATCAATCACCACGTTGTTTTTATTCTTATGGACATGCGTCAGGGCGCGGTCAAAGCGGTGTTATTTGATCCGGTGAATACTGCAAGAAAAAACCGGTCTGCTAGGGACAGACCGGTGAAATATTGTGTTGGCTAAATGTTTTATGCCGGTTTACTGCAATAACCTTTGTCCTCAAATAGCTATTCCACGCCGACATAAAGGTCTTGCAGGCTCATCCCTGAGCCAAGCCCTTGTCGCTCCAGATTCGGACTTTACGTCCTGGGGAACCCGGGGTTATTGCAATGGAGGGTAGGCATTGTTCAACAATTGTTGGAAGCCTTTACTGAACCAGCGGCCAGCAACAGGAGCATCAGCCATTGCGCCAGTGTCTACAGTGCCGCTTGATTCGCTGTGGGTGTAGGTTGGATCGCACATTTGGTCGAAACCTTTGGCTGGATCTTGAGGATCGTAAGACAACTCAAGTGATGCAGCACCGTCTGACTCACCTGGTGGTTTCACCCAAACATAAGCGTCAATACCATCAGCATTCACAGCTTGTGGACGTTCACCGATACCACCTTTCTGGTTACACCAGTTACCGCGATGTGAGCGCTTGTCTACACGGGAACTGTTCACGAAAGTCTCCAAATCAGTGCTGGTAGACAGTGCAGTTGGACGGTTTGTACCACCCCAGCCGTTACGTGATGTATCGATCAACATACCAATGCTGGTTGGGAAACCCGCTGCAATCATTTTGGTACGCCATGCTTTCACGAAGGCAACTTCGCTGAAGTAGGGGTTCCACTCATAGAACTTCGCTTGACGAACCTGGGTACCGTTGTTGCCTGGTAATGAAGATGATGAATATGGATCGAGGTAGGGTTCAGTGTTTGGCGTGTAACCGGCAGTGTTGGATACGAAACCGGCAATACTGTTAACACCAGCGGTGGTGCCTTTGATAGCGTCGCCAATCAAGGTCACTGCTTTACCGAAGTTATCATCCCAGCCTAACCAGCCTGAGTGACCAATATCGATATAGCTATACACGTTGGTGATTGGATACAGCTTGTTCAAAGTGTATTGGGTGTTTGGAATGTAACCGTCAGCACCTTGAGCGGCAGCCGCGCAATCCGAGTCAGACATATTGGTAACCAGGTTTGGCAGTGAGTCTGGCTCAATGATGGCGATAATGCGCAAGCTCTTATACTTCGCATCGCTGAAAATTGAAGCGATTTGATCTACGTACTCGGTACGGTAACGGGCAGTACCCTCTGGTCCTTGTTTCAATTCACCGTTTGACGCCAGGGCATGGCAATCGCGGTTTGGCAAATCGTAAACAACGATCTGGATCAGGTTGGCGTTTTGTGCCAGGGCCGCGTCCAGGTGATCGCGCAAACCGTAACTGCCATCGGTTGGGGCGATTGCGCCAATACGGTCCATCCATACCGCGGTGTTGTATTTGGCCACTTTAGAACCGCCAGTTTCCGCTTGCGCTTTGCCCGACCAGATTGGGTCAACATACCAGGTAGCACCAACGAATGGGTTATCCAAACGTGGACCGCTGCTGGTTGATGAGCTTGAGCTGCTTGGCGCAGAGCTGGAGGTTTTGACGCTTGAAGAGGAAGAGGTCGCGACAGAAGAACTTGTCTTGACACTTGAAGACGAGCTTGTTGCTACCGAGCTTGATGTTTTCACGCTTGATGAAGAGCTGACAATCGAGCTTGATGACACTGAACAACCGGCCACTACGCCGTAAGGCGCTGGTTGGCCAGCACAGGTTGACGTAGCGATACAGCTCTTGCCATTTTCATAGCCCCAGCCACTGGTCGTGGTTGTGCAGCTTGGGTAAAGGGTGCCGTACCAGTTACATTGGGATGCTCCGCACGCAGATGAAACGCTGCTTGAAGAAGAGCTTGGAACAGAGCTTTTTGAACTGGAGGAAGGTGTGCTGCTAGGCACTGAAGAGCTAACGACAGAGCTTTTCGAGCTGGAGGATGTAGTCGCAACCGAGCTTGACGTCACTGTAGAGCAGACCGAACCGGTGATGGTTGGCTTCTCGGCGGGAACGCCATTGGTATCACCTTGGACACCAAAGCTGACCGATTGACCCGGCTGGATAGTACTGTTCCAGCTCAGCGCCGTAGCAGAGTAGGGGTTGCTACCGGTCAGGGTCGCATTCCATGAGCTGGTAATTTTGTTGTTGGCGTATTGCCAACCAACAGTCCAGCCATTGATAGGTGCGGTGCCATTGTTGGTAATGGTAATCGTACCCTGGAATCCGGTATTCCATTCGTTACTGACGGTGTAGGAACAGGTTCCTGCCTGGCTTTGACTTGCCGCGAGCATGCTCACACTTAGCAATGAAGCCAAGCCGAGCGTTTTGCGTAGTGAAATATTCATTATATTTATCCTGAATCTGAGGTTTTTTTGAAGGGGTTGCACGCCCTCGTTTGTTTGTCACCTATCACGGGAGAAATCTCGCGCCTTGGGGCGTCTTTGCTCTCCTTCACGAACATCAGGTGGAGTTCCAAGCCGGTACACCCTGTACCCATGCATACCCGCAAGTAAGCATGACGTTATTCCTAACAGACTTTTTTAGGTTTCACGGCAAACAACCCGTGTCCCCTGAATTGCTAAACAACATTAATTATTTTCTTTAACTAACTGTATCTAAAAGAAAATAATTAACTTTTTACGACTTACTATGAGCTATCTAAATCGTTAATTATTGCCTATCCATGAATTCATCATACAAAAGACAGCGCTGTCATTTGTTTGTTACATAACCATCATTATGGCGCTTAGGTATTCCTCTTTAGGCGTTTTGGCCGCCGGTAATCCCGCATAAACCGTGGTTTTCAACGGATTTGGCCGAAACCCTGAATCAGTTAGGACAGCGCTGTCATTTGTTGCGTTACGAAAAAGCAGCCATGGGTATACAGCCACGTCCTGTAGGAGGTAGCCATAGGGTTTCATGTGGGTGACAGCTATTTGCAACATAAAAGCGCTCAACTCAAACCGATCAAATTTATCCAGTAAAACAACTGCTAAAAATATCGTAAGTCTTTGTTTTAAATTGTAAAAAACTAATTGCAGGCATGTTCTGCAATCTGTGCATACACCAGCTGTTTGAAGAATATCCAAACTAAAAATTTTTTGATGTTTATACCGTGTTAGCTCAAATCAATACCAATTCACCTGATGCCTGAATTCGCATTGAAACCTCAAACCTTTGTTATTGTTTTTTTGGGGTTATTGTTTTTTTGTTTGTAGCTTTGTAAACCCGACCGCTTGCGCAAAAAATCCATTCTTTATGGGTTTTAAATCCGGACTCGCTCTAACTTTTTTGTATATGTTAAAACTTCATAAAGGCCAACAATCGTTATTATTATTTTTTTATTTCTGATGTTTTTTTCTTTGGTGAAAAAAATACTTGAATTACATTGGCTCCCACAGTAGGGTAAAAAAACGTAAATGACAACTGGTTTTTTTACAGATAACAAAGTTTTCTATGCGCGCTGTGTTTTATTCTAAATTTACCCTGGTTTTTGGCATAATTTTTCGGTCGCGATTATTTTGGATTTTTTATTGGCTGATATTCAGTTTTTAAAATTTCAAAATTTTCAAACAAAAAATAAAATAATTAATTTACCGCTCCGTCAATTACATTTTACAAAAAATAAAAAATATCAAAAAAGGCCTATTTTTAAAGCCTTAAAATTTTATTGTGTTGCCGCTATTTAAATTATTAAAAACAATAAAGTAAAAAATTTAATTAATTTTATTTAACAGAAAATGATTAATTTTTTACATGTAATAATTAAATATAGGTAAAAAAATATTATGAAAATTCGTGCAGAAAAAAAGGGTGCGTTAGTTTGCAGGCTGATTTCGACGTCAGTTCTGGCGAGTGTGATCTTTGTCGCAAATAACACAATTGCCGCATCCTCAGAGAGCTATAACTGGAAAAACGTCCGCATCGATGGTGGTGGTTTTGTCCCCGGAATTATTTTTAACCAGAAGGAACAAGACCTGATTTACGCTCGTACGGATATCGGTGGAGCCTATCGCTGGAATAAGGCTACGAGCAGTTGGGTACCCATGCTGGACTGGGTTGGTTGGGATAATTGGGGTTGGAATGGCGCCTTGAGCCTGGCTACCGATCCGGTCGATACCAACCGTGTTTATGTTGCCGCTGGTATGTATACCAACAGTTGGGACCCCAATAACGGTGCCATTTTGCGCTCAACCGATAAAGGCGTTACCTGGCAGGCGACGCCATTGCCATTTAAGGTTGGTGGAAATATGCCTGGGCGCGGGCAGGGCGAGCGTCTGGCGATTGATCCCAACAAAAACAATATTATTTATTTTGGCGCAGAAGGCGGTAATGGTCTCTGGCGCAGTACCGATTATGGTGTGACCTGGGCGAAAGTCACCAGCTTTACCAATGGCGGGACTTACGCGCAAGATCCGACGGATGTTAATAACTACCTTAACCAGTTACAGGGCGTGACCTGGGTTACCTTTGACCCGACATCCAGCGCGTCTGGTACTGCATCCAAAACGATTTATGTAGGTGTGGCTGATAAAGCCAATCCTGTCTATCGCAGTACCGATGGTGGTGCGACATGGGCACCTTTGGCCGGTGCACCAACCAGCTATTTAGCTCACAAAGGCGTTTACGATTCGGTAAATGGCATTCTCTATATTGCCACCAGCGACACTGGCGGTCCTTATGATGGCGCCAAAGGTGATGTTTGGAAGCTGGATACCAAAACCGGCGTGTGGACAAATATCAGCCCAATCCCATCATCAAGTTCAGATCTGTACTTTGGTTACAGCGGTCTGACAATCGACCGTAAAAATCCCAAGACCCTGATGGTTGCCTCACAAGTTGCCTGGTGGCCGGATGCGATTTTCTTCCGCACCATAGACGGCGGCGCAACCTGGACTCGTATTTGGGACTGGACTAGCTATCCAAGCCGCAGTTTCCGTTACACCCAGGACATTACCGAAAACCCCTGGTTGAATTTTGGAGTGACCAGCCCGGTTGCTCCAGATACAGCGCCAAAATTGGGCTGGATGAATGAATCGGTAGAGATTGATCCGTTCAATTCCAACCGCCTGATGTACGGAACTGGCGCCACTTTATACGGGACTGACGACCTCACCAATTGGGACGCGGGTACCCAAATCCTGATCAAACCAAAAGCCAAAGGCATTGAAGAAACCGCGGTGCTGGATTTGGTCAGTCCGCCAACCGGAGCGCCTTTGTATTCTGCGTTGGGCGATATAGGTGGTTTCCGCCACGACGATTTAACCGTAGTTCCTGCCTATAACTTCACAATGCCGAGTTTAACCAGCACAACCAGTATTGATTACGCTGAATTGAGCCCATCCACTATGGTTCGGGTTGGCAATATCGATCAAACCGGCGGCATTGGCGTCACGACTACAGCCGGTACCAGCTGGTGGTCCGGCCAAGTGCCGAGCGGTGTAACCGGTGGCGGTAATGTGGCCCTATCGGCTGATGGCGGCACGATTGTCTGGAGCCCGGGCGGTCTTGCTGTCCAGGTTTCCACTACTTTTGGTAGCACCTGGGTTGCGGCAGCTGGTTTGCCTATGGGCGCGATTGTTGAGTCGGATCGGGTTAATCCCAGCAAGTTTTACGCGTTATCCAACGGTACTTTCTATGTCAGTACCAACAAGGGCGCGAATTTTACGGCAACCGCTGCGACCGGAATTCCCGCTGCCGCACATAAATTCAAGGCAGTGTATGGCCACGAAGGCGATATCTGGCTTGCTGGTGGCAGCGATACCACGACCTATGGTTTGTGGCATTCCACCAACTCGGGGGCAAGTTTTACCAAAATCGCCAATGTCCAAAAAGCGGATAACGTCAGTTTTGGTAAGGCTGCTCCTGGCCAAAGCTATCCGGCAATTTACATAGTGGCGCAGGTCGACGGTGTACGCGGTGTATTCCGCTCCAACGATATGGCTGCAAGCTGGGTGCGCATCAACGACGACCAACACCAATACGGAAATCTGGGCGAAGCCTTAACGGGCGACCCGCGTGTTTATGGCCGTGTGTATGTGGGAACCAATGGGCGCGGCATAGTCTGGGGCGATACCAGCGGCGTAGTGACCAGCTCCAGTTCATCTGTAGCAACAAGCTCTTCAGTGGCAAGTAGCTCGGTCATTCCGGTCAGCTCAAGTTCCAGCAGCAAGAGTTCAGTGGCTATCAGTAGTTCCGTCAGTAGTTCTGTTGTAAGTTCATCGAGCAAATCGAGCGTTGTATCCTCAAGTTCCTCAGTGGTTTCCAGCGCATCTTCTGTTGCCTCATCAAGCTCATCCAGTAGCCCGTCCGCGCAGCAATGTAACTGGTACGGCACCTTGTATCCTGTGTGTGCAACGACTACGAGCGGCTGGGGCTATGAGGCAGGCAAGAGCTGTATCGCCGCTTCAACGTGTAGCGCGCAGCCAGCGCCTTACGGAATCGTGGGCGCAAGTTCCAGTAGTAGTGTTATTTCAAGTGTGAAAAGCAGCAGTTCCAGCAGTGTCGCGAGCAGTGTAACGGTGAGTTCGAGTTCAAGTTCGAAATCCTCCAGTTCTGTCGTTAGCACATCTTCAAGCTCCAAAAGTTCTTCCAGCAGTTCAAGCAGTGTGGCGACAGCCAGTAAATGCAAATACGTTATCAGTAATGAATGGAACACCGGTTTCACCGCGGCGGTTCGCATTACCAATAGCGGCACCACGGCGATAGATGGCTGGAATGTCAGTTGGACTTACTCTGATGGCACCCGTGTGACCAGCTCGTGGGGAGGTACAGTAACAGGTACAAATCCTTATTCGGCAGCCAACATGGACTGGAATAAAACTATCCAGCCAGGGCAATCCGTTGAAGTTGGAATCCAGGGTGAGAAGGGCACCAGTACGACCGCATTAACTCCTGTGGTAACAGGGGCTGCGTGTAACTAACTGGGAAATTTGGCAAACCACTCAACACTTTTGTGTCGGGTGGTTTGTTGGTGAAAAAATAGTTATCTGTGTGCAAAGAGGTTGGCGATTTTTTTTGATATTTTACATTAAAAAATGACAGCGCTGTCTGTGTATGATTTTATCAATTCCCGTTACACGGAATTTAGAAAATACCGGACTAGACATGTTTATCGCCTGTTTTATTTTTTGGTCGTCGTTTTAGTTATGTTTCTGCGCGCTGTTTGGCGCAGTTCTTTTAGCCCTGCTCAATGGGCAGGGCGTTTTACCAACAGTGGTTGTCGATAAATTCCTATTATAAAAATATGAAAAATGGGTGTGCTCGTTATTTCATATTGATTTCAATCCTGTCGCTTGGATGTCGTTAATTCGAGTCCGTTAATGCGTAAGGCAGGAAAATTGTATGAGTCTGATGCGACATAAAAATTCGGCATTTTTACAAAAGTCTGAATTTTTACAAAAGTCCGCATAAAAAAATCGCGTATCAATTGGCAAATTAATTATTTAAGGATATCAGGGGATGCTTTAACTTAATTAAACTTGTCGACATGTACCCAATTTGATTTAAGCCGGTGCGACTTCATTAGTTATGTAATTTATGACAGCGCATCAGGATTTGAAGACTAAAAATAAGCGCAGAAAATTTTTAGGGATTGCCTGGAATATTTTAGCGCAGCTTCATTGTGTTGGAATCCATTTGCCGGTTATGCCCCGATAGGGAAGATGATCGTGCAATTTATTGTTTTTCAATTTCATCCAAGATGAGGGATTACCATGCGTATTAAAATTCTGTTTTATATCTTGCTCAGTGTAGTGTTTTCAGCCAATGTTTTTGCCCACGGTTTAATGGAAAGCCCGGCCTCGCGCAACTGGATTTGCGGTGCAACAACAAAACCGGATCAGGTTACCAACGGCACCGCGCAAACGCCAATTTGTGGTGAGGCTTTTGCGGTGAACAGTATCGCCGGTTATAGTTTTATGAGTGTGCTCACCCATGATCTAGGGCGCTCTGTGGTTTCACCATTGCCAACCAATGTGTGTAGCTTTGGCAGTGAAACCTGGGCTGGCGCCGTAACTCCCTGGGATGCACCAATTGATTGGCCGACTGTGCCAATGAGTTCAGGATTGCAAACCATTACCTGGAATATTTCCTGGGGGCCGCATTTTGATGACACCGCAGAATTTCGTTATTGGATTACCAAATCTGATTTCCAATTTTCAAAAACCAAAGCCTTAAGCTGGAGCGATTTTGAAGATACGCCTTTCTGCGTTTTAAATTACGAAGACTCAACACCTACTGCAAATCCCAACGTAATTTCTGATAAAGCAGCACAAAAATTCCAGACAAAATGTACTGTTCCTGCGCGCAGCGGACATCACGTTATTTATGGCGAGTGGGGCAGAAAACCGCCAACCTACGAACGTTTCCACGGTTGTATAGATGGTGCATTTGGCGGCGTGGTAAATCCTGATCCTGTGGTTGCGAAAATCACTGCAACACCATCCAGCACCAGCGTAACAGGCGCGACAACAATTACGTTTAGCGGAACAGGTTCGCAAGGTAGCAATCTCACTTATCAATGGACAGTCGATTCAGTTAATCCATCGCTCTACAGTTTGTCATCTGCAACTGCTGCAAGCACTACGCTCAGTTTGCAAAATCCACAAGCGCAAACCAGTTTTACGGTGCGTTTAACCGTGAGCAATGGCAGCACTTCCAGTAATACAGCATTGACCTTTACTCACTCACCAACGGTTGCATCTAACTGGCAAGATTTTGGTGCTTTAACCGCAAGCGCAAGAACTTTAAAAGTGGGCGACAAAGTGAGTGTGCGCATGGTGAATAGTGCAGGTGTGGATGTTTACTTCCCTGCAACACCAGTCGTGATTACCGCAACAACAACGGCTGACTCTGCGTGGCCTTATGCGTTGGCACAACAAATTAATGGCGCTGCCGGTGATGTTCAGGTAGGTGTTTTGGGTTCGACTGATAATGTCATTGCTGCACAAACCGCAACTACAAATCGTATTTATGCCCGCAAGACAACATCTTATGTCAGCGCATATTTGCAAGTTGTCGACGCATCAAGTTCATCGTCAGTTGCAAGCAGTTCCAGTACAAGTTCGGTAACGAGTTCCAGTGTAAATTCCAGTGCAAGTTCTGCGTCAGGACAGCAATGTAATTGGTACGGCACTTTGTATCCATTGTGCGCAACGACGGCGAGTGGTTGGGGTTGGGAAAATAATAAAAATTGTATTGCTGCATCAACCTGCGCGGCGCAACCGGCACCTTACGGAATTGTTGGTGCAGCTTCATCCAGTGGTATGAAATCATCAGGCAGTTCTCTTGCAACAAGTTCTGCAAGCAGCGTTAAAACATCGTCATCAAGCTCTGTTGCAAGCAGTGTCAAAACATCTTCATCGAGTTCAGTCGTAAACAGTTCGGTTGTAAGTAGTTCGAAATCTTCAAGTAGCAGTTCCAAATCATCTGTCAGCAGTTTTAGGTCATCTACCAGTTCATCTATTGCAAGCAGTGCGGTTTCATCAGCAGCGAGTTCTATTGCAGGCGGCAATTGCACTTATGTCATTAGCAATGAATGGAACAATGGTTTTACCGGTGCGATACGCATTAAAAATAATCGCACTACGGCCATCAATGGTTGGAGCGTCAATTGGTCTTACAGCGATGGCAGCGTAATTACCAGTAGTTGGAACGCAAATTTGACAGGTACCAATCCTTACTCGGCCACAGCCATTAGTTGGAATTCCGTTATCCAACCGGGGCAGACGGTAGAGTTTGGTTTCCAGGGCACCAAAACAGTTGCAACAGCGGCGGTGCCTGTAGTGACAGGGAGTGCATGTAATTAAAGGATTGTAATTAGGAATCGTGTCATTAAAGGAACTAGTTAAAAGTTTGGCGCAATGCTGTTACTGAATTTCATGTCGTCATCCTCGCCTATGCGGGGATGACGATCTCTCAATATTTGGATTTAAGTAAACAGCATTGCAACGCCGGGCTTTTTAAATTTTTTCACATTAATTTTTAATGAGATTTTAATCATGAATATAACAACGAGATTTTTCAGCGTGCAACGCAAAATGCAACACCTCAGTAAATTTGTTTGTGCGGCGGCAATGTTTTTAACGGCGTCTTCACAAGCAGCAGTATGTAGTTATTCGGTCGCTAATGAATGGAATACCGGTTTCCAGGGTTCCATTACAATTACCAACAATGGTTCAACCGCGATTAATGGTTGGACAGTGGGTTGGCAATACACCGCCAACAAAATTACCAGTTCATGGAATGCAACCTTAAGCGGAAGTAATCCATACACCGCTACGGCATTGGATTGGAATAAAACAATCCAGCCGGGGCAATCGGTCAGTTTTGGTGTGCAAGGTGATAAAAATGGTAGCGCGGCAGAAAAGCCCACCATAACCGGCAGTGTGTGTTCGACGGTAACCTCCAGCTCGGTTGCAACTACTTCATCGAGTTCGAAAAGTTCGGTTGCGACTACATCGTCCAGCTCAAAAAGTTCAGTGATAAGTTCGGTAGTAAGTTCATCAACACCGAGCAGTGCACCTTCATCAAGTTCAAAAAGTTCTGTTGCAAGTTCTGCAAGCAGCACTTGCGCATCGCAATGTAATTGGTATGGCACGCTTTATCCGAGTTGCGTAACAACCACTAGCGGTTGGGGTTACGAAAATGGAAAAAGTTGTATCGCTGCGTCGACCTGTGCAAGTCAACCGTCGCCTTACGGTGTAGTGGCCGGTTGTGCGGTGTCTTCATCGAGTTCGATTGTCAGTTCTTCATCGAGCGTGAAAACATCCAGCTCAATCGCAACAAGTTCTTCCAGCGTTAAATCAAGCTCAAGCAGTTCTGTTGCAAGTAGCACGGCTACAGGTTTGAAATCGCTGGTGAGTTTCCCGATTGGTGTTGCGGTTAACGCCGGCAATGAAAACAACAGCATCATCAGCGGCAGTACGAGCGCGCAACAACAGGCAGTGGTGTTTCCAAACTTCAACCAATTTACCGCTGGCAATATCATGAAGATGAGTTATCTGCATCCATCAGAAACTTCATTCATATTTACCCAGGCGGATGATCTGGTGTCCTTTGCAAATACGCACGGAATCAAAATACACGCGCATACGTTGATTTGGCATTCTGATTATCAAATTCCCAACTTTATGAAAAATTACACCGGTGATTTTGCGGCCATGATGAAAACCCACGTGCAAACTATTGTGTCGCATTTTGCAGGCAAGGTAGTTAGCTGGGACGTAGTCAACGAAGCCTTGGCAGAAGATGGTGACGGAGCTGCAGTAAACGGTTTCCGCAATTCCATTTTCTATCAAAAAATGGGCATGGATTTTATCGACCAGGCGTTTATCAATGCGCGCGCTGCCGACCCAACCGTGGATTTGTTTTACAACGATTTCAACATCGAAAATGGCGGCACAAAAACCACCAATTTGCTGGCAATGCTCGATGGAATGAAAGCTCGCGGTGTCCCCATTACCGGTGTCGGTTTCCAAATGCACGTGTTGTTGGATTGGCCAAGTGTGAGCACCATTGAGGCCGCTATGAAAGCCGTTGCTGATCGCGGATTGAAAGTAAAAATTTCCGAGTTCGATGTGCGTGTTAACAATCCTTACAACTCATCTGCACCTGTGTACACCAGCTTGACGCCTGCAGCGGCCGCGCTGCAAAAAGAACGCTATCGCCAAATCGTTGCGTCCTACATGAAAGTAGTGCCGCCTGCACAACGTGCCGGCATCACTATTTGGGGCGTATGGGATACCGATAGCTGGTTAAACACCGCGGATAGCCCGGATTGGCCATTGTTGTTTGATGCCAACTTCCAGGCTAAACCGGCCTGGCAAGGTTTTGCGGATGGCCTGACCAGCGAGCCTTGATTTGCGCTGATCTGAGCTGACGCAAATGCCCGCGATAGTGTTGCTATCGCGGGTTTTTTGTCTTTCGACACTGAAGCTGTTATTTCTTCGTCCAAGAGACTGATTTCAGGCTCTTTTTTTGCCCCTTGGCAGCTATCTCATGTAGAATGCCGGCCTCGCAAATTCTTGCCCCTTTTTACCCGGTTGGGGCGCTATTTAAGGCCAAATTACGCATCATCATGGAAATTAACCCGCTTTTAAACGCCCTGAAAGACCTCTCCGAGCGCACCAATGTGCTTAGGGGGTATCTTTGACTATGCCACCAAGAAAGAACGCTTGACGGAAGTTGAGCTGGAACTCGGTGAATCCAACGTCTGGGAAAACCCAGAACGCGCCCAAACCCTCGGTCGCGAACGTTCAAGCCTCGAAAACGTCGTAAAAACCATTGATGACCTCGACAACGGCGTGACCGATTGTCGTGAACTGCTGGATATGGCCGTCGAAGAAAACGACGAAGCTAGTGTCGCTGATGTCCAATCCGAAATCGAACGCCTCGACCAACAGCTCGCCGCCCTCGAATTCCGTCGTATGTTCTCCAACGAGATGGATCCGAATAACGCTTACCTCGATATCCAGTCCGGCTCCGGCGGTACTGAAGCGCAAGATTGGGCCGAAATGGTATTGCGCATGTATTTGCGCTGGGGCGAAGCCAAAGGTTTCAAAGTTACGCTTGAAGAATGTTCTGCTGGTGACGTTGCCGGAATTAAAAGTGCGACCATTCGCTACGAAGGTGAATACGCATTCGGTTGGCTGCGAACTGAAACCGGCGTGCATCGCTTGGTGCGTAAATCGCCATTCGATTCCGGCAATCGTCGCCATACCTCTTTCTGCTCTGTGTTTGTATCGCCAGAAATTGATGACAATATTGAAATTGATATTAATCCCGCCGATTTGCGCATCGATACCTATCGTGCGAGCGGGGCAGGTGGCCAACACGTAAACAAAACCGATTCGGCAGTGCGTATTACGCATATCCCAACCAACATTGTTGTGCAATGCCAGAACGAACGCTCGCAACACGCAAACCGCGACCAGGCTTACAAAATGTTGCGTGCAAAAATGTACGAACATGAAATGCAAAAACGCAATGCCGAAAAACAAGCGATGGAAGACAGCAAATCAGACATCGGCTGGGGCAGCCAGATTCGCTCCTATGTGTTGGACGATTCGCGCATAAAAGATTTACGCACCAGCGTACAAACCAGCAACTGCCAAGCCGTATTAGATGGCGCGCTCGATCAATTTATGGTGGAGAGTTTGAAAGCAGGTTTGTAATTTATTTAATGTTTATTTTTTTGATTTACTCATAATTATTTAGTACTAGATCGTCATTCCCGCGAAAGCGGGAATCCACTTCGCAAACAAATGGATTCCCGCCTTCGCGGGAATGACGATGAAAAAAATAGATACTGAATACACGAATATGGCGAAAAATGTTTTTAATTTACCTTAGCAATTAACCAGTGATGACTATGACTAACGAAACCAATTCTTCACAAGCGCAAGACGAAAACAAACTCATTGCCGAGCGTCGCAGCAAACTTGATGCAATCCGCGAGAAAGGCAACGCTTTCCCAAATGATTTCAAGCCAGGCAATAAAAGCCAGGAATTGCAAAATCAATTTGGTGAAAAAACCAAAGAAGAATTGGAAGCATTGAATCACGTTGTCTCTGTTGCTGGTCGTATCATGGCAAAGCGCGGCCCATTTTTGGTATTGCAAGACGGTCACGGTTCTATTCAATTGTACGCGGACAAAGCAGCGCAAGAAGTCATCAAAGATAAGTGGGGCGTATGGGATATCGGCGATATCGTGGGTGTTCAAGGCGCGCTACACAAATCTGGCAAAGGCGATTTGTATGTGAACCTGGAGCAATATCAATTGCTCACTAAAGGCTTGCGTCCACTGCCAGATAAATACCACGGCTTGAGCGACCAGGAAATTCGTTATCGCCAACGTTATGTAGATTTGATTGTAAATCCCGAAGTGCGCGACACATTCCGCTTGCGTTCAAAATGCATCAACTTCATCCGCCAATACATGGTTGGTCGTGATTTTATGGAAGTTGAAACGCCAATGTTGCACGTTATTCCAGGCGGTGCATCGGCAAAACCATTTATCACCCATCACAACGCATTGGACATGCAAATGTTTTTGCGCATTGCACCAGAATTATATTTAAAGCGTTTGGTTGTCGGTGGTTTCGAGCGCGTATTTGAAATTAACCGCAACTTCCGCAACGAAGGTGTATCCACTCGTCACAATCCAGAATTCACCATGATGGAATTCTATCAAGCCTATGCAGATTACAAAGACTTGATGGATTTAACCGAAGATATGCTGCGTAAAATGTGCCAGGAAGTGATGGGCACAACGACCTTGAAATATCAGGAAAGCGAATACGATTTCGGCAAACCATTCACTCGCTTGACCATGTTTGATTCTGTGTTGCATTACAATCCGCAAATCACTGCCGAACAATTAAGCACAGTTGAAGGTGCAACCAAAGCCGCAGAAGCATTAGGTTTAAAAATTAAACCCGGCACTGCGCTCGGAAAAATCCAAACGGAAATTTTTGAAGAAACCGTTGAGCACAAATTGGATCAACCAACCTTCATTACAGAATACCCCATCGAAATTTCGCCACTCGCACGCCGCAGCGATCACAACCCGGCAGTAACAGATCGCTTCGAATTTTTCATCGGCGGCCGCGAACTGGCAAATGGATTCTCGGAATTAAACGACGCCGAAGACCAGGCTGAACGCTTCATGCAACAAGTGCGCGAAAAAGATGCCGGCGACGACGAAGCCATGCACTACGATGCCGATTTCGTTCGCGCCCTGGAATACGGTTTACCACCAACTGCAGGGCAGGGCATTGGTATTGATCGTTTGATTATGTTGTTCGCAAATGCACCGTCGATCAGGGATGTGTTGTTGTTCCCGCATATGAGGCCGGAGTGATATCCGTTGTAGTAAAAATAGCGCCTTGAGGCGCTATTTTTTTGTGTTCTTGTCCTGTTTAATTGTGACTTAGTCCATAATTTTCCTATCTATAAAAAATTATAGTTGACGCCTCAATAATTTTGATTAAAACTATGCCAAAGTTAAACTTCTGGATTGTTTTTGGCAGGGAGCATCACCTATCTCTCTTTCCCCTCCTATATGTGTCCCGCTCTTTTTCAACAAAGTGCACTGTGTGTTTCTTTATAAGTGTTGTTAGTAACTGAAAAAATAACCAAATTTTATCATTGGTTAAAATAAAAATTTAATGCTTTATTTTTGTCAATAAAGGGATGTATGTGTAATGAAAAATGTTTGTCTTCAACGTAAATTAATTTCTAGTTTTCTACTGTTTTTAATCGGCTTTTGTACATTTCCATCTTATGCTGAAGATGTGGATTCGCTGCCGCCTATAATTGGACCATGGTCTTACTCCGCACTGAGATGTAACGGTATCGTTGGAGTCTGGACATCGGAAGCTGAGGCCTTCAGCAAGGAATTCGAATTATTTATGGTCCAACGGTCATTCCTGATGGTAGTTCTAGCGGTTGGGGTACTTCTACGCGAGTAGTATATGGTCCTTGCGGTAGTACTAATGTATTTCCTGGATTCAATAAGATGGGAATTGAAACCTTAAATTACAATCATGTTGGAGTTGAGGAACCCGGGGCTTGGCACGATGGTATATCTATTAGACGTGAGCGATCAATTACTTGTCCTCCCGGTACTACCGATAATCTATATTCCTGCAAAATTAATAACTTCGTTGTTTATCTCGCAAAAATAAATCCTGAACCAAAATGCCCTGATAATCCCACTGATGGAAATCCTGTTCTTATCGCCAACGGTTCAAAATTTGAATTAACCGAGCCGGTTGTTAGCGGAAATTTAAAGTTCCAATTTACTTATAACAACGGCGATCGTACGGCCATTACACCTTGGTACCACACGTATCAAAAAAAACTCAACATCATTGAGCCTACTAGCCAAATGCCAGATATCGATAAAAAAAGCAGTGTTTACAATAATAGGGGAACTGCATGTATAAGTGGATGGAACGAGATAAAAAATAAAATTACAGATGCGTGGAGTATTGGTGTTAGCGCTCGTCTTAATGGTAGATCTTGTGAGCTTGTAAAAGCTGGGAAAGTAATTGATCATCTGTATTTTTTCATTCCTAACTCAACAATTCCAGGTTCGCTTCAATTATTTCGTGGCGATGGCAGTATCATTAGTTATGAATATTATGGTAACGGGTCTTTCCGTTCTGTCAGTGGTGAAAATGGACAGCTGGAACAGTTTGAGAATGGTGAGTGGCAATATACCAATTCAGGAATGATTGAACGATATAGTGCAAAAGGTAAGTTATTATACATTTTACAAAATGGCGAGAAGCAAACGTTCACGTATAGCGTATCAACTGAAAAATTGGAAAAAGTGTCAGATGCACTGTCACATAGCTTTGAGCTTTCCTATAACAACAATCAATTGGTGAGCATAAAACAAGAAAATAATAAGGTGACTCAATACACTTATACCACAAATGGTTTGCTGGAAAAAATTATTCATCCAGATAACACATTCCGTAAATTCCACTATGAAGACAGTCGATTTCCTATGTATTTAACTGGTGTGACTGATGAGCGAAATATTCGTTATGCAACTTGGGCTTACGATACGTTTGGGCGCGCAATCAGCAGTGAGCACGCTGGTGGTGTTGATAAAGTGTCATTTGATTTTAGCGGCAGCGGAAATACCGCAGTCACAAATGCCTTAAATAAACAAACCATTTATTATTTTGAAATCATCGCAGGTGCTCCGCGTGTTACTAAAGTGGAGGGCCAACCTACTGCAAATTGTGCAGCAGCAAACCAAAATTACACCTATACCGACGAAGGCTGGCTTGCAAGCAAAACCGATTGGAGCGGTAACAAAACCACTTATCTTTATAATACCAAAGGGCAAGAAATTTCCCGTACTGAAGCTTTTGGTACGCCGGTTGCCAAAACCATTACCACAGAATGGCACCCTTCGTTAAATCTTAAAACCAAAGTGATCGAGCCAGATAAAGAAACCACTTTCGGCTACGATGCTAATGGTTTGTTGGTCGGCCAAAAAACACGTTCACTGGTTATACAATAATTTAAAGGGACTTTGTATAATGAAATTTTTATTAAAGAAAAATGCATTTCATTTTTTATGTTTTATTAAATCTCTTGTTGTGTTTGTTGCGATAAGTGCGCAAGCACAAACGACATCAATTTTTACTGATACATCTTTAACCGCTAAAACCGTTACGGCCTATGGCACTGCAACAGTGGTGCCCGCGCAGTCAAAATTTTCAGGTCCGGTAGGCACGTTTAACGGCACTACAGATTACTTAAAAGTTTCACCCAGCCCGCTGGATGGCAACCCGACATCGTTTACTATTGAGGCCTGGATTTACATAACTTCGATTTCCGCCAATGGTTGGCCTGTAGTGTCGCAAAGTGCTAATGGAACTACTGGTGAACAACAATTATTTGTGTCTGGGAGTAATGATGGTGCTGCTAACCAAAATAAATTACGTTTTTCTCGTGGTGCCAATGCGACCACTCCAGTGGATTTAATTGGCTCAACGACCTTACCACTTAACCAATGGGTACATGTTGCCTTAAGTGTTGATGGAACAACGGCAAAATTATTTGTGAATGGTAATCTGGATGCATCAATACCCTTAACAACCGGTTGGGTTGATACATCACAAAATTTCTACGTTGCAACAACCTTAAATACATCTGCACCACAAAATCAAAGTTTTGCGAACGGAAAGATTTCGGATTTACGGATTACTAAAAATAGTGGACGTTATAAAAATTCATTTAAACCTATTTCTGTAGAGGTAATTGATGATACTCAGGCTTATGATGAAGAGTGGTATAACTCAGTACTGATTTTGAAAGCAGATAAAAAAATGGGTACTGGCATATTTGATGAATCTGCTTCACTAAAAGTTGTGGATGTAAATGGTAGCGCACAAATTAGCACTGCTCAGGCTAAATACGGTGCCGGTTCTATTTATTTTAATGGTAATACTGATTATTTATCTATTCCCTCCAGTCCCGATTTCCAATTCGGTAGTGATGATTTTACGATTGAAACATGGGTTAATTTTGAACATGTGCCAAAAGCAGGCGAATACGCAGCAATTGTAGGTAATAGAGACAGTTATGTAAGTAATAATCAGTTTACTATCTTTTATGGTGGTACAGAAAAATTTCATTTTTATTATTCGGTAAATGGAAATTCTCAAACTATATCAACTTCTAATAATAAACCTGAAGTAGTAGCTAACACGTGGTATCATATCGCGCTTGTTAGAACTCAGGGTACCATATCTTTATATATAAATGGTTCGTTGGCGGCAAGTGCAAATGTTGGGTCATCCAAATTATATGCATCTACCGCAGATTTGTACTTGGGCGCTGTTGCAACTCCATCACTAAGTTATTATTTAAAAGGATTTATGGATGATGTAAGAATTATTAAAGGTATAGCAAAATATAAAAATAATTTTATTCCAGCAGAAATTCCTCCTACTCCAAAGCGCATAGGTGATCATTATTGGTCATTAGTTAGTTTATTGCTGAATGCCGGAGATGGTGAAAATATTGTTGATAAATCAATTATAAATAAATCTATAACCACTTATGGTAATGCGCAAATTAATAATCTTAATCCGAAGTTTGGGGAAGGTTCCATTTATTTCAACGGCAACGGAAGCTATTTATCTTTATCTGCACATTCAGATTTTAAATTTAGAAAAAACGATTTTACTATTGAGGCATGGGTTAATTTTGAAAATGTGCCAAAGGCTGGAGATTACGCGGCAATCATAGGAAATAGAAACAGTTATTTAAGTAATAACCAATTCACTATTTTTTATGGTGATACAGAAAAATTCCACTTTTATTATTCGATCAATGGTGGCTCTCAAGTTATATCGACTTATAATAATCAACCTGAAATTGTAGCTAATACTTGGTATCACATTGCATTCGTCAGAAATAAAGACATTATTTCTTTGTATATAAATGGCTCACTAGCTGCCAGTGCAAATGTGGGCTCTTCCGTTTTGTACCCTTCCACAGCTAATTTGTTTATAGGTGCTATCACGAATCCTTTCATGAATTATTATTTTAAAGGATTTATAGATGATGTAAGAATCACTAAAGGAGTCGCTCGTTACACCGGAGATTATATCCCTCCAATAATGCAGTTGGAGCCCGCTCGCTTTATAAAAGACCCATACTCAAATCGCGTGTCATTATTGTTATTAAGCGGTGCAACCGCGACTGATAACGTGCCGCCTTACGTGACGTCTTTTACCAAACAAACTAATACCAATTTTGCATTGGATAATGTGACGCTGAATTTCAGCAAAGACATGGAGCCTGCCAGTTTTACGAGTGAACAATTTGACATTACGGACGCATCACAAAATCGTGTTTTGATCAGCTCAATTACAAAGATAAGCGACACTTCTTACAAGCTGATTTTTGCACCTGCCTTGCTGGCAGGAACTTACAATTTGAAAGTGTTGCCAAGCCTGCTGGGTGAAGACGGCCTTCCTCTCGACCAAAACAAAAACGGTGTTGGTGGTGAAGTGCAGGATGCCTTTGAAGCCAGCATCAATGTCAGTTATGCGGCCCCACTCAATGCGACTTCGATGATAGACCCGCAGGGCTTGGGTAATGGTACTAGCATCAATATCTCTTGGCCTAGCTATACCAAGGCGGTTAATGGCAGGGATATCAGCAAGTTTCGTGTATATATCAGCACCACGCCCTATACCAACGTCGCCCAGGCCACTAAAGCCCAGGAAGTGACGGGCACCAGCGCCACTGTGACTGGTTTGCTGGCAAACACCACCTATTATGTATCCGTGGTGGCGGTAGATAGCTCAGGTGCTTTCTCGTCAACGGTGACACCAGTAGCCGTTAAATCTTTGGCTGCAACGGAACAATCAACCAGCTACACCTACAACACCGCGGGTCAAATCCTGACGGAAGATGGCCCACGTATCGATGTCAACGACATCACAACTTACACCTATGACACCGCTGGTAATCGCGCAACGCTTACCAATGCATTGAGCCAAATGATTCGTTACAACACTTACGATGGAGTGGGGCGTTTATTATCGGTCACCGATACCAATGGCATCACTACCGAATTTACTTATTCAGATCGCGGTTGGTTATTAACGTCTCGAGTTAAACATCCAACCACCAGCACATTGGATAGCATTACAACCTACACCTACGATGCAGTCGGCCAAATGACCAGCATGACCTTGCCGAATGGTTACGTCATCAGTTATGAATACGATGATGCTCGCCGTTTAAAAGCCATTAACAATGCTGCAGGTGAACGTATTGAATACACCCTGGATTTGGCTGGCAATCGCACACAACAAATCATTAAAAATAATGCGAATACAATTGTGTATTCTGTGGCACAAGCCTTTGATGAATTAAGCCGGGTAATGTCGGTAACAGGCAATCACAACCAAAACCAAAAACACCAATACGATGCGAATGACAATGATGTATCCATGACAGATGGTCGCAACAACACAACGCAACAAACCTACGATGCCTTGAATCGTGTTGCAAAAATTATTGATCCCGCATTAAAAGAAACACAATTTACTTACGATGCACAAAACCGCATCAAAACCGTTACGGATGCGCGTGGAAATATCACCACTTACAACTACGATGGCTTTGGAAATCTGTTGTCACAAGTCAGCCCCGACACCGGCACCACCACCTTTAGCTACGACACCGCAGGCAATCGCACCAGCGCCAAAGATGCGCGTGGTGTGGTGGTAAATTACAGCTACGACGCCCTGAACCGGTTAACCTCCGTCAGTTACCCTGCATCGCCTGCAGACAATATCACCTACACCTATGACAGCACCGCTAACGGCAGCTATGGAGTAGGGCGTTTATCATCGATTACCACCTCAAACTCAAGCATCACCTACACCTACAACCATCTTGGATTGATTACGCAAAAGCGGACAACCTACGGCTCCATCACGGTATCCGTCAGTTATACCTACGATGTGGCGGGCAACCTTTCGAGCATCACTTATCCTTCAGGCCGGATCGTCACCTATTTGCGCGATAGCGCAGGTCGCATCCAAAGTATGTCGACCAAAGAGAATGCTACGGCAGCAGCACAAAGTGTGGTGTCCAATGTGAGTTATATGCCTTTTGGTCCTGCCAGCAGCTATCTGTTTGGCAACGGCTTAAGCCATTTGATGAGTTTCGATTCGGATTATCGCATTAATGCGATCCAGGTCGGCGGTGTGCTTTCACGCAATTACACCTACGACAATGCCGATAATATCGCTGGGATTAGTGATGCCATCGCAACCACCAAAAGTCAGACCTTTACCTACGACAACCTGGATCGCTTGACCAGCGCCAATGGTGTCTATGGTTATCAAGCCTTCAGCTACGACGCTGTCGGCAATCGCACCGGATTCCTGGCCGATAATGGCTCGGGTATTTTGAGTGATACCTACAATTACGATACCGCCAGCAATCGCCTAACCAGCATCAACAAAACTACCGCTGGTGTAGCGAGCGGTACACGCAACTTTGGTTACGATGCTGCCGGCAATACCACCACATTCACGAGCGACAGCAATGTCAACGAAACGCTTGCCTACAACAATGCCGGTCGCCTGACTACCGTCAAAAACGGCAGCACCACACTTGCCACCTACAGCTACAACGCCCTGGGCCAACGCATCAGCAAAACCGCGGGCACCACACAAGAGTTGTATGTTTACGATGAAGCCGGCCAACTCATTGCCGTCACCAACGCTGCAGGACAAACGCAACGTGAATATATCTATCGCGATGGCCAGCTCGCCAGTTTTGTTACCCTGAAAGGCGGACCCATTTCAGCAATCACTTTCACTGCCAATACAGCTGTCTTGCAAAACGCGGCTTATTCCAAAGTCCAAACTGGCTACAACAGCAGTAGTGGATACATCCAGTTTAACGGTGAAGGCCAATTCACCTGGACAGCCAACATTATTTCACCAGCGACTTACGCGTTTTATGTGCGCTATTCGCTGGTAGGAACAAATCGTCCATTAGCGATATTGGTAGATGGCGTACAAGCCGCGACGATGAATTTTAACCCCACCGCCGATTGGAATACCTGGACCACTACACCGGTAAATCTCACACTTACCGCTGGCAGTCACAGCATTACCTTAAAAACGACAGGTAACAGTGGCCCCAATATTGATCAGGCTGCGCTGCAAGCTGGCGGAGGCCAAACGGGTATTCCGGTTCCGACGTTGTATTATTCCCATAATGATCACAACGGCACTCCGCAGATAGTAACCAACCAATCAAAAGCTGTGGTGTGGGCAGCTGATTATCAGGCGTTTGGGAAAGTGAATGTCACCACAAACACCCTCGAAATTTACTCGCGCTTTCCTGGTCAAGTGTCTGATAGTGAAACGGGGCTTTATCAAAACTGGCATCGCGACTATGACCCAAGTATTGGACGCTATATTGAAAGTGATCCTATCGGCCTAGCAGGTGGCATAAATCCATACGCTTATGTCTTCAATGATCCTTTTGGACACATAGATCCCAATGGCTTGTTTCCAGTGTATGGGTGGTGGTGTGGAGGTGGGTGGACTGGTGGTCATTTTGAAGCATATACGCCTCATCCCGAGGGTTATTACAAGACTCCAATCAATGGGTTGGATCAGTCCTGTAAGGTACATGATATGTGCTATAACGATTGCAGAACTAATAATCCATGTGATAAAAGTCAGCGCTCAGCATGTTTCTTGCGGTGTGATGGAGTTTTATCTGGAGCTGCGCATAGCAGCGGAGGCCTATTTGGAACGGTAATAGGCAAAGCAATGGATAGGAGTGGGGAACGTGATTCAGAGAAAAATCCTTCAGGGTGTGGTTGTGATGAGCCCCCGGCTCCACCACCAATACCTCCATCAAAATGGCCAACATACGACCAAATGGTTAAGTAGATTGAATAAATATTTGAAGGATATCAAATGAAAACTAAATTACCGTTGATTGTTGCTATTGTGCATGTGATTTTATTTATAGTGATGTGCATAGATATCAACATGTCTAATGATGGCCAAGCTCCAATGAATTGGGTTATTTTTGCATTATTAGATTTTCCAATTAGCTTGTTGTATTTTTTGGATTGGCCAAAATTTACAAACACAATATTGGCAACAATTTTTTATCCACCATATTTTATTCATGGACTTTTAGGTGCTATTTGGTGGTACGTGGTTGCAAATATTATTTTGAAAGTTATAGGAACAATCAAAAAGAATCGTTCCAAAAATATGAAAACTTAAAGTAGGGAAAAATTAATTTCTGATTTATTTTATTAGAGAAATTCCATCCCAAGCCCGGCACAGTAAATGTGCCGGGCTTTTTATTTTAGCAGCTAGCTTTGCTGAATAATCGCATCGAGTAAATCGGTGAAAGTTTTTGTTTAGCCTTTGGCATCTGGCTAATAATCTCAACCTGCTTTTGCAGTTTCGGTGCAGGTTCACGTTTATTGCTTTTGTATAGTTTCAATTTCTTGGTGAGATTCAATTAATTGGTTATCCTCTATTTTTTTAGATAAACTTTATAAGTTATGTAAATACAAATGGGAATGTATTGCGCATTTGAAAAAAGCATTGGAAGATTTTATGGTATATTAATTTTGTTTTGATGATTCCTGCATATTGCAAGATAAGGCATTGATATTTATTAATACAAGATAAAGGATGTAATATGTTGCTGACAATTTTAATTATTTTTATGGTTTGCTTTGTTGTAGAAAGAGTTGTTCCAGGTTGGCAGCTGCCATCTGTAAAAACATGGCCTTTACGTGTAGTAATGCTCAACTTAATGCAGTTAGGAGTAGTTTTAATTGCTGGTGTTACTTGGGAACGATGGTTTTCTTCTTGGTCTTTATTTCGGCTTTCCACCAATGTCTCACCTGTAGTTGGTGGTTTTATCGCTTATTTTTTAGCAACATTTATATTTTATTGGTGGCATAGGTGGCGCCATGAGTACGATTTCCTGTGGGTTGGGTTTCATCAAATACATCATAGTCCCCAGCGATTAGAGGTCATCACCTCATTTTATAAACATCCTGGGGAGATGATAGTAAATTCAATCATTGGTAGTTTTTTAGTTTACACGTTACTTGGTTTATCAATTGAGGCGGGAGCGTTTTATACCTTTTTTACCGCTATAGGTGAATTTTTTTACCATACAAATATAAAAACTCCTCATTGGATTGGTTATATATTCCAACGTCCGGAAATGCATAGGATTCATCATCAATATAACCGCCATAAAAATAATTATGGCGATATTGTATGGTGGGATATGTTATTTGGTACTTATGAAAATCCTAAGGAATGGAAGCATAAATGTGGATTCACACCTCAAAAAGAAGAGCGATTAATAGAGATGTTGATGTACAAAGATGTTCATAAAAAATCAACTAATAAAAATGAAATCAAATAGTTGAGGTTGGGATAATACATGCGTTGGATGCCGCACCTCAATGATTTAAAATAAGCATTGTATGCTTCAAATTTTATACTGGTCTAAAGAGAGTTGACCAAAATAATGAAATTCAATTTGTCAGAAGTATTGCGGTTTGTTGAGTTAATAGCTCAGCACATCACGTCTGAATGAGCAATTATATAAGTGATGAATAATAATGAAAAATATTATTAAAAAAATTATATTACTGTTTTTTGTGTTGCTAATTTATTCTTGTGATCCTATTTATGGGTTTTTAGAGTCAGAGTTTATTTTGTCTCCTGATTCTCCGCTTCCTGCTTGGTATCCAAGTCTTCCAAAAGGCACGAATAGAAATGAAGTAACAATAAAAATTAGGTGTTATACACCTTTGCTTCCAGTTAATAATACAAAATTTATTGTGGAGAAAGGTGTCTGGAAAACACTGTATACGGGAACTGGCCAAATGGAGTTTCATCCAAAATATTGGAGTTGGGCTCAAAAAGACTGGCCTGCTAGAGCTAACCCGAGCTTTTCAAATTTAACTATTGCAGGAAAAACAGAAATAATAGAGCATAAAAGTGTAGGTAATGTTCTCTATGTTTCTAATGAAAATGCTGTTAAAAATTTATTGGGGTCTGAATATTAAAAACAAAATTTATAAATTGCTCAAACATTTGAAAAAATTAAAACTTGTTCTTGCCAACAATAATGAAGGTTAACAAATGTGAACACTAATACGTTTCGAACATTTTTTGGTTTTATTTTTGCGCTAGGAGTTCCTGCATTAATACTGTATTTATTAAATTTAATCTTCGTGTCTCAATATGAAGCTGCTTGGGGAGCAAAACTTCTTGCCTTGTTTGCTTATTTGTCAGCAATATTATTAGGACTTCCTGCATATTTTTACATGCATAAAAAGCGACTAAATAAACTTGGTGAATACTTTTTAATGGGCGCATTGGTTGTATTTATCTGTTACGCATTAATTTTTGGATCGCTATTTATTTCAAATTGGAAAGATTATCCAGAACATGCCTTATTGTTACTAAAAAACTCTATTGGTTCTGCTGTGGTTGCAGTGTTATATGGCGCAGTTGCCAGCGCAATATTTTGGTTTATTAGAAAATGGAGTAAAATTAATTTCTGATAAATTATTTTAAATAAATCTACCGAGCCCGGAAAAAATGTGCCGGGATTTTTATTTTTAAGGCGACTTAAATCCTGCAAATATTTTTAATTATAGATATAGACTTTACTTCATATGTTACTTCCTCGCACGCCTAATATAATCATAAGCCGCCTGAATTTTCTGAAAGCACTCTGTTGCAGATTGGATCATATAAGGTGGCAATCCTAATCCAATTAACTTATCTGGATGATATTGGTTTACCAGGGTGCGGTAGGATTTTTTTATTTCTGCGTCGCTCGCATTGGGTGATACATTAAATACCTCATATGCAGCACCTAGTTGATCGGGGCGATTATTAAAGTCTTTGGTTTGTTCTTCGCAGCTTTTCTCCTGTTGGGTTGTCTTTTGCTCATTAGTTGATGCGTTGGCCGTTTTTTCGGTACTTCTTTTTTGTGTTTGATCAGAGTCGGATTTTTTTGTATCAGCTTTGTTTTGTGGATCGTTTTTAGGCTTACTATTAGGAATATTTTCACCAAATTTATTTTGTGCGGATACCATTTTTAGTAAGTGTTGAAAAGTAATATTGGTATAGCCAAGCCCTAGCGCGACTTTTTGTACTGCTTCAATTTCTTTATTGACTAGCAATCCATCAACTCTTGCTAAATTAATCAGGTATACCAATAGAATTTGTACCAGGTTCGGGCTTTTTTCCGCCAGCCACCGGAATTGTTTAATGGTTTTATCTACCTGGAATTCTGGCGCGGCTCCCAATTTGAATAAACGTATAGCTTCGCGCTTATGGTCTGCATCCAGCGCCATTTTTTCCATATAGGTTTCAGTACGTTTTACTTCGCGAGGGTTAACGGCTCCATCACGTTTTGCAATATAGCCAAGTAGGGTAAATACAGTTCGAAAAAATAATTCCTGGATGTCATGTTGTGAAGATGAGGAGCTGCCAGAAAAGGAGCCAATAAGCGCGCTGGAAAATGTACTGGATAGTTTATAAAGAACAAATATCCCCAGAATAAAAATTGCAATATAGGTAATCATTTTTGTCACCCAAATTTGATCTCAAGGGATAGAATTGTTTTATTTGGGTTTCATTTCCGTTCGTTAACACACGCTGGTTAAGTTTTTGTGTGTCCGGCAATTAAAAAGCGAGTTTTATCGCTGAAAATTGTTTGGGTTATCACTTTAATTGCTATGGGCCTCCAAGATCTCTTGCAATTGGGACATTATAGCGACAGCTATATCCAGGCTTTGTTGTCTTATCTCATGGATGGCTGTGGTTTCAAATAATAAGCCTCCCAAAACAGGGCCGATTGCATAGAGTTCATGAGTTTTGGATAATTTTTGATTGTGGCAGCAATAAATCGCTTCGCTATCGAATAAATTTCCACAAATTTTTTTTAATTGTTGGTCGTAAAAATAGCCGCTACAGACAACCAATTTGTCAGCTTTTATAAACGCTGTTTTTTGATGTAATTTTAATAAGAAGTATTCGCTATCACTTTCTGCCTGTTTAACGTCGCCTTTGGTAATGGTTAGTTTCTTTTCCAATTGCAATTTAATTAAGAATTCGAATACAGTTTTCGGGATTCGATGCCTGGCAACATTCCACCACGGTAATAGGCGACGCAATTTTTTTTGCTCTTCAGTGCTCAATGAAAGCCATAGATCATTGGTATGCGAACGGAGATTGTTAATGGTCGTTTGCCAGTTAATTCCAAGCTGGCTATTTTGAAGTATTTTCGAACGAATTTTTTTTACTATTATTCGGGCATTTATTTTTCCGGAAAAAATAAAAGGTTTACATTTCTGCTGTGTATCGGGCTCCAAATGTGGTAAAGGAATTAACCCATGGCGAGAAAATACCTGGATGTTTCCTTTATAATGTTGCTGTGATAGAAATTGCACTGCATCAACCATACTTAAGCCTGAGCCGACAATAATTATATTGTTTACATCTGCCCAATTCTGGGTGATGAAATCTGGATGGTAGGGTGATGGAAAAATGTTTTTCCCGATTAAATTTTGATTTTTTTGTGTTGAATTCCCAGTTGCTACGATTACCACATCTGCGCGAAATGATTCGTGTCTATCTGTTTTAACAAGCAACTTTGAGCTGTATTTGATATCGCTAATAGTGGAAATTTTTGCAGATATCCTATGGACATGAATATTTTTTTCTTTTGCCATAACGATTGAGCATTCAAAAATCCAGCGAAGATATGCACCATAGATCATCCGTGGTACAAAATCTTCCTCATAATATTGAACACTTGCAAAATCTTTGTGTAAGTTTCGCCATAGATGGGGGTAATTGTTTAACCACTGATAAAAATCGTCGGGTTTGTCGCACCATGCTCCCATACGATTGGCGGCTACATTTAAAATAAATGACGGATGCTCAACGGAATAGGCAACGCCTAGATTAAAATTTTCGCTATCATCAATAATGTAGATATTGGTAGATAAATACGAATGTAACTGGATACTGAGTTGGGCAAGCAATAATGTTGCAGAAGCACCGCCACCGACAATAACTATTGATTTTGGTGCAAGTTTACTCAACGAAAATTCCAGACATAGATGAATTAATAAAAACATCGCATCCTTGCGATTCCAGCATTGGAGACTTACTACACGTTACTACTTACACTTACTTACTTTCATTTTCGCTAATAAACGAAAGTCGATCAATTCCAGCGCGTTCAATTGCCGCCATGACTTTAGCGATGACACCGTAATTTACTTTTTCATCGGCGTTCAAATTCAAACGTATTTCAGGATTTTCGGTTTTGCGTTTAATCAATTCCTCTTCGACTTCCGCAATTGGATAACCTTCTTTATCGATATACACTTTTCCTGTTTCATCAACACTAATCACAGTAGGTTTCTCCGGTTCCTTTTGTTGATAGGTTGGTTGTGTGTCGGGTAGGTTCACATTAATTGTATTAGTCAACATGGGCGCTGTGATAATGAAGGTCACCAACAACACCAACATTACATCCACCAGCGGTGTTACGTTGATTTCGCCAAATACTTCGTCACTGTCTGCACCACCAGATGAAAAAGCCATTACGCTAATACCTCTTTGCCTGGTTCAGTTTTAATTTGTGTAAATTCATTTACACGGCTTGCGGTTTTTGTTGTGGGAATCGTGTGTACACGGAAACCGGATTTTTGTACGAGGGTAATAAAATCCGTTGCAAAATCATCCAGGTCTGCTGCGATTAATTTAAGGCGGCGCAAGAAAAAGTTGTAAGCCAATACCGAGGGAACAGCAACCGCAATACCCACACCCGTGGCAACCAAGGCTTCACCAATAGGCCCGGCAACAACTTCAATATTGGCGGATGATTTACTGGAAATTGCTGTTAACGCCAAAATAATTCCAAATACAGTTCCAAATAATCCCACAAAAGGTGCGGTACTGCCGATGGATGCCAATACGGCCAAGCCACTTTCCAGTGAGCGACGCTCTTTATGGATTTGTTGACGCAAATGACGCTCTAATAAATCCTGGCGATCCCAACTGTTTTCCAAATTGCTTGCGGGTGTTGATGTTGAATCAGCGCTGCGCAAGGTAGTAAAACCAATTGCTGCAACACGAGCGGTTGGGCCCACATATTTTTCCAGGGATGCGGCAGCATTTAAATCTGCTGCACTCCAGAAATCCTTTTTAAAGCGTCTGTTTTGGATACCCAATAAAGTATGTTGGATACCTTTAAGAAAAATCAGCGTCCAGGTGACCACTGAAAAAAAAGCCAGTGACCAGAGGGTCCATTCCACGATATGTTTGTATAACTCATGCATAAGATTACTCACTTTATTTCACAAAAATTAAAAGGCACTTCATAAAACATAAAAATTTTAAAGCCAACTCATGTGCATGAATTAACTGGTACCTAAACGAAAATCAATTGGTACTTCCACCCAGCCTTCCACGGCTGTTTCACCTTTACGTGCAGGAACAAATGTCCATCGCTGAACGGTTTGTGTTGCAGCTTGGTCAAGGATTTTGCGACCGCTTGACGTTTTTACTTCAACGGTTTTAGCTTTACCATCGGGTTGAACCAATACACTTAAAATTACCGTACCTTCCCAACCTTTTTCTTGGGCAGCCTCCGGGTAAACTGGTGGTGGATTATTGAGGTAAGCAGCTGTTGCAGATGCTTCCGTCACTTTTTCTACGGGCTGTGCCGGAGCTTCTGCAACAGGAGCGGGGGCGACATATTTTTCAACCACATTGGGGTTATCAGTAACAACTTTTTGCTGAACAGGTTTTGGTAATTCCTTTTTAACTTCTTTTGTAGGTTGCACAACTTGTGGCGGAATTACTGGCGGTGTGTAACGTTCAATTTTAATTTTAGGAATTTCAACTTTTTTTACTGCTTCAGCAATGGGTTGATAATAAAAATAACCAAATACCAAAACGTGTAGACCGACAACTAATGCAGCAAATGCAGGGGTTCCCAAGCGGCGATATTTGGGATAGACCAGCTCGATAGGTTTATCTAATTTAATTGGACGCTGCACTAAAGTAATAATCTCAGCCGACTTTTGTGGCAAGGATTTGTTTTCCAGTGTACGAACTGATGCGCGTGTATGGCGACGATTATGGGCATAGGGCTCGGAGTAGGCGTGTGCACTCATGATGACTTCCTTCCCGTATGGCACGGGACTATTAATAAAAAAATAATAGGCAATACAAAATAAAAAGTAATTCAAAAAATAAGTTACTGATCTACACAATGTGAATTGCAGCATCTATGCCAGATTGACGTTTTTGTTGGATATAATAAAAATTTTTAAAATTCGTCGTTTATTTAATCAAATTTATTGGGATATTCTTAATAAACAAACTTTGCGATATATGGATAGAAAAGATGGTTTTTAAACGCGAGTTCAACTCGCGTTTAAGATCAGGATGGTTGTTAAAAAATCAACATTGTGTTGCTGATATGTCAACAGTGTTGATATTTAACTAATGTCAGCGGAGATAATTTTTTAATAATTAATTGGATTCTGCTTCACTTTCCGGCTTGTAACTCCATCGTGGAATTAGTAGCAAAATAACGATTGAAATAATTGCTACCACCACCGATCCCCATATCGCAAGGGGTGCAGCTGCCACCCGATCGGGATATATATGTATAGCTGCGCCCAGGCCAATTCCATTGCCCGCTATCACTAAAAGTGCTGCGGTTAAATCGTGAAAACGCCGGGCTTTATTGGCGCCCATAGACCATTTGGGATGCGTGTTGTAACTGGGTAATTCATCATGGGCATTGTTGAGTTGTTCCAATGCGGCGAGAAAGCGGCGTAAATTGGTGATGGCGCGTTCACCTTTGTAATTCAAAAATGCCAGGCATAAAGATGCGGCCGGAAATCCTGGCAGCAACCATTCAACAGGAACACCACCTCCGCCGCTGGGTTTTAATGCAACCAGTGCAGCTAATAGACTTAATACCAGTGTTGCATAAAGGGACAATGCCTGTTGCCGTTGGCTGATGCGCGTATTGACTTCCTGATAGGCAGCCATAAAACGGTAATTAGCATCGACGACATATTTATTAGCCATAACTTACAACCTCGTATAAATAAAAAAGGGCGCATTAAGCGCCCTGTTTGCAAAGTTTCTTAAAACTTAATTGCGGGGATCGGGTGTTAAACGCAAATAGGGTTTAACAAGAGTATAGCCTTTGGGGAATCGTTGCTTAATTTCTTCTGCATCTTGCAGTGCAGGAACAATAACAACATCATCACCGGATTTCCAGTTGCCTGGTGTGGCGACTTTGTGGTTGTCTGTTAATTGCAGGGAATCAATTACACGCAAAATTTCATCAAAATTCCTGCCGGTGCTTGCAGGGTAGGTGATAATCAAACGAATTTTTTTGTTGGGATCAATAATAAATAATGATCGCACAGTTGCAGTCGTACTGGCGTTAGGATGAATCAAATCATAAAGGGTAGAAACCTTGCGATCCGCATCAGCAAGTATTGGGAAATTTACTGACGTATGTTGGGTTTCGTTAATATCACCAATCCAGCGATGGTGTGAGTCCACAGGGTCAACGCTCAACGCAATTGCCTTCACGCCACGTTTGGCAAATTCATCTTTAAGTTTTGCTGTTAATCCTAATTCAGTAGTGCATACGGGAGTAAAATCAGCAGGATGGGAAAACAAAACGCCCCAGCTGTTACCTAACCATTCATGAAAATGGATTTCACCTTCGCTGGAATCTTGTACAAAATCGGGGGCTTCATCGCCTAAACGTAAACTCATTTTTTTACTCCTGGAATTCTGTAGGGTTTGTAGTCATCATTACATAATCTATAAACATGTCGGATATTTATAAAATACACAATGATTCCTACGTAAAATCTAAATCAAATTAACAAGTCAATAATAGATTCTAGAGTCGCATAACCGAAATACTATTTTATACTTTACTTAGAACGAAAAGTAAAAAGCGACAGCTGTTTAAATTGCCAATAAAAAAGCCCAAGTGATTAGCCTGGGCTTTTTTATTGCAAAATGATTTTAACGCCGTGTTCTTGCAAGTCTTTCGATAACGGAAATCATTAAATCAATTTCCTCATAGGTATTGTAAAACGCAAACGAAGGGCGGACCGTTGTTTCTACGCCAAAGCGGCGCAGAATTGGCTGTGCACAGTGATGCCCCGAGCGTACCGCAATCCCTTCACGATTCAATTCTGCACCCACTTCTTCCGTTTTGTAGCCAGCTAATACAAATGAAAGTACGCTGGCTTTATGTTCTGCAGTACCAATTAAGCGCACTCCCGGAATGGGTTGAAGGCGCTGTGTTCCATAAGCTAAAAGATCGTGCTCGTAACGCGCAATTCGATCCATGCCAATACGCGTGACATAATCTATTGCTGCACCTAAGCCAACGGCATCAGCGATATTGCCTGTACCTGCTTCAAAACGATTGGGAGCATCCTGATAAACAATGCGATCAAAGGTTACATCAGCAATCATATTGCCACCACCTTGCCATGGCGCCAGATTTTTTAAATGCTCTGCTTTACCATAGACAACACCAATACCGGTAGGTCCAAAAACTTTATGGCCGGAGAAGACAAAAAAATCTGCATCCAGTGCTTGTACATTCACGCTCATATGCGATACGGATTGCGCACCATCCACAATAACCGGAACACCATTGGCATGTGCAATATTAATAATGTCTTTAATGGGCGTTACTGTTCCCAATGCATTGGAAACCTGAGTGACAGACACTAATTTTGTGCGACCATTAATTAACTTGCGAAATTCATCCAGCAAAATTTGGCCGCTATCATCGACCGGAATCACTCGCAGCTTTGCGCCAACGCGTGTTGCCAGCATATGCCAGGGTACAATATTGGCGTGATGTTCCAAATTTGAAACAATAATCTCATCACCTTCACCAACTTGTTGTTGGCCAAAAGTATTGGCAAGGAAATTAATACCTTCCGTTGTACCGCGAACGAAAATAATTTCGTCAGGCGATTTTGCGCCTAAAAATTTTGCAACCTTGTTGCGCGCACCTTCATAAGCATCAGTCGCGCGAGCGGCAAGCTCATGCGCTGCACGGTGAATATTTGAATTTTCGTGTTCATAAAAATAACTGACACGCTCAATGACTGATTTTGGTTTATGCGTTGTCGCCGCGTTATCGAACCAAACCAGAGGTTTTCCGTTAACGCGCTCTGATAAAATTGGGAAATCGCGACGAATGGCATGTATATCAAAACCTTGTGATTCCGCTGCAAATTGTCCCTGTTTCGATGAATTACCAAATACGGGTTGCGTGCCAGACTCTAAAAAATAAAAATGCGAATCAGGCACCGGTGTTGCAGCTGAGCGAGTGGGTGCATCAAATTTACTAAAGCTAAATTCTGCGGATAATAATTGTTGGATATCCTGCTCACCTGGCAGGCCAGATGCATTTGGTAGTACGCGATCAGTGCCATGCGATTGCGGTTGATGATAATCACCACCACCGGCATGGTTTTCGAGTACGTGCAATTCTGCTGGTGTTTTATTCGCAGGAATATTGTGTTGGGTGACAAAACGATCTTCAATCAAAAGCGTTCGTAAATCATCTTCATCGGGTAAGCCAAACACTTTTGGAGATACTTGTGATGTCAGTTGATCAATTTGCAGATTGGCGAGTGGATAGGCTCCAGCATGTTCTGAAAAATAATAATTCGACGCAGGTAAGGGGGCGGTTTGTTTTTCTACTTCCCTTGACGGAACCACGGGTGCAGATGATGCGGATGCTTCACTTGCATCGACCCCCAGGCTGCGCCCAAATTGTGGTTTTTGCGAAAAAGTTTGTGGTGTTTGCTTGGGAATTGCCGGACGCAAACTGGAAACGATTGGCTCAGCATTTGGCAGCGCCTGAAAAAATTCATTAGCCATAGCAGCTAAAGATTGAAGATCTGGCAAACCTTGATGGTCAGTCATAGTGATACTCAATTAATTATAAAACCTCTGAAAGATTTCAGTTTCAGAGGTTTCGACAGAGTGACTATTTTCGTCGTTAGATTATTTATAAGTATCCGGGTAATCGTGATACTTACTGACATCTACATCTTCCAATACAGCCAATGCATCTTCTGTTAATACAGCGAGCGAGCAGTACAAAGAAATTAAATAAGATGCGATTGCATTGCGACCAATACCCATAAAACGTACGGATAAACCGGGACTTTGCTGGCCCGCTAAACCCGGTTGATATAAACCAACGACACCCTGGCGTTTTTCACCAACGCGCAACAATAAAATTTTGGTTTTGCCATTTTCATCAATTGGCAATTTGTCTGATGGAATTAAGGGAACGCCGCGCCAGGTAATAAATTGCGAACCAAACAAACTGACTGTTGGTGGTGGAACGCCACGGCGAGTACATTCGCGACCAAACGCTGCAATCGCTAAAGGATGTGCCAGGAAGAAACCAGGTTCTTTCCACACTTTCACCAAAAGTTCATCCATATCATCCGGCGTTGGTGCACCCGTTAATGTGGAAATACGTTGCGTTTCATCAACACTGGATAACAAACCGTATTCAGGGTTGTTAATTAATTCACTTTCCTGACGCTCTTTGATTGTCTCGATAGTAAGGCGTAATTGTTCTTTGATTTGATCGTGCGGGCTATTGTACAAATCTGAAACACGTGTGTGTACATCAACCACACTGGTAACTGCATTCAAAAAATACTCACGGGGTTTTTCATCGTAATCAACAAATGTTGGTTTTATTTCTGATTCATCGCGTTGTGAACAGGTTACCGTAACCTGACGCGGATTTTTTACACGGTTTAAACGGAAAATACCGGCTTCAACAGGCGTCCATTGCAAAAGATGCACTAGCCAGCGTGGTGAAATAGTGGAAAGTTGTGGCGTAGTTTTTGTAGCGTTAGCCAGTTGACGTGCTGCATTATCGCCAAGTGCTGATTGCACTTCATTTTCGGTCGACATGCCGAAGCTCCTTTAAAAAAATAAAGTGTTGAAATAAAAACAGTTGATGGATTTTACATAGAAGAAAAAATACTAAGCTAAGATCACATTCTTATAAGTGAATCGCAACCGCCTATAGCCATCATTAATTTTTAATCCCATTATTTTTAAAAATTAATTAACATTTTCCAGCTGCGATTGTTCATAAGCTTCATAGCGCGCTAACAAAGCAGAGGTTGATAAGTTCAAGGCTTTTGCAATTTTCGTTACAGTTCCCAGTGAGGGCATTGCAGTACCGCGTTCAACTTCACCGATATAGCTTCGATTTAAATCTGCGCGGTCAGCCAATACTTCTTGCGATAAACCATGCTCTTCGCGAATGCGTTTTACAATTTTTCCAAAATAAATTGAAAGGCTCACAGTGGTGCCTCCGCCAAATTACGCGATGAGGCTTGGGTAATGCTGCTGCCTGGTGGAACGCTACGTGTAAGCCAAACATTACCGCCAATAGTTGAACCTTTTCCGATAGTAATACGACCCAAAACCGTGGCGCCCGCATAAATGACAACATCATCCTCAACAATAGGATGGCGCGGCAGGCCTTTTTGTAGTGCGCCGGTTTCATCGGTAGGAAATGTTTTTGCGCCTAGAGTGACGGCTTGATATACACGCACACGTTCACCAATTACAGCGGTTTCACCAATGACTACACCGGTTCCATGATCGATAAAAAAACCGCTGCCAATTTGTGCTCCCGGGTGAATATCAATGCCCGTACTGGAGTGCGCAAGTTCCGCCACAATGCGTGCTAATAAAGGGGTGCCAAGCTCATAAAGTGTATGTGCCAGGCGATGATAGATGATGGCGAGAATGCCAGGATAGCAAAGCAGTACTTCATCTACGCTACGCGCTGCAGGATCACCTTGATAAGCGGCTTGCACATCTATATCCAAAATGCGGCGCAGGCGCGGCAAAGCGGACGCAAATAAACGTACGATATTATTAGCCTGGATTTTTAATTCAGTTTCATTGAAATCTTCAGATTGCTGGCGCGCTGCATATAACAATTCAAGTTGAACCTGGATTAACAATTGGTTTAATGCGGCATCAAGCGTATGGCCTACGTAGTAATCTTCGCTTTCTTCGCGCAAGTCTTGCGGACCTAAACGCATTGGAAAAAGGGCGCCACATAATTCACTGAGGATTTGTTGCAAAACATCTCGCGATGGCAATTCACGCAAACCGGCTTCACGTAAGCGTCCGCGCTGGCTGCGCCATTCGTTGCGAACTGAGCGAAGCTCACTCACAATTTTGTCCAGCTCCCAATTGGTCGAAGCAATAAAAGAAAATTCTGGTTCTTTACTATTTTTATGCGGCATTGTTAACTCCCTGCATCTATTCTCGTGTTGCAGTCTGGGTGTTTAATTTTCAACACTTTATCGTGCTGTATTTTTTCTATATATAGTGTGATTAAATTCTGTAGTTTATTAATCCTGAACCCATGGCAAACCACGTTGGCGCCAACCTCCGCTGGAACCACGCTGCTGGTTTTCATCCAGGTCGCCTTCAAATCCTTCGCGTACATTAAAGACTTTTTTAAAGCCAGCAGCGGTGGCAGCTTCTGCTGCGGCAGCAGAACGTTTACCGCTACGGCATAGCAATAAAATCACCGACTCTTTTGAAAGTTTACTTTCCAACTCACGCAAAAAACGCGGGTTTTTAATTAATGCAGGTCCTGTTTGCCAGGCGATATGAAATGTATTAGGTACGTGGCCAACAAACTTTCGCTCTTCAGCTGCGCGCACATCGACCAAATGTGCCTGACCGTTTACAAAAAGTTTCCAGGCCTCATCAGGCGATACCTTTCCTGCATATTTAAGTCCCTCTGAAATGGCTTGCTGCCTGGCATTTTCCAGCGGCTCCGGTAAAGCTTCGCTGATACTGGAAGGGGTAACGGGTAATGGATTATTCAATTGCACTATGGTCATAAAATATCCTCACGTTGGGTGTTTAAAAACAAACACCTGATTCGTTCGTTGCCAGGAATGAAAAGAAATTCTTGAAATCGAGAGGAAATATAATGGCGGCTATAGACAATTGGAAAGAATATATATGTATATCCTTATAATCACCTTAACGACAATTTGGCTTTTGATCTTAAGTAATGCGCCAGGAATGTTATCAATCTATTAATTTTGTCGTGGGTTATAAGCTGAGAATATTAAATTCTTTTCTAAAAAAATATCTGGTATCTATCATGCACTACGTACAGCAATTGAACTAATTGGAACATTGGAATTATGCCGCTTACCGAACTCATGAATTATTTTAATGATCAGCTGCAAACACAGGCTCGCACAAAATCATTGCCTAAAACCGGATTTTATAAAGCCGACAATGTGTATTGGGCGCGTTTTGGAAGTTTGATATTAGGTAGTAATTTTCATTCGATTGAATCCTTGAAGGAAGAAAAAATACTGGGCTATGAAGCTGAGTTAATTGTCAGGGCTGCAACGGGTAACTTATTAAATATAGATAGCATATTCAATTCACTCGATAGCACAGAGCAAATCGTCCATTTAGATCGGCTTGTGCGCACATTGCATTCATTAAATTATTTGCAACAATACGATGGGCAAGACGACTTATTATCTTTGCAAGTGCAATCACGCCATATTGTGAGTGTGACTAATGATCACGGTAAAGCGTTTGAAGCAATATTAAGTGATTGTGGACTTACCCCTGATCGGGTTTTATTGCATACGCGATTATTGGATCATGCAACGCTAAAACATTTTAAAAAGGCATTGGATAGTTACCAAAGTCGCGGTTATAAAATTGGTATCAATCTTACCCAGTCGCGGGAGTTGACCTTGCTTGCTAATTTAGGCGTAACACCTGATATCATTTTTGCGCATTATCCGTCATTACCATTAAATGTTAAGTCGGTTGATATTCCTAATGGCCAAGTATTCCTGGCCCCGGTGGAGTTTTATGCGGGGCAACGAATTCTGGTGAGTGAAAGCAAGGGAGTAGTTGATCATTTGGCTGATTCATTTGATGGTGTATTAGAGTTACCACAAGGTTCATTTGAAGATAACCAACCAGTAAGCTATTTCACTGGATGACGGTTATAGTTTTTATGTGTGTCTCATAAAAAAGGATGGCTTGGCCATCCTTTTTTATTGGTTTTTAAATTATTTAAAATTTTATTGTTACAAGATTTGATATTTTTTAATGTGATGGATGCCTATAGGCACCTATTTGCTGTCTATAGGCAACACAAAAATGGTTATAGCCATCAAAACAAAATGCCTGGTTATAAGAATATGAATTTAAAATATTTTGTAGGAATTTTTCGAGTTTATATACTCGCAGCCAACTTGTTATAACAAGTATTAATGAGTGAATTTTAATTTATATTGGATAGCTGATGAGTAAACACCAAAAACTTCTACCACTTTCTCCTGTGCCGCTGTACAGCCAATTAAAAGAGTTTTTGCGCACAAAAATTTTAGATGGAAGTTATCCCGCTCATTCCCAAATGCCTTCAGAAAGTGAACTAGGTTCAATTTACAACGTGAGCCGAATTACTGTTCGCCAGGCATTAAGTGACCTACACAAAGAGGGTTTGATTTTTAAAATCCATGGCAAAGGCACTTTTGTTGCCAAACCCAAAGCATTCCAAAACGTCAGTAAATTACAAGGTCTGGCTGAAGCAATGTCGCAATTGGGTTACGAAGTAGTGAACCAATTGGTGAGTTTTAAATTTATAGCAGCGAGTGCGCGGGTTGCTGATCGACTACAGATTGCGGAAGGTACTAAGGTCGCTGAAATAAAACGGATTCGTTTAATTAATCGTGAGCCGGTTTCGCTAGAGATTACTTATGTATCGCAATTGCTTGGTGAGCAACTGGAAAAAGCAGATTTGATTACGCGCGATATTTTTTTGATTTTGGAAAATGATTGTGGAGTTGCACTGGGGCATGCAGATTTAGCTATAGACGCTGTGTCGGCAAATGCAGATTTAGTGGCAGCGCTAAATGTTGAGTCAGGATCACCGATCATGAGAATTGAACGTTTGACTCACAATATTGAAGGCGCACCTATAGATTTTGAGCATCTTTTTTATCGTGGTGATGCATTCCAATATCGTTTGCGTATTGATCGGCAGGCTAACGCTAATCACAAAAACTAATTAGTTAGATTACAGAATATAAACAGGAAAAATTGCTATGAGTAGTACGGCATTTGATACCAGTAACCTGAAAACTATCGAGCAGGAATACGACATAGTTGTTGTAGGCGGTGGTACTGCGGGGCCTATGGCTGCCATTAAAGCAAAAGAGCGTAATCCAAATTTACGCATTTTATTAATTGATAAAGCTAACGTAAAACGTTCCGGTGCAATCAGTATGGGAATGGATGGCTTAAACAATGCTGTCATTCCAGGCCATGCAACGCCCGAGCAATACACAAAAGAAATCACTATTGCCAATGATGGTGTAGTTAACCAAACAACTGTGTATGCCTACGCGAAACATAGTTTTGCGACTATTGAGCAATTGGATCGCTGGGGTGTGAAATTTGAAAAAGATGAAACTGGTGATTATGCCGTAAAAAAAGTTCATCACATGGGTTCCTATGTTTTACCTATGCCTGAAGGACATGACATCAAAAAAGTACTTTATCGTCAGTTAAAACGCGCAAGGATTTCAATTACAAATCGTTTGGTAAGCACACGTTTATTGACGGATGCCGAAGGTGCAGTAAATGGCGTTTTAGGTTTTGATTGCCGCACTGCTGACTTCCATGTGATTCGCGCAAAAGCTGTCATTCTTTGTTGTGGTGCTGCTGGCCGCCTGGGTTTACCTGCATCAGGTTATTTGATGGGAACTTATGAAAATCCAACCAATGCCGGCGATGGTTATTCAATGGCGTACCATGCGGGCGCCGAGTTGGCGAATTTGGAATGTTTCCAAATCAATCCATTAATTAAAGATTACAACGGACCCGCTTGCGCATATGTGACGGGCCCACTCGGCGGTTATACCGCAAACAATAAGGGCGAGCGATTTATCGAGTGCGATTATTGGAGTGGACAAATGATGTGGGAATTTTACCAGGAGCTTGAAGGTGGTAACGGCCCGGTATTTTTAAAGCTCACACATTTGGCGGAAGAAACGATCCAAAATATTGAAACCATTTTACACAGCAATGAGCGCCCAAGCCGCGGTCAATTCCATCAGAATCGCGGAACAGATTATCGCGAAAATATGGTGGAAATGCATATTTCCGAAATTGGTTTTTGTTCAGGTCATAGTGCATCTGGGGTATGGGTGAATGAAAAAGCGGAAACCAGTGTGAAAGGTCTTTATTCCGCGGGTGACATGGCAGCTGTGCCACACAATTATATGTTAGGTGCATTTACCTATGGTTGGTTTGCGGGAATCAATGCAGCTGATTATGTGAGTGAGCGGGATTTTTCAGCCGTTAATAATGAGCAAGTTGAGCGTGAGAGATCGCGTGTCTATGCACCTTTGCAACGCTCTGAAGGTTTACCGCCTGCGCAAGTGGAATATAAGTTGCGCCGTTTTGTAAATGATTATTTGCAACCACCAAAAGTGACCAAAAAAATGGAAATTGGCTTGCAACGTTTTGATGCAATCGCTGCTGACATTGAGCACATAAAAGCGAATAACCCGCACGAATTAATGCGAGCAATGGAAGTTGGTTTTATTCGCGATTGCGCTGAAATGGCTGCTCGCGCGTCTTTGTTTCGCACAGAAAGTCGTTGGGGTTTATATCATTACCGAGTGGATTATCCGCAGCGTAATGACGCTGATTGGCTTTGTCACTGCCATTTAAAGAAAGATGAAAACGGGAATATGGTCAGTCTGAAACGTCCGATAGAGCCTTACTTAGTTTCACTCAACGAGCAAGAGCAGGGCGCATATAACAAATTGCGTTTGAAAGTCGCTAACGGTTAAACATTATTTTTATGTATAGGAGGCATTATGCCCCAACAAGCACAAGAAATTTTTTTTCGCAGCAATGCACCGGTCACTGTTGATGAAGATAAATGTATTGCCCACAAAGGTTGCACAGTCTGCGTAGAGGTTTGCCCGATGGATTTGTTAGCAATTAATCCGGTAACCCAAAAAGCTTATATGCAATTTGATGAGTGCTGGTATTGCATGCCCTGTGAGGCAGATTGTCCAACAGGTGCTGTAAAAGTCGATATTCCTTATTTATTGCGTTAGGAATTTTTAATTTATCTTTGCCACCCAAATAATGGGCGCCTAATAGAAGAACCTCTCGTTGTCCACCTTATGTGAGGCGATAACGATTTACAAATCCAATTAGTTTAGAGAGGAAATAGGATCATGCGTTTTACCCGAAAATTAACAGCGAGCCTTGTGCTGGCTGTTGCAAGTTTATCAAGCATCAATACTTATGCTGAAACTATTCGTGTTGCCTTGGGCACGCAAGACACCACTATCAACTGTGCAACCGGTGGTTTGTTAATTCGTGAATTGAAATTACTGGAAAAATATTTACCGCACGATGGTAAATACAAAGATGCTACTTACGATATCCAATGGAAAAACTTTACCAGCGGTGCACCGCTGACCAATGAGATGGTTGCCGGTAAACTGGATTTTGGTGCAATGGCTGATTTCCCTGGATCATTTAATGGCGTCGCACACGAGGCAGCGGGTAAGCACAGTATTTTCCTGAGCGTTTTATCTGGCAGTACTAAAGGGAGCGGAAACGGCATTGTGGTTCCTGCGTCATCACCTGTGCAATCTATTACAGAATTAAAAGGCAAAACTATTTCAGTACCTTTTGCATCAACATCGCACGGTATGTTGTTGCGCGCGGTCAAAGCGCAGGGTTGGGATGTTGAAAAGGATGTGCACATCATTGCGCAGGCACCGGAAATTGCAGGTTCAGCATTAAAAAGTAACCGCATAGAAGCGCACGCTGATTTTGTTCCTTTCGCAGAATTATTTCCAAACCGCGGTTTCGCGCGCAAAATTTATGATGGTTCGCAGGCGAATGCCCCCACTTTCCACGGCACTTTAGTTGATGGTGCTTATGCGGAAAAATATCCTGAAATTGTGGTGGCTTATTTGCGTGCTGCCCTTGAAGCAGATCGTTTGATTGCGGCAGAACCTGAAAAATACAGCGAGTTAATTGAAAAAGTAACAGGAATTGATGCGGAAGTGAATTATCTGTTCCATGGCCCTCTTGGTTTACAAACCCGTGATTTAACCTGGAAACCAGAATATCGCCAGGCCTTGGCGACAGCAATTGATACATTAAAGTTGTTAAAGAAAACGGATCAAGGTTTAAATACTGAAAAGTTTATTAACGATAAATATATTCGTGAAGCTTTCAAGCAATCCGGTTTGGATTACAAAAAATCTCTCGCCAATTACGCGCAGTTGCCTCTTGTTGCTAAAGATGCAATTACCGGAAAACCTATTACTGACTTTAAACACGTCGCGCAAATCTGGGTGCGTGGTGAACCGCTAGTTCGCCACTACGCATCATTTAAAGATGCTGTAAAAGCATTAAAGGAATTGGATGCGGCTGGTACAGATATTCGCGCTATTTATGCGCAAGCATCAGACAGCGGTATTAAATTGCTGGCGAACCAGGCGTGGTTTGTAGAAAACCAGGGCCAGATTGATGCCTTCCTGTTGAAAGAGCAAGCGGAAGCCTTTGCTAAAACGAATTCAGGCACTGTGCGCGATTTCACTTCAATCCGTTTGTAAGTTGGTTGTTAAGTGTTGATTGGTAAGAGTTGGAGTAGTCAGTAATGTCATTGTTAAAAGTTCCATCCATTAACGTGCAAGGTTTGGCCTTACAGCTAGGTTCGATTGGTTTGTGCCTGGCGTTTTGGCAGGTCGCCGCTACGCAACATTTAAATTTAGGTTTGGTAACTTTTAGCAATGTTCCAACACCCGGTGCGGTGCTTGCAGCAGTTTGGCAACTGTTTCATTCCGATTCCTTGTGGCCGCATTTAAGCAGCAGTTTAACGCGGGTTTTTAGCGGATATCTCACTGCCAGCATCATTGGTGTGAGTTTGGGATTGGCTGTAGGCCGCTCAAAGCGTGCTGAGAAAATACTAATGCCGCCGCTTGAATTGTTACGTCCGATTCCGGCAGTGGCATGGATTCCACTTGCCATTTTGATGTTTCCATCCTCAGAAGCTTCAATGATTTTTATTACTTTTACGGGTGCACTTTTTCCCATTTTGTTAAATACGGTTCATGGTGTTGAAGCGGTTGATCCGCGTTTGATCGCATCCGCTCGTAGTTTAGGTGCGAATAAACGTGCGATTTTGCGTGAGGTTATTTTGCCCGGTGCGACGCCCAGTATTATCACCGGCTTATCGATTGGAATGGGAACATCGTGGTTTTGTTTGGTTACTGCTGAAATGATTTCCGGGCAATTTGGAATTGGCTATTACACCTGGTCATCTTACGTTATCCAAAATTACGCTGACATTATTGTAGGAATGTTATTGATTGGTTTATTGGGAATGGGCAGTAGCTGGCTGATTAAAATTCTCGGGAATTTATTAACACCTTGGTATCGTTTGGGGAAATCATGATGACTATTTATGAATTAGCTTATGAATCAGCAGACACTAAAAACTTTGCAACAGAATTCAATGAAGTTGCTTTCGGACAAATTGAGGCTGAACAAATCTCCATTCATCTCGGTGAAGGAAAGTCTGCATTTGAAGCAGTGCATTCAGTGGATTTTACCATTGCACCCGGTGAGTTCGTGTGTATTTTAGGACCATCGGGTTGCGGTAAATCAACTTTGCTCGGTGCGCTTGCAGGTCACATTACGCCAAGCAACGGGAGTCTAAAACTTGATGGAAAATTAATTAAAGATCCATCGCCTGAGCGTGGAATGGTTTTCCAGCATCACACACTTTTGCCCTGGCGTAGTACCCTGGATAACGTTGCATTCGGTTTAAAAATGCAAGGAGTTGGCAAGCAGGAGCGCCGTCAGCAAGCTGCTGAAATGCTCAAACTTGTCGGGCTCGAAGATTCTGCAAAACGGTGGCCAAGTCAATTATCTGGAGGCATGCAACAGCGTGTGGAAATTGCGCGCGTGCTTATCAATAAACCTCGGCTGTTATTGATGGATGAGCCTTTTGGTGCGCTCGACGCACAAACTCGTTTGAAAATGCAGGAATTGTTATTGGGTATTTGGGGAAAAATTCGCACGACTGTAGTGTTTGTTACGCACGATATTGATGAAGCTTTATTTCTTGCGGATCGTATCCTGGTGATGAGTCCACGTCCCGGTCGAATTATTGAAGATTTGCCGGTGGATTTTGCGCGGCCAAGACGAACAGATTTGGTGACTACACCGGAATTTATGCGACTCAAACGTCATTGCCTGGAGTTGTTGAGCCATGAAGAAGGGCGACAATTACCGCGCTTATCGCCTTTGGGTTTGCCGCCTGCGTTTGAATTTACTAATTAAAAGTCAGCGCATTTTTCATAAGATATTTTGTGAGTTTATTATGAGTTTTATCGATCATCCAGACATCATCGCCTTACAACCGCGTTTGCAAGACAGCGACGCAGCTGTACGTCGCATCGCCCTGATTGACCTTGCTGATTTGGAAGAGCCAGATGCGCTGCCATTATTAATTTCCAGTTTGCGGAATGATAGCGATGCTGATGTACGTGCAGAAGCAGCACGCTTGTTAGCAGCATGGGAAGAACCTGAAGTGATTACCGCGCTGTGCGAAGCACTTACGGACACAAATCACAGTGTGCAAGAACTCGCGGCGCACAGCCTGACGCAATTGAAAGAACAAATTTCCGGCCAATGGATTTTGCCCTGGGCGAGCCATGCAGACATCAGTGTGCGTCGCCGCGCATTGCGCGCGCTCCGTGAATTGCGTTTGCCTGCAGCTGCCGAACCTGCTACGCAAGCGCTGTCGGATAGTGATGCCGGCGTGCGGCGTGAGGCCGTTGGTGTTTTAGCCTGGCTTAAGCACAAACCTGCGCTGGCAGACTTGGCCAGATTGGCTGGTGGTGATGCAGATGTCGATGTCCGACGCGCTGCCACTGGCGCCTTGGGATTTGCCGCTGAACCACAATCACTTTCTGCCCTTTATCGTGCATTGCAAGACTCGCAATGGCAGGTTCGGGAGGAAGCCGCGGCCACACTTGGCAAATTAGGTTTTAAGGAGTCAGGGACAGAATTGGTGGAAGCCCTGGCGGATGATTATTGGCAAGTTCGCCTGCAAGCAGCACGCGCTTTGGGCAAGTTACGATTTATTCCTGCTAATCCGGCGCTGATTACCTTGCTTGGTCACAGCATTAGTAATTTGCGCAAGGAAGCCGCGCTTGCACTGGGTGAGATTGGCGATCAGCACGCTGTATTGGCCTTGCGTCATGCCGAAAACGATAGCGATCCGGAAGTCCGCAAAGCTGTGCGTATAGCGCTCGCGCAATTGAGTGAGCGTGTAGCATGATTCCGGCTCCGCGAAAATTGCATCATGCCCGTCAACGGCAGCAGCTCATTATTAGCTGGCAAAACGGGCAGGAGCATCATTTTAATTATCGTGAACTGCGTGCTGCCTGCCGCTGTGCTACTTGTCGCGCTAACCAGGTGCGCGGTCATCTGGTATTGATCAATGCAGACCTGCAACTGGAAAAGCTCAACAATCTGGGGCAGGGACTACAACTTATATTTAGCGATGGTCACGAGCGCGGCATTTATCCCTGGCAATACCTGTTTGAGCTGGGAAATCACTTGGCGACACCTGTTTAAAAAGCGGTGAATTTGTATCCGCAATCTGTCTTAATTCTCCTGCGTAACCGCTATAAGCAAAGCTGTTATAAGCTTGAAAATAATTGATATTTCCGCAAAACGATAATTCCACCTACTATGCAACCTAGTCGTTCAGCATTTATCGGTGACCAAACCCATGTGCCAGTTGTTAGGAGTCAGTTGCAAACAGCCTGCAGACATCAACTTTACGTTTGAAGGTTTTCGTGCGCGCGGTGGTTTGACAGATGAACATAAAGACGGTTGGGGAATTGCATTTTTCCGCAACAACAATTTCGATGTGTTCCTGGATCATCAACCTGCTGCCAATTCAGAATTAGCCGCTGAAATTAATAGTGCGGGTATTAAATCCAAAACGATTATTGCGCATATTCGCAAAGCAACCGTTGGTGAAGTAAAGCTGAGCAATTGCCATCCATTCCAGCGGGAATTGTGGGGAAAAACCTGGTTGTTTTGCCACAATGGTGATTTAAAAAACTTTGCGCCTGAATTAAATGGCAAGTTTCAAACTGTGGGTGATACAGATAGCGAGTTGGCTTTTTGCTATCTCTTGCAACAACTTGAATCGCAATTGCCGCAAGGTTCAACGGACATTGAAGCCTTGTTTAATCTGCTGGATAAATTAAGCCGCGAAATTGAAAAATTTGGAACCTTCAATATTATTTTATCTAACGGTGATGTGTTATTCACTTACTGCTCGACCTCATTGGCATATGTTGAAAGGCAATATCCGTTCACGACAGTGACGTTAGTGGATAAAGATGTGTCACTCGATTTGAGCCAGCATCATACCGAGCAGGACAAAATGATTTTAATCGCCACCAAGCCGTTGACGATCAACGAGGATTGGAAAATTTACCAACCGCACCAGGCAAGGATGTTTCGGGAAGGAGAGGTGATCTACAAAAGCCCGCAGTAATGTAATGCCAGTCAGTTAAGTAGTATTGCTATCTAACTGCCTCATAGAAAAAGGCCTGCAAACTGAGCACGAAGTAGAATGTAGGATGGGTGGAGCCTAAGCGATACCCATCAACATTTTAAAGGTATTGATGGGTATCGTTGCACTCCACCCATCCTACGGATCTGCATACACAACTCCCGATAAAAAGCTCGCTGTAATCCGTTCAAAAAAAGCAGCACGATCCAAAAACAAAAATGCCAGTCAGCTTAACTGACTGGCATTACGCAGTGATGCGGGTTGTTTATGTATGGGAAAGAGGAAAATTTTACAGCTTCGCTTTGAAATTAATATTCTTCGGTAATTACCGCTTGCGGTGCATGTATAACAACCCATGTAAGAACTAGCGCTAAAACAATAACAATAATAACGGCTAACCAGATCCTTGATGAGCTTATCGATTTTTCTTCTATACCCGTTGCCGATTTTTTGCCTGTAAACATGGCTTTAAGAATATTGTCGCGTTTAAAAAACACATGGACTAAAACGGCAATTATATGCAGAACTACTGCGCCTAAAATCCAATAAAATAAATGACGATGAAGCGACGTTAACTTCAAGCTCAGTTCATCGCTTATATAAGCATAGAGTGGGCCGACATTGATGATTTCATCGTTGGTGAATAATCCGGTAAGTGCCTGGATTAAAATGGTAAGCAATAAAACGACGACCATTATTGCGCCAAGCGGATTGTGGCCAGCATAATGTTTTTCTTTATTTTGTAGGGTATCTACAGCATATTTAATCGTTGTTACAGGGCTGCGTATAAAATTAATAAACCTCGCATGGTAAGTTCCTACCAAGCCCCAAACAATACGAAAGCCCACAAGCACAATAACTGCATAGCCGCACCAAAGATGATACTTAAAATAATTGGGGCCCAATGCGTTAGTGACATAAGCTGCGATAAATAATAAAACCAGCGACCAATGAAAAATTCTAACGGGCAAATCCCACACGTTAATTACGTTGGACTTCTGACTCTTTTCGATAGAGGTATTCAGTTTGTTGGATTCACTCATAAGTTGGTCTGGATCGCTAACAGGGAAGATAAATATAAAATGCTTCTGTTAAATAACAGAAGCATTTATTTTACGACAGTTACTTGGCTTTAAAGCTTTCGTGGCAACCTTTGCAATCTTTTGCCACTGCACCAAACGCATCTTTAAATGCGTCAGATGCAGTTTTTTCTGTTGCACTTACTTTCGCGAGGGTCGCTGCGTGCTCCTGGAAGTCTTTTAGCTTTTTATCGAATTCTGCTTTATTAGTCCATACATCGGCTTTTGCCTTGGTATCAGGCTCGCCAACATTGGACGCTTCCGGGAATGAACTATTTAAAAATTCTGACAGGACAAGGATACGATTTGCACGCTTTTGAATATCCGCTTGGTTGAAATCTGCTTTACCCTGGGCTGCATCACCAATTGGTTTAAAGCTATTACCAATCAATGTAAAAGCCGCTTTGCGAACAGCGATAGCTTGTTTGGCAGGGTTTGGTCCAGCGGATTTATCCGCTGCCGGAGCGGGGGCTGCGTCTGCGGCAAATAGATTAACGCTAGCAGTGGCCAATAGAGCCAAGCTTAAGGTTTTCAATGTTAAATTCATAAAGTTTCCTCCAAAAGTAAATTTTATAGTCTTGCATTAAATTACAAATATTGATTTTCAAGATTGTATTTAATTTTATAAACCATTATTGCAATAATGGCCATAATTTTTATGGTGCTGTAATTGCTGTAGGTATTGTGTTATCAGCCGTTTTCTTGACTGCACCGCCACCAAAGCCGCCATTATTTTCGGTACAAATTTGCTCATAAGGTTCAAGCAATAAATCTTTACCTTCGTGTTTTGCTATACCGAGTTGATTATTCCAACCATCTTCTGCAAATTTTTCAACACGGCGATTTGGGATCGCCAATGTCCAGGGGCGAGTATAAACGCTTGGGTCGGTATAAGTGGCTTGGTAAGTAAAACGCTCACGATTGTTATCGAAAATAAATTTTTCTGCAACCTGTGCATTTTCGCTGGCAAATTCACCATTGCGACCAAAACGCGATTTTGAATTGTTGTTAGTGACATCTACAATTAATGTATTTCCTTCCCAGTGGCCGCGTGAATCACCATTCCATAGTTTTATATTGTCGGGCAGATGCGGTTTGTTATCCAAATGGATAATACGCGAACCAGAATCAAATAAAAATAAAACATAACCCGGATACTGACGGATTTCATAACCGTGCCACATAAATGATTTACTCGGGCCTGCGGGCGCACAACGTGCAAGCGGCTCTATATATTCCGGTTTTATTGGGTCAAGTAAATGTTTTGCATAATCTTTTTGCAATTCGCGCGCCCATGGCTGGAATGGTACCTGGCCATCGGCTGGGTCTATTACGCGGCTGGGTGCGCGAACTTTATCGGGATTTCGGTTGCCTCCGCCATTGCCGCCGCCACCGCCCTGTGGATTGACAAGGTTATTATGGTTACCAATAGTATTTGACCATTGGCCCTGGACATCAGGTTGCCCATCCGACAATTTAGGGCCGGTCCATTTTCCTTGCTCAATTTTATAAACATAATTTTCGCGTTCAAACTTTGGAAGTTTTGCACGCTCAGCTTCTTGTTGTTCCTGTTGTGCCCATGTTCCTAAAGATAAAAGCGTCACCAAGCTAATAATGCCAGCGTTTAAAAAATGATGTGATGTAAAAATAATTCTCATGTCATCCTCCTATTTGGTTGCTGCTGGTGAGGATTTTGCTGATGGTGCAGATTCAGCGGGGTAGGGATAATATTTATCGTATTCCAGGGTGAAGCGATAATCTTCAATTAACTGGAAATTTGGTTCTCTGTGCCGATACAAAATTACACTGATATTCCATGGCCGACTAAATACTTTTTCATCTTCAATAGTCGCTTTATATTCAATCGTATTGGCATCCAATAATTTCCAACGTTCAACAATATGCAATGCATCACTGTGAAAATTGCCTGCGCGATCAAACCATGTGCCATCATTAAAATGTTTAACATCCACAACCAGGGTATCTTTTTCCCAGTGACCACGGGAATCACCAAACCACCAGTCATTAGGATCTTGTGGATGATCGGTGTTATTGGTATGGATAGTTCGCACTGAATGGCCAAATTGGTGAAATACCGTTATATCGCGTGGACGCTGGAAAATTTGGAAAGGTTCGGGATAATAAATTCCACGAGGCACACCAAGTGTCCAGCCTTTAAGGCGCGGGTCATCAGTTAAGCGATTTTCAAAATTCTTTTTCTTTTGCTCTAAAGCTTTTGGCAAGTAAGGGATTACATTGCCTTCAACAATACCAGCGCTTGGCGGTGCATCAATACGTAAGGAGTGAGGTTCCAAATCGTAATCTGCAGCGCTTGTAGTTTGCCAGATACCAGAAAAATCAGGATGGCCATTTAGTTTTGGAATTTTTTCTGCGGCAACACTTGATAGCGAAAATAAAAAACATGTGACAAACAAAAATAAATGGCTCGTTGACGAGCGAATGTGAAATCCAGGGTTCAAGGATATTTACTCCGATAAAATCAATAGATCAGCTATGTTTGTTACTGTGCTGCATTTCCCGGTTCAGGAGCATCTTGCGCTCCTCCCGTTTGGAAGACTGTGCCGTCAGGTAAGGTAATGCTGGTGGAGTAAGCGTAATTTGCATCGTTTTTAGAACGATAACCTTTCAATTTAATTTCAGTACCAATGGGTAATGTTGTTTTAGTTAACCCTTTTTGCTTAAGGCTAAACGGCGCGCCGAATTCAAATCCCCAATTGCTTAGGCTTCCATCGGGATTTTTAACGTCAACATAAATCCAGCTGTGTGGATTCACCCAGCGCGCCTGGGTGATAACGCCTTTTAATTCAATCGGCTTTTGTGCATCAAATTCGGCAGAAAAAGCATGATGTGCTTGTGCTGCATAAGAAAGGCTCAAGAGGCCAGCCACACTCAAAATGTAAGTAGCTGATTTTGAAAAACGCGTAAACATGTAAATCTCCGGATAGCTAATAATGATGAAGCAGAAAACTGCCTTGACTTGCTTTCAGCAAACATTAGGCCAATCTGGCGATATTAAATTTGATTTTATGTAATATCTTATTTGTTGAAATGTTGACAATAAAACGACCAGAAAATCAGCAGTTTTATGGCGAAAAGCCATTGATCATTTACGTTGATGCAAATAGATGATGAAAATAAAAGCTAAGAGAAATTTATTTTTAGATTTTTTAACTGTTTTAATTCGAACATTTTATTTCTTGTAAGCTATAAATTGTTCTTATTAAAACAATATGTGTTTTGGGGTGTTTAATATTAAACACATATTTATAAGTTGGATAAAAAATCCTCGCCGAACGAGGATTAATTTTTAAGAATAAGGATTTGTAAGGACGTTATTTGGCAGGGCGTTTATCGCCGGGATACCAAAATTGCATATGGCATTTTTCACAAGCTTCATCTATTGCACTCCCTGTAGCCTCCAGCGCGGCAACATCTCGCGCATCAATTGCTACAATAGCTTGTGTTACAGCTTCGTGTAAATCGTGGGCATTTTTAATAAATGCAGGGCGGTTGGCGGCAATTAATTTTTCAATTTCATCAGGGCTTAATTCAGCAGCAACGGTTGATGTATTCGATACTGCAACTTTGCGACCTTCAATTAATAACAGGTTAGTGACTTCACGAAGTGCGATGGCGTGATTTTTTAATGTTGTCCATTCTTCATCTGTTTTGGGATGTCTTTCTTCTACGCCTGCAGCTGTGCTAATGGTTTGTATGGAATCCCAAATAGGGTCAACGTTAGGATCAACAACTGATATCATCAACTCCTGGATGCTTGCAGTGGGTCTAAAAGGTGAAACCTCTTTTTGTGTTTCCGATTTTGGCGCACATGCAACAACGAATACTAATGTTGCAACAGTATTGAACATAAAATTCTTTTTCATGAAGAAGCCTTTCAAGTAAATATTGTTATGCTGCAACATAGCCTATAGCTCGCCCGGCAATGGCGACGCCAAACCAAAGTAATAAGGATGCGAGCGCTGTTAAAGTCGCAAGTGATCGATTAGGTGTTTCAGTACGGGTAACTTTTCGATACAGCGTAAATTGTAAAATTAACGCTAATCCTAATAATTGGAATTTCAGCCAAAATGCTGGGTTTGGGTAATAAAGCGCAGCACTTGGTGAAAACATAAAAAAGCCGGATAAGCTTATAAAAACAAAACCAGTCCAAATCAGTGGATTTGTTGCTTTAACCAAATAGGTCACAGGTTGATTGGTAAGGCCTGCGCCCAATAAGCGCAAATTAACAACTAACAGCGGGGCAAGAATAAGAATTAGGCCTGCAATATGAAACATCTGTGCCAATACGCCGTATAGATGATTTGATTGGCCAATGCTAATAGCTAATTGGGTATTTTGCAGTGCCTGGAAAAAAGGTTGGGTACTCACGTAATGCTCTCGCTAATTTTTTCTAAATAATTACTAGTGACCGTTCATATAGGGAATTAATCGCCCACATACTATTACAAGGCTCCAGGTTGTGAGTGAAACCCAGCCCGCGACTTTTGCACCTTTTGGTGTTTGTCCATTCCATTGTTTTGCATGTCGACCAAATTTATATTCAAACCAAATGGCATTCAGCCCTGCAAATACAATTAACAATAATTTCAAGGGAAATACCCATGTGTTAACCAGGGAAGGGCCATTTACGAAAACGAGTAGAAAACCGGTGCTAAATGTTACAAGGAATCCACCTGACAGCCATGGGCGAAGTTTGTTTAATATTTCGCTGACAGGTGCTTTAGGTAAAAAGAGGCCAATAAGGCGCAAGTCAATTAAAAGGATTAAGCCAAATGAAAATACAAGGCTAATTAAATGCAGCCCTTCAACTAGGGGGTACATATAAATGGATTCACTCAAGGCAACGCCAAGTGTTGAGTCTTGTAGTTGTTGTAAAAAATCTCTGGATGTCATGCTTTACTCTTTTTGTCGGCGTAATCACTTTTAATAAGTGTTGCGCTTTCTTTCTCAACGGTTTTGCTGTGCAACCCTGGAACAAAGATGATTTTCTGTCTCCAGGGTTAACAACTATTTTGCGTAGCTTACAACTTCTTTTCTGCTTCTGGTTTTGGAGCAGGCTTAACTATTTTTGTAATAGTGCCACCTTGTTCTTCATAGTGTTGCGAACCTACTACACCCACTACTTTAAAACCTTTATCAAACAGGATGTCAGCTGCTTTAAACGCACGGCCCGCATGATTTGAAACGGTGATAACACTGCGGTCTTTAGGAATGTAAGCCAGGTATTTTTCAATATCAGCCAGTTGGATATTCAGGTAAACCGGAAAAGTACCGATGGTTGAAATTTCATCAGGACGACGCAGATCGATAAAAACAACTTTATCTGGTTTGGCTAACCATGCATCGACTTCGGCGCGGGACAATTCCGGTACTTTATGTTTAACTTCAGCGGCAGGTGCTTTAGCAGGTTGTGTTTGTGCAAATACAACTGGTGATGCAAATGCAGCGATAAGTACAAAAGCTTTTACAAATTTATTCATCTTAAAAAATCCTAGAAATTTAAAAAATTAACGGGCCACCCAGATTTCCCTGAGATAATTCTTATAGAGCAACTAGCGTACCAGTCGTGCAAATTTCTTTGAAACAGTCCCTAACGTTTGATTTGTAAGGGTTAAATTTTATTAACTGGAATTTTTATTAGTATTAGTGAACAAAAATCAAACTGGTTAAAAATAAACTGTTTTTATTTAAACAATTTGTGTGGTGCCAAAATGTTTAAAAACCAGCAAATGATTCTGATAAAGCGAGGGTATGCAAAAAAATCCCCAAACTGGTAAGGTTTGGGGAGAATTGAGAGGATGTTATGGAAAATTAAAAGATGTGGTTAATACTTATTTTTAAGTGCGTAAATTTTTATTAAAGAACTCTACCGTACGCTGCCATGCCAGTTTTGCTGCTTTTTCGTCATAACGTGGCGTGGTGTCGTTATTGAAGCCATGTTGTACATCAGGATAAATAAATGTTTCATATTTAACACCGGCTGCTTTAAGGGCTGCTTCATATTTTGGCCAACCTGCATTAATGCGATCGTCCGCTCCGGCATAATGAATGAGTAGAGGCGCTTTGATTTTTGCGGCGTCTGCATCTTCTGGTTGTTTTCCGTAAAAGGGGACTGCACCACCCAAGTCAGGAATGCGAGTTGCCAGGGTGTTGGCGATACCTCCGCCGTAACAGAATCCAACCACACCAACTTTTCCATTGCCACCGGGCAAATGTTTGAGTACATTTGCAGCCGTTACAAAATCTTCAATGATTTTACTTTGGTCCAGCTTTGGAAATAATTCGCGTGCTTTATCTTCGTCACCCGGGTAGCCACCTAAACTGAAAAGTGCATCGGGCGCAAAAGCAATAAAATTATCTTTGGCCAAACGACGCGCTATATCTTCAATATGTGGATTCAAGCCACGATTTTCATGTACCACTAAAACAGTTGGCAACTTACCTTTGGCTTTGGCGGGTTTTGCTAAATAACCACGAATTTTTCCTGAGCCATTTGGTGATGGAAATTCTTCGTAGCTCACTTTAATACTTTTATCGCCAGGGCTAACTTGTTGCGCCTCAGCAAAGCGAGGGCTTAATGCGTCAAGTAACCCTGCTGCCGTTACACCTGCAACGGTATATTTTGCAGCACCTGATAAAAAATCGCGCCTTGAGGCTTGTCCATGAACATATTGGTCGAATAATTTTAATACTTCAGGATGAAAATCATTTGCAGTTTTTTTTGTCATGGGAATCACTCCTTTCGTTCAATAAGCTAATCATTATGTAATAACGGATATGTTGTGGATAAATAAATTTATTTGGCGCGACCTTTAAAACCCGGTGTCAACACTGCAATTTTGTAAGCAGCACCACGGCCAACGATATATAAAGTTTTCTTGTCTTTGCCCGCGAATGCAAGGTTTTGCGGCTTTTGTGGTAAATCGATAATGCCCAAGGCTTTACCTTTTTCATCAAACACTTCGATACCTTTGTTCGATGCTACATACAAGCGTCCGTCATTGTCGATTGCCAAACCATCGGCGCCGCTGGAAAAACCATTTTCGCCTTTTTCATAACCCGCCAGTTTTGCAAATTCTTTTCGCTCACCCAATTTTCCTTCACCTAATACTGCATATGACAAAATATATTCACCGGCAGTATTGGCGAGATAAAGTGTTTTTTCATCGCGACTTAATTGCACACCGTTAGGGCGTTCAACATCTTTAATGACTTGCGTGATCTTGCCATCAGGTTTGACGTAATACACTGCGGGGCGAGCTGGTTCAGTAACATCACCCTTGGGTTGTAGGCCAATATCGGTGAAATACACGCCGCCACTTTTATCGATAACCAAATCATTCGGGCGTTGGAAGGATTTTCCTTCGTAATTATCTGCCCACACTTTTTCGCTACCTTTTGGATAAACAACACCGACCTGGGGTTTGAGGTTTTGCACTGATACAAGTTCACCTTTTTTGGTGAAAGCAATGCCATTAGTTCCGTTACTATTTTCAAAATAAGTACTAACTGTGTCGTCGAGTGCAATATGGGTTACACGATTTGCGCGAGTTTCGGTAAAGATAAAGCTGCCATCGGGTAGGGTGGTAGGACCTTCGGTACCTTCAAATTTATCCCTTATGAATTGAATCTGTGTACCCTGCGCTACAACGCCTTTAATTGCAGGTGTCACACTATTGTCTGCGTACAAGTTTGTTGACACTAACAGCAGGGTTGTTGCGAGTAGTTTATGTATTAGTGGCTTGGGCGAATTAGGCATAAATAGTTCTCTTTATAAATTAGCGGTTGGAATGAACGAACTTAATTAGCAGGGATCGCGCCAATCCGGATATTTATGCCTATATATAAAAGGTGTTTATGGTTGTATTTTTAATATATTGATTTTTAAAGAAAAATACTGGAAAGCAAAAAGAAATGCTGGAAAACAAAGAAAAATATTGAAGAGGAACAAGAAATTTTTGTGTGTAGAGAAGATTGTGATTAATCGAATTGAAACTTTTGTGTTTGATGTGCAACAGAAAAATATTTTAAATGTTGGAAATTAAGCAAATATTATTTTATAGAAAAAATGGGGAAGTTAATCCCCATTTTTCGTGATGCTATTTTAGCTGGCAAACTTTATAGAACAGCCATAAGGTTTAGTACTTGGATTGGGTACTTTTTTACCACTTGCAATTGCATTTAAAGCTTCACGAACATAATTGGTTGCTGATGGAATATCTTCAGCTTTGTTAGACTGAATGCTGTCGATACCACCTTTGTAAGCCAGAATGCCTTTGTCGTTAATAATAAAAAAGTGCGGACTGGTTTGCGCGCCGTACAGTTTCGCCAGCGTTCCTTCCGGGTCAAGGATAGTATTGGTTGGAACGGCATTACGTTCTTTGTTGAGTTTAATGGCGGTTGCACCATCAACATAACCTTGCTTACCCTCTGCAGACGAAATCACTTGCAACCATACTACGCCTTTTCCAGTGAATTCTTTTTGCAATGAAGGGATATTGCCACTTTTATCGTAATGTTTTTTGACAAATGGGCATTCATTATTGGTCCATTCCAATACTACGGTTTTTCCTTTAAGTGATGTCAGGTCTACCGATTTTCCATCTGCTGTTTTGGCAACAAAGTTTGGTGCTGCCTGATCAACTGCGGGTTCCGCCACGGCGTAACCGCTAACTAAAGCAATTGCTAATGTGGCACGGGTAACTATTTTTCGTAAAAACATAATCAATCTCCTTTCAAGGTTTTGTTGAGGGTTAAACGTTATTTGATGCTATTAATAACAATATCCGGTGTGAGAACTTGCGGGAGTTCAACAGGTTTGCTGTTTTTTCCTGCGGGATAAAAAACGTAAAGCGGTACACCACTACGACCAAATTGAGTGAGCATTGCAGTAATTTCTGCATCGCGTTTTGTCCAATCACCTTTTAAATAGTTAATGTCTGCGGCTTTGAATGCTGCTTTTACATCATGGGTGCTTAGAGCCACTTTTTCGTTAACCAGGCAGCTGATACACCAGGATGCAGTGAAATTAAGGAATACAGGTTTTCCTTGGACCAATAAATCGTGCAGACGCTCAGCAGAATAGGGTTCCCAATTTTGATTGATGTCAGAAGCAGCCGTTTTGTTTCCTGCATCATTTAATGGGTTTGCGTTAATAGTGGAATATCCAGCTAAAATGGTAAGCACTAAAATAATTAATGTACTGCCAGTGCCAGCACGTTCGATATTTGGAGATGAGTTGCGAGTGGTGTTGTAGAGCCATGCAGCAAATGCCAACGCAATAATTCCACCTAATGCAATCAAAACAATACCGGGGCCACTCTGTTGTGCGAGTACCCAAACCAACCACGCGGTGGCCGCATACATTGGAAAAGCCAACACTTGTTTGGTGCGCTCCATCCATAATCCAGGGCGTGGCAACCAGCGTTGTAACCCTGGCCAGTTGGCGAGCAATAAATATGGCAACGCCAACCCAAAGCCTAAACTTAAAAATATTGCGAATAATTTGATTGCGGGTTGCGTCAGTGCATAACCTAATGCGGCTGCCATAAATGGAGCGGTGCATGGTGTTGCAACAATTGTTGCAAGTACACCGGTAAAAAAACTTCCACTGTAACCACCGCGATCTGCCAGGGATGAACCAACACCTGCGATGCTTCCACCAATCACAAATACGCCGGAAAGATTTAAGCCAACTAAAAACATTAAGTACGCCATTGCTAATACAAACAATGGTGATTGGAATTGAAATCCCCATCCAATTTGTGCACCTCCTGCTTTTAATATCACCAATGTTGCAGCTAACAGGATGAAGCTTACTAAAACGCCCAACGTGTAAACCCATCCATGCAGGCGAACTTGAACGGATGAAAGGTGTGAATGGCTAACCAGCGACAGAGCTTTTAGTGATAACACAGGAAACACACATGGCATTAAATTTAAAATCAATCCACCCACTAGCGCTAACAGCAAGGCTGTTGCAAAACCTATATCAGTTTTAGTACTGGAATTTTTTATTGATGGAATTTGTTCGACGTTAAAACCGGTGGCAACCAAATCATTATTTATTGTTTCTGTAATAACGAGAACGCCTTTAAGTGGTTGATTCGGTTTCAGCGGAGCCTCTCCGGATTTAAGATGGAGTAAAATTCCATTTTTAGTCATTTCAAATGGTTGCTGGATATTTTGTACAATTACGCCCCAATCAGCAGGGTAAAACCAAAGTTCTTTAATATTTTTAATTTGTGATTCGGATAACTCAATCTGCAAATTAAAACCATCATTAGTTTTCTCCAGCAACATTGGCCACAAACTCGGAACAGGTAATTGGCCGATCGCCTGTTGGATAAGCGGACTTCCCGAACCGGTTGGATTACCCTGGGCTACTATGGGTAGACTTATCGCTAAATCAACTTCTTGCGGAATACATTCTTCATTGCACACCAACCACTCAACATGGGCTTGCGCGGTAAATACATCGCCAATTTTTGCGGAAGAGGGAATTTTTATTTTGCTGAGCAAAGTTACTTCGTTAGAGTAACCATAATTGGTAATCGTACCTAGGCTAATGTGTCCGGGAATTGGCCATAAGATTTCACTTGCGTTTGCATCGGCAGGTAATTGCCATTTAATGCTTGTGCTCAAACCTGAATCACCAGGATTTAGCCAGTAGGTATGCCAATGTGGAATGATGCGTTGGTTAATGCCGAAATAAACTTCGCTGTTGGGTGTAACAGCATCTACTGATGCGACAAGCTGCGCAGCAACTTGTTCAGTCGCTGCGCGGTCGCTAATTGCATAGGACGCTTCTGTTGTTAAAAAGAGCATCAAGCAACTGAGAAAACGCCAGAAGCGCATAGGCAATCCTTATTTCAAGCGTGCCTGGATTTTTTGTAAACCGGCCAGCGCACAAGGTTCGTCAGTTTTTCCGCCACCCACACCAATCGCACCAATAATTTCATCGCCAACTTTAATTAATATGCCGCCAGGGCGAGCATTAATGGTGGTATCCGCTGCAATTTTATCGGCCAATATTTTATCGGTTTTAGCTTGCTCACCTACCTGGCTGGTTGGTGATTTGAAGTTGAGTGCAGTAACGGCTTTGGCTGTGCTGGATGCAACGCCGCGCGGTGAGGTCCCATCTGCTGCCAGCAATACTTTGAGCACACCAGCTGAATCTACCACACTGGCTGCAATTTTCTGACCACCATCTGCAGCGCAAGTTTCAATGGCGACACGGGCAGCCTCTATTGACAATTCAAGGGCAGGGCCGCGAGCAGCCGGTGCTTGTGGGCGTTGTGCTGGCGCGGCCTCGGCGGGTTTTTTCGCAGGCGCATCAGCTGCCATAAGGTTTATGCTGGTTGCGCACAAGCCTGCCAATAAAGTGATTTTTAATTTATTCATAATGACTCTCTTCAACAGTAATTTGTTCAATAGTAAAAAGCAGAGTTGTGTGAGCAACTCTGCACGTTGGTTTAAAATCTTTTAAAAAATAAGGATTAAAAAATTACAAATTGTATTTAAGTGTTACGCTGGTATAACGCGGTGCACCTATTTCAATAGTTTGACCTGCTGTTGACGTATAAGTGGTTCGACGAATAGCGTATTCAGTATCAAATATATTGCGAATATTTAATTGCGCTTCCCATTTTTTATTCAAAGAACCAAGTGCCAGGCTTAAGTTGGTGATGTTGTAAGCATCCTGGTAAGTAAAATCCGCGTGGCTATCACTAAAATATGAACCTGATTTATAGGTGTTTTGCAACGTGATTCGACCTAGATAACCGGCAATGGGTGTTTGGTAATTCAACCCGTAATTGATAACAACCTTAGGCACGTTTGCAATTTGCTCGCCGTTACGATCAACATATGTGGTGGCTGCAATTTCTGGAACCTGTACTAACCATTCGGCTTCATAAGTTGCTTTGTTGTACGCCGCACCTAAATTGAAATCCAACTCTTTGTTAAAGCGATAATTGGATTCAAGCTCAATACCTTTAGCTTCTACTTTTGGCGCGTTGCCCCAGGCCGTAATAAAAGTACCTTCTTCACGTGGATTGGTACGCGTCCATGAGGCCTGATAATCGGTAACTTGGGTATCGTATAAGTTCACGTTCAATTGCAATGTGCGATTGAGTAATAAACTTTTGATACCCAATTCATAATCCAGTGTTTTTTCAGGTTTAACATCGGTCTCAAAAGTTGGATCAGTTGGTGCAACGTATTGCGTGAAATAAATGAAACCTGATTTAACACCTTTACCAACCGATGCATACACATTGACGTCATCGTTAATTTTGTAGCTTGGGCTGATGTTCCATGCAACAAGGTTATCGCTAATATCATTGCCATTAACGAAATCAAAAGGTGCTACAGGAACCTGGCCGCTGCGAATCGCTTTAGCTGCGGCGAGTTGTGCTGCAGTTGCACCAAATTCTGTGCCTAGATTGTCAAGGTTTTCACCCGGGCGATCTAATTGCGTAGCGATTTTGTTTTTCTTGGTTTCATCTGTGTCACGTACACCAACGGACAATGTTGCTTTATCCGTAAAATGGAAATCCGCTTGTGCGTAAGCTGCAAAACTATTCACGGTTGCATCGGTTACGGATGATTGATACAAGCCATTCAATGATGCGCGTAATAATTCATGACCAGCGGCGCGTTCAGCAGGTGTGCCTGTAACCAATGTTTTGAATTGCGCTGATTTTGCATACCAGGCACCAGCATCTGCACCATAATAACTTGGGTCATCGCTATAGACTTCAGCATTTAAATAATAGAGACCTGCCTGGTAATCAAAAAATTTACCAGGTGATGTCTCGGAAGCGATACGCAATTCTTGTGAAAATTGATCGTTCCACAATTGCTGGCCACTGTTACTGACATAAAATTTACCAAATTGGCCACCGTTTTTAATATCGAAATCCTGGTAGCGATAGGCAGTAATTGATGTAAGGGTGTGGCCTGCTACGTTCCAGTCAAATTGTGCTGAGGCACCGTATTGATTGGTAATTTGCGGGCGTGCTTCGGAGTTCTCGATATCGGTTGTGCCTACCGGCGGTTGATATACCGTACCGTCATCGTTGTGAAACCACACGGCGCGTTCAGCAAATTTTCCGAGGTAACCTACAGTGTCGTAGGAACCGGCAGGATTAATTGTGAAGCCTGTGTTATCAAGAATTGGATTGGTTTTTGGACGTGCTGTGCCATCAGCCCAATTTGCAGGGCCATTGGAAACCAATTCATTGCCCGTGTTAGTTCTTTCGTCAGAACGCAATTTGTCGAAAATAAAACGACCGGTGAAATCTTCGTTAGGTGTTAATAAGAACTGGATACGTGCAGCTTGTTTGTTTGATTCACGCCATGTTTCGCGCGATTTTCCAAAGTTCAAATAGGTGTTGTCATACAAACCATCGCGACGGTCAACTAAAAAGGTTCCGCGATAGGCAAGCAGGTCATCAATCAATGGACCCGTCGTGGAAAATTTACCTTGTAATGTATTTAAATCACCAGACGTTATTTCAATCGACGAGCTTGGTTTAAAGCTTGGTGCTTTGGTTGCAATTTTAATTGCGCCTAAGGATGTATTTTTCCCAACCAAAGTTCCTTGTGGACCGTACAAAACTTCGATACGGTCAAGGTCAACATAATCTGCCCAGGCTTGCCCGGAATAATAAAGTGTCACGCCATCTACGATAGTACCAACACTTTGCTCCATTGAATCGTTAGCACCGCCACGACCCAGGCCGCGAATACCAGGACTCACTTTGCGCGCATTTTCGCCCGGGTTATTGAGTTGTAAATTTGGTGCAACGGAAGGAAGATCCCATACGGATTTAATATCTTCGCGATCAAGGCGTTCACCGCCAATCACTCGAACAGGTAGGGGGACATCTTGCGCCGCTTCCGCGCGGTTACGCGATGTCACTACCACTGTTTCCAGTTTAACTGCTTTGTCTTTTTCCTTTTGTTTGTCTTTATCCGTTGTGTCAGCAGCATATACGTTGATTGATGCCAATGAAGCACCAATAACAACACTTACCGCAGTTGCAATAAATTTGCGTGCAAAAGGTTGTGCGCTTGTCGCTGCGTTTGTGAAAGTTTGCGGTACTGCCAGCAAACGTGAAGAACGCGAAATACTCATCAAAAAAAGCTCCAGCAATAAAAAGGGTTTGAATGGTTCATGGGGCTCTTCTCAATTTTTATGCCAACATAAAAAAGTGTGTGGCAAAACTTGTTGGATATTGTTCGGAATCTCTTATGTTTACTGGGGCTGTCGCTACTGGAAATTGTTTAATGACTATCGTAAAAGTTGTTTTCCAAACATTTTCGGGATTTAGCAAAATGTTTAAAAACAAACAGGTTGATGCTGGCAATGACACATTTTTTAAATAATGTGTTAGATACACAACAGGGCTAATTCAGAATAATTATCTGGAAGCTAGTAAGTTATAAGCTAATAAATAAAAAATATTTTTTGTTTCAAATTTTCCTCTCTAGTATCTGCGGCTTTCGCAACATTGATATTTGTTTGCTTTGAAACATTCAGGTTTTGGAGCAAGCGTGGAAAATCACCATTAAGATTATTCGGGAACAACTATGGTTTATCGAAACGCATCATCCGGCCTTGATGCCGTTACTTTGTTATCAGCGCGACCGCGACTGTCGCGATTAAAAAATATCGCACTATATACTTCATTAATTGTTCCGATGCTGCATGTCGCTACTTCATCTGCGCAATCCGTTTTAATTGAATCATCGGCTGCATTAGCTTTTACAGAAGGATTCAATTCATCAGATTCATTGGCTGTGGATGAAGTCGTTATCTTTGGCCGCGGTGAAAAACTTATTGGTGTGGCAGAGGCGGCCAGTGAAGGTTCGGTTGGGGAGGATGATCTGTTGGTTCGCCCCATGTTGCGTGTTGCCGATTTATTAGAATCGGTTCCCGGTATGATTGCAGCGCAACATTCCGGTAGTGGAAAAGCAAATCAATATTTTCTGCGCGGCTTTAATCTTGACCACGGAACTGATTTCACAACCTATGTTGATGATGTGCCCTGGAATTTGCGTACACATGGTCATGGACAGGGTTATCTTGACGTAAATGGTTTGATTCCTGAAATTGTTGAGCGAATTGATTATCGTAAGGGAACTTATCGCGCAGATGCCGGTGATTTTTCAATGGCAGGTACGGGGCGCTTTAAAAGTATTAATAGCTTGAATGAACCTTTTATTGCGATCGAAGGCGGCAGCTACGGTTGGGGCAGGCTTGCAGGTGGTGGTACTACAGATTTTGGCGATGGGAAACTCACGTTGATCGGCCAGTACAAAACCTATGATGGTCCTTGGGAATTACCAGAAAATTTGCAACATGAATCCATCTGGGGAAAATATTCCGAACAAACTGATTATGGCACTTGGGATCTTTCACTTTCCGGTTATCTTGCTACTTGGCATCCTACCGAACAAACACCTGAAAGCGCATTTGGTAGCGAAACCTGTAAAAATAAATTTTGCTCGCTGGACCCTTCTGCTTACGGAAAAACCAATCGCTGGATTTTAACCAGCAACTGGACTGGCGACGATTGGCGGGCAACATTATATGGACAGTTCTACGATTGGCACATGTTGTCAAACGCAACTTATACTGATGATGGGCAGATAAATCAATTCGACCAGCGCAATACATTTGGTGGTCGCTACGAACGCAATTTATTTAAAACTGAATCGGTTGATATAGTGGTTGGAACTGAATGGCGTTACGATCAAATTGCAAAAGTAGGATTGGATTCAACGCAGGAAGGAAAGTTTGTTGCCAATATCAGTAATAATAAAGTTGATGAAAATTCGCTCGGTATCTACACCGAACTAACATGGCATCCAACACAGACCTTACGTTTCACTGCAGGTTTGCGCACGGATATTTATAACCTTGATGTTCGCGCCAATAGCGGTTCGGGCGATATCCAAAATGTTGGCAGCAGCACCGATAATATTTCATCACCCAAATTAGGTGCAGCTTATACGCTAACAGACCAAATTGAACTTTATGCCAATTGGGGGCAAGGTTTCCATTCAAATGATGCACGTGGTGTTGTTAATAAAGAAATATCTGTTCCCGCTTTGGTGCGCGGTACCGGCTATGAAGGTGGTGTGCGTTTTGAACAGGGCAGTTTTAAAATAAGTGCTGCTTATTGGTGGTTGAATTTATCGAGCGAACTTATTTTTGTTGGTGATTCAAATTCAGTTGAGCCAAAGGGTGGGGCAAAACGTCAGGGCTATGAAGTAGTTGCTTTTTGGCATCCTGTACCATGGTTGGGAATTGATGCTGTTTATACTGGTAGCCAGGCACGAAATATTGATCCTGAAAGTGCTGGCGGTAAATATGTTGAAGGTGCCGTTGAAAACGCAGGTGAAATTGGTATAGCAGCAACGAAGAATGGCTGGGAATTCAGCGCGCGCTTACGTTACCTTGGGCCATATCCTTTATTGCCAGATAATTCCGAGCGCGCGCAAGGCGAGACTATGTTAAATGTTCGTTTGGCTTATGAGTTTGAAAAAATAACTGTTTATGGCGAAGTGCTCAATGTACTTGATCACGATGGCCAAGATATCGTTTATTTTTATGAGAATGCATTTGATCCTGAAGGTGGGCGTGTAAGCCGTGCAGAAGAACCGCGCTCCGTCCGTGTAGGATTGAAATATAAATTCTAAAGTTATTTATAAGTTGTAACCTTTAATTTTTTAACCTCTATCCATTGCGGGTAGAGGTTACTTCCCATCTTAATTTCTTTTTTCCTCACTTTGCTTTCTTGCATCTTATCCCTCATAAAAAATTTCTTACATGTTTAAAAATAAACATATGTGTTGTTTTGTGTGTTTATAAATCAACAGCTGTGGAAATTAAAACATATAAATATTTAATGGTCAGGATTTTTCTGGATAGCGCCTATATGCGCTTTCGATTTCAGCTTATAACGCCGTTTAGTCATTGATATCCAAAGCTGATAGTTAGTGCACAGATTGTTCAAGTATTAGTCAAAATTGCCCCTGTTATTAAACTTAAATGACAGTTTTTTGAAATATTTATCAGGTTTGTACCCTTATAATTTTTTTATCATTTTTCAAATTAAGTCATCTAAAAAAACATTTCTACTGGCATATTTATGGCATAACTCAAATCAGCAACAAGCATTATTCTTTTGTTCGCTTTTATATTTAATGTAATTGTTATCTTTATTTGAGGAAAATTTATGAAGCTGTTTACCAAACATGCCGCTTTATTTGCAGCGACTTTATTATTGTCATCAACCAGTTTTGCAAAAGATATTAACTTGTTGAACGTATCTTACGATCCAACCCGCGAACTCTATGTCGAATACAACGCGGCTTTCTCAAAATACTGGAAAGAAAAAACCGGTGATACCGTAAAAGTTGAACAATCACATGGTGGCTCTGGCAGCCAATCACGTGCGATTATCGATGGCTTGCAAGCAGATGTTGCAACGCTTGCCCTTGCTGCTGACGTTGATGCGCTCGCTAAAAAAGGGAAACTATTGCCAGATGATTGGTCTAGCCGATTGGCAGATAACAGTGCACCCTATACTTCAACCATTGTATTTTTGGTGAAGAAAGGCAATCCAAAAAAAATCAAGGACTGGGATGACTTAATCAAGCCAGGTATTGAAGTTATTACTCCTAACCCAAAAACTTCTGGCGGTGCACGTTGGAATTATTTGGCTGCATGGGGTTATGCGAAGAAAAAATTAGGCTCTGACCAGGCTGCGCAGGATTTCGTTGCCAAGTTATATAGAAATGTACCTGTATTGGATTCCGGTGCACGTGGCTCAACCACAACCTTCGCCCAGCGTGGAGTCGGTGATGTGTTATTGGCTTGGGAAAACGAAGCTCACCTCGCATTGAAAGAATTTGGTGAGAGCAAGTTTGACATTGTTGTTCCTTCTATTTCTATTCTCGCTGAACCTTCTGTCGCTGTTGTTGATAAAAATGCTGAAGCCAAAGGCAATACCGCTGTAGCTAAAGCGTATTTGGAATATCTATATAGCAAAGAAGGCCAAACTATTGCGGCTAAAAATTACTATCGTCCACGCAGTGCAGAAGTTGCTGCTGCTTACGCCAAAAACTTCCCCAAATTATCATTCGTGACTATCGCTGATTTTGGTGGTTGGGGTAAGGCACAGCCAGAACACTTTGGTGATGGTGGTATCTTCGATAAGATTTACGCGAAGTAATTTTTAAACCATTTGTAACCTCAACAACACCTGCCTTGCGCAGGTGTTGTTTTTTGAGCTAAGTCTTTTTATTGCGAGTTTATAAATCTCTTTATAAAAATATTTGTCGTCTTGATATTTATTTTTTGGTTATAACTTTAGATTTATAAATTCCTTATTTTTTTCTTATTTAACTTTTACAATGCATCACACATTACATTTTTATGGAAATTTGTATTCACTGCAAAAATAAATCTGAGGTCATATCGTGAGCGATTCATCTAAACAGCCTGTTGTGCTATCCCTGGAAGGTGGTAATGCTCAACCTTTATCGGTACGAGCAAAGGCACTGGTTTTTTCTGATCCCATATCAGCAGAATTATTGGAATACATTGAGCGGATTTCACCGAGCGAAGCGCCCGTTTTAATTGGCGGTGAAACCGGGACTGGTAAAGAATTGGTCGCTCGCCATATCCATTTATTAAGCGGCAGGAAAGGGCCGTTCCTCGCAGTGAATTGCGGTGCAATTAGCGATCATTTGGCAGAGAGCGAACTCTTTGGTCACGAGGCCGGGTCATTCACTGGTGCAGCGGGTAAACGTGAAGGTTGGTTTGAAGCTGCAAACGGCGGCACTTTATTCCTGGATGAAATTGGCGATTTGCCTCTGCCTTTGCAAGTAAAATTGTTGCGCGTTTTGCAGGAAAAAGAAGTTGTCCGCATTGGTTCGCGTAAACCTATTCCTGTTGATGTGCGTCTGGTTGCTGCAACTAACGTAGATTTGGATTATGCAGTTTCCGCAGGACATTTCCGCCGCGATTTACTGTATAGAATTAATATTGCCCATGTAAAACTTCCGCCATTACGCGATAGGCCGGGTGATGTGTTGCCACTGGCCGAACATTTTTTAAAAAATTACAGCCAGCGCATGGGCTATAAGCGTCCGCAATTTTCTGCTGAGGCGATAGATTTACTGTTGCATTATTCCTGGCCAGGTAATATTCGCGAGTTGGAGAACGTAGTTCATTTTGCGCTCCTTGTTGCGAGTTCGGATATCATTGATGCATCTCATTTAAAGGTGACTGGTGGATGGGAAACAGGAACGCCACGCAATCCGCAGCCCTTGAATGATGTACGTCCACATTCTCATATCAATAGCTCGGCGCAATCAATCCATTCGGTAGCAAGCAATGCGCAAGATGATCCAATGTCAATTATCGCATTTCAATTGCGTCGATTATTTAACGAGCAAGGCGATGGTCCGCATTTTGAAAGATTGGAAAGTTTGATTGTGCACCAGGCGTTTTCTTATGTAAGGTCCAACCAGGTTCATGGCGCGGCATTGTTGGGAATTTCCCGCAACGTAATGCGCACATTGTTAAAAAGGCATGGGTTGTTAAACGATAGCCAATACGGAAGATCTGCTGATTACGATAATCCTTTGGACGCTCAGCTGGGTGAATTACAAGCGAGCTGATAATGACATAGTGAATATAAAAAGCCTCAACTTTTATCAAAAAGGTTGGGGCTTTTTGTTATTTATCATATCCATTGATTTGCAATTGTCGTTGCATAGGGCAAATGAATATCGCTAAACCAATAATGCATGGCGCTTTAATTAACGATTAATCGTGATTCCGTTGGGGTTTTTTAGGGATAATGCCAAGGTAAGTGCTTATTAGGTGCTTACACTGTAGAATTCGCATAAATCACAATTCCAAGTTCTGGTCATGCTTAATCAAAATCTCCCCCAAGCCATCATGTTTGCTGATGTTTCTGGCAGTTCAGCGCTTTATAAGCAGCTGGGCAACCAGGAAGCCAAGGCTATTGTGGATGATGCTGTGAGCCACATGGCTGCTACTACCATTGTTCATGAAGGTACTGTGGTAAAGACTATTGGTGATGAGGTTATGGCGCGTTTTGACAGTGCCAGTACAGCGTGTCGTGTTGCTATCGCCATACAGCAACGTTCCAGCAGGGAGTTTGCGGAAATTGGCTTGGGGATTCGCATCGGGATTTCCTTTGGCGATACCCTGGTGACGCCTAATGATGCCTTTGGCGATACAGTTAATGATGCTGCTTTTGTCGCCCACATTGCTCGCGCAAACCAGATAGTGCTTACACAAGGCGTTATTGATCAAGTAGATGCAACCCTCATGCATCAATGCCAGTTATTTGACCGGGTGAATATCAAGGGCGATAACCAAAAAACGATCATTTATCGCCTTGCGTGGGAAACCTCCCAGCAAAATGATTTTTCTACCCGTGTGATGCCAATACACGATGTCACACGTTATGTGTCGACATTTCAATTGGTGCTCAAAATGGGGGGACAATCAATCAGTATTTTGCCTGATCAAACCCCTTATTCCATTGGGCGGGATCTCAACAAAGTCGATTTATATTTAGATAATTCTGTCTGTTCGCGTGAACATTGCCATATCGAATTTCGACGCGGTAAATATGTGCTTGTTGATCATTCAACAAACGGCACTTACATTCATGAAGAAAATAAAACTCCCATTTATTTACGTCGTGAAGAAGCTCCTTTACAAGGTAATGGCGTGATTAGTATTGGGCAACAAGTTGATTCCAATAATCCTTGGTTAATTCATTTCCAGCATTAATATCCATGAAAAAAAATACTCCACCAGTTACTGAGTTCGCATCCCCCGGACTTTTACGAATTTTTGCCTCCATGGTTTATGACAGCCTTTTACTGGCAGCAATTAGTATCGCTTACGGCGCTATTGTTGTGGGAATTGATGTGGCGCTTTTTGGCCAGCCCGAAGCAGGGCAGAGGATTCACTGGAGCTTGCTGGCAAAAATAATAATTACGCTGGGATGGTTAATAGTTTTAATGTTCTTTTATGTTTATTTTTGGCAAAAATTCGGCCAAACCCTGGGCATGAAAACCTGGCGTATACAGGTGGTGGATGCGCAGACTAATCAGCTAGTTGATTATTCGCAAGCGATAAAGCGCAGTACAGCTGCCGTTGCATCATTATTGTGTTTTGGAGTTGGCTACTGGTTTAAATTTATTAATCCTAAGCGACGCCTGTTGCATGATTTGGTTAGCAATACAAAACTTATTTTATTGAAGAAAGAAAAAAAATAAATTAGTGCGCAGCGATGAAAGGTTTTTCACGCATCCATTTTGTCACCACCCATTTTTCTCCCTCAGTAACTTCAGCTCCTGCATGTAATGATTTGTGGTCGAGCTGTTGCAAGCTATTAGTATATTCAAAATAAACTGCATTCCCTTTTTGAGGTTGAATCGCTAAACCTATTTCGGGGAAAATGGTTTCTCCGCCAGCACTAACATCATTCAAATAAATTACTAGTGAGCTAACTCTTTGGCCGCTACGGGCGAGTGAGGCAATATTGGTGCTATTCGATGGCACCAGGAAATCATAATGCGGTGTATTTTTCGCGTTTGGCCCGTAATGTAAAACTTGTAATCCCTCGCCATTTTCTATCGGGCAATTCATCAGTTCTGAAATTCGTTGATCGAGTTTTGCGATAAAAGGCGTTTCCTCTAGATCGAAAAACATCCCATAGCTGTTTCGATGCTCTGCTATTTTATTTTTTCCTGTCAACGGATCAACCACGGTGGACGGCTGCAAGCGATGACGCGCAAGCTCAATCAGCTGATCGCACTCTGCTTCACTTAATACATTACCTAACACTGCTAAAACCGGTTTCTCCATACGAATTAACACAGGAATATTGCGATCACTTGTGTAAATTGTTGAGCCAGGTTTTATACGTGGGACTTCATATTGATACTCTGGATAATGGCGCTGGGGATATTGATATTCTTGCGGCGCAGTTTTAGCGGGCGCAGTATCAATCTGTATGGATTCTTTCGGTGGATCAATTCCATTTTTGCGCGCATGCACAAATGCATTAACCAAACCCTGGGCAACAGCGGGCTCGAATTGTTGCTCAACCATAGTGGAAATTACATCGGCTTCAGCACAACCGCGATCCAGGTTGTACAAAATCCAGGTCCTAAGTTCTTGGGAAAAATTTATTAGTAGGCTCATAAGGCAGAGCATATCAGCCGTTTATGACACTTTAATGACGCAGGCTTTTCTTGAAATTTTTTTCATTAATGGGTCAAGTTATTGTCGGCAATAAAAAAATAATCATTAAAAATATTGAAGCAACATAAAATTGTCATGGTTTCCATTTAAGGTTTCCCGCCAAGTGTGATCTTAGTTGCTCACACTTTCTCGGCCAACGAGAGAACAATAACTTCCTTTCTGTTTTTCCTAATTTAAAGGCAATTTTCATGAAAACAATATTAAAAGCCGCCGCATTTTGCTCGGCATTTATGTCATTGATGGCCAATGCCACTGTGTTTGATTTCTCTTACACCTTTGATGACTCATCAACAATTACCGGTTCTTTATCAGGCACATTGAACGGTTCTTATGTTGAAAATGTTTCCAATGTTCAAGCGTTTTTTAACGGAGTGAAATTTTCCGGCTCGCCATTATTTAGCGCTGCCTGGAACACCACAACCCAGGATTGGGATAACAGTATGAATGCATTGGTATCAACTGATGCAAGTTTAAACAATTTTATTTTTGCAGATGCCAATGTTCCTGCCGACTATAACGTCAGTAATTATTTTTATTTTGTGAATGACCTTGTCAGCCTTGGCCAGCAAGCATTTGCCAATAATTTGAACACGGGTGATATCGCGCTGGATTCGCCCACTAATAAATCCTGGTCTTTGGTTGCACGTGCTCCTGAACCTTCATCAAGTATGTTGTTGATGCTTGGTTTTGCATCAATCCTGGTTGTGCGTCAAAAGCGCAAACATGCCTGATAAACCATACCAATAACTCATTAAGTTTGGAGGAAATATAATGAAAAAAAATTCATCTATAGGTTTCTGTGTTTCAGCCTTATCCATGGCTGTTGCCTTGTTATCCACATCTGCAAGCAGTTTTGCAGCGGCTCCGGTTTCTGTTAAAGGTGTTGTTGCCGGTAGTTATTTTGTGCCACCGTCAATCACTACATCTCCAGCAACCAGCACACTTGCTGTTACACAATCATCGGTTTTCCAAAACGCAAAAATTTGTTTTGACCTTAATAACAATGCGGTGTGCGATGCGGGTGAGCCAAATGTTTTAACCAAAGCAGACGGTTCATTTTTATTGAGCAGCGCGAAAGCTTCGCCCATCATTGCAGAGATTTCCACGTCATCACTAAACGGTGGTTATCCTGTAGAACAGCGTTCAGTGTTTCGCGTGTCGGCAGATCAAATTGCCGCTGCAACTGTTAATCCACTGGCTCCGGCAACTATCGCTGTCACACCTTTAACGACAGAAATTGTGCGTATCATGGAAGATGACAATATTAACTTTCAAACCGCGCAAAATAAATTGGCGGCCCGTTTAGGTGTAACTGCTGACCAGGTTGTTAGTGACTTAAGCAAAATTGCAGATGGAGCGATTAAAACAACGTTGTTGAATGAATCGGTTGTGTTGAGCAATCGTTTTGCATTGGCGGCAAAAATGGTTGATCGCCACGATGTTTCACCTGCGGTGCTTGCAGTAGATCCAAATGCAACTTCGCCGGCCATTACCATGAAAGAAGCTCACCAGGCTGCGATGAATATTGAAGGTATTCCACGTTATGACCACGTGTTTATTATCATGCTGGAAAACAAAGCTACGTCATCCATTAAAAATTCTGTGTATGCACCTGCTATCAATAATTATTTGAATGCGGGCAATCAATTCACAAGTTACTACTCAACGGGTAACCCAAGTGAGCCAAACCGTTTAGCGGTTGCTGCCGCTGATGATTTTGGTATTACCGATGATTCTGCATTTAACTGCATTCCATCAGGAACATCTGCAACTAACGGCATTGAAGATTTACCTTTGCCACCTAATACCGGCGCATGTACCAATGCGACTAACCACAACATTAAAAACAAACCTAATTTATTTAATGCGTTGAGTTTGAATGGTATGAAGTGGCGTGTGTATAGCGAATCGCTAAATCCAGGTGGTGATTGGCGTCACGATGGTGTTGCAGATAACAACATAGTTGCACCAGATCATATTTACGGTGCTAATGAGCCAGTGGGTGCAATAGGCACTCCAGGTTTGATGGTGCGTTTAGCCGGTGCACTTTATGCTGCTAAACATAATGGCAGCGTATTTTTCCAAAACGTTCGCAGTGCTCCTGATTTCCTCGCAAACAATCGCACCCTGGGCGGTGGTCAATGGGATACAGCTTTTGCCAACAGTGCTAGTAAACCAGCAGGTTGGGTGGCCGATCAATTTGGTAACGATTTGCAATCCGGTGATCTTGCGCAACTCAACATCCTTGAACCGGATCAATGCGATGATATGCACGGCGTCACCTTGCAAGGAACAATTCCGCCAAGCACAACACTTAAAACCGCAAGTGATTGCAGTGGTAACGCACTTATTTATCGTGGCGATAAATACACTGATTATCTCATCAAAAAAATCCAGGCTTCACCTGTATGGAATAACCCGCACAAACGCGTTGCTATTGTCATGATGTTTGATGAAGGTACTGCAACCAGCGGTTTCAATTCTTGCTGCGGTTGGAACACCAGCGGTACTCCGTTGGCGATTGGCCCATTGATGAGAAATTCTGATGGCAGTGTATCTAACGAAGTGGTTGCAAATTACAAGCAAGGTAACAAAGGTCACGGCACCAGTGTTTACGGCGTTTTAACTAACCAGATCGCTGCACCCAAAGGCGTAAAAGACAGTGATGCTTACAGCCACATTTCATTCGTTCGTACATTACAGGATATGTTCCAGCTTGCAGATCCTGCTGATGATTGGTCTTACATGAATCGCTCGAAATACACCGAGAAATTTATTGCGGCCAATATTCTTTATTTACCTGAATATGCAGGCAGTGCGGACACACATTTTGATGCGGTGCGTCCAATGAACCACGCTTATGTTATTCCGGCAAATTATGTACAGAAAAATGGTTATCCAACGATCAAGCAAGTTGGCCCGGATGATAACCAATTAAATGGCTGGGCAATTAAATAAATAATAAATAACAGCGCGCTGCCTGGAATGTAAATCCAGCGCAGTGCGTGTTCGATTATTTCCAGATTATCAGTTAACAAAGCGAATGAATATTCTATTCGCTTTGCTTTTCCTTTATGGATTTGTCTATGAAAACTATTTATCCCAGGCTATTTCATTGGTGTTTTGCATGCGTGTCTGTGTGTATGTTGGTGTTATGCATTGATGCAAATGCTGGCAATGTAAATACGTATGTTACAAAGGAAAGTGATTTAACTCCGGCTGCGCAAGTCGGTAAAAAAATGTTTTTTGACCAGGCATTATCGGGATCACAAAAAATATCCTGTGCAAGTTGCCATGATCCCGATCATGCTTACGGCCCACCGAATAACCTGCCTGTGCAAATCGGTGGAGCTAAATTAGCAACACTGGGAACACGGGCTGTTCCGTCGTTGCGCTACAAAGAATATACGCCTCCCTATGAAGATATGCTGGATAACCCGGATGGTATCAGCACTCCAGGCCCAGGCGCTGGCTTCACGCAAGACGGGCATGCGCCAACATTGGCCGAACAGGCAAAAATTCCGCTCCTGGCCGAAAACGAAATGGCAAATAAAAATGCTGCTGATGTTGTGAAGAAAATTCAGGCATCTACCTATGCTGATTTATTTAAGCAAGCGTTTGGTGATGAGATCTTTAATAACACTAAAAATGCATTCCAAAAAGCAGCTGATGCGTTGCAGGCGTTTCAATTGGAAGATAACAGTTTCCATCCGTACGATAGTAAATACGATTTGTACGCAAGTAATAAAATTGGTGGGACTTTCACGGATTCAGAAATGCGTGGTTTTGCAGTGTATAACGATCCCGAAAAGGGTAATTGTTTCGCTTGCCATTACAACGGCGCAGGAATTAATGGCAGTGTTCGTTTATTTACCGATTTTACCTACGCTGCGATAGGTGTGCCGCGCAATATGGAAATTCCTGCCAATCAAAAAGCATCCTATAACGATTTGGGAATTTGTGGCCGGGTGGATCATCCTCGCCCTGCGAGCAATCAATATTGCGGTATGTTTAAAACACCTACCTTGCGTAATGTAGCAACGCGTTCGGTTTTTTTTCACAATGGTAAATTTACGTCACTTGAAGAAGTTATTCGTTTTTATAACACGCGCGATACCAATCCTGAGCTTTGGTATCCCACCGTTAATGGCGTTGTACAAAAATTTAATGACCTACCCAAAAAGTATCAAAAAAATATTGATACCCAAATGCCATTGGATGGACGTGCACCTGGCAGCCAACCACCAATGACTGAACAGGATATGACGGATTTGGCAGCGTTTATTCGTACCCTGACAGATCACTATCAACCACCACAGTAATCTTATCCAAACTATTTTTGTAAAGGTATTATGTGTAAATGAAAATTAATGTGTTATTTATTATTTTAATGCTAGGTGTATCTTCAGTTTCGCTTGCGCAAGCTGTTAATGAGCCTAACAACAAAATGTTGAGTGCAGCTTTAACAAAACATTTAGTTCAACAGGGCGATTTTTGTATCGGGAAATTTAATTGGCCCATTGATATAAGTGCAAACGATATTGAAGCAGGATCAAAAGATGCTATCCAGCTTCCTGTATTGGAAAAGTTGGGATTGGTGGCGTCATCTTCAGGAAGTGTTATGCGCAAAGAAGATGGTGAGCAAGAAGTGGCTGTTTCGGTAAAACGCTATTCGCTTACGGATGAAGGCAAAAAATATTATCTCGTTAAAAATATGCCGAGCCTTGCAGCAAATGGAAAAACGGTAGTTCAGCAAGGCGATATTTGTGTGGCTAAACTAAGCCTGGATAAAGTTGTGCGTTGGGATCAACCAAAGATCGTCAATAATCAACAGGAAACCATTGCAACTTATACCTATAAAGTTAACGCCGTTGATTGGGTAAAAAAACCTGAAGTGCAAGCTGTATTTCCAATGGTTGCTCGCGTGGTGAATGGTGCGGGGACATTGCAATTGCAGCAACGAATGAGATTGATTAATAAAAATTGGGTTGCCGTAAATCCTTGGGAATAGCATTGTGGTTTTGCAATCAAATTCCTGTCATCAGGGGATTTGGTTGCACTTGTTATTGATTCAATATTTATTGGGCCACTTCAGTTTATCTCGTTGATTATTCATCAAACGATATCTTCCAAACTTGTTTTCATCAAAACACCTATCTCTTGACTGTCTATTTATAGCTGTCGTGTATCACCTCGCAAAACAATTGGTACAGGTTAAAAATTCATCAGCTTAATCCTCTGAAAGAGTCCAACTTAGTCTAATCGCCCAAAAAAAGGTATTATGCTTCGCCAAATTTCCCTATCCATAGAATTCTTTGCTTATGTCTCTTATCAAAATCGAAAAAGCCTATTTAAGTTATGGCCTGCAAGTCTTGTTAGACGAAGTTGATCTGGTCGTTGAAAAGGGCCAGCGCCTGTGTTTGATCGGTCGTAATGGCGCCGGTAAATCCAGTCTGCTCAAGGTTATCGCCGGTGAAGTGGATTTGGATAAGGGCGATGTGATTTTGCAAAGTGGTATACGCATCGCGCGATTGGAGCAAGATCTGCCGGACGCGGATGATCGCTTGGTATTTGATTCGGTGGCCAATGCCTTTCCGGGTATGGGTGAATTGTTGAGTGAATATCATCACCTTGCACATGGCAGTGACTTTACCGATGAAACCCTGGCCCGAATGCAAAAGCTTCAGCATGACATTGAGGCGCGCGACGGCTGGGCGATGCAACAAAAAGTGGAATCGATTTTAACGCGCCTTGATTTACCGGCTGATAAATATATGCGCGAACTTTCTGGCGGTTGGCGTCGCCGTGTTGCCTTGGCACGAGCACTGGTAGTCGAGCCGGATGTCTTGTTGCTTGATGAGCCAACGAACCATTTAGATATCGCCGCTATTGATTGGTTGGAAAAACAATTATTAAATTTTAATGGCGCATTGGTTTTTATCACCCATGACCGCTCGCTGTTGCAAGCACTTGCAACACACATCGTTGAATTGGATCGCGGTCATTTGCGTTATTGGTCTGGTGACTACGCAAGTTATTTGGTTTATCGCGAACAAGCTTTAGCAGAAGAGGCGCGTCACAATGAATTATTTGATAAAAAATTAGCGGAAGAAGAAGTCTGGATTCGCCAGGGAATTAAAGCGCGTCGCACCCGTAATGAGGGACGTGTACGCGCACTCAAAGAGTTACGCAATGTGCGTGCTGAACGCCGTGAAGTTATCGGCAAAGCGAATTTTACCTTGGCGACTGGCGAAGCATCAGGCAAGTTGGTTGCTGAATTAAATGATGTGTCTTATTCATGGGGAAATAAGCCCATCGTCAAACATTTTTCCACCAGTATTATTCGTGGTGATCGCATTGGTTTGGTTGGTGCAAACGGTGCGGGTAAAAGTACGTTATTAAAATTAATTTTGGGTGAGTTGCAACCGCAATCCGGTTCTGTTCGTTTGGGAACTAATTTAAAAGTCGCTTACTTTGATCAGCTGCGCGATCAATTGGATTTGGATAAAAGTGCTGTCGACAATGTGTCTGAAGGTCGTGACTTTATTGAAATAGACGGCAAAGCCAAACATATTTTTTCCTATCTCAGCGATTTTTTATTTAGTGGCGAACGCGCACGCACGCCCTTGCGTGCTTTATCGGGTGGCGAACGAAATCGCGTACTGTTGGCAAAATTATTTAGCAAGTCGGCAAATTTATTAGTGCTCGATGAACCTACAAACGATCTCGATGTTGAAACCTTGGAATTGCTGGAAGAAATTCTTACGGATTATGCGGGCACTGTGTTGCTGGTAAGCCATGACCGCGCATTCCTGAATAATATTGTCAGTAGCGTAATTGCATTTGAAGGACGTGGTAATGTGCTGGAATATATTGGCGGCTACGATGACTGGATTCGCCAGGGCGGTAAATGGACTGAAGCAGATGAGCCTGAACAAGTCGCCAAATCGGAAGTCCCGGTGGTAGCGACTCCAAAAGTTTCAGCGTCTGTCAATACGCCTCCGCGTTCAAAAAAATTAAGTTACAAGTTGCAGAAAGAATTTGAAGAGCTACCCAAAAAAATCGAGCAATTGGAACAGCAGGTTGATGCGATGAAAGCAGTTGTGGGCGCTGCAGATTTTTATTCGCAATCGCCAAAAATGGTCGAGGAAAAACTACAAGCATTAGCCCAGGTTGAGATGGATTTGGAAACCTGTTTTGAGCGCTGGGCTGAATTGGAAGATATGCAACAAGCCGAATAAATTTAAGCAGCTGCGAAAAAAGAACTTCGCAGCTGCTTAATTATTCAGTTCGTGTTTGTGTCGCTACGTATACCGCAAGTACATCGCAAGTTGCACCATGCAAAACACTATTTGGTGTTGAACCCAATAACAATGCGAAACCTTTGCGGCCATGGCTGCCAACAATAATTAAATCTGCTTCCTGTTGTTCCGCCAGATAATGTAATTCACTGGCAGGCTGGCCCACTAAAATATGTTTTTGTACGATAGGGTAATCAAGGTTTTTTAGCAGTTCTTGCATTTCCTGCTCTGCGCGTTGCAGTTGCTGGGTTTGCATTTCAGAAATATCCAGCGGCAAATCGCCACCGTAAGCGAAGGTTATGGGTTCCAGGACGTGTGCAACACTTAATTGGGCGTTACAACTGCGCGCAAAATGCACGGCCTTAGCGAGCACTTGTGGTGTCTCGTCAGTTAAGTCCAAACCCACCAATATATGACGATACAAACAATTAGTTTGGCTCATAAAAAAACTCCTTCTAACAAAGGTTGTTACACTAAGCCTAGACCCAGACAAGCAAGCTGGCTAGTTATCATTTAATAGAGACAGCTTTTTCATAAGGGCAACCTTTCGTAAAAGCAATCCCAACCACAAAGGTATAAACGAATGAATATTGGATTAATCATTATTGTAATCGTAACGGCCTCATTGATTATTGGACCGATAATGATGCTGCGTCCAAATACGGCGCAGAAAAACCGGGAAAATCTGCGCACCATAGCGCGAAGCAGGGGCGTACATTTTTCAATGCGCAACATTCCGCGCCAGCCGGATGAAATTGAGCAGCCTGCCGCCATGCCGGTTTATTTTATACCTCCCACCAAAACCCAGGCATCAACGGGCTGGATGCTGGTTCGCACCCATTATCAGCATGACATACATTTCCTGGGCTGGTGGGCATGGCAAGGTGAAGCGCGTGCGACAAGTTCGGAGATTGCAGTGCTAAACGCACAGCTGCCGAATTTACCCGAATCAGTTCGCGCTATCAGTGCAGCGGGCGATGGCGCTTGCGTCTATTGGAGCGAGCAAGGTGGAGAGCCAGTTTTACAGCAAGTTTTGCATCTTTTGGAATCTTTAAAGCTGGCCGCTGAGGACGAGGCATGATTAATCCGGAATAGGGCGTTCCGGCAATAAATCCCGGCTGATGGTTTTACGCGAACCCTCCACAATTTCGCTCAACTCCCTGATCATGCGTACGCGACGTGGGTCAGGGTGCATGGATTCCATCAGCAACGCTTGCGCTTTCTGGAAGTAACCTTGCGCCGAAAAGCGATCAGCAAGCGCAGCAAATTTATAGCCCTGCGCGATAAATGAAGCGACACTCACCATCAAAAATGCCCAGGACAATTCGCTGGTAAAGACCTCCAGCTCAGTGTCGGTCAAGCGTCCCTGGGCACAGATATGTCGCAGTATTTTGACCGCCTCGCTCAGTTGCACCTGGGCTTGGGTAATTTGTGCATCACTGTCCTTTTGGTAGGTCGCTTTGGCGTAACCTTTGGCGTTGGCAAAATCTTCCGAGCGCAACATAGCGTGGCGAATGCTGCTTTCAATGTGGGTTTTGGAGCCGGTTTCCAGGGCGAGGATTTGTTGCAACAAACCAATTGTTTCATCATTTATATATTTGGCGATGAGATAATTTGGAACGGTTTGTTCGAGGCAGTTGACCACGTCGATAATAGCGTCAACCTGTATTTTCAGTTTGCGCTGCGCTGTACGACGGATATGTTCTTGCTCTTGTTTGCGATTGATGGCGCTGACGACAACAAGTGCAATAAGTGCAAGCACAACTAAAACGATTAACACCACCATGAAACCGGATACCTAACCAAATTAACCAGGAAAGCTGAAAAAAATGTACGTTTATCACAAGGTTTTATAAAAAAAATTATCCGGTCTAAACAAACGCGTCCCTCCATAAACTAACCCAATGATATTTAAGGATAAATATAGCAAGTCCTGGCGCCGTTTCTAATACTATTTTTCACCGTTACGGCGCATTTTTCAATTTATAAGATATTAACAATCGCTTGACCCCTGCAGTTTCAAGTCTTATATATGCGCACCTTTGCTGCAAAGTGACTATCTTGTAACTATCCTGATATACCGCTTTGCTACTATCTCCGGCCAGTGCCGCCACAATCCATCTATCCACCCAATTAAGGGAACGACAGCTAAAACATGGGCAAATCCTTAGTAATTGTAGAATCGCCAGCCAAAGCCAAGACGATCAATAAATATCTTGGTGCCGATTATGTTGTGAAATCCAGTATTGGCCATATCCGCGATTTACCCACCAGTGGCGGCGCGAAACCGGTTGATGCCAAAGAGCGCGCAAAACAAGCTGCAGCGACTCGCAAGATGTCAGCCGATGAAAAAGCCAAATACCAGGCCCAAAAAAGTAAGAGCCAGCTGATTAACCGTATGGGGATTGACCCAGAAAACGGTTGGGAAGCGCATTACGAGATTCTTCCCGGCAAAGAAAAAGTCGTGGATGAACTGAAAAAGCTCGCTGAAAAAGCCGATACCATCTATCTCGCAACCGACTTGGATAGAGAAGGGGAAGCCATTGCATGGCACCTGCGTGAAGCTATTGGTGGTGATCCTGAGCGCTATCGTCGCGTGGTGTTTAACGAAATCACCAAAACCGCGATCCAGAATGCGTTCAAAAGTCCCGGTCGAGTCGACCAGAATCGTGTGGATGCCCAGCAAGCGCGCCGCTTCCTCGACCGCGTTGTGGGCTACATGGTTTCGCCCTTGTTATGGGAAAAAGTAGCGCGCGGCTTGTCCGCTGGCCGTGTTCAATCTGTCGCTGTGCGTTTGGTTGTTGAGCGCGAGCAAGAAATCCGTGCATTTATCCCCGAAGAATACTGGACTGTATTTGCCGATCTTCAGGCGGGTAAAGGCGAGCAAGTTGCTTTTGAGGTGAAAAAGCAGGGCGATGAGACCTTCAAGCCGCTTAACGAAGCCCAGGCTATGGCGGCGGTGAAATCACTGCAGCAATCCAGCTACACAGTGGCGAGTCGCGAAGACAAACCGACACAATCCAAACCTTCTGCTCCTTTTATTACATCCACCTTGCAACAAGCAGCAAGCACGCGTTTGGGCTTTGGTGTGAAGAAAACCATGATGATGGCGCAACGCTTATACGAAGCAGGCTACATCACCTACATGCGTACAGATTCGACTAATTTGAGTAAAGATGCGGTTGATGCCTGCCGCGATTACATCCTTGAGTCCTTTGGTAAAAAATATTTGCCAGACAACCCCGTGTTGTATTCCAGCAAAGAAGGCGCACAAGAAGCGCACGAAGCGATTCGTCCTTCCAGCGTAACCGTGCAACCTAATCAGCTGAGCGGAATGGAACGCGATGCAGAGCGTTTGTACACCTTGATCTGGCAACAATTTGTCGCCTGCCAGATGAGTCCGGCTGAATACACCAGCACCAGTGTTGTGGTTAATGCTGGTGAATTTGAATTGCGCACCCGTGGCCGTGTTGTGCGTTTCGATGGTTTCACTAAAGTGCTGCCGCAAACAGCGAAGAAAGATGAAGATGTAGTGCTGCCCGATATGAAAGTTGGTCAGGTACTGCCTTTGATCAAGCTCAACCCGAACCAGCATTTCACCAAACCCACCGCGCGTTATACCGAAGCGAGTCTGGTAAAAGAATTGGAAAAGCGCGCGATTGGTCGCCCATCTACTTATGCCGCAATTATTTCGACCATCCAGGATCGCGGTTATGTACGCGTAGAAAATCGTCGTTTCTATGCCGAAAAAATGGGCGATATAGTGACCGAACGTTTGGTAGAAAGCTTTGATGATTTAATGGATTACAGCTTTACCGCCAATATGGAAGATTCGCTCGACGACATCGCGCAAGGTGAGAAAAAATGGCATAAAGTCCTCGACGATTTTTATGCGGGCTTCACTAAAAAATTACAGCTTGCCTCCAGCCCGACTAAAGGTATGCGCGCGAATGATCCAACAGATACCAATATTCCATGCAGTCTTTGCGGGCGCCATATGCAAATTCGCACAGGTGGCACAGGCGTGTTTTTAGGTTGTTCCGGTTATGCGTTGCCACCCAAAGAGCGCTGCAAAAATACTATGAATTTGGTATCCGGCCATGAGGCTGTCGATGCAGATGCGGATGAAGAAGCTGAATCCAAACAGCTGCGCACCAAACATCGCTGCAAAATTTGTAACTCGGCGATGGATTCTTATTTGCTGGATGAGTCACGCAAAATCCATATTTGCGGCAACAACCCTGATTGTCCCGGTTATGAAGTGGAGCAGGGTAGTTACAAGTTAAAAGGTTACGAAGGTCCAACGCTTGAGTGCGATAAATGCGGCAGCGAAATGCAATTGAAAACTGGCCGTTTCGGTAAGTATTTTGGTTGTACCAATCCTGACTGTAAAAACACTCGCAAATTGTTGAAGAGCGGTGAAGCTGCGCCGCCAAAAGTTGATCCAATTGATATGCCGGATTTGCGTTGCGAAAAAGTAGACGATCACTATGTATTGCGCGATGGCGCTGCCGGTTTATTTTTGGCGGCAAGTCAGTTCCCCAAAAATCGTGAAACACGCGCGCCTTTGGTTGCGGAACTTTTGCCTTACAAAACGCAAATCGATCCAAAATACCATTTCCTGTTGTCTGCACCTGTGGCTGATCCGGATGGCAACAAAGCGATTGTTCGCTTCAGCCGTAAAACTAAGGAGCAATACGTTCAAACAGAAGTTGATGGTAAAGCGACTGGCTGGAAAGCTTTTTATGAAGGCGGCAAGTGGAAGGTACACGCTAAATAAATTAAGCTCGTTTTCGTTTAAGAAGACAGAAAAGCCTCCAGGTTTTTCTGTCTTTTGTTTTTCTGACTCCGCATAAATCGAGATGCTCTCATGGCTAATTTGTCCCTCACTCGTGTAAACCAAAAACTCACGCAAGCCAAACTTTTGTTGCAATGTGTGGATGAAGAAAGTTTGTCGCCAGTGCATCTCAATTCACTCATGGAAGGCGCCAGTTTTCATTTGGTTTGTGCCTACCAACATTACTTGCGTGAAATTGCTGAAATTTACGGTTTAAAAAATATCATCGCGTTGCGTAATGAATCAGATTTGGTTGCAGCTTTTGAGTCGGCGAAAAAATATCCCGCAGAAGCGCAAGAGTTAAATGATTTGCGCAAAGATCCAACGTCATGGTTATCCCAATTGCACAGCTATTACGACTCCTTGTGGCGGCCCCCAATTGCCGTAGATTCCCAAGCCAACGAAAGTCTTATCAATCTAGTTGATATCGATGCAGCTGATATTCGAGAAGTTGACGTGGGGCTGATCCAAGGCTGGCAGCGTGAATTTACTGCCCTGGTATTGCGCCAGCGTGAAACCAGCGCGGAGTTTTGAGTAAATTCCCTTTTTAAAAGAATGAATTCCCGCTTTTAGTCGCTAATTGCGGCAAAATTCGTCCTCAATCGGCTTTGACGGTTGAACACCGCTATTGTCTATGGCACAATTCGCCCCCTTCGTGCAAAGGCTCGGTTGATTATTTCAATATTCGTATAAAAATCAATCAGTTAGCAAGAAATAGAACTGCTTTAAACTTTAAAGCTCTGCGGACGTGGTGAAATTGGTAGACACACCAGGTTTAGGTTCTGGCGCCGCGAGGTGTGAGAGTTCGAGTCTCTCCGTCCGCACCATACATTCTCTGAGCCGCTATTGCGGCTCTTTTAACATTGATACATGTATCTTACGAGGCAGATATGCAAGTTTCTCTCGAAACAACTTCTGGTCTAGAACGCCGCCTTACCATTGGCGTACCCGCTGAACAAGTTGACGCTGAAGTCGAAAATCGCTTAAAGCAAGCTGCTCGCACTGTGACCATTAAGGGCTTCCGTAAGGGCAAGGTTCCAATGTCAGTTATCCAACAACGTTTCGGCGCTGGCGTGCGTCAGGAAGTTGTTGGTGATGTTATTAATCGCTCATTCTTTGCCGCAGTGCAAAAAGAGAATGTTAGACCTGCAGGTCAACCCGCTATTCAGCCAAAGCAATTGGCAGCTGGTAAAGACCTTGAATATGTTGCGATTTTCGAAGTGTACCCAAGCGTTACCCTTAGCGATTTGAGCGCTTATGAAATTACCCGTTACACAGCTGAAGTTACTGATGCTGATGTAGATAACATGGTTGATGTATTGCGCAAGCACCAAACCACTTGGGTTGCTGCTGATCGCGCTGCTGCTGATGGTGACCAGGTCAATATCGATTTCGTTGGTACTAAAGATGGTGTTGAATTTGCCGGTGGTAAAGCAGAAGGTCAAAACCTCGTATTGGGCTCTAACTCAATGATTCCCGGTTTTGAGGCCGGTATTGTTGGCATGAAGGCTGGCGAAGAGAAAACTATCACTGTAACTTTCCCTGCTGACTACCAGGCTGAAGAATTGAAAGGTGCAGAAGCCCAATTTGCAATTAAAGTAAATTCTGTATCTGCTCCGCAACTGCCTGAATTAAATAAAGAATTCTTTGTTAAGTTCGGCGTTGAAAAAGGTGGCGAGAAGCAATTCCGTAAAGAAGTAAAAGCTAATATGGATCGCGAATTGTCCAATGCTTTGAAAGCCAAAGTAAAAGGTCAGGTGATGGATGCGTTGTTGTCATCCCACACTACCGATTTGCCAAAAGCTTTGGTTGCGAATGAGATTGAAGTATTGCGTAACCAAATGTTGCAGCGTTTTGGCGGTCAACAACAAAACTTTGATGTAAAAACATTGTTGCCAGACACCATGTTCCAAGAGGAAGCGCAACGCCGTGTAACGCTTGGCCTAATCGTTGGTGAGATTGTTAAATCAGCCAAACTGAAGCCAGACGCCAAGCGTGTTAAATCAATGATTGAAGATATTGCTTCAACCTACCAAGAGCCAAAAGAAGTTGTTGAATATTACAACAGCAATCCGGAACTCTTGTCCGGCATTGAATCTGCGGTGTTGGAAGACCAGGTTGTTGATTATGTTTTGGCAGGCGCCAAAGTGACTGAGCAAGCATCTGCTTACGAAGAAATCATCAAAGCTAACGCACAACGTTAATCGTTCAAAAAAGCCGCAAAACGCACGTTTTGCGGCCTTCCTCTCTCGCAATTTCTCTCAATTTACGCTTGATACTGGCATATAATCAAATCACAGGTTAAGCTCCTTATTGTCAATTCTGTCGACTTTGGGATGATCCCATAAGTGGCTGTAACCTTTGTTTAAGGATAAAAGGCAATATGTCTTACGATTACTTGAAAAATGCATCACCCTCCATGGCCGGTGGCCTGGTACCTATGGTTATTGAGCAAACCGCTCGCGGCGAGCGCTCATTCGATATTTACTCTCGTTTGCTGAAAGAGCGCGTAATTTTCCTGGTTGGCCCTGTAGAAGACTACATGGCGAACTTAGTTGTAGCCCAGCTCTTGTTTTTGGAAGCAGAGAACCCAGATAAAGACATACATTTGTACATTAATTCACCAGGTGGATCTGTGACAGCCGGTATGTCGATTTATGACACAATGCAATTTATCAAACCTGATGTAAGCACTATGTGTATTGGTCAAGCTTGCAGCATGGGCGCTTTCCTGTTGAACGCTGGTGCCAAAGGTAAGCGTTTTTGCTTGCCAAATTCACGTGTGATGATTCACCAGCCAAGTGGTGGTGCGCAAGGGCAGGCGACTGATATCCATATTCAGGCGCAGGAAATTTTGAAGATGCGCACGCGCCTCAACGAATTGATGGCTTTCCATTCAGGCCAGCCGATTGAAAAGATTGAAGTAGATACCGAGCGCGATAACTTTATGTCTGCTGAGCAAGCCAAGGCTTATGGCTTGATCGATGATGTAATTGACAAGCGAGTGCGTTAATTCAAGGCTAAACTCTATTGGTATCCGATAGAAAATTGTTAGTGTTGTGTATCAAGTTATTCCTAAGCAGAAATTTTGCTTACTAAGATGGAGTGGTTCCAATGACCGATCACACTGGTGATACAGGCGATAAAAACGGGAAGTTACTTTACTGTTCTTTTTGCGGTAAGAGCCAACACGAAGTCCGCAAGTTAATTGCCGGACCGTCCGTATTTATTTGCGATGAGTGTGTTGATCTTTGTAACGATATTATTCGCGAAGAGATTCAAGAAAGTACAACCGAGGGTTCTTCAGAGAAGTTGCCCAAGCCGCACGAAATTTCTGCCATCCTTGACCAATATGTCATTGGCCAACGTCGCGCCAAGAAAGTGCTGGCCGTTGCTGTTTATAACCATTACAAGCGTTTGCGTTTAGGTTCCAAAACGAAAGAAAAAGAGCCTGTTGAATTGGGCAAAAGTAATATTCTTTTGGTTGGGCCAACAGGTAGCGGTAAAACATTGCTGGCTGAAACGCTTGCACGTTTATTGGATGTTCCTTTCACCATCGCTGATGCAACTACGCTGACTGAAGCGGGCTATGTTGGTGAGGATGTTGAAAATATTATCCAGAAATTGCTTCAAAAATGTGACTATGACGTTGATAAGGCACAACAAGGTATTGTGTATATCGACGAAATCGACAAGATTTCGCGCAAGTCAGATAATCCATCTATCACCCGTGATGTGTCTGGCGAAGGTGTTCAGCAGGCTTTGTTAAAATTGATTGAAGGTACTGTTGCGTCTGTTCCGCCACAAGGTGGCCGCAAGCATCCTCAACAAGAATTCTTGCAGGTGGATACTTCTAACATCCTGTTTATCTGTGGCGGTGCCTTTGCTGGTTTAGATAAAGTAATTCGTGATCGCTCGGAAAAAGGCGGTATCGGATTTAGTGCAGAAGTTAAGAGTAAGGACGAAAAACGTAATTTTGGTGAAACCTTGCATGATCTTGAGCCAGAAGATTTGGTCAAGTATGGTTTAATTCCAGAATTTGTTGGACGTTTGCCAGTTATTGCGACCCTTGACGAGTTGGATAAAGCGGCCTTGATCCAAATCCTGACCGAACCAAAAAATGCGCTTACCAAACAATATGCGCGTTTGTTTGATATGGAAGGTGTTGCTATCGATTTCCGTCCCGATGCATTGGAAGCTGTTGCTGCCCGTGCGATGGAACGTAAAACTGGTGCTCGTGGTTTACGTTCAATCATGGAAAACGTTCTGCTTGATACTATGTACAAAATTCCTTCTGAGGAAAATGTCGTTAAGGTAGTTGTTGATGAATCAGTAATCAAAGGTGAGTCAGAGCCGTTACTGGTCTACGAAAATGCAGATCTGCCTGCAAAAGCGGCATCGGATGAATAATTCGTTGTGCTGGTTTTTTGAGCTGGATGCACAAAAAGGGCGCTAAATAGCGCCCTTTTTACTTATTTAATTCCAATAAACTTGTAATTCGAAAAACTTCCCCCACTCTTAACGTAGGTAATGAGGTTTTTACCTCTACACGTGAGGATGCCTAATGGAAACACAAGATTTTACTTCATCTGCATTAAACGAACTTCCACTTTTGCCGCTACGCGATGTCGTGGTTTACCCCCATATGGTCACGCCGTTGTTTGTTGGCCGCCAAAAATCCATAGAAGCGCTTGAAAAAGCGATGGCAGCTGATAAACATGTTTTATTGGTGGCTCAAAAGAATCCATCGCTGGATGATCCAAAAGCCGAGGATCTTTATGGCGTGGGCACCATCGCATCAATTTTACAATTACTTAAGTTACCTGATGGTACGGTCAAGGTGTTGATCGAGGGTAAAGAGCGTGCCCAAATTGATAAAATTGAAGAATTGGAAACCCATTTCAAAGCGCAAATATCTCCACTTACGGAAGTGGGCGTTTCAAGTTCAGAAGCCCATGCAATGGTTTCTGCGGCGGTAAGTCAATTTGAACAATATGTAAATCTCAGCAAAAAGGTACCTGCGGAAGTTATTACTTCTCTATCGGGCATAGATGATCCGGGTAGGCTGACGGATACAATCGCTGCGCACATGTCGCTTGAGCTTGCGCAAAAACAAGCAGTCCTTGAGATTGTCGATGTGCGTGCACGCCTTGATCATTTGCTCGGTTTGATGGATACCGAAGTTGATGTATTCCAGGTCGAGAAAAAAATTCGCGGTCGCGTGAAAAAGCAAATGGAGAAAAGCCAGCGTGAGTATTATTTGAATGAGCAAATAAAAGCTATTCAAAAAGAGCTCGGCGAAATGGGCGAAGATGTTAGCGAAGCTGACGAAATCGAGAAAAAAATCGCAGCGGCTGGTATGCCAAAAGATGCTGAAGATAAAGCGCGTGCAGAAGCGACCAAATTAAAAATGATGTCACCAATGTCAGCTGAGGCATCGGTTTTGCGTGCATATATTGATTGGATGGTTAAGGTACCTTGGTCCAAGCGTAGCAAAGTGCGTCATGACTTGGTGCGTGCTGAAGAAGTCTTGAATAAAGACCACTATGGTTTGGATGAAGTTAAAGAGCGCATTCTGGAGTATCTCGCCGTTCAGCAACGCGTAAAAAAAATCAAGGGCCCAATATTATGTTTGGTTGGTCCGCCAGGTGTTGGTAAAACATCGTTGGGTGAATCTATTGCACGTGCCACTAACCGTGAGTTTGTTCGTATGGCACTCGGTGGTGTACGTGATGAAGCGGAAATTCGCGGCCACAGAAGAACTTATATAGGTTCATTGCCTGGCAAGCTAATTCAAAAAATGGCGAAAGTCGGTGTGAAAAATCCACTCTTTTTGCTCGATGAAATCGACAAAATGGGCATGGATAATCGCGGTGATCCGGCGTCAGCTTTGTTGGAAGTTTTAGATCCTGAACAAAATAATCACTTTAATGATCATTATCTTGAGGTTGATTATGATTTGTCTGATGTGATGTTTGTGTGTACGTCTAACTCAATGAATATTCCCGGTCCGTTGCTGGATCGTTTGGAAGTTATACGTATTCCAGGTTACACCGAAGATGAAAAGCTGAGTATTGCAACACGCTATTTGATTCCAAAGCAAATGAAAGCCAATGGCCTGAAAGAAAATGAAGTGGAAATCAAACAGGAAGCGATTCGCGATATCGTGCGCTATTACACCCGCGAAGCAGGTGTGCGTGGGCTTGAGCGTGAAATTGCAAAGCTTTGCCGTAAAATTGTTACGCGTCATGTGAAATCGAAAAAGTTGACTGTTGACGTTATCAATTCAACAGAGCTGGAAGAATTGCTTGGCGTTCACAAATTTGACTTCGGTAAGGCCGAGACTAATGACCAGGTTGGTCAAGTTACTGGTTTGGCATGGACGCAAGTTGGCGGCGAATTGCTGACCATAGAGTCTTCAGCAGTTACCGGTAAAGGGCGCATCATTAAAACCGGTTCATTGGGTGATGTGATGCAAGAGTCGATTCAAGCTGCCTTGACAGTCGTTAGGTCGCGCGCGCAAATCCTGGGAATAGCGCCGGATTACCATGAAAAAGTGGATATTCACATCCATGTTCCGGAAGGTGCGACGCCTAAAGATGGCCCAAGTGCAGGTATCGCAATGTGTACGGCTCTAGTGTCTGTACAGACTGGAATTCCGGTGCGTGCTGATGTTGCTATGACGGGTGAAATTACCTTGCGTGGCGAAGTGTTGCGTATCGGTGGTTTGAAAGAGAAATTGCTGGCAGCGCATCGTGGTGGTATTAAAACCGTCATTATTCCTGCTGGTAATGAGCGTGACTTAAAAGAAATTCCTGCCAATATCAAAGCAGATCTTTCAATTAAGCCTGTGCAATGGATTGATGAAGTGCTTGAAATTGCACTTCAACACATGCCCAAGCCACTTACGGATGAGGAATATCGCGCACTTGAACAAGCTGCTCAAAAATCTGAATCCGCTCGTATTAGTACCCACTAAGACTCCAAGCGTGTTGAAATGACACAGTGTTGCCAGGGATGGCGACTATAAAGTGTACAAATTTCAAATTGCTGAACATAAAGTTTGATGTTTCCTTGACCCTCACCATCTCAGTTGGTATAAATCGCAATTCATTTATTGTATAGGCCGCGCTTGGCTTTTCATAAGAGAAATAAGAGCGCAAATTAGTTGAACAAATAATCAGAAAGGGGTCATGTGTGAACAAAACTGAACTTATCGAAGCGATTGCCGCCTCAGCAGACATTCCAAAAGCAGCCGCTGGTCGCGCTTTGGATGCAGTTGTAGAAAATATCACTAGTGCCCTTAAAAGTGGTGATTCAGTTGTGTTGGTTGGATTTGGTACTTTTGCCGTGAAAGAGCGTGCTGCACGTACTGGTCGCAATCCACAAACTGGTAAAGAAATTCAAATCGCTGCGTCAAAAGTGCCAGGTTTTAAAGCCGGCAAAGCGTTGAAAGACGCTGTAAACTAATCTTTCGTATTGCCGCCGACTTCTGTTCATCACGTTGGTGGTAGGTAGGAAAAAGGCGCATTTTCAAGTGCGCCTTTTTTATTAAATTATTTTTATGAATATGATTATCAACGCAAAGCAGCATGTGGTTGTTAATGCTTTTGTCTAATAAGTTAGAAAGTCTGTTGGGAGTTTAAAATGCTACAAGAATTGCGAGACAAGTCTACGGGCCTGGTTGCGAAAATCATTATGGGATTTATCGCTGTTATTTTCGCGTTGTGGGGCACTGATGAGTTTTTCAAGCGCGATGCTTCCGCCGGTAAAGCAATTAGTGTCAATGGCGAAAAAATTACCGAAACAGACATTGCGCGTGGTATTCAAAACCGCAAGCAACAGATTATTAGTCGTTATGGCGAATCTGTTCCTGCAGAATATTTAACTGATGAAAAATTACGCCAGCCAGTAATTGATAGTTTGATCCAACGTTCGTTGTTGGCTCAAGTGGCGAAGAAAGGCGGCTTGGCTGCGAACACAGCTGCTATTAATCATGAAATTACCTCTTCACCAGCCTTCCAGCAAGATGGTGTTTTTAGCCAGGATAGATTTTTACAATTATTGCGCTACCAGGGTTTTACCCCTGCGACTTATCAAAGAGCTGTGTCTGAAGATACCATTATTAACCAGTTGCAGTTTGCAATTGCTAATACATCTTTTGTAACGCCTGCAGAATTAAAAAATATTATTGGTTTGAGTTTTCAGTCACGCGATTTTAGTTATGTCGTCATTCCAGCTGAATCAGCAGAAAAATCTGTGGTTGTTGAAGATAAAGATATAAAAGCTCACTACGATGCAAACGCGGCTACCTACACAACACCTGAGCAAGTTGCGGTTGATTATGTAGAGTTGAGTATTGCGGAATTGGCAAAAAATGTTGCAGTGACTGATGAGCAGGTACAAAAACAATACGAGCAAAATACGAAAGCATTTGTTGCAAAAACGGAGCGTCAGGCTGCGCATATTTTGTTAGAAGGTGCTGATGCGCAAAAGCGGGCAGAAGAGATAGAAACCAAGCTGGCAGCCGGTGAAGATTTTGCAAAATTGGCGACTCAATTCTCTAACGATGAAGGGTCAAAAAATCAGGGCGGTGATTTAGGCTATTCTGCCGGCGATGCATTCCCTGCAGAGTTTGAAGCTGCATTGGCTAAATTGAAAGTGGGTGAGGTATCTGCGCCGGTTAAAACCGAGGCGGGCGTTCACATCATTAAATTACTTGCTGAACGTGGATCGAAAGCACCGACTTTTGAAGAAGCTAAGGCGGGCATTATTGATCAATTAAAGCGTAGCGAAGCAGAGAGTCAGTTTGGTGTTAAGTTAGAAAAATTGAAAGATTTGGCGTACAACGCGGATAATTTGAACGATGTTGCGAAAGAGTTAGGTTTAGCTGCTCACAACACTGGCCTGTTCGGTAAAACAGGTGGTAAAGATTTAACCGCAAATAATGCATTTGTTACAGCTGCGTTTTCTCCGGAAGTTTTGGAGCAAGGTAACGCGAGTGAAATTATTGAGTTGGAGCCAAGTCGTGTCGTGGTGTTGAAGAAAACCGAGCGCAAACCAGCGCAACTTCAGCCGCTTGAATCTGTTAAAGATCAAATTGTGACTGTAGTTCGCGCTCAAAAAGTTCAGGCCTTGTTGGCCGAAAAAGCAAAAGCTGTTGTAGCAGCGGTTAATGCTGGCAGTTCAATTGCAGATCAAGCAAAAACACTGGGCCTGGATGTCAAGGTTGCTGCAGGTGTAACTCGCAGTGATAACACCACTGACCGTGATGTTTTGCGTTACGCTTTTGGTTTGGCTTCTCCAACAGCTGATAAGCCTGTGTCAGGTAGTGTAAGAACCGCCAAAGGTGATTTTGCTGTTGTGGCGTTGACTGGTGTGCATTTGGCCGGTGAGGATAAGGTTCCTGCCGAGCAGCGCACGGCGGTTTCAACACAATTGGCAAATATTAATGGTGAATATGATTTCAAAAGTTATCAATCGCACTTGCAAGAAGTTGCCAAAATTAAACAAAACTAATTTGAATGGTTTCGGATGATAAAAAAAGAGCTGCTTGCAGCTCTTTTTTTATGGTGACTTTTAAATAGATACCGGCAAATGATTTATGAATGACGCAGTAAAACAAGATATAATTTTATGGCTAAATTCGGTGGTGATTGGATTAAATTTGTGTCCATTTTCGAGCAAGCCTACGCGTGAAAATCGTGTGCGTTTTCATGTTTCGGCAGCAGCAACCGAACAGGGTGTATTAAAAGATTTATCGGCGGAAATGGAGTTGTTGGATAAATCTTCCTCTGCCGAAATTGAAACAACACTAATCATTATTCCAAATACGTTGCATGATTTTTTTGATTACACGCAATGTTTGATTTGGGCTCAGTCCCAACTAAAGCGGCAAGGATGGCAGGGCGTTTATCAGTTGGCGAGCTTTCACCCTCAATATTGTTTTGCGGGTGCTGAACCTGATGATGTTGAAAATCTAACAAATCGTGCGCCTTATCCTATTATCCACATAATTCGTGAAGCTAGCCTGGAAAAAGCATTGGAATATTTTGAAGGGGTAGAAGAAATACCGGAGCGAAATAAGGCTTGCGTTGAAAGCTTATCGGAAGAGCAAAAGAAAAAACTCTTCCCTTATTTATTTAAAATTTAACTGGACGCGATAGTAAAACGATTGCGTCCACCTTCTTTGGATTGATAAAGCGCTGCGTCTGATTTCTCAATCCATGCGCGATGATCGACAATTTTATCGGTCAATTGTGCAATACCCATGCTGATTGTAAATCGCACTTGCTGCCCTTCGGAAATCACAACCATTTTTTCCACAGTGGTGCGTAATCTCTCTGCAAATATACTGGCGCCCTGGGCGTCAGTTCCAGTCAGGATTACACCAAACTCTTCACCACCATAACGACCTGCAATATCCAAATCGCGAACTTGTTCTTTCAGTGCGCGGCTTACCTGGCGAATAACATCATCACCGACAGTGTGACCGTATTTGTCGTTCACTTTTTTGAAATGGTCAATGTCCATCATGATAAGCGTTGATGGTTGATCATAACGGTCAAAGCGTTTGAATTCCTGGATCAAGCGCAATTCCCAGTAACCACGATTAAATAAGCCAGTAAGGTGATCGGTACGGCTAAGGTTTTGTAATTGATTGTTGGCTTGTTGCTGGGCCATTTTATTGATGGCGGTATCAGTCACGTCATAAATAATTAAGCAGATTTGTTCCACATGACCTTTGGAGTCCATCAGCGGAATAATGGTGCTATTTTGATACATGTGCTCCGCGGTGCCAGTGATCGGGCGATAGTGCGGGAAGCGAAACAGGTAAGGGCGCTGCTCCCAAGTTGTGAAAGTCGCGTTTTGCAGGACAAATACCGACTGGGCTTTATGCTTAAACCAACCTTCAGACAGTTCAGGAAATACAGTGAATATGCTGCGTTGCAAAACATCTTCAGGGGTTTTGCCGCTGTGGTTTTGCATAAAGCTATTCCACATAACCACCTTATATTGTTGATCCATAACTACCAGGCCAACGTCAATGTTCTGCAATATGTCCATCAGCCAATGGACATCCTCGAAAAACTTACTAAATTCTTGATTGGTTGTTGTCATTCGATATAAGCAGCTGTTAGTCGAGTAAGTAGTTAAGTTTTTCCACCAATCCAGAGATTGAGTGTTCTGCAATCACTATCAGGAGGTCGCAATTAATCTTATGGTTTTCAATAGAGTAGTTGATTTCAACCACTAATGCCTGCTTCCAGGTCATATTATTATTTTGTAGCAAATCAGTGATATTGCAGTGCTGGCCAAGCAGCATGGGAGGACCAAAACTGAAATGGGTATCCAGCTGTTCTGCCAGGCCTTTTAAACAAGCACCATTCAATACGTTGGCAGTGTCCATTAGCAATTCATATTCAGCCTGCTCATCTGCTACGCGGTCGTATTTGAGTAGCTTGGCCAAATCGTTAAAATCGGTGCCATTAAAAATAAGCATGGCTTCACCAGCAATTCCTCCGCCAATAAAACCCTGGCAGACGCCGTGAACTATATCGTTGCTCTCACGGTTTAATGAATGGAGCGCCATAGCAATATCAGTAGGGTTGAGAATACTGACGTGAGGGATGGAAAGCACGACAAAAACATCCAAAAGCCTGGCCAGGCGATCACCTGCACGCCCCATAGCTACGTTGGTGATTTCCTGTAAGCAGTCTCGTTGATCTTCCGTAAGTAGGTGTGAGCGCATAGTTATAATCGTGCGAAATAAGTTTAAGTTATCCCAAGCTTAGCAGCTGTATAGCAATATGCGATTCAACTGTTAAAAATTGTATCAATTTATTGATTTCTTTGGCAAAAATGTATCATGAGCTGATAGTTTCGCATTGTTTCACAGGCTTTGAAGCGCTCCTAAAGTGTAATAACATGCAAATCCATTAGATTTTTACAATTTGCCAATTGAGCGGCTCCAAAAGCTTTTTTGGATGCCAGATTCATAAAAATAAAGCAGTAGCATGAAACACAATTAAGGCTAATTAAAGGATCACACCTATGCCAAGCGTTCATCAACAAATTCTTCGCTTCACCTTGGGATTCTCTGTTTTCGTTTTAGCATCTTGCGAGCATCCTGCGCCTAAATCTTCAATTCAACCCATCGCTGCGGTGCAGCGACCCTCGTGGGATATGCCGGAAGATCCGGAAGCCAAATCCTATTTATCAGGATGTGAGGCAGAGTTCAAAAAAGTGGCTGCGGAGTTAGATAGTTTTACCGGTTTGAAATCCATTACAGATCTGGCACTTTTGGATAAGCTCAACAAGATGGATATGATTTCCGATCTGCAATTAAGCCGTGCAGGTTTGTATTCCAGTGTACATCCTAATAAAGAAGTGCGTTCTGCTGCAGAGGTTTGTGAACAGCATTTCGTTGAAGTGAATACAGATATAGGTTTGTCGCGCGCTATCTACGATCAATTAAATAAAGTTAATCTTGCCAAGTTAAATGACGAAGATAAGCGTTATGTTGAACACATGCTGCGCGATTACCACCATTCGGGTGTCGATAAAGACCAGGCCGCTCGCGATAAAATAAAAAAACTGAGTGAAGAAATTAATTTAATTGGCCAGCAGTTTGATAAAAATTATCGTGAAGGTGGCAAAACAATTGAAGTGTCATCGGTAAAAGAATTAAAAGGTTTGCCGCAGGATTATATTGATCGCCATAAACCAAACGCCGATGGAAAAATTATTATTACCACCGATACGCCGGATTACATGCCAATCATGCAATATGCCCAAAGCGATGCTTTACGTGAGCGTGTTTATCGTACCTACCGCGACATGGCCTATCCGGAAAATAAAGCCGTATTGGAAAATCTGATGGCAAAGCGGTATGAACTTGCACAAATGTTGGGTTATAGCGATTATGCAACCTACATAACCGAAGATAAAATGATTAAGTCGCCCAAAAATGCGCAAGAATTTATTGATAAAGTTTCCGCGCTTGCCACACCGCGTGCCCAGCAAGAATATCAAGTACTGCTTAAACGCTTGCAAAAAATAAATCCAAAAGCAACTAGAGTTGATGATTGGCAGAAAATGTATTTGCAGGAACTGATCAAAAAGGAAAAATATCAGGTTGATGCACAAAAAATTCGTCAGTATTTCCCTTTCGCAAAAGTGCAGCAAGGTATTTTCGATTTAACCCAAACAATGTTTGGTGTCACTATCCGTCCATGGCAGACACAAACCTGGCATCCTTCAGTAAGCGCATTTGAGATTTTGGATGGTGATCAAGTGATTGGTCGTTTCTACCTGGATATGCATCCACGCGAAGGAAAATATAAACATGCTGCACAATTCGGTATCCAGAGTGGAATAAAAGGCGTACAACTTCCCATCGCCGCATTGGTATGTAATTTCCCCGGTGGCGATAATCCTAACGAGCTAATGGAGCATAATGATGTAGAAACTTTCTTGCACGAGTTTGGTCATTTATTGCATACCATGTTCAGCGGGAATCATGAGCGTGTAGCGTTTTCCGGTACCAAAACAGAATGGGATTTTGTTGAGGCGCCATCACAAATGTTGGAGGAGTGGGTATGGGATGCTGATACGCTGGCAAGTTTTGCCCGCAATGAAAAAGGTGAGGTAATTCCTAAATCCCTGGTAGAAAAAATGCGTGCGGGGCGAGATTTTGGCCGTGGTTTGTGGACAAAGCATCAATTGTTTTACGCAGCGACTTCACTGAATGTTTACAATAAAAATCCTGCAAATATCGATCTCGACAAATTAACCGCACAAATACAGGCGACTTATTCACCTTTTGGTTATGTGGATGGAACGCATTTTTATGCAAGCTTTGGACATTTAAATGGCTATTCGGCAATTTATTACACTTACATGTGGTCGTTAGTCATCGCCAGCGATATGTTCAGTGAGTTTGAAAAGCAAGGTTTGCGTAATCCTGAAGTTGCCCAGCGTTATCGCAAAACTGTATTGGCTCCAGGTGGTTCTAAAGATGCTGCTGATTTAGTCAGTGACTTTTTAGGCCGACCATTTAATTTTGATGCTTTTGCGAAAAAGCTGGAGCAGGCACATTAATTGCTCCATCTTTAACAAGCTAAATGTGTTTGAAATGCAACATCCATTCTTCCAATTCATGTTTTCATGATTTGGAAGAATTACCAAAGGCGAAGAGCCTGCTTTAAAACATGGATGCTTGAATGCGCGATTTGCATAATTGCGCGTATATACCGATTTAACTGAAATGCTTAGGTTAAATTTATATTAATTAAAAATCCTGAGTTTTAAGTCTCAATGAAAATTTCGTTGCCCGTCATTTGTCTTATTTTGGTTTCACTTTTTTCTCTTGCTGGATGCAAAGGGAAACACAAAACATTAGTTGATATCGGTAATGAACAACAGATCATGCATATCAGTAATGCATTGGAACCTCCCGAAATTGATCCACATGTAACTACGGGAACCATGGAATATCACCTACAAATGGCGGTGTTTGAAGGGCTTGTTGCAAAACATCCCAAAACTTTGGAAGCTATACCGGCTGCTGCTGATTCATGGACAATTTCTGAAGATCAAACTGTGTATACCTTTCATATTCGAGATGCAGCAAAATGGTCTGATGGTGACAAGTTAACGGCATATGATTTTGAATACTCCTGGCAGCGGGCATTGCAGCCTGAAATCGGGTGCGAGTATGCAACCGATTTTTTTGTAATTAAAAATGCTGAGGCCTATTACAAAGGCGAGATAAAAGATTTCAAAGAAGTGGGGATTAAAGCTTTAGATGAATCAACTTTTCAAGTTACCTTAAAATATCCCGTCCCTTACTTTTTGCTGCAAATGGATAACTTTGCAATGTATCCGGTGCAGAAAAAAACGATTGAAAAATTCCATGCATTCAAAGAGCGTGGAACACGGTGGACTCGATCAGAAAATTTTGTGGGCAATGGTGCATTTGTTATTAAAGAGTGGATTCCGAGTGTTATTTTTTCAGTAAAGAAAAATCCATATTATTGGGATGCTGCTAATGTCAAGCTAAACGAAATTCATTTCTACCCCTATGACAATCTTATGCTTGAAGAGCGTATGTTTAAAGCGGGTCAACTCCATAAGACTGAATATTTGCCCAGCTCAAAAGTAGATAAATATAAAAATTCTCCTGATTATTATCAAAGTCCTTATTACGCAATGTATTACTATGTTTTTAACAACAAAGTTAAACCTTTAGATGATGTTCGTGTTCGGAAAGCACTGGCTTATTCCATTGATCGGGAATCATTAGTAAAAAACGTCACTAGAGGCGGACAAACACCAGCATTTCATTACACACCAGACAATCCTTATGGATACACTCCCAGGGCAAATTTTTCTTATGATGTTGCATTAGCGAAAAAATTGCTGACTGAGGCTGGTTATCCTGATGGAAAAGGTTTCCCTAAATTGGAACTCACCTATAACACTAATGCAGATCACTTAAAAATTGCGCTTGCCATCCAGGAGATGTGGAAAGCAAATTTGGGTATTGATATCAGCTTGCGCAACCTGGAGTGGAAAGTTTATCTAGATGCGCGCAATGCAAAGGATTTTCAAATAATGCGGAGGAGTAATGTGGCAGACATTTTAGATCCCGCTACTTTTTTACTTCCGATGATGACCCATGATCCAATGAATGATTCAAATTGGGGCAGTAAACGATATGACGAGTTAATGGAGCTTTCAAAGCTTGCAAAGACGCAGGAAGAACGTTACGAATATTTTCAAGAAGCTGATCAAATTATGATTGATGAAATGCCGCAGATGCCTATTTATTTTTACACCACTAATAACTTGGTCGCCTCAAATGTGAAAGGATATTATAAAAATATTTTGGACTACCATCCTTATAAATATGTTTATTTAGAGTCCACTCGCTAAGCAGGTATAAGTATGTTTTTCTTTGTGTTAAAGCGATTGTTATATGCTGTACCTGTGCTGTTCATGGTAACGCTAGTTACTTTTTTTCTTATTCATGCGGCGCCTGGGGGGCCATTTGATGAAGATCGAAAAGTGTCTCCCGATGTCTTGAAACATTTAAATGCTCGCTATCATCTTGATGAACCCGTTTGGCAGCAATTTGCTCGTTATGCTGGAAATTTATTACAGGGTGATTTTGGTCCGTCTTTTAAATACCCGAGCCATACGGTTAACGATTTAATCGCAGCTGGCTTTCCGGTTACATTCGAATTAGCTTTCTATGCGACATTGTTTGCGTTGATTGTTGGTTTAACAGCGGGAATTATTGCTTCATTAAAACCAAATACTTTTTTAGATTACATTCCCATGTCGAGCGCCATGGTTGGTATTTGTTTGCCTTCATTTGTTTTGGGGCCCTTATTGTTACTGGTATTCGGCATTTGGTTGCAATGGTTGCCAGTCGCGGGTTGGGGGCAGATACCAGGTGATAAAATTTTACCTTCAATTACCCTGGGTGCATCTTATGCTGCTTATATTGCGCGCATCAGTCGTGGGGGAATGCTTGAAATTTTATCGCAGGATTATATTCGTACCGCACGAGCCAAAGGCTTATCAACGGCAAGAATTGTTTTTGTCCATGCGTTACGCGGCGGTATTACACCGGTTATTTCTTTTCTTGGGCCTACAATTGCAGGTTTGTTGGCGGGTTCATTTGTAGTCGAAACTGTTTTCCAGATTCCGGGTATTGGTCGTTTTTATATCCAGGCTGCTTTTAATCGCGATTACACCATGATTATGGGCTGCACAATTTTCTTTGCTTTTTTAATTGTCATTTTTAACTTGTTGGCTGATGTGCTTTTGGTTTGGCTCAATCCCAAATTGCGCCAAGAAGTCACCGGAGCACATTAATATGAATGACAATGCAATTAATATTGAAAAAGGTAGCTCGCTTGCACAGGATGCATTTTTGCGTTTACGCAAAAATAAAATGGCAATGTTAGGTTTGTGTGTTTTGGTTTTTTTTATATTTATCGCTGTATTGACGCCATTTGTTGCGCCTTACACTTATGAAGGCCAAAATTTGGAATTGGGTGCGACGCCACCTTCAGCTCAACATTGGTTGGGCACAGATACTTTAGGGCGCGATCAGTTAACTCGTATTATGTACGGCAGTCGTGTGTCATTAATGGTGGGATTTGTTGCAACAACCGTTGCACTTTTGGTTGGTGTTTTGTGGGGTGCAACCGCAGGATTTTTGGGCGGTCGCACAGATGCGATTATGATGCGCATTGTCGACGGATTATTTGCATTGCCATTTACTATTTTTATTATTTTACTGACAGTTATTTTTGGTAGCAGCATGGTGCTGTTATTTATGGCGATTGGTGCTGTCGAGTGGCTAACCATGGCGCGTATTGTGCGTGGCCAAGTGCTCAGTATCAAACAGCAAGAGTTTGTTGAAGCTGCTGTCACCATGGGTTTATCGCCATGGCAAATTATTACTCGCCACTTAATTCCTAATGTTTTGGGTCCAATTATTGTTTATACAACCCTGACAATTCCCGGCGTTATTCTCCTTGAATCCTTTTTAAGTTTCCTTGGGCTGGGTGTTCAGCCGCCGCAGAGTTCATGGGGCTCATTAATCTCAAGCGGTGTTGAAACAATGGAGGAGTTTCCCTGGCTATTAATTTTTCCAGGTTTAGCCTTGTCGCTTACTTTGTTTTCGTTGAATTTTTTGGGTGACGGTTTGCGTGATGCTTTGGACCCTCGGGCGTCGAAAGATTAATCTGGCATCAATCCGGAAATTTATTTATGTTAAAAGTTAAAAATTTGCGCATTACGTTTAATACTCGTAACGGCACGAGTGTGGCAGTTGACGATTTAAGTTTTGAATTGAACGAAGGCGACGTCTTGGGCATAGTCGGTGAATCCGGTTCCGGAAAATCGGTTGCCTGTTACAGCTTGCTTGGTTTAATTCCTATGCCGCCCGGGAAAATTGAACGTGGTTCAGCGGAGTTTATGGGAAAGGATTTGCTGCGCATGAATGAGGCGGAGTTGCGTCAGGTTCGCGGTCGAAAAATCAGTATGATTTTCCAGGATCCAATGACGTCGCTAAATCCGTATATGCGCATTTCTGACCAATTAATCGAATCGATTGTACAGCATAAAAAAATTTCAAAAAAAGCAGCTCGCCAGTGTGCTATAGATGCGTTAATAGAAGTTGGCATCCGCGATGTGGAAAAACGCATAGATCATTATCCGCATCAATTTTCAGGCGGTATGCGCCAGCGTGTCATGATCGCCATGGCATTAATTACTGAACCTGAATTATTAATTGCTGATGAACCCACAACAGCGCTGGACGTTACTGTCCAGGCGCAGATATTAGCCTTGATTAAAAAGCTGCAAGTCACCCGCAAATTAGCGGTTATTTTTATTACTCACGATTTAGGCGTTGCTGCGCAAATGGCGAGCCACATCCTGGTGATGGAAAAGGGCAAGTTAGTGGAGCAGGGCGCGACCGAAAATATTTTTAGAAATCCGCAACACCCCTATACGAAAAAACTTTTGGGTTCTGTATTAACGACTGCAAAACCTACGCCTAATTATGCAGAGCATACGGAACCTCCTTTTTTACATGTTAAAGGGCTCCAAACCTGGTTCCAACAATTTGGTGGTGCGTTTATAAAACATATCATCAATACACAAAAGGCTGTTGATAATGTGAGCTTAAGGATTAATCGCGGTGAAATCCTGGGCATTGTCGGTGAATCAGGTTCGGGCAAGTCTACCCTTGGGCGCAGTATTATGCGTTTGGTTGAAGTCCAGTCTGGCGAAATTTTATTGGAAGGAAAAGATTTACTGCATTTATCGGAATCAGAGTTAAAGAGATCCCGTCGAGACTTCCAAATGATTTTCCAGGATCCTTATGCGTCTTTAAATCCTCGTATGACAGTATTTGATACCTTGGCAGAGCCTTTATTAATCCACGGATTGGCAACGAAGAAAACGGTGCTCGAACAAGTTAACCAGCTGATGGATGATGTAGGTTTGGATCGTCGATTCATCCGCAAATATCCCCATGAATTTTCCGGTGGACAACGCCAGCGTATCGCGATTGCGCGAGCAATCGCGCTGAAACCAAAATTAATTATTGCGGATGAGCCTGTGTCTGCACTCGACGTCACCATTCGCGCGCAAATACTTAAGTTGCTATTGGAGCTTACACAGAAACATCAGTTAACCATGCTATTTATTTCACATGATATGTCGGTGATTCGTTATCTCTGTGATCGTGTAGTGGTAATGCAAAATGGAAAGCTGGTTGAAGAGGGGGATACAGAGGCTTTATTTTCTGCACCTAAGGAAATTTATACGCAGCAATTGCTAGCCGCTATCCCCAAACTATAAAAGCGACCCCAAGGTTATAAAAACGACAAGGGCGCTTTTATAGTGTTAATTCTTTGCATCCACCAGAACAATCAATTCCTGGTTGGGACGAATGTTGGTTTCATCGGTAATTTTATTCCACTGCATGATTTGCTTTACGCTGACATCATATTTCGCAGCAATTTTTCCCAAAGTATCGCCCGATTTAATGGTGTAATTTAATTTGCGTTGGTCATTGTTGTTGCTGGCAATTGTTTGTCCATTGACCAGTAATTTTTGGCCAAGTTGTAATGCACTTTTTGAGTTCATATTGTTCATGCGAGCCAGCGCATCAACAGAGAGGTTTTGCGATTTCGCAATTGACCATAAACTATCGCCAGATTTGACCACATAATAATTGCTGCTGGGTGTGGACTGATTGGCAATTGTTTTTTCTGGAGCACTATAAATTGAATTGTCATCGCTGCCGGAAAGGGGAATTTGCAATCGTTGACCGATGTTCAGGTTTGCTGTTTTGATGCTATTGAGGCTTCTAATTTTTTCAGCATTCGCGCCGTATTTTTTTGCGATGGCATCCAGGGTATCGCCTTTTTTAACCACGTGCTCTTGCCATTTAACGTTGGCTATTTTGGGCAATGAATCGAGTTGTAATTTAAATGTTGCTGCTGCATCAACAGGAACCAAAAGTTGTCGTGGTTCTGTTGGATCAGTTAGCCAGCCGTTGTAGCCCGAATTTAATTTTTTAAATGTTGTTACATCGAGTCGACTGTTTTGTGCTGCTTCAGCGAGATTGATTTGTGAATCAACATTTATTTTTACAAAGTAAGGGACATCGGCAATTGGATAGAGTTTGAAGTCATATACATTTGGGTTGGCCACAATTTTCGATAAGGCCAGCAATTGCGGAATATAACCTTGTGTTGTTTTATTAAGTTGCAGTGACCAAAAATCAATCGGCTTGCCAGCGCGACGATTTTTATCAACCGCTTGCTGGATGGTTCCATCACCGGCATTGTAGGCAGCTACCGCAAGCAGCCAATCATTATCAAACCTGGCGTAAAGTTTTTTCAGCAAGCGAATCGCTGCATCTGTTGATGCCACAACATCTTTGCGGCCGTCGTACCAATTGTTTTGCTTCAGGCCAAGGTTCTTTCCAGTTTGTAACCCAAATTGCCACATGCCAACATTGCTTGGTGAGGTGGCAAACGGGTTGTAAGAACTTTCAATAAAGGGCAGCAATGCAAGTTCAAGCGGCATGTTATTCGCCTGCATTTCGCTAACGACATAGTGCAGATAAGGTTCGCTTTGCTGGGTGATTTTATAAAAGTAGGCTTTGTTACTGGTGTAAAAACGGATTTGTGCATCGACCGCATTATTATATGCATCAGGAAGACCGTAACCCGCACGGATATGATCCCATACACTGTCATAGGTGCGCTCAGCTGGTACAACATCAGGAACTGTTACAACGGGGTGTTTGACAGCTTCGTTACCCTGGCCGATGGAGGCCTTGGGTTCATGTTTTATCGGTAGGTTATCGCAGCCAACCAATAAAGCGGTTAGGGAAACCATCGTTAATAGCGGAGGATTAATAAATTTCATAGGGTCACGTTTGTTATTGGTGTGATTACCTGCGACCTCCCTGAATCTGCAAAAGTTGATCCACAAACCTGTTACGAAAACGACAAGTCTAGGGATTGTGTCCACAAGGGTCAACCCAAGGACTGGTTTGAGTTCTCAGAAGCGATCTTTAAGGCGTCGCAAATTGGCGAAAACATCGGCATCTGTCGTCACAGTTGTGTTTGTAAATCGTTCTACGGAGGTGCGAACCGGTTTTAAGTGACAACGCAAAAATGGATTGGTTCGCCGTTCTTTTCCTAATTGAGTCGGCAAAGTTGCTATTCCTTGATCGCGTTTTTGGGTTTCGAGGATTTGCCTGGCATGCAAATCTTTATTATCAGGCTCTATAGTCAGCGCAAAGCGAATGTTGGCAAGGGTATATTCGTGCCCGCCGTAAATAAGTGTATCGTCTGGCAAAGTGGCTATTTTTTGTAAGGCTTGATAGAGCAGCAGGGCTGTTCCATCAAATAATCGTCCGCAGCCTACGGCGAAAAGGGTATCGCCGCTGAACAACAACGGGGGCTCATTAATCGGCTCGATAAAATAAGCAATATGATCCAACGTATGGCCCGGCAAACTTATGATTTTTGCTGATTGCGTGCCTAGCTGAAGTATATCGCCCTCATAAAGAGGTTGGGTGACTTGGGGAATACGGGATGAGTCCGGCCCGTAAATCGGTATATTGAAGGTTTTTTGTAACTCCTCCGCACCGTCGATATGGTCGTGATGGTGGTGCGTAATGAGTATTCCTTTTAGCGCCAACTTGTGTTGTTGGAGGTAATCAAAAACCGGTTGCGCCGCGCCGGGGTCGACTATGTAAACATCCGGCAATTGTATCTCTGGTTGAATCAACCAAAAATAATTGTCCACAAAGGCGGGAATTGTGTGAATGTGAAGCATAATGACCCAATAATAAAAACGGAATTTGCTGGTTTCCATGATACCAGAAGCATTTGGGGCGAGATTGGCCCTGATAGTGTCAGAGCGATTTGCGAGTAGATGTATGTCAAACAGGTTGGTTACAGGATTTCGTCGCCAATGGCGCAAACGTTTTGGCGTATTGCCTTTACGTAGTGCTTTGCGCGCTTTGAGTGAATGGTTTGAATCGCCACTTGGACAGCTGGTCGCTTGCAAGGAGCAGGAATTTATTGATGATGAGCTGCGCGATTTATTTGGCTATCACCTGTTGCAACTCAGTGTCGCTCAACAATTGGATTTGACGCAGGCCAGCCGTATATCCCATCGCTTTGCCTTGTACCCACAGGTTACGAAACAGCCTTTAGTGACTGGTTTGGCTGACTATAATCAGTTACCCCTGCCTCCTAACTCGATAGATCTTGTGCTTTTGCATCATGTATTGGATTACAGCCAACAACCCCACCACGTATTACGGGAAGCTTCCCGCGTGCTTATTTCCCAGGGGCATTTGATTGTGATTGGGTTTAATCCGTGGAGTCTGTTTGGTTTATGGCGATGGTTAGTGCGATTTTTCAGTCGTGCTCCACAATGGCGTCATCAATCCTTGAGGCTGGGCCGTGTCCTCGATTGGCTTGCAGTATTGGATTTCGAACCCGTGGCAGTGAAACACGGTTTTTATTGTCCGCCATGCCATGGGCCGAACATCACCCGTTATTTGCAATGGATGGAGCGGTGGGGTAAAAAGTTGAACCTGCCTGGCGGTGGTTTTTATGTGATAGTCGCCCGCAAAGATAGTTCGGTCATGACGCCGATTAAGCCCCAATGGCAAGGCTATGCCGGACTGCGTGGTTGGGGTGTAATAAAAATCCTTGGCCGCGCAACTCGCGAGAAAGAACCACAAGCACAGTATAATGTGAAGAAATAACTTGATATAAATGAGATAATTGATTGAAAAGAATAGAATTATTTACCGATGGAGCTTGCAAGGGCAATCCTGGCCCAGGTGGCTGGGGTGCTTTGTTGCGTTTTGGCGAGATCGAAAAGTCCCTATACGGTGGCGAAGCAGAAACCACTAACAACCGTATGGAACTAATGGCTGCTATTGAGGGTTTAAGCGCTTTAAAGGAGCCGTGCGAAGTCTTGCTGACCACAGACTCCCAATATGTGCTTAAGGGCGTCACAGAATGGATTGCGGGTTGGAAGCGCAATGGTTGGAAAACTGCCGCTAAACAGCCTGTTAAAAATGCCGATTTGTGGCAGCGTTTGGATGAGCAAGCCCAGCGACATCAAATAGAGTGGCGTTGGGTGCGCGGCCATACCGGGCATCGCGAAAATGAAATTGCAGATAGCCTCGCCAATCGCGGCATTGAAGAGTTAATCTGAGCGCGATCAAATTAATAGCTAACGAAAAGCGGAAAATACATGCGTCAAATAGTATTGGATACCGAAACTACCGGCCTTGAAACCTCCCAGGGCCATCGTATTATCGAGATAGGCTGCGTTGAACTTTTTAACCGTCGTTTGACGGGGCGCCATTACCATCAATACATTAACCCCGAGCGCGAAGTGGATGCCGGCGCATTCCAGGTGCATGGTATTAGCAATGAAATGCTGGCGGACAAACCTAAATTTGCCCAGATATTTGACGAGTTTATGGCATTTGTGGGCGATGCTGATTTGATCATCCACAACGCCGCGTTTGATATCGGATTTATCAATTACGAGTTTTCGCGATTAAATCCGCGTTTGACGACGATTGATACCAATCGCACCATTATCGATAGTTTATTGCTTGCGCGTGCAAAGCATCCTGGACAAAAAAATAATCTCGATGCGCTCTGTAAACGCTACGGTGTAGATAACTCGCAGCGCGATCTCCATGGCGCTTTGCTCGATGCTGAAATTCTCGCCGATGTTTATCTGCTGATGACGGGCGGCCAGACGGCGCTTTCCCTGGGCGGTAACCAATCGAACAATAAAGAATCGGGCAGTGCGGTCAGCGAGATAAGACGCCTTCCCTCAACGCGTAAACCTTTGCCGGTATTAATTGCTTCTGCTGAAGAGCTTGTGGTGCATGAAGAAAAGCTGGCGAGTATCAACAAGAGCAGTGGCGGTAATTGCATCTGGCTCAAAGAAGTCGTTATCGAAGCCCAGGTTGGTGTATAGACGCCTATTTGAGAAACCATTAGCATTCTCTTATTACATTTTATAAATACCAGGCAAAGTCTCAGGAAGTGAGATAGAGTCAAAAATAACATTAACGCTAGGATTACGTGCATGAGTGCAAATGAAGCTTTTAATATTGCCTCGTTAAAAATGGTTCACGATGAGTTACTTGCCACTATTGAGCAATCAGCCCTTCGCCTGGAGCAATTTTCAACTGATAGAACCAATGGCGAATTGCTACAAAATTGTATTGAGGGTGTCAGGCAAATTCGCGGCACCCTCAGTTTGATCCAGCTAAAAGGTGTCGACCTACTCGCAGATGAATTGCTGGAACACATTAATGACATTACGCTCGGCGACGATCCAACGACTGATAAGCGTCTGGATTTATTAACGGCTGCTTTTTTCATGTTGCCGCGTTATTTAGAGTTTTGTCTGCAAACATCGCGCAGTATGGCGTTGTTACTTATTCCCCAGATCAACGAATTGCGCCAGGCGCGCCGTGTGCCGCCGCTTCCTGAAAGTTATTATTTCGCGTTTGAGCCGTTAAAGGTTTCGCGCACGTTAGCCGGCCAGCAAACTCCTTCACCAGAAAACCTGAGCATACTTGTTCGCCGCTTGCGCCATATGTATCAGGCGGGTTTATTAAAAGTATTGCAGGGCTCACAAGTAAAAGCATCGTTCGGCATGATGTGTCGTGCGCTGGAACGTTTGGAATCTGTATGCGGCGCTACCCCATTAGGTAATTTATGGTGGCTTGCCAATGCAACTCTCAGCGCAATTTGCGAAGAAAATTTACGCATTACCAAAAGCCGCAAAATGTTATTCAGCGGTTTGGATCGTGAAATAAAGCGGTTGCAATTTGAAGGTAATGCAGCTCTCAATCGTGAGCCTGATCCAGCGCTAATAAAAGAATTATTGTATTTATTGGCGTTATCAAAATCCTCCGCAGAAAAAGCCAAAGCAGTTGCATCCGCCTTCGGACTACAACCTCTGGGCTACAGCGATGCAGAACTTGCACGTGAAATGGAATTCCTGAATGGTCCCAGTATTAATACGATTAACTCTATGGCTGCCGTGCTGACTGATGAATTGCACAGCACCAAAAGTATCCTTGAGCGTGCCGCGCAAGGTGGTGCTGAGTTGCTCGCGGAATCGCCAGAGTTATTAGATACCTTGAAAAAAATTGCTGATATTTTGGCGATTGTCGGTTTGGTGTCGCCTAGCAATAGCCTCAAGCAGGAAATCGAAAAAATCCAACGCTGGCAAACCTCGGGCGAAGCTATTAATTCAAGCGATTTGTTAGAAGTTGCTGATACTTTACTGTATGTCGAAAGCACTATTGCAGGTTTAGGTAAAACAAATTTATCCGATGAAAAACTTGCGCAGATTAATGCATTGTCGCGCGATGATGTTATGGCAAATAACCAAATTGCCGAAGCAGAAAAACTCGTTATTGATGAAGTCGAATCGGGGCTTGCAACCGTTAAACGCGCATTGAGTGCCTTTTCCGAATCCAATTACGATAAAGCCCATATCGCCAATATTTCTACAATGCTGGATAGCGTGCGTGGCGGCATGTTTGTTTTAGGTTTGCCGCGTGCAGCCAAAGTAATTGCCGGATGCATGAAATTTATCGATGAATCTTTAATGGAAGATGAGCAACAGGCGGCTATCCAGCACATGATGGATACGTTTGCCGACGCTATCATCAGCCTTGAATATTATCTCGATAATTTAAAAGTTGATAAAAAAGCCGATACCGATGTATTGCGTATCGCGGAAGAAAGCCTGGAAGCCCTTGGTTATAAGGTATGAGTTATAAGGCATGAGTTATAAGGTGTAATTTCAGTGCAAGATATTGCGGTTTATTATGTAGTAGCGGATGAAAAATTCCTGTGTACAGACAAAGGTGCGCTCGCGTTATTGAATGAAGCAGAATTAATTCGTTTATCAATTGATTACCAGGTTAAACATAAATTTAAAAATCATGTTGGTGATCAAGTCTATGTGATATCTGCCACACCACAACAACTTGCAGGATTTCAGTGGTCTGGGTTGCGCAATTTATTAGATCAATTATCCGAAGATGAATTCCAGATTGCCGGACGCGCGCTACAAATATTGCGATGGCATTTTGATCACCAGTTTTGTGGTCGTTGCGGTAAGCCAACTGTCCAACATCTGGATGATTTTGCCAAAACCTGTACAGCGTGCAAAATAGATTTTTATCCACGCTTATCACCCTGCATTATTACGTTGGTTACACGTGGTGATGAATGTTTATTGGCATGGCACACGCGTTCCAAAGACGAAAAATATAGCTGTCTTGCGGGTTTTATTGAAATGGGTGAAAGTCCTGAACAGACCCTTGAGCGCGAAGTAATGGAGGAGGTTGGTCTCACGGTCAACAACATTCGTTATATTGCCAGCCAGGCTTGGCCGTTTCCCGGACAATTAATGTTGGGATATTTCGCGGATTATGCGGGTGGCGATATTGTGATGGATCAACAGGAAATTAAAGCCGCTAACTGGTATCACTATGACCAATTGCCGAAAATACCTCCTGCTACCACCATTTCCGGTCGCCTGATTAATAATTTCGTGCAAGAAAGACAATCTATTCGTACCAATAATGATTCAAAAGATTAGATAAGGATTCCTATGTTATATACCCTGGTTGCGTTAGTAATTATTTTGGTTGCAGCTTACATTGCATTTCGCGCAGTAAAAATACTTTGGTTGAGCAGCTGGTTTATGGGCTGGGTAAGAGGTATGTTTGGCCTTGGCTTACTTGCGCTTGGCATTGCGATAGGGATTGTCGCCTATGATATTTATAGTTATAAACAAATCCTGACTGGGCAACCGGTAGCAACGATTAATTTTGAAACCATTGAAGATCAATATTTTGATACGCTGGTGGTAGATGCTAACGGTCACCAACAACGTTTCAGTTTGCATGGTGATCAATGGCAACTGGACGCGCGTATTATTAAATGGCAAGGTTATTTTTCCGGTTTTGATATAAAGCCTGCATATCGCCTGGATCGATTGAGCGGACGTTATTACGATATCCACAAAGAAACCACTGAAAAGCGCTCCACCTTTTCGCTTATCAAAAGTCCATTGCAATTGGATTTATGGAAATTTATTAATGAACATCCAGCGTGGTTTCCAGTGCTGGATGCCAATTATGGCACCGCGCGTTATCTACCCATGAAAAATGGTGCGCTGTATGAAATAAGCCTTACAAATACTGGTTTGAATGTTCGTCCATTGAATGATGTAGCAAGTAAAGCTATTGCAGAGTGGAAATAGTTTTTTAATTTTTTGATTGGAGTTGTACGTTGGAATTTTTAACAGAATATGGTCTCTTCCTCGCCAAGACAGTAACCTTTGTAGTGGCAATTTTTATCATTATCAGTTTAATTGTGTCTGTAAGTTCACGCGGTAAAAAATCCGAGAAAGGGCAAATCCATATCAGCAAGTTGAACGAAAAATTTAAATTGATGCGTGAAGCCTTACAACATGCTGTCCTGGATGAAGATCATCTCAAGCAATTTGAGAAAGATGAAAAGAAACGTTTGAAAACTGAAAAAGCTGAACAGAAAAAAGTAGCAAAAGAGCAGCACAAAAAAGACCATAAAGGCGAAGATGACAATTACAAAAAGCGTGTATTCGTATTGGATTTTCAGGGTGACGTGAAAGCATCGGCAAATGATAGCTTGCGTGAAACCATCAGTGCTGTTTTAACCTTGGCAACTTCGAAAGATGAAGTGGTGGTGAAAGTTGAAAGTGGTGGCGGCATGGTACATAGCTATGGTTTGGCATCCAGCCAACTGGCGCGTATTACCAACAAACAAATTCCATTAACCGTATGTGTTGACAAAGTCGCTGCTTCCGGCGGTTATATGATGGCTTGTGTTGCAGATAAAATTGTTGCGGCTCCTTTTGCAATTCTAGGTTCCATTGGTGTGGTTGCGCAGTTACCTAATTTCCATCGCCTGTTAAAGAAAAATGATATCGACTATGAAATGTTCACCGCCGGTGAGTTCAAGCGAACTGTAACCATGTTTGGTGAAAATACCCAGAAGGGCCGCGAAAAATTTGTTGAAGATATTGAAGATACCCATGTGCTCTTTAAAGACTTTGTGAGCGAGCACCGCCCTCAAGTCGATATTGCAGCCGTTGCAACAGGTGAAGTATGGTTTGGTCGTCGCGCTAAAGATGTGAATTTGATTGATGTATTGCAAACCAGCGATGAATATTTATTAGATCAGGTCGAAACTGCCGATATTTTTGAGCTTGAATACACCATGAAAAAGTCACTGCCGGAAAAATTAGGCATGGCTGCCCAGGTTGCAGTAGAGCGCGCCTTGTTAAGTGTATGGGAAAAATCGCAACTTAATCGTTGGTTTTAAATTATTTGATTCAGGTGGAGCGTAAATATGTTTCATGTGCAACAGAAATTGACTTTACCTACACCTGAACAGGCCTTGCCGGGCCGCAAGGAAAAGATGCCTGTAGTTCATACCCATATAGTTTTAGGAACACCGCTGCAAGAACCATTTCCTGAAGGGTTTGAAAAAATTGTTTTTGGCTTAGGATGCTTTTGGGGCGCGGAACGGCGCTTTTGGCAACAAGAAGGTGTGTATACAACCGCGGTAGGTTACGCAGCAGGCTATACACCAAATCCTACTTATGAAGAAGTATGCTCGGGTTTAACGGGGCACAATGAAGTTGTTTTAGTTGTATTTGATCCAGCCAAAACATCCTTGGCAAAATTATTAAAAGTATTTTGGGAATCGCATAACCCGACGCAAGGTATGCGCCAGGGAAATGATCGCGGAACCCAATATCGCTCTGGTATTTATACGTTTAATGATCAGCAAACTGAGTTGGCACGTGCAACCCAGGCAGAATATCAAGCTGCGTTAAGTGCTGCTGGCCACAGTGAAATCACAACAGAAGTTTTACCGCTTGATGCGTTTTATTACGCAGAGCCTTATCATCAACAATATCTCGCAAAAAATCCCAATGGATACTGTGGGTTGGGCGGAACAGGTGTCTGTTTCAATTAAATAATGTGTTTACAGGGATGTCATGGCAATATTGGTTTTCTTTTCCTTTGGGATTATTCTGGTTGGCTATTTAGCAGAATTACCGTCTTTATCCTTTTCTTTTTCCTTTCTGGTATTTGCAATTACTTTTTTGGTTGCAATTTTCCTGCGTAAAAAATTTACTCCTGTTTCTTGGTTACTAGCGCTACTTGTTGGTGTTTGCTATGGCATTGTTGCAGGACATAGATTACTGGAAAATCAATTGCCTGCTAATCTTGCAGAACAAGATATAGTTGTAGAAGGGCAAGTTATCGATTTACCGCAAGAAAATAGTCGTCGCCAACTTTTTACATTGAATGTTAAACGAGCTTATTCTGCTTATCATCCAGATGTTTTGCTGAATCCATTTCCACAAAAAATTAATATCAGCAGCTATACCGATTTAAGAGTTAAAACCGGCGAGCAGTGGCGCCTAACCGTCAAATTAAAAAGGCCACGCGGCTTTGTAAATCCGGGTGGTTTTGATTATCAGGTATCCTTATTGCGGCGTGGAATAGGTGCGACGGGTTATATTCGGCAAGGTGAAAATCTGAAATTACAATCGCAGCCATCATTTTCTATGGATGTATTGCGTTATAACTTACAACAGTGGCTAATCCAAAAAAGTGAGAGTCCTGAAAAAGGAATTTTAGTTGCATTGTTAGTGGGTGATACGTCGCTAGTTGATAAAGATCATTGGGGAGAAATGATTAAAACTGGCACCAATCATTTGATTGCCATTTCAGGTTTGCATTTGGGATTTTTTGCAATTGTCGGATTTTTCCTTGGGAATTTACTGGGAAAATTTATGCAGTTATTTTGGCATAAATATCCATCTATGATCAGCGGATATATTCTTTCTGTTGCTTTGACCTTATTTTACAGTGTTATTGCCGGGTTAAATATTCCCACCATCCGAACATTGATTATGTTGGCTGCGGTTCAGCTGGCGCTTTTGTGTCGACGCAGTTTTCGTGCGCGCGATACACTACTAGTCGCGTTGGTTTTGGTGCTTTTATACGATCCTTTGGCTGCTTACGATATAGGGTTCTGGTTATCTTTTTGTGCGGTAGCTATGTTGATTTTTTGTTTTTCCGGTCGCATTCCGTCGATTCAAAATAGATCGATAAAAATGATCGCAAAAAATAATTTATGTGTTTTTACAAAATCCCAATGGGTCATGTTTATAGGCTTGTTAATTCCGCTCGCTATTTTTATCCATACGTCTTCATTGCTTGCACCACCTGCCAATTTTATAGCTATCCCTGTTATTACCTTTTTCGTTGTGCCTTGTTTAATTTTATCCGCACTTTGCCATTATAGTTTTTCAATGGCTGAGAGCTTCTTTTTACATTGTGCGGAATGGGGAATGTCAGTTGTACATAAATGGTTGAATTATTTGTTGGTTATCGGTAATGGGAAATTCAATCCCTTGGTTAACCTGAATCCATCGGCAACTTGCCTTGCGGTATTCAGTGTATTTTTAATCCTATTGCCGCGTGGTTTGGGCAATAAATATGTAGGTGTCACTGGGTTGTTATTGGCGTTATCGATTCCATTAAAACAATTACCCGATTTACAAATGCTGGTGTTTGATGTGGGGCAGGGCACATCGGTATTTATCCGTACGCCCAATCATCAATTACTTTACGATACCGGGCCCATTTATACCGAAAATTTTGATGCAGGTAGCGGTATTGTTGTGCCTTATTTGCAAAGTCAAAGTATCCAATATCTGGATAAATTAATTGTCAGCCATAATGATCAGGATCATTCAGGTGGTTTGGCTGGTGTACTGGCCGGTACCAAAGCTGATCAACTGTGGTTGGGCGAGCCCGATAAATTTCATGGACAACATCAAGATCCGGTTGCAGAAAATTGTCATGAACAACAACCATGGCAATGGGATCAGGTTTATTTTCGTTTTATAACCTGGCCAATCCAATCGCGGGCAAAAGCTAATAATCATTCATGTGTGTTGCTGGTAGAATTTAACGGCCACAAAATCTTATTGACTGGTGATATTGAAAAAGAAGTAGAGAGAACATTGCTCGCGCAGGAAAGTCTCACCAATGTTGACGTGTTACTTGCGCCTCACCACGGTAGTCATACGTCGTCTACGCCTGAATTCGTGGCTCAAGTTCGCCCGCAAAATGTTATTTATAGTGCGGGTTTCCACAACCAACACGGACATCCCCATGCGGATATACAGACACGCTATATTTCTGTCGGATCTATTCCGCTAAATACAGCGCTTGATGGTGCCCTGGAGTTTATTTGGCAGGGAAATTTAGCCAGTGTGGTCCGGTATCGCGAGAGTAAGCGACGTTACTGGTTTGATATAGGAGAAGAGGCTGAATCTTCTCGTTAAGCAAATGCTATCCAAGTCTACAAAAGTTGACGCCTAGCATGGTTTTCTACACGTCTTGTGGTAAGGTACGCCGTTCATAATGAGGTAGGTCGCAGCTTGAATGGTTTGTGTAGCGGCCAAAAATTATCCAAATAATAAGTTCGATCTTACGAGGAGTTGCCGGTGTTCGAAATCATCTTGTCTGGTGGTGTAATGATGATTCCAATCATCCTCTGTTCAATTGCCGTCATTGGCATCAGTATCGAGCGCTATTGGACGCTCAATCCAAATAAGGTCGCGCCACGCACGTTGCTCGCACAAGTGTGGAGCTGGATTAAAAATAACCAGGTTGATGCTGCAAAATTACGGGAGCTCAAACAATCGTCACCTTTGGGAAAAATCCTTGCTGCTGGTTTAAGTAATTCCCGCCATGGCCGTGACGTCATGAAAGATTCCATCCAGGAAGCCGCTAATCAGGTTATCCATGATCTTGAGCGTTATTTAGGTGCGTTAGGCACCATCGCAAACGTTGCACCTTTGTTGGGTTTGCTCGGTAGCGTATTTGGAATGATTGAAACTTTTAATGCAATTATGTTGAAAGGTTCGGGAAATGCAGGTGTTTTAGCTGGCGGTATTGCGGTGGCCCTGGTTGCAACTGCTGGTGGTTTGATTGTGGCAATTCCTGCGACTATTTTGCACCGCTATTTTTTACGTCGCGTTGATAGCCTGGTTGTTATCATGGAAGAGGAATCTGTTAAATTGGTTGATGCTTTACATACTGATCGCAGTGTGGATGTGAAGCTGGTTTAGTTATTGTACGTAAGCTGGATTTGCACATAAATTATTTTTGAATTGATCTTATGAAATTTCGTCGCCAATCACGCGAATTAGAACCCATGAATTTAATATCACTCATTGATGTGATGTTTTTTCTATTGATTTTTTTTATGTTGTCGAGCACCTTCACCAAGGAAACTCATTTAGGCGTTGAATTGCCAGAGGCAACAGGCGAACCATCTGTCGATGCAAAACAACAAATTGAAATTGTGATTGGCGAGCAGGGCAGTTTTTCCGTAAATGGACAAAGCCTGGTCAATAACGAAACAGATACGCTGAAGTCAGCAATATTAAAAGTGTCTGAAGGTAAAACAGATTTACCTTTGCTATTAACAGCAGATGCAAAAACGCCGCATCAATATGTAGTAACTGCGATGGATGTCGCAGGTCAATTAGGATTTACCCGACTAAGTATCACCTCTCGTCAACCCGAAGCGGCTGAAACAAAGAAGAAATAATTTTATTGTTTTAAGTCATTTTATAGTGCTGAGCGTCGCGTGAAAAAATCTCACAATCTCTGGTTAAGGGCATGGTATGGAAAATCCATTTGGATTTATCTGCTCTTGCCTTTCAGTTGGTTGTTTATTGCGATAAGTGCAATACGAAAATTTATATTCATTCATTTCCTGCAAAAAAAACTATCAGTCCCCGTTGTGATTGTCGGCAATATTTCTGTCGGAGGTACTGGTAAAACTCCATTGATTATCGAATTGGTCAAGTATCTACAACAGCATGGATATACACCCGGTGTCGTAAGCCGCGGGTATGGTGGCAAAGCGTCGCATTATCCATATTTACTTAATGCGCAATCGCAAGTCTCGGAAACTGGCGACGAACCCATGCTGATTTATCGTGCCACGCAATGTTCGGTCTGCGTTGCACCTGATCGTGTTGCTGCGGCACAACGATTGATACAGGCAGGGTGTAGCATTATTCTCAGTGATGATGGCTTGCAACATTATCGCTTGGGGCGTGCACTGGAAATTGCTGTGGTCGATGGCCAACGTTTATTTGGCAATCAGCAACGTTTACCTGTTGGCCCCTTGCGTGAATCTGTTTCGCGTTTGAAATCAGTGGATTTTATTGTGGTTAATAATCTGGCGAAGAAAGATTCTTTGTCCGATTTTCATCATCTTCACTCTATGAAAATACAGCCACAGGCCTGGCGAAAACTTTTTTCGTGGCAAGAAATTCCTCTCACTGATATTGATTTCAAACGTCCAATCAACGCGATAGCAGGTATTGGAAACCCGGAGCGATTTTTTAATACCCTCGATAGTCTTTCGCTTAATTATGATGCGCAGACTTTTCCTGATCACCATGAGTTTTCAGTTGAGGATTTTTCCAGCTATGCTGAAAATACCGTCTTAATGACGGAAAAAGATGCGGTCAAATGCCAGAGCTTCGCAAAACCAGAATGGTATTCATTGATTGTTGGCGCTCATCTGGATGAGCAGTTTTGGCAAGAATTCCAGCAAAAATTGGCGAAACTCTGAAAAATTAACTCACTTGCTCTGGCTTCGTTACATTTCAGTAAAAAATGCTCATTTACTTCGTGTAAACTCCGCTTCTATTGAAGTTTGCCTTGCTATAGTTGCGCTGCAAACACTTTTCAGTGATTCCCCCGATTCTCTTTAAGGCTCTATTATGAACTTTACGGTTGTTATTCCTGCGCGTTACGCATCAACTCGCTTGCCTGCAAAGCCCTTGAAAGAAATTGCGGGCAAGCCGATGATCCAGCATGTGTATGAGCGAGCCTGCGAAAGTAATGCGCGCCAGGTGATTATTGCTACTGATGATGCGCGTATTGAAACTGTTGCTAAATCCTTTGGTGCGCAGGTATGCATGACCTCCGTAAACCACACTTCTGGAACGGATCGCTTACAGGAAGTCGCTGCAAGTTTAGGTTTGGCTGATGATGAAATCGTTGTCAATGTACAAGGTGATGAACCGCTTATTCCGGCACAAGTTATCAATCAGGTTGCGGAAAATCTCGCGGCGATGAAAGATGCCAGCATGGCCACCTTAAGTGAACCTATTCATAGCCTTGCTGATTTTCGCAATCCAAATATTGTAAAAGTTGTTGCAGATATTAATGGCCGTGCGTTGTATTTTTCACGCGCGCCAATCCCATGGCCACGCGATCATTTTGCACAAGCAGATGTAAATAATTTACCAGAAAATTTCCCGGCACAACGTCACATTGGTATTTATGCCTATCGCGTTGATTTATTGCATAAGTTCGTAACCTGGCAGCCAGCGCCTTTGGAAAAAATTGAATCGCTTGAACAGTTGCGTGTTATGTGGAATGGGCAAGTTATCCATGTTGCCGAGGCAGTTGTTGCTGTTCCGGGTGGAGTTGATACCGAAGAAGATTTGCTACGTATTAAATCATTGCTAGAGAAATAAAATGTCGGTAAAAGTTTTATTTGTGTGCCTGGGAAATATTTGTCGTTCACCAACCGCAGAAGGTGTGTTTCAAAAACTTGTTGTTGATGCGGGTTTAGGCAAACGCATCCATATAGATTCTGCCGGGACGGCTAACTGGCACCAAGGGCGAGCCCCAGATCCGCGAACTGTAGCCGCTGCAAATCGCCGTGGTATTGATTTGTCAGTGCTCCGTGCGCGAGCAGTTAAAGCAAGTGATTTTTATGAGTTCGATTATATTTTGGCCATGGATAAAAATAATCTGGCAGATCTTGAACTCATAAAACCACACGATTATACCGGGCATCTGGGACTGTTTTTAGATTTTGGATCACAATCAACATACCTTGAAGTCCCTGATCCCTATCATGGTGGTAGTGAGGGATTCGAGATTGTTTTGGATTTGGTGGAAGATGCTGCAAAAGATTTATTTGCATCTATCCAGGAAAATAAATTCACCTGATTATTTCTTTCGTTGGAATTCATTGTGCCACTCTATTTACCTCATTTTAATTTGCAAAGCTACAATACGCTTGCATCACCCGTTTGCGCCGATTTTTTTGTGGCAGTAAAAGACGAAGCTGAGTTAATTGCTGCACTCAAATTTGCCAGCGAAAGAAATTTGCCACTGTTAATTTTAGGTGGCGGCAGCAACATAGTCTTGCATGATGATTTCCATGGTTTGGTTATTCATATGCAATTCGTTGGCAGAGAGTTGGTGCGTGAAGATGAAGAGTTTTATTATGTAAAAGCCGCTGCTGGTGAAAATTGGAGTGACTTCGTCGATTATTGCCTGGATGAAAATTTTTGGGGTTTGGAAAATCTTTCGTTAATTCCTGGCAGTGTGGGAGCTGCACCCATCCAAAATATTGGTGCTTACGGTGTCGAGTTAAAAGATGTATTTAGTGAGTTGACGGCGCTGGAGATTAAATCCGGCTTGAGCATCACTTTCACTGAAGATGCATGTCAGTTCGATTATCGCGACAGTGTGTTTAAAAATGCGCTCAAAGATCAATTTATCATCACCTCGGTTACTTTTAAGTTAACGAAACAGCCTCGTTTGAAAGTTCATTATCCCGCGTTGCAGACAGCCTTGGCTGAACATCAACCCGAAACAATAACACCTGAGCTTGTTAGCCAAATCGTGTGTGATATTCGACGCAGCAAACTGCCAGATCCCAAACAAATTCCCAATGTGGGCAGTTTTTTCAAAAATCCTGTTATCAGTATGGAAAAGCTGGCTGAAATCCAGCAGCATTTTCCGGACGTTGTTTATTATTCTGTTAACACAAGTCTGGTAAAACTGGCTGCAGGTTGGTTAATTGATCGTGCAGGTTGGAAAGGCTTTGCACAGGGAGCCGCTGTCCATGCCCGGCAGGCGCTGGTTTTAACAAATCCAGAGCGACTTAAAGGCTCGGCGGTATTGAGCTTAGCTGAAATGATAAAAGCATCTATATTTAAACAATTCGGAGTAGAGTTGGAGCAGGAGCCAAGAAATTATCCCTAAGCGGGTAAAAAAGCTATAAGATTTGTTAGGTTTAGCCGTTGCAGTATCTTTTCCAGAAAAACTACACTAGAAAACAGGCGTAGAGGGCATTTCTCATGTGGTAGTTTGTCGCAGCTACGACTACAATAATGAAAAATGCGCCAAAAAGCGTCCATTCAGTTAAAAATAACACTTGCCCAAAAGGGCATGGGGGCTGGTTTGACTAAAATACTCGTTGTCGATGATCACGACTTGGTACGCATGGGGATAGTGCGTATGTTAGCCGACATAGATGGCTACCAAGTAGTAGGAGATGCCAAAAGCGGGGAAGAAGCGGTGACAAAAGCACGCACGCTTTTGCCTGATGTCGTACTCATGGATGTCAAAATGCCTGGAATGGGCGGATTGGAAGCAACAAAAAAATTATTGGTAGTGAATCCCACCTTAAAGATTATTGCTGTAACGGCTTGCGATGATGATTTATATCCAACGCGTTTGATGCAAGCTGGTGCTGTGGGGTATGTAACCAAAGGTGCCGAATTTTCAGAAATTACCAATGCGATCGATAAAGTCATTCGCGGTGATCTCTATATGAGTAACAGTATTGCACAGCAGTTGGCGTTGAAAAACTTCTCTGGTAATAGCAATCAGGAGTCGCCTTTTGAGAAGCTCTCCCAACGCGAGTTGCAAACAGCAATGCTGATTGCCAACGGTCAAAAAGTGAATGACATTGCCAACACTTTTTGCGTCAGCCCAAAAACCGTTAACAGCTATCGTTATCGCATTTTTGAGAAGCTTGATATCAATAGTGACGTTGAACTCACTTTGCTTGCGGTGAAGCATAACTTGCTTGATCCGGAAGCAGTTGTGTAATCTTCTTCCAGAATTGCAGTATAAAAAGTGCAGTAGTTTTTTGATGCTGCACTTTTATTTGGCGAAGATCGTCCCATTTAATGACAATGTCTGAAAAATCCCTCTCTCCCCATTTTGATCATGTTCGCTTTTTGGCGGATGCTTCCCAGCAGCCTGGCATTTATCAAATGTTTGGTGCCGAAGGGAATATCCTCTACGTCGGCAAAGCCAAAAATTTAAAATCGCGATTGGCGAGTTATTTTCGTAAAACGGGTTTGTCAGCGAAAACAATGGCGCTGGTTTCACGTATTCATCGGATTGAAGTGACGATTACCGCAAGTGAAGCGGAAGCACTTATTCTTGAACAAAATTTAATTAAAGCGAATCGTCCGCCATACAATATTTCGTTGCGTGACGATAAATCCTATCCCTATATTTTTGTGTCCAGCGGTGAGCCTTATCCGCGTATAAGCGTGCATCGCGGTGCTAAGAAAAAGCAGGGCGATTATTACGGTCCTTTCCCAAATGTTGGCGCTGTGCGTGAGAGCCTGCATTTTTTACAAAAAACATTTCGTGTTCGACAATGTGAAGATAGCGTTTTTAATAATCGTTCGCGTCCATGTCTGCAATATCAAATAAAACGCTGTACGGCACCCTGTGTGGAGCTTGTTAATAAAGACGATTATGCCAATGATTTGCGCCATACCCGCATGTTTCTCACCGGAAACGGCCAGGAGTTAATGGCGGAGTTAGCAAACCAAATGGATGAGGCTGCACAAAATCTTGAATTTGAAAAAGCTGCGCAGTTCCGCGATCAAATTACATTTTTGCGCAGTATCCAATCGCAACAGGTTATTGAAGAAGGGCAAGGTGATATTGATATTGTTGCCCTTGCGACCCGTCCTAATGGGCTTTGCGTACATATTTTATTTGTGCGGCAAGGTCGTATTTTAGGGAGTAGGAGTTTCTTTCCTCAATCGGGTTTGGCCGAAACATCTGCGGACGTACTTACACAATTTATCGCGCAATTTTATTTGGCGAGTGCAGGGCGCGACATTCCGCGTGAAATTATTACCAACTACGAATTGGAAGAAGTTGATCTTTTGGCAACTGCCTTACAACAAGCAATTGGTCGCCAGGTTTATTTTTCCCACAGTGTGCGCAGCCATCGCGCGCAATGGTTGCAGATGGCAGTCAATGCTGCTGAGCAAAATTTAATTGCCCATCTCAATACCAAACAAAATTCGTTGGATCGATTTGTTGCATTGCAAGATGCCTTACAGCTTGATGAAATACCGCAGCGCATGGAGTGTTTCGATATTAGTCATAGCAGTGGAGAGCTAACGGTTGCCTCTTGTGTGGTATTTGATACCAATGGTCCATTAAAATCTGATTATCGTCGTTTTAATATTGAAGGCATAACGCCGGGTGATGATTACGCTGCGATGCAGCAAGCGCTTGAGCGCCGTTATACCCGCCTTAAAAAAGGTGAGGGAAAAATGCCGGATATTTTGTTGATTGATGGTGGTAAAGGGCAGCTGTCTATTGCAAAAGCTGTATTGGCTGAACTTGGTATCGATGATGTATTGATGATTGGAGTGGCTAAGGGTTCCACGCGCAAAGCAGGCTTTGAAACGCTTTATAACGCGCAAACGGATACCGAGATTGTGCTGAATAATGATTCGCCCGCATTGCACTTGATCCAGCACATCCGCGATGAGGCCCATCGCTTCGCAATTACCGGGCACAAGCAGCGCCGCGATAAGAAACGTAAAACTTCGACCCTGGAGGATATCCCGGGCGTAGGCGCCGTACGCAGGAGGGAGTTGCTACGTCATTTCGGCGGAATCCAGGAGATTCAAAAAGCCAGCGTAAATGATTTACTGAAAGTTAATGGAATAAATCAACATTTGGCAGAAGAAATTTATGCATTTTTCCATAATGAATAGTTGATAGTGTATTATCCACCTAACTTGTGGGCTTGGCTTAAGGCTGGTGCCTGTTTTTGATTGTGCTTTCGGCGAGAAATACTGGTTATGACTTTTGCTAATCAGCTGACACTTCTGCGAATTATCCTGATTCCTTTGTTTGTGGTGATTTTTTATCTACCAGTATCCTGGGCTCATATCACCTGTGCCATTATTTTTGCGGTTGCGGCTATAACGGATTGGCTGGACGGTTACGTAGCGCGCAAATACAACCAAAGCACCCCATTTGGTGCCTTCCTTGATCCTGTTGCAGATAAGTTAATGGTGGCAATTTCACTGCTGCTGCTGGTTTCTATCCATCATGATTCCGCCTGGTTTGTCGCTGCTGCTGCGGTGATAGTAGGGCGGGAAATTATTATCTCTGCCTTGCGCGAATGGATGGCCGAATTGGGCCAGCGGGCAAGTGTTGCGGTTTCATTTATTGGCAAAATCAAAACGACTTTGCAGATGATTGCCATCCTGGTGCTGCTGATGGATCGCCACGAATGGTATCTCATGGAACTCGGTTATCTGGCTTTGACAGGTGCTGCAGCCTTGACGCTATGGTCGATGGTGATTTACCTGCGCGCTGCATCACCGTTCTTCTCTATAAGTACGACTAAAAAATAAGCGTATTGCTGGTTTTAGCTACTTTGCTAGCGTTGATTATAAAAAAAATCACATAACTATCAGAAAACACTAGGATTTTGAAAATGACTCCGCTAAAATTGCGCCCTCTCGAAAGGGCGCGATAGCAAAGCGGTTATGCTCTGGATTGCAAATCCAGCTAGTCCGGTTCGACTCCGGATCGCGCCTCCACTTTACTTTTACTGACCGAAGTAAAAGCACTCTGCCCGAGTGGTGAAATCGGTAGACACAACAGATTTAAAATCTGTCGCTCTTTGGGGCGTGCCGGTTCAAGTCCGGCCTCGGGCACCATCTTGAAATTCCAAGAAATCCAAGAACGTCTTCAAACCCGCATAAACATTGGGTTTTAAGGTGTTTTTCGTCTATAGACGTCCACCGAAATCCTATTGAAGCTACAACCATCTGGGGGCACAATTGGGGGCATAAATTTGGAGGCGTAAATGGCAACCAATAAGCTCACCGAAGTCGCAATCAAAAAGGCTAAACCAAAAGAGAAGCCATTCAAGCTCGCTGATGGTGGCGGTTTGTATATGGAAGTCATGCCTAATGGCTCCAAATATTGGCGAATGAAATATCGTTTTGGTGGAAAAGAAAAGCGTCTCGCCTTTGGTGTGTATCCGCTAATTTCTCTTGCGAATGCACGAGAAAAAACTCGCCTCGCAAAACTTGAATTGCTTGAAGGCAATGATCCGGGCGAGATCAAAAAACAAGAAAAATTAGAAAAGAAATTTGCCGCATCAAATACCTTCGCTGCTATTGCTACTGAGTTTATTAAAAAGAAAGAAATCGAAGGCGCAGCTCCTGTCACTCTCGACAAACTCAAATGGTTGGTTGAACAAAAATTATCCCCCTACATTGGTAATACTCCAGTCTCACAAATTACCTCGGCAAAATTATTGGTGCCGCTGAGACAAATTGAGGCCGAAGGGCTTCATGAAACAGCTCACAGGGCAAAAAGAGTAGCCGGTCAAATCATGCGCTATGCCGTCGGTTTGGGATTGGCCGAAAGAGATCCGTCTCTGGATCTGAAGGATGCTTTAGTCATTGCCAAGGCCAATCATCGGGCTGCCATCACCGACCCCAAGGAGCTACGCAAGATCCTCATCAGTATCGACGGTTACACCGGCACACCTGAAATAAGGGCTGCCTTAAGGCTAACCCCAATGCTTTTCCAGCGACCAGGCGAGATTCGCCAGATGGAGTGGGGCGAGATTAATTGGGAGCAGGGGTACTGGGAGATCCCAGCCGAGAAGATGAAGATGCGCTCGTCCCATATAGTGCCTCTTCCAAGACAGGCGCTTGAGATATTGGAAGAACTCAAGCCAGTTACTGGGCGTTCCCGCTATGTCATGCCCAGTGCCAAAAGGGATGGGCGCCCGATGTCTGATAATGGGGTCCGTACTGCCTTGAGGTTGCTCGGGTACTCGAATGACCAGGTTACCCCTCATGGATTTAGGGCTACAGCCAGAACAATCCTGGATGAGGTTTTGCACTTCCGTGTCGATTATATTGAACAGTAATTGGCTCATGCTGTTAGGGATACAAATGGTAGGGCATACAACCGAACCAAGCATCTACCTGAGAGGAAGGAGATGATGCAGGCTTGGGCGGATTATTTGGAGAGTCTGAGAATCAAAGATAGATAAATCATTGACAACTTTCGTCGGTGGGTCAATGACTTCAACATGAATCACCATCAGTTGTGCGGACTCTCTCACCGCCATATTAAAAGATAAGCCCATGATATCATGGGATTTTTTTATTTAACGTTTTCTTTTACCCATGTTTTTACCCATGATAAATAGTTAACGGATTATCATCTTTTGGCTCTAGAAGCTTCTCTACTCAACTTTTCGGCTTTCCTAATTTTGTATTCTTTTTCAATTATTGTTTCTAGCATTTGATTAAGGTTTATATTTCGGGCTCTAGCCAGTTCTTGAAGTTGCTCCTTGGCTTCAGCTCTTAATACGAATGTGCTTTGTTTTCTGCCATTTAAATTTAGGCGATATTTTTGCTGTGCCCAAGCCTGCTTCATCTTTCTCACTGAATCATACATTTGAGAATACTGCTCACAACAATCGTATATAGATTGAATATAAGAATACACTTCTTCTATATTTATTGGGCTGTAGGGAACATTTGGCATATTTTCGTTTAAATATGCCCATATCCATTTAAGTTGAGTCTCATCATCTCTGCTCAGCCATCTTAGTTTTTTATCATTATGGGGGAGCAGCTTTGACCAAGTTGATCTTGCCTTATCAATGAACGTTCTTTTTGTCGAAATATCTGCATGCCAAGTGTCAAAAGTAGTAACAAAGGTGTTATAGAAACTTAGCTCAGCAGTGAAGCTGTCGGTAGGCGTTTTAATTTCAGCGGAATACCCATCGCTATACCATGTTCCAAATTGGGACGTGGGCTGACAGCAGTAGTGTTTTAACCATCTTAAGAGTCTAGGATTATCACGGTCTATCCACTCTAATTCTTTGTCTGGAAGCAGGTGATATTTGCTTCCAGCTTGCAGGCTAATAACTTGCGCCTCATTACTTCCTGAATCACGCATATACCTCTCAAGCGAGCTTTTATTCTCTTCGATGCGGTCAATATAAAAGTTCGGTATGTTTATTTGGCGAGCTATCCAACAAATCTCTCTGTCACTTAAGTCATTAATTATTACCGTTGAGTCATTCATTATGCCTATCACTCAGTGAATTTATGATGTGTTTTTAAACTAATTAAGTCTTTTTTTAAATGTGTTTATGAGATAATTAGCACTTTGTTAAGTCTTTTTTCGGGCTTTTTTATGGCTTACTTAAACCCTCTTTTACGTCTTTTTCTGGATGCATTTTTGATCTAATTTAAGCTCAGTTGATATTCATTGATATTTATTTGTGTGATATTTAAGTACCAAAGATAGTTCATACAGCCTATAAACAAAGGGTATGTGCCAGTTTTATGAAAAACCTAAGCTGAAATATAGCTTATCTTTTTGGGCTGATGCGTAAATGTTAGTGTCATCAATCGTAGCACATGAAAAAAAACGCTGATCACCAATCTCATGACTCACATCGAGGAAATAGTCATGAAAATTATTCGTTTATCCGAAGTGCTGGCAAGCACAGGTTTAGGTCGTTCAACAATTTACAAATATGTCGCCGAAGGATGCTTTCCAAAACCCGTGTCATTGGGTGAAAGGGCTGTTGGTTGGGTGGAATGTGAAGTACAAGAATGGGTATTGGCTCGCATCGAAGAGCGAAACAGGGGAGATGTATTTTCGGGTTGAGTGATGGCGTAATGAGCATGGTGGCAGGTCCACTCTGCTTCGGCGGCCTAAAACTGAATTACTTATAAAAGTTGTAAATTTTGGAACGATAGACTTAGAGGATGAATTGTCTATAGAGCACAGTCGTTACTGAGTTAACGGCGCTTTGAAATTTATCCTGTTGGTGGGGAATATTAATATACAGTACAGGCGTGAAGTTTATTTCTATTGCTCCACTAAGAGCTTTGCTGTGTTGTTGGATCATTATAAAAATATACAGCGTCACCCAAGGGTATGTAACAACAACCTTGGGTGAACCAAATGAATCAAGATATATCTTCAACAGCAATCAAACGAGTTACCAGTCAACCTCATTTAACCCTGCATGCTCAGCCTACCTATGAGAAGCTACCTGTGCTTAATTGCACTGGGGGGATGGTAAGCAAATATCTGGAGCGGTGGTATCTCACTCTTAACCATACAACGCAGCGATACTCAAAGGTCTTTGCAGTAAGAGTTGATTTGCAATTCCCACGTTACTATTCCTCCATTGGCTGCCAAGTTTTATCTAATGAGTCCCTGCATGTATTTATCAAGTCTCTCAAGCATAGGCTGAAGCAATATAGCGATCAAAGAAAGCGATCAGGTCAGCATTTGTACAGCACAGATTTCTACTATGTGTGGGCTAGGGAATATGGCTCAGATAGCGACACACCCCATTTTCACCTCATGTTGCTATTCAATGGTCATGCGTTTAATACATTAGGTCGTTTTTCTAGTGAGCGTGAAAGCTTGTATAACCGTATAGGTGATTCTTGGGCAGAGGCTTTAGGAATGCATAATGCTGAGGGGGTCAAGTTCATTCACTTTCCAGACAATTGCCAATATTTGCTCGGTTCGAGGGATCAAAAGCAGTTAGCTCAGGTTTTTTATCGAGGCAGTTACCTTACCAAGGTTGCCACTAAGAACTTCCATGATGGATTCCATGTATTTGGCGGCAGCAGAATTTGATCTGTATTTTCAACAACTCTTTTAGCGAGAAATATTTCTGTGGTGCGGTGAAATTTGATTAGGCTTACAAAATTGTTAATACCAGATAAATCTCAAGTCGATCATAAATGATTTTTACGAGAATTCTACTATTGCACTCTATTACGGTGAGATCTGAGTTTTCGCGAAGAAATGCCAATCAAATATTGGTCTGGCTTCGATGTAATAGCATGTAATTGACATGGTGTTAGAATTGAAAAGTGCGTATTTAAGACGCCCAAATGACGCTATCTGCAAAGCAAGTTGACATCAAAACACACGTGACTTTAAACTCGACAGAATTAATAAGTTGAGTAAAAGTCGCTCATGAATAAAAAAACCATCGGAAGGTCGTAAGTCAGTTCTCTGTCCTTTTCTTTCTTCCCGCCGATGCTGTTCGTGAATCCCATGCGGCGCAGAAGCTGCGCAAAGACGATTCGAAATAATACCGAATACTACATTTAGGTCTGGAATGTCCCCAAAGCGGACCTTGGCCACTTAATTAGATGTTTGCATCGTAGATTCGAAAAATAAATTTAAGTTTTTATGGAGAGAAATACTGGTGGCGACAATACGCAGAATAGTCCTTAAAAACTTTAAGCGATTCAAAAATCTTGAGCTTGAATTCGACCCCGAACTAAACTTACTTGTTGGAGGAAATGAGGCGGGAAAAAGCTCTGTGCTTCAAGCCTTAGACATTGTACTTTCTGTTAGCAGAAGCAAGGTCGAGTCACTTGGCCTTGAAACTCTTTTTAATGCAGAATGCATCTCAGAGTTTTTAAAGGGAGGCAGAAGGATCACGGATCTTCCAGAGCTTCTACTAGAAGTATACCTTGAAGGTATTGACGGCCATCATGAACTGGATGGTAGGAATAATAGCAAGGGTATAGATCACCTTGGCATCAAGATGGTGTGTAAACCCGTTGACGAGTACACCAAAGAAATCCAAGCAATTTTGTCTGAGAAGCACGAAAGTTTTCCTTTCGAGTATTACTCGGTGCATTTCCAAAGCTTTGCGGATGAAGCCATCTTTCCTTACAAGAAGCCGCTCAAACATTTACTTATAGATAGCTCACAGATCAATAATGAATACGCTACACGCGAATACATCCGTTCGATGTACTCCACTCATGCTTCAGCGATTCAACGGAATTATCACAGTTTCGAGTATCGCAAGGTCAAATCGAAATTTAAGGACGACGTATTCAAAGAAATGAATGATGGATTGGATGCGTATAAGTTTAATGTTCGAACAAGTCCGAAAGCTAATGTCGAGACCGACATTATCATTACTGAAGGTGATATACCTATTGACAGCAAAGGTAAGGGACGTCAGTGCTTTATCAAAACAGAGTTCGCTCTGCAAAATCGCGAACATGTACTTGACGCTCTTCTTCTCGAAGAGCCAGAAAATCATCTCAGTCATGTTCATATGCACAAGCTTATTGAACGCATTCGAGCATCTGTAAAAAAACAGCTTTTCATTGCCACACATAGCAGCTTTATCGCAACACGACTGAGCCTCAAGAAAGTTTTGATTCTGAGCGAAGAGCATCCATCCCGACCAACCTCTCTCAAAGATCTAAGTGTGGGAACTGCAAATTTCTTCATGAAGGCACCCGATAATAATGTATTAGAGCTCGCATTGTGCAAGAAGGCGATTCTCGTCGAAGGTGATGCTGAATTCATACTTATGGATGCTCTTTACAGGAACAGCTCCGGCGGTACTAGCACTGAGCTAGATGGTATTCATGTAATCCCTGTCGATGGTACAAGCTTCAAGCGCTATTTGGAGCTTGCGCAATTGCTCGGCATCAAGGTGGCAGCTATCCGCGATAATGATGAAAACTATAAGGTCAACTGCATCGATAACTATGCTGATTATACTTGTGCGTCAATCCAGGTTTTTGCGGATACAAATGATGCGCGGTACACATTCGAAGTCTGTATGTACCAAGACAATAAGGCGATATGTGATGGGCTATTTGCAGCTGGTCGCAAGACACTGACTGTAGCGGAATACATGTTGAAGAACAAAACGGAGGCCGCATTCCAATTACTCGAAAAAAAGGGTAGCGAACTCATCGTACCAGAATACATCCAGCAGGCGGTTGCATGGATAAGAGCGTAATTTTCGCCGTTGCGGGATCTGGTAAAACATCCCTTCTAATCGAAAGGCTTGATGAGCAACAGCGCTTCCTTATCATTACGTATACGGAGTCAAATTACAGTAACCTGCGTTACAAGATTATCCAGCGGTTTGGCTATCTGCCAGGAAATATCTCGCTTTACACATACTTCAAATTCTTGCACAGCTTCTGCTACCGGCCTTTCCTTCGATTAAAGAAAGACACCAAAGGCGTAACATTCAAGCTTCCGCCGACGTCTGAACGATTCCCTCTAACTAATGATCGACGTTTCATGACGTCAGGTCGTAGGCTTTATACCAACCGCCTTGCGAAGTTTGTTGAGCAATCTAATCTTGTCGGTGATGTCATCGCGCGCATGGAGAAATATTTCGATGTATTTTTTGTGGACGAAGTCCAAGACTTTGCTGGGCATGACCTCAATTTCTTAATGGCAATAAGCGCAGCAAAGCTCAATACAAGTTTTGTTGGCGATTTTTTTCAACACACATTCGATACTAGCCGTGATGGTAATGTGAATGGAAGTCTTCACGCTGACTACAGTACATATATGGCAAGATTCAAAGCGGCAAAACTGCAAGTCGATACAGAAAGCTTGAAGAAAAGTCGTCGATGTAGCAAAACCGTTTGTGAATTCATTACAGAGAAAATTGGGGTCACCATCGAAGCTCACGATGATCGAAAAAGCATCGTCAAGTATGAAGATGACCCGACGGCGGTGCTGACCATTTATGAAGACACGAAAACGGTAAAACTATTTCTGGAAGAACACTATAAATACAATTGTTATTCTCAAAACTGGAGGGCATCAAAAGGTGTTGATCTGTATCAGGATGTCTGTGTGGTTTTAAATTCTGGCAATGTGAAAGCTTGGCATAGTGGTAGTTTTCAGGAAATAAACCCAAAGACACGCAACAAGCTTTACGTTGCCTGTTCGCGAGCACGTGGTAACCTTACATTTATCCCAGAGGCAATGCTTAAGACCTTCAAACAAATTTAGGTCATCTTATTGAACGGAAGTTAAACTTCTGCTCTTGGTTGCCATTCGAAATTTCTATTTATAATACTTTATTGTTGCATACTATCTTTAATAGAAGGGGAGCTATGGATTCTAAAATAAAAAGTAAAATTGCGAAATGCCCGCATTGCAAGCATCCCCATAAATATAAAGAAGTTCAGTTCCCAATCATAAATGACTCTGGATTTTGGAGGGTGCAATGTGAGGGTTGCCAGAAATCATTTGGGCTGAAAATAGAGAACCCACTAGAGTCTCGAATGCATCTGAATTACCTTGTTATCGAAAGGTCTTGCATAAAAATTGAAGACTTAGAGTATGCAAACGATGTAATAGAATCGAATGTTAATATGAACTCATTGAATCTCGAATTTGATTACGACTCACGAAGTATTTTTAACTGCCTTAATTGCGGCAGCAATCTTGAGAGGCAGGCCTGCAATGCCTTAACTAACGATATCATAAGCATAAGACAGGCTTATGGCGGAGCTGTTAGTTATTTAATGTCAAATCACATTACCAGTAAATTCCTTGTAGTTAATGTTCCGTTTATGTGCGATTGTAACAATAACAAGGTTGCAACGTTCTATTGCGATTTTTCTTATAGTGGAAATATACAAGAAAATGTTGGAGATTATTTGCTAGCCAACATTAACTCAACAAATCTTGATGAAAACATTGATGGTCTATTTTCAAAGACCGATATTATGGTGTTTTTAGAGAAGCTTTTGATTCGATGGAATTTGTTTGCCAGCAAAATTGTCATTGCATGCCCATTTGTCGGACATCAATATTTAAAAAAAGAAGATAAAATGGGGGTATGGACTTGGCTGCTTGAAATGTTAGATCCTGATAAAACCAATTTCATTACCCGATCAGCAACTTTCACTTCATATAAATCTGTTCTGGAAGATGTTCACGGGTTAAACCATAAGCTTTTAGCTGAATATGGACTTGAAAATAGGGTCATTGAATCAAACAATAAGAAGCAAGACTTTCATGCGAAATTTTATGCTGCTGTTATTGATGATAGTGTAGAAGTTATGAGTGGTTCAGCAAACTTAGTTTCAGGTCCATCTATTGAGAACATTACTTTCAAAAGATATAAAAAGGATGATTTCATTAAAAAATATTTAGAGCCCCTAGGGGTAAAAACTGATCATGTGCTATCTGCGGAATACCACTGGGTAAAACTCACTAAAAATCCGAACGGAAAATATGTTGGATCTGATTTCTATGGAAATATCTCCAGTTTATTAAAATGATTACCACCTAACTGTCATCTAGTTATGGGCAAGCTATTTCAGATGTGAAGATAACCTGTGCCTGAATCCCATAATCAACGTCCGCAAATGGCCGAATGGCAAATATGAGTTTAAAAATCCAAAACTACCGTCCAGCTTGGGATTAAGTGTCGATGGGACCGAAAACTAAAGAGTTAATAATTGAGCTTGAAGCATGTGCGAATATGCTTAAAGAGTGCTCAGAAATTCATTGGGGGCTATGGTTAGAGGAATGCGCTTCGTTATTAAAGACAGGGAATTTCAGAGGTATAGAAAAATTCGAAGGCGCATTTGGTGGTATGGGGAGTATCAATGATTTGATATTGCATCCAATAAACAAACATAATATTAGTGAATCTGAAGTACAGAAATATAACGAGCGGCTTCAGAAGCATTTAGATAGGTGTTTAAATTTGACTAACGAAATACGTCAAAACGCAGCTTATAATTAGAGCACCAAACACACGTTCAAGGCCTGACTCCTAATGTCTTCTTTTGGCCGTTATGCGAAATAAGGGACATATCAGTGGATTAAATAATCCACTGATATGTCCCTCTCTGTTGTTAATACTATCCGTTGAATATCCATTAAAGTGCAATCATCAAAGTAGAGATGATAGGGTTAGCTATTATTAACAAAGTTATTATTACCCATAGTGATGCATCACTATAGAACTTTAAGAATAAAAAAATAAAGGAAGAGTTATTTCCATGTATGTATTCTCTTATTCAAAGGTATAAGTATAAGTGTCTTTATCGGTCGTTACACTGACTTCGCGAATTTCATGAAGTTTACATAAGGTAGTTGGAGAAAATGTTTCTCCATATTTAAGAGCCTTCTGTTTGATGGGCTTATTCTCATGATCAGCAACAGGGTAGTTCGTCACGCAATTCCCTCGATTGATAACAACTTCCCGTACAATCACTTCATTGTCTACAGATTGCACGTAGATAATAGAGGCACCCCATGGGGAGTATGGATTTGTAGCAATATTCACATCTATCTCATTTTTGGATGAGCACGCAGTCACCGAAAGTGATAATAGTAAAACTATTGGAATATTATTTAATACATGTTTCATGATCATTTTCCTCTATTGATACAGTTTATAAATAACGTCAGTCCCACATTTGGGTTTGTGGGTTGTAACAATATGTATCGCGATTCGTTTTTATTTTTATTGCATAAATATCGACCATTGAACAGTTAGGGGTCCCTATAACAAACTCCTCAAATTCTTTCATTTGAATACCTTGATCCATTAACAATGCCGTTGTCTGATGGTCCAACTTACATTGACCGCCATTAACTACAACGGAGCGAATCGTAATGTTATTTTCCAATGACTGGAGGTGTATTAGGGCTGCGTTATTAGACGTGCCTTTTTTAAAGTCTACCGTGATGCCGAGCTCTCCTGGCTCATCCTCATCCTCCTCATTGCCATCCAAACCTTTACATCCGTCAGTGGGTGCAGATGCTTCTGCCAAAGATGTAGAAGCTGTTTTGTTATCATTGTTGTTACCACACGCTGTGATGTTTAGAATGAAGGTGACGAAAATAACTATTGATAATGCTTTAACTTGTTTCATGATTAGCTCCCTCACAAATAATAAAGATTGCAGTAAATAATTTACGGTTGTATCGTTGTTATCTTTTGCACAACTAACCAGAGTAATTGTTCTTGAATTAATGAAATTTTTCACATTTTTCTTAAAATTTTTAGTGAAATTATGGTGTATTTTCACGGATATTTATGTGGTTTTTATAAAGCATAACGTCTCTTTGATATGTGGATTTTTTCCCTTATAATTTCAGAGGCAATGTGATAACTTGACAATTTCGCCCTCTCTCAAATGTACGGTTTTATGTCATGTTTGTGAGGTTTCCTGTTTTAGAATGCATCCCTGCGTTTACTATTTACGTTTGGCACCGACTCCGTTTACTGTCGCGATTATGAGGATAAAAAACCCGTTGTTGATTTATTTGTTTAATTTCGTTATTTAAATTAAAAGGCTCTATTGTTGTGAGTGATTTTCTTTCCCAGCTAGTATTTCCTGTCTCCTTTTTGCTTCAGGTAAATCATTGATACAATAATTAATATAAAAAATCGTAAGGAAAAGCGTATAAAAACCATTCATCCGAAGGTCTATCCGGTATTCGTTTAGTGCAAATTCTTCGATTGCTGATTTAGCTTTAAATGCCCAGACTATGTATAAAACTGCTGATGCAATTGTGAGAATCCCAGCAATTATATCTAAAGCTTCTTCTCCGCTACCGATTAGGCTTTTTCCCAGCCCGATACATACTGCTAGCCATATAACAAAAGTGCCATCGGTCAATTTTTTAGTAGTAATTTTCTCGATTATTGGACTACATCTATAAAGCCAAAGAATTGGATAAATTCCTGCTGTGGCTATCGTTAACAAAACGAAATTAACCGTCTTTGTATTAATGGCATCTTTTAACTCATTAATATGTGACATGACTTATTTTCTCCATAGTTGATTGAGTACAGTGTGTAATTGCATTATGTGAGAATCATTTCGGCCACCAATGATTCTTAGGACAGAACTTACATATGTTATTTATCTGGTTTTCGAGTAGGTTTTAGCTATCTCCTCTCTAGGAAGATATTGAATTAATTTTTTGTCTCCCATACATAGACGTCACAAATTACCCCGGTACTAATCCAATACTCGTGGTAGTACCGATGATGAGGCCTATAATTTGAGGGCCAATTATTCAAAAAACTTTCCCCCGATTAATGCGCCAGGCCACCCCATTAATGTGCCTCATTGTTAAGGCAAAGAGCTTTGTAAAAAACCAACAGTTATGACAGAAGTACAGTAAAGTTCGGTTCTGCTGATTGTATCTATCGAATGTTTGTAATCGTGTTCGGTCCGGGATGGTGCTTGGTATTCACAGTGATTTAAGGCTGTTTCGTAAAGCACTGTGAGCTCCCCCAGAAAACTTTGATTTTGTGAATTTAGACTCACTCATTTTTGTACACCAAATAACCAAAACTACATTTTGACCTATATACAGGTCAAAATGTAGTTTATGTAGAGTGGAATGTCCAGGTCTTTCCCAACAAGCTTTCTGTCTTTGGCGGCTTCTGGGTGATCTATGGATACTGGTATTCTTGTCTGTTTCGGCAAGGCCGTGAAATTACGGCGCGTTGAGTTGGATCTAAGTCAAGAGGCCTTGGCTGATATGGCCACTCTGGCAAGGTCATTTGTTTCGGGTATTGAACGGGGTACAACAAAGGCGTCTGTTGAGAGTGTTTGGCGGCTAGCTAACGCCTTGGATTGTCGCCCCTCTGACTTATGGATAACTGCTGAACGGTTGTATTTCTCCTCTTGAGTGTTTTGAAAAGTATTCTGATCGTCTGAAGGGAATACTTTAATCCTTGATCAGAGCAAGTCTCTTTCTGCAAAGCTCATTACATCTATCCCACCAACCACCAAATGATCCAACACCCTGACATCAACGGTGTCGAGAGCATGAATTACACGAGTTGTAATTCGTTTGTCCGCTTCACTGGGCATTGCAGTTCCACTTGGATGATTGTGGGCCAAAATCACTGATGCTGCGTTGTTGTCTAGCACGGCTTTTACAATCTCTCGTGGATAAATAGCGGCGCCGTCTATCGTTCCCTGAAATAGTGTTTCGTAACCAAGAACACCGTTTTGGTTATCCAGAAAAATAACAATAAAAAGTTCTCGATGTTCTTTGGCGAGAATAATTTGTAGAAATTCTCTTGTGGCATCTGGGGATGTTAAATAGTTACTGCGAGTAAAGCGCTTAGTCACAATTTTTTCTGCCCAATAAAGAACGTCTTCTTCAGAAATATTTTCAGGAATTTTTTCTAAATCTGTGCTCTTTTTGAAAGTGGTGTAAAAATCATTGTTCATTTTAATGACTCCTAAAAACATAACGCCCTGGAACCATAAAAGTTCCAGGGCGTTATGAAGTTGTTGTGGGATTTTAGTTACTGAATGTGTGTTGGCAGTTATTACATTGGTACTCATTAATGATGTTCTCATCAATGATCTTGCCAATAGCATGACCCGCTTCGCAGCCACTCATTGCGCCGCAGATTAGCCCGGCCATTGCGCCAGTAAACATGCCAATAGGCCCGAATACTGTACCGATTCGATAGCCGTAAATAGCTCCGCCGATAGTACCTATGGACGCACCTGTTCTTTGGGCTATTTGCGAGCCGGATACATTCGGGGAATTGCAGTTGGGACAAAAGATACTCATGACTTACCTCAATTAAACGATTGCACCGCTTCAAAGGCGGCTCATTGAGATGATGTAGGTTTGAGTTTTTTTAGATTGGATCTTGATGGGGGAGGGGATACTGCGAGGTTTAGTTATCGCTAGGTTTAACTAAAACGAATTCCTCTCGATGCTTCTTTTTGCCATTCGACATCGCGTTTGTCATAGCGTGTCGTTGTGCTGACATCACTATGTCCAGCGAGTTGTCGAACGGTATTTAAGTCCACTCCTTTTTCAAGTAATTGCGTAATGAATGTTCTGCGTAAATCGTGCGGTGTAAATTTCTCAACACCAGACAATGCTTGCAATGAGGTGAGCAGGTAATCCAAACCGCTTGGCGACAGCTTATTCTCAATAATCGTCCCATTTTTAATGATCTTGCAAAATAGTGCACCGTTATCGCCGTTACGATATTGTTTCCACTCTTTCAGCGCAGCGATTATTTCAGGTGCTAGAAATATTTGACGGTGTTTTCTGCCTTTGCCCTCCATCACCATCAAAACGCCACTCTTAATATCGATATCGCCAACATTCAGCGAGCAAATTTCTGAGCAACGCAAACCGGCTCCAATACCCACCAGCAAGATCGCGCGGTCGCGCGACCTTGCGGCAGGGCAGGGAATTTTGTTGCAGCCTTCGAGCAGCTTGATAATTTCCGTGTTTGATAAGCGTCTTCCGGTTCGTTTCGCATTACCTTTTAATGTTTTTACTGAGTTGATTCGCAATAGAATGTCAGCGTTTATTTGCCCCAGGTTGAAGGCTGTTTAGCAACACCTTTTAATCCTGCTAACGCTAGGTTAATACTGCTGATCGCATATCCAGCTTCGGTAAATGCTGAGCGAATAAGGTGAACTTTTTCGAAGGTTAATGTACTCCAGTCAAAACGTTCGATAGGTTTTTCATGGCCCAAGATAGAGGCACATTGTTGCAGTAACGTTCGCATGGATTTCCGCCCTGTGGGAGCTAGGCTATCCAAATAAATTGCATAAGCCGATTTTGTTTTTGCTTTGATTGTTAATGTTGAAAGTTTGGTTTTAATTGCATGGGTAGCCATAAGGCCTCCTGTTTTAAAAGTAATAGAAATTCCGCGATCAATGAATTTGATCGGGAATGGATTTGTATGTGGAAAGGATTAAATTGAAGGGAAGGGCACTAGCGGTTTAATGCACATTAAACCGAGTAAAAATATGAGTGAAATCAATAATGAATCGGTCTGGTCTAGAGAAATGATGTGTGGTTGAATATTTTTAGTTTTGATGCCTCGTAATAATTTATAGATTAATAGAATATTAATATGGATGGCATTTTTATGCCTGCTGCTCTATGTTGTTAATTTCTGTTCTTCATGAAATAGATGAGCCACTTTTAAGAGTTCAGTCCAAATCTTTAGAGCATGGCTTCTGAGGAAGTATTGTTTCTGGTGGTAGCATGTAAGCGAATATTTTGCGTGTGTTGTGAGGAATGGGTATGTCCGCATTGAATGAGTTGAAGCGGCAACTACGGCCGGGCCAGGTGTATCGCAGAGCCGATTTGGCACGGTGGAGTAATGCCGTTGATCGCCATGTGAAGCAGTTGGTAAAGGATGGGATCTTGCTGAAGATTTATCAGGGCGTGTATGCCTACCCCAGGAAAACGTCGTTTGGTAAATCTACACCGGAGGATCGCAGGCTGGTCGAAGCCTTCTTAAAAACGGACGATTTTTTATTGTTTTCCCCAAATGCCTACAATGCGTTAGGGCTTGGTATGACACAACTCTATAACGAGCAGTTTGTCTACAACCGAAAGCGTCATGGAAAGTTCAAATTGGGCAACCGTACCTTCAGCTTTCGGGTGAAACCTTACTTCCCCAAAGAGCTTTCAAAAGAGTTCTTATTGGTCGATTTGGTAAACAATATAAGCAGATTGGCAGAAGAGCAGGATGCTGTGTTGGAGCGCGTTAGTGAGGTAGCTACCTACATAGATGTCTCAACCTTAAAGAAAGAGGCTCGGCGTTATGGCGGAGCTAAAGCCAAGAAATTCTTCATGTCACTAGATGACAAGGACTGAATGGCTGTTGGCACGCGGTCACTCCGCCCCAAGAGGTCTAGTTAGGGTAAATACTTCATTAGTGTCCTTATTAATCCTGACATTAATATTCTTGTAAGCATTGCAAATACTGGACTAAAATAAGATCACTATATTTAATTTATGTCAGGATTATCGCCATGTCAGTTCCCCAAAAGGTGCTAGCCCGGCTAAATCGTATAAAGCGCGGCGTTCCTTTCCCTATCGACAGCTTTTATGAGTTGGGTAGCGAGACGTCTGTGCAGAAGGCCTTTAGCCGTTTGGTTAAGAAGGGAATTGTCGCCCGAGTATCCAAGGGCTTCTACGCTCGCCCCAAACCCCTACCAAGCCCAAGCCTGCCAAGCATCAAAACTACTGCCAGCGCTAATGAGGTTGCCCGTGCCTGGGCTAAAAAGCATGGTTACAAGTTGGTGAGCCAAGGCCTGGAATCTGCCTATCGCCTGGGCTTCCAAACACAAGCTCCAATGAAGGCTGTTTACTGGAGTGATGGGCCTAGCCGCCGATTTAAGGTGGGTAATGAGATTGTTGAAGTAAAGCATCGGTCTCCCGTTCAGTTGCGCTGGGAGGGTAAGCCAGAGGGTGCCTTATTGCGTGGGCTTTCCGTTACACCGGCAGAAACTGTTGAAATGAATACCTTAACAACAGCATTTAAGCGTTTGTCACTCACTGGCTCAACAGCAAAATCGGTTATTCATAAACTGCTTGAATCTCCGTTGCCAAAGCTTTGGCAAATGAAGCTGGAGTCTTTTGAGAGGACTTTACCTCAGTGAATATTTTTGATTTTTACAAAGATCCCGCCAAACACAATGAGCTAGGTGAGATTTTAACGCTGTGTACAAAACGTCCCGATTCCGATACGACCACCTCTTTGGTTAGTGTCAGAATCGAATTGAATGTAAAAAACAGTTCTTCGAAACCTGGGGCCAGTCGTTACGGCCACAATAACACGCCATTACGTGCCAATTGATGATCCCAATCGGGATGACTACACTGACGTGACTCATGGAGAATTAGCATGGCTACAAACAGTAAAATTGAATGGACCGAACAAACATGGAATCCGGTTACGGGGTGCACCAAGATCTCTCCCGGCTGCAAATATTGCTATGCCGAAGTGATGGCGAAGCGACTTAAAGCAATGGGCGCTCCAGGTTATGAGAATGGTTTTAGCACAATAACGTTAATGCATGAGCGGCTGGATCAGCCATTGCACCGCAAAAAGCCGACCATCTATTTTGTAAACTCCATGAGCGATTTATTTCATGAGGCTGTGCCTTATGATTTTATTGATCGCATATTCGATACTATCCGCAAGACACCACAGCATGCATACCAAATTCTGACAAAGCGTGCGGAAAGAATGAACGAATACTTCCAAACCAGACAAGTTCCTGATAATGCCTGGCTGGGAGTTTCGGTGGAAGATAAAAAATATGGGATTCCGCGCATTGGTTATCTTCAAGCCATCAAAGCCAAAACCCGTTTCTTGTCAATCGAACCACTGTTAGAAGATTTGGGGCGTTTTTCTTTAAAGGGTATTCACTGGGTTATCGTTGGTGGCGAATCGGGTGTTAAAGCAAGGCCTATGGAAGAATCATGGGTGCTGAAATTACGCGACCAATGCCAACGTAATGAAATTGATTTTTTCTTTAAGCAATGGGGCTCTTGGGGGCAAGATGGCATTAAACGGACAAAAGGCGCGAATGGTCGGCAATTGCAGGGTCAAACGTGGGATATGATTCCTGCTGTAGCAATATAAAATAAAAAAATAGGGATTTTTTGCTGCATGAAAAATAATGATAAGTACGCATGGCAAATAGGCTCCGACATCCCTTCTTTGGATGAGCATAGCGAAACCAAGCACATGATTATCGCAGACTACCTAAAGCGATATGTTGAAGTGTATATGAGCAATGCCAATATCGAACGATTGCCCCTAACCATCATTGATGGATTTGCTGGTGGAGGTCGTTATCGTGGATTTAATACTACGGACATTGTCGATGGTTCACCATTCCTTATTCTTAAATCACTGCGCGAAGCAGAAGCCAAATTAAATTTTGGCCGCAAGAAACCTCGCTTCGTCGATGCTGAATATCATTTCATTGAAAAGTTAAAACCGCATCATGATTTTCTTGAGCATGAGCTTCAATGTTCTGAGTTTAAACATCTACTTGATAACAAAAAAATTACGTTGTATCACAATACGTTTGCCGGCGTTGCTCAACAGATAATTTCGACCATGCAAAATCGGCGACGCGCCATGCGAGGCATTTTTATTCTCGATCAATATGCCTACAAAGATGTTCCTTTTCCTGTCATCCACCAATTATTAACCACCACAAATAGCGAAGTTATACTGACCTTTAATTTTGATTCCTTACAAGGGTTCTTATCAGAAGAATCCACTAATCGAAAGGCACTGGAAAAAGTTGGCTTGGCACAATATATCGATTGGCAGCGGTTACAAATATTCAAGGAAGCAAATAAATGGCAAGAGGCAATCCAGGAACAACTTGCTCATGCTATCTATAAGGCTTCCGGCGCAAAGCATATGACCTTGTTCTTTGTAAAACCATTAAATGGTTGGACATACTGGTTGGTACACCTCACACGGCTTTATAGAGCAAGAGATGTAATGATGGATCTCCATTGGCGATATGCAAACACATCAAAGGGGTTTGAGCATTTTCTTGGTGATGGATTGTTCAGATTAGGCTTTCAGGCAACGACAATTCCAGGGCAGCATGCCATCGATTTCGGAGAGAAGTTCGACTTTGGTTCTGAGGCGAGATTACGTTGTATTAATCGGCTTGCTGAAGCAGTGCCAAAATTGATATTTAATAGTAAGGAAGGTGTTTTATTTCAGGATCTTGTTGATCGTATTGGTTCGCTGACACCGGCTTCAGGCCAAGAGATAAAATCTGCTATTCAGCTTTCACTTGATCATCGAGAGATACAGATTGTTACAGCCGAAGGAAAGCAACCAGGTACTGCCAGGCAGTTAAAAATGTCGGATACGCTTAAATACTTGCAGAAGCAGTTGTTTATGTGATTTCCAGTAAAGCATTTCGCAGGCGCATTCTATAAATATGCGAAAAATATAAAAGTTAAACATTGAATACTAATAAATTTGTTATTGGAAACAAGGATTAACATGCTGTCACTCAAAGATTATGTAGGGCGCGAGCAATCTTTTCTTAAACACACCATTCTAGAGACCTATCTACAGCGCTTATTTATGATCATTGGGCGTGCGGAAGTCATCATTAATTATGTAGATTGCTTTGCGGGTCCTTGGGCCGATGACAATAAGGAGCTGAAAGATACCTCAATTGGCTTATCGATTGAACAAATGCGAAAGTGTGTTGCCACTTTGCGGAAAAACCATCAACGGTCCATAAAGTTCAGAGCCTTATACATCGAAAAAGACCGTGCCGCTTTTGCAAGGCTAAATGATTATCTTGGAAAACATCGTGATCCCGCCGTCCATGTCGAATGCCGTCAGGGCGACTACACCACTCTAATCCCGGAGATTATGGAGTGGAGCCAAGATCACTTTACATTCTTCTTTGTCGATCCAAAAGGATGGAAAGGTATTATTGGCCCCACCACTATGCAGATGCTGTTGGAAAGGCCTAAGACAGAGTTTCTCATCAATTTGATGTATGATTTTGCCAACCGCGCAGCGAGCATTGAAAAGCACGAGGCGGATATGATTGAGTTGTTGGGAGAACCATTAACGTTTGATGGTGCTGAAACGGCTGAAATAAGGCAGGATCACTTCTTGGGGCTGTACCGTAAAAACACCACTCACATTTATGGTGGTAGGTCCTCGTATGTGCCCATCAATCGTCCTGGCACAAACAAACTCCTGTATTTTCTTGTTTATCTCACACGTCATCCGTTAGGTATAAAGGTATTTAAAGAAGAAGCGGAAAAAATGATGATTGCACAGCGCGTTACGCACGCAGAAGTTCAGCTGAGAAAACAATTTGAGGCCGCTCCCGTTTTAGATTTATTTGCTATGGAAGATGCTGCGGATCAATGTATTACTGCTACAGATAATCGTCTTTTGGCAAAGCAATTTTTACTGAAAAAATTATCTGTTACGCCAGTGCTCATCGATTACGATTGCTGGGCTTTGTGGTTGGATGAAAGTAATCTGTACCCATCTGACCTTCAGTTTGGTATGAAAGAGCTGCTTATCGAAGGTCTTGTAAAAAATCTCAATGCGGACGTCAGTAAGCGACGCACTCAATTTATTCAACCTAATTATCCGAAGGAAAGTGAGCGTTGGTGCTTGGCAAAATAGCAATCTACATGCATGACGTTTATCAAGGTTTTTGACTGGAATGTTGAGCTACAAATACGATGGGATTAATCAAGAAATGATGGAAAATCAGCAAACACTAATGACATTACCAGCGAACCAACTTCTGGATAAGTTTGGAGCTGGCAGCCATAAACCGGGATCGGGATCTGCTGCTGCACTAATGGGTATTTTAGCGGGAAAGTTGATAATTACCGTTGGGAAACTTAGCTTGGATAGACCAAAATATGCTAGGGATCACAGCAAGATACAATACATTATTGAACGTATCGAAAATGATATCGAACCAGAATTATTAAAACTATTTGACCAGGATGCAGAAATATTTGATGAGGTCATTAAATTGAGAGTGGCTCGTGATAAGGCTGTTACAGATAAAGAAAAAAGAAAGCTTAGTGATCAGGCAAATGAAAAATTACGCGAAGCCACTGAAATACCTATCAGAATTTGTGAATATTGTATTCGTTTGATAGACCATGGAGTGGCCATGTTTGACATGGGTTTTGAGGCCGCCAGAGGTGATAGTGGGGCCGGAGTTAGTGCCGCTGTTGCCGGTGCGATGTCGAGCGTTTTTGTAATAAATTTAAATTTAAAATCATTCAGAGATAGCGAATGGGCAAAATTACGCCGAAAACGTGTAAATGAGCTGCAGAAAATGCTAGAAGAGAAACAGTTTCAAGCGTTTGGTCGCGTCAGCCAGCTTAAGGAAGAAGATGTAGAGTCAATGAGTTTAGATATATAAACATTGAAGCATGAAAGGTTCAATATGAATTTACCTAAATTTCAATATACAATTTTTTTTGGAAATAGCATGTATTTTTGCTGTCCCAGCTTGGGTCATCGATATCTAGGGGCGAGGATTGAATAGGAAAAGTTGTATCAGGATTTTATTATAAATAGATTGCATCAATGGCTTGATAAATAGCTATTTTATTTATCCATACTTTTTGGAGAAATCATTGATTCTTTACCAGTTTAGAGCAAAAAATAATATTTCTTCCGAAGGTTTCCGTACAATTCTACTGTGTTATAAGTATCCCAGTACTACCTTCCGTCTACGATTTGATGAACAAGTTACGGCTAAGGCTGAAAAGACCTCAGTACTGCTCGGTTGTAAAAAACTGACTGCTGATAGTGTGCTGAATGAAAACTCCACTAAGGTTAGTGCACAACATAAATTCATGACTGTAGAGAATGATAATTTCGATAAGTTTATGGAAACATGTAATAAGGCCAGTACACCCAATTCAGCACTGACAAGCGCGGCTCAATTTTCCAGAGAACAGAAATTTAAGTCAGCTATACAAGATTTTTTTAATGAGTGATGGATTTTTATATAATCATCCAGGTATTAAAATATTTTTGGGTTAGTATTTTTCCAGTTTTATTAAATATCATAAATAATAAATAAAGGGTTTTCAATGAATAGGATTTTTATTTCAACTACGAGTAGTGAGCGAGAGTTTGCCGATGATTTGGCAAAAAGGCTTAGCAAGCATGGTTTAACCCCTTTTTATGATGTGTTTGAGGCGAAGTTGGCCGAGGAATGGCTGCAACATGTACTATACAATGTAGAGTCATCAGATGTTGTTTTGTTGTTGATGCCTGAACATGATTATGAGAGTAAATGGATTCATAAAGAAATAAACAAAAGCTTAAAATACAAACTTAAAAGCCGTAATATCCTCGTGATACCTGTATATCTTGGAAGACGAGTTTTTTTGCCGTCATTGAATGATCAGGTTTCTTTTTTCATAGAGAATCTAAGTTATAGCGGCTCTAAAAAAGATTATTCTGAATCGTCCGTCGAAAAGCTTGTTACGTATCTATCGAACTTGCCAAAAGTAAATTTTGAACTTTTGGATCCTGTAGCATTTGAACTTCTGATTATTGAGCTTCTCAAGAAGCTTAGATTCCTTGATATTCAGCATCAGTCCTATGATAGGGATATGGGCTTTGACATTTCGGCGAAGACAAAGACTAGAAATCCTTTTGGTGGTATCAGTTATATACATTGGGCAATAGAAATCAAATATAACAAAAATTCGCGTGCGGATATAAGCTCTCTAAAACAGCTAAGTTACTACCTTGAAGATAGATCTCTCGATGTTAACGGTGTGTTGATAACTAATGGGCAACTAACGTCAACTGCCAGAGAATGGTTAGAATACAACGAAAAAGAGAAGAGAACATCCATTACCGTTGTTGATGGGATTAAGCTTAAGCAGCTCCTATTGAAATACCCCGAGCTTGTAAATCGTTTTTTTACTAGTAGGGGTGATTGATGACGCAGATCACCGATATGGTCGCACGATTGCATGCGGTTCCTGCTGGTCGAGATGGCTGGTCAGATTTTGAATTAATTTGTATTGAAATCCTGTCCTTCCTTTTTGTACCACCACTATCTCAACCAAAGATCCAGCCTCGAACCTACTCTGGAATCGATAGAAGAGATGCTGTATTTCCCAATAGACAAGACTTAGGTAACAATGTTTGGGCAAAGATATATAGGGAGCTTGATGCCAGATTAATTTTATTCGAGTTTAAAAATTATGATAAAACTGAAATAGGAAAAGATGAAGTAAACCAAACGAGGAATTATTTAAATAAGGCCATGGGCAGGCTTGGAATAATTTGCTCAAATAAGGAGCCTGTGGAGCAGGCTCATATTAAAAGGAACACAATTTTTTCCGATGAAGGAAAAGTGATTTTATTTCTTACAAAAGATAAGCTGGAGGAAATGCTTTACATAAAGGAACGTGGGGATGATCCAGGCGATTTGATTATGGATGAAATTGAATGGTTTTACTTGCAGCACGAATAACGTTGAATAGATGACTGCCAAGAGTTTTATTGATATATGGTAATTAACTAAAGGTTTAAATTTTTTAATAGGAAAACGGTTTCTTTCAGTTCTTATTCAATTAAAATTTTTTTGAGTGGCTGCACTGGTTTACGGAAAATAGTTATGGTGAATGATGAACAATGGAAAGCGATTGGGGATTTTTTCATGGCCATTGAACGCCTTAAAACCCTTAAAGTTATTCGCTCGGATCGTTATCTCGGAGATATTGCAGAATTCATAGCAACATCTCAATTTGGATTAATCTTGGCAACAAGCTGCCGAGAGCGAGGTCACGATGGATATATAGACGACAAAAAAGTTGAGATAAAATTTAATGGTGGAAGTAGTAAAACAATAACCGTAGGCAATCCAGATACCTATGACGAATTAATTGTTGTTCTTGGACCCAATAGCATAATGCGTGCATCAAGTCATCAAGCAGATTATGTTATTTATCGATTTCCTAGTGAAATTGTTAAACAAAAAGCTCCGCATCGCGATGGCAAACGTCGCTTTGCTAAGGGTGACCTGCAATCTCGATACTGCGTTTGTTGACTTGCATTTAATTTTAAGTACGTGAAGGTCATGATACTGGTTATTGCCTTCCTGCCTCTTTTTCGAGTGCATAACAGTTGTTAGGACAAGAGCTTAGAGCCTGGGAAGCTCATCCAATTACCTCTACCACTTAATGCGATTAGCTAGTGATATCAACCTATATCTCTTTTATTATGCTGTTCTCTAAGAAAATGGAAATCCTGTGAGCTTAAAAGCAACTTCAATAAAGCTTAATGATGAAACCCAGCAATATATTGCTCGCGAAGAGTGGTTTTTACTTGAGGTTGAGAAGGGTGTAAAGGCGGCAGAAGAGGGCCGTTTGACTGCCCACATGGATATTAAGGCCAAGTGGGAGGCAAAGCGTGCAGTTCAAATGGGCTGATTTTGCCAAGACTGATTTAAAAATATTGAAGCTATAATGCTGTGATCAACCGCCTGATGACTCAATTAAAATCATCCAAAATTCATAGCAATTTAGGCGTTTTCCGGACTTGAAACGGTTGTTTTTTAACCGGCGATTAAACAGTAAATTTCACATCTTAAGTTCTAGTATTCTAGTTCTTAAGTATGATAAAAATTCTGTTTAAAAAATGATCGGTGGTGTGCTGCTTTTTCGTACAAACTACCCGCAAAGCCTTGGGGCATCAGACTCTCGAAATTGGGGGCACATGAGGGGGCATAATTGAAAAATGATATTTTTAAGATGATTGATTTTAAAGGATTTTTTTATTACTTCAAGTTCGGCCTCGGCACCATCGTATTTATTGCGATTTTTTTATTTTTCTCCGTAAGAAAATTTACCACGTGACCTGAAACGGCACCCGGTTCAGGTGGTTCGCACATCCTGTGCTAAGCCCTTCGGGCTGGCTGCCCTGCCAAAATTTGTTCCAGACAAATTTTTCCGGCCTCAAGTATCACTGTATATTTACGATATTCTATCTTTGTATGATATTGTGGTTCGAGCTACACTTCGTTCCGATATTCCTGTATTTAAACATTTTTTATTAGATTTTTGTGAATTCTACTACGCCATTTCACGAAAATAGTTGCCGTTTAAAAATTAAAAATCATCTCTTAAATTATTGACGCAATCCTTCCTCAATAATCGCATCTTCAACAATCTTCGTTGTGTTTTTATCATCTTCTGTTAACCGTCCAGTTTTCCAGCTTCCGCGTGCGAACCAACAAATTGAAATTAGTGCTACTGCAATATTTGTGATGAGGAATGACCACCACAAACCTTGTGCGTGCAAAATCGTATGTTTTGAAAGAATGTATGCGATTGGAAATTGGATCATCCATTGGGAAACCATTGCGATGACCATGGCAATTAACATATTTCCCGATGCGCGAAATGCTGCGACTATGCATAGTTGAATGCCAATTCCTCCCCAGGCTAAACACATAATACGAATAAAACGTGCGCCGGCTTCAATAACATCTGGATCATTGGGAATAAAAAACCTGACGATATGCGGAGCGCTAAACCATGCGATTATTCCTGTGAAAGTTAATGCACCAAAACTTAATGCGGTGCCGAGTTGAGTCACTTTTGCAGCGCGATTTATATTTCCTGCCCCAATATTTTGTCCAACTAACGTTGAGACTGCCATGGACATTCCCATTACTGGAATTGTGATGACCTGCAAAACATTTGAGCCAACACCGTAAGTGGCAATTGTTAAGGTTCCAAAGCTGGATACCAAAAATGACATAATCATTAAACCCAGTGCGCGAGTTGATAATTCAATGGAGCCAGGTAAACCTAAAAAGAAAGCGCGTTTGAGGTAAGAAGGGTCTGGCGTAAAACTGCGCCAACTTAATTTAATTCCGTGTCGGCCACGTAAAAAAACTGCAACACCAATTAAGCTGGCTAAAGCCTGTGTCGTAAGTGTTGCGAATGCAGCGCCCATAACGCCTTGACCGGGAATAGGTCCCCAACCAAAAATAAACAGTGGATCCAGTAAAAAATTTAGCAACACAGTTCCTGCCACTATGTACAACGGAATTCGTGTTTGCCCAACACCACGCATGAGCGCCTGGAACATGGAATAGGTAAAAACAAAAATAATTCCAACAAATGATATACGCATAAAACCCAGCGCATTTGCGCAAACATCTGGTGCAACACCAAGCAAAATTAATAAGTAAGGGGCGAGGATATAGCCCAGGGTTCCAAACAGGATTGAGCTGATTACCACCATCAACATAGTTTGTGCCGCGATATGGTTGACCATATCTTGTTTGCCTGCACCCATATATTGCGCAGTTAAAGTTGCGCCTGCCATCGCCAGGCCAGAGCCTAATGCTATGACTAAAAATGTGACGGGAAAGCTCACTGAAATTGCGGCCACAGCCGAGGCTCCCAATCGCCCAACCCAAAAAGCATCTGTTAGCTGATAACCGGTTTGCAAAACATTGGCCAGGATAATGGGAAGGGCAAGCGTTAAGAGTGCGCGCGGAATTGGCCCTTCAAGAAATAATTTTTGATGTGTATCCATAACTTGTCCCGATAATTCAACTGTTTAGTTGGCATGTAGGCTATGAATAAGTGTTTTATGCGAAAAATACCGTCTGATAAGACACTTAAAAAATTATTTGGATCTATTGGCATCGGCTCGGTTCTGAGCGCATTGCATTTAGGTGAGTTGTTATACACTCGCGCAGAGCGATAGGATTGTTATCAGGAGCAAGCCTGTGGCAGTGCTTGCCTGACGGTTTTTCGAAAAGCTTATTTGGGGTGATTCCAGCTCGGTTCTCGCAAACCCTGTCGGCATTCCTGAACATCTCCATCGATGAGATTATTAGGTTTAATGCATTCTTTCAGATTCCGCATTGTCGGTAAAACAGCGGGTGAGGGAGATTGGTTTACGGCAGATGTTAATGTTGGTGTGTGTATGTGGCGCACATTTTTGTCGCCAGTTGTTTTTGATGTGCTTGAAGGCTTCTCTACGCCGCCTGTGGCTATTTGAATAGGATTTTGATTGGTGCAGAGAGATCTTTTGCTGGACAGTTCGTCGGTTTGCATACGCCAACGTTCCATTTGTTTGAGGCTGCCGCCGTGTCGGCGCAAATCTTCCAGCTTACGAATTTTATCTTGGTAGGTATTGCAGTCAATTGCATTGACAGTGTTTGTTGCGCCAACGCTAATGAGCAAACATAGAATCCATTTTTTCATGCTTATTACTCGTCCTTGATGATGTTTTTTGGAGTGCCTATCTTAGTGCATACTTTTTCATTCTACCAGTGTATTTATCTGGTTTCTTATATCGATTGCGCGGAGTTGTTTCGACATTACAACTTGGATGAAAACCTGTGTCGTCGCCGCTAATCCCATCGTTTAACCCGAAACCATAAGTACGTTAGTGAGGTGTTTGAGTTTTTTGCGTAAGATGATTTTCTTAGCATCTATTTTCGTTGTATTAGATACACCAAATTGTCATTACAAAAATGATGCGATGAGTTTACCCAATACTTTCATGGCATCGTCTATTCGTGAATCCCAAATATTGCCGTAATTAATACGGATACAATTCCGGAAACTCTGACTTGCTGAAAAAATCGGACCAGGTGCAATGCTGATGCCCTGCGCAAGTGCAAGTTTAAATAATTGCAATGAATCTACTTGTGCAGGCAATTCAACCCACAAGAAATATCCTCCGTTAGGTTGCGTAACCCGCGTTTCAGCTGGGAAATAACGCTCAATCGCAAGCAACATTTTTTGTTGTTGCATTTCGAGCGCTTCGCGTAATTTTCGTAGATGGCGATCAAATCCACCGTGTTGTAAATAATCTGCAATGGCTGCTTGCGCCGGTGCTGACGGTGATATGGTGGTCATTAATTGCAATCGATTAATCTGCGCAGAAAACTTTCCACCTGCAACCCAACCAACACGATAACCTGGCGCCAGGCTTTTTGAAAATGAACTGCAATACATTACTAAATTATTCGTATCAAAACTTTTTAAGGGTTTTGGTTGTTGCGTGCCAAAATATAATTCCGCATAAACATCATCTTCAATGGTGGGTAATTGATATTGCGCGATTAATTTACAAAATTGCTGCTTCTTTTCATCGCTCATACTCGCGCCGAGCGGATTATGGAAACTGCTCATAACCCAGCAGGCTTTGATAGGAAGACGAGCTAAACGTTCTGCAAGTATGTCCAAATCAATTCCATCGCGTGGATGCACCGGAATTTCCACCGCTTTTAATTTTAATCGCTCAAGGACTTGCAGTGATGCATAAAAAGCGGGGGATTCTATGGCAACCATATCGCCAGGCTGAGTAACTGTTTGCAAACACAAATTCAACGCTTCCAATGCACCATTGGTGATAATCAATTCGTCAGCCGGATATTTATTGCCAACGCTCATTGCCCGCAATGCAATCTGCCTGCGTAAATTTGCATTGCCAGCAGTCATATCTGCGACAACAGCGTGGGCTGGCATTTCGCGTAAACTTTTTGCCATGGAGCGAGCCAGGCGTTGTAACGGAAATAAATCCGGGCTCGGAAACGCAGAGCCTAATGGAATGGTTGATGGATCTTTGATTGAATCCAAAACGGAAAATACCAACTCACTAACATCGACTTCTGTTGCAGTTGTTTCAGTGTGCAAACGTGAAATATCCGCAAATTGCGGTTCGGCCAATACACCTTTGGCGTTATTGCGAACGACATAGCCAGAGCGTGCACGCGCTTCAATAAGCCCGCGTCGCTCCAATAAATAATAAGCCTGGAAAACGGTTGCAGCACTTATTCCGTGAGTGCGACTGGCAGTGCGCACAGAAGGAATTTTTTCACCTGGAATCAACGCACCGGTGCGAATAAGTTCAGCAATTTCTCCAGCAAATTTTTCGTATAGTTTCATAAAGTTATTGTGTTTTCTTCAGGGTTATCTATGCGGATAAACAAAAGTTCCCAGTTGTAAAATCGTGTTGTTGGGTTGTTCAATGTCAGTTATTTTAAAATCAAAACTAATAAACCCGGTTGACTTGTCATTCGTTGATGATCGTTTTTGCGTAACGGTAACCGGCAAATCCAATCGTTCACCTGAAGCTAATTCAACTTCGTATTTTTTCGATAAGTATAAAGAATCTTCATTTGCCAAGGTGATTTTGTAGTTATGGCTGGTTTGTGTTTTGTTGGTAATTTTCAAGCGATACACATTTACGATTTCTCCCGCAGGGTTTGAGTGAAACAAGCTACGATCTCGATAAACTCCCATACTCATTTGCTCACGCCCATGCAGGCTGAATATGAGTGCCACAATAATAACCAGTATTGCACCGAGATAAGCCATTAAGCTGGGGCGCCAGATAATTCTTTTTTCACCCTCTATTTCGCGCTCGGATGTATAACTGACCAAGCCGCGAGCATAACCCATTTTATCCATAATGGAATCGCACGCATCGATGCAAGCTCCACAACTAATACAATCCATTTGCAGCCCGTTGCGAATATCAATTCCTGTTGGACACACTTGCACACACATATAACAATCAATGCAATCGCCCAAACCTTGCGCCTTGTAATCTTCATCTTTTTTGCGTGAGCCGCGACCTTCGCCGCGCGTTGCATCATAGGCGATGATGAGTGTGTCTTTATCAAAAACTACACCCTGGAAGCGAGCATAGGGACACATATGTGTACAAATTTTTTCGCGTAGCCAGCCTGCATTAAGATAAGTACACAGCGCGATAAAAAGCACCCAGAATAAATAATCGATATCAAGTTGATTGCCTAATAATTCTGGCACGAGTTGGCGTATGGGGATGAAATATCCCATGAAGGCAATTCCTGTGGCGATAGATGCTAGCGTCCACAATGAGTGCTTTGAAAATTTGCGTAATAATTTGTTGATAGACCAGGGCGCTGCATCTAGTTTCACACGTTGGTAACTATCACCTTCAGTTATTTTTTCCATCCACATAAATGTCCAGGTCCATGTACTTTGCGGACATGCATACCCACACCAGACACGACCCGCCAAAACGGTAATGCCAAGTAATAAGAATGCGCTAATAATCATTGCGAATGCGAGTAAAGAAAAATCCTGCGGCCAGAAAGTTGCGCCGAATACATAAAATTTACGCTCGTTCAAATCCCATAAAACGGCTTGATGACCATTCCAGTTTATCCAGGCCGTAGCAAAAAAAAGAACGGCTAATAGACCGGCAATACTGATGCGTATTTGTCGAAATACTCCGGTAAAGCTGCGAGTGTAAATAGCGCCAAGTTGCGATGGTGTAGGTTTTTGTGTGTGCTGTTTAGTAAAATCGGGCAGGGTATCGGGGATACTATAAGCAGGGATTCGTTCACTCATAAAACTTATCACTCAGTTAAACATTCATCGCCACTATGCTTGCCTAACTGTACTAATAACAGATCCAGATATTGATAAAAACACCAGATCAGATGTTTGCTAAATTTAATCTGTGGACCCAATGGGCCTTTAGATGTTCTTTACAGAGAACGAAACTAATCTTGTAGAAATCATTCCTAATAGCCGTTTTTGGTGTTAATTTACGGCAGTTCATTACATCCAATGAGATCAATTTATGCCCAGCGGTTTTGGAACCAAGCTTGTTATTGCGATTTCGTCGCGCGCCTTATTTAACCTGGATGAAAGCCATAAGATTTATGAAAGTGAAGGTTTGGATGCCTATGCGCGTTACCAAATCGAACATGAGGATGAAATATTGGCGCCAGGCGATGCATTTCCCATGGTGCAAAAACTCTTGTCGCTCAATAAACGTTTGGGCGGCGATCCACGGGTTGAGGTTATTTTATTATCGCGCAACAGCGCCGATACCGGTTTGCGTGTGTTCAATTCCATTCAGCATTATGGTTTAAATATTACTCGCGCCGCGTTTTGCAGTGGTACATCGCCTTATGGCTATGCCACGGCTTTTGGTTGTCATCTTTTTTTATCGACGAATGCCGAAGATGTTCGCCACGCACTTGATCATGGTATTGCGGCAGCGACTTTGCTGGCTTCAAAAAGTAAAGTAGATAATGAAGACCAAATTCGCTTCGCTTTTGATGGCGATGCTGTTTTATTTTCAGATGAGGCGGAACGTGTCTATAAGCTTGAAGGCTTGAGCGCCTTTACGGAAAGCGAAAAAGCCTCTGCAAAAGAACCCTTATCGGGCGGGCCTTTTAAAGAGTTTTTGTCGGCTTTGCATGGCTTGCAACATGAGTTTGGCGAACGTGATTGTCCGATCCGCACGGCGCTAGTAACTGCTCGCTCTGCACCAGCCCACGAGCGTGTAATCCGCACCTTGCGTGCCTGGAACATCCGTATTGATGAATCGTTGTTCCTCGGCGGTTTGCCTAAAGGTACCTTTTTAAAAGCCTATGGAGCTGATGTATTTTTTGACGATCAACGCATCCATTGCGATTCTGCCAGTGAACATGTGGCTACCGGACACGTTCCCCACGGTATCGCAAACCAGGCCTTAGATCTTTCGACGAAGTTGGAATAAAAAAAACACAGTAAAAACTATAAAAATCTCAGATATGGTCTAAAGTTGTAAGAAACCGGCTTTTTGCGATATATGCAAATAAATTGGTAATTAATGAAATAGCTGACTATTCTTGAAAAGCATAAAGCTGAAGAGTTTTTATAACTGTTGATCGCAACCTGCGATTGGCGAAAATCCTCCAGTCCAATGAGCCATTTGGAGGGCTTATGAAGCTGCAACAATTACGATACATCTGGGAAGTTGCGCATCACGACTTAAACGTGTCGGCGACTGCGCAGAGTCTCTACACCTCTCAACCTGGTATTAGTAAACAAATCCGCTTGCTTGAAGACGAGTTGGGCGTGGAAATTTTTTCGCGCAGCGGCAAACACTTGACGCGAATTACGCCAGCAGGTGAGGCAATCCTTAAGAAAGCGGGCGAAATCCTGCGTAAAGTTGAAAGTATCAAGCAAGTAGCACAAGAGTTTAGCAACGAGCGCAAAGGTACTCTCACAATTGCAACTACGCACACCCAGGCGCGCTATGCATTGCCGCCTGTGATTGGTCAATTTATCAAGCAATATCCCGAAGTGGCCTTGCATATGCATCAAGGCACGCCCATGCAGATTTCAGAAATGGCTGCAGATGGTACCGTGGATTTCGCCATTGCAACTGAGGCAATGGAGCTTTTCAGCGATTTGATCATGATGCCGTGCTACCGCTGGAATCGCTGCATAGTGGTACCCAAAAGCCATCCTTTAGCACAGGTTTCACGCTTGACGCTTGAGGATGTGGCCAAATTCCCGATCGTAACTTATGTATTTGGTTTTACTGGTCGCTCCAAGTTGGACGAAGCTTTCATCAATCGCGGTCTGGCACCACGCGTGGTATTTACCGCCGCTGATGCTGACGTCATTAAAACTTATGTTCGTCTTGGTTTAGGTATCGGGATTATTGCCCATATGGCTTATGATCCTGCGGTGGATACGGATCTTGTATCGCTTGATGCCAGTCATTTGTTTGAGGCCAGTGTGACTAAAATCGGTTTCCGTCGTGGTACTTTCCTGCGTGGATTTATGTACGACTTTATCGAAAAATTTGCGCCTCATCTTACTAAAGACATCGTCAATGAAGCCTTTAATCGCCATTCACGAGCCGAGTTGGACGAGTTGTTTGAGGATGTCAAAATCCCTACGCTGTAAACCTCTAAAAGCCGATGAAAGTCGGCTTTTTTATGTGCCTTCTTTTTCTCCTCGATCTCCATTTCCCGAAAATCTTGTACATTTTATTTGTTTTGTATCATAAATGCGCGTATAAGTTATACACTATTTTAGTTTTGTATAGCTTTGGTGGTTGATGATGGAAAAAATTCCTTTGGGTGTGAGCCAGTGCCTGTTAGGTGATCCGGTCAGGTTTGATGGTGGTCATAAACGTAATCGTTATTTGACTGATGTGCTCTCCGACTATGTCGAATTTCGTCCTGTTTGCCCGGAGCTTGCCATAGGTCTTGGCGTTCCGCGCAAGCCAATCCGCTTGGTTGTAACCAAGGGTGAAGATCGTATTCGCGGTATAGAAAATCCCGCGCTTGATGTGACTGATGCTTTAATTCAGGAAGCCGAAAGCGCTGTTGCGCAATTGCCTGATATTTGCGGTTACGTGTTTATGCAGAATTCGCCCAGTTGCGGTGTTTACGGATTAAAACGCTACAGCGCAGATGGCCACAATATTGATAAAAATGGGCGCGGTGCTTATGCAAAACGGTTTATGGATTTGATGCCTTTGATTCCAGTTGAGGAAGCGGGGAGGTTAACTGATGCAGGGTTGCGTGAAAATTTTATCGCGCGCGTATTTGCATTGCATGATTGGCGCAAACAACTGCAACAGAATCCAACCCCCAAAAAAATCATTGAATTTTATTCGCGCTACAAATACCAGGTTATGGCGCACCATGTTCCCAGCTATTATGCGATTGGAAAATTTTTAGCAAATTTAACTGCGCAACCAATTGCAGAAATTAACCAAAAATTTATCCAATTGTTAATGGCGGCATTAGGCCATCAGGCAACGCGCAAAGGTAATACCAATGCAATGATGCATCTACGCGGTTATTTAAAATCACATATCACCAAATTGGAAAAAGAAGAACTGAGTCATTCAATTGAGTCCTATTGCAAAGGGATGGTTCCTTTGGTTGTTCCGCTCACACTACTAAAGCATTATTTGATGACGTTGGATAATCCTTATTTAAAAAACCAAACCTTCTGGTCGCCGTATCCAGAAACCTTGGGATTACGAAATTTTATCCTTGAACATTAATGAATAGGAGACTACCAATGGAAGCAACAATACCTATTCGTGAAATATCCCGGCTTACCGGTGTTAACAGTGTAACTTTGCGTGCCTGGGAGCGGCGTTACGGCTTGATAAAACCATCGCGAACACATAAAGGGCATAGATTGTATTGCCAGGAAGATATCGAGTTAATCAAAAAAATCCAAGCCTGGTTAGCTCGGGGGTTGGCGATCGGAAAAATAAGTGAATTGCTGGATTCCAATCAATTTTCCTATGAGCTGGAAATTGAAAATATTTGGCAGACTTATTTCTTTGAGCTTTCAACGTTAATGTCTGAGCTGAACCTTGGAAAACTGGATGCCTATTTCAATCAATTATTTTCTGTTTATCCTGCAGAAATAATTGCTGACCAATTAATTGCACCTATGTTGGAAAATTTAAGTGAAGATGTTTTTGGTAACAAGATTAAAAAAAGTATTTTGATTAATCGACTATCAGAATATCTTTGTATGTTAACCCAACGTCAGCAACAACAAATATCTGGCAAGCGTTTGGCGATTATTCAACTAACGTCATCCTCTAATTTTTTAACCAATACACTTTTGCATTACGGATTAACCATGAATCAATTTCGCTCCGAATTGATAGGCTTAAGCACTGCAACGGAAATGGTTTTTGCAACAAAGCAATTGGCATTGGATGGAATTGTTGTTTACAACGATTATTGTTCAAGCCTGGGTGATTTCCTCAGGGAGCTTATGCAGTTGGTCCAGAAGGTTTCAGTTCCTATTGTTGTGGGGGGGGAATTGTCAACAGCTATCGGTATAGATTTTCCTACTCACGTCACGCTTGTTCGCAGGGCAGGGCAACAAGAATTGATGTCTGCTATTCATGATATTTTCCCCGTATAAATTGAGTTTTAGGAATACGAAATGAAAGTGCAGGGTAGGTTTCACAGGATTGTCTGGTTCAGGAATGATTTACGTATTCACGATAACCCGGCACTTTTCCATGGGGCAGAAGATCAGGAAGGTGTGCTGGCAGTTTATTTTATTTGTCGTGAAATGATTGAGAATCATGTTGTTTCCCCTGCGCGTGTGGATTTTATTCGCCGTCATTTGCTTCAATTAAAGGTGGATTTGGCTGAATTAAATATTCCACTTGCAGTTTTTAATATCGATAAGACGAAAGAGATTATTCCGCAATTACAAACCTTGATTAAACAACATCAGGTACAGGAATTATTTTTTAATGCGGAATATCCTATTGATGAATTTCAACGAGATAAACAGGTTTCAGCAAGTTTGCGCGAGCAAGGTATAGTCGTTAAGCGCTTCCATGATCGCGTCATTATTCCGCCGGGAATGATTCGTAATGGAAAGGGTGAGCCTTACAAAGTTTTTACTGCTTTCAAAAATAATTGGCTACAACAAGCTCGGGCTTTGCAGCTCCAACCTTTGAAAAAACCTAAAGCCCAGCCGATAAATCATTATCCGGAACTGACCGATAAAAAATTGAATCAATTATTCGATAAATTGACCTTGCGTGATTTATCCGAACTATGGCCTGCTGGAGAAAAAGAGGCAAACAAACGGCTTAAATATTTTATCAAACATCACATTGCGGATTACCATGTTGACCGCGACTTTCCTGATCTTGAAGCAACTTCCCATTTATCACCCTATTTGGCGATAGGTTCAATTTCACCACGTCAGTGTATCGCCGCCGCGTTGCATGCAAATCATGGTGAGCTGGATTCGGGAAATGCTGGTGTGACCACCTGGATTGGTGAATTAATCTGGCGAGACTTTTATCAACACGTGGTTGTCGACTTTCCCGATGTGTGTAAATTCAAAGCCATGCAAAAACATACGGAAGCTTTTCCGTGGCGCTATGATAAAAAATTATTTAAAGCATGGTGTGATGGTGAAACGGGAATTCCAATTGTAGATGCGGCGATGTTGCAATTAAAAACCAAGGGGTGGATGCATAACCGGTTGCGTATGGTGGTAGCAATGTTCCTCACCAAAAATTTACAAATTGATTGGCGTATGGGTGAGCATTATTTTATGACCCAACTTATTGATGGTGATTTTGCGGCCAATAATGGTGGCTGGCAGTGGAGCGCATCAACGGGTACCGATGCCGCTCCTTATTTCAGGATTTTTAATCCGGTTAGCCAATCGGAACGATTTGATAAAGAGGGCGCTTTTATCCGGCAATACCTACCGGCATTGGCCAAGTTGCCATCCGGGGTTATCCATAACCCACCGCCAACACCGAATTATCCCTTACCCATTGTGGATTTGTCCCTTAGCCGCAAAGAAACTATTACATTGTTCGGTGCTCTAAAAGGCTAAACATTTTTTTTGATGCAAGATGCAAAACGAATGGAAAGATTTATACTGGGCACCAGATTTCCTGTTCATATTAAAGAGGTTTTCCAGATATGTTCACTATTCGCCAGTTCGCAGCATTGTTAAGCCTAGCGATGATTTCTACTTGTAGCTTTGCCAGTGATGGCTATGCGGTTTCAGGAAGTGCATACGATCTCAAAACCGGCAAGTTGGCCTATCGCGAATTAATTACCGGGTTGAATGACAACAAAGAAGTCCAGGTTAATTATGCAAAACCTGATGGGGTTATATTTGCCCGCAAAACATTGAATTATGCAACAGAGGTATTCCAGCCTGGTTTTGTCGTTAGCGACGAACGCGATGATGAAACAGTTTCAGCAGTTTTTGATGGCGGACGTTTATTATTAACACACAGGGTTAAAGGTGATTCGCAAACAAAAACGCTGTACGACACCGCTAAACTAATTATTGATGCGGGTGTGGATTCTTTTATCCAGCAACAATGGGGGAAAATCACCGCAGGGAAAAAAGTAGAGTTCGATGTTGCCGATGCTCGCCATTTGGGAGTTGAAAAATTTGTGATTAAAGAGATTGATACAAGTGCGTCGCCTTTAGCTTATAAGGGGGCTGCTGATAGCTGGAAATATTTTCGTGTAGATACTGCCAATAAATTATCTTCCCTGTTTACCGAACCCATGTATTACGCCTATGATCCAAACGGGCAGTATTTAATGCGCTATCAAGGCCGCGCAAATATCGATAGCGATAAAGGTGAAACCTGGGATGTTCGTATCGAGTATGAATATTTTTAATCTGGTTTTTTCATTAAAAAAAGCGCCTCTTGGCGCTTTTTTATTAATTGCAATTAGTGGCTTTTAAGTGTTTGAGGTAAATAACTACACCAGTCACTCCAGCTGCCAGGATATAATTTTGCATCAATGCCACACAAATGTAGCGAGAAAATATTAACGCAGGCTGTGACACCGGAGCCACAGTAAGCGACAAGATTTTCAGTGTTCGGTAATGCATTCCAATGTGCTTTTTGTGATTCAATTGATTTAATAAAACCCTGGTCATCACTCACATCTTGCCAGAAAAAATTCACGGCATTAGGGATATGTCCTGCGATGGGATCTATAGGTTCTTCAAATCCCTGAAATCGACGTGATTCGCGCGAATCAATCAGGGTCAAGGAATTATCGCTCAGGATATTAGCTCTATCGACAGTCTGATTTTTCTGCAAATCCATTTTAAAATTTCCCTGCTTGAATACAGGGTCACGTCTATCAATAGCGCCTTTATTTAATACCCATGCATTAAAACCGCCGTTCAAAATTCGCACATCTGTGTGACCCATATATTTCAATAACCACCAGGCGCGCGCTGCGTACGCCATGCGTGAATCATCATAGACGACTACGGTTGTATGTTGATTAATGCCGAAACTTTTCCATTTTTCCTGTAAGCGTTCAAGATCAGGAAGTGGATGGCGACCTCCGTGGATTTGCACCGCGGATGAAAGATCCTGCTCTAAATCAACATAATATGCGCCGGGAATATGGCCTTGGCGATAGAGGGTAAGGCCTTGCGATTTATCCATTAAATTAAAGCGGCAATCCAATACAACAGTTGACTTACCTAATTGTGATTGCAGTTCACTGGCTGATATTAAAGATGGATGCATAGAATGGGATTGGAATGTTGATTGAATAATGTGCCGATGTTGGCATTATTCGCGTTCACTGTGAAGAGCGAATTTAGCATTTTGAACATTTTTTAACGGTTTGGTTCATATCCTTATTTGGCAGGTGAGTTTATTCTCCCTTGGTCCAACCCTCTGGTTCTTTTCCTTCCAGTTGATATGCAAACGCAATTATATAGGCGACGGCCAAATAAAGTGTCTCAGGAATCTCATCGCCCAACTCCAGCTGGACCAATAATTCCACCAACGCACTGTTATCGCACAGGGGAACTCCGTGCTGTTCTGCAATAGCAATAATATTATCCGCCACTGCACCTGTGCCTTTGGCGGTGACTGTTGGTGTGCTTTTGCCGTCGTAAAAAAGCGCAACCGCTTTTTGGACTTTCGAGTTTTGTGTTCCGTTTTCTGCTGTCATAATCAGGTTGAAATATCGATAAGCGAATAGCTTAGGGCCATAGGTTTTTGTGGTGGCATTCCGCGCATACACTGCAAATATTTTACGTTAATGCCTTCGCTTTCTAATTGCTTGCGCAACCCTTCGATTTGCTCGCGCACTTCAGTAAACGTTTTTTCTCGCACTGCCCACAAAGTTGCACTCATTTGCGTATTAACAATTGCCAGCTGTGCACAAAATTCACCGAGCGTTGGTAAATCAAAGCGCAAAGTGACTGACCATTGTTTGACTTTCTGCGTGTTTTTTTCTGATTCAGATTCTTTATTTTCATCTACCCATTCGCGATCTATTCGCATATGAAGATGCTGCACGTCATTGTGATGTTTTACAGGAATTTCCAATTGCCAGGATGCATTGGCTTGCGGTGAATCTTTGGTATCCAGTTCGTGGTTAATGGTGTGTAACTGCTGCAATTGGATTTTTGCAAGGCTATGGACGCTGTGTTGTTGTAGCAATACCAAAAGCTGTGCACGCAACTCCTTATTAGATAATTCCTTAACGGGTTTATGCATTAACTCCTGGATTAACACACCAAGATTTTGTGCGATATCACTTTTATTGGCTGTAGCGGTCGAACCCGGGATTTGATTGGGAATAGATCCACCCAGGCTTTGGAAAAGTTTTATAGTTTGCTCGTTACTAATGGGTTTATTGCTGCCACTTAAATCCTGGCTTGCGCGGTTTAATAACGCTAATAAAGAGCCCTTCAAGTCTTGCGAAACAAGATTATTAAATCTGCTATTGAAATTATGCGTTTCAGTCGTTTCTTTTGGTATTAAATGGCTGAGTTTATTTTCAAAAAATACCCCTGAGTTTTTTACAGTTTGCGCAAGGATTTTAGGTTGGGCTAATTGTTCCGGTGAACGAATTTTCTCGGCCAGGCTTTTTAGTTGTTGCTCAAGAGTCGGTGAGAACAACTGATTTTTTTTTGCGGCAGGCAAGTTCTGCAATTGTATCGCTGCTGATAGCAACTCATTGGGAGTGTCTTTGTGCGGTAAAATGTTACGCAATTGCTCGCTAATAGTATTTCTAGTCGCGGTTGTTACGGCATTTTTACCTTCTGTTGGAGCTGCTGGCTTTGATAAGGCGTCGTTTGCGCTATAAAGGTTTACTTTGTTTTGTTGCACTGGCTTATTGTTTGAATCTGCAGTCGGCGCAAGTTGCGTGCCTGCTTTTTCTTGAGAAGTTTTAACGTCTGCCGTTCCCGTTGTTGTATTTTTTGCAATAACTTCAGCAAGGGTTGCAGCGATATTTTTATCCGTTAACAGTATTGGATTCTTATTGGCAAGTTCTGCAACAACCGTTTTCAATAGTTCATTTACAGCTGCAGCGCCTTTTGTTTCAAGTAATTGGACAGCATTCGTTGGGTTAACTACCGGTGCTGTGGTTTCTATTTTTGTTGCTGTTAATCTAGTGGAATCCGTTTCAGGTAAATCCAGCAACACTAATTTTTGCGGGCTTTGCAATTGAACGGGAACATTTTGCCCGGCTGCCAAAGGTTTATCGCTGTAAGTCAACAATGGGCGATTGTTAACAACCAGGTTTATCCATTTCAATTCAGGCGATTGAATTAAATTTTGTTGCTGAACCAGGCGCGCAATTTCCGCTTTTGTGGCGGGCGTTAAGTTGTTGGCCGATTGTTGTTTGAGTTGTGTCAATGCAGCAGTTGTTTGTTTCAGCAATTCTTGCCGTTCGGGTGGTGTAACGGGAGCCGTTGATTCCACATTGGCGATTACCGTTTTACCTAATACCAAATTCAACACGCGACTTAAGGCCGCGAGTTGTTCAGTATTTTTTTGTTCCAAACCCTTAATCAGGCTTTGGGGAATATTGGTAATATCCATGTTCGGTTTTTTATCCGGTGTGGGCTGCAATCTGGCCAGCTTCAATTTATTAAAGCGCAGCTATGAATAACACGTGAAAGACGAGAGGGCTGCGGCTATAATCGCCCGACAAAAAATAAGCCTTTATGGCAATCGTTTTATAGCAACACAGATTCCTTGATTATAGCGACCTCTGGATAGAAATCCTGAGTTCTTCTTTTGAACCCCTGAAAATACAGCGGTTCCCTAATATTCGATTGGACTATCTCTTTGACGGCGACACCTTTGCTTGAATTGCGTAATTTGGCTTGCGAGCGCGACGAACGATTTTTGTTCGCCGGGCTCAATGCGCATTTTTACGCGGGGCAGGTGGTGCAAATCCTGGGGCCAAACGGCAGTGGCAAGACAAGCCTGTTGCGGATTCTGGCTGGCGTATCGCAGGATTTTTATGGCGACATTAGCTGGCAAGGGCAGGCCATAGCGAATGCTCGTTGGGAATATGCGAGCGACATGGTTTACCTTGGTCATCTGCCAGGCATCAAAAAATCGCTTACGTCCCTGGAAAACCTGCGTTGGTACGCCGCTGGCCAGGATGGAGTGGGGGATGCAGAGCTTGTCCACGCGTTAGCCCAGGTTCAATTGGCTGGCTATGAAGATACCCCCAGTTATCGTCTGTCAGCAGGGCAATTACGACGTGTTGCTTTGGCTCGTTTGGTATTTAGTCAGGCGAAACTCTGGATTTTGGATGAACCTTTTACTGCGCTTGATAAGTCGGGAGTAGCGCAGCTTGAAGCGCGTTTGGCCGCCCATGCCAGCTCAGGCGGTTTGATATTGGTAACATCCCATCAAGATATCAATGTTCCCAATCTCCAATTGCTGGACTTGCAGAATTTTCCCGCAAGCGCACAGGCTAACTATGAGGATGCAGCTTATGGCTGAGTCATCTTCATTATTTTGGGCGACTTTCAAGAGAGATTTAACTTTGGCCTTTCGCCACAAGGGCGATATGGTCAATCCATTAGTATTTTTTCTTATCGCCATCACTATGATTCCTTTGGCGCTCGGGCCGGAAAAAGCGGTCCTGATGCGCATTGCCCCTGGAATTATTTGGGTTATGGCACTGCTGGCTACGCTTTTATCGCTTGATCATTTGTTTCGCAGCGATTTTGATGATGGGTCACTGGAGCAGTTGCTTATCTCTCCTTACCCTTTGTCGCTGACAATTATCGCCAAAGTTGCTGTCCATTGGCTGGCGACGGGATTGCCGCTTACGCTGTTGGCGCCCGTGTTGGGCGTTATGTTGTCCTTACCATTGATTGCATTTAAGGCCTTGGTATGGTCTTTATTGTTGGGTACTGCGGTAATGAGTTTGATTGGTTCGGTAGGAGCGGCATTGACTGTAGGTTTGCGCAAAGGAGGTGTGCTGATTTCCCTTATCGTGATGCCACTTTATATTCCTGTTTTAATTTTTGGCGCCAGCGCAGTTCAAACTGCTGCACAAGGCGGGGTTTACACCATGCAACTTGCCGTACTAGGCGCTGGCTTGGCAATTGCTTTAGTATTCGCTCCGCTCGCAGCGGCTGGTGCGCTACGAGTGAGTGTTAACGGATAAGGGGTTGTTATGAATTGGCAATGGTTTCATCGTTTAGGTTCACCTCGCTGGTTTTATGAAAAGACCGACGCATGGGTTCCATGGCTTATGGTTCTGGCTTGGGGATTGTTGCTGGTAGGTGGCATTTGGGGATTGGGTTTTGCGCCTGAAGATGCGAAGCAACACAATAGCTATCGAATCCTTTACATCCATGCACCTGTCGCTTTCATTTCCATGAGTTGCTACTACATTATGGCGATCTCTGGCGCGATTGGTTTGATCTGGAAAATGAAATTACCTTACATGGTAATGAAAGCTGCTGCGCCGATCGGGTTAGGGTTGACTATTGTGGTTCTGGCGACTGGTTCGATTTGGGGTAAACCAACCTGGGGCACCTGGTGGGAATGGGATGCGCGTTTGACGTCCTATCTGATTTTATCATTTTTGTATTTGGGTATTATCGCACTGCAACAAGCCTTTCAAAATCGCGATACCGCTGATAAAGCCAGCGCAATTCTGGCGTTAGTAGGCACAGTAAACATTCCTATCATTTATAAATCGGTAGATTGGTGGTACACCTTGCACCAACCGGCAACCTTGAAACTTGTTGGCAAATCTACGATCAATCCTGCAATGCTTTATCCATTATTCGTAATGATTATTGGATTTTATGTGTTTTTCACACTGGTTTTAATTTTACATACCCGCACCGAAATTTTGCGTCGCGAAAGCCGTACCCAGTGGGTTAAAGACTTGGTATCTGGCAAAAAAGAAGGAGTTCAACCATGAAGTTCCAATTCGATTCGCTGGATGCTTTTATCCATATGAGTGGCCATGGTATCTATGTGTGGACTTGTTATTTTATTGTCTACAGTATTTTGATTTTCTTGACGGTGAGTCCCTTGCTACAGAAAAAAATGTTTATAAAGCAACAGAAAAAATGGCAGCAACTGCAGCAAAATAACCAACAGCCTTAATTCAATATCACATTCTTAAGAAAAATCATCCATGCATCCAGTTCGTAAGCAACGTTTAATTCTTGTTATCGCCGGTGTGGTATTTACCAGCATCGCTATAGGTTTAATTGTGTATGCCATGCGCGAAAACATTAATCTTTTTTATCCGCCCAGCAAAATTGCGTCAGGCGCTGCGCCGCATAACCGAATGATTCGCGGTGGCGGATGTGTTAAGCCGGGCAGTGTGGTGCGCTCAAAAGAAAGTCTGGATATCAACTTTATCCTCACCGATGGCGCGGCAGATGTACCCGTAAAATTCTCAGGTATCCTGCCTGATTTATTTGCCGAAGGTGAGGCGGCAGTGGTGAATGGAACCCTTGATGACAAAGGTGTATTCAACGCTGAACAAGTATTAGCAAAGCACGACGAAACTTACACGCCGCCCGAAGTTGCGAGCATGAAAAGTGATAATGGAAAGAAAGAAGACGATCACAAAAACGACCAGGCAGTTTGCAAGGGGATGAGTTATGGGTCCTGATTTAATAACTGCTAATTTAATGATTCCGGAGCTGGGACATTTTTCTCTTGTTCTCGCGTTGTGCGTAAGCTTTGCATTATTTGTCTTGCCAATGTTGGGTGCACATTACGGCAATCGGTTGTTGATGCATACCGGGCGGTCATTGTCAGTAGGTTTTTTTGCGCTGATCAGCATCGCCTTTTTTTGTTTGTCTTATTCGTTTGCTCACGACGATTTCTCAGTGAAATATGTTGCCAGCAACTCCAATAGCTTATTGCCTTATTACTACAAACTTTGCGCTGTGTGGGGTGGGCATGAAGGCTCTTTGTTGTTGTGGATTTTAATGTTGTCCGGCTGGACATTTGCTGTAGCAATTTTCAGTAAATCCTTGCCTTTGGATATGCAAGCTCGCGTGTTGTCTGTGCTCGGTTTTATTGCCGTTGGCTTTTTATTGTTTATGTTGATTACATCCAATCCCTTTGAACGCATCCTTCCCATTCCACCGCAAGATGGCAGTGATTTAAATCCATTATTACAAGACCCGGGATTTGTAATTCACCCACCCATTTTATACATGGGTTATGTGGGTTTCAGTGTGTGTTTTGCGTTTGCAATTGCCGCGTTACTTGCCGGTCGTTTGGATAGTGCATGGGCACGTTGGTCTCGTCCCTGGGCAACAATGGCATGGGGATTTTTATCAGTTGGCATCGCATTAGGAAGCTGGTGGGCATACTACGAGTTAGGTTGGGGCGGCTGGTGGTTTTGGGACCCGGTAGAAAACGCATCTTTTATGCCGTGGTTAATGGGCACTGCATTAATTCATTCTTTGGCAGTAACTGAAAAGCGCAGCTTATTTAAAAGCTGGACAATTCTTTTGTCGATTTTCACTTTCTCATTAAGTTTGTTAGGAACATTTTTAGTTCGCTCCGGTGTGCTCACGTCAGTACATGCATTCGCCAATGATCCGGAGCGTGGAATTTTTGTTCTTGTATTCCTGGCTGTGATTGTAGGCGGCTCACTGATTTTATTTGCGCTGCGCGCACCGGTTGTAAAAAGTGAGATCGGATTCAACTGGTTTGCACGGGAAACTTTGTTATTAGCGAATAATATTTTGCTCGGTATTGTGATGCTGATTGTTCTCACAGGAACCTTGTATCCGCTAATTGCAGATGCATTGCACTGGGGAAAAATTTCGGTCGGCACACCTTATTTTAATGGTTTCTTTGTGCCACTTATGGGTGTGCTCTGTGTGTTGATGGCAATTGGCCCGGTTGCAAATTGGAAACGCACAAACCCATCGCAAATATTGGTGACCCTCTGGAAGCCCTGGGTATTAAGCTTGGTTTTTGCTGTCACTTTTCCTTTGTGGTATGGCGAGCAATATAAAATCTCTGCGGTGATTGCAGTGTTTATTGCCAGCTGGATTACCAGTGCATTATTTGCCGATTTAATTCATCGTCTGCGCAATGCAAATTCACTGGTTTCCGGATTGAAAAAAATCAGTCTCAGTTATTATGCGATGGCCATTGCGCACCTGGGTATTGCGGTGACGTTAATCGGTGTTTCCTTGACCAGTATTTACAGCATCGAACGCGATTTGCGTATGGAAGAACATCAAGCGGTTAATTTAATGGGATACGAATTTACCTTGCAATCATTGCAAAAAGTAAAAGGCCCAAATTATATCGCCGACGAAGCTTTCATCACGGTTACCCATAATGGCAACGCGCTGGATGACATGCGTCCGCAAAAGCGTCGTTATTACGCTCGCGGTAATTTGATGACAGAAGTCGCATTGGATACCGGTTTATTCCGCGATATTTACGTTGCAATGGGCGAACCTGTTGATGACAAAGCCTGGGCAGTGCGTGTACACATAAAACCTTTTGTGCGCTGGATTTGGCTGGGCGCATTAATGATGGCATTTGGTGCGGTGCTTGCAGTTGCAGATAAACGCTACCGTAAAAAAAATCCTGCTTCAGAAACGCAGGTTGTAATAAATCCAGGGCTTGTTACCAATGAATAAACAGCGGTTATTTTTATTTATTCCGGTAGCAGTCTTTGCTGTATTAGTGGTGTTATTTTGGCGTGGACTTTCGTTGGACCCCAATGAAATGCCATCTGCCTTATTGAATAAACCTGTCCCCAAGTTTTCGTTGCCGCGATTGGAAAATGCTCAAGATTCTCGCAATGAAAATTTATTGCAAGGCAAGGTGACGTTGTTAAACGTGTGGGCAACATGGTGTGTAACCTGTCGCGAAGAACATGCTTTTTTAAATCAGCTGCAAAAGACTGGTATACACATTATTGGTATTGATTATAAAGATAACACCGTTGATGCACAGCGCTGGATTGCCGAACTTGGTAATCCTTATGACGATATTATTGTTGATGAAGAAGGACGTCTCGGTTTGGATTTAGGCGTATTTGGCGCGCCTGAAACCTATGTGGTTGATAAGCGAGGTGTCATCCGATACAAGCACATTGGCGATTTAAACCAAAAAGTGTGGACTGAAACTATTCAGCCAATTGTTAAAGCCCTGGAAAAATAACCCGCACAAAAATCATTTCCCTACAACTTGAGAAAGATCACTATGTGTTAGTTGATTTGAATCAATATTCCGGTTGTCGGTCTCGGTAGACTAAAAGTAACCCAATGCCGGGTCTATTAGCTGGAGATGAGTATGTATATTGATACGGTAGTTGCGTCTGGTTTGGTTATCGTAGCCCTGATATGTGTGATGGCGGCTTATATTGGAGTCTTTGCCTATAAACACATCAAACAAGATATTGCGAATGCGGAAAAGAATGCGACACAAAAATGACAAACATAAAAAAAGCCCCTTGTAGGGGCTTCTTTGTAAATCGAATTCGGTTTGTATAAATAGGTAAGTGGCGGACCGGACGGGGCTCGAACCCGCGACCTCCGGCGTGACAGGCCGGCATTCTAACCGGCTGAACTACCGGTCCGCAAAACAAAAAACCTTTTAGTAAGAACACAATTACCTTGTGGGTAAGAGTGGTGGGCGGTACAAGACTCGAACTTGTGACCCATGCCTTGTAAGGGCATTGCTCTACCAACTGAGCTAACCGCCCGATCAGGTGACGCGCATTTTAATGATCTGGACGATTAGGTCAATCACTTTTTTAAAGATTTTTTTATTTTTTGAAAATAAATGAATTTTTGAGTAAATAACAAACGCCTGCGCTGTTTTTTCATACACTCATTGCAATTCTTCACCACAGCTCCTGACTATTGGTATACTTCCCCAGTCAATTTTTATGGGCTTTGCTATGGCTGCTGCTATTAAAACATTTGTACTTTTACTGACATTACTATTTTCGAGCATGCATGTCTTTGCTGCAATTGAAGCTCACGAATTCAGTAATGAATTAGAACGTCAGCGCTACCAAAGTTTTATTGAAGAAATGCGCTGTCCAAAATGTCAAAACCAAAATTTAGCAGGCAGCGATTCTCCTATATCCGCAGATTTGCGTCGCGAGCTTTACGAGATGATAAAAGCCGGCAAATCCGACAAGGAAATTGTTGATTTTATGGTTGATCGCTACGGGGATTTTATTTTATATCGTCCGCGTGTAACGCCAGTGACTTATGCATTATGGGGCGCACCCGTTGCTCTTCTCGTGATTGGTTCAATTACGTTGATTATGATTTTACGTCGCCGCCGAAGTATGGCGCTCGCACAGCATACCCGGGCCCTAAGTGCAGATGAACAAGCGCGTTTGGCTGCGTTATTGAATAACAATCCTACCGAAAATACCAAAACCGGCGAGGAGCCGCGTGTATGATAACTTTATGGCTTCCGCTCATTGCATTGCTTCTGTTTGCATCATGCTTTATCGCATGGCCTTTGTGGCGATATAAAAATGCAGCAAATAGCAGCGCAGTAATAGATCACGATCAGGTTCAACATCGTCTTGCGGAAAATGTGCGCATTTTTCGCGAACATCTTGTGGAGTTGGAAAATAATTTTGCAGCAAAAAATATCAGTGCTGAAGAATTTGCCCAGCTCAGGCTGGAGTTGGAGCGCAATTTACTCGACGACGAAGCAAGCGTTCGGGCCCAGCAAGCACCTTCATCCCAGCGATTAGGTGTAAAGATATCGCTAGTGTTTTTTGTGCTGGTGTTGATAGGTGGAATTTTCTTTTATCAAAAACACGGCAGCGTTGCTGATGTTTATATCCAGAATCTGCAACAAGAAAAAATGCAGTTGGATTACCAGGATATGGTTCAAAACCGCGATCCAAATCCTGCGCGCTCGCAAAAATTAATTAGCGAATACGAAGCGCGTTTAAAACAAAAACCGGATAACGTGCAATATTGGTTTTTACTGGCGCGAGCGCAAATGGAGTTGGGAAATTTTGCTGAGGCAGCCAAGGCCTATCAACAGGTTCTCACGCTTGATTCGCAGTCGCCAATGATCATGGCGGAATTGGCGCAAGCGATGTTTTTGCGCGATGGAAATAAAATGACGCCGCCCGTTGTGGATCTGGCTAAAAACGCGCTCACCCTTGACCCCAAAAATACCATGGCACTGGGATTGTTGGGCATCGATGCATTTGCGCGAAAAGATTATCGTGCAACTGTTCGTTACTGGCAAAAGTCCGTTGATTTGCTGGGGCCAGATTCCGAGGGCAGCCGTGCTTTGGCTGCGGGTATAGAAAAAGCCAAGCAGGCTTTTATCGCTGAAGGTGGCAAAGCTGAAGATTTGGTCGCCAAGTCCGCATACGCTGTAAAGCTTTCGGTAAGCCTGGGTTCCAAAGTCAAAGCCAAACCAGATGACATTGTTTTCGTCTATGCACGCGCCTGGCAGGGTTCGCCGATGCCGCTTGCGATCTCCCGTATTAAAGTTAGCGATTTACCCACCACAATCCAGCTCGACGAAACCATGGCAATGTCGCCCGCCTCAAGTCTTGCGACTGCGACCGACATTGAGGTCGTCGCCCGCGTTTCCTCTTCGGGCTCAGCAAAAGCCGAAGTAGGAGACTGGCTTGCCAAGCAAGGGCCAATTTCCATGAAGGCGGTGCCTGAATCGGTAAAGCTTGAAATAAACGAGCAGGTGACAGCTGAATCGCTAAAACCATAGTTGTCGGGTTTTGCTGATTTATTGCTCAACCTAAAACAAGGTTGAGCAGAATTTACACAGGTTGATGCAGTTTCCGCTTTTTCCCTTCCAAATTGGGTGTAAATGCCTTTCTTAAGCCGCCCGCAAGCGTGTAGAATCGAGCCTTTTATAAGGTTAGCGACTTGCTCTGGTTTCCATCTAAATAATAATGAAATCAAGCGCCTAGCTACTGCGGCTCTACAACGAAAGTACCATAACAAATTTCACGAGTGACACGGAACTATGCGGCTAAAGTGCATCAAGCTGGCAGGCTTTAAATCCTTTGTTGACCCGACCACGGTTAACTTTCCCAGCAATTTGTGTGCTGTTGTGGGTCCTAATGGTTGCGGTAAGTCCAATATCATCGACGCTGTGCGCTGGGTAATGGGCGAATCCTCTGCCAAAAACCTCCGTGGCGAGAACATGACCGACGTTATTTTCAACGGTTCCAGTGGTCGTAAACCTGTTGGCCAGGCATCTATCGAACTCGTTTTTGATAACAGCGATGGCACCTTGCTTGGCGAATATGCCGCTTTTACTGAAATCTCCATCAAGCGCAAAGTAACGCGCGACGCGCAAAACCATTACTACCTTAACGGCACAAAATGTCGCCGTCGTGACATCACCGATATTTTCCTCGGTACCGGCCTTGGGCCACGCAGCTACGCCATTATTGAACAGGGCATGATTTCCCGTTTGATTGAAGCCAAGCCGGAAGATTTGCGTGTCTACATCGAAGAAGCCGCCGGTATTTCCAAATACAAAGAGCGCCGTCGCGATACCGAAAGCCGTATGCGCCGTACGCAAGAAAACCTTGAGCGTTTGACGGATATTCGCGATGAGTTAGAGCGCCAGCTCGCGCGCTTGCAGCGCCAGGCACAATCTGCCGAAAAATATACCGAATACAAAAAAGAAGAGCGTTTGTTAAAAGCACAATTGCAAGCGCTTAAATTCCAGATTCTGGATGAGCAGGCAAAATCCAAACAAGCCTCCATCCGCGATTTGGAATTGCGGATGGAATCTTTTGTGACAGATCAAGTCAACAAAGATACCCAAATTGAAAAATACCGCAGCCAATACACTGAAATGGGCGACAAGTTCAATGAAGTGCAGGGCCGTTATTATGCGATTGGTGCGGATATCGCACGTATTGAACAAACCATCCATCACGCGCAAGAGCGTTCACGCCAATTGCAAAGTGATTTGGACCAAACCCAGCGCGATTGCAAAGAAGCTGAAGAAAATCTTTTGATCGACGCGCAAAAAGCAGAAGGCTGGGAAGAAGAATTATTGGTGATTGAACCCGAATTGGAAATGGTGAAAGCCGCCGAAGAAGGTTCGAACGAAGTGTTGCTGGATGCCGAAGAGTCCATGCAGCGCTGGCAAAATGAATGGGATGCGTTTAACCAGCGTGCATCTGAGCCGCGCCAAAAAGCGGAAGTCCAGCAATCGCGTATCCAGCATCTTGAACAAGTGCAACAACGTTTGTTGCAACGCATTGAAAAACTCAAAGAAGAAAAGGCAAATTTGCAAATTGACGGTGTCGATGAAGAAATCGGCCAATTGACAGAGCAGCTTGCAGAACTTGATTTGGTGGCAGATGAAAAGCGCAATCAAGTAGAAACAATTACCGAACAACTTGATCAGCGTCGCAACGACAACACGCGTAACAGCAATGAGCTGGATCAGGTTCGCAGCCAGTTGCAAACCATGCGCGGTCGCCATGCATCTTTGGACGCATTGCAACAAGCTGCACTCGGTGAAAAAAATAAAGCCGTTACACAATGGCTTGCTGCGCAAAATTTAACACACCAACCGCGACTTGCTGAATCGGTAAAAGTGCAAGATGGTTGGGATAAAGCACTCGAAACCGTGCTTGGTAATACATTACAAGCTGTCTGTGTAAAAGGTTTGGATGCAGTAACCTCTGTTATTGAAAACCTGACCCAGGGCGAATTGGTTTTATTTGATACCACCGCAACATCTTCGGCTAGCGATGCAAAAAAAGCATCTTTGTTAAGCAGCAAGGTATCTGCAGATTGGGATGTCGTCGGTGTGTTGAGCGGTATTTATATCGCAGAAGATTTGCAAGCCGCATTGCAATTACGCAACCAATTATCTGCACATGAATCGGTCATTACAAAAGATGGTATTTGGGTTGGCGCACATTGGTTGCGTGTTGCACGCGATACAGATGCAAGCTCGGGCGTGATTGCGCGCAAGCAAGAAATTGAAGAACTGTCTAAAAAAATTGCAGAAGCAGAAGAAAAAGTTGAAAGTCTGAATGCGGCACTTGAAGAGGGTCGCCAACAGATTAAAGACCTTGAACAAAATCGTGAGACTTTGCGACGCGAAGCAGACGAACAAAGTCGTCGCTATGGTGAATTGCGTTCGCAATTATCGGCCAAACAAGTTCGCGTAGAGCAAGTCAATATGCGTCGCGAGCGCGCCGAAAATGAAATACGTGAAGCGCGCGAACAATTAGAGCAGGAAGCTGAACATCTTTCAGAAGCGCGCATGATTTTGAGCGAAGCAATTGAAATGATGGGGCAGGATACGGATTTGCGCGAGGAGTTATTGCAGCAACGCGATGATATTCGTACTGGTTTAGATCAAGCGCGCCAACGTGCACGCCACGACAAAGATAAAGCCCATGAATTGGCGATGCGTTTCCAATCGCTGAAAACACAATTGGATGGTATTCGTTTAGGCATCGGCCGTTTACGCGAACAAACCGCGCGCTTGCAAGAACGTCGTGAACAATTAATTGTAACGCTCAGTGAAAATCGCGATCCGATTGAAGAATACAAATCTGAATTGGATGCAAACCTGGGCAAGCGTTTATCGGTTGAAGCTGCCTTAACAGAAGCGCGTCGCAACCTAGAAACCGTTGAGCACGAATTGCGTAATGCAGAACAGGGGCGTAATCGTGCTGAACAGGAAGTGCAGGCAGTTCGTGCGCATCTTGAGCAAGAGCGTTTGGCTGCGCAGCGTTTTGAAGATCAGCGCAATGCCATTGTTGAGCAATTGGAAGAAGACGAATTAAATCTGCAAACCATTCTGGCAGAAATTCCAGAAGGCACAGAAATAAAACCGATTGAAGAAGAGCTCGAGGCAATTGCTGGCCGTATTACGCGTTTAGGTCCAATCAACCTTGCGGCGATTGATGAATACAAAACTGAATCAGAGCGCAAGAATTATCTGGATGCGCAAAATGCTGATTTGCATGAAGCGCTCGAAACTTTGGAAAATGCAATTCGCAAAATTGATCGTGAAACTCGCACACGATTCAAAGAAACCTTTGATCAAGTGAACAAAAGTTTGCAAGAGCTGTTCCCCAAAGTATTTGGTGGTGGACACGCCTATTTGGAATTAACAGGCGAAGATTTATTGGATACCGGCATCACCATCATGGCGCGCCCACCGGGCAAGCGTAACAGCACGATTCATTTGCTGTCGGGTGGTGAAAAAGCACTAACTGCAATTGCGCTGGTGTTTTCGATTTTCCGTTTGAATCCGGCACCATTCTGTATGCTGGACGAAGTAGATGCACCGCTCGATGATGCCAACGTAGGTCGCTATGCGCGCATGGTTGAAGAGATGTCATCACAAGTACAATTTATTTATATTACCCACAACAAAAATGCGATGGAAATGGCACACCAACTGCTGGGTGTAACCATGCATGAACCTGGTGTATCGCGTTTGGTAACGGTGGATGTGGATGAAGCAGCTGAACTTGCGGCTTCTTAAATTAATCGAATTTATTTAGAACAATTTTGAAAATAAGACGGATGACTTTATGAGCAACTGGCTAACCGGCGTTATTGTTCTTCTCATTATTATTATTTTGGTTGATGGCTATCGTCGTCGTAATAAAAATCGGCTGGATATTTCTCCTGCTTTAAAGAAAAGCTTGAGGAATAATACGCAGGACGATGATTATGCAGATGAAACTCCGCCAAGTTATGTCAGTGAATTACCCAATGGCGGCGCTCGTGTTGTGGGTGTGCGCGATCCTGAAGATCGTCCGCAGCGTGAAAAAAGATTAAGCGCACGCGAATTAAAAGAGCAGCGCCGTCGCGAAGAAGCTGCAAAGCGCATGCCCGAGCAGGCGCGTTTGAACCTGGATGAATCAGTACCTATTTTGATGGAATCAGTCGAACATCAAAGTGAACAAGAGTTAGACGCTCGCACCGATGACCATGGGCGCATTGAACCAAGTTTTTCGGCGCAAGATGATAATGAATTTGACACTAATGAATTGGACCGTGATCTGCACGAGGATGACACTGGGCACGATCAGGAAGAATACGCTGAAGATGAAGGTGATTACGACGAAGAATATGAAGAAGACTTCGATGAAGATCACGAGTCAGATGAAGATTATCATGACGATGACTATGAAGAAGAAATAGAAGAACAAGAGCCAAAAGCTGCTGCGCCTCAAGCTGAGCCGGAAGAAGTGTTCATCATTAATATTATGGCACCCAAAGGTGACATGTTTAATGGCGGTGAATTGCTCGACATCGTTTTAAAATGTGGTTTGCGTTACGGCAGCATGGATATTTTCCATCGTTACAGCGACACCAAAGGCGAGGGCGCTTTATTATTTAGCATGGCGAATATGGTAAGGCCGGGTACATTTGACCTGGATGCGATGGATGAATTCACAACACCCGGTGTAAGTTTGTTTATGACCTTGCCGATTGATACAGATTCCATGCAGTCTTTCGATTTAATGGTTGAAACCGCACAAGCGATTTCGCAAACACTGGGTGGTGAATTGAAAGACGAACAACGCAGTGCAATGACTCGTCAAACACTTGAACATTGTCGTCAGCGAATCAGTGATTTTGAACGTAAAAAATTATTTCGTCGTCCGCGTTAATTTTTGAAATAAATTTGAATTGTCCCCCCTCACCCCCGGCCCCTCTCCCAGAGGGAGAGGGGAGTTTAGATTTTCGCGAGAGTTTTATTTCTTCCTATAAGAGTCGGGATAAAGGAATCTTGCGAGAATCTTACTCCCTCTCCCTTTGGGAGAGGGCCGGGGTGAGGGGCAGCCTGCAAGTAACATAAAAATCATTATTATTTATCAATGGTTTTTAAAATTGATACAAGCAATCTATACGGTAATATCATGTCCCACGTTAATCACTCCATTACCGCCGAACTCGAACAACTTCGCTCGCAAATTAATTATCACAACCATCGCTATCATGGCCTCGACGCACCTGAAATTAGCGACGCTGAATATGATCGCTTGATGCAACGCTTAAAAAATATCGAGGCCGAGCATCCCGAATTAATTACCCCGGATTCACCAACCCAACGCGTTGGTTCTGCACCACTCAGTGCTTTTGTCACTGTTGTTCATGAAATGCCAATGCTCTCGCTGGACAACGCATTTAGTGATGAAGATTTATTTGCCTTTAACAAGCGAATTCAAGATCGTTTAAAATCAAAAGATGATATTGCATTTGCCTGTGAAGTTAAGCTCGATGGTATCGCTGTGAGTTTGCTGTATCGCGAAGGAATTTTGGTTCGCGGTGCAACTCGTGGTGATGGTACCAATGGTGAAGATATCACCCAAAACGTACGCACTATTCATTCAATTCCTTTGCGTTTATTGGGCGAAGGTTTTCCGCAAACACTGGAAGTTCGCGGTGAAATTTATATGCCCAAAGCCGGTTTTGAAAAATTTAATGCGAAAGCATTAGCAGCCGGTGAAAAATTATTTATAAATCCGCGCAATGCAGCAGCCGGTAGTTTGCGTCAACTGGATTCGCGTTTGACTGCAACGCGTCCTTTGGAAATGTGTGCTTACAGCGTAGGCATGGTTGCCAATGGTGAATTGCCAGATCGTCATACGGATATTTTAAAATCACTACAAAGTTGGGGATTTTTAATTAATCGCGAGCTGGGTGTAGCAAATAATATCCAGGAGTGTCTGGAATATTATGGTCGCATCCAGGAAAAACGTTCTGCGCTTGCTTATGATATTGATGGTATTGTTTTCAAGGTTAATTCGCGCAAACTTCAGGAAGAACTGGGTTTTATTTCCCGTGCACCGCGCTGGGCTATTGCCTATAAATTTCCAGCGCAAGAAGAAATGACTTTGTTGCAAGATGTTGAATTCCAGGTTGGCCGCACAGGCGCAGTAACACCTGTGGCGCGATTACAACCGGTGTTTGTTGGTGGTGTAACAGTTTCAAATGCAACCTTGCACAATCGCGATGAAATAAATCGTTTGGGTATCAAAATTGGCGATACTGTTGTGGTGCGTCGAGCGGGTGATGTTATTCCGCAAATTGTCGCTGTAATCGAATCAAAACGTCCCGCTGATGCGCGCGATATTATATTTCCAACGCAGTGTCCTGTTTGCGGTTCTCCTGTTGAAACCGTTCCCGGTGAAGCGGTTGCGCGTTGTGATGGTGGATTGATTTGTGCAGCGCAGCGTAAAGAGGCAATCAAACATTTTGTTTCACGCAAAGCCATGAACGTTGAAGGTATTGGTGATAAATTGGTTGAACAATTAGTCGACCTTAAGATGATCAATAACCTCGCTGATCTTTATTCACTGACGCGAGAACAATTGGCAAACCTTGATCGTATGGGTGAAAAATCTGCCGATAATATTTTGTCTGCATTGGAAACCAGTAAAAAAACTACGCTTGCCAAATTTATTTATGCGTTGGGCATTCGCGAAGTCGGCGAGGCTACTGCCCGAAATTTTGCAAAACACTTTGGGACACTTGAAGCTTTTGCGGCGGCCGATGAATTGAATTTGCAACAAGTTACTGATGTTGGCCCTGTGGTCGCGCACTTCGCGTTTGAGTTTTTCCAGCAGGAAAATAATCGTGAAGCAGTTGAGCAATTAAAAGCGGCAGGTATTCATTGGCCGGATGAGGTAGCTACTGCGGTTGATGCGCCTTTGCTGGGTTTGACTTACGTATTGACAGGCTCACTCGAAATTTTCAGTCGCGATGATGCTAAAGCCCATTTGTTGGCACTGGGTGCGAAAGTGTCTGGTAGTGTCTCTGCAAAAACCGATTATGTTGTGGCTGGGCCGGGCGCTGGCTCCAAGCTTCAAAAGGCAGAAGAACTTGGTATTAAAGTGCTCACTGAAGAAGATTTGTTAAGCCTATTAGAACAACATGGGCGAATCCCGGAATGAAATTAGCACTGTCATTATGTTTATTTTTTTGTGTTAGTTTTTTGAGCGGTTGCGCAACAACGCCACCCTCAAATCCTAATAACATCTGCGATATCTTTGGCGAAAAGACCGATTGGTACAAGGCGGCAAAAAAATCCGAAAAAAAATGGGGAACACCAATACCCGTGATGATTTCGATTATGTACCAGGAATCTCAATTCGTACAAAAAGCCAGGCCAGCGCGTACAAAAATCTTATGGATTTTTCCCGGCCCTCGCCCGAGTAGCGCATATGGTTTTGCGCAAGTTAAATCCGATACCTGGGGTGACTACCAGCGCGCTGAAGGTGGTATGTGGGCACGGCGCGATAGTTTTAAAGATGCTGTGGATTTTATCGGTTGGTACAACTACCAAAGCTTGAAGCGCAGTAATATAAAATCAAACGATGCTTACAATTTATATCTTGCTTACCACGAAGGGCACGGCGGGTTTAATAAGAAAAGCTACAACAGCAAAGCATGGTTAAAAGCTACTGCGCAAAAAGTGGCGACACGAGCTGCAGATTACAGCAGGCAGTTGCAGCAGTGTGAAGATGGTTTGGATAGTGGTCACTGGTGGTGGCCATTTTAGGAAATAACTGAACAATTGACTTGCTGTTCTGGCTGCGTGAAATTCAGACAAATAATGCTCATAAATTTCAGGAAAAATTTACACAGCATAACTGCCCAAAGGGCGAAGCGCATGGAGGCGCTGAGTGATTTATAAAGATAAACCCGTGGGACGGTCCCAGCGTTATTTATCTAAATTTGCCTTGCCAGGTCTACGTTGTAAACATTTTTCAATTATTCCAGATTACATTTTTATGTAAGTATATTTGATGAACATTGGAGCCAGTATGGATCAAGAATCAATTGTGTATGGTTGCATAAAAGATATTCCTGCAATGGCAAATTATTCCGAGCGTTTGCGAATTAATCGTGAAGCCATGTTGAATTTACCCACGGCGGATCAATGGCCATTTTTATGCCAGGAAATGTTTTCAATTCCTGAAGTCAATGTGCTCAACAACAATTACCAAACGGAAGTTTTACATTTTGGCGCATCTTATAAAGCCGTTGAGTACGAATGGGATCAATGGATTGCGCAATTTGAACAGTTACTAAGCCAAATGTATTGGGTATCAGCTACCGTCCATTTGGAAACTGAATTATCAGGCACACACACGTTTACCTGGGAGGCGGGCGGCAACTGTCATGTACCCGGTTCTGGTGAGTTTAATGTTAAATGTGAATGGAGCCATGAAGGGGCTTTGAGTATTTGATTTATATATTCGCTGATTTAAGAGTTCTTTAATCGGATATTCGCTAATAACTGATACAAATATTAAATAGGGAGTCGTCATTCTCGCGAAAGCGGGGATCCAGTGACTTTGTTGTGTAAAAAGACACTGGATCCCTACGGGATGACGACTCCGAGAAAAATTATTATTGCTCTTTGGCTGGACATCTTAAGCTTCAGCCTGATAATGCATAGAAATTAAATTTGGTAAAAAATATGTCAAACAATTTAATAGCTCCTGATTTTCGTTTCCGCCGCTTGCGCAGGACAACTGCCTTGCGTGAATTAATGCGTGAAACTTATCTGCGTATGAGTGATTTTATTCTTCCAATTTTTATTGAAGAAGGAATTACCGAGCCCGTTGCTATTAAAACCATGCCAGATGTTTATCGTTATCCCGAATCGCAATTGCCTGAAATAATACAGCGCGCATGGAACAAAGGCGTTCGTGCAGTATTATTATTTGGTGTATCAACCCATAAAGACGAAGAAGGTTCAGACACATGGCATGTTCATGGTTTGCTGGCGCGTATGATTCGTGCCGCAAAAACAGCGCAGCCGGAGATGGTAGTTATTAGCGACAATTGTTTTTGTGAATACACAACTCATGGCCACTGCGGAGTTGTCTTCAAAAATGATGTAGACAATGACGCAACTTTGTTAAATCTGCAAAAACAAGTTGTTCTTGCTGCGCAAGCTGGCGTGGATATGATTGCACCGTCAGGCATGATGGACGGAATGATCAGCGCAATTCGCCAAGCGTTGGATGAAGAAGGCTTCACACATATTCCAATCATGTCGTACTCAACAAAATTTGCGTCTGCTTTCTATGGGCCTTTCCGTGATGCAGTTGACAGTACCTTCAAAGGCACTCGCAATACTTATCAAATGGATTTTGCCAATGCACGCGAAGCACTTGCTGAATCCATGCAAGATGAAGCGGAAGGTGCGGATATTTTAATGGTGAAACCCGGCACAGCTTATCTGGATATTCTCGCGCATATCCGCGCAAACTCTGCACGTCCGCTTGCGGTTTATCATGTAAGTGGTGAATATGCGATGATTAAAGCAGGTGCAGCAGCTGGCGTGATTGATGAGAAGTCAATTGTGTTGGAAACCATGACTGCTTTTAAACGTGCCGGTGCGGATTTGATTATTACTTATTACGCAGAAAAATTGGCGGATTGGATTTGATTTTAAATAAGTGACTCAGGAAAAATGTTATGGATACCTCTCCCGAAACCTATTTTTACTTAGATTTGAAATTCTGGTCATTCATACTATCTTTAGTAGCTTTTCTTTTATCTCAACTTCCTCCTATTAAATTATGGTTTAAGCAGAAAAGGTTGAATATTGAGGTTCATCATAGGGTAAATATTACGCATAAAGTGGGAAACCCAAATTTTAGTTTTCATGTTAGCTTAAGTAACATTGGTGGAAGAAATTTACGAATTACAGGAATGAAAGTAAAGGTTTTTCGAGAAGGAAAAGAGCTTGTTGAACTTCCTGCTCAAAATTACTACGAATCATTAAAAGATAAATTTGCCGCATTCTTTGTTCCATTTACTCTTAAAACAGAGGAGGATTGGTCGCATACCGTAAATTATTTAAATTTTTTTGATAGAGCAACAGATAAAAGCTATCGGGCAAATGAGAGTGCATTGCGTTTAGATGTACAGAAAAAGATAGAGGCTCGAAAGGAATCTGATAAAAATGCTGTAGTTGCTGAGCCAGAACTTGTCGAGCCATTTTATAAGTTGTTTGATAAATTATTTGTGTGGGAGCCAGGTGAGTATACCTTTGAAATAATAGTTGATACAAAACCTTCGACGCAAAAGTTTGTGAAAAAATATCGATTTACATTATTTGAATCAGAAACTAAAGAGCTGAAAGATCATATACAAGATTATAAATTTGGTGGTGGTATATCATACAATGTTGATAATCATGTAGGCATTTTTGTTCCAATAACTGAGTACAATTAAAATGTAATAAATTAAATTTTCAAATTTTGATTAAATGTAATGCTGCTCAAAATTTGGACTTGATTATTACCATGTCATTCGAATAGTAATATTATTTTTGTCGTTTTTTCAGGCGAAAGCTTTATCGCCAATCTGCGAGTTTTATATACCTAATGTTTTTCAGCGATTCCCGCCAGCATTTTTTTAACCCGCTCACTGGTAAATACCGTGAGCTGGTTGCCCAGTGTTTGAGTCTTTTGTATCAACGCCTTTATACCGATCTGCGCGATTATGGCAATGCCATGAATCGTGAGCAGCTAATGGAAATTTTTAAAGAGGCGATAACGCGTGCGCCGATTCTGGATTCGGATAAAGATGAAGAAGAATTTAATGAGCAAGGCGAATTAATTGAAAGCCAGGAAGGACGTTTTAAAAGCCAGCGCGATCTTGCAACTTTTATTATTAATCGCTTGGTGGAAAATGGCTGGCTGGAAAAACAAGTCGATGAAACCAGCTTGCAAAGCACTTACGGTTTTAGCCGCATGGGTCGTTTGTTTACCCAGGCTTTTGCCGACAACCAGGCAAATCATTTTCGCACGCGCAATCGCAACACGCGCAATACCCGCAACAGTTTACAAGCATTTTACGAGCAGGGCGAGATTCACGATTTACTCGATGCTTACGAATACTCCGAGCGGATCATCAGCGATTTTACGGATGTTATTTCCGAGCTTGAAGAACGCAAGCGCCAATTGGTGCGTGAAGTTGAATCGCGTCAATTAATCCAGCAGGCGAGTGACGAATTTTTTGATTTTATGGAAACGGTGTTTAAACCAGATTTAGAAGTGCGTTTATCGGCGGACAGCGTTGAAAAATATCGTGACCAGATTTCTGACATCATCACTAAAATTCGCCGCAAGCGTAAATATGGTGCAGGTGATGCTGAATCAGCAGCCAAAGATTGGCGCGCGGTAATGGAAATTCGCTTGCGCAAAGCCTTGCCACAACGCGTCGTGCAAGGTATTTCACTGTTGGATACTTTATTGCAAACCATTGAATCACGTTTAAAAAACGCTTGTGAGATTATGTTGCCAGCGTTGCGCCGTGCTCTGAATACGTTTACACAGCGTGCAGATATTATTATTCGTCAATTGAGTTACATAAACAGCCGCAGCCAGGATGACTTGATGGATGTTTATCGCTCGCTCGCGCAATTGCCTAACGAGCAGCAAGATGAAATTTTTAAAACACAAGGCGAAACCCTCGCCAGCATGCAACTTGGTTTTATTGATCCCGCGCAAATTCAATTACGTGCAGCGCGCCAACAATATGTAGTGCGCTCTACCTTGGAAGGTGATAAAGCCTTGGATGTGGATGCACAAAAAGAAATTTTCATTCAACAAGCATTGGATAAAGCGTTTATTTTACAAGGTAGTGAAATTCGCCATTATGTTCAGCAGGCATTATCGACTAGGGGTAGCGTCAACAGCCGCGACCTTGAAGCAACCAATATGCAAGAGTTGTTAAATCTCGCGCACGCAATTGAAGTTGGCGCGGCTGATAACCTGTCATCGCGCTTTAAATTTTCGGTGAGCCAACATCAGGATTGGCTACATTCATCTCCCCAAATACAAAACGATCACTATTTCAAACAGCGCGACCAGTTTGTGATTTCGCTGCTGGATGAAGGGCAATAACATGAGCAATATTTTCAGCGCTGATTTAGAAGCGCGACTTGATAAACACAATTTATCATTTGATGACTGGCGCGAGTTAATCCAGCGATTGCTAGATTACGGTGTGCTTTGTCGCGATGACTCGCAAGTGGAAGCAGAACTTTACGACCGTTTTGTTCGCATCCACGAACTGGTTAATGATTACCTTGCATTAATGGGCGTGCGTTTCCAACACAATACCCAATTTAATTTTGTACGCATTTTACCGCCCGGCGCGCGTATGCCGGGTATGGATGACGAAACGGATGAGCCTTTTAACGGTGGTTTTCGCCAGCGTTTAAACCAGCATGAAATTGCATTGATTCTTGTGCTTCGCGCTGAATACGATAAGGCGCTACGTGAAGGTGTTATTGATGAAACAGGTTGCGCAACCTTATCGCTTGAAGCAATTTCAGTGGCGATGAAAAGTTTGCTGCGCCGCAACTTGCCTGAAAATATCGGTGAGCGCCGCCAGGCATTTAAACGCTTGCGCCAGTTGCGATTGATTAATTATTTTGCAGAGACAGATGTTGATTCTGTTGAAAGCTGGATAAAAATCCGTCCGCTTATTATTCATCTCGTTAGCAATGAATGGTTAAACCAGATTCGCAATCATCTCGCCGACAATTTGTTATTGGTTGAAGATGAGCCTGAAGAAAATGCTGTGCCTGCCAAGGCTGTAAAAAAAATATCGCCACACCTTACCAAATCTATATTTGATGTGTGATTTCCAGCCTTGATGCTTTAATTTTTTTTAAAAGTTTATTTATGTTTCTTAAAAAATTTATTTATGTAAATTGGGGAAATGTTCCCAATACTGAATTTGAATTCGGCCCTATCAATTTATTTTCCGGGGGTAACGGTTCAGGAAAAACTACGGCGGCCGATGCGATCCAGACCGTTATGACGGCTGCGCATGATAATTTATTCCATTTTAACCCGGGGCAAGATGAATCCAGCCAGCGTGGTCGCGGTGGGAAATTGGTGCGTACGCTCGCGTCTTATGTACTGGGCTGTGACGATGGCGCTTATTCACGGCCACAAGGTTGCGATAGTTACCTGGCTGCGGTATTTCACCCCACACAAGGGGAAAGCAGTGAACCTTTTACTGCGTTGATTGGCATGCGCGCTTTTGTGGAAACGGCTGGACAAGGTGCAAGCCAGCAAAAGGTTGCGCGCCTGGATGATTGTCATTTTTATATTTTGAATGATGTTTCGCTCAGCTTGAAAGATTTACTGAAAGAAGAAAAAACACATAAGTATGTCGTTCCGCTCGACAAAATTTACGCGGGTTTGCGCCGTCAATTTGGTCAGGAGCAAGTCGAAAAGTACGATAAGAAAAAATCCTACTTGTGCCGTTTGTACGGTGTTTTGCGTGGCCGTAAAGATGCAGTCTCAGAACGCGAAGCGATGAATGCCGCGCGCGCGTTTTCGCGTTTTATGGCTTACAAACCTATCAAAGGTATCGATGAGTTTGTCGCTAATGAAGTGTTGGAGTTTCGCGATCTGGGCGAAGCAATTCGCACTGTGTCGGCTATGCTTAAGCGCATTCACACTATGGAATCTGATGCGCGTCAACTGCGTGAAGCTATTGAGCGTATGGCAACGGGCAGGACACTGTCTGACAATTTTATTAGCAATTGGCTGGAACAACAGTTGCTCTATTATTCGGTTGCGAAACGTCGCTTTGGTGATTGCCAGGCGCTTTATTTAGAAGCAAAACGTAAACAACAATTGTTGCGTGAAGTTTCTGCTGGTCACGTCCAATCGCTGGCTTTGTGTGAAGCGCGTCGTGAAGAAATCAATCAACTGATTCTCGCTGCAACGGCTCGCCGCCTGGGTGTTCCTGCATTGCGTGATAAAGATCAACTGGAACATGAAAAGGTTGCGCAAGAAAAAACGATTCACCAGCAAGTGCCGGAATTATTAAAGCAAGATCAGCAATTACAAACCAATATCAGTGCGGCGCAACAATTTGTCCAGGCATTAAAAAATACTTCCATTGGTTTGGAAATTCCAGCATTTAAAGATGCGCACTTGCAACAGCTGGCAAAATCCCTTGCGGCTGAAGTTGAGCAAATCAATGTCCATCAATTATTAAATCGCGACTGGATTGATGTGGGTTCGCTGGCAACGCATTTGGAAACTGTTAGTGCGCAGCAAAAAAATCACAATTTATTTGTACACAGTTTATTTGCGTTGGATGCCAGTTCTGCGAGTGTGCATCAAGGTGTAAAAATTAATTTGCGCGATCAGCTTGCACAGGAACGCGATAAGCGCCGTGCAACTTGTGACAGGTTACAAAAAGCGATTGAAGTAAAACGCCGCGAAATCCAAACACTGGAAGCGCATCAAGTTAATTATCCACCCTTTGTTCGCGCGGCACTTGAGGCAATTGCCCAGCAATGTTCAAAAGCAGATGTTCGGGTGCTTTGCGATTACATCAGTGTCACTGATCCAGAATGGCAAGCAGCCATCGAAGGTTATATTGGTGCTGCACGTTTTGGAATTATTGTTGCGCCGGAATATGAAGCTGAAGCCATTGCCATTGTTCGCAATATGTCGGGCCAGGCAAACCGTGCGCGTATTATCCAGGGCGAAAAAGCGCGCAAGGATTTGGAGCGTTCCGGTAACTACCCGGAAAATTCTATTATTGATGTGATGAGTTTTTCCCACGCAACAGCAGAAGCTTATGTAACAGCAAGTTACGCTAACGTCCAGCGCGTGGAAAATGCGAATGAGCTGCGTAATACCCGTCGAGGTATCACCAAAGACGCAATGGGCTCCGGTAATTACGCCATGTTTCGCTGCGATATGTCTGATACTGATTTGGTATTCGGCCAGGCAGCGCGTGAGCGTGCACTTGGTGCGAAACGCAATGAGTTCCATGAGTTAAATGTGGAATGGCAAGCCGCTACGGATTACGTCAACGAAACCCAGGAGCTTTTGCTGGCAATTGATAAATTAAAACCGCTGGTTTATGCCGAAAGTTTACAAACTATGTTGGCCGCACAAGATCGAATTGCTGCGATTGATTTGAGTTTGCAACAGTTGGATTTAAGTGATACCAAAGCGTTAGATGATGAACTTGAAGAATTGAAAAAGCGTTTGCAAGAGCAGCAAGCCATTTTCAAAGATATCAATAACACACAGGTTGATTGTCGAGCTGAATTAAAAAATGCTGACAGTCATTGTACAAAACTGGATGCAGAGCAAGAGAAGACCTTGGCTGTCGTTGATGAGTGCGAAGCTAATTTGCAATCTATCGTTGGTTTGTGGCCAGAGTTTTCTGTCGATGAGCGTTTGCAGGCAGCTGATGAGCTTATCAGTCAACACTCAGTGAGTTATTTTGAAAATAATCTTAATAGTGTTAACGCCGAGTTGAAAACCATTTTGCATAAGCTGCAAAGTGCAGTGATGCAGCATAACCAATTTTGCCAAAATGCAGACGCAATCTTATTCAATATTGATTACCTAGATGAATTGGGCAGCGCCAACTTCCGTTTGGTGTGCGATATGCGTCGCCAGTTTGACTCGCTGTACAATCGCGATAAAAACCACATTTTGGCGCAGCGTCACCAGGAAATTGAATCCTTACGTTTGAGCTTTAACAATGCGTTTGTGTCCAACCTTTGCCATTCTATTTATCAAGCTATTAATGATGGCAAGAAAACATTGGAAGAATTGAACAAAGAGTTGGAACATCATCGCTTTGGTGCTGACCGGGAACGCTTCCGTTTCGATTGGGAATGGGTACCGGAATTTAAAGAGTATTGGCAATTTTTTAAAGCGGTTATTGATAGCCCTACCATCGGAAATGGCGAAACACTTTTTAATATGGATTTGGACGAAAAACATCAAAAGGTGCGTGAACGCTTGATGAGTATGTTGCTGGATGAAGACGAACAAAAAGCTTTGCGCGATTTAACCCGAATTGCAGATTATCGTAACTATCGTCGCTACGAAATTTACAAAGAACCGGAAGGAAAAACGCCCATTGCTCTTAGTCAATACGGTACAGGTTCGGGCGGCCAGTTAGAAACACCAGCTTATATTATTCGCAGCGCTGCGATTACATCTGCATTCCGTTTTAACGAAGGTAATAGCCATTTACGTATGGTACTAGTGGATGAAGCCTTCTCAAAGATGGATGAACATCGTTCACGCGAGGTAATTAATTATTTAACCGAAAGTTTGGGTTTACAGTTAAATTTCATTATGCCGAGCAGTAAATCAGGTCCTTTTATGGATTTGATTTCCAATCAATTTGTCTTCAGTAAATGTCCAACATCTGAACCTGTTGGTGAATTAAAAACTCGTGTTGTTTTAGATAGACAAGTCTGTGACCAGGAAAAAATTATTAAACTTATGGCAAATCATCGTCGTACAATTCGTCAACAAGCGAGTTTAGATTTTATGAGGGAGGTTGAATAAAATGGAGCACGAGCCTAGATGGCTGACTGATGAATTTGCCGCAGATGTAGTAAAACTATTGAGAAGTTTTGTTATCTCTTACAACTCAAATAGAAAGTTATCTAGGAAAAAAGTCACAAGGAGTCTTTTGCCCAGTCTCTATTTATTTGCAGAGGAAGATAGGAGAACGTATGTATTGGAACTTCTTTCTTATTTGCAAAAAGAGTCGATTTTATTTTTAATTGAACAAGATGGAGAGCTTAATTATATACAATTAGTTGAAAGTGCTATTCCTAACTTGCGTTGTTGGCTAAACATGCCAGAGTTAGATGCTTTTTCTATGAATTGGCATAATGCCATACTAAATATGCCAAAAAACATCTCACATCTTCACGAGCTATTAATGAATGTTACTTGTTTAGATGTTTATAATCCTTCGGATATATTAGTTTCCCTTAGCAATTTATATGATTTTCTGCAATCCGATTTGAGTTTGAAGTTTATTTCTTGGCGTCAATTAAGTGCTCACTTTTTCTATGGGGATTCTAAGTATTTAGATTCAGCCATGAGAAGGTCTTTTTTGCTAGTTTTATTTCCTACGTTGGAAGTAAAAATTTCTGATCGTCCTTTGCAACTATCGGTATTTCTTGTTAGTGATGCGGAAGCTGTTTTGTTTATTGAAAATTGGGACACATTTTTAGAGCTGATTAATCATAACAACTTAGATAATAAGTATCATTTGGTTTATACCGCGGGATTTAAGGCGAGTGCTAGAAATATCAGGCAGGAAAAGGGTGTACATTTTTTTTATGGTGGTGATTTTTCCTGTATCTCGCAATTTGAATATGCATGGTTTAATTCGAATATAGAAGGTTTTGAGTTTTATTTTTGGGGAGACTTGGATTATTCAGGGCTTGAGATTTTGAATAAATTAAGTATATCTTTTCCAAATATTAAAGCATGGCGTAGAGGATATGAAAAAATGCTTTCATCAATTTCTTTAGCTGGTTATGGGCACACTGCAGAACAAACTAAAAAAGAAAAACAGAGGATTCCTTCCGATATATCATGTGAATACGCACAAAATATCTTATTGCCAGCATTAGACAAAACTAAACTTATGCTGGATCAGGAGTGGTTACTAGATATTTAATCTTCGATCTTATTTTCTGCAATAACTTTCGGAAAGTGCCGCGCAATTTTTTTGATAATTTTTTGTTCTTCAATCGGTTTTACAATGTAATCATCTACGCCTTCATCGATGGCTTCGCGAATTTGTTTTGCTTCGGTAACGGCAGTGACCAGGATAAAACAGGTGTCCATATAACGTTCGGCAGCACGCATGGCATTATGGACATCCAGCCCATTTTTAATGGGCATATGCCAATCGCACAGCACTAAATCGTACACTGGGTTTGCGTCATAAAGCATGCTGATAGCTTTAAGCCCATCAGCCGCACTCTCAATATTATGAATGCCAATTGACTGTAAAATCACCTTTAAAATTGAGGATATAAGCTCATCATCGTCAACAATCAGCACTTTAATTTGCGTTGGCTTTAACAAGCTGCGTTTTTGCGCCCCGGTTAGTTTAGGTGGCTTGGGCGAGTCTTGGTTGGGGTGCGATTCCAAGGGCGTTAAGGCACCCAATTTTGTAATTATATTATCGATAACCAACAGCGTTTGCTGGTTGTGTTCCCTGAGTGCTTGTTGTTCGGGATTTTCGAGATTTTTGGCGATCCAGTCGCGCCGGTATTGCAGCGTTTTGGTGATGATAATGAGTTCGGGCTTGGTAAACATGAATGTCCCTGACCGTGGTATTTGATTTACATCCGAAGCGGCTACTGACAACAATTGGCGTGAAATTATTTATAATGATGGGCGCTGTTGGTTAAGATCGCTTGCGTGTCTTGTCAAAACTATAGCCCATTTTCGACCCATCTCCAGCTGTTTGAGGACTTTTCAGTGTCACAATTCGATCAACTTATCTCCCGTTTAGAGTTACTTATTGACCGTGTTGAGCGGGTTTTGCCACCCGTTGCTCCGCAGCCTGACTGGTCTGGTAGCGCATATCGATGGCGTACTCATGGCACGGGCGGATATTTGCAGGCGGTAAAAAATCCGCACAAAGTAGACCTGGATTCGCTAAAAAATGTAGAAACCCAAAAGCAGGCTATTGTTCGCAATACTGCACAGTTTGTAGCGGGGCGTCCGGCGAATAATGTGTTGCTTACCGGGGCGCGTGGTACTGGCAAATCCACCCTTATCAAGGCGTGTTGGAACGAGTTTGCTGAGCGGGGTTTGAAAATTATCGAGGTTGATAAAACCGACCTCATCCAGCTGGCGGATATTGTGGATTTGGTTAGCCAACGTCCTGAAAAGTTTATTATTTTTTGTGATGATATGTCTTTCGAAGAGGGTGAAAGCACTTACAAGGCACTTAAGTCTGCATTGGATGGCTCAATTGCCGAGCCATCTGCCAATATCCTGTTCTATGCAACATCCAATCGCCGTCATTTATTGCCGGAAAAAATGCGTGAAAACCTGGAAGTCAGTTATGAGGACGGCGAACTTCGGCCCGGTGATACAACGGAAGAGAAGGTGTCGCTTTCCGAGCGTTTTGGTTTGCGGGTGAGTTTTTATCCTTTCTCGCAGGATGATTATCTGAACGCCGCACGCTATTGGGTGGAGTATTTGGGTGGCACCTGGGATGAGGCCACTGAAGCAGATGCGCTCTTATGGCATCGTAGCCGTGGCGCCCGCAGTGGTCGTGTTGCCTGGCAGTTTGCTAAAGATTACATAGGAAGACTTGAGTAATTTGTAACAAACCAGGGTTTCACGAATCTGTATAAACTATGTTGGCAGTTATTGGTCTGTAGCTAACAGGTTTTTTAGTTTGAAAGATAATTGAAAGAATGATGAACAGGTGATGATTATGCAAACAGGACATAGTACGGCTCGCAAAAACGCTCACTTAATGGATGTTTCTGCTAATCAGCAGCCTTTATTTACGCGCACTCCAAACCTGCGGGAAGAAAATACCCTGGCGCTGCGCCAGCATCTGCATGAATATTTTGTGACGACATTTGACCGTTACGAATCCTTGTTTGAAACGCTCGCCTGTGATGCAGCCTATTATGAAAAATCTATTTCACTACGTCATCCGCTCATTTTTTATTTCGGACATACGGCCACGTTTTTTGTTAATAAATTATTGCTGGCGCACATGATTGATAAGCGAATCAACCCGCGCTTTGAATCAATTTTTGCAGTTGGTGTTGATGAAATGAGTTGGGATGATCTCAACGATGCACATTATCAATGGCCTACGCCAGCTGAAGTAAAAGCTTATCGCGATCAGGTGCGTGCGCTTGTGGTCAACCTTATTGAAACTGCTCCGTTACAATTGCCAATTGACTGGAATAATCCCTGGTGGGCAATCATTATGGGAATTGAGCACGAGCGAATTCATTTGGAAACATCTTCAGTTTTAATTCGTCAACATAAATTAGCTTACGTAAAAAATCATCCACAATGGAAACCTTGTCGTGAAACTGGCGTTGCACCGGCTAATGAATTAATTAAAGTTGCAGCAGGTTCTGTCGTTTTAGGCAAGGAAAAATCCAATCCTTATTATGGATGGGATAATGAATACGGCACTCATTCTGCCAATATCAGCGAATTCCAAGCCAGTAAATTTCTAGTCAGCAACCAGGAGTTCCTGGAATTTGTTGAAGCGGGTGGTTATAAAGATAAACAACATTGGGAAGAGGAGGGGCAGGGGTGGTTAGCATTTACGCGAGCCCAGCACCCCACCTTCTGGCTGAAAAAAAATAATCACTGGCATTTACGTTTAATGACGGAAGAAGTAGCCATGCCGTGGGATTGGCCAGTGGATGTCAATTACCATGAAGCAAAAGCTTTTTGTAATTGGAAAAAATCTGTTACAGGTTTAGCCGTACGCTTACCAACGGAAGATGAATGGTATCGCTTATACGACACGGCCGGCTTAAAAAATATTGGTACAGAAAAAGCGAATGCCAATGTGCAATTGGATTATTGGGCTTCATCATGTCCTGTTAACAAATTTGCCCACGGCGACTTTTATGATTTGGTCGGCAACGTGTGGCAATGGACAGAAACTCCGATTTATCCTTTTGAAGGTTTTGATGTCCATACTATTTACGATGATTTTACTACCCCAACATTTGATGAACGCCATAATTTAATTAAAGGTGGTTCATGGATTTCATGCGGTAACGAAACCTTGCGTGATTCACGTTATGCATTTCGTCGCCATTTTTTCCAACACGCGGGTTTCCGCTACGTTGTTTCAGAGGAATTAAAACCAGTGCCAGGATCTCATTACGAAACGGATAAATTATTATCGGAATACGCCGAATTTCATTATGGTGATGAATATTTTGGAGTAGCTAACTTTTCCAAAGCCCTTGCTGAATTAGCCATAGAAATTGTTGGTGATGGCCCAAAAATGAAGGCCCTTGATATTGGTTGTGCATCCGGTCGCGCAACTTTTGAATTGGCCAAGCATTTTGATTTTGTTACCGGAATTGATTTTTCTGCACGTTTTATTGGGCAAGGCGTACAACTTTCGCAAGATGAAATCCTGCGTTACACGCTGACCGATGAAGGTGAGCTTGTGCAATATAAATCGCGCAGCCTTGCCGATTTGGGATTGCAATCAGCGAAAAATAAAGTTGAATTTTTCCAGGGTGATGCGTGCAACTTGAAACCACAATTCACTGGGTATGATTTTATCCTGGCGGCCAATTTGATTGATCGCCTCTACAATCCTGCCAAATTTTTGGATTCAATTCATGAGCGATTAAATATTGGTGGGGTTTTAATGCTTGCGTCACCTTACACCTGGTTGGTTGAGCATACTCCACGTGAAGATTGGATTGGCGGCTTCAAAAAAGATGGAGAGAGTTTTACAACCCTGGACGGTTTAAAAGCGCACTTGGGTGAGTATTTTGAATTAATGCAGCAAGCTGTTGAAGTTCCGTTTGTCATTCGCGAAACAAAACGCAAATTCCAACACACGTTGTCTGAAGTGACGTTTTGGAAACGAGTTAAATAGAATCCATTTTTTTGTTCAATAAATCTAATTGGAGAATCACCGTCATACCCGCGTAAGCGGGTATCCAGATTTTAATATTAAAAGGACTTAATATGAAATTGCCTGCAATTTATATAATGACAAATAAACCTAATGGCACTTTATACGTTGGTGTAACAAGTCACCTTATTGGTCGCGTTTGGCAACATAAAGAACACTTGGCTGATGGTTTTACCAAGAAATATGATTTAACCACATTGGTTTATTTTGAACAGCATCAAACAATGGAATCGGCAATTCTCAGAGAGAAGCAATTAAAACATTGGAAAAGGCATTGGAAGATTAAATTAATTAACGAGCAAAATCCGGATTGGATTGATTTATACAATTTACTTCTTTAAAGACTGGATACCCGCCTGCGCGGGTATGACGATAGTGATTGTAAAATATCATTGTTAATATTATTAAATTAAATATCTCCACTACAGCTTAGGAAAAATTAATAAATATTTTTATCGTCATACCCGCGCAGGCGGGTATCCAGTTTTTGATGTAAATGAAAGCACCTGATAATAGGCTGTCTCCAATTGATATAATGGTCTACGTGCGTATCATGATGGTACATTAGAGCGTAAAACTTAAGGGCTTCATGAATGTCATTCAATTTCGATCAACCCATTCCCCGCGAAAATACCAACTCCGTAAAATTCGATGGCCGCCAATATTATTTTGGTACTACTGACGTAACACCATTGTGGGTTGCTGATATGGATTTTGCTGTGGCTGATTGTGTGACACAAGCTTTGCAGGAGCGACTCAATCATCCTGTTTTTGGTTATACGCTTTATCCTGAAAGTTTATACCAATCAATTATCGATTGGTTTGAGCGTCGCCACCACTGGAAAATTGAGCGCGACTGGATTCTTATGGCGCCAGGTGTAGTACCCTCACTTTTTGCTGCTGTGCAAGCTTTTACTGAAAAAGGCGAAGGGGTCATTGTCCAACCGCCGGTTTATTTTCCATTTTTTTCTGCGGTTACTACAAATCATCGAACTCTGGTTTTAAATCCACTACGCCAAATAAATGGCCGCTATGAAATGGATTTTGAACATTTGGAATCTTGCGCCAGGCAAGGTGCAAAGCTATTAATACTTTGCACACCGCACAACCCGGTCGGGCGTGTGTGGGACGAAAAAGAATTGCAGGAAGTGTTGCGTATTGCGCGAAAATACAAGCTGGTAATTTTATCGGATGACATTCACGCTGATTTAACTTATTCAGAGTCTACGCATATTATGCTAGGTCGCCTGTCCCGGGCCGATGATAAAATTATTACCACTATTGCACCTAACAAAACATTTAATATTCCTGGTTTGGGATTGTCCGCATTGATTATTCCCGATGCATCGCTACGTGCCGCCATGAAGCAAATGTTTGAAACCCTGCATGTTGGCAACACCAATCCATTTAGTATGGTGGCGTTTGAAGCTGCTTATCGTAATGGCGATGCATGGCTGGATGCCTTGCTCAAATATTTGGAAACTACACGTGATTTTGTTGCCACCTATCTTGAAAAAAACATTCCACGCATTAAATTGATCAAGCCTGAAGCAACTTATCTTTTATGGCTGGATTGCCGTGAACTTGGTATGGCAGATCCGCAATTACGCGATTTCTTTGTTAAGCAGTGCAAAGTCGGTATGAATCCGGGCACTGTTTTTGGGGAGGGGGGTAATGGATTTATGAGAATGAATATTGGTGCTGCACGATCTGTTATAACAGAGTGCCTGGAACGTATAGCAAAAAATATAAATCAAATTTAAATGTGTAGAAAATTATTTGTATTTTTAGTTGTCGTACCCATAGTATAAATATCGGTTTATTAAACGTTGTTCCGAGTAAATTCAACTATGGGTGAGATTACTATGCCGGATGTTCATAATTCGTTACGCTTGGGCGATTTACTTGTTGAAAAAGGTTTAATTACGCGACCGCAATTACGCCAGGCGATTGAAATCCAGCAGGCCTTACAAACCCAACGGTTTGGCGGAAAAAATATTAATGCCCGGACCGAACTCGGTGAAATATTAATTGAGTTAGGTTTTATTAGCCGCCATCAATTGCAATCTAATCTGAATTGGCAGCGCCGTTTAAGGGCAACTACAGCGGTTATGGTTTTTATTGCACCACTTTTAACCGCAGCATGTGGTGGCGGTGGAGGAGGTGGCGGAGGATCATCCGCTACAAATACTACTGTCAAAACAGAGGTTACAAGTTCGCAACAAGTGTCTGGAACTCCGCAAGTTCCCGAACCGGCTACGAAAACTTCGTCAGACAACTCTTCATCGACGGATGTCTCCCAATCTCCCGTACCCATGCCCACGCCCACGCCCACGCCAACCAGTTCTTCAAAAGCCAGTGTTTCCTCTCTGGAAAAATCAAGTTCAAGCTCATCGGCTAAGTCTGCTGCACCGGCATCATCAACAGCATCGTCAAAAATATCTTCCTCACAAATGTCCTCGATTTCATCAACCTCGTCGTCATCCAAACCGGCTTCATCATCATCGTCCTCTTCATTTTCATCCTCATCTTCAAAATCAATTGTCGATGGTCCTGTGCAGCTGTATTGGAATGTGCCAAACCAGCGTGAAAATGGCAATTATTTGGATATTACTGAAATAGGTGGCTATGAAGTGCGGTACAAATTAAAAACAGATAGTGAATTTAAGACGATTAAAATTACTGATGGTTTTTTGGATGCTTATTATTTTAATTATTTGAAAGGTGATTACCAATTCCAGATCGCAACCTTTGATAAAGAAGGGCTTTACAGCGATTTTATTGATATAGATCCTTCGTAATAAATGCAATTCCTGTTGCGTAAATTACTTTAAAAATCGGCGTCCTTGCCGATTTTTTTATTATTGCGTTGTAAGTATTTGCAATCCAGCTGACACATACACCAATGGTGCATTCCAATTGATTGCAATTTCATTGGTGGAGTAACTGCACTCGTTATCGTAATAAGATTTTGCAATTAATGGCGATGGATATGAGGCCGCACCACAATCGTAGGTTCCATCAAGGGTCGCGCCGCCCGCTAAAAATCCCGGAATTGGTGCATCAATTCCATCTGCTGATGAAGGGCGGTGATGGATGTGCAAGGGTGATTTGCTTCCGAAGCCAGTTACAAAAGAATATTCTGTCGGATTTCTTCCCAATACATAATCAAATAAAGATTGTGCGGCATTAAGATATTGGGATTGGGTTTTATCCAGTTGATAAGCTTCCAATAACATCAATGCTTGATTCATTGCACCCGAATTGCTTCCCCAAAAGAAATCACCTTTTTCCAGTGAAACGAAAAAAGCAGATGTGTCTTTTTTTGCTACCAAACTTTTTGCCAGTGAATCAATTTTTGTTTTGATCAAGGTTTTATCTGCGATAGCCGTTAAGTTATTCAGGTTATGCGCAAGTGAAATCCACGCAAGGCTTTGTACGCTACCCCAACTTGGAACATTAGCATCTAATGTTGAAGGATTTAATGCGGTGTAATAATTATCATCTTGAGTGCTTATATAAAGTTCTGCCGCTGCCCAGGCAAATTCATCGCTGACATTATTATCACCGTAAGCACCGGTTTGGATATCATCTGGTTGTGAATAATAAACCGCTGAGTTTGCTTTCGCCCATACATAAGCATTTTTTGCAGCCGTAAGCATTTTGGCAGAAAGGCCGGGATTTTGAGTTTCGTATGCAGAATAAATTCTGCTTGCTGCTGCCATAACTGCTGCAAAATCCAGGGTAGCCGCGGTAGTTTTTTGTACCACAAAGCGTTCAGACGTATCCTGGTCAGGCATTACAAAACCGGAAAATCCCTTGCTGGTTAATTTGTGATAAACACCGCCATCGTTGGGATCTTGCATCGCCAGCATCCAATCCAAATTCCATAAGGCTTCATTCAAAAGATCAGGAACAGAATTTCCGCTTTCAGGAATATTCAGGTTTTGCGTTTTGAAATAGTCAGGAAATTTTTCAAAAGCCGCGAGCAAGGTGTACGTGGTAATGCCGGAATTCACAATATATTTATTGTAATCCCCGGCATCGTACCAACCTTTGGGCGCAGAAATAATAGTCCCTTCAGGACGCGCCGTTGTTGCGGCTGATGCATGGATTTTTACGATGTTATCGGGATGTCCTGCCGGGCGCGCATATATACCGGCATTGGCTGCAAGCAGAGCGATACTCGCGCGATTAAAATAATAAGCTTTAATTGCAGCAGCATTCAAAGCATCGTAGGCGGTACCGGAAATGGTAAATGCAGCTTGATCATCCACACCCTCGACCCGAATTTTATAATCGCCCGCTTTTGTAAGTGATGAAAAATCGGCAAGTTTTACGTATTCCAATGCAGGTTCCCAGGTTGCTGCTGCGGTCAGGTTTCCATTAAGCACTTCAGTATTATTGCTATCAACAATGGTAAATGTAGTGGCGGCCACTCCGGGTACTACTGCAATTTTTTGCGCGGAAGGCAAAAAGCCCAATTGGTTCAAGCGTATTTTGGTTGGAACACTTGTGGTTGGCGGAGCGATGGGATGATCGCAGACGGATTTATCCGTTTTGTTCGCTTTAACCAATTCCAATTCGCCACCATCAGTGGAGGTAAGTTCAATCCAGTTGAAATTAAACGGGCCACTTTTCATTTGGACACACAAACTGTGTGTGCCTGCGGTGAGGTTACCAACTGTGCTGTAGACGCTTTGCCATGTTTGCCAATCACCGGTGTTGGGACTGATGATGTCGTCGCCAACTTTTGCGCCATCAATTTCCAAATACAATGTTCCCCCAGCCTGGGCTGATGCCAGGCGAGAATTAGCGTTGAAGTTGCCGGCCTTGGTAACCTTGAACGCGAATTCAAGCCATTCGCCGCTATCGATATAACCCACGTCATAACCGCCACCTGTGTCAGTAGAAGTTTCTATATCGACTGCATCGCCTTTGCGATAGTCAGCACCGGCCTGGTTGGTCGACGTTGTATCGTAATAATCGATATAGTCCTCCGCTTCAATCCTGATACTCGCCGCTGCCGCTTGGCTGGAAGCCGAACTGGACAGGCTTGAACTGCTAATCGAATTGCTCGTTGAGCTTGCACTTGAAGCTGCGGTTGAACCGGCTGTACTGTTATGGTTGCCCGATGATTCGCCGCCACACGCGGTAAGGGCGCAAAGTGTTAATACAAAGGAACCGATTTTGATATTGGTCATTTAGGGAAATTCTCCGTTCGTTGTTGTTATGGTGTGAATCGCTTGGATAAACGCCAAGCACCCGAAGACTATGATTTCTGGCAATGGAACTCTCCCCACTTGCCGTTAAAACCTAAAGTGATTGGCTTTTGCAGGTGTCCCAGGATGAATTGTGTAAAGTGACTAAGGCTGGACAAGCAAATGCAGGGTTATTTTCACCAACCGATACGAACTTCCATGCAAAAAAATGCCTAAACGCCTACAATAGCGGCCTTTTTCAGTTCTGCCTTAAGCCTTGCTGGCACACGAGATACTATGACCGTAAATACCTTCGACCCATCGCAAACCACCACGCTGGATACCCCGGCCAAAACCCTGGCAAACCAGGTGCAGCCTGGCAACACCAAGGGAAATACCATAGGGTTTGTGTCACTTGGATGCCCCAAGAACCTCGTGGATTCCGAGCGAATCCTGACCCAGCTGCGCATGGAAGGGTATAACATTGTGCCGAGCTATAACGATGCCGATATGGTGATTGTCAATACCTGCGGTTTTATTGATAGCGCTGTGCAGGAATCGTTGGGAGCTATTGGTGAAGCCTTGGCCGAGAATGGCAAGGTTCTGGTGACTGGCTGCCTGGGCGCTAAAAAAGATGAAATTATCCAGATACATCCCAATGTTTTGGGTGTGACCGGTGCCCATGCCTACGAAGAAGTCCTGAATCAGGTGCATGAGCATTTGCCTCCTGCACCATCGCATAATCCCTTTACTGATTTGGTGCCACCACAAGGTGTCAAATTAACGCCACGCCATTATGCCTATTTGAAAATTTCGGAAGGTTGTAACCATTCCTGTAGTTTCTGCATTATTCCCGACATGCGTGGGAAGCTGGTGAGCCGTCCAATTGGACAAGTCATGGGCGAAGCCGAGCGTTTGGTAAAAGCTGGTGTTAAAGAGCTGTTGGTGATTTCGCAAGATACATCTGCATACGGCGTTGATATTAAAAATCGCACCGATTTCTGGGATGGTCGCCCGCTCAAAACCGATATGTACCAGTTGGCCGCTGCGCTGGGTGAGCTGGGCGTTTGGGTGCGTTTGCATTATGTGTATCCTTATTTGCACGTTGATAACGTGATTCCCCTGATGGCACAAGGCAATGTTTTGCCTTATCTCGATATTCCTTTCCAGCACGCCAGCCCAACCTTGCTGCGCAAAATGCGTCGCCCGGGACAAGTGGAAAGGACCCTTGAGCGAATTAAAAGTTGGCGTGAACAAGTGCCCAACCTCACCATTCGTTCAACCTTCATTGTGGGCTTCCCCGGTGAGACAGAAGATGATTTCCAACAACTTTTGGATTTCTTAAAAGAGGCACAATTAGATCGCGTTGGTTGTTTCCAGTACTCACCGGTCGAAGGTGCCAAAGCCAATGATTTGCCCGATCATGTTCCCGATGATATCAAGCAAGAACGTTATGATCGCTTTATGCAACTGCAACAGGAAATTTCTACTGAACGTTTGAAATTGAAAGTAGGGCAAGTGCTGCAAGTGTTAATCGATGAAGTTGACGATGAGGGAGCAATTGGCCGCAGCTTTGCGGACGCCCCGGAAATTGATGGCTGTGTGTATTTAAACGGCGAGGAAAATGTGAAGCCGGGCGATATGATCAATGTGCTTATCGAGCACTCCGATGAATATGATTTATGGGGTACTAAAGTCGATTAGTAGCAAGTCATTCAGGGCTGCGGGTTTCTAAAAGTAACCAGCAGCTCCTCGCATTTATAAACAGGAGTTTTGTAACTTGGGTCGCAATCTGTTTAGTCTTTTTTTCTCTCGCGTTTACCGCTCAACCATTCTGCGCGTTCTTATTATTGTTTTCATCATCCTTTCAATCCTGATGTGGAGCGCATATTACGCATTAGTATTACCCTGGGTAAATCGCGCCATTTCAGAACACTATCAACAGCAAACCGGTCATCAGTTGCAACACGATAAAATCGATGTGCAGCTATTCAAATGCAATTTTAATATACATCATTTGAAAGACTCGTCCAATTTATGGCAAGCGGATTCCATTAGCGTCAACATGGCATGTTTGCAATCTTTCCATGAACGTAGTGTGGTGATTAATGATATTAGTATTCGAAAGTTAACGGCGAATATTCACCAGCTTGAAAATGAACAATGGAGCTTTAATGATGTGCTGTTGCATCAACAAAAGCTTCATCAAACGGCACCAAAAAAATCAGGCGATAAAGACACTCCATTTGTCATTAAAAAAATCACAATTATTGATTCTGCGCTTCACTCAAATATTTTGGTATTGAACAATTTATTGCTCGATGCTTCATCCCTAAATTTTACGATGTCTAATATAGATTTGCGAAAGCACGATCTTTCGGGATTTTCGTTAAACGCTGAACTTAATAAATCAACGCAATTAACAATTGCTGGAAAAATGAACCTGACCTCTTTATCAGGTGAGCTGGATGTTGATGCACGTAATGTGCCTTTCATCTGGTTTAACAGTGCATTAAAACCATACGCTGCCATGGATATATTGAGCGGCTCATTAGAGGTGCACAATCACGTAAGCATAGCTAAAGGACTGCCGCAACACATTGTTTCCAATGGTGCTTTAACTGATTTAAAAATTCGCCCAACTGCGATGGAGCAAGACGCGGTTAAATGGAAAAGTTTGCAATGGGAACAGGCCGATGTATTGCTCAATGAAAAATCAATTCATATACCTTTAGTCACACTTAATAATTTGGATGGCCAATTTATTATTGATAAAAATAGAAGAACAAACGTTCAGGCAATGTTTGTAACACCTGAGCCATCTGTCCAGACAAACACCACCAGTAACGCAATGGCCGCGCCAACATCTATAACGCAAAAACCATGGCAGTTTTCGGTTGATCGCCTTGCTATTAATAAAGCGGCCATCGGTTTTTATGACCAATCCTTAACACCGTCATTTACTGTTATCGTGCACGAATTTACAGGTGACGTTGTTAATATTTCCTCCGATGAAAATACTTTTTCTACTATTAATATGGTGGGGAATGTTGATGGTTATTCACCGGTAACCTTAAATGGAAAAGCTAATTTATTAAGTAAAACGCCAAAACTGGATGCGCTGCTTTCGTTTAAGCAATTGGATATGGGCGCGCTTTCACCTTACTCGGCAGAATATGCTGGCTGGCAAATTAATAAAGGCTTGCTCAGTGCAGATTTAAACTATCATTATGAAGATGGCAAAGTGCTTGGTAAAAACCATGTCGTTATTGATCACCTTGAATTTGGCGAAAAGGTGCGCGGTACCCACGTGATCGATTTACCTTTGCGCCTCGGGTTGGCCTTGCTCACTGACCAGCATGGTATAGCGGTGCTCGACACTGAAATATCAGGTGCACCAAGTGATCCTCAATTTAAACTTCGCGATATTATTTTACGCGCATTGAGTAACACCTTCAAAAAAATAGTGACTGCGCCATTCAGGTTTTTGAGTAACTTGATGAATACAAAAGAGGATTTGGGCAATATTCAATTCACGCCCGGCGAATCACAATTGTCTGATACAGCAAAGGAAAAGTTACGTTTGTTGACTGAGGCGATGAAAAAACGCCCCAAGATGCGTTTAAGTGTCCAGGGTCTATATGATCAGAAAGCTGATCTTGTGGCCCTAAAAGAAGAACAGGTGAAAAGTGATTTGCAAAAACATGGTTTAGCTGCGGAAGCATTTGTATCCCATAATGCGACATGGGCATCAGCCGTTGGAAAGAAATACAGCGCGCTCGCACTTACCAATCAGCCAGACAGTGCAGATGAAAAATACCAGACGTTAATTGCGCAGGAATCCGTTGATCCTGAACGTTTACATAAGTTAGCCCATGAACGGGCACAAGCAATAAAACAATATTTTGTGATACAGCTGGCAGTGCCCAGCGAGGCAATTTTATTAGACTCTGAAGCCAGTTGTGAAAAAGCGGGTAATTGTTCATCGAGTGAAGCAATTTTTACCCTGGAAATTTAATCAGTAACTATCGCGGAGTAAATTAAATGGAAACTGTCCAGCATATTCCTGAAAGAAATCGTTTTGTTATCAATTACGAAGGTGCAGAAGCTATCCTTCAGTATGCGTTGTTTAATCATGCCGGAAAGCAGGCAATAGATTTTAATAGCACGTTTGTTCCTCCCGAATTTAGAGGTAAGGGTTTGGCGGAAAAGCTGGTGCGCGCGGGTATTAAATGGGCCAAAGAACAGGGGTATGAATTGCATGCCAGTTGCTGGTATGCCGCTAAATTTATTCGTTAATACAAAAGCTAATGGAATTGTAATGCCAAGAACTCGCACAAAAGGTTTTACCTTACTTGAGATGATGGTTGTTCTGGCTATCATCGCAATTTTGCTTACAATTTCCCTGCCTACTTTTGAATCTAAAAACCTGCGCGCACAAACTACTGAATCAGTCGAATTAATTAAACCTTTGAAAGACAGCGTTAATTTATTTTATGTATCAGCAAAAAAATTCCCGCGTGATAACCTTGAGGCCGGTATACCAAAAGCAGAGTATTTGATAGGTAATTATGTCCAAAAAATTGAATTGATAAACGGTGCGTTCAACATCACATTCGGCAACAAAGCAAACGCCAAGCTAAAGAATAAAGTCTTGACCATTCGTCCCATGGTCGTAAAAGATTCCCCCGAAAGCCCCATCTCATGGTTGTGCGGTAATTCTCCCGCTCCTGAAGGTATGATTGCAGTAGGGGCCAACAATACTAATATTCCTGGCTCTCTTTTGCCGATGAATTGTTTTTGATCATCGAATAACTGCCATAATCTTTTAAAAAACACATCATTTTTTCCTCCTATCCCCTAAAAACCCCACTTGGCATCTTTAGCGCTATCTTTTGATATCGATTGTTAGGCTTATCTGCATATAGGGGCAGGCTTTTGTTTGCCCGCTCCAGACTATCCAATAGCTCGCGGAATAAGTGATGCGCAATCTTCTTATTAGAATCCTTGTGGGATTTCCAAGGATTGTTTTATCAGCTGTTATACAACATCCTTATCTTTCACTCTCTGTGGTGATTCACCTGATGGCGATTACCGCTTACAGCTATTTTGGTATTTATAAAATAGCGGAAGAAAATCATAACAAACGCGTCCAAGCTTATTTACACAATTCGGAAAAATCCGCTGTTGAGCGCAGTATAAAATCGGGCCTGCAAGATCTGGAGGAAATGGAAACACTAATGGTGCACAGTATTAGTGAAGAACAATTGAAGGAAGATAAGGATTTAGCGGAGCTTGTTAAAAAAGTATCAAACAAACAGAATTTAAAAAGTGATCAACCGCAAGAGCGTTTGGAAAAAGCAAAGCAAATGGCCGACAACATAACAACAATGGAACAATCTTTACGAGCGAAAGATCTGGAAAAAGCTATGTCGATCTCCCACGATGAGGCGGTAAAAAGAGTTGTACAGGCAGATTCAACCGAAGCTAAGACGGCTCCGGATGAGTCGCCTGCAAAAGTGATTGAATTGCTCGAGAAAAAAGCCGGCGAAGCCTTGCAGCGCCGGGAAAAACAACTCAACAGGGAACAAATTGGCATACCGGTTTCATTTTTTGATGAACAAAATTTCCAATTCAATACCAGGGGTAATGGTATGGATGGCGCGAATGGCAGCGATTCAGGAAATGTGTATGCGGAATTACCTGCGCTGCAAAAAATTAAATCGCATATTTCTGACACCATCGAACACGTTGAATTTAAGCGTAACGATTATGTCGATGTTTGGCTCAATGGTATCCCGCCTATTGATAGCAAAAATCCACAAAGAGAAATGGGCCGTGTTATTGGTGATAGTGGCACTTTTGTGGATCGGTTATTTATTAATAGTTGGTATGTCATTGGGCCGTTTTTTGATAGGGCGGTAAAACATCCGCCGGAATATGAAATTGATCTTGATGCTGAATATCTCGGTAAAAACCAGCAGTTTATCAAGTGGCAATATGTACATGACGGGCGTTATCCACTCATTCCTCCGCAAGAAGATAAGCAAGGTATTTTCTACGGTTACACCGAGGTAACCCTCGATCGCGAGCAAGATTTATGGGTATGGATTGGCGCAGATGATTTTGCGAGCGTGTGGTTAAACGAACATGCCTTATGGGAGAGTGATAGTTTTAACTGGAAATTTAATGGCTTGGTTTATGATCACGATAAAACGGAATGGAACAACTGGAATTTAACCGAATATAAACGGCGTGTTCATTTTAAGAAGGGCATTAATAAATTTTTCTTTAAATTGACCAATATACAGGGAGGAATTTTCTTTTCGCTTATCCTCACCAAATAATCATCGATAAATGCCTTGCAGATAAACAACATTCTGCAAGGCGTAAAATCAGGCTACTGCATAATCGCTATAACCTTTTTCTGTTCCACCAAATAATGTGCTGGGCTCCAGTGGCGCGAGTGGAATACCTTTTTCCAATCGCGTAGGAAAATCAGGGTTGGCAATGAAAGGGCGACCGAAAGCGACAAGGTCTGCATAACCTTGCCCTAAAATGTTCTCGGCTCGTTCTTTGGTAACTTTTCCTGCAACAATTATTTTTCCGTGGAAACGTTTGCGTAATTCGCGCCGAAAATCTTCATCCACTATTGGGGCATCATCCCAATCAGCTTCGGCCAAATGGATATAACTGATATTTTTTTCCTGCAAATAATCAGCTGCCGCTAAAATGGTATTGATAATCTCAGGGCAATTCATTCCTTTGGCAGTAATGTAAGGTGCTAAACGTATTCCTGTTTTATCTGCACCTATGGCATCGACAATTGCTGTCACAACTTCCTTTAAAAAACCTAAGCGATTGTCAATTGAGCCACCGTATTCATCGTCCCGTTGATTTGAGGTTGTCCTTAAAAACTGGTCGATTAAATAACCATTAGCGCCGTGGATTTCTACACCATCAAATCCTGCAGCTATTGCATTGAGGGCAGCCTGGCGATAATCAGCCACAATGGATTTTATTTCATCTTTTGCAAGTGCACGCGGAACCGGGCAATTAACTTTTTCGCCTTGCTGTTTTTGTTCATTATAAATCCAGACTTGCCCTTCAAAGGCAACGGATGAAGGTGCAACAGGTAAATCGCCGTTGTGAAAAATTGTATGGGACATGCGGCCCACATGCCAAAGTTGGTTATAAATTTTTCCGCCTTTGGCATGAACGGCAGCGGTGACTTTTTTCCAGCCTTCAATTTGTTCGGCGGAATAAATGCCTGGTGTAAATGAATAGCCTTTTCCTTGTGGTGATATTTGCGTGGCCTCTGTAATAATTAAACCAGCGCTTGCACGTTGCGCGTAATAAGCAGCCATCATTTCATTAGGAACATCTCCAGGCTGTGAAGCACGGCAACGCGTCATAGGCGCCATGACAATACGCGATGCGATTTTATTGCTGCCAAGTTGTATCGGATTAAATAAGTTGTCCATGATATATACCTTTTGCAATTAATTGGGTGTGAGAGTTACCAATCAGCTAATACGATTTTTCCAATAGCTTTTCCACTTTCGATTTCTGCGTGGGCAATACGTAAATTTTCGGCATTTATTGGCATTAGTGTTTTATTGAGGCTGGTTTTGATTTTTTTTACATCAATAAGCTCTGCAACATTATTGAGGAGTTTGTGTTGTTCAATCATGTCGGAAGTTTTATATATGGAGCGCGTAAACATAAACTCCCAAACAAAATGAGCGGATTTTGATTTAAGTAAATTAAGGTCAATTGGCGCCTCCGGTTCAACAATGGAACACATTCGACTTTGCGGTGCAATCAATTCACACATTGCCGGCCAATGTTTTGCGGTCGTATTTAAGCAAAAAATATAATCTGCAAATTGAATTCCCAATGCGCGAAATTCTTCCACGATATTTTTTTGATGATTAATAACTGCATCTGCTCCCAGGGTTTTGCACCATTCGGCAGATTCGGGGCGCGATGCTGTGGCAACAATGTTTAATCCTGCAATTTGTTTTGCCAATTGGATAGCGATAGATCCAACTCCTCCAGCTCCACCGATTATCAATAAAGTTTTTCCTGGTGAGTTAGTTTCGTTAATTCCCAAGCGCTCAAATAAACCTTCGTGCGCTGTAATGCTTGTTAAGGGCAGGGCGGCGGCTTCTGCGTTGGTCAGGCTCTTTGGTTTGCGGCCTGCAATTCGCTCATCAACCAGGTGGAATTGGCTGTTACTGCCGGGGCGGGTAATGTCGCCAGCATAGAAAACCTCGTCACCCACCTTAAACAATTCAACGCTTTCACCGACTGCAACAACTTTTCCTACAGCATCCCAACCAAGGACACGATAATTTTCTTCAACCTTGGTTTTGGGTGCGCGTACTTTAGTGTCAACAGGATTAACGGATACCGCCTCAACTTTTACCAACAGGTCACGCGCTTGCGGGTTTGGAATTGGCAGGGTGATATCGAGTAACGCGTTTTTATCGGTGATTGGAAGATAGTGTTTAAGGCCAACTGCCTTCATTAAATTTGCTGTGGTATCGGTCATAAGTAATATCCTACTGAAGAGTTATTCGCTGTGATTGCAGCTTACATCTGCTATCTATTTTTGATAATGTGTTTTAAATTTAAATAACCGTCAAAATATATTTGATAAAAGAGGGCATATGGCCAGGCCTTATTCATTGCAAGACCTTGAGCTTTTATTACAGGTGGCAGAGCGCGGAAATATGAGCGAAGTGGGGCGCCAGCTCAATATGACAACCGCAGCCGTTTCCGCTGCAATCAAGCGCTTGGAAGCTGCATTAGATGTCACCCTCTTTGAGCGAACTACCCGAAGCCTTCGGTTAAGCGCTGCCGGGGAAGCATTTATCCCACACTTACAGCAAGTATTGGGCGTATTGGATATTGCGGAAAGCGAACTGCGCAACCGGCAAACCCTGATCGCCGGTGAAATCAGAATTGGGGTGCCATCTGATTTGGGACGCCATCGATTATTGGAGCTGTTGGACGGTTTCCAGGACTTAAATCCACAGGTGAAGTTTATTGTACATGTCTCTGATTTAATTCAGGATTTATACCGCGATGAACTGGACATAGTTATCCGCTACGGCGAGCCTCAAGATTCAAATCTGTTTGCAACCAGGCTTTGCGATAACCAGCGTATTCTGGTTGCATCGCCCGCTTATATTGCCAGCCATCCGCCAATCCAGACACTCAATGACCTTGCACAGCACAATTGCTTGCTGTTTTACCTGAATGGTCGCCCCTACACCAAATGGCAGTTCTGGCAAGGTGATAACCCGGTTACGATCAATGTGACGGGCGATCGTTCGGCCAACGATGGGGAATTAGTAAAGCGTTGGGCACTTGCGGGTAAGGGGATTGCGTATAAATCAGCCCTGGATCTTGTCGATGAGCTTGAATCGGGTCGGTTGGTGGAACTATTACCTGGGCAATATCGTGGGCAATCGACGCCTATCTATTTGCTCTACAAGGAACGTAAATATCAGGCTTACAGGATGACTGCGCTTATTCGTTATTTAAAAGAGAGGATTAACTAACACAGAAGGAAGGACAGATGCTCACCCGGGGTAAGCATCTGTATAGCAATTACTCGTATTTGCAGAGATAAGAGGTTTCAACGTCAGCAGTGACTTTGAATTTTTTGTTTGCTTCAACAATGAACGTTTGGCCTTCTTTAAAAGTCTCGGCTTTGTCACTACCTGGCAATACTACGGTCAGGCTACCGCTCACAACGGTCATGTATTCTTTTTGGCTGGTGCCGAACTCGTAATCACCTTTGGCCATTACGCCAACAGTGGCAGGCAAGGTTTCAGTTTGGAAGGCGATAGATTTAACCGCGCCGTTGAAGTATTCATTCACTTTAAACATGGAGGATCTCCGCCAAAGGGTTAGGGATTGGATTTGAGGCTCAACCAAACAGGTTTCTTGCACACACAAAAAAGGCCGCATATTCATGCAGCCTTTTTCGTTTAATTTGGCTCCGCCTGCTGGACTCGAACCAGCGACCCAATGATTAACAGTCATTTGCTCTACCGACTGAGCTAAGGCGGATCGGTGACTTCCTCTGTGGAAGTGGTGCGCATATTATAGATGAGACTTTGCTTGGTCAACCCTTTTTTCCAAAAAAATCATCAATATAGGTGAGGTTGGTTAATATCTCCGCAGCATGTAAATCTGGTGTACAAAATGCGGCAAAACTCTTTAATTTTAATAGGGAAAAGCATCCTAATTTTTGCGTAGTTCAAATACCTTAAAGCTTTTATTTTGCGCGATGATATTGATGTGTTTGAAATAGGGCGCCGCTTTTTTTTCAACGGCAATAAATTGATTGACTACAAAATAAGCGACACCATTTCCAATTAATAATGTTGCAGCGTTGTGCAAAAATTTATCGGTCAAATCACCATCAACACTAAAGCCTTGATGAAATGGCGGGTTGCATAAAATCAAATCAAATTTATTTTCCAGCTGGGCACCGGCATCGGCAGCAATAACATCAGCCGTAATGTTTAAACGTTCGCAGTTAGCTTTTGCAGTCGCAAGCGCTGCCGCATTGTTGTCAGTCAGTGTGCGCTGTTTAATGGGAAAGTGTTGGCTGGCAATGGTGAGGTATCCATATCCGCAACCTAAATCCAGGCAGTGTTCAAAACGTTGTTTTGTGGATGAACAGAGCTGCGCAAGTTCGCTAATTAAAAATTCGCTGCCCTGGTCAATTTTATTCCAGCCAAATTGACCGGGTTTGCTTAATAAGGTTTGCCCGTTAACCATTAAACATTCACGCAAATGCGGATAATCTTCATCGTTTAAGCGTGTGCCGGGATTTGTTTTTTTGATAAGTTGGCTCGAATAACTCATACCATCTTTTTGGATATTTTTTTCACACCCAAATAGCGCGTTGGCTTTTTCAATATAAGTTTTTACGCCTTCGTTTTTTTGACCACTAATCCACAATATACCATTAGGCTGCAATACTCGTTGTGCCTGGTTAATGAGATGATGAGTAACGGCTTTTTCTTTAGAAATACGATAGAAAATATTGTCAAGGCTATTATCCGCAATACTGCTCAAATCAAAATCATTAAAGTGCGTAATAAAGCCTGATTGTTTTGCTTGCTCGGCGATATCCCAACGATTGGTAATGAGCGCAGGTTTTTTTGGCCAATTGTGGGCATCCGGCAATTGACGCAGGACATTTTCATCGCTAAACCAAAGACTCTTCGAGGTTGAGTCTCGATGAATGTGTTGCAGTAACCAGGCTGTTGGAGCGTCAGTCATCATTATTTCTCAAAGCTGGTAATTTCATCGGCGGTGAGTGCGCGATATTGTCCTGGAAGTAATCCAACATCCAAATAAATTTGGCCAATTCGTTCACGATGAAGTTTAACCACATGGTTACCCATTGCGACGAACATACGTTTGATCTGATGGTATTTACCTTCGCAAATATGTAACCGCGCTAAATGAGATTCAATGATCTCAAGCTCAGCAGGTAAGGTTATTTTCGTTTCGCCCTTTAATAATATTCCCTCGGCAAAAATATTTTTTGTATTTTCTGCAATCGGTTCGGCGGTAGTAGCTAAATAGCTTTTGGTATGTAAATGTTTGGGTGAGGTAATTTTATGGTTCCATTGGCCATCGTCAGTCAACAATAATAAACCCGTGGTATCAAGATCCAGGCGACCAACAATTTGTAGCTCATGCTTGAACGGTAAATCGATTAAATCCAATACTGTCGGGTGTTCACTATCTGAATTGGCGGAAACGTAACCAGCGGGTTTATGCAACATTAAATAGCGCAGTTTGCGCTCTTCTATAAGCTGGCCGTCACATACAACTTTATCACCGTCACCAATATGTACATTGGTTTTGTTGACCACTTGATCATTAATTGTAATTAAACCTTGCTTAATAGCATGATGAATTTGCGTGCGGCTAAGTTCGCTATTGTTGCCAATAAATTTATCAAGGCGCATAAGTATGATTCTGTAATGTCGGGGAAATCCATTCGGCGGGCAAACTATTATTCCAGTTAAAACGCTGAACAAGTTGTGTCATGGTTTCATCCAGCGGCGCAACCAGTGTAAGTTCCGTTTGTGTTATTGGATGGGTAAACCTTAATTCAGTTGCCGCAAGCAGTAAACGATTTGCACCAAAGGTTTGCTGGAAAAAACGATTATGGTTGCCTTTGCCGTGTTTTGCATCGCCAATAATCGGGTGACTAATGTGTTTCAAGTGCCTGCGTATTTGATGTTTGCGGCCTGTTTGCGGAATACACTTAACCAGTGAATAACGGCTTTCAGGATATTTATCGACGGTGTAGGGCAGTGCAATATCAGCCAAGCGAAAAAATTCAGTGACAGCCGGTTTGGCTTCTGGTACGCGCGCATTTTTATCTGTGCACTTATCCAACTCTTCAACAAGCGGATAATCCAATAATAAATAATCAGGGGCAATACCGCGCACAATCGCAACATAGGTTTTTTGCAGCTGATGCGCTGAAAAAATATTTCCCATGAGCGTAGCAATCCCGGCATTTAATGCAAAAACCAACACTCCGGATGTCGGTTTATCCAAACGATGCACTGGAAAAACATGTTGGCCAATTTGATCGCGCAACATTTGCATGGCGAAACGTGTTTCATGGCGATCAATCATGCTGCGGTGAACCAGCAAACCGCTAGGTTTGTTGATAGCAACCAGATATTCATCGCGATAAATAATGTCGAGTTGGTTATTCATATGCCCTAAACAAAAACAGGCGCTATAAAGCGCCTGTTTTATATCTAACAGAAAATTATTTGTTAGCTGATTTCATTTTTTTCTCGCCGGAATCAACGCTTTGGTAAATCAGGGTGTTGATTGTCATAGGACCAACACCACCAGGAACTGGCGTATAGGCGGCAACACGATTTACCAGCGGCGCCAATTCGATATCGCCAACACCGCCGGGATGATAGCCGGCATCAACCACGACGGCACCATCTTTAATCCATTCGGCTTTAATGAATTCGGGTTTGCCCACCGCGCCCACAATAATGTCTGCTTGTTTAATTAATTCCGATAAATTTTTTGTGCGCGAATGGCAAATCGTTACTGTACAGTTTGCATTCAACAACATCATTGCCATTGGCTTGCCAAGGATTGGGCTGCGACCCACAACAACAGCGTGTTTGCCCGAGAAGTCAATCTTGTAAGCTTCGAGCAAACGCATAATGCCTTTTGGTGTGGCGCAACCATAAGCTTCTTCACCCATGCTCATGCGACCAAAGCCCAAACAAGTTACGCCATCAACATCTTTTTCTGCGCTAATTGCATCAAAGCACAAGCGCTCATCGATTTGTTCCGGCACAGGGTGTTGCAACAGAATGCCATGTACATTTGGATTCTTGTTTAATTCGTGGATTTTTGCGAGCAACTCGTCGGTGGTTGTGCTGGATGGCAATTCAACACGGATTGAATCCATGCCGATACGCGCACAGGCATTGCCTTTCATTTTGACGTAGGTGGCAGAAGCCGGATCGTCACCCACTAAAATAGTCGCCAAAATGGGCGCCTGGCCGTTGGTTGCCGCTTTTAACAGCTCAACACGTTGCGACAATTCTTGTTCAGTTTTTGCGGCAAGGGCTTTGCCATCCAATACGAGTGCAGACACGGGAATCTCCAGGGAAAGGTTAAAAGACTAACTAAAAGAATGCGCGCATTTTCCCACAGCAGCACCCATGCAGCAACTAAAGCCAGCCTGACTGAAAGAGGTGGGCTAGAAATGACTTTTAGCCAATCACTCCCACACCAAATTCTCGCCGCTATTTGAAATGGCCAGCAATTCGCCTTGCTCGATCATTCCTTTCAGGTTTTGGCCCAGTTTTTCATATAGATGTTCGGTCGGTGTTGTCTCAGTGGTGGCCAGGCCAACGCTGCGATTTCGCCCCGATCTTTTAGCTGCATAGAGCGCGTGATCAGCGATATCAATCACCTGTTCCCATGACAAAGCATCTGTGTGGTCGCGCAGGAAGGGGAAGCATGCAAACCCGATAGAACAGGTTTTATGCAATATAGTGCCGTCAGCCAATTCAAACGCATGTTGCGCAATACTTTCGCGAATTCGCTCTGCCATTAAGGGCGCTTCATCGCGACAGGTATAACGACTCACAATTAAAAACTCTTCGCCACCCCAACGTACAACGCAATCGGACTCACGACAGATTCTGGTGAGCAGCTGCGAAATCTGGATTAATAATTGATCGCCTGCAGAATGGCCATGGACATCGTTTACGGGTTTAAAAAAATCTATATCCAATAGCAGGAAGGTTAAATCCAGCGAAGGTTTTCGCTCGGGTTTCCCTGCATTTAACGCAACATATCCACGCTGGACTTTTACAATATCCATGGGGATAAGTTTTTGTAAGTAACGACGATTGCTTAAGCCAGTCAAAGGATCGGAAAGGCTGATTGCCTCGAGCTGTGCATAAGCATCTTCAAGTTGCTGATGTTTTTGTTCAAGCTCCGCTGTTCGCTCACGAACTTTGTCGGCGAGAAAAATAACTTGTTTACGCTGTGCATAGACAAACCATTTTAATAAGCCCAGGACGAGTAAAATGTAACAAGCGTAAGCCCACCAGGTTTTCCAGGGCGGCGGTAAAATATGGATAGTGATACTCTGTCCGGTTTCGTTCCAAAGGCCCTGGTTATTAGCCGCCTTCACGCGAAATATATAAGTGCCAGGGTTGAGGTTGGTGTAGGTTGCATTGCGGCGATCACTATTGACGTAATTCCATTTCTTTTCAAATCCTTCAAGGATATAAGCAAATTTATTTTCTGAAGAGTTGCGATAACTCATGGCGGCAAATGAAAACGAAAATACGGATTGGTCGTAATTAAGGGTAATGCTATCAGTTTGGGAAATATGTTTGGTTAAGGGTGAATCGGGTGCGCCAACAATGACAGGCTTGTTAAAAATTTGGAAATCCACAATCGCCACGCGCGGAACATAGGTATTAATTTTTAATGTCGCGGGATCAAAAATACTAAAACCATTGGTGCCACCAACAATCATTTCTCCTGCTTTGGTTTTTATCGATGCGCCAATATTAAAATGATCACCCTGCAAACCATTTTTTTCGTTGTAATAGAGAAATTGCGAATTCGCAGGATTGTATCGAATAAGCCCAGCTGTTGAGCCCAACCACAAATTACCCTGATTATCGGGCTCAATGGACATGATGATGTCGCTATGCAAGCCATCTTTTTCAGTAATATGCGTGAATTTTCCCGTAGTGGAATCGAACATATTCAATCCGCCGCCGCGTGTTGCTATCCACAAACGTTTTTGTGCATCCTCTGTCATATCCAATACGGAATTGGAGCTAATTGTTTCGGGATTATTGGGGTTGCTTTTATAAAAAAAGAAATTATCTTTTTCAGGATTGTATTTTGCGAGACCATCGCTGGCAGTCCAAATTTGGCCGAGATGATCTTCATATACCGACCAATAAACGGTCGCAGGTGAACCATCCTGTTGATCCCTATATCGAATGAATTTTTCAGTGGCGCGATCAAAACGATTTAAACCGCCACCGATGGTTGATATCCAAAGATTATTTTTGCTATCCCGGAAAACTGACCAGACTTTATCGCCACCAATACTGTCCGGTTGTTGCGCATTGAAGCGGTAAACCTTTAAAACCTTTCCGGTTTTCGGGTCGAAATGATTTAAACCACCTTCCCAGGTACCAAGCCACAAAGTTCCATCGCCATCTTCCTCAATGCTGATTACCGCCGGTGCACTTATGGCTTCCGGATTCGCGGGGTTGGATGGATAAGTCGTAAATTGTTTGCTGTCGCGATTGAAATAAGTCAGGCCGCCACCGTCAGTGCCCAGCCATAAATTTCCTTTGCTGTCCTCTTTAATTGACAGCACAGAATCGCGTGGAATTGAATTGGGATCTTTTGCGTCGTGATGATAGGTTTTGAATGCTAAATTTGATGTGTCCAGATAATTTAATCCGGTCGGAAAATTTCCCACCCAAAGATCGTGATTGGCATCCACAAATAAACTGCGGACTGTACTGCTGGCCAGGCTGCCTTTTTGCGCCGGGTTGTGAACATAGTGCGCAATTTCAAATGTTTGTCGATTGAGTAAATCCAATCCGAATTCAGTGGCAAGCCAAAGATTCCCTTGCTCATCTTCAGTAATATCTTTCACGGTAGGGTGACTAATACTCTTGGGGTCATTTGGTTTGTAAGTGAAGTGTTTGATTGCGCCGGAATTTATATCAACACGAGCAAGCCCGTTACCTTCGGTGCCCACCCAGAGAAAACCATCGCGATCCTGGAAGAGGCTTACAATTACCGGATTTTTGGATGGGTAGGTGGGGAATAAGGTTATTTGCTGCGTGGCAGCATCCATCGAATAAAGTTGGCCAGCTTCAGTACCAAGCCATAAGGTTCCGGAGCGATCCATAAAGATTCGACTGATTTCATTGGATTGCAACCCGCTTTTTCCGGCTGTGTTCCTGGTGTAGCAGGTGAAAGACTGGCGTGCCGCATCAAAACGAGCAAGCCCGCTGTAAGTAGCGATCCAGAGATTTCCCTGGGCGTCTTCTTTCATGTTGCGAGTGATATCACCGCACAGGCTGTTGGGATTGTTCTTGTCATTTTTGAAATGAGCGAAGCTGCCTTTATCCCGATCAAACCGGTTGAGGCCGACATCTGTCGTTATCCAGAGAACCCCCTGGTGATCTTCAAAAATATCCCAGACACTGTTGCTGCTTATGCTCAACTCGTCGTTGGGTTTGTTGCGATAGGTGGTGAAATTGTAGCCATCATATTGCGTAAGGCCATCGGGGCCTCCAAACCACATATAGCCACGGCTATCCTGGAAAATCACTTCGACCGATCCCACCGCAAAACCTTGTTCGGTAGAGAAGCGCTCAAAGTGTAAATTTATCGGGAAAGGATCGGCCTCAACACGGCCACAACATAAAATGGCGGTGATAAACACTTGCATGCCGAGCAACAGCGGCGCTGGTAAAAATTGCATTAACGGCTCACTTGGAGAGATTATCGAAATTTTAATTATTATTGATGAGGATGCTTAGTTGAAAAATATGCCAACTGACGCGCCAAAGATCAGCCTCTAGTTTAGATCATGCTGCAGCGATTTGAGAAAATATTGACAAGGCTAAATAAACACACAAAAAGGGAAAATATTTCGAGAGCAGGGTTAAAGCTAAAGAGAAATGGGGTGGCTGACGGGGATCGAACCCGCGACAACAGGAATCACAATCCTGGGCTCTACCAACTGAGCTACAGCCACCATAGAAAAGGAATTTTGCGAGTACAGTATGAGATGGCGCACCCGGCAGGATTCGAACCTGCGACCATCCGCTTAGAAGGCGGATGCTCTATCCAGCTGAGCTACGGGCACTTGCTGGAGTCTGAATCTAATGGATTCAAAAAGTGGTCGGAGTGGAGGGATTCGAACCCCCGACATTCTGCTCCCAAAGCAGACGCGCTACCGGACTGCGCTACACTCCGAATACTTAATATGCAGTGCATTTCAAGTGGTGCGCATATTAACGATGCACCCCAAGGTCGTCAACAAAAAAATAAAAAAAATTCAATTTATTCGCGGGCTTAGATATTTTCTAGCCAACTTGGCCGCATAGTAACCTCATAGAATACTTTTATGGTTTCTTACTTGTTTCGCTGTAAGTCTCTGTCAGAATAAACGTCTAATAAGAGGAAATGTTATGCACGATAAATCTGTTAGCGAAGCAATGAAGCTTGGTATGCGTCGGTTGGCCTCCGGTGTCTGCGTTATTGCAGCCCGTATCGGAAATGAAAAATTTGCAATGACGGCGTCGTCGGTAACCTCTGTTTCAGATAACCCGGCATCTTTACTGGTGTGTATCAATAAGCTTGTTTCACAACAAGAATATTTTTCTACCCAGGGCAGCAAATTTTCGGTGAATATCCTCGGCGCTGAGCATGAGGATATTTCCAACCTGTGCGCTGGACGCGAGCCAGGAAAAGACAGGTTTAGCCTGGGCAATTGGCACCAGGAAAAATCCTCACCTTATCTCGCAGACGCACAAGCAGTGTTTTTCTGTGAAACGGATATGTTTATCAGTTATGGAACCCACCAAATCGTTATTGCCCATATTCAACAGGTCCGCCGCGGTGATGTTGAATTTGCACCACTCCTGTATGCTGATGGCAGCTACGGTCAATTCACCCGCAATTAAAACTCGGATTAGCTTTTTCAGTGTAAAATCGGCTTTTATTTTTAATATAAAATTTTATTGAAAATGGCTTGCATTGTGAAAATTTTGCTTCTACCGAGGCTTCACGGTTAATGACCACTAACTTTTTTATGCACATCTAACGTGCGTTGCTCACGAGATGAACGAAATAGCTAAACAAGCAGCAAAAATGCTAAAAACAGGCTTGTAAAATACTGTAACATATTGATTATAAAGAATATTATTTGTGTGATTAAAAAATGATCAATTTGAGGTGCTAGTAGATTTTATAAGGCTTTGGCCCTGTTTCCCAAAAACTATCCACTAAGTTATCCACAGAAAATGTGGACAATTTTTTTATGAAGAAATTTGTGCAAAAAAGTTACATTTTTATTTTGGTATCACTTTTTTTCACTTTTCAGCCTGTTGATAAACCGTAAATATTATTCATTTTTGCCCAGGTTTTTACTATGACTATAAGTTTGACTGTTACTGTGTTGGGAGGAGGGAGCTTCGGCACAGCGATTGCTAATATCATCGCGCATAACAACCACAAAACTTTCCTGTGGATGCGCTCAGCGGAGCTCGCTGACGCCTGCCAAAAAGCGCGTGAGAATATCCAATATTTACCTGGCTATCCTTTAGCGGATTCCTTAAGTATTACTTCTGATCTGGAAATGGCAGTCAGTCAAAGTGATTTGATCTTTGTTTCCATCCCCAGCCATTCTTTTCGTGCTGTTACCCAGGCAATCCGTCCTTTCCTGCGCAAAGATGCCATAGTGGTGAGCACTGCCAAGGGAATTGAGCCTCAGGGTTTTACATTGATGAGCCAAATCCTTGAGCAAGAGCTGCCAAATCATCCGATTGGCGTTTTGAGCGGTCCCAACTTCGCGAAGGAAATTGTTCGCCAGCAACAAACCGGTTCTGTTATTGCCAGCAGCGACGAACGTGTTATCAATTGTGTGCAACAAACGCTTTGCTCCGCTAGTTTCCGCGTGTATTCCAATCACGATCGCTATGGCGTTGAATTGGGTGGGGCACTTAAAAATATCTACGCTATTATTTGCGGTATGGCTGCTGCTTTAGGTGCAGGCCAAAACACGCAAGCGATGCTTCTGACACGTAGCCTTGCGGAAATGGGGCGCTTTGCCCATCTCATGGGTGCAAATCCAATGACATTTTTGGGCTTGGCCGGCGTGGGCGATTTAATTTTGACGTGTACGTCTGACTTGAGTCGCAACTATCGTGTTGGCTTTGCCTTGGGGCAGGGTAAAAACCTTGATGAAGTTGTCGCCGGGCTCGGGCAAGTCGCAGAAGGTGTAAATACCTTGAAACAGGTTAAACAAAAAGCGGATGAGTTAGGCGTTTACATGCCGCTGGTTTCTGGCTTGCACGGAATTTTATTTGAACACAAAGCTATTGCAGATGTTGCGCGCGGTTTAATGATGGGCGAGCAAAATACTGATGTGGATTATTTAGGGGTTTAAGTCGTGGACAATGAGCAAATCAAATCGAATTTAACGTCCAGCAAACATTGGTTGCGTTTAATTTTTATGTTGTTGTTCGCTGCTGTTTTGCAGTTTGCCAGTATCATCATGTGGGTATTGGTTATTGCACAATTTTTATTTTCATTGATCACCGGCGAAGATAATCCCAACCTGCGTAAATTTGGCCGCAGTTTGTCAGTTTATATTTTTGATACTTTAAAATTCCTCACCTATGCCAGCGAAGAAAAACCTTTTCCGTTTGCTGATTGGCCACAGGGTGAAGACGAATCATTAATAAGCGAACCTAAAAATGAAGTTTGATTATTGAGGAAATATTATGCAGGTTTTTGTTTTGCGCCACGGACAAGCGGAAACGCAAATAACAACAGATGAAGCGCGAAACCTCACCGCAAAGGGACGTGCCGATGTTGCAACCAGTATTCATTATTCGTTATCTGATTTAGGTTCTGTGCAAGAAATCTGGTCAAGTCCCTTGGTACGTGCGCAACAAACTGCGCACATTACACGGGATATTTTAGCGACTAAAGGTATCCAGGTCGCCATTAAAACCGTTGATATTATCTCTCCTGAAAGTAATCCGGCAGGTTTATTTGATTCATTGCAGGCAACACCGTTACATTCAATTTTGCTCGCCAGCCATCAACCTTTTGTCAGTGATTTAATAGATCTTTTTTGCGGCAGCCCTAAAGGTGCCCATCCCATGAACACCAGTTCTTTTGCGCTCATTGAATGCGAGGTTGCAGCGCGAGCCTGTGGTGAATTGCGCTGGTTAAGGCACGTGCCGGGATGAATCTATGCAAGTGCAACAACTCACATTTGAGGTAGATGGATTACAATTTGCTGCGCAAGCTTGGGGCAATCCCGAGCATTTTCCTGTATTGGCGTTGCACGGCTGGCTTGATAATTCAGCTAGTTTTTTTGCGTTGGCCCCATTACTCAATAAGGTTTATATAGTTGCACTTGATATGGCGGGCCATGGCCAAACCAGTCATCGTCCTGGCTCATTTCCCTATAATATTTGGGAAGACGTAGCGGAAATATTTGCAATAGCCGATCAATTGGGATGGCAGAAATTTGCGCTTCTCGGGCACTCGCGTGGAGCTATTATTGCGACAATCGCAGCGGGAACATTTCCTGAGCGAATTTCGCAATTGGCGCTAATTGAAGGTTTGTTACCCGAACCAACGCGCAGTGAGGATACTCCTGCACAACTGGCTTCATCGATCAATACCATCAAAAGCCAATCGCAAAAAACATTATCAATTTATCCTGACATAGCCATCGCCATAAAAGCCCGGGAGCGCGGCATGTTTCCGCTGAGCCATATTGCAGCCAAAGCGCTTACCGAGCGTGGGTTACGCAAAATTCATAACGGTTACCAGTGGAGTACCGATCAACGCTTAATGGTGCCATCTGCGGTAAAATTATTGCCTGAACAAATGGCTGCATTTATCGCGCGTATTACTTGCCCCATCGCATTGATACTGGCCGACGATGGCATGCCAAAAATATTTCCCAAATATGTGGATTCAATAAAAAGCTATTCAAAAGTTGCAGTGACTCATATGCCTGGTGGACATCACCTTCATATGGAGCAAGAAGTTGCTGAGGTTGCAGCCGTTTTTAATACATTCTTTGCTATAAGAGATTAGATGAAAAAAATTATTTATTTCTTCAGTTTGTTTTGTATGGCTTTATGGGTACAGGCCGCTGATTTAAAGTTACAACCCTATCCAAATGCGCGTGAAGTTTTTCACAGTGCGGGTCAGGATGATAATTTTTTATTAGCGCTAAGCAGCTATAAAAAAGTCGATAACAATTGGTTGGTCGACAGGTCGCAGCGTTTAAGCGGCACCCTTGAACGCACGACATTTGAGTTGCCAGCAGATGACAACGCCGAAATGGGCTTCACGTTTTTTAAAGATCAACTTGATAAATATAACTTGCGGGAACTGTTCCATTGTAAAGCGCGCGATTGCGGGACAAGTAACAGCTGGGCGAATAATCATTTTAAAATCATCCAGCTTTATGGCCTGGACCAGCATCAATTCTACGGTGCTTATGAAATTACCAATGCGGATGAAAAGCCTTTTTATGTCGTAATCTATTCAGTTATGCGTGGAAACAAACGCGCTTATGTACAACTGGAAGTATTGCATCTTAATAAGATTAATGAATTTGGTGTGGCATCAAGCCCGGAAACGCTGAATAAGCTTTTGAATACCAATGGTTATTTTGTATTTCCCGATTTTGTTAGCAAAGATGCGCAGGGCAGTGCACATTTACAAATTAAACAGGCTCATATCCAGGCATTGGTAGCCCTGTTAAATATGCAACCAAAGTTAATGCTCGCTGTAGTGGGGCATGATTATTCCCCGGTGACAATTGAACAACAGCAAAATGAATCCAGAAAAAATGCCGAGCAAATTAAAGCAGCTTTAGTTGCTGCCGGTGTGAATGCAAAGCGCCTTCAGACATTTGGATTAGGTAGCCTGGCACCGGCTGGAAGAGGTGATAGGAGTGCGCGGGTAGAAATTGTTAAGATTGGTGAAAATTAGATTCGTATTTGGATGGCGCATACTTAAATTTTTTTAGTCGTCATCCCCTACGGAGATGACGACTCCCAAATAATGTTAATCCAGGCAAACTTTATAAGAAATAATTTGTTAATTAACCAACGATAAAAATTCCATGCGCGTTGCCTGGCTGCTGCGAAAGCTGCCGAGCATTGCGGATGTTTTCATCGACGAGTTTTGTTTTTCAACACCGCGCATCATCATGCACATATGTTTTGCTTCGATAATCACACCAACACCGCTCGCGCCGGTAATTTGTAAAACGGATTCAGCGATTTGTGTTGTAAGCTGCTCCTGGATTTGCAGGCGACGCGCATACATATCCACAATGCGGGCGATTTTTGACAAGCCCAATACCTTTCCTGTCGGAATATAAGCTACATGGGCCTTGCCAATAAAAGGCAATAAATGGTGTTCACACATTGAATAGAGTTCAATGTCTTTCACCAAAATCATTTCGCTGGAATCAGATGGAAACAGCGCGCCATTTACAATTTCCTCCAGGGTTTGGTTGTAACCACGGGTTAAAAATTGAAACGCTTTAGCTGCACGTTCAGGAGTATCTTGCAAACCGGGGCGGTTCAGATCTTCACCAATGCTGGTGATAATGCTTGCAAAATGTTCTTTCATGGATTCCTCGCATCACAATAAAACCTGCATGCCTGATGCCCACAGGTTGGGACAGGCCAGCATTTTACCCTGTAACTTTGGTGAAAACGAATATGATTTACCGAAACAGCAAGATTCTTTTATGAGGTGCGCTCTATTTCGGTAGAATGGCGCTTATTCAATAGGCTTTGATTTAGCGAGTTCGATTATGACCGCCACACAACTAAATATTTGCGATGAATTATTGACCTTGCGCGATTTTATTCGCTGGGGTGCCAGTGAATTTACCGCTGCAAAACTGTATTTCGGTCACGGTACTGACAACCCATGGGATGAAGCTGAGCAATTAGTTCTACATGCCGTTCATCTTATCCCGCCTTTGGCTGATGAGTGGTTGAGTGCGCGTTTAACCGGTGTTGAGCGTGAACGTGTAATGGAAAATTTACGCCGTCGTATTGATGAGCGCATTCCGGCTGCTTATATAACGGGCCAGGCCTGGTTTGCCGGCTTACCTTTTATTGTTGACGAGCGAGTGTTAGTACCACGCTCACCCATTGGCGAATTAATCCAAAAACAATTTTCACCATGGCTGGCGAGTGAACCGAGACAAATTCTTGATTTGTGTACGGGTAGTGGTTGTATCGGTATCGCTTGTGCTTACGCTTTCCCCGATGCTGAAGTACAGCTCAGCGATATTTCATTTGATGCACTGGCAGTTGCAGAAGAAAATATCCAGCAACACAATTTGGAAGATCGCGTATTTGCGATGCAATCGGATTTGTTTGAAAACCTTGCCGGTCAAACATTCGATTTAATTGTGTCTAACCCGCCCTATGTGGATGCAGATGATTTAGCCACTATGCCCGAGGAGTATCATGCAGAGCCCGAAATCGGTTTAGGCTCTGGTGATGATGGCTTGGATTTCACGCGTCGTTTATTGCAAGAAGCAAGCAACTATCTAACAGACGATGGTGTGTTAATTGTGGAAGTTGGCAATTCGTGTATTGCGCTTGAAGAAGCCTATCCTGAGCTACCTTTTACATGGATTGAATTTGAGCGTGGCGGGCATGGAGTGTTTATGTTGCGCAAGGCAGATTTAGGGAACCTTTAAAAAATTACCTGCCTCGCCAACATTTTTCAGCGGTTCCTTCGTGTTCAGAAGTTCTTTATTGTTAAGAATTTCCTTGTTGTTAAGAGATTCTTTAGGCTTTTTTAACGAATGCTGATTTCAGCATCATGGGGCCAATGCCTTCAATTTTGCAGTCAATATCGTGATCTCCTTCCACCAGGCGAATAATTTTTACCTTGGTGCCTACTTTAACGACCGACGAAGAGCCTTTAATTTTTAAATCTTTGATGACGGTAATAAAGTCGCCTTCATTTAATAAATTCCCGTTAGCATCGCGCACAACGAATGTATCTTCCGTGCTGGCTTCTGCTGCGTTTTTGGGCCATTCGTGAGCACATTCGGGACAGATATACATGCCTTCGTCTTCATAGGTGTATTCAGATTTACATGTGGGGCAGTTAGGTAAATTGCTCATGCGTCATTCTCGCTTCAAGATATTAATAATGTGATGTAAGTGGATGGCTATTGATCGTGGATTAACGATTAATCACTTTGCATGGCGCGACCTCATTGCGGTGATAACGTGAATCCAGTGTTATGGATTAATACGAAACGACGGTAAAGCCCAGCGAGATCGCACGGCAACCAGGCGGATAGTTAATACGCATAGGATGCTGATCAGCGTATTGATCAAAGCGTTCACATCAAAGTAATTGAGCAGGCAATAGCAAATACCACCCGATGCACTTGCTGTGGCATAAATCTCACGTTTAAGGATGGAGGGCACATCGTTACAAATAATATCGCGGATAGCACCACCGCCTGTACCGGTAAGGATGCCCATAATGATGGCGATAGGCGCCGTCATAAAAGCTTGCTGTAAGGCGACTTGAACACCGATAACGGTAAATACCGCCAAACCGAAAGCATCTGAAACAATAAACAAACGCTCATCAAAACGGTGACTGATGCGACCGCCCAGTAGGGTAGCGATAACAGCACAGGCCACCAGGCATAAATACATGGGATTACCGATCCAACTAATGGGATGAATGCCCAGCAACAAATCCCGTAGGGTTCCGCCGCCCAGTGCGGTGATAAACCCAATTACCAGTACACCAAAAATATCCATCGAACGTCTACCAGCAGCGAGCGCACCGCTTATAGCAAAGACCACCACACCAAAATAATCGCTCAGGCACAGCCAATTTATCGTGTTCATACATCAACTTCATTACTGCTACAGGGAATAGACGCTGGCTAGTCAGCTTGTGCGACGGTTTGCGACTGGTTGGCATAGGTGACGCCATGCTTATCCAAATATTCACGAATAAGTTGGCGTACCACTTGTGATGGCGTCACATCCTGAGCGTTACACAGGCGCTCAAAGGCATCTTTTTTGGTCGGGTCTATTAATACCGTTAAGCGTGCGGTTTTTTGTTCCATAGCATCAATCTCATTCTATAAGGTGTTTGTTATCAGTCATTGGCGGAAGCAGTTAGCGCCTTCGGCATGGCGTATTTATCCCATAGCCATTTTAACGGCTCAGCGTTGCCGACTCATCTATTGATTCTAAAAGCTTACCGATGACATTCGACCTCAATGCAAAAAATTATAACATAATTACAATAACATTATAATGTTGTTATAATTTTGTTATTCTATTTTGGGGATAAGGTGTTGTAGGGGAGCTATACCATGTCGCACAGAGCCTATTTATTCTCCCTACGCATTGGCCATGCCGTGCGGGAGAGTTGCTTGCAGGAAGCCTATACCGGTAAGCGTTTGCGAAAGGATGTGTTGGCAGGCTTAACGGTAGGTATCATCGCAATCCCCCTGGCTATGGCACTGGCAATTGCCAGCGGTGTTCCGCCCCAATATGGGCTTTATACCGCTGCCATTGCAGGATTCCTGATCGCCCTGACTGGCGGGTCACGCTTTAGTGTTTCGGGCCCAACAGCGGCATTCGTCGTTATTCTTTATCCCATCACCCAAAAATACGGACTAAGCGGTTTGCTTGTGGCAAGCGTGATGGCCGGAATGATGTTGATTGTCCTTGCGCTGTTTCGCCTTGGGCGCTTGATTGAATATATCCCTGAGCCTGTAACCCTGGGTTTTACCGGTGGTATTGGTGTAGTAATCGCGACATTGCAAATCAAGGATTTCTTCGGTCTGCCCATTAAGGCTATGCCGGAACATTACCTCGATAAACTCAGTGTATTAGCCGGTAATCTTAGCCAAACCCACTGGCCCAGTCTGGTTGTAGCCGCTTTAACACTCGTCGTTATGCTGGTGTGGCCGCGTTTGAAATCCACTATACCGCCACATTTACCTGCAGTTTTGATAGGCAGTTTGATTGCCCTGATATTGAATCATGCAGGCTTTTGGGTCGATACGATTGACTCTCGCTTTAGCTACACCGCTGCTGATGGAACACTCGCTTCCGGTATACCGCCGTTATTACCCAGCCTTGAGTGGCCATGGGCGCGAGCCGGTGCAAATGGCGAACCCATGGTGTTCAGTTGGGTAATGGTTAGGGACTTATTGCCAGCGGCATTTGCAATAGCCATGTTAGGTGCCATTGAATCGCTCCTCTGTGCCGTCGTGCTGGATGGCATGACGGGTAAGCGTCACAGTGCTAACAGTGAGTTACTTGGCCAGGGTATTGGTAATGTCATTACACCATTTTTTGGCGGCATTACAGCTACCGCCGCTATTGCACGTTCTGCCGCAAACCTTAAAGCGGGTGCAGAATCTCCGGTTGCCGCCATGGTTCATGCATTGGTTGTGCTTTTGGGTCTGCTCGCGCTTGCTCCTCTTCTTGGCTATTTGCCTATGCCCGCCATGGCCGCTTTATTGATGGTAGTCGCGTGGAATATGAGCGAGGCCCACAAGAGTATTCACATGCTCAAAACCTCACATTCCAATGATCGCTGGGTTTTTGTGTGTTGTTTTTCGCTCACTATTTTATTCGACATGGTGATTGCAATTACCGCGGGCATTCTGTTGGCTGCCATCCTCTTTATGAAAGAAATGGCCGCTATGACGCTTGTGGTTGAGATAACGCATGATGAGCGCTTATTGCCGAATTTACATTCCAAAAAATGGCGGGTATTTAAAATCACTGGCCCGTTATTTTTTGCCGCTGCTGACAAAATATTCGCCGAACTCACACTTTATTGTGAAAAAGACAAGGGCATTATTGTCTATCTTGATGGCGTTACTCTTCTCGATGCAGGTGGCGTATCTGCACTCAACAAGCTCATCTTCCACTGTGTGAAAACGCAATCACAATTGGTGCTAACTGATCTGCAGTTCCAGCCCCTAAAATCACTCGCCAAAAGTCATGTGATGCCTGTTGAAGGCGTATTTCGACTGTATCCTGATATTGATGCAGCTATTCAATCTCTTGATAGAGATTTTCCCCACGTTGAGAAAAAACACGTTCTATGAATATTACCGAAGTAAAAGAAAGACTAATGGCTGGCGAAGAATTAATCGCAGAAGTTATGCGCAATCCTGCTGAATTAACCGAATGGTTGATATGGATTCGCGAATCATCGGGCAAGAGTTTTATGCTCTCCACTGACGACGATATTTTAATTCGATCAACTGATACAACGCAGTTTTTTTATATGCTGAAATCATTTGGTTTTAGGCAGGCCACCGTTATTTTTTAAGCATTGGCACAATGGTACTTTTTAATAGACTCAACAGGCTTCTTATGGGAACTCGTGGACAAATAGTGCTTAGCACTAGCGATCATATTGGCAATATACTGGTGGTGGACTACCGGCAGTATCGCGCACTCACTTTTGATTCTGTCTATGAACAAAGTGGCTTCTCCCTTGAAAAGCCGCATTCGGTAGTGCATGAATATATTCGCATTATGATGTTAGCACTTGGTTTTACTGCGCCGCGCCATATCACTTTATTGGGGCTTGGTGGTGGCAGTTTATTGCGCAGCATTCATCATCACCTGGATAAATGTCATTTCCATGTTGTGGAATTGCGAGCAAAAGTATTTGAAGTGGCCAAATATTATTTCGACATTCCTATTGATGAGAGAGTGAAATATACAATTTCCGATGCAAAAACCCAGTTGCGCGCTACCCCCGATGCCAGTACCGATATTATTTTTTCTGATTTGTTTGATGCTTATTTCATGAGCCCCATTCAAACCCAAAAGAAATTTGTGTCTGAATGCCATCGAGTCCTGAGTGATGATGGCTGGCTAGTCATTAATTTTCACCACTTGCCGCATGTAAAATCCATTTTCTTTGTCACTTTAATTGAACATTTTTCAAAAATATTTGTTTGCCCCGGCGAGTTTGGAAATTACATTTTATTTGCAACCAAGCCTGCAACTCTTGATGTTAAAGGTGCCATGGAAAAAATTATAAAAATGGAAATCGAGTTAAGCACACCCTTTGTCTCCCTGTTGCAACGACTTGAAGGTTTGATTCCGTAAACTATTTCTATAGTCCGGTCCGGCGTTTATTAGGGAGTCGTCTTTACATCCAGGTGAAAAGATTGACTCCCAAAAATAATATTTATGCAGTTAATGTGCGGAGAATTTTTTATAAACGATGCTCTATTGTTTGTCACTCCACATCCAGCGCAAAATTTCCGGCAGCAGACTTCCGCCGTGTTGGTCTGAATGGCTGCCATCACCCCAAATATGCTTCAGCTCATAACGCGCTCCTTTATCACCATTTGTATCCGCGTTAGCATTTGCCCATTCCAATGATGACAACATTTGCTGGTTTGCCAGAAACCAGTTGCCGTGTTCGTTGTTGAGGTCATTACTGCCATCTTGCAAGAAAATCCGGAGTGGACGAATAGGGGATTTGCGAATCAGGCCGGGATAAATATCTCCGCCGGGAATAAGTGGTTTATCGGCGGTTGCAGGTATATATCCAATGGATGTGTAGCTCCCAATGATGCTGATCACCTTGCGGAAAACATCGGGCCTATTCCAGGCTACAGTGAATGCGCAAATTGCACCGCTACTGGTGCCGCCAATGATGTGTGCTTCGGGACTGGTGTTGTAGGGGTATTTTTTCGCAACTTCCGGTAAGAGTTCATCAATCAAAAAACGTGAATAGTCAGTACCAAGGGCATCATATTCTTCAGCGCGATGATCGGGATTGGACATTCCCAGGTTGTCAGGGTAATGCTCGCTCATGTTGCCGGGTGTGATAAATACGCCAATAGTTTGCGGAATGGCTTTTTGGTAAATCAAATTATCCAAAACCTGTGGCACTCGCAACGAACCCTTGGGATTGGTGGCGCGCTGGCCATCCTGGAACACCAATAAAGCAGGTTTGGTTTTTGCCCCGGGTTTGTAATTTGCAGGCACATAGATCCAATATTGTCGCACCGTTCCTGCAAAAACCTTGCTGTGGAATTCAAAAGGGCCCTCTAGCTTTCCTTTGGGCACATGAGGTTGCTCAAGGGAATCAGCCGTAAAGGGATATTCGCCCGGTTGCCGTGCCTTGGTGTTGTCATCTGCCCATGCAACGCAACTTAATAAACTGAGCAGCACTATTGCCGCTGTATATTTTTTCGTCATTTCACTTCGCTCCTTATTGTCGTTGAACCGATTATTGATTAACGCGCGCAAGGATTTATAGCACACAAGGTGAGCCAGTCCCTATGTGAACGCATGTAAAAGTATGTTTAGTTCACGTATAATCGCCGCACATTTTGTACATAGTCATTGATCAAACCCCATTTGGTTGGAATAAACATGTCTGGCAATACCTACGGTAAATTATTCACTGTCACTACATTTGGCGAGAGCCATGGCCTTGCGCTTGGCGCGATTGTCGATGGTTGTCCACCCGGTTTATCGCTGACCGAAGAGGATTTGCAAATCGATTTGGATCGCCGCAAGCCGGGCACATCGCGCTATACAACGCAACGTCGTGAAGATGATTTGGTAAAGATTTTATCTGGCGTATTTGAAGGCAAAACCACCGGCACACCAATCGGTTTGATAATTGAAAATACCGATCAGCGCTCCAAAGATTATTCCAATATCAAAGATCAATTTCGTCCGGCCCATGCGGATTACACCTATATGCAAAAATACGGTGTACGCGATTATCGCGGCGGTGGCCGTTCATCTGCACGCGAAACTGCTGTGCGCGTTGCTGCCGGTGCAATTGCAAAAAAATATTTGAAAGATTTCCACGGCATTGAAGTGCGCGGTTATCTTTCTCAATTAGGCCCAATTAAAATTGAAAGTGTGGATTGGGATCAAATCGAACAAAATCCTTTCTTTTGTCCTGATGCAAGCAAAGTGCCGGAGATGGAAGCATTTATGCAAGCGCTTAATAAAGAAGGCGATTCAATTGGTGCAAAAATTACTGTGGTCGCGACCAGTGTTCCTCCAGGTTTGGGCGAACCTATTTTTGATCGTCTTGATGCGGAAATTGCACACGCATTAATGAGTATCAACGCTGTAAAAGGGGTAGAAATTGGCGAAGGTTTTGGTGTAGTTGATCAGCGCGGCAGCCAACATCGCGATGAAATGACACCGGAAGGTTTTTTATCTAACAATGCTGGTGGAATCCTCGGTGGCATTTCATCCGGCCAGGATATTATTGCCAATATCGCACTAAAACCAACCTCCAGCTTACATATTCCCGGCCGCAGTGTTGATGTGCACGGCAATCCCGTTGAAGTCATCACTAAAGGCCGCCATGACCCCTGCGTAGGTATTCGCGCAACGCCAATCGCTGAAGCAATGCTTGCACTTGTGTTGATGGATCATATGTTGCGTCATCGCGGGCAAAACGGTGGAGTAAAACATTCTGTGCCAGTGATTCCGGCAAGCGTAAAAATTTAATTTATTTTGTAGGATGGGTGGAGTGCAGCGATACCCATCATCGCTTTAATTAATGGTGGGTATCGCTGCACTCCACCCACCTTACATAATTATGATTGACCATCCAGCTTCACAATCCCTCCCGTATTGGCGCCTTTCCAGTTTTTATTTTTTTTATTTTGCGGTTGTTGGTTCGCTGACACCTTATTGGGGCGTGTATTTAAAATCCCTTGGATATAGCTCACAAGATGTTGGTTTTATCACTGCAATTATTCTAGGCACGCGCATTATTGCCCCCAATTTTTGGGGTTGGCTTGCTGATAAAACCCAACAGCGTTTGCGTATCATCCGCCAGGGGAGTGCAATTGCCTGCATTTTTTTCTCGGGGGTTTTAATCAGCAATAATTACGCCTGGCTTGTGTTGGTCATTAGTTGTTACACATTTTTTTGGCACGCCGTATTACCGCAGTTTGAAGTCATTACGCTTTCATACCTCGGCAATCACTATAAACGCTATGGCCAAATCCGTTTGTGGGGATCAATCGGATTTATGGTTGCCGTCATTGGGCTGGGTTTATTATTTGATTTTTTACCTATTCGGTTTTTGCCTCTATCTATTTTAAGTTTCTTGTTATTAATTTTTTTATCGAGCCTTTCGTTAAAGGCAATTTCCATACAAAAAGCAACTGAGCCAAGTGAGGGATTTCTATCGCTAGTCAGCCAGCCTGCAATCATATGTTTTTTATTGGCGAGCTTTTTATTGCAATTGAGTCACGGTCCTTATTACACCTTTTACAGTTTATATTTGCAGGAACATTACCACTACACGAGCACATCTACCGGATTGCTGTGGGCGCTGGGTGTTTTGGCGGAGGTTGCCATATTTTTAGTCATGCCAAAAATTATGCACCGCTTTGACGTGCGTAACTTGTTATTGGTGACTTTTTTGGTGACTGCCTTTCGGTGGTATTTGATAGGTTACGGAGCAAATTGGTTGCCCGTGTTGTTATTTGCGCAGTTGCTACATGCGATAAGTTTTGGTGTGGCTCACGCTGCTTCAATCGAAATTGTACGCAGTCATTTTAAAGGTGCCCACCAAGGGCAAGGACAAGCACTTTATAGCTCCCTGAGTTTTGGGGCAGGTGGGGCAGTGGGTGCGTTAGTCGGTGGATTGCTGTGGGACCATAGTGCAAGCTTTACTTTTTTGGTGGCCAGCCTTTCTTCTTTAGGCGCTTTTGTTATTGCTTTTTTTGGACTACATTTAAATAAATCGCCAGCGGTGTAATTTTTTGCCGCACCAATTGCACCCAAAAGTGCAGCCAAGTTTTATGGGCTCATTATTATGCAAAATCTGACTATTGCACTTATCCAGCAAGAAATTATTCCCAATAACCCACAACATAATCTCGATACTTTTGCACAAGCCATGAGCGGCTTGCGCGACGTCGACCTCATTATTTTGCCTGAAGTTTACACCACCGGTTTTTGCAGTAACGCACGCAATTACGCAGAGAAAGTAGATGGGACTGCTTATCAATGGATGGCCGACCAGGCGAAAAAATTAAATGCGGTGGTTACCGGAAGTTTGGTCGTTAAAATAAATGACACGCATTTTAATCGATTGATCTGGATGCGCCCTGATGGAACACACACCCATTACGATAAGCGCCATTTATTTCGCATGGCTGGAGAACATGAACGCTACGCCAGCGGCTGCGAACGTGTCTTGGTTAAATTGAAAGGCTGGCGAATTCTACCGCTCATTTGTTATGACTTGCGTTTTCCAGTGTGGAGCCGTAATTGCAATGATTACGATTTAGCGCTTTACGTTGCCAATTGGCCGAGTGCTCGTTCATTACATTGGAATCGTTTATTACAAGCGCGCGCTATTGAAAATTTAAGTTATGTTGCAGGCGTCAATCGCGTGGGTATGGATGAAAAACACCAGTATTATTCCGGTGATTCCAGTGTGTACAGTTCGCTGGGTGAAGTTGTGTTTACCTCGCAAGAATCCGGTGCTTTTGTTATCGAATTATTTGCGGATAAATTAAAAGAACATCGCGAAAAATTTCCTGCCTATATGGATGCAGATGAGTTTGAAATAAAGCTGTAAGATATAAAATTTTTCAAGCTTCCAACATTTTACTTTCCAGAACTTTACTACGATAATACAGGGAGTCGTCATCCCCGCAGGGGATCCAGCGTCTAGCTTTCGAGTGCCATTGTTTATTTCAATGGTCACTGGTTCCCCTGCGGGGATGACGGCTGAGAAATTAATTTACTTTTCCCGCTCACCCTGAACATGCAGCAGCTGAAGAATTTTTGATAAATCCTTCGACTTATTTCACTCAAAATTAACTAATTGCTTTATCCACAATCGTTTGCGCTTCTGCAATTAATTGCTGCAAATGCTCTTTTCCCTTAAAGCTTTCCGCGTAAATCTTGTAGATTTCTTCAGTACCCGACGGGCGTGCAGCGAACCATCCGCTTTTACTGCTAACTTTAATACCACCTATAGCAGCATTGTTGCCGGGAGCATTAGTAATAATGCTTTTAATTTTTTCACCCGCTAACTCAGTAGAAGTAATTTGCTCTGGTGATAATTTTGATAGTGCTTTTTTCTGCGCTGTGTTTGCAGGTGCTTCTACGCGGCTTTCTGCTGCATAACCAAATTTATCCGCAAGCTCTTTATAATGCTCACCAGGATCGCGACCAGTTTTTGCAACAATTTCACCGGCAAGCAATGCGGGAATTAAACCGTCTTTATCGGTAGTCCACACGCTTCCGTCAATACGCAAGAAAGATGCACCAGCACTTTCTTCGCCACCAAAGCCAAGTGATCCATCAAATAAGCCCGGTGCAAACCATTTAAAACCGACAGGCACTTCATGTAAGCGGCGACCTAATTTTTCGCTGACGCGATCAATCATCGCACTACTGACCACAGTTTTTCCAATAGCGGTTTTTGCACCCCAGTGCGGACGATTCTGGAACAAATAATCAATTGCCACCGCTAAATAATGGTTGGGGGGTAGGAGGCCAACGCTTGGAGTAACAATACCGTGGCGGTCATGGTCGGCATCACAGGCGAATGCAACCTGATATTCATTGCGCTTGGCAAGTAACCCTTGCATGGTGTAAGACGATGACGGGTCCATGCGAATTTTTCCGTCCCAATCAGCCGTCATAAACTCAAAGGTTGGATCGATAATCTGGTTAATCAAATGCAAGTCGATTTTATAAAACTCTGCAATCGCGTTCCAATAATTCAAACCGGCACCACCCAATGGATCAACACCCAAACGCACGCCAGCATCGCGAATTGCACTCATATCAACCACATTAATTAAATCCTTAACGTAATGGCTAATATAATCGTGGTGATGCGTGTTAGATGCTTTTATTGCGGCGTGATAATCCATGCGTTTGATATCGCGCAAATTATTTTCAAGCAATTCATTGGCACGTGCCTGCATCCAATTGGTGACATCAGAATCCGCCGGGCCACCATTGGTTGGATTATATTTGTAACCGCCGTTATCCGGTGGATTGTGTGATGGTGTAATCACAACACCATCTGCCAAGCCCGTTGTGCGGCCTTTATTATAGGTAAGGATTGCGTGGGAAATCGCAGGTGTTGGTGTGAACTCGCCACCACTCGCTAAAAATATTTCTATCCCGTTAGCAGCAAAAACTTCAACGGCACTAATTTGCGCCGGCTCGGAAAGTGCGTGCGTATCAATGCCAACATAGAGTGGGCCAGTAATACCAGCTTGCGCGCGGTAATCACAAATTGCCTGGGTAATCGCCAGGACATGGTTTTCATTAAAGCTGGTTTTCAATGCAGAACCACGATGCCCGGAAGTACCAAAACTAACGCGTTGCTCCGCAATCCCGGGGTCCGGTTTTTTATCGTAATAAGCAGCAGTCAGTGAAGTGACATCGACCAACATTTCTTTCGGTAATAATTTTCCAGCGTAGGGACTAATGCTCATTTGATAACTCCTTGGATACGGATGATTTTTACGAACTAATCTTACGCAGCGTTTCAATATTTATTTATCGTCATCCCCGCAGGGGATCCAGTGACCTTGTTAATGACGCTGGATCCCCTGCGGGGATGACGACTCCCTATTCAATATAATTTTTCTTAGTATTTATAATCTATGAAGCTTTACGTCACATTAGCGATTAATTGGTTTTTGTGTTGTTGGATGCGTCATAAGGAACAATTTTCACAATAATACCCAGCAGCGGATGATCAATGTAATGTATTTCATTGCTACGCATAGTGCGCTCCTGGCTAATTTTTACGATGCGCTTGATCAAATAATCCTGGCTTTTTTCACTTTCTTCCAGCGTATTTGGAAGTAAGGGTAGCTCAGGCCAGGTTTCGGTGATAGTAGTTCCCGGTGGTGCAAATTGCGTTAACCACAAATTGGTTTGGATTTTAAGATATTGCCCAACGTTTAATGCAATGCTGCCCTCAAGCTCCTGGTGGTTACCAAAACTTTTGCCACCGCTAATCGCAATATTGGTTTTACGGCCATAAATCATTTGGCGCCATGCCTGGTGATAAAGCAAGGTATAACTGCCGCTCCTTGCCAGGGTTGCCGCTTGCGAATTCAGAGCGCGTTCACTCGCCGGTAGTACGGAAAAACTTTCAGAGGAGCCTCCCTCCGTTTTAAGGCTAACCAGATTTTCAGGATAGGCCAACTTTACATCCCTGGGCCAGTGCTCCTGTGGGTTGCCCTCATAGCGGGAAAAAATAATGAGTTCTACCTGATAGAGCCGCTCATGGCTTTGTGAGTTATCAGCTGCTTCAATGGTTTGCGCCACTGTGTTCACGTTGATGGCGCACAAGAGTAACAATGCACAATTAAAATATTTTTTTATCCACATAATTATTTTCCCAAACAGTGGTTTTATGGCATCAATATCAGGGCATTAATTTTTCAAGCAAGCTGCTGACTTGTTGCAAGCGTTGCTCGCTGGTATCCATTGGCAAGTTGAATTTCAATTTATTCGCGCCTTCCAGTTTATAAGCATGGGGGGCAGCCTGGACCATCTTGACAATCGTGAGTGGCTCAACGCGGGTATCGCCGCTAAACTCAATCACTCCAGAACGGGAGCTGGCTTCCAACTTGGTAATTCCAATTGTCTGCGCTTTTAATTTTATTTGCGTGACGCGCACCAAATTTTTGGTTTGTTCCGGCAATAAACCAAAGCGATCAATCATTTCAACTTGCAATTCACGCAAAGCCTCATCGGTTTCCGCATTGGCAAGTCGCTTGTACATAATCAGGCGCGATTGCACATCAGGCAGATAATCCGATGGAATTAATGCCGGAATGCGCAGGTTAACATCCACCATACCATCGAATTCGTTAATAGGATCAGGAATTTTTCCTTTGCGGATTGCCTTAACCGCACGATCCAGCATTTCCATATAAAGCGAAAAACCAATAGTCTGGATTTGCCCGCTTTGTTCATCGCCCAGCAATTCACCGGTGCCACGGATTTCCATATCGTAGGTCGCAAGGGTAAAACCTGCACCCAAATCTTCTGCGGCGGAAATCGCCTCTAACCGCTTAACCGCATCGCCCGTCATTGAACGCTTATCGGGCGTTAATAAATAAGCATAGGCCTGGTGATGCGAACGTCCAACGCGGCCACGCAGTTGATGTAACTGCGCAAGACCAAATTTGTCTGCGCGGTGGATAACAATAGTATTGGCATTAGGAATATCAATACCGGTTTCAATGATCGTGGTACATACCATCACATTAAAGCGCTTGTGATAGAAATCTGACATCACGCGTTCAAGGTCACGCTCACGCATTTGGCCGTGGCCAACAACAATACGTGCCTCTGGAACAAGCTCTTGCAAATCGCGCGCAGTTTTTTCAATCGTATTAACTTCGTTATGAAGATAATACACTTGTCCGCCACGCAAAATTTCACGCAGGATCGCTTCTTTAATAATATTGTCGTCATGGGTGCGCACAAAGGTTTTAACGGACAAACGACGTGCAGGTGGTGTGGCGATAATCGACAAATCGCGAATACCTGACATAGACATATTTAATGTACGCGGGATCGGCGTTGCCGTGAGCGTTAAAATATCTATCTCGGCGCGCATGGCTTTTAATTGTTCTTTTTGACGGACACCGAAGCGGTGTTCTTCATCAATAATTAACAGGCCAAGATTTTTATATTTGATATCCGGTGATAGCAACGCATGAGTGCCCACGATAATATCAATTTTTCCTTCTGCGATTCGCGGCTTAACTTCATTAACTTCTTTTGCTGTCCGGAAACGCGAAAGCACTTCGATAGTAATTGGCCACTCTGCAAAACGATCTTTTAATGATTCATAGTGCTGCTGTGCAAGCAGGGTTGTGGGAGCAAGAATCGCAACCTGTTTTCCACCATGGCTTGCGACAAATGCTGCACGCATAGCCACTTCAGTTTTACCAAAACCAACATCACCACACACTAAGCGATCCATGGGTTTTGGTGAAAGCATATCGGCAATAACAGCTTCGATTGCGCGCTGCTGGTCAGGAGTTTCTTCAAACGGAAAACTTGAAACAAAATTTAGATAAGCTTCTTTAGGATCAGCAAATGCAAAACCTTTGCGCGCAGCACGACGCGCATAAACTTCCAATAATTCCGCTGCGGTATCGCGAATTTGCTCCGCAGCTTTACGTTTGGCTTTCTGCCAGGTTTCACTGCCAAGTTTATGCAGCGGCGCTAACTCTTCATCGGTGCCGCTATAACGACTGATTAAATGCAGGTTGGTAACCGGAACATAGAGTTTGGTTTCATCTGCATATTCCAGGGTTAAAAATTCGTTGGTTTGGTCGTCGATTGTGATGGTTTCCAAACCGCGATAACGACCAACACCGTGATCAATGTGAACAACCGGAGAGCCTATTTTTAATTCAGTTAAATTTTTAACGATTAAATCAGCGTTATCCTGGCTCTGTTTGCGACGGCGGGTTTGCTGGACTCTTTCACCGAATAACTGGGTTTCGGTAATTAAGGCTATTTCAGGTTCGTGCAACACCAAACCTTGCTCAAGCGGAGCCGTGGTGATGGCTATTTTATCCTTACCATTAATGAAGCTTGACCAACCGTCAAGAATTGCAGGTGTAATACGGATGCGGCTTAGTAATTCCAATAAGCTTTCGCGGCGACCCGCGGAGTCCGCACAAAATAAAATGCGTCCTCCATACTCCATCAAAAAAGCCTGGATCGCCGCTAATGGATTTTCTGCTTGTGAACGAATGGGTAAATTGGGCGGAATTTGGGTAGAGAAATTGGTTTGCCCAACTTTATCGTCCAGGGTTTCTGCTGACACGAACGTGCGACAATAATTTTTTAAATAACTGAATAATTCATCGATGGCGATATAAATTTCTTTTGGCGGCAAAATAGGACGTTGCGGATCGACACGACGGCTTTCATAACGGCGCAATAATTCCAGCCAAAAATTTTCTGCGGCTTTTTCAATATCACCCAAACCGTAAACTTGAGTATTTTCTGGCAGATAATCAAACAGCGTGCTGCAAGTTTCAAAAAAAAGTGGCAAATAATATTCAATGCCCGCAGGTGAAATGCCTGCACTGACATCTTGAAAAATAGAACAGGCTTTATGGTCTACATCAAACTTTTCCAACCACTGTTGCTTAAAGCGGTTGATGCCAGTTTTATCAAGTGGAAACTCTTTGGCAGGCAATAATTGGATACTGTTAACTTGCTCGATGGTTAACTGGGTTTCCGGATCAAAGGTGCGCAGCGTTTCAACTTCATCGTCAAATAAATCCAGGCGATAGGGTTGTTCGCTACCCATAGGGAAAATATCAAGCAGAGAACCACGCACTGCGTATTCACCGTGTTCATAAACCGTATCTACTGCGTGGTAACCCGCTTTTTCAAAGTTGCGGCGCATACTATCGATATTAATTTTCTGGCCGCATTCGACCATCAAACTATTTCCAATTAAATAATCCGATGGCATCAAGCGTTGCAATAAAGACGTAACAGGAACCACGAGGATTCCCTGCTGTGTTTGCGGCAATTGATAAAGTGTTTTTAATCGATCAGAAATAATATCCTGGTGCGGAGAAATCGTATCGTAGGGCAGGGTTTCCCAATCGGCGAGGTGAAGGATATTAAAATCATCGCGCTGGTTAAAAAAGGCCAGCTCACTTTCTAACCTGAGCGCGCTGCTGGTATCTGCAGTAATCACCAGGCTGAAGCCTTGAGTTGCATAAGCGCCATTAAGGATCGCGAGCGCTTGTGCGCTACCGTGAAGCTGCCCCCAACTTTGTTTGTTGCCAGCGCGGGAGGAAACGGGAGGATTGCTGATAGATACCATCGTAAAACGCTTTTAACCCTGTTATTGCGAAGGGCATTATTGTACCCGTGCGATGGTGAAAAGTGGATTTTGGACACTAATTTTTTAACGATTGCGTCGTGTAAAACCGCCATGTTTAGCTAATTTTCGTCAAAGGTGAAAAATTTGGATAGGATGCTATACAAAAGATCCTGAATAGCATGTTGAATAAATTATATCCGCCATATAAATGGTTAAAACGTGAACATGGAGTAAGGTTTTCCGAGTTTGTGGGTGTCGCCTAAGGCATTTGCAATATTTCATTGCTACAATGGTGTTAAAGTCTCAGGCAGAAATTCAGGCTGTAGGCGCCTGATCAAGATTAAGCACTAGGGGGAAAATGTGGCAGATTACATGTATGACGTGCTGGTGATTGGCTCCGGCCCTGCGGGCGAAAGTTCTGCAATAGCGGCTGCAAAAGCAGGCAAACGCGTTGCAGTCATTGAGAATAGGGGGGTTGTGGGTGGAAGTTGTGCGCACAAAGGTACGATTCCATCGAAATCGCTACGTCATGTAGTGAAGCAAATCATCACCTTTAAAGCAGATAGTTTATTCCGTGAAATTGGCGATAGTCGCCGCCTTACTTTTCCTCGCGTTTTGCAATCGGCCGCTAAAGTAATTCCCAAGCAAGTTGAATTGCATACTAACTTTTATGTTCGCAACCGTGTCGATGTCTTGATTGGCCAGGCATCTTTTATTGATGCACATACTATCGACCTGGTGCTGCAAGATGGCGCACACGAAAAGTTTACTTCCCAGGATATTATTATCGCGACAGGCTCACGCCCTTATCGCCCTGCTGAACTGGATTTCAACCAGGAGCGCCTGTACGACAGCGATACTATCCTGGAAATGCAGCATACCCCACGACACATCATTATTTACGGCGCCGGTGTCATTGGTTGTGAATACGCATCAATTTTTTCCGGCTTGGGAATGCGCGTTGATTTAATTAATAACCGTGATCGCCTTTTATCATTTTTGGATGATGAAATTTCCGACGCACTTAGTTATCACCTGCGCGACAACGGCGTAACAGTTCGCCATAGTGAAGAATACGAAAAAATTGAATCCAATGAACACTCGGTGACATTGCATTTAAAATCAGGCAAACGTTTAAAAGCGGATGCAATTTTATGGTGTAACGGACGCAGTGGTAATACAGACTCGTTGAATTTGGATGCCGTTGGTTTAAAGGCCGATCATCGCGGTAATTTAAAAGTTGATGAATGTTATCGCACGACGGTAGAAAATATTTATGCAGTGGGCGACGTTATTGGCTGGCCAAGTTTGGCAAGCGCCTCTTACGGTCAGGGTCGCGCAGTTTCCGGTGGAATCCTGGGCGATGTTTGTATCCAGGTGTCTGATGTTCCAACGGGAATTTATACGCTTCCTGAAATTAGTTCCATCGGAAAAACTGAAACCGAATTAACGCAAGCACGTATTCCTTACGAAGTCGGTCGCGCCTTGTTTAAAAATACGGCACGCGGGCAAATCTCTGGTGAAAACGTGGGAATGCTTAAATTGCTCTTCCATGTAGACACATTAGAAGTGCTGGGTGTTCATTGTTTTGGCGCTGAAGCTGCGGAAATTGTGCATATTGGACAAGCCATCATGAGCCAAAAAGGAGCGGGCAATACAATCCAATATTTCCTGAGCACAACATTTAACTATCCAACCATGGCCGAAACTTATCGCGTCGCGGCTTTGGATGGTATGAATCGCGTCAGTCGTCGTTAAGAATTTTATTCAATAGTGATTTACGAAAAAGGCGCATTTAAACATGCGCTTTTTTTATTGAATTTATTTTTGATTATATAGGGAATCGTCATCCCCAAGGGGGATCCAGTGCCTTTGAGTTTTAAGTCTCTGGATCCTCTTCGAGGATGACAACTCCCGTATTTAATTATAAATCTTCAGATATGACGGAAAATGTTTAAGTAAGCTACTTCAATATTAAAAATTCGCAGAGAAGAATTAGGGTCAGAGTAAAATTAAAAAGGAAGAAATTTAATGCTGCGGCTAAATGCGGCTTAATTTTACCTTTCCCCCATTTTATTAATCTATTTTTTTGGCTCAATCGCTTTCAATTCATCTTCAGATATTTCATCTGTTGTCTCGATAATAATTTCTTTGTTTTCATGCAACTTGGGTTTGATTACGCTATATATCACGTGATCATTTTCAAAATAGACTTCAAATTCTTTATATTCCCAGCTTGAGATTGGTGGTTTTCCTTTGGCAGGATTTTCTTTTTGGGGCTCACCAAATTGACTTTTTACCTGGGCTTTTGACATGCCAGCCTCGGGCTTCGCTATTTGTTGCAATTCTGGCATTTGCGAACCAACAGGAATTTTAATGTCTTCTGCTAACGTGAATCCTGCACTGCAAAAAAATATACTCGCCCAACACCATAACAAAAAATTTTTCATTGCATACATCCTTAATCGTTTTCGTACAATCGACGTTTTTCCGCCATCTGTGCGCGCATAATTTGCTGGCCAATTAAATGTTGTTGTACATCGGTAATACGATGGAATTTCGCGGCAATTTGAAACTCACCCGTATTACTTGGTTCGCAGCGAATGACTTTGGCGAACAAAATAAGTCCTGCATTACTGGGTAAAAATATAATGCGCAAGCCAATGCAGTCCCCAACATTCAGCGAACTTGAACTACCAAATGCAATACCACCTTCACTCAAGTTAACCTGTTTAATGGTTTTGGATGGCGGGGCAGGTTTTTGGTCCGCCATCAACTCCTGGCCAAGCAATTCAATTTTTCGGTTCAGGTTGTGCAAATATTCCGCAAGCGGACGACTTAGCTCTTTAATCTGGAAAAGAAACTGCGCATTATCGGTATCAATCTTTTTTAGTTCTGAATAAAGCTTTAACGAATTAGCATTACTAAATAAAGCTTCCGGCTGGGTTTTAGCTGCCGTGGATTCATCAATGGACTTGAACTCCAGGGCAATAGTTTCATCAATCCGAAAAAAACTGCGGCGTTCTGACATGGTCACTTCTCTGCATTTTTAGGAAATTAATGCGTTAAACATAGCACAAGCCCCACATTTATTCCGAAAAAAGGGCGGCTAACAGGCTTTTTTTGAAAGCCGGGGCTGGAAACCTCAAAGGGCTTTTATATCTGCAAATTTATGGGTTTACATCTGCCAACTTACTAGGTTTAATGCGCCCCATGATGAAAAATATCCCTCTTTATATCGGCTTGCGGTACACCCGTGCCAAGCGTCGCAACCAGTTTATTTCATTTATTAGCGCCTTTTCGCTAATCGGCATGGCATTGGGCGTTATGGCGCTCATTGTTGTCTTGTCGGTCATGAATGGTTTGGATCGTGAAATGAAACAGCGCCTGCTCAGTGTTATCCCTCATGGCTATATTGATCGTGAACCTGCTTTAACCAACTGGCAGGAAATCGCGCAGCAAGTTCTCCAGCATCCCAGGGTAGTTGGCACGGCGCCTTATATATCGCGCGAAGCTTTGGTGGGCTATGGTAATGATATCCAGGGAATACAAATTGAAGGCATATTGCCAGAAGAGGAGATGAAAATTTCCGTCATCGACAAACACATGCTGGTGGGTTCGTTGGCAGATTTAAAAGCCGGTGAGTTCGGCGTGATTATGGGCAGTATGATGGCTCGCCAATTAGGCTTGGCTCCCGGCGATAAGGTGATGATTACCTCATCAGATATTAATATTACTCCTGCCGGTATTTTCCCTCGCAATAAAAACTTTACGCTCGTTGGTGTCTTTGAAGTGGGCGGACAAGTTGATTTTAATTTGGCACTAATCCACTTAAATGATGCGCAGAAATTTTTCCGTGTTCCCGGCGCCCAGGGCCTGCATGTGAAAACAACCGATTTGTATAACGCAGCAGCTGTAATGAAAGAATTGGGCACCCAGTTTGGTAATGATTATAAGGTCAAAGATTGGAGCCAGACTCAAGGCAGTCTTTTTCAGTCGGTAAAAATGGAAAAAATTGTCACCGGAACCCTGCTGAATATTTTAATTTTTATTGCCGTATTCAATATTGTTTCAAGCCTCGTATTGATGGTTGCCGATAAACGTTCTGATATTGCGGTGCTGCGCACTTTAGGGCTGACTGCAAAACAGGTAATGGGAATTTTTATTGTGCAGGGCAGTGCAGTTGGGTTTGTGGGAACTTTTATTGGTGTTATTGCAGGATGTATTTTGACCTGGCTGCTGAATCCCATCATGAATTTACTTGAACGCTTGTTTGGTTTTCATTTCTTCGATCCCGAAACTTTTTACATCACGGGTCTGCCCAGTTATTTAATGTGGCAGGATCTTGTGACCATCACACTCACCGCGTTGATATTAAGTTTTTTAGCCACACTTTATCCCGCTTATCGCGCTAGTAAAATTGAGCCCGCCGAGGCATTACGTTATGAATAATCCTGTTTCTTCATCGTCTTCTCCATCAGTTTTAACGTGTGTAAATGTCAGTAAGCATTATGGTGAAGGTGCTTTGGCTGTAAGTGTATTGCGTGAAATTAATATTGATATTTTATCGGGTGAGCGCGTTGCGATTGTGGGTGCATCCGGTTCAGGTAAATCGACCTTGCTGAATATTTTGGGCGGATTGGACTTACCTGATACTGGCGAAGTGTGTGTTGCGGGTGAAGTATTATCAAAAATGAGTGCAGATGAGCGTGGTTTTTTACGTAATCGCAACCTGGGTTTTGTTTATCAATTCCATCATTTATTACCAGAATTCACCGCGATAGAAAATGTTTGCATGCCGCTGCTAATTGCAAAGATGAACAAGGCGCAGGCACAAGAAAAAGCTACCGCCATGTTGCAACGCGTTGGTTTGGGGCATCGCCTGGAACATAAACCTTCGGAGTTGTCAGGCGGGGAGCGCCAGCGTGTGGCCATTGCCAGGGCATTAGTGACATCACCCGCGTGTGTATTAATGGATGAACCCACCGGCAATCTGGACACTCATTCTGCGGAAAGTATTCAACAACTGATGTTGGAGCTTAACCAATCTATCGGCACCAGTTTTATTGTGGTTACACACGATTTACGGCTCGCCGCAAAGATGGATAGAACGCTCACATTGGCCGATGGCGTTTTAGTATGAACCCAAAAACTATTTTCAATCGCTTCACTTTTTTAGTCGGCGCGCGTTACGGGATATCGCGTAAACACAGCCAATTGGTTTCTTTTATTTCGCGCTTATCAACTGCGGGCTTAGTGATTGGAGTTGCATTGCTGATTGTTGTGATGTCGGTGATGAACGGCTTTGACCATGAATTGCGCGAGCGCATTTTGGGAATAATGCCGCAGGCAACGATTTATCACCGCGAAGGCATTTCGGATTATGAATCCTTAATTAAGCAACTTAAGCAGCAGGATAAACGTATTCTGGCTGCTGCACCTTTTGTGCAAATCCAGGGATTATTTAATTTCCAAAAACACGTAGCACCGGTTAATTTATTTGGTGTTGATCCTACACAGGAAACCAAACTCAGCACGCTGGAACAATATTTACCTCCGAATACATTTTTGCAACTCAACCAAAATCCACAAGCCGTTATTATCGGCCAGGGCATTGCCGATAAACTCAAGGTTAAACCTGGCGATAAAATTACCTTAATTATTCCGCGCTCGAGCGACGCAAATGCAGCGCCAGGAATTCTTATGCTGGATGTGGTTGCGATTTTAAAAAGCAATACTAATGTCGATGAAACATTAGCCCTGATGAATTTAACAGCGGCTTCGCAAGCATCACAATTTCCAGGAAAAGTTAGCGGGGTTCGCCTGCAAGTCACGGATTTATTTGAAGCATCGACAGTTGTTGTCAGCGCAGTCAATCAATTACCCGTTGGCTATTATGGTTCTGACTGGACGCGTACACACGGAACGATTTACGAAGCCATCCACATGTCAAAAAATCTGGTTGGATTATTATTGCTGTTAATTATTGGCATTGCGGCATTTAATTTGGTGTCGACCTTGATTATGGTTGTTGTCGATAAGCAAGGCGATATTGCGATATTGCGAACGCTCGGTGCATCCAGCAAAGAAATTATTGGTATTTTTATGATTCAGGGTGGATTGATCGGCTTGATTGGCACAACGATCGGTGCAATTTTAGGTGTACTTTTATCCTGGGTTGTTACTGATTTAATTGCCGGTCTGGAAAAATTATTGGGCATCCAGTTTTTGCATTCTGATGTTTATCCCATCAGTTATTTGCCATCGGATTTATATTGGTCCGATGTTGCGCAAGTTTGTGCTACATCTTTATTTATTTGTTTTTTTGCTGCGTTATATCCCGCCTGGCGTGCAAGTCGCGTACAACCGGCTGAGGCTTTGCGGTACGAATAGTTAATCGTGCCCCATAGCGCGATGCTTTTGTCGCGCACGCCATTTTCTTTTTACATTCAATCGCCACATGAAATTTGAACCCAAATAAGCCAGAGTAGCGCAACTTGTTGCTCCCAGGATTGAGCCCACTAAATAAGGTTTCCAAACCACTTCAAACTCGTGATAAAGCCAAACCCAGGTAAACTCCAGACCCGTCACGGGATCAGATTGCAAGATAAAACGCCCCAAATGATAAAACGCATACATGATTAACGGGATTGTGATCGGATTTCCAACCCAAACTACAGCAATCGTGAGCGGCAGGTTACTGCGCGACACCAGGGCTGCCACCGCAGCGGCAGGTGTATGAATAGGAAGAGGGGGAAGCAAACCGATAAAAATCCCCCAAAAACAAGCTTTGGATACAGAGCGGCGGTTCATGTGGAACAAATTGGGATCGTGGATCAGGTCACCTAAAAAGCGTAGCGACTTGCTGTTTTTGATGGCATCAGCAGAAGGCATAATTTTTTTTAACGAAAAACGTGACATGCTAAAACCATTGGTCCTTAAAAGTGGTGGCAGTATGACAGAAGCCTTCTTTCTGCCACCAATTGTCTATTCATTTGGCTTTATTAATTGCCAATTAATTATTTTCTTATTAAAAAGTTTTTGTGAGGAAATTTCATTTAAGATTATTTATCAAATGAAACTTACTCTATATTGCCTGCATGCAATCCGCATTCTTTTTTAGTAGCTTCTTCCCACCACCAGCGACCAGCACGCTCATGCTCATTAGGGCCGACGGGACGCGTGCAAGGTTCGCAGCCAATCGAAATGTAACCTTTATCATGTAACTCATTGTAGGGTGCTTCGCACATGCGAATGTAATCCCACACATCTTTCGATGTCCAATTCGCAAGCGGATTAAATTTTGTCAGCGTGCTATCTGGACGCGCAAATAATTTATCATCTTGAATGATGGGAACTTCGGCGCGAGTAGGACTTTGGTCTTTGCGTTGGCCAGTAATCCACGCATCCACCTCACTGAGTTTTTTGCGTAAAGGCTCTATTTTCCGCACTCCGCAGCATTCCGAATGGCCATCCTCATAAAAACTGAACAGGCCTTTTTCGTTTACTAATTTACGAACCGAATCGCCATCAGGAGAAACCACATCAATTTTTATTCCGTAATGTTTGCGAACTTTTTCAATAAAACGATAGGTTTCAGGATGCAATCTTCCGGTATCCAAACAAAACACCTGGATATCAGGGCGATAATTTTTTGCGATCTCAATTAATGCGACATCTTCAGCGCCGCTAAAAGAAATTGCGATATTTTCAAATTGTGAAAGCGCATATTTAATAATTTTTTGCGGCGATTCGTTTTGTAGTTTTTGTTCTATATCAACCAGCGAAATTAATGAGTCATTCATAAGAGCGATTCTGTTGGTAAAAACGAAGGGCGATAAGAATAACAGAGCTACACTAAAAACTCTTGATGCATGGCGGATAAATTAATTTAAAATTTGGGCCAAATTTGGTGCAAATAACTGAATAATGAAGGAATAAGAGTTTGTCGTTATTCCTCATCTTTGCTATATTACCCCACGATTTTAATGGGTATGCCGCTATTAGGTTATTTTTCATACCAATTGCGCATTTTGTTTTCTCCTCTCGTCCTTAGGGTGATTCGATTGCCATTATCCCCGGAAAACACTACTGAATTTTGGTCGATTGCAGCCTACCTCGGCGGCATTGGTTTCCTTCTCTTCGTGATGCTTTTTATCCCTCAATGGCTTGGCGGCAAAGCCTGGGGTAGAGCCAAAAATGATCCTTTCGAGTCCGGCGTTGTTTCCCAAGGTAGTGCGCGTTTGCGACTCTCCGCCAAATTCTATTTGGTCGCCATGCTCTTCGTTATCTTCGACGTTGAAGCCCTGTATCTCTATGCATGGTCTGTATCAGTTCGCGAGAGCGGCTGGGTTGGCTTTGCGGAAGCCGTTTTATTTATCGCTATCCTGTTGGCCGGTTTGGTCTATTTGATTCGTATTGGTGGTTTGGATTGGGCACCAGCCCAGCGTCATCGTCGTGCAGAGCTTGTGCGCGCACGCCTTGCCGATAATCCGTCAGCAGAATAATTGAGGTTTTGTGAATGAAGTACACGCTTACTCGCGCTAATCCGGAAGCTGCACAAGGCGCTTATCCCATGCACACGCAACAAACCGTTGCGGATCCTATGGAAGACGAAGTCCATAAAAGTGTATTCATGGGCCGCCTTGAAGACATGCTTCACGGTGTTGTGAATTGGGGTCGTTCAAATTCCTTGTGGCCATACAACTTCGGTTTGTCATGTTGCTATGTAGAAATGGCGACTGCATTTACATCGCCGCATGACCTTGCGCGTTTTGGTGCTGAAGTAATTCGTGCATCACCCCGTCAAGCCGACTTGATGGTGGTTGCCGGAACCTGTTTTATCAAGATGGCGCCCGTCGTGCAGCGTTTATACGAGCAAATGCTCGAACCCAAATGGGTTATTTCCATGGGTGCCTGCGCGAACTCCGGCGGTATGTACGATATTTATTCGGTTGTACAGGGTGTTGATAAGTTCCTTCCTGTCGATGTGTATATTCCTGGTTGTCCTCCGCGCCCTGAAGCTTTCTTGCAAGCATTGACGCTTTTACAGCAGTCAATCGGTGAGGAGCGTCGTCCGCTGTCATGGACCGTGGGTGAGCAAGGTGTGTATCGCGCCGATTTGCAACCCGAGCGTGATCGCAAGCAGCCTGAGCGTATCGCCGCTGTTAACTTGCGTACACCTGATGAAGTTTAATTTTAAAAATTAGCCTAAGCGAACCAAACAATGACCGAAAACGTCACCATTAGCCCACCTCTCACACCTGTAGTGGGCGCTGAGCACGAAGTTGTGCGCGAGCTGCATGAGCAGTTTGGCGCAGATACTTTTGTGTTTCAGACCACTCTCGATAAAGTACCTACGCTCTGGGTGCCGCGCGATAAGTTAATCGATGTATTAACCTTCCTGCGCAAAGTACCGCGTCCTTTCGTAATGCTTTATGACTTGTCGGCTACCGACGAGCGCTTGCGCCAAAACCGTTTGGGCATGCCAGTTGAAGACTTCACCGTTTTCTATCATTTGGTATCGATTGATCGCAACAGCGATGTTCGTATCAAAGTAGCGCTCAAACTCGACGATTTAAAACTCCCAACCTCAATCGGTATCTGGCCAAACGCCAACTGGTATGAGCGTGAAGCCTGGGACTTATTTGGCGTTGTGTTTGAAGGTCACCCGCATTTATCGCGTATTTTGTTGCCGCGCACATGGGAAGGCCATCCGCTCCGTAAAGATTATCCAGCGCGAGCCACCGAATTTGATCCGTTTAAACTCGATGCCGCCAAGCAAGATTTAGAGCAGGAATCTTTGTTGTTCAACCCGGAAGAGTGGGGCATGAAACGCAGCAACAAAGACAATACCGAAGATTTCATGTTCTTGAACCTCGGTCCAAACCACCCATCGGCGCACGGTGCTTTCCGTATCGTATTGCAACTGGATGGTGAAGAAATTCTCGATTGCGTTCCCGACATCGGCTACCACCATCGTGGTGCTGAAAAAATGGCTGAGCGTCAATCATGGCACTCTTACATTCCTTACACCGACCGTATCGACTACCTCGGCGGCGTAATGAACAACTTGCCTTATGTTCTTGCCGTAGAAAAATTGGCGGGAATTGAAGTACCGGATCGCGTTAAAACCATCCGTGTAATGTTGGCTGAATTCTTCCGTATTACGTCGCACCTGCTGTACCTCGGTACTTACATCCAGGACGTGGGCGGTATGTCGCCAGTGTTCTTTATGTTTACTGACCGTATGAAAGCTTACGATGTAATTGAAGCCATTACCGGTTTCCGTATGCATCCGGCCTGGTATCGTATCGGCGGCGTTGCCCACGACCTGCCAAAAGGTTGGGATCGTTTGGTGCGTGAATTTGTTGAGTGGTTGCCAGCACGCCTTAAAGAATACGAAAAAGCTGCGTTGCAAAACTCTATTTTGGTTGCGCGTTCTGTTGATGTTGCGCAATACAACAAAGACCAGGCGTTGGCTTGGGGCGTAACTGGCCCAGGTTTGCGTGCGACAGGTGTTGATTTCGATTTGCGTAAAGCGCGTCCATATTCTGGCTACGAAAACTTCGAATTCGATGTTCCGGTTGGCCAACATGGCGATGCTTATGAGCGTGCAGTATTGCGTCTGGAAGAGATGCACCAGTCAGTGCGTATCATCAAGCAATGCTTGGAAAATATGCCAGCCGGCCCATACAAAGCTGACCATCCGCTGACCTGTCCACCACCAAAAGAACGTACTTTGCAAGACATCGAAACCCTGATTACCCACTTCCTGTCGGTATCATGGGGTCCGATTATGCCTGCGGGCGAGAGTTGCCAGATGATTGAAGCCACCAAAGGCATCAACAGCTACTATCTGACCTCCGATGCCAGCACCATGAGTTACCGTACGCGTATACGTACACCAAGTTTTGCGCATTTGCAGCAAATTCCGTCTGTGATCAATGGTTCCATGATCCCTGATCTTATCGCCTACCTAGGCTCAATTGACTTTGTGATGGCCGATGTTGACCGCTAATACTACCCAGACAATTGCCAGCGATCGCGTTGGCGACTTTGAGTTCAGTGCTTTCGAGCGTGAACAAATTGAACACGCGATTCATCATTACGCGGAGCCACGCGCTGCGATTATTGATGCATTGAAAATCGTGCAAAGCCAGCGTCGCTGGGTGCCGGATGGTGCCGTTTATGCGATCGCCGACATCCTCAGCGTAGGTGCTGGTGATGTTGAAGGCGTTGCGACTTTTTACAACCGCATCTACCGCCAGCCAGTTGGCCGTCATGTAATTGCAGTGTGCGACAGTATCGGTTGTTTCCTGATGGGCTTTGACCAGCTTTACGGTTCAATCCAGCAAAAGCTCGGCATCAAGCCAGGCCAAACTACCGCTGATGATCGTTTCACTTTACTGCCGATTGTTTGCCTCGGCGCTTGCGATAAAGCACCAGTGTTGATGGTAAATGATGCAACTCATTTCAATGTGACTCCAGAGAACATTGACTCAGTATTGGAGCAATATAAATGACCTCCAATATCAATGTCGGCCTAACCAACGTAGGCCCGGAAACACATCCACTGACCTGGCGCTATACCAAAGCCGGCAAGTCAGTGTTGACTATCGAAGATTACGAAGCATTGGAAGGTTACTCTGCATTGAAGAAAGCGATTTCAATGCAACCAACTGATGTGCAAGCTGAAGTTAAGGCGTCTAACTTGCGTGGCCGTGGTGGTGCAGGTTTCCCGACCGGCGTTAAATGGTCATTGATTCCAATGGGACCAGATGCTGGACAGAAATACCTCGTTTGTAATGCCGACGAGATGGAGCCCGGCACGTTTAAAGACCGTTTTCTGATGGAAGAGCTTCCACACCAATTAGTTGAAGCCATGATCACTGCGGCTTATGCGATTGGCGCGAGCAAAGGTTATATCTTCTTGCGTGGCGAATACATTATTGCCGGTGAGCGCTTGAACGCTGCAATCCAACAAGCGACCAAAGCTGGTTACATCGGCGAAAATATCTTGGGTTCAGGCTTCAATTTTGAACTTCACGTTCACTTGGGTGCTGGTCGTTATATCTGTGGTGAAGAAACTGCATTGATTAACTGCCTGGAAGGTCGTCGTGCTAACCCGCGTACCAAGCCGCCATTCCCGCAACAGGCGGGCGCATGGGGCAAACCGACTATCGTAAATAACGTTGAAACCTTGATGAACATCCCCGCGATTTTGTTGCGCGGTGCAGATTGGTTCAAGGGTTTGTCACAAGGCAAAAGCCCGGATGCCGGTACCAAAATGTACGGTATTTCCGGTCGTGCAAAAATCACGGGTTTGTGGGAATTGCCAATCGGAACTACGGGGCGCGAATTGCTCTACACCTACGGCGGCGGAATGGCTGATGGCTATGAGCTGAGCTGCTGGTTGCCGGGTGGTGCATCAACTGACTTCCTTATGCCAGAACACCTTGATTTGGCGATGGACTACGACACCATCATGAAAGCCGGTAGCCGTATGGGTACCGCCTTGATCATGGTTGTGGACGACAAACAAAACATAATTTCAGCAGTGCGTAACCTTGAGCAGTTCTTTGCGCGCGAATCCTGTGGTTGGTGTACACCATGCCGTGATGGTTTGCCGTGGACTGTGAAAATCCTTGAATCCATTGAAGCGGGAACAGGGCAGGAGGGCGATATCGCTACCCTGCAACAACTGACTCGTTTCTTAGGCCCGGGCAAAACCTTCTGTGCCCACGCCCCGGGAGCTATGGAACCACTGCAAAGCGCGTTGAAATTCTTCCCCGCTGAATTTGCGAAAGGGATTAAAGCTCAATAGCTTTTAAAGAATAAGAGCTAATAGCTTTAACGCGCAGTTTTTCACGAGGTGATCTCGCGGTCACCTTAAACTTTAAATCCGTTAGTCGCCTCACTTTGGTGGGGAAAAACGTCAAACGGTAACGACCTTAAAGAAAGGTAAGACGCAGAATGGCGACCATTCACGTAGACGGTAAACAGTACGATGTTAACGGCTCAGATAACTTGCTTGAAGCATGTTTGAGTCTTGGCCTCGATATTCCCTATTTTTGTTGGCATCCCGCTTTAGGTTCCGTTGGCGCTTGTCGTCAATGTGCGGTTAAGCAATTCAACGACGAAAACGATACTCGCGGTCGTTTGGTGATGTCGTGCATGACGCCCGCCAACGATAAAACCTACATTGCAATCAAAGACGAAGAAGCAAAATCATTCCGCAAAAGCGTGGTTGAGTGGTTGATGACCAACCACCCGCACGATTGCCCGGTATGTGCTGAAGGCGGTCACTGTCATTTGCAAGATATGACCGTAATGACTGGCCATAACACGCGTCGCTACCGCTTCACCAAGCGCACCCACGTAAACCAGGATCTCGGCCCATTCGTCAACCACGAAATGAACCGTTGTATCGCGTGTTATCGCTGCGTTCGTTACTATGACGATTACGCAGGCGGTAAAGATTTCGGCGTTTATGGTGCACACGACAATGTATATTTCGGTCGCCCTGAAAGCGGTGATCTGGAAAGCGAATTCTCCGGCAACTTGACTGAAGTTTGCCCGACTGGTGTGTTCACCGATAAGACTCACGCTGATCACTACACCCGTAAATGGGATATGCAATTTGCACCAAGCGTTTGCCAAAGCTGTGCGGTTGGTTGTAACACTAGTCCTGGTGAGCGTTATGGTGAAATTCGTCGTATCGAAAACCGCTTTAACGGTTCAGTAAACCAATATTTCCTCTGCGATCGCGGTCGTTTTGGTTACGGTTATGTAAACCGTGCAGATCGTCCAACCAAACCGCGTTTAAATTCAGGTTCAGAAACTTTCACCATTGATTCTGCGTTGGATAAAGCAGCTGACTTATTGCGCGGTAAACGCGTTGTTGGTATCGGCTCTCCACGTGCATCACTCGAAACCAATTTTGCTTTGGCAAGTTTGGTTGGTGCAGGCAAATTTTCTTACGGCGTTGCGGCTGAAGAACAAGCGCTCAATGCACTCGTTCATAAAGTGTTGAAAGAGGGTAGTGTTACTACGCCAAATCTGCGTGACATTGAAAAAGCTGATGCCGTTTTAATTTTGGGTGAAGACATTACCCAAATGGCAGCGCGTGTTTCTTTGGCTGTTCGTCAAGCGGCAAAAACTCTTGCATTGAAATTGGCTGCTGCCAAGAAGGTGCCCGAGTGGAATGCGTACCCGATTAAAAACATCGTTCAATCGGAAAAAAGTCCGGTGTATATCGCGAGTGTTAATGCAACACGTTTGGACGATATTGCCGCGACCAAAACACGCGCTTCTGTAACAGATATTGCGCGTTTAGGTTTTGCGATAGCGAATATTATCGACCCATCTTCACCAGCGGTTTCGGGTTTGTCTGAAGAGCTGACCGCACAGGCACAAACAATTGCTGCCGGTTTGTTAGCTGCCGATAAACCACTCGTTATTTCCGGTGTTGGTTTGAAATCTGAAGCTGTTATCCAGGCTGCTGCAAACATCGCTTACGCGCTGAAAAAGCGTGAAAAAGATGTTGGTATTTCTCTCACCTTGCTCGAAGCAAACAGTCTTGGTACTGCCTTGTTAAACACCCAGGGCGGTGAATCTGTCGAAGCGATTTTGACAGCAGTTCGCGATGGCCAGGCTGATACCCTGGTTGTGGTGGAAAACGATTTGTACCAACGCGCTCCTGCAGAGTTGGTTGATGCAGCATTGAAAGCGGCGAAAGCGGTTATTGTCCTTGATCACCAAACAACAGCCACCGCAGAAAAAGCGACTTTGGTATTGCCAGCGTCAAGCTTCGCGGAAGGCGATGGTACTTTGGTGAATATGGAAGGCCGTGCGCAACGCTTCTTCCAGGTGTTCGATGCGTCTTACTACAAGCCAGAGCAGTTAATTCGCGAAGGCTGGCGTTGGTTGCACGCGATCAAATCAACTCTGGATAACAAGCCAGTTGATTGGACAGTGCTTGATCATGTGACCGAGAGCTTGGCCAATTCAAACGCAGCTTTGTCAGCGATTGTACAAGCAGCGCCCGATTCTGGTTTGCGTGTCCACGGTTCAAGAATTGCGCGTGAACCGCGTCGTTATTCTGGCCGCACCGCAATGCGTGCAAACCAAAACGTACACGAAATTCGTCAACCGCAAGATCAGGACACGGCAATGTCTTTCTCGATGGAAGGTGTTTCCGGTCCAACCAACAATACGCAATTGATTCCATTTGCATGGGCTCCGGGCTGGAACTCGCCGCAAGCCTGGAATAAATTCCAAGCAGAAGTAGGTGGCAGCTTACGTGCGGGTGATCCGGGTGTACGTTTGATTGAAGCCTCAGCTTCAGCAGAGTATTTCAACGCAGTTCCAAATGCAGTTTCAGGTTTGCAATCTGCACCGCTTTACCACTTGTTTGGTAGTGATGAAATGTCTTCTCGCTCAGAGGTGTTTGCAACCCGTATCGCAACTCCTTATGTAGCCGTTTCATCAGCAGATGCTCAACAGCTTGGTTTGGTTAACGGCCAAAATGCTGAAGTGGTTGCAGGTGGATCGATATTTGTTGCGCCGGTTAAAGTGTCTCCTGAGTTGGCAACAGGTGTAGTAGGTGTTCCAGTATTGACTGGATTACCGAAGGTTGCTTCCGGTTTAGCCGTTAGCTTGAAGGGGAGTGTGTAATGAGTATTTTCACTCCTGAACTCCTGGCGATTATCTGGGCCGTTGTTAAAGCGTTGATTGTGCTTTTCGGTGTGGTGGTTTGCGCGGCTTTCCTGAGTTTTGTTGAGCGTCGTTTGCTCGCGCTCTGGCAAGATCGTTACGGTCCGAACCGCGCAGGTCCTTTCGGTTTGCTGCAATTACCAGCCGATATGATCAAGATGTTCTTCAAAGAAGACTGGACGCCACCCTTCGTTGACAAGTTAACTTTCTGGTTAGCCCCTGCGATTGCGATGAGTGGTTTGTTGTTGTCATTTGCGATTGTCCCAATCGTTCCAGGTTGGGTTGCTGCGGATTTGGACATTGGTATTTTGTTCTTCTTCGCAATGGCTGGTTTGGCTGTGTATGCGGTGATGTTTGGTGGTTGGTCTTCCAATAACAAATACGCCTTGCTCGGTGGTGTTCGTGCTACCGCGCAAACTGTCAGCTACGAAGTGTTTATGGGCTTGTCCTTGATGGGCATCGTCGTTATCACTGGCTCATTCAACATGACTGATATCGTAAACGCTCAGAAAGATTGCTGGTTTGTGTTCCCGCAAATCCTCGGTTTCCTGACTTTCTCTGTTGCCGGTATTGCGGTAACTCACCGTTCTCCGTTCGATGCTCCTGAAGCAGAACAAGATCTGGCAGCGGGTTACCACACAGAATATTCCGGTTTGAAGTGGGGTATGTTCTTCGTCGGTGAATACATTGGTGTTGTGCTGGTTTCTTCCTTGATCACTGTGTTGTTCTTCGGCGGCTGGTTACCACCTTTCGGATTCCTGAGTTTTATTCCTCCATTCTTCTGGTTCGCCATTAAAACAGCATTCTTCATCATGATGTTTATTTTGGTGAGAGCGGCGTTACCACGTCCTCGTTATGACCAGATCATGGATTTCGGTTGGCGTGTTTGCTTGCCAATCACGCTTGTGAACCTGGTAGCTACTGCTGCGGTAGTGCTCTTGTTACAACCGTCAGCGGCTTAAGGTTGAGGTACAGAAATGATTAAACTGTTAAAAGGCACGTATACACAGTTCCGCAGCTTGTGGATGGTGTTTACCCATGCATGGCGCAAGCGCGATACCATCCAGTATCCCGAGCAAATGCCTTATGTTCCACCACGTTATCGTGGCCGTATTATCCTGACGCGCGACCCAGATGGTGAAGAGCGTTGTGTAGCCTGTAACCTCTGTGCGGTTGCATGTCCGGTGGGTTGTATTTCTTTGCAAAAGGCCGAGCGTGAAGATGGTCGTTGGTTTCCGGAGTTTTTCCGCATCAACTTCTCGCGCTGCATTTTCTGCGGTATGTGCGAAGAAGCTTGCCCGACAACGGCAATCCAGTTAACACCTGATTTCGAAATGGCAGAATTCAAACGTCAAAATCTGGTGTACGAGAAAGAGCATTTGTTGATTTCCGGTCCGGGGAAATATCCTGACTATAACTTCTATCGCGTTTCCGGTTTGGCCATCGCTGGCAAGCCGAAAGGTGGTGCGCAAAACGAAGCACAACCTGTAAACGTGAAGAGCCTTTTACCTTAATCAATCAAAGGAATACGACGTGGGACCTGCAATAGCTTTCTACCTCGCCGCTGCGATTGCCTTGATTGCATCGATTCGAGTTATCACCGGTACCAATCCAGTGCATGCACTGTTGTATTTGGTAGTGTCGCTGCTTGCGGTAGCGATGATCTTTTTTGCCCTGGGTGCGCCTTTTGCTGCTGCACTTGAAATGATTGTTTACGCTGGTGCCATCATGGTGCTGTTTGTGTTTGTGGTGATGATCCTCAACCTTGGCGCTGCGATTGATGAACAAGAGAAAAAATGGTTGTCGCCACGTGCTTGGATCGGCCCATCTTTTTTGTCATTAGCTTTGCTGGCTGAATTGGTTTACACCATCAAACCTAATCTTGAAACCCTGATCACTATCACCAAGGTTGGTCCAAAAGAAGTGGGTATCGCTTTGTTTGGTCCTTACGTATTGGCGGTGGAATTAGCCTCCATGTTGTTGCTCGCTGCTATGGTTGCTGCCTGGCATTTAGGCCGCGATGCAGATAAAGACGATAAGGAGATTAAAAATGCTTAATGCTTTTCATGCAGTGCCTTTAGAGCACGGCCTTGTCGCTGCCGGTGCACTGTTTACCGTTGGCCTGGCTGGTGTATTGATTCGCCGCAATTTGCTGTTTGTACTTATGAGTATTGAAATCATGATGAATGCTGCCGCTATGGCATTCGTGATTGCCGGTGCGCGTTGGGTACAACCTGATGGCCAAATCATGTTTATTTTAATTTTAACTTTGGCTGCCTCTGAAGCTGCAATTGGCTTGGCAATCGTTATTCAACTTTACCGTCGCTACCAGTCTCTGGACGTTGATGCAGCAAGTGAGATGCGCGGATGAACCAACTCTATCTAACAATTCTATTTCCTCTAATCGGATTCCTGATCCTTGTAACGGGGCGCAAGCGTTTATCTGAAAATCTTGCGGCTTTTGTAGGTGTTGGTTCCGTTGGTTTGGCTGCGCTCGTTGCAGCTTATGCCGGTTATGATTTCTTGCAACACAAACCCGAATCAGGTGCTTTTGTTCTGCCACTGTGGACCTGGGTAAATGTTGCCGGTTTTGCTCCCGCGTTTAACTTACACCTTGATGGTTTGTCGTTGACCATGTTGGGGGTGATTACCGGTGTAGGTTTCCTGATTCATTTGTTTGCGTCCTGGTACATGCGTGGCGATGAAGACTATGCGCGCTTCTTCTCCTACATGAACCTCTTCCTGGCCAGCATGATTTTGTTGGTATTGGGTGACAACCTGGTATCGCTGTATTTCGGTTGGGAAGGTGTAGGTCTCTGCTCCTATCTTTTGATCGGCTACTACTATCGCGATCCTGCAAACGGCGCTGCTGCCCGTAAAGCCTTCGTGGTTACCCGTGTGGGTGATGCGTTTATGGCAATTGGTTTGTTCATCCTTTACCAACATCTTGGCACGCTCAATATTCAGGAAGTGATTGCGAAGGCACCAACCGTATTTACTGTTGGCTCATCGACAATCGTATTCGCGACCATGATGTTGTTGGGTGGTGCAGTTGGTAAATCGGCGCAATTGCCATTACAAACATGGTTGGCCGATGCGATGGCGGGTCCAACTCCAGTTTCTGCATTGATCCATGCCGCTACCATGGTAACCGCAGGTGTTTATTTGATTGCACGTACTCATGTGTTGTTCGAATTGGCTCCGGATGTGTTGTATCTCGTTGGCGTGATTGGTGCGGTGACTTTGTTTATTGCCGGTTTTGCCGCGCTCGTACAAACAGACATCAAGCGTATCCTTGCTTACTCAACCATGAGCCAGATCGGCTATATGTTTTTGGCTTTGGGCGTGAAAGCCTACCAGCCAGCGATTTGGCATTTGGTGTACCACGCATTCTTCAAAGCCTTATTGTTCCTCTCATCAGGCGCAGTGATTATTGCCTGTCACCATGAACAAAACATTTTCAAAATGGGCGGCTTGCGTAAAAAGATTCCATTTGTGTATGCGTGCTTCCTGGTCGGTGGTGCAGCTTTGGTTGCCTTGCCATGGGTGACCGTAGGTTTCTACTCAAAAGACGAAATTTTGCTGGAAGCTTATAGCCATCCGGAGTTGTTCTACGCAGGTTTGGCTGGCGCGTTCATGACAGCAATTTATACCTTCCGTTTGATTTTTATCGCCTTCCACGGTGAAGCCAAAACCGAAGTCCATGCTATCCATGGTGCGGACTACTGGTTGCCATTGGGGATTTTGTTAGTGCTTTCAACTGGTCTTGGCGCGCTGATCGTTCCACCGCTCGACGGCGTATTGCCGGGCAATCATGAAGTGGAAGAGGGTGCGAAACACTTTGTAGAGATCATCACGATTGCAACAGCAATCACTGGTACTTTACTGGCGGTTTTCCTGTTCCTGTTTGATACCAAAATCGTTCGCTCAATTGCTTCATCGTCAATTGGTAAAGTGCTGACCAAATTCTGGTTTGCTGCCTGGGGCTTCGATTGGTTATACGATCACGTACTCGTTAAGCCTTATGTTTTCCTCACGCGCATTTTGCGTAGAGACCCCGTTGATAAAACCTTTAATCTGATTCCTGCTGGCATTACGCAGTTATACAGAGGGTTGAGTGCAACTCAAACCGGTAGTGTACGTTGGTACGCTGCCACTATTGCTGCCGGTGTGGTGATTATTCTCGCCGCGCTTGTGTTGTTGTAAGAACTTAAGGAACCAGAGAAAAGATGCTTACCTGGCTCATACTCATACCTTTTATCGGCGGCTTGCTCTCCTGGCAGGCTGAACGTTTCGGCAATAAAGCTCCACGCTGGATTGCTTTGATTAGCATGTTTGCATTATTTGCATGTACATTAAGTTTATGGCTCAAATACGATTATTCACTCACCAATTTGAGCGCTGGCCAATCTGTTTGGGCAGAGGAATTACAAGTCAACTGGATTCCACGCTTTGGTATCAGTTTCCATTTGGCACTGGATGGTTTATCGATCCTGATGCTATTGCTTACCGCCTTTTTGGGTGTGCTCGCGGTGATTTGTTCATGGTCAGAAGTGCAACGTAAAGTTGGCTTCTTCCATTTGAACCTTTTGTGGATTCTTGGTGCAGTTGCCGGTGTATTCCTTGCCCTGGATATGTTCCTGTTCTTCTTCTTCTGGGAGATGATGCTGATTCCAATGTACTTCCTGATTTCCTTGTGGGGCCATAAATCAGTAGAAGGAAACAGCAGGGTAGGTGCAGCGACCAAATTTTTTATCTACACCCAATCTTCAGGTTTGCTGTTGCTGTTGGCGATCGTTGGTTTGGTATTCGTGCATTTCACGCAAACTAATGTACTCACATTTGATTACGCCGCTCTGCGTAACACGCAAATGAGCGAAAGCATGGAAATGATGTTGATGCTCGGTTTCTTCATCGCCTTTGCAGTGAAATTCCCAATTGTACCTTTCCACTCATGGTTGCCTGACGCTCACTCACAAGCGCCAACTGCGGGTTCTGTGGACTTGGCAGGCATCCTGTTGAAAACCGCTGCATACGGTATGTTGCGTTTTGCAATTCCGTTCTTCCCACACGCATCGCAAGAGATTGCTCCTATCGCAATGTGGTTAGGTGTACTTGGTATTATTTACGGTGCATTCGTTGCCTATTCTCAAGACGACATTAAACGTTTGATCGCCTACACCTCTATTTCGCACATGGGGTTTGTGTTGATCGGCATTTACTCGTTCAACCAAATCGCAATGCAAGGTGTAGTAGTGCAGATGTTGGCGCACGGTGTGTCTGCTGCCGGTTTGTTTATTATTTCCGGTCAACTTTACGAGCGCTTAAAAACTCGCGACCTGAACAAAATGGGTGGCTTGTCTGCACGTATGACTGGTATTCCACCGATTGCCATGTTCTTTGCGGCTGCGTCGCTCGGTTTACCAGGTCTTGGAAATTTCGTGGGCGAATTCCTGATTCTTGTCGGTACCTTTAAAGTTAACCAAACCGTTACTTTATTCGCGACTTCCGGTTTGGTTCTCGGCGCAGTTTATTCATTGATTATGGTGCAACGTTCTATCCATGGCGCACCGCAAAGCACTGAGCAACTTCCTGGAATTAATGCACGTGAGTTAACCATGATGGTTAGCTTGATTTTAATTATGGTTTGGTTGGGCTTGTATCCCCAACCAGTGTTAGATACATCAGCAGCCGTTATGTCCAGTGTTGAACAAATCATAACTGCTTCTCAAAGCATTCCTGCTGCGCAGTGAGGTTGTAATGACAATAACTTTAGAAAATCTTCAGGCGCTCTTGCCCTTATTGATTACCTGCGCGACAACCGTGTTTGTCATGCTGGCAATTGCAATTAAGCGCAATCACTGGTGGAACGCTACTGTCACTGTAGCGGGATTAAACATTGCATTGCTGTCTACTGTATACGTTGCATTCAAGCCTTACTTTTTTCCGGAAGCCGCTCCTGTTATTCCACAAACGGTTACCCCTTTATTTGTGGTTGATGGTTATGCATTGTTTTTCTCTGCGTTAACTTTGGTCGCCGCATTGGGCGCAACAACATTAACCAATGCGTATATCGAATCGTCCAAACGCAACCGTGAAGAAATTTATTTATTGATTTCTATTGCGACAGCAGGCGGCATCGTTATGTGTTGCGCACATCACATGGCCTCATTGTTTATCGGTTTGGAAATGATGTCCGTTGCGCTCTACGGTATGGTTGCCTATACCTATGATCGCGCTCGCTCATTGGAAGCAACGATTAAGTATATGGTTTTGTCTGCGACAGCATCAGCTATTATGTTGTTTGGTATCGCATTGATTTATGCTCAAATCGGCTCGCTGTCATTTTCAGAAATCGGCGCAAAAATTACCCAGGCTCCAAGCTTGTTAATTAGCGTTGGTGGCATGATGTTGGTGATTGGTTTGTTCTTCAAATTATCACTTGCTCCATTCCATTTGTGGACACCGGATGTATACGAAGGCGCGCCAGCTCCTATAGGTGCATTCCTGGCAACGGCTGCAAAAGTTGCTGTGTTTGCAGTGCTGGTTCGCTTTGCGATTATCGAATCCAAAAACGTTTTAGCTTCAATGCCATTCGTTGTAACCATGATTGTTGTAGCATGTATTTCCATGCTGGTGGGTAACTTGCTGGCGCTCAAGCAAAACAACATCAAGCGTATGTTGGGCTATTCTTCTATCGCACACTTCGGTTATTTATTGCTGTTGGTTTTAGTAGGTGGTCCGCAATTTGGTGTGGAAGGCTTTGCAGTTTATCTCTCAATTTATGTGATGACCTCATTGGCGGCGTTTGGTGTAGTGACCTTGATGTCACACGCAAAAGATAAACGCGATGCAGATATGCTCAACGATTATCGCGGCTTGTTCTGGCGTCGTCCTTACCTGGCTTCTATCTTTACCCTGGCGCTTTTCTCGCTGGCAGGTATTCCACTGACAGCAGGTTTTATTGGCAAATTCTATGTGGTTACTGCAGCTGTAGGTGCGGGGCCATGGGGTTGGACTGCCCTTGCATTCGTAGTATTGGGTTCAGCCATCAGTATTTATTTCTACCTGCGTACCATCATTAGTTTGTACCTGGCGAAGAAACATATGCATCGCTTCGATGCGGATTTCAACTGGGGTCAACGTACTGGCGGTATCATGGTGTTGGGCGCAGCGGCATTTATTTTGATCATTGGTATCATTCCAAATCCGCTCATGTTTATTGCACAACTCACACAATTAATTTGGGTGGCGCCAACGCCTTAATCGTTTGCGAGTTGACGTTAAATGCCGACCTCGGGTCGGCATTTTATTTATAGAATTTTTATTTAAGCGCTTTTATTTGTAAATTTACTGGTTATTCAAGATAGCCATTTTTGGAGGTTGTTGTGGAAATTGCATGTCTCGACTTGGAAGGTGTTCTGGTTCCGGAAATCTGGATTGAATTTGCAAAAGTGACGGGAATCGAATCACTCAAAGCGACTACACGCGATATTCCTGATTATGATGTGTTGATGAAACAACGTATTCGTATCCTTGAAGAAAACAATCTCGGTTTAAAAGAAATCCAGGATGTAATCGCGACCTTGAAACCTTTGGAAGGCGCTGTTGAGTTTGTAGATTGGTTGCGCGAGCGTTTCCAGGTCATTATTTTATCTGACACTTTCTACGAATTTTCACAGCCTTTAATGCGTCAATTGGGTTTCCCAACGCTCCTGTGTCATCGTTTAAATATTGATGAACGCAACAGGGTAGTGGGTTATACCTTGCGTCAAAAAGATCCAAAACGTCAATCAGTGTTGGCTTTGAAGACCTTATACTACCGTGTAATTGCTGCGGGTGATTCTTATAACGACACCACTATGTTGGGTGAAGCTGATCAAGGCATTTTGTTCCATGCGCCGCAAAATGTAATTGAGCAGTTCCCGCAATTCCCTGCAGTTCACACTTACGAAGATTTAAAGAAAGAATTTATCAAGGCAAGTAATCGTGAATTAACACTTTAATTTTTTCTCGTAAGATTAGCAAAAAGGCCGAAGCAAATGCTTCGGCCTTTTTGTTTGTAATAAATAGAGATTGTAATTTTGCGCTATAAAAATTCAGTAAATTTCGGAGTTGAAAACGGCATCTAAATTCAGATTTTTCTAACACTTTGCATTGCAATTGACATTTCGATCCCTAATAAACCGCGGTATTTTAATCCTGGTTAACGGTAAAAAAATCGCTGACTTTACCGAGCAAGATCATCAATCTTCCAGAATGCGACTTTTAGAGGTAAGCTTCCAGGATGCGCCGCTGCGATAGCAGCGGGAAACATTATGTATTAAAGGGAGGTATGATAATGAAGTTCGTTTTAAAGATACTTATTGTGATGCTCATTTCTGCTTTGATGTGGGGCTGTAGTTCGGCTCAACCTAAAACTGGCTCGCTTCAACCTACGATGACTAGCAACAATGAAAATCGGACTAGTTATGTGGAGACAGGTAGAGCCTCATTCTATGCCAAAAAACATCAATCGAAAAAGACTGCTAGCGGAGAACTCTACGATCCTAAACTGAATACAGCAGCACATAGGACATTGCCTTTTAATACAAAAGTCCGAGTTACCAATATGGAGAATGGAAAAAGTGTTGTTGTGAAAATTAATGATCGCGGTCCATTTATGAAGGATCGAATTTTGGATCTTTCACAATCTGCATTCCGTAGCATAGCAAGTGCCTCGTCAGGTATTATCGAGGTAAAAATTGAAACTATTGACTTTGAAAGTGATGCAGATGCAGAAGTAAGTAAACATTTTTCTTTGGGTCATCTGCGCCACTTTGAACAATAATTTATCATTGCGAGATGCAATGAGGTTAAAACATGAAAGACCCTGAACACCCTACGGGCATTTAGCTCGGGGATGACAGTAAAAAATAGTAGTACGCTGCGTTGACAGATTTTTCTTAATACAAATGACTTCTGAAAAAACCAATCGCCATTTGATATCCAAGCAATTGCAATTCTGCATCGTATCTATCGCCTTCATCGCGCATAAACGCATGTACACCGTTGAATTCATGCCATTCAAATTTAACATTTGCATCGACTAATTCTTTATAAACAATCGCACGTCCTTCGGGTGGAATATGTGGATCTTGTTTACCCCAAATCATTTGCATAGCGCCACGAATTTCTTTTGTACGAGTGCGGCTATCATTGCCAGCTTGTGAAGGTGTCATACCTGAATGAATATCGGTCGCATAAAAACAACTGGTTGCTGAAATTGCGGGATTAATTGCCGCGCGATAAGCCAAACCGCCACCTAAACAAAAACCCATTGCACCGATTTTTCCAGAGTAATAGGGCAGGGTTTTTATGTAATCAACCATCGCCTGGGTATCTGTATCATGTGCTTCAAGATATTTAGTGACCTTATCTGCGTTCCCTTTATCGCGGCCAGCATCGTCATAACCTAATACGGTTCCGATTGGATTAAGTTCGTGGAAAACTTCCGGAACAATCACAATAAAACCATGGCCAGCCATAATTTGTGCGCTGCGACGAATTGGCGATGTCTGTTGGAAAATTTCCGAATAGAGCAAAATAGCAGGATATTTTTTGTCTGCGTTTGTTGCATCCTCTTTAGGGTGATAAACATAACAACGCATGGTTCCCGTTGGTGTTTCCAAATCGATTTGGTGAGTTTGAATTAACATTTTCTCTCCTGCTTGGGTGTTTATTTTTTAAAATTTTTTTCAAGGGTTTCTAAAAGAACGTTAACTTTAGCGATACTCTCTTGATATTCATTTTCAACCTCTGAGTCGGCAACAATGCCGCCGCCGCCCCAGCAATAAATTTTGTTGTTGTCGCAGACCAAGGTGCGGATGGCAATATTGGTATCCATATTTCCGCATGTGCTTATATAACCGAGACTTCCGCAATACACTGAACGACGCACCGGCTCAAGCTCTTCAATGATTTCCATTGCACGTATTTTTGGAGCACCGGTGATACTACCACCGGGAAAACTGGTGGCTAACAAATCAAAGGCATTCTTTCCTTCGTTCAATTTGCCGGTCACCGTACTGACTAAATGATGCACATTGGCAAAACTCTGCAAACCAAAAAGCTCTGGAACCTTAACATCGCTACAGGTCCTGCTGAGGTCATTACGAAGCAAATCCACAATCATCACATTTTCAGCGCGATCTTTCAGGCTTGATGACAATGCCTTTGCATTTGCCATGTCTTCATCCACAGTTTTACCGCGGGCGATAGTGCCTTTGATCGGTTTGGTTTCTGCCAGATTCTGTTCCAGCTTGATAAAACGTTCCGGTGACAAGCTAAGTATCGCTCCGTCCGAAAGCTCCATGTAAGCGGAAAAAGGCGAGGGCAGGGATTCGCGCAACTTCAGGTAAGCTTTAAAAGTATCACCCGCAAAATCTGCACTAAATCGCTGGGCAAAATTTACCTGATAGCAATCACCAGCGGCGATGTAAGACTTGATTTTGTGGATCGCCGCGCGATAGTCATCCACTTTAAGATTGCTTTCAAAGCCATTGATTTTGAATGGTTTTTGATCAATCTTAAGATTTTGCTTTAAGTCGTGAAACCTTGCGCTTTGACTACCTGGAGCACAAATGCTTTCGATTTCCAAAAAGTTATAAGCATTTGCCAAACCCGGATTTATCATTAACCAGGCTTTCTGTTCATGGTGATCTTGCACGATTGCCCATGGATAAATACCGACACACATATCAGGTAACGCAATATCCTGCGCAGCACGCGCTGGAAGCGTTTCAAGTCGCCGCCCTAAATCATAACTAAAATAGCCCAAAGCTCCGCCACAAAAGGGAATTAATTCATGATGGGATTGGTTTTTTGGCAAGTACTGTTTTAGCAGCTCAAAGGGGTTTTCCAATGAATTCTCAATGTTGCCATCCCGATTGATATGGGTGAGTTCCCCATAAGTCTTAAAGGTCAAGGCGGGCGCAGCGCTTATGATATCAAAGCGACCATAGCGACTGTGCGGATAACAAGAGTCCAGCCAAATAGGCATAGCCAGATGGCGAATTTGTACAAACCAATTGGCCGAATCAGGATAATAAACAACAGGGGTTACGCGCACAGGTGTGGACATCTAAAATTCATACCTAAAAATTGTGCCCGCATTTTAACGCAAAGCACCAAGGCTTGCGGCAATTAAAACAATTGAGAAACCGTGCTGTAACAGAAGCGTTATTTGGTGTCAAAATAGGGCATTAATTACAACAAGCGAAAACGCGGAAGGAAGCTCTTCATGGTCTTTATTTTTATCGGTATTTTAGGATGGTTGGTTTTCTTGCAAATGAAGAGGACGGGAACCCTCGAGGAAAAGATTAAGCAACTTACTGAAGAACAGGCCAAGATCCAGCGCCAACTGACATTATTCAAAAATGGGCAATCTGAAAGTACAACTACAGTTGTAAAAACTCCTCTTTCGGTGAGAATCGCAGAAGCAACTGGCGATATCCGACCACCTGTCGATAATCATGTTGGGCCTGCGCAATCCGGGATTGAAATAGTTGAACTTGAGCTACCGGAAATATCTTCTGCACCTGCTCCGAAAGTTCCATATAACCCTCCGCCAAAAGTACCACCAACCCCGCGCGAGCCAAGTATATTTGATAAAGCAGTTAATGCTGTGCGTCGTTTTTTCACCGAAGGCAATCCCATCGTCAATATAGGCATGGTGGTGATGTTTTTTGGTGTGAGTTTTCTTGTTAAATACGCATCAAGCCAAGGCTTATTTCCTATCGAATTTCGTTTGACGGGCGTAATAATTGGCGCTATTGCCTTACTAATATTCGGGTGGAAAACTCGCCTGCGTACCGGTGGTTACGGATTGGTTTTACAAGGTGGTGGTGTAGCAATCATCTACCTCACACTTTTTGCCGCTGCAAAAATTTATGGTTTGATTCCGCTCGGCATCGCATTCGCCTTATTATTTTTGGTCGTAATCCTGGGTGTATTACTAGCCTTATTACAAAATACGCAAACGCTCGCAATTCTTGCCACAGCGGGCGGTTTCCTCGCACCTATTTTGACATCAACCGGTGAGGGCAGCCATGTAGGCTTGTTCAGTTTTTATTTGATTTTAAATCTGGGCATTTTAGCTATCGCACTTTATAAAGCCTGGCGATTGTTAAACTGGATTGGTTTTATGTTCACCTTTGTCATTACCGCGGCCTGGGGTGTCCTTAAATATGAACCGATTTTGTATGCGAGCACACAACCTTTTTTGATTGCATTCTTTGCACTTTACTTAACGGTTTCTATTTTATTTTCATTCAAACAACCTACCAATCTCAAAGGTATGGTAGATGGAAGTTTGGTTTTTGGTTTGCCTCTAGTTGCATTTGGCTTGCAGACAGCGTTGTTAAAGCATACAGAATACGGATTAGCAATTAGCGCGGTTGTACTGGCGGCGATTTATCTTTTGTTATCCGCAACGTTAAGTCGTCGTTATTTGCAAACCCATCGCGTATTAGTTGAATCTTTTCTTGCATTGGGAGTTTCATTTGCCACGCTTGCAGTCCCACTGGCGTTGGATGCAAGTTGGACATCCGTAACCTGGGCGCTGGAAGCAACAGGATTGGTATGGGTTGGTTTGCGCCAGGAGCGTTTGCGTCCACGTTTTGTCGGTTATTTATTACATGGCGCAGCTGCGATTTCGTTAGTGATCATCAATGGAATCCACACCGGAACAACACCCATTATTAGTGGCGATTTTATCGGATTGATATTGCTTTCGCTCACCGCATTTGTCATTGCGTATTTATTGCATTTATTTAACGACCGTTTAGGTAATGCTGAAAAAATTATTACATCTTTTGCAATCGCTTTTGGTGTTTTATGGTGGTTTGTTGCGGGCATCAATGAAATGAATGTCCACGTGATGGCAATCCATTTATTTGCTGCCATCATTTTATTCGCCGCTTTATCAGCATTGGTTATTCTGTTGGTGAGCAACAAACTTGTATGGCCGCTTTTAAACAATAGTGTGTATGCACTTTTACCATTTATGCTGATATTGTTTGTTTCAGTATTTGTTATCGACAATAGTATTCATCCAACACAGAGCTTCAGTGTGTTTTCCATTGCAGTATTCCTGGCAATACAATATCGCTTCTTGTTCAATGAAGAGAAAAACACGCCAGTACAATCAACTATGCTGCTTCGAGCCTGGCATATTTTCACTGCATGGGGAATTTTTGGTTTGATTTTTTGGGAAGTTTCCTGGCAAAAAACATACTTTGGTTTGCAAGGTACTGCGGCATTAATGGTCTGGTTTGCTGCTGTTATTATCCCGGTGATTGCATTGCTGGGTGCAGGGCAGAAAAAATTCTGGCCCTTTAATAAATTCGAACGAGATTACAAAAACTGGGTTCCCATGCCATTATTTTTGTTATCGGCTATGTGGTTTTTTTCCGTCTGCCACAAAACCATTCCGGGCAACGAGCATTATCTACCCTTAATAAATCCTCTGGATTTGGCCCAGTTTGCCATTATTTTGATTTTTGCCTATGCCGTTAAACGTCAATTTATGGATGCGATCAGCTTTATCTCAAATACTGCTCGTGTAGCAATCTTGGGAATAATGTTATTCATTTGGGTAAATCTCGTAACCTTACGCGCAATGAGCCACTACCAAAATATTTATTATGATTTCGATAGTCTCTGGGATGCTGTACAAGTACAAATGTCGCTATCAATATTGTGGACTGTTTGTGCGCTGTTGGTTATGAACCTATCGCGAAGGATCCAGCACCGTACACTCTGGATGGTTGGAGCCAGCTTATTGGGACTGGTTATTTTGAAGCTGGCAACAAAAGATTTATCAGGAAAAGATACTCTGGCAGGGATTATTTCATTTTTGGTTGTGGGCGCTTTGATTTTGCTAATTGGATTTTTGTCTCCCATTCCTGCAAAAGTGAAAACATCTGAGGATGTCCTTAATGAACAAAAAGATAAGGAACAACAGGATCAGGAAAAGCAGGGACTCCTTAATGAATAAATATATTACTTCTGTTGCAGTTATATTGGGTTCAGTGTGTTTAATTAATCTTGCATATGGCGCAACTGCGATTTATCAATTAAACGAAACCCAGGGAACTTTTTTACAGATTCCACTCACACATGAAATCTATCGTTACAGCCAACAAACAAATTTACAGGATGTGGAGGTGTTAGATGCGGATAAAAATGCTTTACCTTACCGCCTTGTGACTATTGCTCCTGAAGTAAAACAAATAGATCCCAAGATTTTAGTTGATGAATTACGATTTTTTCCTATAGCCGCAGATGCAACTCCCGACACTTTACGTAAATTCCATAGTACGCACATAAAAGTGCAGGGCGATAGTGTACAGGTGACAACTAGCGATAAAACCTTGGCTAACGCAAACCCGGAGTTTTATTTAATAGATGTAAGCAAACTTGATCACGATGCAACAAGCTTGGGGATTGACTGGGTTCCGCAGACTGATAATCAATACCTGGAAGTTGAATTGGAAGCTACTCGTAATTTACAAGATTGGTTTTTCCTGGCCAAATCGACATTGGTGCAGATCGAGCAAGAGGAACACCACTTAAAACGCAACCATATTGAGGTCGCTATCGCTAAAAAAGATTTTGAATTTTTGCGTTTAAGAATCTTACGCGGTGCAAATAACTTGCAAATTACTCATGTTACTGCGGAGCAAAGAATTGGTGCGGCAGAAAAACCGCACATAGAAAAGGAAAGTTGGAGTCTTATGGGTGATTTGGCCAAAAACCAAAATACGGTTTACTTGCCAAACTCACACAGCAAATCTTATCCAGTCGCCGCATGGGAATTTATTCGGAATGACACTGCACCAATCGATTCAATTGCGATTGATTTTGGAACCCAAACTTATGGTGATAACGCCAGAATATTTTCGCGCACTACAGAAAACCAAAATTGGCAATTGCAACAGCAGGGAATTTGGTTTAACGCGCAAATAGGTAAGGAATGGCAAAAAAGCAATCCGGTAAATATAGTTCCTCCTAACCGTGATAAATATTGGCGAATTGAACTCAATGAAACGCTAAGAGATAAGTTTATCCCGAGCCTTATAGTCGGATGGCAACCAACACAATTGCAAATTATCACTAACAACAAGCCGCCTTACGTACTGGCGATTAATCATGATAAAAATACCAGTTACAATCGTGAGCAGGTATTTAACCAAATACTCGCGACTGCAAATCCAGCCTGGGTAAGCACTGGTTTAATTTCGCTCAACGTCCAGCCCGAGGCTTTAACAAATGCCCCGAAAGCGATAGATTGGAAACAATGGCTATTTTGGGTGGCATTGATGTTAGCGGTCAGCGTATTATTAGTGTTTTCGTTAAAGCTGTTCAAACAATTCAATAGGAATTCACCACATTAACCTTCCCAACTCCAGCGCCCAGGATTCAAAAACGAGAATGAATAAAACTTATACAGGATGGTTCTGAAGTGACATTGCCTTTAAGCAGTGCCATTCCCGCTGTTATTGATCTTGAAGCATCAGGATTTGGCAGTAAAAGTTATCCTATAGAAGTTGGCTTCGCGCTTCCTAACGGTCGCTTGGCGTGCACTTTGATTCGGCCCGAACCGGATTGGATCCATTGGGATGAATCGGCCTACGCGGTACACGGAATTACCCGCGATTTATTGATGGCATTTGGCAAACCTGTAGACCGGGTGGCACTGTGGCTCAATAAACAATTGCAAGGAATGACGGTTTATTCAGATGCATGGGGACATGATTATGCATGGCTGGCAGTTTTATTTGATGCCGCCAATCTTGCTCCCAGTTTTAAGCTTGATCATCTCGCGAGTATCATGCCGGAATGTGAAGCTGCACGCTGGAATAGTTTGCATCAGGAAATTGAAAAGGAACTTGGTTTAAAACGTCATCGCGCCAGTAATGATGCACTCATGTTACAGCGCACCTGGGTAAGGCTTATGGACAACCATTAATTTTCTGCTGTCCAGTAACCGAACAATCCAGATTTATCTCAAACATTCGTTAGACATTTGTGAAGCTCAACCGTGAGCTGCTCGACTGCTACATATTGATTGTTATCTACATTATGAATATAAAACATTTGCTACATGAGTTACGTTTACTATTTGGATTTGAGCGCAATACCACAAGCCACGGTGAAAAATGGATTTCAGGAGTAGGGGCATTCCTTGGAATCATATCGGTTTACTGGATTACTCGTTGGCAATTCCCCCACGGATATATGGAAAATGCGGGCACCTTAATTATGGTGACATCCATGGGCGCATCTGCAGTTTTATTATTTGCGGTCCCGCAGGGCGCATTGTCCCAACCGTGGGCTGTTATCGGTGGGCACTTGCTATCTGCTTTTGTTGGCGTTAGCTGTCAAAAATTATTTCCCGACCAAACCTGGACGCCAGCACTGGCTGTTGGAGTTGCAGTCGGTGTTATGCATTACACACGCTGTATTCATCCGCCTGGTGGAGCAACATCACTTGCCGCTGTAATTGGTGGTTCGGAAGTTCATTCCCTGGGTTATCACTATTTAGTCATGCCCATTTTAATTAACGTGGTTGCAATCCTGTTAATGGCAATTGCATTCAATGCGTTATTTGATTGGCGCCGCTATCCAGCTCATCTTCACAAACGTATTCGCCAATCAAAACAAACGCAACCGGCTGAACGTCAATTTGATTTAACACAAGAAGATTTTTCTGCAGCCATGGAGCAGTTAAATTCCTATGTTGATATCACAACAGAAAACCTGACAGAGTTACTTGAGCTGGCAAAACAACACGCTGAAAAAAATATCACGCATCCTGCCGACATTATTCCAGGTCATTTTTATAGCAATGGGAAATTGGGCAAATTATGGAGTGTTCGACAGGTTTTGGATGGTTCCGATGCAGATGCGATTCCCGAAAAAGATCGTGTTATTTACAAGGTCCTGGCTGGTGACGGCGCTTACCAAACAGGCATTTGTTTGCGCAGTGAGTTTCGCCAATGGGCACGCTTTGAAGTGCAACCGCAGGAAAATGGACGCTGGATAAAAGTAGAGCCCGACTAATCCTTATCGCGATTAGTGAAATATTATGGAATTACAAATTACAACAAATTTTTAACTGTGTGATTCTCAATCTCTGGGTAAGATGCCGATTCAATTTTTTGCAATCGGCATCTCAGGGGATATCAATGCTTTTCCATAACATCAACATTGCCAAATTCAAACGTCATATCAAAATTTCTGCAACTGTTTTAGGTATCGCAGCTGCGCTAATGACTGCACAGTCGGCAATGGCGACTATCGTACAATTCCAGACTGTGATGGGTGATTTCCAGGTTAACCTTTATGATAAAACCACACCTAAAACTGTAGAGAATTTTTTAAATTATGTAAAAGCGGGTGCTTACAAAAATACAGTGATCCATCGCTCCATTCCCGGTTTTGTTGTGCAAGGTGGTGGTTTTAAATATGACACCAAATTCCCTTTAGTTGAAATTCCTCAAAACGCTGCTGTTATTAATGAACCCGTTTATTCAAATATACGCGGTACAATTGCGATGGCAAAGTTAGGCACTCCTAACTCAGCAACAAATCAATTTTATTTTAATCTCGTCGATAATAGTAAATCGCTTGACATAAACAATAAAGGAAATGGCGGCTACACGGTTTTTGGAGAAATCACTGGCAATGGTGTGGGAATTATCGATTCCATAGCTGCGTTGAATGTTTTTAATGTGGACAATGTCATATTCAATACATTTCCCTTGAAAAATTACACTGCAGCAGATGCAACTAACAATGTGGAAATTACCGATAAAAATCTCGTTTTAATATTAAATGTTGTGATTCTGGATGCAAATGTAGATACCGCAGCCAATTTAACCCCGACAAAAAATACGCTGATCAATTCAGGCTCAACCGGTGGCGGCTCTTCCGGGTCTGATGGTGGCGGTAGTGGCGGCGGTGGTTCAATCGATTTTATCAGCTTGTTGTTTCTTGCCGCTTTGGGCGCAATAAATTTTCGTCGTAAATAATCGTTTACAAATATCAGAAACTACTCTGTAATACAGCAACTTTTACTAAACTGCTTGGCAAGTCATTGTCAGGCAGTTTTTTTATTTAAGGAGCTTTTATGATTACTTATCTTTATTGGCTGGCTGTCATTCTTGTTGCGGGGCTTCTTTGTTGGGCTGTTGGTCGTTTTATCAGCTGGAAATACGGCGTGTTGGCTGCCCTTGTCGTCTTGTTAGTAGGTTGGACAGCGTTCTTTTTTAAATATGAACAGATGTTCGTTAAAAATTATGGCGGCGTCATGACGATTAGCGTGCCAGAAGGGCAGATGCATCTATCCTCCACCTGGAAAGAAGATCATTTGTGGATTGAAAATTATGATCCCAAAACCAACAAGTGCCATTTCACTGAATATTCTAAAGGACATGTGTTGGAGGGAAAGGTGACGCTTGAAAACTGCAACCCGGTTATCCCGACCAAGCCATGAGTTCTAAAGATATCTAAATTAGATTGTTTTGCTCTAATGGCACATTTCTCTTTAAAATTCGGCAATGAGAGCTACTTTTAAAGAGAAATGTAAGATTTGTATTTGAGGTGTTCCTTAATGAGAAGTGCAGTTTTTGTAGTAAGGTTGTTTGGTTTTTTGCTAGTTGTTTTAAGCGCACAACAAAGTTTTGCGGTCGTTGTAAAGGGTAACACCTGCGAGGCTATTCAAAAAACAATTGATAAGCTGCCTGATATCGGCGGTGAAGTTGTTATTCCAGCAGGTAAATATACCTGTGCAACACCTATTATCCTTGATCGTGATAACGTCATCGTTCGCGGAGAGGGTTCAGCAACCTTATTACGCGTAGCAGATAAAGCGAATATTCCTGTGTTTGTCATGGGACAAACCGCTCGCACACCCACTGTAACTCGCCGTTATGTGCAAGTTAAGAATTTACATATTGATGGTAATCGCGCGAATCAAACCTCTGAATGCATGGGCGGCCCATGCAGTGATGAATTTCCATTGCGAAATAACGGCATTACCATTCGCCGCTGCGAAGACTGTGTTGTAGATAACGTGACTGTGAGCGGCGCTATTTCGGGTGGCCTGGTTACAGAACTTGGATGCTACCGATTAATGATTCGCGATTACACCTCTTACGATAATGAGTTTGATGGATTCGCCGGATACGAAACTGAAAACAGTACCTTTTCAGGTATAAACCTGTATGACAATAAAGGCGCGGGTATATCAACTGATATTCATTTCGACAACAATAAATTCAGTGATGTCACCATTACCAACACGCGCACTGTAGGTATTTTTATGCGCGACTCTTCAAATAATTCATTTACGAATGTACACATCCGCAACACCAAACAGCATGGAATTTTCCTTGCACAGGTTGATGATGACATTACCAAGCCTGCTGCCGGCAATACGTTTAACAGTATCGTTATTAGTGGTTCCGGTGGTTATGGAATTTTAATTAGCGATGCGTCTTGCGTGAATAATTTATTCGTTGCAAGTCAATACATAGATAATGCCAAAGGTTGTTACGGTGAGGCAGCATCTAATTTGATTGAAGGGGTAGGGGCTATCTGTCGATAATCTCTATGCATCACTGCGCAGCTGTAAATTGAAGGCAGTTTCGACCAGCGCCAAATGCGAAAAAGCCTGGGGAAAATTGCCTACCAAACGACATTGCTGGACGTCATATTCCTCAGCCAATAAGCCGAGATCATTGCGAACGGAAAGTAATTTATCAAACATTTCAACTGCTTCATCATGGCGTCCTTGTAAGCTAAGATTTTCCACCAGCCAAAAACTACAGGCGAGAAAACTGCCTTCTCCGTGCGTAAGGCGATCATTCATCGTTTCAGTTTTATAACGCAAAACAAAACCATCCTTATTGAGTTCAGCTTCAATTGCCGCCACTGTGCCTACAATGCGCGGATCATCAGGTGGAAGAAATCCTGCCGGGGCCATTTGTAATAAACTGGCATCCAGGTCAGTTCCGTTATAGGTTTGCACAAAACTGTTGCGCGCCTCACAAAATCCATTACGGCAAATATCGGCGTGAATTTCTTCGCGAAGTGTTTTCCATTTTTCAAGTGGGCCAGAGAGGTTAAATTCTTCGATGGACTTTATGGCCCTATCAACTGCAACCCAACACATCACTTTGGAAAAAGTGAAATGACGGCGTCCTCCGCGAGTTTCCCAAATTCCCTCGTCAGGTGATTGCCATACTTCGGCAACGTGATTCACTAATGCGACTTGTACCGTCCAGGCGTCACCATCAGCATCAAGGCCTCCAAGGCGCGCTTCATAAAGCGCATTCATCACTTCGCCAAATACATCCAGCTGAAGTTGATAAGCTGCAGCATTACCGATGCGTACTGGTGAAGAATTTTCATAGCCTTTTAACCAATCACATTCCCACTCCTGTAACCTGCGCTCTCCGGTAATGCTATACATAATTTGTAATTGCCCAGGCGCTCCCGCAATGGCTCGAATCAACCAGTCTCGCCAGGAAGCCGCTTCATCGTAATAACCACCTCTCATCAATGTCCGAAGTGTCAAGGTCGCATCTCGCAACCAGCAGAATCGATAATCCCAATTGCGATTTCCGCCAAGACTTTCCGGCAGGGATGTAGTAATCGCCGCAACAATTCCACCGGAGGGTTGATAGGCCATGGCTTTTAAAGTGATGAGCGAACGATGGACCGCTTCGCGATATTTTCCGTGGGCTTTTGATTTGGAAGACCATTCTCTCCACGCTTGCGCAGTTGCCGCCAATACGGCTTCTACATCGCTCGCTAGTGGAACTGTGTCGTAGGCGCGACCATATTGCAGTGAAAAAAATATCTCTTCGCCTTCGCTCACGCTGAAATCAGAACGAGTTTTCATATCGACATTCTTAAGCTCGGCAGTGGTTCTGAGGATGACCATATCTGGCCCCACCACAGCTTTAATACCCGAACCATCCGCAAGTCGAGTTACCCACGGAACGGAATAGCCGTAGCCAAATCGCAGTACAAATTCCATCTCCAAATCCACAGTCCCGGACAAACCGCGCACAACTCTAATTAATTCAGGGAAATCATCTTTCCATGGCATAAAATCAGTGACACAAACAGCCCCCTGATTTGTTTCAAATGTCGTTTCAAGAATTAACGTATCCTGCTGATATTTCCTGGAAATTTTTACCTCGGAATCCAGAGGGTTAATTTTCCAATATCCGTTTTCTTCAGTCCCTAACAGCGATGCAAAGCAAGCATCGGAATCAAACCTCGGCCAACATAACCAATCAATGCTACCACTGCGATTGACCAGTGCGGCTGAATAACCATTGCCAATAAGGCCATAATCTTCAATAGGTGATTGCATCGATTAGTGTTTTTCCTTTTGTTCTTTATCTACATCATTAAGCAGGATTTTCATTTCTTCAATTTTGCATTTCTGCGTTTCGATAATTTCATCTGCTAATTTACATATCTGCGATTGCTGCTCATTAACAGTGTCATTAGCGCTAATTTTTTGTAGTCATTCATGGCAACTCTTGATGCGATTAACAAATTATTGACCTTAACAGGATTGAAACTGTCTTTACGTGCGCCTCCGAACTGATGGGAATGCGTTCAACACAGATGATAAACGATCAGACTTGCTGCACAGGCGGATATCAAATTGCTACATACCATTGAAGATATGCTCGGTTATTCAATTCACGCCGCTGTCGATGATGTCGGTAAAACTGTAGATTATTATTTCGATGACAAGCAATGGGTCATTCGTTATTTGGTCCTTGAGACCGGTTCGTGGTTATCAAGCCGCAAGGTTTTGCTGTCACCTTTTGCGATAAAAGATATAAGCCGTGAAAACAAAACTTTTTCTGTGTCGATGAATTCCGAGCAAGTAAAAAATAGCCCGCTTATTGACCTTGACAAGCCAGTATCATTGCAAGACGAAACGGAATATACCAATTATTACGGTTACCCACGTTATTGGGATGGAGACTTCTTATGGGGCGCATCAATATATTCGATGACCTCATCAGACACGGCGTCAATGCCAGCACACACGACAAAACCAATCAATTATTCAGCAACTCAACATCACCTTCGAAGCTGTGAAGCGATAATAGGACATCATGTGGAAGCATTGGATGGCCCAATAGGACACATTGAGCAAATGCTAATGGATGAGCAAACCTGGGCGATTCGCTATTTAATTATTAACACCAGTAACTGGGGGTTAGGGCATCAGGTTCTTATTGCACCGCAGTGGATTAAAGCTATCCATTGGGAAGATAAAAAAGTTTTTGTCGATAAGTTACGACAAAATATTAAAGCGGCACCCAGGTTTGATCCAGCAGAAGGCGTTACCCAAAAATTTGAAAAGGATTTGTTTCTTCATTACGGACATCGGGGTTATTGGGAGTAATCAGCTTAGCGTGCAGCGCCATCCTCTTTACGGTCCAATGATCCAATATCCAGAAAAGGTGACGCATCGATATTTTCTGCATCCATCATTTCTGCAATACGCTGAACTGAAGCAATAATCATATGTTGCTCCCAGCTTTTAAGTTCATCAAACTTTCGCACAAAACTATCTTGCAAGGGCGTGGGTGTTTTCGCGAGCACCGTTTTACCCGCATCCGTTAATTTTGGATGGACTTTTCGCTTATCGTGTGTTGACCGAACACGCTCAATCAATCCTCGATTTTCCAACCTGTCCATGATGCTCGTTACTGTCGCCTGACTTAAGCTCATTTTTTTTGCAAGGTCACTGACGGTCGGTTGCCCATCAGTATTCATTAGCTGCAATAACCTTAACTGGGGACCGGTAACACTCGCCGTTTTTACCAAATGTTGGGAATGCAAATCTATTGCGCGTATTACACGTCGAAGTGACGTAAGAACTTCATCCACCTTGTTCATAGCAGCAAATTCAGGCCTTTTTATAGGGTTTATCGTAAGTTTCCAGCATGACTTGTTTGTTAATTTTTGTCATGAGGAAATTGAACGGTTTGCATTTTTTGGCATCTATGTTACGGTTATATACTTAGCATGCTAAATAAATTAATAAAGCAATTTTGTTTTTTCGTCATAAAACTCACTATTAATTTACTATATCTTGTACAAAAACATGCATTTCTCTATATTTTTGTTATTTTAGTCATTTTTAAGATTTTAATATATATAGATTACTAAATAATTTAAAAATACGATGTAAGGGTCTGATTAGTATGAAAAATCCCTGTGATACTCTGGAAAGCTTTATTTTGCGCAACCCGGTTCCTGCCGATGGTGCCGCACTGAATCTCCTGGTAAAGAAAAGCCCGCCGTTAGATAGCAATTCCATTTACTGTAATTTATTGCAGTGTACTCATTTCGCCGCTACCTCGGTCGCCGCGGTGCTGAACAACACACTGGTAGGTTTTGTCTCCGGATATTTTCCACCCGAATCGCCAAATAGCCTGTTTATTTGGCAAGTTGTGGTAGCTGATGCATGTCGTGGAGATGGCCTGGCCAAGAAAATGCTGAAATGGTTAGTTTCCCAGCCAATTTGTAAAGATATAAATACCCTGTCTACAACCATCACTCTGGACAACCAGGCATCCTGGGCTCTTTTTGACAGCTTTGCGAAAGAGCAGGGTGCTACCGCAAGAAAATCGTTAATGTTCGATGCCGAAAAACATTTCGCAGGCGAACATGAAGATGAATATCTCCTGACACTTTCCCCATTATTTTCCCGCGATCCAAAGTCCATTCAAGACCATCTCAACGATTTGAAAGGTTATGTCCGTAGCCATCGATCACGTTAATCTGCTTTTTTGAGAGAAAACCCTATGAACATCTTTGATGAGATGGAATCTACTGTCCAATCTTACGCCCGCTCATTTCCAGTTATTTTTCATCGCGCTCGTGGAAGTTATTTGTACGATGAAACTGACAAGCCCTACCTGGATTTCCTATGTGGAGCGGGCTCACTAAATTACGGCCACAACAATCCGTTACTGAAAAAAATATTAATAAATTACATTGAGCAGGACGGTGTTGCGCACGGTTTGGATATGCACACATTGGCCAAAGCCAATTTCCTGCATCGTTTTAGAGATTTGATTCTTACACCAAGGAATCTCGAATTCCGGGCGCAATTTACCGGGCCTACAGGTGCCAACGCCGTTGAAGCCGCATTGAAATTAGCGCGCAAGGTAAAGGGGCGAAGCAATATCATTGCATTTACAAATGGTTTCCACGGCGTGTCGCTCGGCGCTGTTGCTGCTACCGGTAACGAACACCATCGAAACGGTGCAGGTGTCAACCTCAGCAATATTGATCGCATGCCTTTTTGCGGTTATTTCGGATGGGAAGCCGATACCTTGACCATGATGGATAAATTACTTGGCGACTCTTCCAGTGGTGTGGATTTACCAGCGGCGGTCATTGTTGAAACTGTTCAAGGTGAGGGCGGTTTAAATGTTGCCGATGATGAATGGTTGCGAGGCCTGGAAGCTTTATGTCGCAAATATGACATGCTACTGATTGTCGACGATATCCAAGCAGGCTGTGGTCGCACAGGAACTTTTTTCAGTTTCGAACCCAGCGGCATTAAACCGGACATAGTTACCTTGTCTAAATCACTCAGTGGTTTTGGCCTGCCATTTTCAATGGTCCTGCTGAAACCTGAACTGGACCTATGGTTACCTGGAGAGCATAACGGCACTTTCCGGGGAAACAATCACGCCTTTATAACAGCCACGGCGACCCTGGAATACTATTGGTCATCACATTCTTTTTCTAACGAAATTATTCGCAAATCTGTTCTGATGCGTGATTTTTTAGCGCAAATTGTTGATAGCTATCCCACATTGGCATTGCTCGTAAAAGGGCGAGGCTTGATGCAAGGCATTGAATGTATCAACGGTGATGTCGCCCAATCTATTTGTCGGGAATCTTTTGAGCGAGGCCTCATTATCGAAACGGCTGGAAACCAAAGCCAGGTCATAAAATGTTTTTGCCCCCTAACAATTAGTGAAGATGATTTATTGAAGGGCCTGGCGATTTTGCAAATCAGTTTCGAAAGCATGCTGTCAAAAAACAATACGAAAAAGTTCGCTCAAATTTAATGGGTACACCATTAATTCCAATGCTGAACCTTTGCCAAAAAAGGCACAAAAAAGGCAATAGGTTCTTCCTAAAGCCAAGCTATTTTTCATGACAAAAGAAGATTAATTATGATTGTACGAAAACTTCAAAATGCTGTGCACGAGGGTCGATTAATTCGCTCACAAGGTTGGGAAAGCAATCGCCTGTTGTTAAAAAAAGATGGCGCAGGATTTTCATTTCATATTACGCGGATTTTTGCGGGTGCAGAATTATTTATGCATTACCAACACCATATTGAATCTGTTTACTGCATAAGTGGCTCGGGAGAAATTGAAGATATTGCAAAGGGCGTTATGTATCCCATTAGCCCGGGAACACTCTACGTGCTTAACGATCATGATAAACATATCCTCCGGGCGTTTGATGAATTGCAATTAGCCTGCGTTTTTAATCCCCCATTATCCGGAACAGAAACGCATAACGCAGAGGGTGCTTTTGAAATAAATGACTCTGCGTATGAGTTAACAACTTAATGTGGAAATTTTTCCATACTTTCTCAGACCTAGCTCAAACCCAACCCACACTCAACTCAAAATAAACTGGAATAATATGCGTTTATTTTTCTATTTGTATTCGTTTACCCTATTGATTGCATTGTCACCCGCGACACATTCTGCGGAGCAACCCACACCGGCAATGACATTAACACCGGCTTCTTTTATACCACCACCGCCCGACATAGCCGCAAACGCTTATATCCTGGTGGACGCCACAACCGGCTCAGTGCTTGCTGAAAAAAATGCAGACCAACACTTGCCACCGGCGAGCCTCACCAAACTCATGTCCAGCCATTTAGTTGTTGATCAACTCGAGCAAGGTCTTATCCAGGAATCGAACCTGGTTACGGTCAGCGTTAAAGCGTGGAAAATGGGCGGCTCGCGTATGTTCATCAAAGAGGGAACACAAGTTTCGGTAGGAGATCTTTTGCGAGGCGTGATTATTCAATCAGGCAACGATGCAACAGTTGCGCTGGCGGAATACATTGCGGGTGATGAAGATGCATTCGTTGACATGATGAATAAAAAAGCGCATGAGTTGGGAATGACAGAAACCCATTTCGTAGACGCATCGGGAATGCCGGCGGAAGGTCATTACACCAGCGCGCGAGATCTTTCAAAATTAGCGCAGGCCATTGTCAAAGATAATCCGGCGTACTATAAGCTGTATTCCGAAAAATCATTTACTTACAATAATATTCACCAACCCAATCGAAATTTACTTCTTGATCGTGATCCAACAGTCGATGGATTAAAAACAGGGCATACTGAAGAAGCAGGATACTGTTTAGTCGCCTCTGCAAAACATGATGCAACTCGATTGATAGCCGTTGTGTTAGGCACAAAGAGCGATGCGGCGCGCGCAACTGAAACTCAAAAATTATTAAACTATGGATTTCGTTATTTTGAAACAGCAACGCTCTACGCTAATAATCCAGTAGTAACGAAAGCCCGGGTGTGGTCTGGTAAAGCCTCCGAGATCAATTTAGGATTGAATAACGCCGTTCAGCTAACCTTGCCACGCGGTAAAGTTGAAGTGGTAACGGCGAATGTCCACCGCAACGAAACTATTATCGCCCCCGTACCAAAAGGCAGCCAGCTTGGAACATTGACGATTGAGCTGGATGGCAAAGTACTCAGCACACAAAATTTAATCGCTCTTGACGCTGTAGAAGAAGCGAGCTTCATTCACCGCCTGTGGGACAGAATAAAATTATTTTTCAGAGGTTTATTTAGCAATGAATCCTCATTAGCTGAATGACCTCTGAGTTGAAAAACGTCTGATTTTAAAAATAAGTCTACGTCATTATTGGTTCAAATGTATCGGGTTTGGCCATGGCGGAATAAGTGAGATGAATATAGAGATTAAGTACATGTGGGGATTGTTGTAAAAATAACTCCAAAAAGCGCGAGCTGCCAGGAAGCTTATCTTTGTAGATTTCCAAACAAAATGCTTTTGCTGCGCGTTCCAGTATTTCGCTAAAAACAATCGGCTTTTTAAATTTTACCGTCGGGTTAATAGTGCAATATTGGGTAAACGCGTAGAGTGCTTCAACAACAGCACTTTTGTAGTAGGCCGGATGCAACTGATGCGTTAGCTGGTCAATTAACAACGCAAAACTTTCTTCTCCTGCCGTCATGGAGCTGCGAATCATCTCGCAATCCAACACAAAACTATCGGGATTTTCTATACCGAATACCAGTTTTTTAGCATGTTCCAAACTATTCCAAATTTCTTTTAGGAAATGATTATCAAAATGCGTAATTAATCCGCGCGCAAGGCGCCACTCCATCCAATCTGTATTTGCTGCATCCGCCGCTACAACATCACTCATCATTTCATATTCGTCATGATACATTTTGTAAGGCACAATATGATTCATGCCTTGTGAGAATACTTTTGTGCGTGATATCAAAACATTTTTCAGTTTTTTATAAATCTTGGCAGGAGATTGCAAACCAATCCATTCCAACATGCTGACATCTTCAGCATCATCTTTATCCATGGCAAACAACATCAGGAAATTACGCAATTGTATTGAGCGCAGGCCATCAAAAAGTTTTGGATCTGTGCGAATTAAGCCACCAATTGCAGAGAGCAATTCAAGAACCAGCGTTTGCTCCAATGGATCTTTAAAGTTATGGTAAATTCCTTCAAAGAATTCTGTATTGGAAAATGATTGGTCTGCTTTAATCTCCGTATAATTATTATCGCCAACAGTAATGGATAAATTGCGTGCTGCAATAAAAGTTAAACCATCGCCAAGATCAACTGGCGAATAGTTCAGGCGAGCAAAGCAATAACGTGCAAGTAACCAATTATTTTTGCTCTGTGCGCGATAATAAATTTCCTTGATGAAATCACGGATAGTCACATTGGTATTCAAATCATCTATCACTGAATCCATCGGACGATCGGCAAGGTAAACAACAGATTTTCTAAAAGTAATAATATCGTTTTCAGTATTAAAATTGGTCAGGATATTTTTTGCTGTCGCTTCCAGCCAGGTACAATCCAGTCCTTTATCCAAAACCGTACTGGAATCATTAAGCGAGGTTACTGAAGAAACGTGAAAGTAGGGGATAGTTAATTGGTTTACCCGCGATGCACGATAAGCCAAATTTGCAGAAGCATAACCAACATATTCTTGTTCTGAACGCAGCTGGTAATCACGGAACATGGCAAACAAACTGGCTGCATCCGGGATTTTACACAACTTTTTATCAACCAAAAATGTAAATACTGCAACCTCAGAACTTAACCAATGTTTGTGGATATATTGGATTTCTTGCGTCACATATTCGATCACCATTTGTGAATCAAACATGCGGTAATCTTCTTTTTCACTTTGCAACCAACTTAAACACAAATAAACCTTGTTATTAATTTCGTGCGATTGTGATGTCGTTAAACTTTGTAACCGGCGGCGCGGACGACCAGTTAACCCAAGCGGTTTATTTTCACCAACGTGCGCATAAGCTTCTATAAGGCTGGGGGCGCTTACCACCGCCATGGGCTTAATATCCTGGATGGTTTCCGCAATAACACCTTGTTTGGCCAATGCAGTTTTTACTTCTTCATTCTCGGCAAGTACAACCAATGCAATTTGTGATTTCACAAATTTGGTTGAACGGCGACGCATTTTTAATGGATCAAGGTCTTCCGTGCGAAGTAAACCTTCATCCATCATTAAACCAGTGAGATACAAACTTTGCGCCCACACCAGTGGAACGTTTTCGTTGGGTACACGTGTTTGCGTGCGCGGATTTTTTCTCTCTGCGTCAATATTTTCTTTAGGGACATAATAAAGTTCTGGCAATAAACCTACACCATCAACTTGAACCATAAGCGCTTCAAGTTTTTTACGGTAATGTTTTGCGGTGGCTTCACTGCCATCGAACAAAGCGCTGATATATAAATAGGTGAAAAACAGCGGCCATTCCGATTCAATATTTTCAAATTTTCCTAATTCAGTTTGTTCGTAATAAATCCGGGAGCTTTCTTCAACAACGGTTTGATGGCCATCGAGTAAAAAACGCTTGCATCCATAATTACCACCTAGCTTGGTTAAAATCGCATCGCGTGTTTGGGTCGCCAGGGTTTCTTTGCCAACGGCAAATGCCGGAAAACCAATAATGCTGAGTAATGCACTATCCACTTCTTTCGATAGTGATTCACGCGGCAACAGTGAGGTTAGGGTGGTTCTTGCCAGGGAAATTGCATCTGCAATAACGTGGATCACACCGCGCTTGGAAGCGTGCTCACCGTAGAGGTTAAATCCATCCAAGGCTTGTAAAGCTGCTTTGGCCATACCGACGGAGCTGGCGTTAATTTCGGTGCGTCCGTTATTAACTTTATTTCCGCGTTCCCAAATGCCGTAATCCGGCATGCGATATGCGCTTGAAATGTAATAAACAAGGTTTTGGATAAAATCGACTTCATCATGCGTACAAATAATCCGCAATCCGGACGCTGTCATTTGTGCAAGCATCAATAAATAAAGCGAGGTTGCATCAATTTGCAAATGCCCCCAGGCATTGTCGGCAACAACAGGCAAGCCTGTAGCGGTATCGTATTTGGCGTGAAGGGCGTCAATGTTGTTGAGCGTATGTTTAAACTTTTCGACTTTTTGCGCCTGGCGCATCATCGACTGCAACAGGCCGCGCATCAGTTTGATGGTGGATTGTTCCAGCTGGTCGCTTTTACTGGTTTCGCCCTGGCGCCTGAAAGCCAGGCCAAGGCCCCAAACACAGATGATTGAATAGACGTTATCGCGCACCCAGGCATCAGTGTAATCGCCGTGGATATTGACGCTGGTACTTGCAGGTAAGAGGCCGGTCACAGGATGTTGTCGGCTTAGGATGACTGTTTCTACTTCAGCGTATAAACGCTCTAACAGTTGGGTATGTTTCATAGGTAACCGTTGCATCAGTTAGCTAGGCATACGTAGTTATTATTTTAGGTTTTCCTAGATTTCTTCTGAATTAAACAAGCATATGCAATTTAACATAATGTACATTATGCGAAGTAAAACCCAGATCAAATAGAAACCTCTACATGCGCCTAACAAGGTTTATTGTCTTTGAATGATAGCTCAACCATAGCATCCATCACAGGTTTTACAGCGAATCCCATGCCAGCTATGTCAGTAATTGCCAGATAAGAATCCGCTGTGCTGACATTTAAATACATATACCTTAACTTCATTCAAATTGTATGAACCAATGATAGACAACTTGTGAATGGAAACTGCAATTTTATTTTAATGAAATGCATTCATGCTTTTTGACGGTGCGCCATACGATAACGGCGCCCCGTTATGATCTCTTTATTCAAGGCTCAATTTTTGGAATTACTGCCCGCAAACCAGCGCTCAATAGCTTGCGCGATTAATATTTGATCAGGTTCGCCATCTGTGGCATATGCAATAAATCCGTCTGGCCGGATCAGCGCGGCTTGTAAACCAAAACTTTCTTTTGCCTTGCCCGATATATACTTTATTTGGCTGTCGTATTCATTCACAAGAATTTTAAGTTCCTGATTCATACCAAAATCCAATAGCAACCCAAAACCATCCCGCATTAATTCGCCAACCTTTGAGCCATCGTCAAACTCAAAATTAGGAACGCTATGACCAACCAAAGGATGATCATCGCCAAGATCATAACGCGTGTGAATACCCCAAACCCGGCCAGCAAAATAAGTGGCGCCATCGACTGTATTCATCAGATCGCGGAAAATGGCGTTCAATGCACGCGCTTGCGGCTCCGGCTTCATGATTGCAATTTGCGCGCGCGACCAATCCAGAACCTGGGCACCAATTGGGTATCGCTCGCTATGGTAAGTATCCAATAGATGTTGTGATGATTTCTTTTTGATCACTGCAGCGAGTTTCCAGCCCAGGTTCATGGCATCGCCCAACCCAAGATTGAGCCCCTGGCCGCCAAGTGGCGAATGAATATGAGCTGCATCGCCCGCCAGAAATATTCGTCCGTTACGATAGCTGGTCGCCTGCCTTGCCCGGTCAGTCCAGGTGGTCGCAGTATGTAATTGATTTATCCTGACATCGGTATTTGAAATACTGCGCAACACGTCCTGCACATGCTCAAGCGTGATGGGTTCGCCTGAACCATGGAATGCACCACCATCAAAATGCTGCATCACCAGGTAACCCGGTTGGGATTGGAGATACATGCCTGTTGCCGTTACATTGCGGCCAAACTTGAGCTTTTCAGGATCTGCAATATCCACATGCGTAGAATAACCCGTAAATTCGGGCTCAGTTCCGGCGAATTCAAAACCGCCAAGTTTACGCACAAGACTGCGGCCACCATCGCAACCAACAAGCCACAGCCCGCTAAAACAATGCTCACCTGAAAAAACGTTAACGCATTCATCGATGTGATGAAACTTGGTAACCGCAAATCCCCGTTTGATTTTTACACCAAGAGCTTCTGCACGATGGGCCAATACAGTTTCAAGCTCTTGCATTTCAGATATCAAACTGGTTTCTGTCGAACTGGGTAAACGATATTTCCATTGGGAAACATCTATATCGCCTTCACAAAATGGGATACCGGCGAAATGTCCAACCTGGCGGCGAGTGCCCTGTCCTGCATGTTGATGAGGATTTTTAAGACGCTTATGAACCTCGAGCTGATCTAATAATCCGCGTCGATAAAGTGTTTCAATTGATGGCGCAGAAAGTCCGCGTATGCCAAAAGGAATTTGTTTTAAACTCGATTGTGGATTTTCTGCTTTTTCCAATATCAATACCGAACAACTCGCTAATGCCAGTTCACACGCAAGCAATAAACCTACAGGACCAGCACCGGCAATAATAACGTCATAATCGGAACGCATCATTTATCCCACCCATTTTTCAAGATATTAAAAGTGAGACTTAAGACATCTTTGGGCGACGATGAATTGCACGCAAAACTCACACCTTCAAGAATTAATTTCGCCATACATTCAGCTTCAATTTTATTTACATCGGACTCACTTTGAATTGCTTTGGACAAGGTATTTTCATACCTTCCCCACATCCCCCGAAAATAAGCACTAAGTTCTGGCGACGATTTTACGAGCTTCATAAACTCCGAAAAAATCTTTTTATTGGGTGGATTAATTAACTTGCTCGAGAGAAAGTATTGATAAAGCACATCCAGCACTGATTGGTGCTCGGCCCTATTTTGCAGCGCTGATGAAATATCAGAATCGATTTCGTCTTCAAGGTCAAAAATAATCGATTCTTTGGTGGGGAAATAATTAAATAAAGTTGCAACTGCAACTTCTGACTTTTCAGCAATTTCGGCAACGGTAACGGCACTGTAACCCTTTTCAATAAAAAGATCGCGGGCAACATCTGAAATAAGCTTTCGGGTTTTCTCTTTCTTTTGTTCACGCAATCCCATTCAAGTCATTACCTTGCAACTGACACATTAGTATAAATTATACACAGCAAAAAAATTATATCAAGTATAAATTTGTAGTTACTACAAATTTATACGAAAGCTGGAATTTCCCTTTAAACATCAAGGGTCGCATAATTCAGGGAGAAGACAGAAAATGAGTCGGAAAAACTGGAGTTGGATTACATCGCCGGATTAAATAAGCCTGGATAGGATAGTGGGAGCGCGAGAGTTATTACCGAAAATTGCCAAGGCAAACCTTAGGGTTGAATACTAGGGATTGCCTTGATAATCAAAAATGCCTGGGCAAGATATTATTAAAAGGCCCATCAATACATTCACTTTATTAACTAACTATTAGCAGCCATTGCAAATATTTGTTCATCTGGCAAATTTACTGCAGTGCCACATAACAATTCCATAAATACATCAGTTTGTGTTGCATTTTGAAAATCCACTTCTGCACCAAAACCCCTGCTGGCTTTATGGATAACAATAGCTTCCATTTCAATACGCTGTAACTTAGTGGTGATGTTTCTGTTTAACAAAACTTCGAGCTTTAGTTGATGTTCACACTCAACGTCAACAAAATCTGTTTCAACAAATACACCATTACGGCTTCCATTTTTGACCCGCCCTATAGCAACCGGGTGGTTATGTTTATAAATCAATATTTTTAATTCACTGTTAATTCGATCTGTGCATCTATGTTCCATAGGATCTCCTTAGCATTCAGTTGGGTAATTTACAGTTCACTCAAACGATCGTAACGATAAAGCCTGCTGTGAATCTCTTTTCCTAACGCGTCCGGAAAACTTGTCCATGTAAATTGCCAATGCCAGTTGATTCCTGTAGTGCCTGGCATATTCATGCGGTGCTCACCACCGAGCGCCAAAAAATCTTGTAAAGGAATAATAGCCAATGGTGCGACGGATGCCAGTGCCGACTCAATCAATAACCAAGGAATAGGCTCATCGCTGGCGTATAAATAATTTCTCACCAACTGTTTTTGTTCATTAGTTAAAGATTCATACCAACCGACAGTTGTATCGTTATCGTGGGTGCCGGTGTAGATCACGTCACTGGTGGAATGATGATGAGGCAAGTGAGGATTTTTGTTGTTGCCATCAAAAGCAAATTGCAAAACCAACATGCCAGGCAAATTAAATTGCTGACGTAACGCCTCAACTTCAGGTGTTATAAGGCCAAGATTTTCAGCAACCAATGGCAAGTCTGAAAATGCTTTAAAGCAAGCCGCTAAAAATGCTGCTCCTGGAGCTTTGACCCATTGACCACTGCGAGCATCAACACTATTTCCAGGAATCTCCCAAAAAGCTTCAAAGCCACGAAAATGATCGATTCGAATTAAATCAAATTGGTTGAGTTGGGTGCGCAAGCGATTAATCCACCAACCAAAACCATCTTTTTCCATTGCTTGCCAATTGTAATGAGGATTTCCCCAATGCTGTCCGGTTTCTGAAAAATAATCGGGTGGTACACCGGCGACAGTTAATGCATTGCCCTCTTCATCCAAATTAAAAAAGTCCTGCGCAGCCCAGACATCAGCGCTGTCATGCGCGACGAAAATAGGCATGTCACCAAATAAATAAATCGCTTTTTCTTTCGCATAAGTACGTAGAGCTTTCCACTGTTCCGCAAATGCGAATTGCTCAAAAACATACAGGGAAATATCGGACGCTAAAAATTCGCGAAACTCATTCAAGGCTTCCGGTTGACGTTTCTTCAATGCTTGCGGCCAATCACTCCATGAGGAGTGATTAAAATGTTTTCGCAAGGCCATGAATAAAACAAAATCATCCAGCCAATAACTATTTTCGTCACAAAATTGTCGCAGACGTTCCGACAAGTGATGGGAATTTCCAATTCGCTGATAAAACTGCCCTGCGCACTCTCTGCGAATTTCTTGCAAATTGGATTTTGTGGTCTCAACCGAAAGCCAATCATTATTGGGACTAACCCAATCGTGATGTACCAACCAATCAATACTGATTAACTCGGGATTGCCTGCGTGCGCTGACACTGATTGATAAGGTGATAAATCGGCATGCGTTGGCGTTGTGGGCAACATTTGCCAGACACTAAGGCCGGACTCCGCCAAAAAATCCACAAACAGATATGCATCCCTGCCAAGGGCGCCGTGCATTTGTGGATAAGGTTTTGGTTGAAAAAATGAGAATGTATTTGGAAGTGATGTGGGGTGTAGTAACACCCCTGCTCGTCGAGCTTGAAAGAGCGGAGAAACCTTTGCAGCATTGTTTGGCATCTGTGCCCTATCCTTTTCTAATCGTGACGTTTATTGTTCATGGCCTATTGCTCATGACCTTGGCGCATTACGCCACCTGTTGCCGGATCGCCGCCGCCAACACTGATTACCGTATCGAGATATTCAGGTTCGGGTACGCGAATCAAGTGATACAAATTTTTTAAATGTTGGCGATACAAATATTCAAAATCACTTACGCTTTGTGCGGGGTTGTATCCACCAAACCACCAGAACCAATCTGATCCTTCACAAAGTGCCAATTGTTTTTCAATTTGCAAGAGTTCTGATTTTGTATATTTTTTTGTAGCCAGGGCGTGATCAGCGGCAAGCTTTGCTTCACACAACATATCCCAACCACGGTTTTTATCTTTATCACCAATCCAGGTTGAAAAATTTCCGTATACCCAACTGCCGGCAACAACGTGCGGCATAATCAATGGCTCCGGTTTTTGCTGATCTAACAATTCACTGTAAGTGGTTAACTCAAGCATTGGATGTTCATCAATGCGCTTATACAATTGGGCCAGGAAGTAATAGGCATTTTCGGGGAAATATTCCCACGCATTTTCGCCATCCATAATCACAGAGATAACAGAATTTTTTGGGTTGTCACACGCGTTGGTAATATTGACCATGTGATTAATTAAATCGCCAACGGCATCATCGGAATGCCATGTTGCGTATTTAAATCCAATCAAATCTGAAAGTCCGTCATCGCGGAAAAAGCAATTTACTTTGTGATCTGCAAATTGATAAGGGCGATGCAAACAAGCTTTGCGTTCACTCAAATCATCCGCAATTGTTTTGTTATCAATGTGGCGCAAACTGTTATGCAATACGGAATCACCAGTTGCTACCCAGTCAAAACCGGCTTCCTGCATGAGTTTTAAGGTGTCGTCGCTGACACTGCCTTCTGACGGCCAGCAACCGCGAGGTTTGTGACCAAAATAATGCTCAAAACTTTTTATGCCTTGCGTCAAATGCCATTTGGCGCGCGCTTCTCCGCCCGCATAATGTGTGGCTATGGGCAAAGTCACTTCTGGCCAGGCTTGGCGTGCAGAATTGATATCGAGCAGCAAAGGGATAATTGGATGCGCATAAGGGCTCATGCATAATTCAATTTGGCCTTTGTCATAAAGTGCTTTGTAACGCGGACCAATTGATGAAATTTCTTCGCCAATTAATTTGACCAAATCCAAACGATCTTGCCAGCTGAAACCACGGCCTTTATTTTGCCACGCTTGCACGCGGTAATCGGTGCGACGCAGCGTTTCCGACATCCAGCTCAAGTGATACCAGAATCCAAGGTCAATTAAAAATTGCTCGTTAAGGTATTTGGCAATCGTTGAATGTTCATCGAGATTTTCAGCGATGTCCGCCAACTCGCGATAGATAGGAAAACGCTCAATCATGCGCTGGCGATTTGCACGCAAATACTTTTTAGCGAGCGAAATAAATTCAGGTGTGCCTGCAAGAGGTAAATGCTGATCGACCAGCGACCATAAAACTGCATCTTTAATTTTTTCCTGGCGCGCAAAAAAATTATCGATTTGTTGTGAATAGTCGTCGAGCTGTTCCAGCAAAATTGGGGCAAAATTAAACACGGCGCGGGCTTTGGGTTGCGCTTCCAAATGCGCAACCATATCAACGTAATCCTTTAATGCATGAAGATAAGTCCAGGGAAAATAATACTCGCCCGTCATTATGCTGCGATAATCCGGCTGATGCATGTGCCAGAGAAAAACGACCTTCATTTTGCCATTAAAGGGCATGCGGATGATCCTCGCTCAGCATTTCCGGTGTTACCAATACAACACCTTTGGGTGAAACAAAGAAACGTTTGCGATCTGCTTCTTCGTCATAACCAATGACAGTGCCTTCAGGAATTTTGCAGCGTCGATCAATTAGAGCTTTGCGGATTTTACAATTGCGCCCTACTTCAACACTTGGGAAAAGTACGGAGTCTTCGATATCGCAATAGGAGTGCACGCGAACACGCGGGAATAACAAGGAATGTTTAACAACCGATCCCGATACAATACAACCACCTGCAATTAATGAATCGACTGCATAACCGCGACGGCCTTCATCATCAAATACAAATTTTGCGGGAGCAACTTGCTCCTGATGAGTCCAGATTGGCCACTCAGCATCGTATAAATCCAGTTCAGGAATGACAGCCGTTAATTCGAGGTTAGCTTCCCACAAGGCATCGACAGTTCCTACATCGCGCCAGTAACCATCGCCCCCGCTAATTGGATCGCGGAAAGGAAATGCATTCACACGATGGGTTTTAATCATTGAGGGAATAATATTTTTTCCAAAATCGTGTTCTGAATCAGGATTTTTTTGATCCTTTAATAATTCACTGAACAACACCTTAGTACTGAACACATAGATGCCCATGGAGGCCAAGGCCTTGTCAGTTTTACCAGGTGTTGGTTCCGGGTTTGCAGGCTTTTCAACAAAGCGAATAACGTTGTTGTCTTTATCTATATCCATCAAACCGAAACCGCTCGCGATTTCCAATGGCACTTCGATGCATCCAACAGTGACATCAGCACCGCGTTCAACGTGCGCGGCAATCATGGTTCCGTAGTCCATTTTATAAATATGGTCACCTGCAAGGATCAAAACATATTCAGGATTGTGGCGACGAATAATATCGAGGTTTTGTAACACAGCATCGGCAGTGCCTACGTACCAGGATTCATCCAAACGCTGTTGCGCCGGAAGCAATTCAACAAATTCGCCCAGCTCACCACCGAGAAAACCCCAGCCGCGCTGGATATGTCGATCTAATGAATGGGATTTGTACTGCGTCAAAACGCTGATACGACGAATACCGGAGTTAACACAATTTGATAAAGGGAAATCGATAATGCGGAATTTTCCGCCAAAATGCACAGCGGGCTTCGCACGCCAATTCGTCAATTGATGAAGGCGTGAACCGCGGCCTCCAGCAAGAATAACAGCGAGGGTTTTTTGGGTTAAACGACTGACGAAACGACCAGAGGTCTGGTTAGTACTCATTAAAACTCCTTTCTTCTTATCTCAAAGGGGGTATTTGATAATAAATCGATTTCTACTTGTTTCTCTTGTCATTTGCATTGAGCAATATCAATGCCAAGAGAAAAATCCATTTCTACTTTTCACATTTCGTGAAATTTAGTTGGCCTCATTAGAGCAATACAAGTGTAGACTCAATACTGGCACCAAATCTGCAAATATTTCGTTTGTGTGAAATTATTTTTTACTCTACTTTGTGTCACGGGTTTGCCCCAAATTAACGTTAGGATATAAAAAGGTTATCGCTAGCGTATGACGCTTTCGTGTAACAGAGCACAGAGTCTGATGAGTAAATCCAAATAAGCTGCTCGCGTCTATAAACTTAAACGCCATTGTTAACGGCATCGATAAAAACTTGAAATTTAGTCATTTTTTGATCGCAAATTTCACTTAGAAACAGGACACTTTCCATGCTCAGTGCCAAACCAGCACAACGTTTACCCAATGAATTACTCCGCATTATCTCTGCCACTCACCATGACCCCTTTGAAGTCCTGGGAAAACATTCCCTGGCTGTGCCTACGGCGACAGCTGATACGCTTATCCGTGTTTTTTTACCGGGTGCAAGCGCAGTTAACTTTTTGTTAAACAGTGGCGCAAAAGCCATCGAACGTATTGATGGCACCGATTTCTTCGAATGGTATGGGATGGCGAGCGAGGTACCTGCCCATTATCAAGTGCAATGGACTGATCGACACAACCAGGTGCACCTCGAATATGACCCCTATTGTTTTGCACCACAATTGGGCGAATTGGATATGCACTTGTTTGGTGAGGGGCAACATTGGGAAATTTATCGTGTTCTTGGTGCGCATCCCAAAACAGTGGATGGAATAGAAGGTGTTGTGTTCGCAACCTGGGCACCCAGCGCTGAACGAATCAGTATTGTGGGCGATTTTAATGATTGGGATGGCCGCAATCACCCCATGCGAGTGCGCGGTGCCAGCGGTATTTGGGAAATATTTATTCCGGGCGTTAAACCCGGCACCAACTACAAGTATGAAATCCGCAATCGCGATACCCATCAGGTTTTCCTCAAATCCGACCCTTACGGACAGGCATTTGAACATCGTCCGAAAACCTCGTCGATTGTTGCGGCACCCAGTGAATTCAAATGGGATGATAAATCCTGGATGGATCAACGTGCCGGTTGGGATTGGCAGCATTCTCCTGTTTCTATCTATGAAGTCCACCTGGGCTCATGGCGCCGCGGCGATGGAAACAGTTTCCTCAGTTACCGCGACCTGGCGCACCAACTGGCTGATTATGTTAAGTACATGGGATTTACCCATATCGAAATCCTGCCCGTTACCGAACATCCACTCGATGATTCCTGGGGCTATCAAACCACCGGTTATTACGCACCCACAAGCCGTTTTGGATCGCCAGATGAGTTCCGCTATTTTGTAAATCACCTGCACCAACATGGCATAGGCATTATGCTGGATTGGGTACCTGCGCATTTCCCAAAAGATGCCCATGCCCTCGCCCGTTTCGACGGCAGCGCTCTCTATGAACATGAAGACCCACGCCTGGGCGAACATCGCGATTGGGGCACATTGATTTACAACTACAGCCGTAATGAGGTGCGCAACTTCCTACTCGCAAACGCGCTCTTTTGGCTCAAGGAATTCCATATTGATGGCTTGCGCGTAGATGCTGTGGCATCCATGCTGCACCTGGATTATTCACGCAATCATGGCGAGTGGATTCCCAATATCTATGGTGGCAATGAAAACCTGGAAGCCATGGCCTTCCTTAGCCAATTGAACGTGCTTTGCCACGGCCAATGCACCGGAGCGATAGTTGTCGCTGAAGAATCTACAGCATGGCCACAAGTCACTCGCCCAACCTGGGTAGGCGGTTTGGGCTTTTCGATGAAATGGAACATGGGCTGGATGCACGATACGCTCGAATACATGAGCAAAGACCCCATCTTCCGCCAATACCATCACAACCAGTTAACCTTCGGGATGGTGTACGCCTTTACCGAAAATTTCCAACTACCGTTTTCACACGATGAAGTTGTCCACGGCAAGGGCAGCATGGTTGGGAAGATGCCCGGCGATATCTGGCAGAAATTCGCAAACTTGCGCCTGCTTTATACTTATCTCTACACCTATCCAGGCACAAAATTATTATTTATGGGCTGCGAATTTGGGCAATGGGGAGAATGGGCCCACAGTCGCTCGCTGGATTGGCACTTGCTGGGAGAAGGTGTTTACCACTCTGGCTTGCAGACCCTGGTTAAGGATCTGAACAAACTCTACACAACATTGCCATCGTTATATGAGCGCAGCTTCCAGCACGATGGTTTTGAATGGATCGATTGCCACGATTCAACACAATCCGTGATCAGTTATTTGCGCAAAGGCAGCACGGGCTTCACCCTGGTGATTTTAAACTTCACACCAGCATTGCGTGAAAATTATCGCCTTGGTGTTCCTGTCGCCGGTAAATATCACGAAATTTTCAATTCGGATTCCGAATATTACGCCGGTAGCAATAAAGGCAACGCCACAGAAGTGTCCAGCGAGCCCATTAGCTGGATGGGCCATGCCCAATCCATTCAATTAACCCTGCCTCCATTAGGCGCAATTTTATTGAAGTGTGATTATTAAAAATTATTATGGAAAATAAAATGCACAAAATATTATTCGCAACCAGTGAAGCACATCCATTAATTAAAACTGGCGGACTGGCGGATGTCGCTTCCAGTTTGCCGCGCGCTTTATTAAAGCGTGGACACGATATCAAGATTTTATTACCCGCCTACGCCAGCGTAATGGTTAAAGCAAAAGAAGCTGGCGTAAAAAAAATTTCTGAACTTGCAATATCAGGCCAAACAATCAATCTATTACAAACACGCTTGCCTGGTTCACGGGTTACCGTTATTTTGGTGGATATCCCGCAATTTTCCGAACGCGAAGGTAATCCCTATTGCGGTCCTGATGGCGGCGATTGGAGCGATAACCACTGGCGTTTTTTTGTTTTCGCAAAAGCGGCAGAGGCCATTTCGTTAAACCAGGCTAACCTGGATTGGCAACCCGATATTGTGCATTGCAATGACTGGCAAACAGGCTTAATTCCCGCGTTGCTTGCACAACATCACCAAAAACCCGCATCGGTTTTTACCATTCACAACCTGGCCTACCGTGGTTTATTTTCATATCAGGTTTTTGCGGAATTAGGTTTACCTAACGATTATTGGCATCACGAAAAACTCGAATTTTATGGGCAAATGTCGTTCATAAAGGGCGGACTTGCCTTTGCAAATGCAATTACTACCGTAAGCCAAAGTTACGCACAGGAAATCCAGACATCGGAATTTGGTTGTGGGCTGGACGGTGTTTTACAGGCTCGCAGCAAGGATTTGTACGGAGTATTAAATGGAATCGATATGGACGAATGGAATCCCGGCTCCGATAAATTAATTGCGCAAAATTACAATCGCCGCACCATCAACCAGAAGGCTAAAAACAAACTCGCATTACAAGAACAACTGGGCTTGCCGGTCAGTGAATCAATTCCCATGCTGGGTTTTATTGGCCGACTGGTCGAGCAAAAAGGTGTGGATTTAATATTGAACCAAATGAGTCAATTACTTACACACAATTGCCAGGTTGTTATCTTGGGCAGTGGTTTTGCCAGTTATGAGCAATCGCTAAAAAATATTGCCCAACAATATCCAGATAAAGTTTCCGTAACCCTGGGTTATAACGAAGCTTTTGCCCATCAAATTGAAGCCAGTGCGGATTTATTTTTAATGCCATCCATATTTGAACCCTGCGGTTTGAATCAAATGTACAGCTTGCGTTACGGCACCTTGCCAATCGTCAATGCTGTAGGAGGTTTACGCGATACTGTTTTTGAAAAGCCATTTGATGATATTGGCTCAAATGGAAATGGCTTTGTATTTCACAAAGCAACACCAGAAGAATTACACTTAGCCATCAAACGTGCGCTGGTCTGCTACCAACATCCCGATGTATGGAGAAAACTGCAGCAAAATGCCATGAGCCAGGATTTCTCGTGGGAAAAAAGTGCCGCACTCTACGAAACAATTTATGACTCTATTGGATGAGCCCTAAATGCCGCTAATGAGAAGCCATCGTCCTTGTTTGGTGGTTTCTTATTTTCATAACCTTGTTTTATCAGGTGCCAAAAAGTAATATTCAATTCCCCCAACTGCCTACGATATTACCTCATCATAACTCCAGGTAAGGGTTAACATCATCGCCTGGATTGCAATGGCGACAAGATGGATTTATCAGATTTTTTGAGGTTGGTTTTTCAAGCAGCTAAATAATTTTTAGTTCACAAATAAAAATAAATTTGAGGCGGTAATGATTTATTCCGGTTTAGATATTGCCCTTGTTGTTCCCTGTTACAACGAAGAAGTTGCAATTGCAAAAGTCATTCGCGATTTTCGAGCAGTTTTGCCCACCATTGATATTTACATCTTTGATAACAACTCCAATGACAATACCGCAGCGGTAGCTCGCGCAGAGAAAGCGCATGTAATAAGTGTGCCCCTTCGTGGAAAAGGAAATGTAGTCAGGCGCATGTTTGCTGATGTTGATGCCGATATTTTTATCATGGTCGATGGCGATGCTACTTATGATGCAACTTCTGCCCCCAAAATGATTGACAAATTAATGAGCGAACATCTCGATATGGTTGTGGGTTGCAGGGAAACACATCAGTCTGTCGCTAATGCGGCCTACAGACGCGGGCACCAATTTGGCAATCGTATGTTGACGCAAAGTGTTGTAAAAATATTTGGTGGTGGCTTTACCGACATGCTGTCAGGATATCGTGTGTTTACCCGTCGTTACGCCAAATCCTTTCCCGCGCTCTCAAAAGGTTTTGAAATTGAAACTGAATTGACTGTCCACGCATTGGAATTGCGTATGCCTTACGGTGAAATTGTAACGCCATACGGCGCACGCCCAGATGGCTCACAAAGTAAATTATCTACTTATAAAGACGGGTGGCGAATCCTTAAAACAATTGGCAGGCTATATATCTCGGAGCGCCCATTTTCATTCTACGGTATTTGCGCCGCGCTTATTGCAAGTGTTGCGGTAATAATTTCTATTCCATTAATTATTACTTACATCCATGAAGGTATAGTGCCTCGCTTCCCAACCGCAATCCTGTCCGCCTCAATGATGATATGTGCATTACTCTCCCTGTTTTGTGGATTGGTTTTAGACAATGTCACCTTAGCGCGCCACGAAATGAAACGCCTCGCGTATTTATCCATTCCTTATTTGAAAACGAATAAGGTAGATAAATGATTTTTACAGCGCAATTTTTCTGGTTTGCCATATCAGGAATCGCAGGCTTCATAGTAGATACTGTGATATTGATGTTGTTAAAAGATCCACTGGGACTTTATCTGGCTCGCCTGTGTTCTTTCTTTTGCGCGGTATTTGTAACCTGGTTGATAAACCGCACCTTTACATTTGGTGATTACCACTCAAACCACTCGCGAGTAAAAGAATTTTTAATCTACCTTAGCTTGATGCTTGCTGGGGGTTCCGTTAATTATTTGCTGTATGCCCTGCTCGTTTACACTTATAGCGTGGTTGCTACTTATCCAGTTATTGCAGTAGCCGCAGGCAGCGTGGCGGGAATGCTAATTAATTTATTGACATCAAAATTCGTGCTCTTTCGCTTCAAAAAAAATAAGCCGACCTAAGATCGACTTATGCTTCATACGCATACTTAAAAGAAAAAGGTTAAAAATGTTTATTGAATTAATAAAATCATATGCACTAACAATAGTGTTTCTCATACAAAGTGCAATTATAGGTTTTGCATTTCTCCAGCTACTCTTACCGGTTGATGCGCAAAAAAAACAAATACCTAATTATTATTTGAAATGGTTTTTTGCTATTAGCCTCGGTATTTTCTTCAATATTGTAATTTTATTTATGCTTGGGATTGCCGGGTTGCTAAACCAGACAGTTGTTGTAGGAGCGGGAATGTCGCTCTGTGCGATATCCCTGGTGACATTGTGGCGCTTACAAAAGAATTCTTTTCAACTCCCATTCAATTGGTATTTTTTGGACACTATTGTTTTATTTTTATTATTTACCATCACTATAACCTGCGCAATGCATCCTCCAGGCAGTTGGGATGACACCATGTACCAACTGCCGGTCTCACGATCTTATCTGGAACACCAGGCTATTTTTGTAAATGAATGGGTGCGCTTTCCATTATTTCCGCAAAATATCAATTTATTAATTACTTTAGGTTTAATGCTTGGTGGTGACTTGGTAGCACAAGTATTTGCCACTCTTCCACTTTTTATTACCGCACTGGGTCTGCTCGGCGCATCCCTATGGATTACGGGATCAATTATTCCCGGTGTTATTGGCAGCGCGACTTTATTTTCCCTGGGAACAGTCACGATTACGCTTGGATATGCTTACATTGACAATGGCTTAGCGCTTTTTTGCTGGGGAGCAATATTATCCATAGCACTTTGGTTAGAGTCAGGTGATAAGCGCAGCTCAAAAAGCTGGTTAATTATTGCCGGTATACTGGCAGGTGCGGCGGCAGGATCAAAATATTTTGGTTTGGTACTAGCAGGTTTCATTGGCATTTATTTATTGGTTTTGCGAAAGGATTTTAAAGCCAGCCTTATCTTTGGCATCACACTAATTCTCGCAGGAAGCTGGTGGTACATACGTAGCTTTATTCTCTCAGGCGATCCAATTCATCCAGCGGGTGGAAATATTTTTGGATATTATCTTTGGGATGCACAAGACCTTATTAATCAAAAAAGCGAGCAATCCTCCCATGGTGTTGCACCCGGCTCATTAAATATCATTGGAGCACTTAAGGCCGCGGGTGTGATTTTACCGATGGGATTGGCCATAGGAAGTTTATTGCTGCGAAACCTATCCCGACCTCTGGGCTTCTTTCAATTTATATTTATTTCTTATTTGCTGTTTTGGTTTTTTGTAACACAAGTGGATCGTTATTTGGCACCCATATACGGCGTAGCAATTTTATTAGCAAGCTATGTTTTATATGCTATCTATCCCCTCACCTGGATAAAGCCATTTCTCGATACTAAGCCAGTAAAAATCCAATCAGCTACTGCATTCACTATTATTTTATTATGTCTTTTCCCATTGGCGGGGAAAAAATATTACAAAGCAAATGAAGCCATGAATCATTGGCAATATATACTTGAGCATTACCCTGGTTACAGGACATTCTCGGAAGCCAATAGTTTAATTCCAACATTTGGAAACAAACTTGTTCATGTGGGTTTTGAAAATGCCATTTATTTTTTTGACGGTATCGCAATAGGTGATTGGTTTGGTCCAGGCAGATATCGCGATATGATGAATTGCAACAATCCCGATAAACCGTGTGAAATGGTTGAGCCTGAAAAAATGAAAGCGTTGATGAATAAATTCGGCGCGAAAATATTGGCAATACCGAAAGAGAGATTGCCGACATTTGATAAAAATATTTATCTTGGATATTTCGATCTCGTCAGTGAAAACGATGAAGGAGTATTGATGACGCTAAAACCTGATTAGCATTTAATACGCACACTACCGAGTATTGATCGTAGATTGACGATCAATACTTATTAATGGAATACAGTAGTATTCACATCCGGCTCGGCAGAAGCATCTTCAAATGAGTATTCTGCCAACTCGCTCGCCGCTTCCATCCCGGCTTCAATCATTGCTTTAGCAACTTCAAACCGTCCCGCGCCCAGGAAAGCGATGGATTCCGGTGAAAATTTAAGTGTCACCAAAGGCTCGTTTGAACCTTCATCACTACTGCGACGCAATACAATTTCGCCTGATGGCAACTCAAGGATTTCGTAAAAAGAAGATGACATAATCACTCCAAACACTGAGGAGCCGGCATTCTATCAGAAGATATCGGGATTTGGTCGGTTGCCCTCGCCCGAAAAACCACACAACTAACCGCTCTCACTGTCATCATCAATTCTTTCAAGGCTCAACTCACCAAAGCTGGCAGGCACGCTGGCAGCTTTTACTACCTCTGGTGCGGGAGCAACGGCAGAATCGCCAGCTAACTTGATTCGCAAACGTAAATTATTGGGGGAGTCCGCATTGGCAACAGCATCGTCAAAACTGATTTTTCCTGCCATATAGAGTTTAAAAAGCGCACCATCAAACGTCTGCATTCCCAGGTTTTCGGATTTTTCCATAATCTCTTTTATTTCAGTAAAGCGACCTTTCAAAATCAATTCCTGGATGGTTTTAGTGCCCAGTAAAATTTCTATGGCGGCGCAACGCTTTCCATCCACCGTTGGCAATAAACGTTGCGAAACAAATGCGCGTAGATTTTGTGACAACCCCATTAATAATTGTGGCCGACGTTCTTCAGGAAACATATTAATAATACGCTCCAATGCCTGGTTCGCGTTATTTGCATGCAATGTAGAAATAGCGAGATGTCCTGTCTCAGCGAACTCCAATGCGTGCTCCATAGTTTCGCGATCACGCACCTCACCAATCAAAATAACATCCGGCGCCTGACGTAAGGTATTTTTTAATGCAGCTTTATAACTGCGAGTATCCACACCAACTTCACGTTGATTGATTACACTTTTTTTATGTTTATGCACAAACTCTACAGGGTCTTCAATCGTAATAATATGGCCACCGCTTGAACTGTTACGATGATCGATTAATGCAGCAAGCGAAGTGGATTTACCGGAACCAGTACCGCCCACAAAAAGAACAAGGCCGCGCTTACTCATCACAACATCTTTTAAAATTTCTGGCAGGCCGAGACTATCGAATTGAGGAATATCGGTTTTGATATTGCGCGCTACAATCGAAACTTCGTTACGTTGCTTAAAAATATTAATGCGAAACCTGCCAACACCATGAATTGAAATTGCAAGATTCATTTCAAGCTCATGCTTAAAAACATTACGCTGCTCGTCATCCATCAACTCATTGGCAATGACTTCGATTTCACCGGCTTTGTAAATATCTTGCGATAAGGGTTTTAAAGTTCCCTGGAATTTTGCGCACGGCGGAGCCCCCGTACTGAGGTATAAATCTGAACCGTCTTTTTTGGCGAGGATGTTTAGGTATTGATCGATGGGTGTGGGCATAAACAATTCCTTCTATAACTTCTAGGTAACTCAAACAAGAGGATTGCCAATAAGAGATGAAGCGGATATTTCGATGTTTCGTACAAATTAAATTTTATAGGGAGTCGTCATCCCCGCAGGGGATCCAGCGACTTTAAAGTTTAAGACACTGGAACACCAGCCGCTGGATCCCCTACGGGGATGACGATTCCCTATTTTAAATTTCAATTACTATTTAACTCAATTCAACCGCTCAAGAATCGTTGTAATCCCCTGCCCCAAACCAATACACATAGTTGATGCACCGAGTGTTGCATTTTTTTGTTGCATAACGGTTAAGAGTGAGCCGGTAATACGCGTACCTGAACATCCAAATGGATGTCCGAGCGCAATCGCACCACCATTGAGATTTACTTTTTCATTCATTTTATCGAGTAGTTTTAAATCTTTTAACACAGGTAGCGCTTGCGCAGCGAAAGCTTCATTAAGCTCAACAACTTCAATATCATCTATCGTCAAACCAGCAACTTTCAGCGCTTTTTCTGTCGATGGAACCGGGCCATAACCCATAATAGATGGATCAACGCCGGCCAAACCAGTTGATACCACTTTCGCAATGGGTTTCAAACCAAGCGATTGCGCACGCTCCGCAGACATCACCAGCATCACCGACGCACCATCACTTAATTGCGAGGAAGTACCGGCGGTGACCTGGCCATCTTTTGGATTAAATACTGGCGGTAATTTCGAAAGTGCTTCAACGGTGGTTTCAGGACGAATCGTTTCATCCTCTTCAACTTGAATTAAATAACCATCCGCATTGTGGCCTTCCACAGCAATAATTTCGCGAGCAAAACGACCTTCCGCTCGTGCAGCAGCAGCGAGTTGATGCGAACGCGCACCGAACTCATCCATTTGCTGGCGATTAATACCGTGCAATAACGCGAGATATTCTGCGGTCATGCCCATGTTGCCCGCGGCTTTTGCCACAGATAAACCGAGCAACGGATTGATCGAAACAGATTCATACATGGGCAAATGTCCCATGTGTTCAACACCGCCAATTAAATAAACATCGCCGATATTTGCACGAATATTGGCAGTTGCGGTGTGCAGTGCTGCCATGGACGAACCACACAAACGGTTAATGGTTTGCGCAGGAATTGTATGCGGCAAACCAGCAAGCAATAAAATATTGCGCGCAATATTGAAAGCTTGTTCTTCGCGCTGCATGACGCAACCCCAGAGCATGTCATCAATAGTTGCCGGATCAACATTAGGATTGCGTGCCAGCAATCCTTTAATAATTGCAGCAGAAATATCGTCAGCGCGAACATTGCGGAAGCAACCCGCTTTTGATTTACCCATTGCGCTGCGGGCATAGTCAACGATTACGGCATCACGTGGTTGTAGGCTCATTATTTTTTCTCCTGTTTACTGCTTAACCGTAAAAGCGTTGATTGTTAGCGGCTTTTTCTTTCAAGCTCGCGGGTGGTTCATAGAGCGCACTTAAGCCGCTAAATTTTGCAGCCGTATCGCAGAACGCTTGCGCACCAATTGAATCAATCCAGCGGAATACACCACCTCTAAATGGAGGGAAACCTATGCCGTAAACCAGTGCCATATCGGCTTCAGCTGCGGTTTCGACAATGCCTTCTTCAAGGCAACGCGCAAGTTCAGTCGCCATAGGCACCATCATGCGGGCGACAATATCCTCATCGCTAATGTCCAGCGGAGCTGCTACAACAGGTTTCAATAACTCTATGGCTTCAGGGCTCACTACTTTTGCAGGTTTGCCTTTTTTATCCAGCTCGTAATTGTAAAAACCTTTTGAATTTTTTTGCCCTAAACGTCCTGCTTCAAACATGACATCGGTACAGGATTTAAAATCGCGTTTCATACGATCAGGAAAACCATCGGCCATGACTTTTTCAGCGTGGATTGCAGTATCAATTCCCACAACGTCCAACAAATAAGCTGGGCCCATTGGCCAACCCCAGGTTTCCATTAATTTATCAATGCGTTGATAATCAACTCCATCGCGCACCAACATCGCAAAGCCGGCCAAATATGGGAACAGCACGCGGTTTACCAAAAAGCCGGGACAATCTTTTACAACAATTGCTTTTTTACCCATCGCATTTGCGTAAGCAACAGTGCGAGCAATTGCATTGTCAGATGTTTTTGCGCCGCGAATAACTTCCACTAATGGCATCATATGCACAGGATTAAAAAAGTGCATGCCGCAAAAATTTTCGGGACGTTGCAAGGCTTCTGCAAGATAAGAAATGGAAATTGTCGATGTGTTGGACGCAAGCACCGTATCAGCACTGACTTTTGATTCTGCTTCAGCCAATACACTTTGTTTTACTTTGGGATTTTCAACAACTGCTTCAACAACAATATCGACTTTATCGAAACCATCATAAACCAATGTGGGTTCAATACGGTTAAGCACATCGCCCATTTCTGCAGCAGTCATTTTTTTGCGTTCAACACGCTTGCTCAATAATTTATTCGCTTCTGAAAGACCAAGGTCAATGCCCGCTTGGGCAATGTCTTTCATTTTAATGGCAGTGCCTTTCAAAGCAGATTGGTAAGCAATACCGCCGCCCATAATACCTGCACCTAAAACTGCAGCACGACCGATTTTTTTATCCGCTTTTTTTTCCCATCCTTTGGCTTTTTTACCCAATAATTGTTCGTTAACAAAAATACCAACCAAAGATTGTGCTACTGGAGTGAGCGCCATTTTTGCAAAATGTTCTGCTTCAATTTGCAAAGCTTCATCGCGACTTTTATCGGCAGCTTTCTGCATGGCTTTGATCGCAGAAACCGGTGCAGGATAATTGCGACCCGCTTGTCCGCCTACAAATGCTTTTGACGTTTCAAAAGCCATCATGGACTCAATAAAATTAAGTTGCAGCGGCGCTTTTTTCTGTGCGCGACGCGCTTGGTAATCAAATTTTCCAGCGATAGTCTGTTGTAATGTATTCAAAGCTGCATCGCGTAATTTGGCAGGTTCCACTACTGCATCTACCACACGCGCAGTAAGCGCTTGTTCAGCGGTATTTTCTTTTCCGGCAGCAATCCACTCAACCGCAGTATCCAAACCGGCAATGCGTGGCAATCGCACCGTACCGCCCCATCCGGGGATAATTCCCAATTTGGTTTCTGGCAAACCAATCTTTGTCGCCGCAGTGCTGGCAACGCGATAATCGCAAGATAAACAAAACTCCAAACCACCACCGAGCGCAATTCCGTTAATGGCTACCACAATCGGAAATGGTAAATCCTCAAGGCGACAATTATTGCGATTGTTATTTGCAAGATGCCCAATAATTTGTTCCGGCCCAGCAGCGAAAACTGCGCCAAATTCCATGATGTCGGCGCCTACGATAAATACATCTTTCGCACTGGTTACCAGCAGGCCTTTTACATCATTGGATTGTTCAAGCAAGCTTAAAACTTGATCGAGTTCTGATACGGCCAGTAAATTAAATTTGTTAACGGATTCGCCCTGCAAATCAAAAATTAATTCGGCAATGCCGTCGGGATGTTTAGTGAGGGATAGCGCTTTTCCTTGGAACATAAGCATCTTCTCTTTAGAGGTTGATATAAAAATGCTGAAGCTGGATTGAGTGTAGCAGGCAAATGCAAGCAGGTGGAAAGCTTGCACCAAAAGAGCAAACAAAAAGAGGACGGACGTCTGGTTTTAAAGAGTATGGATGTCTGGTTTTATGGCAAAAATTAATGTGATAGAACGCGACAGGAGATTACAAACTACAAACCAAAATGACACACTCTTCTGTTGCAGAAAGGTTACGTAAACGGAAAGGCTGCATAGCGCCCAGAGAAAAGGCATCTCCGCTTATTAAAACAGCGACCTCTGCGTTCAGGCTTAATTCGATGCCGCCGCTCAGGATAAAACCGCTCATCACTTGTGCCGAGTAAATAGGCGCTTCGCCGGTATCTGAATTGGCAGCATAAGTTACACGCTCAAACCGGGTTTGGGTGTTTTGATCATGTAGAGGAATTGCCTGGGCAGTGATTGAGGTTGAAAGGCTACGCTGCCTTGCTCTCAAATCATCGGCCGTAAAAATTTGCTGACTCAACAATGAAAGATCGCAGTTAAAAAACTGTGCAATGCTCATCGGGATGCCGCCAAGGATTTTGGCGAGGGAATTGATTGATGGACTATTAACGCCCTGCTCAATCATTGAAATACTGCTGTGCGGAACTCCTGCCCGCTTTGCCAATTCCCTTTGGGATAACCCATTGTATTCGCGGATATACTTCAGGCGGGTGCCAAAATCCACCGATTGCTGATGTAAAACAGTGTCATCTTCAGGAAGATTAACCATTTTTCAGCAAACGTTCACGCTCATGATCCAACAAATTACTCACAATCAAATTGTAAGAATGGTCAATCATCTCGTAAATTTCTTCGTCAGGAATACTACCGTCGAATATTACGGTGTTCCAATGCTTTTTGTTCATTTGATAGCCAGGCTGAACAGCATCATATTGAGCACGCAACTCCAGCGCCAGGTCCGGGTCACATTTCAAATTGATGCGTGCAAAAGCAACGCCCGACGTCAAGGTAGCGAACATTTTGTGGCAGACCTTATAAACACCTACGTTCGGGTCTTGCGGAAATGTTTGCACCGCTTGCTTTTTACTTAATAGATATTTTTGCGCAGAAGAAAAATCCATCATGCAGTCCTTTTTAAACATCTCGATAAGGTAACGGTTGAAAGTACATGTCTTGCATTTTAAACACTTCTTTATATCAACAACTGAGAACAGGCAGCGAGGCTATGTTTCTAATCTCTCACAATCTCAGCATAGCTATTACTACGAATAATATGGGCAATTTGACCATATTCAATCACTTTTTGCGGTAACCGGTTAAACATGAGCATCAATTCATCCTCTGTTACGCCGGTTTGCATCGCATAATCCGCATCAGCGACTGCACTTATTGTAGCAAGAATGTCGTCTATTTCATCATTTGTCGATAATGGCAGTATAACAGCTAGATTCGAACCCGTCTGGTTTTCATCTAAAAATTGGGCCCAAATATCCTGCCAAAAGATATAACCTTGCATAAAACCACGTGCCCATTGCTCGGCCTGAATACGTTTTGTCCTATCATCTGAATATTCATATGGGAACGATAACCTACACTGGCCATTTAGAACCTGAGTCCTGTGCGAATTATAGAGACATATTAGTGCATTAGTAATACCAACAGTCGAATACCCCTCAATAAAACAAGGGAATTCACCGCCAAATACCAATGGCATCCAGGCTTCAGGATTGGTCGCGTTCGGCTCTGCTGCAACAGCATGGAGATATCCGTCCAACTGCTCAAGGTTCATTGTATAGGCCGGACACACGGAGGAAGCCAGTAATTTGGCAATAAATTCCCTTGCATGTGGCTCATCATTTTTGTTGGTGGACGAAACTATTACATCTTCAACTGATGACATTTGTAATCCTGTAAATCGTAAAATTGGGTCGCTCAAACTTAAGGTCGTGGAGCCTTAAAAAGAGGTGCGTCGATATTCGCGATACTCTGGCTGCCAAAACTCGGCTTCGATTTTTTCTATCATGATGTCTTCGGGAATCGGCATGGCCACCCCATCCTCAACGGCTTGCTTGAAGACGGCCAGGGCAATTTTCTTACTTAGAGAGCGAATCTCACTCAAAGGTGGCAGCAAGGACGCATTGGGGTTATGTAAAGTGGGGGATGCATCGGCCAGAGCGCGACTGGCAGTGGTCATCATATTATCGGTGATGCGTTTGGCTTTCGCAGAAATAACGCCTAAACCCAAACCCGGGAAAATATAACTGTTGTTGCATTGGGCAATCTCAACATGCTGACTACCCATGTCCACCGCTTTAAAAGGGCTTCCTGTTGCAATCAGCGCTTTACCTGATGTCCAGCGCAGCAGGTCAACAGGTTGGGCTTCTGCTTGCGAGGTTGGATTCGACAACGGAAATATAATCGGACGCTCGCAATAAGCTTGCATGGATTCAACAATGGTTTTGGTGAATAAATTGGGTTGCCCCGAAACCCCAATCAGCACAGTAGGTTTTGCGTTTACAACCACATCAAGCAGATTAATAACCCCTTCATTACGCTCGTGGGTCAATTTCCAGCGATTTACCACCGCATCGGGCACACAAAGGTGCTTTTGGAAATCAAACAAACCTTGGGAACTGGTTTGCAATAAGCCATCTTTACTGACCAGGAATATTTGATCGTGCGCTTCCTGTTCAGTTAAGCCTTCGATCATCATTTGCCGGACCAATTGCTCAGCAATACCGCAACCAGCCGAGCCTGCTCCTGCAAACGCGATACGCTGGTCTCGCAAGCGTTCACCTTTTGCCAGGCACGCAGCTAATAGCGTCCCTACTGCAACTGCCGCTGTGCCCTGGATATCATCATTAAAACAGCAGATTTCATCTTTATAGCGATTCAACAACGGCGTTGCATGATCGCCAGCAAAATCTTCAAACTGTAACAAGGCTTTAGGCCAGCGCATTTTTACGGCCTGGATAAACTCGTCCACAAATGCGTAATAATCTTTACCGGTAATACGGGGATTTTTCCACCCCATATACATGGGATCATCAATAACCGCTGGATTATTGCAGCCAACATCCAACGTGACGGGTAAAACATACGCCGGACTAATTCCACCGCAGGCGGTATAAAGCGCAAGTTTCCCGATAGGAATGCCCATACCGCCAATCCCCTGGTCACCCAGCCCCAAAATGCGCTCACCATCAGTGACTACAATCACTTTGACATTTTGCTTGGTGGCATTTTGCAGCATGTCATCCATGCGGTCGCGATCAGGATAAGAAATAAATAAACCGCGTTTGCGGCGATAGATTTTTGAAAATTGCTGGCATGCCTGCCCTACGGTCGGCGTGTAAATAAGAGGCATGACTTCTTCAAGATGCTCGGTCACCAATCGAAAATACAAAGTTTCATTGGTGTCCTGGATATTACGCAGATAAATGTGTTTATCAATATCCGTTTGGAAGGTGTTCAGCTGATGATAGGCACGCGCTTTTTGCTCATCAATAGATTCAATCCGGTATGGCAACAAGCCTTCCAAATTAAATTGTTGGCGCTCTCGCTCGCTGAATGCGCTGCCTTTATTTAACAGCGGCGCCTCAAGTAACGCAGGTCCGGCAAAAGGAATATATATGGGGCGTTTTTTAATCGTCACTGTCAGAACCCAAACTCGCTGTATGTGCTAATAACATAGTCTACAAAAAAGCGAATAGCTACTTGATATTGTTGATCAATTGTTAAAAACATCTGTAGATGCTTTTAACCGCAAGCCTTAAAATAGAGGACAATTTATAGCAGAAAAAAGCAGCAGTTATCAGGAGAAAACATGCAACTCGACATTTTTTTAACACAAGTCAATACAGCGCCAGAGCAAATTAACTTTGCCGACACAATTGCGACAGTTGACGCAAATTATGAATTCACGCCCACAGCATTTCGCAATGGCGACCTGGAAAACGCCGCCGGACAAAATTCTGGCTCTTGCAAGCTTTTATCGCTCGCAAAATTACATAACTTATCTGTTGAACAAACCTTGCAATGTTTTGGTGATTATTATCGTGTGGATGTACTACAACATCCTGAAGCTAACGACCATCAGAATATCCGCAACTTCATTCGCTATGGCTGGGATGGCGTTAAATTTGAGAGCCAGGCGTTAATTAAAAAAACCTAATTGTTAATAATCTCTCTACAAGAGGTTGGCAATAACATTTGGGTGCAACACTTTTTCTATAAAGGTGATTTACATGACGTTACAGAGATTGGCGGTAATCATATTGGCACTTGTAATTTCTGCGTGCGCTTCAAAACCGGAAGAAACGGTAACGAAACCTGAAATGACCCAATGTCCGGAACAACGTTCACAATTCTGTACGCGTGAATATGTTCCCGTTTGCGCAACCAGGGATACTGGTATTCGCTGTGTCACAGCACCCTGCCCCTCAAGTGAAGAAAAAACTTACGGCAATGCGTGTACTGCATGTGCAGATATAAAAGTGATCGGATATCGTTCAAATGCTTGCGAGCAAAGCGCCGATAGAAAGCAAGGTAAAAGGTGACGTTTATGTGGCATCAAAAAGAAATCCGGTTAAAACCTCGCAACCGGGGTTTCCATTTAATTACTGATGAGGTGCTTTCACATATCCCGGAGTTGGGGAGTATCAATGTTGGCTTGCTGAATATTTTTATGAAACATACTTCGGCGTCACTAACGATTAATGAAAATGCCGATCCAGATGTGCGAAAAGATTTTGAAAGTTATTTCAATCACGCTGTCCCTGAAGATGAACCCTACTACGCACATATGGATGAAGGTAGCGACGACATGCCTGCCCATTTAAAGTCCAGTATTTTAGGCTCAAGCATAAATATTCCTATATCCAAAGGACACTTAAATGTGGGAATTTGGCAGGGAATTTATTTATGTGAGCATCGCAATCATGGTGGCAGCCGGACACTTGTAGTGACAATCAATGGCGATGTTTAATGGCCGTTATGGCATCAATAGGGTTTTGTGAAAAAGAGAAATGTAATGGGCGACAATCAACACCAAAAGAAAGAAGGTTTTAGCCTGGAAGGCTTGATCGAATTATTTATTTTTAGCAGCCGCTGGATACTGGCACTTTTTTTATTGGATTAATATTTTCCCTTTTTGGCCTAGGCATAAAATTTATCCAACATTTCTATCATTTCAGTACTGAATTACTGCATATGAATGATACTGAAACTCTGCTCGGAATTCTTGGTTTGGTAGATATGACGTTGCTTGGTAACCTTATGATCATTGTTATTTTCAGCGGTTATGAAAACTTTGTATCTGTTATCGGCGTTGCACAAGAAAGTCCTGATAGACCTAAATGGATGGGTGACGTGGATTTTGCAGGATTAAAATTAAAACTAATCGGCTCTATAGTTGCTTTATCTGGCATTAATTTATTGGGCGTATTTTTAAATATGGAACACAACACCTGGACTAACGAACAATTAGGCTGGATGGTTGGTTTACACGTTACCTTTATGGTAACAGGCGTTATGTTTGCAATGTCGGAAAGAATTGCTGAAAAGCATGTTGGCGAAAGTCATTAATTATTTTCGACAGCCTCGATAAAAATTACCCAGCCTTAAATAAAAAAAGACCAATCAATGAATGGTCTTTTTTTATTTAATTTATTTAACGTTAGATTAACGCTTTGGTGGCAATATACCGCCAGGTAATCCACCTGCACCACCTAAATTGCCCATGGCACCGCCAATACCGCGCATCATTTTGGCCATGCCACCGCCTTTCATTTTGCCCATCATTTTCGCCATTTGTTTATGTTGTTTTAACAAACGGTTCAAGTCCTGGATTTGTGTACCGGAACCCAAAGTAATACGGCGTTTACGTGAACCACTTAAATCATCTGGATTGCGACGCTCTTCCGGAGTCATGGAGCTGATGATAGCCTCCATAGTTTTAAATTGCTTGGTCATATTGGCATTTTGCGCAAGCTGGGCGACGTTACCCATGCCCGGTAATTTATCCAGCATGGACGTCAACCCGCCCATGTTTTGCATTTGCTGTAATTGATCGCGCAAATCTTCCAAATCAAACTTCTGACCTTTGGTCACTTTTTTAATTAATTTGTCAGCTTTTTCTTTATCGATTGAACGCTCAGCCTGTTCAATCAGCGACATCACATCGCCCATACCAAGAATACGCGAGGCAACACGCTCGGGATGGAACGGCTCAAGTGCATCAACCTTTTCACCCATACCTAAAAATTTAATGGGTTTGCCAGTGATATGACGCACAGAAAGTGCAGCACCACCGCGCGCGTCACCATCGGCTTTGGTCAAAATCACACCGGTTAATGGCAGCGCATCGTTAAAGGCTTTGGCCGTATTCACCGCATCCTGGCCGATCATCGCATCAATCACGAATAAGGTTTCCACCGGATTAATGGCCGCGTGCAACTCTTTTATTTCGTTCATCAAATCTTCATCGATATGCAAACGTCCTGCGGTATCGACAATCAACACATCAAAGAACTGGCGCTTGGCATGATCAATCGCAGCACGTGCAATATCGACAGGTTTTTGCTCTGCGCTTGAAGGAAAAAATTCAACGTCCACTTCGCCCGCCAGGGTTTCAAGCTGTTTTATAGCCGCTGGACGATAAACGTCCGCACTCACAACCAATACCTTTTTCTTTTCACGCTCTTTTAAAAATTTAGCCAACTTGGCTACGGATGTGGTTTTACCGGCACCTTGCAAACCCGCCATAAGCACAATCGCTGGCGGCTGTTGTGCGAGGTTCAGGCGCTCATTGGCCTGGCCCATGGTCGCAATCAATTCGTTCTCAACGATTTTGAGGAATTGTTGCCCAGGGTTCAGCGCCTTACTGATTTGTGCACCCAATGCGCGGCTGCGGACAGTATCAATAAAGGATTTAACAACTGGCAAAGCAACATCGGCCTCGAGTAAAGCTTTACGCACATCGCGCAAAGCATCTTTAATATTATCTTCGCTTAAACGCGCTTTGCCGGTAATGCTGCGGAATGTGTGGGATAAACGATCCGTTAGATTCTCAAACATAGCTGGTCTCAATCTCTAATGTAGGGATATGTGGCGGAGCTGGCCGCCGAAAAATGGCCGCGATTATAACCTCAAATAAGCTTTCATAGGCGAGTTTCATGGACAAATCTTGTGGAATTATCAGCACCCATGGCATTTGCGCCCACCTTATGACAAACTCGCTATTGAGATTATTTATCATTGGGTTAGACCCTGAATATTACAAACCTGCACCTATAAATTGAGTCTACTATGCCGTTTGTTATTGCCAACATCGCCGCTGCAGTTCTTTATGCCGCTTTGGGGATCTACTTGGCGCGCCAGCTTATCCAGCAAAAAACATTAAACTTATCGGGCTTTCTCACCTGTGTCGCCATAACACTTTTAATACATGCGGTAGGAATTTATGGCATTAGCGTGAAACCTGAAGGAATCCAGCTCAGCTTTTTTGCCGCGTCCTCACAAATTTTTTGGGTGATCAACGCAATTGTTTTATTGAGCAGCTTAAAAAAGGCCATCCATAACTTATTTATTTTTTTATTACCTTGCTCTGCCGCCGCAATTATTGCAACACTTTTTAGTCACACAGAAAGTACAATTTTGCAGCTTAATTACACACTTGCAGGCCACGTTCTCTTATCGATTCTCGCCTACAGTTTATTAACGATTGCCACCTTACAAGCAGTAGTGTTGTCTTATCAAAATCGTCACTTAAAAAATAGATCCGGCTTGCAATATTTACGCTACCTGCCGCCACTACAAACCATGGAAGCCTTACTATTCGAATTCGTATTGGTTGGAGAAATATTGCTAACCTTATCCATATTGAGCGGATTTATTTTCCTGGATAATATTTTTGCCCAGCATCTTGTCCATAAAACAGTATTTTCAATGGCCGCATGGTTAGTTTACGGATTTTTATTATTCGGAAAATACAAAATGGGCTGGCGCGGTAACACAGCAATCCGCTGGACACTGGCAGGATTTTTATTTTTAATGCTGGCGTATTTTGGCAGCAAGTTAGTATTGGAAATTATTTTACATCGTGTATAAAAATTGCTACTTTTTCGCTACAAACACCATTTGATGACAGTGATAAGGATCTATTTTTTGGAGTAACGGCTGCATAAAATTTGGAAAAGGATAAAGACCAAAACCGTAGCCCTTAATATCTCTAAAACCAGCCTGCTCAAGGTAAGAACGTAATACCCTATAACTAAATACTACCAAATGCCGATGGCTTGGCGTGTCGCTCTCCGCATCAGTCTGGAGATTATCGGAACTCACTTTAAAAACTTCTTCATTTTTTAAAAGTAAATCCGAATCAGGATGAGGTCCACTAGAGGGCATTTTCCCAAGCAGAATCAAAATTGCAGTAAAGTAAGTGCTGATATTTGGTGTTAGTAAAATAAGAGTGCCATCATCGTTTAAAACCCTTTGACACTCTTTAATAAAACGACATGGATACAAAAGATGCTCAAGCACAGACAACCCAAAAATCACATCAAATTTTTTATTTTCATAAGGTAAGTTTTTATTTAAATCACCTTGTGTAACGCGTATATCATCTCTTTGAGCCAAATTTACCAACTCAGTATTCCATTCAATCCCAGTATATTGAGTCTTTGTCAGATGTATTTTTTCATTAAAATATTTATAAAGATAACCATCGCTTGCACCACAGTCCAAGCAGAGACCATTTTCGCCAATATTTTTAGCAATTTCTTCGTAAGCGAACGAGTAAGCTTCAGTCATTGTCCGATGATAAAGACCTTTAAAATAAGTATGCAACATTTGTCATTCCACGTAAAAGCTAACAACTTAAATACTGTAATTTATTATATGACTATTCCCTGCGCCACTGAGTACCACCCGTTTTCGAATCTTCAAGTACCACTTTTTGCTCTAGCAAAAATTTACGTATTTCATCAGCTCGCGCATAATTTTTATCTACTTTTGCTTGGATGCGTTCTTCAATTAAACGTTCCACTTCTTCAGCAGCAATAACATCGCTACCTCCTGCCTGCAAAAACACTTCCGGATTTTCCTGCAATACACCAAGAATCAAACCAAATGCTTTTAACTGGCCAGCCAGATTTTTTGCCAGTTCCACATCTGCTTTAGCGTTATTCAAATCACGCACCAAATCATACATACCAGCCAGCGCAACCCGCGTATTGAAATCATCGTTCATGGCTTCAACAAAGGCTTTGTAATAAGCGCTATCTTGCATATCGCCAAAAGACAAGGGAACTACATCAGTGTAACTACGCAATGCACCATAGAAACGCTCCAAACCTGCACGGGCTTCAATTAAATTATCTTCCGCATAATTAATTGGGCTGCGGTAATGGCTGCTCACCAACAAAAACCGCACAACTTCCGGGTGATATTTTTCCAACACATCGCGAATGGTAAAAAAGTTGCCGAGGGACTTTGACATTTTTTCGCCATCAACACGCACTGCGCCGGCGTGCATCCAATAGTTAACATACTTACAACCATTAGCCGCTTCGCTTTGGGCAATTTCATTTTCATGATGCGGAAATGGCAAATCAGGGCCGCCACCATGAATATCAAAAGTATCACCGCAGCATTTTTTGCTCATGGCTGAACATTCGATATGCCAACCGGGACGACCGTTCCCCCACGGAGATTGCCATGCAGGCTCACCCGCTTTTGCCGCCTTCCACAACACAAAATCGCGCGCATCTTCTTTAACTTCATCGACTTCAATACGTGCACCAGCCAACAATTCATCGACATTTTTGTTGGTGAGTTTGCCGTAATCTTTAAAACTGGTTACACGATAATAAACATCACCGTTAGTTGCAGCGTAGGCATGACCTTTTTCGATAAGCGTTTTATTCATATTGATAATGCCATCAATAAAACCGGTTGCGCGCGGCTCAATATCAGGACGGGCAATTCCCAAACGCGCTTCATCTTCATGCATATAATCGATGAAGCGTTTGGTTAAATCAGTGTATTCCTCACCATTTTCGTTTGCGCGATTAATAATTTTATCATCGATATCAGTAATGTTACGAACGTATTTGACATCCCAATGTTGGCTACGCAAAAAACGTGTAATAACATCAAATGCAACCAATACACGTGCATGCCCGATATGGCAGTAATCGTAAACAGTAATGCCGCAGACATACATAGAAATTTTTCCAGGTTGCATGGGTTTAAAAATTTCTTTTTGGCGAGTGAGTGTGTTGTATATCTGAAGCATTTTTAAATCCGTAAAATTTTAAACGATATAGTTTCTACGACGTCATTCCCGCGAAAGCGGGAATGACGAAAAGGTGACACATGAAAAAAATTTAATTATTCTTGATCATCAATCTTAGCAAAACTGTCTTTCAATCCAATCGTGCGATTAAAGACAATTTTGTCAGCGCTGGAATATTTACTGTCCAAACAGAAGTAGCCCTGACGCTCAAATTGGAAACGATCACTTAATTTTGCATTTGCTAAACTCAATTCCGCCTTGCAACCGCTTAAAATTTCCAGGTTGTTTGGATTAATGGAATCCAGGAAATTTTTACCACCGGCATCCAGCGCTTCGTCGGTAAACAGGCGCTCAAAAATCCTTACCTCACAATCGACATTTTGCGTGGCAGAAACCCAATGAATAACACCTTTTGGTTTTACACCATCAGCAGGGTCTTTACCTAAAGTACCTTCGATAATACGCGCACGAATTTCAATAATATTGCCTGCATCATCTTTAATTACTTCATCAGCTTCAATCACATAGGCTCCACGTAAGCGAACACGTTTACCTAATACCAGACGCTTATATTTTTTATTGGCTTCTTCGCGAAAATCTTCTTGCTCAATAAAAATGGTTGGCGTGAATGTCACTGTACGATCACCCAAATCATCACGATTAGGATGATTGTGTACGGTCAAGGTTTCAACTTTATCAACTGGATAATTTGTCAAGGTTACTTTCAATGGACGCAATACGCACATCGCACGCGGCGCATTTTTGTCCAGGTCATCACGCACACAAAATTCGAGCACACCTACATCAACAATACCATCTGAGCGAGTCACACCAATGCGTTCGCAGAAATCACGTAATGCGGCTGGCGTGTAACCACGACGACGCATGCCCGAAATAGTTGGCATACGAGGATCATTCCAACCATCAACATGATTTTCGTCGACAAGTTGTTTTAATTTGCGTTTACTCGTTACCGAATAATTAATATTCAAACGCGCAAATTCGTATTGGCGAGGAATTGCGGGCACAGGAAGGTTTTGGATAAACCATTCATAAAGCGGTTTGTGGTCTTCAAATTCCAATGTGCAAATGGAATGGGTAATTCCTTCAATCGCATCACTTTGACCGTGAGCAAAATCGTATGAAGGATAAATACACCATTTGTCACCCGTTTGGTGATGATGAGCTTTTTTAATGCGATAAATAATAGGATCGCGCAAATTAATATTGGGCGACGCCATATCGATTTTCGCGCGAAGTGAACAGGCGCCTTCTTCAAAATCACCGGCGCGCATTTTTTCAAACAACTCAAGATTCTCAGCAATTGAACGATCTCGGAATGGACTATTTTTACCCGCTTCAATCAAGGTCCCGCGATATTCACGCATTTGATCTGCATTTAAATCACATACAAATGCCAAACCTTGCTTAATCAAATGTATGGCCCACGCATGCAATTGATCAAAATAATCTGATGTGTAACGGACATTACCATTCCATTTAAACCCCAACCATTCGACATCTTCTTTGATTGAATTGACGAACTCTTCATTCTCCTTTTCAGGGTTAGTATCGTCAAAACGAAGATTGCAGGTACCGCCAAATTCTTCCGCAAGACCAAAATTCAAACAAATAGATTTGGCATGACCAATATGCAAATAACCATTTGGCTCCGGCGGGAAACGTGTGGCAATAGATTGGTACGTACCCTGTTCCAAATCTTTACGAATAATTTGTTGCAAAAAATGCAGCGGCTTTTTGGTTTCAGGGGATGCGTTTGCGTCAGGAGAAACAATGTGATCAGTCATGCTGCTATAAATTCCAGAATAAAGACAAATGGCGAAAAATGAGGGCTATTGTAGTGTAAGCGCCCCCTGATTGTCATTGCTGTGAGGTTTCTATTTAGGCGACGAGCGATAGTCAGCGCTACGCTGTAGCTGATAGCGTGCCACTGCGCGTTGATGCTCAATTAAGGTGTCAGAAAATATACTGGTACCATCGCCTTTTGCTACGAAATAGAGCGATTTTCCTGCGTCCGGATGCAAAGCCGCATAGAGTGATGCCCTTCCTGGAATCGCGATAGGTGTAGGCGGTAAACCCTGGATAACATAGGTATTATAAAGCGTCGGTGTATTCAAATGATCGCGCCCGATTTTGCCATTGTAAGTTTCGCCCATCCCATAAATAACTGTCGGATCTGTTTGTAGTTTCATTCCTTGTTGCAAACGGCGCACAAAAACGCCTGCTATTTTATCGCGCTCGCTGGCACTACCTGTCTCTTTTTCAACAATCGAGGCCAGGATGAGCGCCTGGTACTCTGAAGTGTATGGCAAACCATCAGCTTTGGTAGCCCAAAGTTCATCCAGCGCTTTACGCATAGCATTATAAGCTTGGGTCAGGATTTCTACGTCTGTTGTTCCCCGTGTAAAACGATAGGTATCAGGAAAAAACCATCCTTCCGGATGCGTAATCGGCAAGTTTAATATTTGCAGACGTTCGCTATCAGATTTGTTGGCAAGCACATGTTTCAAATCAGGCTCAAGGTTTAGCGTCGCCATGATTTGTTTGAAATTCCATCCCTCAAGAAAAGTGATTTGATGCAGAACCACATCACCTTTATTTAATTTTTCCAAAAGACCTAAAGGTGTAATGCCTTCACCCAGCAGATACTCACCCGGGTGGATTTTTTCTTTTTGATAATAGCGTGCATACCAATTCAACCAACGTGGATGTGTTAATACTTTCTGGTTTGCCAAATCATTGGACAGATGACTCAGGGATTTGCCACTATCCAAATCATAATGAAAACCTGTCGAAGGTACATTTAGAGGTGATACCAACCAGTTGTGAAAACTAAATAAAAGAAAAGCCGCAGCAAACCCCACCATCAATATGACGACAAGAAATACACTAATGACACGACCCTTAATGGTTGAAAATAATGAATTCATTTATCCACACAAAAAATATTTATAAAGACTTGTGATATTACGAAGCCAATGTTTTATCCAATAAACCCTGCAAGTTTTTGGTTAACTCGTGGCACTCAAAACTATATTCTTGCTCGCCTATCATTCTAGCCACGGGCCAAATTCCATAAAGGCTATTACATAAAAAAACAGCATCAGCGTTAATCAAATCATCGAATTTCAAGGTCTTTACCTGGATATTCAGACCGGCTTGAGGCGCTATAGTTTCAATAATAAAACGGCGCATAACGCCAGCAACACCCGCTTCTGATAAATCTGGCGTACAAATTTCGTTATTTTTTATTAGAAAAATATTGCTGAATACAGCCTCAATTAAATTATTCCCGGTATCAAATACGATGCCCTCCACAACAGTTTCATCCTGCCATTCAGCGCGCGCCAATATTTGTTCCAGGCGATTTAAATGTTTTAACCCAGCCAAACTTGGGTTACAGCTTAGGCGTTGATTACAGAGTTTAACTGTTACCCCTGTAGAAAAATTACTTGCAGGATATTGGGCAGCAGGAAAAATGCCCATCACAATCGTCGACACAGAATTATCAGGTAAGCGATAACCTCGACCACCCACTCCACGAGTTACTGTAATCTTAACAATTGCGTTTTTAGTCAGCGATATTTCGATGCCTGAAATTAATTCTTTTAATTGTGCTTCAAGTAAATCAATTGAAACTGGAATCAATAATTTCTCGCAACTTTTCAACAGGCGCTCTTTATGCAAACTCCACAATGGAATTTTTGCATTGCACATTTTGCAGGTTTCAAACACGCCATCACCATAAGTAAATCCGCGATCAAGCGGTGATACTTGGGCATCAATAACTCCATTCACTGCAATGACAGGTAATGCATGCTGCATAATGTTCTCTTTATTTTATTAATACAAAAACGCCGAACTTGGGTTCGGCGTTTTTGTTATTGGATTAACATTGATTCATTAAATTTTTCTAAAAATTAACGAACCATTAGTTCCACCAAAACCAAACGAGTTGGACAACACCGCATCGATTTTTCTTTCTTGTGCGGTATGTGGCACAAGATTGATATCGCAACCTTCATCTGGATTGTCCAAATTAATGGTTGGTGGCGCAACTTGATCGCGAATGGCCAACACACTGAAAATCGCTTCCACTGCACCAGCCGCTCCGAGCAAATGACCAATCATGGACTTGGTTGAACTCACTGCAACTTTATCGATATCTGAACCCCACACCGATTTTACTGCCTGGCATTCTGCTTTATCACCCGCTGGCGTTGAAGTGCCATGCGCATTGACGTATTGGATATCAGCCACATTGATTTGTGCATCACGAATTGCATTTACCATGGAGGCCGCAGCACCCGATCCATTTTCTGGTGGCGAAGTCATGTGGTAAGCATCACCACTCATACCAAAACCGACGAGTTCAGCGTAAATTCGCGCGCCACGTGCTTTGGCGTGTTCGTATTCTTCAAGAACCAAGACTCCTGCACCATCGCCCAATACGAAACCATCGCGATCGCGATCCCAGGGACGACTGGCAGCTTGCGGATTATCATTTCGGGTAGACAGTGCACGAGCTGCGGCGAATCCGCCCAAGCCTAATGGTGTTGTTGCCATTTCGGCACCACCGACCACCATCACATCTGCATCGCCGTACTGAATCATACGTGCACCAAAACCAATGCTGTGTGTTCCAGTTGTACATGCAGTAGTAATCGCAATATTAGGGCCACGCAAATTGTGCATGATCGACAAATTACCAGAGATCATATTGATAATCGCGCTGGGAACAAAGAATGGCGATATACGACGCGGGCCTTTTTCGCTAAGGGTAATTGCACCCTCGGTGATGGTACCAATACCACCAATACCTGAACCGATTGAAACACCAATTCGGCCAGCATTAGCTTCCGTAATTTCCAGACCGGAATCGCGAATTGCCTGAATACCCGCAACCATACCGTATTGGATAAACGGATCCATTTTGCGGGCTTCTTTACTTGGAAAGTAATCATCAACAATGAGATCTTTTACCGAAGCACTGAATTGAGTTGTGAATGCAGACGCATCAAAACTGGAAATGGTAGCGATGCCGCTTTTACCATTCACAATGCCATGCCAGGTATCAGCAACTGTATTTCCCAGTGAACTGATCATGCCTAGACCGGTAACGACAACTCTTCTGCGTGACACGTTTTGAAACTCCTCAGTGAAAACTTGAATCAGGATAACACTCAAGTCATGAAAATTTTTGACCGATTAATAATCTGTTAAAAACAAATTTCAGCAAAAGAAAAAGCCGTACTATTTCGCAATAATACGGCTTTTCGAGAAGATAAGTAATCAGCTCTGGAAATTACGCCAAGTTTGAATTGATGTAATCGATAGCCAATTGAACAGTAGTGATCTTTTCTGCTTCTTCATCAGGAATTTCAGTTTCGAATTCTTCTTCGAGAGCCATTACCAACTCTACGGTATCCAAAGAATCTGCGCCCAGATCTTCTACGAAAGAAGCTTCGTTTTTCACTTCGTCTTCTTTAACGCCTAATTGCTCAGCAACGATCTTTTTTACGCGTTCTTCAATGCTACTCATGATGTTATGTAACTCCTAAATGTTATAGACAAAACCGTCAGTTTGATGAGCCGACATTAGCTAACTGTTAGTTTCCCAACAAGTAAATACCTAATGTAGGTACTCAGCATTATGTTTCGGTCAAAATCGACGCGCATTTTACATCTATTTAGATGACTTGTAACGCATCGGACTAAAAAAACTTGCGAAATTGACTGTTTTTCTTTAAAAAACAGTAAGTTGCAAACGAAACTTAAGACATGTACATGCCGCCATTTACATGAATTGTTTCGCCGCTAATGTACCCACCTGCCTCACTGGCGAGGAAAACAACAACGGCTGCGATCTCTTCTGGCGCGCCTAAACGCCCTAAGGGAATACGCGATAACAATTGTTGTTTTTGTTCCTCTGGCAACACTTTTGTCATGTCGGTATCAATAAAACCTGGTGCCACAGTGTTGACAGTAATATTACGCGACCCCACTTCAGCCGCCAATGAACGCGCAAAACCTGCAACGCCTGCTTTAGTCGCCGCGTAATTTGATTGGCCAGGATTACCCATTGCACCAACTACGGAACTGATATTGATGATACGACCCCAACGCGCTTTCATCATGCCGCGCAATACACCTTTACTTAAACGATAGATTGCGCTCAAGTTGGTATTGATAACATCAAACCATTCTTCATCGCTCATACGCATCAACAAATTATCTTTGGTGATTCCGGCGTTGTTAACAAGGATAGATGGGGCGCCAAATTCTTCAGTGACACTCTTTAATAATTCGGCAACAGAATCTGCGTCGGTAACATTCAATACTTTACCTACACCGCGAACACCTTGCTCGGCAAAACGTGCAGTAATTTTTTCTGCACCAGATTCACTTGTAGCAGTACCAATTACGATTGCACCGGCCTTGCCCAATTGCTCTGCAATTGCAGCACCGATGCCGCGACTCGCACCTGTAACCAAAGCAACTTTATCATTCATGCTCATAGTTGATTTCTCTTGTAAATGAATTATTGAAGTTGAGCCAAAACGCTATCTACTTCTTCTGATTTTTCAATCGACAGCGTCGTTAATTCTGCATTGATACGCTTGTTCAATCCGGATAACACTTTTCCTGGACCGCACTCAACTGTTGTTGTAATTCCGGCTTGGCTCATGGTGTTAACACATTCAACCCAACGAACAGCACTGTAGATTTGTTCGATCATCAATGCTTTGATTTTTTGCGGATCAGCTTCTGTTTGCGCAGTGACATTATGGACAACAGGAATTTGCGGAGCTTTAAATTCAGTCGCATTAATTTGTTCAGCCAAACGATCAGCAGCTGGCTTCATTAATGATGTATGGAAAGGAGCACTTACAGGTAAAGGCAATGCGCGTTTTGCACCCGCTTCTTTACACAAAGCACTTGCACGCTCAACGGCTGCTGCTGTACCAGCAATAACAACCTGGCCAGGCGAATTGAAATTAACTGCAGAAACAACTTCACCCTGCTCTGCTTTTTTACAAGCTTCAATAATTAGGGCATCATCCAAACCGATAATTGCCGCCATAGCACCCTGGCCTGCCGGCACGGCTTCTTGCATAAATTTTCCGCGCTGCTGCACTAACTTTACCGCATCAGTAAATGCAACCACACCAGCACAAACCAAAGCAGACCATTCACCCAAACTGTGGCCAGAAACCAGCGCAGGTTGTGCACCGGTTTTTTCCTTCGCTTTTATTTTTTCTTGGTAAACGCGCCAAACTGCAACGCTTGCCGTTAACAATAAGGGCTGGGTACGCTCAGTTAAATTGATATCTTCTTGCGCCCCGTTTTGCACGAGATCCCACAAATCGTATCCAAGCACTTGAGATGCTTCCGCAAAAGTTTGCGTAACGATTGGATAACTTGCCGCCAAATCAGCCAGCATGCCAATTTTCTGTGAGCCTTGACCAGGAAATACAAATGCAAGATTTTGTTGAGTCATAAATAGTACTTTTATTACCGGGAAGAAAGAGATTGATTTGAAAGTTCCTGTTGGATACGCGCAGGAATTTTTTGAATAACTTGTTCACGTGCAACTATAAGCGCTTGTAAAAACGCTTTTTTATTGGCATTGCCATGGCTTTTTACCAAGACTTTTTGTAAGCCTAAAAAACTCGCGCCATTATACATGGATGGATCTAATTCAACGCGCAACTGCTTTAACAATGGCCAGGCAATAACAGCAATAAGTTGCGAAAGCCAATTGCGTTTAAAAATTGCCTGAATGCGTTTTGCAATAAAACGTGCGGTACCCTCGCAAGTTTTTAATGCAATATTGCCATGAAAGCCATCGCAGACAATAACATCCATTTCACCGCTAAAAATTTTATTCGCTTCGATGTAACCGCTAAAATTCAGGCGTGAATCATTTTGCAACAATTCTTGCGCTGCTTTGATGACATCAGTACCCTTGGTAGATTCAGTGCCAATATTTAATAAGCCAATCCGAGGTTTGGAATTATTGGTAGAGGCCAAAATATTCCCCATCAACGCAAACTGATAAAGATGCTCAGGCGTACAATTTGTGTTTGCACCTAAATCCAATAAATAAGTTTGCCCGCGCTCGACCGGCATAGCTTTACAGATTGCAGGACGCTCTACACCTGGAAATGTTTTTAACAAATATTTTCCCATCGCCAACAACGCGCCCGTATTACCTGCACTCACACAAGCATCAACATGACTGTTGCCCAAGGCGTTTATCGCCAACCACATCGAAGAATTTTTTTTGTGGCGTAACGCATGCAGGGGATATTCATCCATAGCCACAATTTCAGTTGCATTAATAATATCGATACGCTGACGGGATAATTTTTTCGCAGAGGAAAACTTGAGGAGCTGCTGTTCATTGCCTACCAACACAACGTCAACATCAGCAAAGCTGGCCGTAAATTTTTGCGCAGCCGAAATAGCAACGCGGGGACCTAAGTCCCCGCTCATAGCGTCTACCGCTATTCGAATTCTTTCAGACAAGATGTAATCTCTTGTACAGAACTTACTCGTTGCCGCCTTTGTCGATCACTTTAACGCCACGGTAGAAACCGTCAGCGGTAACGTGGTGACGACGGTGCTTTTCACCGCTGGTTGCATCTACTGACAAAGTTGGGCCAGTCAATGCATCATGTGAACGGCGCATGTCGCGCTTTGAACGAGATTTTTTGTTTTGTTGTACAGCCATGGGATCTACTCCTATTTACTTACTCGTTGGAACCGAGGCGCCTCTGGGGATTTAGCGAATGCTTAATCCTTTTTCGGCGAGCTCTTAAGTTGCTCCAACACCTGAAATGGGTTTTTCGTTTTCTTTACTTCGACTGGCTTACCGCTGGAAAACAATTGGCGATCAACGCATTGTTCTTCGTGATAAGCAACCTTCGGTAAACTTAATAGCAATTCTTCTTCGACCATGTCGTAAAGATCCGCCACACCTTCGCCAACTATCCAGGGATCAAGATATTCCGGCAGTTTTTCTGCCTCTTCTTCGTCCCACGCAATACCTAGCGAGATATCACTTTCAACCGGTACAGTTACGTTTTCAAGGCAGCGCTGGCAAACTAATACAAGCTCAGCAGATGCATGTCCGGTAACGACCTTTTTCCTCTCCTCATTAATCCCGAATGCCAAATCAACCTGGACTTCTCCAGTTGCTTCTTGCACTGCACTTACCAATCTTGGCAGCGAAGCTACAGGTACAAATCCATCGATTGAGATGCCTTGTTGGGCAAATTTTCGCGGATCTCCCTGCTTTGGCAGAGGCTTTAATGAGGGGGTCTTAAACATAAGCGCGCCATAATAGGGATCTGCCCTGCTTCTGTCAAAGAAAAACTCTTGAAATAGCGCTATTTAGTGGCTTGCGGGTAGAATTAACACTGTATTTATGGTTTTCACGACACTTTCTAATAGATCACTACTCGTTTAGGGCACTTATGCAACCCATTTTATTAGCTTCCAGTTCACCTTATCGGCGCGATCTCTTGGCACGACTGGGTTTGCCCTTTGCTTGGGCCAGTCCGGATATTGACGAAAGTGCACTTGAAAATGAACTTGCCGACTCCCTGGTTAGCCGTCTTTCATTTAATAAAGCTTTCGCTTTGGTCGACCAATATCCCGAACACCTTATTATCGGCTCGGATCAAGTTGCTGTACTGGATGAAATGATTCTCGGCAAGCCTCTTACTTATGAGCGCGCTTTCAGCCAGCTTCAGGCGGCCAGCGGCATGGAAGTTATTTTTAAAACCGGACTGTGCTTGTTGAATGCCAAAACTGGCGACTCACAAATTAGTGTTGAAGAATTCAGCGTTTGCTTTCGCGAACTTTCTGACGAACAAATCCATCACTACTTAACTTATGAGCAACCTTACGATTGCGCAGGAAGCTTTAAATGCGAAGGACTCGGAATCGCACTTTTTAAAGAACTAAAAGGACATGACCCGAATTCGCTAATAGGACTTCCCTTGATTCGCCTTGTGGAAATGCTTGGAAATGCAGGAATAGATCCCTTACTTCGTGCGCAGAAAAAGAATTAACCGAGCCTGCGCCATTTCAACAACTGATCAAACTGATCAAGACACAATTCAGGCTCGTAAGGATGTAAGCGATCAATATGATGCGCACCGTAACTCACTGCAATTCGCGGCATGGAAATGCACCTCGCCATTTCCATATCGTACTCAGTATCACCAATCATCACTGCGTCTTGTGCAGCCACATTAAAATGAGCAAGCAATTGTTCAAGCATTAACGGATGAGGTTTTGAAGCGGTTTCATCCGCACAACGCGTGGCATCAAAATAATCACTCATTCCCAAATCATTTAAAATACGGTTTAACCCTTTACGACTTTTACCCGTCGCAATTGTTAGCAAATGCCCCTGGTTGCGCAAAGCTTCCAGAGTTTCAGGAACAACCGGGAAAAAATCCGAAGACTTTTCTTCATACAGGCGAACAAAATTACCCGCATAAAAATCGCGTAAACGTGCTCGTTCATGATCATTTACGTGTGGATACAAATGCAAAATCGCTTCGGGCAAACCCAGACCGATAATATTGTGGATCAGCGAATCTTCCAGCGGCTCCCACCCCATATTGCTCGCAGCCAACTGCATAGCGCGCGTAATCATGGATTTGGAGTCCACCAGGGTGCCATCCCAATCAAAAATAAACAGCAAGGATATTTTCCTCGAAATTAATTACCCAGCAACAGGCGATAGCTTTTTTATAACTTCCGCCAGGTCTTTCGCCAAAGGCGCTTTTACAATGGTTTTTTCTTTGGCTTCAGGCAAATAGAAGCCAAGCTCAGCGGCATGAAGGAATAATCGCTTTACGCCGAGTTCACGCATCTCTTTATTGAAATCATCGTCGCCATATTTTTCATCACCTACCAGACTGTGCCCCATATGCTGGGCATGGACGCGAATCTGGTGAGTCCTGCCAGTGATGGGGCGAGCCTCAACCAGGGAACAATTACTGTAGGACTCCAAAAGCTTGAATTCAGTCAGACTGGGCTTTCCGTCCGGATGGACACGCACGACGCGCTCATCATCCGCAACCTCTGTTTTCAATAAAGGCGCATCAACCCGACGACAAGCCTTCGGCCACTGCCCAATCACCAACGCTTGGTAAACCTTGGTAATACCGCTGGCACTTTTTTCTCGCAAGGCCGCTTGCAAATGGCGAAGCATGCTGCGTTTTTTAGCGATCATGATGCAACCCGAGGTATCGCGATCCAAACGGTGAATCAATTCAAGGTAACGCGCTTCGGGACGCATCTGGCGCAAAGTTTCGATTAAGCCAAGACTAACGCCGCTTCCACCATGGACAGCCAATCCCGGCGGCTTATTAATCACCAGCAAACCTTCGTTTTCAAAAAGAATCGACGATTCCAGCAACCTGGTCATTACATTACTGGCTTTCGCCACGGGTTCACGCTCGGCAATCCTGATTGGCGGGATTCGGATCTCATTGCCTTTGCAGATTTTGTAGTCCGGCTTGGTCCTGCCCTTATTAACGCGAACCTCGCCTTTACGGATGATGTTGTAGATTTTGGATTTGGGGACGCCTTTGAGGCGTGCCATCAGGAAATTATCAAGGCGCTGCCCGGCCTGATCTTCATCAATCGATACAAACATCACCTGGGTTGGCAAACCTTGTTCAGAGGATGGCTTTTGGGGGGAAGAAGGTGTTTTCATGGCGCGCATAATACCTTAAGTAGATGGCCTAAGCACTTGAGATTGCTGCAATTGCGGATAACTGCTATAGTCAGTCGGCTGATCCAGGCTGGTTTCCGGGTCGCGCAGTTGTATTAAATCCTGATGCTCAATAAGCATACAGCCAGATTTGATCTAAGGCGCACCGCGAGGAAATACCGCTGACAGTAGAGTGATCCAGCGACGTCACGCCCAGAGCAAAAGACACGCTGGCTTACAAGCGAAACCAACTTGGTGACCTGGCTATGAAATAGTTCAGGCACCTTAACAATCGCGCCGATAACTGTAGCCGTTATTGTTAGTTTGAATGTTTTGTTGAACTCTGCTTTCTATTTGTTAATCCGTAATTGTTTATGATGGATTCGAGGCGCAAACACAAAAGCGCCCAATTAATCCGAGACATTTTGATCTTTTAAACTTGAGCCATGCGTTCGTAGCCACTATAAAAAGTCACTATAGCTACGCAGAACTCCTAACCAATTTTATTGATTGCCTCCCTTACTTGCGGAGCAAAAAATAATAAGCTGGTTCAGCTGTTTATAGCTGTGTCGCAAATGGATGAACGCCATTTGCTAACTGGCCCAGATGCCAGCCAAACAACGCGATTACGCCAAACAACAAGTAGATGTAAGGTAAACACGATTTACCTCTGCGAGTTAAATGAGGTTGGAACACGTAAAGACTGATCCAATTGACACAGGCGCTGTGTAGCGACTTACCTGCGATAAACCTCACCAACCGCTATTGCGAGCAAAATTTGTAGCGCAATAGTCCACAAGGTTGCACAAATCATTTGCATTAACCTAGCCGCTTAGTTTGCTTGCGCATTAACTAATTGATTAGGTACATCATGAAAAGAATGCTCATTAATGCAACCCAACCTGAAGAGTTGCGCGTTGCACTGGTCGATGGCCAATGGCTCTACGATCTGGATATTGAGAATCGCAATCGCGAACAAAAAAAATCAAACATCTACAAAGGCCGCATCACCCGCGTTGAACCCAGCCTTGAAGCCGCGTTCGTTGACTACGGTGCTGAGCGCCACGGCTTCCTCCCCCTTAAAGAAATTTCCCGCGAATATTTCAGCAAAAATCCTGGCGACTCTGATGGTCGCATCAAGATCAAAGATGTGCTGAAAGAAGGCACTGAAGTTATTGTTCAAATCGATAAAGAAGAGCGCGGCAACAAAGGCGCAGCTTTAACAACATTCATCAGCCTCGCCGGTCGCTACCTGGTATTGATGCCCAATAATCCACGCGCTGGCGGAATCTCTCGCCGCATTGAAGGTGAAGAGCGCGCAGACTTGAAAGATGCGCTGGGCGCAATTGAAGTTCCGCAAGGCATGGGTGTCATTATCCGCACTGCGGGTGTTGGTCGTAGCGCCGAAGAATTGCAGTGGGATTTGAACTACTTGTTACAGCTGTGGGATTCGATTGACGCAGCCGCGAAAAAAGACCCAGCACCTAATTTCCTGTTCCAGGAAAGTAACGTCATCATCCGCGCAATCCGCGATTATTTGCGTCAGGATATCGGTGAGATTTTTGTTGATAACAAAGAGGCATTTGATCTTGCTTCCGGCTTTATCCAACAAGTTATGCCAAATTACCGCAGCAAAGTGAAGCTGTACCAAGACGATATTCCGCTGTTCAACCGCTACCAGATTGAAAGCCAGATTGAAACCGCATTCCAACGCGAAGTGAAATTGCCTTCCGGCGGCTCAATTGTAATTGATGTTACCGAAGCCATGGTGGCTATCGACATCAACTCTTCGCGCGCTACCAAAGGTGGTGATATCGAAGAAACCGCACTGCAAACCAACCTTGAAGCTGCCGATGAAATTGCGCGTCAATTGCGTTTGCGCGATATGGGCGGCCTGGTAGTTATCGACTTCATCGATATGCAACCCGTGCGCAACCAACGCGAAGTTGAAAATCGCATGCGCGATGCACTTTTGATGGATCGCGCTCGTGTACAAATCGGTCGTATTTCCCGTTTCGGTTTGCTGGAAATGTCGCGCCAACGTTTGCGCCCATCGCTCGGCGAAACCCACTCAAAAGTGTGTCCACGCTGTGAAGGCCAAGGCACAATTCGCGGCACACGCTCACTTGCACTTTCAATCCTTCGCTTGGTTGAAGATGAAGCGCAAAAAGAACGCAGTGTAGAAATTCGCGCAATCTGCCCTATTTCTGTGGCGACTTATTTGCTCAACGAAAAACGCAAAACCATTTCCAACATTGAAATGCGCAACAGCACCCGCGTAGTTATCGTGCCTAATGCCGATATGATGACTCCGCACTTCGAAGTCCAACGCTTGCGCGATGACGACGAAGGCACACTCGAAACCAGTTACAAAATTGTTTCCCATATCGATGAAGCAAAAGAAGACGAGCAAGAAATCAATGCCAAGCCTTTGGTTGTGAACAGACCAGCCGTGCAACCAACGGCTCCAACGCAGCCAGCGCCAGAGCAAGCAGCCAAACCACAAAAAGGTTTGTTCTCTCGCTTACTGAGTTCACTTTCTTCTATCTTCGGTAGCGAAAGCGAAGAGAAAGAAAAAACGGTTAAACGCGATAATAATCGTGGACACAGCCGTAATCGCAACGGCCAAAACCGCAATCGTCGCGATACCCGCGGTCGTCGTGATCGCAAAGACAGCAATGAAATTAGCGATAATCTGGAGCCGCGCACTAATACAAATGCACGCCCTGATCGCGATTCAAATGAGCAGCGTGAACAACGCCCGGCTCGCAACAATCAGCGCGATAATCAAAGAGAAAATCAACGCGACAACACTGAAAATAACGGTGAAGTACGTGAGAATCGCAACAACCGCAATAATCGCCAGCAACGCGACAACCGTGAACCACGCGAACAGCGCGAACAAAGGGATCAACGCCGCCCTCAACAGCAACCAGCAACAGAAGAAATTCTGGAAAACAACGTAGTTGTCAATGAAGCCGAAACTACTCAATTTGATGGTGATGATGATCGTCCGGCAAAACGTCCGGCAGGCCGCCGCACACGTTCACAACAACGTCGTCGCTCACGTCGCGATGATTTTGTATCTGCTGAACAGCCAGGCGAACAACAAGCTGAAATTGAATTTGCCAGTACAGAGGGCGAATTAAACCAACAGGTTAATGCCGCAATTGACGCTCAGGAAGCAGCTCAGTTTGCACCAGCTCCTGTTGTTGCAGCGCAAGAAAATGTTGTAGTTCCAGCACCAACAGTAAATCACGATTTAGCAGCCATTGAATCCAATTTAATTGCTGCAATTTCTGAAACAAAATCTGTTCAAGCTGAACAACCAAGCGCTCCTGTTGATACAGAGGTGAAAGCCGCACCAATCGCTCGCTCTGTTGCAGCAGAAGCTCCTGTAGCTGCTCCGGCTCCCGTTATTGCAGATACAGCCACAACTGCAGTCAATGAACAAATTACAGATGCTACTGTTGCCACCCATGAAAGCATTACATCAACAGAAACTGAAAGTACTCCACCCGTTATTGGTCGTGCGAACAATGATCCGCGTCGCACACCAAAACCAGTTTCCAGCATCCAGATCTTAACGGAAGCTCCTGTGCGTCAACAATCAATGGCATTGGATACAAGCTTGCCACCCAGTGTTGAACACAACCCTCGTCCAATTGCTCGTCCTGCAAATGATCCTCGTCTTGCGAAGCAAGTAGCGCAATCTTCTGCAACAGAGAGCAACGAATAAGTTTGTTTACAAATTATTCGTGTTAGTACAAAAGCCGAACACATTGTTCGGCTTTTGTTTTTTAGAGGATTTAGTTTGTAAAAAATCTTGCTGTTATATGCATTTTTTTACTCATTGTGTATTGCCGATCTGAAAAACCTATGTATAATTTGCGCCTCAACGGAAGGGTGGCAGAGTGGTTTAATGCACCGGTCTTGAAAACCGGCGTGGGTTTATAGCCCACCCAGGGTTCAAATCCCTGCCCTTCCGCCATATTAAGAAATAAAAAAGGCACCATTTTCATGGTGCCTTTTTTATTTGTATCGCACAGATTACACTGCCATTTATCCACGCATTTTCGCGTTCAGCACCTTCCCTATTGTTGATAATCATTTTGTTGCGAGCATTGAATTACAATGATTTTTTCGCTGGCCATATATGCTGCGCCCTATTCATCCCAAGCAAGCGATAGCGCCTATCGCTTCGCTTTAGCACTACTTGAAAATGGCCATTCACTTTATCGTGTATTTTTTTATCATGATGCCGTGCATACTGCATCATCGCTCGCCACGCCACCGCAAGATGAAATTCACTTCACACAAAACTGGCAAGCCCTTGCGCAAAAACACAATGTTGATTTGGTTGTTTGTATTGCAGCAGCCCTCAAACGCGGCCTATTGAATCAACAGGAAGCTACACGCTATGAAAAACCCGCGGCAAACCTTGCTGATGGTTTTGACATTAGTGGCCTTGGCCAGCTAGTCGATGCTGCTGTTATGTCTGATCGATTGATAAGCTTCGGGAGCTAGCAGTGAGCAGCATTCCATCAAAAAAACTCTTATTCATCAGCCGTCACGCACCCTATGGTTCATCGCTCGCAAAAGACGCACTGGATGCAATCCTCGCAGCATCAGCTTACGACCAACAGCTAAGTTTATTGTTTATGGATGATGGTGTGTTCCAGCTGTTAGCAAACCAGACCGCAAATGATATTGGACAAAAAAGTTTTGCGGCTATTTTGCCAGTGCTGACACTCTATGAAATTAATTCAATTTATGTACACTATGAATCGTTAGTACAACGACAAATAACAATAAACGAACTTGTTTTAGATAGTGTCCAGATTATAGATAGCGCAGCTATCAGCAGTTTACTGGCACAGCAAGATCAGCTGCTGAGCTTTTAATATGAGCACTTTGCATACAATCAATAAATCACCCTTCTCACACGCAACCCTGGCATCTTGCCTTGAGGTCTGCGGAAATAAAGATGGCTTACTTTTATTAGAAGATGGCGTTTTTGGTGCATTAAACAGTTCACCCTGCGCGAAAGAGCTTTCTACACTTATTAATTCTGGTGTAAAAGTTTATGTGCTCTCTAATGATGTTAATGCACGGGGCCTGCAAGAAAAATTACGCAATGATGTATTAACAACGGATTACAACGGCTTTGTTCAATTGAGCATTGAATATAATTGCGTGCAAAGCTGGTATTGATATGCACCTGGAAATTGATGGTCGTACAATCGAATTAGACAAAGAAGGTTTTTTAAAAAACCTGGGCGACTGGAGCGAACCCGTTGCACATGCACTCGCAAAAAATGATGCTATTGATTTAACTGATGCGCATTGGGAAATTATTTATTTGGTGAGAGAATTTTATAAAACGTTTCAAATATCGCCCTCCATGCGCGCACTGGTAAAACGAACTGAACAAATATTGGGCGGGGAAAAGGGAAAAAGTATTTATCTATTACAGTTGTTTCCAGTCAGTCCTGCAAAATTTGTGAGTAAAATTGCAGGACTTCCCAAACCAGCTAATTGCCTTTAACTGGCAAAAACCAATCAAGCAGCTTCAATAGATTTGATAGTGCCTTTTGGCAACACTGCATGAACCGCTACTTTTTGAAACTTAAGTTCAATGTTACTACCAGTTTCAATCACAACGTAATTTTCATCCACTTTCACAATTTTTCCGAGCAAACCACTCGTCAACACAACTTCATCACCTTTTGATAAAGCACTTACCAAATCCTGGTGTTCTTTTTGACGTTTGCGTTGTGGACGAATAATGAAGAAATACATAAACGCAAACATGCCAACCATCATAATAATCATGACAGGATCAAAACCGGCAGGTTTGGCTTGGGCAGCAGTTGTTTGTGCAACAGCAGAAGAAATGAAAAAACTCATGGAAAACCCCTAACAATTAAAAGCGCTAACTGTACCCTTTTTACAAAGGGCAAGCAATTAGCGCTAACCGTTAAGAGCGTTCTATAAACCGTTAATTAACTTACGCGTAATCACGGAACAGTTTACGGAACACGCTGGGAGACAGCCCAGTCCAACGCTTAAATGCGTTGGTAAAACTGGTTCTATCAGAAAAATCCAGCGCTTTGGAAACCAAATCGACGCTCATATGATCGTCAATTAAATATTTGATTGAATAATGGAATCTCACATCGTCACGCAATTGTGCAAAATTCGCATCTTGCTGCTGAAGGCGACGCTGGAGAGTTCGTTTTGATAATCCGATATCGTCTGCGATTTTATCTATAGACAAATCAGAATGTCCCACACGTGCGTGCAGAGCATTTACGACTCGGGCAGACACTCCCTCGCAATGAGGAATCCTTGCCAGAGACAAATATTCTTCGTAAGAACGAACATCTGATTGACTGAATTCACCTTCAGATGAGGCATTGTCATTACGATAGTTGCGCTGTAGCTGAATCATTCAGGCCTCTCCTTACGCCAACAGGCATTGAGAAAAATATGAGCAAGTAAAAAAACCTTGGTTAATAAAGTTACTGCTATATCGTCAAGGCACATCCCTGCTCTTGGTGAGATTATAGTCAATAAAATTTACACGCCATTAAATAAGTGCGAAAAACTATTAAGTAATCGCAAATTTTGTGATTGATATATCATAATGACATTACATCATGCTTTTGATATAAGCAATCACATCATCATTGTGGGTCTTGGTATTTACCTTTTCAAGAATCTTAACCAATCGGCCGCTTTGATCAATGATGAAACTGGTGCGCACTATCCCCATGAATTCACGCCCCATAAATTTCTTAAGACCCCAAACACCATAAGCATCTGCTACCGCATGATCTTCGTCAGAAAGCAAATCAAAACCAAGATCATATTTCGCATCAAACTTTTGCAATTTTGCTGGCGAATCGGGACTAATGGCTAAAACGCGGGTATTTAGTTGTTTAAATTCCGCAGCGTAATCCCGAATACCGCAAGCTTGGACAGTGCAACCGGGCGTAGATGCCTTAGGGTAAAAATAAACAACAACATTATTTTTATCTCTAAAATTTTTCAGTTGGATAACTTCGTTAAACTGATTCACCAACGAAAAATTCGGTGCTAAGTTACCGATCTTCGGAAATACCATATTATTCTAACCTCTACCAACATTAATCTTTGTTATCTACCGCACCGAACAGCGCATTTTTTTCTTCCTGACTCACAGAGTCAACACGAAAATCGCTACTCACCTCCGGGTAAGACACCCGATTGCGGCCACTGTGCTTGGCTTTGTATAACCACGAATCAACACGACTGATAAATGCTTCACAAGTTTCGCTATTCCTGGACGAAAATTGATCTACACCAATACTGGCAGTGATGGCTATGGGTGCTTGGCCTATATTCTCAAGCGGTGTTGTGGCAATCATCTCCCGCAAGCGCTCCGCAACACTCACGGCTTGGTTCAAATCAGTATTGGGCAACAGAATAACAAACTCTTCCCCGCCAAACCTGCAAGGAAAATCCAGCTTTCTTACTGCAACTTTAATGAGGCTGGCGATATGTATGAGGGCGTGATTACCAAGCTCATGCCCCCATTGGTCATTAAAATTTTTAAAATGATCTATATCCAACAGGATCATGGAAAGTGGTTGCGTACCACGACGTGTACGCTCCATTTCCAATGCAAGGGTTTCATTAAAAAAACGAAAATTGAATAAGCCTGTCAACGCATCGGTACGCACCAGCTCAGTCAATGCATCGACCTCCCTGCGCAACTCAACAATTTCACTTAGAAACTGGCATGTGTCATCACTGCGCTTGCACAGTAAATTCTGGTTATTTTTTTTGCCCGACTCTGTTTCCATAATCACTAAAAAACCGGAAAAGTTATTAATAAAATTGAGTATATCTTTTAATGGATTCAGGCTTGCAAGAGCACACCCTCGGGTAATTGCATAGTAATACAGTGCAAACTTCCACCACGCTCGATTAACGACAAACAGGGAATTCCAAAAATTTCATAACCCGGAAATGCTTGCGAAATCACTTCAAGTGCATCTTCATCACTCAATGAGTCGTATATTGGTACCAATACAGCTTCATTAACAATTAAAAAATTAGCGTAAGTCGCTGGCAGACGCTGATCATTATCACTGAATTTTGGACCAGGCCAAGGTAAAGGAAGTAAGCGATACGCTTGCCCCTCGGCATCAGTCATTGTTTTTAATTCCGCTTCCATGTTCTTTAATGCAGGGTAATGTTCATCTTGTTCATCGTCACAGCTGGTGTAAACAATTGTGTTATTCGGACAAAACCTTGCTAAAACATCGATATGTCCATCGGTATCATCGCCAGCCAAATAACCTGAATTTAACCAATTAATCTTGTTAACACCCAAAGCATTTTTCAATTGCTGTTCGATGTCAGCTTTGGATAAATTAGGATTTCTATTTTTATTTAACAAACAAGATGTGGTTGTTAATAAGGTCCCTTGACCATCAACCTCAATAGAACCAGCTTCAAGGGTAAAATCAACAGATTCAATAATTGCAGAAGGAAACGCATTTTGCTTATAGAGTTTTTGTGTGATGGCATTATCGAGATCAAATGTATATTTCTCACCCCAGCCATTAAAGTTGAAATCCAATAATGTCATACCTTTTTCGGTTTGAACTGTTATAGGGCCAAAATCGCGGACCCAGGTATCATTAGATTCAGCAGGATAAAAATAAACGTACTCTAGGGGCACATCCATTGCCGCTAAACGCGAACGTACATGGGTGATTTCTGCTTCAGGAATAGCAATGACGATATCGGCAAAATCGCAAATCACAGATACAAGTGCTTCGTAAAGTTGCACCATGTCATCCAGTTGCCAATCCCAAGGGGTATTTTTATGCGGCCATACAAGCAGGACGGCGTCTTGCGGTTCCCATTCGGCGGGAAGGCGTGGATATCTTACCAGGTGATTCGTCATAATTAGTTTTGCAACCTCTGGGTTGGGCAAATGGGCTAATTATAACGAAGCCAAAGTATATTTGTAGGCGTGAATGATTAATTTGAAATGGTTTCCTGGGCTGGTAGTGAAATCACATTATCGCCAGAGCTCTTTTTAAGCTGATTTAACCTCGCTTTTTCAGGCCCCACTTGTACGATTAATGCAAGACCACGATTGGATATCACATCACCGTTATCTAGGGTCGCGTGAATATTCAGATAATATCGACCATCAACAAGAGCACGCAATTTTACCGGTACTTTTATAGGGCCAGGTGATGAAAAAGCAATGCGTTGAGATGTTTGCGTGTCCAGTAACTCCAATCCACCGGCAGGAGACAGTTCGATCATGAGCGTTCCGCTGGGCTCACTAACCTCAAATATCAATTCTGTCGACGAAATTTCATTTGCATTAATCACGGTTATGCTTTCCGATGACAAGCTTATGGCTGCACCCGGTTTGGCCTCTTTAAGATGTTGGGCTTTCTTAACGGGTTGAACTACAGTTACAGGCTTTTCATGACAAGCGGACAAGCCAACCAATAACAAACCTGACAATAAAAGCGTTGCTGGTACAAATAATTTCATGATTAATCCCGACTATTAATTGGCGGCGATACGTACGTTAAAACAGGTCGTATTGTTATTGCGATTTTGGCGATCGTGATTATTAAAATCGTACACCTCAACAATATAATTCCCTTTCAATAGACCAATATTACCGGAAACATTATCTGCAACACTATTGGGCAAATAAGCTAACTGTTTACCTTTTTGGTACACGACAACTTCCGGTTTTGAAATGACATCGGCCCCGCCCGATTTATTGATCCGAATATTGTAGCTGCCAGACTGATTTATATTTAATTTTAAAAATTGGGAGTTACCGAGTTTATTTTGTTTACCAAAATCAGCCGCACTGCATACATTTACCGCCAGATTACCCATCGTCAATGTTTTGTAGACAGGTAATACAATGGACAAACCGCCATTGTTGGATTCATCAGCACCATACTCATCAGAACCAAAAATATTCTGCTCTTGTAACAAATCATTGAATAATGATGCATGCTCAGGTATTTGATTTTTAAACTGGGAGGAAAACAAGAAAATGCTTGTCAAGGCTTCATTTTCTTTATATGACGGACTGCTTAATACATTAAATATTGGCGTAAAATCATTTGCCATTTTACCAGCTCCATTGGCGTAATAATTATACAAAACAGAGCCAACAGAACCTTCACTAAAGAAACCTTTGTTGATTCTGGTTTTTCTTCCAATACTAAAAGAAAAACCGGATGCTTGGGCTACGCCTGAAGAGTCTGCGTAATTAATATCATTATTCATCATGCCTGAAAATGCATTGGCAAATCCTTCTGACATGGCAACACGAAAATCAAGCAAGGCGCCATCGGAATGATCACCACCTATGCTATCAGACCGAAATAATTCTGACTCCAGATAGTGGCCCCATTCGTGCAATAGCACGTGCGAGTCATATTCATCAGTATCATTATTGGCATCACCCAAAATATAAATTGCAGAGCCATCGTAATAACTGGTGCCAATTTCTCCGCGAGATGCATCACCATCCGCCGCTGAATTTTTTGGACTCCAACGCAATTCAAGAGGGCTCAGGTTTTTTTTATTCCCCGCAGCCAATACGCGACTTGTTCCAACGTAAATATCATCCAGGATAGCGAAAGGTGCTGCGGCCCGCGGTGCTGAATAACCGGCTCCATCCCAGCCGGAATCTGCATGCAAATCACGTTTTGAATTTTGGGTGCCCACGGAAACCAATGATCCATCCAACACGTACAGCGCATTATTTGACGTATTGTCAGTGATTTTAAAATCCCAGGTTGGCGATATCTTACTTAATAATTGCGCCTTAACCCGTAGCTTGACTGTTGTATTTTTTTGCAATGTAAATAAATAGGCTCCATCGCCAGTTGTATTTGTCGTTGCTTTTACCTGACCGGTATCATCCAACAACTCAACCACTGCTCCACGAACAGGGCGCGACTCTATTGCAGAATAATTTAAGCCGATATGATTTGCATTATGCGGCACGTAATCATAAGTAATTGTCCCGCTTAAGGTTACAGTGTCGGCTATTGAAGATACGCTGGATGATGAACTGGATGAAACTCCCGTGTTTATTGCGTCTGATGTTTTTTGCGATACCGAGTTGGAAGGCTGGCTGCTACCGCCACCGCCGCCACCACAACCTGAAACCACCGCCATAATAAAAACGATAGTAGGTATAAACTTCAATCCAGACACCAACATCATTTGTTGCATGAAAGACCTCAGAAATTTGACTCCGCTTAATGCATGAATGCAACAAACTATTTACGAATTTTAGTCAGCATCAACATTTAACGTTTTTGGTTCAATACGTGAATATAACGTCCTAACAATTGGTAAGGCTGCTTACGTGAAAACTCTAATTCCAACTCAATTACACGTTTAGGGTCGCGCTCGCGATGTTCTTCATTAAAAATGTAATCATGGAAAACCCGAATTCCGCTGGTTGCCAAAATATTAAGCGGTAATTGATTTATCCATTCAAAAACACTCTCGGGATACAGCGGATTAATCGGTGTAAGGCTGCCACGTGAGCCACCAAAATCTTGCTGTTGTATTTTCTGGAAATTCGTTCGCAGTAAATTTTTATAAATTAACGAATGCAAATTATAAAAAGTCAGCGATAAAAATCCCTTCGGTTTTACATATTTAATTAAATAGCCCAAAAGCTCCGCAGGATTTGCAACCCATTCCATCACCGCATGGCACAGCACTACATCAAATTGAGCATTATCAGTGTGACTGGCAACATCCTGGATCGCACAATGCAACAACTGCACTTGATCTTCGAGCCCTTGCTTTACAACTTCCTGCTCGGCAAGTTTGAGCATTTCTGCGGAAATATCACAAATAACAACCTTGTGCCCGGCCTTGGCAAACTGGATTGAAAACTGACCTTGCCCGCCGCCAGCGTCCAATACACGTAAAGGTTTTGCCGGCTTTTTCTCACCAAAAGGGGCTTCCGAAAAATGTTCCCGAAAATCCCGCTCAAGTACCGCCAGGCGAATTTCGCCTTTTAAACCACCATAAATATTCTTTTGAAAGCGTTTTGCAAGATCATCAAAATTTCGATCTTGATCATCAGGTTGTTTTGCCATTAATAGCTTCTTATATAGGTTTTTTGAATCTTAGTTTATTTTTCTCGATTTTGGCTTGCAACGCATCCGCCAAATCTATATTCAATTGCATGGAAAGTTCTGTTAGGTACATAACGATATCTGCCATTTCATCGGCAACCCTGGATGTCTTTTCTGTATTAAGGCAAGCGGATTCTTTATCGCCCAACCATTGGAATTCGGCCAGCAGTTCACTTGCCTCTACCGCTACTGCGGAAGCCAGATTTTTTGGAGTATGGTATGCTTGCCAGCTATTTTCAGCGGCGATAATACGAAATTCGCGATTTATTTCAGCGAGATCCAAGGGCTTTAATGATTGCAGTTTTTGCGCTTGCATATGTTTCTGGTCAGGCATTTGGTTTTCCTTCGTAGGCGGCAGGCATGAACGCAAAAAATTGGTTGGTGTATATGATCCGTACCAACGATGGCCAATTGTACACTGGCATTACGACTGATATCCAAAGACGTTGGCAAGAGCATAGCAGCGGAAAAGGCGGCGCACGTTATTTTCGCACGCGACAACCGGACATTATCGCGCTGTTGGAAGAGCACCCTGATCGCAGCAGTGCCAGTAAGCGCGAAGCTGCAATTAAAAAGCTCGCTAAATCTGCTAAAGAAGCACTGGTAGTGCACCATCAAACACAAACAAAAAATTTATTGCTGGATAAGTGCGGTAACCAATGACCAAGCGTTTATTATGCGAGACCTGTTTGAGGCCGATAAAAACCTGTATTTGCAAGCATATCCAGCGCGTTGAAAATTTGGTGTCATTGATTATCCTGCAACATCCCCTGGAAGTGCATGAAGTTAAAAATAGCGCTCGACTTTTACATCTATGTTTAAAAAACAGCCGGATTGAAGTTGGGGAATCTTTTGGAAGTGATTTCTTTACACGATTACAAACGGATCAATATTACGACCTGCTTCTCTATCCAGATACACCCGAAGAAAAGTCCCTTGGGATAGCCTCACCTCCCGAGCTGGATTCGTGTCGCCTAAATATTGATCAAAACCAGAAGCCGAACAAGACAATTCGCCTGTGGATTTTAGATGCCACCTGGCGTAAAAGTCGCAAAATGCTTTACCTCAACCCCGTTCTACAGGCTATGCCGCGGTTGAGTTTGCAAGATTGTCCCCCATCTTTATATACAATTCGTAAAGCGCATAGTGAAAATCAACTTTCCACGCTGGAAGCAAGTTGCTACGCTTTACAAAAACTGGAGGCCAATAAGGTAGATTATTCACCTGTACTCAGCGCCTTCGCAGCCTTTGTGGAAGAACAGCGTAGCTTCTTACCCTGACTCCAATTACCTTCATCTTTGTAACGGAATAATTATGACCCATCCCGCTTTTGAATTTATCCGCAGCCAAACAATTGATGCTTTAAAAATTTGTGTTGAAGAATATCGTCACAAGGTGACAGACGCACAACACATTCACCTGGTAGCGGATAATCAAGAGAATGTGTTTTTAGTTGCCTTGCGTACAGTTCCGCATGATTCCACCGGTGTCGCCCACATACTTGAGCATACTGCATTGTGTGGCAGTGAAAAATATCCTGTGCGAGATCCTTTTTTTATGATGGTTCGCCGTTCACTCAATACATTTATGAATGCGTTTACCAGTTCGGATTGGACGGCGTATCCGTTCGCGAGCCAAAACCAAAAAGATTTTAATAATTTATTAGATGTTTATTTAGACGCAGTTTTCTTTTCGCGTTTGGATGAATTGGATTTTGCACAAGAAGGCCATCGCATTGAATTTGCTGAAACAGATAATCCGGATTCTGATTTAGTATTTAAAGGTGTCGTGTTCAATGAAATGAAAGGTGCGATGAGTTCTATACCCTCGCAAATTTGGCACACCTTGTGTAAATATTTATATCCCACTACCACTTACCATTTTAATAGTGGCGGTGAGCCAGAAGATATTCCCAATTTAACCTATGAACAATTGAAGAATTTCTATCGCACTCATTATCACCCCACTAATGCAATTTTCATGACTTACGGCGATATTCCCGCTGCAGTTCACCAGGAAAAATTTGAAACCCAGGCGCTTTCACGTTTTGAAAAATTGGATAGCATTATCAGCGTGCCGGATGAAAAACGATACCACGCTCCTGTTGCTGTCGAAGAATTTTATCCCGCGGAAGAAGACGAAGATCTCGCCAATAAAAACCATGTCGTATTTTCATGGTTACTCGGCAAAACCACCGATCTTGAAGAGAGTTTGGAAGCACAATTACTGTCCAATATCCTGTTAGATAATTCCGCCTCACCTTTGCAGCAAGCATTGGAAACTACCGATCTTGGCCAAGCGCCCTCGCCCTTGTGCGGCATGGATGACTCATCGCGCGAAATGGCGTTTGTGTGCGGATTGGAAGGTTGTGCGCTGGAAAACGTCGATAAAATTGAAGAATTAATTTTTGCCACCTTACAAAAAGTTGCCGATGAAGGTGTTCCTTTGTCAGAAATTGAAGCCGCCCTGCATCAGCTTGAATTGCAACAGCGCGAAGTGGGTGGCGATGGTTATCCCTACGGTTTGCAGTTGATTTTAACGGGTTTAACTTCAGCTACTCATCGCGGCGATCCAATCGCATTGTTAGATATGGATGCTGCACTTAAAAATTTGCATGAAAAAATCCACCAGCCAGATTTCATCCAATCACTTATTAAAAAATGGTTGTTAGACAATAACCATCGTGTACGTTTGGTGATGAAACCAGACACACAATTGAACGCGCGAGTACAGGCAGCTGAAACAGCTCGCCTTGCAAAATTAAAATCGGGATTAAGCGCTACCGATAAACAAACCATTATTGCGCGCACCCATGCATTGCAAGCTCGTCAATTACAACATGATGATGAAACCATTTTACCCAAAGTTGGTTTGGAAGATATTCCCGAGAATTTGCATTACACACCCGGTACCCATGAAACCCTCAATGGTTATCCTCTGCGTTGTTACAGCGCTGGAACCAATGGATTGGTGTATCAACAAATTACGTTCAAGATGCCGGCCCTCACTGATGAACAGAAAAAGCTTTTACCTTTTTATTGTTCGTGCCTTACCGAATTAGCCCTGGGCGATAAAGATTATTTGGATGTGCAACGCTGGCAAGCAGAAGTTGTTGGTGGAATCCGCGCATTTAGCAGTATTCGCGGAACTGGTGATGATGTACAAAAAATTGATGCATACATTACCTTATCCTCCAAAGCGTTGAATCGCAACCAGGAAGCTATGAGCCAATTGATGCAGGCCACATTAAAAGAGGTTCGCTTTGATGAATATGAAAGATTGCGTGAATTGATTGCGCAGAAACGCGCGCGTTCGGAACAAAGCGTCACCGGCCATGGCCATAGTCTGGCGATGACACTTGCAAGTGCCGGCATGAGTCCAGCCGCAAAACTTGCCCATGAGTTGGGTGGGCTTACGGGTATCGCTGAATTAAAAGCGTTGGACAACCAATTAGACGATGAACAGAAATTAACGGCATTTGCCAAGGGCCTCGCGCAAATCCATCAATTAATGTTAAACGCACCTATGCAATTTTTAATTGTGGGTGAAGATGAACACCTCGATGCCTATCGTAAAACATTAAAAGAGTTGTGGCCCGCGTCAACAAGTACAGAAAATTTTGTGAGCTTTTCAATTCCCAATGTTAACGAACAAATTAAACAAGCCTGGTTGACCAATACCCAGGTAAACTTCTGTGCGAAAGCTTATCCAACTGTACCAGCTGATCACCCTGACGCGGCTCCCCTCACGGTCCTTGGTGGTTTCTTGCGTAATGGATATTTACACCGGGCGATTCGCGAACAAGGTGGCGCTTATGGCGGCGGCGCGAGCCAGGACAACACCATTGCGGCCTTCCGTTTTTATTCCTATCGCGATCCCCGTTTAACTGAAACCCTGGATGACTTTGATGCGTCCTTGCGCTGGCTGCGGGAAACCACGCACAGTGAACAAGCGCTTGAAGAGGCAATTTTGGGTGTGATTGGCAGCATTGATAAACCCGGCTCACCCGCCGGTGAAGCCAAGACAACTTACCAGGCCGAACTTTTTGGCCGCACACGTGAAAAACGCGAGACTTTCCGCAGCCGCGTCGTAAAAGTCACCTTAAGTGACCTTGTACGCGTTGCTAACCAATATCTGGTTGCGGATAAAGCAAGTATTGGTATTGTCAGCCATGCAGCCCAACAGGAAAAATTACAGGCTCTGGGTTTACAGATTCATCAGCTATAGTGCTGAGTCAGGGATAAAATATTTAGTTACAGGGAACAAGATGTGATCAATTCTGCGCTTTTGCGAAGCCAATCCAGCTTTGCCAAAATGCCGGAATTGAAAAATGGCAAAAAATCATACAATCGGTGATTATGGCACAATAATCCTAATAGACTGAGCCTTGGCAATGACGCTACTCCATCCACTCGAATACAGTGCCGCGACGCATCCGGGCCTTAAGCGCGAGAACAATGAAGATTGTTTTCTCAGTGCGCCGAACGCCGATTTATGGATTGTTGCAGACGGTATGGGTGGACATGAAGCCGGCGAAGTTGCAAGCGCAATTGTGCGCGAAACGTTTGAAGGTTTTGTCCAGCAAGGCACTCCGTTTTCCCTCCCCGATGCAATCCAGAAATCCCACGAAGTTATTTTGAATTCTGCCGATAACGGTATTGGGGCCCATGGTATGGGTTCCACCGTTGTCGCCTTATTGAATCAAAAAAAACATTATCAGGTCGCCTGGGTTGGGGATAGCCGTGCGTATTTATGGACGCCCGATGATCACGGTGGCCAGTTAACGCGACTGACAACGGATCACTCTTACGTGCAAATGCTATACACATCGGGTGCGATTACCGCTGATGAAGTTGAAAATCATCCCGACAAAAATATCATTACACAATGCTTGGGAATGCAAGAACTTGCGCAGGTTAAAGTTGATATTGCACAAGGTCAGTGGCAAAAAAACCAATGGATTTTATTGTGCAGTGATGGATTAACTGATGAATTAAATGATTCTTCCATAGCGCAAATACTTGAGCATAGCCCAAACAGTTTAACGGCGGTCGATCAATTACTGCATGAAGCCTTAACCAGCGGCGGGCACGACAATATTACCTTGCAAATAATTGAATCTCCTATAGTTACCGAATCCATAAGCACGCGCTTTTGGCGCTGGATTCCAGCAATTACACATAATAGAACCCTGGATGCCGTTATTTTTTTCGGCGCAATAACCGCGTTATTGGGACTACTTGTGAATACATTACTCTAACTAACCTGAAACTTTTGAATTTCACGTAGAAGAAAACACGCACAATATGGCACTACAAATACCGGGTTATCGCATAATCCGTAAAATTAATCAGGGTGGAATGTCCACCGTGTACCTCGCGATTCAAATTAGCGTGGGACGTATTGTCGCGCTAAAAGTAATGACGCCGAGTTTAACAAGCGACCCTGCTTTTAATGAACGTTTCCAGCGCGAAGCCACTATCGTTGGCCAGTTATCGCATCCCAATATTGTTGCTATTTATGACATAGGTCGAGCGGACGATCTAAATTACATTGCCATGGATTATTTACCCAATGGCTCTGTGCACGACAAAATGATTAACGGAATGACAGCTGAAGAAGCTTTACGTGTTACCAGGGAAATCGCCAATGCGCTCGATCATGCGCATGAAAAAGGTTACATACATCGCGATATAAAACCGGAAAATATTTTATTCAGGGCCGACAATTCCGCTGTGCTTTCTGATTTTGGTGTTGCCAAGGGAATTGTTGGTGTGTCGCGCATGACGCATGTTGGAACCGTGGTGGGTACACCTCATTATATGAGCCCTGAACAAACCCGCGGCCAAACAGTAGATGCTCGCTCTGATTTATACAGCCTGGGGGTTTTATTTTTTGAAATGCTAACAGGTTCTTTGCCCTATCAAGGTGAAGACACCGTCACTATTGCACTCAAACATATAAGCGCCCCTATTCCAAAATTGCCATTGCAATACCAGGCGTACCAAAAAATATTGGAAAAATTCCTCGCAAAAGATCCGGACCAACGATTCCAATCCGGCCAGGAAGTTAGCATCGCTCTTGAGCAGGTGGAAGCCGCAGCCCGAACGCCCTACATTGCGGCTCCAGCGCCAGAAGATTTATCGGTGATGGCATTAATTCGCGCATTAATCGCTGCAACCAGCCACGCTATTAAATGGCGCTGGAACAGATTAATGAATTTGCGCTGGAACAAAGAAGATGGTTTCCATTCCAAAAAATCATCCAATGATTCTGTGTTTGGGAGCGAAGTGGCGCCCACTATTTTTTCAACGCGCATCCAGCAACAAACGCATATTAATCCCCTGCTTTTTGCACGCAATAGAAGCGTGAAAAAACTTTTAGTCAGCTTGGGATTAATCGTTTTATCCTGGTGCTTATTAAGTGTTATTTTGCAATCGCTATTCACTCAGCAACTGCATCGACTGCCACATATTTTAACAAGTGCAACGGGCGCAACGGCAAGTTTGTTCCTGTCTTCAAAACCAAAAGCTGCGGTAAAACCTGCGCAAAACACTGCCCAGAATTCGTTGCAAGCAGGAAAACAATCCGCTGCGTTAAGCTCTATTGCAAGTAGCAGTAATCAATTCGCAGAACAATCCTCGCAGCAAATTTCAAGTCAATCATCGTCAAGTGCACCGGCAACTTATTCGGTCACCATTAAAGTTATTCCTGATGATGCAAAAATTCGCCTACTGAATATCCCCGATAAATATAAAGATGGAATTAACCTCGCAGCAGGACGGTATCATGTTGAAATCACAAAGCCGGGTTATAAAATCAAAACAGAATGGATTGAGGTAAAAAGCGAGCCGGTCAATATATCCTTTTTGCTTGAAGCAGAGCTTGACCCAAATAATCCGGCTAAAGCAATCATTCCCAATATTGTTTATGGTGGCAAAAACGCACCCTCGATGATACGTATTCCTGCGGGCAGTTTTACCATGGGTGATGACAGTAATATGCACTCCGCTCCAGCCCATAAAGTGACGATTAATAAACCTTTTGCTATCAGCAAATATGAAATCACCTTTGCGGAATATGATTTCTTTGCGCAATCCGTCAACAGGCCTTTCCCTGGCGATAATGGTTGGGGCCGCGAAGATCGGCCGGTCATCCATGTCAGCTGGGATGATGCCGTCGCCTATGCGCAATGGCTCAGCAAAACTACCGGAAAAAAATTCAGGCTTCCCACTGAAGCAGAATGGGAATATGTCGCCCGCGCGAATACTACAAGCAATTATTGGTGGGGCGACAATGAGCAGGATGCGAAAGGTAAAGCCAACTGTCGCCGAGGATGCTCAAGTAATTACTCCGGTTTATTCGGCAGTAAAACAGCGCCCGTTGGCAGTTACACACCCAATGCTTTTGGCATCTACGACACTGCGGGAAATGTATCGGAATGGGTGCAGGATTGTTACCAGGATAACTATAGAAATGCCAGCAGCACTGGCAGCGCCTTTGAAGAAAAGCAATGTGCCGGCCGCGTCGTTCGCGGCGGTTCAACCAAAGACAACGTGCAACATTTAATCTCAAGTGCTCGCGATAATATTCCTGCGGGATATTTAACCGAGACCTTGGGCTTCAGGCTAGTCATGGAATTAAATTAACGGCGAGAATTAAATGTATGCGTAACACGATTTTTATCAAACTATGTTTATTGATGTTTTCGGTATTTTCAATCAAGGGTGTCATTGCACAAGAGCAGGATGTCATTTATTTATGGAAAAACGGCGCCCCCGGATTTGAAAAATTAAAAAACAAACCAGAATCTGCACAGGATTGGTGGGTAAGGGATATTAATAATCCATCGATTGTTGTATTCAAGCCAGCAAAAGAATTAGCGACTGGTACCGCCATTTTAATCGCTCCCGGTGGCGGACACATGAACCTGGTTTTCAATGCTGAAGGTCGCGATGCCGCGCTTTTTTTAAATAAATTAGGCATCACGGCATTTGTATTGAAATATCGTTTGGCTCGCCAGGAAAACTCGCCCTACTCGCTTGATATACACCCGCAACAAGATGCCTATCGTGCAATGCGTACTATTCGCAGTCGCGCAAAAGAGTTTGGAATAAATCCCGATAAAATTGGCATCATGGGTTTTTCCGCCGGTGGAGAAGTTGTTGCAAGCGTTGCCTATGGTTCAGGCGATGGCGATGCAAAAGCAAAAGATCCCATTGATCGCGTAAATGGAAAACCGAATTTCCAAATCCTGGTTTATCCCGGACCACTTTGGATTCCAACGAGTATTGATGCAAATGCTCCGCCAGCATTTATGGTTGCTGCGTTGGATGATGCCTGTTGTGCAAAACCGATTGTTGATTTGGCGCAACTTTACCAGGCAGCAAAAATTCCAGCGGAAATTCATTTGTATGCCAAAGGTGACCATGCATTCAATATGGGCTATCACACTCCCTTAAAAGGTTTACATGCATGGCCAGATAGATTGGCCGACTGGCTGGAAGACTCACAACTCATTCCACCAACGAAAACAGTTACAGCAAAATAATCGCAATCAATATGCAATAAGAAAGGCGGAAGGTAATTATACTTCCGCCTTTTTATTGAACTTACATTCATTATATTTTTTGTAGCACAGCAACAAACATAGCATCTGAATCTTGCCTGGGCGCACCCAACATGGTTTGTTCAAGCAATTTAAATTCGGCATTATTTTCTAAAAACCATTTCACTTGAGTTTCATTTTCGCTGACCTGCCAACTACAAGTTGCATAGACCAAATGACCCTTGGTGCGTACAGCCTTGGCAGCGTTAATTAAAATTTGTTGTTGCAGTTCAATTAATTCCTGTGTGTCTTTTGCATTGAATCGCCAGCGCGCATCGGGATTACGTCGCCATGTACCGGCAGAACTGCAAGGAGCGTCCACTAACACCCAATCAAAACCCTGTTGCTGGGCAATTTCTTTTGGCAAGCGTAAAGGTTCATTTCCCGCCCATTCAAAACTGCGAATATTATGGAACTCGGCACGCTTACTGCGACGCTTTAATTCATCCAATTTATATGCGTGCAAATCAGTAGCGATAACTACGCCTTTGTTATTCATACGCGCTGCAATAGCCAAAGATTTGCCGCCAGCGCCTGCACAAGCATCCCAGACCTTTTGCCCGGGTTTAACTGCTACCGCTAAAGCAATTTGCTGACTCGCCAAATCCTGGATTTCAACCCAACCTTCTTTATGCGCTTGCGCTCCTGAAAGATGTTTGCCACCGCGGGCAAATAAATGTCCATCTTCATCCAACTCCACATGTACAGAATCCTGCTGGAGCTTTTTGACAACCTCTTCCACAAGCAAATCTTTTTGTACACGCAGCCATAAAGGTGGTGCGCTGTTTTGTTGCCCAACAAATTCAGTGAGCTGCTCATGGGACCAATTTGAAATATTTTTACGCTCTTCCAATAGCGGTAACCATTGTGGTCGCAAGCCAGACCATAACAAAATATCTTCCGGCTGTTCTGTTACGTTGAAATGCTGTTCCAGTTTTTCAAACCAGACTTTTCGCGCAGCGGCATCGCGCAAAGCTTTTGGTGCAGCATTTTCATTTTTTTCACGCAATGCAATCCAAAACCAAAAATTCGCAACGGGAATTTTTTTTGCGCTGGACGGCACCCAACTTTTATCCCATTCGCGCCATTCAAACATTTCCTGTTTTTGATAACTTTCTTCCATCGCACAGGCCAACTGCAAATAACGCATAGCTGAAAACATACACAAACTGAGTTCGCGGTTTTCATTTTTGGAGGATGCAAATTCAGAATAAGGATTGGTATTTTTACGCAGTTGGTTTTTCAACCATTTATCCAGCGGCATCCATTCGTTTTGCGCAAGCCAGTTGCGCCAAAGGTCGAATAAAGTTTCATAGGGAATTTTATTGGGAATTGCCATGACCGTGTCCAGCTACATAGAAAGAATATTTGAATGGTGCGCAGTATACCCTTGATTGCGTCAGCGCTCATTAAGTCTTGGCAAAATCCCCAGCCAAAACGGATTAACTGGCTATTAAACGACCTTGAAACCACAAAATAATGGGATAAGCTGAAGGCCAAATCCAGAAAAATCGATTCAACCCAAATAAACAGGCATTAGCCAAATGAAAAATGGCTGCGATGATAAGAGCGACTAGCAAGGCATAGTAATTTAAAATCGCCAAAGGAAAAAGCAATTCAAATACAATAACGATCCAGCTCATCGCAAACATCAAACGCAATGACTGCCCCCATTGACGTATTGAGTTGCTGAGCGGATAGGCGGTGATATTAAAAACATCTTGCAGCGCATGGCCACTGCGCCAATCCGCATTAATAATTTTTATATAGCCAGATTGGAAATATGAAAAGCTTAATTGAAAAGCAAGATATCCCAAGGCAATTTCTTGCCAAAATCGCGTAGGTGCAACATGAGATAAAAACAAACACAAGAGCACTAATATAGTCATCGCATCACTGCCACCGTTGTATGGCCCCTGGAAGCGATATAAATACCAACAAGCGATAACCAACAAACCGGCTTCAACAAAAACTGGAAAAAAACCTGCCATTAAAAAGAGTGCGAGTAAAAGACGAATTACGCCCACATTTTTTTCAGGATGCAAACTGCGAATATGCTCCAGGCTTTGTTGCGCCACCGCAAAAGCCAGGATCATCTCTGAAATACGAACGGCTGATTCCAGATTCATACCATGTCCTTATCAACTATCGACGAAATCATCCCAGGCTTTGATATGAAAGTAACCTGTTGCGTTACAACCTGCCCTTCACGCATGATTGCACTAATTCGATAAACCACATATTTCCAATCAGGCTTGATCGCTATTTTATTTGCGCTAATGAAATTCAGAAGCCGCCGCATAATTTCCCGCTCACGCATTTCAGAATAACTTTCAAATAAACGTTCAGCGCACGTATTGATATAAAGGGTTTCATTCCATGTTGGATTGTGGAATAAATTGCACATTGATTGCTTAAAAGAAATTTTTTCCGGTTTTGGACGAAACTCGTTCCAACTTTCAGGATGGTCGTCTTCATGTTTTAAAAAAGCATAATGAATGCGCGGTGATGGACCTATACTGCTGAAAAATCGCCAGGATGGAAAAAGTATAGGAAGGAGAAGTTTTAACATCGATGATTATGAGCCATATTTATTATTAAATGCTTCACATCCCTGTGATGAATTCCATCAGGTTTATATCCATAAAAATTTACATTGCTTTCTTTTTTAACTGTTCGATTTGATCGCGTAATTTTGCAGCCGCTTCAAATTCAAGATCTTTCGCAGCCTGGAACATTTGTTTTTCAAGCAGTTCGATAGATTTCCAAATATTTTTTGGATCAACCGCAACCGTATATTTGCCCTGCTTTTCTGCAACCGCCGCACGATTGCGCGCCGCACGACCACCTGCACCAGGAACAACGGATGTTTCCATAATATCCTGGACGTTTTTCCGGATGCCTTTGGGAGTGATATTATTTTCAATGTTGAATGCAATTTGTTTTTCACGACGACGTTCAGTTTCGTCAATTGCACGCTTCATTGAATCAGTAATTTTATCGGCATACAAAATCGCTTTACCGTTTAAATTACGCGCTGCACGGCCAATCGTTTGGATTAGCGAACGATCTGATCGCAAGAAACCTTCTTTATCTGCATCGAAAATACATACGAGCGAAACTTCTGGCATATCCAGACCTTCACGCAGCAAGTTGATGCCGACCAATACATCAAACTCGCCCATACGGAAATCACGGATAATTTCCATGCGTTCTACGGTGTCAATATCCGAATGCAAATAACGTACACGCGTACCGTGCTCACTCAAATATTCGGTGAGATCTTCCGCCATGCGTTTAGTCAACACGGTGATAAGCACACGTTCATCTTTTTCCACACGCAGACGAATTTCTGACAAAGAATCATCAACCTGTGTACCTGCCGGGCGAATTTCAATTTCAGGATCAACCAAACCTGTTGGCCGCACAATTTGCTCAACAACTTGCCCTGTGTATTCACCTTCGTATTTTCCTGGCGTTGCAGAGACAAAAATCATTTGCGGAGCCAAACGTTCCCATTCATCAAATCGCAATGGCCGATTATCCAACGCAGATGGCAAACGGAAACCATATTGCACCAACGTTTCTTTGCGCGAACGGTCACCTTTATACATTGCACCAATTTGTGGAACAGTTACGTGAGATTCATCAAGCACTAACAATGCATTTGATGGCAAATAATCAAATAATGTCGGCGGTGCTTCACCGGGTTGGCGACCTGATAAAAATCGCGAATAGTTTTCAATGCCGTTGCAATAACCAAGCTCCTGCATCATTTCCAAATCGTAACGTGTTCGTTCTTCCAAACGCTGAACTTCAATTAATTTATTATTTTCGCGCAGCTGTTCAAGGCGACCGCGCAGTTCGTCTTTAATTTGGTCAATAGCTTCAACAATGGTTTCACGCGGTGTGACGTAATGTGATTTTGGATAAATACTGATACGTGGAACTTTGTGATGAACTTCGCCGGTAAGCGGATCAAAAATTGAAATATTTTCCACTTCATCATCAAATAATTCCACGCGTACAGCGTCGCAATCTGAATCAGCAGGATAAATATCAATAACATCGCCGCGCACGCGATAATTTGCGCGATAGAAATCCACATCATTGCGCGTGTATTGCAACTCAGCGAGGCGACGCAAAATTGAACGCTGGTCAATCTTATCGCCACGCACCAGATGCAATAACATTTTCATGTAGGCTTCAGGATCACCCAAACCGTAAATCGCTGAAACCGTTGCCACAACAATGGCATCTTTGCGCTCCATTAAAGCTTTGGTTGCCGACAAACGCATTTGCTCGATGTGTTCATTCACCGAGGAATCTTTTTCAATAAAAGTATTGGATGAAGGCACGTAAGCTTCGGGTTGATAATAATCGTAATAAGAAACGAAATATTCCACCGCGTTCTTGGGAAAAAATTCTTTAAATTCGCCGTAAAGTTGCGCAGCCAGGGTTTTGTTGTGCACCATCACCAACGTTGGACGTTGCACCTGGGCAATGACATTGGCGATGGTAAACGTTTTACCGGAACCGGTAACGCCAAGCAGTGTTTGATGCGCAAGACCTGCGTTAATTCCCTCTACCAAGCCTTTGATAGCAGCAGGTTGATCACCGGCGGGGCCGAATTCGCTTTGAACTTGAAAGAGTTTAGTCATAGGCGCTGAGGGATTCCCAATTCAATAAGGCTAATAATATGGATGACGCGGATATTAATCCTGCTCACTGACAAATCATGTCAGCAGTTACTAATGTTGACCCGAACAGGCTTTTGGCAAGCATTCTTTAAGGACCTCGGCCAATCGCTTTGCCGCAGGCCCGGCAAACTCCTTATCCGCAAACGTAAGATAAACAGGCACTTCACGTTCGGAGCCCACTTCGACCGGCAAATACTTTAATACGCCACTGTCAATGTCGTCTTTGGTGTAGGCATCTGGCAACCATGCATAACCCAAACCCATGCGAATAGCATTTAATGACGTCTTGATGTGACTTACTGTCCAGCGTTGGTCAGCTTCTTGCCAGCCTACCGTATGACGGCGATATTGCCCTGAGTCCCGCACCACAATCTGGCGATGCTGCCGCATATCCTCATAAGTGACGGCGCGACCCAACAATTGCAAGGGGTGATCCGCACTGGAAACACCATGAAATTGCGCGTTCATGACTTTATCGCCAATAAAACCCGCGGGTACGAAACCGCCAATCGCTAAATCGACCTGACGTTTTAGCAGCATATCCTCCGTTCCACTCAATACTGTTTCGTAGTATTCCACGCGCGTATCGGGAAAATCTTTTGCGAATAACGACAGGCAATAAAGCACTTTGGGTGGGGGGATAATGATATCGACTGCGATTTTTACGATGGGTTCGACATGCACAGACAAGCATTCCGCCGACTTTTCCAGTCGCTCAGCCTGTTCCAATAGCTGTTTGGCGCGACGATAAAGCAACTCGCCCGACGGTGTCGCAACCGCTTTACGTCCCTGCAAATTAAACACTTTTACTCCAAGCGCCGATTCAAGTTGGGCAATGGCATAGGAAACGGCTGACTGGCTTTTATTAAGTTGTTCTGCGGCCTTGGCATAACCGCCCGCGTCTATCACCGCCAGCAGCGCCCGCCACTGTTCCAGGGTGACTTTATTTTCGGTTACCGCCGAGCTGGTGGGGGTATTCATAGGGATTATTTCACCTTTCATCCAATTTTTCGATCAAATATCGTTAAATATCGCTATTTATCATTCGCTCGTCAAATCATTTAATAGCTCCATGGCATTTTGCTTTACATCGAAAGCAGCCTGAAACCACACACAAATGAGCCTAAATGGCGAGGATATTGAAATGAGCACTTTATTACAGATCAACAGCAGCGTATTTAGCGACAGCGGCAACTCCAGTGCATTAAGCAACGAGTTCGTCCAAAACTGGTTGGCAAAACATCCTGACGGTAAAGTCATCGTGCGTGATTTGGCGAAAAACCAAATCCCTCACCTGGATTCAAACGCAGTGGGCGCTTTCTTTACTCCAGCTGAAAACCGCACTGCTGAGCAACACGCGTTAGTGGCTTATTCGGACAATTTGATCGCTGAGTTAAACAGTGCTGATGCGGTTGTCATTGGTGTGCCTTTATATAACTTCGGCGTGCCATCAACTTTGAAAGCTTACTTTGATCAGTTGGCACGTGCGGGAGTGACTTTTAAATACACCGAAACCGGCCCAGTGGGTTTGTTGGCTGATAAACCAATCCACATTATTGCTGCACGTGGCGGTTTCCATGCAGGCCAGGCCTCTGACAGCCAAACCGGTTTTTTGAATAGTTTCCTTAACTTCCTTGGTTTCCGTTCAATCAATTACATTTATGCAGAAGGTTTGAGCATTGGCGATGCGAAAGAAAAATCCCTGACAGTCGCGCGTGAACAAATTGAAGTATCTGCCGCCGCTTAATGGTTGAATCGCGTTATCATATTGCGAATAAAATTCGTAAGGAGATAGCCGTGACACAATCAGATAAAAGCAATGAACTGAGTGAAAAAACCTGCAGTGTGTGCAAGACAGGCGCACCGCAGGCAACGGATACCGAAATAGCTGAAGCCTTAAAGAATTTACCAGAATGGTCAGTGATTCAGGTAAATGGAATTAACCAATTGACACGCACATACATCTTTAAAAATTTTGTAAGTGCGTTGGAGTTTACTAATCACATTGGCGCAGTGGCGGAAGAGTTCAATCATCACCCCACCCTGCTAACTGAATGGGGAAAAGTAACTGTCAATTGGTGGACACACAAAATCAAGGGCCTGCATGAAAATGATTTGATCATGGCAGCCAAAACTGAAAAAATTTTCAACGCATTAATCAATCTTTAATTCAATTAAAGACAGGAGCACATCATGCAAAAACAACTGCAACACATTATCCCGGGCCGCGCAACCAGCGATGGTGCAGGTGTGCGCATTAAACGTAGCCTTGGGCAAACACAACAAGCGCGTTTCGATCCTTTTTTAATGCTTGATGAATTCGGCTCAGAGAGCGCAAGCGATTATATCGCCGGTTTTCCATCGCATCCGCATCGCGGTTTTGAAACGGTGACTTACATGCTCGAAGGCCATATGTTGCATGAAGATCACCTGGGCAATAAAGGTCATTTAAAAAATGGCGATGTGCAATGGATGACAGCTGGCCGTGGAATTATCCACTCGGAAATGCCGCAGCAAGAGCATGGTTTAATGCGTGGATTTCAATTGTGGTTAAATCTACCTGCTGCTGAAAAAATGAAGCCCGCACATTACAAAGATATTCCTGCGAGTGAAATTCCCGTTGCGGATTTGAAAAATGGCGGTCGCATTAAAGTCATCGCAAATTCTGCGGTAATTGATGGCAAAGTTGTAAGCGGCCCCATCCAGGGTTTAACAACCCAGGCAGTTTATTGGGATATCCATTTACCGTTAAATGGAAAATTTGCACACGCAATCCCTGCAACGCACAACACTTTTATTTATGTGTATGAAGGCGCCTTGGCAATCGGTGAAGACGCCCGCAAATTAGATGCAGGTAATGCGGGTTTATTAGGTGCGGGTGACGAAATATCTGTTACAGCATTGACTGAAGACACTCGTTTTATTTTGTTAGCAGGAATTCCATTGAAAGAGCCCATCGCACAATATGGCCCTTTTGTGATGAATACACCTGATGAAATTGAACAGGCAATTCAGGATTATCGCAGCGGTGCATTAATTAATTATTAAAAACACAAAAACCCTGAAGGCTCTCTTCAGGGTTTTATTTTTTACAGATTTTATTTACGACCTGCTGAATAAGCTTGAATATAAGTTTTCAGCAATGTCTCATGAGACCTTACGAACTCAATATCTTCTTTAGGTACATTTAACACTGCAGAATCTGTTTTGGCTCGCAGGGCTTTTCGCTGGTCTTCCGTCAATTTATCTGCTTCTATCGAGAAAAAATAAGCAGCTATCGCATTTCCAAGTTTGGTGCTCAAACGCATATATTCACCCACGGTTTTCCAGCCATGGCGAGCAACGATATCGCGGGTTACATTTTCCAAATTATTCTTCTTTAAAAAAGCGGCAATCTGGAGATCTTGTTCATCTGCCGGCAAGAGTTCAAACTTTTTTAAATCCTCTTCCGATTTATGCATTGGCTCCAGTACTTGCACAACATTCACAAAATCGCGATTTGAATCCATCCAGCGCTGCACTGACTGTACGTTCAATGATGTATTGTCAGGCAAAAATTGGGCGTAACCAAAACCGCTAAAAAGTAACGCATTGAAAAACAACAAAAATGCAAAATATTTTTTAAAAAGCGTCATTACATTTCCCTGCAAAATTACTTGGCCAATTTTAAGGTCAGTGTGGTTGCAAACGACCATACCCACCAGAAGAACAACACTAAAAAAGGGGTGAGCATACCTAAAGATAAACCCGCAACACCTTTTCCTTCATAAAATGGATAAATAACAAACAGCTGCACGCCAGCAGGTATAAGGGCAATAACAATACTGCGAGCAAAAATACTGCTAGTCAAAATCGGTAGCAAAAACAGAAATCCCCATAAGCCACCCCAAACAATACGCGGATACAACCAGGCCGGCGCTATTGAGCCGGACAAACTAACACCCAATGAATGACTAATTCCGTAGCGAGTAAATAACCACATAACCAAACATTGAACCAGCGCGCCCAAACAGCCCGCCGCAAAAACAACCAAGGCATTTTTCATTGAGATTCTCTTAATTGAATTGGTTTACCAGGAATAATAAATCAGGTAATTATTGTGATCGATAGTGTCAGTAAGGTGTCAATATTAACATTTTGGCACAAGCTTATAAGGCTAATAAGTGATAAAATTTTGTTCATTTTTACACACGTCCAAACGCCCCTGGCTTTAACTGTATTTAAGTGACGCAATCTTATGTTTCGATTTTTTGAAAGCCTGATCAAGCCCTTCCCTCCTGAACATCCCAAGGCGCCACCGCAAACATTATTTGCATTTTGTCGTCATTACGCTCGCGGTGCGGAACCCTATCTAATAATTATGGCGCTGTTAACGGGCGCTATTGCCGTAATGGAAGTATCGCTCTTTGGCTTCCTGGGAAAATTAGTCGATTGGTTGAATAGCCATAGCCCGCAAAATTTGTGGGTTGAATCCCAACATGAACTCTTGATGATGGGAGCTATTGTACTTTTGGGCTTGCCCATCACGGTTTTGTTGCATGGACTAATTATGCACCAAACACTTTTGGGTAATTTCCCCATGCGAATCCGCTGGCAGGCGCACCGTTATTTGTTAGGGCAAAGTTATCAATTTTATCAAAATGAATTTGCAGGGCGCATCGCCACCAAAGTCATGCAAACGGCATTGGCAGTGCGCGAAACCATTATGAAATTGCTGGATGTGCTTTTGTATGTGTTGGTGTATTTTTCAAGTATTTTAGTTTTGCTCGGCACCCTGGATTGGCGATTGGCAATTCCGTTAGTAATATGGGCGCTGTGTTATTCTGGTCTGCTTTATTATTTTTTACCTCGCCTTGCCAAAACGGCTATGCGCCAGGCTGATGCGCGCTCCGACATGACAGGTCGTCTTGTTGATACCTACACTAACATCTCCACCGTAAAATTATTTTCACACTCCAACCGTGAAGCAGACTACGCAAGGCAAGGGATGGAGTATTTTTTAACAACAGTCCATCCACAAATGCGTTTGGCAACCGCGTTAAGTTCCAGCGTGTGGGCAATTAATGCCGCGCTTATTTTTTCTGTCGCTTTTGTCGCCATTTGGTTATGGAGCAATCTTGCCATTACAACGGGCGCTATAGCGGCAGCTATTGGTTTGGTCTTGCGCTTAAATGGAATGGCGCAATGGATTATGTGGGAAGTATCTGCCCTGTTTGAAAATATTGGTACGGCAAAAGATGGATTAAATACCTTATCGATTCCACGTGAAGTACAGGATATCGAAAACGCAAAATCCTTAGCACTTACTGCAAGCCATATAGAGTTTAAAGATGTGGGCTTCAATTACGGTAAAGGTGAAGGCCTGATCAATCATTTTAACCTTGATATTAAATCCGGCGAAAAAATTGGTTTGGTTGGGCGCTCCGGTGCCGGTAAATCTACGCTGGTGAATTTGTTACTGCGTTTCTATGACGTCAACAGCGGCTGTATTTTAATTGATGGCAATAACATCGCCCAGGTGCAACAAGAAAGTTTGCGCGCCCAAATCGGAATGGTTACGCAGGATACATCACTTTTGCATCGCTCGATTCGCGATAATTTATTGTACGGAAAACCCAATGCAACCGATGCCGATATGATTGAAGCGGCAAAACAGGCAGAAGCGCACGATTTCATTTTACAACTCAGCGATAGCCAGGGCCGCACGGGTTACGACGCCCATGTTGGCGAGCGCGGCGTAAAATTATCTGGCGGCCAACGCCAACGCATCGCCATTGCACGCGTGTTGTTAAAACATGCTCCAATTTTAATTATGGATGAAGCGACTTCAGCACTGGATTCGGAAGTAGAAGCGGCAATCCAAACCAATTTAAATAAATTGATGCAAGGTAAAACAGTAATTGCCATTGCGCATCGCCTATCAACCATTGCAGCCCTGGATCGATTAATTGTGTTGGATAAAGGTTGTATTGTTGAGCAAGGTACTCACGCAGAATTAATTGCGAAACAAGGTATTTATGCGCAGTTGTGGGAAAGGCAATCAGGTGGCTTCCTTGGGGAGATGTGAAAAATACGTACGGGTTTAAACAGAGCACCTCGCGACATCGTCATCCTGCAAGAATGTAGGATGGGTGGAGCCTAAGCGATACCCATCAACATTTTAAAGGCATTGATGGGTATCGTTGCACTCCACCCATCCTACGGATCTGCGGGATGGCGACTTCTCGATTAATTAATATTAAAAGTTTTTATAAAAAAACCGGGCAATTGCCCGGTTTTTTTATATTTCGAATTCAATTATTCATCACAAAAATATTTTCACACCAGCATAAAACAAACCACCCGCCAGCAAAATTGTCGCAGGCAATGTAAGCACCCATGCCATTAAAATAGTTTTGATGGTTGCGAATTGCAAACCGGATTTATTGGCAACCATGGTTCCCGCTACGGCAGAGGAAAGCACATGGGTTGTTGATACTGGCATGCCCGTTATGCTGGCGATACCAATTGCTGTTGCAGCTGTGATCTGTGCAGACATACCTTGTGAATACGTCATACCGGTTTTACCAATTTTTTCACCGACCGTTTTAACCACACGACGCCAGCCAGTCATTGTTCCCAAACCTAAAGCCAAGGCAACAGCAACAATTGCCCAATAAGGTGCAAATTCAGTTGTGGCCGTAATATCTTTACGCAACTTGCTCAAATCATCTTTATCTTTTGCGGAAATACCTTCTGCTTTCGCCATTTTTTTTGCGCTGTCATCGATACACAACAACATACGGCGGACTTCACGGCGGTTGTCGATACTTAATTTGTTGTAATCGTTGATGCCTTTTAATTGTGCAGACAAGCTGTTGATCGCCACCAACGCATTTTTTGCATCGCATTTTTCTTCCGAGGTTAAACTCGCTTCGGTTTTTGTGAAATCAATTTTGTCTTTAAGCGCTTGCTGGTTTTGGGTATAGATTGTCGCCAGGTAAGTTGCCGCATCACGGGTTTTATTGATATCAAGTGCGGAGGTATTCAAATCCAATACAAAGTGCGAAGGTGCCATGCAAATTAACACCAACATCACCATACCGATTCCTTTTTGACCATCGTTTGAACCGTGTACAAAGCTCAAGCCCATGGCGGATGCAACGAGTGTTGCACGAGTCCAGAAAGGTGGATGTTTTTTTCCATCAATATTTTCGCGCTCTTGTGGTGTTTTGTGAATTTTTTGACCGGGCCACATGCGTTTCAATAAAAGCAAAACCAATGCTGCAATAACAAAACCGATTAATGGGGAAACCAGTAAGGACAACATAATGTCGGTTGCTTTTTTGGTATTGATCCCCTGCGCCAAAGGCAAATGAGTCAACACCGCGTGCGCACCACCCACACCTAAAATTGACCCGATTAATGTATGTGAACTTGAAGATGGAATACCAAAATACCAGGTGCCAAGATTCCAAAAAATCGCTGAAGTTAACAGCGAAAATACCATGATCATTCCGTAGGATGAGGTGACATTAAGCAGTAAATCTACCGGCAGCAAATGCACAATCGCGTAAGCAACACCGAGGCCACCAATCATCACGCCAAAAAAATTGAAAACCCCCGATGCCATAACAGCCATGTATGGAGGCATGGCTTTGGTGTAGATCACCGTAGCCACCGCGTTCGCAGTATCGTGGAAACCGTTGATAAATTCGTAAGCCAGTACAAATGCCAGGGATAAAAATAAGGCCAGGCCGAGGACGAAGCTGAGTCCAGTAAACATATCTAACATAGGTAAAATCGCCCGAAATAATCGTTAGGTTATTATGACACAAGCTAAAATGGATTCTAAGAATAGGCAAACCCGAAGGTTTGTGTTACCACATCAGGTCGTCCGGAATGACATAATCCTTGTAGGGATCATCCTCATCAGTTTGCTGTGGTGCTTTAATATTGGCGACCAGGACAGATTTCTCATCGCGTAGGGAAATTTTGTCGGCAACAACTCGCGGTACAACCTCGTAACCTTCACCCAATTTCACGACTGCCAATATGCCACGCGCAATTTGCTCGAGCACGAGTGGCGATACGCGCATTTTTTTAATCAGTTTGCCGTCAGTGAAGTTATATTCCACATCTTTTTCGCCAGCACCCTTGGGTTGACGATGGTTTTCAATAAGCTGCTTAACCTGGGCGGCTATGGCTCTTTGCTCCAATTCGGCGTTACGCTGGCGATTCAGCTCGCGGTCGCGCTCAGCCTTTTCCTGTCGTGCTTGCTCAGCGGATTGCTTCACTTCATCGATTACCGGTTCCGCAGAACGGCGGGCAACATTCGTTTCCTTACGTTTCTCTTTATTTGCTTGCTTGGCTTTTTTAGTATCGATCAAGCCGGCTTTCAGAAGTTGGTCTTGGAGGGAAGCCATAAAAATTCATCCGATTTGAGAAATGTCGCGCATAATAGCGCCCTCTTTTTCACTACAGCAAGAACCATTACATGAGCTTGATAAAAACCTGGGATATCTTCTGTCGGGTTGTCGATAACTATGGCGACATAGGCGTTTGCTGGCGTTTGGCGCGCCAACTTTCCCACGAGTATCCCTTCAACGTGCGCTTGTGGGTAGATGAAATAGCTGCTTTGCGTCAAATTTGGCCAAATGTGGCAGTGATCGGACAGCAAGTGGTAGAACAAGTAGATGTACGTATTTGGCCTGCGGTTTTCCCCGATGTTGAACCCGCCGATGTTGTGATTGAGGCCTTCGCCTGTGAGCTTCCTGAAAACTATTTGCAAGCGATGAAACACCGCTCTACTCCACCTCATTGGTTCAACCTGGAATACCTGAGTGCAGAAGATTGGGTTGAAGGCTGCCACGGTTTATTTTCCATGCATCCGCAACTTGGATTGCGAAAAGCATTTTTCTTTCCGGGGTTTAGCCTAAAAACGGGTGGCCTGTTAAAAGAAGCTTCATTACTTGCCGAACGGAACGAGTTTTTACGCGATCCACTGCATAAAATCCATTTTCTGGAAGAGCTTGGGGTTGCACCCCGTACCGATGAACTGGTGATTTCGCTATTTGGTTACGAAAATGCGGCTATTGGTTCTTTATTAGATGCATGGATTGAGTCACCTACTCCCATTTTATGCCTCATCCCAAAAGGTAAAATTCTTGCAAGCATCAAGGCTCACCTGGGTAAAACCCTGGACGTTGGAGACCAATTTTCCCGGGGATCGCTTCGTTTGAAAATTATTCCATTCCTTTCCCAAAATCGTTATGACCCGTTGCTGTGGGCGTGTGATATCAATTTTGTTCGCGGAGAGGATTCATTTGCGCGGGCGCAATGGGCGGGAAAACCTTTTGTTTGGCACATTTATTCGCAAGATGACGACATCCACATGGTCAAGCTTGACGCCTTCCTCAAGCTTTATTTACACCATGTGGATAAAGCGCTGGAATCACCAGTAACCCAACTCTGGCACCATTGGAATCGGGGTTATGACTGTTGCGAAAGCTGGAACGCCTGCATAAAAGAGCTACAAAACTGGCAAAAACAGAGCAATAACTGGTGCCAACACCTAAATTCTTTGGGGGATTTAGCTTCAAATATGGTGCGCAGCTGTTATTAAAAGGGTCAAAAAAACGCTGTAGAAATCCACTAAAAAAGGTATAGTAGCGCCCGAATTTATCCCAGCAATCGGTATTTGTGTACCAATACCATTACATTTATTGAGAGTCATCATGAAAACAGGTCAAGAATTACGCGCCGGTCATGTAATTAACATCGACGGTTCACCTTGGTTAATCCAAAAAGTAGAAATCAGCCGTTCAGGTCGTAACACCGCGGTAGTAAAAACCAAGTTAAAAAACCTGCTGAACGGTTATTTGACTGAAACCCCATACAAAGCAGACGATAAATTTGAAGATATCGTTCTTGATCGTAAAGATGTTACCTACTCTTACTACGCAGACCCAATGTACGTTTTCGTAGACAGCGATTACAACCAATACGAATTGACTGCTGATGAACTTGGCGATATGGGTCCATACATTGAAGACGGTATCGACGACGTATGTGAAGCCGTATTCTATGATGGCAAAGTAATTTCTATTACCCCACCAAACTCTGTTACCCGTGAAGTTGTTTACACCGAGCCTTCAGTTCGTGGCGATACTTCAGGCAAAGTCATGAAGCCAGCTCGTTTGACTAACGGTACTGAAATTCAAGTGTCTGCATTCGTAGAGATCGGTGATCGCATCATTATTGATACCCGTACCCACGAATATAAGTCTCGCGCTAAAGACTAATGTGTTTTTAATCAGCGGCTACCTGGTAGCCGCTGATTTATTTTTCCCTTCGAAATACCTTCTAAAAGCCTCCGCTCAACTATAAATATTACCGCTCGGCACTTTTTTCCAATCTCATTTTTCAACGCGCTTAATCTTTTGCTGTAAATTATTTAATAACAGCAAGGATTATAAAAATGAGGTTATGTATCAGCATTTTCATCTTTTGCCTCTTGCTATCCTTGCCTCCAAACACTAGCAGTGCTCCTCAAAAACAATCGCTTATTCAAGTTACACCTTTCGAACAAAAAACGAAATTACTCAGCCCCGCTCACATTAAACATCTATTTAACCAACACCCCCTTGTTGAATTAGTCACCCTTCACGTTGCTTTACTGCTGTTGACAATAAATCTTTTTTATTCATCGATAAATCAATAAATACACAAGGAACACATATGCCCAAGCTTATGAAAATAATGGCGCTATTTGCTATTTTGCTTACACATCAAATTGCCAGAGCTGATGATCAAAATGCCTATATGGAGACTGATAATCCAGCATCACTGGAAGAATTAAAAATCGCCATAGAAAAAATTCGTAAGGACACCAATACACCTGCCGTAGGTATTGCGTTGGTCAATAAAGATGGCACTCATTGGGTTGCAGGTTTGGGGGAGGCAAATATCGAGAAACATATTCCGGCTGATGAAAACACCATGTTCCGAATTGGCTCAGTGTCTAAAATGTTTGTCGCTTTATCCGTAATGAAATTAGTTGAAGAGGGAAAATTACACCTTGAAGATGAAGTGCATTATCTTGCACCGGAAATTAAATTTGAAAACCAGTGGGAAAAAACCAATCCTGTTTTGTTGGTGCATCTTTTAGAACACACTACCGGCTGGGATGAATGGAGCCTGGCCGAATATGCATACGATGCACCGGACACATTACCGCTTAAAGATTCACTAGCTCATCGACCCAACACCAGAAAATCGCGTTGGGTTCCCGGAACTCGCTACGCCTATACCAATTTAGGGCCTGCGGTTGCCGCCTATATCGTTGAAAAAGTAACAGGTAAAAAATTTGAAGACTATGTGCGCGAGACATTTTTAAATCCATTAAATATGCCTAATGCCACCTATTACGAATCCGACACCTATAAAAAATCAGGTGCTGTGCTTTACACCAATAATATACCCGAACCTTACTTTCACTGTATTTATCGACCAAGCGGATCCTTAAATGCTTCAGCAAAGGAAATGGCTAATTTGTTATATTTTTTCATTCAACGCGGAAACCTTAATGGAACGCAGTTGATAAAAAATGAATCCCTATTGCGAATGGAAACACCTAAAACCACCTTGGGAGCGGCACAAGGTATTCTTTCCGGCTACGGCCTAAACAATGCAATATCCGGTTTTGAGGATTATGGTTTTGCATTTTATGGACATGAAGGATACGTCCCGGGAGCACGTGCGCAATTAAATTACAGCAAAGATCTTCAGGCAGGCTTTATGATCATGGCCAATACCGCAAATCCATCAGTCGATCAAATAAGTGAATTGCTGAAACGGTATTTGTTGAAAGATTCAAAAAAGAAGGAAATAAAAGCAACCCCACTTGCCGGGAAATTCAATGAGGTTTCAGGGTTTTACGTACCTATTAATCCGCGTGGAGAAATGACCCGTTACGGCACTGACATTTCTAATGTTATTAAAATAAGCGTCCGTGATAATAAAATTCACCGAAGTCCGCTGTTTGGCGGCTGGGAAAGCAATGATTATGCTATCAGTGAAAATTTGTTAGTGAATCCCTGGAGCGGATTGCCAAGCATCGCTTTAGTAAACGACCCAATTGCGGGCGAAACACTGCAAATTGAAGGTGATTTATATAAAAAGACATCCGGCATTTTGCTCTATGGAAAAATAGTTCTATTCGCTGTTTTAGTAACATTAACCATCCTGACTATTTTATCCGCATTGTTTTGGATACCACTTACGCTCTATAAGCGTAAGTTTGATGTGCGCTTTCACGTTAAAATTTGGCCATTCCTCACATCACTTTCCATCTCAATTGCTTTTTTCCCTTATGAGCTGTTCGGCACAAGCTGGAGGGATTTAGGAACCATTATTCCCGTTACTGTAACCGTATTTATTTGCTCAATCGTCTACCCGGTATTGGTTATAGGTAGTTTTTTTGCGCTTTATCGTTATCGCAACGAACCCAATATTAAAATCACTTATTGGTACGCAATTATAATTTCTATATTACATGCACTTTTTGTTCTATATTTAGCAAGCTACGGCATGATTCCTTATAAAAGCTGGGACTACTAAATTACGGCGGGCAAACGCCCGCTTTCTCAATATCTTTTAGCGTATTTGTTTATGAAGGTACTGTTCTTTCCCCATGATCAAAAATTTTGGCTCGATCATGGGCTTTTCATGTTGTTTTTGGCCGTTACGCAAATGGTCATCATTGTGCCTTTGTACGAATACGCGCGTTTTTTATTTTTCTGTGATTTATTTTGGTTTCCTTTTTTTACCTTGGCAGTACTTATCTTTCGTTATTTATTTAAGACATTGGGTTGGGATTCATTTTCAAGTAAACAATTTCTTGAGTGTAGCCTGGTCTTTTCGATTTCATCCGGTTTAACGATTGCGATTTTAATGTCCGCCATTTTTTCATCCTTTTATTGGACAGAAATCACCATAGATATTATTCCTCACAATAAAGGCAGTTTAAGCGTGGCAAAACTGGTCGCGGGCTCCATTGTTGGAAACTGGATACAAACCACTATTTTTATTTCCGCCTGGATATTTCTGTACAACAGCATTACCTCCACAAAAAAAATGAAGGATGCAGAACTACGTTATTTCAGGGCACAACATAGCCTGAAAGAAGCAACACTCAATAGTTTGTCCAACCAACTGAATCCGCATTTTCTTTTTAATGCACTCAATAATATTCGGTTTATGATCCATGAAAACCAAGCGAACGCAGACAGGATGATTACGTCGCTCTCGGATATTTTGCGCTATTCATTGGAGAGTTCACGTCGGGAAAAAGTATCGCTTGCAGAAGAAATTACTATTATTGAACGTTACATTGATATCGTAAAATCGCAGCTTGAGGAGCGCCTGGATTTCCAGTTGTCCATCAACGAGGAACTTTACGAATATCTGGTGCCTCCCATGGTGTTACAAATGCTCATTGAAAATGGCATTAAACATGGATTGGAAAATATCCAGCATGGCGGTGAAATAAAAGTCAGCTGTGAAAATCTGGATTACAGTTTGCGCTTTCAAATTACCAATGACATACCCAAAAGCCCTGTTTCCAAAGTACCGTCAACGGGTATAGGTTTAAATAATATTAGAAGACGGCTTGAGCTTTTGTACGGTGATGCGAGTGAATTGCTAGTTTCTAAAAACGAACACAAATTTATTGTGACGCTCACTATTCCCAAAGAAATATCTTAACAAGGAATTATTTTTATGAAGGCGCTTGTTGTTGAAGACTCACGTCTTGCCCGTGAAGGTTTGGTGAAAATGCTGCAAGCTTATCCCGATATTATTATTGTGGGGGCTGCAGATCATCCGTCAACCGCATTGGAACTTATAGCGCAACACCAGCCCGATATTATATTTTTAGATATACATATGCCCGGTGAAAGTGGTTTTGATTTACTGGAAAAACTGGACTATTCGCCCAGGATAATTTTTACCACGGCTTACTCGGAATATGCCATTCGCTCTTTTGATTACAACACGGTCGATTATTTATTAAAACCTATCAGCCTCGAACGTTTGAAACTGGCAATTGATAAATTAAGCATCGCAAACGACGAAAGTAAACCATCCCCCAAACCCATGCTGGATATTAACAGTCGCATGTTCGTTAAAGATGGTGACAAATGCCATTTGGTGCCACTGCAATCTATTCGCTATTTTGAAAGCTGTAAAAATCACGTGCGCATTTTTTTTGATAAGGATAATGCGTTTATCAGGAAATCACTTAACAGTGTTGAGGAGCGCCTGCCAACAAAATACTTCTTCCGCGCCAACCGGCAATATGTTGTGAATCTCCATGAAATAGTCAACATCGAAGAAGCCATTAATGATGGTTATGAAATTACCATGAGCGACGGAAAAATCCTGGAAGTTTCACGTCGCAATGCGGTGGAATTAAAAGACTTGCTGAGTTTTTAGTGATTTTTAGTGGGTGATCAACCAGCATTGGTGAATTTTCGGGTTGCGCTTGAAATCTTCATCAATCGTTTTCGCACTGATATCTTTAATAGAATAGGCATTGAGCGCTTCAGTATCCAACTTAAAGGTGCGCAAATTGTTAGAGAAAATTAAAGTGCCGCCTTCCGCCAAGACACGCATGGCATTGTGAATCATATCCACGTGATCGCGCTGCACATCAAGTACATCTTCCATTCGTTTTGAATTTGAAAAGCTCGGTGGATCAAGCAAAATCAAATCAAATTGCTGTTCATTTTCTTCCAGCCATTTTAAACAATCAGCATGTTCCAAACGATTTTTAGATTCACTTAAACCATTCAGCGCATAATTTTTACGCGCCCAATTTAAGTAGGTATTTGACATGTCCACACTGACGGTATAGCGCGCACCACCCATGGCAGCGTGAACACTTGCGGTTGCCGTATAGCAAAACAAATTTAAAAAGCGTTGGTCTTTTGCCATCTCCGCAATCATTTTGCGTACAGGACGATGATCCAGAAACAAACCTGTATCCAGATATTGCCACATATTAATATGTAATTTAGCGGCGCCTTCCTGAACGCTGAATACATCGCCAGTTGGAAGTTCGGTTAATTTTTCGTATTGCTGTGAGCCTTTGTTGCGACGACGCTGTTTATAGCTGATTCGTTCAGCAGGAATATCCAATGCATAAGGCACTGCCAATTCAATATCGGCAAAACGTTGCGCTGCGCGATCTTCATCAACTGATTTTGGTGCGGCATATTCTTGTACGTTGGCATACCATTGTGCAGGTTTACCCGGTTGTGTTTGTCCGCAATAAACATCTATCGCAGCAGAATATTCCGGCATATCCGCATCATACAAACGGTATGCATTAATATCGTTTTTACGCGCCCATTTTTCCAATTGCTTGAGGTTTTTTTGCAAGCGATTCACTAACATTTGCGCACCATTTGAAAGTGCAGCAGCTTGTTCCTGGCGATTAGTTTCGCGCACACGTTCTTCTGCGGCGATACGTTTTTCTTCGTCGCGACTGAAACGATCATCCTGCTCAATACGACTTTGCACAAACGATTCGCTAGCAATAGTGAACATTAATAATTCGCTGGGAATGGTGCCGTTAAATAATTTATATTTTTTATCTGCGCGCAAGCCCATTTGTTTGCCGAGTTCAGGGTTGCCGGTAAAAACACCCGCACGCCAACCCTGGAATTCATTGCGCAAACGTTCACCCAAATGCGCGTATAGCATTTTCAGCGATTCAACTTCACCCAAACGTTCACCATAAGGTGGATTGCTCAACACCAAACCATTTTTTAATTCAGTGTGTGTTGGCTTCTTAAATTCGGCAAGTTCTTTGCGACTAACACGCAACCAGTGATCTAACTCTGCGGTGACAATATTTTCTTCAGCAGCGCGAATTACACGAATATCTGCATCGTAACCACGAATTTCTGGCAGGTCTTTTTCCAATCCAATTCGACGGCGCTCATGGGCTTCATTGCGAAGATTTTGCCAAACTGCATTGTCATGTTTTAACCAACGTTCAAAACCAAAACTGACGCGGCTCAAACCTGGCGCTATATCAGCAGCAATTAACGCGGCTTCAATTAAAATCGTTCCAGAACCACACATAGGATCAAGTAACGCGCCGCCCGCCGCTGCAATTTCCGGCCAACCCGCGCGAATTAAAATTCCCGCTGCAAGGTTTTCCTTCATGGGTGCACTGCCCTGTTTTAAACGATAACCGCGACGGTGCAAACTATCGCCAGATAAATCCAAACTGATGACGACTTTATCGCGGCTCAAACGGGCATTAATACGTAAATCAGGATCTTGTTTTGCAACCGATGGGCGCTCACCACTGGCATCGCGCAGGCAATCCACAATCGCGTCTTTTACTTTCACCGCTCCGAATTGGGTATTGCGAATTGCATCGCTGGTACCCACAAAATCCACCAGCAAAGTGCCATTGGGTTTGAGATGGTCTTGCCAGGCGATATCGCGCACACCGTCATATAAATCTTCCTGGCTGTTCACCTCGAAGCTGGCGAGCGGCAAAAGAATCTTGTTGGCCAGACGCGACCAAAGGCAGATACGGTAAGCGGTTTCGATGCTGCCACTAAAATACACACCTGCTACTGTTTCACGCAGCTCGGTAGCACCTAATTGTGTCAGTTCAGAAAATAAAAGCCCTTCAAGGCTTTTAGGACATGTCGCAAAAAATTGAAATTGAGTCATTGATAACGCCAGTTTAATAACCTTTTACAGGCAATTTAGGCCAAATTGGCCAGAGTTTACACGCACGCATACTAAATGGGCTTGTCAAATCCATGCGCTAGAGCTTTAGGTGCTATAGAGGGACTTATCTAGAAGAATTAAATTGTTCACAAAAGGAACCTTTATTGGTGTACTGGTCAAACCCAATACGTTGAGCAACTATTAATTTTGAAACAACAAAAGAGGAGGTATTGTAGCAAGTCGTTCGTGATGTCTATATAACTTTAAGTTGAATTCTAATAGCGCTACCAGATTGCGCTAATTAAGAGGTGCCTTATAGGATGAAAAGTCAGAAACGAGATCAAACTGAACGCGCATTTGCGAAAGGCTACCAAGCCGGGATTGATGGTCGATCGCGTAGCTTATGCCCCCATGAAACAGGCGTTGCCCGACAGCAGTGGCTAAACGGGTGGCGAGAATCAAGAGTAGACCAATGGGATGGATTGAACCGCTTGGCTCAAGTCCAAAAACTCAACAATTTACAACCGATGTCTACCATGGCGTCGGCAGGCTGATCAACTGATTGCATCAGCAACCACATTACAAATACCTTTATATACTTAAACATTAATTCGCTGATTGGCGAAATCGAGCTACAAAAAAAGGGCCTCTTGAATGAGGCCCTTTTTATTTTTTGAAATTTGTTTGCCCTCACCCTAGCCCTCTCCCAGCGGGAGAGGGAACAGACATTACTACGAAGTAAACACTCCCTCTCCCCCAGGGAGAGGGCCGGGGTGAGGGCTCTAAATTTTTAACGCCGCAATCGCCGCCGCCGCTTCACCAATCAATGCAGGCCCGCGATAAATAAAACCGCTATAAATCTGAACCAGTTTTGCACCGGCTTTGATTTTTTCCGCAGCGCTCACACCATCAGTAATGCCGCCCACACCAATAATCGGTAATTGGTTACCTAACTCTGCGTGCAGTACACGAATTACACGCGTGCTCTTATCGCGCACAGGAAAACCGCTTAAACCACCGGTTTCCTTGCTGGTATCGTATTGCTCAACACCCTCACGACCAATCGTCGTGTTGGTCGCGATTACGCCATCAATATTTTGCGCCAATAAACTTTGCGCCACTTGTATCACCGAATCATTATCCATATCAGGTGCGATTTTCACAGCAACAGGAACATAACGACCATATTCTGCCTGCAAATTGCTCTGCTCTATTTTTATCGTTTCCAGCAAACGGTTTAATGAATCACCAAATTGCAAATCGCGCAAACCCTGGGTATTCGGTGACGAAACATTGACCGTAATGTAATCCGCATGTGCATAGACTTTTTGCATACATTTCACGTAATCATCGGCTGCATTTTCAACGGGTGTAGTCGCATTCTTGCCGATATTAATCCCAAGGATACCTTTGTAACGACGACGCTTTACCTGCGCCACCAAATGATCGACACCTTTATTATTGAAACCCATACGGTTGATGATGGCCTGCGCTTCAGGAATACGGAATAAACGTGGCTTTGGATTACCCGCTTGCGGCCTGGGTGTGATTGTTCCGATTTCGACAAAACCAAACCCCATCGCACCCAGGGCATTGAAATAATCCCCGTTTTTATCCAAACCGGCAGCAAGGCCAACAGGATTTGGGAAAGTGATTCCCATAACTTCAACGGGATTGGGAGCGATGTCTGGCAAAAACAAACCGCTAAGTTTCAAACGCTCTGCTGCACCTATGAGATCCAGGCTAAATTCGTGCGATGTCTCGGCATCAAGTTTGAACAATAAATCGCGAATGTGGGTGTACATAGGTATGACTCCAATGCCCAAAGGTGCCATACGCCAAGCGTGGCACCTCAATAATTCATAGCGTGAAAAATAAGCCGTGCAGGATACTGGAATCCTGTTAGCTAGTCGATTTTTTCAATACCTTGAAAGCGATTTTCATCAGAGAAATGAATAGCAAATGTCCCCACAACACCGGCATGGGTGACAAATGGGCGAAGGATATTAGCCGGGAAACGGACACTTCTCCCGTCAATGCTGCGGGCGTTGACCGTTTTGACAATACCTTCGTATAAGCGTTGGAATTGCTCAGGGGAAATATTTAGCTGGACGTAAATTGAACGCAAAACAATATCCTATGGCATCAGGTTTTAAACAACAGGGGTCTTAAGTTTGCACAAAAGCGCCCTGCCTTTCCAACGATATATTTTGGGGAACACAGTCAACCTGCTCCCCTTTTTATCTTCACGCAACAACATCATTATGCTGCGTTGCCTGTGCCAAATCCAAAAGCTCGCGTAAAGCCACTGAAAATACAGCAAAGTCTGTTCCGCTGGCGGCTTGCAATTCATTCACCATGAGCTTCCAGCGATTAATCAACAGCGATTGTTTACGGCTCCAGGTTTCAATTAAACCCGCAATGCTGGCTTTGCCATTTGCAAATTTTATTAAGGATATGGTCAGCGAACGCAGTTGCGATTCCAGGTCATCCATGTAAGTTTCACGAGCCATAGCCTGCCAAAACGTTTCCACTTTGAGATTGGCAATCTGGTTGGCAAACCAGGGCAAACTTAGCGCCTCACTTAACGCAAAATACAATTCAGCAACCTCATGCATATCATGGTTACTGCGACGCGCCGCTTCAGCCACGCTCAAACCGGAAAATAAATATGACGCTGAGGTTGCACGAATAATTAATTCTTGCGGCACACCACTTTCCTGCAAACGTTGATATTGGCCTTGCAATTCTTCCAACTGCCCGCCCAATAAAAGCGTCGGCAATTGTTCCGAAATCATACTGACTGCCGGCGCAAAAAACTCAACCTCAACCGCGGGATTAATAGTGCTGCGACGGTTGCGCAAAAACCAGCGCGTTGCGCGACGAACTCGACGCATCATATTGATCATGAGTTCGTATTGTATTTTTGCCGGAATTTTATAATCTAGCGCTTGCAGGTCAACAATAAACGCTTCCATTTGATAAACATCGCGCGCAGCAACATAGGCTTTGGCAATTTCACCCACAGTCGCCCCCGTTGATTCCGTTAAACGCTGGGCAAAACTGATTCCCATATTATTGACCATATCGTTAGCGATTTGCGTAGCAACAATTTCGCGCTTCAAACGGTGGTTATAAAGTGGTGTTCTGTATTCAGCGGCGATGCGGCTCGGAAATGCACCTTCAATTGCCTTGGCAATATATTGATCATCCGCAATATTTTCTGCGGCCAAATCTTCTTTTAACACAGCTTTCGCATAGGAAATTAAAATCGCCAGTTCAGGACGTGTAAGCCCGAGCTCGTGGGATTGACGTTCCAACAAAAGATCGTCAGATGGCAAAAATTCAAGCTTGCGATTAAGGCGCTTTTGACTCTCCAACGTCGACATAAAACGACGGTATTCAACTCCGCGTGCGCGCGCTTCAGTTTCGGCAATACTGATTGCCTGGGTTTGGCGATAATTATTTTTTAACACCAGATCTGCAACATTATTCGTCATATTGGCCAATAATTGATTGCGTTGTTTTGGTGTGAGATCGCCATTGCTAACGACTTCATTGAGTAGAATTTTTACGTTAACTTCATGATCACTGCAATCAACGCCCGCAGCATTATCGATAAAATCTGTGTTAACCGCACCACCGTTCAAGGCGTATTCAATCCGACCGCGTTGGGTCATGCCTAAATTGCCGCCTTCGCCGAATACCCTGCAACGCAATTCATTGCCATTAACACGCAAGCTATCGTTGGCCTTGTCCCCTACTTCAGCATTACTTTCACTCGATGCTTTTACATAGGTTCCAATTCCGCCATTCCAAATTAAATCGACTGGTGCTTTTAGCAAACTCGTTATCAGTTCCGTTGGTGTTAAACTATCTTCGTAAATACCAAACACCGTTTTCATTTCGGGCGTGATCGCAATCGTTTTTGCATCGCGATTAAAAATTCCACCACCCTTACTAATTAAGGATTTTTCGTAATCGGCCCAGGTAGTTTTGGGGGTGCTAAACAAGCGTTGCCGTTCAACAAAACTTTTTGCAGAATCCGGTGTTGGATCAATAAAAATATGCATATGGTTAAATGCTGCAACCAGGCAAATATGTTCTGATAAGAGCATACCGTTACCAAATACATCACCCGCCATATCGCCAATACCCACAACCGTAAAATCATCTGCCTGGATATTAATATCTTTTTCGCGGAAATGACGCATAACTGAAATCCACGCACCACGCGCGGTAATTCCCATACCTTTATGGTCGTAACCCTGGCTACCGCCAGACGCAAAAGCATCGCCTAACCAATGGTTGTATTCTGCAGAAATGCTGTTGGCAATATCAGAAAAAGTTGCCGTGCCTTTATCAGCAGCTACCACTAAATAAGGATCATCTTCGTCATAGCGCACAACATTTTTTGGCGACATCAGGTTACCTTCAACCAGGTTATCGGTTAAATCCAATAAGCCGCGAATAAAAATTTTGTAGCACGCAATACCTTCTTGCTGAATAGCTTCGCGACCACCAGTTTGCGGTGGCTGCTTGCAAACAAAACCACCTTTTGCACCATTAGGGACAATTACGGCATTCTTTACTTGTTGTGCTTTTACCAAACCAAGCACTTCGGTGCGGTAATCTTGCAGGCGATCAGACCAGCGCAAACCACCACGTGCAACTTTTCCACCGCGCAAATGCACACCTTCAACGCGCAGTGAATACACATAAATTTCATAGAGCGGCCTTGGCTCCGGAATTTCAGGAATCGAGCGAGGATTTAACTTAATGGACAAGTAATCTTTTGCAGAACCGTCAGCAAGTGTTTGATAAAAATTCGTGCGCAGACTGCCATCAATCAACACCAGGAAGCGTCGTAAAATACGATCTTCGTTGAGATTTTCTACCGCATTAAGATGGCTATTGATAAGCTCACGACAATGGTTAGTTTCAGCAATCCTCTCCTCATTGGATAGCGATAACCCCGGATTAAATTTTACAGTGAATAATTTAATCAAGAGCTGCACTATTTCGCGATGGTTAACCAATGCATTGGCAATGTAATGTTGCGTGAAGGTAAATAACGTCTGGTGCATATATCCCGCATAGGCGCGCAACACAAATACTTCACGCCAATTTAATTCTGCACTCAACACCAGTTTGTTAAAGGAATCGTTGACTGTTTTTTTATGCCATGTCGCAGAAAAGGCTTCCTGGAAAATATCTTTTACTGCAAGCGCATCGATAACACCCGGCAAATCATAACGCAACTGGAAATCGTGCAGCCAAATAATGCCTTCGCTTTTTTTATGGATAGCATAAGGATTTTCTGACAATACCCTTAAGCCAAGGTTTTCCAGGAGCGGAATCGCATCAGATAATTCTATGGTTTTTGTTTTCCTGAATATTTTAAACCGAACGACATTGGTTTCTGCCCCTACCGGTTGGTAAAAACTCATGGCGATATCATCGGTTGTCGCTAGCTCCGCCATGGATGCAATATCATGGACAGCGGTGCGCGATTCAAAATGCTCTTTATAGGCAGAAGAAAATGCATCGCGATATTCTTGCAAAAGTCGCATGGCCTTTTCTTCACCATGGGATTCAATAAGCGAATTTTGTAAATGATCTTCCCATGATCGGGATATTTCGCGAATTTGACGCTCCAGTTTTTCCTGGTTGTATTCCAGGGGGAGTCGCTGGTCTATTTTAAACACCAGGTGAACTCGCGCCAAAATAGAATCGGAAAAATAGGTATTGAATTCGCTCTCGGTGGAATTAATCGCAGCGCCTATCACATCCTGTATTTGTAAACGCATTTGCGTCGTAAAGACATCCCGCGGAATATAGACGAGGCAACTTACAAACTTCCCGAAAGGATCGCGCCGCATAAACAGGCGAACCATATAGCGCTCATTAATTTGGGCGATGGCGGTAACAGTTTCATATAATTCCGAACTATTACTCAGGAATAATTCATCGCGCGGGAAAGTGGTAAGGATTTGTTGCAATGATTTTCCATCATGGCTTTTTGCACTTAACCCGGAACGCTCAAATACTTTATTGACTTTGTTGCGGATAACAGGAATTTTGTTGGGAACCATGGTGTATACATTCGAGGTATACAAGCCCAGGAAACGCATCTCACCAACAACATCACCCTGCTGATTAAATTGCTTGACAACCACATAATCAGAATAGGCTTGACGATGGATGCGTGATCGAACCGAGGATTTTGAAAAAGTTAATACTTGCGGCGCGAGGTGGAAACGCGCCATGCCGGGATTTAAATCATCTATCGTTGAGTAATTGGCTTCGCCATCTTTAAATGCAAAAATCCCCAAGCGCTTTTCTATTTTTTCGCGCAAGAATTTTTTTCCATCACTCTCGCCAAACTCATATTCGCTGTAACCTAAAAAAGTAAAATTATTATCGCGTAACCACGCTAAAAAATCCTGGCTTTCACTGACATTGGCGACAGCAACTGATTTTGTGGCGTGGCTTAAATTTTCTTCAGCAGCAACGACTGCTTGCAACATCGGCTGAAAATCCTGCACCACAACACTCAATTCTGCCAACACGGACAACAAGCATTCAGTAATATCCTCGAGCTCGGATTTTTGCGTTAATAAATTGATTTCCAAATAAACAAACGCTTCTCTTTTCGCATTTGGCTCAGCATCGCCCACTGAAATGTCAACTAGTGTATGTTTTTCATCGCGCACGACATTCAGTAGCGTGCTTTTAATCGCGTGAATCGCAATATTGCGACGGTTCAATTCAATGCGAATGGAATCCACCAAAAATGGCATATCTGTCTGTTGCACAACCAAAACTGTGTGCGGACAAACCCAGCCCTCTACATCCAATTTGGGATTGATAAGATTGACTTTAGGTTTTTGCCCATCGAAGTGTTGGATATATCGCCACCATTGGTAGACGCTGCCGAAAATATCGCCTAAATAACGGCCAGCCAATTCATCCAAAGGGAATCGTGAAAAATAGCTTTCGATAAATTTAACAAATCCGGGATATTCAGCAGCGGGGATTTTTTCACCGGCGAAGAGCTTCAGGTCTTGCAGAAATGTATCCAGGTCTTGCGCGGCGGCCAATTGGCTATTCACGATAAAACTCCTTTGCATCAGAAGGGTTAAAAACGGCGTATTATTCACAGCGTTGCAGTAAGCCTAGCCCATAAATAGTTGTCAGGCCGTTAGGCAACGCACTTGAATCCATAAAAACGCCAGTTGGTCGAACTCCTGTTGAAAACCAAGGAACTGACACCAAATGTTGCGGTCTATGGCCGCACTTTCGAATGTTCGCAGATGGTATTATTCGGCGAGTTTTTGATAACAATTATTTTCGATTAACCTGTTTGATTAACTTTAAGGCAATCTTGTTTATGAGTAATTTCCAACAGATCCAAACCTTAAAACTCTGGATGAACGATCAAATCATCGGCCAGGAGCACCTGGTTGAACGTTTATTGACCGCCCTGCTCGCCGATGGACATTTATTAGTCGAGGGTGCTCCCGGTTTGGCAAAAACCAAAGCGATCAAAACCCTGTCACAAGCAATTGAAGGCGATTTCCATCGCATCCAGTTTACGCCTGATTTGCTACCAGCTGATGTCACGGGTACCGATATTTATCGCCCGCAACAAGGCACCTTTGAATTCCAGCCCGGCCCAATTTTCCATAACCTGGTGCTTGCCGACGAAATTAACCGCGCTCCTGCCAAAGTCCAGTCTGCATTGTTAGAGGCAATGGCGGAACGCCAGGTCAGCGTGGGTAGCAAAACCTATCCACTACCCGCTTTATTTATGGTGATGGCAACGCAAAACCCGATTGAGCAGGAAGGTACTTATCCATTGCCCGAAGCACAATTAGACCGTTTTTTATTACATGTAAATGTGGACTATCCCGATGTAGCCGCCGAGCGCCGTATTTTGCAATTGGTGCGCAACGAAGCTGTGGCAACACCGGTTGCTGCACCGGCAACCATCACCCAGGCAACATTGATGGACGCGCGCAAGGAAATTTTGCAAATACATATGGCGGCAAGTGTTGAGGAATACATCGTCCAACTTATAAACGCAACTCGTCGCCCATCCCAATACAGCGCTGGATTAGGTGAAATGCTGGAGTACGGCGCAAGTCCGCGCGGCACTATTGCGCTTGATCGTTGCGCACGCGCTTATGCCTGGTTGCAAGGTAAAGATTTTGTGAGTCCTGATGATGTGCAAGCAGTTATCCACGATTGTTTGCGTCATCGCTTGATTTTGAGTTTTGAAGCTGAAGCCAGTGGGATTGATAGCAATAAGGTCATTGATACTTTATTAAGCGCAGTGCCTTTATCTTAAGAGCAGCAACTAGTGCCTCTATCTTAAGAGCGGCCACTGCGGTTCTATCCTAACTCGTAAGGCGTGATAATTATGCAGCAGACCGGTTTAAAAACGGGCGAACAGCTCGCGCATTTAAATCCTAAAGGTGCTTATGTTGAATTAAGCCATTTATTGCGCTTGCGCTTTGTCGCGCAGGATTTGCGTTTGTTTGTGCCCCGCGCCGTTAAAAGCCAACTCAACGGTGCTGAGCGGACGCGCTTTCGCGGACGCGGAATGGATTTTGAGGAAGTACGGCTCTACCAGGCCGGCGATGATGTACGCAGTATTGATTGGCGTGTCACCGCGAGAACACAGGTTCCCCATACAAAACTTTATCGCGAAGAACGCGAGCGTCCCGTTTTCGTTTTGGTTGATCAACGTGCACCCATGTTTTTTGGCAGCCAACGCTGTTTCAAATCTGTGCTGGCTGCACATGTGGGTGCAAATCTCGCGTGGGCAGCCTTAAGCAACAGCGACCGCATTGGCGGTTTGGTATTTGGCAATACCCAGCAACGCGATATCCGCCCACGGAGAAGTAAACATGCCGTGCTGGAATTTTTGCATCAGCTGCAAGAGTTCAATCAGCAATTGCAATCCCCTGTTGCACCACCGGACACTAAACCTTTGAGCTTACTGTTTAGCGATGCTCGCCGTATGGCCAAGCCCGGCTGCGCGTTATTTATCGTGAGCGATTTCCACGATTATGATAAAGCCTGCGAACAACAATTATTTGAATTGGCCCGTCACACTGACGTTACGCTAATCCACGTATATGATCCGCTGGAAAAGCATTTACACAGTAATTCACGATTAAGTGTGAGCGACGGTGTTAATCGCCTGCAATTGCCTACTGACGATCCGCGTTTCCAGCAAGCTTACCAAAGCGCCTACACAAATCACCTGGATTTTTTGACGCACAGTACCAAACGCTTAGCGATTCCCCTGCTCTCATACGCGACTACTGATAATGTGCAGCAATTGCTGCGCGAACGATTTTCAGCGAAAAAATAATTGCCATGAATTCACAAGCCCCATCTTCACAAAACATCTCACCGCAAACTGGCGCGGCACAAGATCCGCTTGCGCAATTGCAGGACATCCATGTACCCGCCGACATCGGCATCTGGCCTCCGGCGTGGGGTTGGTGGGTGTTATTGATCCTTGTATTCGTGAGTATTTTTGCGTTGGTATTTTTTATTAACCGCAAAAAAAATCGCAACGCCTATCGCGCTTTAGCAATTGCCGAATTGAATAATATCCAGGCAACCTACAGCGCTGAACAGAATTCAGAATACTTGCAAGCACTCAGTATTATTTTACGCCGTACCGCACTCAGCGGATTTGGTTCAAGGTTTAATGCCAGCCTTAAAGGTAATGAATGGCTGGAATGGCTGGATGCGCAATGTGCAAAAACCAAACATCAATTCAGCCAGGGCGTTGGCGTCGCGCTATTAACCGGACCCTATCAAAAAAGCCCGGAGTTTGATCGCAATGAGTTGCACAATTTAAGTATGTTGTGGGTTAAGGAACATCGCAATCAATGGCAACAATCATCAAAAATAAAAAGCGAGGCCGAGAATCATGTTTGAATTGCAGTGGCCCTGGCTTTTAGCCTTACTCCCTTTACCAATCATTATGTATTTTTTCCCCGCGAAGAAAAAAGATGATGCGGCTTTACGCGTGCCTTTTTTTGCGCAAGTTAAAAACCTGGAAACCCAGACCCATTCCCTACGCACCAAAAAAAGCACAAACACTCTTCTATTGTGGTTGATATGGGCCGGACTGGTTCTTGCGGCTGCGAATCCCCAATGGATTGGCGAACCGGTCAGCATGCCCAACAGTGGGCGTGATTTATTAATAGCCGTCGATATTTCAGGCAGTATGAAAATTCCTGATATGAAATATCAGGGACAGGAAATGACTCGCCTCGATGCGGTAAAACTGGTGGTGGGTGATTTTGTAAAAAATCGCAAAAGTGATCGCCTGGGTTTGGTGCTTTTTGGAACACAAGCTTATTTGCAAGCACCGCTGACATTTGATCGCGAGACAGTTAATACGCTATTACAAGAAACACAAATTGGTTTTGCGGGGGAACAAACATCTATTGGCGATGCGATTGGCCTTGCGATAAAACGTTTGCGCGCTCGTCCCGATGCCCAGCGCGTTTTAATCGTACTGACCGACGGTGCCAATACGGCTGGCGAATTGGAACCCATTAAAGCCGCAGAACTTGCTGAAAAAGAACACGTAAAAATATACACCATTGGTTTTGGTGCAGATGAAATGCTTGTTGACAATGGTTTCTTTGGAAAACGCACGGTTAATCCTTCTGCGGATTTGGATGAACCAACCATGCGCACGATCGCAGAAAAAACCGGCGGCCAATATTTCCGTGCACGCAATTTGGAAGAGTTGAGCGATATCCATAAAACCTTAAATCACCTGGAGCCAATCGACTCAGAGGAAGAAAAATTTCGCCCTGTAAAAAGTTTATTTTATTATCCCTTGGCCGTGACATTTATCTTAAGTTTGTTGTGGGCGCTCTCTTCACTTATTCGTTATAGATTTTCGCAAAAAGATAATTCGCAACAGGTCAAAGGAGTTACACCATGAACTTCTTGCATGAACAAATTAATTTAATTATTACGCAATTCCATTGGCTTCGCCCATTATGGTTAATGGCATTGATTCCTGCAGTACTGGTGATTATTTTCCTTTGGCGACAAAAGCGCCAGGCTTATCAATGGCAACAATTGATTGCACCTGAACTATTACCTTTTTTATTGGATGGCAAAACTGTCCAGACCAAAAAATCTTTATTATGGGTTTTATTATTGGCATGGATTATCAGCACCCTTGCCATAGCGGGCCCATCATGGATTAAGCGCCCGACACCCGTTGAAAAAAACCAGAGCGCATTGGTGATATTGCTCGATCTTTCCTACTCAATGATCAGTGAAGATATAAAACCTTCACGCATTGCCCGTGCACGTTTAAAAATTGCCGATATTTTACGTGAGCGCAAAGATGGTCAAACGGCATTAGTTGCCTACGCCGGTGAAGCTCATACGGTGACACCGATTAGTGATGACAGCGCCACGATTGTCAGTTTGTTGTCTTCAATGCATCCAAACATAATGCCATTACAAGGCAGCAATACTGAAGACGCGGTTCAACGTGGCATTCAATTATTACACGATGCCGGTGCCACCCAGGGTGATTTATTATTAGTCACTGACGGCGTTGTCCCTGAAGCTTTTGATAAAATCCAAAGCCTGCTGGCCGGTAAAAAAATCCATTTAAATATTTTGGGTGTGGGCACAACACAACCTGCCCCTATTCCCAACGCTAACGGCGGATTTTTGCGTGACAATGCGGGCAACATTATCACCACACAATTAAATAGCGATGAGTTAACACAATTGGCTCAACGGGTGAATGGCAAATACCATGAAATTTCAAATACCAACAGCGATATTGATTATTTGAAACCCGGTGAAGCCAAAGATGACCCCAATGCGCCTAAACTTGCGCGTGATTTTGACCAATGGATCGATCAGGGTCATTGGTTAGTTTTTGTATTACTTCCCATTGCTTTTTTCTGCTTCAGGCGCGGAATACTGCTCAGTTTATTCTTAATTCCCTTACTGGGATTCACACCATCTTCAAGTTACGCATTGGGAATTGATAACGCATGGCTCACCAAAGATCAGCAGGCACAACGCGAATTAAAAAATGGTGACGCAAAAAAAGCAGCCGCCGAATTTGAATCACCCGAATGGAAAGCCACAGCTCAATATCGTGCAGGTGATTATGCCGGTGCAAGCGAAGCTTTTTCAAAAATAGATACCGCTAACGGACACTACAACCGCGGTAACGCCCTGGCCAAAGCTGGAAAATTGGAAGATGCAATCAAGGCTTATGATGAGGCCTTAAAGCGTGATGCCAACTTGGACGATGCCAAAAAGAATCGCGAACTGGTTGAAAAACTGCTGAAACAGCAACAGGAAGACCAAAAGAAAGATCAAAATAACAAAGACAACAAAGACAACAAAGACAACAAAGACAACAAAGACAACAAAGACAACAATCAGGATGATAAAAAAGATCAGCAGGATAAAGATGGAAAACAAGATCAAAATAAACAAGACGACAAAAACCAAAACGATAAAGATCAAAAAGATCAAAAAGATCAAAAAGATCAACAACAAAATGACCAGCAAAACAAACAAGATTCAAAACAACAGGATGGAAAAGAAAACCAACAGAAAGGTAATAACCAAAGCTCGGCAAGCAACAGCGATCAGCGCGCTTCAGCAGGCGCTGCCAGCAGCGCCGCTAATGCTCCACAATCAGGGCAATCCTCAAGTGCCAGCATGAAACAGCAGCAAGCGGAGCAGGTTTCATCGGCGGGTTCGTCAATACAAGGCGCGCAAGCAGCACAAACAGAACAACATTTAACAGACGAACAAAAACAGGCTCTAGAGCAATGGTTGCGTCGAGTGCCTGATGATCCAGGTGGATTATTACGCAATAAATTTAAATACCAATATGATGAGAATCGCCGCAAAGAACAAAACGGTGAATTAAAAGCGCCAGCAAATAATGCGGATCAACGTTTATAATTAACAATGGCTATGAAGATTATGATTACTCGAAAATTAACATGCCTATTTCCATGGCGCAGTATCCTCGGTTTCGCTTTTTTGCTGGCATCCACACTGGCAAATGCGAATCAGCTAATTGCAAGCGTAGATCGCGATACTATTGGCATACAGGAAACTTTTACCCTCACAATTTCCGCTGATTCCAAATCCAGCGGACAGCCGGATGTTGCGACGCTCAAAAATGATTTTGAAATCCTGTCCAATAATGTCAGCCAATTTACTTCTATCACCAACGGCGGAGCTGAATTCAAAAAAGTTTGGCAATTAACACTTGCACCAAAACGTGTCGGCACCTTGTTAATTCCCTCATTCAATGTTGATGGTGCAATCAGTGACGCAATAGAAATTAAAGTATCCAAACAAAGCCAAAACCAAACGTCAACCGGTGGCGATGAACAGGTACGTGTTGTTGTTGAAGTCGACAAAAACACTATGTACGTGCAGGAACAATTATTGGTTAAAATTAAATTGATTTCACAAGTCAACTTAAGCCAGGCAGAAATGCAACCGTTGGATATCAAAGATGCGATTGTCATTCCCTTATCAGAAAAACCCAAACAATATGTGGCCAACATCAACGGCAAGCAGCATTTGATCCTTGAAAGTAATTTCGCAGTTTTTCCACAGAACAGCGGCGATTTTACGATTCCAAGCGTAATTTACTCGGTAGTCCCCAGCGTAGAACGCGATTTATGGAACGATCCGTTTGGGCGTAACCGCAACAATATTTTGCGCCTGCCAACCGATGAAAAACACATTACTGTGAATGCAGCACCCACTGCCGCTGCAGGAAAATCCTGGCAACCGGCCAATAACCTGAGCCTCCATGAAACCTGGAGTTCCAGCCTTGATCATTTAAAAATGGGTGAGCCTGTTACACGAACCATTACCATTTCAGCAGACGGTTTAACAGGCGGGCAAATCGCACCGCTCACAACCAATAATATTGACGGTTTAACTTTTTATCCTGACCAGCCACAAAATAGCGATGCCAAAACCGATAAAGGCATACAAGGCACTCGCGTGGAAACCATGGCAATCATTCCTAATCACGGTGGAGAATTTACCTTACCGGAAGTTAAAGTGGATTGGTGGGATACAAAAACACAAAGCATGCAATCTGCAACCTTGCCGGCTAAAACAATCAATGTGTTAGGCAGTACAACACCAGCAGCACCGCAACCTGCACAACATGCAGAGGCTCCCGTCAGCAACAATAATGCACCCGCGAATCCTGCGCAGATAACGGCTGCGAAGACCAATCCCTGGCTTTGGGGTTTTGCTATCCTCTTTGCCGTTTTATCCCTTGGATTGCTTATTTATATCGTTAATTTGCGCTCAACGATAAAAACCTTGCTAAATGAAAAAGAAGAAGCCGATGAAATTATTTCAGAAAAAGAAAAACATATCTGGGATTTATTAAAACATGCAGCAAGCAACAAAGATGCATCCGCATTGCGTAAAACAGTGTTAAGCTGGGCCAAATTCCATTGGCCAGAAGCATCTGTCCATTCACTGGATGATGTTGCAAAATTGGGAGGAAAATTGGAACTTACCCAAGCATTAAAAAAATTGGACGAGTTGCTTTACAGCAATCACCCGAGTGATGACTGGAACCCCAATGAATTACTCCAGTTACTCAATGAAAGCCGAAAAGAAAAAAATATGAAAAAGAAATCGGCTGGCTTAAAACCACTTTATAACAATTAAAAAAAGACGCTCTTTGAGCGTCTTTTTCATTTATTCGTTTAGATATTATTACAACCATCCAAACCACAACCACAGCGTAGTTACTATTTTTCCAGTCATAAAAAATCCTCTTACTCACGAATAAATGAAATTCAAAGCGTGAGGTTAAATGAAGGTTTGCTTATTTTTCCGGTGGAAAAATGGCAACGTTTGGTATTTCCAGTAGGAAAAATGCCAACAAATCTATATAGTCCGGCTTACGAACAGCGACCGTCCGGACATCACCATGAATGACGAAGAATTTGAACTCTTTTTAACCAGTGCCACTAATGAACTTAAGGAAAAACAAGCTCATTTAACATCTGCCTATGGATTTGGCAGCCATAAACGCTGGATGTTTGAAAACGATAAAGCCAAATTACAATTTTTTGACCAAAACGATCAGCTGGTTATTGAGGCAGATATTATCGATATTGGCAGCTATTCACCAAACGCAGAAACGTGGAAATGGGCATGGGCTTACGATTCAATTAACCCGGTATTAAAAACTGAATCCCTGCGCATTAAAGAGTTGGAAGAAATCACCGATTTGATTGTCTTCGGTGAAAAAGAACCGTTTGAAGCAGATGAATACCTGGCCTGGGAGTTAGCGGCCATGGCAGTAAAGCATTTAAATGCAATGGGTTGTTATCGAGCGTTTTCCTCCGCACGAAATGTCAGTATGTTTTTTGCAATAACGGAAGTCAGGGTCATCAGCGAATAAGTGCCCCTACACAAAACCAAGCACTCTACCCGGTTCGATGAAATTGTATTTTTTCAACTTGTCGATCAAACTCTGTTAATACATGCTCAATGCAAATTGTCGCTAGTTGAAAATAATCAGCGGGCAAAATGTCTGCTTTGTCAGTAATCACGTTATTTTCAATAACATTGACAAGATATTTAAAATCTTGCCTGGTAGATTCTGGCCACGCAGGATTAATATTGGCTTCAATTTTAACGATTAAATGATTTAATTGAATCCGTAATACATTGCTGCAATAACCTTTACTTAAAGCCCCAACACCCAAAGCACGAACCTGCCCGATATATTCCGCGACAAATAAAAGATTTCGCCAATCCGTATCGGCTGCATCAATTAAACCCAGCTTTCCCAAATGATGGGAGTCAGCAAGATCATCAATAAAATAGAGAAGGTTTGCGATAAGCGTATTATGTTGTTTTAAATTAGCCTCACTCTCCAGCGTTCGGTAATGAGAGTTAATGCGGAACCAATGATCTATAATGCTAATCCATTTGTTATTATCTTTTACCCAACCTTCTATTGCATTTAAATGTGCAATTTCATCAAACACCAACTCTTCAAGGTTTCGAATATCATTCACAACGGATAAGTTACCATTGAGAAAACTATTAGTTAACCCGCGATGCTGTTGGATATAGGTAAGTAAAGTGCGCAATCGTTTGAGATAAACAATCCCACAACGAAACAAATTCTCTTCCGACTTTTTTCGTTTAATAATTCCATATATCGCTGTAAATAATGCGATAACGGGAACCACTATAAAAATAAATATAAACGAAAAAGGTAGATTCATTTATGAAATATACACATAGATGTTGGCACCAGGTTGGAACACATCAACAGGGTATCGCAACCCTATAGTGCATATAAACGCTAAAATAACTTTAATCTCAATATTAAAATTTAAGCATCAACTTTCATGCCATTAGCTGAATCTCGAATATCTTGGTATTTAAGATTTTTTATTTTTTCAAAAATTTATTAGAGTTTTGGCCAGGGTAATAACCAGGGAGCCTTATAAGCTTGTAATGCTGATATAAAGCCTGGCGAAATAAAATCAGCACCTTCACACGGTAATTCAGTAAAGCGATAGTGCTGCCCAAAGAGTGAAAAACCTAAACTATATGCATGCAAATAAACCCTATCTACATCAATGCAGGTAGATGCATCGGCATAAAGTGCGTCACCCAATATTGGCGCACCAATACTTTTTAAAGCCACACGAATCTGGTGAGTTTTACCTGTGCGAGGTTTAATAATAAATAAGCGTTTTCCCTCTGCTATAGATGAGCTAAAAAACTGGGTAATGGCCGGATTTTCTGTGGACGCCATTAATTTCCATGCACCGCGCCGAGCAGGCTCCATATCACCTTTTATTAAGCCCTGCTTTTTTTTAGGTTTTTTAGCGCTAATAGCAAGGTAATATTTTTCGATTTGACGTTCCTTAAATTGGTTCACCAATTCCTGGTTTACCTCAGCTGTCTTTGCCATTACCAATAAACCAGAGGTAACCTTGTCCAAGCGATGGACAGGATATAATTCCAGCAAACCCTGCGATTGCTTGACCGCTTCAAATAAACCACATTCACCATTTTCGCTATGGAAACTTATCCCAGGTTTTTTATAAATCACTAAAAAGTGGTCATTATTTGCAATCACTGTGTAAACATCGTTCATAAATAATTCATCTATCAATAGCCCTTATTGCGGCTTAAAAAACTAAGCATGGATTCGCCAATAAAATTTCACTAACTATACTATGGATAAGTGTCCGCAGTGTTGTACATCTAAGGGTTATTCCCAAGAGCGTTCATGTAAACGCTCCTTAAATCCTGACTGTGAAGATCAAGGATTTACCTAACCACTGCAACCTGCGGATACCCTTTCCTTCCAGCGTTAATGAATTATAAAAAACTTTGTTCACTTATACCCGGGTTATATATAATTCAGTATTATTTTTATACTGCAAAAATTATGTCTGATAACCAACCCCATTCCAAACAGCCACTGGAATTTTATCGCGCCCAACATAAATTGCGTTTGAGCTACATGCCGTGGCTCTATGCTGAATTGAAGCCCGCGCACAAACTATGGGCAGATGAGTGGCAAAAAGAAATCCAGGATTATCTCCAGCAAGTGGAAACCATTCATATCGGAAAAAATTGCTTTATCGCACCGGAAGCAAAATTATTCGCAGAACCTGGACGCCCCATTATTATCGGAGATGGCTCCTATATTGCTGCAGACACGGTTATTCATGGACCGGTAACTTTAGGTAAAAATGTTTCAATTAATCACCATGTCACTATGGATGGCGGCAGCAAGGGCATTTATATCGGCGATAATTCCAGGATTGCAGCTACTGCCAATTATATGCGTTTAACCATGGCATGGACGCCAACAAATTAATTTGCGAACAACCCATCCGCTCCACCGGTATCCGTATAGAAGATGATGTATGGCTAGGTGCAAATGTGGGTGTTGTGGATGGAGTGATAATCAAAGAACACGCTGTTGTTGGTATGGGAAGCCAGGTTACCCGCAACATCGACGCTTATAAAATTGTCGCAGGCAACCCGATACAAATCATTGGTGATAGACGGGATAAATCCTAACCAGATTATTTTCCAGCATTACTAATCAGTGCCCTGCAATCGGCATTTTTCGCATCGCCAATTTCAATAAAAGGAATAATCGCTGCAAAAGGCGCGAGAAGACCCGCTATAACGGCAGCAGCACCTTTCTTACCAATTTTTTTACTATCAAGACCTACAGACGGGGATTTTAGTTGGCCTGATAAAGTAATGGGGATTTGAGCGGAAAAAATACTTGAATCTTTTGGTTTCGCATCCAGCTTGGCGCTAATCAATTCATGCTTCATATTGATATTAACATTGCCAACAAGGAGCGAGTCTTTGGTGTCAAGCACTACAACCTTGGACGTTAAAACTCCATCCTTAACATCAAAATCTGTTACACCGCAGCGAATTTTTGTAGATTTGTCTTTACCCAAAAATAAGGGCAGTGCTTGCGCGAGATCCAGGTCAGATGCCTCAATTAATAGCAAACTAATTTTTCCACCGGACATAATGATCGTAATGCCGCCATTGCTCGTTGCAAGCACATCAGCCAATGACGAACCGGTACCGGCTAAATTAACTTGTCCACCAAAAAAACCTTCCGTCGTTTTTTCAAAGCGGGTATTCACAAAAAATTGCCCCAAGCTCAATTTATGCAACCCTAAATTCATTTTCATGGGAGGGACATCTTTGTTCGCATCAATTTCTATTTTTCCATCAACCGTACCATCAGCTAACACTACCTTGAGTGGATTTAATTTTAATACACCATCTTTTAAATCGAAGCGCACTTCCATTCCTTTAAAAGGCAAACCAGGAGCAACAATTTTTGCCGCTTTTAAAGTTACATCAAGATCAGTCGCACGCAAGCGCTCAAGCTTTAGGGGTACATCGGGAATTAATTTAGGGCTTGCTTTTTTCTCAGCCGCTGCCTGTTTTTGTTCAGGTGCAGCATTTTCACCGGAAGGAGATAAGCCGATAAAGCCACCTAAATCTTTGCTATCCATTAAATTGGAAACCAAATTTGCTTTTAAAAATCCACGTTCACTACTGGTATCGTAGGATAAATTTCCTGCTAAATCGCTACCACCAACCTTGCCTTTAAAATTTTCATATCCCCACACATTTGCATTTTTTGTCAAACGACCATTGAGGACATAAGGAGGCGTAATGGGTAACGGAATTGCCGTCAGGTAAAACAAATCTGCCATACTGTGGCCGCTGATATTAAGTGACGCATTTACACCACTTATTTTTATTGGATCTTTGAAGGTACCATCCACGAGCACTTTGGTATCGCCCATCACAATTTTTAATTTGAGCGGATATTCTTTAGTTGAATCGCGCAATGTATCCAAGGCGCCACCGCTAGCATCTACAGAGAACTTCTGTCCCTGCATGGTTCCTGTTCCCACTATGGTGAAAGCATTTTTTGGATCAACAACAGCCTTACCCTGTTTTGAATTTGCATCGTCACTTTGACCATTTACTGAATCAAGTTTTAAATCAAGATTCATACCTTTAACAGCATCGCGATAAATAAAATGCCCTGCTTTCAATGTAAGGCTTTTGAAAACCGGAAAATCATGACGATCATCGGCAGTTGCGGCTTCAGTTACAACATTTGCATTTGAAAAGATGGGAAAATTCCAGTTATTTTCAGTTGCAGATTTTTTATCAAGAACCAGGTAAGGCTTATCAAAAGTGATGTCGCCAAACTCCAATGTCCCCGTTAATAGCTTTAAAGGTCGAAAACTAAAATCCAGGTTTTCAATGGTCACCATATCAGGCTCGCGATAACCCACCGCATTGGATAAACGAATTTTACTCGCATGTACTTGCGTATAACCCCAATGCCAATGAATTTTAAAATCACCCTGGATGACTAACTCCCGACCTAATTTTTTCCCACCCTTGCTCTCTGTCAGGGATTTTATAATAGGTTCGGAAAATATCAGCAATCCTGCAATAACAATAGCCAGCGTGAGAAAAATCGCACTGATAATGGTCAATATTTTATGGTGGCGTATAGATTCTGAAAACATAAGGCTCCATTCATTTAGCTGGGGAATTTTTTATGGCGTAGCTTATGGCCAGGGTGCAGGGTTATCGTTGATATATTGGGCACCGCCCTCTTCGGGCTCCGGTTCAATATGCTCCGGATGCTTATCTCCCGTTGCAGTGCGATAAATAGTTTGTCGCGCTTCTGAAAAATCACGTGGTAGCAATGCGTTGGTTTTGGATGGAGAGTTTTCAACTATCCATTTGATAAGCTCATCAAGTTTTCGCTGGACTTCGCGGGCAAAAATGGCATTTTCAGTTATTTCTGACATCTCTTTTCTCCAACAGCTACAACATTAAATGAGAAAATTAAGATTTAAAAAATATTTACTTTTAATATTAATTAAAATCTATTTTTTCATGCTGCCCGATATCTTTTGGTTTTTCACCAACAATAGCCGCTTTTGCAATCGCAAAAATTTGCATCATTTTATTGGTGTGGGAATCCCAGTATTCGGCGTTATAAATGGACAGTTTAATCAATGATAAATGTGGATCATCCAAGCCTTCCGGAAACCACGCAGCTACTCCAGGATTCCATAATTCAGCAGCTTTTTCTTTAAATTTGATCACTTCAGCATTACCGGAAACCGACACGTAAACACTGTCTGACGGATTAGCGAAGGTAACATTAATTTTGGAGTGCTGCGTTATATCTACCGCGAGCTGCGAAGTATCAGAAATGAAAAACCATAGAATTCCATTATCTTCAAGCGCCTGTTGCGTCATTGGTCGGCTCGATAAACTTTGGTCATCGTTAATTGTTGTCAACATCCCGAAACGAATGGAGGAAATTTTTGAGCGTAAATCTTTGATCGCGCCCTCAGTCACATGAGACATTTTATTTCTCCAAATAAAAACCAAGTTGAAAATAAAAAGGTGAAAAGTAAAAAGATGAAAAATTAAATTGAAAGGAATATTTGATAAGAACAATAAAGGAGAATGAATGTTGATTTCTGTACGTTAACTCTCATACCACATTCGCAAATATCAGCGATTTAAAACCAGATTTCTGAAAACCAAATTCCATATTGAGTAATTTGCGCCAACTGGATAGAATGCGCGCACTTCTCTCGGGGGAGTAATCTGCCGGTCGTTGTAAAACACCGGCGCCATTGTCAACAAACTTGCTCACATAGCATGGTAATGGCGTCCAGCGAATAGGCTGGATTGATGAGACCTGAGACATAGCTACCGCCATTGGCGGGACGGTTGCTATGTCTCTGGTTTAAAAATCCCGCCCGGATCTTATGATGGAAGCCTTCCTCAGCTCGACCCTCGCAGTCGCAATCGCCGAAATTGGCGATAAAACCCAACTCCTAGCACTTTTCCTGGTCACCAAATATGGGCGTCCATACATCATTAGCCTTGGTGTATTGCTATCAACCCTGCTAAACCACGCGCTTTCTGCATGGGTTGGCGCCTGGCTGGGCGATAAAATTCCCGCCGAATACATTCCGTGGATTATCAGCGCCAGCTTTATTGCGGTCGCAATTTGGTTGTTAGTGCCCGACAAGGAAGATGATGATATGGGGAAATTCAGCCAATACGGTCCGCTGGTTGCGACCTGTGTGTTGTTCTTTTTGGCTGAGATTGGCGATAAAACCCAAATCGCGACGGTTATCCTGGCGGCGCAATACCAAACGCAATTGATGTGGGTTGTCGCCGGAACCACCTTTGGAATGCTGTTGGCCAATGTTCCCGTCATATTTGCGGGCAAATGGTTGATGCAACGGATTCCCCTCAAACTCGCCCATAGATGCGCCTTCGTCTTGTTCCTGGCGCTTGCCGTTATGACCATGGCAAAAGCTTATTTTGGATAGAACACCGGAAATGCTCCTGGCCGCTGGCTATCGGCGGCCAATATCTGTACCATGCGCATCCCGACGCTCCTAGGTCAGCGTCGCCTTTCTTTTTTCAGTATTGGCATTGCCAAACTGATTCTCTTGCTCGCCAGACCTATCCCCAACGTGGGAGGCCGAGCCACAGGAAAACACTATGTCATTTGCGACCCTCGGCTTAAACGCCGACATTCTTCGCGCTATTGCCGAAGAAGGCTACAGCACGCCAACTCCAATCCAGACCCAAGCCATTCCGGCGGTATTAAAAGGTGGCGATATACTTGCAGGCGCCCAGACCGGCACTGGCAAGACTGCGGGCTTCACCCTGCCACTATTGCAAAAGCTCAGCGCAACCCCTAAAGCCGCCAATGGCCGACGCCCCACCCGCGCGCTAATCCTGACACCTACACGCGAATTGGCCGCACAGGTTTTTGAAAGCGTTCGCACCTATGGCAAATATTTATCACTGCGCTCAACGGTTGTCTTTGGCGGTGTAAGCATCAACCCGCAAATGATGAAATTACGTGGCGGCGTGGATATTTTGGTGGCAACTCCCGGGCGTCTGCTCGATCTGGTCCAACAAAACGCGGTGAGCTTAAAAGAAGTTGAAGTATTGGTTCTGGATGAAGCAGATCGCATGTTGGATATGGGATTTATCCACGATATCAAACGTGTGCTGGCGCTGTTGCCAAAGCAACGTCAAAACCTGCTTTTTTCTGCAACATTCTCTAACGAAATTAAAGATCTCGCTGATAAATTATTGAACAAGCCTGCACTGATTGAAGTTGCGCGTCGCAACACGGCCAGCGAGCGCATTGAGCAAACAGTCCATCCCGTTGACCGCAATCGTAAGCGTGAATTGTTATCGCATTTGATTAAAGGCGGCGATTGGCAGCAAGTATTAATTTTTACCCGCACCAAACACGGCGCCAATAAATTAACTGAACAATTAAATACGGATGGCATTAGCGCCGCCGCAATCCATGGCAATAAAAGCCAGGGCGCGCGCACCAAAGCGCTGGACGATTTTAAACGCGGAACCATTCGCGCATTAGTGGCGACAGATATAGCTGCACGCGGTATTGATATCGACCAGCTACCGCATGTTGTCAATTATGAACTGCCTAATGTTCCGGAAGATTATGTCCATCGTATTGGCCGCACTGGTCGTGCAGAGAGTGAAGGCGTTGCAATTTCGTTAGTGTGTGTGGATGAAGATAAATTCTTGCGCGATATTGAAAAATTAATCAAACGCGATATTCCCAAGCAAATCCTCGCTGGTTTTGAACCTGATCCGACCATAAAAGCTGAACCCATAGTGCTTGGTCGCAGCATGACAATTGGCCGTAATAATGGCGGCAGCAATAATGGTGGAGCGCGCAGACCTACGTTGGGCGCGAAGCCAAAACCTAAAACGGCAGGCAATAACACCAACACTTCAGGCAAAAAACCGCAGGGCGCAACGCGTCGCAGCAAACCCAAAAAAGCTGTGATTAAAATCGGCTAACTAATATTGTTGTAAAAAAAACCGCTGAAATTGAACGACATCCCAGTCACCTGGAGATTAGTTGGACAGGTATCCAACGTGAAGTCACAGTTCAATTTCAGCGGTTCTTTTATTTTTACACCAGATTTTATCGTTGCAGTTCATACTTGCGCATTTTTTCCACCAGGGTGGTACGGCGGATACACAATTTATCTGCCGCGCGCGCGACTACACCGCCGCAATCATTTAATGCCTGCTGGATTAAACTCATTTCCAGATTAGTAATATATTCCCGCAAATCTATTCCCTGGTCTGGCAGCAATGGATTGTCATTCATATTGACATAGCCGGTATTGGCTTGGGCTGGCGCTGCTACAGGCACAAATTCCTCGGCACTTACATCAATATGGCGATATTTCGCCGGCAAATCCTGTACACCGATAACACCATAGGGATGAATAATAGCCATGCGCTCCACCAGGTTCGCAAGCTCTCGTACATTACCGCTCCACTCGTGCTGGCAAAGCGACATGATGGCAGCCGAATTAAATCGAATTGAACCGCGTTGCTCGTTTTCCATGCGCGTCACCAATTCATTAATGAGCAATGGAATATCTTCGGAGCGCTCTTTTAATGACGGTAATTCAATGGGGAAAACATTTAATCGATAATATAAATCTTCTCGGAAAGTATTATCGGTAATCATGGAATCCAGATTGCGATGTGTTGCAGCGATAATTCGCACATCGACACTTTGGGTTTTGTTACTGCCCACCCGCTCATAGCAACGCTCTTGCAATACGCGCAAAATTTTAACTTGCATATTGAGCGGCATATCGCCAATTTCATCCAAAAATAACGTGCCACCTTCTGCTAACTCAAAGCGCCCCGCGCGGGAATTGATTGCACCGGTGAATGCACCTTTTTCGTGGCCAAATAATTCGCTTTCCAATAACTCCGCAGGAATTGCACCGCAATTAACTGGTACAAATGGTTTATCGCGTCGCGGGGAATTGTAATGAAGGTTGCGGGCAACAACTTCTTTACCAGTACCTGATTCGCCAGTAATTAATACTGACACATCTTTTTCGGCTACCTGGGCCATCATCTCGCGCACATTTTGTATTTCACGGCTGGTACCTACCAGGCTGCGAAATAAATGCACGGGACGACGCGTAGGCTGGCGTTTACTGCTGGATTGCGCCTCACGATAAAGCTGGGCACGATGTAGCGTATCAACAAGTTTGTTGTACGTGGGAGGAATATTCAGCGTTGCAATAATCATGTGGCGCAGGCTGTCTTCCAAACTGTCTTCGTCAGGAACATTTTCAGCCGTTAAAATAATCGCAAGCTCATCATTCCAATCGCGAATATTTTTTAAAAGTTGCTCAAAACTTTGTTTGCATTGGGAAAAATCACCAATAAAAACAGCGATGTAATCCTCACCTTTATTTTCGCTTTGGACAAGCTCCTGCCAGGATCTTGAGCTGGCTGTTAAGGTGGTTTCGCTTAAAAACTCCAGTAACACTTTTAAATCGTGCCGGCGGGATTCATTGTCATCAATGACTAAGACTTTGTTGTTACGCCACATGTCTTATAACCCTTATAGATGTGCAAACAAAATGCATTTTTGATCCGAGACAACGCCGGAGCTATGACTAATAATGCTTAGGTTTAGACGAGGATATGAGGCGAGTCAAATTAATGGCAGGAATAAACAAAAGATTTTTTCAAAACACTAAAAAGGCGATGATTTTTTGACTGGATTGTACGAGAAGAAAGCTAAACACCCACTCTATAAGCAGGTGTTTAAACCAACATTTAGGGCGCAGCTTGGGCTTGGGGTTCGATGCCATCCCAACCCGATTTAATGGTCTTGAGCAGATCAATAACCTCAACCACCATTTCGGTTTTATTCTGTGTGGAGGCTTCCAGTAAACGACGCCCCATATAATCGTAGAGGTTATCGAGGCGTTCGGGTAAATCACTACCTTCAACGTTCATGTCCAGGGAACTGCGCAACCCGGAGATGATTCCCATTGCCTTACCAATTAACGCCCCCTTGGTAGCAGCATCACTGCGCTCCATGGCCGCCTTCGCGCCATTCAATCGCTCAAGGGCCCCTTCCATAAGAAGTTGGATCAAGCGATGCGGGGTAGCATTGTTAATTTGAGTTTCCAGCCCCAGTTGACGGTATTGCTTTAGGGCTTCTTGTGAATTGTAGTTAGACAATGTTGGCGCTCCTTTACTGGCTTAGCTGTTATTTATACAGCTAAGCCTAGCACTAAATCAATGCGCCATTGAAGCAACTTCGCGTTTACATTGCACAATGAGACTCGCGTATACACCTTTTAGCTCATTCAGGGCATCGGCGATGGCTTTTGTATCATTTTTATTTGCACAAATGACCTTATCAATCATCACTGCGCAACTTTGGTCAAGGCGGCGAACCTGATCCCAGTCTTCAGCAGCAAGCGCTGCATTTAACGCCTGCTGAAGATCGCGAACCTGTAAAACGCCAGCCTGACCAACATAATTGACGGGCTCAACCAGATGCAATTGCATATCAGGCAACCTCGGGAGCAATCGCATCCCAACCGGATTTTAATTCACCCAGCAGACGACCACATTCATCCAGAATACTTGGGTCATTATCGAGGTTAGCTTTAATCAAACGACGCACTATGTAGTCATACAAACTTTCAAGGTTTGCTGCCAACTGACCACCTTCTTTATCGTTTAGGCTACCTTGCAGGCCGCCCACTATATTGATGGCTTTGCTAATTAATTCACCTTTACGCGCGACTTGGTTTTGTTGCATGGCACCTTTTGCCTGGGCGATACGCTCCAGAGCACCTTCAAACAACATTTGGATCAATCGGTGGGGAGATGCATCCAGAACACCGGCTTGATTTTTAACGGATGAATAGTGCTGCGCCGCCTGGTATGCGTTCATAAGAACTTCTCTCTTCAGTGAACATTAAGGTTATGTTGGCAAAACTGCCTGCCTGCAAAAGTTAGCGGCATAGCCAGAAATTTCTTTAGTAATAATATTTGCGATAATTTGCTCCCAACACAAAATTTGGGCATATGATTAAGCAAAACGCCCATCTCAAATTCTAAGGATGCAATATGAAAGTGATTCGCAACTTTGCAATTTACAGTGCAATGTTACTAAGCCTTTCGGCACATGCTGAATCGCTACGCTGCAAAGGTGATATTGTAGAAGTGGGTGACGCCAAAATAGATGTTTACCGCAAATGTGGAGAACCTGTCCTGAAAGATTCTTATTGTGAAAAGATACCCATTAAGATCAAGCAAATGGATGGAACCTATAACATCGTAGAACATTGTGAAAATATTGATGTGTGGACTTACAACCCCGGCAAAGGCCAATTTTGGACTAACCTTTATTTTTCGGAAGGGAAATTACGCGAAATGCGTTATGGCGATAGAGTTGAAACCCAATAAAATTACCAAAAAAAGGCCGCAAAGCAGCCTTTTTAATCTTCCAGAAAATTACACACCCTTGCGGGAAACCCCATCGCGCAAAACATAATCTGAAGAATCACCCAGTAAGTTTTGCCAACGAGGCTGGGCAAATAATGCCGGGCAATCGTCCAACGCAAAAGCCTGAAATCCTTGCTGCGTTAAAAGATGTGCAGCCGCGCGACTGCGACGACCAGTGTTGCAATAAAAAATATACTGGCGATTTTTATCAAGCATTCGCGATTTAATGCCCAATAAATTTAAAGGAACATTCACAGCCGTGTTCAAATGCAATTCGGCATATTCTTCTTCGCTACGCACATCAACCGCAACCGCGCCTGCCGCGATTCTTTCCGCATAAGAATCCAAACTGATCGATGGAACTTGTGGCTCTTTCAACAAACGAAAAAAATCCTGTTTGTTTAAACACATCAAAACACCGTCAGTCAACATAATGACTGACGCATTGCGCGCAGCTTCATTAACCAACGCATCTTCACCAAAACAGCGACCAACGCCAATAGTGGCAAGTTGTTGTCGGCTTGATTCATTGTGACGCCAAACTTCTGCATCACCTTCTTTGATAAAATAACATTTATCTCCCAATTCACCCTGGCGAATGACCACGTCACCGGCGTAGACCACTTGCGGTGTAAGACGAGAAAAAATCTCTTCTACATTTATTGGAGGAACTTTAAAAAATAAATTGGATTTTAAAACAGTCATCATCCAATCAATATCTTCATCCAAGTCGCGCTGGCGAGAAATATTTAATTGCAAATAATCAGCAACCTGACTCCAGGCCAGCAGCTTATCCAGGCGTTCACTATCCAACCGTAAAATACTGCAATCTGATTCCGCGACTGCCGTTACCAAACGTGGCTGGTGATGAGCAATAGGTAATAAGGTTGAGCGCCCCTTTATCAAGGTCGTCACATTATTTTCATCGACAAGGCTCACATTACCATGCAGCAAATAAACATGCTGTGCATCGTAACTGCCACGGTTAAACAGGGTTTGGCCTGCACAAATAATTTCAGAATCTGAATCGCTCAATAATTCCAATAAATGGGCCTCACTCATATCTTTGAGTGGAACCAGGGTACGAGTCAAAGACAAATCAAACTCAACGCGCACTGGCATCATATTTTTTTGCGGTTGCATAAAATATTCCTTCGCTGTACAGCACAATAAAGAGCATTCATTAACGATAAAAAACACAACATACAATAATGATTAAAGAGCAAACCCACGTCGCCCTTGCAAACCGCCAGTGTGTACCAAAATCAGTCGACTACCGCGCGGCCAATAATTCTTTTCCAATAATTGCTTTACACCCCAACACATTTTCACCGTATAAACAGGGTCAAGCTGTATTTTGGATTCACGTTCAAATTCAATCATGAATTTATGCATATCGGACGGCAATTTTTTTCCATAACCACCGCCATGAAAACCGTTGATAAGGCGCCAGTTAGATGTTTGTTCACCAATCGTTTCCTGGTGAACAATAACTTGGTGCCCTAAACTGATTTCACTTTTTAATTCACCTTTTGCGGCTTCTTTTAGCACCGAAAAGCCGACAACATTTCCGTTCCTTGAATGAAGCTTTTGTGTGTCAACCAAACCAGCAGCGACGCCAGCCAAGGTATTGGCAGTCCCACACGCCAAACACACCGAAGTATAGTCAGACTCCACCTGCCGATATATTGCTTCACCAAGAACCTTACTACCTTTAACTCCGTGGGCATTCGCGCCACCTTCCGGTATTTCAAAAAAATCACCGTAGCGATTTTTCAGGTCTTCATATAACGCCGATGAGTTTCGCTCACGATAATCTGTGCGCGAAATAAAATGTAATTTCATTCCCCAAGCTTCGGCATCTTGCAATGTCGCACTTAAACGCTTTGGTCGCTCACCACGAATAACGCCAATCGCGTTAAACCCGTAGATTTTTGCAGCCGCTGCCAATGCGTAAATATGATTCGACCAGGCGCCGCCAAAGCTTAATAATTGTGTATATCCATTTTCTTTTGCTGCCAACAAGTTGTAAAACAGCTTGTAAAACTTGTTACCACTTAAATGCTCGTCAATAAGATCATCTCGCCGCACCAGGACTTCAACACCTTTTTTCCTGGCTAACGACCACTCCAGATATTGCAGCGGAACCTTGTCGGCTTTGCTGATAAATTCATCTTCAGATATCAATTCAATCAAGGCTTTCCAACCATTTCTATAAACGGGTTACTAACGTTTTTCGGAAACCAGTTTATAGGAAATTACCTGATGGTGCTCGCAACGATCACTCTCGCCTTCGTGGAATTCAATCGGAGATCCAATCCGAATAAGCGGCTTACCACAGATATGCCCATTTCCATCCGAACCTTTACAGCTAGGGTTTTGATAGTGTTCAAACCAGGTTGAATAAAGACGCTCGCCAACACCGGAATTTTTTGCAATATAGGCCGTGGGATTTTCAATATATTGGCTTAAATCTGCCAAAGGAATAGTGAACTGCCCAGCCCCCGGATGATAGACCACAAAATTGACACCAGCCTTATCCAAGCGCGTTAAAACCTGTTCGCCACTATTATTCAATAGCTCCTGGTAATCCTGTTTGATTTTAACAATTTCTTCCTTAAGCGCAGTTTCGTTTTGGTGGCGATAAAATAATTCCACTTCTCGCATGTCTAACATTTCGCGCAATTCAGCAGTAGCCGTTTGTAATTTTAGCGCAAGCTCTACTGCAAAGTTTTCCTGCAACGCCTGGATCTGGCTGTTTTCATCATTTTGCACAGCCTTTAATTTATGCGAAAAATATTCGCGCATGCCTTCAACTTTACTCGCTTGTACATCGAAACTTTCTTTGAGCGTACGATTGCGTAACTCCAAATCCACATTAAGCGTTTTTAATTCTTTGACTTTTTCCTGGTAAGCCTGCAAGCGCTGTTGATGTTCGTGTTGCAGTTTCTGGATATTTTCTTGCTGCTTTGAATGCAAAGTTGCTATGCGTAGTCGCTGCTCTTTCACCAAACTTGCAAGTTGATTTTGCAATTCCTGTGAATAGTGCTCATGCATCTTTTGTTGCAACGCCAGGCTATTTTGTTCCTGGACTGGCGGCACAGCATTGATGGGAACAGCGGCTAAACGTTCTGCCGCTGGCTTCCTGAAAATGATGCCCATTCGATTATTTTGTACCGATTTCTTAAGCTGCGCGAAACTGGATTTGCTGGGATCCATTTGCGGGTCCCAAAGTTTTTTCTGGTGCCAACCAATCGCACATTGGCTATAGCACGCCAAACGAATTGGACCTGCGCCCATGTCCGGGCCCCTGCCAGAAACTTCAGCGAGCTGCTGCAAAGGAATATTCCAGCGACGATCAACCATGCCGCGATCATCAAAATCCAACAGGAAAAAAACAGCAGCGGTAATTTGTAAATTGGAATTAATGACGAGATAAACCGCCTTGGCGGAGGAGCCTTTAAAATCAGGCATGGGGACAAAGCCATCAAGAATGGCTTCGAATTCCGGATAAAGTAATTCCCGGGTAATAACATCTCCTGTAAACAGGACAACCGCTTCTACGGTATCCGAACTATCTAGGGCCATAAGCGTTATCCTGATATCGACAGACAAGTATTTCGGGTGACAAGGTATGGCCTGAGTATATGCCAGCTTGTTTTCCAACTAATTGACGGCTGCCGCAAAAATGGTGATTTAACGCATATTTGCGGCCTGTTCGACGAATCAGGCGGTATTGCTCAAAGTAATGAGCGTGACTGGATTGGCATTTTGAACCGACAGGAAGTCACAACTACTGGCAAAGCCAGCGTTGGGTACTTTCAGGGAGACAAATCAGGAGTGGCGCGGGGAAATAATGTTGATGCAGAAAAATGGATAAACTTTTTAGCACTACAACTTAAATATCTGAATAATCATCAGCAATATCGTCGTCAAAATCTTCAACACCATCCAGCAAATCTTCAATGTAATCTTGCATAACGTACCTCTTTTTATAGGTGGTTTAAAATTGGATTCCTTTCCCGAATCAGTTCCTTGAAAAGAAAATTAACATCCTAAGATGACAAATTGGTGACTAAAAAATAAACATTTAGTGACGGAAGAAAGGGATATTGGGATAGCGGCAAGGAATACAAGGAACAGAAAGGCACATAAAGCAAAAAAGCCGCCTTTTGGGCAGCTTCTTCAGGAATTAGTGGCGGACCGGACGGGGCTCGAACCCGCGACCTCCGGCGTGACAGGCCGGCATTCTAACCGGCTGAACTACCGGTCCGCAAATCTTAACGAGAACACATTTTAGTGGTGGGCGGTACAAGACTCGAACTTGTGACCCATGCCTTGTAAGGGCATTGCTCTACCAACTGAGCTAACCGCCCCCTTGTTAAGAGGTGCGCATTCTACCTAATTTTGGATGTGTGTCAAACTTTTTTTGTCACTCGTTTATGACTATCGATTCCTACGCCCAATTTGTACAAATACCTCAAAAATCGTTCAGAAAAGCATCATATTGGCAAAAACCTGCGACTTATACTTTTGAACCTGCTCCGTCAGTGCGACAATAACCATCCCTCTCCTTACATAAATCAATCCATGAACTCCACATCGGCACGAATTAACATTGCTCTCGCCAAAGCTATCGTTTTGGCCGGATATGCCTGTGCTGTAAATCCATGTTTTGCTGCCGGAAGGGAAATTGAAACCAGTTTAAGTTTATTGGTGATCATCGCTGGTTTGTTGGTGATCCAGACGATATTAATTGCAGGCTTGCAACGCAGCCGCCTTAAAAATAAAGCGGCCAAGAATTTGTTAAAGGCGCACCAGAAAGAACTTGAGAAAAAAATCCAGGATCGCACCCAAAGCTTACATCAAAAAAATAACGAATTGGAAACAGCCATTCAAAGCCACAAAATAATTGCGACCCAATTACAAGATACCAAGCGCCACCTGCAAACCATGATTAATTCTGTGCCGGATATTTTGGTGGGTGTTGATGCCGACAGCAAAGTGACCTACTGGAATATTGCAGCTTTTGAACGGACCGGATTGTCATTTGATAAAGCCTTGGGCACTCACATCATCACTGCCCTTCCCCATTTGCCGCTTTCTGAAGATCAACTTGAAGAAATTATTAAACACCAGCAACCGTTTATTAACCGTCAATTACAGCAAATCGAAAACGAAGAGCCACGTTTTTACGATTTACGGATTTATCCATTAATCAGCGGGCAAGTTGCCAGCGGACAAACATCGGGTGCCGTTATCCAGTTAAAAGATGTCACCAAACGCGTCCAGCTTGAAAATATGATGATCCAAAATGAAAAAATGTCTTCGCTCGGTGAATTGGCTGCGGGCATTGCCCATGAAATTAACAATCCACTCGGTGTCATTTTGCACAATGTGCAAAACATCATACGGCGCACATCATCTGAATTGGATAGCAATATAGAAATCGCAAAAAAACACAATGTGGACTTTACACAATTTACCCATTATTTAAATGAGCGTGAAATTCCGCAATTCCTGGGCAACATTAAAGAAGCGGGCGAACGCGCGGGAAAAATTGTGAGCAATATGCTGGACTTTTCACACAGCAATCACAATGAAAAGAATTGGGTTGATATTCCTACCCTCATCGAACAGGCGATTGAATTCAACCGCAATGCAGGTTTTGCAGAACAATCCAAAATGGCTGATATAAAAGTCATCACCCAGTTCGATAAAAATTTCCCATCGGTTTTTGCATCCGCTGCGGAATTACAACAGGTGTTTTTAAATTTGCTCCGCAATGCCTACCAGGCATTAACGTCTGATGATTACAAACATCCTGATGAGCTGCGTGTAGAAATATCTGTTTATACCAAAAAATCCGATATTGTCATTGAGATCACTGATAACGGCCCAGGTATTAAAGAAAATATCAAAGACCATATTTTTGAGCCTTTTTTTACCACCAAAGATGTCGGCAAAGGTACAGGATTGGGACTTTCTGTTTCTTATTTCATCATTACCGAACATCACAAGGGTAAAATTAGTGTTAGCTCTCACTATGGCAAAGGCGCTACTTTCAAGATTCGTTTACCTATGACGGGTGACCGCCAGTTTTCCCTCAATATTTAATCCATCTCCAATTCGATAAATTAGTTTTTTATGACTCAACGACAGTACACACCCGCAGAATACCAGGCACAACTTGCAGAAAAAATTGCCGGTTTTAAGCAAGACTTTTCCGAATTTTCATTTCCCGAGCCTGCAATATTTGAATCTGCGGAGAAACATTTTCGCATGCGCGCTGAATTTCGCATTTGGCATAAAGGTCCTGTTTCTACCTATTGCATGTTCACTGACGATGAGTTTAAGCGTGCTTATGATATTAACGAGTTTCCAATCGGTTCAGAACTCATGAATCGTTTGATGACGGAATTAATGGCAGAAATCAATTCCCATGAAATATTGCGTACCAAACTATTCCAAATCGATTTTCTCACCACACTCAGTGGACAAGCATTAATCTCATTGATTTATCATCGCAAGCTGGACGATGAATGGTTGGCCGCTGCGCGCGAGCTGCAAACCCAATTAAATATTTTTGTCATTGGTCGCAGCAAAGGTCAAAAGATTATTGTTGAACAAGACTTTGTTATTGAACAATTAACCGTAAATGGAAAACAATTCCGCTACCAGCAAATTGAATCTGGCTTCACTCAACCCAATGCGGGTGTATGCGAAAAAATGTTGACCTGGGCGGTGAATAAAAGCCAAAACTGGGGTGGCGATTTAATTGAGCTTTATTGTGGTAACGGTAATTTTACATTACCTTTATCGCAAAATTTTAATCGTGTATTGGCCACTGAACTGGCCAAGCCGTCAGTAAAGTCCGCGCTTTATAATATGGAATTAAATCAAATTTCCAACGTCGCAATTGCTCGTTTATCCAGCGAAGATTTTTCACAAGCAATGGATAAAGTGCGCAAGTTTAATCGTTTGGAAGGGATTGATCTGGATAGCTATAAGTTCACCAGCATTTTTGTTGATCCACCGCGCTCGGGCATGGATCCACACACCACATCCATCACGCAACGCTACGACAATATTATGTATATCTCTTGCAACCCGGTAACTTTACGCGAGAACTTGAAGACAATTACACAAACCCACGAGATTACCAATGTCGCCCTGTTTGACCAATTTCCTTATACACATCATTTGGAAGTGGGCGTGACTTTACGTAAGCGATAAGGATAAACCAGCAACTTCACTTATCTACAAGTGAGTGGAATAAAATAAACAGCGGCCTTTTCGCCGCTGTTTTTCAAAGTATCCTAATCAATTAAAGCATCTTCACCATATAAAACGCAGGATCATCGCCCTCCAAATATGTATCCAGGTTTTCCTGTTGCTTTTTTTCTAATTCCGTAAATGCTGAAAAACCAAACCCTTGCCAAAAATTTCTGGAATTTTGGACCGATAAAAGTGCAAGTGCTCGTGCACTGTTTGTTAAAGCATGTTCAACCGCCGCATTGATAAGTTTTTTTGCCAAACCAAATCCCTGTGCAGATTTTAATAATGCAAGGTCATGCAAGTACAAACAATTTGCATTATCGACACGATTGAAAGGTGCGTTGAGTGAATTAATTTTTCCAATGTTTGACCAGTAACCTACCAAATAAGCACACACCTGGCCTTCACGCTCAGCAACCCATGCCGTCGTAGGGCTAAGATGAAAACGTTGGGCGATAACATCCGCAGTTTCCAAAAAATAACCGCTGTAAGCTTCAGCCTGGATTGCTTCAATGGCTGGCAAATCGTCAGCAAACATAACCCTTACAATAAAACTCATTCTTTTGATTCCGCTTCTTCATCGTCGTTAGATTCAAGCAGTAATGAAATGGTTTCGGCTTCGTCTTCCAGTAAATTCCCGTCAATCCGTTTTTTGGTTTTTGCGCCCAGTTTACGCAAATTATCGACACGATTTATTAGATTACCTTTGCCGGAATCAAGGCGTTCGCGGGTCTTTTTATAGGCATCCTGGGTTCTGTTAATTTGGGTTCCCAAGGCTTCCAGCGCTTCAATCAACAGAACAAATTTATCGTGCAAATCACCTGCTTGTTTTGCAATCAACTCTGCATTTTTATTTTGCTTTTCATAGCGCCAAATATTTTCCACTGTGCGCAAGGTTGCGAGCAAAGTCGTTGGGCTAACCAAAATAATATGCTTATCATATGCCTGGCGATACAAACCGGGTTCATGCTGTAAGGCGAGCATAAAAGCAGCTTCGATAGGAATAAAAATAAACACGAAATCCAGGGATTTTACGCCTTCAAGTTTTTCGTAGTCTTTGATGTTCAAACCCTTAATGTGATTACGCAATGAATTTACGTGGGCATTTAAATACACATTGCGCTCTTGCTCATTATCCGTTGAGCAAAATTTTTCATAATCTATCAACGATACTTTCGAATCGATAATAATATCTTTTTGTTCTGGCAAATGAATAATCACATCCGGCATACGGCGTGAACCGTCATCACATGTAAAGCTCACCTGGGTATCGTACTCGCGACCTTTTTGCAGCCCGGATTCCTCAAGCAATCGTTCAAGAATGACCTCTCCCCAATTACCCTGGGCTTTATTATTGCCTTTGAGTGCCTGCGCAAGATTGACAGCATCTTCACCAATTTTTTGCGCTTGTTTTTGTAACTCCAAAACCTGGCCAGACAATCGATTGCGATCAGCATTTTCTTTTTCATATACGTCTTCTACTTTTTTGCGGAAGTCGCTCAATTGTAATTTAAATGGATCAAGCGTTGTCTCTAATAAACTTTTGCTGGACTGCGAAAATTGCTGTTGTTTATTATCAAATATTTTATTGGCAATATTTTCAAACTCTTTCGATAACTCTGCTTTCGCCTGTTGTAAAAGCGTAAGTTGTTCAGCGAAGTTTTTTCGCTCCTGATCCAGTCGAGTAGTTAATTCTGTTGCCTCGGCGGTTACTTTGACCAATACATTATCTTTTTGCTGAAGCTGTAATTGTGTGTCAGCAAGTTGCTGCAGTTTTTCTTTTGCGGCTGCAAGGTCTTGCAAACGTGTATTGGATTGTTCTTGTAATTGCTGGTAGGCCATTTTTAGATCGGCCAACTCTGACTTTGCATCTTGCGCCTGGGATTTTGCTTGTGCCAATTCATGTTGCAAACCCGTTTCGCGAATGGCGGCCTGATGCTGCTCCTGGACATATGCCGCCTTTAATTCATTTTCTTTTAACAGGAGTGCAGCATCCAATGTTTTGCGGTTATTCCTGCCAAGTACAAAGATGGCGAATAAAAAGCCAGCAACGAGCGCAATCAATACGACCGCAAGAATAATAAAGGCACTGTTCACGGAAGATCCTTAATAAATAGGTTGAGGGTAAGGGGCTGCTCCCCTAAAATTCGCTTTCCAGCATTTTAACGCAATTCTGTCGCAGAGCCTCCATGTCATTAACAAACCCGAACCCACGCACCCCTCGCATACTCGTTTTTGATTCCGGTGTTGGTGGTTTAAGTATTGTTCATGAAATCCAGAAGAAATTACCCGCAATTCCGCTTATATATGCGTCTGACAATGCGTTTTTTCCGTATGGGACAAAAGGTGAGGCTGAGTTAATTGCACGGGTGGATGCGGTATTCCACAAGCTTACGGAGACTTATCCGGTGGATATTATCGTGGTGGCCTGCAATACCGCCAGCACCCTTGCCCTGCCGCATATTCGCAGCCATTTTTCGCAACCTACTGTCGGGGTTGTCCCCGCAATTAAACCTGCGGCAGCGCTTAGCAAATCGCAAGTCATTGGCCTGCTAGCCACGCCGGCTACAGTTGCGCGCCCTTACACACACAACCTGATTCGTGAACATGCGCCCAATGCCGAGATTATTTCAGTAGGATCAAGCGAGCTGGTGCAAATTGCCGAGCAAAAATTACGCAGTGAGCATATCAGTGCAGCGCAATTAAAACCTATCTTGCAGCCGTTTTTTGATCATCCCCACGGCAATGATATGGATGCCCTGGTGTTGGCCTGTACACATTTCCCATTGTTGCGCGATGAATTGGCCGGGCAGTTTCCGCCGCACGTACAATTGATCGACTCCGGTGAGGCAATTGCGCGGCGGGTTGTCTCTCTACTGGGAGATCGCCAGTTCGACGAACAAACTCCAGAGCATCTTGCGGTATTTACCAAAGCATCACCTGCGATAGAAGCGCTTCAACCGCAACTCATTCAATTTGGAATTCATAACCTGGATATTCTTGACGTTTAATCTTCAATTTATCCCAGCAGGTATCACTATGGCGTCGCCAGAACTGGAACAATTTTTTTCCCACATCCAGGATGCATTTAACACTAAATCCTTGCAGCGCCTTGTGCTGTCCAAATACCAGGGCACTGAAGCTGATCTTGAGCGAATTAGTATTCGCCCGGTGCATATTAAAGATGAATTATTGCTATCTTTTCTTTACGAGTATCGCACCAACCACATCACGAAAAACCTAAAGCTGGATGACGCGCTCGGGTTTTTACGCACAGCACTTGGAACAGATTTCAAAAACGCTCATTTGCTAAGCGACCAATGGGAAATTCAATTGAGTTTTAGCAAAAAAGGTAAAGTGTTGATCAATAAACATCGCAATAAAAATGCAACCCAGCACAATTCCGCAGAATCAAATGCATCACAAACCGCTAAAGAAAAAACCTTGATACACAACTCTTTATCTCATAACAAGGAAAAACATCGCTTTGTTGAGCAAAGCCGACCTTATTTGCGCGAGCTTGGGATTACTGATGCGAACGGACAGATTATTCCGGCGATGTCACGCAAATGGAAACAAATCAATAAATTTATCGAAGTGCTTTCCGGCGCAATTGAAAATACCGGTTTGGCGCAGCGTGAAAAAGTGCATATTGCGGATTTCGGTTCAGGCAAAGCCTATTTAACCTTTGCTGTGCATGATTATTTAAGCTCGCAACTCGGCGTGAAAACACAGGTTACCGGCGTAGAATTACGACAAACTTTGGTGGACCTTTGCAACCAAACCGCCAATAAACTCTGCCTGAGCGGTATCCAATTTGAACAAGGCGATGTAAAACATTTTGCAGCGCAAGGCATCAACGTCATGATTGCTTTACATGCCTGCGATACAGCGACAGATTACGCCATCCACATGGGCATCCGCACAGATGCAGATATTATTATGTGCTCGCCCTGTTGCCATAAACAAATTCGCCCGCAACTCAAAAGCCCCGCATTACTTGCGCCCGTTTTACAACACGGAATCCATTTGGGCCAGGAAGCAGAAATGATTACAGATGGACTGCGGGCGCTGTTGCTGGAAGCCCATGGTTACGATACCCAGGTGTTCGAGTTCATTTCCCTGGAACACACCAGCAAAAATAAAATGATCCTTGCGCAAAAACGCAAAATCCCACGGGATAACACTCTTGTTTTACAGCAAATCGCCGCCATTAAAGCCTTTTATGGCATCGGAGAGCATTGTCTGGAACAATTGCTGGAATCTCGGTAATCGGCGCGAAACTTAGCCGTAGCAATAGTGTCCATTCTTTTGTAGTATCCATGGCGTATAAGATATTGGCACCACATCATAAGACCCCGGTAGTATTAACTGGTAGTAATTAGCGGAGATCATCATGCAAGACATATCAAGTATTAGTTCCATACAAACCATTAACCAGACCAGCGTCAGTAAAGTCTTACGCAACACATACATGTTGCTCGGGTTGACTTTAGCCTTTAGTGCGGTAACTGCCGGGGTATCCATGGCCGTAGGCTTAGGTCATGGAGCAGGTTTGGTGATGAGCCTGGTCGCCTTGGGACTTGTCTGGTTTGTACTCCCCAAAACGGCTAATTCGTCAACAGGATTATTGGTGGTATTTGCGTTCACGGGTTTGATCGGCGCAAGCCTGGGCCCAATGCTTAATCAATATTTAAAGATGGCTAACGGCGGCACTATTATCATGCAAGCCCTGGGTGGGACTGCCGCAGTATTTTTGGGACTTTCTGCCTATGTATTAACTACCCGCAAGGATTTTAAATTCCTGGGTGGATTTATCGCTGCTGGATTTATGTTGATTATCGCTGCCATGTTATTTGTCATCGGCGCATCTTTTTTTGGTTACCAATTTTCAGCAACAAGCCTTGCGATTTCTGCCGGTGTGGTTTTGTTGATGTCAGCTTTGATTCTCTACCAAACCAGCGAAATTATCCATGGCGGTGAAACCAATTATATTTTGGCAACTACAACTTTATTTATGTCGATCATTAATTTGTTTACCAGTTTACTGCAGTTGTTAGGTGCAGCTAACGACGACTAACAGTTAATAGTGTCGAATAAAAGCTTATAATAAAAGGCTCCTCAAGGAGCCTTTTTGTTTTTGGATAATATTTTAAAAGTTGACCGGGATTTTTGCATGGCCGCTACTTACCTATCATTAAAATCACTCGCACCTGCATTGGAAAAAAATACGCTGATCCTGGTTCCAAACAACCGGCTACGCAATCATCTGTTGCGTGCATTTGCTTTACAACAATCTGCGCAAGCATGGTTAAAGCCTAACATCCAAAGCCTTAGCCAATGGTTGGAATCCCAATGGGAGGCACTGCAAAATAAAGGCGTGAGTTACTCCTGTGTCACCATAGCAACGCCATTGCAACGACAAATCATCTGGGAAGCGGCTGTTAAAAATTCGACCATGGGCGCAACGCTGTTGCAGCCAAAGCCTTTGGCACAACAAGCGGATAGTGCATTTAAAAACCTCGAGTTGTGGCAATTAAGCGATAGTTTATCCACCGATTATTTTGCAGACCTCAACAGTAATAGCGCACAATTTGCAGAATGGTCCGCTGAATTCAAACGAATATTAAAATTACAAAACTCTGTGACAAGGGAAACCAGTTACGCATTCATTGCCAAGGCTTTTCAACAAAGTGATTTAAACAGGTTAGATGAAATTTATCTTGAAGGCTTCGATGATTTATCGCCATTGATGCAACATATTTTAGAATCTGCAACAAACAACCTGATTCGTTTACCCAATCAAACTGCCGGACAAAATCAGGTCCATCGCATACAAACTGCTAATACGGAAGACGAAATTCGCGCAGCAGCTTTGTGGAGCCAGGCTCAATTACAACAGGAACCCAACACTGCATTAATTGGCATTATTGTACCCAATCTTGGACAGTGTCGCGATCAAGTTGAGCGGATATTTACCGAAGTATTTGAACCTCATTCAATTTTACCGGGCTCACCGCGCTATACCCTGCCCTTTAACTTTTCGGCGGGGACGCCGCTAGGCACTACGCCACTGATTAACAGCTTGTTTGATATTTTGCGTTTGCAAGATCCTGAGTGGCCACTGGAACAATTATGTAACTTACTGCACTCGCCTTTTTGGGGTGAGGAACCACAGGAATCTGTTGCGCGTGCCCACGTCATTACCGCGCTGCGCAAACTTGGACGCATTACATTAAACACAACCGATTTACGTTACTGCGCCAGCAAATTGGAAGAACGAATTCCGGCATTTTCACATTTAGGTTTAAGTAGTCGATTTGAAGACGTAGGGAATTTATTGCGTCGCCGATTTGAAAATAAACCAGCAAGCGAATGGCTCATAGTGTTTGACCAAATCCTGACGGCAATGAATTGGCCAGGAAGTCGTCGACTGGATTCCCAGGAATACCAACAACTCACGCAATGGTTTGAGGTACGGGATCAATTTGCCAGTTTAGATAATCACTCAGCACCGATGAGTTATATGCAAGCCTGTCGCTATTTGCGCGAGCTTGCCGACAAAACGCCATTCCAGGCACAAACACCAGATTCACCCATCCAGATTTTAGGTGCGCTTGAGGCGGCAGGTTTACAATTCAGCCATTTATGGGTAATGGGTTTAAGCGATAACCAATGGCCACCGGTGCCCGCACCCAATCCATTATTACCTTTGCATTTGCAACGCGAAAACAACATGCCACACGCAAGCGCAACCCGCGAACTGGAAATTGCGCAAAGCTTAACCCAGCGCTATAAACAATCTGCTCAGCATGTGATATTCAGCAGTGCCCATGGTGACGGTGATAATGAACTTCGCCCCAGCGCATTAATTCGCGATATTCCACTGACCGATTTACATTTAATAGTGCAACACGAAACTTCAGGTTTAAAAAATTACTACCAGGTATTACAAGACGCCGGGCAATTAGAAATTATCCATGATGCGCAAGGCCCAACTTTAGGTGAACAGGAGCCTGTCCGCGGTGGCAGTAGTTTATTTAAATACCAGGCCGCTTGCCCCTTTGAAGCTTTTGTTCGCTTGCGTTTAGGCGCAAATAATCCCGACGAACCTGTCATTGGCTTTAATGCAGCGGAGCGTGGAAATATATTGCATGACTCGCTTGCCGCTATTTGGCGCGAATTAAAAAACTCAGCTGGACTAGCCGCTCTGGACGACCCGGCATTACTTAATGTTGTAAACAACATAACTCACGAAATTATTGGCAAAGCCTTGGCAAAAAATCCTCGCAAACTTGGGAAAACCTATTGTGAGCTGGAACAAAAACGCCTTACAAAACTATTGTGCGAATGGCTGGCCAGTGAGCGTGAACGACCTTCATTTGAGGTCATCGCTATTGAAGAAGATAAGGATATTGAATTTGCCGGATTAAAACTGAAATTACGTATCGACCGCATCGATGAATTCAATAACGGTGATCGCTTGCTCATCGATTATAAAACGGGAAATGCTAGCGCAAAATCCTGGCAAGGTGATCGCATCACCGAACCGCAATTACCACTCTACGCAGTGACTCGTACCGATATTGCTGCCATTAGTTTTGCACAAATAAATCGCAAGCAACAAAAATGGGATGGACTTGGTGAATTGCACGATTCCAGTTTGAACCAGGAGGGAATTAAACCAAGCGATGACTGGAATTATCAGTTACTCACCTGGCAGGAGCAATTGCAGCAACTCGCTAATGATTTTATTGCGGGCGATGCGCGCGTTGATTTTAAAGATGCAACCCTTGAAAGTTATGCAGCAGATTTAACTCCATTAACACGTTTTGCTGATGCAAATGTCCTCGGCGATTTTTCTGCAGAGGGGAAAACCAGATGAATCAACCGCTTGATTATTTAGCTCGCCAAGCCGCACTTGATCCAACGCGGTCATTCGCAGTCAGCGCACCCGCAGGTTCTGGTAAAACCGGTTTACTAACGCAACGTTTGTTAAAATTATTAAGCCTTTGCGAAAATCCTGAAGAAGTTCTCGCCATTACTTTTACTCGCAAAGCCGCAGGCGAAATGCAAGATCGCGTACTGCAAGCATTATGGAAAGCCAAAGAACAACCACAGCCTGAAAACCCACACGATTTATTAACCTGGCAACTTGCCACCCATTTACTTGAGCACGACCAGGCACAAGGCTGGAATTTATTACAGTGCCCACAACGCTTGCGCATCCAGACTATCGATAGTTTGTGCAGCGCCATAGCTCGCCAATTACCTATTGCCAGCGGTTTTGGCAGTCAGCCGAAACCGGGCGATGATGCAGAAGCGGCTTATCGCAAAGCTGTCCATCAATTGCTGGATGAATTGGAATCCGAAACGTCTGTGCGCGATGACTTAACAAGATTGCTAGAACATTTGGATAATAATTTACCCGCGCTGGAAAATTTATTAATGGCATTACTCGCAAAACGCGATCAATGGCTTGGCGTGGTTTTTCAAGCACAGCACACAAACGCGCGCGCTTATTTGGAAAGTGTTTTGCAAGATATTATTTTGGATAGTTTTCAGGCTGCCAAACACGTATTGCAATTACACGGCAGCGAGTTGGCAAGTATTGCCGATTGGGCGGCGGGAAATTTACAAGAATCTGCACCTGACACATTGATTGCAAAACTACATGGTATTGCAGGCTTACCTGAAATTAATTTGAGTGAACTTGAACAATGGATCGCCCTCGCAGAACTTTTATTAACGGGCGATGGCACGTTTAGAAAAGCGCTCAACAAAAACCAGGGATTTCCCGCAGCAAAAGAAAATAAAGCGAGCACAGATTACAAAAATCGCTTCAGTGAAATGGTTGCTGCCATTATTGAATTGCACCCGCATGCTGCTGATGTGATTCATGATTTACGTAGTCTTCCACCTCAATATTACGATGAGAGCCAGTGGGAATTACTCGATAGCCTCACACGTTTGCTACCACGTCTTGCTGCACGCCTGGATATTGTGTTTGCTGAAACCGGCGAAACTGATTTCACTGCCGTAAGCCAAGCCGCACTTAATGCATTGGGTTTTGATGATTCACCCAGTGAGATTGCCTTGCAATTGGATTATCGTATTCGCCATATTTTAGTGGATGAATTCCAGGACACTGCGAGCACACAACTCGAACTTTTACAAAAACTCACCGCTGGTTGGCAAACCGGAGATGGTCGCAGTTTATTTATCGTGGGCGATGGAATGCAAAGTTGTTACAGTTTCCGCAACGCCAATGTCGGTATTTTTTTGGAAGCGAGAGCGCAAGGCATTGGTCATTTACCGCTTGAGAAGCTTGATCTCACCGTAAATTTTCGCTCACAAAGTGGCATAGTCAATTGGGTCAACCAGCAATTCCAAACCGCTTTTCCTGAAGATGATGACGTCAGCCGCGGCGCTGTAAAATATTCACCATCCAACGCCTTTAAACCGGAATTGGAAGGCAATGCTGTTGAGTTATTGTTAAGTCCTTTTATCAAATCCGATGAAAATAAAGAAAACGATGACGATGATAATAACGGCAATCGTTATTTAGCAGAACTTCAGGAAGCAGAAGCCATCGCGCACTTGATAAAAGAATTGCGCACTAACTATCCGAATGATTCGGTTGCATTGCTCGCTCGCGGCCGCAATCATTTGCAGCAAATTTTTCCAGCCATGAGTCGGCTAGGATTAAGCTGGCAGGCAACGGATATTGATAGCCTCGCCCAACGCATGGCCATTATCGATCTCAATAGCCTCACGCGTGCACTATTGAATCCTGCAGATCGTATTGCGTGGCTCGCGATATTGCGTGCACCCTGGTGTGGTTTGGATTTAAAAGATTTACATTGTATTGCCACTACAAATTTGTCCGAACAAAATCCAACAGAAAAGCCCAATGATTTCCCGATAATTTGGCAACAAATTTTATGCTTTGAAAAAATTGCCGGATTAAGCTACTCGGGCCAGCAGGCGCTAACTCGATTTATTGATGTTATTGAACCTGCTCTCGCCGCGCGCCAACGCAAACCTTTGCGTCAATGGATTGAAGGAATTTGGCTCGCACTAGGTGGCCCGGCAACCTTGTTAGATGCTCAGGATATCAACGATATCCCAACTTTTTTTTCTTTGCTTGAACAGCATCAACAAGGTGGCAATATTACCGATTGGCAAAAATTTAATCGTGCAGTAGGGAAACTTTACGCAGCGCCACGCCAAAATGCCGATGCAAAATTGCAAGTAATGACCATGCATAAATCCAAAGGTTTGGAATTTGATCATGTCATTATTCCACGCCTACATAAATTATCCCCCAGTGATGGACAACAACTTTTGTTGTGGCGTGAACGCTTAAGCCATCAAGGTGAACGACAATTACTACTCGGTCCCTTGGCACCTGTGGGTGGCGATAAAGATAAGCTGTATAGATACATCCAAAAAGAAGCAGCTTTACAGTTGGATTATGAAGCCACTCGCTTGTTTTACGTTGGCTGTACTCGCGCCATTAAAAAACTATATTTGTTTGCCAGCCTTGCACAAAATGAAGAAGGTCTTTGGAAAAACCCACCAAAAAAATCGCTTTTAAATAGCATTTGGCCAAACGTCCAAATGGATATAAAAACTATTCAGGCTGATAAAGTATCGGAAAAAAAAGCTACAAATGAAACAATCTTCGTTCGATCTGGGCTACAACAATTACTACGTTTAAAACCTGATTGGCAGGTTCCGGCATTAACTGACAATGAAATATTGAAAGTGTATCGGGGTAAAGAAGTTAACGATGAGGACAATATTCCAGAACTCGAAACCAGAATTGCAAAACTCGCTCGCCATACCGGCACGCTGATTCATCGTGAATTACAAAACCTGGTTGGTGCAACACAAAATCTTGACATTAAAAGATGGGTTGAACTGCGTGAGCCTTTTTGGAAAATCCATTTAAAACAACAAGGCTGGAACAACGAAACCATTACACAGGCTATTCAAAAAATAACCAGGGCAATTCACAACACACTCAATGACCAGCACGGGCAATGGCTGTTAGATAACACTCACCAATTCAGCGCTTGTGAATTGGCCATCACCCACAAGCAAGGTAACCAAATTGATTTGAAGTTGCGTGAAAATATTGTTGACCGCACATTTATTATTGATGGTGTCCGCTGGATTATTGACTACAAAAACAGTGAACCTACTTTAGGACAAACACATGAAGAGTTTATTTCCCAGGAAATAAATTCCTATCGCCCTCAGCTGATGAGATACAAATTATGCTTTTTAGCGCTTGGCGAGAATGAAATTAAAACAGCATTATATTTTCCACTATTAAAAGATACACAACGATTTTTGGAAGTTAATATTTAACGATTTTTCTATAAATAGAGAATCTTAATGATGAAACTTGTCTATACACACGAAAACCGCCTGCTTGTCAGTAACGTACAAAACCTGCTGGAAAATGCAGGCATTAAGACAAGCTTAAACAATGAATTTGTGGGCAGTGCGTCAGGCGATTTATCGTTCCTAAGCACATGGCCAGAAGTATGGGTTCTGGATGAACATGATTACGACGCAGCCATGCAGCTGATCAATAAAACATTTAACAGTGAAAATAATACAGAGTGGATTTGCAGACATTGTAATGAAATCAATTCTGCAACGTTTGATGTATGTTGGAATTGCGAAAAAGAAAATAGTGTGCAAGTTTAAAACCCGCTCTCCATCACTAATGGAGAGCGAGGGATTTTTTTAAAATTTATACACAATAGTTGCAGAGGTTATGGTATCTGTCTTCTCCTTACCCTCCGCTACGCTACTATCGCTTGCAACAGAAAAAGCGAGTTTCATTTGCATTGCATTGGTAATGGATGCAGCAACAGAGGTCTCACTTAATATTCGTTTATTGCCGGAACCTGCCTCAACACTAGCAATTTGTTTAAACACAGCGGTTTGACTGAATTTCCAATTAAATTCAGTTGCCAGACGCAATAAAGCGCCCTTTTCATCCTCAAGGATATCAGGTGCGTTAGGGTCTTCAGCTGCAACCACTTTTTCACCACGAAAATAACCCGGACCCGCTTCAACGAACCAATTTATGGTGTCGTTGGAATAAAGCCAATCACCATAACCTATGGAAACTGTTTCATAGGTTCTGTATGCGCCAAATTTATCGTGCGTGTAAGACGCGAACCCAAATAAATAAGAAGATTTTTTTCCATCTTGCTGGGGTTCATTATCCAATAGGTATGCAGATTTCCCCGAGATAAAATATTTATCGGCTGTTCTCTCTTTTTGTTTTGTATCGTCATCCTGTAGAACTTCATCGTCTTTAAATAAAGAAGTGATGATGTATTCATTTCTAAATCGGGTTAAGTTTTGCTTTGCATCCAGCTTGGCATTCACAGTAGTCGTTTCAGTGTTACCGGAAGTTGCTACGGCACCAAGCTCTACCTCAACTTCCCACGGACGCTGTTCTTCTGCTAATGCATTGGCAGATAAAATTGCCAGCACAAGCGCTGCATTTACTTTTAACATAGGATTTTCCTTTACAGTTTTGAACTACTTCTTACAAAACGCATGGCATATAAAACCTCACGTCAATCTGGCCCTGTGATTTTATTGTGCCATTCCCTTAAATACTGTGCGGATAGTAACCTAGAGTAACAAACCGCAAAAGTAAAAAAGGCGGATTGCTTGAGCATATCCGCCTTTTTCACTACTGTTTAAACTTATTTCTCAACAAACGCTCGTTCAATAACATAATCACCCTGCTCGCCAATACGCGGGGAGATTTTGAAACCACGCGCATCCAGCAATTCACAGGTGCTCGCCAACATCTCCGGGCTGCCACACAACATGGCACGATCTGTTTCAGGATTGAATGGTGGCAAACCAATATCTTCAAACAATTTACCGCTTTCAACCAAATCCGTTAAACGCCCCTGGTTGCGGAAAGGTTCACGCGTTACTGAAGGATAGTAAATTAATTTTTCACGCACCAAATCGCCAAAAAATTCGTTGTTTGGCAATTCATTCATGATGTAATCCATGTAAGCCAATTCACTTACCGTACGAACACCATGGAACAACACAACCTTGTCAAACTTTTCATACACAGATGGATCGCGAATTAAACTTAAGAAGGGAGCCAAACCTGTTCCCGTGCTGAGGTAATACAAGTTTTTACCAGGTGTTAAATCGTCAATCAGCAAAGATCCAGTTGGTTTTTTACCAACCAATAAATCATCGCCCACTTTCAAATTTTGCAAATGTGAAGTCAGTGGTCCATTGGGAACTTTAATGCTGAAAAATTCCAACTCTTCTTCATAATTTGCACTGGCAATACTGTAAGCACGCAATAATGGACGACCGTTTATTTCCAAACCAATCATCACAAATTGGCCATTTTCAAAACGCAATGAATCAGAACGTGTAGTGGTAAAGCTAAACAAAGAGTCATTCCAGTGACGCACACTCAATACTTTCTCGGGAGCTACAGCAGCCATTTCTTTTTTACCTTAAATAGTTTCTACATTAATTTTTAAGCGCGTTAATTTGTGCACTTAATCAAAGTGCCGCTGAAATTTTCGGCACGGCATCAAATAAATCTGCTACCAAACCATAATCCGACCATTGGAAAATCTGTGCATCAGGATCCTGGTTAATCGCAATAATCAAGCGGCTTTCTTTCATGCCAGCAATATGTTGCGCAGCACCGGATACACCAATCGCGATATAAACATCTGGCGCCACCACCGTGCCCGTTTGACCAACTTGCCATTCGTTTGGAGCAAAACCTGCATCAACTGCCGCACGTGTTGCACCTATGGCTGCATTCAATTTATTTGCCAAAGGTTCCATGAGCGCTTCGAATTTTTCCGCGCTGCCAAGCGAACGACCACCCGTTACTATGACGCTGGCAGTACCCAATTCAGGGCGCTCGCTGACCTGGATATTTTCACTGACAAAACGCGATAAACCTTTATCACCCGTTGTCGCAATTGTTTCAATCGGTGCAGATTGCTCGCCATCTTTAGCAGCGGTAAAACCTGTCGGGCGAACCGTCAGTAATTTAATGGCTTCCGATGTTTGGACGGTTGCATTTAAATTTCCAGCATAAAGCGGACGCACATAGGTTGATGCATCAATAATTTTGGTAACTTCTGACACCATATCAACATCAAGTAATGCAGCCACACGTGGCAATAAATTTTTTCCAAAGCTGGATGCAGCAGCAATAATATGCGAGTAATTTGCCGCAATACTTTTTACTAAAGGTGCCAAATTTTCAGCGAGCGGTTTTGCATAGGCTGCATCATCAGCCACCAATACACGAGCAACACCTTGCACCTTGGCAGCTTGTTGCGCGATAGCCGAAACGTTTTGACCAACAACCAATACATCAATATTGCCACCCAATTGCGATGCAGCAGTGATAGCTGAACGCGTTGCGGCCTTTAACGTTTGTTGATCAAATTCTGCGATTAATAACACTGACATTTAGTTCACCTTCACTTGCGCTTGCAAAACGCCAATCAACTCTTCAACACTGTTGAGCATTTTACCGGCAGCGCGCGCTGGTGGCTCGGCAACATTAATCGTGGTTACTTTGCTTGATGTGCCGACATTCAAATCTGAAAGGGCAATTGTTTCCAATGGCTTTTTCTTCGCCATCATCATATTCGGGAGTTTGATATAGCGCGGATCATTCAAACGCAAATCAGCGGTGATAACTGCCGGCAAATTCAACTCAACCGTTTCCTGGCCGCCATCAATTTCACGTGTCACTTCTGCTTTGCCATTTGCAATTTTAATTGTCGATGCAAAAGTCGCCTGGCCGACATCCAATAAAGCCGCAAGCATTTGGCCGACTTCGGCAGCATCGTCATCAATCGCTTGCTTGCCAATCAACACCAATCCTGGCGCTTCGCGCTTTACAATTTCACGCAGCACTTTTGCGCTGGCGAGGGAATTCAAATGATCCGCAGTTTCAACCAGAATCGCACGATCCGCGCCTAATGCCAGGGCATGACGCAGGACGTCCTGCGCATTGGCGGCACCTGTTGTTACCACGACAACTTCAGTGGCAGTGCCTGCTTCTTTTAAACGTACGGCCTCTTCAACAGCATGTTCATCAAAGGGGTTAATACTCATTTTGGCGCTGGCGATATCCGCCCCGCTACCATCGGCCTTCGCACGTACGCGGACGTTATGATCCACAACGCGCTTGATTCCAACCAACACTTTCATGCTTGCAGCTCCGTAATCATTTGGGCCCAATTATAAATAGTTGAATAACATCTGTAAAATTGATTACTCTTATATTGTTAATCAATAATACTGATATAAATACATCTGACGATAAAACCGGAAAACGGCGCGCATTATAGTGCTTTAACATCGAAAACTTGTTGTCTTTAGCATGTTTAAAATCAATAAATCGCTATTTAACGCGTCATTTTCCCCAAAGAGGCCACCAGAATGAAATTTAGCCTACGCCAGCTTGAGGTTTTGGTTGCGATTGGCCGCGAAAGCAGTGTGTCGCGCGCCGCAGAAGCGCTCTCCATGACCCAATCAGCCACCAGCATGGCACTGGCAGAATTGGAAAAGCAGTTCAGTACCCGACTCTTTGATCGCCAGGGTAAACGCTTGCAATTGAACACTGAAGGACGTGAGTTGTTGCCAAGGGCGATGGAATTGCTTGACCGCGCCCAGGAACTGGAATCGCTGCTGGAAGGCAAGACAGGTACGGGCTCATTGCGCATAGGCGCGACTTTGACTATCGGGAACTATCTTGCCACCTTATTAATAGGTGACTACATGCAGCAGAGTCCGGGCAGCAAAGTTGAACTTGCCGTCCAGAATACCTCCGCCATTATTGAACAAGTTGCGCACTTTAAACTGGATTTAGGCCTGATTGAGGGCGCGATTCACCACCCTGACTTGCAAATTACTCCTTGGGTAGATGATGAGCTGGTGATTTTTGCCGCACCGGATCATCCCCTAGCCAACAAGCAAGATATCAACGTCCAGGATTTAATCGACGAGCGCTGGATTCTGCGCGAACGCGGTTCGGGCACTCGCCAGGTTTTTGATGCCGCCATGCGACACCATCTTAATAACCTAAAAGTTCTGCTCGAACTGGAACACACCGAAGCGATCAAGCGCGCGGTTGAATCTGGCTTGGGGATTGGTTGCATTTCGCGCCTGGCGCTCAAGGACGCCTTTAAACGAGGTAGTTTGATTCCTTTGGAAATAGCTGGCCTGGATTTGAAGCGCCAATTCAATTTTGTCTTGCACAAACAAAAATTTTTAACCGCCGGCATTTCTGCATTTTTAAAACTTTGCCGAGAAGTTACCGAGAACGTCAGCCGTAGTGACCTTATCATTTTGCGCAAGCCCGATGGCAAACCTGTTGAGTATCGCTAGCAACTGGAAAATTAATTTTCCTCATTCACTTTATTTTGCCGTAAACGCATTAAGCGCTCGCGAGCAGCTTTACGTTCTTCCGGCGTCATATTTTTAAATCGCTCACGCATTTTTTGTTTTTGTTCTGGTGTTAATGATTGCCATTTTTCACGCATGGCTTTTTTTTGCTCTTCAGGTAAAGCCTGGAATAATTCCAAACGTTTATGCACCTCAGCCTTCTGGTCAGGTGGGAGATTATTGAAATCCTTGTAGCGTTTACGCAAGTTTTCTTTTTGCTCTGCCGGCAAGCTTTTCCATTTCTCAAAACGCTCCAGCATTTTTTGTTGTTGTTCAGGCGTCAAGCTGGAAAATTTGTCCGCTTTTTTAACTAGTTGTTGGCGACGTTCAATGGGCATTTTGTCCCATTTACCCTGCACCGAAGATAACACCTGTTGCTGAGCGGGAGTTAATTGGTTCCAGGTCGGCGCTGAATCAGCCAGTAATCCGGGAGCAAAAGACAGGCATAATAATAAAATAAAAATTCTCATAATCCGGCTCCTTTCGCGCTCGATGATGAATTCTGCAAAGACGACTTTTGTTCAGGTTTCATAGCAGTATTGCCAGCTTTTGGTTTATTGGAGGACGCTTTTTCTTTTGCTGCATCATCTGTTGTATTTCTCAATTGCCCAAGGTCACCATCTTTCATGCCGATAATTTGGTCATACTCAAGCGGGTCTAAAACATTGCCATTATCATCACCGAATTCAGCCATGTATTCCCAAAATTCTTGCGATGGCGCAGATGTATCGGCAATCGCGGGAACTGCAATTAACATTGCACCAACAAAACAGGTTCGCGGCAATAAAAAACTAAGCATCGGTATCCTCCAACGCCATCAACATATCAATATCGTCCATTTCTTCAGCGGAAATGGGCATGTCTTGCGATACAATTTCCAATTCGGAATCGAGACTGGAATTTACTGCTTGCTGATGCATTACAAAAGGAATCAATAATAATGCAGCCACACTCGCCGCCGCCGCTAATTGCACCCATTTACGCGAAAATTCTGATGGATGATGTAATGCTTTTATCCGCGTTTTTTTTAATCGTTGCAGAGTTACGTCATCAATATCATCAAGGCTTTTATCTAATGCTTGATTCATCGCCGAAATCAAATGCCGATCATTTTTATTGACATCGTGTGATGAAGTTTTGTTTGTCATATCAACCTCGACTTTTACGCATTGTTGCGCAAATGCTCGCGCAGCGTTTGTAATGCCCTGAAATAATGAGTTTTCACGCTACCCTCACTACATCCCATGCTAATTGCAGTTTCCTGCACATCAAAACCTTCCCAGGCTCGCAACATAAAAGCCTGGCGTTGTCGCAGCGGTAATTGTTCAAGCGCATTAATCACGCATTGGACATCGCTGGCACGCGACAATAATTCCGCAGGATCTTGCTCTCGTTCATCAACCACGGAATTAATTTCATCTTCGCAGTCATCATCTGCATCATTTTTTGATGATTGCCAAAACCATTTCCTGTTACGCGTTTGCTGGCGATGCCAATCTGTAATTCGATGTTGCAAAATTCGCTGAAACAGCAACGGCCATTCTGCTGCGGGACGAGCACGATAATGCTGCACAAGTTGCGTCATTGCATCTTGCACAATATCCAGCGCATCTGCTGGTTTGCGCGTGCTCAATATCGTCGTTCGATATGCCCTGCGCTCAACTTGACTCAAAAATTCACCAAGCGAAATCGATGTCGATTTCGCTTCAGATAAATTCAATTGAGTAAGCTCACTCTCTAACATCAACAAGATCTCTGGCGCGGCCTGCGGCCTTAGCGAGATTTTTTCAACGGGTGTACTACTGTACGGTTTTTGGTTTCACCATTTTGTGGTGTTTCCGAAATTTCTTTTGTAATCGTATTGGCATTTTTATCAATGGTCGCGTTCACTGAACGATCCACCACCTTGCCATTGGCTGTAATCATATGCCCTTGGGATGTGTAACCTGTTGCCGTTTTGTATGAGACCGTTTCCCCGGAATAACTTTTTCCATCAAAGGTGGTGCCTGAAGTCTTGGTAGTACGTGTGCCATCGGTTTTATTGGAGGTTACATCTGTACGATGTGTAGCCGTAGCGCCAGTGCTGTCGGTTCTGGTGGTTGTGCGGGAATAACCGTTGTCCGTTTTGGTTTTACTGGTTTGGCTATTCACAATAGTGTGCTTGTGATGCCTTGCCGTTACATCTGCAGCCAACGCGTTGTTGGCTGCCCCAAGGGCAACAACCAGGGAAACGGATAATAAGGTCTTGGTAAACATAGCTTTTAACATAGCGGTACTCCAAATGATCATCAACGAGGGAAAATGTTTGGGCGCTTTATTGCGCAGTCATAGCAAATAACGCCTGTTCCTCATTTTGGTTGACCTGTTTTTTAAAAATTTTTTACTGTTCTGTTTATCTGTCCGGTAATCATGCCCGAGCAAGTTTGTAATATTTCAAGGCATAAAATTCCTCAAAATAAAACGTTCCAACGAACTCGTTAGGATAAGTATCACTATTGAGCGCTAAATTCGCATTCAGGGCGTTCTCCAAAGCCGGGATTCGGCGATGATATTGATTGCTTTTATGGGAATAATTAAAAAAAATATCTACAAAAGCGATCAATTTTAAGTAGAATAGCCTCCGAATTGACCAAATTGACGGAAAACCATAATGACTGACATTTTAGTAGATGACTTGAATGTGGTATCGCAAGAATTGCTGATATCACCTGACGAACTTAAGGCTGAACTGCCGTTGTCGGATAAGGCGCGCGATGTTGTGACCAAAGGACGCGCGGTAGTGCGCGATATTCTTGATCGCAAAGATCACCGTATTTTCCTCGTGATTGGCCCCTGCTCCATTCACGATGTTGAAGCGGCCAAAGATTATGCCCAGCGCCTGAAAAAACTGGCGGATGAAGTCAGCGATACTATTTATATCGTTATGCGCGTCTATTTTGAGAAGCCACGTACTACCGTGGGCTGGAAAGGTTTGATTAATGATCCTTACCTGAATGACTCCTTCAAAATTCAGGAAGGTTTGCATATTGGCCGTAAGTTATTGTTGGATATAGCAGAAATTGGTTTGCCTGCCGCGACTGAAGCGCTTGATCCAATTTCTCCACAATACTTGCACGATCTGATCAGTTGGTCTGCCATTGGTGCGCGCACTACTGAATCGCAAACACATCGCGAAATGGCGAGTGGTTTGTCATCAGCGGTGGGTTTCAAAAATGGTACTGATGGTGGTTTAACGGTTGCAATCAATGCTTTGCAGTCAGTGTCCAAACCACATCGTTTCCTCGGTATCAATACTGAAGGCCAGGTCGCGATTATCCATACCCGCGGTAATAGCTATGGCCATGTTGTATTGCGTGGTGGGAATGGCAAACCAAATTATGATTCAGTCAGCGTTGCACTATGTGAACAGGAACTCGAGAAGGCCAAGATTACGCCCAATATCATGGTTGATTGCAGCCATGCAAACTCCAACAAAAACCATGAGTTACAAACCCTGGTAATGGAAAACGTGGCAAACCAGATTCTTGAAGGCAACAAATCCATTATCGGATTGATGGTTGAAAGTAATATAGGTGCAGGCAACCAAAGTATTCCTGCCAACTTGTGTGACTTGAAATATGGTATTTCGGTAACAGATGCGTGTATTGATTGGGAAACAACTGAAAGAACCGTCAGGAAAATGCGTGACACCATCAAGGATAATTTGCTTAAGAGAAAGCTTTAAGAAAAAAACATATAGTGTTGATATGTAAGTAAATAAGCGGCTATTGCCGCTTATTTTTTATCCTGGATAGACGTTTTAATTACTTTTTAACAAAAATCTCGCTAAGGTTCGCACTAAGAATTCTTAGCAATTACAAAGCCCCCCTGATAGATTCATTTCTAACGGACTGCTATAGAACAACTCATAAATATAACGAAGTCACCAGGTGCCGGGTCGGTCCGTTAGGAAAAGAAGGTGAAATACCAACATCCCTTCCTATCTATATCCGCTCTCTTGCGCCAGACTTTTGCCTGTTTAACCACTTAATACTTTTTAAGTTTTTAGCGGAGCGCAGTATGGCAACCAGTCAACATGCATTTCAACCAAATATAGAAACATCGCAACACGTTGCCCAGGTTAAGGCAACACAACCAGCCATTGATCTGGAACACGTGAGTGTGAGCCAATTGCTTGGCCGTGATTATCTATTTATCAATACTAAAGAAGTGGAGTTGCCGCTCAAAAACCCTGGCGTTATGTATGGATTATTAGATGACCTCATCCAACAACTCGGGCTGGCAGAAACCCATACGGTAGCGGTCAGCGTGGAAGAATCGCCAATAGGCACCTTATCTTTTACCCGGCACGACCTGACCTGGTACAAACAAAAGATTTGCCGGATTAACAGCATTGCCATCACCCATGTAGAGCAGCATGAATTTATGGAAATGATTTGGCGCTGCAGCACTGCCGCTCTTATTTATTAAACCATTGATTGATATCTTCAAGAAATAAATGCCGTGGACTCACATCCATGGCATTTTTCTTTTAAGGAGAGTCATCTCCCAAGATTGTTATTTGAGCCAATGGAATCCTCTCACCCGAAGTGAACTTGATCGTATCTCAAGCATCTAACGCTGAAGATTTAAGAGTCAACCCCAATAAAACCTGTTCCTGATGCCTATAGGCAACTACAGTTTTTTACAGCTCCAGACAGCGCTAATGATGGCCTGTCCTGTTACAAGTACGTTATAGTAAGCCCCTCGCTAGCCGCCGCTCGCCAGTTCGGCTGCCGTCCAACTTTTGAGATCTGTTTATGCAACCTTTGTTTTCGCGAATTTTACGTACCTCACTTATCACGTCAGCCCTCGTTTTTAGCCTAAGCAGTTTTGCCCTCGATGATACGGCAAAGGCAGTCAAATTAAAGCCGCTTGAAATCCAATCCAAAACGACGATAGAAATTGTCAACCAACTCAGCGAACACCATTATCGCAAACAAGAATTGAATGACAGTTTGAGTTCACGTTTTTTAGACGAATACCTGAAAACCCTCGATAGCTCAAAAAATATTTTTCTCGCATCAGACATTACCGAATTCGATAAATATCGCAAAACCTTTGACGATGATTTCAAAGCCGGGAAATTAAATAACGGCTTTACGATTTACAATCGTTTTGGCGAGCGCTATATCGCACGCTTAAATCGAGCCATTACCATGCTCGACGATAAAAAGGTTGAGTTTACCTTTGATGCTGACGAAAGCTTCAATCCCGAAAGAAAAAATGCAACCTGGCCAACCGATGCTGAAGCAGCTGATAAATTGTGGATGCAAAATATTAAAGCAAGTTTGCTGAGTTCAATGCTCAACGGAAAAACCCTGGAAGAAAGCCGCACCAATTTGCGTAAGCGATTCACCACACAATTGCGCTATTTTAACCAGCAAACATCTGAAGAAGTTTTTAGCATCATGATGAACTCACTGACGATGCTATTTGATCCGCATACGAATTATTTATCGCCCGACAATTCACAAAGTTTTGCAACAAGCATGACCAATAAATTTGAAGGCATAGGCGCAGAATTAAAAACAGATGACGATTACACTAAAGTTGCACGCCTGATTCCGGCAAGCCCGGCGGAAAAACAAGGCCAGTTAAAACCTAATGACAAAATTGTTGGCGTTGCGCAAGGTGAAAAAGGTGAATTCGAAGATATCATCGGTTGGAGACTCACCGATGTGGTAAAAAAAATCAAAGGTCCAAAAGGCACTATTGTTCGCCTGGAAGTTATTGCTGCTGATCCCACCATTACCCAACATAAAATTATTCCGATCAAACGTGACACCATTGAACTTGAAGAGCAAAAAGCGAAAAAAGCTATTTTAAATGTTAAGAATGGCTCACAAGTATTGAAACTGGGTGTTATCAATATTCCGGTGTTTTATGGCAACTTTGACCCCAACTCAAGTGTGGGTCGCGACGTGTATCGTTTATTGCAAGAATTCAAACAAGACAATATCGACGGCATTATTTTAGATTTGCGCGAGAACGGCGGTGGTTCCCTACCTGAAGCGGCAACGCTGACTAATTTGTTTGTTGATCCGGGTCCTGTGGTACAAATTCGCCAGAGCAACGATTTTATTTCGCGCGATGTGCGCGCAACTGTTCCTGCAGTTTATCGCGGCCCGTTAATTGTATTGGTGAATCGTTTTAGTGCCTCGGCCTCAGAAATTTTTGCCGGTGCAATCCAGGATTATGGCCGCGGCCTTATCGTAGGCTCCACCACCTGGGGTAAAGGTTCGGTACAAAGTTACATGCCAATCGATAAGGGCGAAGGCAATATTAAAATCACCCAGGCTAAGTTCTATCGAATCTCCGGTGACAGCACACAACATCGCGGCGTCATTCCTGACATTGAATTACCGAGCTTAATTGATACGAAAGAGCTGGGTGAAAGTAGCTACGATAATGCTCTGCCCTGGGACCAGATTCGTGCCGCACCACATGATATTTACAACAATATGAGCGATATTTTGCCGGTAATAAAATCCGCGCACCTGGAGCGTATGAAAACGGACCCCGAATTTGTTTATATAAAGCAGCAGGCAGCACTTTATGATGAATTAAACAGCAAGAAAACCGTGTCTTTGAAATTAGCTACCCGCCAGCAGGAGCAACAGCAAATTGAGCAACGCACCCTGGCAATTGAAAATCAAAAGCGCAAAGCAAAAGGTGAAGCTGTCTATGCAAATTATGCTGATTACAAAGCCAAGGAATTGAAAAAAGACGATGAAGAATCGGCTGCACCAAAGAAAAAAGAATTTGAACCTGAAAAAGATCCTTATTTAGTAGAAACGGGTAAAATTTTAGGTGATTTTATTTTGCAAACTAAAAAACAAGTTGCGCAAAAAGTTGCAACGCCATAATTATTATTAAAGATTAATCAAACCCGGGATGACATCTCGGGTTTTTTTATCCCTTGGAATCGTTCTTATGAAAGTTATCTCCTTTAACGTAAACAGTGTTCGCCAACGTATGGGCCATTTGCAAGCAGTGATCGATCATCACGCGCCTGACTTTATCGGCCTGCAAGAAACTAAAGTCAATGACCCCGACTTTCCAGTCGCTGATTTTGAAAAACTCGGTTATCACTTTGCTTACCACGGACAAAAAACCCATTACGGCGTGGCCCTGCTATCTAAATATCCTTTCAAGAGCACATTAAAAGGATTTCCCACCGATGATGAAACGGCACAGAAACGTTTTATTGGCGGTACATTTGATACGCCTTTGGGCGAGGTTACGGTATTGAATGGTTATTTTCCGCAAGGTGAAAGTCGTACCCACCCCGTAAAATTCCCCGCAAAAGAAAAATTTTATGCAGATTTGTTTTCTTATTTGGGTTCAACACATTTAGCAGACCAGAATATTATTTTGATGGGCGATATGAATATTTCCCATCAGGATTGCGATATCGGTATTGGGGAAGACAATCGCAAGCGCTGGTTGCGTACGGGAAAATGTAGCTTTTTACCGGAGGAGCGCGTTTGGTTGAACCAATTATTGGATTGGGGATTCAAAGATACGTTTCGCGAATTGAACCCGGAAGTGGCAAACCTGTTTAGCTGGTTTGATTACCGTAGCGGCGGTTTTGAAGATAATCCAAAACGCGGATTGCGCATTGATTTAATCCTCGCCACACAAAAATTGCACGAGGCCTGCATTGAAACGGGAATTGATTACAATATTCGCGGCCTTGATAAAGCATCAGACCACTGCCCTATTTGGGCAACATTCAAAAAGCCGGAATAGTTTTTAATTTTTTATGCCCAACAAAAAGCCCGATTGCAAAATGCAATCGGGCTTTTTGTTGGCTACTGTTCCTACAATTTATTTATGGAAAGAAATATCCAGTAAATGCAATTCACTGTCTGATTTACCGCTGCTACGAACCAATAAATAAATATTCTGGTAACCCGTTTGCGCCTGCAACTTCAATTCAGTACGCGAATAACTATCCGCAAGGCTCGCCGGGTTTTCACCATGTGCAATCACAACACCTGTTGGAGAACCCTCACGCAACTCAAATTGCCATGGAGTACCTTGCAAGGTTGCCCAAGCGCCCACACGCAATGCGGAAATACTGCTTAAATCGTAAGTGCCCAAAGGTACATTAATCCACGCGCCTGTGGCAGGTAATTTAATGGTGTCACGCGTTTTATGCCTTGCTTTTTCAATCAGTTTGTCTGCGTTATTGAAATCAAACACAGGATACAAATAAAAACGCGCGGGCATAACTGTTACTGATTTTTTCACCGTAATAGGGCCAACAGCAGGACTTCCTTTATCGGTATACGAGGTTACCAACTCAAAAATCTGTGTTGTTATACCAGCAGGTTCATCATTCGACTCAAATGCTTTTTGATCTTGCGCATTTGGCGTAAAACTCAATGAACCTTGCAGCGGCAAAGATTTCTTCACATCAGCCAGCGATAAAACATACGTTGCCAATGCAGTTCTGTCTTCATCACTTAATGTCGCAAAGGATGGCATATTCAACTCACCCCATACACCACTGCCGCCTTTCTTGATTTTATTGACCAAATGGTTCAAACCATTTTTATCATTTTTGTATTTTGCAGCCACATCTTTAAATGCAGGCCCCACCACCTTGGTATCAAAACTATGGCAAGCCTTACAACCGTTGGCTTCCATTATGCCTTTCGCCACAGTAGCAACATCGGCTTGCTGATGCCCTTGTGCAGCAGGTTCATTTGCATCATGTTTTGCGGCAAATGCGATGGAAAGATTTGCATCGTCATCAGCGATCACACCATCTTCTTTGTCGTTCACAGCAATTGAATATTTAATTGCTGTTGTATTCGGCCAATAGAAAGATTGGTTTGCATCCAGTGTCACATCAATAACAGCAGGTTCATTACCCACTTGTACTTTTGATTCTGTACTTGCCGTTGCACCGGCAGGATCTTTCACATCAAGTTTGACAATATATTCGCCCACTTCCGCGATTGAAATTTCTTGTTGTTGGTTAGTGCCCAGTGGAGTTACTTTTCCATCCGGCGATTTTAACAACCAGGTATAAGTCAGTTTATCGCCATCCAAATCAAATGATGGTTTTGCATCAGCAATGGTTTTAAATGGAGCGGCGCCTTGCGATTTATCAAAACTGATTTTTGCAATCGGCGGACGATTACCCGGGCCGGCATATTCAATGCGGCTTAAACTCGCTTCAGGATTACCTTTAAACCATGCTTTTCCATATTCAAGCACGTACAAGGTTCCATCAGGAGCGAAGCGCGAATCGATTGGCGAGGTGTATTCGATTTGTGGAGCAAATGGTTCGATTTTGATAATGCGACCCGCTTCATCAAAGCTCACCGCTTTTACCCAGTTACGCATAAAATCAAGGATAAATAATTTATTGTTGTAGTACGCAGGAAGACGATGTTCACTCGCAGGGTATTTATCTTCGTGATAAACATCAGCAACCAGTGCCATACGCCCGCCTTTACCTAACTCAGGAAATTCATCGGAGGCGCCGTAGGGATACCACAACAACGGACGTTGTGCTGGAGGTAAATTTTTCAAACCTGTATTACGCGGAGAATTATTGACAGGCGCGAGCGGATTAAAAAATTTCTCTGATTTCCCGGTCGCGTAATCATAATCTTTGTACGCATAATTATTGCCGACAAATAATGGCCAGCCAAAGTTACCTGCTTTGGTTACCCGGTTCACTTCGTCATAACCGCGCGTGCCTTTCAATGGCGAATCTTCACCGGCATCTGGGCCTATGTCGCCATAAAATAAGGTTGATGTTGGTTTATCGTAAGTAATTTTATAGGCGTTACGCGTACCCATTACATAAATTTCAGGGCGGCCATCTTTAGGATCGCTAAACAAATTGCCTTTCGGAATATCGTAGCCACCTGTTTCTTTTGGAATGATACGCAATACTTTGCCACGGAAATCCTGGGTATTTCCGGCACCGCGTAATGCATCGCTTTTGGCGGCATCTTCACGCATATCCAACGGGCCATAACCTTCTTCGGTAAATGGATTTGAGTTATCACCGGTTGAAACAAATAATTCGCCGTTATTGCCAAATTCCAAATCGCCACCTGTGTGGCAGCAGTTTTGGTCAATATGATATTCCCACAAGATTTCTTCAGAACTGTTATCCAGTTTTCCTTCTTTCCATTTGAAGCGCGACAAACGTTCAACTGAACTGCCATCTTCTTTTGCAGCGTTATAGGTTGCATAAATGTTTTGATTTTTATCGAAGTTTGGATCTACCGCAAAACCGAGCAAACCAAATTCAATAGAACCATGTGGATCTACGGTAATTTTACCGCCATCACGCTCTTTGCCCGTTTTATAATCGATGACCACAATGCTACCGCCACGTTGGGCAATCAACGCATCGCCATTGGCAAAGAAACTTAAATTAACGGGCTCATCCAAATGATCGATGAGTGTTTTCTTAACAAAACGATTGGGTTCCGGCTCTGATTTGGTGTAATCCAGTTTGGGCTTCCCGCCTACCGCATATTTCAAACCACCCAATAATATTTTAATGAATTCCGGATTTGAAAAAGTTTCTGCAGTGTGGCCGAGTCCAGTATAAAAAGAACGACCTCCATCAAAATCGTGGTACCAGGTAATCGGGTGGTAATCACCCTGTGTGCCACCACGATAGGTTTTTTCATCGACGGTTAATAACACCTTGTTGAATTCATAGAAGTCACGATAGTCGTACCATTCGTCAGCAATTTCAAATGAAGACGGTAGCGACTCGGTTGCAAGATGGTGTGAGTCTTTAACAATGACGCGTGCGCCTTGTACGTTACTCGGCTCATTGGGATGACTTTTAAATACAGCGCCCAACAAACGGCGATACCAATACCAGTCTCCTTCCCACTCCGTATCGGCTGCGGAATGAATGCCAACAAAACCGCCACCGGCCTGGATAAAACGCTCCATGGCAACTTGCTGGTTATCATCCAATACATCCAGGGTTGTATTCAAAAAAACGATGGCATTAAAAGTGCTCAACTGTGCATCGGTAAACAGGCTGGCATCCTCAGTGGCAACAACGCTGAAGGCGTTTTCATTTGCCATTTTTTGCAAGGCAGCTATGCCTGCCGGAATAGAGTCATGTCGCCAGCCTTTGGTTTTTGAAAAAACCAGAACTTTTGCATCTTTTATGTCGGAATTAAAAAGTGCCTGGGCTTTTGCATCTTCTGGCGGTGTGGTGGCGGTTTGTTTGGTAGATTCACCACAGGCCACCAGGACAAAAATCAAACTGGAGATAACTAACTTAGGCCAGAGCAAAGAAATACGCATCTTGATTCCTTCTATATTTAATTTGATAGTAACCAGGGACTATGCCGCAGGTTGGAAACACAAAAGTATTGAGGTTGGCAACGAAACATTCTTGTTGGCGGCTCAGCTCGATAAAAACATATCGAGAGGCGAATTGACCTATCACTCAAAATTGCGGGCTGAGTCTAGCAGTGCGATATCTGCCAGACATCTTGATTTACATTCATAAACTTTTCTTTCCCTCGGTTTATCCTCCTAACCTTAGAAGAAATGTTTCCAGAGTCAACCAATTTGGATGGAGATGATTGTGTGAGGGAGAGATTTATATGGCGCATTATTTTTCCAAAGTCGATACCAGGACTGTTTTTATGATAAAGCCCAATAATCCTAAACCCAGGGCTAAAAAAAGAATGAAAGTACCGAACTTGCCTGCGTTGGATTTCTTCGCCAAATCCCACACGATAAAAATCATAAATGCGATTAAGCCGCCAACACAGATATAAAGTGACCATGATTCGAATTGTTCAACTGTCATAAGTGCCTCAATTTATTAGGAAATGAATCTTTATTGACCAAAATGGCCCTATTTTGGGGCTATTCTAGCGAAAATGAGCAACTACTTATAGCAAACCCCTATTCATATGGTTTGCAAAAATATACACTCCTTTGCACGGGCCTAGTTCTTATCCTAGAAGTCGAAAATTAGTCCGTTAATTTCAAACAATGTCCCATACTGACGGAGCACACCATGAAAACTATTCAAATCGTTGCATCATTCATCCTTGCTGCTGGTCTTTTGAGCGGCTGCTCTAAGCACGAATCTGCCCCTGCTGAAGCACCAGCTCCAGCTCCTGTTGTTGAAGCACCAGCTCCTGCAGAAGCTCCTGCTGTTGAAGCTGCATCGTCTTCTTCTGACGCTTCTTCTGATGCTGCATCTTCTTCTGATGAAGCTGCTGCATCTTCTGCTGCTGCTCAGTAATAAGCTGCATCCACCCGTATTCATTCGGGTAAAAAAAGGTCGCCTATGCGGCCTTTTTTGTTTTTAGCCCAACACAAATCCTTGTGATAATGACTATTAACTTCACGATCAATCCAGGCCCGCATCAATCTAACAACATGGGTGCCAGAAATAGATCGCCTTCCTTTATAATGCCCCATATTTCTGCTGACTTTTTAAAATAGGAAACACCATGGCGCGTGAACAAATGCATTATGACGTTGTAATTATCGGTGCGGGTCCCGCTGGCCTTGCAGCGGCGTGTCGTTTACGCCAGCTCGATGCCAACTTAAGTGTCTGCTTATTGGAAAAAGGTGCAGAAGTGGGCGCGCATATTTTGTCTGGCGCAGTATTTGAGTCGCGTGCACTGGACGAATTGTTTCCTGACTGGAAAGCCAAAGGCGCGCCATTAGAAACTCCGGTAACAGCAGAAGATTGGCAATTCTTGAGTTCCGCGACCAAATCATTGCACATTCCCAACAGCTTGCTGCCATCTGTGTTACACAATGAGGGCAACTACATTATTAGCCTTGGCCGTTTATGCCAGTGGCTTGCAGAACAGGCTACCGAATTGGGTGTCGATATTTTTCCTGGATTCGCAGCAGCGCAAGTGCTTTATCGCGACGATGGCAGCGTTGGCGGAGTCATTACCGGCGATATGGGTCGAGCTGCTGATGGCAGCGAAAAACCTGATTTTGTTGAAGGTATCGAGCTACACGGAAAATACACGTTGTTTTGCGAAGGTGCCCGCGGACATTTGGGTAAAGCATTAATTACCCATTTCAAGTTAGATGAAGGTAAAGACCCGCAACATTACGCTATAGGTATAAAAGAAATTTGGCGCGTACCCGCTGCACAACATAAAGAAGGTTTGATAATGCATTCATTGGGTTGGCCACTCAGTGAAACAGGCACAAGTGGTGGTGGCTTTTTGTATCACTTGAATGATTCACAGGTTGCCCTGGGGTTGATTACTGATCTCTGCTACAGCAATCCGCACCTAAGCCCTTTTGATGAATTCCAGCGCTACAAACATCACCCCAAGATTGCACAATACCTTAACGGTGGCGAACGTATAAGCTACGGCGCACGAGCACTTGTAAAAGGTGGAATCCAATCGCAACCTAAAATGTTTTTTGCGGGCGGTTTATTGTTAGGTGATGATGCAGGTACATTAAACTTTACGAAAATCAAAGGCAGCCATACCGCTATGAAAAGTGGCATGATCGGCGCCGAGGTAATTGTGCAAGCATTGGCCGCTGGCCGCGCGAATGATTCTCTTGGCGAATTTGAAACAGCTTATAAAAATTCATGGGCTTACGAAGAGCTTTATGAACAACGCAATGTGGGCCCTGCGCAGCAAAAATTTGGAACGCAACTCGGCAGCCTTTACGGTTTTATCGATATGACCTTGCGTGGCAAATTGCCCTGGACCTTGCATAATCGCAGCGCTGACCATACGCAATTAAAACTCGCGAGCCAGGCTGCAAAAATACATTATCCCAAGCCCGACAATGTGTTGAGTTTTGATAAATTGTCGTCCGTCTATTTATCCAATACCAATCACGCGGAGAACCAACCTTGTCATTTGCAGTTAAAAGATGCGAGTATCCCGATTGCAATTAACCTGCCTCAATTTGATGAACCTGCACAGCGCTATTGCCCAGCCGGTGTTTATGAAATTATTGAAACAGCAAATGGCGAAAAAAAATTTCAAATCAATGCGCAAAACTGCGTGCATTGCAAAACCTGCGATATTAAAGACCCAACCCAAAATATCCAATGGGTAACGCCTGAAGGTGGAGGCGGACCAAATTATTCAGCTATGTAGCCGGGAAACATAAAAAAAAGCCTGCGTCATGCAGGCTTTTTAACATCCTTAATTAGAAGACCCATTACATTCCTTGAGGCAACTCCATTTTCGTTTTTGTCCATTTAATAACAGCAACGATTAAAATAAATATCGCACACATACCCACGGCGACATTCACTTCATAAAAGCTTGGCGAAAAAATAACAAAATAATTTTTGTTTTTAATCAACGTCGAAAAACTTGAAACTGCAAATGGCATCCAATAAAGCCTGAATGTTTGCCAGTGATTAGTGAGATTTCCACCGGAAACACTAAGCATCAACGCAGAGCCAATTACCACGCTAATTCCCAAAGAGTTAATCCAGATTTTAGGTGACGGATCAAAATGAAAATACAGGGTTACAAAATACCAAATCAAATAACACCAAAGCACTAACCTGCCCGGCTTGATATGGGCGAAATAACGGTAAATGGTATTCATATAAATCAAGCGCATAGCTACACTCTTATTTTAATATCTGCATAAAAAGTGCCATATTAAAAAGCCAATAAAACCAAGGTTTGCTTATTAAAAGCAATTCAAAAACAGAAGAAAAAAGTGCATAGTCATTCATATATGCACCGTTTTTTAGCAATTTGACAGTTAAGAATATAAAAACAATATGAACTGAGAACTCCGCTTTGATAGTAACCAAATTATATATTTTGCCAGCCGCCACCCAAGGCTTTATATAAATCTACAGTGGCCTTTAAACGCGCCAAACGCTGCTGAACAAGGGAGTCTTGCGATTGGAAAAAGCTGCGTTGCGAATCCAGTAAGGTTTGTAGATCTATACTGCCTTCACGATACCTGTCTTCATTTAAACGCAAACTCCGCGAAGCTTGTTCAAGAATTTTTTGCTGATTATTTTCCTGTTGCAAAGTGATATTAACACGATTCAAGGCATCATCTGTTTCCTGTAACGCTGTTAAAATTACTTTGCGATATTGTTCGAGCAATTCAACGCGGCGCGACTCACTAATACGAACCTGGTTGGTAACACGTCCGCCCGCAAAAATTGTTTGCGCCAAGGACAAGCTCCAACCTGCGCTTTGCATTGCAGGGTTCAATGAAAATAATTCGGAAGCCGATTTACCCAAATTACCACCAAGCTGTATGCCCGGTAATAATGCCGTACGTGCCGCATAAACGTTAGCTGATGAAGCCTGCAACTGCGCTTCTGCGCTGGCAACATCCGGGCGACGTGTAATTATATCTGCCGGAGTTCCTGCACTCACTTCAGGAATCTTTAAGTCATTAAATGTTTCGTTCGCCAATTGATAAGCCTGGGGGACTTGCCCCTCCAGCAATGCAATAGCGGCACGTGTTTGGTCCAATTGTAATTGCAATGGCAAAAGCGCATTTTGTTGTGAGAGTAAATTGGTTTTTTGTACCGCAACATCTGCCGCAGTTGCTGCGCCATTTCGATAAAGCGAATCCACAATTTTTTGGATACGCTCCGCAATCTCGATATTTTTTTTCGCTGTCGCTATTCGCTCTTGCAATGCCAGGTAATTGAACCAGGCGGTCGCAACACCAGCAGAAATACTCAGGCGAGTTGCCTCATTGGAAAATGCCGTCGCTTTATAATTTGCCTTGGCGGCATGGCGATTAGCCATTTCACCACCCCATAAATCAATTTCATAGCTCGCATTTAAACTTGCAGAGGTTGAAGCGGAATTCGACCAGGTACTTGAATCAGGTTTCGATCTTCGCTCACCGCTGGATGCGCTTAAACCCAGTGAAGGAAACAAACTCGCATTGGCAATATTCATTTGCAATTCGGCTTGTTTCACGCGCTCACTTGCAATAAGGACATCAGGATTTTTTTGCTGCGCAACCTCAACCAATTGCGTAAGTTGCGAAGATCCAAAAGCTTTCCACCATTCTTTTTCAACAGCAATTGCACCTTCTGTCTGGGGTTTATATTCCCACACAGGTGCATATTCGAGGTTGGCTTTAGGTGTTTTATCCATGGATGAGCAAGCCATAATGCTGGCGCAGATCACCAAGCTTAAACACAGAGAAGATGTTTTATAAAAGTTCACTTATTTACTCCGAGGCCAAAGCGACAACAGGATTTAAACGTGCAGCTTTGCGCGCGGGTAAGAAACCAAAAATTAATCCGGTTAAAAACGCACAGCTAAACGCAAGGATTACAGGACCAAGGGAATAATCAATTGGCATTCCAAAATGACCAACAATAGCGGCACTGAGCAATCCGAGAATGACTCCAATAATTCCACCCATCGCCGAAACCGTTAGCGCTTCAATTAAAAATTGCTGCATGATATTTCGCTGGCGCGCACCCGTTGCCATGCGCACACCAATTTCACGCGTACGCTCGGTAACACTTACCAACATGATATTCATAACACCAATACCGCCAACCAACAGCGAAATGGCTGCAATAGAACCTAATAAAATGGTCATGGTATTTTGCGTTGCGGAGAGAGTATCAATCAACGAGGCCATATTGCGGATGGTAAAATCTTCACTGCCGTGTCGCTCGGCTAATAAAGAAGTGACAGAACTTTGTACATCCATCATGTGATCTTCGGAGTCAACAGAAATAGTTACGTTGCGTAAATAGCGACGCCCCATAATACGCAAACTACCTGTGGTATAAGGAACCAGGATTTTATCGTCCTGATCTTGTCCACCCGGGTCTGCACCGCGCTCGGCCATAACGCCTATTACCTGGAACAAAATATTATTCACAATAATATATTTGCCCAAGGGATCTTCATCGGCAAATAATTTTCGAACAACGGTTTTTCCCAAGACAGCAACAGTCGCAAATGTTTTTTCGTCGTCCTCTGTAAAAAAAGTTCCCGTTGAAATATCCCATTTACGCGCTAACGGATATTGGTAACCGGTAGCATTTACTTCGGTACTGACATCTACATTGCCGTAGCGAATGGTGTAAGTTCCCGTTAATTCAGGTAGCGCCGCAACAACGTGAGGTATTTTATTTATCTCGACAACATCGGCGGGAACCAGGGTTTGGACATCAACGAAACGACGCTGTTCTGGTCCTCCTGGTCGTATTAACAATAAATTTGATCCCATCGCGCTGATGCTATCGACCACCGCTTTTTTTGCACCATCGCCAATTGCAAGCATAGTAATTACTGAGCCAACACCAATGACAATTCCCAACAAGGTTAAAATTGTACGAAAGATGTTACTGCGCAAAGAGCGGAAAGCGGTTTTTGCACCCTCTAAAATCTCTGTTGAAAAGCTGGGTTCGCCATGTAATTTATGATCGTTAATGGATGGGTGTGTAACTTCACCAGGGCCTGGATCAGAAATAATTAAACCATCGCTAATTTCAATTAACCTCTGCGCATGGTTAGCGACATGGGCATCGTGCGTGATCAAAATAATGGTGTGCCCCTGCTCGGATAAATTCTTGAGCAGCTTCATAACTTCTTTGCCGCTATTACTATCCAGGGCTCCTGTCGGCTCATCGGCCAAAATAATTTGGCCACCATTCATCAACGCACGCGCAATGGAAACGCGCTGTTGCTGTCCACCGGATAATTGATTGGGACGGTGATCCAGCCGCGCAAACAACCCCAGTGAACCTAATAATTCACTTGCACGTTCACGTCGTGCTTGCGGTGGCATGCCAGAATAGGTCGCAGGCATTTCTACGTTTTCACATGCCGTTGCACCGGCCAGCAAATTATAACTTTGGAAAACAAAACCAAAGGCTTCGCGACGCAATTGCGCTAATTCATCTGCATCTAAAACAGATACGTTTCTGCCGGAAAAATAATATTCACCCGTGCTTGGTTTATCCAGGCATCCAAGGATATTCATTAAAGTGGATTTGCCTGAGCCGGATTGCCCCATGATGGCAACAAACTCACCCGGATAAATTTCCAAATCTATCCCATGCAAAACCCGCGTTTCCAAATCACCGTTTTGAAACGTTTTGGTTACACCGGAAAGTTTTATAAGCGGTTTTTTTTCAGTCATACATTAATCAACAATTAATAAGTCATCTCTTAATGACAAATAAATAATGAGCGAGAAAACGTATCGTTATCTCTCTTACATTTAGCAATTAACCTTTCGGTGATTAACGCATTTGACGGACACCACCGCCCGGAGGAGCACCAGCACCCATTGCTGAACCGGAACTCGCTGTCGCCGGTTTCCCAAGCTGTCGCATACCGGATACTACTGTTTCACCTTCCTGCAAACCTTCAAGCACTTGCACCTGCACGCGATTACTGATTCCTATAACGACATTTCTCTCGGTCAAATTTCCCTGGCTATCTATGACTTGTACAACGGCTGGTTGTGGCTTCATTTCCATACCTGTGAACGCAGGTGGTTTGCGCGGCCCGCGTTTGTGTTTGGATTTATCATCACTATCATTTGCATCGGTATTTTTTGCTTCGGTTTTCGATAATTGATTTGCAGTGTGACCAGATGCGTCTTTTACATCTTGTTTGCCAGCTTTATCCGCATCCGCTAACTCCGGTTTATTTTTTTCCGCATCAGCCGGATTATTTTGCTCAGGTTTTGGTTTGCGATCTTGCCAATTTTGCTTTTGGGTTTTATCTGTCGCCTCACCCGGTTTGCGAGCTTTAAAATTCACTGCAGATGCAGGAATAACCAAGGTGTCTTTTGCTTGCGAGGCAATAAAAAATACTTGCGTGCTCATTTGCGTCATCAAGACTTTGGAATCATTGGGGACTTCAAATAGCGCGTTATAGAGAACAACATTATTTGTCACCGTTGGCGTAGGTTCGACCCGATCCAGCTTGCTGTACCAACGATAATCCTGTCCCCCCAGAGTCGTGAAATACACCGGCATACCGATATGCAGTTTTCCGATATCAGCTTCCGATACCTGGGTTTGAACAGTCATGGTACTGAGATCTGCAATACGCATAATTGTCGGTGCTTGTTGGTTAGCGTTTAAGGTTTGCCCCTGGCGCGATGTGATAGAAACCACTGTGCCGCTCATGGGAGCATAGATACGTGCGAACTCAAGGTTTGCTTCTTCTGCACGCAAACTTGATTCTGTCTGCTGGATTTGCGCTTGCACTGCTTTTAATTGGGCGCTGGCGGATTGATAACTGGCCTCGGCAGTTTGCATGGCTTCTTTTGTAGTAGCATCGTCTTTATATAAATTTTCCTGACGTTCAATGCGTATCTTAGCCAGGATAAGTTGGGCCTGTTTGTCATTGAGTTGGGCTTGCAGATTTAATAATTGCGCGCGGATACCGTCTACTTTTGCGCTATTAACAGTTGCATCAATTTCAGCGAGCAAATCACCCGTTTTAACTTGTTGACCCACAACCACCATCAACTTTTTCAATTGACCGGAAACTTGCGCACCAACATCAACATAATCACGTGGTTGCAAAACACCTGTTGCTGTTACCAGGTTTTGGATATCGCCACGCTCTACTGTTGCCGTTAAATAATTAGCAGCGCTGTTATTGCGATTGGAATAATATTTCCAGCCACCTATAGCCACCACAATGATCAAGATTAAAAAAACAATTCGGCTCAAACGCCATAATGAAAAAAACTCGCCAATGGATGTCAATAATCTAGACATAAGACTTCTCAGTATAAAGATCACTTGGAAAATCAGCTTTTAAAGCCAAATAATGTTAAAAAATAAAAACTCACAGGCCGCAACTTTACCATCATCACGATAAAATTTTGTGCAAACAATGTGACGTTTAAATAGCAAATCCTATGGTTTAAAAATAAAAAACTCGATCAATTATCACATTGATCGAGTTTTTTATTTTTAAACCAGTTTTTTATTATTCGGCAAGAACTTCAAATGTAGCGCTGTAGGTTCCTGAGCGAATGGTTGCGGGTTTAGTGGCTTTATTATCTTTGTATTCAGCACCCAACCAAAACATGCCTGTTTTTTTCCACTGGATTTTTACATGGCCGTTTTTATCAGTTTCATAATGTTGCTCGCCCGGTGACAAACGATAGCGGCTGCCACCTTCAACCACTTCAATTTTTGCGCCTGCTGCCGGTTTGCCATCTATCAGGAATATAAATTCAGACGGTTCGCTCGCAGCCAGATCGTTGGGATGGGTTACGGGAACCAACTCCAACCCCTGGTTCGTAGGTTTTAACGCACCTTTCGATGTTGCACCGACAGTTACAAAAGTTTCCACGCGACGAGATGTCTGGGTCACTTCAAGGTTTTTTGCATTTTTCGGTACAGCGGTCGCAAAATCTGCAGGATCAGCTTTTGCGCCGCGCGCCGGCCAAAAACCGCGCTTGCCTTCTTCTGTTTCCCAACGCGCATTTAAACCGCTGCTTGCAACAAATACTTTGTAGGTACCCTGTTGATTCATCTCAACATCGAAGCTGGTACGCAACTTTCCTTCAAATGCATTTTGCACTTCTGTAGCTGTTGCATCTGGCGCTATGATTTGGATAGGCCCCATTTTGGGCGATCCTGAATCAAAGGTAAAAAATTCCGTCGATAAGGCTAAATCAAATGTAACCCAACCGCCCTTTGCACCTTTACTGGTATCTGATGGCAGCAACCACATGCTGTGTGCATGGGCAACGCCGGCAAGGATCATCGTTGTTGAAAAAAAAGCACATTGAATAAATTTTTTCATTATGGTTTGCCTGCCTTTATGGATTTAATTCAAGTGTCACGACGCCAACTTCTGTCGTACCGTTTGCAGAAAGCGAAGTAGCTTTTTCAACAGGCCATGCGAACGGCACCTTAACAACTTCACGACCACCATCCTCGCGGGCGATTTCAACAAAAAGCACGTAGTTACCTTTAGCCAATGTGCCCAAAGGTTCTGCACCCTGGGTAAAACTTAATTGATGCACACCTGCCAATTTGGTTGCGCCTGAAACACCATCAACCGGCATGGTTAAATTGCGGCCATCGCGACGCCACCATTGGCGCAAATCCTTTAACCATTTTTCACCGCCGCCTTCGCGTTTTTTATCGGCGTACCATATTGCCAGGGTCTTGGTAAATTTCTTATCGCCTTCAGCGGCAGACTCAAGCCAAACAGCCGTGTAAGGCGCGTGATATTCCGCGACATTCAATTTGGGAATTTCAACAGAGATTTGCAAATTTGCCGCATGGGTTAGCGGCGATAACAGTAGCGCACAGGCCAGGGTTATTTTTTTTAACATTTCAACACTCACTTATGAATTAAAAACAACATAAAAAATATCGGTAAAATTAAACCCGCAATTAACAGCGGCCAGGTTTGGCTGCGGGTATCTGCATAGCGTTGTAGCAAAAGAAAACCGGTAATGGAAAAAATAATGCACGCGACTGCAAAAATATCCATAAAATAAATCCACGCTTTACCGGTATTCCTGCCTTTGTGGATATCGTTGAAATAGGAAATCCATCCGCGATCCGTGGATTCATATTCAAACTCGCCTGTCTCAGTATCAATACTTAACCATGCATCACCACCGGGACGAGCCAGCGGCAAATAAATTTCAGTGCCATTAACTTCTGCTGCTGCCGCATCCAGGTTAATGGCTTTGTGTGCTCGCAGCCAATCGTGTATGACTACCGGTAATTCAATATTTTTTTGTTCACTTTTTACCGCTAATTGTGGCAACAATTCTTCCGGGAATTGTCCCGCTATCCTCACGGTTGTTGGTTTGCTTTCGATAATACCTGCATGGTTTAGGGTGATTCCCGTGACCGAAAACAACAACATACAAATAAAACAAATGGCAGAACTCATCCAGTGCCATTTGCGAATTGTCATTAAATTTATAAAAGGTTTTTTCTTCACTTTCGTTGACCCGACTGCTTCTCTGGGTGCCTTTTTACTATGGGTCACACTTGACTCCATTGACGCAATAAATTGTGGTAGTGCCCTGTTAAGCTCAGCACTTGTTCGTTGTCCCCAACCTGTCCGCGCAATTGTTGGATGGTGGCATCCAACTCGTACAACATGCTGCGCTGCCAATCATCACGTACCATACTTTGCGTCCAGAAAAAACTACACACGCGAGCGCCGCGGGTAACGGGTTCTACTTTGTGCAAACTGGTTGATGCATACAAAATCAAATCACCTGCCGGTAATTTAACTTCATGACTCCCATAAGTATCCTGTACGACCAATTCGCCGCCGTCATATTCATCCGGCTCACTTAAAAAAAGTGTCGATGAAACATCAGTGCGCAAACTCAAGGTGCTGCCAGGCAATAAACGAACAGCGCCATCGACATGTAACCCGTAGTGCTCGCCACCTTCGTATGAATTAAATAGCGGCGGCACTGTACGCAAAGGCAATGCAGCAGCCATAAATAACGGATTGCTGTAGAGCGATTTTAAAATAATTTCACCTAGCGCTCGCGCAAGCGGACTATCTACTGCGAGCTGGCGATTTCTTTTCACGAGTGCGCCCTGAGCGCCTACAGTTGCGCGACCATCAACCCAATCTGCCTGATCAAGTTGCGCGCGAAACTCCGCGACTTGTTGTTTGCTGAGCACTTCAGGAATATGAATTAGCATAATTTTTTTTCAATCTTTAAATTAACAAAAGCCGGTTACCCAACAGATAACCAGCTTTTGGAATGGGGTTACCATAATAACCGAGGCAATCCCATCCATAACACTCACAAAATATTACATTAGAAACGGAAATCCGCACTCAACAGGAATGTACGAGGAGAACCCGGTGTATAACGGTATCCACTCTTGTTGATTGAAGCTACGTATTCTTCGTCAGTCAGGTTGTAAGCGTTCAATCGCAGACCTACATAGGCATTGATGTCGTACGAAACCACTGCGTTATAAACCACATATGAGTCAGTGAATGCCGGAGTTCCCTTCGCACCATCAGTACCTCTGTGCAAACCTGCGGTGTAGCTCGCACCACCACCAACTGTAAGGCCAAATGGGAAGCGATAAGTTGTCCAGCTGGTAAATGCCTGGTCAGGTGTATAAGTGAGGTTTGGTGTACCATCTGCAGCAATCAACGGCCCTACTTCTACCGAGGTGTCCATATTGCTGTAGCCAGCAGTGACAGACCAGTTCTCGGTAATATTACCCACTACCGATACTTCTACACCTTCAACACGTTTTTCACCGGTTTGGGTTGGGAGACCATTCTCCAAAATCTGTGAGTTGATTTCGTTTGAAACGGTGGTACGGAACAACGCCAGGTTCAACAAGAGTTTTTCATTTAAGGTATCCCACTTGCCGCCAATCTCGTAAGTCTTGGCTTTTTGTGGATCCATATTTGGGTTACTTGCGCTATTCGTTGCGCTGCTCAAAGTGAAGTTAGCGCCACCTGGTGGTTGTTGTGAAATAGCGTAGTTGGCATACAAACTGGAATTACCTGTCGGCTTATAAACGGCGCCGAGCTTCCAGTTAACCAAGGTATCTTCAGCTTCGAGGTAAGCATTTTTTACCGGGCTGCCAACAGCGGCACCCGCACAGGAAATAGTACCGTTGTTACACAGTGCGTGGCCAACATAAACAGTTTTGTAATCGTCAGCACGAACACCGGCAGTGACTAAAAACTTGTCTCTTTCGCCAAACTTCAAAGTGTCGAACGCATAGATCGATGCAGTGTTGGTACGACCTTCGCTATCAGCCCCTGTGCGGTTTGAGGTAAAGGTGCTGGTCGGTGTATTCCAATCAGGATTGTAGAGGTTGGCCACCGGACGAGTGCCTGTACCAGCAACACCGTAGTTGGTTTGCTCTTCATGAGCCAATTCCAAACCTGTACTCAAATTATGTTTCACAGCGCCGGTTGTGAAATCCACACGTAAATTCAATTGATCAGTCAGGATGCCGTTATCAACATCTTTTAAGGTGTTGAGGCTGCGAGCAAGGGTGTAAGTAGACAGATCACTAGCGTTAGTCCACTTGATGTTGCCTGTCGGTGCACCATTGGTAAGCGCGCCAGTGCTCATAAATGAGGTCAGCAAATAATTTTGTTGTGTCTCACCCCAACGCAAACTGTTGGTAAGTTTCACTGAATCAGAAAAATCGTGTTCGAGGCGAAAGGTTGCCATTCTTGCAGTGACGTCATCGTGATCATCACGACTACCGTAAAAATTCTCTGAATCAACGGGGTGTCCAACCAAATTTTGCAAACCTGGCTGTGGGTCCCAATGAGGCAAACCAACAGTTGGTACAAGGCCATCCGGAACATTGTCTTGTTTTACGTAGAGCAAATTCACATAGGCGCGAGTATCGCTATCAAGCCCAAAACCTAAAGAAGGCGCAATACCTATACGCTTGTTATTGATGTGGTCACGACCAGGAACATCACTGTCCTGTAGCAACACGTTCAAGCGCAAAGCACTACCAGGCAAGCTGCTCAAAGTCTGGTTTATATCAAGAGTCGCGCGGTTTTGACCATCGGTACCGGTTGAAATAGTGCTTGATGAAGCAGTTTCCAAAGAGGCTTTTTTGCTCGACAAGTTGATAGCACCCGTTGGTGCGCTACGGCCATTGTCAGTACCTGCCGGGCCTTTCTCAACTTCCACTTGCTCAATGTTAAACAAATCGCGGGAAATAGAACCAAGGTCGCGGATACCATCAACATAGATACTGCTGGAAGTATCAAAGCCGCGCATGTAAATAGCATCGCCTGTACTGGTGCTACCATTTTCACCCGCGTAGAAGGTACCAACTGCTGCGCTGTTACGCAGAGCCTCAGTCAAGGTGGTGGCACCTTGCTGGGTGAATACCAGATTGGAAATAACCTGGATGGTTTGCGGTGTATCCAGCAAAGGTTGGGTAAATTTCGGTGAGCTAACTTTATCTACTTTGATCTCGGAAGAATCAATAGCATCAGCGCTGACTTTTACAGTGCTCAATTTTTCGGCTTTCTTATCATCCTTTTTCACATCTTCCGCAGCCATTGCGGTACTTGCAGCCAATAACATCATTGATGATAAAGCGGATACTTTCAGTTGCTGTACGGCTTGATGCTTTTTGGCAACGATAAAAGGCGATTTAGTCTTGCTCATAAGGTGTCCCATTTCTTAGAGAGAGCACAAATACTCTCAAAAATTATTGATAATCATTAATAATAAAAACATAACCAAGCCCTTTGCAGGACTTATAAATTGGATATCCAAAAGCTATTTTTGATATCCCTCCCTATTTGTGGCGCCAATTTACCCCAAATAAGAATAGTTATCAATACAAATAAGAATAAATATCATATGGAATACGGAACCAAATCAAAAAATAAGAATCGGCTTAAACCATTCATTCCGACTACACTAGGAAAACCAGCAACTCTTATTGGCTACTGATGATTAATAATGAAAAAACTGTCGTTACTGCTGTTGATTAGCCTTTTGTTTGCTAATACGGGTTACAGCCAAAATGCCCAAACCCAATTAACCCTGGGCGCAGAAGATTCATGGCCGCCTTATAGCGATAAAAATGGCCAGGGAATTTCCACCAATATTGTTAATGCCGCCTTCGCCAAAGTGGGAATTACCACCAAAATCCAGGTACGTAATTACGCCCGTGTTTTGCAAGATGTCAAAGCGGGCCTTTTGGATGCTGGCTACAACGTCACCCGCCAACAAAAAACCGAACATGAATTTATTTTTGGTGAACAACCTATATTGCAGGCCAGGGCCTATTGGTATTTTCCGGCGGGAAATAAAATCAATTTCCAATCACTGGATCGCTTGCCGGATGGCTATCGCGTGGGATGTATCATTGATTATGAATACGGTGATGTTTATGAACAGGAGCGTCACAGATTTAAAGAAATCAGGGTGCCGCGCCAGTCACAATTAATCAGGATGTTACAGCAAGGCCGAATTGATGCCGCACTCATGTTTGAAGAAGAGGCAAATCATGCATTAAAAGAAATGGGACTACCACGCGACGCCGTCGCCAAGGGAATGCTCAATCACACGAGCGATATTTACCTCGCTTTTTCTCGCAAAAATCCGCAATCAATCTCCAATGCAAAAATGTTTGATCTTGGACTCAAACGCTTAAAAGCAACCGGAGAATATTCCGCCCTACTCAAAACAATTGGAAGTGACTCCACTAGCAGTTCCGCTCATTGATGTTATCTCAAGAAAGATCAGCGCTTGACTTACAATGACAGCGTGTGTCTTGCGATTGATTATGTATTGGCCCTTTGCGACTCGACTTTTTTACAGCGTCATTTGAGAAAGCATTAGCCGATTGCGAATTACAGCCTGTAAAAATACACGCTAAAAATATACTCACAATAATGGCAAAAATAGTTTTCATAAAATAGACATTGCATCTGGAATAAAAAAAAGAAACCGCTCGTTTAATAGCGGTTTCCAAGAGGAGGAACTTCCTAAAACAATTTTTAAAAACCAAGCTTCAAACTGGCGCTATAAGTACGTGGTGCAGCGTAATAACCAACGTTGTAGAGCGAAGTTAGGTATTTTTCATTAGTAATGTTGTTGAAATTCAACTTCAGCTGTGCCTTCTCGGTGACATCCCAAGCCGCAAAAAGGTTGACGGTCGAGTAGCTTTTTTGACGAAGGGTTACCGCGCCATCGAAATTGGCCACCTCACTTTGCCATTTTGCATTAACGCCAAAGGCTAAGCGGGTGTACTGCGGCAGTTTGGTACTTAAAGAGAGGTTAACAGTTTTCTTAGGAACCCAAATGTAAGTATCAGCTCCTTGCTGATCTTCCAATTTGAGCTTGGTGACACCAAGTACCATGCTGGTCAACTCACCGATATTGCCCGTCACTTCAGCTTCGATACCCTTGGAATCTATATCTACCCCGGTATAGTAATAACGCGCATCACTGGTCACGCCCGCAAAAGTACCCAGATTTTTTTGCTCAGCGGTAAACACAGCCAAGGTTGTCAACAAACGCTTATCCAACCAATCTCCTTTTAAACCTGCTTCATAATTAACACCCTTGGCCGGGTCAAGGTAATGATTGTTGATGTCGGTATAGTCTTGTGGTTGGTAGATGTCCGAGTAACTGACATAGCCCAAGAGATGGCTATTAAAGTCGTAAGTAATACCCGCGTAAGGGCTTATCTTTTGTTCGGTCTGATCAAACTCAGTACCTGAACTTATGCCATCCCGGTGGTAACGCGCATAGTTAAAACCTAAAATGGCCGTGAAATCTTCCGTAGCACTCAACTTAAGCGCGCCATAGGCACGGTCAAGCTCCTGACCGGAATCTTCAGTATTGGTTTTTGGTCCCCATTTAGGCTCAGGGAAGACATTGCCAGCGAATGGAAATGCGGGTAAGGCGGCTTTATCAGCTGCAAAGTTATACATAAGCATATCGCTCTTGGCTGCACTTATACCCACCACCAGCTCTTGATTCAATCCGAATAATTCGAAGCTGCCTGTAATACTGCCATCCAATAAATGAGCTTTTTCGCTATCAATAAATTTTCCCGGCCAACCAACCAGCCCTTCACCAGTGGCCCTATCGAAACCTGTATCACCCACTGAAGCATAAAACAATTGATCGTCATCTGCTGAATGGCGATAGTTGTAAGTTAGCTTTGCCTCCCAATTGGCGGACAACTTGTAACTATATTCCAGGAAAGCAGTAGTGGTATTAGTATCCCAATAAGTCCAATCCTGGGTTGTGGAAACACTGCGATCAAATTCTGCTTGCGTACCATCGCTATAACCAAGTACCAAAGCACCCCACATATTGCCGGTGGTGTCGGCATTTTGGTAAGAATAACCCGCAGTCAAGGTAGAGTTTTCGGTAAGCTGGCCATCGATAACACCGTAAAGATATTGGCGATCATTGTGCAAACCGCGCAGGTAAGAATCTTCCATCTCACGCACAGCAACCACCCTGCCCGCCCATTCAGCATCCTCAGTAAAGGGAGTGGAATAGTCGATTTCTGCACGGTTATCGTCATAAGAGCCGCGGGTCAGGGTGACGTAACCCTGCGCGTTATTGGTAGGACGCTTACGCACATAATTGATCGTACCCGAAGCATTCCCCACGCCGGTTAATAACCCATTGGCACCGCGAATAACTTCCAGCTTTTCATAACCGGCAGAATCCATAGCCCCGGTGACGATACCCCAGTTATTGGGCATACCCACGCCATCAATTTGGGTATTTTTAATATCAAAGCCACGTGCCGTATAGTTAGTGCGATTGGTTTCCCACTCCTCAACGCTGATACCAGTCGCTAATTTCAGGGCATCATTCAAATTATTAGTGCCGAAATCATCCATTAATTCGCGGCCCACAACGCTAATAGATTGCGGCGTGTCCTTGATATCCAAAGAAAGACCGGTAGCTCCCTTACTTACACGATTTTCACGCACACCAACGATATACACTTCTTCAACGTCCGCTGTCGCTGACTCATTTGCCGCAGGAGCTTCTGCCCTTACGTAGCCGCTTACACCTAATAAGGCAAACGCTATGGCAAGTGGTGTTGGTTTAAAAACGCGATTCAGGTACAGCATTTATGGCTCCAGGTGGGACTAATTAATGGGCGCCAATATAATCCTAAAAATCTTTATGTCAACAATAATGATTATCATTTATATTTATCATAGATTATATTATCATTTGAACAATACTGTGTTTTGCACCGAGTTAATTTATGCGCTCCATACTTACCCTTTTGCACCGCTGGTTTGGCCTGTTTATCGCCGTATTCTTGTTTATCGCTGGCTTGACGGGTGCAATCATCGCCTGGGATCACGAATTGGATGCATGGCTCGCACCGGAGTTTTATCACTCAATGCACCAGGCTGCAGAGCAACCAGGACAACAATTATCCCCATTGGAACTCGCCAACCAACTCGAATCCCAACACCCGGAACTTACCGTCACCTTTATGCCGCTGGAACTGGAGCCGGGTGAAGCCCTGAATGCCATGGTTGCTACACGCAGGACGTCGCTTGAGCAGGAACCCATCGAGCTTCCTTACAATCAAATTGGGGTAAATGCGTTTACAGGCGAGATTCAAGCCAAACGCCAATGGGGTGAAGTGTCTTTAGCAACAGATAAATTGATACCGTTCATCTACAAACTCCATTACACCTTGCATATTCCCGATCTGTCTGCGGTGCAAGCTGGAACCTTGTTGATGGGTATTGTTGGCATTGTATGGGTTCTGGATTGTTTCATTGCCCTCAGTATTTCTTTTCCTTCCCGGGCGCAATGGCGTAAATCTTTTGCATTTCGCTGGCGAAGCAATAGCCACAAATTGACGTTCGATTTGCATCGTTCCGGCGGAGTCTGGGTGTGGCTCCTGTTACTCATGATGGCGATTACATCAGTTTCGATGAACCTTGGCTCGCAAGTTGTTAATCCCATCGTCAGTTTATTTTCATCCATCACACCTTCTCCTTTTGAAACCAAACAACCTGTAAAAATCCTGGCTCCGGAACTTAACAGGGAAGCCATAGTGGCCCTAGCGAAACAACAAGCACAAAAAGAATCAATCCAATCCCCGGCGGGAGGAATATTTTATTCATCCATGATGGATATTTATGGAGTAGGTTTTTACGCCCCGGGTATGGGACATGGCGATATGGGACTGGGCAATCCATGGTTGTATTTTGATGGAAAAACCGGCGCTTATTTAGGCGGAAGCATTCCCGGCAAAGGCACTGCTGGCGATGTATTTATGCAACTGCAATTTCCTCTCCACTCTGGCCGCATTATCGGCGTGACAGGAAGAATCATCATAAGCATCCTGGGCGTTATTATCGCAATGCTGTCAGTGACCGGTGTCATTATCTGGGCTCGCAAACGAAAATCCCGACGGGTAACACGCAGCACAAAAGAACTCGCCAACAAGGAATCGGCAAATACTGTTTTAATCCCTTCCAGCGATTAATTTTTTGCCAATACAATCCAATACAATTGGTATTTGATTACAGAAAGAACAAAAAGTATTGCGGATAATATCAATAAAATTTTCGATACTAATTTGTTGAAGCGGAATTTATAGAAACGAATTTATAAAAAGGGATTTATAAAAAAGAAATTTAACCGCAATCCTTGCGGTTATAAAAATCAAGATTGGAATGCTGCAATCTCACCAGGACGACGCAGCATTTTATCAACTTCATCCAGATGCAATTCTTCCTGCACAATCATTTCACGCGCGTACTCTTCCAATAAAATGGATTTTCCTTCCGCAATTTTTAACAATTCGTAATACGATTTAATGGCCGCTGTTTCATGCTCAAGGCTCTCACGCAAAATATCACCAATATCATGCTTCTCAGTTTCCAGCAGTGAGCCAATTTTTAATGAAGGATGACCGCCCAATAATGTAAGCAATTCACCCGCACGATGGGCATGGGCAAGGCTTTCATCAGCATTGCCTTTTAACCAGGAAACGATTGGGATGCGGTTGTATCCAAACACCATCAACGAATAATGCGTGTACTTTACAACGCCAGCTAACTCGGTTTCCATAATGCGATTCAGGGCTTCAATCGCTACTACTTTATCTGCTTCGTTCATGTCAGTATCCTCATCAAATAATAAATGCAACGCTTCATGTATACACCAAACAAAAACATTATTATTCAATATGAAGGAGATGTCACGAGAACAATTTTGTTGAGAAAGAGACTCATTAATGCCCTGCTTTTTCGCGACAACATTCACAGATGTATTGCGTCAGCATTAAAGATTGCTGCACACGCAAATGACGCCCATAACGCTGCGTAAATGTTATTAATTCTTGATAAGTCACTTTTAAATGGCGTTGCGCCAACTCCCGCATGTCAGCTTGTTTATGGTGAGATAGCTGAAATAAAGTTTCATGGGCATCGCATAAATGCGCAACAGTATTTTCAAACTGGCTCGCCTGGCGAAACAAATCTGCAAGATTATGGTGAGTAACAACCAGTGCTGCAATTTGTCGCTCCGCCTCAAGAAGCAAATGAGTTGCATTTGCAGTATTTAATAATTCTGAAACACCAGTTTTAGCCAGCTCCAATGCCGTTTCATAATGATTAAATGCCTGCATGTGCTGACCATGAATAAATGCATTATTGGCAATATTAATTTCTATTTTCCACAACTCCAAATTAAGTATTTGTGCAGAATTGATTGATGTATCGCTCAAAGGCAACGATGTTGCATTCATATATAACTCGCTAAAAAATAATAAAATCCTGTTATTTATCCGGCAGAATTTACAGAGCGCAGGGGCTTTAAATTAATGCATGAAATTTTGGATAAAATTAATAAACCAATACGGGGGCAATACGCCAAAAAATTTTGAGAAACCCAGTAATTTATTCGTGATGAAGAACGAGTCCCACAACGGCATTCCCGAAAAAGGATTTTTGACGCACCACATGAAATCCCTGGCGTTCCAATCGCGACAGATGAGCAGTAATCGGTAATTTAATATTCAAACCACAACGCACCGCCAAAACCTTAATCCACACCAACCACGCAGGTTGATTTTGATCATCCAATACCAATTGGAGCTTTTCAGGCCCAGCTTTTTTCCCCAATTTTTCAATCAGTTTCAACAGCGCATTCGCTTTCAATTCAGGGGCGACAGACTCCAATAAAACCAACAAAGGTTGCTCCGGCTTCCAACCGGAAAGACTTAACCAATCGTCTTCAGCAATATCGGCGCTTACCAAACGGTAATTATCAATAGCAGGCAGGACTTCAGACTTCATCGCACTTACTTGTGGCAAATCAACTTCGACCCATTGGAATCTCGGCCAATCGGACGTATCGCTCAAACGATGGAAACGGGTACTCAATCCTGCGCCCAACTCAATACACATAGCGAGTGGATGGCGCTGGAAAAAATCGCGACAGCATTCATCAAACCATTTGCTGCGCTGGATCAAACGGCGCTCATCCAAAGGAGATAAACGCTGCTTCAAACTGATCCCCAATAATTGGGCCAATAAATTTGCAGCCCTGTCGCTAAAACCTATTTCGGGCCACTGTCGTCCTGCCCGGGCGCGAGCGCAAAGCTCCATACGAATATTGATTGAAAGGTTCATCAATGCTGTTTCCTTTGATGTGAGCTAACGCGCAGCTCTTCCTGTAAATACTGCAACCCCAGGGATAAACCGTAACTACTCAAATAGACCCTGGGATTACCCACCAGCGCCAACACGTCTGATTCGGTGATGCGTTCTTTCATTTCCTGCTTTATTCGCTCCGCCAAAGCCAGGGAACCAAACCGACGTGCTAAAAACAAAAATAGCTCCTCCTGAAAATCCTCAAATTTCACCTCGCGACTCACTGCAACTTCACGCATATCGATGCTCCTTTTGGGATAAAAGATGGACAATATCGGCAAAACACAAATAAGATTAATTCTCATTTAAACCAAATCTAACACAATAAAATTATTTTACAAACGCTATTAATAATTATTATCAATAATTTGATGAAATACTTTTTAGTGTTACCAAAAGAACTAAAAGTACCCATGAGAAGGAAAAGCCGAATAGGTGAATGGCTTCTTAAATGAGCAAACGAATATAAAGGGACAAATACCAGCAGTGTTACAGAGTTCAGATGAACGCCTGATATCAATATAAATAAGTTATGGGATAATCCAGCGTTCTGACACCTAAAGTAGACAGTGAAGACAGTTTCTAACAATAAATAATTAATTCCGCGCCTATCTGATCACTGAAAATAGATTGCACAGCTTAATGATAAGTATTATCATTTGGAATATGAAATATTTTGCTGATATTTGTTGTTAATGAAATCCAAATACGTCGCCCATTATTCTCTCTTATTTGTCGTTATAGCTCACGCAACCGCCTTGGCTGCTGTGCTTTATGCACCTGATCGCCCTGCCCCGATTGTGATTGAACCGCCAACGATCCAGGGCGTGATTGTGGCCAGCGAGCCTGTTACCAAGCCGCCGGAGCCAACACCTCCTCCGCCGCCAGAACAAAAGCCGGTTCCCAAGCCCAAGATTCCGCTACCTAAAGCTCCTGCTTCAGATCGTGCAATTAAACAAGAGGTGCAACAGGAGCCGACACCACCAGTAGAGAATCCGGTGAAATCAGCTGAACCGGCCCCTGCCCCTGTGGCTCCGCCGCAAGCAAGCGCAAGTCAGCTCAATAACCCGGCGCCAGTTTATCCGCCGCAATCGCGACGTTTGCGCGAGCAAGGGACTGTAATCCTGGAAGTCCTGGTTAAAGCTGATGGCGGTTTGGGCGACCTTCGTTTGAAAACATCCAGCGGCTACACACGATTGGACGATTCAGCGATGCACGCTGTTAAGAACTGGCATTTTATACCAGCCAAACGTGGCGGTACGGCAATCGACTTCTGGTATGAATTACCCATTGAATTTTCACTTAACCACTGACATTTGCAGTTAGCGAGGCAATATGAACTCACCCTATGGAATAGCGTCCATTTGGTTACAAGGCGATGCGATTATCAAAAGCGTTGCGATTATTTTAATGCTCATGTCTATCGTGAGCTGGTTCGTCATTGTATTGCGCTCTTGGGGCCTGTTGCGCCTGCGCAAACCCAATAAGGCACTTTCGGATTTCTGGCACGCACAAAGCTTTGCAGCGGGTTTGCACGTCCTGGGCGCTGATCGCAACGACAATCCTTATCGCCATTTGGCAGAGGAAGGCCAGGCCGCGCTGGACCATCACCAAAACCACAAAACAGACTTGCACGGCAATTTGCCTTTGGCGGATTGGTTGACTGCTTGCCTGAAAGACTCTATCGACCAAAGCACTGATAAGTTACAGCGTGGCCTGGCGGTATTGGCATCCGTAGGTTCAACAGCGCCCTTTGTCGGCTTATTCGGTACGGTGTGGGGGATTTATCATGCGCTTGTAAGCATTGGGGTTAATGGTTCAGCAAGCATCGATAAAGTTGCTGGCCCCGTCGGTGAAGCCTTGATCATGACGGCTTTTGGCCTGGTTGTGGCAATTCCAGCTGTGCTCGGTTACAACGCCATTAACCGTGGCAACCGCACAGTGAGCAATAAACTCAACCGCTTTGCGCATCAGTTGCACGCTTATTTCCTGACTGGCGCACCGCCATCCAGCATTAAAGCCAACGGCGCCCTGGTTAAATCCATTCGCACAAAAGCTGAATAATTGGAGAGATAATCATGGCCTTTGGCAGTGATTTTGAAGACGATAAAGACATGAGTGACATCAACATGACGCCCCTTGTGGACGTTATGTTGGTATTGCTGATTATCTTTATTATTGCGGTACCGGTAATCACTCACTCCGTGAAAGTTGATTTGCCACGTGCAGACAACACCATCAATGAAATCAAACCGGAAACCATCAACCTGACGGTAACAGCAGATGGCAAGGTTCACTGGAATGAAGAAGATATCAACGAAGAGCAATTGCAATCACGCTTGAGTACTGAGGCAGCAAAGCAACCGCAGCCTGAAATCCATATCCGCGGTGACCGCAAAGTGGAATACGAACACGTGATGAAAGTGATGGCGAGCGTACAACGCGCCGGTATTTTGAAATTGGGATTCGTTAGCGAACCTGGCCAATAAAAACCTGCTCCCTAAAACAAAAACACCGCCAAAAGGCGGTGTTTTTTTATCCGGGATTTATCGCTTACATGTAAGCGTTACTACGATCTGAATGGTCAGTCACGTCGCGAATCCCCTTCAACTCAGGTAATTTGTCCATCAACTGAACCTCAATGCCTTGTTTCAAGGTAATCGCCACAGAACCACAACCCTGGCAACCGCCGCCAAACTTCAGGATGGCGTACATATCGTCGGTCACTTCAACCAAACTGACATTACCGCCGTGGGAAGCCAGACTCGGGTTTACATCGTTATAAAGTACGTAATTAATACGATCTTCAATGGGGCTGTCAGCATTTACTTGCGGCATTTTGCTGTTTGGGGCGCGGATAGTCAGTTGGCCACCCATACGATCGGCGGAATAATCCACTTTCGCATCTACTAAAAACGGCAAGCTGCGCCCTTCGAAATAGGCTTTGAAGCCCTTCAATTCGACAACTTCATCGTCCGGCTTTTCTTCACCGGGGCGACAATAAGCGATGCAGGTTTCTGCCTGCGAAGTCCCAGGATTAGCCACAAACATACGTATGCCAATGTTTTCATTGTCTTTTTGCTTGTCCAACAAGCCTTTCAAGTAATCCTGCGCTGATTCGGTGATATCAACATTTACCATGTTTATGCTGCTCTCTTTGCAAGTTTGCAGGCAGTTAAAGGCTCGCAAACTTATACCTGATTAAATTACTCAGGTATTATTCTACTGCAATCGGCTCGAGAGATAAACGCCGAATTCTTACAAGGTGACAAGTGACATTTTTGCCAGACCTGCTTTTTCGGACAAAATCTGCACGCCCAATCATTAGGGATTAAGCTTAGTGTTTTAGTCGCCCCGCCAGTACATGTCTGGTAGAATTCGCGCCACTTTCTATATCAATATTTTTCGATATTGATATCAAGCACATAGATCTAAAGGTTTTCCATGAGTAATCACGCACGCCAGGCCCGAATCCATTCCCTCCACGACGCTATCAAACAGCGCATCCTGATTCTGGATGGTGCCATGGGCACTATGATCCAAACCTACAAGCTGAAGGAAGCGGATTATCGCGGCGAGCGTTTTGCCGATTACCACATGGATATCGCAGGTAACAACGATTTGCTTTCCATCACCAAGCCGGAAGTCATTCGCGAAATCCAGCGCGCTTATTTGGAAGCCGGTGCGGATATCCTGGAAACCAACACCTTCAACTCCACGCGCATTTCCATGGCCGACTATGAAATGGAAGATTTAACGCACGAGTTGAATTTTTCATCTGCGCGTTTGGCAAGAGAGTTATGCGATGAAATGACCGCAAAAAATCCGGCAAAGCCACGCTTTGTTGCGGGTGTGCTTGGGCCGACCAGTCGCACCTGTTCGATATCTCCCGATGTCAATGACCCCAGCGCGCGCAACGTTACCTTTGACGAACTGGTAGAAAACTATCTTGAATCAATTGATGGTTTGGTTGAAGGCGGTGCGGATATTTTATTGATCGAAACTATTTTCGATACGCTCAACGCCAAAGCAGCCGTATTCGCGGTAAAAAAATATTTTGACGATCATGGTTTTGAATTGCCGATTATGATTTCCGGCACTATTACCGATGCATCCGGACGCACGCTCTCAGGCCAAACCACTGAAGCGTTTTACAATTCACTCGCCCACGCAAAACCATTAAGCATGGGCTTGAACTGCGCACTCGGTGCAAAAGAGTTGCGCCAATACGTGCAGGAAATGTCGCGGGTGGCGAATTGTTTTGTATCAGCGCACCCCAACGCGGGCTTGCCTAATGAATTTGGCGAGTACGACCAAACCGCACAGGAAATGGTGGAGATTGTTGAAGAATTTGCCGCGAGCGGATTCCTGAATATTATCGGCGGCTGTTGCGGCACTTCGCCAGCTCACATAAAAGCAATTGCTGATGCCGTTGCAAAATATCCACCGCGAAAAATTCCTGATATCGAACCCGCTTGCCGCTTATCGGGTTTAGAGCCATTCAACATTTTAAAAGATTCTTTATTTGTAAATGTTGGTGAACGCTGCAACGTCACCGGATCCGCGCGGTTCAAAAAATTAATTGTAGAAGAAGATTATTCCACTGCTCTCGAAGTGGCTTTGGAACAAGTTGAAAACGGCGCGCAGATTATCGATATCAACATGGATGAAGGCATGTTGGATGCCGAAAAAGCCATGGTGAAATTCCTGAATTTAATTGCAGGCGAACCGGATATTTCACGTGTGCCTATTATGGTGGATTCATCCAAATGGGAAGTCATTGAAGCTGGCTTGAAATGCATCCAAGGCAAACCCATTGTTAACTCCATCAGCCTGAAAGAAGGCGAAGAAGAATTCTTACACAAAGCAAAATTGTGTATGCGTTACGGCGCTGCTGTAGTGGTTATGGCGTTTGATGAAACTGGCCAGGCTGATACGCAAGCGCGCAAAAAAGAAATTTGCGAACGCTCCTATCGCACACTTGTTGATAAATTAAATTTTCCACCGGAAGATATTATTTTCGACCCAAATATTTTCGCGGTCGCAACCGGTATTGAAGAGCACAATAATTACGCCGTGGATTTTATTGAAGCCACGCGCTGGATTCGTGAAAATCTTCCACACGCGGGCATCAGCGGTGGTGTGTCCAACGTTTCATTCTCGTTCCGCGGCAACAATCCTGTACGCGAAGCCATTCACTCGGTGTTTTTGTATCACGCCATTAAAGCCGGCATGAATATGGGTATCGTAAACGCGAGCCAACTCGCCGTTTACGATGATTTACCGCAAGAATTACGCGATAAAGTTGAAGATGTCATCCTGAACCGCCATTCAGGCAGCACTGAAGCATTGCTCGATATCGCTGAAAAATATCGCGGCGATGGCTCAACAGGTGAAGCCAAGGAAGATGCAGAATGGCGTTCGCTGCCTATCGCAAAACGTATCGAACACGCATTGGTCAAAGGTATTTCGCTGCACATTGAAGCCGATACCGAAGAAGCGCGCCAACACTACCCTCGCCCGCTTGATGTCATCGAAGGTCCTTTAATGGACGGCATGAACGTCGTGGGCGATTTGTTTGGTGCAGGCAAAATGTTTTTACCGCAAGTCGTAAAATCAGCGCGCGTCATGAAGCAATCCGTTGCTTATTTGCAGCCATTTATTGAAGCCGAAAAAACTGAAGCCTCAAAACCCAACGGCAAAATTTTAATGGCTACTGTAAAAGGTGACGTACATGACATCGGCAAAAATATTGTAGGTGTGGTGTTGCAATGCAATAACTTTGAGGTTGTTGACCTTGGCGTAATGGTGCCTTGCGATAAAATTATCGACACAGCTATCGAACAAAACTGTGACATTATCGGTTTATCAGGTTTGATTACTCCATCACTCGACGAAATGGTTTTTGTTGGTCGGGAAATGGAACGTCGTGGTATTAACAAGCCGTTAATGATTGGCGGCGCAACAACATCCAAAGCGCACACTGCGGTAAAAATTGATCCAGTATTTAAACTCAACCAGGTCGTATACGTTGCAGATGCGTCACGCGCCGTAGGTGTAGCCAGCACTTTATTGTCAGATGAATTACGCCCAAAATTTGTCGAAAATTTAAAAACCGAATACGCCGAAGTACGCGAACGCAACGCAAACCGCAAACCTCGCGGCACAGTGCGTAGCTATCCGGAAGCCATCGCCAAAGGTTTAAAGCTGGATTGGGATAATTACACCCCACCAAAACCGGCATTCACTGGTATTAAAGTATTTGAAAATTATGATTTAAACAAGTTGGTTGATTTTATTGACTGGACGCCCTTTTTTATCAGCTGGGATCTTGCCGGAAAATATCCAAAAATTCTGGAAGACGAAGTTGTCGGCGCCGCCGCGCGCGATTTATTTGCAGACGCACAAAAAATGTTACGCAAATTAATTGACGAGAAATGTATTAGCGCTAACGGCGTAATCGGCTTTTGGCCAGCCAATACGATCAATCACGACGACATTGCGGTATACGATGCCGATGGCAACCAAATTTCCACGTTGCACCACATTCGCCAACAGCATTTAAAACAAGGTATGGAAACCAAACCACATTTCTCACTTGCAGATTTCGTCGCACCTAAAGAAACCGGCAAGCAAGATTATATTGGCGGTTTCGCAGTTACTGCAGGTATCGGTGCAGAAGAAATGGCCAAGGCTTATCAGAACATCGGCGACGATTACAACAGCATCATGGTAAAAGCGCTTGCAGATCGCTTGGCCGAAGCATTCGCTGAACATATGCATGTTCGTGTACGCAAGGAATTCTGGGGTTACGATGCTGATGAGAATTTGGATAACGAACAATTAATCAAAGAACAATACAAAGGTATACGCCCTGCTCCGGGCTATCCTGCCTGCCCGGATCACACCGAAAAAACCCAATTGTTTGAATTGTTAAATGCAACAAAAAATACCGGGATTACGTTGACTGAACATTTTGCGATGTTGCCGACGGCAGCTGTGTCTGGTTGGTATTTTTCACATCCGGAATCAAGTTATTTCCCAACGGGGAAAATTGAGAAAGACCAGGTGGAAAGTTTGGCGGAACGTAAGGGAATGAGTTTGCAGGAAGTTGAGAGATGGTTGAGTCCGGTTTTGGCGTATGAACCGGGGGTGACCGAGTAATTTTTATAGATGTGAAAAATGGCATTTCTATCATGACGCTTCTTTATATTGATCTTTGATATTGATTAAATATTCAATTTACTAACTATTTAAATAGGGAGTCGTCATCCTCGCGAAAGCGGGGATCCAGCCGTTGCTTTTAAAATCTCATCTGAAGAAAGAACTGAATTGCTCATTTCACCTTACTAGACCGAACTCGTTAAAAAACTATTTGTCAGCGATGAAGATGGGAGTTAGTTGTACATTATTTGGGGATCAAAGGTAATCGCAATAAATTAGTTCCCGCAACAACATTCATAACAGGGAAATTTATTTTGATAGATTTCGAAAGAAATTTGGCAAAAGGTTAAAACGCCAAAATAAAAACAATAATGAGACTAAAAACAAAAATAGTGATTGAGGCTCAGATGCTGTTACACGAACATCGGTAAGGTCAACCCCATAATCTGTCCATTCAAAATTTTCAACCCCATTCAAAATTGCTGAGTCCTCAAAATGTGCATAATCCTCCAGGTTATCAGGCAGCAAAATGTTGTTGGATTCTAAATCATTAGCGAGTCCCATATCATCGGGTTTTAAATTTGGATTAAAACCAGGCTTTTTTAAAAACGGGACTTGATGATCAAACAAATGTGGATAATAAAAACTTGAATGTCTACTGGCATGGGCTGCGATAATACGATCTAATTCATTCATATTTCGGTGACGCTGTTCAATATGTGTAACACTGTTCGAGTTTACGGTTAGACTTTCTAATTTTTCATCAGTCATTTCATGGCTATTAGCAACTTCAGCAACCAATGGCGTATGTATAAGGTTATTTAACTCAGTATTTATTGATTTGTAAGATGTATCGTTCCAATTAGTTTTGGATTTGGCCATCTTGTTGCCATGGCCGATATTTTTAAATCCTTCAAATATGTTTTCATCACTCCAAAAGGTTGCATCAGGAATCAAGTCTATAGCAGATCCAATCCTTTCATTTGTCTGATTCGTATATTGCCCAACCAAAACAACGGCTGGTGTTAATGCAGAAAAAAACACCAAAATAAATATTGGCCAGTTATTTCTTAAACTCATCTCAATCTCCTTACTACAATCACGATTGAAACAAGTATATTGAGCATGTAGTTAAAGATACTGTTAGATGACGTACCAAATTTTATACAATTTTTTTATGTAAAAAAAATTTCATGCAGTTAAAAAATTATTAAGAAGGCATCTAAAGTTAAATATTGGATTAAAATTAATTATGCGTATTTAGAATTTAATAGTTACTGAAGCGACATTACGTTTACCTTCACCATGATATACAGCCTCAATATTATTTCCATCAGGATCAAGTACGAAAGCGGCGTAGTAACCCGGATGATAAAATCTGTCGCCTGGTTTACCATTATTTTTTCCACCATTAGCCAGCGCGGCCTTATAAAATGCATCTACGATTAAATGATTTTTGGCTTGAAAAGCTAAATGATGGCGACCGGTTAATACGCCTTGTGCTGCTTTACTGTCTGGTGTTGATACAAATAACTCATCTGCCCAGAAAAAACCATCGCCACTACCCCTATCGGAATATCAAGAACTTCAAAGATAGCCGTATAAAATTTTTGCGCAGCTGGAAGATCTTTTACTACTAATTGAACGTGATCTATTAATCTTCCACGATGTAATTCTTGCTGTTCCATTTTGATCTCCACGAAAACCTTATATGTTAATACCCACGCCAATAGCCTTAAAAATCCCTATTATTTTAATGATTGCTTAAACTCTCAAATGTTCCATATTTTCTGATGCGCTAACGACAACTGGCATTTAAACCTATAGAATCAGTTGAATTCTTAAAAACGACGACACATACCTATGACTAAAAAAGTACACCCATTCCATTTGGCCATGTTGTTTGCTTTGTTTCTTTGCCTTGTATTATCAGGCATTCATCCTTTCGACAGGACGACGTGGGTTTTGGAAATCTTTCCTATTCTTATCGCCTTGCCTATTTTGTTTTTAACCTACAATAATTTTCGGCTAACACAACTGCTTTATTTTTTTATCTTTATTCATATGCTGGTTTTAATATTGGGTGGCGCATATTCCTATGCAAGGGTTCCACTTGGTTTTGCAATTGAAGATTGGCTGCATTTGTCGCGCAATCCCTACGATAAAATCGGCCACTTTTTCCAGGGGTTTGTTCCAGCGTTGGTTGCACGTGAAATCCTGATGCGAAAGGACATTATCAAAGGTACAAAAATGCTTGCCTTTATTGTTACCTGTATCGTCTTGGCAATCAGTGCAACCTATGAACTTATTGAATGGGCTTCAGCGCTGATGCTGGGGCAAGGTGCGGATGAATTCCTGGGTACGCAGGGAGATATGTGGGATACGCAATCAGATATGTTTTTTGCACTTATTGGTGCAATTGTGGCACAACTACTTCTTGGGAAATTACATAATCATCAACTAAAACAATACCTGCAAAAATAATCCAGGAAGTTGATCATGGACTTATATCGGAATAAATTTTTAATTGTTGGAGCAATGCTTTCCGCGCTGGCCGCCTTGCTTCATGTAGGTTGTATTATTTTCGGTGCATCCTGGTATAGGTTTTTCGGTGCAGGTGAGCAAATGGCTCAGATGGCAGAGGCAGGTAGCTTACGCCCAACAATTATTACCTTGTTGATTACAATTATATTGGGAGCCTGGTCCCTATACGCGCTTTCCGGTGCAGGCGTTATTCGTAGACTTCCTTTATTAAGAACCGGGCTCTGCGTGATTACCAGCATCTATCTAATTCGCGGCACAGTATTTTTACCTTTCATGTATTACTTGCCTGAAAATAGTCTTTTATTCTGGGTGGTCAGTTCCAGCATTTGTTTTTTCTATGGAGTTATACATCTGATTGGATTACGACAAGCCTGGCAAACTTTAACACCGGTAAAAGCTTTTTAAGCCGACAAATTAATTATTTATCGGCAAAAGCGTTCACTAAAAAGTGTTGGCGAGCTGCAAGCTGTGAACCTAGTCGCCATAAATCAAGTTTATTTGATGTATTTACTTTTGGAAAAAGCTTGGCTTGTTTTTCCCTAATCAAATATTTTACATGCTCTCCAAGCACCCTGATTTTGATGTCGTAAATGGCGCTATCTGCATCCAGGTTTTCAATCTCGGAGATCAAATATTTTATAATTGAGTGCTCCATGGTAATGGCCGATACCCAACCTTTTTCTTTCAAGGCCCTTTTTATTTCAGGGTAGAAAATATCATCTTCAAGATGAAGATTTATAGTGATAGCCTTGCATATGGCTTTAGCGATTTTTGACTTATCGTCCAATGATCTGGCGCGATTATAATCATCAAATAACTCCAATAGTTCGCGATGGCGCTGACTTAAAAAATCGGTCGCATCAAAAATAGGTATGGAACCATCAAGTAAAATTTCTTTTGCAATGTTTGTCATAATCAAAATCTCTGGATTCGGGTGAGAAATAAACCATAGTTTTATTTCAGAATGATTTACTTCAGAACAGTGATGCAAACCCATATGTAGTTAATTGCACACGTTCATTTACGATGAGCGACACAATAATGAATCAGAGGCCATAACTCCGTTCGGGAGTTAACACTCCCAAAAAATCGTTTCCTAAAGGTATTAACGAGTATACATTTCCAGGATATGCCTATTCATTGGCGTCTTATGCTGTAGATTTTTTCTAATCCTGCTTGTAGCCTGAATCGCTTTTTTGCTATCAGACTCAAGGAGGTTGTTATGCGCGACACACTCAAACGTTGTATGTTAATTTTAATAAGCTGCATTAGTGTTGGAATTATTTCCAGCAATGCTCATGCAGTGGTTGTTAACTTTGATGATCTTGTTCCTGTTTACGATCCTGATTTCCCCTGTTTTTGCTATAACCCGCTCACTGATCAATATGCCGATAAAGGATTGCTGATCAGTAATGCTTACCTCAATGGAGAATCTAACGATGGTGGGCAGACTTACCAAAACTTTTTATTAAGTGGTCCTTATACACAACTTAATTTTACCGGTACCCTCCCGACATTTGTCAGCATGTTGGTAACCTCAGCGCATGATGACGCAGTTTTTCTCACGGCTTACGGACCATCGGGTTTTACTAAATTGGTACAAACACCAGGATGGGCTGGCTCGGATGATGATCCCTTGCCAGTTTCTAATTATCTGGTTTCTTTTAGTTCAGCAACCGGTATAGATACAATCAATATTGACTGTTATTATTTTTTACGCACGGGTGCGTCCATTGATGATATTACCTTTACTTATTCATCATTGCCCGAGCCCTCATCCATTGGCTTGCTCGCATTAGGTTTGCTTGCACTTTTGCGACGAAAATTTTCGTCCCGATAATTAAAACGCCCATCAACAAAAACCCGGCTTGCCGGGTTTTTTATTTATATCGTTAATTTCCATTAGATTAATTTCTACAACGCATAGCCTTGGGCCTGGCTATGTGTAACCATAGTCGTCCCATAAAAATGATTATCAGGAAACTGCTTTGAGCCTTATTTACCAAAGCCAGGGTTTTACTATTTATCCGCAACGCCAAGTGATCACGCGCGGGGAAGAAACCATTCAGGTTCGCCCAAAAACATTTGCACTTTTATTACTTTTATTGGAAAAGCCCGGTGAAATACTCAGCAAATCTTATCTGCTGGACAGTATATGGGACGATGTAAAAGTTGAAGAGCCCGTATTGGTTCAATCGGTGCGCGAGCTGCGCCAGCTGTTTGGCAATGCTGATATTATCCAGACCTATCCGCGCAAAGGTTATGCGTGGGCGGCAGATGTTGAAAAGGTTGAGCATTGCCCTATTCCAAAACCATCCACAGTTGTCGCGCCAGTTAATCACCGTCATAAGCGTTACGTATTTCCTGCACTGGCACTTATATTGGGTTTGATGTTATGCGTCGTTTTTTATCAGGTGTACGCTCGCAACGCAGCCAAACCGCTAACAGATGTTGTTGTCGTCATGCCGGTAAAAAACCAGCTGCCCGGTAATGATTACAATTGGATGTCGCTTGGGGTTATGGATCAAATTATCCATATGTTGGTATCCAATAAAAAAGTACAGGTTCCACCATCCGAATATGTGTTCCAGTTAATGCACTATGCGAACTTGTCGCGCGATTATGAAAGCGACCAGGTCGCCAAAATTTTTGAAGTGTCTGGTGCGACGCTTATTGTGGAAACCCAAATATCGGGTGTGATTGAAAATTTCCGCATGGATTACAAATTACGCACGCGAAATGACCTTAAGCGCGGTGTTATTTTTGCTACGGATTTAAGCGAGCTGGTTTTTAAACTCGGTCAAACTATCGCGAGCCAAACCGGCCAGTCGTTAGATATGGCAGAAAAAAATGCGCAACAAGCCTTTCACAATGAACTGATGGCGCGCGGGGTAGAAAAACTTGATCAGCAAGAATATGACGTCGCGCAAAAATTATTCAAAAGCCTGATTGAGCTTGATCCAAGCAATCTCTATGCCCATGAACAATTAATCCGCGCCATGCTGTGGTTAAAGCAATTCGATGAAGCCCGCGAAGAAATCAATAAAGCCCTTCCACACGCTGACAATAAAACGCAGTCAGCAGCACGGCTTTATTTCTACCGGGCAATTTCTTACAACGAACAACATAACCTCAATTCAGCCCTGGCAGATTTGGATAAGACCGATGCGGCTGCGGCCATGAGCAATGCCGTGCTGATCCAGGCAGAAAGTTCCGAAATGCGCGCCCGCATTTACCAGCGAAAAGGCGAACTGGTGCAAGCTCAGGCAAGTTACGAACAAGCCTTAAAATTTAATGGTGTCATCCGTTGCGCTATAGGTATGAGCGACACCCATATCAAACTCGCACAACTTTTTTTGAACCAGGGACAAAAAGATAAGGCACTTGCGCATTATTCACAGGCAAAAGAACTCATCGAATCCCATCAACTTTTGGATATGCGCCCGCACCTTGATGCACTCAACCTCGAAAAAAGTCTTTCACAACAAGGCTTTAATAAAATTTAATAAATTTTAACTGGGTTTTCACCCAGGCTTCGTCGACATTGGAGCCCATGTTCAGCACATGGGTTACCAGGATGTCCGCATCAATTAGAATTCCCTATCACACCGAACTCTCGTTGCCCGACCTGGTCAAGTTAGGATTTTTGGCCGCTATCTGGGGCGCATCTTTTATTGCCATGCGTATTGCGGTACCAGAGTTGGGCGCACTCTTGTCTGCAGATTTGAGAATATTAATCGCGGCGGCGATGTTATTTCTTTTCGTCCAACTCAAAAAAATTCCCCTGAACTGGCAACGCAATTTCAAAGCTTATTTTCTATCCGGCCTGTTCGGTGCCCTGTTGCCTTTCAGCTTGTTGTCTTACGCGGCTCACTTGCTGCCGGCGTCACTCTCCGCGCTGTTGAATGCAACCTGCCCGTTGTTTGGCGCTATGTTTTCCGGCGTCTGGTTGGGTGAGAAATTTAACCCGCGTAAATTAACTGGCCTGCTTTTGGGAATAAGCGGAGTTTGGATATTGGTTGGCGGGAGTGCCGTATTTGACTGCTCACCCACATTGCTATCTGTTATTGCTGCGTTGCTGGGGCCGGCCTGCTTTGCACTTTCCGGCGTTATCGTCAAACATCACACATGCGTTAACCGCCAAGCTTGCGAACGGATTGAGCCCTTAGTCATGGCTGCAGGTGCAATGCTGGCAGCAAGTCTGTTGATCTTACCCACCTTGCCGTTTCTGACCTTGCCGTACGTGATACCTTCAATCAACGCCATCAGTGCTATTGTGGCCCTGGCAATTTTCCCTTCCGCGTTAGCGCAACTTTTATTTATTCCTTTAATCGCACGCATAGGCCCTACACGTGCCATGTCGGTTTCATTTTTGATTCCCTTATTTAGTATTTTATGGGGCGTTGTTTTTCTCCGTGAATCGATTGAACCCAGCAGCATTTTAGGTGGATTAACAGTTTTGTCGGCAATCGCATTAGTGATAAAACCTAATTCATTGCAACCCGCATCACCGATGCCACAAGAACATTCTGTGCAACCTGTTTCCCAAAACCATCTGATTTAGGCCGTTGCAGATGGATTATCAATCAAACAGCAAAAGGACCAACCCTATGAATAAATTACTCCCTTATGTTCAACTTATCAGCGCGTCGTTATTAGCCTTAACCATGACCATAAGCACTGCACTTCCATGTTACGCAGAAGTCAGTAAAGCAGTGGAAAAACAATTGCAAACCAACATCGCAGGTGACTGGCGTAGCCCCCAAAATAAAGCGCGCGATAAATATCGCCATCCCCTGGAGACATTATCTTTTTTTGGTGTAACGCCCAACGCAAAGGTGATTGAATTATTTCCCGGCGGTAATGCCTGGTATACCGAAATCCTCGCACCTTTTTTAAAACAAAATGGCCAGCTGACTATTATTAATGTCAAAGCTGAAAAAGAAGATGCAGGGCAAAAAGAAAAATTTGCAGCCGACCCGGTGCGCTATGGAAAACTTAAATTGTTGGAAATCACACCTGCTTCATTAAATTTTGGCGAAGCTAATTCAGCCGATTTTTTCCTGACTTTCCGCAACGTACATAACTTTGCCATGCACGATGACCAGGCAAGATTATTTGCCGAAATTTTCAGGGTTTTAAAACCAGGTGGTGTTTTGGGTATTGAAGATCATCGCGCCGCAACAGGTAAAAGCTTTGCAGACGTGAAAGATAGTGGTTATTTGCCGGAGGAATTTGTCATCGCCGAAGCAGAAAAAGCAGGTTTTAAATTTGTGGCGCGCAGCGATATCAACAGTAATCCAAAAGATATACACCAATATCCCAAAGGTGTTTGGAGTTTGCCACCTACATTGGAGGAAGGTGATGTTAATCGCGATAAATATCTTGAAATTGGCGAAAGTGACCGGTTCACATTGCGTTTTGTAAAACCAAAACACTAAACTTCTACAGGGCGAGCCAAGCACTCGCCCTGTTTGTTTATCAAACACCCGCCCTGCTTGCTTATCAAACAATAGCTCCTTGACTCAGGTTGCGCTTTACATAAAAATCTGCGCTTATAAATTGTGTTCCTGGCAGAGAATGCAATCTACACCTTTAGGAACTGCTCATGACTCCCGCTATAAAAGCCCTGCAAAAAAACAAAATTAATTTTAAAACTCACGAGTACTCGCACGATCCTGCGGCAGAATCCTATGGATTGGAAGCGGCAGAAAAAATGGGGGTCGATCCTGCACGAGTGTTTAAAACATTGGTCGTTATGCTGGACTCGAAAGATTACGCCGTGGGAGTGATTCCCGTAGCAGAAATGCTCAGCATGAAACACATTGCAAAAGCGGCTGGTGCAAAAAAAGCGGCTATGGCTGACAAAACCGATGTTGAGCGTATTACGGGTTACGTGTTGGGTGGTGTTAGTCCTGTCGGACAAAAAAAACGATTGAAAACGTTTATCGATGAATCTGCGCAGCAATGTACAACCATGTTTGTCAGCGCGGGGCGTCGCGGAATGGAAATTGAGTTAAGCCCACTCGATTTAAAAAATCAAACAAGCGCACTTTTTGTTCCTCTCACCCAAGAATAATTGTATTAATCAATCCAGAACCGGCTGACAAACTATCAGTTTTATACGGGATATTTGATGATTTCACCTTTGATTGGTTTAGGTGCTGATAATGCAGCCATAAAAATTTATATCGCAAATCGCCCACAGCTTGATGATTATCCGATGCTTAACGAATTGCGCGGCTTAACAGCAGGGGAAATTACCCACATCGCCAAAAACACCAGCAACCATTGGCGAAAAGTGTTTAATGTCTACGCAAAATTTTTATTTGACTGGCATTTACTGCAAGGCAAAAACGATTTGCCCGAGAGATGGCAGGACTATCGTGAACAGGAATTATTCCAGGCTCACTCACAAGAAGCCTTATTATTTAGCAAACCTGACTTTAATTCTGTAACGCAATCTTTTCATATAATCGCAGGAAAAACTTATGCGGCCAGTTTGGATTTGCCCGCCCTTATTTGGCTGGATTCTTATTTTGCGATTAACGAACAATATCGATTAATTGTTACGCCTTACGCAGATTATCGACAGTTATCCAACGAGCGCATTACACGTTTGATTGAGCTGATGAAACTAATACAGAAATAAAAAAGCCATCGCAATTGCGATGGCTTTTTCAAAACAATGACAATATTAAGCTGGCAACAAATCAGAAACTGCGTCGCGCTCTTCTTGCAATTCTTTTTCAGTCGCTTGCATTTTACCGCGAGAGAAATCGTTGATTTCCAAACCTTGTACAATTTCCCAATCGCCGTTTTTGCAGGTTACCGGGAAAGAGTAAATCAAACCTTTTTCGATACCGTAAGAACCATCGCTGTACACGCCCATGCTCACCCAGTCATTTGCCGGAGTGCCCAAAGCCCAATCGCGGATGTGGTTGATTGCAGCGTTTGCAGCAGATGCAGCAGAAGACGCACCACGTGCAGCGATAATTGCAGCACCACGTTGTTGTACAGTTGGGATGTAATCTGATTCGTACCATGCTTGGTCAACCAGGCTCAACGCAGCTTTGCCGTTTACCAGAGTGTTGTGCAGGTCTGGATATTGGGTTGAAGAATGGTTACCCCAAATCAGCGCCTTGGTGATGTCGTTGATGCTGGTGCCAGTTTTGGTCGCCAATTGTGACAGTGCACGGTTATGGTCCAAACGGGTCATTGCAGTGAACTGACGTGGGTTGATATCCGGCGCATTGCGCTGGGCAATCAATGCGTTGGTATTTGCAGGGTTACCTACCACCAACACTTTAATGTTGCGTGAAGCGTGATCGTTAATTGCTTTACCTTGTACAGAGAAAATTGCGGCGTTAGCTGCCAACAAGTCTTTACGCTCCATACCTGGGCCACGTGGACGCGCACCTACCAACAATGCGTAGTCTGTATCTTTGAAAGCTACGTTAGCGTCATCAGTTGTCACAATGCCAGCCAACAATGGGAACGCACAGTCATCCAATTCCATAGCCACGCCTTGCAGGGCTTTAAGCGCCGGGGTGATTTCCAGCAATTGCAAAATAACTGGTTGATCTTTGCCCAACATATCGCCAGCGGCGATGCGGAACAACAATGAATAACTGATTTGGCCAGCGGCGCCAGTGACGGTAACTCTTACAGGTGCTTTCACGATGAGACTCCATTTGCGGGTGATATGGGACAGAACAAAGGTTGTTAGGCATTGTGTGCCTGTGCCTGTCTTTAACGATAGGACGGGCGAGCATTATAGAGAATTGGGAATAAATTTCATCTTGTTTTAACAGTATAAGCACATGAAATAGCCCGATAAGCGATTGGCATGCTTATCGCTTAACTAAAAATGAGTATGGGTATGAATGGTGATCTGTGTGCAAACGCACCGTGTGCACAAGATTGCTTGTTTTAATCTTAGCGCTTTTGATTTGAGCAGGGAGATCACGATGAACGACACCTTTGTAAGCTCACGCCCCACACGATTTTATGCCCTCGATGCAATCCGTGGCATCGCCGCAATTGCGGTGATGTTTTATCACTACACACAACATAACCAACTGGATTGGCTACACGGCGCATGGGTCGCTGTAGATATATTTTTTATCCTGTCCGGCTTTGTGCTCATGCACAGTTACAACAAAAAAGTTGCCCAGGGAATGACACTGAAGGAATTTCTCTATTCGCGTATTGCCCGTTTAGGCCCCATGTATGTTGTGGGTATTTCTTTGGGAATATGCGCGGCACTTTTACTGGTTTTTTCCAACCCGCAAAGCCCGATACAACCCAATAACCTGGCGACTGCCTCGGTATTGAACCTGGTATTACTTCCCTACTTTAACGGACATGCATGGCCTTTTGGTGAGCACAATATCCATGGAACCGTGTTTCCATTAAATGATCCGGCCTGGTCTTTATTTTTTGAGATTTTTGTCAATATTGTTTTCTTCGCTTATCTGGCGCGCTTCAGGAAAATTAATTTACCAATCTTCGTTGCGGTGAGTGGAATTATTTTTGTTGTATTAACGATTGGCTTCCACCAGATAAATCCCGGTGCGCGCGGAAGTGATTTTGTATTTGGTTTTCCACGCGTTATTTTTGAGTTTTTTCTGGGTGTGATGATTTATCAATTTTACAGTTACTACAAAATACCGCCAAAATTCCTGGCTTATGGATTATTCCTGCTCGTGGCACTTTGCTTTTTTTCCTCGAAAGGCGCTGTTGCACTCGCTAATGCACTTATTCTCGCCCCACTATTAATTGCGCTTTTTGCAAAAGTATCGGTCTCAAACCAAGGGGCAAATATCTGTGAATTTTTAGGAAGTATTTCTTATCCGCTGTACGTCACACATTTCCCAATCTATCGGTTATTGTATGAATCAGCGCTTATGAAAGATTTATCGCCCGTCGCCCAAACGTTTACATTTGCGACAATTGCAATACTGGTTGCGGTGGTGCTGGTAAAAATTGATGAATCTGTAAGAGCCAATCTCAAAAACAGGAAGTCAATGGCGCTACAAAATACTTAACATTAATTTTCTCCATGGTCACTGATACCACTAACCCACTCATAACCGAGTGCTCCTTGATGCAACAACACATCGGCTTTTCCATTGACGTGTAATTGCTGATAAATATCATAAGGCACTTTTTTTGTAAGACTTCCGCAGCCACAGCGCCAATCTCGCAAGACCACATAATATTTAGTGCCCGATTTTCGCCCTTTCTGCGTATACTTTTGCTGCACGTCTGTAATTACCATAACGGGTCTTGAAAGATCCGTTTCTATGTTGAAATCATATAGCTCAACATAGCAAGTTGCGATAGCACCAAATAATCCAAAGGTAGCCAACTCAAAAACAACTAAATGCGTTCTTGCGGTGCGTCCGATAAAAAATAAAGAAAGAATTATTAGCAGCGCACAAATACCTATTCCCAATATAACAGCCATCTTAATAATCTGGTCTGTAGTTACTAAAAAAGGGATGGAAATATAGTAAATACGGAAGAGATGTATAAATCCATTTGTCGCCAAACCAAAGCTAATTGAGAACATTACTATGGCTTTTAAAAATACAGGATCTCGCCAAAATGCAATATTTCGGGGAGATATACTATTTACTTCCTGTTTAATGATATTGAGCTTTGGCACTAATGCTTCAGCAATTGTATTTATTGTACCTGGTCCATAACTGGTACCAACTTTCAATACAATCCAGAGCTTTCCTTCAGCACAAATTAATTCCTTTACTTCAGCCAAATGGCCGACACCATAATTAAAAATAGTGGATATAGCGGAACGAATCTCATGTGAAGCGGCTAATCGACGATGAAGTAGATGATTATCGGACAAGATATAAACAAGATGATCAAATTTTTCATCGCCAGTTTGAAATTCACGGGCTAGACCGCACCATTTTCCAAAACCATGAAGCGGAGATTCCCGTTTTAAAGAAAAGCGATATCCGTGCATCCCTTCAACACCCAGAAGCACGGAAACAATTCCGTTTTTATTTTCTATCTCTTTATATTGGCAACTTTTTTTGATTCCTGTTTCATCGGGAGTCCAAGAAACAAACCATTTACTATAAAGTGCCACAATAATAAGAATAAAAAAACTGACCAAGCCCCACATTAGCCACACAAGGAGCACTCCCTGATATTTATAAATTATTGTTGTGAATAACGAGCTTTTAACGCAGCATAAAGTTCATCTTTAAACTCGGCTTTGGTTGTATCAAGACTTAAAACAGCCTCTACCAAATGTTCATTATCTTCGCGACCATCATGCCAGTGCTTGCGATAAGAACCATCTTTATAACCGTGATCCTGACGGAAAAAATTCAGTACATTTTTGCCAACATAGCCGCGATAGAGCTGATCAAAACTCATATCAATACCCGCCATTAAACGACCAAACAAACCAATATGGAATTGGCGATCATTCAAGGTAGCGGCAACAAATTTTTCCAGGTCGAGGCGAAAATCTTTTTCTTCTGTGTGTATGACCAAATCATTTTGGATTTGCGCTACAAGAAGCTCAGGCTTGGCGCCGCTTTGCAACAAAATACTTAAACCAAAGTGCCAAATATCAATTAATTCCAGTGCAACTTGTTCAGTATCAGGCGATTGTTTTTTCCACCATTTCCACCCGTAATGATCCAATAATTCAGCGCATTCAACCCAAATCGCGCGATACCATTCAAAACCCTGGGATTGCCAATTGGTATTAACTTTGGTGTTCATGCTGTCTTGCAGGTCCAGCATGATTTTTATTTGTTGTGGATTCATAAATTTTCTCAGTTTATAAATATTTATTGCGGTAAATATTGTTTGGCTTTATTAAACAAACGATAAAAGTTTTCGCAAGTATGTTCGCCAAGTTTTTCTATGCTCATGCCTTTTAAGTCAGCGACAAATTGCGCAACTTCGCGCACATATTTGGGTTCGTTAGGTTTTCCGCGATAGGGAATGGGGGCGAGATAAGGTGAATCGGTTTCAACCAATAAACGATCTATTGGCATATTGCGGACCACTTCGCGGATTTGTTCTGCATTTTTAAAAGTGACAATGCCGGAAATTGAAATGTAGTAATTTAAATCCAGGGCTGCTTTTGCCATTTCCCAATCTTCGGTGAAGCAATGCAATACGCCGCTGGATTCCAAACTGCCATGCGCTTTAATCAGCGCCAACGTATCTGCTTTCGCTTCCCGCGTGTGGACAACAACAGGTAAACCTATTTTTTTACCCACATCCAAATGCAAGGCAAAACTTTCGTGCTGCAATTCTTTGCTTTCGGTTTCGTAATGGTAATCCAAACCGGTTTCACCCAGCGCCACTACTTTGGCTTGCGATGCCCATTGAATGAGCTGCCCAGCCGTTGCCGTGCCCTCTTTTACATCACAAGGATGTACACCGACAGAAGCAACAACGCAGGGATGCGCTTGCGCAATATCAATAACGGTCTGGATATTTTCCAGGCTAATACCAATACAAAGCATTTGCTGGATGCCACGCTCGTTGGCGGCTGCGATTGCATTCGCGAGTTTACCGTCGTAACGGTCGAGATTAATACGATCCAGGTGGCAGTGAGAGTCAATTAACATAATGCATAGAGGTCAAAATAAATGTGCAGGGATTATAAAGGATAACTATGGAGAATTCTTTGTCGCTCTTGCACATCTGCATTGGCAATCGGTCTTTGCGAAGCGCACAAATAAAAAAGCCAGCACATGGCTGGCTTTTGAAATTGGGTGATGGCTTACATGGTATGCGTGGGTTTATCGGAATTGATTGAACCTGCCAGATAAGTCTCAATCTTGGTAACAGCAGTGTTGTCCTGATCGGTAAATTGCACGCCAATTCCCGCCGCACGGTTACCTTGGGCGCCGCGCGGAGTAACCCAAATGACTTTACCTGCGACCGGAATCTTTTCAGACTCCTCCATCAAACTCAACAACATAAAAACCTCGTCGCCCAATTTGTAGCTCTTACCCGTGGGAATGAACATTCCGCCATTTTTTACAAAAGGCATGTAAGCAGCATATAAGACCGCTTTGTCCTTGATGGTAAGAGAGAGTATGCCGTTTCGGGCGCCGCCGCCTATCGCTTGCATAAAGTATTCCGTCTGAATCCGATGTACTGAAACATAATGCACTAAAAGATAAGTTAATAGTGTAGACCTGTCCAGCCGCTAATGTGTCACTATTTTACGATCCGGGTTTATTTAACTTTATCTGGTTATTTTGCGCTTCTTAATAACGCGCCCCAATCCATCAGCATTTCTTCGAGTAATAATTGTTTATTGGGATTGGAGCTGCCGAGCAATTGGCGTTTCGAGACTAATATTTTTTCCAGGTAACGATGCAAAAGCGACGCGGGAACCCTGATTAAGCGATCTCGCAAATCTTGCGGCAGCTGATTAATCAATACCTGCTCCACACCAACTTGCCAGCGAACAAGTGAATGCAGCCACACCAGAAACCATTCTACCAGCGCGATGACATCATCTTTTTGCCACTGTGCGGCAACCTCAATCGCCGAGATCTGGCCAGTGCTCAGGCGAATCAAATTCAATAACCACGCATCGCGTCGCTCAAGCGCATCACCTTCCAGATAAGACAATGCTGTCAGTGGCGCCCCGCCCGCCGCTTCCATCAGTTTTTCCACGGGAATATTACTGCCCGCCATCAACGGCCTAAGCCAATGGATGACTTGTTCTGCGTTGGGTGTAGCGAGCAAACGCATTTGGCAGCGGCTGCGGATGGTCGGCAATACCGCGCTGGGGGCATGACACACCAAAATTAACAAGGTATTCGCGGCAGGTTCTTCAAGGGATTTAAGCAGCGCGTTGGCAGCATTGGCGTTCATTGCCTCGGTCGGCTCTAACACAACGACCTTGTAACCGCCTTGCTGGGCGGTTTTGCCCAAGTCATCAATTAATGCGCGTATTTGATCGACTTTAATACCTTTCGCGCCCTCTTCCGGCTCAACCACAATAAAGTCCGGGTGGCTTTGGGCTTTATTTAACAAACAACTGCGGCATTTACCGCAAGGCGTGCTTTCAACTGGCGACAAACACAACAGCAGTTGCGCGAGCGATTCAGCGAGATGGCGTTTGCCTATACCTTTGCTACCTGCAAACATCAGGGCGTGGGGAAGCTTTTTAGCAGCGATTTGCTGACTGAGCTGTTGCCATTCTTGTAGCTGCCAGGGATATGGATGAGAAGGATAAGGATGAGAGGAAAAATCAGACATACACGCACTCGCCATAATTGAAGCGGCAAGCTTACCAACCGCAATAGCTACTTAGCAAACCTGTGCAGCTCGGCGATTTAGCAATTTAAACGGGGATTTGCGATAATCGCCGCCCTTTTATCCAGTAGCTCCAACATGAACGACTTATACTCACCTGGCGACAAGCTCGATATCCTCCATCTCGACGATGATTTGATGATCTGCAATAAACCCGCAGGTTTGCTCACGGTTCCCGGAAAAGGGCCGGAAAAGCAGGATTGCCTGATCAATCGCGCCTTGAAACTCAATCCCAATGCACGAGTGGTGCACAGGTTGGACCAGGGAACGTCCGGTATTGTGATGTTTCCGCTCAATTATATGAGCCTGAAAATCCTCACCAAACAATTTGAGGCGCGCGGAATACACAAACGTTATGTGGCTGTGGTGAGCGGATTGATGGCAGAGGATGAAGGTGAAGTAAAACTGCCGTTGATTTGCGATTGGCCGAATCGGCCCTTGCAAAAAGTCTGTTTTGAATCGGGTAAACCGGCACATACGCGTTATCAGGTTTTGGAACGCGACTCCGTAAGAAACTGCACGCGCATTTTGCTGGAACCCGTCAGTGGCCGCACACATCAATTGCGCGTCCACATGATGAGCATCGGCCACCCAATGCTTGGCGACCAACTTTATTCACCACTGGAAATCCAGGCGCAGGCGCCGCGCTTGCTGCTACACGCACAGCATATCCAGCTGACTCACCCTATCCTGCGGCACAAAATTGAAGTTGAATGTCTGGCGGAATTTTAAAAGTCGCGCATAAAAAAACCACAAGCCTTTCAGCTTGTGGTTTTCGTCTTGAATTACTTTAAGAAATTAGCAACCTGAAGTAGTTACAGTCACCACAGGAGGATTAACGGTATTACCTGTCCCTGCCGTTGCTTCTGTATAAGTGGCTAAGCAGTTAGTGGTTACGGCTGCAGTGGCCGAACTACCCGATGTATTTACCGTGTAATCAGAGGCCAAGCCTGAGAGTGCGTTGATAGATCCTGCATCCGGGTAACCTAAAACATAAGTCACCGTGACACCCTCAAAAGTATCTGATGTAGCAGCAGGATTGATTAAAAATTTAGCATGCGCCATGTTAGCCGCAGATTTCATCGCTCCTGCCGCTGCATTAACACTTGCCACTCTGGCATCGCTAGCCACACTTACGAATTTAGGAAGCGCCGTTGCCGCCAAAATACCCAAAATGACAATTACGGCGATCAATTCTATCAATGTGAAGCCTGTTTGCTGCTTATTCATATCATCACCTTTTCATTAAGTTATGCGAAAGCTACTTCAAACAACTCATCGATAATAGCCAGTCATTAATAACTCTAGTTCTAGATTTAAAGATAATCAAATAAGCAGTTTTTATGCGTCATTGTGAGTGATTAAACGATTTAAAAGAGCGTCGATATCAGCCTGGACTTGCGCCAAATCCTGGCTTGCATCGACCAGCGCATAACGATTCGGATTTTCCAATGCGCGTGTTTTATAAGCTGCGCGAACACGTTCAAAAAAACCTATTGTTTCACTTTCGAAGCGATCCAGTTCACCTCGTTGACGCGCTCGATTGAGGCCCAGCTCAACATCAATATCGAGGATCAAGGTCAAGTCAGGATGCAAATCACCCTGAACCAATAATTCCAGCCGCGAGATAACATCTTGGCTCAAGCCGCGCCCGCCGCCCTGGTAAGCGTAGGTAGCATCAGTGAATCGATCGCTCAGCACCCACGCGCCACGCGCCAGGGCTGGCCGAATTACTTGCGAGATATGTTGTGCCCGCGCCGCAAAAACCAGCAAAAGCTCAGCAGTTTCATCTACAACCTCATCGCGCCTGGCGAGCAGCAATCCGCGAATCTCTTCCGCCAGCGGCGTTCCACCAGGCTCTCGGGTGACAATGACCTCAATTCCCTTCGCCTGCAACCAATCGCGAACAAATGCAAGGTTAGTGCTTTTGCCAACACCTTCGGTGCCCTCAATGGTGAGAAATTTACCACGCAGCATGAATCGATCTCGCTTTTAACTATTAAATTTTTTGAATGAAATTTGAGTAATTCGAAAGTCAGATTAAAAGTCAGGTTATTTGAACATTCCTTTACTTCCATTGAGCGCGTATCATACCCGCTTTTTGAGACTTACCGACTTTTTGTCATATTTGCTTTGGAGTTTACCATGATTACTTTACATACTAACTACGGCGACATAGTTATCGAATTGGATTTTGAAAAGGCGCCAAATACTGCGGCCAACTTTTTGCAATATGCCGAAGAAGGTTTTTACAACGGAACCATTTTTCACCGCGTCATTGATGGCTTTATGATTCAAGGCGGCGGTATGACTGAAGACATGGGTGAGAAAAAGAAAACCCGTGACCCAATCCAGAATGAAGCAGACAATGGTTTGAAAAATTTGACCGGTACTTTGGCAATGGCTCGCACTAACGATCCGCACAGCGCTACCGCACAATTTTTTATCAACGTAAAAGACAACAGTTTTTTAAATCACAGCGGCAAAACCAGCCAAGGCTGGGGTTATGCCGTGTTTGGAAAAGTTGTTGATGGAATGGATGTTGTAAATAAAATCAAAGGTGTTAAAACCGGTAGCAAAGGTTTCCATCAAGACGTGCCGCTAGAAGCAGTTGTTATCCAAAATGTAACTATTGAAAAATCAGCTGCTGAAAAAGAACCTGCTGCAGAATAAATATGGCCACGCTATTTATTTCTGATTTACATCTCCATGAGAGCCGCCCGCAGATTACGCGGGCATTTTTCCATTTTTTGCACACCCGGGCGAAAGATGCTGAAAAGCTCTATATCCTCGGGGATTTTTTTGATGCCTGGATTGGCGATGATGATGATTCCCCGCTCAATATTGAAGTTGCACGTGAATTAAAAACATTAAGCGATTCCGGCGTTAAAATTTTTTTAATGCACGGCAATAGGGATTTTTTGCTAGGCGAAAAATTTGCCGCATTGGCTGGCGCAACATTAATTGAAGAAAATTCAATTATAGATCTCTACGGACAACCTACCCTGCTACTCCATGGCGACAGTCTTTGCACAGATGACAAAGAATACCAGGCATTCAGGCAACAAGTGCGATCAACACTTTGGCAACAGCAAATCCTTGCACAACCGCTTGCTGCGCGTCGCATGTTGGCAGCGCAATTGCGTGAGAAAAGCCAGGCCATGAACAGCCTGAAAGCTGAAGATATTATGGATGTTAACCAGACAGATGTTATTAATGTCATGCAACATGCGAAGGTCAATTCTTTGATTCATGGACATACGCATCGACCTGCACGCCATGCATTAACCCTGGACAATAAACCTGCTGAGCGAATTGTATTGGGAGATTGGCACGATAAAGGATGGGCAATTGTTGCAGATGAGCGCAAAACTGAGTTAATTAGCTGGCCAATTGAATAATTATTTTATTGTCCGTTAAATGAAAAATGGCAATCAATTGATTGCCATTTTTTTTGATAGCCCTAATCAATTCAAATCAGGATCTTTCCAATATTTAGTGCCTTTGAGTGTCGCCTGCAACGCAAGTCCGCTCTCAGTGATTTGATAAATAGTGATGCCGCTTAACAAAGCTTCACCACCAATAGCCGCACCTTTATCACCGGCTTTTGCAGCGGCATCTACGTGACCACCAAATTCCCAACCGTTATTAATAAAAGCATCCAATGATTCCTGGGTTTTAAAAATAAAAACTGCACGGAAATCTTTAACACCAATCCCTAAACCTATACCCGCCTCGCCCATTTTCATATAGACCCTTTGCTTAAGGCGTTTATTTTCAACCACACCATAACCACCACTAACACTGGCAAATATTACATTCACATTGGCGTTGCTGAATACCGCATAACCCGGCGACGCGGCAACTTGCGCCCTGGCATCCGGGTTCAATTTATATAAATCCGCCAGTACATCAGATTGCATATTAAGTATGGCCTGGCGTTTCTCCTGCGGCGTGCTTCCTGTTGTTGTCGTACATCCCGTCATAGACCATATAACAATCAAACCCAGTAGCATTTGTGCCAGTTTTTTCATCTAATTCTCCTAAACCTTATTTGAGGTTAAAACCTGTTAATGCTGAAACCTGTCAATGTTGAAACCTGCCAATGCCAATACCACAGCTTATCCCTTCATCTGCGAAGATCAAATGCTTTTTGTTTTATCCTAGACAGGCTTACGGGTATTTTGTTCACCACGCCAATCGGGGATGACTAAATAATAACGACTCTTCCTCAAGTCCAAAAATTATTTGGATCACCTGGCACAGCCTATTTTTCGACCCATGGCGCACTTTTCACCCATATTGTAGATCCTCGACTATACTCAAGGCATCGTCGAATAAGGCCAGTCACCCTACTTTGATTTTATCTTCCCCTTCCAAACCTCATCCATTTAAAACATGGATGACGTTATGCACACCACATCGACTACGCGGACTCTTGCTCGTGTGTACGTTTATGTGCGGAGTTTTTTGTTCTGCTGAATTAAACATCAATAAAATTGAAAACATCATGCAAACTCGTTTTGGTATGAGCGGCATTGCAAAATTACATGCGTGGAATTTGTTAATTGAAAAAAACCAGGCAAAAACACCTGCCGAGAAAACCAAAGCAGTTAATGATTTTATCAACCAAAACACACGCTTTGAAGATGATATTGTGCATTGGAAAGTCAGCGATTATTGGGCGACTCCGCTTGAAACACTCGGCAGCGGCGCGGGTGATTGTGAAGACTATACCATTGCAAAATATTTCACCTTAATTCAGCTTGGTATTTCAGTTGAGCATCTGCGGCTTATTTACGTTAAAGCGCAAATTGGTGGCGCAACCAGCAGGGTATTTCAGGCTCATATGGTGCTTGGTTATTATGAGCAACCTGATTCGATTCCACTCATTTTAGATAGTTTGGTATCTGATATAGAAACAGCAGACAAGCGTAACGATTTGCATCCGGTATTTAGTTTTAACAGTGATGGTTTATGGGTTGGCAACCAGGCACAACCACAAATTGACCCAACTGCGCGCCTCTCTCGCTGGAGAGATGTGCTTGAGCGAATGAAACAAGAAGGCTTTTGAGTCAGCAAATTTATTTAAAGAGAAACAATTATGTCCTTAATAAAACAACTCTGGATTGGCATTATTGTCTTATTGCTACTTGCACTGGGCGGCAGTTTTATTATTAGCATTATGTCAGCCAAAAGTTATCTTGAAGAACAGTTGCACGTAAAAAATATGGATAACGCCACATCGCTTGCACTCTCCATATCACAAATGGAAAAAGATCCGGTAACGCTGGAATTATTGATTAGCGCGCAATTTGATACTGGCCATTACGAATATATAAGGCTGGTTGATCCGCAAAAAAAGATATTGGTTGAGCGTCACTACGAAGAAAATAAAAGTAATCCCCAATTATCAAAGGTGCCGAACTGGTTTATCCATTTAGTGAATTTTGATGCTGAACCCGGCGTTGCTCAGATACAAGATGGCTGGCAACAATTTGGAACCCTGACCGTAAAAAGCCATTCGCGTTATGCGTGGCAAGCCTTGTGGAATAGTACATCGCAGTTATTAAGCTGGTTTGTTATTGCAGCCATCCTCAGCGGCATTATAGGAACTGTTATTTTAAAATTTATTTCCAGTCCGTTAAATACGGTGATTAAACAAGCTGAAGCCATTGGCCAGCGTCGTTTCGTTACATCTGATGAACCTAAAACCACAGAATTCCAGCGATTAGTGCGCGCAATGAATGCGTTATCGCAAAGCGTTAAAATCATGCTGGAAAAAGAAACCAAACAACTTGAAAAACTGCGCCGCGAATCGCAACTGGACCCACTGACTGAATTGCCCAACCGAAATCATTTCCTGAATTTATTGGAAAGCAAATTAAATCGCGATGACAGTGATAGTACCGGCGTGCTCGCCGTTATGCGTTTTTTAAACCTTGCTGAATTCAATAACCACCTTGGTCGTGCCGCTGCTGACCACGCGCTTTTACAAATTGCGGGCGTCTTACACCAATTCATCAGCCGTTACCCTGGTAGCCACGCCGGACGCTTGAACGGTAGTGATTTTATGTTGGTTATTTCCGGCAATCCGTCTGCCGAAGCTATTGGCTCTGAACTTTCTGAACAATTAAATGCACAGCTTGGCGAACATGATTTGCGTACTATCCAGATTCCCGTTGCAGTTTGCATTTATCACAGTGGCGAAAAGCGCAATGAATTATTGCATAAGCTGGATGGAGCCTTGGCGCAAGCTGAACTCAAAGGTAATCGCGCGTTAATTATCCTCAATACAAGCAGCCAGCCCATTATGCATCGCAATTTAACAGATTGGCGCGATGCGATTACCCATGCGTTACAACTTAAAAAATTACAACTTGCACATTTTCCAGTGCGCACACCTGCTGGCGATATTTTGCATATTGAATCGCCTGTGCGTTTATTGCTTGATGATGACTGGCAGCCTGCCGGATATTTTATGCCTTGGGCTGCGCGCCTTGGAATAATGCCTGTCATCGATCTGGAAGTGATTAAAAGCGCGTTGGCAAGCATCCAGAATGAATCGTCTATTGCAATTAATATTTCTGCCGAATCTTTATGCAACGCAGATTTTCGTGAACAAGCGTTAGCTTTGTTAAAACTTTCGCTCAATAAAACCAACAGATTATGGTTGGAATTTCCCGAGTCCTGCGCATTACGCCATATGGCAGAACTGCGCAGCTTTACCAATGTATTGCGCACACTTGGTTGTCATGTTGGACTTGAACACGTTGGCCTGGAATTTACTAAAATTCGTGAATTACAGGATATAGGTTTGCATTATTTGAAAATTGATGGAGCCATTATTCGCGATATAGATAGCAATATCGGCAACCAGAATTTCTTATCGGGTTTATGCAAAATTGGTCGTTCACTCGGAATGGTGGTGATTGCAGAAGGTGTGCGTTCAGAAGCAGAAAAAGAAAAATTAATTCAACTTGATATCGATGGATTGACGGGCCCAGGAATATAACACTCAAAAAAATCAAGGCGCCCTGCTTTCGCTGGCGCCTTGATTTCTATCGCGAATTTCAAATTTTTAAATCGTCGCCATCATCCAGCAAATTCATACCTTGTCGTTGTCCACGCAATTCCCGACGGGATAATAATTTTGTTTGCGCTGCTTCAGGTAGATCGGTGAACCTGATAGTACCCTGGTCAACCAATAAATTAATCACATCTTCCAACACCCGGGCCATTGCCTGGTCGGTTTGTTCGAGAGAAGTAATTTGCGCTGGTTTCAGCGATTGAAGGTAGGCGTGCAGCTCCTGTGAATCATTATCAATGGGCTCTTTTATCTCGGCAGTCAGCTCTTGGCTGACGGCTGTTATTGCACCTTCTTTATCGCGTTTTATATACATAGGTTAACCTGAATAAAGTTTCTCATCCCTGAGCGCTCATGTTACTAATCGGTGATTAAATTGTTGTTGGTTTTTAGCAAATTGATAATGGCAGTATCACCACCGGTTAAATTGACGTTGTTCAAGACGATAGTTTGGTCTGTCGCCGCACTGTAATTTGAGCCGGTAAATGCACCTGAACTACTAATGGATATGGTGGTATTGGTTCCATCACTCGTGAAGTGCAAATAGTTGGTCAGGTTAGTGCTATTTTCATTTTGCAGGAGATCGCGCAAATCCAATTTATCGCCACTGGCACCGGTAGTGAAATCCGTGATGGTATCTATTGCGGGCGAGCCTGCCGTGCCCTTGTCACCCAAATGCCATACAAACGTATCTGCACCGGCACCACCAGTTAAGTTATCGTTTCCGGCTCCGCCGTCCAGGATGTCATTGCCATTGCCGCCATTCATGGTGTCATTGCCGCCAAGGCCTGCAATTGTATCGTTGCCTGTTGTGCCGTTGAGTACATCATTACCTGCAGTGCCTTTGACGTTGGCGACCTCAACAGTGACTTTGCCGGTAGCAAAACCATTGTGGTTGTCTGACAAGGTGTAGTTGAAGCTGGCGATACCATTAAAGTTGGCCGTAGGTGTAAAGGTCACCGAACCGTTTGACAGACTGACACTGCCGTTTACGCCGCCACTCACGGCAGAGATTGACAGAAGGTCGCCATCAACATCCCAGTCATTCGCCAGGAGTGTTGAGGTTGGAACGGTTATCGCTGTTCCTGTGGAGGTAACGAGCGTGTCCGGCATTGCAACAGGTAGATCATTCACCGCACTGACATTCAGGTGAACCGTTGCGGTACTGGTGCTTCCATGACCATCGCTGATGGTATAGGTGAAACTTGCAGGACCGTTGTAATTGGCTGTCGGGGTGAACAGGATGTTGGAACCCACCAGGCTGACAGTGCCATGGGTTGCAGCTTGCGCACTGATGATGGACAGCGTATCGCCATCTGGATCACTATCATTGGCCAGCAATGTCGAGCCCGCAATGGTGGTTGGGGTATCTTCTATCACATTAAAACCGGACGACTTATAAGTCGGTATAGAAGACAAAATATTGTAGGTTGCGCCAGCATCATTACTCAGCTCCAGCTTGAACCTGGCCAAACCGCCCTGATCCCAATAAATGATTTCAATATTGTGCAGGCCACTATCCGCCAGGGTGAATGAGGAGTGAGTTGTGGTTGTAGCTGATTGGTTGGCATTAACTTGCGCCACGGCTACACCGTCAATCCTTACTTCGTAACCATCATCCGATAAAATCTTGAAGTTATAGGTACCCGCATTTAATTTCACCATGCCAGTCATATGAATGATTGAGCCGCGGTAATCGCTCGGGTCTTTACTCAATGAAGCCGCATCCGCGCCCAAAAATGCTTGTAAGTTGGTTCCGTACCCTAAATTGTTGGAAAAGCTGCTGTTGCCGCCGTAGTCGAAGGTTGTGGCGGTGAAAGTCGCATCCGGAGTTCTGCTGGCGATAATCGAATACATCTGTGAGATATTGGTTAGGTAAATACTGCTATCGACACCGTAGTATTCAGAAAGCAAACCCAGGTTACCGGATGAACCAGAGACAGTATCGTCTAACGCAACAGGCGGACGGTTATCAATTACCGTAGTCGTAACGCTATTTGCTGTAGGGCTAACGACAAGGCTCTCGAAATTACCGCCATTTACAGTGCCTATGGCAACAGTGAACTTTTCATCCCCTTCAACCAAAGAATCCGTTAAGGCCGCGATATTGAAGTTGACCGAGGTCGCACCCGCCGGGATGGTAACGCTGGTCGCACCATTAATATCCGTACCGTTTCCGGCAACACCGGAATAATTCAATGCCACCGTGACTGCAGTTTGCGCCGGGTTAGTCAGGCTTAAGGTATAAACACCCGTATCACCTTCTTTAATGGACGCAGCTCCGCTAATACTCACGGTTGTTGCACTGACATTATCGCTAACGACTGTTGTGGTAGTGCTGGTTGTAGTGAGTGCTTCATAGTTACCGCCTGAAGTGCCGGTAATTCCAACAGTGACATTTTGATCACCCTGGACATAAGCATCATCTACACGTACCGCGACGGCAGCGCTGGTGGCACTGGTTGCACCAACGGGGATAGTAATATCAGCACCGTTAGACAAGTGAATAACCAATGGCGTACCCGTTACGGCACTTGCAACGGTTGCGGTGTAAACAATTGAACCGCCCTCTTGTACGTTAGCTGCAGCCGTCAGGGTTATATTCGTTGCCGTGCCATTATCAGACACTACTGTGTTAACCGTACTTGATACATCCAGGGCTTCATAATTACCACCGGAAGTACCTGAAATTCCAACGGTAACTGTTTGATTTCCCTGGGTATAAGCGTCATCAGGGCGAACGGCAATCGCGGCGCTGGTTGCGCTGGTGGCCCCCACAGGAATGGTGATATCAGCACCGTTAGACAAATGGATAACTAACGGAGACCCTGTCACCGCGTTAGACACAGTGGCGGTATACACAATTGATCCACCCTCAGCCACATTTCCAACTGCGCCAAGCGTCACGCTGCTTGAACTGCCATTATCGTTAACTACGGTCGTCACTGTACTGCTGGTGTTGAGCGCTTCGTAGTTACCTCCGGAGGTGCCTGAAATTCCCACAGTAACATTTTGATTTCCCTGGATATAAGCATCATCAGGACGAACAGCAATCGCTGCGCTGGTTGCACTGGTTGCGCCCACAGGAATGGTAATGTCGGCACCGTTGGATAAATGGATAACCAACGGAGTGCCTGTCACGGCGTTGCCAAGGGTAGCGGTATAAACGATTGATCCACCTTCATTTACGTTGGCCGCTGCCGTCAAGGTAATACTGGTCGCTGTACCATTATCGGAAACGACTGTTGTGACAGTGCTTGATGTGTTGAGTGCTTCATAGTTACCGCCCGAAGTGCCGGTAATACCCACTGTTACGCTTTGGTTGCCCTGGCTGTAGGCATCGTCAGCACGTACGGCTACCGCAGCGCTGGTGGCACTGGTTGCACCAACGGGAATAGTGATATCAGCACCATTGGATAAATGGATGACCAATGGCGCTCCGGTTACAGCACTACCAACTGTCGCGGTGTAAACGATTGAACCGCCCTCGTTCACATTGGCTGCCGCCGTCAATGTCACATTGGTCGCGGTGCCGTTGTCCGACACAATGGTAGTGGCCGTACTGGACGTATCAAGGGCCTCGTAGTTACCTCCGGAAGTGCCTGAAATTCCAACAGTAACTGTTTGATTTCCCTGGACATAAGCATCATCCGCACGCACAGCGACTGCTGCGCTATTTGCGCTGGTAGCTCCCACAGGAATAGTAATATCAGTGCCATTGGATAAGTGAACAACCAATGGTGATCCAGTGACTTTATTGTCAACCGTGGCGGTATAAACAATTGAACCACCTTCGCTTAGGTTTGCCGCCGCCGTTAATGTGACGGTAGTGGTATCAATGGTATCGGTAATGGTTGTAGTGACTGTCGAATAATCCACCACCAAACCGAAGTTGCCACCGGTAGCTGAGCTTATCGAATTGGCGATGCTACCTGGATCAACATACACATCCTCATCAGATGCAACATGCGTGATCGCCGTACCCGTTAATTGACCGGCGTTGATAGTGATAACTTCCCCATTTGCCAAAGTCACCGTCACAGTGGAGGACTGGGCATTCGTTAAGGTTGCGGTATAAACAATATCCCCGCCCGCTTCAGTAAGCGTTGAGGTCGCCGAGAGGTTGAGGTTACCGGCAGGTGGCAAAACGGTGATATGCGCTATCGCTGTCGCGGTTGCACCATGACCATCATCGACTGTGTATTTGAAGGAGGCTGGACCGCTGTAACCGGCATCGGGGGTAAATACCAGGTTACCGCCAACAATACTGAGGGTTCCGTGTTGGGCACTATTCAAGGCTGTTATGGTCAGGGTATCGCCGTCTATGTCAGTATCATTCGCAATTAAATCTGCCAAATGAATTGTTAGCGCCTGGTTTTGATGGGTAGAGAAATTATCATCATTCGCAACCGGAGCATCGTTTACAGGATTGACCGTAATATCCAGCGTAGTGCTTGAACCGGTATTCGTCGTGTAGGTGATTGTTGGAACATTTCCGTTGTAATTCGCCACAGGCGTAAAGGTGTAGTCGCCATTCGACAACATTTGCAAAGTACCCACACCTGCAATGTTCGCTGTAGTGCCTGCCGCGTAGCTGGTGCCATTCACCGTAAAGCTGGCAAGGGTGAGGACATCGTCCACATCACTATCATTGACCAGCACATTACCCGTTGCCGTCGTATCTTCATTGATAGCCTGGGTATCCGCAACCAATACACTTGGGTCATCAACGGGAAGGACGTTGATATTCACTGTGGCGGTTGCAGTACCGCCATGGCCGTCATCAATTGTGTATTCAAAAGATGCCGGGCCGTTGTAATTGGCGTCCGGTGTAAATACCAGGTTGCCACCAACGATATTAAGGGTTCCATGTTGGGCGTGATTTAAGGCTGTTACAGTCAGGGCATCGCCATCAACATCAGTATCATTGGCCAGCAGATCACTTAAATGGATAGTGAGGGGTTGGTCTTCATTGATGGTGAAGCTGTCATTGTTGGCGACCGGAGCATCGTTTACAGGATTTACCGTGATATCCAGTGTGGTACTGACACCGGTATTGGTGGTGTAAGTGATGGTAGGAACCGTGCCGTTATAATTTGCTACAGGGACAAAGGTGTAATCACCATTTGCCAGGATTTCCAGCGTGCCTACGCCGACAATATTTGCCGTAGTCCCAGCCGCGTAACTGCTGCCATTGATGCTGAAGCTGGCTACTTGCAGTACGGAATCCACATCAGAATCATTGAGCAGGACGTTACCGGTAGCCGTAGTATCTTCGTTAATCGTATTGGTATCTGCCACCAATATTGACGGATCGTCTACCGCCGTCAGGGTGATATCCAATGTACTGCTGGAACCGGTATTGGTGGTATAGGTAACCTGTGGTACTGCCCCGTTCCAGTTGGCGTCTGGTGTGAAGGTGTAATCGCCATTGCCAGCCAGGGTAAAGCTTCCAACACCGCTGATAACAACATTTTGACCAGCAGTAAACGTGCCCGGAACTCCCGAAACCGTAAAGCTTGCAACGCTTAATACATCATCTGCATCGCTATCGTTAAGTAATACGTTGCCTGTGGCTATAGTATCTTCTGCAACTGTATTGGTATCTGGAACGAGGATACTTGGATCATCGACTGGCGTTACGCCAATATTGACAGTGACCGTGTTGCCGTCGACCGTACCGTCGTTGACTTTGTAAGTGAAACTATCAGTGGTAGTTTCGCTGCCGTCGTGGGTATAACTGAAGGTGCCGTTGGCATTCAGGGTCAAGGTGCCGTGCGCTGGGCCAGTCACCAGGATGGCGGTCAAGGGGCTGTTTTCAGCATCCGTGTCATTGGCAAGTACGCTGGTAGCGCCGCCAACGAGAACTGTCACTGTTCCACCTTCAGCCACAACAATGCTGTCAGGATTGGCGACAGGCGCGTCGTTTACAGGAGTCACGCCAATATTAACGGTAACCGTGTTGCCGTCGACCGTGCCGTCGTTAACTTTGTAGGTAAAACTATCGGAGGTAGTTTCGCTGCCATCGTGAACGTAGCTGAAAGTGCCGTTAGCATTCAACGTTAAGGTGCCGTGCACAGGAGCAGATACCAGAATTGCAGTCAGGACATCGTTGTCTGCATCCGTGTCATTGGCAAGCACGCTGGTCGCGCCGCCAACCAGGACAGTCGCTGTGCCGCCTTCATTGACAGAAATACTATCAACTACAGCAACCGGAGCATGGTTCACTGGCGTTACACCGATATTCACAGTGACCGTATTGCCATCAACAGTGCCATCATTAACTTTGTAACTGAAGCTGTCGGTCGTTGTTGCACTGCCGTCGTGTGTGTAACTGAATGTTCCATTGGCATTCAGCGTAAGGGTGCCGTGTGCCGGGCCGGTAACCAAAATGGCCGTCAGCGGATCATTCTCGGCATCCGAATCATTCGCGAGGACACTGGTAGCCCCGCCAACCAATACGCTTACGGTGCCGCCTTCCAATACGCTGATATTGTCAGCAACGGCGACAGGAGCATCATTTACCGGAGTCACACCGATGTTGACGGTAACGGTATTGCCGTCGACAGTGCCATCATTGACTTTGTAGGTGAAGCTATCGGTGGTGGTTTCGCTGCCGTCGTGGGTATAACTGAAGGTGCCATTGGCATTGAGCGTCAAGGTGCCGTGCGCTGGACCAGTCACCAGGATGGCGGTCAAGGGGCTGTTTTCAGCATCCGTATCATTGGCCAGAACGCTGGTAGCGCCACCAACCAGAATGGTTGTAGTACCACCTTCTGCGACAATAATAGTGTCCGGATTAGCGACCGGCGCATCGTTAACCGGTGTCACGCCGATATTAACGGTTACCACATTGCCATCAACAGTGCCGTCATTTGCCTTGTAGGTAAAACTATCCGCTGTAGTTTCACTGCCATCATGAATGTAAGTGAAGGTTCCATCAGCATTGACGGTCAGGGTGCCATGTGCCGGACCCGTTACCAGGATTGCAGTCAACGCGTCGCCATCTGCATCTGAATCGTTAGACAGCAAGCCGTTGCCCAGGGATACAGTAAGTGTTCCACCCTCTGCCACTAAATAGTTATCAGCGACAGAAGCGGGAGCTTGGTTGCCTGGAGGTACAGCATTTACAGTAATTGCAACCGTTGCTGTGGCGGTGCCACCGTGGCCATCGCTGATGGTGTAAGTGAAACTGTCGTTGCCGACATAACCGGCATTTGGAGTGTAGATTGGATTACCTGTTACACCGTCAATAACCACAGAGCCGTTCGCGCCCTGGGTTACGCCGGTTACTGTTAATGGATCGCCTTCGGCGTCAGTGTCGTTGGTGAGAACAGCAACAATTACCGCAGTATTTTCATTGGTACTCGCCGAATCAGCATTGGCAACCGGATTATCATTTACAGGATTTACCGTGATGCTTACGGTGACTACATTGCCGTTGTCCGTACCATCGTTGGCGCGGTAGGTGAAGCTATCCGTTGTGGTTTCACTACCATCGTGAATGTAGGTGAAGGTTCCATCAGTATTAAGAGTCAAGGTGCCGTGCGCAGGGCCCGCCACTAACACAGCCGTCAGCGCGTCACCATCTGCATCTGAATCGTTGGCCAGCAAGCCGGTTCCCGCAGATACCGTAAGAGTTCCGCCCTCTGCCACCAAATAGTTATCAGCCACCGATACCGGTGCATTATTACCCGGCACTACGGCATTTATAGTGACATTTACGGAAGCGCTTGCAGTACCACCGTGGCCATCACTGATGGTGTAAGTAAAGCTGTCGTTGCCACTAAAACCGGCGTTTGGCGTGTATATAGGATTACCGGTTATTGCATCGATAACGACCGAACCATTAGCACCCTGGGATACGCCTGTAACAGTGAGCGCGTCGCCATCTGCATCGGTATCATTGGCGCGAACCGCAATGGTTACTGCGGTATCTTGCGAGGTAGTAGCCGAATCATTGTTAGCCACTGGAACATGATTTGCTGCCAATGGTTGGACGCCAATATTGATGGTGCTGGTCGTTGTTCCACCATGGCCATCATTGACCGTAACCACGAAACTATCGCTGCCGTTGTAACCAGCATTAGGTGTATAGGTAAAACCACCGGTTGACGCGTTAAGCACCACAGTACCATGGGCTGACGAGCCTGAAACGCTGTACGTCAAGGTATCGCCGTCAGGATCGGTCGCGCTTACTGCACCGGAAATTGGTGTGTCTTGCGGGGTGGACAAACTTTGGTTGCCAGCAACCGGAGCATCGTTGACTGGTGTGACACCGATATTGATAGTGCTGGTAGTTACGCCGCCCTTACCATCACTCACGGTGACAACAAATGAATCACTGCCGTTGTAATTCAGGCTTGGAGTATAAGTAAATGTACCGGTAGTGATATTGAGCGCAACAGCCCCATGCGCGGCATTGGAAGAAACGGAATAACTTAAAACATCGCCATCAGCATCTGTTGCTGTGACTTGTCCGGAAATTGGTGTGTCCTCCGGCGTTGAGAGATTTTGATCTGCAGAAACCGGTGCATCATTAACGGGAGTCACACCAATATTAATGGTACTAGTGCTCACTCCGCCATTGCCATCCGATACGCTAACCACAAATTGATCAGGACCGTTGTAATTGGCCGCTGGCGTGTAGACAAATCCACCAGTAACAGGATCAAGCGTTACGCTACCGTGCGCAGCTGTGGTGGTAATCGAATAACTGAGGGTATCGCCCTCAATATCGCTGGCAACTACCTGGCCGGAAATTGCAGTGTCTTCCGGTGTTGTCAGGTTTTGATCGCCTGTATCAGGTGCATCGTTAACCGGTGTAACACCAATATTAATCGTACTGGTAGTAACGCCGCCCTGCCCGTCAGCAATAGTAACGACAAAACTATCCGCACCGTTGTAGTTCGCGCCCGGGATATAGACAAACGCACCCGTCGCCGCATCGAGGGTTACTGTGCCGTGCGTTGCAGATGTAGTAACCGAATAAGCCAAACTATCGCCATCAACATCAGTCGCGACGACTGTGCCGGAAATCGGGGTATCTTCCGGTGTGGTAAGGTTTTGGTCGCTGCTGACTGGTGCATCATTTACCGGAGTTACGCCGATAGTGATGGTGCTAGTCGTTGTACCACCATTACCATCGCTCACCGTGACCACAAAACTATCTGAACCGTTGTAGTTAGCTCCAGGTGTATAAACAAATCCACCGGTTGACGCGTTAAGCACAACAGTACCGTGGGCTGACGAGCCTGAAACGGTGTAGGTGAGTGTATCGCCTTCAACATCTGTCGCTACCACTTGGCCCGATACGGGAGTGTCTTCAGGTGTTGTCAGGTTTTGGTCATTGGTGACAGGTGCATCGTTAACCGAATTGACGGTTAAACTAATCGTAGAGGTAGTGGTATTTCCGTGACCATCAGTCACGGTGACCACAAAACTATCGGGACCGTTGTAGTTTGCATTGGGGGTGTAAACGAAATCGCCAGTGTCAGGATCGAGCGTAATGACACCATTACCAGGCTGGCTCACAAGGTTGTAAGTCAAAGTGTCGTTTTCGACATCAGTCGCTACAACACGACCGGAAATAACAGTGTCTTCATTTCCGGTAAAACCCTGGTTGTCGACCAAGGGCGCACTATTAACCGGTGCCGATGAAACCTGTGTAATTGGCGCACCACCAGCATCACTATTGGCAATCGCAAAATTAAATGCATTTGGATCAGTTTCTTCCACAACACGCGTAAGCTCAACAAAACTGTGGCCTTCATTTGGACTGCCGCCACTCAAACCCGCTGCAGTTTCTTCCAGCGTTGTAGTTAAGTCACCGCCGTTGTTCAACACGGTCAGTGCTTCCTGTACAGAAGCATTATCGACCGCAGCATCTTTTTGGTCAGACGCTAGCTCTGTCCACAAATCGTGCCCCATCAAGACTTCCTGGCCACCGGCAATCGCGACCGGATGCCCATCGCCAAAATCCAGTTCAATGTGGGCGCCTTGTGCGGTAATCACCACGTCATCGGCATTCACCGTATCACCCACCTTCAGTGGACGTAACTTACCATCGGGACTTTTAGCCCAGGCTTGACCTTCAAGAGAGGCAACGGTAGCAACAGTATTAGCCATAACAGAACTCCAATGGTGATACAAAATGAAAAGAGAATGGGCGATTTTCCTGAAGTCTAGCGGATGGCGCCTGAAGCGCTATTGGACTAAAGGACAATAGAGGAATAAAAACGCGTTCGCAGGAAAAAAATGTAGAAAAAGAATAAGAAAAGGAGAACGCAAAAAAACGAGAGCAATAAAAAAACAGGAAAACAGGAAAACAGGAAAACAGGAAAACAGGAAAACAGGAAAACAGGAAAACAGGAAAACAGGAAAATGAAATTATTGTCGGCCAGAAAGCACCAACACTAAATGCAAGCGATCGCGGACATTAAGTTTTTCAAACACAGCGCTCAAGTGAGCTTTAACAGTTCGCTCGGTAATGTCGAGTTCCTTTGCGACCTCTTTATTGGACTTGCCTGCCGCGACGGCTTTGGCAACATCCTGTTCACGCGAACTCAATAAATCCAGCCGCACTTTTTCAGCAGCAGGCTGGACAATATTTGCCGTAGCAAAAACCAATTGCCGCATCAAATCCACACCCAGCCACAAGCCGCCGACTTCAACCACCTGGCTCACTTGCTGCAACACCGGAACTACCGCCAGATAGTGCAAATATCCGCTCGCCCCCGCTTCCAATACCTGCTTGGCCTGCTGTGGATCTTCCATTTGCGTAAGACCAATCACACGTGCGCCAGCCTCCACCCATTTGGCAACATGTGCGAGTGTAAAAACATCGCCCAACACAACCCAAACAAGCAAACCGCGCAAATCTGCGGGGCATTTCCGCTCGTCGTCAATCACAAGCGCAGAAGGAAATGCCTGCTGCCAGCGCGGAGATTCAATATGGGATGGAGAAAGAAATAATGACTGCATTATCGCTCAGTTAAAGCATTCTGTTTCGCCCGTAACACAGGCTTGAGTAAATAAGATAGAACAGTTTTCTTGCCGGTCAAGATATCCACCTGCGCCGTCATGCCCGGAATAATCGGGAGAGATGCATCAAAACCGGAACGTTCCGTCCTCACGCGTACCAGATAAAACACATTGTCCTTATCATCTTTCATCGTATCCGCACTGATGTGTTCCAGCTTGCCGGTGAGCCCGCCATAAATAGCAAAATCATAAGCGGTGAATTTCACAATTGCCGTTTCACCGGGATGCAAAAATGCAATATCTTTTGGTGAAACCTTGGCTTCAATTAATAGCTGGTCATCCAGGGGAATAATTTCAATCACTTCATGACCAGGTTGCACAACACCACCAAGTGTATTGGTATAAAGTTTTTGTACGGTGCCATGAACGGGCGCACGAATTTCTGAATATTTTATTTTATCCGCAAGGCCAGTACCTGTTTCACTTAAGCTGGAAAGTTTCGCCAGGGTTTCTGATAATTCAGCGCGCCACTTATTCACTTCATTCAATTCAACTTCGCGCACTTTGCCTTCAGCTTCTTCAACCGCCGCCAACAACCGCTGTTCTTGCGCAAGCGCTTGTTGACGCGCACCTTGCGCATTGGAAACTTCACCTTGCAATTTTAAAATTTCAACTTCAGAAACGGCTCCACTTTTTAACAATGGTGTCGTTACGGCTAATTCCTGGTTCGCCAAATCCAAAGCGCGAGTTACTTGTGATAGTTTTGCCCGAACTTCTTGCAACTCGCGTTGACGTTGCTCCAACTGGCTACGCGAAATACTGAGTTGCTCATCCAATTCACGACGATTAGCTTCATATTGGTTTTTTTCATGATCAGCAATATCAGGCGATGACTTAATAATTTCTGCTGGCATCTCAAACGGAGTGTTACTGGTAAGCGCCCGTAAACGCGCAGCGCGCGCCTCAAGCGAAACCAGTGATGCATTATTTTCGCGAAAGCTGGATACAAAACGCGTTGGATCAATGCGCACCAACAAATCGCCTTTGTTAACAATATCGCCCTCGTGCACCAAAATTTCTTTAACTACGCCACCGTCAAACGATTGGATAACTTGCAATTGCTGCGATGGAATAACCTTTCCTTCCCCACGCGCCACTTCATCCACTTTTGCAAACGCAGCCCACAGCAATAAAATTAAAAAAACAATCGCAATAGAATTTAATAGCAAGCGCGCACGCAATGGTTCCTGCTGCACACGCGCCCAATCTGCATCACTCAACCAGTCGTGGGATTGCTCATTAATCGGAGCCAGCCAACGCTGGTAAATTTTATCGATGTAGGTGCTTGCTGGCAGGCCAATTTTATCCAGCCACTGCCCTACTTTCTTAAAATAAAGTTCTGTTTTATCAGGCGCTTTATCAACCATTATGAAGCCCTCCCGATACGACCTTGACGCAAAGCTTCAACAACTTGTTCTTTCGCACCATCAGCAACAATTTTTCCAGCATCAATCACAATAATACGATTCACCAATTCCAGCAGCGATGTACGATGCGTAATAACCAATAAGGTTTTCCCCTGGGAATAATCTGCAATATTGCGTTTAAATTCTTCTTCGCTGGAATGATCCATGGAGCCTGTTGGTTCATCAAACAATAAAATCGCAGGGTCGTTTAACAAGGCACGAGCGATAGTGACACTCTGGCGTTGCCCACCCGATAATAATTGTCCGTGCTCCCCCACCGGCATAGCCAGACCAGCAGGATGCTGGTTAACAAAATCGGTTAACCCGCTTAAACGAACAACTTCCAACAAAGCTTCATCACTCACGTGTCCCGCACCCATTGCAATATTGTCGCGCAAGGTTCCGTAAAATAAATTGACATCTTGCGATACAAAACCAATATTGCGACGCAACTCGGCGGGGTCCAATTGGCGAATATCAATTCCATCCACCAACACAGTTCCTTCCGTTGGCTCATATAAACCAGCAATCATTTTTTCCAGCGTTGTTTTACCAGAACCATTGCGACCCAAAATTGCAACACGTTCGCCAGGATTGATTTTGAATGAAATATTGCGCAGGACTTCACGCTCATCATTGGGATATTTAAAACCTATTTGCTTGAATTCAATGCCGCCTTGTAAACGCGCACGACTAATCCAATTGGCACCTGCGGGACGATCCACAGGTTTATTCATAATTTGTTCGAGATTAGTTAAGGCTGTTGCCGCGTGGTGATATTGCATTAACAATGAAGCAGTTTGGCTGATCGGCCCCATCACCCGGGCAGACAACATGTAACTCGCAATTAATCCACCCTGGGTAAGATCACCATTGATGATGAGATAAACGCCCACAATAATAATTACTACCGAAACGACTTGTTGAATCCATGCTGTACCTGCACTTACCGAACCGGAAAGCATGCGCATTTTTACGGATGTACGTGACAGCAAAAGTGTTGTCTGCTCCCAAATTCCCTGCATACGACCTTCTGCGCCCGTGGTTTTCAAAGTTTCAAGACCTTGCAAACTTTCCACAAGAATTGCATTGCGCTGTGCGGAAGCCTGCATGGAATTTTCAGACAAGCTGTGCATTTTATGTTGCACGGCGGCGGCATACATTACCGACGCAGCAATACCCAATATAATGGGCAAAATCAGTGGCCAGGAAATAATGGCAATGACGATGGTAAATAATAAAACGAAAGGCAAATCCACAAAGGTCAACACCGTTGCAGAACTGATAAAACTGCGAATAGATTCGAACGATTGCAAACTGGATGCGAAAGAGCCAACCGACACCGGGCGCTCGGATAATTTCATTCCCAACACTCGCTCCATAATAGTCGCTGACAGCGTTATATCCGTTCGGCTCGCCGCCAAATCCACAAACCATGCGCGCATCATCCGCAAACCAAAATCAGCGCTGATCATCAACACAATACCAAGCGCAAGCACCCACAAGGTGTCAGTCGCATGATTAGGTACAACGCGGTCATACACGTTCATAACAAATAAAGGTGACGCCAATGCAAAAATATTAATGATGAGCGCCGTTAATAAAACATCGCGATAAAGTTCACGATGTTCACTGATCACACTCCAAAACCAATGACCGCGCTGCACTTTTGCAATGCTGGTTGTGCGTGCATCAAAATGCTGCTCAGGCCGAGCATAAATCACTCGCCCGCCATACATTTCCAACAGCTCTGCAATTGCAATAACCGTTGTGGTATTTCCCAACTCAGGAAAAACAACACGTGCACTTTGGGTATCTTTATTTAACTCAAGCAAGACACAAGCGGAATTATTTTTCAGCAAAAGAATGACAGGAAATAACGCATCATTAAGTTGCAAAAGATCGCGCGCAACGATTGAACTGGTGAGGCCCGCACGCTTTGCAGAGCGGGCAAAAGAAGATGGTGTAAGTTGATTATGTTGTAATGGCAGACCTGCCAGCAATGTTTCGGCCGTTGCCAAAATGCCGTGTGCACGAGTAATAATCAGCAAGCATTCCAACAAGGGCCCACCTTTTTCAAATGCGCCAGTTTGTTGCGTTACCATGCAAGGCTCCCGTGAGTTTTAACCCAAACAACAGACAATTCAAATTTGAAACTGAAATTATTCCAACATCGGGTTGAAGGCAAATTAAAGGTCGATAAAAGTTATAAGCGTGCGCTAAATATAGTAGGCGCATGACAGTTTCGCAATTTTAAAACGGAGATAACTATTTGTTTCAGTTATAAAAAAAGCACAGTGCCCATTAAACACTGTGCTTTTTAAATCCTATTGCATTAACCCTGGCGCGATACCGTAATCTCAACACGACGATTTGCAGAGCGCCCTGCTTCGGTGGCGTTATCACCCACCGGACGATTGGCGCCGTAACCTTCTGTTTGATACATAATTTGATCAAGGCCATTCAAAATAAAATAGTTTTTCACACTTTCCGCCCGAGCTTTAGATAGCGGCGTGTTGATCATATCGGAGCCAGAATTATCAGTATGGCCTTCAATTTTTATTTGCATAACCTTGGGAGTATTTTTAACTTGCTGGATAAGTGCATCCAATTTTTGCGTAGCATTTGCCGTTAATACTGAACTACCTACATCAAACAACGCATCCCCACTCAAACGAATCATTTCTGAAATCAGGTCTTTACGCGTATAGCCCTCGGCAACATCCAATGGACATGCATTATTACCGTCAATTTTAATGCTGTCTTTTACCTTCGCATCTTTAACTTGCACCAGGGTTTCACGTGTAATATTCAACGCCGGTAATAAAACGCCCATCGCCATCAGTGTTTTTGCATGCGCAATATTTAAATCTGCCTGCGCATTGCTATAAGCACGATTTGCCTGGAAATATTCGTTTTCAGCATCCAGCAAATCCAGCAATGAACGCTGGCCAATTTTAAATTGCTCACCGTAAGCGATACGAACCTTGTCACTGGAGCGGCGATGTTGATCTAAAGATTTCAATTGTTCCCTGATACGCATGGAATCGTTATATGCGATTTGTGTCGTTTGGCGTAAATCAACGCAAGCTTTATCGCGTAGATCTTTTGCCTGGTTTACTTCTTCCAGCGCCCTGCGCACCGCAGAATGCGTTGCACCGCCGGAGAACAAGTTGTAAGTCAACGCCAATTCAATCGCGCTTTCGTCGCCATAACGCGTAGCATCAACACGCTCATCAAAACCATTAGTATTTCGACTCAAAACCTGGCGCGCACGCAATTCAGCTTTAGGGTAATAACCTGAACGCTCAACTTTGACATTAGCTTGCGCAGCGGCAATATTTTTTATGGCGGCATGAAAACCGGGGTTGCCTTGATAAGCCAATTGCAACGCTTCACGGATATTCGGAGGAAGATTAGTTTGCGACAAGCTTGTCGCTGTTAAATCGGAGGCAGGCAGTTGGCCGACAACACGCAGGTAACGCGCAGTTACGTCGTGCAAATTAGAGGCTTCGGTCAACAGATTGGTTTCAGCCAGCGCCAAACGACCAGCAACCTGTTCCAAATCCACCTTGCGACCAACGCCTGAAGTAACACGCTCTTCAATTTGACCAAAAACTTCCTGATGCTTTGCATAGTTATCGCGCGCGGAACTTAGCAATTGGCGCTCACGACTAACATCTTCATAGGCGCGTACCGCCTCAAATGCCGTATTTTCAACACTATCCAAAAGCTCGTAATAACGTACCAGGCGCGCGTCTTCCAAATGCTCAACCTGACCGGTAGTCTTAAAGCCATCAAACAAACTTTGGGTTAATGAAACTTCGCCCTGCCCGGTTGAATAACGGTCACGGCCATCAAAATCGCGCGAATCCTTACCGGTACTCGCCGTTAAATCTACTGAAGGAAAATAACCTGAACGAGCTTCGCCCACCTGGTAGCTCGCCGCTTTAAATGCATGCCAACTGGCTTGGAGATCCGGATTTGATTCTATGGCCTGAGTCGCCGCATCGTGCACATTGGATGCAGGTTCGGCCTGGGACGAAAGGCTGGAAAAAATAAAACAACTAACTAAAAAACGGAAAAATAGCGAGCAAGGACTAAAAGCTAAACCAATTTTCATTATTTGAACCTTTTATCGGCTGAAAAGAGTATTGCACATCCATATTCTGCAAGTGGGATCCAACGAAAAACCCATTTTATATAACTTTTTATAAATATCTTTTAACTATGTCAGCTAAAATTGCATACAAGCCTTTTTAAGCATCATAACCTAGCAATTCGTTACCCACAACGCGAAACCAATTTCTGTGACGCAATTCACACAATCAACATCAAAATAATAGTTGTGATGTCCGTAAAAACCAGTTTTTATCTACTAAAAGCCTCAATTCAGCTTTTCATAGACGCTGACCTGAAAATCAGCCACGTCAACAAGCTCACAGCTAATCAATCGTTCAATTAACGATGGAGTTAACTTCCAGGCGAAAGGCGTCATTTCCAGAATGGCATGGGTTAAATCCCCGGCAGGGATATTTAATGGAAAACTGATGCTCCTGTGTTCCCTTTCCGTAAAACCTTCGGGTACGCGAGGCTTTGGATGGGACTTTATTGTTGTGTATATAGCTCGGCGCAACCCAATAAGATGCTGCTCACCGGGCGTTACTATAATCAATTTTCCGGCAGGTTTTATTACACGAAATAACTCATCATCTTTACTAGGTGCATAAATTCGAGTCACAACATCCATGCTCATATCTGCAACAGGCAACGAATGGCTGGAGGCAACTACATAGGTTATGTTGGGCGAGCTATTTTTAGCAGCTAAGCGAATCCCGGCTTTTGAAATATCAAGGCCGTAGACATCTGCATGTGCACAATGCTCACTTAATCCCCGCGTGAAATAACCCTCTCCACAACCTATATCGAGAAGCGTGGAAACATTTTCATTTATTATTTTTTTTAACTCATCAAGCAACGGAGAAAAATAACCCTCCGTCAAAAACGCACGACGAGCCATTAATTGTTGTTTTGCATCGCCGGGCTCACGCGAATTTTTATGGTGTACCGGCAATAAATTAAAATAACCTTCTTTAGCGCGATCAAACTGATGACGATTCGCACAAGCAAGCCCTTGGGAATTTTCGCTCAACGCCTGTGCGCACAAGGGGCAAATCAACTCTTTCATACAATTATTCTAAAAAAAATCGCAGCATGTCGATCCTGCTTTAATTTAGCAAGATGGATGATAAAAACGCGAATATAAATCTACAGGATTTTTTTGCGGAATGGCAAGATAAAAAAAGGATGCGCCCGAATTAGCACACCCTGATTTGTTCACATTTATTCAACTGTGAAATTATTATTAAATTTAATCAGCATCAGGCACTTCATATCGATCAATAATGTCACGCACTAATCCGCTACGAACAATATCTTCGCGTACAAATTCATGCACGTAGACATTCGGCAAATCACCCAGGCGTGCAACCGCATCTGCCAAACCGTTGGGCCCGCGAATATCACTTTGATCGATGTCGCCGTTAATAACGACCTTACAATCTTCACCAATGCGCGTTAAAAACATTTTCATTTGCGCAGGGCTGGTGTTTTGCGCTTCATCCAAAATAATAAAGGTTTTGCTATTAAAGGTTTTACCGCGCATATATGCCAAAGGTGCTGCGACAATGCGACCATGGCGCAAACAATAATCAACCGTACCTGCACCGAGGCGCTCATTTAAAATATCGCGGAACGCATCAATATAAACTGAAAATTTCTCATCCAAATCACCGGGCAAAAAGCCAAGGCTTTCACCAGACTCAACTGCGGGACGAGTAAGGATAATTCGTTCAATACGGCCAGACTCAAGCGCTTCAGCAGCCAAAGCACCAGCGCAATAACTTTTTCCCGTACCAGCTGGACCAATACCAAAGGTTAAAGCGTGATGGTTAATCGCAGTGATATATTCTTGCTGGGCTTGGTTTTTAGCGCGGAGGGGTTGGGCGGAGCGAGGCGGAGAGTAAGCTGTTTCGACTTGTTTCGAGCGGGATTTTAGATCAACTATGTTGTCATCGATTCTCGGCTGTTTTCGCGAAGACTTGTGTCGCGAACTTTTTTGGATGCCGTCGTCGGCGAAGTTGCTGTGAGAATTACCACCGTAAGAATTACTGCGTCTAGCGTGATTTCTTCTTGCCATAAATGGTCACCGCCCTTAGGATCAAAGTTAAAAAAACAAGAGGTCCAAAGTTAACAACAAGGTTTTAGCTTTCTAATTTCTATTAATGCGTTATTACACTTACCTAAACTTAACTTACTACCTAAACTTAATTACCTAACGCATTTGCTATTTAAAACATTACCCGTTTGTAGACAGAACACAGCACATCTTTCCTATTGTCGAAATCACCTCACTCATTAATCAGGATTTTGGAATCTTCAGCGGTAACAGAACCCTGTGAACAATTGATGACAATCATCAAGAACTCACGGTGCGCTTTTACCATATCTTGTGGATTTTTTATCACCCACAACTAGATACTAGGCCTAAAGCAGAATTGGGTCAATAATTTTTTTACGCTTGTGTTACATAACAAACATAAGGATGATTTGCACAGAAGCCGTTATTGCGGCTTCTTTTTAAAGGCTGAAAATCCATCGCCAAAATCAGCTGATGGTTCCGGTTTTGCAGTGGGTGCGCGCCGCTTGCCAACATTCTTTTTATCTTTCGCTCGCACTTTAACTTTTGGTTTTTCTACCGGATTTTTTTTAACGTCCGTTTTCTTTTTTGCACCCGCCGCCTTGCCAGACGATTTTATTTTTTCCGGGCCTTTATAATGACCTACCAATCCTGGAATACTAATAACTTCAAACTTGGTATCCAAATAACGCTCAATGCCATTGGTAAGATTCCAGTCATTTGCCGACACAAATGAAATTGCCCTTCCCTCTGAATCAGCGCGACCGGTACGGCCTATTCTATGCAAATAATCATCGCCCGATTGCGCCATATCAAAATTCACAACCAAATCCACGCCTGGAATATCCAAACCGCGCGCAGCAACGTCAGTCGCAACCAAAACCTGTGTTTTACCCTGGCGGAAAAAATCCAGCGATACGCGACGCTGGTCTTGCGTAATATCACCGTGCAATGCGCTCACTTTATATTTGTTGTAGCGCAATACATTATCCAACTGGATCGCCTTCGCTTTGGTGTTGGTAAAAATAACGACTTTTTCAAAGGCAGATTTTTCCAACAAAGCAACCAGCAATTTTTCTTTGTGTTTAACATCATCGGCCAAAATCATTTGCTGTTGGATGGCGTTGGCAACTTCATTGACAACAATTTCTTCTGAATCACCCAAGACGACTTGTTTAATTAAATGGCGAATGCCTTGCGGTTCCAGGGTCGCAGAAAATAAAAGCGTTTGGCGTTCAGGGCTACAGGTTTTGGCAATTGCCATCACATCTTCGCTCAGCCCCATTTCCAGCATACGGTCAGCCTCATCGAGAATGAGGAAATCCAGGCCGGTAAAATCAGTGGATTTGTGCGTTACATGCTCCGCCAATCGACCCGGCGTACCCACAACAATTTCCGGATTTTTGCGCAACATGGCCTTTTGGTACTTGAATTCCTCACCACCGCAAACCATACCGACTTTAATGTGTGTGAATTTCAACAACTGTTGGGCATTTTTGACGATTTGACGAGCCAATTCCCGCGTTGGCGTCAATATAAGAATGCGTGAACTTTCGGGATTAGTTGTTGATACCGTCAAAATTCTTTGCAATGCAGGTAAAAGGAATGCAGCGGTTTTTCCGCTTCCCGTTTTTGAGCTTACCAGGAGATTTTTCCCCGCCAACACTTGCGGAATTGCCTGCAACTGCACCGGTGTCGGCTGCTCGTAGCCGTGCGCATCAATCGCTTTACGCAGTTGTGGGTCGGCAATCAGCTCATGAAAATGGGTTGATGTCATGGGTAAATCCTCAAAAAAGTGACGCTGGAATCGTAAAGCGATAAAAAGGGGCGCAATCTACGCAGATTATGGCCACTTATCAACCAAAAAGACCTGCAAACCTACATGACTTTCCTTAGAATGCCGCCCTCGATAAATTTGGCCAGCCCCGGGTTGGCCGCCTTAATATAGACATTTACAGCTATGAGAATCATGTTAGCCCCAATGGAGGGTGTTGTAGAACATCATGTCCGAGACATTTTGACCGCTATTGGTGGGCTTGACGGCTGTGTGACCGAATTTATTCGCGTTACTGACCAAAAGTTACCCTACAAAGTTTTCTATAAATACGCGCAAGAACTTGAGACAGATTCAAAAACGCCTAATGGAACGCCCGTAAAAGTCCAGCTTCTCGGCAGCAAACCTGAACCCATGGCCATTAACGCGCTCGAACTGGTGAAATATGGCGCAAAATCGATTGACCTGAATTTCGGCTGTCCGGCAAAAACTGTCAACTCACACGAAGGCGGTGCTTGCCTGTTACGCACACCGGATCGCGTTTACAACATTATTAAAGCTGTGCGCGATGCGGTTCCCCAAGACATTCCGGTATCTGCAAAAATTCGTCTGGGTTTTGAAGACAGATCTACTTACATGGAGAACGCAAGCGCGGTGGAATCTGCGGGTGCCGATGAGCTCACCGTCCACGCTCGCTCCAAAGCAGATGGTTACAAACCACCGGCCTATTGGCATTACATTGCAGACATTAAAGCCAAATTAAAAATTCCTGTCATTGCCAATGGCGAAATCTGGACGGTTGAAGATTACATTCGCTGTCGCGAGCAATCCCGTTGCGAGGATGTAATGCTTGGCCGAGGATTATTATCTTGTCCCGATTTAGCTCGTCAGATAAAGGCGCATTTAAACAATGAAGATTATCGACCACTCACCTGGCCTGAAATCTGCCAGATGCTATTTGCTTATTATCAAAAAACTACACCGCTCTACGATGAAAGAAATTGTGGTAATCGCGTTAAACAATGGCTGATGTATTTGAGTCGTCAGTATCCGCAAGCACAACTTTTTTTTGATGACGTAAAACGAAAAAGCACGCCTGATGATATTGAACAATGTTTTGTAAAGGCGTTAAATGAAGCTGTATAAAAAGCCCACAATTTACGTAATGCCAGTCAGTTAAAACCAAATACCTCATTTATCTATAACAACACACGAGGAAGGGAGTCGTCATCCCGTAGGGATCCACCGGGCTGGCGTCCCAGCGCCTTTAAAGATGAAAGCCACTGGATCCCTACGGGATGACGATGTCTAAAAATAATGCCAGTCAGCTTAACTGACTGGCATTACGCAATTTGCGGGCTTTTTTATGCGGTTGAAATAATTAATCAAGCAATTCATCAATCGCAGTAGCCAGCTCTTTGGTATCTTCAATTTTTTCCATCATTTTCACCAAATTAATACCTAATTCGGTTGCCAATGTATTTGGGAAGTTGGCCAAAATTGCTGCGCTGTCTGCACCAGCTTCATTCATTTTATTGATGTAAAGCGCAATGCTGATAACGCCCGCCAAACGCGGGAAAGTGGCAGCTTCATGCGGATCCAGTTGATAACGGATACCCTTCACAATGGCATCGGGGAATTTCCAACGATGCGCAAGTTCCGCACCAGCCTCTGAAAAATCAAAACCTAAATAATTTTTTTCGATATCGACATTGCGAGCACCTTTATCGACAACTTTTTGCATTTCTGCACATTCGTTTGGCAACAAAATATGAATTAATAATTCGCCAATGTTGTGAATCATCCCGCACGTAAATGCCGTTTCTGCATCGTCATGGGAATAGCGTGCGATCCATTTACAAGTTGCTGCCACGGCAAAACTGTCGTGCCAGAATTTTCTTAAATCGAAACCTTCAGGCGCTTTAAATGCACCCGTTAAACCGGAAGCCAACACCAATGTTCTTACTGCGTTAAAACCTAATAAAAAAACAGCATCACTCACTGAACCCACTTTTCGGTTGCCACCATAGTGTGCTGAGTTTGCTGCGCGCAACACTTTTATCGTAAGCACCTGGTCTGCACTAATTTTTTTTGCGATAGCATCATTGCTCACGTTTTCATCGCCAAAACTCTCGATAAGTTCTTGAACAACTTTGGGAATATTGGGCAATTTTTGAGCATTATCTATTAGAGTTTGTAAGTTCATGATGTCGCCTCACTGGTGTGGATATACATAAGCTGATAATAGTTCAGCTTTGTATGTTTGCTAGATTTATTTATATAAAAAAAATTTATCTGTGATAAGAAAGAATATACATGTCCGTCACTGAGAAGTTCCTACTCACATATTCAAAACTTGCCCGACAATAAATCCAAAACCTACTCTTCTTTTTGTGAGGTTTTGCTGTGAGCGTAACTGTGGGTTTGCTAGAATCTCGCCTCTTTAACAAGTGTCCGTTATTCCGAAAAGCCGCACTTGATAACCAAACAAGCCAAATACACTTACGCATATGTGATACTTGCGTATTGATCAATTGAGAACAGAAAAAATAATTATGCAAAACAACGACTTGCAAATTAGCCAGGAATCCATGCATACCCCCATGATGACGCAGTATCTGCGCATCAAAGCGCAGCATCCGCACGAGATGGTGTTTTACCGCATGGGCGACTTTTACGAGTTGTTTTTTGATGATGCCAAAAAGGCGTCGGAAATCCTGGATATCACCCTGACGGCGCGCGGTAAATCCAATGGCGAGCCTATTCCCATGGCGGGAATCCCATTCCACTCAGCTGATGGATACTTGGCCAAGCTTGTTAAAGAAGGTGTATCTGTCGCTATTTGCGAGCAAATCGGTGATCCGGCAACGACCAAAGGTCCTGTCGAACGCAAGGTTATGCGAATTGTTACTCCGGGTACGGTTAGCGATGAAGCTCTCCTTGATTCGCGCCGCGATAATCTTCTCGTAGCCCTGCACCAGGCAGGCGACACTTTTGGCATCGCATCCCTGGATATGGCCAGTGGCCGCTTCCTTGTGCTAGAAGTTGAAGGATTGGATGCTGCATTAGGTGAATTACAACGCTTGAGTCCGGCTGAATTACTCTTGAGTGATCACCTGACGCATCCGGCGTTAATCGAAAATCGCAAAGGTTTACGTCGTCGTGGTCCCTGGGAATTTGATTATGAAACGGCAGAACGTTTATTAGTCCAGCAATTTGCTACCAAGGATTTAGCTGGCTTTGGCTGCGAACATTTGAAAACTGCACTTTGCGCCGCTGGCTGCTTGTTAAGCTATGCACGCGAAACCCAACGCACCGCCCTGCCTCACGTTCGCAGCCTTGCCCACGAGAATCGCGATGAAGCGGTGATTATGGATGCTGCAACCCGTCGTAACCTGGAGTTGGATATCAACCTGAATGGTGGCGACGAACATACATTATTTTCAGTGTTGAACCGCGCTGCCACCAGCATGGGTAGCCGGCTTTTGCGTCGCTGGTTGAATCGACCATTGCGCGATATCGATTTGCTGAATGCACGCCAAAACGCCATTACCAGCCTGCGCCATAATTACGCATTTGAGGTTACCAACGGAATCCTCAAACAGGTTGGCGATATGGAGCGTATTTTGGGCCGCCTGGCCTTACGCTCATCCCGTCCACGCGACCTGTCCCGCTTGATGATGTCGATTGCCTGCTACCCCGAACTGCAATCTGAACTCGCAAAACATAACTCGCCATTATTAGGCGAGCTGGCAATTCAAATCAGTACATTTCCCGATTTGGTTGAATTACTGTCACGCGCTATTGTTGAAAATCCACCTGTCGTTATTCGCGAAGGTGGCGTTATTGCCGATGGCTATGACGCGGAGCTGGATGAGCTTCGCAATATCAGCACCAATGCCGGTCAATATCTACTGGATTTGGAAATTCGCGAGCGCGAACGCACAGGTATTCCTACGCTTAAAGTGGGTTACAACCGCGTACACGGTTATTTTATTGAACTAACCAGCGCGCAATCTGAAAAAGCGCCTGCCGATTATATTCGTCGGCAAACCCTGAAAAATGCCGAGCGTTACATCACGCCCGAATTGAAGGAGTTTGAAGATAAGGCCTTGTCGGCCAAGAGCCGTGCCCTCGCCCGTGAAAAAGCACTTTATGATGAGCTGCTCGATATCCTGAATGAGCAGCTTATCCCACTACAAAATTCAGCAAACGCTGTGTCTGAGCTGGATGTGCTTGCGACTTTAGCCGAGCGCGCAGACGCATTGGGTTTCTGTTGCCCAACGCTTTCGCTAAAAGCCGGAATCAATATCCAGGGTGGACGTCATCCCGTCGTAGAGCAAGTTACTACCGCGCCTTTTGTGCCTAATGATTTGGTATTCCATCACGAGCGCCATATGTTGATTGTGACCGGTCCAAATATGGGCGGTAAATCGACCTATATGCGCCAGGCGGCGTTGATTGTATTGCTCGCCCACATAGGCAGCTTCGTACCTGCGCAAAGCGCTGAAATCGGTATCGTAGACCGAATCTTCACCCGTATAGGTTCATCTGACGATTTGGCAGGTGGACGCTCAACCTTTATGGTGGAAATGACCGAAACTGCAAATATCCTCCATAACGCCACCGCTCGCAGCTTGGTATTGATGGATGAAATTGGCCGTGGCACCAGCACGTTTGACGGTCTTTCGCTCGCCTGGGCTTGCGCGAAGCACCTCGCGGAAAAAGTCAGCGCGTTTACCCTATTTGCGACTCACTATTTTGAAATCACCAGCTTGCCGGAAACTATTCCCGGCATCGCCAACGTCCACTTGAATGCGACGGAACACAACGACAATATTGTGTTCCTGCATAAAGTGCAGGAAGGTCCGGCGAGCAAGAGCTACGGATTACAAGTTGCAAAACTGGCGGGTATTCCTGCGGAAGTTTTGGCGCAAGCGCAAGCGCAATTGCAATTGCTGGAGCAAGGTGTTCATCCTGAACATTCAACATTGGCGATCACTCAAGTTACATCGAAAGTTGAAGTAACCAAAACAGAAGTTATCGCAACAAATGAGATTGATTCGCCTTTGCAATCAGGATTGTTTGACGCACTGCCAAATGCTGCAATTGAAGCATTGAAAAAAATTAATCCGGATAATCTCTCACCGCGCGAAGCATTGGAACAACTCTATCGCCTGAAAGATATTTTAAAGAAAGGACGCTAATTAAAGCGCGCAAGCTAGACTCTTGTAATCTCAGTGCGCAAAATGCTACCCAAAAGGAGCAGGCCTGTTTAGAATGCGCGCTTCTTAATGTTGTAACTTATTTTTTGTCGTGGGGGAGTCAACTATGACTTTTGTTGTTGGGGAAAACTGCATTAAATGTAAGCACACAGATTGTGTGGAAGTCTGCCCGGTAGATTGTTTCTACGAAGGCCCCAATTTTTTGGTGATTCACCCGGACGAATGTATTGATTGTGCCTTGTGTGAGCCAGAGTGCCCTGTAGGTGCTATTTTCTCTGAAGATGAGTTACCTGATGACCAAGCCGGCTTCCTGCAATTAAATGCCGAACTCGCAGAAATTTGGCCAAACATTACCGAGATTAAGGAATCCCCTGCTGATGCTGCTGAATGGGATGGCGTTAAAGGTAAGTTGCAGTATCTTGAGCGTTAATTGTTAAAAAGAATTATTCTCAAAAAAGCCGCGCAAGTCGCGGTTTTTTATTGCCTGGAGATTTCATCCAACACAAATTTAAATACTGAAAAATAAAAAAGCAGCCGAAGCTGCTTTTTTATTTTTTACTCAAACTTATATTAGGCACTAAACAAAGCTGCACTATCCAAACCTTGTTTTTCCATAATGTCACGCAGACGCTTTAAGGCTTCTACCTGGATTTGGCGAACACGCTCACGTGTTAAACCAATTTCGTGACCAACCTCTTCCAATGTGCTCACTTCATGTCCGCGAAGACCAAAACGGCGCGAAAGAACTTCACGTTGTTTTTCAGTCAATTCGTCCAGCCACGAATCCAGGCTCATGGTTAAATCGCGGTCTTGCAAAATTGCTGCAGGATCAGACACATGAGTATCTGCAATCGTGTCTACGATCGTACGATCAGATGAAGGGCCGATTGGAGTGTCAATTGAAGTTACACGTTCATTCAAGCTCAGCATGCGCTCAACATCAGCAACTGGCTTTTCCAACAAATGCGCAATTTCTTCTGGAGATGGTTCATGGTCGAGTTTTTGGGAGAGTTCGCGTGCAGCACGCAAATAGATATTCAGTTCTTTAACAACATGAATTGGCAAACGGATGGTGCGCGTTTGATTCATGATAGCGCGTTCGATGGTTTGACGAATCCACCAGGTTGCATAAGTTGAGAAACGGAAGCCGCGCTCCGGGTCAAATTTTTCAACAGCGCGAATCAAACCAAGGTTGCCTTCCTCGATCAAATCGAGCAACGCTAAACCGCGGTTAACGTAACGACGGGAAATTTTTACAACCAAACGAAGGTTACTTTCAATCATGCGCTTACGCGCTGCTTCATCACCTTTGAGGGCCTTACGAGCGAAGAAAACTTCTTCTTCTGCACTTAATAATGGGGAAAATCCGATTTCGTTGAGGTAAATCTGAGTTGCATCGAGGGTTTTGTTAAACTTGTCATCTACAATTCGTTCACTAATTCCTGCTGAGCGTGTTGCTTTGGGCACTTCATCTTCTTCCGCCAGCAACATATCACTTTCATCAAAATCAACTTCTTGCGCCATGAACACATCGTCGCGATCAAAAACGCTTGATTCTTTAGTTTGCAAAGTCATTTTTCAGCCCCTTAAATCGTAAAATTTAGCCGACTATGCGTCAGCCTACCTAAGCTATACCATTCCCTTCAGCCTACTTCTTTTATTCTGGATCAGGTTAACGAGTCGCTTCACAGACCCCTCTTATCTTTACTTATCGAATGTGTGAACTCTATGGCTGCTTAGGTAAATATTTCAGTGGATCCACTGGACTACCTTCGCTACGAATCTCAAAGTGAAGCTTAACTCTATCAGTACCGCTTGAACCCATATCGGCAATTCTTTGCCCAGCTTTAACTAAATCGCCTTCTTTTACTGATATTTCATCATTATGTGCGTAGGCACTTAAGAAAGTTTCATTATGTTTTATGATGAGCAATTTGCCATACCCGCTCAGCCCGCTACCGGCATATACAACCTTTCCGGAAGCTGCTGCAAGCACAGGCTCTCCCAATTTACCGCTAAGATCAATACCCTTATTCAAACCTGAATCGCCCTGAAACTGGGCAATTAACTTGCCAGAAACGGGCCATTGCCACTTCACCGGGCTCTGCTGATTACTACTAGTAGACGGATTATTTGATTTAGGTGTTCCATTTCCTGAACGATTATAAGAACCGTAGGTTGTACTCTTGTTATTATTCGAAGCCAATGCACCAGCACCCGCCCCTCTGTTTGTTAAGCGTGTATCAAGGCGAATCCTTTGATCAGGATAAATGGTGTAAGGAGGCTTAATACCGTTGAATTCAGCTAGTTTTTTTAGATCCAGACCGTAACGCCAGGAAATTGAAAAGAGTGTCTCCCCTTTGATAACCCGATGGGTTTTACCTTTATAGGAGTAAGGTCGGGAGCGCTCATCTACTGCTGCCGGGCGGTTTGACGAGCAAGATGAAAGCATCAAAAAAGCGATCAGTATTATGAACAAGCTTAAAGAAGTAACTGAACTTTTTAATGGTTTTTTGCTCATAGCACAGCGCAAGTAATAAGGTTAATTTTTGATCTTTTTTATATCTTTTAGTGCTAAATATATGAAATTTATTTTAAAATTATCTAAAATCTTTATATAAATGTGCACCAATAGTGATTAATTTATCAACAAATCCTGTGCTTTTTCTATTTTTAAGAAATTTATGCACAAGTTAAACGCGAATTACGAATCTTTGAGAAGCTGAATGCAGCACTCATTCAGGCAGCCAAACAGGATAGTTTTTAACGGGAAGTACCGGAAACCAGAGGGACAAATTTAACCGGTTCAATAATACGGGTGACAAAATTTTCCGTATCGCCATCGCGCATGATGAGATGCAGTTGTTGCTCCCTGCCACCAATGGGTATCACTAAAACACCAAAAGGTGCGAGTTGCTTGAGCAGCTCTTGCGGAACGGCATGCGGTGCGGCGGTGCTCAAAATACCATCGTATGGCCCCATTTCAGGCCAACCGAATCCTCCATCGGCGTGGCGCAAGCTCACATTGCGCAAACCCAGCTGGCGCAGGCGATCACGCGCCTTATCCTGCAAAGGTTTAATACGCTCAACGCTATAAACTTGCGGGACCAGTTGCGCTAATACCGTTGTTTGGTAGCCTGAACCAGTCCCCACCTCCAATACCTTTTCAAGTTTGCCCGCAGCGCCAAGTAAAATCTCGGTCATACGTGCAACCGTGTAAGGTTGGGAAAGGGTTTGGCCATGGCCAATAGGTAAAGCAGTATCTTCGTAGGCGCGATGAGCGAGGGCTTCATCCAGGAAAATATGGCGAGGTGTATTGCGCATAACATCCAGCACACGCATGTTGGTCACGCCCTGGTCAACCAAGCGCTGGATTAAACGGTCGCGAGTACGGGCAGAGGTCATGCCGACACCTTGCAACATCAAGTCACTCATTATTAGCCCCCCTTTCGCGACAGTTTTTTTGAAGATTTTTTAAAGTTTTCGTGGAATGTTAAAGCGCCAACTATATCACACGGAATGTGATTCTGTTTTTATTGCAGATTGCAAAATGGCTAATTCACGTAAAATTGTGGTCGCGAACTCTCCACTTCCCAACGTAAAACCAACTTCTATATCATTCCCAATCCAACGCCACGAAATATTTTCAGGTTTGAGTATAAGCGCGCGCCGCTCCTGCGATAAACCGGCATGTTCCAAACCATTACACCAAGCTGCCCAGGATTGCAGCGCATCTGCCTCGACCTGCAAAGCCTGACCACTAGCGATTGAGCGACCACGTCCCCATAAAGGTGCTGTTGGGTAAGACTCCGGCTCACCCTCTAAAAGAGTCTGCCAATTATTTTGCACAACACGTGTAGCAACAACCTGATTAAATAAAAACGAACGTGCTGCTGATAAAAAAAGACTACGTTTTTGTTTATCGCGGATGCGCTTGCCTTCAGCCAGCATCGCTTGCGCTTCATGCAGATTATTTCCATTGCGACCAAAGCGCTGTTCTCCATAATAATTTGGAACACCTTGCTCTAATACCTTCGCAATTTTTTGTTCGAAGGCTGGTTTATCTGCAATAACCAAATTTCGCAAACGAATAATAAAGCGATTGGTTTGGTGATCTCCACGACGCAACTTATGTTGATGGCGACTCACCGATAATATTTTTATGGATTCAGAATTCAATAGAGACCAATCAGGTTCACATTCCTTTTTGGGTAAATAAACACTGAACCATTGTGTTGTGACTGCATGGCGATCTTTACGGCCGCAATAGCCAACATCCATAACTTTTACATGCGCATGCCCGGCAATTTTTTCCGCAACCCATGCGGTATTTTCACCGCGTTTCCATAGATGCAAATAAACATGCTCCCCTTCATCTGAAGGTTTGAAACCTAAATTTTCATCTACCTGGAAATCTTCTGGCTCAACGCGAAAATCAGCGGTTACATCCGGCTGGCCATAAGCATATGGGAAATCTAACGAGAATTCGGGCTGCATAAAATGAGTTCAAATAAGATAAAAAAAATATGATGTCGAAAGTTAAATGGCTAATGGCTTGTTTTCCCTCACCCCAGCCCTCTCCCTAAGGGAGAGGGAGCTTAAGTAAGTGCCATTCCCATCTAGCCCTAATCATTAGCAAGAAAAAGGGCTGAATAAATATCATTCAATTTTGGGAGCATTAGATTTCAATGATTTAAATTTTTGATAACAAAACAACTGCGTAAGCTGCGATACCTTCTTCACGACCGGTAAAACCTAATTTTTCAGTTGTTGTTGCCTTGACATTGATTTGATTATTTTCAGATTGTAAATCTACAGAGATATTTTCAACCATGTGCGGAATATAATTTGCCATACGCGGCTTTTGAGCAACGATTGTCATGTCAGCATTTTCCAGCTTCCAGCCTTTGGCTTTTATTTTTGCGTAGACCATGCGTAACAAAGAACGACTGTCGGCATTGCGGTATTGCATATCCGTATCAGGAAAATGTTTTCCTATATCACCAAGAGCCGCAGCTCCCAACAGAGCATCGCATAATGCGTGCAACAAAACGTCGCCATCTGAATGCGCAATTAAACCATGTGTGTGTGGAATTACCGCGCCACCTATAACAATTTTGTCGCCATCGCCAAACGCGTGGACATCATAACCGTGGCCAACTCTCATAGCTGTTTCCCTTGTTGTTGCAGAATAAAATCGGCCAATAATAAATCATCGGGACGAGTAACTTTTATATTATCAGTGCGACCTTCAATCACTTTTGGTGTGTAACCCGCCAATTCAATTGCAGATGATTCATCGGTAATTGTTTGTCTGTTTGCCAAAGCATTTGCCAAACAATCTTGTAATAATCTATAGCGAAACATTTGTGGCGTTTGGGCTTGCCATAAAGTACTACGATCCAAAGTTACTTGGATGTCGGTTTTATTTTCGACGTGTTTTAAAGTGTCGCTAACAGGCACAGCCAAAATACCACCAACATAGCTTTCAGCTAAGTCGCTGCAAAGCTGTTGGATATTTTCCAATGTCACACAGGGGCGCGCAGCGTCATGTACTAAAACCCAATCATGGGGTTGAGCTTTGTCGGCTAAATAAGTTAAACCATTTAATACAGAATCGGCGCGATTTTTCCCCCCGACTGTTGTATGAACTAAAGGATGTTTAAAAACATCCAGCGATTTCCAATAAGCATCATCGGAACTAATCGCAACCACAATGCCAGCCAATTCAGGTAAATTTAACAGACGAGATAAGGTATGTTCGAGAATTGTTTTGTCACCCAGCATTAAATATTGCTTGGGTTTTCCCGCGTTCATACGCGCGCCTACACCCGCAGCAGGAATGACAAACCAATAACGAGGAAGAGTTACAGACATTATTTTTCAGTTTTTTTCTTGGCGGGAATCATAAAAAAGGTTTCATCTTTTTTAATCATGCCTATGTCATTGCGAGCGCGTTCTTCTACGCTATCAGCCCCGGATTTTAAATCTTGTACTTCTACATCCAGGATACGATTGCGCTCACGCATACGATCATTTTCAGCTTGTTGCTGTTTGATATCACGCTCTAATTTTGTTGCATGCTCAAGACTGCCCTCTCCTCGCCAAAGACGATATTGAAGCGCACAGAGCAAGATTAACAAAACTGCAAAAAGCCATTTCATAATTTTTTATTATTCAATAACCCTGTTAAATCTTTTTGATCGTCATACCCGCGCAGGCGAGTATGACGAAAAGGATATGACGAAAAATTAAGACTTAAATTCTGCACGACCTTTGTAAGGAGCAGCAGCACCCAACTCAGCCTCAATGCGCAACAAACGGTTGTATTTAGATACGCGATCTGAACGGCACAGGGAACCGGTTTTGATTTGACCAGCAGCAGTTGCAACAGCCAGGTCAGCGATGGTGGTATCTTCAGTTTCACCTGAACGGTGAGAAATTACTGCCGTGTAACCAGCATCTTGCGCCATCTTGATTGCGTCCAAAGTCTCTGACAAAGAACCAATTTGGTTGAACTTGATCAGGATTGAGTTAGCAATTTTCTTTTCGATACCTTGTTTCAAAATCTTGGTGTTGGTTACGAACAAATCATCGCCGACCAATTGGATTTTGTTGCCGATTTTATTGGTCAAATCTGCCCAACCATCCCAATCGCTTTCATCTTTACCATCTTCGATAGAAATGATTGGATATTTGTTAGCGAGGTCAGCCAGGTAATCAGAGAATTCGTTGGTAGTGAACACACGACCTTCACCGGCCAAGTCGTATTTGCCATCTTTGTAGAATTCAGAAGACGCACAATCCAATGCCAAGGTTACATTGTCACCTAATTTGTAACCCGCTTTCTCAACCGCTTCAGCGATAACTTTCAACGCGTCTTCGTTAGATGGCAAATTCGGAGCAAAGCCGCCTTCGTCACCTACTGAAGTGCTTAAACCTTTGTCGTGCAGGATTTTTTTCAAGGTGTGAAAAATCTCGGCGCCCATACGCAAGGCTTCTGCAAAGGTTTTTGCGCCTACTGGTTGCACCATAAATTCCTGGATGTCTACGTTGTTATCAGCATGCTCACCACCGTTGATGATATTCATCATTGGAACTGGCATTGAGTATTTGCCTGGAGTGCCGTTCAAATCAGCGATGTGTGAATATAAAGGAACTTTTTTGGAAATAGCAGCAGCTTTAGCATTTGCCAAAGATACGGCGAGGATGGCGTTAGCGCCCAACACGGTTTTGAAATCAGTGCCATCAGCTTTGATCATGGCGTTATCAAGTGCGCGTTGATCCAATGCATCGAAACCTACGACCAAATTTTTGATGGTGGTGTTGATGTTATTAACTGCTTTCAACACACCTTTGCCCAAGTAACGTGATTTATCGCCATCGCGTAATTCCAATGCTTCGCGTGAACCTGTTGATGCGCCAGACGGTGCAGTTGCAGAACCAACAGAACCGTCTTCCAGAATTACTTCTGCCATAACGGTTGGATTGCCGCGGCTATCCAAAATTTCAAAGGCTTTAATATCAACAATCTTAGTCATGTGTGTTACTCCAAATGTTTAAATCGCGTGTTATAAAAAATTCGTTTTTTACTGCTGTCAAAGTCTTACTTGCAATGACACCTTCTTCGAATGTCGTTGTAATTACACTATCATCCTTGCAGGTCGTTCCCACGGGAAATCCAGCGGAGACTTTATAAACCGTTAATCACTTTTGGTGTCATTAATGGACAATACTTTAAAGACACTGGAACGCCAGCCGCTGGCTACCCTGACGGTATGACGACTCCCTATATTTAATACGCATCGTCATTCCCGCAGGGAATCCAGCGGCTGGCGCCCCAGTGACTTTTATCTAATATCAATTAGCGGAAAACCTTTTACTAAATCATCAATGGCTTTTATTTGCGCCAAAAATGGTTCTAGTTTATCCAATGGCAATGCGCTTGGACCATCGCATTTTGCCTTGTCAGGATCCGGATGTGCTTCCAGAAACAAACCAGCCAAACCAACTGCCATGCCCGCACGCGCTAATTCGGCAACCTGATGGCGACGACCGCCAGACGCGCTGTCTTTTGATTCGCGAAATTGTAATGAGTGAGTCACATCAAAAATAACTGGTGCGTTTCCGCTGACTTCACGCATGGTGCGGAAGCCGAGCATATCAACCACTAAATTGTCGTAACCGAAATTAGTGCCGCGGTCGCACAAAATAATTTTATCGTTGCCGCATTCACCAAATTTCTCGACGATATTTTTCATTTGTCCGGGACTTAGAAATTGCGGCTTCTTGATATTAATCACCGCGCCGGTTTTTGCCATAGCGACAACCAAATCAGTTTGGCGCGCGAGAAATGCTGGCAATTGAATAACATCGGCAACTTCTGCAACAGGTGCACATTGATCAATTTCGTGCACATCGGTAATCACAGGAACCTTAAACGTATTTTTAATTTCCTGGAAAATCTTTAAACCCTCTTCCATACCCGGGCCGCGGTAGGAATGGATTGATGAGCGGTTGGCCTTATCAAACGACGCTTTGAATACGTAGGGAATACCTAATTTTTGTGTAACTTGCACATAGGCTTCTGCAACTTGCATTGCAAGGTCGCGCGACTCAAGTACGTTCATTCCGCCAAATAAAACGAACGGTAATGAATTACCGACTTGAAGATTGCCAACTTTTACGATTTCTTGTGACACTACATTTTCCTTTAAGTTAGATTCGACTAACTTTTTTAGGGGAGTCGTCATTCCCGCAGGGAATCCAGTGACATTTAACCTTAATTAAGACGCTGGATCCCCTGCGGGGATGACGATTCCCCAACTAAATAAATCTACTTTTTATTCGCCAAAGCCGCTTCCACAAAACTGGTAAACAACGGATGGCCATCACGCGGAGTTGATGTAAATTCCGGGTGGAATTGACACGCAACAAACCATGGGTGATCTTGCAGCTCAACCATTTCAACCAAGGTATCATCGGCAGACCAGCCGCCAATTTTCAAACCGGCTTTTTGCAATTGGTCAACATAATTGTTGTTGACTTCATAACGGTGACGATGACGTTCAACAATCACATCTGCACCATAAATTTCGCGCGCTTTTGCGCCCGCAACCAAACGACATTCTTGTGCACCAAGACGCATGGTACCGCCGAGATCAGAAGACTCATCGCGTTTTTCAACTTCGCCATCTGCGGTGATCCATTCGGTGATCAAACCAATAACAGGATGCGGGGAACTTTTATCAAATTCAGTTGAGTTTGCGCCTTTCAAACCTAATACATTGCGCGCAAACTCAATCACAACAGATTGCATACCCAAACAAATACCGAGGTATGGCACTTTGTTTTCACGCGCGTATTGAACAGCCATTAACTTACCTTCAACACCACGCTCACCAAATCCACCGGGAACCAAAATTGCGTCAGCATCTTTTAAAATTTCAATGCCTTCGTTTTCAACACGCTCAGCATCAATAAAATTAAAATTCACTTTGGTTTTGGTGTGGATGCCCGCGTGAGTTACAGCTTCAATCAATGATTTGTAAGCATCGAGCAATTCCATGTATTTACCGACCATGGAAATGGTAACGGAATGTACTGGATTCAATTTTCCTTCAACCACTTGATCCCATTCGCTCAAATCTGCTTCAGGGCATTGCAAGCCCAGCAGTTCTACCACGATTTGGTCGAGGCCAAAGGACTTCAACAAACGCGGGATTGAATAGATGGTATCTGCATCTGGCAGAGGCACTACAGCGCGCTCGGCAACGTTGGTGAAAAGCGCAATTTTACGACGCGAATCTTCATCAACCATGCGCTCGGAACGGCACAACAAAATATCGGGTTGCAAACCAATGGAACGCAATTCTTTTACCGAGTGTTGCGTTGGTTTAGTTTTGGTTTCGCCTGCGGTGGCGATATAAGGAACGAGGGTCAAATGCATCAACAATGCGCGTGAACCCATTTCAACTTTGAGTTGGCGCACAGCTTCAAGGAACGGTTGTGATTCGATATCACCTACAGTTCCACCGATTTCTACCAAGGCAACATCAACATCGCGACCGCCTTCCAAAATGCGGCGTTTAATTTCGTCGGTGATATGCGGAATAACTTGCACGGTGCCGCCAAGATAATCACCACGGCGCTCTTTGCGCAGCACGGTTTCATAGACGCGACCAGTCGTAAAATTGTTGCGACGAGTCATTTTGGTACGGATAAAACGCTCGTAGTGGCCCAAATCCAGATCGGTTTCGGCGCCATCTTCCGTCACGAACACTTCGCCGTGCTGGAAAGGGCTCATGGTACCGGGGTCAACGTTGATATAGGGATCGAGCTTCATGATGGTCACTTTCAGACCGCGCGCTTCAAGGATTGCAGCCAACGAGGCAGATGCAATGCCTTTCCCCAAAGAAGAAACAACACCACCGGTAACGAATATATATCGTGTCATTGAAAACCTAATTGCAAGTAATTGATTGAGCTGTAAATAAACAAAGCAGATGGAGATAAACGATCAAATGTGCACCCGTTGCGAGGCGTGAGGTTTATCTTTCAGGACGGGGCGCCAGTCTACCCGAATGTGCCCTGTGGCTCAATGAAAAGGTGGCTTAGAAGGAACGTGTTTTTGGGATTCGCTCGTATTTCAAACAATATCCGCCTTTGCTGGCTTGATAGCCCTCGCAAATCCAGAGATCTGCGACCGCAACCAGATTGTCGCCGCTGTATATCAGCGGAAGACTTTCGCGTAACCAGGGCTCAATACCAGCATCTTGCAACAAACGTTTCAAGGTTTGGGAATGGGCGCGCTTGTAGGGTTTGCATCGCTCCCCTCCGCGACGAAAGCGAATATGCAACTCAGGAAGATCAGCTTTTAGCAAAGGAGCCGTATGGTTTTCATAAAGTGCGCATTGCAATTGGAAACCTGCAGACAAATCCACACATGAAGAAAAGGCTACCGACGATTGGGAAGGAACAGGTAAATCCATCAACGGCAAAGCGTAAACTCGCTGGCGATAGACACGTAAAGATACATCACCCCATGTCACTTGGGCTTCAGCATCTTGCCTACCAGCGATAAGCTGTCGCTCAACTTGTTGCAGGTGTTGCTGCTCGGGCGTGCTTAACCCCTGCCCGCGCAACCAATAGCGAATAAGGTTATTGCGGCGATTAACAGAGAGGGATTCAACATACGGCAAGCTGATGCTTGTACCTACCAATTCCGGGCTTATGTCAGCCAACACCAGGTCTTGCGCGGCCAAATCTTCCAGCAGTATTTCATTCGCAGCGCACAAATCGGCGGTTTGCTGCCACTTACTCGCAAAAGCTGGCCAACGTTCGCGCAACAAAGGAATGACTTGGTTGCGCAGGTAATTACGGTCGTAATGATCGTCAGCATTACTTTCGTCGTGAACCCAAGTTATATCCTGCGTTTGCGCATAGGCTTCCAATTCTGATCGCGTAAAACCTAATAAGGGGCGATACAAGGTTCCGGCAGCCAAGGACCGCTGCTGCGCCATGGCTGCCAAACCGCGCGGGCCTGTACCACGCATTAAACGCAACAGCATGGTTTCCGCCTGATCATCGGCGTGATGGGCAGTCAAAAGATAATCACCCGCTGCAAGATGCTGCTCAAATACCGCATAACGCGCCTCGCGTGCAGCATCCTCAATACCACGGCCAATATTTTTAACGTCTACTTTTACCGCCGTGAAAGGGATATTTAATTGCGTGCACAGGTCTGCGCAATGCCGCTGCCAGCCATCAGCATTAGGCGAAATTTGATGATTGATATGCAACGCATGTAATTTTACTGGCAGTTGCAATGCGGCTATTGAATGCAACAACACACACGAATCGAGCCCACCAGATAACGCAATCCACCAAACACCAGAGGATGTTTGCGGCAAAACGCGGTGAAGACTGGCAAGGGAAAAAGTCATGGATTCAGGCTTGTTAAAAAAGAGCTGCCATTAAAGCGGAAAATGCAACAAATAAAAACTCTTACAAGTGTTGTAAAAGAATTTACGAACCCGCCACAATGCAACATCAAAAAAATTTGGATTTGACTATGAGCAATATCTACGCCTACGGCAAATGGCCGTCACCCATCACAGCAGAAATGTTGACACAGCAAAGCGCCAAAATCAGTGAACCACAAGCCTGTGGTGATGAATTATTCTGGCTTGAATCGCGCCCCGCTGAAAAAGGCCGCAATGCGCTGGTGCAATTATTCGCCAATGGTGCACGCAAGGACGTGTTGGTCGAGCCACATAATATCAGGACGCGAGCACATGAATATGGCGGGGCAAGTTATTTGGTGACGCCCGATTATATTTTTTGCATGCTGGATGCAGATCAGCGTATCCATATTATTGATCGCAAAACGCATTTATTAACGGCTCTCTCGCCCATAGGTAATTATCGCTATGCTGATTTTTGTTGGGATAGCCTACGGCAGCGTTTGATTTGTATACGTGAAGATCTTTCTGTTGCAGATCATGAGGCAAAAATTGATGAACGCAGTGAAATAGTGGCCATAAGTTTAGATGGCACAACGCTGGTCTTGGTAACAGGTGCTGATTTCTACAGCAATCCCCGTTTAAACAATAAGGGCGATAAGCTGAGTTATTTATGCTGGAATCATCCGCAAATGCCGTGGGATGGAACGGAATGTTACTGTGCCGATTTAAATTCCTCTGGTGAGATAATAAAAACGCGTTTAATTGCCGGAAGCAAAACCGAATCCGTTTTCCAACCACAATGGTCGCCTGACGACGAATTATTTTTTGTATCGGATCGTAATAATTGGTGGAATATCTATCGCCATCGCGAAGGTTACAGTGAAAAAAGTACAGATATTATTTGCGATATGAATGCCGAATTTGCAATGCCCCAATGGGTGTTTGGCATGAGTACCTACGGTTTTTTAAACGCACAGGAAATATTTTGCTGCTTCAGCCAAAATGGCCAATGGAATTTAGGTTTAATTAATATTGAGCAAAAAAAATTAATCCACATTGAAAACAAATTTAGCGATATTTCCAGCGTACATTGTCATGCACAACAAGCTTATTTCCTGGCTGCGAGCGCGAGCCAATCAAGCGCGCTTTACAGGTTTCAACTACAGCATATTGAACCTGTGCTGCCGAAAAACAGCAATCTTCTATCCAATGACGATATCGCTGAGCCTAAAGCAATTTGTTTTGCTACCAGTGATGGTGAAACTGCTTATGGATTCTTTTACGCACCTAAAAATAAAACGATTACTGCACCGGCAAACACGCTTCCTCCATTGATTGTGATGTGTCACGGCGGCCCCACAGGTGCCACTGAAACCTCGCTCAATATTAAAATTCAATTCTGGACCAGCCGTGGATTTGCCGTGCTGGATGTCAATTATCGTGGCAGCACCGGCTATGGACGCCAATATCGCGATAGATTGAAAAAGAATTGGGGTGTGACCGATGTGATTGATGTTTGCAGTGGCGCAAATTATTTAATTGAACGCAATCTTGTCGATAAAAATAAAATTGCTATTCGCGGCAGCAGCGCAGGTGGTTACACCGTTCTCGCCGCCCTAACCTTTAGCGATACTTTTAAAGCCGGTGCGAGCTTATATGGAATTGGTGATTTGGAAGCACTCGCCAAAGACACCCATAAATTTGAAGCGCGTTACCTCGATTCTTTGGTTGGTGAATATCCGGCAGAAAAAGATATTTATCGCGCACGCTCACCTATTCATCACATTGAACAACTCAATTGTCCGGTAATTTTTTTGCAAGGATTAAAAGATAAAGTTGTTCCACCCAATCAAGCTGAAGCTATGGTTGCAGCACTTACTGCCAAGGGAATTAAAAACGCATATGTGACCTTTGCCGAAGAAGGTCATGGCTTCAGGCAAGCAGAAAGTATTCAAAAAGCGATTGAGGCGGAGTTGGAGTTTTATCAGGAAGTGTTTAAATAAATGCAATAAAAATTTGCCTGCATAGCAAATGAATGTTTTCTCACTTTTTAGATTGAGTCTGATTGGATAAATGTACGCGGCTTGAAAAGAAAGATTGATTTAGTTAATAATGTTACCCAGGAGATGGCATTCCTCCTTTAACCGCCTTTACCGGCTGATGATGCCTACACTTTTTTTCCTGGTTGATGCGGGAAGGTGTAGGCGTATCTGTTAGCCTCCTCTTTGTCCGCATTGTTTGATTCGCAAAACAAGTGGACACTCATGAAATACTCCAACTACCCTGAACAAATTGAATTACTACCCTACATTGGTAAATGGCTTTTTCTTGCTATTGTTGTAGCTGCATTGGCAGGTTCTGCATCCGCATTTTTTCTCTTCGCGCTTGAATGGGCAACAAATACTCGAACTGAACATCACTGGTTGATTTGGTTATTGCCAATCGCCGGATTTGCAGTCGGATGGATTTATTTACGAGTTGGCCAGAGTATTGAAGCTGGCAACAATCTCCTGATTGATGAAATTCATAATCCGCAAAAAACAATTCCCTTGCGTATGGCGCCTTTGGTATTGGGAGGCACTGTAATCTCCCACTTGTTTGGGGCATCGGTTGGGCGAGAAGGTACTGCTGTACAAATGGGAGCTGCCCTCGCCGATCAATTTAATCATCTATTCAAGTTCAAGCAGGATGACCGACGCATCCTTTTGATGGCAGGTATCAGTGCCGGGTTTGCATCTGTCTTTGGTACACCCTTAGCGGGCGCTATTTTCGGCCTTGAAGTCCTGGCTATAGGCCGGTTGCGCTATGACGCCATTTTCCCCTGCATTGTCGCCGCGATTGTTGCAGACCAGGTCGGCCTGATGTGGGGTGTTCATCACACACACTATGCCATTGCGACCATACCGCTTATTTCTACCTGGGGTTTTGTCGCCATGATCTTTGCAGGCGCGGCCTTTGGATTAACAGGCAAGATCTTCGCCGATGCAACTCATGCATTAGCCGCCCGGATGAAAAAGCTGATTCGTTACGCTCCATTACGCCCATTTTCAGGCGGCATTGTGGTCGCTTTGGCGGTATGGATTTTAGGTGATGACCATTACATAGGCCTGGGCATTCCCACCATCATTGAGTCTTTTCAGCATCCACTTCCCCCCTACGATTTCGCCGCAAAAATGGCCTTCACCATCGCATCACTTGGAGCCGGCTTTAAGGGTGGTGAGGTAACACCGCTTTTCTACATTGGTGCAACCTTGGGCAATGCACTTGCTTCGTTGTTACATCAGCCCATTGCACTTATGGCGGGTGTAGGTTTTGTCGCAGTGTTTGCAGGTGCAGCCAATACACCTATCGCATCTACGCTGATGGCGATGGAATTGTTCGGTTCAGAGGTCGGCATTTATGCCGCTATCGCTTGCGTCGTGAGCTATTTATTTTCTGGTCATACCGGCATTTATCGCTCTCAACGCGTTGGTCATGCCAAGCATCGCCATACGCCGGAAGGAATAAAACTGGGCGAAGTGGCAGCTTATCGCAAAGAGCAGCGCAACTTGAAAGATAGCCAGAAGGAGGAGTCACTATGAAGGACCTGACAGCAATTCGTCTTTTGCTTTTCCCGATCCGCACGCATGACATCGACACATTTTTGGCATCACTATTTCCTTATACCAGGCAATGCCGTGAAGAGATTGCCTGGCAATTTTTTCTTTCATGAAAGGAGTTAAAAATGACATCAACTATTCAATCAATTAAAGCATTGGAAATTCTTGATTCGCGAGGTTTTCCAACCCTGCGAGTAAGCGTTTTACTCAGTGATGGTAGCGAAGGAATTTCATCCGTTCCTTCCGGAGCTTCAACGGGTGAATTCGAAGCAGTTGAACTCAGGGATGGAGACAACACCCGCTATGCAGGTAAAGGTGTCCTTACGGCGGTAAACCATGTTAACACTACGATTGCCCAATCGTTGCATGGGGCGGATGCACGGCTTCAAAGTGAAATAGACAGGTTGCTAATACAACTGGACGGCTCAGAAAATAAATCACGTTTAGGTGCTAATGCGATTCTGGGTGTATCACAAGCCGTAGCTAAAGCCGCTGCTGTATCTCATCAACTACCGCTTTACATGTATCTCGGAGGTGCGGGTGCTGTGCATTTGCCAGTGCCGATGATGAACGTCATCAACGGTGGAAAACATGCGGATTCCAGCCTCGACTTCCAGGAATTTATGATCATGCCCAAAGGTGCCCCAAACTTTAAGGAGGCATTGCGTTATGGAGCAGAAACTTTCCAGGCATTGAAAAAACTTCTCCATACGAAAGGTTATGCCACCTCAGTTGGCGATGAAGGCGGCTTTGCGCCACAACTCAAAGGAGGAAATGAAGAAGCGTGCGATCTCATTGTTGAAGCTATAACAAAAGCAGGTTTCCGGCCTGGTGATGATATAGCTATCGCGCTTGATCCAGCCGCCAGCTCATTTTTTGAGGATGGTCATTATAAGTTAGCGCGTAGCGGACAAGGCAATTTGGACGCGGATGAAATGATTAACCTTTTTGCTGACTGGGTAAAACGCTATCCAATTATTTCCATTGAAGATGGATTGGCGGAACATGATTGGGCAGGCTTTACCAAAATGACGAAGCAATTAGGCGAAAAAATACAAATTGTTGGCGACGACATTCTGGTAACCAATCCAAAATTTATTGCTCGTGGCGTACGAGAAAATACCTGTAACGCCGCACTCATTAAACTCAACCAGATTGGAACTGTAACCGAAACGATTGAGGCAATTCACCTGTGCCGTAAAGCCGGTTGGGGATTTGTGATTTCGCATCGCTCAGGCGAAACTGAAGATACCTTTATGGCCGACTTTGCAGTTGCGATGGGAGGTGGCCAGATAAAAACCGGTTCTCTTTGCCGCTCAGAACGCATTGCAAAATACAATCGATTGCTGGAAATTGAAGCAGATCTTGGTGCGGCGGCACGATTTGGTTTGTGATGATTTTTGCAGATAAACAAACCTAAGCCTGTCGGACATTTAAAAGATTCCGACAGGCTTGTTGGATTAAATCCGCTTTAATGCCAGAGTATTGGCAACCCTGAAGGCAGCGGCTAAACCGATTGGGTAAACTCGCTCCAAAAGCATTGGATTCCTTGAATTATTTGGCATCAAATGAAAACCGGTTTCTGTTAAAAAATTAATACCTCAAATCGAGTATCCTTCTATTACTTTTGATATTCAATTTTGGTCACATACCAAATAAACTCACCGGCTTCTGTGCGTACCACAGCTTCATCATCTACTTCTTTTTTGATAAGCGCGCGGGCCATGGGGGAATCAATAGAAATATAATCTTTGGTATCGAAAATTTCGTCGTAACCCACAATGCGGAAACGTTTTTGTTCGCCATCATCGTTTTCAATTTCTACCCAGGCACCGAAAAATACCTTGCCTTCCTGTACGGGTGAATAATCAACCACTTTTAGGTCTTCAATACATTTGCGCAAATAGCGCACGCGACGATCAATTTCACGCAAGCGTTTTTTATTGTATTGGTAATCTGCATTTTCAGAGCGATCACCCAGGCTGGCCGCCCAGGATACTTTTTGGGTTGTATCAGGGCGCTCTACTCGCCAAAGATGATCCAACTCGGCTTTTAATTTTTCCAGGCCTTCTCTTGTTATTAGGGGCGTTTTCATACTTCATTAAATCGTGGGGTAAATTTAGGGAAAAATGATCTTCAATGCTTAAATCCGACCATCGCATTATTGACGCGGATTGTAGCACTTAAAAAGAATTTACAAACTTGGGAGGGAAATAATATTTAGAATTTTTTCAGGCGGTGAAAAATCTATAAAGAGAAAACCACGCTAATGCTTGCCACACGCTGCCTGGCTGAATACCAGACAGCGTGTATGAGTGATTAAATATGTTTCACTGTGGGTTTCTTTTCAAATGGGTGTACATTGTTTTGGTTTCGATGCAAATGCGTTAGATCTTTTTCATGCGCATCTGCTGCATCCGGATCAAATATAGGCGAATCCTGAACTTGCTGACGCGACATATCAACATAAATCCTTGCATCGCCCCAGCTGATATCTTTGATCATTTGCGGTTCAATAAGAACCTGGTGACCCAACCACCAATTACTGGTATTGACCAGGAGATATTGCACTGACCATCTATCAGCATCAAACAACATGCTTTGCAAGTGCCCTACTTCACTATCAAGGGCTTCAATATTGTAATTGATAATTTCTTTGCAGCTCCGCAAATGACGATCCTCGTTCATGCGACGCACAGCATCAATGGCTGCAAAAATTTCTGCAACCTGTTGTTCATCTTCATCCTGGCCATCAACTTCTGTTGTGCCGCGATAAAATGAATAACCATAGTAACTGAGGTAATCAATTTCTGTTTGTGGCGAAACCACCAGGTTTTTATTAAAACCAGGGCCGTTTTTTACTTCGTACATTGAAATATCAACAGTGATTGTTTTCGTTTCCTGATCTACCGATTTAATCAAAGCCGGTTTTAATAAAACATTGCGATGTTTTAACCAGGTGCCGGTTTCGGCGACAAGATGACGAATTATCCAGGTTCTGTCGTCAAAATAAAAATCTTTGACTTTACCGATATAACCGTCATTGGCATTGACGGTGAAATCTTCCAAATCATTTAACGTGTGTAACATGTTCGAATCCTCTAAAACACAACTATTCAATGGATACATTAATTCACAATATTTAGACACAGACTGAACTGAAAAAAGCAGCAATACCGTTCGTTAACGAACAGAGCTAAATCAGTGCGGTGCGTAAATTAAGATCGAGAAATTATGTTGTATGTGAGGTCGCTAAATGACACAAATTGCAGAGATGGATTTACATAACCATCGCATTAAAATTGTTGAAGACGTCAAAAGCCTTATTGAAAAATACCATTCCCTTTTTGAAAAAAGCACGTTGGAAATTGATGAAGATTTGGCTGACGCCCTTATCCTGCAGGAAATGCGCAGCGCGTTAAAAAATATCCAAGATGATAAATTAAATAAAATCATTAATTGATTTATAAAATTTTATCATCAATAGACCAGGTAGGTTATTGCCATGAATACATATCGTCATTTTGTTTCAGGATTTTTTACTCACCGCGATCAGGCTGAAATTGCCCTGACCCATTTATTGGAAAAAGGTTTACCACTCTCGCGTGTAAAAATATTTGATCCCGACGCAACTTCTTCTACCCACACAATTACGACCCACCAACCTACTGATAGCAGCAACGAAGTTTTAAAAGATGTTTTAGTTGATAGCGCTGTAGGGACAGCGGTGGGTATTACCCTTGGCGGTTTGGCGGAAGTTGCCCTGGTTGCGGCAAATGTGACTTTGTTTGTAGCCAGCCCACTCATAGGGCCATTGGTAATGATGGGCTGGGGTGCAGGTTTGGGCGGTTTATTGGGTGGTGCTATAGGCGCAGCTGAAAAACCAAAACCTTTTTCTGAATTACTCACTGACTCCATCAAAAGCGGACAAATACCTTTGGTAGTAGAAACCTATACACCCGAGGAAACGCACGCAGCCCAGGAAATATTCAGGGAGTTGATTGGCGATTATAAAGACGTAGCGTCTGCATAACCGCTGTTAATCTGCATAACTGCTGTTAAATAGATAAAAACCATGTGCCTTGGCACATGGTTTTTTTATTGGCGTAAACTTGTGTCTAATGTGTCAATCACTACTGCCCAATCGGCATCAGCTTTTAATTGATCACGTAAAAATTTCGCTTGCGATTCGCTCCAGAAAGGCGCATCCCACAATTTCATTTCCGCACCCAAGGGATGATGCTCTGCAATAAAACGCTGGATATCTGCTTCGCTGGAAGGTAGGCCAAGTTGATCAAACAAGCTTGTCATACCATGTGAATGAGTTTCCATCATTACCTCCACAACGAGAAATTAGTTTTGGTTTTTTCAGATAGGGATTACTGTTAACTTGCCATTTATTCCGACACTAAATGGCAAGATTAACACGTATATTTTCAGGATCTTTACTGGATGCTTTCCGGAATATCTTCCAGGAAATCAGCCAGCTCATCGGCATGTTCTTCTTCAACCGCCAGAATATTTTTAAGCATTTGACTCGTGGTGCTATCCCTGTCGCCCAGGTATTGAATAAGTTGGCGGTAACTATCTATAGCCACGCGCTCTGCCACCAAATTCTCCTTAATCATTTCCACCAGGTTTTTGCCTACCTGGTATTCAGCGTGGCTGCGACCAGTCAAACCATCGGGTGAAAAATCGGGCTCACCGCCTAACTGGACAATACGCGCCGCAATTTGGTCTGCGTGTGCCTGTTCTTCATTGGAGTGAACCAGAAATTCATCTGCGACAGTTTTGGCGTGGATGCCGCGCGCCATAAAATGGTGGCAGCGATAACGCAGTACGCACACCAATTCTGTTGCCAGCGCTTCGTTGAGCAATTTAATCACTTCAACACGATCTGCAGTATAAGTAGGTGTTATTGCACCTTGTTCAATGTGCGTACTTGCCTGGTTACGCAAGGTCGCATTGTCGCTCAGGTTTGAATTTGTCATAGGGCATTCCTTCTTTTAAAGCAAAATTTAATTCCTGTATAAATCACTTCATCCCTGAAAGAAAATTACATTAGAAATGTGACTGCGATGCTGCCATGGATAATTTTTTGGAAAAAAAGTTAGGGACATTTTTGGCGACAATCGTTGTGGTCGGCATTTTGGGGATTTTGGTTTTGGATGTCGGTTCCGGCTTGGAATAAATGGTCATATTAACCGCCTCATCCTGTTTGGATGGATGTGGCCTATAAGCCGCGAGGGAGTTTTGAAAACGTTCGGCGTCATATTCATCATAACTGCTCATAGTGAATCCTCTTGCTAATCCTCTCGCCGTGCGAGACTGAATTAAAACTCGTGTTTGTTTGATAATGCCCACACTAGTTGCGTGCCTTTCCTGCGTCGGTGCGGTAACGCGCATATAAATCTTCATCATTTTCACACGCGAATTCTGTGTGTTGACGTACCGATTACCTACGTCATAGCGCGTATTGTCAAAACCATATTGTTCCTCAATTAGATTTTATGAGTTGTAACTATTTGTATTTTCAATTTGTATCTTCCATGGCTGGCCACAGGAATTTTTTATGCAAAAACAAGTAAAAAAAATTAATAAAGTGAATGGATTTTATCGCAATCCTGTTGGGCACATTGTCCAAAAAAAAATGATTGCCACGGCATTATTAATTTTATTTGGCAGTGCAGTTGAAGCTGCAACTTCAACATTTTCTGCTGGCGTTGGCCCTAATCCCACCTTACCCGAGCCGCAGCACACATTAATTCCCACAGTAAAAGTAGCGACTGCTGTTGGTTGGCCAGCGGATAAAAAACCACTTGCTGCAGCAGGCACACAAGTGGTGGCATTTGCAAAAGATTTAGCGCATCCACGTTGGTTGTATGTATTGCCTAATGGCGATGTTTTGGTTGCGGAGACTAACGCGCCAGCAAAACCGGATGACGGAAAAGGTATTAAAGGTTGGGCGATGGGCGTTGCCATGAAGCGCGCCGGTGCCGGTACAGAAAGTGCCAATCGCATTAAATTGCTGCGCGATACCAACGGCGATGGTGTTGCAGATATGCAAACTATTTTATTGGAAGGACTTAATTCTCCGTTTGGTATGGATTTGGTTGGGAATGATCTGTACATCGCCAATTCCAATGCAGTTTTGCGTTTCACTTATCATACCGGTGACACCAGTATTACCACACCGGGAGTACAGGTTACTGCCCTGCCCGCCGGCCCCATTAACCACCACTGGACCAAAAACCTGATTGCCAGCCGTGATGGCAAACATCTCTACGTAACCGTTGGCTCCAACAGCAACGTGGCTGAACGCGGTATGGATGTGGAAGCTGAACGCGCGGCCATTTGGGAAGTTGATACCCAAACCGGTTCCTATCGTGTGTTTGCCAGCGGTTTACGCAATCCCAATGGTATGGCGTGGGAGCCGACTACCGGTGCTTTGTGGACAGTCGTTAACGAGCGCGATGAGTTAGGCAACGACCTGGTTCCCGATTACCTGACATCAGTACACGAAGGCGCGTTTTACGGCTGGCCATACAGCTATTTTGGCCAACATGTTGATACCCGGGTAAAACCCGAACGTCCCGACCTTGTCGCTTCCGCAATCGCGCCCGATTACGGGTTGGGTGCACACACAGCGTCGCTTGGTTTGGCGGCATCAACCGGCAATAGCCTTCCTTCTACCTTTGCTACGGGCATGTTTATTGGCCAGCACGGTTCATGGAACCGCAAACCGCCCAGTGGCTACAAGGTCATTTTTGTTCCTTTTGCGGATGGACAACCCCATGGTGCGCCGATTGATGTGTTGACCGGTTTTTTGAGCGACCAGGGTGAAGCTTATGGGCGCCCTGTGGGTGTCGCCATTGACCGCACCGGCGCGTTATTAGTTGCAGATGATGTAGGCAATATCGTGTGGAGGGTAAGTAAAACCGCTCCCTGACACCACAGGTGTGCAGACAAAGCATTGGCTCCCCCGTTTAGGGTGGACTTACTAACAATACTTAATCCCCCAAGGCTTTTATTATGAAAACAACTCACTGGGGCAAAACCCTCGAATTGGATGGCGGACGCTTTTTTGAATCACGGCGCAAAGACAACCTGGAACAGGACAACCAGCTGCCGTTGCGTGCAGAATTATTTAGCGCGGACCAGATGGCACAGCATGGAAAAGCGCTGGCCAACACACACCAACTGGGGCCATTAAGCAAAAGTACCCGCCTTTTGGAACGCCTTGACGACAACGAAGAAGTTTTACTGAATTGTCGAGCCCGCCTGGCAGAAACAGTCAAAGCCAAATCGCGCATAGCGCCCGCAGGCGAATGGTTGCTGGATAATTTCTACCTGATCGAAGAACAAATCCGCACCGCCCGTCAACATCTACCCAAAGGTTTTAGCCGTGAGCTGCCGCGCCTTGCTGATGGTCCATCGGCAGAATTACCGCGTGTTTATGATATAGCCCTTGAGGTGATTTCCCACGGCGATGGCCGCATAGATACCGAAACCCTTAGCCGTTTTGTCGCGGCTTACCAAACTGTCAGCCCACTCACCCTCGGTGAATTGTGGGCAACGCCAATTATGCTGCGCCTCGCGCTTATTGAAAACTTGCGACGGGTAGCAGCACGGATTACGGCATCGCGCGAGCATGTCGATAAGGCGCAGGAATGGGCGAATTCGATGATTGAAGTCGCCGAGCACGATCCTAAAAGCCTGATTTTAATCATCGCGGATATGGCGCGCTCAAATCCCCCGCTGGCCAGTTCTTTCGTGGCCGAGTTGACCCGTCGCCTGCAAGGGCACGGTCCTGCGCTGGCATTGCCGCTGACGTGGATTGAGCAGCGCCTGGCCGAGTCCAGCCTTACTATCGAACAAATGGTATTGACTGAAACGCAGCAGCAGGCAGCGGACCAGGTTTCTATCAGTAATAGTATCGGCAGCTTGCGTGTTTTAGGGGCGACTGACTGGCGGCAATTTGTTGAGAATATCAGCGTCGTTGAAAAAACCCTGCGCCAGGACCCATTGGACGTGTATACCAAAATGGATTTCGCAACCCGCGATTCCTACCGCCGTGTCATTGATTCGCTTGCCAAACACAGTAATTTGTCAGAAGCCGAGATCGCCCAAAAAGCGATTGAACTCGCTCAGTCACAATTGTTAAATCAGGAAGCTGATGGCGCCTACAAAGCCCACGTTGGTTATTACCTGATTGATAAAGGCCTGCCACAACTTGAGCAGGCGATCCAGGCAAAGCTACCCTTTACCGCTTACGTTCGCCGCTGGGTGGGATGCTTCCCGCTGACCCTGCACGTTGGCAGTATTACCTTGCTAACCCTGCTGAGCAGTTGGTTCCTGGTGAGCCAGGTGCAACGGGCGGATGTTAACGGCTGGCCGCTGTGGGTGATTGGCGGCCTGGCTTTGATCGCGACCAGCCAATTAGCCTCCGCGCTGGTCAACTGGCTGGCCATGCTGGTGGTAAAACCCAAATTATTGCCCCGCATGAACTACGAACATGGGTTGCCGGCAGATGTCCGTACCATGGTCGTGATTCCAACCTTGCTATCTTCTTTTGAGAACACCGAAGAATTGCTGGAAGACCTGGAAGTCCGCTTCCTCGGGAATCGCGATACCCATTTGCATTTTGCCCTGCTCACTGATTTTGCCGATGCGCCCACCGAAACCATGCCGGGCGATGCAGAATTATTGTTGCATGCGCGCAAAGGTATTGAACGCCTTAATGAAAAATATCCGCTGTGCGATGAGTTTGACGGCGATACCCGCGACGAGCCGGATAACAATCGCTTCTTCCTGTTCCATCGCCCGCGCTCCTGGAATGCAGTGGATAAAGTCTGGATGGGGTATGAGCGCAAACGCGGCAAACTGGCTGATTTGAATGATTTCCTGCGCGCCAACAAGGCGAATGAACAGGCTGCAAGGTCAAAATTTTCGTTGATTGTTGGCAACACATCGCAGTTACACCAACTGAAATACATCATCACCCTGGATACTGATACCCAGCTGCCCCGCGATACTGCCTATGAATTTGTCGGCAGTATGGCCCACCCGCTTAATCGCCCGCGCTACGACAAAACCAAACGCAGGGTTATTGGCGGCTACGGGATTTTGCAACCACGTATGGCAGCCAGTATGGCGGGCGCCAATCGCTCGATTTATGCACAGCTGTTTGGCAACGAGCCGGGTATAGATCCTTACACCCGTTCGGTATCAGATATTTACCAGGATCTTTTCAGTGAAGGTTCGTTCATCGGCAAGGGAATTTACGATATTGATGCGTTTGAATTTACCTTGAAGGATCGCTTGCCCGAAAACCGAATCCTGAGCCACGACTTGCTGGAAGGATGCTACACCCGCTCCGGTCTGATCAGCGATGTGCACCTGCTGGAAGAATATCCGACGCAATATATTTCTGATGTAAAACGCCGTTCGCGCTGGATTCGTGGCGACTGGCAGATTGCCAGCTGGATATTGCCGCGCATTCCAACCCTGGAAGGAAAAAGCGCCAGCAATCCGTTGTCCGCGCTGTCGCGCTGGAAAATCATGGATAACCTGGTGCGCAGTTTTGCGCCTACCGCGCTATTGATGCTGCTATTACTTGGCTGGTGGATTGCCGGCCAGATATGGTTCTGGACGCTCGCAGTCGTCAGCATCATCCTGATTCCGTCGCTGTTGTTTGCGGTGGTGGATACCTTCCGAAAACCCGAAGAAGTTGTCTTTAAAGAACATTTCCGGGCGGTAGTGAAATCCGCGGCCCGCAATTTTGCCCAAACGGGATTCCGCCTCGCCTGCTTGCCCCACGAAGCGCTCTATAGCTTTTCAGCAATCCTATACAGCATGGGACGCGTGTTATTTACCCGTCGCCTGTTGCTGGAGTGGAATGTCTATAACCACACTGGCAATTGTGCGACCCTCGCTGAAACATCGCGCACCATGTGGTCAAACTATGCGGTTACCTTTATCGCAGCGGCAGGCCTTTATCTGCTGAACCCTATCGGTTTGATTGCGGCTACACCCGTGCTTTTGTTATGGCTGATTGCACCTTATGTGGCCTGGCATGTGAGCCAGCCCAATGTTCCCAAACCGGTCGACCTCTCCGTGCGCGACATCATGTTCCTGCGTAAGATTGCCCGTAAAACCTGGGCCTTCTTTGATCGCTTTGTCACTGCAGAAGACAACTGGTTACCACCCGATAATATGCAGGAAGACCCGGGCCCGATTATTGCCCACCGCACCTCGCCCACCAATATAGGGCTGGCGTTATTGTCCAACATGACTGCAAATGATTTTGGCTATATCACCGCGGGCCAGATGCTTACCCGCACCCGGGACACCTTTGACACCCTTGGCAAAATGGAGCGCCACTTCGGCCATTTCTACAATTGGTACGACACTCGCAACTTACAGCCCTTGCCACCACGTTATATTTCTACGGTTGATAGCGGAAACCTCGTAGGGCATTTACTGGTACTGCGCGCAGGATTAGTCGCCCTACCCGAGCAGCCTGTTATGGGGTCGCAATTATTCGAAGGCTTTATGGATACCTTGCTGATCCTTGCCGATAACTCGCCACCCGATCAACAACCACTGGTCGCCCAGCTTATTGTGCAAGTTAAATCTGCCTGTAACGCCAAACCACGCACCTTGAGAGAGATTTGGAGTTTCCTGAATCCTATAGTGGCGGGCTCCGTTACCGTAAGCGAACAATTTGATGCCCTGCTGGATACCGAAGCTGGTTTTTGGGCACAGGCATTTACCCAGCAAGCCATAGCTGCCCACGAAGAACTGGTGTTTTTGGCTCCCTGGCTTGAATTGCCAGATGCACCGGCAAAACTTACCTACCTCAACGACTTTGAGGTAATACCGACACTCGAGCAATTGGCGCGATACGATGATTTGCTGGCTGGCCATCAAGCAATAAGCCTGAATCCGGCGATTCCTGTGGAGCAAACGCCCGCATCAAGCGTCGAAGAAAAAGCCTGGCTCACTGAAAAACGCGCGCTTTTTACTTTGGGCCATAAACGCGCCCTTGAACGCATGGAGCAGCTGCAGCAACTGATTCTGCAATGTACCGATTTCTCCAATATCGAGTACGACTTCTTATACGACTCAAGCCGCCATTTGCTCGCCATCGGGTACAACGTGGATGATTTCCGTCGCGATAACAGTTTCTATGATTTGCTCGCCTCGGAAGCGCGCCTCTGTAACTTTGTCGCCATCGCCCAAGACCAACTGCCGCAGGAAAGCTGGTTCGCCCTCGGGCGTTTGCGCACCAGCACAGGTGGAGATCCAATTTTGGTGTCGTGGAGCGGCTCCATGTTTGAGTATCTGATGCCCATGCTGGTAATGCCCAGCTATGAAGATACCTTGATCGACCAAACTTGCCGCGCCGCAGTCGCTCGCCAGATTGCCTACGGTAAACAGCTGGGCCTGCCCTGGGGGATTTCCGAATCCGGCTATAACACTGTTGATGCCGGGCTTAACTACCAATATCACGCCTTTGGTGTTCCCGGCCTAGGGCTGAAACGTGGCCTGGCGGAAGATACGGTAATTGCTCCCTACGCATCGGTTATGGCATTGATGGTTGCCCCTGAAGCCGCCTGCGATAACCTGCGCAAACTGGCAGCCAACGGAATGGAAGGTCGCTACGGATTCTACGAAGCCATGGACTACACACCGGCGCGCTTGAGCCGCGGCCAAACCAGCGCCCTGGTATGTTCATTTATGGTTCACCACCAGGGCATGAGTTTCTTGTCCCTGTCCTACTTGCTGCTTAATCGCCCCATGCAAGCACGTTTTGAATCAGACCCGGCCTTCCAGGCAACCCTGCTCCTGTTGCAGGAACGCATCCCCAAACGCGCTGTTATCCATAACCGCAGCGCTGATGACACTGAAGGTGCGATTCTCTTTGACTCCAACGAGGCATCCGTCCATACCGCACTCAGTGCCGATACCCCTGTGCCCGATGTGCAATTGCTATCCAATGGGCGCTACCAGGTCATGCTCACCAACGCAGGTGGCGGCTATAGTCGCTGGCGCGAATTTGCCATCACCCGTTGGCGGGAAGATACCACCTGCGACAGCTGGGGAAGCTTCGTTTATTTGCGCGATGTCGATAGCGGCGAATTCTGGTCATCTGCCCATCAACCTACATTGAAACGTGCAGACAGTTACGCCGCCATGTTTAGCGAAGGCCGCGCTGAATATCGTCGCCGCGACCGGGATATAGAAACCTATTCAGAGGTTGTGGTTTCACCGGAAGATGATATTGAGCTGCGTCGTGTGCGTATCACCAACCGGTCGGGGCGCCGCCGTGTCATTGAAGTAACAAGCTATGCAGAAGTGGTATTGGCGACCCAAGCTGCTGATGCAACCCAGACAGCCTTTGGCAAACTCTTCGTGCAAACCGAAATTTTGCCCAACCAGCATGCATTGCTCTGCACCAAGCGCCCACGTTCGGCGGATGAATTTACCCCCTGGATGTTCCATTTATTAGCCGCACAGGGTGGCGAAATAAGCAATGTATCCTACGAAACCGATCGCCTGAAATTTATTGGCCGTGGCCGCACCCTGGCGTCGCCAAAGGCGTTGACCATGGCAGAACTTTCCGGCAGCCAAGGGTCGGTGCTCGACCCTGTGGTTGCCATCCGCTGCCAAATCACCCTGGAAGCCGAGCAGTGGATTACGCTTAATTTTGTCACCGGGGCTGCTGTCAGCCGCGATGCAAGTATGGTGCTGGTCGAAAAATACCAGGATTACCATTTTGCCGATCGCGCATTTGATCTGGCCTCAACCCACAGTGGCGTGACCTTACGCCAAATCAACGCGACCGAATCTGACGCCCTGCTCTATCGCCGCCTCGCCCGTTCGGTGATTTACAGTCACTCCGCCTTGCGTGCCGATCCCAATATCATTATGCAAAACCGTCGCGGCCAGTCCGGATTGTGGGGTTACGCGATTTCCGGCGACTTGCCAATTGTGCTGCTCAAAATTGCCAACAGCGATCATATTGAACTCGCACGCCAGCTGATCCAATGCCACGTCTACTGGCGCTTGAAAGGTTTGGTAGTCGACCTGGTGATTTGGAATGAAGACCATGCGGGCTATCGCCAACGTTTGCAGGATCAGATTATCGGTTTGATTGCTACCGGCACCGAAGCCAATACCATTGATCGACCCGGTGGTATATTCGTCCGCTCAGCCGAACAAATTTCCCATGAAGACCGTGTGCTTTTGCAATCTGTCGCCCGCGTTATTGTTGCCGATGGCCGTGGCACCCTGCTTGAACAACTCAACCGTCGCCCACTGGTTGAAAAACGCATTGCCCGCCTGAAACCGGCCCGCCGCTACCGCCCTGACCCGTTCCCGCAATTGCCTGCGCCACCCAGTGTGCGCCTGGGGAATCCGCTGGGTGGATTCAGTCCCGATGGCCGTGAGTATGTTATTACCACGACGCCGGACAATGTCACGCCTTTGCCTTGGGTAAATGTGCTCGCCAACCCCAATTTCGGCAGCGTCGTTACCGAGAGCGGCCTGGCTTACACCTGGAGTGAAAACGCCCACGAATATCGCCTGACTCCCTGGAGTGACGACGCGGTGGGCGCTACCGGCGGTGAAGCCATTTATGTGCGCGATGAAGAAACCGGCCACTTTTGGTCGCCTTCACCCTTGCCCTGCCGCAGCAACACGCCTTACACAACCCGCCACGGTTTTGGCTACAGTGTGTTTGAGCACGTGGAAGATGACATCAGTACCGAGCTTTGGGTCTATGTAGACTTGGTCGAGTCAGTGAAATATTCCGTACTGAAAATCCGCAACCAATCCGGTCGCAGCAGACGCTTGTCCGCCACCGGTTATGTGGAATGGGTACTGGGTGATTTGCGCAGTAAGACAGGCATGCACATAGTGACGGAGATCGACCCCACCAGCGGCGCACTCTTCGCCCATAACGCTTACAGCAATGAATTCAGCAGTCGCGTTTCCTTCTTTGACGTGGACGATATATCCCGCACCCTGAGCGGTGACCGCACTGAATTCCTGGGCCGCAATGGTTCAATTTCCAACCCGGATGTAATGAGCCGCGCGCAGCTGTCGGGCAGATTGGGCGCAGCGCTTGATCCGTGCGGCGCTATCCAGGTGCCTTTTGAACTAGGCCATGGCCAAAGCCGCGATATTATCTTCCGCCTCGGCTCAGGCCACGACCTCGCCCAGGCTCGTGCACTTGCCCAGCGTCTACGCATCACCGGAACCGCTCGCGCCGCCCTTGAGAAAGTACGTGACTTTTGGACGCAGACGCTGGAAGCCGTCCAGGTGGAAACGCCGGATGAATCGATCAATATGCTTGCCAACGGCTGGTTGATGTACCAAACCCTGTCCTGCCGGATTTGGGCACGCAGCGGTTATTATCAATCCGGCGGCGCCTTTGGTTTCCGCGACCAACTGCAAGACACCATGGCGCTCGTCCATAACCGCCCCGAGCTTATCCGCGAACACATTATCCGCAGCGCCCAGCGCCAATACCTGGATGGCGATGTACAACACTGGTGGCATCCACCCGTAGGTCGCGGTGTGCGCACACGCTGCTCGGACGATTACCTGTGGTTGCCACTTGCCGCTTGCCGTTACGTACAAAGCACTGGCGACGCCAGCATCCTGGATGAGCGCTTGCACTTCCTGGATGGCCGCGAACTCAATGCCGACGAAGAGTCCTATTACGACCTGCCCGGCCAATCACCCGAAACCGCCACGCTTTACCAGCATTGCCAACGCGCCATCCAGCACGGATTACGCTACGGCGAACACGGCATTCCCCTGATGGGTTCGGGCGACTGGAATGACGGTATGAACCTGGTGGGTATCCATGGCAAAGGCGAAAGCGTCTGGCTGGGCTTCTTCCTTTACGATGTGCTGATGAAATTCTCTGACCTCGCCAACACCCGCGGTGATCGTGAGTTCTCCGAATTCTGTGTCAAAGAAGCATTCCAGTTGCGTCGCAACATTGAACAACACGCCTGGGATGGCGCCTGGTATAAACGCGCCTGGTTTGATGACGGCGCCGCTTTGGGAACCGCAACCAACGACGAATGTGCCATAGATTCAATTTCGCAAAGCTGGTCAGTGCTTTCCGGTGCTGGCAGCGATGAACACATACAGCTTGCAATGGAATCTTTGGACAAACATCTCGTTAAACGCGACCACGGATTGATCCAGTTGCTCGATCCGCCGTTTAACAAATCGGCGATGAATCCGGGCTATATCAAAGGTTATGTTCCCGGTGTACGTGAAAACGGTGGCCAATATACCCACGCCGCTGTCTGGGCGATTATGGCATTCGCCGCCCTGGGTGACAGCAAACGTGCCTGGGAATTACTCACACTTATCAACCCGCTCAACCACACCAATACTGATGAAGCGCTTAACATTTATAAGGCGGAACCCTATGTAGTAGCAGCGGATGTCTACGGTGTTGCGCCTCATATTGGTCGCGGTGGCTGGAGTTGGTATACGGGGTCAGCAGGTTTGTTCTATCGCCTGATTATCGAATCCCTCCTGGGCGTAACGCGTTCGGGTAACCAACTCCACATTAATCCCTGCGTACCCGAAAACTGGACAAGCTATACGATCACCTATCGTTTCGAACAAACGACTTATCGTATCCTCATTACCCAGCAACAAGGTAAGCCGGAATTGACACTGGATGGTGTTGTGCAGCCTAAGGGTTACATTGAGTTGGTCAATGACCAGGGCTCACATGAAGTGCAATTGACGGGGTATTTTCAAAAAATGACCAATTAATGTGTTGTTAATTTTGGGGACGACACCCGCGCGTGGTCAAGAATTAGCGAGAGGTGTCACCCTTTGTAAAGCAACGATTGTGGAAGTCGTCATCCTCGCTCAAACAGCAATATTGGAACCGTCATCCTCCATTGAAATCGTCATCCTCGCGCAGGCGAGGATCCAGCTTTTGATTTTAAGCTCCAACAGCTAGTAACCAGATCATTCCCATGAATATCCGCCAAAGAAGCACCTAACCCACGATAAGGCTCCAAACAGAAAGCCACTAGACCTAACCGCCCGACATACACTAAGCTGTAACCCAACTCCCAGTCACAAATCCCAATCCAATGTCATTAACTGCCGCCAAAAAATTTATCATTGCATTACTGCTATTGGCATTTACCAGCCAATTTATGGCAGCAACTGCGATGACATGTGAGTTAGAAAAAAACTCTCAGAAGTTAATCTCTGCGACAGTGACAAATACGACGCCTATTGAGCATTCGCATCATCACCATATGGACGAAATGCCAACACAGGATATGGGTGCGATGAATCATATGAACCAAACATCGCAAACACATAACCATCAACAATTTGATTGTTGCAAAACCATGGGACATTGCTTGTTAGGTGCCTGCTCCTTTATCGCAACTCACAATATTGATTCATTTATAGTGATTAAATTCCGCTCAATCCTTGCGGTTTTTTATTCAAGTACAACACCCTCCCCGATTATTTCATCCCGCTATCGACCACCCATTTTTTGCTAACACGGGATAACTCCGTCCAAAAAATCTGCGCTTAAAATATGCAGCAGATTTTACACAGCTAAATTTTTTAAATTTGTAGCAATAGCTAATTCATCATGGGCTTGATCAGGAGGCTCTATGAAAAAAAATACTTCACTCGTTTCACGCAGGTGTTTTGTATTAGGCGCGTCATCCGCTATCGCCTTAAGTACATTACCTTTTTCGCAGCGATTATTTGCCGACTCCAGTTCAAACAAAACACCCGAAGCCTTGAGCGGCAACAATTTCGATTTAACCATCGGTTACCAAACCGTAAATTACTCCGGCAAAAAAGCCATAGCGACAACGGTTAACGGCAGCATGCCCGCACCCATTTTGCGCTGGAAAGAAGGTGAACGCGTGACATTGCGCGTGACCAATCACCTCCACGAAGAAAGCTCCATTCACTGGCATGGAATTATTTTACCTTCCACCATGGATGGCTCACCCGGTTTTGATTTTAATGGCATCAAACCCGGCGAAAGTTTTGAATACCAATTCGATGTAAAACAAAACGGCACTTACTGGTATCACAGCCACTCCGGCTTCCAGGAACAAACCGGTTTGCTGGGCGCCATTATTATCGAACCCAAAGAAGCCGATCCCGTCAGCTATGATCGCGATATCGTCATCCTCTTTAGCGACTGGACCGATACCGCACCGGAAAAAATATATTCCCGCCTCAAAAAAATGAGCCACTACTATAACTATCGCGAACGAACTATTGCAGATACCTGGGCCGATATAAAAACAAAAGGCATCGCAAAAACCTGGAGCGAGCGCACCATGTGGAATCAAATGCGCATGAGCGATACGGACATTGCCGATGTCACAGGCTACACCTATTTAATAAACGGTATGGCACCTGCACAAAATTGGATGGCGTTATGCAAAGCCGGTGAAAAAATTCGTTTGCGATTTATCAACGGTGCTGCAATGACGATTTTTGATGTGCGTATTCCCGGATTAAAAATGACCGTCGTCGCTGCCGACGGACAAGCCATCCAACCCGTCACCGTCGATGAATTCCGTATTGGAAATGCAGAAACTTATGACGTGATTATTTCACTGGAAGAAAACAAAGCTTACACACTTTTCGCACAAACAATTGATCGCACCGGATTTGCATGCGGCACATTGACGACCAATGAAAATATTCGCGCTGAAATTCCAGCACTCGATGAAGCACCTGTACTCACTCACCAGGATATGGGAATGGCTATGCCTGCAATGGATCACGGTAAACATGCGATGCATCCGATGATGGATCACAGCATGCACGACATGAATAACATGGATCATAGCCATCATGATATGAGTGGCATGGACATGGGCGCGATGGATCACAGCGGGCATGATATGAATGCAATGGATATGAATGGAATGGATATGAGCACAATGCAATCATCCTCTACGAACAACCTCGCAAAAGCCGGTTTTGGAAACAAGGTCGAAGATAAAAAAGTCACCCATTTTTCAACTGAATTTGGCCCACATGTCGATAGCCATTCTGATATGCCACGCAACGGTTTGGATGACCCCGGTATTGGTTTGCGCGATCATCAACAACACTATAATCGCAAAGTGTTGCGCTACAGCGATCTACGCAGCCTTCATCCCACGCTCGACAAACGCGAGCCAACCCGCGAAATTGAATTGCATTTAACGGGCAATATGCATCGCTATATGTGGTCAATAAATGGTGAGAGTTTTATGCAAGCTGCGCCAATCCAATTAACCTATGGCGAACGAGTTCGCATTACCCTCATTAACGACACCATGATGACGCACCCGATTCATTTGCATGGCATGTGGAGTGAATTGGAAACTGGCGATGCAGATTTTATTCCACGCAAACACACCATACTCGTCCAACCCGGTTCCAAAATCAGTTATCTGGTAACGGCTGATGCTAAAGGTCGCTGGGCTTATCACTGCCACATGTTGTATCACATGTTCGGCATGATGCGCATGGTTAAGGTTGTGTAGGAGACTAAATATGAATTTTAAAAAAAATATTTCGCAGTTAATTATTTCCGCAGCATTACTCAGCACCCATGTTTATAGCCACGAAAATGATGATCCACTACTGGCAAGTTTGCTAATCGACAAATTGGAGCAACACTCAAATAGCACCACCCTGGAAGCACAAGCCTGGGTTGGAAAAGATTTGAATAAATTCTGGCTTAAAACTGATGTTGAAAATGATAAAGGCGATACCGAACACGCAGAAATACAAGCGCTATATAGTCATGCGGTAGCACCTTTCTGGAATTTACAAACTGGCATACGGCAAGATGTAAAACCCTCGCCAACAAAAACGTGGGGAGTAATTGGCATACAAGGTATAGCACCCTACTTTTTTGATGTTGATGCCGCCTTGTTTATCGGTGAATCTGGCCGAACAGCAGCAAGAATTTCTGCCGAATATGATTTATTGTTTACCCAACGTTTGATTCTCTCACCAGAGGTTGAAATAAATCTCTATGGGCAAAATGATGCAGAAACTGCGACAGGTGCAAGATTATCCACAATGAATGGAGGGATTCGTTTGCGTTATGAAATTTATCGTGAATTCGCTCCCTACGTTGGAATCAACTGGAACAAAAAATTTGGCAACACCGCAGATTTCGCTCGCCATAAAAACGAAACAATTGAGGATGCAAAATGGGTGATCGGTTTACGTGCATGGTTTTAATTTTTGATTAAATATCAAATATTATTGAATACGAATCAAGCAAACTATAAGGGGAGTCGTCATCCCCGCAGGGGATCCAGCGACTTACATCCCAAGACATTGGAACGCCAGCCGCTGGATCCGCTGCGGGGATGACGACTCCCCCTATGGAAAAAATCTTCATATTTTTAATGCACTGTATTAAATCTGTTATCAAAACGTCATTTCTTCGTCTTAAAACTTTCATACTTGGCCTCTAAATTAGCCTCAGCTTTAAGGAGGCTATTATGAAAAAACTCTTACTATGTACAACCATTTCGTTAGCACTAACCGCGTGTGGCGGTTCATCAAAATCAACAACAGTAACTCCAAATCCTGCACCATCTACTACACCTAAAAATGTATTGTTCTTTTTAGGCGATGGTATGGGCATCGCCACCCTTACCGCTGCACGTATTTACGGTGTAGGTGAAGATGGCGAATTAACCATCGATACATTTCCAGAAACCGCATTTATTAAAACCTATTCAAATGACGCGCAAGTAACTGACTCTGCTCCATCAATGGCTGCTTACATGACCGGCGTTAAAATGAATAACGAAGTCATTTCAATGACTCCGGACACCAAAGCATTTGATGACAAAGGCAACAGCTATTTGAACGGCACTGATACCACTTGCCCAAGCACCAACGGCAAACCTGTTACTACCCTGCTTGAAATTGCAAAATCAAAAGGTATCGCAACCGGTGTAGTAACCACCACTCGCGTCACTCACGCAACACCCGCAGTGACTTACTCGCACATTTGCCATCGCGATGCAGAAAATACCATTGCAGCACAACTTGTTCCCGCAGCAGCCGATAAAGGTTACAACGATAAATTGTTGGACGGCGTTGATGTTGTATTAGGTGGTGGTCGCCAATTTTTCCAACCAACTTCTGCTGGCGGCAAGCGTACGGATGGCCGTGATTTGATCGCAGAAATGAAAGCCAAAGGTTACACCTATGCAAAAAACCAGGCCGAATTAAATGCAGTGGATGCAAAAGCAACCAGCAAATTATTTGGTTTATTTAATTCAAGCCACATGAATTACGATTTGGTTCGCAACGGTACCGGTGAGCCAAGCCTTGCAGAAATGGCAGTAAAAGCAATTCAAACATTGAAGAAAAATCCTAACGGAATGTTCTTGATGGTTGAAGGTGGCCGTATCGATCACGCATTGCACGAAACCACTGCAATTAAAGCGCTGCAAGACACAATTGCATTTGACGATGCGATCAAAGCGTCAATCGCTGAAATTAAAAAGAGCGATCCTGATTTGAAAAATACTTTGATTGTTGTTACCGCTGACCACGATCACACCCTGGTTCTCAACGGTTATGCAGCAAGAACAGGAAAAACCACCGCCAACAATCCTGGCGTATTGGGTCTGTTGAGAAATTACACCGATGGTTCCATCGCAAAAGATCTGGATGGTATGCCATTCACCATTATCGGTTTTGGTAACGGTGAAAATCGTGATGCTGGTGATCGCAAAAATTTCCCGGCATTAACGGATAGCCAGGTGTTTGCAGATTCTTACCATCAAGAAGCTGTTATTCCCGTTGCAGTCGGTGGCGAAACTCACGGCGGTACTAACGTGTTCCTGGGGGCTATGGGTAAAAATGCAGACTCCTTCACTGGCGTAATGGACAACACTAAAGTCTTCACGCTGATTCGCAGCGCAATTGACCTTTAATTTACTGCCAACTTTCTGCGGCAACGTCCAGGATAAATAGGAATAGATTATGAAAAAATTATTACTCGCTGCTGTATTAACATCAGCATGTTCGCAAGCAGCATTCGCTGCCGGCGAAGCAAAAAATGTTATTTTCTTCCTCGGTGACGGCATGGGCCCAACCACAGTAACTGCTGCACGCATTTACAAATACAAGGAAGAAGGTGAATTAAATATGGAAAAACTCGACGGTAAAACACACACCGCTCGCGTTAAAACATTTTCAAATGACGCCCAGACAACAGACTCAGCTCCATCAATGTCTGCTTATATGACCGGCGTGAAAATGAATAACGAAGTCTTGTCCATGTCAACCGACACCAAAACCGTTAAACCAACAGGTGCAGATTCAAATTGTCCTGCAACAGGTAATGGCACACCGGTGGATACCATTTTGGAAATTGCCAAAGCAAAAGGAAAAGCGGTTGGTGCAGTGACTACTACCCGCGTAACTCACGCAACACCTGCAGCAACTTATTCGCATATTTGCCATCGTGATGCTGAAAATAATATTGCAGCCCAAGCCGTTCCAAACGGTGCTGGTTACAACACCAAACTCGGTACTGGCCTGGATGTTTTACTCGGCGGCGGCAGCGATAATTTCTTGCCCGCAGTAGCAACTGAGAACGGAAAAGGTAAACGTACTGATGGCCGCGATTTAGTTGCTGAAATGAAAACCAATGGTTACAGCTACGCAAATACCGGAACCAGCCTCGCCGCAATCGATGGAAAAACCACAACAAAATTGTTTGGTCTTTTCAACGCAAGCCACATGGAATATGAACTGGATCGCGTTAAGCAAAACATTGACGAACCAAGCCTCACTGCGATGACCTTAAAAGCTATCGATGTACTTGGTCAAAATCCACAAGGCTTTTTCCTGATGGTTGAAGGTGGCCGTATCGATCACGCACTGCACGGCACCAACGCAAAACGCGTTATGGAAGACACCATTGCATTTGATGATGCTATCAAAGCAGCCCTGGATGAAATGAAAAAACGCGACCCTGATTTGAAAAACACCTTGATTATTGTGACTGCTGACCACGATCACACTATGACCTTCAACGGTTACGGCAAACGCGGTAGCAATATTTTAGGCACCGTCAAAAACTACAAAGATGGTAAAGAATTATTGGACGTAGATGGTAAAAATTACACCACGCTCGTGTTTGGTAATGGCCCAAACCGTCCAGCAGTTCGCAGCACTTTGGTTGAAGGTAGCGCGGATAGCACGCAAGTGTTGCATGACGATTACTTGCAAGAAGCCGGTGTTAAGGTTGCACTTGGCAACGAATCACACGGTGGTGGCGATGTGATGTTGTTTGCTGCTGGCGCGGGTGCAGCATCCAAAACTTTTAAGGGCACTATCGATAACACCAAAGTATTTAGCTTGTTAAATACTGCGTTTGGTTTTTAAGTTGATCGGAATTAAACCTTAGTTGTTGTTTCAGATTTTAATGCATTACAAACACCTGCTCCCTCGATTAAGTTAAACCTGGGATCAGGTGTTTTTTATGGAACCCTTATGAAAAAAGTTTTATTTATCAGCTCATTATTCTCTACTTTTTTAATCAGCAACTGCGTAGTTGCTGCCCCGCTCTCTGCAATAATGACCTTCGAAAGCATGACGCTGACATCTGAAGGTGTAAAAAAGCAAACCCGATTCCAGGAACGATTTATCCGCGACAATAATATTGTGTGGAGTGAACGAATCATTCCGGCTGTTGTTGCAAAACATAATGACAGTGAAGACTCACATAAAGAAGAACATGAGCACAATTTAAATTTTGCGACTGCCGGAAAATGGTTGACGCGCGATGCGAACAACCAAATTAAATTCTGTTTTGTACGCGCTGAAGAGAAAAAAATAATAACACCGCGTGTTTCCGAATACGGAACCCTTGGGTTCGATGGCGTTTGGGAAACAGCTTATTATCTCGTTAACCGGGAAGCACTAAAAAAAATGACCGTGCTTAAACAAGCGGCACCTGAAGGAGCCACCTGGTACGAGAAAAAGGATACAAAACAATTTACGCGTATCTTGTGGGACGCACGTCAGGAAATACCGCTCTCCATTGAAACCGGCAATGTCGATGGCACCTTAGATAATAAAATTACCATAACCATGGCACCTGCCCCATCACCGTTGCCCTGGAATAATGTGGGTTCTTACCAAACTGTGGCCTATGAAGACTTACTGGATTAGTAAATAAAAGAACATCATGTGATTTTTGTGCTATTACTATCAATTATCGATAATTTTAAGCAAAACTTGCAAGAGTTGACTTATATAGGGGAGTCGTCATCCCCGCAGGGGATCCAGAGACTTTAAAAATCTTTAAGGCACTGGATCCCCTGCGGGGGTGCCCGACCAGGGATGACGATTCCATTTTCATAGGTACGATGGTAGTAACAAAATACAAATTCACGTGAAGAAATATTATGAATAAAATCATGTTCGCTACAATTTTATCAATCGCAACATTAACCTGCGCTTGTTCACCCAAACCTGCAGCCGAAAAACCACAAGGCGTGCTGACAGATGCGCAAAAGCGAACTCTGGAAAACGCAAAGAAAATCGAGGAAGTATTGGAGAAAGCCAATAAAGAACGCTTGAAACAAGTAGATGATATAGAGGGTGAAAAATAAACTATCCCAACGCCAGGCCTTGTTCGCGGTAATCTTTAATAAAAACACCAAAGGCACCATCATTTAAAGCGCGCTTGATCAAAAAAGATTTTTCCAGCTTGCCACTTTCAACATTGGACAAATCAATCAACACATTTTTTTCGAGCCGTTTATTTTGTTTCTTCACCGCGATAATTTTTGGCAGATGACGATATTTATTATGCGTTTCAAACACAATCCCAATTAATCCATTCACCAATTCAACCAGCGTTCCCGGTGGATATAAGCCTACGCTCTTGATGAATTCCAGTGCAAGACGCTCATCAAAATGCGTACCGCGATCTTTGAAAATAATTTTCAACGCTTCGGTGGAAGGAATGCTGGGGGAATAACAACGGTCTGCCGTCATTGCGTCATAGGCATCAATGATGGCGATAATTTTTGCCATCTCGGAAATACCCGACGCTTTCAAACCGCGCGGATAACCGGTGCCATCAATTTTTTCGTGATGACTGTAGGCAACATCTATCGTGCTGTTGGGAATTCCGGGCGACGCCATTAACAAATTGCGCCCGTGTACCGTATGCGCCTTCATCATATCGAATTCTTTTTCAGTCAATGACGATGGCTTGTTCAACACATCTTGCTGGACACGCATTTTGCCCACATCGTGCAACAATCCGCACAGGCCCAATCGTTCAAGGTCAGCTTCACCCATTCCCAAATGGCGGCCAAACGCAATCGCCAGAATGCACACATTTAAACAATGCTCAGCGGTGTATTCATCCTGGCTGCGAATTTTGGACATCCAGATCAAGGCGTCTGAATTACGCAAAATACTATGCACACATTCCTTAACGGTGGATTTGGCTTGTTCGGTATTAATAACCCCACCGAGGCGCAGATCATCCAGGAAAGTGCGCGTCAGACGGCGCGCTTCACGATAAGTATTCATCGCCGCAGCGTGCTCGGCTTTGGTATCGACTTTATTGATATAACTGACTTTTTTGGATTGGCCGCTAAGGGAAGCGCGCTCTTCGGGAGCAATCCACTCCTGGCTAACGGCATCAATCCATACAAACTGTGAGTATTCGGCAACAACGTCTATATCATCCAGGCTTTCGATGACAAAACCTTGCATCAGGAACGGCGTTTCCAGCCATGGTCGGTCAAGTTTAGACACGAACATACCAATCTTGAGTTCAGATATATGAATCTTGATGGTTTTTTCCGATGACTTAACGTAACCGGGCCGCACCTCATTGAAATCCAAGTTAACCTCACTGGTAATACATCGAGTGGCTTCGAGAGCACTTACATTATTAGATACATTTTAGTCTAGCGGTTTTACCTGAAATCAGTGAAAAACAAAAAAATCTAAGCAGCCTGGAGGCTATTCCAAAGCCAGCAATAAAACTATTTATACGCCAAACTTCCAGACCATCTTAACGGGTATCCAGTGAGAGGATCATAGGACATGAGAACCAACTCGCTGATGAAATGCTGAACTCAACACAGGTTTTTTTGGCGCGCTTTCGCCTCATCCCAAAGATACGTCATCTCTTCAATAGTGGCTTCATCCAAGGATTTATCAAGGTTATTCTCAATATAGTTAAAGCGGCTTTCAAATTTTTGGCTGGCTTTCCGCAAGGCTTGTTCAGGATCAATTTTTAAATAACGGCTGACATTGACCACCGCAAAAAACAGATCGCCCAATTCTTCTTCAATAGCATTATGATCATCTGCAATTAAAGCCTCTTCGACTTCTATCAATTCTTCGCGTACCTTGGCGATTGGACCTTGTATATCTACCCAATCAAAACCCACAGTAGCTGCGCGCTTTTGCAATTTGGCCGCACGACTTAATGCAGGCAAATTAACCGGCACATCTGCAAGCAAGCTTTGTGCACCTTTGGCATCGCGCTCTTGTTGTTTGATCGCCTCCCAACGCTGTTTGACATCGGCAGGAAGTGTATGGCGATTATCAATTTTGCTTTGCAAAGTCCCGTCAGGAAACACATGGGGATGGCGACGAACCAATTTTTCAACCAGGTCATTAACAACACCGGCAAATTCAAAACGATTTTCTTCTTTACCCAATTGGCTGTAAAAAATGACCTGGAATAATAAATCACCCAACTCTTCTTTCAGGTGTACAAAATCCTGCTTCTCAATTGCATCTACAACTTCATAGGCTTCCTCAAGGGTTGAAGGTGCAATGCTTGCATAATCTTGCTTGATATCCCACGGGCAACCCGTTTGCGGATCGCGCAGTCGTGCCATTAAATATAAAAGATCGTCAGTGGAATATTGGTAATTGATCATGATTTTTCCAAGATTTTATTTAGCACACAATAACGGCCACGTAAAACTATCGTAAAAGGGAATCGTCATCCCCGCAGGGGATCCAGCGGCTTGGTACTGTAAATGACACTGGATCGCCAGCCCGGTGGATCTCCTCGGCAATTGCTCCTGCATTGCCCTACCTTCTGCATCCATGCAGTCGTGCGGGGATGACGCCAGATATTTAAACTTGCCTATGGATAAATCAAATATTTTCATTCCGATAACAATTTATCCATTTCACCTAACTGTAAAATTAACGCGGCGCTATTTAATTTGAGCACTTGAAAATATTCTTCCGCCATAGGTTTAACACCACTGACGTTAGGCAGAGGTGCGCGCTGCTCCACCATCACATATAGACGCGGAATAAAAATAAATTGTAACCATTGCGGAAAATTCAAAGTATCAATTGCAAAAGGTTGTGTGCTGGCAAGCGCTTCTTCTGAGGGAGATTCAAACTCCCACAGGCGAAGCTCACGCAATTCTTTTTCGATGTCTATTAAAATTTCAGCAACGGCAATGTGTTTTTGGCTCATAGATTTTTCTATATAAAAATATTTTAATCTCCTCCCTAGCCGGGCGCCCCATCCTTCCTTTTCCAAAGGGGAAAAGTTGAATCTCACTCCGGTTATGAATCGAAAAAGATATTGCCTCACTTTAAAAAGAAGAAATTAAAAACTTGCACAATTCTAGTCCCTCCCGTTGAAAAAGGGAGGTTAGGAGGGATTCTATTTATGCACAACCTGCGTAAACGGCGGCAACGAATTCAAAATTGCCTTACCGTAGCGTTTGGTAATAATCCGGCGATCCAGCAAACTGATTTTTCCGGTGTCCGTTTCGGTTCGCAATAAACGGCCACAGGCCTGGATTAATTTCAGCGAAGCATCAGGCACGGTAATATCCATAAACGGATTTCCACCACGCGACGTTACCCATTCCGACAAAGCTGCTTCAATTGGATCATCCGGCACCGCAAAGGGTAATTTTGCAATAATAACGTGCGTGCAATATTTTCCGGGCAAATCCACACCTTCCGCAAAACTGGCGAGCCCAAATAAAATACTGCCCTCGCCTCCATCAATTTTTTGTTTGTGCTGCGCAAGCATTTCCTGTTTGGAATTATCGCCCTGGATCAAAATCAAATCGCGCACACTATCGGGCAACTCATCGTAAACATCGAGCATTTGCCGACGCGATGAAAATAACACAAGGCTGCCTTCTTTTTTATCCAGCAACGATGGCAAATAATTAATCAATGAAATGGTGTGAACATCGGCATTGCTGGCATCTACTGCAAACGCAGGAATTTCGATTGTCGCCTGTGCAAAATTAAACGGGCTTGGAACAACCTGGTAGTTCGCATCGTTCGGTGTTCCTGCGCGCATCTGGAAGCGCTGGAAATTGCCCAGCGCGGTCAAGGTTGCGGAGGTAACAACAGCACCGCAACATTTATCCCACAAGCTGTATTCCAAGGTTTTTGAAGCGAGAATTGGACTTGAGCAAAATTCAATATCAATATTACCCGAACTATCAACCGGTGTTAGCCAGCGCGCTTTTGGCACGGATGTCGCTGCATCAGGTACCGCGTAACTCGCCCATAATTCGTGATTGGCTTCAGCGCGTGATTGCCACGTGCCAATCACAGGATAATTGTTTTCCAAATCAATTTTTGGCACAGGACAATGTGGATCTTCCATAGCCTCAGTTAATTCATCGCATATCTTACTGAGCAAATCACTCAAGCGATCAAAGCTGCGCTGCAACTCTACAGACGGTAGCAATAATTCCTGCGGCACTACACCATCTTTAAAACGATAATTGGATTGGCGATCATCCAAATCAATCGTTTGCACCAACTCATGCAATAGCGGATAAAGTTGATCGAGTCGTTGTTTGCAATCGATAAAGGCTGCAGGTAATTGCTCCGCATAACGATCAACATTTCCTGCGCCACTGATTTGGCCGAGAATTGCCCCCAAACCTTTATTGCATTGATCCAACCATTTACTGGTGGATGTTATACGACTGTGATGCGCAAAATGGCTAAGCGCTTTTTGCGGAAGATGATGACCTTCGTCAAAAATATAAAGTGTATCTTTCGGATCGGGCAAAATAGCGCCGCCACCCAAGGCCAAATCGGCCAGCACCAAATCGTGGTTGGTCACAATACAATCCACACTGTGCAAAGAATCGCGCGCTTTAAAAAAACTGCATGCTGTTACATTCGAACAACGGCGGCCAGTGCATTGGCGATGGTCAGTAGTGATAATCTGCCATTCATCTTGCTCCAGCGCTTGCGGCCAGGTATCGCGTTCTCCACTCCATTGATTGGATGCAAGCGCTTCCATCATGGATTGATAAAGTTTTATTCCCTGCGCCGTTACGCTGGGCATTTCATCTTCATATAAAGCACGCGTAGGATTTAATCCGCTTTCATATTCGGCGAGCACATTATCAAGCTTGCTCAAACATAAATAACGGCCACGCCCTTTGGCCAATGAAAACGTAAAAGACAAACCGCTATGACGATGAAGCTCGGGTAAATCTTTATAAACAATTTGTTCTTGCAATGCGACAGTCGCTGTGGAAACAACTAATTTTTTACCCAGGGCTTTTGCAATTGCAATGGAAGGCAATAAATAAGCAATGGTTTTTCCCGTACCCGTGCCCGCTTCCACGACGCAGATGTGCCCGGAGGATTCGCGCACATTTTCTTCATCCAATTCAATATTGCCGAGTGTCTTGGCAATTTCGGCAATCATTAATTTTTGCCCATAGCGTGACTTTACATTTTTGTTTTCCAAAAATTTACTGTACGCGCCCTGGATTTGTTTCTTTACTGCGTCTGTTAGCATGCATCCGGCTCGGTAGTCGGCTTGGTTAACTTACTCACAACAGGATTTGCATACATAGCCAAAGCTATATCGCGATACTCCGCGGGAATTTCATTCATACGTGCAACAAATTCTGCTTTTTTCTCAACCACAGCCGCTGGATCATAAGGAATATTTTTTTCTGTGTAATTCACTGCCGGAACCGTGCCATGCAAAATTTCGTAGGCGATGCAATTAGTCGCATGCAATACATAATTGGCAATAATCTGCTGGTCAAGGTCAGCGACAATCTCATCGGTATTTTCATAGTGATGATTTAACACACTACCAAAGGCAACATGCACATGGCCTTTCTGGCCCGCAATTCCCATGGCGATACTTTTTACATCTTCATGCTCTTCTTTTTGGTAACCACCTTGCGTACGCTGATGGTAAAGCTCGCGCGCTTTCGCTGCGTCGCAAGGATCCAATTCGTAAGAAATAGAAACGGGAACAATGCGTAATTCTTTTACATACTCGCTCAATTCCTGTGTTTTTGGTTTATTCAGCGTGATCATTCCCAGTACCGCAGAATTGGTTTTATCAAAACCATCTTTTGCACGACCTTCACGCTGGGCAATCCAGATACTTGAATCCTCATTCACAATGGAATGGTGGATATATGCCGATAAATGCTTCGCTGCTTTTAACTTTTCGCGCGGCGCTTTTGCCGAACGGTTGACGATAAAACTTTTGTTCAATCGCATTAAATCAGATACGTAAGGTTTAGTGAGCAAGTTGTCGCCAATGGCAATGCGCAAGGTGTTGCAGTCGTTGTGATACAAACTCCAATTCACAAACGCCGGGTCCATAGCAATATCGCGATGGTTACTGATAAATAAATAAGATTGGTGATGCTCAAGCACATCCAGCCCGGAAATAGTCAAGGCGGTTGTCGCTTCTGCCAGCATGCCAGCCATATAGCGCTCGACAACATCCTGGAACCCCTTCACATCATTCACGCCTGCAAGCTCCTGGGCCAGCCTGCGTTTGACCAAGGGTTTAAGGGCCCAACCGAACCATTGGGTCAACCGCGGAAATCTCAAGCGCGCCACTGCATCTGCCAGCTCGGGATCAGCTAGAATGCGGTCAATGGTTGGGCGTACTTCTGCGTCGTAATAGGGACGAATATCGTCAAATTGAGTCATGCTTGGTTCACTTTGCTCTTGATGCTAAACATTAATGTCCGGGGATTACTACCTGAAAGGAGATACCAGGGCAACAACACCTAACCCCGGCGAAAATCGCCGCACAACATACCGAAAAGAGGTCGAAAATGCCACCTGCAAAACAGCCGAATCCCCAATCGCCATGCCCTTGCGGAAACCCCGCAACCCTGGACGACTGCTGCCTTCCCTATATCAACGGCGCAACCCTCCCGCCAACAGCAGAAGCCCTGATGCGCTCGCGCTACACGGCACATGTTATTTTAGCAATAGATTACCTGTGGAAGACCTGGAGCGCAGAAGAACGTATCCGTTCCAGCAAAGGAGAGATTGAGGAATGGGCTCGCAGTTGCGAGTGGCGAGGATTAAACATTTTGGCAACCAACGCGGGTGGTGTCATGGACAGCCGTGGAACGGTCGAATTTATTGCCCTGTTCCGCCAAAACGGACAAACCAACCAGCATCACGAAAAATCAGTGTTCAAGAAGACCCAACAAGGCTGGGTTTATGTAGGCCACCAACTTGAGTAGTTCTGCAATGGGGATTACGAAGGCCAAATAATGACCATCCATCGCGCTTTATAATCGACTCATCGCCGATAGCACCTTAAGCGCACCGACAAAGAATAAACTACAACCTGATAAATATCGGCTAGACTCATCCAATATACACAATTGATTGCGCAAACTTATCCAATAACGTCCAAATATAAGCTCCCTTTTATAAATGAAGATTCTCCTTGTAGAAGACAGCGCGACCCTCCGCTATGCCATGCGCAATTATATTATTGAAGCCGGCCACACCCCGCTTATTGCCCAAAGCGGCGAAGAAGCCCTTCAAATGCTGGAAACAACACCCGTTGATATGATCATCATGGATGTTGAAATGCCCGGCTTAAATGGTTTTGAAACAACTCGCCTGATTCGTGAATGGCTTGGCGGACATTGGATTCCAATTATTTTTGTGACCGGACGCAACGAGGACGAAAGTTATCGCGAAGGTATTGAAGCCGGTGGCGATGACTACCTGATCAAACCCGTCAGCGCCATGATCATCAAAGCCAAAATTCGCGCGATGGAACGCATTACCGAAATGCGCGATCAACTCAACCAATTAAATGCCGAATTGGAAGCCTTGAGCCAGCTCGACAGCCTGACCCAAACCTACAACCGTCGTACCTTCAACGAAATGGCGCAACAGCAATGGCTGTTGGCAGCACGCCAACAGAATCCAATCAGTTTATTAATGATTGATGTAGATCACTTCAAGCTCTACAACGATCATTACGGCCATCCCGCTGGCGACGCTTGCCTTAAAAAAATTACCCAGGCAATTCGCGATTGCTTAAATCGTCCGTTTGATTTATTGGGCCGTTATGGTGGCGAAGAATTTATTGTTTTGCTGCCGGAAGCAGATAGCTTAGGTGCAATGCGCGTTGCAGATTCGATTAATGCACAGATGGAAAAAATCGGGTTGCGCCACGAAGTTTCTCCCACTCATCATCATGTAACTGTGAGTATTGGTGGCGCCAGTTGCACACAAACTTTTTCCCATTCGCTGGAAGATTTAATCAAACACGCAGATCGCGCGCTTTATAAAGCCAAACATTCTGGCCGCAACCGTTCGCTGGTTGATGATATTGCTGTCCACAAAACTATTTTGGTTGTTGAGCAAGACACTTCAGCGACCAAAGCTTTAGTCCAGATGCTGACACCGCAATATAATATTTTGTATACCGAAACCGCTGAAGAAGCATTGGATATTTGCCTGGATATTCATCCTGATGCAATTATCATGGATGCCAGTATCGCGGATGAAAATGATGAGCGCTTGTGCCGCCAGTTAGCGCGTAATCCAAAAACCAACCCTATTCCCATTGTGTTGATTTCGGATGATAGTTGCAGCTTCCGGCCAGTGTCAGACTTAACAATCGGTATTCGCGGCTGCCTCGAACGGCCCATCGATAAAGATGCACTTTTGCAAAAAGTACAATTTCTTATCAATTAAACCTTTAAGATTTCCCTCCAACAGCCACATATTTACCGGATGTTTTTTTGTAGAAAATCAACGCGCTTTTTGTAGCAGTAACAAACCAATTCCCACACAGACAATAATAGGAAATAGAACCGCCAGCAAAGGTGAAAAACCAAACACCAAACTCGATGGACCAAATAACCGTTGCGCAGTTAAAAATGCAACACCAACCATAACACCTGTAAATACACGTTGCCCCATAGTTACGCTACGCAAAGGGCCAAACACAAACGAAATCGCAATCAATACCAGGCTCGCGGTCGCCAGGGGGTCAAGGGCTTTTTTCCAGAACGCCAAACTGTAATCGTTATTTTCAATATGTTGATCGTGCAAATAATGGGTGTAGTAATACAAATTTCGAATCGACAAATTATCCGGATCAAGTACCAATACGTTTAATAAATCAGGGGTAAGCTGGGTATCCCAACGGCGCGATTTAATATTTTCTACGCTCGTTGCATCTTGTGTGACATGGGTAATGGCAACACCTTCTTCTTGCCAATGATCACCCTGGTAAATAGCTTGCTTGGTAAAACTGGCTGACACCAATTTATGCTCATCATCCAATTGATAACGACTCAAACCGTAAATCACACCACTGGGTAACACCGCATTAAAATGCATGAACTCATTGGTTTCATGATTCCATAATTTTTGTTGCGATTGTTTAACGCTGGAACCTTGTGCAATAGCTTTACGGTTTACCGCCATCTGCTCGGAATAAGGCGTAACATATTCACCGATAAGAAATTGCAACACCATAAAAATAATGGTCGGCCTTAAGGCCATCCACACAATACGTTTGGTAGATACGCCGGCAGCGCGGATAATGACCAATTCGCTTGAGGTTGCCAATGCTCCGAGACCGGCGAGGCAACCAATCAAACACGAAAATGGAATTAATGTATTTAATCCATTCGGCATTCTTAATAACACATTGATGAAAGCTTCGAACGCCGTGTAATTCCCACGCAAGCCCTGCAATTGGTCAATCAATGTAAAAATAAACACAAGCGATGCAAGCACCAGCAAGGTCAACGCAATTGCATTGAACACATTCATAAAAACATAACGGGAAATTTTACGCATGGGTTGTTTTCTCCTGCGTAGCTTGACGCTTCGGTCGCGTCATCCTGTCCCAATTAAATAACAGCCAACCCAAACCGGCGAACAAACCATGCACGATCCAGACGCCTGGAAATATGGGCCACTTGCCCTGCTCCATTTGTCCGCACACACTTCTTAAAAAAACAAAATAAAATACGAATACCAGAATTGCTGGCAGCATTTTTAAATAGCGCCCCTGGCGCGGATTGGTTTTACTAAAAGGCACTGCCAGGAGTGCAATAACAAATACCATTATCGGCAGGGATAAACGCCATTGGAGCGCCGTGCGCGATACACGATCATTAGATTTTAATAATTCCAGGGAGGGTTTTGCATCTGACTCATTGGCGTAGTCACCCGTCAATACAACAGGCGGCATATATTGCCCGTAAGACGAAAAATGTGTGATGCGAAAATCGGCAGTACCAGGTTCACCTTCATATTGATAACCATCTTTCAAAACCAGATAGCGCTGCCCATATTCAGGATGATCCAATTGTTCGCCGCGACGCGCGAGCATGACGGTTGGTGAAGATTTGGAACTGCTATCACGCGCAATAAAAACATCATTTAAAAATTTATGATTGTCAGTAATGTCTTCCACGTAAGTTACTGTTTGGCCGCCGCCCAATGACTGGAAACGACCAGCATTCAAAATATCAAACTCACTGCGGTTACGCTGTTCATCTAAAATTTTTGAATACTCCCTGATACCAGCCGGACTTAACCAAAAACTAAAAACAGCGACTAAAAATGCAACCACAAATGCAGGGACAAGTGTAATAACCAACAGTTGGCGCTGGCTTATACCACAGGCAAACAGCACGACCATTTCACTTTCCATGTAGAGCCGGCCATAAGCCAGCAACACCGCGATATAAAATCCAAGTGGAATAATAATTTGCACGAAACCCGGCATGCGATAGCCAATCATTTCAAATAAAACATTGACGGCATATTTACCAGCGGTGGCATCGGCCAACAATGTTGCAAAGCGCGAACTCAACACAATTAACAAGAGCGCCACGCAAACCGCAAAAGTGCTAATTAAAATTTCCTTACTGAGATAGCGAAAAATAATCACGCAGCATTCCTCACAAAAACATCCCCAAAATTCTTTGACGCAAAAAACATTTTTTTGCTTAAAATTTAGCCTTTATTAAAAAAGCCACAGCGGCCCATCAAGTCATTAAACACAGCCGCCCAAAGTATGGCATTATCACGTACCTGCACAGGTTTGTCTTGGAACTTTTACTGTTTCCCACAGCAAACCCGATTGCATAACCCTGTCGCCTTAAGTGAGGATTCCCCATGCAAATTAGCGCTAAAGTTGTGGATGCGGTCAAACAATCCACCCAATGCCTTGTTGTTGCCTGTTTTGATGGCAGCAAATTATCCGCTGCTGCCAATGCGATAAATGCAGCAGATGCCAAACATCTGGAAACCCTCCTCAAGCGCGAAAAATTTACCGGTAAGGTCGGGCAAACATTACTCCTGTTAAATCCCCAGGGAATCAGTGCAGAGCGATTACTGGTGTTAGGCTTCGGTGAGCTGGATAAAAATGGCAACATCAGCGCTGATAATTTTCGCAAAGCCTTACAAAAAGTCCCCGATGCTCTCAAGGCAACCTATTGCGGCGACATAAGCTTGATTCTTGGCGACATTAAAATCGATCAAAAAGACGCCGAATGGCAAGCGCGCCAGGCAGTTGAAATTCTCATCGCCAGCCAGCACCGTGCAGATGGCCTTAAAAGTAAACCAGCAGAACCCAGTTTTGTACTTACAAAAGTCAGCCTCGGCTTTAACAAAGCCCAGGTTTCCGATGCAAGCAAAGGTATAAAAATTGGCCAGGCCATTGCCAAAGGCGTGGATCTGGCACGTGAACTCGGCAACCTGCCCGGCAACGTTTGCACGCCAACCTATTTAGCAAGCGAAGCTAAAAAGCTTGCACGTGGTCAGACAGCGCTGAGCGTAAAAGTTCTCGAAGAAAAAGCCATGAAGGAGCATGGCATGGGCTCATTGCTGTCTGTGTCTGCAGGCAGCGAACAACCGGCAAAACTCATAGTGCTGGAATACAAAGGCGGCCATAAAAAGGACGCACCTTTCGCATTGGTCGGCAAAGGCATTACCTTTGATACTGGCGGTATCAGCCTAAAACCGGGTGCCGGCATGGATGAAATGAAGTTTGATATGTGCGGCGCTGCCAGCGTGCTCGGTACATTCAAAGCGCTGGTCGAATTACAGCCAGCAATTAATGTGGTGGGCATTATTGCCGCCAGTGAAAATATGCCCAGCGGCAGCGCAACCAAGCCGGGCGATATTGTGACATCCATGTCAGGCCAAACCATTGAAATATTAAATACCGACGCCGAAGGTCGTTTGGTATTGTGCGATGCACTGACCTACACCGAACGCTTCAAACCCAAAACCGTTATCGATATTGCTACCCTCACCGGCGCCTGCGTTGTCGCCCTTGGGAATCACGCAAGTGGATTGTTCAGCAATAACGAAGACCTGGCGCAAGCAATTTTAAAAGCGGGCCAGGCAGCCAATGATCGCGCCTGGCAAATGCCTTTGTGGGACGATTACCAAAAACAACTGGATAGTAATTTTGCGGATATCGCCAATATCGGCGGCCCGGCAGGTGGAAGTATTACTGCCGCCTGTTTCCTCTCGCGCTTCACGAAAAATTTCGCGTGGGCACATTTGGATATCGCCGGTACCGCATGGCTTTCAGGCGCGGCCAAAGGTGCGACTGGCCGCCCGGTTCCATTACTCGTGCAATATCTGTTAGATAACCAATAAAGCTATGACCCAGATTGATTTCCATATTTTGCAAGATACCAGCGTGGAAGCACGCTGGTTATATGTGTGCCGCTTCATCGAAAAAGTTGAGCGACTTGGCCACAGTATTCTGGTCGTTGTTGATACCCAGGAAGAAGCCCATGAGCTGGATGATTTATTGTGGAGTTTTAAACCGGAAAGTTTTATTCCTCACCAAATAATTGGCGCAGATGAAACTACCAGGGTGGAAATTACCTATCCCATAAACCCGGGACATATTAATGGCGGCGAACATAAAGATGTGCTGATCAACCTGAGCAGCCACATTCCGGAATTCTTTAGCCGTTTTGCACGCCTGGCGGAAATTGTGATTCAGGAACCAAAAATTTTAGAAAACACCCGCGAGCACTATAGATTTTACAAGCAGCGGGGTTATCCTATTACACAGCACCAGCGTTAATACCAACCATTAATAATATTCACAACTAAGAAAGTATTCCGGGGCTATCTATGGTCGATACCAACATTAAAACCAAAGCAGCCATGTTGCACGAACTGGAATCCATAAAAGGGTTGTTATTGGAAGAGGACGATATTCCTATTTTGCAAGAGGTTATCGAACCACAACACCAGCCTGCACCCGATGCTGTAAAAGTTGAAACCTTCCCCAAACCAGCGCCCAGAATTATTGTTGAAGAACAGCAGGATTTTTTTGATTCCCATCAACCTGTTGCGACACACGAGATTCATTCCACGCAATCAGATAGTGAATTACTGAACACCATTGATGAGCTTGAAAAACACACGGCGGAAGTTACTGCCAATAAATTTTCGAACGATGTGCACAAGTCACCGGTACGGCCATCACTTGCAAAAGCGACGGGAGAAAATCCATTTTTACCGGCACATATTCGCTCGCGTTTGCATGGCAATAATCCACCACCACTTTTCGCCCAGGAAACCGCGCGGAAGATTGCCAGTACCAGCGCACCATCGCGCCTGTTGGGAAATACCTCGCTCTTCACGAGCCCGGTGAAAACCAATCAGACCCAACAAGATATTATTGACAGTGTTATTGAAAAACTTATGCCGGAAATAGAAAAGGAACTGCGTACGAGACTGGAAGCCATGAGTAAAAATCTATTGGATGAACTCAATAAATAATTACATGAAAACATCATCATCTTTATCGCGTGGAAAATAACGCTCTGCTTTAATAGCATCAACACCCACCTTACGGGAAATCAATCCATTCACATCAGCGAGTACCCGATTAATTAGCAATAATTCCTGGTCTCGTTTTATGGATTCAACCAACGCATTTCCCCAGACAACGATATGGCGAGTATAGATACGGCGATCTTTTTTATTTTTTGGCCATTCGCTCGCAATGCCCTGCCCAATTAAATCCATCTTGGCTTTAATTTCTTGTGCAACCAGCGGATCTTTAACGCCGTGCAGCGAATCCTGGGTTACTTTGGTCCAACCGTTGCCATAAAGCTCCCAGCCTTTATAAAAACGAATTACCCACAATAAATATTCATCGAGATCTTCGGCTCCTTTGTTGTCTTCATCGGCCTCGTACTGGGCTACGAAAAATTCACGCGACGGAATATCCGCTGGCCAATCCGCCTGTTGTGGTGGGCGACTGACGCATGCTGTCAGCAACAGAAAGGATACAACGAGAAGGCTCAATAAAAATCTGGATTTCATAGGATGCGTACGACTGAGAAATAAATACGGAAAATATCAATTAATGATGGCAAAAGCTGATTAAACAAATTGCGCTGCGGCAAAGCCGGATGCCCACGCCCATTGGAAGTTAAATCCACCTAAATGTCCCGTGACATCGACCACTTCACCAATAAAAAATAAACCCGGTTGCGTTTTTGCTTCCATGGTTTTAGAGGATAGCTCATCAACATCCACACCGCCCAAGGTCACCTCAGCCGTGCGATAACCTTCTGTTCCGGCAGGCATGATTTCCCACTTGTGAAAGAGATCGGCAATTGCCTGTATTTCTTTAGGTGTGTATTGGTTAATGGGACGAATTTCAGCGACAAAACTACAAAAACATTGGGCAATACTTTTAGTCAGGAGTTCACTCATTAAAGTCGTCAATAATACCTTGGGGCGAGTTTGTTGTTGCTCACACAGATAATCAACCAGATTCATTGCAGGTAAGAGATTAATCAACAATGTTTTACCCGGTTGCCAGTAGGAAGAAATTTGCAGCATCGCAGGCCCACTTAAACCGCGATGGGTGAACAATAAATTTTCCGTAAACGATTGCTCGCCACAGGTCACGGTTATTTCTGCGGCATTACCAACGCAATCTTTAAATTGTTCGAGCTGCGATGGCGCCAGCGTAAAAGGTACCAATCCCGCTGTGCGCGGTTTTAATGTCAATCCGAACTGCTCTGCGACTTGATAGCCGAAACCTGTTGCACCCATGGTTGGAATTGATAAACCACCCGTTGCAATCACTAATGATTCGCACAGGTAATCGCCCAAACTGGTTGTAACCTTGTAACGTGCAGGCAAATTCTCTTCTGTGAGCGCTTCAATTGTGTTGATATCGCAATTCGCATAAATTTTTGCATTAGCTTGCGCGCACTCATCCAGCAACATATCCAAAATATCTTGCGCTTTGTTATCGCAAAATAATTGGCCTAATTTTTTTTCGTGATACGCAATCCCATGCTTCAACACCAGCGCGATAAAATCCCACTGGGTAAAACGCGCTAAAGCTGATTTGCAAAAATGTGGATTTGCACAGAGATAATTCTTCGGCAAAATTTCCATGTTAGTGAAATTGCAGCGGCCACCACCCGACATAAGGATTTTTTTGCCGACTTTATTGGCGTGATCTACCACTACAACATTTCGTCCGCGTGCAGCAGCATTGGCGGCGCACATCAAACCTGCAGCACCGGCACCAATAATTAATACATCAAGCTGTTGTGGCATAGTGATCACGAGTTGCCGGCAATCGCCAGCAACTGTTCAGAAAAGAATAAATTAAGTGCGAGGAAGGGTTACACCACGTTGACCCTGGTATTTTCCACCGCGATCCTTATAAGAGGTTTCGCAAATTTCATCGCTTTCAAAAAACAGCATTTGTGCAACGCCTTCGTTCGCATAAATTTTTGCAGGCAGCGGAGTGGTGTTGGAAAATTCCAGCGTTACATGCCCTTCCCACTCAGGTTCCAGGGGCGTTACGTTTACAATAATGCCACAGCGTGCGTAGGTAGATTTGCCCAAACACACAGTCAAAATTGAACGCGGGATACGGAAATATTCAACGGTTCTGGCCAGGGCAAAGGAGTTTGGCGGAATAATGCAAACATCGCTTTTGATATCTACAAAACTTTTTTCGTCAAAGTTTTTTGGGTCTACCACTGTCGAATGGACATTGGTGAAAATTTTAAACTCATCGGCACAACGCACATCGTAACCGTAGCTTGAGGTACCGTAAGAGATCAACCGCGAACCGGCGGCATCGTAGCGTACTTGATTTGGTTCAAAGGGTTCAATCATGCCGTGCTCTTCCGCCATACGGCGCATCCACTTATCGGATTTGATACTCATTGCTGCTCCCAATGTGAGGGTAAAGTGATGAAAGTAAACGTTTTACAGGGGCGGCATCATAGCCGTTTTCGGGCAGGTAAAACACCGTCTTCGCAGCCGCATCCATCCAAAATATCAATTCCAAGCCTTGGGAAATTTATATTCCGTTTACTATCCAGGACACATTTTCGACTGAAAAACGATAAGAAAACCCAATGTAATCAATTACATATAGTTATATCAGGCATACCGATGACCAGCGTCAAAAATCAGTCCTCGGTAATTTCGATTTCCGGCATGCCCTGCGAATCCAGGTTTTGCATCCACAGTTTTGCTGACAATTTACGAGCAACATCGCGATAAATTTTACTGACAGCTGATTCAGGATTTGCCGCAACAGAGGGCTTGCCTTTATCTGCATCCTCACGGATTGATAAATTCAATGGCAGCGAGCCTAACAATTCAGTGTCGTAATCACGTGCAATTCGTTCACCGCCACCCTCGCCAAAAATATGTTCTTCGTGTCCACAATTTGAACAAATATGGATCGCCATATTTTCCACAACACCGAGCACAGGCACGTTAACTTTGCGGAACATTTCTATGCCTTTCTTTGCGTCAAGCAAGGCAATATCTTGTGGTGTCGTCACTATAACTGCCCCTGTAACAGGGACTTTTTGCGCGAGGGTAATCTGGATATCACCTGTTCCCGGCGGCATATCAATCAAAAGATAATCCACATCCTGCCAATAAGTTTGCGCCAATAACTGCTGCAAAGCGCCGCTCACCATAGGGCCACGCCACATCATGGGTGTATTTTCGGTCACCATAAAACCCATGGAATTGACCTGGATTCCGTGAGCCTCTACAGGAACCATAAATTGCTGTTCGTTGTGTTTGATCACTTGTGGTGGACGTTCGGGAGCACCCAGCATTTGTGGCTGGCTTGGGCCGTAAATATCTGCATCCAACACCGCAACGCGCGCGCCTTCTGCTGCAAGCGCCAGGGCAAGGTTTGCCGTGGTAGTGGATTTTCCAACACCGCCCTTGCCCGAGGCGACCGCGATAATATTTTTAACTTCAGGTAATGATTGCTGCGAATTAGCCGTTGGATTTGCGTAGACAGTCCAACCTATATCCAAGCCAACCTGTTCAACGCCAATTTTGTTGAGCGCTTCGTTTACCGCGGCAGCAATCGCTGAATGCACGCTATTTGCCGGGTACCCCAACAGCAAAGTCACATCAACTTTGTTGCCTTTAATAGTGATATCAGTAACAGCGTTAAGACTGACCAGATCACGCCCCGTTGTGGGATCAATAACCTGTTGCAAAGCTTGTTCGACAGCTGATTGGGTAAGAACAGACATGGGGAACCTCAAAATCTGGAAAAGGACGACTGGCAAAATAAAGGACACTAATAAAAAAGGCACCGTTTGGTGCCCTTTTTAGGATGACGCTATTGTACCAGAGATGATCAGGCTTGGCCGTGCTCAAGATCTTCCATGTGTTGACGATCCAAATGGTGATCCTTAGCCAGGAGTACATACACAGACGGCAACACAAAGAGTGTGAAAATAGTGCCAATTGCAATACCAAACACAAGCACAACACCAATTGAGTTACGTGCATGGGCACCGGCACCACCCGCGAAAATCAGGGGCGTGTGACCTGCAACAGTCGCAATACTTGTCATGAGTACCGGACGCAAACGGATCACAGCGGCCTGGCGAATGGCTTCAATCTTGGCGACACCCTGCTCTTGCAAACGATTGGCGAATTCCACCACCAAAATACCGTTACGGGCAATCAAACCCATGAGGGTGACCAAGCCTACCTGTGAATAAATATTCAAGGTACTCGAGAAACCATCGGTAAAGAATGGCATATCCGGATTCGGCATCTTAATAAATGTGAACACCAGGGCACCAAACACAGCCAAGGGTGCTGACCCCAACAAAATCACCACTGGATCGCGGAAGCTATTATATTGCGCTGCCAATACCAGGAAGATCATCACGAACGACAAGGCAGCAGCGGGTAAGAAAGTATTACCTTCACGCTTCAGCTGACGGGATTCACCGGTGTAATCCAAACTGTAATTTTTGGGAAGCATTTGATGAGCTTCATTTTCAAGCCAGTTCAATGCATCACCCAAAGGCATACCCGCAACCGCACTGATTTTTACCGAGTTCAATTGCTGCATACGGCTGATGCTGCGCGGAGCAGTCGTATGGTTCAAGGTTGCAATTTGATCCAGGCGAATCAACTTACCTTCAGGCCCCGTCACATAAAGTTGGGTAAGGTCTTCAGGCGTCAAACGGTCCGCGCGCTTTACCTGCGGAATAACCTTGTAGCTCTGGCCCGCCATATTAAAGCGATTGACGTAACCACCGCCCAACATAGTACCCAGGTCATTCACAACGGTTTGCATATTTAAACCGAGGTCTGCCACTTTTTCAGGGTCGATATTCAACTGGTAATCAGGCTGGTCAACTTTCATATCCAACACAGTGAAATAAAAGTTGCCGCTCGCTTTCATTTTTTCCTGCATTTTTACAGCGTAATCATAAATTTCTTTAGAGTCCGCTGTTGACGTCAGGACAAATTCAATCGGGAATTGTCCACCACCGGGTAAGGCTGGCGGAGTGATAGGTAAAATACGAACACCAGAAATTTCCGCCAGACTTTTTCTGACTTCAGGCATAACCTGGAATACAGTGCGATCGCGCTCATCCCAGGGTTTCAATACCAGACCAATAAAACCACCCGTTGGGAAAGTCACCTGGAAAGTAAAATCGCTATCTTTCACGCCCATCAAAGCTTTGTTAACGATCTTGCCGTAATGCGATGATTGATCGACAGTTGAGTTAGCTTGTGAATCCACAATACCAAACACAACGCCCTGGTCTTCAACCGGTGCAAGTTCTTTAGCCGAGAACATATAAAGCGGGAAACATAACAAGAAAATTCCTACCCAGAAAATATAAACCGCTTTGCGATTATTTAAGGTGTAATTTAATTTTTCACTGTAATAGTTTTGGAAGCGCGCAAAACTTTTCGCCAAAGGTGCATCAAGTTCACGATGCGCCTTGAGCATGCGTGAGCCCAACATGGGTGACAATGTAATTGCCACAATTGCAGAAATAGTAATCGCACCTGCGAGTGTAATCGCAAATTCACGGAACAGAGTACCGGTCAAACCACCTTGCAAACCAATGGGCACATACACTGAAATCAACGTCACTGTCATCGCCAAAATCGGTGCAGCCAATTCACGCGCAGCAATAATGGACGCATTGAAAGGAGTTTGCCCTTCCTGGATATGACGCTCAATGTTTTCCACCATGACAATTGCATCGTCCACCACCAGCCCCACGCACAGAACGATCGACAATAAGGTCAGCAAATTCAGCGAGAAGCCAAACAATTGCATCAGGAACATGGCACCCACAAGTGATAAGGGAATCGCCAACAAAGGGATAATAACTGAACGGCTGAAACCCAAAAACAGGAAGATGACGATCACGATAATCAGCAAGGTTTCAGATAAGGTTTTAATAACCTCATGAATCGCTGATTCGATATATTTTGTACCGTCATAAGCAACAGCACCGTTTAAACCGGATGGCAAATCTGATTTGATCAATTCCATTTCTTTGGTGACATTACGGATAACATCCAGCGAGTTTGCATTAGGCGCAACCCACACGCCCATAAATACCGCAGTATCACCGGAGTAGTTAACTTCTGTGTTGTAATCCTCTGCACCCAATACAACATCAGCTACATCAGAAAGGCGAATTGTTCCTGCATCATTGTGACGAACCACCAGGCGTTTGAAATCTTCTGCTGATTTCAAATCAGTATTCGCACTTAAGTTTACTTGCGTGTAACTACCGCGCGTTTGGCCAATCGCAGCTTGTACGTTGTTTACCGCCAATGCCTGACGAACTTCTGCCGGAGAAATATTCAATGCCGCAAGGCGCTCGGGTTTTAACCAGATGCGCATTGCAAATACACGACCACCCAATACCTCTGCTTTTTGTACGCCAGCGATAGCGGTCAAACGCGGTTGCACGGAGCGGGTCAGGAAATCCGTAATTTGGTTTTGCTCAAGGATTTTTGAATTGAACGTTAAATAAGCTGATGCAAATTGGCTGTCCGCCGCCTCCACAGTAAGTGCAGGCACTTCCGCTTCCGGTGGCAAATTACCACGCACCTGATTTACTTTTGCGCTGATTTCCGTCATAGCTTTGAGCGGATCATAATTCAAGCGCAAATGCACATTGATGGTTGATAAACCCATTGCGCTGCTGGATTCGATGTAATCAATACCATCAGCTGACGCAATCGCACGCTCAATTGGCGTAGTAATAAAACCGCGAATCAATTCAGCATTCGCACCTATGTATACAGTGTTAATCGTAATAACGGCAATATCACTGCGCGGATACTGGCGCACGGATAGCGAACTGATGGAGTGAATACCCGCGAGTAGAATCAATAAGCTGACGACCAGTGAAAGCACAGGTCGTTTAATAAAAATATCAGTAAAGTTCATAAAATAAACTCAATGTCGTTTGAGTGAAAACAATTTATGGCAATGAAATTACTACCTGAATAAATTTCAGGTTAAGCGCCATTAATTATCTACCGGCTTGGGATCTGTTTTAAATTCAGGCATTGCGGTTTTACTGACCACAACCGACTGGCCGTTAACCAATTTAAAGGCGCCTGCGCTTGCAACAATTTCGCCAGCTTTCAACCCATCGGCAACTTCAACAAAATCACCCAATGATCTGCCCAGGCGAATAAATTGTTGGCGTGCTTTTAAATTGCCTTTTTCTTTATCTTTTTCAATCACAAAAAGCGTATCGCCAAATGGAGCGAAAATAATGGATGTCGCCGGTACGGCCAATACTTTTTGTGGGTTGGATAATGTGACCGTTGTTTCAACAGCCATTCCTGGAATAAATTGACCACTACTATTTTCAAGCGAAGATTGCACAGTGGCATTACGGGTAACCGGATCGATTTCTGTACCAATTGCCGTGATTTCACCTTTCACTACATTTTTTGAACCATCGCCCAATTGCACAGTAACAGGCAGGCCCTTCGTCATTTGTACCAACCAATATTGTGGTACCGGGAAATTAACACGCACACGATTAGTTGCCTGCAATGACACAATGACAGTGCCAACTTGCAAATCCTGGCCAAGGTCAACTTTACGAATACCTATGCGACCATCAAATGGAGCCTTAACAACTTTTTTCTCAAGCGTTGTCTTTAAGTTATCAACACTACCTTGCGCAGATTCTTTTTGTTGCAACGCAGCATCAAGTTCATTTTGTGAAACGGTATTTTTTTTGCGTAACTGAACCATACGTTCGTAATTGGCTTGCGCCAAACGCAAACTTGCAGTCGCTGCATTTAATTGCGCAGTTTCATTACCGGATTCCTGAATCAAAATCACAGTGCCAGCTTTCACTTGCTCACCGGATTTAAAGAGAATCTTTTGCACCTTTCCGGCAACTTCGGCAGAAATATTAATGCCTTCATCTGCCTCAACCGTGCCCATGGCTTTATAAGAATTAGGCCATTCTTGTATTTGCGCGGTGTATGTACCAATAGCTTCTGGCGGCGGTACAGCATTTTTAGCGGCATCGCCCATGGACTTGAATTGGGTGCCTTTTAGCAGCAATAAAATAATAAAAATTGCCACTACAGCAGCGATAGCAATATAAATTGGTTTGCGTTTACTCATTATAAAAGACCACCCAATAACGAAGATGAAGGTTAAAATTATAGGTGCGGATTGTGGCACAGCCGTCGCATAAACAAAAATTCACAAATGTCACTAATTGTAAACGCGCAAGCCCCGCCGTTACTGGGCGACAGCCCATATCGCTATTGATCATGCTCAGCCTTAACAGCCATCAAATGCAAACAAATCCCAATTAAAAAGCAGTGCTTTTCCTAAACGTAAAAACAATCTTCATATCAACACGGAAATCACAGGGAGGCTATCAACACCATGCGTCCCTGACACCCAGGTTGCTGCGCCAAATTTAACCAACTTGACTATCAAATAAGTTATGGCGGCAAGAGTGATCAGAGATTAAGCATGGTATGATGTCGCTTCGCTCAGCGGCTGAAATCCGGATGATCAAGGCACGGGCAAACCAATAGCTTATTGTCAAAATCAAAATAAATAATAGATGTTCTTATGCATAAACTTTTGTTGCGCCAGTTACAGCGATATTGTGCTAATTCCGGGATAGAAAACACACAAACCACCCTACTCAATGCTATTTCTGACACTTACGAGCAACATGAGCAAGAGCTCAGGACGCTTGATGATTCGCTGCGCATCACTTCAAAAGAGCTGACCGAACGCAACCAGTTATTACATGATCAACTGCTAACACTTGGTGATACCCAGGATCAGCTGCAAAAATCGCTCACAGCGTTAAGCGCTATTTTTGATGCAACCGGGGAAATTATTTTATCGCTTGATAATCACGGACAACTCGTCAAAAGCAATCAACTGGGTCGCGAACTCCTGCCTGACATCACGAAATATGAAGGCGTCAGATGGCCTATTTCCTGGCAGAACGTGCGCAAAACCTTGTTGAATCCCTGGCATCTGGACGAAATAATCGACTCCCTGCAAAAGCAGCCTGATGCTCATATTAAAGGGACATTGCATTTTACCAATGGCCGTTTTTTTGAATATCACTCACTGCCCCAATTACAAAATAATCTGTTGATCGGGCGAGTCTGGTGCCTGCGCGATGCCACAGAAGAAAAGAAAATTGAAGAGCTTATCCATCATCAGGCCTACCATGATTTATTGACGGGACTTCCCAATCGCAATTTCTTGCTTGAAAAAATCGAAACGATTATCAGGGAAAACCCGGGGCAAGATAAAAAAATTGCGGTCATCTTTATTGATTTGGACAACTTCAAAAAAGTCAACGACACAGAAGGCCATGAAGCGGGCGATAAACTTTTACGCACCGCCACCAAACGAATGCGCAACTGCGTGCGTGAGGACGATATTTTAGCGAGGTTGGGTGGCGATGAATTTGTGATTTTAGTGGAGGCGGCTATTTCACAAGCGGGATTAACACGCATGTGTTCAAATATCCTGGAAGCACTGACCAAACCTTTTCTACTGAATAACCATAATCATTTTATCAGTTGCAGCATGGGAATCAGTATTTATCCTCGCGATGATACCGAGCCTGATGGGCTTATTGGCAAAGCCGATATGGCGATGTATCGCGCAAAAAAACTGGGTAAAAATAATTTCCAGTTTTACAGTGAGGAACTGGAACGACTTGCACTTCACCAGCTCGAATTTGAACATAACCTCCGTTTTGCAATTAGCAACAACCAAATCGCTATTTATTTGCAGCCTGAAATAAATCTGGCGACGGGTAAAATTGTTGCTGCAGAAGCCCTTGTGCGCTGGGTTAAACCGGATGGCACTATGATTTCACCTACCCAATTTATTTCTGTCGCTGAGCAGGCAAATTTGATCAACGAAATTGGGCGAATAGTACTTGATAAAATTTGCGCAGAAGTTGCGCGCTGGAGTGCACAAGGAATCAATGACATCGCAGTCGCCATTAATTTGTCAGTGCGCGAGTTTAAAGACATGGGACTGGCGAACAACATTCAGAAAAAACTGTTGGATCACAATATTTCGGGCGAAAAAATCATATTGGAAATCACCGAATCCTTATTTATGGAGGACAGGGAAAGCGTGTTACAAACGATGAACCAATTGCGCGGCATAGGCATTCGCTTTGCAATTGATGACTTTGGAACCGGTTATTCATCCTTCAGTTATTTACAAGACCTGCCGATTGATTATTTGAAAATTGATCGCTCATTCCTGATTGGGGCAACGCAAAATAAAAAGAAGTACGCGATTGCCCGCAGTATTATCGATATTGGTAACCACCTTGATTTACAAGTCATCGCAGAAGGCATTGAAGATAAGGAAACCCTGGAATTCCTTATTGAAAATCGCTGCACTATGGCACAAGGTTTTTTCATGCATCACCCTATGCCAATAGAAGAATTTTTTAAATTATTAGTGCAGCAAAACAATAAGGACGACGCTTTATCCAGGCGCAAAGGTTAGTAATGATGATCAGGCATATCATTAAATGCCTGACGTAAACGATCACCCCAACTTGAGCGTAATTGCTGGTAATAAGGATCATCCAAACCAATGCTTACGTGAGTCTTCACCGTTAAACTGTTGGTTTCATAAACCAGCAAATCGAGCGGCATGCCCACACTTAAATTTGAACGGATGGTGGAATCCATTGAAATTAATGCGCACTTGGCTGCATCTTTTAAACTGGTTCCCGGTTGCACTACACGATCAATGATGGGTTTGCCGTATTTCGATTCACCCACCTGGAAATAAGAAGTTTCGCGAGTGGTTTCAATAAAATTCCCGGCGGCATAAATTTGGAAAAGCCGCGGCGGCTCATGACCAATTTGTCCACCAAAAATAAAACTGGCTGCGAAATCCAAACCAAACTCTTTAAATGCTTCGGCATCGCGGCTGTAGACTTTACGCAAGGCATCGCCTACAACACGCGCAGCTTCAACCATGTTTTTCGCATCGACAAGCAAACTATTTTCAATCAACTTTAATTCATTAATAACGGCTTGGCTGATAGCCAGGTTTCCCGATGTCAGCAGCACCATTACCCTATCGCCACGACGTTCAAACACTGTCATTTTACGAAATGTACTGATGTGATCTACGCCCGCATTAGTGCGCGAATCCGACAAAAAAACCAATCCGGAATCTACCTGAAGCCCGATGCAATATGTCATAACCTGAACCCTGGAGGTGCGCTCCAAGGTTAACCCAGAGCGCAAACATTACTGTTGTTGTAAATTCTTTTTAATACCCGATTCAAACGGCGGGTAAGACACTATAGATTGTAACAACACACCGGCGGAATCCGGATGCGCAATACGCACCATGACTTCCATTGCCTCGGCACCGCCACCATGGCGCACACCTCGCACGGGACATGCGTCCAGGTAATCGCGACCCACAGCCAGGCGGCAATGTTCCGATGCCGCAAAGTTCGCATTAGTCACATCAAAGCTAACCCAACCGGTACCTTCCAACCAAACATCTGCCCATGCGTGGCTCGCCGCGTGATCTGTATCGCCGGGGTGAATATAACCGCTGACATAGCGCGCAGGTAAATCAAGCGCGCGACAACAGGCGATGAACACATGGGCATGGTCCTGGCAAACGCCCATTCCTGCTGCCAGCACTTCTGCTGCGGTGCTCGTAACCTGGCTCCTGCCCGGTACATAAGCGACAGCTTGCTGGATACCATCAATTAATTTGAACATGGAATCAATAGCACCACGCCGGGATTTATAAGCTGTTTTCGCCAAATCCAGAATCGCATGGTCAGCCGTTGTCAGGCTGGTCGGCTGCAAATAAGCCAGCAACGGAACTTCGCCGCCATCTGACGGCAGGTGCGCATTCTCTTTGGAAATTTCAACCTGCCCGCTCACTGTAATGCGAATCTCTTCGTGCGGCCTATCCAATACCAGAATATGACCGACATTGCCGTAGGCGTCCAAATGGCGTTGATATTTTCCCGGTGTACTTATTTTCCAATCAATCGCCTGCTGTTGTGCTTCATGGCGCGGCGTCAAACGCAAATGCTGGATGGTGTAATCCACCGGCGCTGAATATCGATAAACAGTTTCGTGTTGAATATTGAGTAACATAAAATTTCCCTCTCGCTTGAATTATGCTTCAGGACCAACATCAGGCAGCACGCATTGGCATTAAAAAATCATGGCTAATACGCATGCCCAAATCGTAAATTCGACGCTGGAATTTTTCCAAATAAGGATGCAAACCTTCCTCTAAAATTTCTTCAATGGTTAAGTACCGCAACTCTGAACTTAATTTTCCGGCCAAACGCTGTGTTTCAACAGAGTTTTGATTAGCTAGTTTGCGTAACATGGATTCTACTTCTGTCATGCAGGTTGTTAGTGAGCGCGGCAATTCGGAATTGGTCATAAGAAGTTCTGCAACTTTGGCTGGTAAAACACTATCGCGATAAACCCGGCGATAAACTTCAAAGGCGGATACCGAACGCAGCAAGGCACCCCATTGATAATAATCTGCCGCAATTCCTATGGGTTCACCTTCTGCGATTAAATAATATTTCACATCCAGTAAACGTGCCGTGTTATCGGCACGCTCAAGATATGTTCCCAAGCGGATAAAACAAAAAGCATCATCATGCAACATGGTGCCGAAGGTTACCCCGCGAGATAATGACGAGCGTGTTTTAACCCATTCAAAAAATCCGGAGAATTCTTCGTCTTGAAATTTGCGTTTACTGTGACTCAACATTTCCAACCAAGTTGAATTGATTGTCTCCCACATTTCTGAGGTCAATGTGCCGCGCACTGCGTGCGCATTTTCGCGTGCAGTTTTTAAACATGAATATATTGACGATGGATTATTGGGATCAAATACCATGTAAGCCAACACATTTTCAGCGGTAACATCAGAATAGGTTTTCAAATAGGCGGGTAACTGATCGTTACATAAAAGCGCAGCTTGCCAATTGCGGCTTGCGCTTTCCGTGGATTGCGGCGCGAGCGAGGTTTGCCAGGTGATGTCCAACAAACGCGCAACATTTTCTGCGCGTTCAATATAACGGGCCAGCCAAAATAAATGATCTGCTGTGCGCGATAACATAATCCTCTCCAATCACTTTTTTAATTTTACAATACGTTGAAAATTAATCTTCTAAAATCCTAATCCTCTAAAATCCAGGTATCTTTTGTACCACCGCCTTGCGATGAATTTACAACGAGCGAACCCTCACGCAGGGCAACACGCGTCAATCCACCGGGAACCATACGAATGTCTTTGCCCGATAATACAAATGGACGCAAATCGATATGGCGCGGTGCAATACCCGAATCAACAAAAATGGGGCAAGTTGATAAAGCCAGGGTTGGCTGTGCAATATATTTATTGGGATTTGCTATCAGGTGCGCACGAAACTCGTCAATTTCTACTTTGGTTGCAGCAGGCCCAACCAACATTCCATATCCACCCGCACCATGGGTTTCCTTCACCACCAAATCTTTTAAATTATCCAACACATACGCAAGCTCTTCCGGTTTCCTGCACATGTGTGTGGGCACATTATTGAGGATGGGGGATTCATCCAGATAAAAACGAATCATGTCCGGAACATAGGGATAAATCGATTTGTCATCAGCAACGCCAGTCCCAATCGCATTCGCTAAAGTCACGCGGCCAGCACGATAAACGGATAACAAACCTGCAACACCGAGCATGGAATCCTGGCGAAATGCGAGGGGATCTAAAAAATCATCATCAAGGCGACGGTAAATAACATCAACGCGTTTTGGTCCTTGCGTTGTGCGCATATAAACCGAATCATCGCGCACAAATAAATCGCGACCTTCAACCAATTCCACACCCATTTGCTGTGCGAGGAAGGCGTGTTCAAAATACGCCGAATTAAAACTACCTGGTGTCAAGACCACAACCGTTGGATTATCCACCCCCTGTGGGGCGCATTGGCGTAAATTATCGAGCAGCATATCAGGATAATGTTGTACCGGTGCCACTGCATGTTTTGCGAATAATTCCGGAAATAATCGCATCATCATTTTGCGATTTTCCAACATGTAAGAAACGCCGGAAGGCACGCGTAAATTATCTTCCAACACATAAAATTCGCCAGCGCCAGCACGTACCATATCAACACCCGCAATGTGTGCGTAGATTTGGTTCGGAACATCAACACCTTGCATTTCCGGGCGATATTGTGCGTTACGAAGAATTTGTTCCGCGGGAATTAAACCTGCACGTAAAATTTCCTGGCCGTGATAGATATCGTGAAGAAATAAATTTAATGCCTTAACGCGTTGCTCTAAACCTTTTTGCAACATTTTCCATTCCTGCGAAGGAATGATGCGGGGAAGTAAATCGAAGGGAATCAAGCGTTCTGTTCCAGCTTCTTCACCGTAAACCGCAAAGGTAATTCCAAGGCGGTGAAAGGTTAAATCAGCTTCAGCTTTTTTGCGTGCCAAACGTTCTTTAGGCAGGGTATTTAGCCATTGTCCATAGGCTTCGTAATGCGGCTTTAAAACATCGGAAGCAAAATACATCTCATCGTAAAAAACGGGTTTAGCCATCACACACCCTTACAGACTTATTATCGGTAATTTCACTGGAGCGAAATGCGTGCCAAGAAAATAATGACTTTTAAGGGGATTTAGCGAAAGAAACGCACCGCATCAGTGCGGCGAGCTAAACAGGTGCCATTTCAGCGCCTTTTTGAGGCAAACGGAAATGCGGGTTAAATTTTTAAAGCGAAGGGGAAAAAAATTGGTGCACTGAAAAACAAAAAAAGAGCACAAAAAGTGCTCTTTTTGCCGGGCAATTATTTGATTAAACGAATTGCGAAGGGAACACGGAAAACTTTTCCGCTTGATACCGCGACAACACCCAGGATACAAAATACCAAATGGATAATTCCTATGGCACTGATCACCAAAAACCCAATCAACACTATGGTCAGGATAAGGCCTGCGACATAACCAATAATGGCGGTAATCGACCAGTTCAACGCTTCTTTACTTTGATCCAGGATGTAAGCGTCATCTTTCTTGACCAAATACATAATCAAACCGGGAATGAACCCGAAAAATATAGTTCCAATCCATAACAATAACGCGAGGTTTTTAGAGTCTTGGGAAGGTGTAGCAACAAGATTTGAAACAGGTTGTTCGTCCATAATTATTACCTTTGTTATATATAAAGAGTTATGAGTGATTGCTTGCGGGACTAACGACAAGAACGCTTACTATATCGATTATCTTTTATAACCCGCAACGGCAAAAAAGTGCGCCCTTTCACCACTTTGGGAAATTAAATAGATCGCCCAGGCAAAACCCTGACAAATGTTTAGAGCGCAGCCTCAAGGAGGCGGGCTATAATTCATCGGTATAACCTGCACCAGCAGGCCAGTCAGGACTTACCCCATGGAAAATCTACACGAATTCTTCGAAATGGCCAGCTTTATAGTGACTATCGTGGCCCTTCCCTTTGGTATCGCCGTTTTTATAGTGGAGCAGCGCCGCGAGCGCGCCAACGAAGAGGAAGAAATTTACCTGCAACTCTCCGATGACTACACCCGTTTTATGGAACTGGTATTGCAAAATGCTGACCTGCGTCTGCGCTCTACCGATGTAGCCCCTCCGCTCACGCCCGACCAGGAAGAACGCAGGATTGTGCTTTTCTCAATCCTGGTGAGCTTGTTTGAACGCGCCTACGTCCTGGTCCATGAAGATAAGATGAATCGCAAACAATTGCGGATGTGGCTGAGTTGGGAAGACTTTATGCGCGAATGGTGCGCCCGCGAGGATTTTCGTAACGCGCTCCCCCAATTGCTGCATGGTGAAGACCCGGATTTCGCCGCAGCCATCACCAAAATAGCCGCCGAAGAAGCTGCGGAAAAGAAGTCGGTGGCCTAGTTTTAAACTGTCCTAACGCCTGATTCTACAGACGAGCTGCTCGCAAAATGCTATAGTGCGCGCCTTTTGAAATCAGCATCGGACACTTCAGGAACTATGACCCAAGCCCGTAAAATTCTCGTCACCAGCGCCCTTCCCTACGCCAACAGCGATTTGCACCTCGGCCACATGCTTGAGCAAATCCAGACTGACATATGGGTAAGATTCCAGAATTTGCGCGGAAACGACTGCCTGTATTTTTGTGCAGATGACGCCCATGGCACGGCCATCATGCTCAAGGCGGAAGAAAAAGGTATTACGCCGGAAGAACACATCGCCAACATCAAGCGCGATCACGAAGCTGTATCAGCCGGTTTTAACATTAATTTCGCTAATTTCCACAGCACGCATTCCGATGAAAACCGCGAGCTGTCTTACATGATTTATGAGCGATTGAAAGCCAACGGCCACATCGCCAGCCGTAAAATTTCCCAGGCGTTCGACCCTGAAAAACAATTATTCCTGGCCGACCGTTACATCAAAGGCACCTGCCCAAAATGCAAAAGCGAAGACCAATATGGCGACAACTGCGAAAAATGTGGCGCCACCTATTCGCCCATGGATTTGCTGGACGCCAAATCCACGATTTCTGGCGCAACACCTATCGCCAAAGATTCCGAGCATTTCTTCTTCACCTTGCCAGCATTCAGCGATTTCCTGAAAAGCTGGACTCGCGCAGGTCACTTGCAAGATGAAGTCGCCAACAAAATGGCTGAATGGCTGGATGCGGGCTTGCAAGAGTGGGACATTTCCCGCGATGCACCCTACTTCGGTTTTGAAATTCCCGGCCAACCCGGCAAGTTTTTCTACGTCTGGCTGGATGCACCTATCGGCTACATCGCCAGCCTGAAAAATTACGCGGACAAACACGGCATTGATTGGATGGATTATTGGAAACAGGATTCCACTGCCGAGGTTTATCATTTCATTGGAAAAGACATCGTCAACTTCCACGCGCTCTTCTGGCCGGCGATGCTCGACTCCGCAAAATTGCGCACGCCAACAAAAATTTGCGTGCACGGTTTTGTGACGGTAAACGGCACAAAAATGAGTAAATCGCGCGGGACTTTTATCAACGCGCAAACTTACCTGGATCATTTGAATCCGGAATATTTGCGTTATTATTTTGCCGCGAAATTGACAAGCGCCGTGGATGATATTGATCTCAACCTGGAAGATTTTATCCAGCGCGTCAATAGCGATCTGGTTGGCAAAGTTGTCAACATCGCCAGCCGTACCGCAAAATTTATTAACAATGCGGGTGGTGTGTTAGCGAATGAAATTGCCGATGCTGAACTCTGGCAAAAATTTGTAGATGCGGGTGATATTATCGCTACGCATTATGAAGCGCGCGAATACAGCAAAGCCCTGCGTGAAATTATGGCGCTGGCTGATTTGGCCAACGAATACATTGCGACTGCTGAACCTTGGAAACTTGCCAAACAAGCCGGTGCTGAAGCGCAAACCCAAGCCGTGTGCACGCTCGGTGTGAATATGTTCCGCGCAATCATCACTTATTTAAAACCCGTGGTACCAACACTCGCCACTGATGCAGAATTATTCCTCGGTGAAACACTGACGTGGACACAACACATCAGTTTCCGCGGCGGTGAAAAAATCAACGAATTTAAACCATTGCTCACCCGTGTCGAAAAAGAAAAAGTGGATGCTATGTTAGAAGCCACTAAAGAAGCATTGGCTGCGGCTAATAAACCAAAAGCAACGGGCCCATTAGCTGCTGATCCCATCGCGGCAGAAATTGAATTCAACGATTTCGCCAAAGTTGATTTGCGTATCGCCTTAATCGCCAACGCGGAACATGTGGAAGGTTCCGATAAATTATTGCGTTTAACCCTGGATTTAGGTGGTGAAACACGCAACGTATTCTCTGGCATCAAAAGCGCTTACGATCCAAAAAATTTAATCGGCAAACTGACCGTCGTGGTTGCCAATCTCAAGCCGCGCAAAATGAAATTTGGCATGAGTGAGGGAATGGTATTGGCTGCGGGCCCGGGCGATAAAGAAATTTATTTGCTCGAACCCAACACTGGCGCAAAACCAGGCCAACGCGTGATGTAATTTGTCTCGCGATGTATTTGTATAGCTCCGTTCACTCGCATTTTTTTGTGCGCGAACGGAGTAAATGGCAATAGGTAATCCATGTCCACTAACGAATTTTTCCTGATATTGCTCAGCACAATTTTTGTGAATAATTTTGTGCTGGTGCAATTTTTGGGATTGTGCCCGTTCATGGGAGTTTCCAATAAACTCGAATCTGCCATTGGTATGGGTGGCGCAACAACATTTGTCATGACACTTGCGTCTGTTTGCACTTATCTCGTCAATCACTGGATTTTAGCGCCGCTCGGTTTGGAATATTTGCGCACTATTGCGTTTATCCTGGTCATTGCTGCTGTTGTGCAATTCGTCAAAATGTTTATGGAAAAAACCAGTCCCCTGCTATATCGCGTACTCGGCGTATTCTTGCCGTTAATTACGGTGAATTGCGCAGTGCTTGGAGTCGCTTTATTGAATACCCAAAAAGCGCATAATTTTTTTGAATCGACGCTTTACGGTTTCGGCGGTGCAGTTGGTTTTTCATTAGTACTGATTTTATTTTCCGCGATGCGCGAGCGCCTCGCAGCAGCTGATGTACCTTTACCCTTCAAAGGTGCGGCCATCGGAATGATTACCGCAGGCTTGATGTCACTGGCATTTATGGGTTTTACAGGATTGGTTACCCAATAATGGAAAATTTATTTTCACGTTAAATCATGTTTGAATTTATTTCACAGCACAGCATTATCGCCGCACTGCTCGCACTCGTCGGGCTTTCAATTATCTTTGGTGCCGTATTAGGTTTTGCGGCTGTGCGTTATAAAGTTGAAAGCAATCCGATTGTTGAGCAAATCGATACTATCCTGCCGCAAACCCAGTGCGGCCAGTGCGGCTATCCCGGCTGCCGTCCTTACGCACAAGCAATTGTCGACGGCGATGCTATTAACAAATGCCCGCCCGGCGGACAAAGCACTATCAATGCGCTCGCCGATTTACTGGATATAGAAGCACCACAATTAGACGCCGAACACGGTGTTGAATCAGCAGTAAAAATCGTCGCCTTTATTCGTGAAGACGAATGTATTGGCTGTACCAAATGCATCCAGGCATGTCCGGTCGATGCAATTCTCGGCGCGGCCAAACAAATGCACACCGTTATTGTCGATGAATGTACCGGCTGCGATTTATGCGTAGACCCTTGTCCCGTTGACTGCATCGATATGGTTCCGGTTGACACCACGCTTAACGCCTGGCGCTGGGAACTTCCTGAAGCAACACCTTTACAATTAATTGCAAGCGATAGAAATCAACTCCATCAACATGGAGAACAAGCAGCCTAATGACTCTATCTGCCACCAATCATTTAATTAAAATTTGGGAAATTCCAGGCGGGATTCATCCCCCGGAAAATAAAACCCAATCCATGCAATTACCACTGGGGAATGTGCCTATTCCACCGCAATTAATTATTCCTCTGAACCAGCACATAGGCGCACCGGCACAAGCGGTAGTAAAAGTTGGCGATAAAGTGTTGGCAGGCCAATTAATTGCCGCCGCACATGGAACCTTTAGCGCCAACGTTCACGCATCGAGTTCAGGCATTGTTAGCGCGATTGGACATTTTGCGATACCACATGTATCCGGAATGAGTGGTGAATGTATTGCGATTAATGTTGATGGCAAACATGAATTTATTGCAACGGAAACCTGCGATGATTTTACGGCGGTTGATCCGTTACATCTTATCGATAAAATCCATGCAGCAGGTGTAGCAGGTTTAGGTGGTGCGGGCTTTCCTACTGCAGTAAAACTCAACGTCAAATCCACGCAAGCTATTGATACGTTAATTATCAACGGCGCGGAATGTGAGCCTTATATCACCGCTGATGACATGCTAATGCAAATGCGAGCCGATGAAGTTATCGCAGGCACATTTTTATTAAGCCACATTCTTCGCAACCCAAAACGTTTGGTTATTGCAGTTGAAGATAACAAACCCAAAGCCATTAGCGCACTTAATAAAGCCTTGGCACATTATTGCGAAAAAAAGCCTGGCCAGGCGGCTACGATAGAAATTATCAGTGTCCCCACCAAATATCCATCCGGCGGAGCCAAACAATTAATCCAAATTATCACCGGCAGGGAAATTCCACACGGTCATCACTCCGCCGATATAAATGCAAGCTGTATTAATGTTGGCACTGCACTCGCCGCATGGCGTGCCGTGCGTTTTGGTGAGCCGTTGATTTCACGCATAACAACTGTTGTAGGTGAATCGCTTGAAACACAACGCAATATAGATGTGTTGATCGGAACGCCTATTGATTATATTTTGCAACATCACGGTTTTGATCCAGCAAAAGCATCGCGTGTAATCATGGGCGGCTCAATGATGGGGTTTACCTTGCACGACTTGCGTGCGCCAGTCATTAAAACCACCAATTGCATTCTCGCACCGGGTAAAAAAGAAGCTCCCCTTCCACCGCCAGCACAAGCATGTATTCGCTGTGGTTTATGTTCAGAGGCTTGCCCTGCGAGTTTATTGCCACAACAATTATTCTGGTACGCGCAAGCAGAAGATACTGATCGCCTGCAAGCCCATCATCTTTTTGATTGTATTGAATGCGGTGCATGCTCTTACGTCTGCCCGAGTAAAATTCCATTGGTGCAATATTATCGCGCCGCAAAAGGCAGCATTCGCCAACAAGTTGCCGATAAAGAAAAAGCCGATCGCTCACGCCAACGCTTTGAATTCAGGCAAGCCCGTATCGAAAAAGAAGAAGCAGAAAAAGAAGCTAAACGTATCGCGCGCAAAAAAGCTGCTGATGAAGTCAAACAAAAGCTGGCCGAGCAAAAGCTTGCGGCAGAAAATAAAACGATTGATAGTGATGTGATTGCTCCTGTGATAGCGGCGCCAACCGTTGCTGCCGTTGTCACCGCAGTTGCAAAAGCCAATGCTGAAAAATTAAGTTTTGAAGAACAAAAAGCCAGATTGGAACGACTTGTCGGCGCTGCAAAAAATAGCCTTGAAAGCGCACGCGCGCCACTGGTTCCCAAAAATCCTGATTTCCCCATTACTGAAGAACAACTTGTTCGCCAGCAATCACGCATCAAACAAACTGAATTGAAATTTGCGGAAGCAGAAAAAAAGCTCGCTGATTTTCTCGCGACAGCAAATACCCAAACGCCAGAAGATCCTGTAGCCGCAGCTATGGCGCGGGCAAAAGCCAAATTAAATTTATCGCCCACCGATAAATTACGCGCAAACCTGGAATCCCTGGAAGCACGCTTTGCAAAAGCACGCGAAAAAGCAGAGCAAGCAGCAGCGGAAGGAAGCCCGACTGCAAAAGCCTTGCAATTGGGCGCGGAAAAATTGCAGGAAAAAATCGCGGATGTAAAAGCGGAACTTGCTGAATTAGAAAAAAACCAACCTGTACAACCTAATGTTATTGAACAAACAGCCGTTGAACAAGCCCTGCAAAAAGCTCGAGTAAGAAGCGAGGCTCTTGCAAATATGAGTGATGAGGAAAAACGCACTCAACAGATTCAAACAATGCAAGAACGCTTGCAAAAAGCCCGGGAACGTTTGGTAAAAGCTGAAGTAGAAAATGATCCACACGTGGAAGCGTTTAAGAAAGCGGTATTGAATATAGAGCAAAAGTTAAAAGATCTTTTGTAAAACATCCTCTCGACAACTGCGTCCTGCGTGACTCTACTTCCCTGACAAGTGAAGGATTAGGGTGAAGTTAAAATCCATGCACAAAAATTTAGTGCTGATGACAATCAGCAAAAAAGAGACATAAATGGCTTTACTAAACATCACGTCACCCCATACACATGGGCCATTAACAACCAGCCAAATCATGCGGCTTGTGATTTATGCCTTACTACCAGGTGTATTTACACTGGCGTATTTTTTTGGTGTGGGCGTATTTTTAAATATATTGATTGCAAGCCTGAGTGCCCTTGCTTTTGAAGCTGTTGTATTGAAATTACGCCATCGCCCTATTGGTTTTTACTTACGCGATTACAGTGCATTAGTTACCGCATTTTTATTAGCCTTATCGTTACCACCTTATTGCCCATGGTGGTTAGTCGTAACCGGCAGTTTTTGCGCAATTGTTTTGGCCAAACAACTATATGGTGGAATGGGCTTGAATCCCTTTAATCCGGCGATGGTCGCCTACGTCATTTTGTTAGTGTCATTTCCTATCCCCATGACGCAATGGGCCACACCAGCAAATATAGATGGCGCACATATTTTAACAATCAGCGAAGCCGTGCAGAAAGTTTTTACCGGACAGCAAGTAGATGGCTACGCCTCAGCAACCATATTGGATGTGATGAAACAAAACTCTTCTTTTGCGTTGGAGGAAATGTATAAAAAAGAGCCCTTATTAACGCGTGGACATTTTGCCAGTGCAGGATGGGAATGGGTAAATATTGCATTTCTGCTTGGCGGCTTATTCCTGTTGTATAAAAAAATCTTTACCTGGCATGCACCTGTTTCAATGTTGCTTGCCCTGGCATTAATGGCAACAATTTTTTACGACAACGGCAGTTCCCACAGTGGTGGATCGCCGCTTTACCATTTGTTATCCGGCGCAACAATGCTGGGAGCATTTTTTATTGTGACAGATCCTGTAACCTCAGCGGTCAGCAAAAAAGGCCGCATTATTTACGGCGCTGCCATAGGTATTTTGGTTTATGTTATTCGCGTGTGGGGAAAAGGTTATCCCGATGGTGTTGCCTTCGCCGTATTATTTTTAAATTTCGCGGCACCTTTTATTGATTATTACGCCACTCCGCGCACTTATGGCCACAGCAAAGCCCGTATAGTGATTATGAAAGATAAGTCGGAAAAATAATCATGTCTAATCGCGTTGGAACAACTGGAAAATCCATTTTTAAAAACAGCCTATTGCTTGGTGTATTTGCACTGGTAACGACCTTTATATTGGCACTCACCGCAGAATTTACTAAAGATCGCATCGCAAAAGCCGAGCGTGAAGCACAACAAAAAGCACTGTTTGAAATCGTACCGCGCGCAAACCACGATAACGATATGCTCTCCGAAACCATCGAGGTTCCCGAAGATGCCTGGGCAGGTTTAGGTTTGAAAAGTGGTGGCGAAATCCATGTTGCACGACATGCAGACGATACAATTGCCGTGATTGTTCCCGCTGTCGCACCGGATGGTTACAGCGGTGATATACGCATGATTGTTGGCATAAATGCAGATGGCTCTATCGCTGGTGTGCGGATACTGGATCACCATGAAACGCCCGGGCTTGGCGATAAAATTGATTTAAAGAAATCTTCCTGGATATTAAATTTCAACGGAAAATCATTAGAGTCTCCTACACCCTCGCACTGGAAAGTCAAAAAAGATGGTGGTAATTTTGATCAATTTGCCGGGGCAACGATTACACCGCGTGCCGTTGTTAACCAGGTACGGCGGGTGTTGGAATTCGTGGATGCGCATCGCGATGAGTTGTTTGAGAAAAGCCCTCACCCCGGCCCTCACCCATAAGGAGAGGGTGTTACCCTCACCCCAGCCCTCTCCCAAGGGGAGAGGGAGTTGAAGCACGCTGTACTTAAATAGGGAGTTTCCCCCTCTCCCTCTGGGAGAGGGCCGGGGTGAGGGTTGGTGAGGGAAGCCCAAAAAACATGACGAGCAAAAATATGAACGAAGAAACTATTAAACACTCAACCAACTATCAAGACATTGTCGAAAAAGGTTTATGGAAAAATAACCCGGCATTAGTGCAAGTATTAGGTTTGTGTCCATTGCTTGCGGTTAGTGCATCCGTTGTGAACGCATTGGGTTTGGGTTTGGCAACGCTCATGGTGCTCACTGCATCGAACACCGCCGTGTCATTAATCCGCAACCAAATCAGCGATACCATTCGCCTGCCCGCATTTGTAATGATTATTGCATCCCTGGTGAGTTGTATTGAATTATTGATGAGAGCTTACACCTACGAGCTTTATCAAATCCTGGGCATTTTTATTCCATTAATCGTTACCAATTGTGCCGTGCTCGGTCGTGCCGAAGCCTTCGCAAGTAAAAATAACATCCTACCTGCCGCCCTTGACGGTTTTATGATGGGGTCAGGATTTACGCTCGTATTAGTATGCGTTGGTGCAATTCGCGAATTACTAGGTACAGGTGCAATTTTCAACAATATGCAACTGCTATTTGGTGATATGGCATCAGGCTGGAAACTCAACCTCCTAGGTGATAATTATCCCGGTATGATTCTCGCCCTCTTGCCACCGGGAGCATTTATTGTGGTGGGATTTTTGATGGCAGGAAAAAATGCTATCGACCTGCACCTACAGAAACGTGCGAAAGCCAATGCTGAATCAAACGGATTTATAAAAGGCAGCAAACGCGTGCGCACAACTGGACCTGTTGCCTGATAGATACACAGCTCTCACATATTTTTATTTCATTCATTTATTGCTGAGAAAACCATGTTTAAAGAAGCCCAACTTGTAAACTTTTTCGATGTGCACATTGCTCCCTGGATGTTAAAAATCGCATTCGCCCTCGCTATTTTTATCATTGGACAACTTATCGCCAAAGTAATCAGCGGGGCTATTGTTAAACTATTATCCCATACCAAACTCGATAAAATCCTGATTGATTTTTTAAGCTCGGTTGTGCGCGCACTTTTATTAGTTGTAGTTATAGTCGCCGTACTGGACAAACTGGGCGTTAATACCAATTCATTGATTGCCATGTTGGGTGCGGCGGGTATTGCCATAGGTTTGGCATTACAAAGTTCACTGCAAAATTTTGCGGCCGGCTTTATGCTTTTGATCTTTCGCCCCTTTAAAGCAGGTGATTTTGTAGAGACTGCCGGCACATCTGGCATCATCGATTCCATCGGTATTTTTTCCACCAGGCTTTACACCGGTGATAATAAAGAAGTTATTATTCCTAACGGCGCAATTTACAGCGGCAATATCATCAACTATTCGTCACGTAAAACGCGTCGTGTGGATATGGTTTTTGGGGTGAGTTATGAAGACGACATCCGCCTTGCAAAAAATATTATTTTAAAATTATTGAGCGAAGAAGAGCGCATCCTAAAAGATCCCGTACCGCAAGTCGCTGTTGGGGAACTCGCAGCCAGCAGTGTTAATTTTGTGGTGCGCCCATGGGTAAAAGCGGAAGATTATTGGAGTGTAAAATTCGAATTGAATGAAAAGATTAAACTCGCGTTTGATGAAAACAATATTACTATTCCGTTTCCGCAAACCGAGATAAGCATCAAAAAATAAACAAAAAAACGCTGCATCATCCTAATGCAGCGTTTAATTAAACTCCTACTAATCCTTTAGTAATGGCTCCAATAGGCTTGCCGTTACCATCGGTTCTTCAGCAACCAGGGCAACTTTTTGAATAACCTGTTTTAATTGATCGACATTTTCACGCCATGAAAATGACTCCAACAGGTTCCACGCGCTCTCGGTAAAATCAAATTCCAATGCCAATGTATATTCACGGATAAAAAAACTGGCAAGATCGCGTAGATCTTCCCTACGCTCCGCTAAATCGGGCAACTGCAATTCAATTGTGTTTTCTTTTAACCACAGTGCCAATTCGAAATCTTTGGCGAAATGCCTGCTACTGACAGAAAAAATAATACCGACAGATTCCTCTGTTCCCCTGGAAACCAACTCTTCTTTAATCGTATCCCAAAAACGCTGGAGCACCCGGAAATTAGCGGGCGACAAGCTATCTACGTTGCGCAAATAAAGCGTACCGCCTTTGGCATAGGAATAAAGTGCCTGCAAAATACTCGCCGCCGCGCCCTCTTGCCATTCATTACACGATGATTCTATGAAAGGCAAAATACTTTGGTGACGAGAACAATGTATGCTGCGTGCTGCAATACTTTTTCCTGTGCCTTTGTTGCCGCGAATTAAAATAGGTTTTGTCACGTCCTTTAATTGTTCAATACGTCTATCGATTTGACGCAAGGCAAAACTATTTCCAATCCAGTAACTTTGGTCACCATAAATAAAAATTGCACGATAACGTGTTTGGTAACGTGTAATAATTGAACCCAATTCACTTGCAACCACATGTAATTCTGCTTCAATAACACGCGGAGAATGTTTTACTGCTTGTTCAATAAAATCAGCCTCAGGCAATGTGGCTAACAAATAACCCAAACGCTGGCCTTGATAATCCATCGAAACAGAAATAGTATCCAGATGGCTAAAACGCTCTGCCGTTGGCGTAATTGCAGATTCGTTCGAAATGATAAATTCTTCCACCAGCCCCAAGGCACTGCTGGTGGTGTCAGGCTCGCCGCCTGTTAGCAATAAATGGCGATAGCCCTGATGTGTAATGCAACGCAAAGTGACAGCAATATTTTTTACACCCATGCGCTCGGCAGCAGTCTGCAAAATAATTTTGGCGAGTGTAATAAAGCTTTTATTAAGAGGAACCCATTTAGCGCCAGATTGCTCATCAAACGCGTAGACAGCTTTAGCGACAGGTTTATTGGATTTAGAGTTTTGGAATATTGAAATCATCGGCACAGCTCCAAAGCGACAACATTTCGCCCGTTTATAAACGCCCGTGCGGGGTGCCAGAATCCATTTCAGCGATTAGCGTTTATAAACGGGTGAAACCTTGCCTAGACTGTGGCACTCTATGGTCTATTCTAAAACTTGCCCATTACGCGTTATTACATGTCAATGAGCTGCAATCGTGGAAGCTAAACAGGGAATTAGATACAAACACACCAACCCTGTGCATATGATTTATGGCTTATATTTTCAACATATCGACCCAAACCTACATACCGCTTGAGCCGCACCATACGTTTGGCCGGCTGGCGAATTCTGTCGATACCCATATCGATAAACCCTATATCTCCAAATTACACGCTGCGATTGAATGGAGCGGCAAAGAGTGGCGCATTAAGAACCTGGGGCTTAATGGCACCTGGGTAAATGGCATCAATCTCTCAGCCAATGAAACCGTTACCCTCAATATCAATGACAAACTGCATTTTGCCGAATTAAGTGACCCCGGATTTGAAGTTAAAGATCTGTATCCTCCGGTCGATATGCTATGGCCATTGGATATTCCGGCTGCTGAAAAACCGCAACCGGTTTACCTGTCGCGCTACCACTTGTTACCTGATGCCATCACCCCTGAGATCGCGCTTTATTTCGACGACCAGACCCAGCAATGGCAGATGGAAACGCTTAACTTGCAGCAGGAACACCATACGCATCCGCTGAGTGATGGCGATTTGGTCCAGCTGGGCAGCCAATATTGGCAGTTGGTGCGTGCACAGGTTTACGGGCCAACGGAAGCCCATGCATTCCCTATGCAACAACTGAGTGATATGGAGTTTGTGTTTAATCTCAGCCTTGATGAAGAGAGTACGCAGCTCGAATTGGTAAATGGTCAGCAAAAAGTCGATTTGGCGGTACGCAACCATCACTATCTGCTGGCACAATTAGCTCGCCATCGCGCGGCAGACGCCGCCCGCGGGCTGGATAGCAAAAGCCGGGGCTGGATTTATACCGATATACTGGCAAGTGAGTTGGGGTTGGATACAACCCACATGAATATTTATATTTTTCGACTGCGTAAACAGATAGCAGACAGTTTGCCGACTATACTGGGACTACAGTCCCTATTAGAAAGACGTGGCGGCAAAATTCGCTTTGGTTGCGAGAAATTCAAAATCTTCAAAGGGGAAACCCTCACAACCGAATCGCCGCTCGCCAATATTGAATAAAAACTCGCTGAGCAATTAATAAGCGCCTGACAATGACGCCATTATCGCAATACGATCACAATCCGGCCCAAATCGGACACTACACTATTCTCAGCAGCATTGGTCGCGGCGGAATGGGTTTGGTGTACCTTGCACGCGATAATCGTTTAGATCGACAGGTTGCTATTAAATGTTTACGTACGGAATTATTTGAACCGCATTACCGTGAACGCTTCAAACGTGAAGCGCTTCTGCTGGCAAAACTGAATCACCCTCACATAGTACAAATTTACGATTACATCGAAACCGATGAGCAATTGGCGTTGGTGATGGAATATGTGAACGGACAAAACCTGCAACAACATTTGCGCGAAAATATAGTACCGCTCACACAGCGCATGCAATGGCTCGCTCAAATTGCACAGGGTTTGGCCGTTGCGCATGACGCAGGCATTATTCACCGCGATTTAAAAGCAGAAAATATTTTAATTAACCAACATAAGCTCGCGAAAATAACTGACCTTGGTATCGCTAAATCCCAAGACTTTAATGCCACGCTCACAGACCATGTGACCGGAAGTTACACCTCAATGTCGCCCGAGCAGGCGATGGGTGAGGACCTGGATTTTCGCAGTGATTTATTTTCGTTTGGTATTCTTGCCTATCAACTGCTGTGTGGTGCACATCCTTTTGGTGAGTCGGAAAATAAACTGCAAATCATGCAGCGAATTATTTCTCACGTGCCGATTTCACCCACAAAAAATAATCCTGATTTACCACCGGAAGCGGTAGAACTGTTAGGCCAATTACTCAGCAAAAATCCGGACAATCGCCCAGCAAATACTCACTGGGTCGCAGCGCAATGTGAAAAACTTTATCAGTGGTTTCTCGCCAATACGAAAGTGGATGAAGACCATACACAAGCTTTACACACTGCAAATCATTCGGCTATTCGATTAAATCCAACCAGAAGTTCAACACAAGAACATCCTACGTTTGAAACACACCTTTTGAAAAAGTCAGCGCCTTTTTCAATTAGGACTAAAGCTTATTTTCGCAACAATGCAGTAACCCTCGCAGTATTTAGCTTTATTGTAGTTGCGCTTGCAGGTGCTTTGGTTTGGAAACTACAGCCACCAAAAGCCGAAAGCAAAATTGCCACAAACGAATCCGCAGAACCCTATTCGCAAGCACGGGAATTTAATAAAGGGATAGAAGCGCTCAAGCTGTTTGAGCGATCAGGCAGCTTGGATACAGCAGAGAAAAGTTTTAACACCATCCTTTCACATACACCAGATAGTGCGGCAGCAGTTGCAGGCCTATCGCTAGTTTACAGCGGTAGATATGAAGGTGATTTCGAAGACCCCATTTGGATGCAAAAAGCAGATGCGAGCGCGCAACAAGCACTGAAGTTGAATCCACAATTAGCACTGGTTCATGTTGCATTAGGGAATGTTTTTAGCATTAAAGCAGAACATGATAAAGCCTTAGCCGAATTTGAAAAAGCTCTCACTCTTGAACCAACCAGTATTTTTGCATGGCGCGGCAAAATATATACATTAAAATCCTTGCATCGTATGAACGAAGCGACCCAGCTTTCAAATCTTGCTTTAGAGAAGTTCCCTCAAGAAGGTATTTTTGCTGACGAGTTAGGAATGATTTATGTTGCTCAAAATAATGATTCGAAAGCGGAAGAAGCATTTCGACTGAGCATCCAACTGCAACCTGATACAGTCTTTGCCTATACAGGCTTGAGTTATATTTTTGTTCGCCAGAACCGTACTGATGAAGCCCTGCAAATTTTGCAGCAAGGTTTACAAATACGCTCTAGTGAGCAGCTTCATGGAAACCTTGGAAATATCTTGTTCAATAAAGGTGATTATGTCGGCGCAGCAGCTTCATTTGAGGCAGCCGTATCTCCCAACAAAGGCAATCCGAAAAGCCACCTTGCTTGGGCGAATTTAGCGGACACTTTATTATGGATTCCTGGGCGAAAAACTGAGGCGCGAAATGCTTATTTAAAAGCTATTGATTTACTAACTCCACTATTAGAACGCAAAAAAGACGATGTCACATTGATTTCGCGCAAGGCACTTTATTTAGCGAGAGTGGGAGATAGCACACAAGCAAAACCTTTGTTAGCACGTGTAATTGCAATCGCGCCAAAGAATGCTAATGTTCAATTTCGTGCAGGTTTAGCGTATGAGATATTAGGTGAGCGAAGCACGGCAATTACAGCGCTTACCAAAGCAGTTGAACTTGGTTATCCGTTAAAGCTGATTCAAGCTGAACCTGACTTGTTACAGTTACGCCGCGAAAGCGGTAATTTCTAAATCACGTACTGAAGTTTTACAGTCACTTACTAAAGGATTCAACATGACCAAATATCTATTTACTCTTTTGTTTCCCGCAAGCATTGATGCCAGCAAAGTTACACAAGTGAATTTTCAGGTTACAGGCGATCCTACTATTGAACCACCTTTACCAGAAAATCAAATGCCCACAGAAATCAAGGTAGGTGACACACTTACTTTTACGTACCAGGAAGCGAATCCAAATGTAACAATGGATAGTTGTTTACTTACCCAATATAACGTCACGACTTCACAAAAAGAAACAGACCTAGACTTTAGCGATGATTTTGATAAACCTATTACCGTCGACGATACCTGGGTAGGTTCTTGGGTATTCCATTTATTGGGAATGTATAAAACCAACGACACCAACGCGGCTTTTTACTTAGACCCTGAGGTCACAGTTACACATAATTAAACTTGCTGCTTTTTCGACTAGCACATGAGTTTTTGGATCAGAGTAAAGTTATTTATTTTTACTCTGATCCCAATTTCTAAATTCCCGCTCAATTAAATCGCAAGCATCAACAATCGCCCCACTCTGACGAACGTCCGCCGCATAATGGGCTAAAGCTTTAGATGTTTTACCTTTCTGTAGCATATTGCCAATAATTGGAGCCACCTGCTCCGCCTTAAACTTCTCTGGCACCACATAGGTGCCTAAACCTAATTTATAAATGCGGTCAGCGTTATCCGGCTGATCATATTTAAGCGGGCGAATTAATTGTGGAATTCCCGCTTTAATTGCTTGCGCAGTTGTACCTATACCTCCGTGATGAACAATAGCCAAGGCTTTTGGCAACGCGTATTCAAAATCTATATAGTCCATATGCATGCATAAGCTGGAACCTTGCAAAAATTCAACGCCAATATTTCCACCCACAAACAATCCGGGCACTTGCAATTGCTCGCAAATTTTTCGCCCTTCCTTAAACAAGTCCTCTACATCTTTCACGCCTGTGCCAGATGTAAAGATAATGGGCGCGCCCTGCTTTTCAATTAACGCATCAAACTCGCTTCGGCTGCTACTGTTCGCATGATTTAATAAAGGAAAACCCACCATCTTTATATTCTTTGGCCAGTCTTTCGCAGGCATTCCATACCATTCTGGAAAAAAAGCAATATGCAGTAACGCAATAGCTTTACTTCGAAAAGGTAGCGGGCACCCTAAACGCTCTCGTACTGCCCGATACGCGGCAGTGTGAGGCGCATTACAAAATCGCTTAAATCTTGATTTACGATTTCGCCGCAATAAAAACCGCATAATAAAACCCGGAATACGGGAAGGAATTACCCAACTTGTAGGTGCAGGAGGCCTAATTGCTGAAAAAATAATATTGGGGGATAGAACAAAATCAATAAAGGGAAGGTTGAATTTTCGTGCAGCTACCCTTGCACCACTTTCTTCGCCTAAGGCCAAGACTAATACTTTTTGGTTAGCCATGCTTTTTACATACTCAAACGCTGGCTCAAATGCGGGTGCATGGTAATGCTCAAAATTGTCCGCGCGATTTGTACGCTCCCAAGCTTCTGGCGTATTACCTTTATGATATTGCTCAATCGTGCCTACCGATACAAATTCCAAACCAGCTGCAAGAATTCTCGGCTTAAAATAATCGTTCGATAAAAAAGTTACTGAAAAACCGCGCCGCCGTAACTCAATACCAACGCCAACCATTGGGTCAATATCACCGCCGGTGCCGAGCACATAAATAATAATTTTTAACATCGATTCAGCTCTGCCCTTGAATTTAACTAACAAGTCATAATTTATTTACAGTTATTCTACTCGTTTAGTTATCGATAAAACATTTAAAAAATCACTGCGATTTAAAATTGATATTTCGTAGATAGTCCAATCGTGCGCGGTCGAGATATGTAATCAAACTGTCCGTGTTCACCGTAGAGCGCTGCCGTGCGTTTGCTCGTAATTGCAATGGCGTTAGTGGCGTTGTTTACGAAAACGCCGAGCTGCCATTTATCAAATGCAAGATTGGCCTGGGCGTTAAGGATGCTGTAACCATCCAGATGGGTGTAATTTTCAAACCCGCTATTTAACGCAGTCGTTATATCGCTCGAGTAAGAATAGCTTATACCCGCAGATAGAATAGCTGAGCTTATAGGCTGCTGATAATTAAGCCCCAGGTTCCATTGGTTTTTAGGTGAACCTGGCAATCTATCGCCATCATTAGCAGCTTCAATGCCGCCATTAATGCTTTCAACCGTTTCCGTAATAGTCACATCGGTATATGAGTAACTTAAACGCACATTCCATTGTTGATTAAGCTGGGAGATTGTTTCCAGTTCCACGCCTTTTGAGCGCGCTGCACCTGCATTAACCGTGGCTAATTGGTTTTCCACAATTGAAGCGACCTGGATTTTTTTCCAGTTCATGTAAAACAATGCAGCATTAAATTGTAATTTACCATTAAGGAAATCGCTGTGCGTACCCAATTCAGAATTCAATACGGTGTCGGGTTTATAGGTGCGATGTTCAGTAATTTCAACCGGTAACACGTTTGCACCACCGCGACGAAATCCTTGCGCGAGTGTGTAATAAATATTTTGATGTTCATTTAATTTAAGTTTGCTGCTGAATTTTCCCAAGGTACCGGAACGATCATCATTATCTGCACTTGTACAATTAAGCGGATAATTATTGCCTTGATAAGGTTCACTCGGTGGAAATAATAGCGAACATGTTTTCAATTTATCTTTGTAATTGAAATGACGCGCCCCTAGCGTTATATCCCAGTTGGAAGCCAGGTCATAAGTCACTTCGGTATAAAAAGATAATTCTTTTAAAGTTTCTGCTTGTGTAAAAATATAATCAAGATTATCCGGGCGGTCTTCACCGAATACACTTGAAAAACCTGGAACACGATCTGCAATATATACATCGAGATCATCAGTGCTCATAAAGGCACCCATTAACCAACGCAGCTTTTGGTCATTTGGGGACACCAAACGTATTTCTCCACTATCTTTCACAACATCAACATCACCACTACGGTATGCAGAAAATTTATCGTATTCTGCGTAATAACCTTCCCCATAATTGTGGAGTAAATAATCGGTTAGATCTGCAACCGATGTATTGGTGTAATCGTAACGATTGACGCTTGCAGTTAAAGTAGCCCAACCGAAATCGTAGGTTGCATCGACACTGGATAATTTCAGCTCGCCTTCCATCGGCTCCAGATAATAACTGGATGATGTGTATTCATCACCGGTGACTAGTTTGTTGGATGCCTGGCGATCATCTGCATTTATTTTTTGATAACTGTAACTTGCGTTCAACGAAAACTCGTTTGCGGGTTTCCATAAAACACTCGCACGAATTTGTTGGGTTTCATCCGAATTGGTGTCCTTCTGTGCGCCAGTCAATAATGAATTATTATCAATAAAACCGGCATTACTTTGTTTGCTGAGCAGGATACGGGCACCAAGAACATTCTCTATGAGTGGTGCATTAACCACTAAATCCGTATCGTAATTAAGATCATCGCTTTCAGCGGTTTGTGAAACGACTGCACCAATTGCAACAGTGTTTTTTGTTAAATCCGGTTTTGCAGTAACGTAACGAATTAAACCACCAATGGATGCATTACCGTATAAAGTTCCTTGCGGACCGCGCAGCACCTCCACTTGTTGTAAATCTTTTATGCCAATACCTGGTGGAATAAAATAACCTTGCAACGGAATATTATCGACGTAAGTTGCAACAGTCCCGCCATCACCGCCAAAATCATTCGGGGTTAAATCATCCATGCGCAGGCCGCGAATAGTAATGGCGGTAATACTGCGTGGCCCGTTATTAATCAATGTTAATCCGGGAACCTGTTGTGCAATGTCACTCATACTTGCATTTGGATTTAAGCCGTCACCCTTAATAACACTCACTGAACCCGCAAAATCTTTTAACGTTTGGTTGCGTTTGGAGGCTGTCACAATAACTTCATTAACATCTGCTGCATTTTCCGCAATCACTGATTTTATGACCAGGAATGGTGCAAATGCACAACACAACTGAAGGGAGAAATTTAAATTTCGATTACGAGTAATCTTGGGAATGTTACTAGCCATGATCAATACCTTTATTTTCCTTTTAAGGATTTGTTTATGCACTTTAACAACGACGATCAATCATAAGTGACTTGATCATCATTTCCATTCATCCACATTCAAAAATAAAACACAGGTCATAAAAAAACGCCGCAGGACACAAGTGCTGCGGCGTTTTATAGATAAACAACAACATTAACTATTGCGCGCGCAATGAACTATACCAATTTACCTCACGTGCGTATTTATCAACTTGATCGGCTACATTTAAGACCAGCGCAAACAATGCCATGCGCACTAACACGCCATTATCGGCCTGTCGAAATATCGCCAGGTTGGGATTCGCATTCAAATCGTTGTCCAACTCATTGGCATCTGCACGAGAATCGCGCGGCAGTGGATGCATGATGACCGTATTGGGTTCGCAATATTGTGTATAGATACGCTGGTTCAAACGGTAGCGCCCGCGATACAAATCTGCTTCTTCTTTATTACTAAAGCGCTCTTCCTGGATGCGCGTTGAATAAGCGATATCGACATGCGCAATACTTTGCGCAAGGTCATCGGTAACCGTGACCTTATGCCCTACTGAACGCAAGGCTTCAACAATATATTCTGGCATCGCCAATTCCCTGGGCGACACAAATGTGAGCTGGATATTGGCAAATAAACACAAAAGTTTGCACAGCGAATGCACCGTTCTGCCATGTTTTAAATCGCCAATCATGGCAATACGCAAACCGTCGATGCCGCGCCCCTGGGAACGCAATTCTTTACGAATGGTGTACAAATCCAGCAGTGCTTGTGTTGGATGTTCATTGGGACCGTCACCACCGTTGAGCACGGGAACACGGCTGCCTTCTGCAAATTCCGCAACCGAACCGCCGTCCGGATGACGCATACATATCACATCGCTGTAACCCGAAAGAACACGTGCGGTGTCATACAGGGATTCGCCTTTGGTGATTGATGAACTTTCAAAACCTGTGGTTTCGCGCACATTGCCACCCAGCAAATTAAACGCAGCACCAAAACTCACCCGCGTGCGGGTACTCGGCTCAAAAAACATATTGCCCAGGATTGCGCCCTCCAGCACGCGCGTGACTTTGTGGCGCAGCGCATAAGGTTCCATGGCATCAGCCACTTCAAAAATCCGTTGGATATCGGCACGTTCAAATTGTTTGATCGAGAGGATGTGTGCGCCAGTAAAGTTCACAATGAGTCCTTTAAAGCTGAGGGTGGACAGGCGGCAATCCAGAAAAGACTACCGGGGAAAGTGCTGGCATTTTAACGGCAGATGCTATTGGCACCAACGCTTTTTTCAAGAATTGCAGGAATTAATGCCAATCTACCGGTGACAATGGAATTCGGCTGGTATCCGCGATTCTCTCTTTAACAGGCAAGGAACTTTTGATCCTGGCCAAGGCCGCCAACGCGGTCGCGCGATAGGTGGTGAGTTTACCGCCCATCACTGAAAGCAAGCGCGGACAGGCTTCATTATCAACTTCAAATAACACTTCCCGCGTCCGCGAAAAGGCACTTTTATCGCTGCGAGGCAAAACACGTAAGCCTGTAAAACTATCGACCTGGTTGAGGTCAATGGATAAATCAGGAAAATAATGCAGCAAGACTTCCAGCAAATAATCGCGTTCCTCAATGGAACATTGGGCGTCTTCCGGGGCGCCGTAATGCATTTTTTCGGTGGTTCCCACCATAAGCCTGCCCTGCCATGGCAATACGAACACGGCGCGCTTGTCCTGTGGTGCTTCCAGATAAAAATAATTTTTCAATAAAGGCGGAAGGATTAAATGACTGCCCTGGACCAAATCCACTTTGGGTAGATACATATCGGGCTCAACACGGGAAATCACATCGCTGGCCCAAGGCCCGGCACAGTTGATAAGCACTCGGCAACTGGCGGTCTTAAAGCCAAACTCGCTCTCATATTCAACCAGGCAAGATTGGGAATTCACATGGGCCCTTACAAAATGCCCCGGAATTTCACACTCCGCTCCCAGTTCCATCGCTGAATGAAGCACGGCGCGGGTAAGTGCTGCATCATCGGTTTGGGCTTCGTAATAACGGAAAACGGCTTGCAGCTTGTCTTGCTTTAAACCCTCCAAATCACCCCACTGGGATGATGGCAAGCTACGGAACATCGCATTGGCGTCAAATCCGGATAGCATCGAATAAAGGCTTAAACCCGCACGAATAGTCAGCGGATGACGTTTGGCATCTTTATAAACCGGAATGTGTAACGGCTTTAACTTTACGAGATCAGGTGCCAACTTGAGCAATAAAGCACGCTCACGCAGGCTTTCGCGCACCAAACCAAACTGGCTACTTTCCAGGTAGCGCAAACCACCGTGGATTAATTTTGAGGATTTGCTGGATGTACCTGCGGCTGGTGAGGATTGCTCCAGCACAAGTACGGTATAACCGGCTGCCGCTGCGGCTTGGGCGACTCCCGCACCCTGAATACCTGCTCCTATCACGACTAAATCGTATTTCATCAAGTAGAGTCCAACCGGAAGGTAGTGGAAGTTTAGCTGAGTTTGATATGAAGCAAAGGCCTAATCGGAGTATAAAAATGTAATTTATGCACTAAGCCACTCAACGACTGCATTGTGCCACAGGACAAAGCGTTTTAATAAGGCGGGATTGTTTTTCGGGTGGAATACATCATCTGACGACAGCCGGTTCCAGGTTTCAGGGAAACTTGCAGCCATGCAAGCAATACCTTGTAAGGTTGCGTCGGCGTTTTCATTACGATAAACCGCAATACCGACTAAGTCCGCAAGCTTCTGGCAAAGCAAGTCCGCCTTGCCCAAACCGCCGCTAATATAGATTTTTTGTGCCTTGCCCAGTTGATTCATCAAATCGACGTTCACAGCGATTTGAAAAATAATCGATTCCAGCCACGCAAGAATTTTCTCTTCCGGGGAAAGATTTTCACTAAAACGCGATTGCAAATCGGTTCGCCAATAAGGCGCACTCAAACCACCTACCGCATTTAAAAAATAACAATCATGATCAGGCGATAATTCAAGCGCATTGGTTATTTGTCCTGGCGTTACCGTTAAACCCGTTTGTTGTTCGATAAAACTGATTGCGGATGCAGCACCATTTACTGTTGCTTCCCACGCATATAACGAGGGTTTGGATAACGGCAATAATTGTTTAAAATCATTCGTCAATTCAGCGGCATAGCATGTTGGCGATGACACCTCGATAACATCCGTCGTTAATTTATTTTTCGACAACCACAAGGGGCTTATTAACAAACCATTCGGCGCATTTAAATTTTCGCTAACGCGCTGGATAAATGCACCTGTGCCGATATTAATATAACAGGCATTTTTATCGGGCAGGCCGCGCGCAAATAAAGAAGCTCCCTGGTCACGCGCGCTGACAGAAAACGGGATTTTCGTATTGGCCAAGATTACATGGCCAAAATAACTGTCGTGATAGTTACATTCAGGCAAAATTGCGCGCGGAATACCAAATAAATCCAGCAATGACTGATCCCAATCATTTTTGTGTAAATTCCACAGTAATGTTCGCTGGGCGTGACCGGGATCAACAGAACTTTTACCGCACAAATGCCAAAAAATATAACTCACAATTGGCCCAATGCTGAGTGTGTTATTTTTTTGCGCCTGGATTACTGCCGTATTATTATCCAAACACCAACGCATTTTACTTGCGCCATAATGAGGTGAAACACGTAAGCCCGTTATCTTTTGTGATTGCGAGTGGCTTAGCGAAATAGATTTTAAATAGTTCTCACCGCGAATATCTTGCCAACTTATGACTGGCGATAAAGCTTCACCTGTTTGGTTGTCCCAACATAAAAGTGATGAGCCCTGCCCTGCAAATCCGGCAGCGATAATATTTTTTACGTCATCGCCCAAGGCAGCTGAAATTTTTTCCAAACAATTTTTTATGCCACTTAAAATGTCTACTGGATCTTGTTCAATAAACTCAACACCATCCACATTTTTATGGGATGTCGCACAAGGCGAAGAAAAACAATGCAGCTGTGCGCCACTAGTGGAATAAATTGCAACACGCGAACTTTGTCCGCCCTGGTCAATTGCAAGAATAAGTGATTCGGCCATAATGTTTTCGCAAGGAAGTTTTTTTATAAGTGTAACCCTAAATTGACAATCGTCCGAACATAAAAAAAGCGGCCTCAGCCGCTTTTACATTGGTCAAATTTATTCGCCCAAATTGGGGTTTGGAATAAAACCACCGTAGGGAAATTGGGCAATTTTATCGCCGCCACCTTTGACCTCACTAATTTTGGCGGGGCCTTCTTTTTCCACTTCATCGATACGCACAATCGCGTGCATGGGAATGTAAGAACGCTTCACACCGGCGAATTCATTTTTAAGTTTTTCTTCGGCAGGATCAATCAATACCTGGCTGCGTTCGCCAAAGACAAACTCTTCTACCTCAATAAAACCATACATTTCGCTCTGGTAAATAGCGCTGGCAAACAACTCATAAACCTGGCTTTGGTTGAGGAAAATAACGCGATAAACGGGTTTTACTGCCATATGACTCTCTAGGTTAATCTTGGGCTAATACGGAAAAGGCGCGCAGAATACCATAAAACAACCGGATTCTCGCACGCCTTATCTTTTTTGGCAGGGAGTTTTTAGGCTTTTTTCGCCGGTTTGGCGGGTGGCTTTAGAAACACAATCAAGGGCAAAGCCGATAAGGTTATCCACATCATCAAACGAAAATCCTGCAAGTAAGCCAAAGTAGCGGCCTGTCGATTAAGTTCGCCATTTAACGCCACCAAACCCTGGGTGGTGTGGATATTCCAAATACCTTCTTGCATCGCCTGCTTAAGTGGCAGGCTAAAAGGCGTAATATAATCCGCAAATGCGGCATGATTCTTTTGCACATTTTGTTGCAATTGGCTAATCACAACAGAAATACCAATACTGCTGCCAATGTTGCGCGTCAAACTGAACAACGCGGTACCTTCGTTGCGATAGCGCTGATCCAATGTTGAAAAGGAAATCGCTGACAAAGGAACAAACACAAATCCCAAACCAAAACCCTGTACCATACTGGTTCGGATAATATCCCAACTACTGATATTCAAATCAAACAGCGTCATTTCCCACAGGGAAAAAGCCGTCAAACTCAACCCAAAAACCACTTGCTTGCGCGGATCAACTTTTCCAGCGAGTTTGCCCACAATCATCATCGCAATCATTACCCCAACACCGCGCGGCGCCATCACCAGGCCCACATCCAGCACGGGATAATTCAACAGGTTTTGCAGGAATGGTGGCAAGAGCGCCATGGTCGCCAACAAAATAATGCCGACGATAAACATAAACGCCAAGCCCATGGAAAAATTGCGATCTTTAAAAATCACCGGTTCAATAAAAGGTTGTCTGTGCGTAAAAATATGTGCAATAAATAAATAGAAACCGAATGCCGCCAAAACTAATTCGATCACAATTTCATTGCTGTGAAACCAATCCTGTACTTCGCCGCGGTCGAGCATCATTTGTAAGGCACCAATACCCAAACTCAAAAATGCAAAACCCATTAAATCAAAGCGTCGTTCATTATTAATTGGCGTTTCTTTTACGAACGCCAAAATTCCGAACAAGGCCAAAATACCAAAAGGTAAATTAATATAAAAAACCCAGCGCCAGTTGTAATACTCGGTTAACCAACCACCTAAACTCGGCCCCAGGATTGGGCCAAGCATGACACCAACACCCCACATGGCCATTGCGGATGAATGTTTTTCTTTGGGATAAGTATCCAACAGAATTGCTTGCGATAAAGGCACCAATGCCGCACCAAAAATTCCCTGCAGCAAACGGAATAAAACAATTTGCGGTAAATTTTGCGCAGCACCGCACAGCATTGAGGTCAAGGTAAAACCAACCACCGACCACAAGAATAATTTTTTGCGGCCAAAACGTTCCGCTAAAAACCCTGTCATCGGAAGAAAAATGGCAGATGCAACAATATAAGACGTAAGTACCCATGAAATCTGGTCTTGCGTGGCAGACATACTGCCTTGCATATGCGGCAAGGCAACGTTTGCAATGGTGGTATCCAATGCCTGCATAATGGTGGCAAGCATGACCGACAAGGTGACAAAACCTTTATGGCCCAGTGAAGATTTTTCTGCAACTACCATCAATTAAATTCGCATTCTGGTGTATTTGGATTTATGGACTACAACATTTTTTTGTTGTAGTTAATAGCAACAAACAATTAAATGGAAAAGCCCAGGAATTTACGCTTGTAGCCAGTATCAATTTCTATTTGCGTACTCAAACCTGCTTGCAACTGCGGCGCATTGGCTTTTGGTCTGACGCTGATATTGACCGGCACACGCTGGGCGATTTTCACCCAATTCCCTGTCGCATTTTGCGCAGGAATTACCGAGAATTCTGCACCTGTTGCGGGGCTTAGGCTTTGCACTTCACCTTCCCATTGCGCATCGGGATAAGTATCGACAAACACTTCAACTTTTTGCCCTGCACGCACGTGGGTTAAATCAGTTTCTACGAAATTTGCTTCAATCCACAAGTGGTCAGTCGCCACTAATTTCATCGCAATTGCACCAACATTTATATAATCACCCAGCTCCGGTGGACGGGTCACAATACCGTTTTGTGCTGCATAAATTTTAGTGTGCGCCAAATCCAATTGTGCCTGCTGTAATTCTGCGGCAGCTGCTACATAACTTGGATGTTGTTCAATCGCAGCATCCACAGAACCTGCCAGGGTTTCTTCTATACGTTTTAAATCTTGCTGCACACCAACAATTTGTTGCGATGCAACACGGCTTGTGTGTGCAACCTGATCATAAGCTGCCTCTGCGACCAAATGTTTGGTGGCAAGGTTGGCCTGGCGTTTTTGCTCTTGTTTTGCAAATTCAGAATTGGATTGCGCAACTTTTAAATCTGATTGACGCTCACGATAAGTCGCTTTTAACGACGACAAATTGGTGCGCACTTCGGCCAATTTTGCCTCTGCTTTTGCAACGGCGATTTTGTAAGGCGCATCATCAATACGAAACAATAATTGCCCTGCTTTTACAGTGTCATTTTCTTTAACAGCGCGCTCTACGACCGGGCCTGCAACCTGGCTGCTAATCGAAAGCACATCTGCTTTTACATACGCGTTTTCAGTGGAAACATAGCGACCACTTTTTAGATAAATCACAAGACCTATGATCACCAAAACCAGCGGCAATACAACCAGCAACACAAAACGTTTGCGGGAAGCTGGTTTTACATCGACAGAAGAATTCTGCACTTCGCTCATAACTACTCCGGGGTTGAATCTGTAGCGGATAACATTTGATAAATATTGGTACGAACCTGGTTTAATCCTGCAAAGAGAATTTCACTTTGCGCTTCGGTTAATCCTGCCAAGGCTCGCTGTTGGAATTCGCGCGATTTATCGGCAAAAAATTTGATGGTAGGTGCAGCTGCCGGCAGCAAAAATAATTGGAAAGCCCGACGGTCTTTTGGATCGGCGCGACGCTCGACGTAACCAATATCGGCTAATTGGTCGATCATTCGCGCGAGGGTAATGGGTTGGATATCCAGATGTTCAGCCAACTCCACCTGACGCATTCCCTGATAACGCGCCACGCTTAACAGCGTTCTCGCCTGCGCCAGGGTCAACGGATAATCGGTCAAATATTCGGCAAACACCTTGCCGGTCAAGCGCTTAGTATCGGAAATCAAAAAGCCCAGGCTGGAATGCTCGGGAATCAATTCATCAAGGTCTATGGGTTGCGTACTCATAAGCTCACCTAACAATGTGGTATATATATAATAAGCAATGCTTATTATATTTGCCAAATATTATTTGGTTAGCAGAATAAAACTTGTGGTGACTTTTGGTTCTTAGGCAGATGAGCTACAGGAAGGCGACCTTGATTTACTCAGGTCACGTATACGGATCCGTCGCTTTCGCTTCAATAGAAAAAAGCCCAGTTGAACGCTGGGCTTTTGATTTATCGCTAGTTATTCAACCCACGCATGATGGCGTCTACTATGGTGGGATACGCCCAGGTATTTTTATCACGTCGCAAGAGCCCGAATCCTTCACCAGTATTGCTGAAATTCCCGTTATCCCAAACTATGGTTGGAATACCGTATTTTTTGGCACCCTTTACGTAATATTCCGCGAATTTGACGCGCTCATTAAGATTATTTTTATCCAGGGCGCCCCACTCTCCCATGACTACCGGGATTCCCTTGAGGATAAATTTATTATTGATATTTAAAAATAGGTCATCCAGGTTTGTGGTATCGGTAAATTTATCCGTTCCGGGTTGCTGCAACGCAAAACTGTAAGGCCAGTAAGCATGCGTTGATACGGCGACCATAGGGTCGTTCGGCAAAACAATGCCATTCAACTGCAAATCGCTTGAACCTGCAACGTAACCGGGAAGCATCACCAAACGTTTTGCATTGTTGCCGCCCGTTGCGCGAATCGCATCGAGCGCTGCCGCATTCAAACGGTTAACAACATCAAAATACTCTTGTTTTCCAGACCAATCGCCAATGTCGTTACCCGCGCCATCCCTCACCACAACGCGAGGTTCGTTCATGGTTTCAAAAATAACGTGATGGTCATATTTCTTAAAACGCTCGGCAATTTGCGGCCAGAGTTTAACCAAGTGATTTTTGGCGTTGGCTTCATTCGCCAGTGACGGGTCGATCCAGCTGTTGTGATGGATATTAACAATCACATACATGCCGTTATCCAGGGCGTAGTTGGCAATTTCCTCTACGCGATCCATCCAGGCTTTATCAATGGTGTAATCACCACCGGAAAAATGATCGTCCCAACTCACAGGCAAGCGCAATGTATTAAAACCTGCCGCTTTCAGGGCATCCATATTCGCTTTGGTGGTTTTTGGATTTCCCCATGCAATTTCGTCAGCTAACTGACTTGATGTATCACCCGTCGCATCCATGGTATTTCCCAGGTTCCAGCCGACCTTCATCTCAGCGGTGATATCAAAACCCGTACGCATTTTGCAAGATGCGCCATTTTCTGTGCCCACACCATCACCATCGGGATCTGATGTCAAATTTGCACAAAATGCCAAACTGGAATCGACACTGGAACTGGATGATGATGAACTTGTACTGTTCGAAGATGAGCTCGAGGTTGCGACACTCACAGGTGGTGTAGTGCTTCCACCGCCACCTCCGCCACCTCCGCCACCGCAGCCAATCAATAATAAGGAGGTTGCACAAAAACAAAATAGGCGTAATAGGTACATAATGTTTTCTCTTTGTTGTTATAGATTTCGATAGCAGGAATCAAGTTGAAGCAACAAGTTCCCACAGGTGTAATAGCCTGATTGTCAGGAATCTTTTCCATTTTATATGATATATAAGCATTTTCAGGAGGCAGGACGGGCTATTTACACTGTTTTACACGGCGGACATGTATACAAATCAACCCCGGATGACGAGATAAAATAGTCAGGCCCAAGCTGCTATACTGCCCCCCCTATTTTTACCTGGCTAAAACGATTATGAATTTTGCCTCCCTCGGCCTTGCCCCGGAACTACTCCGCGCGATTAAAGTGATTGGCTATCAGCAAATGACGCCCATTCAACAACAGGCAATTCCCATCGCTCGTCGCGGTAGCGATATGCTGGCAACAGCGCAAACAGGCACCGGCAAAACTACTGCCTATGCCTTGCCAATCCTGCAGCAAATGCTTGAAAGACCAAAATCAACGGAGCCTTTAAATCCCCGCACCCTGATCCTTGCACCTACCCGCGAGCTGGTTCAGCAAGTCGCTGAAAGTATCCAGCAGCTCACGCAATTTTTGCCATTCAAGATCGCGACCGCTTATGGCGGTGTTAAAGCGACCAGCCAGGCCAGCAAGTTACGCGCAGGCGTAGATATTCTTGTCGGAACACCGGGCCGTCTGCTGGAGCATGTAGAGCTTGGCAATATCAACCTCACCAAGATCGAATTTGCAGTATTGGATGAAGCTGACCGCATGCTGGATATGGGATTCGTCAACGATATCCATAAAATCCTCACCAGTATTTCACGCAAGCACCAGACATTATTTTTCTCAGCGACCAGCTCACCGCTGGTGACCAATTTGTCCAAACAGGCAATGAACAAGCCGGTTATGGTTGCGGTTTCAAAACGAAATGCCGTAGCAGATACCATTGATCATGTGGTTTATCCCGTCGACGACGCCCGAAAGTACGAACTGTTTGTGCATCTCCTGCGCAGTCAGAATTGGTATCAGGTGATGGCGTTTAGCAGCACTCGCGAAGAAGCAGACAAGCTAATTGCAGCACTCAAGGAAGATAATGTGGATGCAGCAGTTATCCACAGCGAGAAAACCCAGGGTTCACGTCGCCGCGCCTTGCAAGACTTTAAAGATGGCAAGCTGCAAGTATTGGTTGCAACCGAAGTTGCCGCCCGTGGCCTGGATATCCAGGGCCTGGATTTTGTCGTGAACTTGAATTTGCCTTTTTTCACCGAGGATTACGTACACCGTATTGGCCGCACAGGTCGCGCAGGAGCAAAAGGCACAGCGATCTCACTGGTTTCCCCTGCGGAGGAATACAAACTGACGTTGATTGAAGATTTGGTAGGCAGCAAGATCAAACGCGTACGCGTTAAAGGTTTTGATGTGACCGAATCACCGCCACTTAACCAACGCAAAGTAAAAGCCGTACCAGCCCCCAAGAAACCTGTTAGCCGTGCCGATGCACCTGCGAAAGTTCGTCGTGGCGGTGGTAAAACTGCCAACGCCCAGGCCAAAAAGGTTTATCCAAAGAAACCTGCCGCAACCAAGGCAACACCTGACAAGAAACCCTCGAAACGCTAAATATAACAATGCCAGACAGCAAAAAGCCGCTAGGGGAAACCAGCGGCTTTTTAATCGACAAGCTTTTTATTCAACAGCTTAGATGGGTTTATTCATCAAACATATCATCATCGTCATTGTGCTCCTCTACGCGCTCACGAGGTGTACGCACGGCTGGACGCGCCAATATTTCCACGTAAAAACTATCACCGCCCGCTTTGGCAACAACATCCATTTGCTTGGTAATCTCGCCCAAATGCAAAGGCTCAGCCGCCTCAGCAGTCACGCCAAACTTACAATCAAACGCCCAGTAATTCGCACCATAGGGCAAGGTTTTACGCTTTTCGCGCTTAACATATTTACGGACCTCGTGTTTGATTGCATCCAACAGACGGTCACTGTTTTTGCCTTCGACATGGAGCTTAAACGTTTTTTTCATGGGGTTACCTTATAAACAAACCTGCTGGCACTCGTGCGAACAGGTGAAATACTCTGCGGGCGCGCATCTTATCATGCAGGCTAATAAAACGCTGGAAATTCATACCCTGGTTTTCGAGCGCTAGACAGCAAAAAATAAAACTACCGCTTGCATCTAAAATCGACAAACATGCGTCTTAACGAATAGACTTTTACCACCTGCGCGCTCAACGGCAAGGGATAAAACATAACAATGCTTAATCAAAGGAAACATTATGGGTAATGTGAGCTTTCTCAACACGGCAGCGCCTACACCAGTTATACAAACACGCATATTGACGATTGACGTGCTGCGCGGCTTTGCGCTCTTCGGCATCCTCTATGCGCATATGATTTTTTGGTACTCCGGTGGCCCATTGCCGGAAAAAATCTATCAAGCCTACATGGATATCCCAAGCGGTATCGCAGTAGCACTTAACTTTCTATTCTTTAACGCTAAATTCTTTTCCCTGTTTTCATTTTTATTCGGATTAAGTTTTTATATCCAAATAAAAGGTCTAGTCGCCAAACACGAAAATGCCGCTGCACGATTTGCATGGCGATTGCTTATTCTTGGTGTGATCGGGCTTATCCATCACGCCTTTTGGCGCGCTGATATTTTAACAATCTATGTTCCACTGGGATTTCTTTTATTATTTGCACGCAACCTTAGCAATAAAACCACTGCCATATTAGCCGCGTTATTGATTTTCAACATCCCGACAAAAATCTTTGAAACCATTTCTATTTTTGTACAAGGCAAACCAGAATTTATTCCTGATCATTTCATTGAATATGGCGCAAAATATTATGCTGTAATGACGCAGGCTTCTTTTGTGGATGTTGTGATTCACAATATCTATGCAATGAAAGAGAAGATGGAATATCAAATGAGTTCCGGGCGTTTCTTCATCACCTTCGGCTTTTTCTTGCTTGGTATGCTCGCCGGTAGATTGCAATGGTTTGATGATATTGAAAAATCCCAACCCTTCTTTAAAAAAGTATGGAAAAAATCCTGGCAATTAATGATAGCAATTGCGTTAACAGGAATTGTTCTAGGCATTACCACAAATGCATTATCAATAGATGTAAAAAATGCGCCCTGGATACGCTGGATTGGTGGCTCACTGGTCGACATATTCAATGCAAGCGTAACTGTTTTTTATATCACCAGTATTTCGCTTCTTATGCTAAAACCAAAATGGCATGCGCGCCTCTCACCACTATCTTATATCGGAAAAATGGCGCTCACCTCTTATTTAAGCCAATCACTTTTTGGAGTCATTTTATTTTTCCATTTTGGTTTGGGTTTATTTTTTATGACATCCCCCGCACTTAATGCCGTGATTTGCTGTGCAGTTTTTGCGGTGCAAATTACTTTCTGCAAATACTGGCTACAACGTTTTAACTACGGCCCCATTGAATGGTTATGGCGCTCTGCCACTTATTTAAAGTGGCAGCCGCTTGTAAAAACAAATGATTCCAAAAACATTGAGCAATCCTAACGCTCCCTCAAGCTCTCAGAGCTGTGACGCAGTAGCGGATCGAGGAAATATTCGATCACGCGGCGTTGAGTTGTTTTAATTTCAACCGTCACAGCCATACCGGGGGATAAATTGAGATGATTACCATCGACAAAAATAGTATTTTTATCGAGGCGCACTCTTGTAGCAAAAACCAAACCCAATTTTTCATCTTTAATGGCATCGGATGAAACAGAAATAACTTCACCTTTTATGGTGCCATATTTGGTAAACGAAAAGGTTTCGACTTTTACCTCAACTTTTTGGCCAGGATGCACAAATCCAATATCCTGGTTCGATAAATAGGCTTCAACTTCAATGGGGCTATTAGCCGGCACAATTGTCATTAGCGGTTGTGCCGGTGTGACGACACCGCCAACAGTATGTATCGCCAATTGTTGTACAGTACCGTCAACAGGTGCGGTCAAGTGCATAAATTGTCCGCGTGATCTTGCTTTAATAAACTCCTGCGACGAGGATGAAACACGTTGCTCCGCTTCATGCAATTTATCCAGCCATGTACGTTGTGTTTCTGCATAAAATTGTTTGCTTTCACGTTCAGCTTCAAGGCGTGAAGCCGAAATTTCCGAAAGGTGTTCAGTTTCAGCAGCCAAATCACGCTCTTGCTCAATCAAGTTCTTTTTAAGTTCAAGATAATCATGGTTCGATACAAACTTCTTATCCAACAAGCGCTGATAATCCTGTTCCCGCTGTTGGATAATGGGTAAAGTTTGTTGATACTTTTCTACAATAGCTTGGGTTGATCTCTGCTCCGCTTCATGACGCGCAATAGCTGCCGCCAATTGTGATGCGCGCGTTTTGAAGGCATCCAGCTGCCCAACGGCCAAACGCTTTTGGGCTTCTACATCATCGGTGGAAATTGTTAAAGGAAAATGATCGAGTTCCAAATTCAATCCCACTGATTTTTTTTGCAGCAAAGCCGATTCCTTTTTTTGCGCAACCAAAAGCGCCTTGTACATGGCAACATCAAGAAATGCAGATTGATATTCTGATTTCAATCGATCAATATCGGCTTGCGCTACAGTTGCGTCCAATTCAATAAGATTATCCCCTGCTTTCACAACCTGCCCATCAATAACATGAATAGCGTGAACCGATGCGGTTTCCATCGGCTGTATGATTTTGCTACGGCTATCAGGAACAATTTTTCCTGTTGCAGAGGCAACAACATCAAGCTTTCCAAAACAAGACCAACCCACCAGCAAAAATACAAATAGCAAAATTAATCGCATAAATAGTTTGGGTGCCGGATGTACAGGTGTTTCCTGTAAAGCGAGTGTTGCTGGTAAAAATTCATACTCATGGCGAGTGCGTTTTACGGGCTCCAACTCATCACGGCGAGCCCATACATGGACAAAAACAGTTTTGTAGCGCAGCAATAAATCCTTAACGGCTTGTAATTCAAGTCTATTCATTTTCATTAACCTCCCTGCAATTCAAGCAAGCGTGCATAATGGCCGCCACTATTTTCAACAAGTTGGTTATGGTGTCCCATCTCAACAATTTGCCCGCGCTCCATGACGACAATACGATCAGCGTGACGTACAGATGAAAGCCTGTGCGCGATAATAATGACCGTGCGCCCTGCACAAATATCTTTCATATTGTTCTGGATAATCCGCTCGGATTCATAATCCAGCGCGCTTGTCGCCTCATCAAAAATCAATACCCGGGGATTACCCATAAGCGCCCGCGCTATGGCTATACGCTGGCGTTGACCACCCGATAAAGTTGAGCCGTGTTCACCAACCATGGTGTCGTAACCATCCTGCAGCTCCAAAATAAAATCATGGGCACCTGCAAGTTTTGCCGCAGCCATAACTTCTTCGATAGACGCGCCGGGATCAGCCAGTGCAATATTTTCGCGAATGGTGCGATTGAACAGCACGTTCTCTTGCAGCACCACGCCAATTTGGCGACGCAAGGAAACTGTATCTGCTTGTGCGATATCAATGCCATCAATTAATACACGTCCTCGCTCGGGAACATATAAACGCTGCACCAAACGCGTTAATGTACTTTTCCCGGAACCTGAGCGTCCCACAATACCAATGGTTTCACCAGGCTCAATTAACAGGTTTAAATTCGATAGGACTTCTTGTGCATCAGGACGATAACGGAAACGTACCTGATCGAACTCAATACGACCTTCCAGGCGCGGTAAGCTTGAACGATTGTCTGCTGCCAATTCTGTACGCGTATTTAAAATATCACCCAACCGCTGCATGGAAATGCCGACTTGCTGAAAGTCCGTCCAAAGTTGCGCCAAACGCATAATCGGTTGGGCAACACGCCCCGCAAGCATATTAAATGCAATTAATTGACCGACACTTAAATCACCATCAATGACCAAACGCGCGCCCAGCCAAAGGGTGCCTACAACAACAAGCTTTCCTACAAGATTAACGCCTTCATGAGCCACCGTTGAAAGCGTTGTTGCACGAAAACTGGCTGAAACATAATTCGCCAATTGATTATCCCAATGGCGAGTCATTTGCGGCTCAACCGCCATGCTTTTTAACGTATCGATGCCTGAAATGCTTTCCACCAAAAAAGATTGGTTTTCCGCACTGCGATTAAATTTTTCATTCAATCGCGCACGCAATAAAGGCGTCACTAACACCGAAATAAAAATATAGAGAGGTAAAGATGCCAATACAATCAGCGTCAGCCAACCACTGTAAAATAACATCACTGCAATAAATACAACGGAAAATAAAATATCCAGGACAACCGTAATAGCATTACCGGTTAAAAAGGAGCGGATATTTTCAATCTCGCGCACACGCGCAACCGAATCACCTACGCGGCGAGCCTGGAAATAACTCATGGGTAGGGCCAGCAAATGCCTGAAAATCCGCGCACCCAATTCAACATCAATACGGCTGGTTGTATGCGCAAAAACATAGGTGCGCAAGGCTGACAATACAACTTCAAAAATAGAAACAACGAGCAGGCCTATGGCGATAACATCCAGCGTTGTCAATCCACGATGTACAAGCACCTTATCCATGACAACCTGAAAAAATAAAGGTGTGACCAGCGCAAACAAATTTAACGCAAGGGAAACCAATAAAATTTCGCTAAGTAATTTTCGATATTTAACAACAGCGGGAATAAACCAGGTGAAATCAAATTTTGCCAAGTCACCAGTCATGGATGTGCGCGAAGCGACTAATATAAGTTCGCCGCTCCAAAGTTCATTAAGCTCTTCATCACTTAACACCAATGGCCTTGCTGCGGCCGGGTCCTGAATTAAAAACTTATCATTATCTGCCTGGGCTAATACAAAAAATTGGCCACTTTTGCTGATTGCTATTGCAGGCAAAGGCGTCCTATCCAAGCGATCAATTGAGGTAGATACCTTCTTCACCTGCAACTTATATTTTTTTGCAGCCAGCAAAATATCATTTGCTGAAAATAACGTTCCTGGCAGGCCAAACTCATGTGCAATTTGTTCTGGCTCGACAGGTATTCCATGGAAACGAGCCAACAACACCAAACTAATTAAACCGGAATCCAACACAGACGGCTCCACTCCTTGATCCTTCATTTCTATAACAGACATACAAACCCCAAAAGAAAATCGCTACTGCCCAATTGGACAATAGCGATTTATTTTTTACATTAACTTAAGACTGACTTACCAATATAGGATGCGTTGAATCATAAGCTCCTACCAACAATTTTGATTCTGCGGCCGATGCTGGTGCAAAAGCAGCCATGGCTTGAATCAACGAATCCAATTGGTTCTCAGCACTGACCGGTTTTTGTAACGCCAGTGGTTGTGCTTCAATAACAACTGCTTTTAAGGGCGAATTGATTTTAGGGGCAACAATCGATTTGACTGGCGATACATTTCCAGCAGCGTCTTTCGCCGTTACATTTACAGTTTCTTTTTTGGTTAATGCTGTTGCGAGCGTAATGGAATATGCACCTGTTGATGCGTTTGCCGTAGTCGTACCTAATGTTGTGGTATTGCCACTGTTTTTAACGGTAACGGTGCTACCTGCTTCTGCGACACCGGTAATCACTTTACCTGCTGTATTGAACGCAGCTGTAGGTTGTGATGGTGGCGTTTTATCGGGTGCGATAATTGCTTTCACCGCAGAGATATTTCCCGCTGCATCCTTCGCGGTTACGTTAACGGTTTCCTTATTAATTAACGCAGTAGTTAAGGTAATCGTGTAGGCGCCCGTTGAGGCATTTGCGGTGGCTGTACCTAATGTTGTGGTATTGCCGCTGTTTTTAACGGTAACGGTGCTACCTGCTTCTGCGACACCGGTAATCACTTTACCTGCCGTATTGAATGCAGCTGTGGGTTGTGAGGGCGCCGTTTTATCGGGTGCGATAATTGCTTTCACCGCAGAGATATTTCCTGCTGCATCTTTTGCGGTTACGTTAACGGTTTCTTTATTAATTAACGCAGTAGATAAGGTAATCGTGTAAGCGCCCGTTGAAGCATTTGCGGTGGCCGTCCCGAGCGTTGTCGTATTGCCGCTGTTTTTAATTGTAACGGTGCTACCTGCTTCTGCGACACCAGTAATCACTTTGCCTGCGGTATCGAACGCAGCCGTGGGTTGTGATGGCGCCGTTTTATCGGGTGCGACAATTGATTTCACCGCAGAAATATTTCCTGCTGCATCCTTCGCGGTTACGTTAATAGTCTCCTTATTAATTAACGCAGTAGATAAGGTAATCGTGTAAGCGCCGGTTGAAGCATTTGCGGTGGCCGTCCCGAGCGTTGTCGTATTGCCACTGTTTTTAATTGTAACGGTGCTACCTGCTTCTGCGACACCGGTAATCACTTTGCCTGCGGTATCGAACGCAGCTGTGGGTTGTGAGGGCGCCGTTTTATCGGGTGCGACAATTGCTTTCACCGCAGAAATATTTCCTGCTGCATCCTTCGCGGTTACGTTAACGGTTTCTTTATTAATTAATGCCGTCGATAAGGTAATCGTGTAAGCGCCCGTTGAGGCATTTGCGGTGGCAGTTCCCAAGGTTGTGGTATTGCCACTATTTTTAACGGTAACGGTACTGCCTGCTTCTGCGACACCGGTAATCACTTTGCCTGCGGTATCGAACGCAGCTGTGGGTTGTGCGGGTGGCGTAGTATCTGACACCAATAAAGGCGCAGTAATAGTTTTTACAGCAGAAATATTTCCTGCTGCATCTTTTGCCGTTATGTTTACAGTTTCCTTATTAATTAATGCAGTGGTAAGAGTAATTGAATAGGCACCCGTTGTCGCGTTAGCAACAGCAGTTCCGAGTGACGCTGTACTGCCGCTATTTTTAACGTCAATAGTACTGTCAGCTTCTGCAACACCAGTAATAATTTTTCCGGTGGTGTCGAACGCAGCTGTTGGCTGAGTTGGTGCAGTTTTATCAGGTGCATTAATAAAAGTTACAGGTGAAACATTACCAATTTCATCCGCTGCGGTAATTTCCAATAATTCATTATTAGTTAAAGCTGTTGGCAAGGTTAATGTTGTCTGAGTACCGTAAGAAGGAAGGCGTGTTGTTGCGATTATGACACCATTCTTTTTAACAACAATATTACTGAGTAATTCACTGGTAATTGTCAGTTTTTTTCCTGTACTGTCAATGGAAACGCTTGGTGCAGCAGGCGATTGATTATCGATATAACCCAACTTTTGTAAATATTCTTTTATCGACCACTCCTGGCCATTTGAAAATTTAATTTTATTGATGAGATGATAATATTCTGTGCTTCTATTGTAATAGAGGCTGGTCATATCCTTAAACATATCCAAAATAGTAATACTACCGCCACTGGATAATGTTAAAACGACTTGAGGCTTATCCCATACTTTATCTTCAGGAGATAATTTATCGGGTTGTGGAGGCACTAAAGCCACACTAATATCCTGGGGATCAATTCCGCTTCCAAACTCAATAGTGTTATTACCTTTACTCGGTACTATTATGTCATCGCCATCACCAAGGTTGTATTTGTAGGTATTATTACCACCTGAATAGAAACAAAGATAATCATTGCCTTTACCGCCCGTTACACTAATATCTCCAGTGAAGGGGTCAAAAAGAGTACCAATAATATCGTCTCCGTCAGTACCTATAACATCACTCGGCTTGATCGTATCTCCCGTTACTACAGACTGATCAGAAAATATTAAAGATTCAATTTGATAATTTTTATTTGCATTAAAGAAATTATTAATCGTTATACCACCCAGGCTTTGGTGCGTCTCTTTATCGAGGATAGATATTATTAAATTGCCATAAATGTCCTTCCTGTAAAATAATTGGTCAGAGGTAATCCCTGCACCAAATCGAATTGCATCAGTACCACCATTATCATTGATAGTGTCAAACCCGTCGCCCAAATTATAAAGGTATGTATCATTACCACCATAACCATTTAATTCGTCGTCCTCACCACCACCCACTAATGTATCATTTGATGACGTACCATTTATGTAATCAATAAATTGAGTGCCCTGTGTTGTTTGCGAAATAATATCTTGCAGGGACCAACTGACACCATTGGCAAATTTTATTTGTTCTATTGCGTTAATACTTTTAAATGCATTGTTTGAATCAAAAACATTTTTAATAACAATACGTGAACCCGTGGCAAATCTATCATCTGAATGTGCGAGGACAATCAAATCAGTGTTTGAGCGACGTACAATAACATCATCACTGGACCATCCTTCTCCCAATTCAATAATATCTGTGCCGGCGCTGTCTGAAATAGTGTACGCATCTGAACCTGAGTAACTGATGCGATATACGTCATCACCAATACCACCATCAGCGCTTGGCCTACTGCTGAAATTCCAGTAATAATTAGTAGAAGAACTCGTATTTAATACTAAAATATCGTTGCCTGCGCCTCCAATAAGAGTGTCAGAGCCAGCCCCACCCTCTATATAATCATCACCTTCACCACCATCCAGGTAGTCATCCCCTGTACCACCCCACAATGAGTCATTGCCTTTACCACCCATTAAGGTGTCATTGTCAGTCAGCCCATAAAGACTGTCGTCACCATCACCGCCGTTAATGATGTCCTTCCCAGCAGTTCCATATAAGTTGTCATTTACGTTAACTGAATTGATCGTTACAACTGTTGAGTTAGAACGTTGCGCTTTTTGTGCAATATCATTTGCTGTCCAAACATGACCGTTTGCAAATCGAATTTCATCAAGCTTGCCAGTTTCAGAAAATGTAATACTTCCAGTACCCAAAATATCAATCTGTAATGCATCGGAGCTGGATTCCTGCAATAAGGTGATATTTGATTCATTAATGTCCGAAGAAAACTCTATGATGTTATTTCCATAGTAATCAGAAATAACATCATCTCCATCACCCAAAGCATATTGGTAAAGATCATCCCCTTCACCACCATCTAATATGTCATTTCCTTTACCACCCACCAAGGTATCATCTGCATACTGCCCAATTAAGGTGTCAGCATTTTTAGTCCCCTGAAGAAAATAACTCTTCTTATTAATAAACTCCTGATTAATTTTATCTGCGTCCCATATACTCCAATAACCATCTTCAATAACCCGAAGCGATGCAACAGACTTGTTGGCAATAATATCTCCATTGTTATCAATAGCACCTTTAATCGTTACGCGCGCACCACTAGCATCTGTAAAAACCAAATCGTTTGTGTTTTCTATTTTAATGGTTATGGGGGCCGCGCCCATTGATAGCTGATCCTGACCATCGGCATTTATAATCGTATCGTCACCGATTCCGCAGACAAAGACATCAGTTCCTGCCCCTCCATCGTAAATATTATTTCCCGCTCCGCCAGTCAGGGTATCGTCCCCACTTCCTCCATTTAACGTATCATTTCCTTCACCACCATCAAGTATGTCATTACCTTGCCCTCCCTCCAGGATATCATCACCCCTCGCACCGTACAGGGCGTCATTTCCTGCACCACCAATAAGGGTATCCCTTCCATCGCTCCCAGATAAAACATCGTTAGCGTCTGTGCCAATAAGGTTCTTATCAATTTTTGTAATTTCAGATTTTATACGTGCCAAATCCCAAATACTGCCATCGGCAAATCGTATCGTTTCAATCGCACCCGGCATAAAAGCATCTGTTTTTCCGTTGAGAGCGCCGCTAATTTTTATGCCCCCATAAATATGCCTGGTTGAATCATCCACATAAATCTGGATATCATTGGACGATTCAAGAGAGCGAACAACTTTTGCTGCTGATGGCATGACATTAATTTGTAAAATGTCATCGCCCGATGTATCAACAATCAGATCGTTACCGTCACCTAAATTATATTGGTATACATCATCACCAGCTTCACCTTTCAAGGTGTCATTTCCAAGCCCGCCAATCATCAAATCAGCATCATCGCTACCTATCAATAGATCATTAGCATCAGTGCCATTCACAGGTTTGCCCAGATTTTTTTGCACTTCGTTTTGAATATAGGCCGAATCCCAAACAGTATTGTCAGAAAATTTGATAGACTCTATTTCGTTATGGGTTACTGCCGAGTTGAGATATTCCGGGGGAATAATCAAAGTGAAATTTTTTGAAGCACCCGAGCTTTGGTCAGGAACAATGGCGTTAGGGTCCAGGGGCGCATTACCGTAATCTGATCCCGCAATTGACCCTGTGTCAGCATCGTTTAAATGCAAGAGTGTAGACATGCTAGTGAAACCAACAGCATTGATATGGGCTTCAAAACTGGCTACATCGTTCCACAAATTTCCTGGCGCAATATTATTACTGACTATATTTAACGCCTGGTCCAGTGAATTACCTGCCTTTAATTGATCGAATACATCTTTGATGCCTGCACCGCCCTGATCCCGTATCTCCCGGTCAAGCAGTTTCACTGCAATGTAACTCACTGAATATCCCTCACTCGAAGAAGGAGAACTCAGTGAGTTTTGGAGTACAGAATTAAAACTTGCCTGATTGGATATTTTATTGGAATCTGCTTTTACACGCTCATCTGCGCCATGGATAAATTCTGCTGTTCCTTCTACAAACCAGCCCGGCATATTATCTAGATCCATAGTCCGCGCCATAATGGCATGCACCATTTCATGGGCGATAACACGATCATAGTAAAGCGGCCCTGCCCCATTCCCCATGTCATTAAAATAATTGAGATTAATATGCAGTGATAAATCACTTGCACGATTTTCAGCAGAGGAAATATTGAATTTTACAAATGCAGCTTCAAGTCCAACATTGTCATGCTCAAATACTAACGTGATATTGCCATTACCTACCAAGCCATAATTATCCTGGATTAATTTTTCCGCTTGAGACATCCACCCATTTTGCAAGTAATTAATAACAGCGGTAATAGCAGGATCAACTACATTAGGCGCTTTAACCACATACATATTTTTAACAACAATTTTGCTGCCATCTTTCATAGCCAGAATTAAATCTGAACCATTAGAACGTGCAGTTACATCACCCGGTAAAATACCTGCGCCGAATTCAATACGGTCAGTTCCACCGGCATCAATGATAGTATCGGTCCCATCACCTGATGCGTATTTATAAACATCATCACCAATGCTACCTTGCAGCAAATCATCGCCTTGTGCACCATTGAAAATGGTTTTTCCGGAATCGCCAAGTAAACTATCATTTTCCGATGTACCATTTACCATTTGGCCAGCGTAGTCCGTAACCATTTGTTGTATACGCGCTAAATCCCACGTGGTGTTGTCTGAAAACCTGATCGACTCAATGGCTTGGGCAGTCACATTTCCTGATGCATCGAATGCATTGGCGATAGTGATTTTTGAACCATCATTGATTTTTAACAGTAAATTATTAAACCCATCGCGATAAGCCGTTACCTGGTTTTGCAAAATACCTGACGTAAACTCCAATTTATCCGTACCGGAGGTATCGGTAATCACATCATTGCCATCACCTGATGCATATTGGTAAACATCATCACCGGCACCACCGTTTAATTGGTCATTGCCTTTACCACCTATGAGTGTATCCGCTGTATCAAATCCGCCAATCGCATCATCGGCATCTGTGCCCAACAAGGCGTGTTGTTCAAGTGTGGCAATATCCCACACCGTCCCATCGTAAAACTTCGCCGATTGAACCGCGTGGGTAGCGATAAGCCCACCGTTTTGTGCATCAAACATATCTTTAACGGTAATGATTTGATCATCAGATATTTTCAGCAATAAATCCGCACCCGAACGGTTTACTGTTATATCGCTCACAGCAATATTTTTATCAAATTTAATCGTATTATTACCGCCTTTTTCAGTGATGGTATCAATGCCATCGCCTTTACGGATTAAATAAATATCATTGCCAATATCACCCATTAATTTGTCAGCACCGCGCCCGCCAATCAATGTTGAGCCGCCGCTATTTGCCGTGAGCGAATCATTAACCAGTCCACCCACCATATAGGTATTCGCGCTGGACGCTGTTGCAGTAACCACATCGGTTAAATGATTAAGCGCAAGGCTCAGCGTATCCACCTGCCCTGTTGCCGTGAATGGATTGCCATTTAAAAAGGTATCGTCGGTGATCGTGAGCGGTGTAACGGGCGTTGCAATAATTTGTTCTGCGGATGCGTCAGTAATAATAGTTTGCTGATGGCTTGCACCCGAATGAATCACAACGGATTGGTTATTGGCAAAACGTAACACGAGATTATCGTCGAATGCGTTTATACCGACTTCATCGCCAATATTATTAACGCCGATTAAGGCGATGGTGTTGTCGCCATCAACATCATCAATAGTGATGGCGGTTGATGTTGTAGAGGATGAGGTGCTGGTTTCATTGGCCGTAAAGGCTAATCCATTGACCGGGTTTTGTGGTATGGAATTGCTGGAAACAGGCGCAGTGGTTTGTACCTTGTGTGTATCCAGAATATAAATATCGTTGCCGCTGCCACCACTGAGCAGGTCCAGTGCGGAGCCGGCCACCAGGGTGTCGTTACCTGCGCCGCCAAACAATTGATCGCGCACGTCATCGTCACCACCGTATAAATAATCATCACCGGCACCGCCACTGATATTGTCTTCATCGATGCCACCATCAATGTAGTCATTACCACTGCTGCCGGTCAGGGTATCATTGCCTTCACCGCCATAAATTACATCGCCCTGTGTGTCATCCACATCGCCTACAACAACATCGTTGCCCTTCCCGCCAATGATAGTGTCGCTACCGGCTTCGCCTGCCAGCGTGTCAT